>Ga0208789_1000005_pt1 | contig 798304 bp, 592 predicted proteins | sample Methanotroph_Enr_FD_187368 | JGI IMG/M metagenome (GOLD analysis project Ga0208789, IMG submission 187368) | Enriched soil microbial communities from Old Woman Creek wetland in Ohio, USA - Methanotroph_Enrichment_5 (SPAdes) (version 2) | ecosystem: Environmental > Terrestrial > Soil > Wetlands...
CAAATGTTGTGACTGTGAGTATTAATGCTCCTACTGCCAATGCGGGAGTGGACGCATCAGTTTGTACAGGTCTGAGCACAACATTAAATGCCACAGGAGGCATTTCATATTCATGGAGTCCTGCTGCTGGCTTAAGTTCCACGACTATTTCGAATCCTATAGCAACTCCGGCTTCTTCAACAAATTATATTGTAACAGCGACAGATGCCAGTGGATGTACCGCTGCTGATAATGTGGTAGTAACGGTAATGAACCTTCCTACTGCTTATGCAGGTATGGATGCTACAGTCTGTAATGGTGGCAGTACAACGCTGAATGCTTCCGGAGGAATAGCATATAGCTGGAGTCCATCAATGTGGTTGTCTGCAACAAATATATCAAACCCGGTCGCATCGCCGGCAATAACGATGGATTATACTGTAACAGTAACTGGAGCAAACGGTTGTACTGCAGCAGATACTATCACTGTCAACATTTCTTCAGGCCCTTCAGTGAATGCAGGAGCAGATATTAGTATTTGCCAGGGAACTTCCACAACATTAAATGCCAGTGGCGGTGTTACTTATACGTGGTCTCCTGCTTCAACCTTAGATAATTCAACTATTAGTAATCCTGTTGCTACGCCAATCGCTATTACAACATACATAGTGACCGCATATGATGCAATGGGTTGTAGCGGAACTGATGATGTTAGTGTTGGCTTTAATGCACCGCTTACCCCATTAATAAATCCATTGGGGCAAACTGGTTTTTGTGATTCTGCGAGTGTAAGCGTTGTACTAGATGCAGGAAGTGGATATGCAAATTATACATGGTCAGATGGTACTTTAACACAAACAGATGTTATTAACCAACCTGGAACATTTTATGTTACTGTAGTTGATGTAAATGGATGTACAGGTTCTTCACCCGGACTCACAGTATATGTACAACCTGCTATGCCTGAACCAATAATTTATTCCGATGGTCCAGCCAGTTTTTGTCAGGGTGATTCAGTAAAGTTATTTTTAGAAGATCCATATTACATGTACCAGTGGTCAAGCGGATCTATGACCCCATATATTTATGTGTTTGAATCAAATGATTATATTGTTACTGTTACTGATTCTTTGGGTTGTACACAGGTTTCTGCACCTTTCCCTGTTAATGTAAGTCCAATGCCAATAGCATATGCGAGTTATTCACAACAGATGCTTGATGTATCCTACTATAATTTTTCATTAAATGATGTTACATGGGATTGGAATTTTGGTGATGGACAAAATTCCAGCCTTAGTGATCCCACGCATTTATATTCTGTATCTGGATTGTATACAGTAGTCTTTACTGCTTCGAATAGTTGTGGAAGCGATTATGATACATTGTTTGTTAATTTACCTGGCCCCGATGGATTTAATGATTATGGGAATGATATTTCTGATTTAATAATTTACCCTGTACCGGCTAATGAAAATATTTTTGTAGCATTTGTGTCTAATACTTTGAGTATTGAACTTAGAGTTCGTGATGTTTTGGGTAAGTTGATTTATGCAAAAACATATAATGATATTAATGGAAAATTCATGGAAAGTATTGATATGTCTGGGAAAGCAGCAGGGTTGTACTTGATGGAATTGCGAACTGAAAATTCAATTTCAGTAAGAAAATTCAATAAAAAATAACTCTTTTAGAAGCAATTGGTATAGGGCGGAATCGAACTACGTTTTTTAGGGGTTATTGATAATAGTTTAAACTTTGACTTGAAAAATTGATATTGCTAAATTACCTATATATTGTACAATTAATATTAGTTTTATTTCATCATAGTTGTGTCTATTGTTGTTAACAATTCACTTCTAATAAATTTTAATCAATTGTTTTTATATATGTACCGAATTTTACTATTTTTGAAAAAATTAAACTAAATTCTATGATGAGATCATTGAAATTATACTGTTGCATTGCAATAATTTTTTTATTGTTCTCTGTGACAACAATAGCTCAAAATAATGTTGGGATAGGGACAGTAACTCCTGATCCCTCTGCTATTCTTGACTTATCTACGTCAAATAAAGGATTTCTTGCACCTCGTTTGACAGCATCACAAAGATTAACAATAGCAAATCCTACAGATGGTCTCTTAGTTTACGATAAAGATTCGTTATGTTTTTTCTATTATAAAATACCTCCAGCCCCAGGTTTACCAACTTGGATTTCTATGTGCAATCTTAGTTCCAGCACTCCAGGACCTACAGGTCCAACTGGAGCCAATGGAACCCCTGGTACAATTGGTCCAACAGGTCCTACTGGTGCAGTTGGAATTACAGGTGCGACAGGAGTTGGAACAACAGGACCCACGGGCCCCACAGGTGTTACAGGCCCAACTGGATTTGGCGTTGGCCCGACAGGTCCAACAGGTCCAACTGGTATTGGAGTTGCTGGAAATACTGGCCCGACAGGCCCAACTGGAAATAATGGAATTGATGGAGCCACTGGAGCCACCGGCTCAAATGGAACTATTGGTGCCACAGGAGCAACAGGCGCTACTGGTCCTACAGGAACTTCTTTAGTAACAGCTATTGTATACTCACAGACCACTACTCCATATGGATCGACCACTACAAGGAAAACAATCACCGTAACTACAACTGCCGTAACCGACAAAGTTCTTTTGCTGGGGGAATTTGATTATGCTAAGGATGCTGATCAGGCATATGTTTCACTTGGTTTATGGCGGGGTGCGACTGAAATTGCCGAGACCTCAATATTAGCTACTGCAAACGCTGACAATACGGATTTCATCCAATGGATAGATGTTCCAGGTATTGGCACCTGGACATATACTTTACAGGATAAAACTGGTCTTGGCGCTTATACTACCATTTATGGAAGCATGTTAACAGCAATTGTTTTTAAATAATTAATTAAAACAGAACCATGAAAAAATATTTCTTCTTATCATTGCTGCTACTGTATATAAGCAGTGGTGCTTTTTCGCAATCTACAAATAAAAATGATGATGGCGTGATTCGTGCATCATATGCTTCATATTATATTGACGAGGTTCAACCAGCAAACTATATTTTTAATACGCCCTCTGGAGAGGCTTCTGCAAATATTATTCTAAAAGCGTATAGAGATCATTTAATCATACCAACTATTTCCATTGATAAAATAGATGCTGCGGATAAAGCGAAAATAGAAAAGCTAATACTGAAACTTAATGAATTAAGTAAAAATCCTCCATCATGGGATGAATTAGTTTTGCTTGAGAAAGAATGGCTAATTAAAAGGGATAAAGCAATGTTAAAAGTATCAAAGTATAAAACCTTTGATTAATTAACTTTCTTTTCGAATTGAACACAAACGGGTTTAAAGAACATCCCTTACAATAGTATTTTTTTTATTACTCCTTTGTGAAACTCCTTTTATCTAAGGTATTTTGAACATTCCTATTGATTTGTGATGTAGGATAGGCGAAATTAGTTCTCAATTTCTGACTTTTATATACCATCTGCTCCCCATCGTTGAAACAAATTTAAACCAGTTGGAAAAGAATTTGAACCACAACACGCTCTAGTTGCATTTGAAATATCAATTCGTAATCTTAATGAATTGTCAAAAAAAAATAACTTACGAATTAATGGAAATGAATGATGCTGAAAGAGAGCGCTGCTGAAGTGTTCATTTTTTGTAACAATTACAAGTGATCTAATTATTTATGTTTAAATTATCTAAGAAATGTTGCCAATTTCAATAAATTATAATAATAAAATTATATTTTTTGTAAATTTGGCAGTTCTATAGATTAAACTGTATTAACTATGAATTTCAGAAAATGTTTTATTGCTGTCGTCTATTCGTTAGGCTTTTTCCTACTTATTTCTTCTAAATCTTTTTCTCAGCCAGCTTTGCTTAAAAATGTCGGGATAGGTACAACAGCACCGGATCCCTCAGCAATACTTGACTTATCTGCTGATGATATGGGATTTTTAACTCCTAGAATGACTTCTTTGCAGCGCATTGGAATTATATCACCAGCAAGGGGTTTATTGGTTTACGACATCGACTCTGAAAATTTTTGGTACTTTGATGGAACGCAATGGCTGATGTTTGCTAATGCAAATAGTGGCTGGTTGTTAACAGGAAATGCCAATACTGTTGCAGGCACAAATTTTATAGGTACAAAAGATGTGCAGGACTTTGTTTTTAAGACGGGAGGAAGTGCGGCCAATAATGAAAGAATGAGAATATTGTGGGATGGACATATCATAATTAACAGCCTTATTCCCAATGTCGGAGATTTGTTTTCTGTTTATGCAACTGGTTATCCTGGTGCAATCAACTCAATAGGTACTACTGCAATCAGTGGATATAGCGGAGCTGGCGGAATGGGTGTCGTTGGAAAGAATACGGGAACTGGAACAGGGGTTGTTGGCCAGAGCACTTTGAATGGAGTTGGAGTCTATGGATTCAATGATGGTGCAGGTGAAGGAGTTTGGGGTGATAGCTGGGGAACTGGCGGATGGGGAGTGAGAGGTCAGTCGACAAATAACAGTGTAGGTGTTATAGGTACAAATGATGCTTCTGGTGTTGGTGTTTTAGCCTTAAATAATAATACTGGAAATGCACTTGTAGGAATCAATTCAAGCATGGCCGCAGGGGCAGGTCTTGCAATATACGGACAAGCTTCATGGAATACTTCTTTTGGTCTTTTTGCAAGGAACACTGATACTTTTGGAACAGGTGTGCTTAGTATTGGAAACAATGTTTTACCCCTTTACCTGACTAATGGTAGTGGTGGTGCTTTTACAGGTATGGGTACCGGATTATTTTCTATCGCACAGGATAATATTAATGGCACGGGAATTATCGCTGTTGCAAATTATCTTTCTACATATGGAAGCCTTGCTGGTGGTGTTGGTATTGCGGCAAATGCATATAATATTGGAGTTTATGGTATCGCAAGGTCTTTTGGCACAATTGCTACACCAAGAGCAGGAGGTTATTTTGTGAATGGTATCGGTGCAGGTGCTGCATATGCATACGTTGGGATATTTGATGGTACTGTAAATAGAAAAATTGTCGGAAACGGAACAGTAAATACAATTGTAAAAGATCTAAATGATAATCCTGTATTATTGTCTGCTCCTGAGTCTCCTGAAAATCTTTTTCAGGATTATGGATCTGGTAAACTTGTTAATGGTAAGGCTACAATTAAATTAGATCCTATATTTTCTAAAAATATTCTTGTAAATGATGAGCACCCGCTAAGAGTATTTGTACAGTTGGAAGGTGATTGTAAAGGTGTTTACATAACAAATAAAACAGGTAATGGTTTCGAAGTTATCGAATTGGATGGTGGTTCCTCAACAGTTAATTTTACCTGGTTTGTCACTGCCAACAGAGCTGATGAAACAAGGGAAGATGGTTTTGTTCTGAAATATTCGCAAGAAAGGTTTTCAAAAGCTCCTTTGCCTGCAAATGAAACAATAGTAAAATCTTCAACGCTTGAGAAAAATGTTGAAATAAACCAAGATCTATTGAAAATTAAGACTTCAAAGATTTTATCAAAATAAAGTTTCAAGAACCTTGAAGCATGTTAACAAATATAGGGGTTATCACTTATTGACAAGCCTTAAGCAATTAAGTACTTTTAAAGATTTGCATAATGTGATTAAATTTTATTAACGCTAATAATATTTTCTATGGTAAAGACTCTACTCAGATTTCTCGTTTTAACGAGTATTTGTACCTTTCTTTTAATTTCATCATCCGTGAAGGCACAAATTCCACAAGGATTCAACTATCAAGCTGTAGCAAGAAATTCATCAGGCGCATTAATCCAGAATCAGGCAATAAGTGTGAGGATAAGCATTATCTCTGGTACTGCTAATGGTGTGTTGCAATGGCAGGAAAAGCATTCACTAACAACCAATGAGTTTGGCTTGTTTACTTTATTAATTGGACAGGGAATCAGTACTGGAGCGGGAGCAACCCCTGCTTTTTCTGCAATTAATTGGGCTGGAGCCAATCATTTTTTGAAAGTCGAAGTTGATTATACCGGAGGGCTGAATTATATTGCTATGGGGACAACACAACTATGGTCTGTTCCCTATGCAATGGTTTCTGGCAATACTATTAGCTGCCCTGCAGGTCCAACAGGTGCAACTGGTCCTGCGGGTCCAGTCGGTGCTACCGGCTCAGCCGGACAGAATGGATTAAATGGTGCAACTGGCCCAACAGGTCATATGGGACCAACAGGACCAATGGGTCCATTGGGTCCTGTAGGTCCAATCGGGGTAACAGGAAACGATGGTCCTGCAGGTCCTGTAGGTTCACCTGGTGTTACTGGTGCAACTGGCCCTGCTGGAATAGCTGGAGCTACAGGTCCAGCGGGAGTAAACGGAGCTGTTGGAGCAACAGGACCAACAGGTCTTAATGGAGTTGATGGAGCTACAGGTGCAATAGGCCCAGTAGGTCCGACAGGAGCAGCAGGCTTAGTAGGGGCCACAGGTCCTTCAGGTGCTGATGGTGCAACAGGTGCCATAGGTCCAATAGGTCCGACAGGAGCAGCAGGTGCATTAGGCGCCACAGGTCCAGCTGGAACAGTCGGAGCTACAGGCCCCGTAGGAGCAGCAGGAACTACAGGTGCCACAGGTTCAACAGGCGATCAATACAGCACTATATCTACAAATTGTTTAAATATAGTACTTGGCGGACCTGTTTGCTTTACTGTTGGCACGGGTCTAGCTTATAGTGTAGGACAATCAATAATTATTGCTTTTGATGCGGGCAATTCTATGATAGCAACTATTAACTCATATAATAATGTGACTGGTGCTATGTGTGCAACCATAACCAGCATAACCGGAGCAGGTAATTATTGTGCCTGGTCAGTGAATATGAATGGTGCTCCTGGCCCAATCGGACCCACAGGTCCTGCTGGAACAGTAGGAGCCACAGGACCCGCTGGAGCAATAGGAGCCACAGGTCCTTCAGGTGCTGATGGTGCAACAGGTGCAATAGGCCCAATCGGAGCCACAGGTTCCGCCGGAGCGGTAGGAGCCACAGGTCCTTCAGGCGCTGATGGTGCAACAGGTGCAATAGGCCCAATCGGACCCACAGGTTCCGCCGGAGCAGTAGGAGCTACTGGCCCTGCAGGAGCAATAGGATCCACAGGTCCCGCCGGAGCAATAGGAGCTACCGGTTCAGCCGGAGCAACAGGTGCAACTTGGACTATTACATCTGACGATTTTAATTCAACTGGTACATTATCAATTGTAACAACACTTCCTTCAACAATTACTTCTACTAATGCTGCCTGGTTAACTACCGGCAATTCCGGAACAACAGCTGGTACAAACTTTTTAGGAACAACGGATGCTCAAGATTTAGTATTTAAAATCAACAATATACAAGCTGGTTTTCTAAATACTGCAAGTAGTTTAACATATTTTGGATTAAATGCAGGTTTAGGAAATACTGGTTTATATAATACAGCTATAGGAGTATCTGCTTTTAAAAACAATGCAACAGGACAGATGAATACTGCGGTAGGAATGGATGCCAATATATATTTCAGCTCTGGTACTGGGAATACTGCAATTGGAATGTATTCTTTAGAGGGAAACTCAGCTCCTGCAACAAATACTGGCGATTATAATACTTCAGTAGGATTTGCAGCTGGCAGCGGATGGGACGGGGTTACGCCAAATAATTTCCAAGTTACTACTGGAAGTTATAATACTTTTTTAGGATATAGCAGTGCATCAAATGCAACTAATTACACAAATGCAACAGCCATTGGCGCATACTCATTGGTAGGCGCAAGTAATGCTTTAATACTAGGAAGTATTGCGGGTATAAACTTTGCTCCGGCATCTACAAATGTTGGAATTGGAACTATTGCACCTGCAAGTAACAGTCTTTTACATGTATATCAAAATGCAGATGCCAGTAAATATCTCATACGTGGAGAAGCTATGCAAACAACAACAGCCACAGATTATCAGAATATTGGTGTATATGGATTTGCTCGTGGAGGTAATTCTTCTTGGGGATATGGTGCTGGTTTAATGGGCGTAGCTGATCAGGCTAGTAGTTGGAAAGCAATTGGAGTATATGCAGGATTAAACGCAGCAGCACCTGCATTACCAGCCACTGATGCAGCGTTATATGCTGACGGGAATACTTTAGGATATTCTGGTATATTTATGGGCGGTAATGTTGGTATTGGAACAGCCACACCTGCTCAAAAATTAGATGTTTCTGGAAATGTCCAATTTAGTAATGCATTAATGCCGGCTGGCAGTGCGGGAAATGCCGGACAAGCTTTAATTTCCACAGGTGCTGGAACAGCACCAACATGGGCAGGGGTTATTACACCTTCCCAAATTCAAAGTGTTGAAAGCTCCAGCTCAACGTCCCTAACAGTAGCGGGTTCCTGGGTTGCTGTTCCGGGTGTTTCAATTGGTCCGCTTGCATTGACTGCAGGTGATAGAATCCTTCTTTTTTATTCAGGTAATGCTTTTTGCACTTCGGGTTATGATGTAGTGAGCCTTGCTCCATATATTAATGGCACTATGATGGCAATAGGTGGTTATTCCCGTGCGGCATTGGACTTTGCTTCTAGTGAAATATACTGGCAGAACTATGCATCAAATGGTATGTATACTATTCCGGCATCTGGTAATTATACTTTTGTCTTAAAAGGCAAGGTAGAAAATGGAACTGGTTCAGTTTCTGTTGGAGGTACTTCAGCAGATGCTGATGAATGTGTTATGGTAATTTATATATTGAAAAATTAATGTTAAATATAAAAACTTCGCATATGAAAACTATCTATTTAATAGCAACATTCATGTTTATTTCTATGGCAGGTTGGTCACAGGATTTACAAAAAGGCAGAATTCTACCCGCGCAGATGAGTTCAGGTGAATTAAAGGATAGCACCTGTATCATTAAAATTGACGATGCTATTGGAAAAGGTGAGTATTATATTTTTACTACTGACATTGACAAAGCATTAGATCTTTATGTTGTCAAAAAGGAAAAAACGTATTTTATTGTAAAATCAAGGACAAGCAAAGATGGAGTTTTTGATTATGTAGTCTATGTTAAACGAATTATTAATACTGAGAATTCCAAAGATGTCAATGAAACTAAGGTATCAAAATAATTAAATTTAAATAAAGATACTCAATATTTGATGCGACAAATTCTATTTTATATAGAAGCATACAAAATAAGGGCTGCCATTTGGCAGCCCTTATTTTTAAAACTTGAAATTAAATTTTTAAGCATCTATCCTGGCGTACTTAGCATTTTTTTCAATGAATTCTCTTCGGGGTGGAACTTCATCACCCATAAGCATTGAAAATATTCTGTCAGCTTCAGCACCACTTTCGATGGTTACCTGACGCAATGTTCGGAATTCTGGATTCATAGTAGTTGACCACAATTGTTCGGCGTTCATTTCACCAAGACCTTTGTAACGCTGTATGTGAACGCTGCTTTCTTTACCATCTTTTGCAAGTTCAGCAACATAGAGTTGTCTTTCTTCTTCATTCCAGCAATAGCGTTCTTCTTTGGCTTTTTTAATGAGATATAGCGGTGGCGTTGCAATATAAACATATCCATTCTCAATAAGTTCTTTCATGTACCTGAAGAAGAATGTAAGAATTAGCGTAGCAATATGACTTCCGTCCACATCAGCATCTGTCATGATGATGATTTTATGATAGCGTAGTTTGTCAAGATTTAATGCCTTGCTGTCTTCTTCTGTACCAACAGTGATTCCAAGGGCGGTATACATATTTTTGATTTCTTCACTGTCGAAGACTTTATGCTGCATTGCTTTTTCGACATTAAGGATTTTTCCCCTTAATGGAAGAATAGCCTGGAATTTCCTGTCGCGACCTTGTTTTGCTGTACCACCTGCGGAATCACCTTCCACAAGATAAATTTCGCATAATGAAGGATCGTTTTCTGAACAGTCGGCAAGTTTTCCTGGTAAACCAGTACTTGATAAAACTCCTTTTCGCTGAACAAGCTCTCTTGCTTTACGTGCTGCATGACGTGCTGTTGCAGCGAGGATAACTTTATTTACAATAGTCCTGGCTTCTTTTGGATGCTCTTCAAGGTAATAGTTAAGCATTTCACTCACGAGCTGATCAACAACACCCATGATCTCATTATTACCAAGTTTTGTCTTAGTTTGTCCTTCAAATTGAGGCTCCTGAACTTTTACAGAAATAATAGCAGTAAGACCTTCACGAAAATCGTCACCGTTAATATCAAATTTAAGCTTTGAAAGCATTCCTGATTTATCAGCATAACTTTTCAATGTTCTTGTCAAAGCTCTTCTGAAACCCGCTAAATGTGTTCCGCCTTCATGCGTATTAATATTGTTGCAATAGGAGTGTGTGTTTTCGGAAAACGAAGAATTGTATTGCATTGCTACCTCAACAGGGACGCCATTTCTCTCTCCTTCCATATAGATAGGCTCTTCCATAAGCTTTTCCCTGGTAGAATCGAGATAGTTTACAAATTCTTTAAGTCCTTCTTTTGAGTAAAAAGTATCGGTGATATACTCGCCATTCTCATCTTTCTCCCTTTTATCGGTGATGGTAAGTGTAATTTTCTTGTTAAGGAATGCAAGTTCCCGCAAACGTGAAGTAAGTATTTCGTAGGTATAAACAGATGTGATAAAAATTGAATCATCGGCAAGAAAAGTTGTTTCAGTTCCTGTCCTGTCAGATGTTCCAATTTCCTTAACATCATATAAAGGTTTTCCAATTTCATATTCTTGCATAAAAATTTTGCCATCTCTGTAAACTTTTACCGTAAGATGGGATGAAAGTGCATTGACACAGGAAACACCTACGCCATGCAGACCACCGGAAACTTTATAGGATTCTTTGTTAAATTTTCCTCCGGCATGCAACACTGTCATTACTACTTCGAGGGCTGACTTTTGTTCTTTTTCATGCCAGTCGGTAGGAATACCACGTCCGTTATCAATTACTGTAATTGAATTATCCTCATTAATGAAAACATCAATTTTATCGCAATGTCCGGCAAGTGCTTCGTCGATTGAGTTATCTACTACTTCATATACCAAATGGTGCAATCCTCTTGAACCAACATCACCAATGTACATTGCAGGTCTTTTCCTGACTGCTTCAAGCCCTTCAAGCACCTGAATATTATCCGCTGTGTAAGAATCTTTCTCTAGAATTTCTTTTTCAATATCACTCATTATTTTTCCCTTATTTTAATGGAGGACAAATATAAGGAAAAAGATCGAATTGGAAGCTTAAAAGATGCAATAAAATCGATGATTTTATTAACTTTTTTGTAGAGGAAAAAACGCTGTTAATCTGATAAAAAATCAGGCTAACTGAAAGTGGAATATTGATCAGTAATTTATCTTAAAAAGCATAACTTATCCCTCCAAGGATTGTAAATCCATAAGTAGGATAATTATACCATCGCTGATATCTTACTGCACCTATATTGTTGAAGTTTATAAACCCTGATAATATTTTGGAATACCTGTATTCCAATCCTAGGTTAAAGTCGACGGTACCTTTCAATCGAATTGGCTCAATTTCCGGGACTGTTCCCGGAACTATGGTTTTAGCATCGGAACTACTGAACGCAAATACTTCAGTTTTTAAAATGATTTTATTCTTTAAATTGTAGTTGAATGCAAGCTTTACATCCATGTTTGGCTTAAGCCATGCATATAATTCATTGGTTGTTGCATACTGGTAAAAATTCGAAATCAGCAACAGTTTGTATTTTTCTGAACGCTGGTAAGTAATTTCTGTATGGGTATTGAAAACTTTAATATCATCATAAATTAAGACAAACCTATTTAGCAATACAGAAGAAGTATCATTAAAATACAATGGCATATCCACTACATTTGCTTTTGATACTGAGGCGTTGAATGACAAATAAGAACTCAAACTGCCTTTAAACCCTCCATAGAATTTAGACTTTGTACGCGTAAATTTTAGCGCAGAAGAAGTATTAATAAATGGATTTTCTTCGGCTATATCCATAAAGTTGTTTCGTTTCAAATCGCTTGTGATTCCTGCATAAAGAACAAAAATGTTATCGTAAAGATTGATGTTGAAACTGAGGTCGGGGAAGATATAGATTTTTGAATCGTTGGTAGCTTCAAAAAATGTATTAAACCCGGCATCAAATTTTAAGATATTATAGGTTGCTGAATAATGTGGCTGTAGTTTAACAACGGCTCCAAATGAAGTGTCGACAGGATTAATATCATTGAAGTAATCAACGTTTGCAATCAATCCAAGATTTTGGTATTCCAGACTTTTTCCGAAAAAACTTACTTTTTTATCGACAGCACCCCGAAAGTTGATATTGTCTTCCATCGCTTGGTATAAATCTCTCTGATTATAGTAACTTAACGAAAAAGAATGGTTCAGTTTAAGTGAATCTTGAAACGTGCTTTTGAATTTTAATGTTGCCCCGATTTTAGAAAACCGTTGTTTGATACTGTCCTTGGAAATGTCTGTATATGTTTCAGGATCAAAACCGAAATAATGAATCACATCCCTTTTATAATCAACTTCACCGGAAAGCGTATGATTCTTGTAAAACCTGCGGGCGTATATACCTGCGTCATTATCGCTGAAACCAGGATAAGCGAAATCTTTAATCTTTCCGGTTGATGATAAATGTTTAAAATAAACACCGATTGACTGATTCGTAGACCGAAGATTATTGAAGTAGAGTTCTGCAAACGGAGTAATCTTGGTTCCAAAACCAACTTTTACATAGGATTTATATAGTTTTATCAATGGTTCTCCCACCATCTTCGCAGGTTTAATGGGATCAATATTGAAAGTAGTTTTGTACAGTGTAGGATTTACCTGATAAATAAGATCCATCTTTTTCACAATGGTGTCAATGATCTTAGGGTTCCCATTTATTTTGAAGGCATCAGAAATAGTAGGTTTGTAAGCATCAATGATAATTACATCCTGGTTCTGTGCAAAAGAATTCCCCTGAAATGCCATGATAAAAAAGGACAGAACAAAAGCCTTTTTTATCAATTGGCTGATGCGACTTTTATTCATTTTTCTTTTCCTCCTGTTGTTGATTATTTTCTTCAAATAACTTGTCATTTTTTGGATTGTTATCAAATTTTATCTGGATATCTTCCTGTGTGCTTTTTTCCTGCTGAATGTTTTCTGATTGTAGAATTCGGTTCAGCTTTTCATGCGCAATAGTAACAAGATCGGTTCCTTCATAGTTTTCAATAATGCTTTGGAGTGTGGCTTTTGCCTGTATTACGTTTCCTGTATTTACATACACATCTGAGAGCAAAATGAAACTTTTCGCAATCCAGTAATCATACGAGGGCACTAGGTTGATGACTTCAAATATTGATTTTTCTGCTGCTGTATAATCTTGAAGCTTGTAATGAATATAAGCAAGATTGTATTTTGCTTCTGCTCCGAATTCGCTTGTAGAGCTTTGTTTGTAGGTAAACTCAAATTCCGTTTGTGCTAGCGCAATACTATCCATTAACAAAGCTATACGACCAATTGTTAGATGAGCTTCGGCCAGTGTTTCAACAGTAATTTTATCTGTTGCAACCAATGCACGTGCAGCTTTTAGTGCTTTCTCATTATTTCCTGCCTTCCAGTAGCAGCGCATTCTCATGGTCCGGGCTTCTACGATATTGGATTTATATTCTGCGTTGTTTTCAAGTTCTCCATAATATGTTGCTGCGCTATCGTACCTTTTTAATTTATAAAGAATTTCTGCAGCTTTTAGAATTGCATATTCGGAAAATTTATTCTGAGGCTGATCAGCTACGTAAACGAATCCTTTAAGCGCTTCATCAATTTTATCATTTTTGTATTCACAGTCTGCTTTGTAGTAATATGCATTTGTTACAAAATAACCAGTTGGAAACTGTTGGAGGTAATTGGTAAATCCTTTGATTGCTTTTTCGCAATCCCCGTCCAGGTAACGATTTTCGCTTGCAATATAAGTCACAGAATCCTGTTCGGTTTTTGAACCATAGGCAAATGGCAGGCTTTGGACATACTTATAAAAACTACTTACGCTATCCATTACCATATACATACTTTGTATATAGCCAAGTGCATCTTTCGACACTTCTGTAGCAGGATATTCAGCAACAATTTTTTTAAAATATTGCATTGCCATTTCATCCTTATCGGTATTACGATAGATAACACCAATTTTCAGCATTGAAGTTTTTGCATAACTACTGTTAGGATATTCGTCCACTACTTTATTGTAATATGTGAGCGCATCAGCATTATCATTTTTTATAAGATAAGTATTTGCCAGTTCAAATTTTGCATCATCAGCATAGGCTGTTTTAGGGAACTGATCAAGCATGTTCAGCAAGGAGCTAATCTTTAAATCATATTTTCCCTGGGCGCCAAGGCAAAGCGATTTCTGAAATAAAGCATAATCAGTATCAAATTCTTTTACCACTATAGCTCTGTCATAATATTCTACAGCACTTGCATATTCCTTTGAAACGTAGTAACAGTCGCCTATCCGGAGATATGCATCATTAATAATATTTGCAGATTCTGTTGATTTCCCTTTAATAAATTTTCTGAAACTTTTCCCAGCATCTTTATAGTGTTTATCCTTGAAATAGCAATAAGCAATATTATAGTTTGCTGTATTGTAGAAGGGCAGGCTGAAAGCGCCGGGTAGGGTAAGAAAATCATCATAATACGTTTTAGCAGAATCGAACTCTGAAAGTCTGTAAAATGCTTCCGCTTTCCAGTAATATGCCTGTGCTTTTATTGATTTGTCAAAAGGTTTTGTATTGGAGGAATCGAACATTACAATAGCACCATCAATATCCTTATCATTAAAAAGTTCTACGCCCCTGTAATACGCAATTTTCTGATATGCCTGATTTAATTTATCGTCACGGACCTTAATTTTTTGAATGGACGACAATGCATCTTTGTAATTCTTTGTTGTAAGAAAAAGATTGATCAGGTATGTGCGGGCCTCATCAATGTTGGAAGCGTCGGGATAAGTATTTATATATTTCTGAAAAGATAATATAGCTTCGTTGTATGGATTCAACGCAAGCTCGTATGACAACTTTGCATAATTAAACAACGCGTCCTGCTTGATATCCGGGTAAAAGGATAGTTTGCTTGCTGATTGAAATGAATTTAATGCAAACTTTTTATTTCCAATCTGCAGATAACAATCGGCCATTGTATAATAAGCAATTTGTGCAAGAGAATCTTCTTTTGTTGTAACACTTTCAAAATATGAAATTGCTTTCTCATAACTCAAACCGCTTTTATAATACGCATACCCTGCCTCATAATAATCTTCCCGTGTAATGGTGTTAGAGGTTTTTTGCATATACTGCTCAAGATATTGAATAGAATTGGCATATTTACCCGTTTTGAAATACGACTCTCCAAGAATACGTGCAATTTCATCAGTGCGCTTGGTGTTAACGGAATCGAGCAGGGGATGTGCGTATTTTATAACTTCATCATAATTGCCCTGCAAGTAATAGATCTGGGCGATGTAATATGGAACAATCGGACCAAAATTTTCATTTCCTTCAATTTTAAGAAAACTTTTCAGTGCTGTTTCATAATTTTTATCGTTGTAGTTTAAGTGAGCATAAAAATAATTAGCAGCGGCAAAATACCTGGTGTCGACATCAATTATTTCATAAAACTGTTTCTTTGCTTTATCGGTTTCCTTGAGCATAAAATAGCAATAACCCGATTTGAAATAATATTCAGCAAGTTCATCACTGGTGAGATCGTAAACATCAACTTTTTCGAAGGTTTTAGATGCATCATTGTATTTTTTCTGTCGGTACTGCAGTTTTGCAAGTTGGAAATTTACAAGCTTGACTTTCGAATTTTCAGGATGATTGCTAATAAATTTCATCAATAAGTATTCAGCATCATTGTTGTAAAGTTCAATTGCGCAGATCGCAGCATAGTACTCTGAACTAATCCTGATTTCCGACTGTTCATCATCTACGGCATCAATGGTTTTATAAAAACATTCCTGTGCTGCATTGAATTTTTCCTTGTTGAATAATTCAAGTCCTTTCTGATATTCATTATTCGGTTCTAGATAAACTAAATTTTTTTGAGCGAACAAAAATGCCGAACTGAGCAATGAGATAAGCAGCAAGGATATTATATACTTCTTCATATCAATGTGTTATTTAAAATAGAAGTTTAATCGGGCTAAATTAGTCATTAATGATTTTTTAAAGGTTGTTCGATATAATTAGTTATCCACAGTTGATTATTGATAAAATATAATTATCTTTGTCCTATATTAACAATTAATTCAATTATTTATTTTATTTTATGAAAACAGGTTTAGTAAAGTTTTTTAATGAAACTAAAGGTTTTGGTTTTATTAAAATGGACGACACTGGTGAAGAAATTTTCGTCCATGTTTCAGGATTAGCTGAAAAAATTAAACAAGATGACAGAGTGTCTTTCGACGTGACCGAAGGCAAAAAAGGCCCTAACGCCATAAACGTTAAAAAGATTTAGATCATAAGTTGTTTAATAAAAAACCCGCCATTGCAATGGCGGGTTTTTTTATACCCATAAGTTCAAAAAATATCTAAACAAACTTATAGGTGTAAATATAAAAAAGCAAGTCTGTAAGCCGGATTCTGTCCCAGGTTTTCACCTGGTTTCTATCATTTATCTAGTTTCGGCATCGCTACCGGAATCTATCAACCTACCCCCCGGGAGCGGACGAGCAGTCCTTTTTGCCAATCGTAGACTGGCAATTCCCGGTATATTTGGCCTTTCAACCCATAAGGTTTACCCTCCCGATGTGTCGCCACACCGCGACGTGAGCTTTTACCTCACATTTTCACCCTTATCCGTCCCGATAGCTATCGGGACGGACGGTTATTTTCTGTGGCACTCTCTGTCACCGCCTTAACGGTGCCTTCCCGTTAGGAAGTATGGTGCTCTGTGTTGCCCGGACTTTCCTCCCCGACACTTGCGTATCGCGGCGATAGAACAACCTGCTTTAATGAAAGAACGATTTTAATTTAATATGCAAAGATATGAAAATTGGTCGGAATAGCCAAATATCAATGCTTTCGGAATAATTAGGGAATAAAAATATTACGAAATAAAAATTTCCGTAGCACCTTTTCCATATTTTAAAAAGGAAGCGTCAGTAAATTTAAGATCAGGGAAATTATTTTTTAAGCGTTCCGTAATTTCGTTTTTAAGCTTTCCATTACCCACACCGTGAATAAATATGATCCTTTGAAGTTTATTTGCAATTGCAAGTTCCAGCATTTTTAAAAAATAGTCCAGCTGAATTGTAAGTAATTCAAAGTTTTCCTTGCCTGCGTAATTATCAGTGAGTTCTTCAATGTGAAGGTCGACTTCTGCAACTCCTTTTTCGATGATATGTTTTTCTGGAAAAATTTCTGTTTTGTTGAGATCCTTAATATGGCCGATAATCTTGAGTCCTGAGGGTTTTGCAACTTTTTCATTTTCCCATTTTTCTTCGGGCCATTCTTCCGGTTTTGATTTTCCTTTTTCCGTAAGAGGAAGCAGAAAACACTTTTCGTTCAGCAAAGAATAAAAAATAAAATTATCATCTTTATAAAACCTTACCGGTCTGATTTGGATTTCATAAACCATTGGTGGTTTATGCAAAGAAGTTCCCTGTTTGAAAAACAGACAATGTATTTGTACATCTTTCCATTTTTCAATATCGGTTTTGTCAATTACATCAAGCAGAACAGCCGATTCTTCATCCACTTGTTCGTAGTCTTTGCAAATAAATTTACCTTCTTCTTTCAGCATATAAGTGAACAGCACATCACATGAATTATGATTTAGCAGATAAATTCCAAAGCCTGAAGACAGGACATCTTCAGTGTTCTCAGGAATAAATGCAAGGTAAAGGCTTTTATTAATCTTATAATCATTTTCATCAGCAAATCCAATACGTGCAGGAAATCTCTCATCAGTTTCTTCCTGCTCTTCTTCTTGCACAGACTCGTAGCGCTCATTGTCGGCTTTTCTCTGACCAACAAGATCTTCGTACGATTGAACTTTTATGAGATCAGATGCAAGAACCGGAATATCAAAACCTGCTTCAATTTCAACAAGAACCATTTTATTATTCAGAACCTTTTTTACAACCCCGTCGCGTCTTTCGTTCAGAAAGCTTACTTTATCACCGGCTTTTAAAATCATATTTTTTATTTACAAACATTTAATAAATCAGTTACATTGGGCTTTCCCAGCGCACCTGCTTTTAACCAGTCTTTGCAGGCACCATCATTATCATTGAGAAACTGTTTACAGAAAGCTCTGTTGTAGAATGCATCGGCAAAATCAGGTTTAAGTTCAATGGCTTTGTTGTAATCAAGAAGCGCTTCTTTGGCCATTTTAAGATTGAACTTTGCATTAGCCCTGTAATAATAGGCTTCATAATTGTCTTCCTGAAGTTTGATAATATTCGTGAAATCTTCTATTGCACCTTTGTTATCCCTATTCCGTATTTTTTCGATACCGTCAGAATTATATTTTTCAATTCTTTTCTCCTTGGAAGTGCAGTTTGAGAAAAGAACCATTGTGATAATTGCCAGAATAAAAGCAGGAAACTTCATAATAATGCAGACATTTTATGCAAAGGTAGGAAATAACTTGGATCATAAACGAGGGAATCATTTAACCACAGAAAGCACGTAGGTTTTCACAGAGTTCACAAAGAAATAAAATAAAATATAAATAAGTTGATCGAATTTTACTTACTCTCTTCTTCGTTTTCATCACCAAAAACAAATTTCTTCAACTTCTGATAGAGGAAAGATACGAGCAGTAATATTATTCCGAGAATAATAAATGCAGCTGTCTTGCCACCGGCAGACATTTCCCTGATATCGAAAACAAACAGTTTAAGAATAATTACTCCAAAAATTGAAAGCGAAATTATTCGAAGCATGGTGTTTCTTTTGCGCAATCCAATTATCATAATTACTAAAGCAGAAATTCCCCAGATAATCGGATATCCTATCTTGCCATTCTGGCGAAGGATTTCAGGTATTGAGGAAAGCGAAGTGTAATAATTGATAACTGTAATATGATCAAGTTCAGAACTGATTAAAAATATCAACATACCACACAAATACCAAAGATAGAGTTGCATCAACACGGCTTTTTCTGATAGTTTTTCTTTTATGATTTTCAATACAAGGAACAGGGAAGCCACTATCACCGCTAAGTTGATATAGTGATAATAAAATGCCCAGAAATTCGGGGATTCCGAAACGAGACAAAAATTCCGGATGATAATTGTATTAAAATGTGAGGACAATAAATATGCGAGTGTAACAATAAAGAGCACTCCTGTAAAGCTCCAAACAACAAAGGGATGTGAGCGCTTACGCAGGTAAAGAAGCAATGAATAGAAAAATAATGCAGTGAAAGAAAACCCGATAACTCTTCGCACTGCTAAGGCATCAATGTACTGTGGCAATTGATAACGCAGTTCAAGAAAAATTACCAGGTACAGGATAAAAGCAAACATTGCAATCATTACAGACCGATATATTTTTGCTGAAATACCGGGAATAGAAAATTCTTTATCTTCAATTTTGATAAGCCATATGTTTATGAAGATTGCTGCATCCACGAATATTCCTGTAAGAAATGCTTTGTTGAAAATTACAGATAAATGTTCTTCAGGGAATAATCCATAATAGTGAACCCAGTTAGCAACAAGGCTTAATATTACGATTAGAAAAACTGAACCTGAAAATATTTTAAGTATCGGTAGATCCGATTTCCATGCAAGCCAGTAAAGGATTACAAATTCTGTTGCCCAGAAAAGCGTGATGAAATTACCATTGAATTGCACAGGTGCTATAAGGCTAATAAATGTTATTGAAAATCCAATCAAAAGGAAACGAAGCACTTTGTCAATTTTCTGATTTTTATAAAGAGCCAATGCAAATGCTAAATTGAAAATTCCAAGTATTGTTGTAAATATTCCATTAAATTCAAAATAAGTGATCTGGTATAAAATTGTCATACCTGCAGCATAGTATAGGAACGTATTCGAGGTAAGCATAATGATTTCAAATACTCCGAATTTTCGTGATTCCCTGAAAGCATTGATAATATTCATACAGAAGAAGAGCAGGTAGAAAAGTGTTCCAAAAATCAATGCACCTTCATAAGGGTCTTTTTCCTGAATAATTACGCTCATCATTAACCAGCTTCCGTAGAAACATATTGTAAAAAAATAGGTAATGATATTGATTTCGGTCCAGTTCTTATAATAGGCCAGCACAAGCATTCCGGCATTCAGAATAAATAAATATGAAAAGAAAACAACATAATTCCCTAGTCCTGTGCTTACCATTAGCGGTGAAGCAAATCCTCCGATAATTGCAATGATTGCCAGCTCCCTTCTGTCGTACCAAACAGAAAGGAAAACAGTAAAAATAGTGACAACAATCATTAAAATGAAAGTAGCCGTCTGGCTTAGGATTTCGTATTCTCTGTATGCAATGAAAAAGGTGAAATACAATACTGCCACACCACCACCAGTTAGGACAGAGCAGAAAGCCCTGTATTCTTTTCGTAGAAAATATCCTGTACCAATCAGAATCAATCCTGCCGCAATGCCAATAAACATGCGTGCTACTTCGTTGATCCAGTTTTTATCGATTGCATATTTTACAAAAAAACCAATGCCAAGCACAAGTATGGCGATCCCTATTTTATTGATGAGATTCTCACCGATATATTTTTCAATATTCGATTTTTTTTGTACTGGTTTTTGTTTTGGATAATACTGCTGAACAGGTGGAGGAGCAATTGGTTGCTGCACTACAGGATTTATTACCGGAGGAATATATGTTTCTTTAATTGCGGTTTTTTTTTCAATAGGAGGAGATGCTTGGTTCTGGATAACTTCATTTTCAATTTCTTTTTTCTCCAGTTCATTAATGGTATCTTTCAGCTGATTTATTTCGCTGATGTATGAATTAGCCTTGCTTAGAAGTTCCTGAAGCTTTTGCTGCAATATTTCTTTTTCATCCATGGTTGGGGAAATTTGGATAAAGGTATACAATTCAAGTGCCAGAATCAAGAATTGAAACAGAAAGGAATTATGAGAAGTGATTTACTAATAGAGGATTCATCTAAATGCACTTCATTGCTTTTGTATGTATTTTATAATTCCATCTGTTCTCTAAGATAGGCATTGTAGCTAGCTCCACTTATTATTTTCGTTTGATCCCTGTCGTTCATGACAAATACAAATCTTCCTCTAAAATATTTTTGAATTTCTTTAATGAAACTTTTATTTATCATGCATGATTTCGAAACACGAATAATATTTTCAGGAAGCTTTTTTTCAAGAGTGGCGAGTGACAGATCTGTTATAAAAGTATCTCCTTTTATGTCGAAAAAATTTACGTATTTTTCATGAGCATTAAAATAAACAATATTCTCTATCTTGACTAAAACAATTCTGTTACCAACCTTGTGTGGAATGGAAGTGGGGATTTTAGGTTTATCATACAAATTCCTTAGATTATTGAGAACATCAGAATAATCTTCATTTTTTACAGTATCACCTATTTTTAATATTTTATTAATCGTTAGTTGAAGTCGCGCTTCTTCAACCGGTTTCACCAAATAGTCAACGGAAAATGTATTGAAAGCATGAAGCGCATATTTATCGTATGCAGTGCAAAATACTATAAAAGGTTTATGATGCGATTCGGAAAGCACATCGAATACATTTTTGCCTGGCATCTCAATATCCAGAAAAATCAGTTCTGGTTTTATTTCCTCAATTAGTTTCGCTGTTTCGTTTCCATCCCTGGCTTCGCCAACTATCTGAATATTTGTTTTATGTTTTGACAGCAATTGTTTTAACCTGTCTCTTGCCAGTTTTTCATCATCAACGATCAGAGTTTTCCAAGGCAGAATCATATTATAAGTTATTTTTGCAAAGTTATTTTTAAATGTTTTCTTCCTTCATTGACAAACTCAATATAAAAAGGCTTCTTATAAAGAATCTTCAACTTGTCTTGAACATTTTGCAATCCATATCCGGACAAAATATCACTTTGAAATTCAGGACCATTATCATATATCTCAATAATTAAACTCTTATTCTCATCAAAAATACGAACTTCGATCAGACCTTTTTCGGTAATTTTCGAAATTCCATGTTTAATTGCATTTTCCACCAGGGGCTGTAACAAAAATTTAGGAATTTCAAAATCTATCAATTCATCTTTAACATTTATTGTATATTCAAGTTTATCTTCAAATCTATTTTTTTCGAGATCCAAATAAATCTTCACCATTTCAATCTCACTGCCAATCGTTGCTATATAATCATTATCTCTGTTAATATTATATCTAAATAGTCTGGATAATGCCAATGCCATGTTTTCAGTACGATCGGCATCAATATGAGAAAGCGTAGCAATACTATTAAGTGAATTGTATAAAAAATGAGGATTGATGCGTGATTGAAGTGCGTTCAGGTCGGATTTTAATTTTAGTTCCTTCTGATTTGCAAGCTCGAGTTCTTTTTCCTGCAACAAACCTGTAATTTTATTTTTTTCATATTTCATAAAAAATCGATACAACATGATGCCGAATGGAATCAGATACAGTTGCCAATCAATCAAATCAAGATTAATCATCATTGGGCTTACGGAAAATAAAATTATTTGATAAGTTAACGCAACAAATAAAAAAGTCAGAATAAAATCTAGGCAAAGGTTTAACCATACTGTCTTGATTTTTCTTAATAATTTATCAAGAAACAAAAGCAACAAACCAAGAATTACAGTAAAAGAGCAGAAATATAATTCATAAGAGCCCAACTGCTTCAAATGATCAAACATGAAAGAATTGGGATGAGCTAATAAATAGAAAATCAGTGTGGCAATGATTATCAACTGTGCGATTATAACTGATTCAATTATTCTTTTTATAAAACTATTATTAAGCTTATTCAAGATAAGAGTAAGATTGTAATAACGATTTAGCTCATATAAAATTAATATTAATATACCGCAAACAACTATTATAAGCAGGATTTCATTATTGTTTTCTGAACTGGAAGTAGTTTTTAAAGTCTTTATAATTTCATTTTCTCCATTTTTTGAAAACAATCGTTTTAAAATCAATCTGTCCAGATTTGACAATCCCGGCTTCGTACGCCAATTAAAAGTACTACACGAATCGCTTGATTGATCATTTACTCCATCGGGAACTCTAAAAAATGTATTAAAATTTGCTAATCTTTCAATTATTCGCTGCCAGATATCCGTCTGCATCCAGTCTGAATTAATTTTGGTATTTAAATGAATCTCTGAGGTACCAATGTAAGGAAAGAAAAAATTTCTTGTTACATTTCGCTTCACATTATAAGAGGTATCAAAATAGATGGTAAGCGAAGGTCTACTGTCAACTATTTTCACATCAATGGTTTCCAGCAAAGTATCAAGATCAGCAACAACATCTTTAACAGTTTGAATATCCCGGTGCGATGGATTTCCTTCTATTTTGATTCTTAAGTCTGTTTTCAAAATATCTAACTTGCTTGAGTTTGGAATGTAATTAACAAGATTGCAAATAATCTCATCCAGATCACTTTTAATTATTTTATATTTTATCGGCCAGGTATTAATTCCAATTAAATCGGTCGTAGATCCATAAATAGTAGATATTTCAAAATAATCTCCGGGATGAAGTTGTAGCAGATCATTTATCACTTGCTTTGGGAAAGTATCACCTTTGCATTCCTTTTTAACATATTCACCATTATTATTATAATAAGATAGATTAAAAGAATATATGTTGCATAATTCACCATCAGCAAGAATTTTTATTTCTGATATTTTTTTTATTTCATTCAAACTGATTTTTCTGATCCATTCACTTTCTTTCCAATCATACCTTGGACCATCCAGGATAATGGTTTTTGTTGGAATATCCTTAACCTCAACTTTATAAATATTTTTATTGATTCGAAAATACCCTTTCCCTTTTTTGGTTGGTGTTACGTTAAACATTGTATCATTTATTTGAGTAATATTTCCCAAATCAAACGAAATAATGTTGTTTGAATATAGCTTTGTTTTATCAACATTAAAATAGTGTGGAGTATTGTACATTAATAACCAAATGGGATGGCGCTTACTTGGTTTTACAGTATCAAATTTTGTAATTGTATCCTTTGATTGAGAAAAAGAAGAGAAGGGAACGACCAATAACAATAAAAAGATTTTAAATAATGTTTTCATGTTTCAAATTTTTAAAAGTTATGTCGTAACAAAAAAACACATTCTCTAATAGGAAATCAATGTATTTCCGACGAAGTTGTAAAATAACCGAATATAATTGATTATTTAAAATGAAAGATTACAAGAACCTAATTAATACTTTTTTATTTATGGCTTCCTTGATTCGCTTCAAATCAAAATAAGTTTTACTCAGAAATATAGCGGATGAAATTTAACTTTATTCAGTGTGTTAAATTCAAGGGCAGGGGCGGGGACTTTCAGGAAATTTAAAGCAAAAAATGCAACTTTCAGAAATTTTGATTTGGTGGGGATTCTTGTAAAATCAATATCGGGCGAAATATAAAACTGCCTGTACCTGTCGAAGGTTGGCATTGGTTGTCCATTGTGTTCAGCGGGATTGCTGTAACCGCCAATCATTCCTTCGGCACCATAGCCAACGGCTAGGTTCAGCCATTTCGGAAAACGGGAATCTTTATTCAGGAACGAAGAAATATTTCCTGAAAGCCAGTATGTTTGTCCGTTATAATCTTTTAACCACGATTCGGTGCTGTTAGAACCAAGAAGATCGGGCCTGTAATCGGGAAATTCAGTGGAATGATATGACCATTTGAATTGAATGCGTTGTTCGTTCCATGCAAACTGCTGACTCATGAAAACCACGGAACCAAAGGTGTTGGCTGAGAAATCGCCTAAAGAAAATCCCCATTCAGATGAAAGTCCATCAAGAACTTCAATTGTCAGAAGGTAAACTGATCCCATACTGCCACCGAACCAGATAGCTTTTTTATTATCAACACCGCACCATTTTAAAGTTTTGTAGCCAAGGGCGCCAATGGTGCATGAAGTAGTTGCATGGCCAAGTTTGTCCATTTGCTGCCATTCTTTATTATCATTGAAAAAATGAAATGAAGAGCGCGGATAATCTTTATACCATAAATTATTTAACAAATAAAGCGAACCACCAAATGCAAGCACTTCGGCAGCGACAACAGGGTAAAGCCTTTTTTTATTTATAAAAGTTGAATCAGAAGGAATAGCAACAACTTCCAAAAGAATAAGCTGAGAAATTATAAATACAAGAAATACTTTATTGATTTTTTTAATTATCATTTAAAACTAAATAAGTAAGTATTTCGCTAAATTAAATATATTTGCAATAAGCAAATTTTAATATTATTAATTAAATTTAACATTATGAAAAATCTGACACTTTTATCACTAATCGCATTCGTGCTGATGTTCACTGCCTGTGGCCCTTCTGAAAAAGAAAAAAAGGAAAAAGCAAAACAGGATTCAATAGCTAAAGCTGATTCAATTGCTAAATCAATTGTTGAGGTTGAAAGCTATGATTTTATGCTTGCAGGAAAAGATGAACCTGATGCGTTTAAAAGCAAATACAGTAACAAAAAACTCCTGATCAAAAATTTAGTAGTTGAAAACATCTGGGACAGTAAAAAAATTGTTCAGTGCATAGCCTATATGCCTAAAGATACGCTTCTGGGCAGCGATTCCAGGATGGGTGATAAGAAGAAAAAGATTGATGGTTCTCTCGACGTTGTTCAGGGTGTAACATGTAAATACAATGAAAAGTTCTATGGCCCTTATTACGTTGAATTACATTTCGATAATCCTGTTGATGTAAAGACACTTAAAGAAAGAGAAGTGAAAGACGAACCCGGTGTAAAAGTTTGGAATTATTTTTCAATCCTTACTGTTGAAGGCGATTCAGCTTATATAAAAAGCAACAGTTTTATTGTGAACCATTGCGTAATCAAAGAAAACGTGACGAAGTAAATTCGATCATTATGTTATAAAAAAAGCACCGCATATTATTGATGCGGTGCTTTTTCTTTTTAACAAATCGTGAGTTAAAAAGAACTCAGTATAGTTCTTACTTCTGCAATTTTTTCATCAAGCATTTCCTGTGTCCGTGCTTCAGCTAAAAAGCGCAGATAGGGTTCTGTATTTGAAGGACGGATATTGTACCACCAGTCGGGAAATTCTACGCGGTAACCGTCGAAATCATAGAAGGCAGTATGTTTTTCTTTTGCATCAAAATAATTTTTCACCGCTTCCATTGCTTCTTCTTTCTTTTCGATTTTGAAATTTATTTCGCCTGAATTTGCATATTTAGCAATGCTCCCGATAAGCTGAGAAAATGAAATTCCTTTTTTCTTCATCTTGCTAATGATGCCAAGAATTATCAGGCATGCCATGATACCGGAATCGGAATAATAAAAATCTTTGAAGTAATAATGCCCTGCAAGTTCTCCTCCGAATATTCCGTCAATCTCGCGAAGCTTCATGGCTGCATAAGCACGTCCCACGCGCCACATATGCATCTTCGATCCGAACTTTTCAATATATTCTGCAACAGCTTTTGAAGTGCGGATGTCTTGTAATACATTTCCTTTTAATCCTTTTTCTTCAAGAAAATAATGAGCAAGAACAGCTATCATCAGGTCGGGGGAAACAAATTTTCCATTTTCATCCACAAACATTACACGATCGGCATCACCATCGAAGATTACACCAATATCGCATTTCTCTTTTAAAACAAGGTGTTTCAGGTCTTCAACATTTTCTTCTTCAAGTGGGTTTGCTTCGTGATTCGGGAAGGTGCCGTCGAGTTCATCAAAAATATAGTGAATATCTTTATTCAGGAATTCCTTTATCAGCAGGGCTGCCATGCCATTCGAGCAATCGATTGCAATATTCAGATTCGAAACATCTGAATTATATTGTTGCAAGAATTTATTGTACTCTGCTCTTACATCTATTTCAATGATCTTGCCTTTTGTTGCTGCGACTTCCGTTATATCATTTTTTATCAGTTTTTCAAGTTCGCCAAGCCCTGTATCAAAACCCACTGGCAGTGCATTTGTCCTGGAAATTTTTAAGCCGTTATGTTCTCTTGGATTATGCGAAGCGGTAATCATCACTGAAGCATCAAAATGATATTTTGCTGTGATATAATAAACCATAGGTGTAGTTGAGATGCCCATATAATGCACATCAGCTCCGCTGTCGGTAATACCCTTTGCAAGATATTCATAAATTTCAGGCGATGAAACCCGTACATCTCTGCCAATAAGAACTTTAGTTGTATTGAGAAGTTTTGGCAGAAAGAAACCAATTTTGTAAACATCTTCTTTATTGAAGTCTTTGTTATAAACTCCCCGTATGTCGTATGCTTTGAATGCTCCCATGATGTTAGTTAATGGTTATTGGTTAATAGTTATTAGGTTTAAATAGTTGTTCAAGATTCAATGTTAATATTTTCTGCATTAGGTGCAAAAATAAAAAAAGGAAACCAATCTGATTTCCTTTTCAGATAGAATGATGGTGTTTTATTTCAGAAAATTCTGGATCTCTTCAAAATATTTTTTCTTATTTGATGAGAAGGTAGTTGATGCTGTAGCTTCCTTTGCCACGTAAACCGAAGAAATGCTGCTTCTGACATTGCTTAATTTTTTTATCATTTTTGGAGTAAATATTTTTTCATTTTCACCAACAATAAAAAGAATTCCTGCCAGTGTGCCGCCTTTCGCTTCAAGAGCGTAAGTTGGTTCAAGATAGTTTTTGTTATATCCCAGTGGAAATAATGGTTCTGTACCATTCACTTCTTTCCAAAGTGCTTTTACTTCTTCGAATGTACTGTAAGGTGAGTCGGCAATAATCTTGCTTACTTCGGTATGATTGGCACCAACACCAAGTGAAAGGCCTGCACCAATTCCAATACCATAGAGCTGAACTGTTCTCATTTTCGATTGATATTTTTTTACATAATCCAGCGTTGCTTCAATATCTTTCTGGAACTGTGCATAAATAAAAAAGTTTTTGTTAATGGTGAAATCGCTGCTTTTGCCATAACCACGGTAATCATAAGTCACTACATTATAACCCAGAGTAAGAAAATTACTTACCAGTTCAATATTGTCGGCCATATTGCCATCGCCGTCATCGCTGATGATCATAATTTTGTATGAGCTGGCTTCCGTGGCTTTAAAGAACCATCCGTACAGTTTCAGTCCATCTGCAGTAGGAATAGAGATTGTGTCATAGGTCATGCCGTACTCAGTAGGAGTTATGGAATATTCTCTTACAGGGTTTAACGCGAATGAGCAAATGCTCATCAAAGTAATGGAAATAATTAATCCGAGTTTTTTCATAATTGTTAATATTTTACAAATGATCTCAACGGTAAAAATAGTAAATTTCATATTTAATTAAAGAGAAAAATATTAACAAAACTTTTTGTAGTGGTTAATATCAGGTTATTATTTCCCAAGCAGTTTCTTCATCGCGTCAACATTCCTTTTATTTGAAATATTTTTTGCTTCAGGAGTGTAAAGAAAAGTAAGCGTATCTTTAAAATGTTCGGTAATTTTTCCACGCACAATTTTCATGCTGCTGTTCATCATATGGTTCTCTTCTGTAAATGCTTCAGTTAAAATGGCCGTGGCAGAAGGCAGCCATCGTTGAGGAAACATTTTTTCATATTTATTGCCGCTACGATATTGTGTCAGTTCATGTTCAATTAGTTTCAGTGCCTCACTTATGGCTTCTTCTTCAGTTTTGTCATGATGTTTCTCCTTAAGCCATCTTTTAATAGCTTCTTTATTCGGAACCAGCAGACAAACAGTATAGGGATTTTGATTATTGTATAACATGCACTGCTCAATGAAATGCGATTGCGCTGCCAATGTTTCTTCAATGCCTTCAGGACTGAATTTTTCACCATCATCGGCAATGAGTAAGCTTTTAAAACGGCCAAGAACAAAAAGGAAACCGTCGCTATCAATATATCCCATGTCGCTGGTATGCAACCATCCATTTCTGATACTTTCAGCTGTAGCTTCAGGATTTTTCCAGTATCCTAACATAACATTATCGCCACGGATCACTATCTCTCCTTTTTCTCCTGTCTTCAGTTCATTGTCTTTATCATCACAAATTTTCAGTTCAAGTCCTGAAACCAGGAAACCTGAAGATCCGAATTTATGTTTGCGTTCAGAATTGGATGAAATAACAGGAGAGGCTTCAGTAAGGCCGTATCCCTGGAACATAGGAATTCCTATTGCATAAAAAAAGCGCTGGAGTTCAATATCTAATAGAGCACCGCCTCCCACAAAATAACGTAAGCGGCCGCCAAAATTTTCCCGCACTTTTTTGAAAATAATCATGTTGAGCAAGACATACAAGGGTTTTAGAAATATTTTTAAACCTCTCCCTTTACTCTTCCAGTCATCACCATTATAAATATAAGCAACCTTCAGCCCGAAATTAAAAATTGATTTGATGAATTTTCCTTTCGCAGCCACACCTGATTCAATATTCTTGCGGAAATTTTTTGCTAGTGCCGGAACACTAAGTAAAAACGAAGGTTTTATTTCTTTAATATTTACAGGAATGTTCTTCAATGTCTCAATAGGTGTGGAGCCGTTCTGCACGGAAGCAATGGAAGCACCGGCTTTCATGATAGCGTAAATGCCCACTGAATGTGCGAAGGCATGATCCCAGGGTAAAATCAGTAAGGAAGTGTACCATTCAGGAACATCCATCAGGCTATGGGATTGATCAACATTTGCAGTGTAATTGCGATGTGATAAAACAATACCTTTCGGATCGGCTGTTGTGCCCGAAGTGTAACAGATATTTGCCGGATCATCTGGTTTTACAGATTTCCAAATTGCATCGAAAGCAGCTTTGTTTTTTTCTAAGAAATCTGTTCCGATTTTTATGATTTCGTCAAACAGAATTTCGTTTTCTTCATATTTTTCAATCGGATCAAGGAGAATTATTTTTTCAAGGCTGGGTAATTTTTCTACAACAGCTTGTAATTTTTTTAGTTGCCCCTTGGATGTAATAACCATACGGGCACCCGAATGCTTCAAACGGAAATCAAGTTCTTCTGGTTCTGTAAGTCTTACTGATAGCGGCACATTGATGGCGCCCGCATAAAGAATTCCGAGTTCGCTTATAACCCAGGCATTCCGTCCTTCTGAAATAAGCGCGATCCTGTCACCTTTCCTAATTCCAAGCTGCACAAGGCCTGCAGCGAATTTATGCACAACATCATGAACTTCATTGTAGGTCGTTGGAAGGAAACGATCTGTTTTCTTTTCCAACAAGTAAACATTATTTCCGTATTTTAATACGCTTTCTTCGAAAAGATCAGTGATTGCCTGCATAAAAATATTTTGGAAAACTATTGGTTATTTTATTTTCAACTTGTTCAGCGCATTCTGGTATCTTCTTGCATTGGCAGCATGTTCAGCGCCTGTCTTTGCAAAATTATGATAACCTGAAAAATCTTCTTTTGCACACATGTAAATATAACCTGTCTTTTCAAAGTTCAGGGTTTTTTCAATGACACGTGGATCAGGCAGACAAATTGGGCCTGGTGGTAAACCTTTCACTTTATAAGTATTGTAAGGGGATTCTACTTGCAAATGTTTTTTGAGAACGCGTTTAATCGTAAAATCACCAACAGCAAATTTTACTGTGGGATCAGCTTCAAGCTTCATACCTTTATTGATGCGGTTGATGTAAAGTCCTGCAATAGTAGGCATTTCGGAATATTTCGCAGTTTCTTCCTGCACGATGGATGCAAGGATTTCAATTTCAATTGTTGTTAATCCTGCAGCCTTGGCTTTTTCTTTTTTGCTTTCTGTCCAGAAAGTTTTATAGTTCTCATTCATCTTTTCGAACAACTGTGAAGCAGAGGTGTTCCAATACATCTCATAAGTATTAGGAATGAAAACCACAATAGCGTTATCAACAGTAAAACCAAACTTTTTCAGGCATGCTGAATCTTTCAGAACATTAATGATTGAAACAGAATCGGCTTCAAGTTGTTTTGCAATTTTTCCTGCAAGCTGATATTTTGTTCTTACATTGTTGAAGACAAGTTTTACTGTTTCCTGTCGTCCCGATTTCAGCATGTTGATCAGTTGGTTGTTGTTCATGCCATCGGTGATAAGGTATTTACCGGGTTTGATATGGGTTTTATAATCTTTGTAATCGGCAAGCCAGTCAAACGATTTGGGATCGCTGATAAATTTTCCTGACGATAATTTATCTGCGACTTCAGCGAAATCGGCACCAGTCCTGATATAGAAGTATGCAGATTTTTTACCGTTAAGATTTACATTTGCTTTATATAGAATTGTATATGCTTTGTATGCAGTGACAGCACCAGCTATAAGCAGTATGATTCCTGCGATTACAATTACTCTTAAAAAAAGTGATTTCTTTCCTTTGGCCATTTTAATTCGCTTATTTATTCAGCAGTTGTAGCATGTATTCGTTGATCCAGTTGTTTTTTACCCTAATCCACTCCTTTTTCAATCCAAGAATTTCAAATTTAAGTTTTTGAAATAATTTAAGACTGCCAGTATTGTCTTCGGTAATATTGCAATAGAGCTGATGCAGGTGAAGAGTGTTGAATGCGTAATCGATCAGCATAGTCAATGCTTCTGATGCATACCCCTTGTTGCGGTGTTTATCGCTAATAAGAATACCAATTCCGGCACGCATATTTGCAGGGTCAAAATCAAAAAGATCAATACAACCAATAGCTTCAGAGGTTTTATTTAAAATGATCATCAGCCGCAATTGCTTTGCTGTATAAATATCCTGATGTGCATTAAGAATATATTCTTCCAGTGTATGCCGTGAAAAGGGAGTGATGGTATTGCTGAGGTGCCAGATGGAAACATCGTTTTCCCATTTGTAAAGTTGATCCACATCGGATGGCTCGGGAGCTCTGAAAGATAAATTTTTAGTATCCATGGTTAGTGTCTGTCTATAAAATCAGAGATTGTATTAGAATGTTCGAATTCGAGGCTTTTGCAGTTTTGGAAATCAAGGAGTTTGCATTTGCAAATGACTGTTTTCAAAACAAAAATAACGATGAATTCGGACATTATGGACAAACTCTAGTTAAATTATTATTTCACCCTTGAAAGAACATACCGCAGGACCTTCAAGCCACACATCATGAAATTCCGTTTCTGATATTTTTAAAAATTTAACTGAAAGATTTCCGCCAAGCGTTTTTATTTTACAAAACGAATTTGTTTTGCAAAATCCCGAAAGGCATGCTGCTAGAGCTGTTGCTGTGGAACCGGTGCCGCAAGAAAGTGTTTCGTCTTCTACACCTCTTTCATATGTTCTTACAAAAATCATATCGTCGATAACTTCAGCAAAATTTACATTGATGCCTTTTTCCGCGAAAGCCCTGCTGTTCCTAATGTTGCGTCCTTCATTAAAAACATCCAGTTCCCTCACATTATCCCTGAAACACACATAGTGAGGCGAGCCGGTATTCAATACAAAAAAATCAGTATGCTTCTCAATTCCTTTAACATTCTGCATTTTGAGACTTATTTCAGTACTGTCTTTTTCTTTTTTCAGAATTTCAGCTTCATGCATTCCATCGATTGCAGTGAAAATTGTTTTGTCTTTTATTATTCCAAGGCTGTTTGCAAAGGAAACAACACAACGCCCGCCATTACCGCACATTGAGCCTTCATTTCCATCGGAATTATAATAAATCATTTCAAAATCAGCTTTGTTGCTACCGTTGATCAATATCAGCCCATCGGCCCCAATGCCAAACCTGCGATGACACAGATGAGCAATGAGTTCAGTAGTGCTGGCAGAATTGCGCAATACGGAACTCCTGTTATCAATCATTATAAAATCATTGCCTGTACCATGATATTTGCTGAAGCGAATGATCATTTGGTGCTGAGCTGGCTAAGTAACTGTGGATTGCTGATAGGCACTAGCGATTTGAATTCGATGGTCTTGTCTATCTGGTAATAATCAGATATATATTTCATGTAAAGGGTTTTATTCATCCATTTGAATGAAACCATGTCATATTGATCAATACCAAAAATCACAACCTTGTTCACACCTGTTTTATATCCTTTATAGTTTATTGGTGATTTCCAGAATTCAACACGCAATGAATTCTTAATTTTATTCGGAAGTGTTGTTTTGTTATCAGTAAGCAATGAATCAAGTTTGTCAGGATTGTCGGCAGTAAACATTTCAATTCCCGAAACATTGAATGATTTTGCAAAGATGAGTTTATCCTGCTTTACCTTGATATCACTGGCTGTATTGTAAGAATTTATATCTATATTGTTCTGGCTTTTTATAATAGAATCAAGTAATAGGGAATCGGGAAGATGACCGTTATACTGAGCAAGGAACTCATCCAGTGCTGCCGGATCATAAAGATTTACATTGGTAGTGTCATAAAAGGCAGAATCATTTTTCAGTTTCTGATCCGTGATTTTCTGCGATTTATTTGAAGCGTTCTGCTTCGTTGAGTTTTCATTAATCACCGTAACATCGTGATCATCGTGCTTGCCAACAATATTGCTGAAGAAGGATTTTACTTTTTTGAAAACGCCCCATTCGCCGATATCATTTCCCTGCCACCACACAATGCTGAAAGCAATGAGAATGCCAATAAAAATCCCCACAAACATATACGCGAATCGGTTCTTTGGCTTCTTCATAGTGAATATTAATACCTTGATGTCAGTTTGGCAGTAATTAAATATTAATCAGTACTTAATTGTAATCTGCAAAGGTATAAAAATCACACTTCATTTTATTGTTTATTTCCTTAACACTTTTTAACAACATAATAACAATAATACAAAGTGCACACCGTTGAAGGAAAAGACAATAAAATAAATAGTCTTGGCGCCTGACAGTATAAAATGCAGGCATAAAAATTGAGGCTGTTTCAACATTAAAAATTAAAAACTGAAGTTATGAATGCAAAAAAAATTCTTACCACATTTATGATTGCAATGGCCGGTGGTATTTTTGCTATCGGCGCAACGGGTTTATTTAAAACTTTTACTACAAAAAGGGTTTCTGTACAACCCGAAATTCCGGTTCAACTTACATCCTATGGAATGAATCCTGGCAACCTTGATTTTACATCTGCCGCTGCTGCTTCTATTCATGCAGTTGTACATATAAAAACAATGTACCAACAAAAAAGTTCGGTATATGATGATTTTTTCGGAGGCTTTTGGAATCCATGGGGAAGTAACAATTCGCAGAATTATAAATTACAACCAATAAAAGCTTCTGGCTCCGGGGTTATACTTTCAGACGATGGTTATATTGTAACAAATAATCATGTTGTGCAGGATGCTGATAGTATCGAAGTGACGTTAAATGATAACAGGATTTATGATGCTAAGGTTATTGGAACTGATGTGGGAACCGATCTTGCATTGATAAAAATTGATGAGACCGAACTTCCATATTTGTCGTATGGTAATTCCGACAGTGTAAAAGTGGGTGAATGGGTGCTTGCGGTAGGCAATCCGTTTAATCTTACCTCTACTGTTACTGCTGGGATTATAAGTGCGAAAGCAAGGAACCTTAATATTCTTGGAAAAAATTCTTCGATTGAATCATTTTTACAAACCGATGCTGCCGTGAATCCCGGCAATAGTGGTGGAGCATTAGTAAATACTTCTGGCCAGTTAATTGGTATCAATGCGGCTATTGCATCGAATACCGGATCATACCTGGGTTATTCATTTGCAATTCCGGTAAACATTGTAAAGAAGGTCGTTGATGATTTATTGCAATATGGCGAAGTGCAGCGTGCATACCTTGGCGTTTCTTTTGAAGAAGTTAACAGTAAGCTTGCCAAAGAAAAAAGTTTGTCAAAAGTTAAAGGCTTATATGTTACATCGGTACTTGAAGAAGGAGCGGCTGGCGACGCAGGAATTAAAGTTGGTGATGTTGTAACTAAAATAGGCAACACTTACGTAAATAGTTCGTCTGAATTACAGGAATCTGTTATTACGCGGAGTCCAGGTGACAAGGTAGTTGTAACATATACGCGTGCTGGCAAAGAGGGAGAAGTAACAGTGACTTTAAAAAATAAAAAAGGAGGAACTGATATTGTAAAAAAGGATGATTCAGATGTGGTTACCTTGTTAGGTGCAACTTTTGAAGATATTACTGCCAATGATATGAAAGATCTTGGAATAACTTATGGGATGAAGATCTCGAAGCTTGATGCCGGAATGCTTAGAAGTGCTGGCATAAGAGAGGGGTTTATAATCACATCCATTGACAAGAAACCTGTAAAGTCAACAGAAGATATTACCGCTGCATTAAAGAATAAATCAGGTGGCGTTTTGATAGAAGGAATTTATTCAAATGGGTTGAGAGCATACTACGGATTTGGTATGTAGAAATACTGAATATGAAAGATGCTCTGTTTCAGGCAACTACGCTGGTTAAAAATTATTAATAGAAAAGTCTTTAATATCTTAAAAAAATAGAATACCTTTGCAAAGCCAATTACCAAAATTTATATAATTGATAATCAGGCATTTAAGTTTAGAAGGAGGGGATTATGCGACAACTCAAGATAACAAAATCGATCACCAACAGGGAAACCGCCTCTTTAGATAAATATCTCTCTGAAATTGGAAAAGAAGGACTGATCACAGCCGAGGAAGAAGTTAATTTAGCTCAGAAAATTAAAGCTGGTGACCAAAATGCCCTTGAAAAACTGGCAAAAGCAAACTTGCGTTTTGTTGTTTCCGTTGCGAAACAATATCAAAACCAGGGATTGAGTTTACCCGATCTGATTAATGAAGGTAATCTAGGTTTAATTAAAGCTGCACAACGTTTTGATGAAACAAGAGGATTCAAATTTATTTCTTATGCCGTTTGGTGGATTCGTCAATCGATACTTCAGGCTCTGGCCGAACAATCAAGAATTATTCGTCTGCCTCTGAACCAGGTTGGATCATTGAATAAAATTTCCAAAGAAATTTCTAGGCTGGAACAGATGTACCAGCGTTTGCCATCATCGGAAGAAATTGCAGAAGCACTCGATCTTCCAGAAGAAAAAGTGGCAGAAGCACTGAAAATTTCTACGCGACATTTTTCTGTGGATGCTCCATTGGTACAAGGTGAAGATTCCAGTTTTCTCGATGTTTACGTTAATAACGAATCGCCGAATGCTGACAGTGGTTTAATTTTCGAATCGCTTTCAAAAGAAATTCAGCGCTCATTATCGACGCTTACTGAAAGAGAAAGAGATATCATCAATTTGTATTTTGGTATTGGAATCAGTCATGGCCTGACATTGGATGAAATTGGTGCCAAATTCGACCTAACTCGCGAACGTGTTCGCCAGATCAAAGAAAAGGCAATCAGAAGGCTGAAACATACAGCAAGAAGCAAACTCCTGAAATCCTACCTTGGGCAATAACAGATTTAATTTTCTTTATGAGTTATAAAATTCTTATAGCCGAGGATAATTATATCAACCAACGGCTGATGGAAAAGCTTATACTTTCCAAAGGATGGGAATGTGTGCTTGTTGCTGATGGTTCTGAAGTTTTAAAAGAAATTGAAAAAGGCAACTTCGATATGGTTCTGATGGATGTCAGTATGCCTGACATGGACGGATACACTGCCACAAAAATACTTCGGAAATTCAATAATACCCTTCCCATAATTGCTATTACTGCTAATGCTATTGAAGGTTTCAGGGAAAAATGCCTTCAAAGCGGTATGAACGATTATATTGCTAAGCCATTCAGAAAAGAAGAATTATTTACGATGATGGAAAAGTATCTTCCGGTTAAATAATTCTACAGAAAAATTAATTCCTTGTTTATTTAAAAAATTCTTCAAATTCCAGCAGGTTGAGGAACGGAAATTCCTTTTGCAATTCAATTGTGAAATTCAATTGATCATTCCTGAACTTTTTATACATCTGTGAATCTTTTCCAAACGGTCTATGTTCCATAGCACGCTTTAGTTTCATCACCTTTTTCATAATCTCAAGCGAAGCGATATCAATAAATGTGCTGGTAAATTTTTCACGAATATATTCTATTGCAGATGCGTTAGGGTGAATCATGTCTTCCGCGTAAAACCTATAATCTCTCAGGTCATCCATCATCAATTCATAGGCAGGAAAGTAAAAGCAATTCTTTTGTTTTTCGGTTATTTCATGAATGGCAGTGATCAAGATTGATTTACTTCTTTGATTTTCAATAGCGCCATCACTCCAGTGCCTTATCGGACTTACAGTGAATATGACCTGTATATTGGGATTTGATTTTTGTATCTGAGCTAAAGCCTTTTCAAATTCGTTAATGATTGTTTCTGCTTTCAGAAGTGATTTAGTGAAAACATCTGAAGGCAACTTATGACAATTAGCAACTACTTCATTTCGTTTTTTATGTGTATAAACGTAAGCACTTCCGAGAGTGATAAAAAGAAATTCAGCCTGTTTAAAAAAAACAGCAGCATTTTGCATCTCGCTGTTAATATTTTCAAGACATTGTTTCTTGTCAGAATGTGCAAATCGGCCGTGGTGACTGAAACTAAACCATGCATCATTAAAAAAATCCAAATCGCTTTCTTTAAACGGATATCCTGTGTTTATATAATTTATTGTGGAGCAGATTGAGATTGGATTATAAATAATTCCTGTTGGATTTATGCAAACTGGAAATTTGAGTTCTTTGAGATTATTGCCAATATTTTCGGTAAAACACGAACCCATAAATAAACTTTTTGAACTATAATTTAACTTATGGTGATGCTGTGGAATTTCGAATGTTGTGCGGAAACTATTCATATGCTTGTTATTTAGCTGCAATTTACAAAAAAATTGAATCACAGAGATTGTTCATTTTTTTTGAAATCATTTTTGGTTTCATGTCATTTTAATTAACTAATTTGCGAAGGTATTTTTTCTAAAAAATCATACCATTATGTCTTCTTCAAAGTATATATTTGTCACCGGTGGCGTGACCTCTTCTTTAGGTAAAGGAATTATCTCAGCATCATTAGCGAAACTTCTTCAGTCAAGGGGTTATACCGTTACCATTCAAAAACTCGATCCGTATATCAATGTTGATCCCGGAACGCTCAACCCTTACGAACACGGTGAATGTTATGTTACCGAGGATGGTGCTGAAACAGATTTGGACCTGGGACATTATGAAAGATTTCTGAACATGCCGACCTCACAGGCCAACAATGTTACCACAGGTAGGATTTATCAGTCGGTTATCGAAAAGGAACGCAGGGGTGATTATCTTGGAGAGACTGTACAGGTTATTCCTCATATCACGGATGAAATTAAATACCGTATTAAATTGCTAGGTAATGCCGGTAAATACGATTTTATCATTACTGAAATTGGCGGAACCGTTGGTGATATTGAATCACTGCCATACATTGAGGCCGTTCGTCAGTTACGCTGGGAAATGGGCAACCGGTGCCTGGTGATACATCTTACATTGGTGCCGTATTTAAAAGCTGCAGGCGAATTAAAAACAAAACCAACACAGCACTCAGTAAAGATGTTGCTGGAATTGGGAGTGCAGCCAGATATTCTGGTATGCCGCACTGAAAAGCACCTGAATGAAAATCTCCGTCATAAAATTGCACTATTCTGCAACGTGGAACCAACTTCAGTTATAGAATCTATCGATACTGATACTATTTATAATGTACCAATACTGATGAGGGAAGAGAATCTTGATACGGTAGTTCTGCGGAAGATGAATATGCCCGAAAAACAGGAACCTGATCTTGAGAAGTGGAAAGAATTTCTGTATCGTTTCTTAAATCCAACATGCGAAGTGAATATTGGCCTCATTGGAAAATACGCCGAACTTAAAGATGCCTATAAATCCATCTCTGAATCATTCAATCATGCCGCCTCAGTGCATCAATGCAAGGTAAAGGTTCATATGATACATTCAGAAGAAATAGAATCATCCAATGTGAAGGATGTTTTAGCAGGGCTCAATGGAATCCTTGTTGCCCCAGGCTTTGGTGAACGCGGTATTGAAGGAAAAATCAGAGCAATACAGTTTGCACGTGAAAATAATATTCCCTTTTTAGGTATTTGCCTGGGGATGCAATGTGCAGTTGTAGAATTTGCACGCAATGTACTTGGATATAAAGATGCGCATTCCACTGAGATGAATCCAAGAACCACGCATCCGGTAATCGATATAATGGAAGCACAGAAAAAAATCTCCTGTAAAGGAGGTACTATGAGGCTTGGGGCATACCCTTGTGAGATTATAGAAGGGACAATAGCGTTTGAAGTTTACGGCATGAAGAATATCAGCGAAAGGCACAGACACCGTTATGAATTCAATAATAAATACCAGGAGGAATTTATTAAAGCCGGAATGATTCCCTCAGGAATTAATCCGAATGATTGTCTTGTGGAAATGATGGAAATCCCTTCACATCCTTGGTTTGTAGGTGTACAGTTCCATCCAGAATATAAGAGCACAGTCGCTCAGCCTCATCCTCTATTCGTTGCCTTTGTAAAAGCAGCAATAAAAAATAAAAATTAAAGTTTTTTAAAACTTTAATCTGGTTTAAAACACTACTTAACAGGTTATTTCAACCAATTAAAGTTTTGTGTTTTTTGGGTCCAACATTTCCATTATCTTTGCCCTTCAAATTTGAATACACATTAAAATGAACAAAAATACAATTTACGGAATCTTATTGATTGTAGGAATATTAGTAGTATTTGCAATTATCAATAAACCATCCAAGGAAGAACAACAACGGATGGATCGCCAGCGGGATTCTATTGCCAAAATAGAAAAGGAACAACTTGCCAAACATAAGAGTGATTCTATTTCACAGGCAGCACAGAAAGCATCATTGACAAAAACCGATACTGTCATCAAACAAAAGGTGAATGACAGCGTACATGCTGATTCTTCTGTGCAGGCTGCAGTTAAAGATGAATTTGGAATTTTTTCAGGTTCACATAACGGGACCAGGAAATTTGTAACAGTTGAAAATGAACTTGCAAAATTCCGTTTCTCCAACCAGGGTGGTCGTATATACTATGTACAATTAAAAAAATACCGGACTTTTGATTCATTGCCATTGGTATTGATGAATGGTGATTCTACCATATTCAATTTGTTATTCTATGCCAAGAACAGGCAGATCAATACTTCAAAATTGTATTTTACTCCTGTAATTACAGATAATAAATTTGCGAATAAAGACAGCATCGTTTTAAAGGCAACCGATTCGCTTAAAATATCCATGAGGCTTTATGCTGACAGCTCGATTAGTTCTGATAGAAGCAAATATATTGAATTGCTTTACACCATTTATGGGAATGATTATATGATGAAAATGCAGTTGAACTTTGTTGGACTGCAGGAAATAACCGCTGAAAATCCCGGTGGTATTGGCCTTGACTGGAAAATGAATCTGAGTCAGTTGGAGAAGAGTTTAGATAATGAGAAAGCAGGTTCCACAGTATATTATAAATATTTTGATGAGGATGTAGATTATTTATCTGAAACAAAGAGCGACCAGAAAGATCTTGCAACAAAAGTAAGCTGGGTTAGTTTTAAGCAACAGTTTTTTACGTCTGTTTTGATTGCTGATAATGGGTTCACTACAGCAAAAGTGAGTACTACTAAAGAAGATACGATTAAACGTCATGTGAAGTATTGCGCTGCTGAAATGATTGTTCCTCTTGATCCAAGCGGTAAACAGGGTTTCCCGATGAGGATGTATTTTGGGCCTAACCATTATAAGACGATGAGGCAATACCATCTTGATCTTGAACGGCAGATACCATTAGGTTGGAGTTCACCTTATATTCTAGGTTGGATAAACCGGTTCGCTGTAATTCCAGTGTTTAACTGGCTTGAAAGCACAGGAATGAATTACGGGATCATTATTTTAATTCTGACAATACTTTTAAAAATTATTCTTTTCCCTATTGCCTACAAAACCTACATGTCATCAGCAAAAATGCGTGTGCTTAAGCCTGAAATAGAGGAAATAAATAAAAAGATTCCAAAGGAAAAGTCAATGGAACGGCAGCAGGCTACCATGGCTTTATATAAAAAGGCCGGCGTAAATCCTCTTGCAGGATGCATTCCCATGCTGCTTCAGATGCCTATTTTAATTGCATTGTACCGTTTTTTCCCTGCATCCATTGAGTTAAGGCAACAGCATTTCCTTTGGGCAACCGATCTTTCAACATATGATTCCATATATAACCTTGGATTTAGCATACCTTTTTACGGAGACCATATTAGTTTATTCACACTGCTTATGACTGTTTCCACGGTTATTTATACAAAGGTGAATAATCAATTGATGGGAGGTCAGCAACAAATGCCTGGAATGAAATTCATGATGTATGCCATGCCTGTGATGTTCCTCGGTTTCTTCAATAATTTTGCAGCAGGTTTGAGTTATTATTATTTCCTCGCTAACATGCTTACCTTCCTTCAGATGTGGATTATCAGAAAATCTGTAAACGAAGAAAAAATTCATGCTAAAATTCAGGAAAATAAAAAACGTCCTGATACAAAAAAGAAATCAGGATTTCAGCAACGTCTTGAAGAAATGGCAAAACAAAAAGGTTATAACCCACCTAAGAAAAAATAAGGCACGTTAAATTAAAAAGCCGGACACCATAATAATTGTGTCCGGCTTTTTTTATTCTTAAAATATTAGTTCTGTTTTTTATGTTTTTTACCTTGCTGATTACCTTGTTTGTTTTTATTAACCAATCCCTCGTTGCCACTGTCGAGAGCCAGTTTCCAGTTTCCACTTGCATCTTTTTGCCAGATAGAAACATATGTGCCTGAGTCGCTAAGTTTTTGGCCACTTGCATCGGTTGCCGTTGCTTCATAAGTGCCATATGTATAACCTAATTCACCTGATTTTGCTACTTCAGCATAAAGAGGTGTCCAGGTCATGCTGACTGCTTTTGCTTTCTTTTTATTCAGAATAAGTGTTACAGAATCTTTTCCTACAATAGGGCGATGGTTTGGACGCAGCAGTACGCCATTATCAGCAATGTAATTGATAAATGCTTCTGACGTTCCATTCTTTGCTGAATAGCTTGAGAACTCAGCATCTTTGGCCATCAGTTCCTGTTTTGCTTTTTCAACATCTACAGTTCCTGTTGAAGAAACGATTGCAGTTGAGTCCCCTGCTTTTTTATCAGTACTCTTCTTTCCACCGCAAGAAGTGGATGAAATAATGATGGTTGAAATAACCATCAAATAAACTAATTTTTTCATAGAGTGTTTTTTGTCAAGTGTATAATAGGTTTTATTAGGAAAATAATGTTCAAATATATGATTTGTTTCGGTTCTTTCTTCGAGCAATTTCACTTGCATATTTTGTTCCTAGAGTAGCAATATTTTGAGCACACCATTCAGAAAGTTTTGTCCTGCAAAGTGGTGGCTGTTTTGAATACATCAGGTTATCTCGGACCATATTTATTTCATCTTTGGTGAGAAGAATATCACCTGTGAAAAGATCAATGATCTTGCTGGCATAATAAACAAGAGGTGTAGGCAATTTTAAGATTATTCTTTTTTTATGAAGAACTTTGCAAAGCATTTTTATAAGTTCAAGGTAGGTATAGATTTCAGGACCCGCCGCATCGATGGTTTTGCATTCAGTGCTTTGTCCTGATTCCACTGCAAGCATTGCGAGATCTTCCACAAATACAGGTTGCATTTTATATTTTCCGTTTCCGAAAACAGCGAATACCGGTAGTTTCCTGAGCGACCATGAAAGGTTGTTTATGAGAATATCTTCATTACCAAAAATAACTGCAGGACGAATGATTGTATAGGGGACACCAAGCTCTGAAAGTGATTTTTCAAGTTTTGCTTTCCACATATAGTATTCATAGGGGGAATCTTCGGAAGCGTTGGCAATACTGATGTGTACAATATGCTTCACACCTGCTTCTTTGGCTGCCTGGAATAACCTCACTGTATTTTTTGCGGCCTGTGCATGCTGGAAAAGCAGCTTCCCTTTCGAATAATTGAAACGTATCCAGTAGGTATTGTATAAAACACTCACTCCTTTTAATGAATCGACGAGTTCATCATAATTGTCGAAGTTCAAAGGACGAACACTTATTTTATCACCAAAAGGATGGGCTCTTTCAGGCGAATTGGTTAATGTACATAGATCAATTCCTTTTTCCAGCAAGGCTTTTGTAATATACTTGCCGGCAAAGCCAAATGCTCCGGTTACCGCGTGTAAATCTTTCAAGGTTTTTTTATCGTTTTGTTATTACAAATATAGGATTATTAAAAATTGCTGTTAATTTAATATTTGTAATTTTATATCCTTGGAATAAAAATTATGATTGAACAACTCATCAATTGGGACAAATCACTTTTGCTTTACCTGAATGGTATGCATAATGGTTTCTGGGATGTAGTGATGTATTGGATCAGCGATAAATTAATCTGGATACCTTTTTATCTTTTTTTAATTTATTTGGTAATCAGAAATTATAAACTCCGCACAATCGACGTACTTGTTGGCGTAGCATTGCTGATCACTATCAGCGACCAGGTATCGGTACACTGTTTCAAAGAAGTTTTTCAGCGGTTGCGGCCATGTCAGGATCCAACGATGCAACCTTTTGTACATCTTGTTAACAATGAATGTGGAGGTTTATACAGTTTTGTTTCATCGCATGCTGCAAACACATTTGCATTAGGCTTTTTCCTGATACAAATTCTTGGGAACAAGGTAAAATATATTGCGGTTGGAATCATTATATGGGCATCCATTGTTTCATATTCGCGCATTTATTTAGGTGTGCATTATCCGTTGGATGTCCTGTGTGGTGCGATACTTGGAGCTTTGACCGGTTTTGGTGTTGGTAAAACTTTTAATTGGTACTACAATCGGTTTGTGATGAAACTGAAATCTTCGAATTAAATCAATGAAAAACATTATCACATTCTTTATTTTTTTCGGATTGATATCAAGCCAGAGCCTTATGGCTCAAGCGAAATTTGACACTTTATCTTTTAAATTCAATTCGTTCGATAATGAAAAAAAAACTGTTGGTATAAATTTGCATTTGAAAGATTTTAAATATGGGAATTTTCCGGCAACCAAAATTGGTGCGGCTTCCGGGGCATTAGCAGGATTTGCTATAGGCTATTTTGTTGCATTAAAAGATAAAAATAAATTTCCCGGACCGACTGTTACAGGTATGGGTTTAGGTTTTTTTGGTTTAGCTATAGGAGGCCTAATTGGTGCTACTTTGGATGAGTTTGTTTTTATTTATTGAAATAATATAATATGAAAAATCTATTCTTTTCTTTCGTTATTCTTTTTTCTTTATCAATTCTGAACTCAGGCTGTAATCAATCCGGATCAAAAAATGATACACTTCAGAATTCTTCCGACAGCCTTAATATAGCCAACGTTGGTTTTGAAAATGATGGTTTTGAAAGTGCATATAAAAATTTTACGAATGCTGTCAGGCACAAAAGTTTTTCAGAATTAAAAAAAATTATTGATCCGTCCGTTGGAATTTTTATAATTGAGGCAAATGGCGCAATCCCCGAGGTGGTGTACTTTTCAGACATAGAAGCTTTCGCATCAAAGGATGGCAAAAATTTATTTTCGTATTTTAATGTAAAGATTTCTATTGCAGCTATTGATTCGACATTGCCTGCTATTGATTGCAAATACTCTAATGGTACTCCTTACAATAAAACAGGTTGCTTCAGGAAAAAAGTGGATCAGTCGAAAGATAATGAACTTAGTTTTCTTTCGTCCATCAATGGCCTTGCTGAGCATAAACAAAAAGCTGAAGTTGCAAGAAAATCAGTACAAATGAAAGTAATAAATACTTTCAACCACGTATATTATTTTTCGAAAAATAATGGAAAATGGATCTTGACTTTTATTGATTTGAGAACGCCTTGCAGTGCCTGATTGCTGGCAACGATATTAATTGATTAAAATAATCTTGTCAAAAAATTCCTCTGTTTTATTTAATTAGGCAAATGTAATTTGCCAAGAAATAGTTTTTCCAAAGATTCCAAATTAATTTCGGATTAAGATCAGATTAAGAATAAATTAATTCTTGTAAATTGATTTATATACCATAAACGATTATTAATCTGACAAAAAATGGAATATATTTGCATAAGTGTAAGATTGTAAAATATTCATTCTACATTTATATTATATGGTGCTGGAACAAAATATTACGGTAATTCCTTTTATTATTTTCGCATTTATAGTAATTTTTCTGGTCGGTATAATGATCGGACTTTCTTATTTCCTTGGAGAACGTCATAAGGAAAAAACCACTGATGAACCCTACGAATCAGGGATTCCACCTACCGGCAATGCCCGGCTTCGTTTTCCTTCAAACTTTTATATCATTGCAATGTTCTTTGTTATTTTTGATCTTGATGCTGCTTTCATTATGTTATGGGCTGTTTCTTTCAGGGAACTTGGCCTTCCCGGTTATATTGGAATATTAATCTTTGTCTTAGTTCTGATTATACTTTTAATATATGAATTAAGCATCGGTGCTCTTGACTTCGGACCAAACGGAAAGAGAATATTGACGAACAAACCTAAGATTTAATTATCTTTTTCATGACAAAAAATAACGATCGAAATATTATTTTAGAAAAGGAATTTTACGATGATGCAATTCACAAGTCTGTATTGTTTGGGAAGCTTGATGAAATGATTTCGTGGGGAAGAAAAAATTCAATCTGGCCTTTCGGATTTGGTCTTTCCTGTTGTTTTGTTGAAATGGCAACATCACTTACAAGTCGTTATGACATTGCACGATTCGGAGGAGAGGTGATTCGCGGAACTCCTCGCGAGGCAGATCTGATGGTGGTTGCAGGGACTGTGTTCATAAAGATGGCACCAATTATCAAAAGATTACATGAACAAATGATGGCTCCAAAATGGGTTATCTCCATGGGATCATGTGCAAATTCGGGAGGAATGTACGATATCTACAGTGTGGTTCAGGGTGTTGATAAAATTTTACCTGTTGATGTATATGTTTCCGGTTGCCCACCACGTCCGGATGCATTCCTGGAAGGCTTATTATTACTGCGTGAATCGATTGGAAAAGAACAACGACCCTTCAGCTGGGTTATAGGTCCGCAGGGAGTTCATAAAATTGAAAAGAGAAATATGAGGGATGAAAAAATGGAAGAAAGAAGTAAAATGGGAATCATCCGCCCGATGAATGAAATTTAAAAATTTGTTTTAATAATTGCATGAGTAACAATAACCATATAGTAATTTCTGAACTAGCCAGCAAATACGGGGAGCAGGTTATTTTATTTCAGCAAATAACTAAAGATAATACGCTTTCTATATGGATTGATAAAAGTAATTTGGTTTCTTTGGTTGAATACCTGAAAAACAAGATTGCATTACCATATAAAATGTTATATGATCTGACTGGCATAGATGAGCGAACAAGGACAAATCGAAACGGTCAGCCTGATAGTAATTTCACAGTAGTTTATCACCTTACATCATTCGAAAGGAATGAAGACATTCGCATTAAAGTACCTTTAAAAAGTAACGACCTTAATATTCCAAGCATAACCAATATTTGGGAATCGGCCAACTGGTACGAGCGTGAAGTTTATGATATGTTTGGTATAAACTTCAGTGGTCATCCGGATCTTACAAGAATTTTAATGCCCAAGACATGGCAGGGTCATCCATTACGGAAAGAGCATCATGCAAGAGCCACTGAACTAGATCCCTTTGTGCTAACAGAAATAATGAGGGATGAAGAGGATGCCAATCTGAAATTTAATCCAGAAGAATATGGATTGAAAAGACAAAGTGAAGACAGTGATTTTATGTTTCTGAATATTGGACCACAACATCCCGGTACTCATGGTTTGTTAAGATTAGTTGTACAACTGCATGGTGAAGACATTGTAAACATTATTCCTGATATAGGATTCCATCATCGCGGAGCGGAAAAAATGGGAGAGCGGCAATCGTGGCATACTTTTATTCCTTATACTGATCGCATTGATTACCTAGGTGGAGTAATGAATAACCTTGCATACCTGTTATCAGTTGAAAAGTTAGCTGGTATTGAAGTTCCTGAAAGAGCAAATGTAATCCGCATAATGATGAGTGAACTATTCCGAATTGCAAGTCATTTGGTATGGCTGGGAACTTTTGCACAGGACATGGGGCAGATGTCTCCCGTTTTTTATGCCTTTAACGACAGGGAAAGAATTTTCGATATTGTATCTGCAATTACAGGAGCACGTATGCATCCTTCGTGGTTCAGGATTGGCGGAGTTGCACATGATCTGCCTGATGGCTGGGAAAAACTTATTCAGGGGTTTGTAAATTACTTTCCAAAGCGACTAAAAGAATTTGAAAACATTATTATAAAAAACGGAATTTTCAAGGGAAGAACTGTTGGTATTGGCGTCTATACTACCGAAGAAGCAATTGAATGGGGAATCACCGGTTCTGGCCTGAGGGCTACAGGTTATAATTTTGATTACCGTAAAAAAAGACCATATTCAGGTATTGAGAATTTTGAATTTGATGTACCGCTTGGAAAAAATGGTGATTGTTATGACAGAGCATTGGTGCGGATGGAAGAGATGCGTCAAAGTCTGAGAATAATTCAGCAGTGTGTAAAAAACATGCCAGCCGGTCATTATAAATCGGATCATCCGCTGGCTATTCCTCCGCGTAAGGAAAAAACCATGATGGATATTGAAACTCTAATTACGCACTTTGTAGGTGTTTCATGGGGACCTGTAATTCCCGCAGGAGAGGCAATGGTGCCAGTTGAAGCGGCAAAAGGCAGTAACGGATATTATTTGATAAGCGATGGCAGCACATCATCGTATCGTTCACGTATTCGTACTCCTTCTTTCCCGCATATGCAGATGCTTCCTTTTATCAGCAAAGGATACACAATACCTGATTTGCTTGCTATACTTGGTGCAATGGATTTTGTTTTAGCTGATCTTGACAGATAAGTTTTTGAAAAAAATATAAATATCAATGCTGACTGAAGAAGAAAAAATACAAATACTGGAAGAAGCAAGGCAATATCCATACCCTTCTGCTGCATGTATTGATGCATTGAAGATTGTTCAGCATCATCGCGGATGGGTATCTGATGAATCAGTTAAGGACATTGCGCAAACGCTTGGAATGTCGAACGAAGATGTTGATGGTGTTGCGACATATTATAGCCGTATTTACCGGAAGCCGGTTGGCAGAAATGTAATACTGATATGTGATAGTGTAAGTTGTATGATCATGGGATATGAATCTATTTATAAATATTTATCGGGAAAACTTGGAATCAGTTTTGGAGAAACCACAGCTGACGGTCGTTTCACGCTGCTCCCAAATTCATGCCTGGGTGATTGCGATCATGCACCGGCAATGATGATCAACAATGATCATTATAATAAACTGACTGTTGAAAAGATTGATGAACTTCTTTCCAATTATAAATAATTAAATGATGTTAGGCCAAAAAGCGATGATTAAGATCCAAGTCTCAAACTTCAAGTCCCAAATTCCAAGGGAAGACGGTACTATGGGAATAGCTTGGAATTTTAAATTTGGGGCTTGGGACTTTGGGCTTCCTTCACAACTTAATTTATACTCGCATAAGTAACCACGATGGAAAAGCCTTTGACCAAACATATCACACCGGGTTCTCCTCCTCTTAATCTGAAGGATTATCAAAAGGTCGGTGGCTATTCGAGCCTTCATAAGGCACTTACGGAAATGACTCCCGATGAAGTAAAGAAAATTGTTTTAGATTCAAACCTATTAGGCAGAGGTGGTGCAGGATTCCCTTCAGGAGTGAAATGGGGTTTTGTATCAACAGGTGATAAATCGCAGCAGAAATATCTTGTTTGCAATGCCGATGAAATGGAACCCGGAACCTTTAAGGACAGGTATCTGCTTGAAGGAAATCCACATCAGTTAATTGCCGGAATGATTATCGCATCTTATGCTTTACAGGCCGATAAGGCATATATTTTTCTCAGATGGGCTTATAAAAAAGCAGAGATTGAAATTCGCAAAGCTATTGGAGAAGCATATGAAGCTGGATATCTTGGTAAAAATATTTTAGGAAAGGGTTTCGATCTCGATATCTTATTTCATTCCAGTGCTGGAAGGTATATTTGTGGTGAAGAAACAGCGTTGTTTAATTCCCTTGAAGGTAAAAGAGCCATTCCCCGCACCAAGCCACCATTTGCTGCAATCAGCGGTTTGTTTGGAATGCCTACCATTATGAATAATGTTGAAACACTCTCCTATGTTTCGCATATTTTAGAGCATGGAGCAGAGTGGTTCAAAGGTTTAAGCATAACAGGAACAGGCGGCACCAAACTTTACGGGGTAAGTGGAAGAGTTAAAAATCCGGGGTTATGGGAATTACCTCTGGGAATATCCATGCGTGAATTATTAGAAGAACACGCAGGTGGAATGTTAGATGGTTATAAATTCAGGGGAGTTATACCCGGCGGTGCATCGACAGATTTTCTTGTTGAAAAACATCTCGATATAAAAATGGATTTTTCAAGTGTGGCTGCAGCAGGCAGCAGGCTTGGAACCGGGACAATGATTATACTTGATGATAAAACATGTCCTGTTAAATTTATTCATAACATTGAAAAATTCTTTGCCCTTGAAAGCTGCGGATGGTGCACTCCTTGCCGTGAAGGGCTTCCATGGGTTGAAAAAATGTTGGCTTCTATTGAGAACGGAACCGGCAAAATGGAATACCTCGATATACTTAAATTTCATACAAAATACATGGGGCCGGGTAATACATTTTGCGCTCATGCTCCTGGTGCAGCAGAGCCTTTGCAAAGCGGATTGAATTATTTTTACGATGATTTCGTGAAGCATATAAATGAAAAAAAATGTCCCTGGAAGTGATGGTTAAAATACAAGTAGACGGGAAATATTATGAGGTAAAATCAGGAAAAAATCTTCTTGAGACTTGTCTTGCCTTAGGTTTGGACATTCCACATTTTTGTTATCATGCGGCGCTTGGATCAGTTGGTGCTTGCAGACTATGTGCCGTTAAAAAATTTAAAGATAGTGATGATAAGAGAGGCAAAATAATAATGTCCTGCATGGAATCTATAACTGATGGGATGATTGTTTCAATTGAAGATGCTGAAGCCAAAGCATTCCGAGCTGCTGTTATTGAAAGCCTGATGACAAATCATCCGCATGATTGTCCAGTGTGTGATGAAGGCGGAGAATGTCACTTGCAGGATATGACTGTGATGACTGGACATAATTACAGACGATTTGATTTTAATAAAAGAACTTATAAAGATCAGAATCTTGGGCCATTCATTCATCATGAGATGAACCGCTGTATTCAATGTTACCGGTGTGTGAGGTTTTACAGGGATTATGCGGGCGGCAAAGATTTAAATGTTTTCGGATCTCGTAATCATGTTTTCTTTGGACGTCATGAAGATGGCACTCTTGAAAATGAGTTCAGCGGTAACCTTGTCGAGGTATGTCCAACTGGCGTTTTCACTGACAAGACATTAAAAAAACAGTTCACGCGAAAATGGGATTTATCTAATGCTCCTTCTATTTGTGTTCATTGCAGTGTCGGATGCAATGTTATTATAAGTGAAAGATATAGTTCAATTAGACGTGTAATGAGCCGATACAATGGAGCTGTCAATGGATATTTTATTTGTGATCGTGGCAGGTTTGGTTATGAATTTGTCAATGATGAAAAACGAATAAGGAAAGCACAAATCCGTTCTAATAAAAATGATGAATTTGAAGAAGTAGAAAATGAAATTCTTTTTTCAAACCTCAGTGAATCATTTTCGAAAAATAAAAAAATCATCGGTATAAGTTCTCCGAGAGCTTCACTTGAGTCGAACTACGCATTATCAGCCTTAGTTGGGAAAGAAAACTTTTATCATGGGATTTCGAAAAAGGAACAATTTCTTACAAAAAAAGTTTTAGACTTTCTGCAAAACAGCGGGATTCAAACTCCTTCATTAAAACAAATAGAAAAGTCTGATGTAATATTAGTACTTGGTGAAGATATTACCAATACTGCGCCTATGATTGCTTTGGCAGTGAGACAATCTGCACGAAATAAGTCAAAGGAGATGGCAGAAAAAATTGGAATTCCTTTATGGAATGATGCCCCGGTTCGCACTTTGGCACAACAAACGAGAAGTCCGATTTTCATTGCAAGTCCGATTAAAGATAGTCTGGATGATATATCGGAAAACACTTTCAGAGCTTCATATTCTGAAATTGCAAGTTTAGGATTTGCAGTAGCCTCAGCAATAAATGATGAAGTTCCAGTTTTCAAATCAGGACATAAAGAGCAACAGGAACTTGCAGAAAAGATTACACTTTCATTAAAAAATGCAAAAAATCCTTTGATCATTACAGGTATCAATTGTGGTGATGAAGACATCTTGAATGCTGCTTTTAATATTTCGAAAGCTTTACAATCTTTCAATTCTAAAGTCATGTTCAGTATTGTTCTGCCTGAATGCAACAGCATGGGAATGGCTTTGATACCAAGCAACTCATTAGATGAAGCAATTACTTTTTCGGCTAATGAAGAAATTGATACTCTTGTAATTTTAGAAAATGATTTATACAGAAGAGCAAGCGAAAAATCAATTGACCAACTTTTTGAAATAAGCAAGCAAATAATTGTTCTCGACCATTTGGCAAATAAAACTTCCTCTCATGCTGATATAATAATTCCATCTGCAACATTTGCAGAAGCTGAAGGAACGCTTGTGAATAATGAAGGTCGGGCTCAACGTTATTATAAAGCAATTGCAAATAAAGATCAGATAAAGGAAAGCTGGAGATGGATAGGAGAACTTATAAAAATAAAAAATAATAGTCAAGAGGTTCCATGGAAGACTTATGATGATGTTGTTTCTTCGTTAATAAATGAATTACCCATATTTTCAAAGTTAAAAGAATATATGCCTGATGCTGATTTCAGAATGTTCAATGCAAAGATTCCAAGGCAAAGCAGGAGATACAGCGGCAGGACAGCGATGAATGCAAAGAATTCTGTGAGCGAAACAAAAATTTCTGAAGATGCTGATTCACCAATGGCCTTTAGTATGGAGGGTTTGCAGGAACATCCTGCCTCATCTCTTGTTCCTTTCTATTGGACTCCCGGGTGGAATTCTGTTCAAGCAATGTATGATTATCTTGATGAACCCAATGGTTCAATGAAAGGTGGCGATCCCGGTATCAGGCTTATTGAACCAAATACTGGAAATAAATTTTCCTGGTTTAATAAAAATTCACAAGTAATCGAATTAGAGAAAGACGAATTATTTATTGTACCGGTTTATACAATTTTCGGAAGTGAAGAATTAAGTTCGACAGGTTCTGCCATAGCACAGAGAATCAAAAGACCATTTGTATTTTTGAATCAGAAAGATGTTGAAAAGTTTGGTGCTAAAGAGGACGATTTTATTCAACTTGAAATTTCAAATAATAAATTAAATTTTAAAATTAAAATTGAAAATAGCCTGAAACAAGGATTGGCAGGGGTGTCTGTAAATCTCCCAGGCATGCCATTTATTGATTTACCAAGTGTAGGAAAATTTCATAAAATATAAATTTGTTCATGAATGATGCATTCATCATAGCAGTAGTAATTATTCTGGCTTTAACAATTGCCGCCGGACTGATATGGGTGGAGCGAAGGTTGCTATCTGTTTGGCAGGACAGGCTTGGCCCGAACCGTGTTGGCCCGTTTGGACTTTTTCAGGTTATTGCCGATACAATAAAATTATTTTTCAAAGAAGACTGGGTGCCGCCATTCTCCGACAGGCCTGTATTCATAATGGCTCCGGGCATATTGATGATTACAATTCTTTTAACTTTTGCGGTCATTCCATTTGGTCCTGATTTCGTTGTTTTTGATTCGAACATAGGCATTTTGTTTTTCCTGGGCAATTCTTCACTCGGCGTTTACAGCATTGTTCTTGGTGGCTGGGCATCAAACAACAAATATTCTTTGATAGGAGCGATGAGGGCATCAGCGCAGATGCTGACATATGAAGTATTCATGGGCCTTTCACTTATGGGAGTTGTAATGATGGCTGACAGTTTCAGTTTTTGTAACATCGTGGAGGCTCAAAGGAATTGCTGGTTTATTGTTCCTCAGTTTTTTGGTTTCGTTGTATTCTTTATCGCTGGCATCGCAGAAACGCACCGGACACCTTTTGATATTCCTGAAGCAGAAGGAGAGCTTGTTGCAGGGTATCATTCGGAATATTCAGGAATGAAATTCGGGATGTTTTTCGTTGGTGAATATCTTGGAGTAACTTTAATATCGGCTATAATTGCAACATTATTTTTTGGCGGTTGGCTGGGACCTTCGTTTCTTCCGCCAATTTTCTGGTTTTTATTAAAGACATTCTTTTTCATTTTTGTATTCATACTGCTTCGAGCATCATTGCCACGACCTAGGTATGACCAGTTGATGAAACTGGGATGGAAAATATTATTACCATTGGCATTGCTCAATCTTTTAATCACGGGAGCAGTTTTATTATATTTAAACTGATGATAAAAAATAAATTATAAGATCTGGTATGTTCAGTATTCTTCGAAGTATATGGTTGACTTTTTTACATGTTTTTCACAAAACAGAGACTGTGGAATACCCGGAAACAATGCCATATCTTGCTCCCAGGTACAGAGGAAGAATTGTACTTACCAGGGATGATGAAAAGAATGAAAGATGTGTGGCTTGTTATCTTTGTGCAGCGGCCTGTCCTGTTGATTGTATATCCTTACAGGCCACAGAAGATAAATCAGGCAGAAGATATCCGGAGTTTTTCAGAATTAATTTTTCAAGATGTATTTTCTGTGGGTTCTGTGAAGAAGCCTGTCCCACTTATGCAATTCAACTAATACCCGATTTTGAAATGGGGGAATACGACAGGCAAAATATGGTTTATGAAAAACAGCATCTTTTAATTAGTGGTGAAGGAAAATATCCTGGTTATAATTTTTATAAACAGGCAGGAGTTGATATGGGCGTGAAAGAAAAGGGAGAGGGAAGAACAGAGGAAAAGCCTGTGGATGTAAATGATCTTATGCCTTAAATATTTATTTGAGAAATGAACACATTCTATTATATAGCGGCAGTAATAGCAATAATTTCAACCATAATGGCCATTTCCCAGAGGAATGCTATTCATGCGTTGCTTTATCTGATTTTATCGCTGCTTGCAATTTCTGTTGTTTTTTATTTGCTGAATGCACCATTTATAGCAGCTCTTGAGGTAATTATTTATGCTGGTGCTATCATGGTGCTTTTCATTTTTGTAACCATGATGCTGAATATTGGGCTAGAAAAGAAGATGGAAAAAAAATGGCTCAACCCGCGCATGTGGATAGTACCGTCAATATTGGCAGGCATTCTGCTTTTCGATCTGATTCTTGCGTTAAAAAACATACAGCAATTAACTGTTTCCAAAGAAATAATATCACCAAAACAAGTTGGTATTTCATTATTCTCAACGTACTTGCTCGCTGTTGAAATTGTTGCAATTCTTTTGATGGCAGGAGTTATTGGGGCTTATCATTTGGGAAGCCAAAAGAAAAAAGTTATGCATCGTTTTCTGGGAAAAAAATAAATATATGTTGACAGTACCTTTAGAAATACAAATATTATTCGCAGGAATTCTTTTTCTTCTGGGACTGATTGGATTGCTCGTTCGCAGGAATATGATATTCATGCTTATGTCGATTGAGGTTATGCTTAACAGTGCCGGGCTTGTATTCATTATCGCTGGTAATCACTGGAATCAGCCCGACGGACAGGTAATGTTTATTTTTATACTTGCAGTTGCAGCAGTTGAAGTTGCAATTGGATTAGCATTAATTCTTCAGGTTTATCATCATTATAAAACCATCGATGCAGATGCAGTCAATAAATTAAAGGACAATTAACTTGACAACGAAATTATTCATAGGGCTTATTCCTGCTATACCACTTCTCAGTTTTTTGGTATTGGCTCTTTTTGGAAAAAAGATGTCAAAGAATATCGCTGGAATTATAGGTGCTGGCTCTATTGGGATTGTTGCCATATTCACGCTGATTATTGGAATAGATTTTTTTAATTCCTTGTCTGAAATTAAATCCTATTCTGTATTTGTTTGGGAATGGATTAATGTCGGGAATCTCAGTGTAAATGTATCTTTCAGTCTTGATGCACTTTCATTGGTTTTTTGCTTTGTAATTGCTTTTGTAGGTTTTCTGATTCATCTTTACTCAATTGAATTTATGACAAAAGATGAAGGATTCACAAGGTTCTTCGCTTATATGAATCTGTTTGTCGGATCAATGCTCATACTTGTTTTGGCAGACAATATATTACTGATGTATCTTGGTTGGGAAGGTGTAGGCTTATGCAGCTATTTATTAATAGGGTTTTGGTATAAAGAACCTGCTAATGGTTATGCTGCGAGAAAAGCATTCATAATTACACGCATCGGTGATACAGCAATGATCATTGGAATCTTCATTCTGTTTATTAGTTTTGGTACGGTTAATATAAATGAATTGATGCAACTGGCTTCGGCAAACTGGGCTGTTGGTTCATCAATAGCAGTGATAACAGCTGCATTATTGCTGGGTGGTGCATTGGGAAAATCAGCACAACTTCCATTACAGACCTGGCTGCCTGATGCTATGGCAGGCCCGTCACCGGTAAGCGCATTGATACATGCGGCAACAATGGTTACAGCAGGTGTTTATCTGATTGCCCGCACACATGTGCTTTTCAGTCTTGCGCCTATTGTGCAGGCTGCTATTGCTATAATAGGTGCTTTGACATTATTGATTGCAGGATTCAGTGCATTAACACAACATGATCTAAAAAGAATTCTTGCTTATTCAACCATTAGCCAGATTGGATATATGTTTCTCGCACTTGGCGTGGGAGCATGGTCGGCAGCAGTTTTCCATTTTATGATACATGCATTTTTTAAAGCACTTTTATTTCTTGGTGCAGGAGTCATTATTTTAGTGTTGAATGAAGAACACAATATTTTCAGGATGGGAGGATTGAAGAAAAAAATGCCAGTTGTGTTTTGGACATTTTTAATTGGCTGTGCTTCCCTCTCTGCGCTTCCATTGATAACAGCGGGTTTCTACAGCAAAGATGAAATTTTGTGGTACGCCTATTCATCTGAAAATGGTAGTTTGTTATTATGGATTGCAGCAATTGTAGGCGCTTTCCTCACTGCATTGTATTCTTTCCGAATGATATTTATAGTTTTTTTTGATGAAACAAAAACCCTTCCGTCATTTAACCCGGGCAAACTGATGGTAGTTCCTTTGGTTGTACTTGCAGTGTTATCGCTGGTAGGCGGCTTTATAGAACTTCCCGGTTCATTTGGAAATTTTCATCCTTTCTCAAAATTTATTGAAAATTCTTTGCCTTCAGTTCTTTTAAAGAATATTGATAATCTTGAAATTCTCTTCCAGTTACTTTCAGCAATAATAGCCTTGACAGGAATCTACCTTGCATATTTAATTTATTTAAAAAAACCTGCTTTGGCCGATACATTCAATCATAGCAGGTTTAATGCATTTTTTGAAAAGGGTTGGGGTTTTGATAAATTTTATGATACAGTTATCGTGAAGCCTGTAGTCTGGCTTTCGGAAATTGACAAGAAAGATTTTTTTGATTGGCTGAACATTGGTATTGCAAATCTTGTTCTTTTGCTGAATCGCATAATTAGTATTTCACAAAATGGAAAATTGAGATGGTATTTAATGTCCTTTGCTATTGGGATAGCTATTATTTTAACTTATATGCTTTATAAATGATACTTGTTTATCTGATAGCAGTTTTATTAACAGGAGCATTCCTAGCATGGATTTCTGGCAAGCGGAATCCCTTTCTGCCGCGAATTATTTCTATTACTGCATTGAGTATTGATCTTCTTATTATCATTTTATTTGTATTACAACAAAATTCATTTAGCGAAAAATGGTTATTAGATTATAAAGCTGAATGGATTCCTGCATTCGGCATCAGCTTTCATCTTGCACTGGATGGTTTAAGTTTACTGATGTTGTTTCTGACATTTTTTCTTGGCATTATCTCGGTCATTATTTCATGGAAAGAGATCAATACAAAAGTTGGATTCTTTCATTTTAATTTACTTCTGATTTTAACAGGAATTGTTGGAGTATTTCTTTCGCTTGATCTTTTTCTTTTTTATTTTTTCTGGGAACTCATGCTAGTACCAATGTACTTTCTGATTGGTATTTGGGGACACGAAAACAGAACTGCGGCTTCATATAAATTCTTTCTTTATACGCAGGCAAGCGGGTTGCTGATGTTTATTGCAATTCTTGCACTTTATTTTGTTCATGGAAATTCCAAAGGTATTTACACATTTGATTATATCCAATTACTCGGAACTGAAATGAATCCTGCAACTGCAATGTTCATCATGCTTGGATTCCTTGCAGCATTTCTCGTAAAACTTCCGGTTGTACCGTTGCATAATTGGTTGCCCGATGCTCATACCGAAGCACCAACTGCAGGCAGTCTTATTCTTGCCGCATTGCTTTTAAAAACCGGGGCTTATGGTTTGCTAAGATTTATAGTTCCCCTATTTCCTGCAGCATCCTTAACATTTGCACCCATTGGAATGTTACTTGGAGTAATTGGTATTTTGTATGGAGCCAAACTTGCTTTTGCCCAAACTGATTTAAAAAGACTTGTGGCATACACCAGTGTCAGTCATATGGGGTTCGTAATACTCGGTGTTTTTTCTTTCAATGAAATTGCATACCAGGGAGTGGTTATACAGATGATTGCTCACGGAATTAGCACGGGTGCATTATTTATTTTAGTCGGGCAACTTTATGAAAGAATTCATACTAGAGATTTAAATAAAATGGGAGGCCTTTGGGAAAACGTTCCTGTTATGGGCGCTATCGGTCTTGTCTTTTCTATGGCTTCATTAGGATTACCTGGTTTAGGAAATTTTATTGCTGAATTATTAATTCTTATTGGAGCATTTAAAACAAATATATTGATGTCGTGTTTGGCAAGCGTTGGACTGATTGCTGCTACAATATATTCTCTGAGAATCGTTCAGAAAGTTTTTTTAGGAAAGAAAAATACAGAATGGAAAATCAATGATCTTACAATTCGCGAAAAAATAGTTTCAACATCGCTGGTAATTGTAATTGTTGGCCTTGGACTTTTTCCACGTCCCGTAATTGATGTTGCGAAACCTGCTCTGTTAAAGACATTGGAGATGCAACAAAAAACCTCGATAATGGAAAATGTCAATAAAATAGATTATGGTGTTGTGAAAAAAGCAAATGTGTTTTCTGATTTTAAAATGAAGTAATAAGTATTTGTATATGAATGTAACAGATTTTTTGTGTTTAACCCCTTTACTTATTATCGCAATCGCACCAATTGTGTTAATGATTGTAATTTCAATTATAAGAAATCACGAAGTCGTATTTGGGTTTTCAATTGTATCACTGATTCTTGCTTTCACCTCAATTTTTTACATACTTCCCGAAGTTCCTCATTCCATTGAACCACTATTTATTATTGACAGCTTCAGTATATTTTTCCTTGGAATTATAATCCTTTCGGCATTGCTGGTTACTTTTCTTTCGTATGATTTTATAAAACAACTCGATGGTGTGAAAGAAGAATATTATATAATTCTTTTTACATCTACTCTTGGTGCATTGTTATTGGCAGTGGCAAATCATTTCATACTCTTTTTCCTTGGCATCGAAATGCTGAGTATTTCATTATACATTTTGATTGCATTCCAAAAATCAAAAGACAACTCAATTGAAGCAGGAATAAAATATCTAATCTTAGCATCGGTTTCCTCTGCATTTCTATTATTTGGTATGGCATTAATTTATACGGCAGCCGGTACTATGCAATTTAAAGAAATTGTTTCAGTTGTAAGTAATATGGTATTTTTATCTCCCTTGATTGTAGCAGGTTTCGGAATGATGATGGTAGGTGTTGGTTTTAAACTTGCATTGGTTCCATTCCATATGTGGGCTCCTGATGTATACCAGGGTGCGCCTGCACCGGTTTCCGCATATATAGCAACTGTGTCAAAAGGTGCAGTAATGGCTGTTTTAATAAGATTCTTTTTTAATATTAAAGGATTTGATAATCAATATTTATTTATTACAATATCAGCTATTGCAATTCTGTCCATGTTTGCAGGAAACATTCTTGCCTTGAGGCAAAAAAATATTAAACGATTGCTTGCATATTCTTCAATTGCAAATATGGGATATTTGATAATTATTTTGCTAACGGGCACAAACAAAGGAATACAGGCCTCAGTCTTTTATCTTATATCTTATTTTGTGACAACTATCGGGGCATTTGGTGTGATTTCACTTTTGTCTACCTGCAACATTGAAGCTGAAAAAATTGATGATTATAAAGGACTCTTTTGGAAAAGACCATGGATAGCAATTGTATTTACACTTTCATTATTATCATTAGCTGGAATACCAATCACCGCAGGCTTCATTGCAAAATTCTATGTAATTTTTGAAAGCATGAAAGCGGGGCTGATGGTGCTTGTGTTTTCAATGATTATCAACAGTGTTATTGGTTTATATTATTACCTGAGAGTCATTACAAAAATGTTTTCAACCAGCGATGAAACTAAATTACCATCACTTTCCTTAATTGGAAAAATAACGCTAGCATTAATTTCAATGAGTATAATACTATTGGGAGTTTACCCAGGATGGCTGATTGATATTATTGTAAAATTTGTTGCTTTTTAATAATTCAGTAATGTTGGATTTATCTTATAGTTTGTTATCAGAAGAAGAATTAGATTTTCTGTAAGGCCTGATAATAAGGCGGAGTGCTTTATCGAAACTAATATAATTCCATGCCCAATCAAAGAATGTTACTAGCTTATTTCTGAAACCTACAATAGACATCAGGTGTACAAAGCACCAAACAAACCATGCCAGCGTACCTTGAAATTTTAATCCTGGCAGTTCCACTACAGCCTTGTTTCTTCCTATTGTTGCCATAGTTCCTTTGTTGTGATACGAAAAAGGTATAAGAGCTTTTCCATATTTTAATTTCAATAAATTAGCAGCTATAAGTTTTCCTTGCTGGATTGCAACCGGCGCCACCATTGGATGTCCAGCAGGAAAATTATCCGAGATACAGGCAGCAACATCTCCCATCACGAAAATATTTGTTGTATTTTCCATTTGATTAAACAGGTCTGTTTTAATTCTGTTTCCCCTAATGATATTATTTTCTGAAATACCTAAAGGAACAGCGCCTCTCACTCCCGCAGCCCATATCAATGCCTGAGAATGCAGGATTGATCCATCTGATAATTTTACTATATTACCATTATACTCATCTAATTTTACATTAAGCAAAATTGTAACACCCATTTTTTCCAAAAAACGATGGGCTTTAATTGATGCTTTTTCTGACAATGTTCCAAGTATCCTGTCAGAGCCTTCAATCAATACAATTTTCATCCTGCTGAAATCAAGTTCGGGATAATCTTTTGTAAGCACATGTTTTCTTAGTTCCGCAATTGAACCTGCCATTTCAACTCCTGTAGGGCCGCCACCTGCAATAACAATATTCAGCAAAGCTTCTCTTTCGTCTGGATCTGTAGTCTGGGCTGCAAGTTCGAAATTCTGCAGCATATGGCTACGGATGTCAAGCGCTTGTGGAATGCTTTTTAAACCTACTGCATTTTCTTCCAAAAGATTATTGCCATACATATTATTCTCACTACCTGTTGCTATAACCAGGTAATTATATTTTAAATGTCCGATTGTAGTGATGATCTCATTTTTATCAGAATTTATTTCAACAACTTTTGCCATTCTGAATAAAACGTTTCTGAAATGCTTCGTAAATCGCCGTAGCGGAAATGCGATGGATCCGACTTCAAGACCACCTGTTGCAACCTGGTAAAGCAATGGCTGAAATGTATGGTAATTGTGTTTATCAAGCAGTATTACCTGAAACTCTTTCCTGTCGATATGTTTGATTAAAGATAATCCCCCGAAACCACCACCGATAATAACAAGGCGTGGCAAGTTCGATTCAGGTATATTGAGGCTCATAAAATTAATCTAACTTAAATTTCCAAATTCTTTTGCGGTAATTTCATCAACAATTACTTTGTATGTAAGCACATTGTCCACTGAAGGTTTTGAATAGTTAAAATCTCTTCCGGTATATTGTTGCATAATGATATTTAGTGCTTCAATTTTCTTGTTGTACTCTTCAATGAATTCAACTCTTCCCTTACATATCACACTTTTATAACTCATAATATAACTACAGGCTATATCAGGATTCTGTGAGCTAATATTGTGCCCTATGCTGAATACAACACATACACGGTTATTTTTTTTCAGAATGTCAATTTTTTTCCCCGTATTTCCTGAATGCAGGTAAATGCATTTGTCACGATAACCGAAATTAAAAGGGAGTACATAAGGGTGGTTGTTCTCGTCAACCATACCAATATAACAGCAGTTGCTTTGTTTTATGATAGATTCAATTTCAGGTTCCTTAAAAATTATCCTTTTCTTTTTAGGCATAGCTTTTTATAATTTTAAATTGCTTATGCAAATATATCTCATTCCGTAAACTAAAACTATAAAAATTTCGTTTCTTTGGATATGATTTTGCTAATACTTTGTATATGATACGAAAGCTGCTATTGCTGTCTCTTCTATTCTCTGTGATTTGTATTTCAGTTGTGAGAGGACAGTCTAATAAATACTGGGTATACCTGAAAGATAAAAAAAACGTGAACTTCGACCCGGCTGTTTATTTTGACAAGAAAACAATTGAACGTAGGCTTGCGAATAACATTCCTTTGGTTGATTCTACTGATTTTCCATTGAATCCTGAATATTTTACAACTGTGAAAAATATTGTTGATTCTGTTTCTCATTCAACCCGGTGGTTTAACGCAATGTCTGTATATGCTACCAATAATGAGATTGAAGAGGTAAGTAAATTGCCTTTTGTAAAATCGGTTGAACAAATGGAAGGAACCTTTTTTCCTGCTGAATATAATCCTAAAGACTGGGACACAACGGTAAGTTCCACGTTGCTTAATGTTATGGAGAAACAAACAAAGCGATTCGGTGGAGATCTTTTTCAGAAGGAAGGAATTGACGGTAAAGGAATCCGTATTGCCATATTCGACGGTGGTTTCCCTACGGTGAATACCAGTCCGGTATTTGAACAAATCAGGAAAGAAGGGAGGATTATTAAAACATGGGACTTTACAAAAAATAAAGAATTCGTTTATGGTTATATTGCCCATGGCACCATGGTAATGTCGTGTATCGGTGGAATGATTAACGGCAAAAAGATAGGACTGGCAACAGGTGCAGAGTTTCTGCTTGCCAGAACTGAAGTGCGTTCTGAACCATTTTCTGAAGAAGAAAACTGGTTGGCTGCTGTTGAATGGGCCGATAAGAACGGGGCGGATATCATTAACAGTTCACTTGGATACACCTATCATCGCTACTTTCAGAACCAGATGGATGGTAAGACTAGCCTTGTGGTGAAAGCTGCAAACCTTGCTGCAAAAAAAGGAATGCTTGTGGTAAATGCGGCAGGAAACGATGGCGACAACAGCTGGCATGTGATTGGTACTCCCGCTGATGCCGATAGTGCGCTTGCAATTGGCGGAATTGATCCTTTTACTGATTATCATATTTCTTTTAGCTCTTATGGACCCACATCAGATAAACGTATGAAACCTAATGTTTGCGCATTGGGACATGTTACAGCAGCTGGTAAAGGCGGATTGGCTGCGGTAGATGGCACCTCATTTGCGAGCCCACTGGTGGCCGGATTTGCAGCTTGTGCCTGGCAAACCAACAAAGCGTTAACTAATATGCAGCTGTTTTCTGAAATAGAAAAATCAGCAGACCTTTATCCGTACTTCGATTATGCCCATGGATACGGTGTTCCGCAGGCATATTATTTTCTTCAGTTTGCAAAATATAAACTGGAAGAAGATTACAAAATTGTTCCGTCTTTCGATTTTGTGAAGGAAAATGACACTGTTCGTGTAATTATAAAACAAGAATATTTTGACATAAAATACACAGGATCGCAGAGTTATTTGTATTACAACATTCAGAATGCTGACGGAACACTTAAAGAATATTCAGTTTTATCAGTGTCTGATAATGATGTTTTGAATTTAGGTATTTCAGATTTTAAGAAAGGGCAGAAGTTGAATGTCCATCTTGGGAATTATACAAATAGTTTTGATTTTTAATAGTAAAATAATTAACCATGAAAAAAATATTTATTTCTGCAATCATTATTCTTGCCAGTGCTTCATGCTGGGCGCAGACAGAACTGATGCACCAGGATGTGAAAGATAATGTGGTAGGAAAGAGTGGCCCAAACCTTAAAAACTTTTCACATTTTTATATGGGCTTTGGTTTTGTTGTTGGTGTTTCCGACAGTATAGGCAGCGATGTTATTGCAGGAAGATCCACGAATTTTGTTTTAGGTTACAGGTATAAATTCCGCATCAGTAATTTATTCGCAATTGGATGCGATGCTGCATTTAATTCATACTCCTTTACATTGAAGCAGAGCTCAACAAAAATTACCCCTGATACTATCATTCATGACAAGGAACAATTAAACCTTGGAAACCTTGGATTATCGGGTTATATGCGCTTCAATTATGGAAAGCGCGGAAATCGTGTTGGCAACTTTGTTGATATAGGTGGATATGGCGATTATCGAATTTCCGGAGTTAATTTCACAAGAGATAAATTGGACAATGACAATGTTGTGAAAACAAGAATTTCGAATCTGGATTATTTCAATCCCATTAATTACGGGGTTTTGGCAAGAATTGGATTTAACCGCTATGTAATTTATGGCAATTACCGTTTATCGGATATTTTTAAATCGTCATACAATTATCCTGAATTGCCAAGGCTTACAATAGGTTTGCAGATAGGGTTTCATAAATAAAGTGAGGATAAAAATTTGTTGACTAAACGAAATTAATGAAACGAAAATTTAAAATATTATCCTTAACATTTTTTATTTCAGTATCATTTTGTACTCCTCATTTATATTCTCAGATTGTAAGGACCAAGTCAATATCAACGAACCTTACGGAATTGTTGAGTAATAATTTTCCCATCTACTTCGAGGGCACAAAAGTTAACGTAAGAAAATTTGGATTTGAAATTGGTTATACAAAAGCATTTCGTTGGTTCAATAAAATAGACATAGAAATTAAGGATGACAAGTGTCCGCTTTTGGCATACAACGGGCCTATATTCAGGTTTTTTTATATGTTTCCTGTCAGTAAAAGCATTCCTGACAGATACTTTGGATTTGAAATTCTAGGCAAATACTTATATTACAGAAACACAACTTTCGAGGATTTTTATAAAGAAGATCCAGTCTATTTCACCAGAGATGAAAATGATTTTGTAATTGGCGCCGAAATAAAATTTTGTAAAGATTATTATTCAAAGTCATTCTTCCATCAGATAAATTGGGGGTTGGGCATACGATATAAAAATAGAGATATTAATACTACTAAAACTATTGATTATATTCATTCAGGGACAAGGCCAGAAGGGCACAAAAAAATTTCAGCATTCATGCCAACATTAAATTTTGGATTTAAAATAGGAAGGTTTTGGAGTAAATAATATTTCAATAAATGAACAACAATACCTGTCTGATTTTATATTTGACCAGCATTCAAGAAACATATACTTTACTTATATTTTTCTGATTATTGAAATCCCGTCTCTGAAGGGCAGCAAAAGATTTTCTACTCTTTCATCGTTTTGCACAAACTGATTGAATTCCTGTAATGCTTTTGTTTCTGTATCTGCAGGCGCGGGAGTTTCAAGAACTTTTCCATCCCACAAAACATTATCTGCAAGTATGAATCCGCCTTTTCGCACTTTATCAAAAACAAGATTATAATAATTCAGATAATTTTCTTTGTCAGCATCAATAAAAACAATATCGAATTTTTCGTTTATTGATGGTATTATTTCAAGGGCATTTCCAATGTGTAATTTAATTTTTTCTGTTAATTCAACTTCACCAAAATATTTTCTTTCTATTTCTTCCAGTTCAGGATTAATTTCTATTGTATGAAGAATGCCATTGGCTGTAAGACCTTCTGCAAGGCATATTGCAGAGTATCCTGTATATGTTCCGATTTCTAAAATACGTTCAGGAGAAACCATATTGCTGATCATCTTCAGTAAACTCCCCTGTAACTTACCAGAGAGCATTCGTGGAAATAAAATATTTACATGCGTTTCCCTGTTAAGTTTTTTCAGTACAGGAGATTCTTCTGTGGTGAAGGTTTCCGCGTAATTATAAATTTCAGAATCTGTTATCATTTATCAGATTTATAAATTAAAGTACTCAATTTGTCCGGCCTGAAAATATCATTTGCAACATCCTGTATTTGCTCTGTAGTAATGGATTCAATTTTTGTATTGATCTCTTCAATGCTGTCAATTTTATTGAATTCAAGAAAACTTTTTCCCATCGAAAGCATTTCATTCAGGCTTTGCTCATAGGATATAGCCAGCTGTCCCATCAACTGAAGTTTGGCCCTGTGCAGCTGCAAGGTTCCGAGTTTTTCATTCCGGAATTTATCAAGTTCTTTATTGACCAAAGAAATTGTACGTTCAATATTTTCCTGTTCTGTTCCGAAATAAATTCCAAAAACTCCTGTATCGGAAAATGGAGAGTAATTCGATTCTATATTGTAACATAAACCATATCGCTCGCGGATATTCATGCTGAGCCTTGCATTCATTCCCGGGCCTCCTAAAATATTATTAAGAAGAATAAGTTGGGGCCTTCGTTTATCTCTTTCACTGTATGCTATATTCCCCATCATGCAATGTGTCTGGTGGATCTGCTTCAGGATTGTTTTGTGAAACGGTTTATACGTGCGAAATTTCGTCCTTTTCCACTGCCTGGTGTTTGCAGGAATCCGGGAAAAATATTTCTCAGCCAGCTTTAAGAAATCGGCGTATTCAATGTTGCCAACAAAGCAAAGTACAATTTCATCTGTGTTGTACGATCTGCTGATAAATTTTTTTAGCTGGGCTTTCCTGAACTTTTTAATACAATTGGGTTCGCCAAGAATGTATCTGCCTAAAGGATGATTATTAAAAATTAATTTTTCAAATTCATCAAAAATTTCTTCTGCCGGATTATCGCGGTATGAATTGATTTCATCAAGCACAACTTCTTTTTCCTTTTCAATTTCCTTTTCCGGAAAGGTGGAATGAAACGTGATATCCGACATAATATCCATTGCTCTTTCAAGAAATTTATTCAGAAAAGATGTATAAATGCAGGTGTCTTCTTTTGTTGTGAACGCATTGATCTCACCACCCACATTCTCCATGTGACTCAATATCTGGTAGGATCTCCGCCTTGGAGTTCCTTTGAAAATGGTGTGTTCTATAAAGTGGGCGATTCCCTGTTCCTCGATCAGTTCATCCCTGCTTCCGGAATTGATAATTATTCCGCAATGAGAAACATAACCGCTCACTTGTTTGTGAACGATATGGATTCCGTTTTGCAGTGTGTGATTCAGATATGTCATCAGATTGTAATAAGATGCAAAGGTAATTAGAAAAAACAATGATAATGATTTCCTAAATGACATTATTTAATATATGAATATCTCTGCAAGGAACTCAATATGATAAAGGAATTTGGTTGTTCTGCCAGGAACAAAATATCGGTAAAACGAAATGTGCAAACACTCAAGTCCCTTTAGGGACAATATGTTGAAGAATGCTATATCGTACCTACGGCACTTATAAAATAAAATGCAGTGGGATTTATACCAAAGTTATGTCCCTATAGGACGTGTTAAAAAAAAATGTCAACTATCGAGAACTTGGGCATAATGAAAAACCCATCACATCTCGATACATTCGCAAATGCAAACACTCTATGTGACGGGCTTGATAACGTGTACTGATTAAAATAATTATTTCATTTTTGCAGGATACTTATCATCGAAGTAAATCCAGAACAATGGTGAATAGCCTCTTAATTCTGCAGAATCGCCATAATTTTCTTTCATCAGCATAAGCCCGACAACTTTTTTATCAAAGCTCATTTTCTTTTCATCAAGGTACCATTCTTCAAGAAAGCGCACTTTCGTAACTTCTTGAATATTGAGTTCCTTTTTCACAGGGACATTCGTGGATTTATTGGTTTCCGGATTAAAATTGGTTATTGTATCAGTTCTAACCAGAATGGAATCAATCTGATGTTTTGACAATGGTTGGTTAGAATAATCGTAAGTTTTCACCTTGCCAGAAGAAGCCAGATCAAGAAATGTTTTTACAAATGATTCTCTTTTGGAACCTTCTATATTCTGCACCCACCAATCGAATTCAGAGTCCGGGGTTTTGATCATCACATCGTACTGTATCCGTTCGGTGAGAATCGTTTTATCCTTGGTATCGGTGCTGTCTTTTTTATCACCACAGGAAATACAGAAAATTAATGTTGCTGTAAAAAGCGCCAGAAGGCCTGATTTAAAAAGTGTTTTCATGGTTTATATGTTAGTATAGTTTCAATATAAATTTCTTTCACAAAACTGATTTTTCCACTTATTGCTTATAGTTTTAACGGTAAGCTTTTCATTATTATTGCCAATCAAAATTATTTTACCAATACTAATTTTTTTGTTTGCATGCAATGATCAGAAATAAATTTTACAAAATATATTCCTGATGAAAATTCTGATAAATTTATCAATGTTGTTTGATTCCCGATAATCAATATATTTTTATCAAATAACTCATTTCCTTTGCTGTCACACAAGATGAACGATGTTTGATAATTATCGCCTGAGTTAATTCTAATTAAAAGGTTATTTAGAGATTGATCAAAATATAATGAAAAAAATTCCTGATCAGATACTCCAATTATACTTGTTGTAACATAATTATATGGTTGAGATTGTATGCTGCACCCATTGGAGTCTGTAATTATAACATAATAGATTCCATCATGCTGGGGAATCAGCAACTGGATTGTGTCTCCGACAAGAGCACCATTGGTATCATACCATTGATAGGAACTTGCAAGACTGCTTAGCAGGTAATGATTGTACTGCGTGATTGTTGGTGTCTGTGGTAGGGAATGAACAACCACGGTGATATCATCTGTACTGCTGCATCCGGAAACATTTGTAACCGTTACATTATACGTTGTTGTTGCAGCTGGCATGAAAGGTGTGTTCTGCAAAGCTGAATGATTCCATTGATAATTGCAGCCGCCCGTTGCAGAAAGTGTAATATAACTTCCATAACAAACGGAAGTGTCGTTTCCTGCAAATGCTATTGGTGCTGACAATACTGTTAAAGAAATAGAATTCGAAATTGAATTGCAGGTGTTTGCAGTTACGCTAACACTATAATTCCCTTGCAGAGAAGCATTGTAAGCACTGTTGGTTGCTCCCTGGATTGCTGTTCCATTTAGCAACCATTGAAAGGCATAATCACTTCCTGATGTTGCTGTAAGTAAAGCACTATCATCAGCGCAAAATGAAGTTGGATCGGTTGTAGTAATACCCGCAACAGGATTTGGATTCACCGTAATTGGTATCGTTGGCGAGAGTGCAACCTGGCCGTTGTGATAAACTAAGACTGCGTAATTTCCACTCTGATGGATTGTAAGAGAGTTTTGAGTTTCGTTCACAATATTATTCCCGTTCAATGTCCACTGATAGGTATTTCCAAAATCTTCTGCAGCTGAAAGAATAACTGAATCGCCCTGGCAGAATGCAGTAGGACCCGAAGCAGTGAGCGTTGCCGTAGGTGTTGGCTCAAAATAAACCATGATCCTGCTCATCAGTTTTTTGCTTGATGTATCAGGATAAACTGTTTCGAATGGAAAACCTAAATTCACAAGTTTGCCTTGTACACTGCCCGATGGAAAGTTTCCTGTATAGCAGATACCCGAATAATTAATAGCAAGAGTAGTATAGTAAAAACAATTAATGCCGCCATTCAATCCAATGATAACATCAGGATATTTTACATTGATTGTTCCATGCGTTCCATTGTCAAAACTAAATGCCGGAAGATTGCTGAAAAACTGAGATGTAACAGGAGTGATATTGTAATAAGTTGCTGATTGCCCGTTTGGCGCATCATTCACATATTGAGCTTTAAGGTAATTATTGTAAAAACTTTTGTCGGCTGTTGAGCCTTTATTATCCAGGTCCCAGGCAATTTCTGCTCCCGATACAAATAATTTTCCTCCATTATTCAGGAATGAACTTATCTTTCCCTGCTCAGCTGTGCTGAATGTTTCGTTAGCAGTGCTTTCATCTCCTGATATCCAGTCAACGATTGCGAAACTTTGCAGATTGACAAGTCCGTTCAATACTGCATCATTCGTGGCAGATGAAAAAAGATACCCGCTTTTAGATATTGCTTTTCCATGCTGTCTGATAAAATTATAAGTATTCCCTGTTGAAGCACGGTCAAATCCATTCACAGCAAGAACTCTTTCTGAAAAAGATGATGGAGTTGCACCAAGCACTTCCGACCAGGCAGAAGTATCGGTATTGCTGAATGCTGCTATCCTTATGTAATAGATAGAATCAGGAAGAAGATTTGTGATAAGAAAATTAGTGTCAGCAAATGTCTGGCTCGCTCCGAATGAAATTCCATTTGTGCTGGTTTGCACAAAATAACCGCTGTTCAATGGTTCGTCAGTAAGAATGACCCGGATGCTTGTTGAATTTTCTCTTAATGCGCAGAAAGAAGTGGGGGTGTTTACCTGCGGCGACCCTACGGGGTAGCGTGGTGTAGCAATCGCTCCTTCATCACTCAAAACAGTATTGTATGTTGAAGAAGTTAAAATATCATTCACTGTTGTTGCATTTCCGTTCAATGTGCATGCTAATTGTACAAGGCGAATCCCATGACTGTAATCGGCATAAGTTTCTTCATGACCATTATATAAGGGTTGTATCGGAGAGCCGCTTGTATAGTGCCAGCCATAAATCACCACTCTGCCGGGAGCCGGATATCCGTATATAATATTAGAAATTACAACATCTTTTTTATCTCCACCTACAAGTTCCCCCAAAGGATGAGCTGCAAGCATTGCACTACGCTGTACCCAAACTGTGGAATCATGTGTAGCAAATACGGGAACAGTTGTCATTTGAGGACTTGGAGCAATTGTGCTTGGACTGAGATGCACAGTGGCTGCGGTCCATATATTATTTACCATTTTTCTTGTGGGCAGCGTACACGCCAGTTGATCGGCAATCTGCTGGGCAAGCATGGGAGTCATGGGGCAGAGAAAATAATCCGAATCGCAACCGATAGCAAGGTAATCCGGAATTACAAAATATGTTGCGGTGTAAACTGTGCTGTTAATTGTTGCTGAGGAATTAACGGGAACCATGTTTCGCATAAATGCGGGAACATTGCCATTCATCACTTCTGTAAAGATTGCATTTTCCCTGTTGGTAAGACTCATGGATGTGATATAATTTACAAACTGAGTCCCTGACATAGCTGAAGTTGATCGTGCAGGTACATTCAATGTCTGGGCATTTGTTTTGGAAAAACAAAATATCAAAAGCAAAAGAATGCTATAGTTTAAAATTTTCACAAAAGTTTTTTTCATTTATAAAATGTATCGCATAAAAATAAGAATAAATATCAACTCCAACCTAATTCCGCTTAACATTTTTTAACCATTCTTAACGTTCTTTTATAGAATTGACGGTGCGTTGTGATATAAATTTGCATGTGAAAAAATCAGGAGGTTGTTATGAAAAAGATGATAAAAATATCTGCAGGCCTGGCAATAATTTCCTGTTTCCTTTTTGCAGGATCATCGATGGCACAGAGTGACCACCCCGGCCAGAGCCAATCTTATGTAAAAATCAAAACCATGAAAATTGTAAATGGCGACACCATTGTCTCCGAGAAAGAATATACAGGCGATGGCGACATGCAAATTCAGGATTCGCTGATGGGACAAGGTTTCGGAGATTTCAGGTTCGGTATATCCGATAATACAATCGACACTTCGTTCATGAAAAACTTTGCTGATATGCAGGAAATGTTCAAAAATTTTAATTTTAACATGATGCCTGAAATGCCTGACTTTAATGGCTCATTTAATATTGATTCAATAACGAAGGAATTTAATTTTCAGAACTTCGGTTCGCCATCATCTTCTTCAGGAAAAAATAAAATTATTATAAAAAGCTTTAGGGATACTGTTCCCAGTAATGATGATGGCACTATGCAGAAATCTGTTCCTGATGCAGACATGCATATTTATGACAAGGATGACAGGGGAAAGCAAGTTACCTATTCAAAAAAGATCACCATTCTTGAAAATGGCATTGAATCCAATAAATTGAACGATTCTAAGTCCATGCAATTAAATGTTTTTCCAAATCCGGCCAATGAATTTTTTAATCTTTCGTTCCAGCTTGATCCGAAGAATAAAACGTTTATCACGATAACTGACATGAATGACAAGCAACTTCTTAAAGAATCAATCGATAAAGCAGAAGGCACCTATACCAGGCAGTTTGACATGAAGGGGTATGCGAGTGGCACATATCTGATAAATATAAAGCAGGGAAAAAAGTCCGTTGCAAAACGGATTATCATTGAATAATCTTCATAGGGCTAGTGGTTAGTTGATTTAAACCGGCCTTCCTTTTATATATTCGGGAGGCTTTTTTGTTTATTAGCTGTTGAAATTTATTTTTGAACAACAATTTTAAAATTCATAAAATTGTAACTTTGTCTCAAACACATGGCTTATGAAGATACGATATACCTTTTTCCTTTTTCCTTTTATTATTTTTCCGTTTGCTCTCTTTTCTCAGCAAAACTGCACCTTTCATACTAAAATATTTGCTATAGCAAAGCATCATTCGGTAAATGTTTCTGAAATTACTAATGACTGGAATGTCCAACTTTTAAATGTTGAGAATCCGATGGAGGATAACAAAGCGTATGCTGAGTACATTGAGAAATGCAAAAGAGAGGTTGAGAAGAGATTTCCACATAAGGAAAATTCCGGAAATTTTCAGAAATCAACAAATATTTTAAGTGTCGATACTCCTTTTGTTCTCAATGGTTTCGAGGGAAATCTTTTTGAAGCGAATATCCCGAACGATAACAGCCTTGCAGTTTCAAATGATGCCAAACTTATGTCGGCCATGAATTGCAATTTTTATTTTTACGATTTGCAGTTGGATTCATTGATGAAGAAAATATCGCTGGGAGCTTTTTCTGATACATTGAATTTATATCCTGACCAGTATGATCCAAAACTTCTTTTTGATCCCGAAGCAAACAGGTTTATCGCGGTATATCTTGCAGGATTTCTTGACAGTACCAGCAGTATAATAGTAGGCTTCTCGCAGACTGAAGACCCGACAGGATTCTGGAATATGTATTACCTGCCAGGCAATCCGCTTGCAGATAACAGCTGGTCCGATTTCCCGGCGATCGCAATTACAAAAGATGAACTTTTTGTAACAGTAAATTTATTAAAGAACGATGAGGAATGGCAGACAGCATTTAAGCAAAGTGTAGTATGGCAAATTGATAAAGCGAGTGGTTATAGCGGATCACTCATGCAAACAAAATTGTGGAGTGATATAAAATTTGATGGGAAGCCCATTCGCAATCTGAATCCAATTCAGGGTGGTAGCCATCCTGTTGGACCTGATATTTATCTGTTGTCAGACAGAAATTTTTCAGCACAGAATGATTCATTGTTTCTGTTACATGTATCAAACAATATTCTCGATACTTCAGCAACGATGACAATCGATGCATTGATTTCTGATAAGTCGTATGGAATGCCGCCAAATGCTAAGCAGCCAATGAGCCAGTTGTTGCAGACCAATGATGCCAGGGTTTTAGGAGGATTCATAGAAAATAATAATATTCAGTTTGTCGGAAATACTATTGATACAACTTCCGGATTTGCTACATTCTATCATGGTATTGTGAGCAATGTTTCGTCGAATCCTTATGCAAAACTCACACTGATGTCGGACACATTGGAATTCGGGTATCCTAACATTTCCTATACAGGAAAATCGACTTCTGACAACACTGCAATGATTACTGTGAATTATTCAAACAATAAGACATATCCGGGGTTTTGCGCATTTTATTACAATGGAGCGGGGGAGTATTCACAAAAAATAATTTTGCAGAAAGGCAATACCTTTGTCAACCTGATGTCTGGTGCCGACCGCTGGGGCGATTACAGTGGCAGTCAGCGCGTGTACAATGACCCCGGCAAAGTTTGGGTTGCCGGTTCTTTTGGTAAATATGTTCATCAGGGAATGTTTACATACAGGCTGCACGGAACGTGGATTTCAGAATTACAGAAACCTGCTGATGAAATAATTAATCCTGAAACTTTCGATTTGCTTGCTTACCCGAATCCTGTAAGCGATCAGATTTTAATTGAACTTTCGGTTCCGTATAATACTGAACTTGAAGTTGCACTTTATGATATCAACGGCCGTCTTGTGAAACTTCTGCTGAAAGGTCCGGCAAATGCTGGAAAGACACTTTTTTCATTCAGCACGCTGCCGCTGAGAAATGGAATTTATATTCTTTCCATCAAAGATTCAAAAAGTATTTTCCTTTCGAGAAAAATTGTAAAAGGAGAATAACATCAGAAAATTTTAAAAAAGTTTATTGATCTTTTCAGCATATAGTTTATTGATAAAAGATCTTCTGAGTTTCAAGGTAGCTGTAAGTTCTCCCGATTCAATCGTCCATTCCGCATCCATCAGTTCGAAGCGCATAATTTTTTCAGTATCGCCAAGTTCTTCGTTGTACTTTTTTATTTCATCCTGGAAATGCTTGATAACTTTTGGCATCTGAATCAACTCCCTGGTTGTAGTGTATTTGATACTTTTGCTTTCGCACCATATTTTTAAATGCGCAAAGTCAGGAACTATAAGTGCTGCAGCAAATTTCTGGTTTTCTCCAAGAACTATAATGTTATCAATAAATGGTGATTCCTTTAATTTATTTTCAATCATTTGAGGGGCAATATATTTGCCGAAAGAAGTTTTGAATATTTCTTTTTTCCTGCCGGTTATTTTCAGCATATTGTCTTCATCCAGCATACCCATATCCCCAGTATGGAACCAACCTTCATCATCGATTGCTTCTTTGGTCATTGCAGGTTCTTTGTAATATTCTTTCATCAGGTTTGGTCCTTTTGCAAGTATTTCTCCATCATCAGCAATTTTTACCTGAACGCCACGTAGCACCGGTCCTACAGTTCCGAATTTTACGCAATTCGGGTCCAGTGTATTAATGGAGATTACCGGAGATGTTTCAGATAAGCCATATCCTTCAAGTACTCTGAAACCTGCGGCCCAGAATATTCTTGCAAGTCGTGGTTGCAGTGCAGCTCCTCCCGAAGCAATAATATCAAGGTTGTCGCCCAATGCCTGCTTCCATTTTGAAAAGACCAGTTTCCTTGCCACACCCAATTTCGTTTCATAATACCAGCCGTTGGCGCCGTAAAGCTCATATTGTTGCCCCACGTGTAGTGCCCAATAAAAAATCCCTCTTTTAATACCTTTCAGTTTTGAACCTGAGAGAAGTATTTTGTCATAAATCTTTTCAAGAAGTCGAGGAACAGTGCCCATAATTAAAGGTTTCACTTCTTTTATATGCTCGGCTACATTTGCTATATTATCAGAATAATAAATTGAATAACCAACATACAGATAAAGGTAATTCAGCATACGTTCATAAATATGACAGATGGGTAGGAAACTCAATGCCCTTGCTCCGGCAGGAAATGGAGGAATGTAGGAAGCTGCAAGAAAGTTGCTGATAATATTTTTATGCTGCAGGACCACTCCTTTCGGAAAGCCCATGGTTCCTGAGGTATAGATGATAGTCGGGATGTCATCTTCGGTAATTGAATCCTTTACTTTTTGCAATTTTTCAGGATCCTTATTTTTCGCACCCAGTTCAATCAGTTCATTTAGATGTTCAAAACCATGAAGGTTTTTAAAAGTATAAATTGCTTTAAGCGTTGGAATTTCAGGCACTATATGTTGAATGCGTCTGTACATTTCTTCGCCGGCAACAAAAATATATTTTACCTCAGCATGCTGCAAAATATATTTATAATCTGAATCGCTTATGGTCGGATATATCGGAATATGTATTGCGCCAACTTGCTGAATGCCGAAATCAATAAAATTCCATTCAGGTCTGTTGAAAGTTATGGAAGCAATCTTGTCGCCTTTTTCAACTCCAAGAGAAAGTAGTCCGTAACTTATATTGTTGGCACGTTCAATAAAATCATCAATACCATAACTGACCCACACACCATTATCCTTGCCCGACAATACTTTCTGCTGATCGGGCCATAATTCTTTATAACGGGTAACAAGATCAAAAATTCTTTTTACCTCCATTTGTCTTTTTATTAAATGATGATCAAAAGTAAAAATATTAATTATATAACAAACGAAATTCAAGTATTAATTTACCTAAATACTATCGGATATATAGGAAACGATTTGAAACATTGAATTATTTCTTTTTTCTGTAAGGAAAATTTCTTGCAAATTTCCTGTTCAGATTATCAATAATCTGGTTTGCCGGTGTCGACCAGTCGGTAGAGGTTTGAACTGTAACCCTCCAGAGCAATGATCCGTCAACTCCATTTAATAATGAGCAATCAGCATTTATATCATTTGTTTTTGCGGTTCCGCCCGGGATGAAAGGCCATAAAGCACCATCAGTCAGAATAAGCAAAACATCCTGCCCAAGTGAAATTCCATAAGATGCAAGATCGGACATATACCTGGTCTTCTCTACTTTTGTTTTTACAACAGCATCCACTCCAAGAATTTTTGCAAGTTGCTCGGGACTTTTTGTCCAGGCATCTCTGAGAGTTATTCCATTTGAATCCAGTATACTGTTTGTTTTTTCAATAGTCTGAATAGTGATATAGATTTTTTTCTTTCCTGACCCTGATTTAGCGAGCAAACAATTATAAAGTGATGCCTGAAATGCTTGACTTTCGGCTTCCTCAATTTGTTTGACCTGGTCAGGGGTAAGTTTTTTTGGCTGGTTGCCGCTGAGCACTGTCTGAACTGGTATTACAGCAATGATTTTATGTGTTTTTGTTTTAGTTGAAAAATCGGGAGCGAGAAATTTTCCGCTTCCGCATGATTGTGCAATGATTGCAACACAAATAATTACGTTGAGTTGAACAATTCTTTTCATAGTATGTTTCTTAAGTTTATAATTTCTTATTAAAATGAACTGTGTTGGCCTGAGCAGTTGGCATAATTACAAGATCATTTATATTAACATGCTCAGGCAACGTTGTGATGTAGTGCACCACTTCCGCAACATCTATGCCATTTAATGGCTTATATCCTTTATAAACATTTTTCGCTGCTTCTTTGTCTCCTTTGAATCGTACCAGTGCAAATTCAGTTTCAACAGCACCGGGGTTTACTACCGAAACTTTTATTCCATGTTTCAGCAGATCCATGCGCATTGCTTTTGAAAGTGAATCCACAGCATGTTTGGTAGCGCAATAAACATTACCGTTTAAGTAAGTTTCTTTTCCTGCAATGGAACCTATGTTAATGACATGGCCTTTGCCACGCTTCACCATCAGAGGCATTACAAGTCGTGAAACATAAAGCAGTCCTTTAATATTAGTGTCAATCATTATTTCCCAGTCTGATATTTTACCTTCATCAATAGAACTCAAACCGGCGGCAAGGCCTGCATTATTTATAAGCACATCAATTTTTTTCCATGCAGCAGGAAGTGAAGAAATCGCTTTTTCCGCTTCATCATACTTTTTGATGTCAAAGCCGAGACATACTGTAATAGTTTGAAATTTCTTATTCAGTTGCAAAGCGATTTCTTCAAGGCGTTTTTCACGTCGGCCGGTAATGATTAAATTATAACCATTCGCTGCGAATTTTTCAGCGCAAGCTTTACCAATGCCGGAAGTTGCACCAGTGATAAATGCAATTTTTTTTGTTTTCATGATTTCAGGAATTTTAAAAATGCAATTTTCTTCATCATTTTTTCTTTATCAATCAGCATGATCAGCATAATCATGAGGAATGGCAATGCCGGGACTTTATAACGCACCATGGCGCCCATAACAGGCGTAATAAGTCCTGTGAGCACAAACATAAAAATCACCGCGAACATGCAGGCGTAGAAAATACTTTTATGTATTTGCCGTAAGTTTGCGAAGACAATTGCCAGTATTAAAATAACCAGGATCAACAGGTTTTCCAGAGCCGCCATCAATATCATCATTGAATCAGCTTCAGTAATAAAAGGCCGGAACATAGTGATGAAAAAAGCCTGGGGTGCATATTTTATAAAACTCCAGATATCAGGTGTGAGTAAGGGAATATTGATAAGGCTTCCCGAATTCATGAATTTTGCAAGGCCGATAAAATCGCGTTGCTTGGTTACAAGGATATCAAGAGTATCTAATTTTGGAAATAATAAATGCAATTCGCTTCCAATAAAAATATAGATAACAAATACAATAAGGTATTTAAGTAAAATAAATTTTTCACTGCTTTTGCTTACCCATAAATGAGCGATAAGAATCGGAATAGCAATAGCCAGAACATAGAACTTAGTAAAGTAAATCAGGATAGTGGTAATGATGATCCATAGGAGTGAAGCAAAACGGAAATTTTCAATAATTGCAAAGAAATGATAGATCAAAAATCCAAGACCGAAAAATAAAAGCCCTTCCTTCATTACTCCCGATCCCCAGAAGATCACCGATGGCAAAAGGAAAATGCCAAATATTAGTTCCTTGTTTTTATTCTTTATAAATTTTATAGAATTCTTGTAAAGTGCCACCAATCCTGATAATGAAAGGAAACAAATGAATACTGTGTGAACATTATAATATCCAAAGGAAAAGATTCTCACAAGCGCATTGAACCTTATAATTGTATGGCTTTCATTATAAATATTGCTTTCATAAACCCTATACCAGTTGTTCATCAGTTTATAGTAGTGGTCATTGAAATATGGACTGTCATTACCAATTCCGGTCATCATACTGATATAGTCAACCGGTTTACTTAGCAAAGCATCAAATATTACTTTACTATCGTCAAAATATTTAAAAATATCAGCTGTGTTGCGATCGGTATAGTAATAAGTGTAAATTAAACTCATCGCTATTCCGGCAAGAATTTTTATCACAAATATCACAGACAAAACCTTAGCGGACAAGCCCTCTGCTCTATAAAAAGGAATCTTGTAAATAAGATAAATGAATATGATGGTGTAAAACAGTGATAAAAGGTATTCCATAAAAGACTTAAATATTTTCAAAGGTAAATATTTCTGATAATTATTTCTTGTTGATAAAATTGCATTTCATTTTTTGCTGAAAAGAAAATTAGTTCACTACATTTGCTCCACTATCATATAACAACAGAGATGGCAAAAAAATCGATCAAGGTAACCCTGGAAGCGGCTCAGAAACTGGGATTGCTGCCGGAAGAATTTGAAAAAATTAAAGAAATTTTAGGACGGACTCCCAATTTTACTGAACTGAGTTTGTATTCTGTAATGTGGTCAGAACATTGTTCATATAAAAATTCCATTCATTGGTTAAAAACATTGCCTAAAGATGGCCCGCACATGCTTGCAAAAGCGGGTGAAGAAAATGCCGGACTGGTGGATATAGGCGATGGACTGGGTTGCTGTTTTAAAATAGAATCGCATAATCATCCTTCAGCTATTGAGCCTTACCAGGGTGCAGCAACGGGTGTTGGCGGAATCAACCGCGATATATTTACCATGGGTGCCAGGCCAATTGCCCAGTTGAATTCTTTGCGCTTTGGAAACATAAACCTTGATAAAACTAAATGGTTGTTGAAAGGTGTTGTTAAAGGTATTGGCGATTATGGCAATGCTTTCGGCGTTCCTGTTGTTGGCGGCGAAGTTTATTTTGATGATTGTTATAATGTGAATCCATTGGTAAATGCCATGTCTGCCGGTATTGTGAAAGCGGGTATGGTTGCTTCTGCTACTTCTAAGGGTGCAGGAAACCCTGTATTCATCGTAGGTTCATCAACAGGCAAGGACGGAATTCATGGCGCAACTTTCGCATCGGAAGATATTTCCGAGTCTACCTCTGAAAAATTACCGTCAGTGCAGGTGGGCGATCCTTTCCAGGAAAAATTATTACTGGAAGCTTCACTCGAAATCATTAAAACCGGCTCTGTTGTGGGTATGCAGGACATGGGTGCCGCCGGAATAATTTGTTCTACATCCGAAATGTCGGCCAAAGGCGAACATGGAATGATCATCTGGCTTGACAAAGTTCCACTGCGTCAGACCGAAATGGAGCCCTGGGAAATATTACTTTCCGAATCGCAGGAGCGCATGCTTGTTATTGTTGAAAAAGGAAGAGAAAAAGAAATTCAGAAAATATTTGATAAATGGGATCTGAACTGTGTGCAGATTGGTGAGGTAACCAAAGGCGACCGGTTAAAATATTATTGGGGAAAAGATTTGGTTGCTGATGTACCAGCTGAATCGCTTGTCCTTGGAGGTGGAGCTCCTGTTTATATTCGTGAGTATAAAGAACCAAAATATTACGCTGAAACGAAGAAATTCAATATTGATATTATTCCTGAACCAACCAACTTAAAAGAGATTGCATATTTTCTTTTGAAACAACCTTCTATTGCTTCCAAGAAATGGGTAACCGAGCAATACGACACCATGGTTGGAACAAAAAATATGACAACAAATATTGTATCCGATGCTGCTGTTGTGAATATTAAAGGAACAAAAAAAGCGATCGTGCTTACTACCGATTGTAACTCACGTTATGTGCATGCAGATCCTCAGATAGGTTGCGAAATAGCTGTTTCAGAAGCTGCACGAAATATTGTTTGTACAGGTGGCGAACCTTCAGCTATTACAAATTGTCTGAATTTCGGCAACCCTTATCATCCTGAAGTTTACTGGCAGTTTGTGGGAGCAATAAAAGGAATGACCAATGCATGCAAAAAATTCAAGACTCCTGTCACAGGAGGCAATGTGAGCTTTTACAATCAGACAGCCATGGAAAACCATGTGGAGCCTGTATTCCCTACGCCAGTAATTGGAATGCTTGGAATAATGCAGGATAAAAAAATACAGATGTCGTCTGATTTTAAAAAGTTGAATGATAAAATTTATTTGATTGGGCTATCACGCAATGATATTTCATGTTCGGAATATTTGTACGCATATCAGAAAGTAAAATTATCACAACCTCCATACTTCAATATTGACGAGGAAATCAAGATTCAGCAAACAGTGTTGGATCTAATTAAGAAGAAACTGATCAATTCTGCACACGATGTTTCCGATGGTGGTTTATTCGTAACATTATTTGAATCGGCTATGCATCGCAATCTTGGATTTGATATTACCTCTGATGCTGAGATCCGCATGGATGCATTCCTTTTCGGGGAAGCACAGGGAAGAATTGTCGTTACAGTTCCGCCTGAAGATGAAGATGATTTTGTAGAAGTGATGGAAGAAAGCAAAGTTGATTTCTGCATTATCGGTGAAGTAAAAGGGAAAGAGATGCTCATTGATGATGAATCATTCGGACTTGTGGAAGAGGCAAAGAAAATTTACGAAGCTGTGCTCCCTGATCTGATGAAATCCTGATATATCCAAAGCTGTGTCTTCGACTACGCTCAGACAGCTGCAGTGGAGGCTCAGACATAAGTATAATCTTAGATAAACTTATGACTTGTCAACATAATTAATGAAAACCTATTCTCTCATAACCGGCGCTTCCGGTGGCATTGGCTCTGACCTGGCGAGGCTTCTTGCAAAAGATAAACACAATCTTATTCTTGTTGCCCGCAGTGAAAATAAACTGAATGAAATAAAAGTTTCGCTGGAAAAAGAATATGGAATTGAAGTGAAAGTAATTGCATGCGATCTTTCCGTTCCCAATGCTGCGGAGAAATTATTCAGTGATCTAACAAAAGAAAATATTCAAATTAATATTCTAATCAACAATGCTGGTTTCGGAGATTTCAGTGCTTTTGCAGAATGCAATATCGCAAAGCAGGAAATGATGATCAATTTGAATATTCTTGCACTTACAAAACTCACTCGCTTATTTTTACCTGGTATGATTAACGCAGGAAAAGGCCGTATACTTAATGTTGCTTCTGTGGCAGCATTCACGCCTGGACCGCTCATGTCAGTTTATTATGCTTCCAAATCATTTGTGCTATCCTTCAGTTATGCAATTGCAAATGAATTGAAAGGTTCGGGTGTTACTATTACTATACTTTGTCCTGGCCCAACCAAAACAGGTTTTGAAGATGCCGCATCTTTAGGTGAATCAAAACTTTTCAAAATAATGAAGCCGGTACCTTCTTCAAAGGTATCGAAATATGCATACAGGTACATGATGAAAGGCAGGCTGCTGGCTATTCCCGGCTTTATGAATAAAATGATGTGGACAGCTGTTCGTTTCTCTCCAAGAAAAATGTTGACTTCAGTTGTCAGAAAAATTCAGGATAAATAATTTTCGAATTTTTTAGTTTTTCACTTATAACTATCTTCCTCGGCATTGGTGATACTTTTGCAGTTATCATTATAATGATTAAATCATCCCAAAATTTTAATTTGAATAATTAATTCTGAAAATGTAATTTCGCAGTCGTACATAAAAAATGATCCTATATGAGTCTTAATGATTTCCAGAAAGCTGTATTGCAGGGAATCCCTGAACTACTTCCAGAGCCAAAGCCTTTTGATACAAGCCTTAACCACGCTCCAAAGCGTAAGGACATTTTATCAGATGAAGAAAAGAAACTTGCGCTGAGGAATGCATTGAGGTATTTTGATAAGAAACATCATGCCGTCCTTGCACCTGAATTTGCACAGGAATTGAAAGATTACGGCCGTATTTACATGTACCGTTTTCGTCCCGATTATAAAATTTATGCAAGAAGCATTGAGGAATTTCCACATAAATCAAAACAGGCAGCAGCTATCATGCTGATGCTTTCGAATAATCTTGATTACGCCGTGGCTCAGCATCCGCACGAACTAATTACCTATGGCGGCAATGGTGCAGTTTTCATGAATTGGGCTCAATACCTGCTCACCATGAAGTATCTTGCTGAAATGACCGATGAACAAACTTTAGCTATGTACTCAGGTCATCCGATGGGATTGTTCCCCTCGCACAAAGATGCACCGCGTGTAGTTGTTACAAATGGTATGGTTATTCCAAACTATTCCAAACCGGACGATTGGGAAAAATTTAATGCACTTGGTGTTTCGCAATATGGACAAATGACAGCCGGTTCCTTTATGTACATTGGTCCGCAGGGAATAGTACATGGCACAACAATTACAGTGTTGAATGCAGGAAGAAAAATTGAAAAAAATAAAGAAGGTATTGGTGGAAAATTATTTGTAACCTCCGGACTTGGCGGTATGTCAGGCGCACAACCCAAGGCTGCTGTAATTGCAGGAGCAATTGGGGTGATTGCTGAGATCAACCCGAAAGCCGTTCAAACAAGGCATTCCCAAGGATGGGTTGATGAAGTTTTTACTGATCTCGATGAACTTTTAAAGCGTATTGAAAAAGCAAAGGCAGGCAAAGAAGCAGTATCACTGGCTTACCAGGGAAATATTGTTGACCTGTGGGAAAAATTTGTAAAAGAAAACATTCATGTTGAAATAGGTTCAGATCAGACTTCCTTACATAATCCATGGTCTGGTGGCTATTACCCGGCTGGAATTTCATTCGAGGAATCAAAGGAAATGATGGCCAAACAACCGGAACTTTTCAAAGAAAAAGTAAAGGAGTCTTTACGAAGGCAGGTTACAGCCATTAATGCACTAGCAAAAAAAGGAATGTATTTCTTCGATTATGGCAACGCATTCTTACTTGAGGCAAGCCGCGCCGGAGCCGATATAATGAAACCAAACGGCGATTTTATTTATCCGTCCTATGTGCAGGATATCATGGGACCCATGTGTTTTGATTACGGATTCGGACCTTTCCGCTGGGTGTGCACTTCTTCAAAACCTGAAGATCTTGATACAACCGATAAAATTGCAATGGACGTCCTGGAAGAAATCGCAAAAACCGCCCCTGAAGAAATTCAGCAACAGATGAAAGACAATATTCAGTGGATTCAGGGAGCAAAGAAAAATAAACTTGTTGTTGGTTCACAAGCCCGCATTCTATATGCCGATGCAGAAGGCCGAACAAAAATTGCTGAAGCATTTAACAATGCAATAAAATCCGGAAAAATTTCAGCACCGGTTGTACTTGGCCGCGATCATCATGATGTTTCAGGAACAGATTCGCCTTATCGTGAAACATCCAACATTTATGATGGCTCGAAGTTTACAGCTGACATGGCAATTCAAAATGTAATAGGTGATTCGTTCCGCGGTGCTACCTGGGTTTCCATTCACAATGGCGGTGGAGTAGGCTGGGGCGAAGTGATCAATGGTGGATTTGGTATGGTGCTCGATGGAAGTGCCGATGCTGACCGCCGATTAAAAATGATGTTGTTCTGGGATGTGAATAATGGAATATCCCGCCGATCCTGGGCCCGCAACGAAGGTGCTGTATTTGCAATAAAACGTGCAATGGAAGAAAATCCGGAATTGAAAGTTACACTTCCGAATTTTGTAGAGGATGATTTATTGAATGGACTGATATAATTATAAATTAAAAAACTTTTAGTTTTATTTTATAATTTACAATACTTCGACCTGTACCCCAAGCAAACCATTCTCTTTCATGGGTTTCGGCAGGACTCCATTTATAAGGCAAGTTTAAAAGAAGTGATTTCAATTTTCCTGAAAAAATTTCGTTTTCACAATTTTTTAAAACTTCAACATCCCTTACATTTCCTTCCCAGGTTATAGTAAAATTGACCCAAATATCATTTGGAGAATAATTTTCTACTAATGCTTCTTTTCTTAGTGAATCTTTTAGATAGCGCAGTAAATAGCTTATACCTTCAGAGAAAGAACTGTTGATATCGGGGGCATAAATGGGCATTGCATCTGCCTGGTCGTATATATCCGCTGACCACCATTTTGTATTATGGACCGTCCCTGTATCAACCAGATATCTCAGCATATGATAATCTGTTATGGTACTGTCCCTGCATATTGCCCAGGAGATAAGCGGTGATAATGATTTATCCGGTGATTGTGATACACCAAGGAATCCTGCATAAAGTACAATAGGAATTGTGTCTGGTGCTCCGTTTTTAGATGTATAATAGTTCAGCCATTTGATGGGTGTTTTCGTATACCCGGAAGGAAATTCATAAGTGGTAAGTTTAGAAAAAACATAATCGTCGCCTTTTAATAATTTGTTCGGGACATATTTAAATTTATGGTCCCAATAGAAGTAACCGCTATCATTCTTAACTGAGAAATCTTTTAAATATGGGAAAAATTTAATGATCCATCCTGAAACATAAGTGGTAACGTAGACCTCTTTTGTTTTATAAATGGAATTCCAGAATTCTTTATTGACACTACCTGAATATGCATTACAAAATTCCTTCAATATAGGTTTAAGGTTATCCACCCATTCTTCAAGGCCGTATTTTTTGAAACCGTCAACTTTTAAATAAATATTTTCCCAGTCTTCTTTAGTTCCTGTCAGCGTAATTTTTGGAATGCCACAACCCGATATGGCAAGGTATGAATACGCTTTTTGGTATGCTTCGAGCAGTGTTGCTTTGTATGCAGTTTTTATCAGTGGAGTTGTTGTAGAAAAATTTTGCACTATTAGATTATAAGCATCTTCTTTCGAATCTTCTTTTATTTTTTCAGCGATATAATCTATATATTGTTTCCAGTACTCGCATTTGTTCGTGATCAGACTGTCAATTCTGAGTTCGAGAATTTTCTTGCTTTCCGATTTATAAATTGTATCACGGATTGAATCAGGAAGTGTGTTCAGATGTATGGCAAACCCCTGGCAAATCAGCAGCCAGATTGCATCTGGAGAAATTATCAGAGGTCGGTGGTCGGCATAACAGTCATGAATTGTCTGCAGGAAACCATTCATATATAAAGAAACAACTTCGACTTTTTCAGTCTCCTCTGGAAGGCAAATTATTTGCTTCTGAAAACGATTTTCAAGTATGCATTTCAGGTTGGTGTCGGGAAGCAATTGTGCAGCTTCTTTAACATCCGCCACGAGAAATGATTTTCCAATATTTGTACTTTTGTTGTTTTGAGAGAAGGAGTTAAAAAAGAGGAGAGCCAAAAATAATGTCAGTGTTGGCTTCATAATGATTGTTCTTTAGTGTTCACAATAATAACATGAAATTATTTAGTTTTATTGTGTCTAATTTGAACAGATAAAATTTTCCGGAAATTTTATTTTAATAAGCAATATCAAGTTCAAGCTGCTGCACAAAAGAATTTTGGCATAATTGCATAAAATTCTTATCCTAGTATTTTCGTTAAATTAATTATTATTCCACCGCATATAATTATCAAAGCTCCTATCAAAAGCCTTACAGATCCTCTTCTCCAAGTCCACAGCAGTGCTTTTGTATTTTGAATTCTTGCCTTTTTTCTAACTTCTTTGAGAGCGCTTTTATCCCTTATCGTTTCAACATTGTTTAATAATATATCATTTCTCATTATGGATGAAGTATCATTATAGAAGAGAAATCCTCCGTATCCGAATATTCCGGTTCCAACCAATAGAACAGGTATGCCAATTAGGTTATATGCAAACTCCTCATACTCTCCATTCCTGTATAATGGAACCAATGTTTCCAATATTGCAGATTTCAGTATTATGAAGAGCAAAACACCTAATCCTAAAATAGCTAAATATTGAAAAAGTGGTATTTGTTTTTTTTCAGTGCTCATTTAGAAATAATTTAAATGTAAATATTTCAAAACAATTGCTCCACAATAGCTGTATTCAGATTGAATATGCATTCTGTGAAATAAATTTAAGTTTATCTTTTTCCAAATTTAAACATTTTTCATTTATTTGAAAATATCTCTGCTAACCTCAGTGCTTGCTTTGCGTCCCTCTGTGTTAGAAAAATTCGAAATGTATTTTTCCTTTTCAAGCTAAGTCGCAAAGCGATTTAATAAATCCCGACCATTCTAAAATTTATTTTAGATGCAAATAAAAAATGTCACTAATTCCATCATTGCCCTTGCAGCCCTTCACAAATCGTGCTAAATGATTTGAGCATATAAATTTATTATGATAATTTTTTTGTAACATTTGTATATAAACCTCGTTATATTAATTGAAATATAAGATATAGCATAAATGAAATATTTCTTTCTTTTTATAAGTTTCCTGTTTTGTTTTGTAGGTGAAGTCAATTCTCAAAATGAGTTTGATACTAAAAAGCTTGGTAATCCTGATAAATTCGGAGAGGAAATAAAATCACACTTCACGTACACGGAGGTTCCAAAATATAATCCTGATACAAATCAAACCAACACAGTTGTGCTATCGAACGGTTTCAGGAAATCGGAAATCCAGAACACTGATGATTGGACTTCTATCAAAACAAATGTTAAACCAGAAAAAATAATAATTGTTTTTAGCAAATACCCTTTACGTAACGGGAAATATTTCGAGATTTATCCGCTTTTATGCGGCAGGCTGAAACAATTGTTCCTGCTTGATTCTACACTAAATAATAATGATATAAACTGGGAAATTGTTTTGCAGACGAACTGCCCTGATGATGAATCAACAGCCAAACTTTTTCATGGAGTTGTAATTCAGTATGAACCAATAGCAGATGAGGAAAATTTCACTGACAGCATTTCGAAAGATTCAATGAGTGATGCAAAGATTGTAGGCTTTGTTGAGGATCTATATAAGATTCCTCCAGCACTGATTGACTCTGTTTCAAAATTATCATTCAAGGAAAAATCAAAAATATATTCGAAGTTTGTGCAGAAGCAACTGTCAGAAGACACGTTGAATGATAAAGATTCAATTAAAGTTAACAAGCGAATAAAAAAATTTATTTCAACTTTTGGTAATGGCGATTCCACGGTGTTTAAAATTATGGATCGTAATTATAAACACATGGACAGCATTCTTGTTGTTGCCGACTGGACCGGCAGTATGTATGGCTATGGTGCACAGATTCTGGCCTGGCATGTTTTGCATTTTAAATTTTCACCAATAAAGTACTTTGTTTTATTTAATGATGGCGACATGGAAGGGTTCAATGGTATTGGCACAACAGGTGGAATTTACTTTGCCAAAGCTGATAATCTGAAGATGGTAATTGATATGTATAACCTGGTAATGATGAATGGTGGTGGCGGTGACTCTGAAGAAAACGACCTTGAGGCCATTATTAAAGGCAGTGAATATTATCCGGATCATAAAGATGTAATACTGATCGCCGATAATTCTTGTATACGCGATATTTCGCTGCTTCCGCAAATTAAAGAACCTGTTCATGTGCTTATGTGCGGGTATGACGCGTTTAATTTTGTGAATCAGCAGTATGTTGATGTTGCACGCAACACCTACGGTTCAATTCATACAATTGAAGAAGATATTGATTCCCTTGAATATCAAAAGGAAAATAAGAAAGGTTTTCTCGGCAACACCCGGATTAAAATTGTTGAATCCTATTGCGATTATATCAATAGAAAAGCATTCAAGTCGGTGCCGTTGGTCACTGTAAAATATTCCGATATTGATTCTGCCAGAAAAGATGAAAAAAATAAGATCAGCCTTGACCTGAGCAGTAAAAACCTTTCAAAATTGCCCAGGACTTTAAGGAAAATAGATAACCTTGTGAGTCTCGATCTATCGGATAACAAACTGAAGAAATTACCGGTTTATCTGAAGCATAAAACATCGTTGAAATATTTATACCTGGGAAAAAACGAATTGAAAAAAGTGGAGGTTTTGAAAAACATGAAGAATCTTATTGAGCTTGATTTAAGTGAAAATACGATCAGTCAGTTTCCTTCCTGTTTATTGAAACTTCACAGGTTAGAGGCATTGAATCTATCCTATAACCATTTTGATTCTTTGCCTGCTCTAATTACCAATTCTAAAATAAAAAGACTGAACCTTGAAGGAAATAACCTGAAGAAATTACCGGCAAAAATATCCAATCTAAAACAGATTGAAGAATTATATCTTGCAAATAATTCTCTTACATGTTTGCCTTCAGAGCTATGCAATTGTAAGAACCTGAAGATTATTGATCTGAGTAACAATCAAATTGCGGAGATTCCAAAAGTGTTGAGAAAGTTAAAAAAACTTCGCGTGATTATACTTACAGGAAATCCTATTGATGAGGATAATCTTGAAAAAGTTGCAAAGATATTTCCAACAGTTGATATAGAATATTAATTCTTAATAAATTCTGAATTTGAAATTTTGTTACCGACGATAATTCTTAACTGGTAATTTCCTTTCTGTAGCCCTGAAACATCTAATGTTACTGGTGATTGAAGAATGTTTGTTTCAGTCTCCTTTATCAAACTGCCTTTTAAATCGAAAATTTGAATTGTACATTTATTCATTTTTTCCTCAAAAGAGATATACAACTGATCAGTTGAAGGATTTGGATAAACCGAAAATGAAATTGCTTCAGCGTTTTCAGAAATACCTGCAACTCCTGTTACTTTTAAAATCCAGCCATCTGCATCACCATGATTATATGTAACATCGTAATCAGTGGAATATGTAAATCCAGTAATGACAAATACTCCAGAACCTTCTTCAAATAACCTGAAACTTTCATCCTGTCCTGTACCACCGCAACACCTTTGCCACTGGAAGGTTCCGGAAGAATTTACTTTCGCAATCCAGATATCAGGTTCGAACATTGCAGCATGAAATCCTGTAACATCGCCATCGGTTGAATTGGTTAGTCCACACATAGCAAAGCCACCATCACTTGCTGCAACAAGACCATTGGCCTGATTATCACCGCTACCTCCATAGCATTTGGCCCAACTCAACCCTCCTGTTGAAGTTAATTTCAGTAACCAGAAATCATCAGCTCCCTGTGCACCATGATGTCCTGTAATATCCCCGTTGTTATGTGTGCTGGTGTATCCTAATACTGCAAAGCTTCCATCGCTTAGCTGAACAACAGAATTTCCTTCTTCAGTTTCTGTACCGCCGAAACATTTTGCCCAGTCAATACCCAACGATGAATTTAATTTGGCAACAAGCATATCTGAGCCACCATGATATCCTGTTGCATCCCCATCAGCAGAAGATGATCTTCCAGTAATAATACAGCCATTATCGGAAGTTAATTTCATGTCGATGCCTTCTTCATAATCAGTGCCACCAATACATTTCTGGCTAATTAAATTTAAAGCAGTATCAGTTTTTAGAACCCATACATCGCTCTGGTATGTGCCATGGTTGCCGCTCACATCGCCATCATACGAGTAGGCTGTCCCTCCAAAATAAATTTTCCCGTCAGTTGTCAGCGCTAATGCAGTACCTTCATCATCGCTTGTTCCGCCAAAGCATTGTTGTTTTTTAATTGTGCCATTGGAATAAAGTTGCAATACCCATAGATCAGATGAATAAGTGTCATGATTACCACTCACATTTCCATCATTTGAATCCGTCCAACCAACAACAAAAAATCCTCCATCTGCTGATTGAGCTATATTATAACCTTCTTCATCTTTTGTGCCTCCGTATGAAAAGGACCATGCAATAACACCAGTTGAATTTATTTTTGCAACCCACAAATCTTCCATTCCATGATTTGTTGTCAGGCCACCATCTGAAGATTCAGTGTAACCTACAAAAGCATATCCACCATCAGAAGTAGGAATAGTTTTATGAATATATTCATGTCCCGTTCCACCATAAGTTTTTTGCCAGGTTATGCTTTGTGCATTGCAAAAGGATGCCGACAGGATGATCACGAAAGAGAGGATAAGTCTTTTCATAAATTATTATTTTGTATGAACAATGTTATGCAAATTTAGAATAAAATAAGTCAAATTTTAAACGTATATAGTCCTGAATTAATATTCTATTTTAGATGGAAGAAATAGGTATTTTAACGCTGAAAAGAGATGCAGACATTTTTATCTGATAACAAACACTTTTCGACTCTTTCGTGCAAGGGCATGGGTTTGGGTAAATTTGCAAAACAGTATATTTCGTGGTGCACAACTAACATTTTTGTATATTTTATTCCTGGAATAATTTCTTAATCCTACCTTAATGCATCTTTAATTCTGTTTTAACATTGCACTTTCCATATACGGCTATCTTTGAATTAATGAATATCTCATCATTTTAAAGTTAAACAAATGGAACAAACTGTCGGAGTTTATCATACTCATGATCTTGCAGTAAAAGCTGCTAAAGTCCTTATGGAACATGGTTTTCAGACACATAGTATTTCCATTATAGGGCAGGCGGAAGTAATTGATGAGACTCTGCAGATGAAATCAGGTGAGGCGATCCAGAAGACAGAAGTCGGCATTGGTGTGGCAGCAGGATCAGCATTGGGAATATTAACAGGAATAGGAATTTTCGCTATTCCTGGATTAGGTTTCCTTTATGGCGCAGGAGCATTGGTAGGAGCATTAGCTGGCTTTGATTTCGGATTGATCACAGGAGGGATGGTGGCAATATTGACATCTCTTGGAATAAAAAAGGAACATGCAAAAAGGATACATGAACATTTGATTGAAGGAAGATTTTTACTTATCGTGCAAGGCACACATGATGAAGTACACAAGGCAAGAGAAATATTACATGCGCACGGACAGCATGTGGAACTGCATATTCATTAGCATTTAAGTTGGTTGAACAGCTATTTGAAAAGGAATTATTCACTTCAATATTAATTATTCACTTCGAATAAAGTATTAGTTTCTTCAATAAAATTGAGAATTTCTTCTTTACCAAGTTTTGTGGTGGCTGAAGATAAAATCATTGAGGGCAGGTCTTCCCAGCTTTCAAGAAGACTTTTTTTGTAATGTCCGATATTACGTGCAATCTCGTTTCTGGTAAGTTTGTCAGTCTTTGTAAAAACAATAATAAAAGGAATACCATTCGCACCCATCCATTCCATAATATCCAGATCGCTTTGTTGTGGATCAATGCGTGAATCAACCAATAAAAAAGTGGTCAGCAGATTTCTTCTTTTGAGCAGATAGTCTCTGATCATTTTCTCCCATTTGGCGCGTGTTTCTTTCGAGATTTTTGCATAACCGTATCCAGGCAAATCGGCCAGATACCAGCTTTCGTTAATGATGAAATGATTTATAAGTTGTGTTTTCCCAGGAGTTGTGGAGGTTTTTGCCAGTTTTTTTACTCCTGCAAGCATATTTATCAGGGACGATTTCCCAACATTCGATCTTCCAATAAATGCATATTCCGGCAAGTCCTCTTTCGGACATTTATCGTAGCTTTGACTGCTGATAACAAAGGTAGCACTGCTTATATGCATGGAAATAAAAACTTAGGAAGAGTGAAAAATCTATTACTTTTTTTTGTAGCTATGAATGTGCCGTTCTTTCTTCACATCATAAATATCGCTGATAGTTACTAATATTCCCGTTTCTTCCACCTCACCGAAAGAATCGTTAAGAGCAGTATCAAATGTCAGCATCGATGGAGAAAGGTTCATGTACACATTTACCAGTGAAGGAATATTTTCTTTTAGTTTTCTTACATGACGAACAAGAATTTTGAAGTTTTCCTTGTAGTCCTTTCCCGTAAAAACAGCATTTAGTTCTTTTTTATCACCGAATAATTTCCTTGGTTTATGCGCAACAACAAGCTTTCCTTTATCGGGAAAATATTTTTGAAGGAAAAACAATATAAGATCTCTTGCCTGCTGATTGAAATTAAGGTACATTGTAAACTTACCGAAGAAATATTTTATATCAGGATTATCAATGATGATTGCACCAAGTCCGTCCCATATATTATCCAGTGAATACAAGCCTTTTCTCGGATCATTGATGGGTTGATACAACGGTTGAACAAACGATCTGCCAAGCTCAATGGTATAAGGCATGTAATCCTTTATAAATTTGTCTGAAAACTTAAATAGGTGTGAGGTTGCAAGATGGTAATGACCGTCTATATCTAGTGCTGCATTGTTGCAACGAATAAACCGGTAACCTCCAACAATTTCTTTTTCTTTCGGATCCCAGACAATCAATTGTAAATAACAATTCTTGCCAACGTCAAACTCATCAAGATCAATAGATTTGCCTGTGCCACCGCCTGCCCTGCGGAAAGTTACCTCCCTGAGCCTGCCCAGTTCCCGAAGCACATTGGGACTGTCATAGCCAGAAACAATGTAGATTTCATTATTCCCATTGTTGGTATACCTAATAAACTTGCTTTTATTCAGCTCCTTTTTAAGTAAAAATTTATCTACCGGTTCAATGATCTGTTCCATCATTTATCAATTCACTCTGCTTGTAAGTAAGGAAACTCTTTTGTATTATCTTTACTCAGTTCATAAACATATTCTTTCACCTTTGCTGCCCAAACCTTCGAATTGAATCTTTCATCAAAAACCTTATAAGATATAGGTTTGCCGAACGTAATGTTTATGTCTTTATTATGCTGTTTGTACATTTCATCGACCAGATAAAGCATTTCAATATTCCCCTTTATGCCTAGTCGTTTTCTCCAATTGGCTAAATTATAGAAAAAATTTGAATTACGACCGTCAATATGAACGGGAACAATATCCCGCTGATATTGTATGGCTTTTTTTATGAATGTGTTTTTCCAGTCAAGGTCAAAAATTTTTCCTTTTTGCTTTCTCGAACAAAGGCCTGCGGGAAAATATAATATCATCACATCGGAAGCGAATGTTTCTTCAAGAACTTTTTTGTTTTCAATGTTTTTTCCATGTTTATTAATGGGAATGAAAAGCACGCGCATGTTTCTCAGGAATAAAAGAATGTCATTTACTGGAAACAAAATATCTTTTCTAACTTTTCCAACCACCAGCATAAGGGCCATTCCATCAAGTCCACCCAGGGGATGATTTGATGCAAGCAGATATCTCCCTTTCGGAGGAATATTCTCGGCATTTTTAATTTTGATTTTCACACCAAAATCATTGAGAATGCATTCAATAAAATCGACGCCTTCTTTGTCCTTGTACTTTTCTAGAGCTTCGTTTACCTGGTTCTGATGAATAACCCTTTTAATGTAATTAAGAATGAAACGGGGAATCATTTTAAGCAACCTTGGGTTTTTGCTTCGGATAATTTCATCCAGGTCAATCTTATCTGCTTTTATTTCAGTCATTTAAAATATAATAGTAGCTAATGTTGGATTGCAAAATTACGCATTATTCGCATATTCTTATCTACGGAAGCTAAATATTCGGATTCTGAGCACTTAGCGAATAAGATTTCGACAAGGCTTTTTCACATCCTTCATATACATAAATTGTAAAATACAGAAATACAGAATATTGCAAATTGCAATTTTTGGAAGTGTGAAAAGTTATGAACAAAGTGGTAAAATGTGTAGAAATGTGGTAAGAAATTGTATACTTTTACGGCAACAAATCAACTTGTGGGAAATGACAAACCTGATTGGGGAATATGAATGTAAAATGGACGCGAAGGGACGCTTTATGCTTCCTGCCGGTCTTAAAAAGCAGCTTCCCCCCGAAGTTCAGGACAGGTTTGTGATAAACAGGGGATTTGAAAAATGCCTCGTATTATATCCTCAGAACGTATGGAAAGGCATTAGCGACGAAGTAAATCAGCTGAATCTTTATAACAAGAAAAACCGTGATTTTGTCAGGTATTTCTATCGTGGTGCTACTGAATTAATGCTCGATTCGGTGAACCGGCTCCTTATGCCTAAACAGCTTGTTGAATATGCAGGAATTGATAAGGAAATTGTCCTTTTTGCATTTGCAAACAGGATAGAAATATGGGCGAAGGGCGCTTACGACAGGCTTCAGATCAATGAACCTGAAGATTTTTCATCGCTGGCTGAAGAAGTAATGGGAAAGAAGGAAAACGGGGAAAAGAAGAATGACTTACCATGAAAGTGTACTTCTGAAAGAAAGCATTGATGGACTTGCCATAAAGCCCGATGGGATTTATGTCGATGTAACATACGGTGGCGGGGGACATTCCAGAGAAATTCTAAAAAGGCTGAAAAAAGGAAAACTGATTGCATTTGACCAGGATGAAGATGCATTGAAGAATGCAATTGATGATGATAGACTGATTATGGTAAATGCAAACTTCAGGTTTATGAAAAATTTTCTGATGTATCACAAAGCATTGCCTGTTGACGGAATACTTGCAGATCTTGGAGTCTCTTCATATCAGATAGATGATCATGGAAGAGGTTTTTCAATCAGATTTGATGCAGAACTTGATATGCGGATGAACACAGTTGGTAAAGTGAGTGCGAAAGAAATTATTTCAGAATATACTGCTGAACAACTTAGTAAAGTACTTGGCGCATATGGTGAACTGAATCATGCTGGAAGAATTGCAAATGCTATTGTGAGCGAAAGGAAGATTAAGAAGATTGAAACATCCGATGATTTAAAGAATGCAATAGGAAAGTTCGCTGAAAGAGGCAAGGAAAATAAATTTTATGCGAAGGTTTTTCAGGCATTGAGAATAGAAGTGAATGATGAAATAAATGCACTAAGAGAATTTTTGAAACAAAGCCATGATGTGCTGATAGAAGGAGGGCGATTGGTAGTGATTTCTTATCATTCTCTGGAAGACAGGTTAGTAAAAAACTTTATGAAATCAGGAAATGAAGAAGGATTAGTAGAGAAAGATTTTTACGGAAATGAAAAAACAGTTTATGAAATAATTACCAGAAAGCCTATGGTCCCTGGTGATGAAGAGGTAGAAAAAAATACAAGGGCACGCAGTGCTAAATTAAGAATAGCAGCAAAGAAATAAATGACAGGCAACACATATAAAGAACCCGAAGTAGTAGAAGAAGAACCGGTTATTCCTAGACCAAAAAAGAAAAAAAAGAAAAAGGAAAACCCGGTGTTGAAAGGCGTTCAGAGCGTACTTGACGGAACTATACTTACCCGCGACAAGGTGGTGAACAGTTTGCCTTTTCTTTTTTACATGATGCTGCTTGCAATAATGTATATAGCAAATTCATATTACGCTGAAAAAAAAATAATCGGAATTGAAAAAATCAAAAAAGAAATTAAAGAATTACGGTCAGAAAATATTACAACAAAATCAAGATTGATGTTTTACAGCAGACAGTCGGAAGTGGTAAAGCGTATCGGACCTTATGGTATTAAAGAATCATTGATACCACCAAGAAAAATTTTTGTAAGCAAGGATACTTCAAAAACTGCTTCGAAGAAATAGATAAATGAAGGATGTAAAAAAAGACATATTGTGGAGAGTTTACCTGGTTTACCTGGTAGTACTTGTCTTTTCATTTTTTATTATCGGGCAGGTGGTGCACATACAATTCGGAGAAGGCGATAAATGGCAAAAGATATCAGATGAGCAGACCATTGATACAATGAAAGTGGAAGCTATTCGTGGAAATATTTGTGCTGACGATGGCAGTCTGCTTGCTACGTCGGTTCCAATATTTGATATCTATTGGGATTCGCAAGTCATAACCGATGAGGTTTTTGATGCAAAAGGAGATTCGCTTGCTAATTGTCTGGCAGATATGTTTAAGGATAAGTCAAAGTATGAATATAAAAAAATACTCAGCGGTGCCAGGGTGGACAAAAAAGAATATGTGCTTATACATAAATCATCAATCAATGATGAAAACTCACAGGTGTCGTACGAAAAACTTAAAAAAATAAAAACTTTCCCAATTTTCAAACTTGGCAAGAACAGGGGTGGTTTGATAGTTGAGCAGAAAGAGAAAAGGGTTACGCCATACCAGACTCTTGCCCGAAGAACCATTGGCTATGAACGGGAAGGCGTTTTTGTTGGACTTGAAGGAGCATATACAAAAAGGCTTGAAGGAATAAGCGGAATAAGATTGAAAAAGAAAATAGCAGGTGGTATCTGGATGCCATTGAATGATAACGAAATTGAACCTCAGAATGGAAGTGATATCATCACCACTATTGATGTGGATTTGCAGGATGTTGCAGAAAATTCACTGATGAAGAATTTAATTTTAAACAATGCGGACCATGGCTGCGCAATATTGATGGAGGTTTCCACAGGGTATATTAAAGCGGTAGCAAATCTGACCAGGACAACCGAAGGTGTTTATGATGAGAAATATAATTATGCAATCGGAGAAAGTACTGAACCTGGTTCAACATTTAAATTGTTCTCTCTTGTTGCTGCATTGGATGATGGCATGGTTGATCTTGAGGACCAGGTTGCAATAGGAAAAACTACTTATGCTGACAGAACAATGAAAGATTCTCATATCAATGGTTATGGGCCTATAAGCGTAAGAAAGGCATTTGAACAATCTTCGAATGTTGGTATTTCTCAGGCAATTTACAAAGCATACAAAAGTAATCCGAAAAGGTTTACCGATAAATTATACAGCATGCGTATTAACCAGCAGCTGGGACTTGATATTGGCGGAGAAGCAATGCCGGTTGTAAAAAATCCCAAAAGTAAAAGCTGGTCGAAAGTTACATTGCCATGGATGTCGATTGGATATGAAGTAGCGCTGACTCCATTGCAGATATTGACATTCTATAATGCAGTGGCCAATGATGGAAAAATGGTGAAACCGCTATTTGTAAAAGAAATTCAGAAAATGGGAGTGGTTGTGGATTCCTTTATGCCAATTGTTCTGAAAGATTCTATCTGTTCAAAAGCTACTGTATTAAAAGCGCAATCATTGCTCGAAGGTGTGGTGGAAAATGGGACAGGAAAGAACCTTAAGAATTCTGTTTATAAGATTGCAGGGAAAACTGGTACAGCACAGGTTGCAAGGAATAGCAAAGGATATGGTGACGAAGGAGGTATAAGTTACAAAGCATCTTTTGTAGGTTATTTTCCTGCAGATAATCCAAAATATTCATGTATTGTCGTGATCAACAATCCTTCAAAGGGAGCGTATTATGGTGGAGCTGTTGCCGCACCTGTATTTAAAGAAATTGCTGACAGAGTTTTTGCAACTCATCTCGATATACTGCAGAAGAGTGAAGTTGCAGCTACTGCATTCGCTATCCCGTTTGTAAAAGCTGCGAATCAAAAAGATCTTTTTACTATTTATGAAAAGCTTGATTTTGCAGCACTCTCACAGAGCCCCGGTGCTGAATGGGTTTTCGCTAATGTTGATTCGAAGAATGTTTTACTGAAAGAAAAATCATTCAAATATGGTTATGTACCTGATGTTACTGGGATGGGCCTGAAAGATGCAGTATATATGATGGAGAAGGTTGGCCTGAAGGTAAAGATTACAGGTAAAGGAAAGGTTTCAAATCAATCAATTGCCGTGGGAACAACTGTAAAAAAGGGAACAACAGTTCTGCTCACACTTACAAAACCTGCTACAGTGGCTGAAATGGCACTTATAAAAGAAATTGTTGAAATTGATTCGCTTGCTGGTGAAGTGGATAAACCGCCAGTGAAAAAAGATCAAAAAACCAAAACAACAAAAGGAAAAACAGTTTCTGATAATTCGAAAAAAACATCTGCTGATAAAATCAAAGTAAGCAGCAAGATTACGACTAAACCTAAAACTAAAACAACTAATACCACAACTGACAAGGCACCCACAACAGATAAGAAAAAAGAAACACAAACAAAACCTAAACCAACGAATTAAAAATAAATCAGAAAGCGTGAAGTTGTTAAAGGACATATTGTACAAAACACGAATCGAGGAAGTGATCGGAAGCACTGAGGTTGCTATCGAAGGAATTTGTTTTGACTCGCGCAATGTAAAATCTGGCGGACTTTTTATTGCAGTGAAAGGAACAAAATCTGATGGACATGAATTTATTGATCAGGTTATTTCCGAAGGCGCAATTGCAATCGTTTGTGAAGATATGCCTGTTTCATTTGCTAAAAATGTAACATATGTTAAAGTAAAAGATAGCCATGAGGCTATGGGGTTTATTGCATCGAACTTTTTTGATAACCCTTCATCTCAGCTTAAAATCACTGGAATTACAGGTACTAATGGTAAAACAACAACAGCTACTTTGTTGCATAAACTTTTCAGAGACCTTGGCTATCATGTTGGATTGCTGTCGACAGTTTGTAACAAAATTGATGATGAAATTATTCCGTCAACCCATACTACACCGGGTGCAATTCCATTGAATGCATTGCTGAAACAAATGGTTGATCATGGATGCACTCACTGCTTTATGGAAGTAAGTTCACATGCAGTGGTTCAACACAGAATAACGGGCCTCGATTTCACCGGTGCTGTTTTCAGCAATATCACACACGATCATCTTGACTATCATAAAACGTTTGCAGAATATTTGGCAGCAAAGAAAAAGTTTTTTGATAATCTCAGCAGTCATGCTTTTGCACTAGTGAATGCTGATGATAAAAATGGGAAGGTCATGCTGCAGAATTCAAAAGCAAACCAATATACATACGGATTAAAAACTGCTGCAGACTACAAAGCAAAAATTATTGAAAACAGGTTTACAGGTCTGCAGCTTGATATTGATGGCATTGATGTCTGGTTCAAACTTGTCGGCAGTTTCAATGCGTACAATCTGCTTGCAATATATTCCACCGCTGTTTTACTTGGTGTTGATAAGCTTGATGTGTTAAGGGTTCTGAGCAATCTTGATGCAGTTGAAGGAAGATTTGAAGTGTTAAGATCGAATAATAATCTCATTTCTATTGTTGATTATGCGCACACTCCGGATGCATTGAATAATGTGCTGAATACAATTTCGGCTGTGCGTGAAGGAGGGAGTGAAGAAGTGATAACTGTTGTCGGATGCGGCGGAGACAGGGATCATGCAAAAAGACCTATAATGGCAAAGATTGCATGTGATAATAGTAATAAGGTTATCCTAACATCCGATAATCCGCGGTCAGAGGATCCTGAAGCAATTCTGAATGAAATGATGAAGGGTGTGGATATTGTTTCCAGGAGAAAAGTGCTTTCAATTGTGAACAGAAAAGAAGCAATCAAGACAGCATGTGCACTAGCAAAGCCAGGTGACATTATTTTAGTAGCAGGCAAAGGGCATGAAAAATATCAGGAAATAAAAGGAGTGAAATATCCTTTTGATGACAAACAGATTATTAAAGAAATTTTTGAACAAATACCTTAAACAATATGTTCTATTATTTATTTGATTATTTGAATAACACATTTCAGCTTCCCGGAGCCGGAGTTTTTCAGTATATCAACTTCAGGGCACCGATGGCTATTATTACGTCGCTGCTTATTTCATTATTTATTGGTAAAAGAATTATAAAATACCTGCAAAAAAAACAGGTTGGCGAAGACATCCGTGATCTTGGTCTTGAAGGCCAGGTGCAGAAAAAGGGCACTCCGACAATGGGTGGTCTTATCATTATTGCATCAATAATAATTCCCACTTTGCTTTTTGCAAAGCTTCATAACATATATGTGATCCTTATGATTGTTGCAACTCTATGGTTAGGCGCTATTGGATTCATTGATGATTATATAAAAGTTTTCAAGAAAAATAAAAAAGGACTTGCCGGAAAATTTAAAATATTGGGACAAATCGGGCTGGGACTGATAGTAGGGTGCACAATTTATTTCAGTGATTCCGTTGTGATTAAAGAAAAAAATGCAAGGGCATCAAGATTAGTGAACACCACCAATGTGATGAAAATTGAAAACATAAGTGAATCACCGCAGCTGTTTTCAAAGCAGGAAATTAAATCCACCAAGACCACTATTCCTTTTGTAAAAAATAATGAATTTGATTATGCTGATCTTCTTGCATGGCTGGGTGATGGTTACAGGAAATATGCATTTCTGATTTTTATTCCGATTGTAATTTTTATTATAACGGCTGTATCCAATGGAGCAAATCTCACAGATGGTCTGGATGGCCTGGCGGCCGGAACAAGCGCTATTATTGGTGTTACGCTTGGAGTACTTTCGTATGTTTCGGGTAACATCATTTTTGCAGATTACCTGAACATAATGTACATCCCTAATACCGGCGAACTTACAATTTTTGTGAGTGCCTTTGTAGGTGCATGTATTGGCTTCCTATGGTATAATTCTTATCCAGCGCAGGTATTTATGGGTGACACCGGGAGCCTTGCCCTTGGCGGTATCATTGCAGTATTTGCAATCATCATTCGGAAGGAACTACTGATTCCAATACTATGCGGAATATTTTTAGTACAAAGCATATCAGTAATAATTCAGGTGATGTATTTCAAATATACAAAAAGAAAATACGGTGAAGGCAGACGCATTTTCAGAATGTCACCGCTTCATCACCATTACCAGAAAATGGGATATCACGAAGCTAAAATTGTAATGAGGTTTTTGATTGTGGGAATTATTTTGGCCGTAATGACTGTGGTCACACTGAAAATAAGATAACAGGTGGGAACCATTTTGTAATTTTTTATAATGACAAAACTAAAAATTGTCATACTGGGTGCAGGAGAGAGTGGAGCAGGCGCAGCAATGCTTGCAAAGAAAAAAGGTTTTGAAGTTTTTGTTTCAGATCTAGGAACAATTAAAGAAAAATATAAAAGCGTTCTTTCAGAGGCTGGTATTAACTGGGAAGAGAATAAGCATACGTTGACAAAAATTCTTGAGGCTGATGAAGTGATCAAAAGCCCCGGAATTCCTGATGATTCGGAAATTATTAAAAGAATCAGGGCAAAGAAAATTCCGGTGATTGCAGAAATAGAATTTGCTACACGATATGCAAAAGGAAAGAAAATCTGCATCACTGGCAGCAATGGCAAAACAACAACAACAATGCTAATTCATCATATCCTTAAGAATGCAGGAATCGATGCATGTCTTGCAGGAAATGTGGGAAGGAGCCTTGCCTGGGAAGTTGCAGAAGCAGATCACGACTGGTATGTGATTGAGCTAAGCAGTTTTCAGCTGGATGGAATGTTCGATTTCAAGGCGGATATAGCAATATTGCTGAACATCACCCCCGACCATATGGACAGGTATGAAAACAATTTTCAGAAGTATGCAGATTCAAAATTCAGGATAATTAATAATCAAAATGAGAACGATCATTTCATTTATTGCGCAGATGATGAAACGATCAGAAGAATGATAGAAGAAAGAAAAATCAGTGCACAAAAAATTCCTTTTTCAATTTTTCAAAAGCTTGAAAAAGGCGGATATATTGAAGAAAACAAGTTAAAAATAAATATAAATAAAACCCAATTCACCATGTACATTCACGAACTAGCGCTTCAGGGCAGACACAATATCTACAACTCGCTTGCGGGTGGTATTGCATCCAGAATCCTTGACATCAGGAAAGACAAGATAAAGGAAAGCCTGATGGATTTCCAGGGAGTTGAGCACAGGCTCGAATATGTTACCAATGTTCATGGCATTGAATTTATAAACGATTCAAAAGCCACGAATGTTAACTCTACATGGTATGCACTTGAGAGTATGTCCAAACCAGTCATCTGGATTGTTGGTGGGAAAGATAAAGGGAATGACTATAATATCCTGCATGATATTGTGCATAAAAAAGTAAAAGCTATCGTTTGTATGGGTGTCGATAACAGGAAAATCCGAAAAGCATTTTCAGGAATTGTAAAATCAATTGTTGAAGTGCATACTGCTGAAGATGCAGTAAGAGCGGCATATTCCCTGGGCCGCACCGGTGATGCTGTGTTGCTTTCACCAGCATGTGCAAGTTTCGACTTGTTCGAAAATTACGAAGAAAGAGGAAGAAAATTCAAAGATGCAGTTCGTGAATTATAATTTTATATACATTGAAATTTTTCAGTAACATAAGAGGTGACAAGGTAATCTGGCTGGTAGTAATCATACTGTCAGTATTCTCTATACTTGCGGTATACAGTTCAACAGGAATGCTTGCCTATATAAAACAAAAAGGGAATACAGAATATTACCTGGTGAAACATTTTTTCATTCTTGTTTTTGGCTTGGGCCTGATGTATGTTGCACATCTTATAAAATATACATACTACTCCAGGATTTCACAACTTGCAATGTTTGTTACAGTGCCCCTGCTGATGTTCACATTGTTTACAGGAACCAATATGAATGAAGCCAGTCGCTGGTTAACACTGCCCGGTATAAATCTTACCTTTCAAAGTTCCGACTTTGCAAAGCTTGCATTAATTATTTATGTTGCACGTTTGCTTGCAAAGAAACAGGATCAGATAAAGGATTTCAGATCATCGTTTGTTCCAATAATGGTTCCTATTCTTATCGTTTGCGGATTAATACTTCCTGCCAACTTTTCAACGGCAGCCGCATTGTTCATGACCTGTATGGTGATGTTGTTTATCGGAAGAATAAATATGAAATACATTTTTGCATTATTCGGAATAGCTGTTGTAATGTTTTCAATATTTATTGTGATCCTGATGAATTCATCTAGCCAGGGACGACTCGGGACATGGAAGAACAGGATTGAAACCTTTAAAGATGGGGGAAGCAAAGATGAGAATTTCCAGCCTGAGCAGGCCAAAATTGCCATTGCAACTGGTGGAATTGTTGGTAAGATGCCCGGAAACAGTACACAAAGAAATTTTCTTCCGCATCCTTATTCTGATTTTATTTATGCAATAATTGTTGAGGAATATGGCCTTATAGGTGGGATTGTAATTATCCTGATGTATTTAATTCTGCTCTTCCGGGGCGTGAAAATTGTTTCGCGAGCGCCTGGATCCTTCGGTGCATTCCTCACATTTGGATGTTGCTTTAGCTTGGTATTCCAGGCATTTATTAATATGGCCGTTGCAGTAAATATATTTCCTGTTACAGGACAACCACTTCCAATGGTAAGCATGGGAGGAACATCAATATGGTTTACAGGTATTGCAATTGGAATAATTTTAAGTGTGAGCAAAGAGTCGGATAAAATAGAGCATCAGGCTGAAGTGGCTGTTACTGCTAAGGAAAATGAGAACGCTGAAATAAATAAAAGTGGAGACGAATAAAAAAATAAAAATCATAATCAGTGGTGGTGGCACCGGAGGGCATGTGTTCCCCGCCATTGCCATTGCAAATACGCTTAAGAAAAAAGTAACTGATATTGATATTTTATTTGTAGGTGCAAAAGGTCGAATGGAAATGGAAAAAGTAGCTGCAGCAGGCTACGCAATTGAGGGTTTGTGGATAAGTGGTCTTCAAAGGCAATTGACATTCAAGAATTTTTCTGTCCCATTTAAAATTATTTCGAGTCTTTTAAAAGCAAGAAGAATAATAAAAAAGTTTCAGCCTGATGTGGTTGTAGGAGTTGGCGGTTACGCCAGCTGGGCTGTTGTAAAAATGGCATCGATGCTTGGTATTCCTACGTTAATTCAGGAGCAGAATTCATTTCCGGGAAAGTCAAATATTAATCTTTCAAAAAAAGTCGACAGGATTTGTGTGGCTTTCGAAGGCATGGAAAAATATTTTCCAAAATCGAAAATTGTTATCACCGGTAATCCTGTGCGACTCGAAATGGTTGATATTGCTGGGAAGAGGGAGGAGGCACTAAACTATTTTAAGTTGTCAAATAATAAAAAAACAATATTGGCAATTGGTGGAAGCCTTGGTGCACGCACAATCAATGAAAGTATTTCGATACATCTTGATCAATTCATTTCTGATGGATTACAAATAATCTGGCAGACAGGAAAATCATACAGGGAGAATGCAAGGCTCTCTGTTAAACCACAGCAGCATTCAGCTGTTAGCATAAATGATTTTATAAGCCGTATGGATTTTGCTTATGCAGCGGCCGATATTATAATTTCAAGGGCAGGTGCAATTTCAATTTCTGAATTATGCCTTGTTGGAAAACCCGTTATTCTTGTTCCTTCACCGAATGTTGCAGAAGATCATCAGACCAAAAATGCGATGGCACTTGTAAAATCAGATGCTGCAATATTGATAAAAGATTCTGACTGCAGAGAGAAGTTGGGGAAAGCAATAAAAGAAATGATAGGCAATAAAGAACAGTGTGATAAAATGAGCAGGAATATTAAACAACTCGCATTGCCGACTGCGGCAGATACTATAGCCAGTAAAGTTTTAAATCTTGCAAAGAAAAATTGAAGTTATGATTGATTTCAAAAAAGTAAAAAATATTTATTTCCTTGGCATTGGCGGGATAGGAATGAGTGCGCTTGCAAGATATTTTAATCATAATGGAATGAAGGTAAGTGGTTACGACAAGACACCTACTCCGCTTACCGACCATCTTATAAGTGAAGGCATTCCTGTTCATTTTGTTGATGATATAAAATACATTCCTAAAAAAGTTGACCTTGTAATTTATACTCCTGCAATTCCAAAGGAGCACAAAGAATTTATTTACCTGAATGAAAAAGGATATGCTCTTCACAAGCGTGCTGAAATTCTTGGCGAAATAGTTAAGGATAGCTATACCATTGCTGTTTCAGGTACTCATGGGAAGACAACAATCACTTCAATGATTGCACATATTTTAAAACAATCGGGGAAAGATGTTTTTTCTTTTATTGGTGGCATCAGTAAAAATTACAAATCAAACCTTATTCTTTCTGATAAAAATTCAATTGCTGTTGTAGAAGCCGATGAATTCGATCGCTCCTTCCTGCAGCTACATCCGGATATAGCTGTAATATCATCAATGGACGCTGATCACCTCGATATCTATGGAAGCAAAGATTATCTTGTGGAATCATTCAGGCTTTTTGCAAACCAGATCAGAAAAGACGGAAAATTATTTTTAAAGAAAGGTTTGCAGCTTTCTGGTGTTAATGCTGATGTTTCAAGCTATTCAGCAAAACTGAAAGCTGATTATTATGCAAAAGATATTCATGTAAAAAATGGTTCGTTTTATTATACAATTTGTGCACCGAACAAAGTTTTAATTTCCGTAAAAGCTGGTATTCCCGGTTTGCATAATATTGAGAATGCAATTGTGGCAGCAGCTATTGCTCTGAATTGCGGTGTAAAGCCAACTGCTATCAAAAAAGGACTTGAGACATACACAGGAGTGAGTCGTCGTTTTGATTACAGGATAAAAGAGGAAAATCTGGTTTTCATTGACGACTATGCACATCATCCTGAAGAAATAAAAGCTTGCATTCATGCGGCACGTGAACTATATCCGGGGAAAAAAATTACTGGAGTTTTCCAACCTCATCTTTTTACACGTACCAGAGATTTAGCTGAAGGCTTTGCTGAAAGCCTTGCCAAACTTGATGAATTGATTTTGCTGGATATCTATCCTGCAAGGGAATTACCTATTAAAGACATTACATCAGAAGCTTTGCTTTCTAAAATAAAAATGAAAAATAAAATGGTATGCTCCAAAGAAGGACTCATTGAGGAGTTGGTAAAGAGAAACCTGGAGGTGCTTATTACCATTGGTGCCGGAGATATTGATCAACTCGTTGAGCCTATTGAAAAAAGTTTAAGAAATATTTTAAAGGCAATAAAAGGTATATGCTGAAAAAAATACTCATCATATCAGTTTGGATTATTTTAATTGCTGGACTTGGCGTTTTACTTGGTTTTGCTGAAAAAGAACATCAGACAACTCTTTGCCAGAAGTGCGATATTTTTATTAAATACAACGGCGATGATTATTTTCTTACTGTTGATGATGTCAATGTTTTTTTTGTAAGCAAAGGAATTAAAATCAAAGGTGCTCCTCTATCCGATATCAACGCCGGCGATATTGAAGATGCGATATATACAATCCCTTATGTTGAAAATGCTGATGTATGTATGACAATTGAAGGAGATGTTGAAATTAATATTGTTCAGAAACGTCCTATTGTCAAAGTATACAACCAGTATGGCAAGGATTTTTATATTGATGATAAAGGCGGGTTGATGCCACCCAGCGATAATTACACAGCAAGGCTTCTCATAGCTAACGGGTGTATCCCGGATTATTATAATCCTTTCACAAAGTTGAATGTGACTGATTCCTTAAGTAAGGATACATTGGTGATGAATACGGCCTGTTACAAAATTTTCAGAATGGCACAGTACATCAATAAGGATGATTTCTGGAGAGCGATGATAGAAGAGATCTATATCAACAGCAAAGGGGATATAGAAATGTTTACCAAGATTGGCGAACAGTCAGTGATTTTCGGCGATATTGATAACATGGATGAAAAATTCAACAACCTTCTGGTGTTTTACAAACAGGGATTGAATAAGGTTGGCTGGAGCAAGTATAAAACTATAAATCTAAAATATAAAAACCAGGTTGTTTGTTCAAAAATTTAATATCTGAAATATGGAAGCAACAGAAATCGTTGTCGGCTTAGACATAGGTACAACAAAAATTGCCGCAATTGTAGGCAGCAGAAATGAGCACGGAAAAATTGAGATTCTTGGTATAGGTAAATCAGAATCTATTGGAGTTACGAGGGGGATGGTGGCGAATATTGAAAAAACTGTTCATTCAATCAAAGCCGCTGTGGAAGAAGCCGAACAAAAATCAGGAGTCAATATACGCGTTGTAAATGTTGGTATTGCTGGACAGCATATAAAAAGTATTCAGCATCGTGGCAACATTATGCGCAATACGCTTGAGGATGAAATAAAGCAATTGGATGTTGATGTGCTTGTGGAGAACATGTACAAACTGGTGATGCAACCCGGAGAAGAAATTATCCATGTGATTCCGCAGGAATATATTGTTGACAAAGAACCTGGAATTAAAGATCCGATCGGAATGTCGGGAATTTGCCTTGAGGCGAATTTTCATATCATCACAGGTCAGGTTGCTGCGGCAAAAAATATTCACAAGTGTGTAAGCAAGGCAGGTCTTGAAGTTGCTGAACTTATTCTTGAACCTCTCGCATCTTCAGATGCTGTGCTGAGCGAAGAAGAAAAAGAAGCTGGTGTTGTACTGGTTGATATTGGTGGTGGAACAACCGACATTGCTATTTTTCAAGATGGCATTATTCGACATACTGCCGTGATTCCTTTTGGTGGCAATGTGATTACTGAAGATATAAAGGAAGGCTGTACAATAATTCGCAGCCAGGCCGAAGCACTTAAAATAAAATTCGGATCCGCATTGGCCAGTGAAAACAAAGATGAAGAGATTGTGTCCATACCAGGATTGCGCGGGAGGGATCCAAAAGAAATTTCTTTAAGAAATCTGGCAAGCATTATCCAGGCAAGGATGGAAGAGATTGTTGAACACATTTATTATGAAATAAAAAATTCTGGTTATGAGAAAAAACTTATTGCCGGCATTGTACTTACAGGTGGTGGAGCGCAACTGAAGCATGTAGGTCAGCTGACTGAATTCATCACTGGAATGGATACAAGGATTGGCTATCCAAATGAACATCTTGCTAAAAATGTTTCCGAAGAGATTGCCAGTCCGATGTATGCAACGGGCGTAGGCTTAGTGATTAAAGGGTTTGAGAGACTTGAAAAACTCGATAACAAGAATTTAGTGAAAGAAAAAGTAAAAGATAAACATATGGTTCAAACGCATTCAAAGAAAACGAAGGGAAGTTTTTTTGATAAAATATTTGCTAAAGGAAAAGAGTTTTTTGAAGATGGCGGGACTAATTAACTTCATCGAAAAATATTAACATTTTGTAAGAAAATCGTGTTAATAAAAACATAACATTTTAATCATTATCCATAAATGTTATGTCTAATTTTATCCAGCAGAAATTACCTATGACTGATATGATACAATTCGATCTTCCAAAAAGCCAATCCTCTATTATAAAGGTTATTGGCGTTGGTGGCGGTGGAAGTAACGCCGTTAACCATATGTTCAAACAGGGCATAGAAGGAGTGGATTTCATCGTTTGCAATACTGATTCGCAGGCTTTGGATATTAGTCCGGTCCCCGTGAAAGTTCAGATTGGATCCAGCCTTACAGAAGGAAGAGGAGCTGGTTCTATACCCGCAGTTGGAAAAAATGCTGCTATCGAAAATATCGACCAGCTGAAAGCACTGCTTGAGAAACAGACTAAAATGTTATTTATCACTGCCGGAATGGGTGGTGGTACAGGCACTGGTGCTGCTCCTGTTATTGCAGCAACTGCTAAAGAAATGGGCATACTCACAGTTGCAATCGTTACAATTCCTTTTGCATTTGAAGGAAGAAAAAGAAGGTTGCAGGCTGAAGAAGGATTAAGAGAACTAAGAAAAAATGTTGACACACTGCTGATCATCTGCAATGATAAATTAAGAGAACTATACGGGAACCTTTGTCTTTCTGAAGCATTTGGGAAGGCAGATAATATACTTACCAATGCTGCGAAAGGAATTGCAGAAATAATTACCGTACCCGGTTATATCAATGTTGATTTTGAAGATGTGAAAACGGTGATGAAAAATAGCGGTGTTGCTATCATGGGTTCTGGTTATGCTGAAGGTGAAAACAGAGCGATCAAAGCAGTTGAAATGGCATTATCATCCCCATTACTGAACGATAATAACATTAAAGGTGCAAGCAATATTCTGCTGTACATCGCGTCAGGACAGGAAGAAATTAGGATGGATGAAGTTTCTGAAATCACTGAATACATTCAGGGAGAATCTGGTTTGACTGCAGAAATTATCTGGGGTAATGGAAATGACGATTCTTTAGGAAACCTTATTGGTGTAACATTAATTGCTACCGGATTTGATTCTGCCGATGCACTTGAACCTATTTCTATCAATGCAACTCAGAAAGCGAAAACAGTGACGCCGCTGAATCAGGAAATTGTTGTTGAACAGATTGCTCCTCCTGTTGTTGATGAAGAAATTGATCTCAATAATATTACGTTGAGAACAATACTTTCGGATGTCCCTGAGATTAAAGAAATTAAAAATGAAGAACCTCCTCAAAAGGAGTTCACATATTTTACCCTTGATGATGAACCCGCTGTAGTTGCTGAAATGCCGGTAGCTCCGCAGGAATTCGAAGAACATAAATTTAATGAGCCGGTCATCATTAATGAAATCAGAAAACCTGAGGTTGAAAAGCCTGTTGAGAAAGTTGAAGTAAATGATGCCAATCCTGAAGTCCTCAGAAAAAGCCAGGAGCGCATTAAAAAACTGAAAGAACTCAGTATGAAAATCAAAACTGCCCAGGGAATTTCTGAACTTGAAAAAGAACCTGCTTACCTCAGAAAGAATGTTGTGCTTGCAAATGTTACCCCATCATCCGAATCGCATGTTTCACGCTATACTCTTGGTGAAGACGAAGAAAAAAAAGTAGAGTTGAAGCAGAACAATTCATTTCTTCATGATAATGTTGATTAATTAAATTTCTTAATTCTGTTATATGAGCCTTGTTGATATAATCAATGCTGATATTAAAACAGCAATGCTTGCCAAAGAAGCTGAGAAGCTTGATGCAATAAGGGCAATAAAAGCTGCTCTGCTTTTGGCATACTCCTCCGGTGAACCAGTTACTGAAGATACTGAAATCAAATTACTGCAGAAACTTATTAAGCAAAGAAGGGAAGCTGCAGATATTTTTGCTGCTCAAAACCGCGAAGATCTTGCATCCCACGACCGTTTCCAGGCCGACATTATTGAGAAGTATTTACCTGCACAAATGAGTGATGATGAAATAAGGGCAATAGTAAAAGATATTATAACACAGACAGGCGCTACTTCCATTAAAGATATGGGAAAAGTGATGGGTATGGCAGCCAAGGCTTTTGCCGGAAAAGCAGACAATAAAACCGTTTCTGAAATTATTAAACAGTCCCTTAATTCTTAGCTCTTTGTTCATGTCTGTTTCACCGGCAATTATTTGCCGGTTTTTTTTACCTTTACAGGTATTATGAAAGTCAACGGAAAAGATTACCGCACAGTTTGGATGGAAGGCATCCAGGTGTTCCTGATTGAGCAGAATTTGCTCCCTTTCGAATTCAAAATTTTCAATGCTAATTCTTACAAGGAAACATGTCATGCAATAAGGACCATGGTTGTTCGTGGAGCAGGAGCAATTGGTGCTGCTGCCGGCTATGCCATGGCCCAGGCCATTCTTGAAGGACCGGAAAAAGATTTTGAAGAATTTATTTTAACTGCAAAAACTGAAATTGAAAACACACGTCCAACAGCGCAAAATCTTTTTTATGCTGTTGAACGTGTTTATAATGCTGCACTTATTTCTAAAGAATCAGCAGTACAGGAAGCAATAAATATTGCAGATGAAGATGCTGCTGCCAGCAGTAAAATTGGCGAGTACGGAAATACGCTGATTAAAGATGGATATAATATTCTAACTCATTGCAATGCCGGATGGCTTGCCTTTGTTGACTATGGTACAGCCCTATCACCAATTTATGCTGCTCATAAAGCAGAAAAAAAAATATTTGTATATGCGGACGAAACTCGCCCCAGGAGCCAGGGCGCAAGGCTAACGGCATGGGAGCTGAAAAATGAGAATGTACCACATGCAATTATTCCTGATAATGCAGGTGCATATTTAATGTCGCAAAATAAAGTGGATATGATTATTGTTGGCGCTGACCGTATTGCACGAAATGGAGATGTGGCAAACAAGATTGGAACTTTTGAAAAAGCAATAATAGCAAAGGAATTCAATGTGCCGTTTTATGTGGCAGCACCAACTTCAACTTTTGATTTGAATTGCGCTTCGGGAAAAGATATTCCTATTGAACAAAGAAGTATGAATGAAGTATTATATCAAACAGGAATTGACAAGGAAAATAAATTGCATGAAGTATTGGTTTGTTCACCCGGCTCAGAAGCCATCAATCCTGCATTTGACGTAACTCCTGCAAAATATATTACAGGAATTATTACAGAGAAAGGAATTGTAAAAGCAGAAGAAAAGGATATTTATAAAATAATGCCGGATTATCGGTGATTAGAAGTCGGTAATCAATAACCAGTAAGACATCGAACCCCAAACTCCAAACTCATAATTCCCAACTAATGTCCGAAGAATATAGCGGCGTAAAATTCAGAGCAATTCTAAAGGATGCTGAACCACCTTCTGATTCAAGGCTGGAAGAGTTGCGTTATTGGTGTAAAACCTTTCATGAAAAAAACCTCACGCCTCCTTATCCCGGTGGTTCCTATGGAAACCTCAGTTTCAGGATTAAAACGGGCGAAAACAATTTTATAATTACGGGTACAAGTATTGGGTTAAAAGATAATCTTGATGATGACTGTTTTGTGAAAGTAACCGGATGCAATCTAGAGAAAAAGATAATTTTTGCTGAAGGCAGGCGTTGTCCATCATCCGAAAGCATGCTTCATTATTCAATTTATAATGCAAGGCCTTATGTTCAGGCAATATTTCACGGACATGCAAAAGAATTTCTTAGCATTGCCAATAAACTCAACTGTCCTGAGACTGCCACAGTTGAACCTTATGGTTCTATTGAACTTGTGAACAGCGTGCTTGCAATTTTAGGGTATCAGAATTTTTTTATCATAAAAAATCATGGGTTTATTTCTCTCGGCAATTCAATGAAAGAGACTGGTGAACGATGTGTTGCTTCGTTAGATGGATATTATAATGCAATATAAACTGATTTCAAGCTGCTCAAATCATTTTAGAATTCTTGAATATTTTAGAATGCGAATTTGTTAACACTCTCCCTCTTATATCTTTTCCCTAAATATAGTGCACTCTCAATCATAATCCTTATTTTTGTTTTGCAACAACCGATTTAATGTTAAAACGAGTTACTTCATTATTAAAAGAAAAAGATAAAAAACAGATCTTTTCGAATTTTCTTTCATTATCTGTTTTAAATGGAATCTCTTTTCTTTTTCCGCTCATCACAATCCCTTATCTTACAAGGGTGCTGGGCCCCGACATGTTCGGACAAGTTGCTTTTGCCAATGCAGTTATTATGTATTTTATAATTTTTACAAATTTCGGATTTGCTTTTTCGGCCACACAACAGATTTCAATAAACCGTGATAATAAACAAAAAGTTTCTGAAATATTTTCAGCAGTTATTGGTGTGAAATTATTGATATCTGTAATTTGCGGACTTGCACTGCTTGCCCTGATAGCCTTTACCGATCAATTTCGCAGCAACTCACTGCTTTTTATTTACACTTTCGGAATTGTCATAGGCGATGCATTAGTGCCCGTATGGCTTTTCCAGGGAATGGAAAAAATGAAGTTCGTTACCATTGTGAATTTTGTTTCCAAACTAACGTTCACACTGCTGATATTTGTTTTTGTTCGAAAAGAATCAGATTACCTTATCGTTCCGCTGTTCAACACATATGGCTACCTTATTGCCGGGGTGCTGAGTTTTTTCATTGCCTACAGAACTTTTAAATTGACAGTTATTATTCCTAAGTTCAGTGTAATGAAAGCGCAGCTGAAGGAATCATGGCCAATATTTATTTCAACGTTCAGCATCAATTTATACCGAAATGCAAATGTTCTTTTATTGGGATTGTTTACCAACTACACAATTGTGGGCTATTATTCATCGGCCGAGAAAGTGATACGCGGAATGCAATCACTTATCACTCCTGTGTCAGATGCGTTGTTTCCATATTTAAGTAAAAGGTTTGTAAGCAAGAGCACAAAACAGAATGCGAGTTTCCTTGTCGGGCTCGGGAAATATTATTTTATAATATTATTTGCAATCTCTCTTATTTTTCTCGCATTCGCAAGACCTGTTGTTACAGTATTCTTAGGCGATAAATTCATTGCATCCATTCCCGATATGCAGATAATGAGTTTTGTAATTCTATTTGGAGGCATGAATTATTTCTTGGGTATACTTGGACTTGTTAACATGGGCTATAAAAAGAAATTTATGGTCTTTGTTGCCATTACCGGAGTAATCAGCATTCTTAACCTGTTTTATTTAATTTATCTTTTCCAGGATATGGGTGCATCGGCTTCAATGTTGTTGAGTGAGATCATCCTGTTTGTAATGTTGTCGGTTTTCATTTTAAGAATAAAGAAAGTAAATGGATAAGACCATTCAATATAGTAAAGCGAAACCTTTGGTATCCATTGTGATCCTTAACTGGAACGGATACAAGGATACTATTGAATGCCTTACAAGCCTTTCGCAATGCGTTAATGAAAATTTCGAAATCATTATCGTTGATAATGCATCAACCGATGGATCTATTGAGATAATTGAGAAATGGATTGCAGATGCTATAGTTTCAATGGGTGGAACGAAATTTGAAATTGTAAAAGACAATTCTGATATCATAGATGATTCATCATTTATTCCCGTTCACATACTTTTGAATTCCGAGAACCTTGGATTCGCAAAAGGCAACAATGTTGGCATTGCACTTGCACTTAAGCATAATGCGTCCTATATTCTGATGCTGAATAATGATACGGTAGTCAGTGAAAATTTTCTCAGTGAACTTCTGTCGTTTTTTAAAGTACATCCTGAATACGCTGTTGCAACTCCACAAATAAGATATTATGATAAGCGTGATATTGTCTGGAATTGTGGCGGATCGCTTTCAAATTTTGGTTCTAGAAAATATTTCTTTGATGATAAACCTGCTGCTGATTTACCAACAGAAGATTTTCTGAATATCAGCTTTATCACAGGATGTGCGTTGATGATAAAGACTGAATTGGTCAGAAAAATAGGAATGCTAACTGAAGATTTCTTTTTTGGCGAAGAGGATTTTGAGTTTTCATTACGTCTGCGAAAAAACAAAGTCAACGTGGCATGTGTATTGAAATCACTGATATTCCACAAAGTGAATTCATCCATTTCCCGAACATCCGATTTTGTAATTGGTAAAATTTATATTCATTACCTGAACAGGTTCATTGATATGCGAAATTTTATGTCGTTCTGGAAATGGCGATTGTGGCGGTTTGTGTATCAGTTTTATATTTTTTACTTGTTGAAGTTCAGACATAAAATTTCATACAAAATTACCAGGAAATTTTTAAGATCATTGATGGAAAACTCTTCAGCACTAAAAGGAGTAAGCAAAACAATGTTTGATAAATATATTAACTTTGATTTTTCATAAAGCGTCCGGTTACCATGGCCTTCAATAAACTTAAAATTGATATTGCATTTATTCATGTATTCTTTACATGCATGTTGGTGGCTTTTATTCCATACGCTGTTTCATTTCTGTCATGGATTTTAATTTGCTGGCTTGCAAGTGCTATTGTCCTGATGGTCCGCGACAGGAACAATATCAGCAATCTGAAATTTAATTTTGCACTTATAAGCAGTCTGCTTCTGTACCTGGTTTTTGTTGCCGGAGTTTTTTATTCAGAAAATATGCATTCGGCTATCTTTGATGTGCAGATGAAACTTTCCCTGTTTATTATTCCTCCTTTTATTTTTCTTTTAAAGGATTTTTATAAAAAATATTTTAATAGCATACTGCTAACATTTGTTATTGCAAATGTTGTTGCAGGGCTTGTCTGCATATGTTTTGCCTTTTATCATTCGTTGTCATTTCAAAATGGTTCGCTGGTGTTCGATATTAATGTGCCAGGTGTTTACGAGGACACGCATACAGAGTTTCCAACCTATTTTGCCTATAGCGATTTTTCTGTTTTTAAACATCCTACTTATTTCTCAATGTATATTACATTAAGTTTCTTTACTGTGATTTACTTCTTAAATAATGCATATTATTTTATAAAGAATGCATGGATGAATAAGCTGATTTACTTTGTGGTCATGGCTTTCCTTGTGTTACTCATTTATTTTTTAAAGTCAAAAGCTGCTTATATAACATTGTTTCTTTTTACAATGCTCTACATAATTGTTTATGTAATAAAAAAGAAAAAGTTCCTGATAGGGGGCGTTGTAATTGGATGTTTAATATTACTAAGCATTATCGGCTTCAGAAATAATTCCCGTTTCTATTATGTAAAATCAGCAATATCAAACGTTGGTGGATTGACAGATGCCATACAGCGAAAGGATTTTCAATTTATTGTTGATCGTTACGGAGTTGACAGAATCCCGATATGGATGCTTTCGTCAGAAATTATAAGTGAAAATTTCCTGATTGGAGTTGGGTCAGGTGATGTATCAGATAATTTAATGATCAAGTATAAAAAATACAATTTGCATTATTTCGAATCAAATAAATTCAATGCACACAACCAGTATTTTGAAACCTTTGTAGCTCTTGGCATTATTGGATTCATGGTGTTTATTATTTGGTTATTTTACCCTGTATTTCTTAAACGGAATTATCATAAGGAACGTTTTCTGATCTTGATGTTGGTTGGAATTTTAATGATAAACTTTTTATTCGAATCAGCACTGAATACAATTTCAGGAGTAATGTTTATTGCATTTTTTTACAGCTTTTTGTTTCATGTGCCAACAGCATCACTGAAATCGAATAAAGGAAATCTTAATTAGAATTTGGACGGATAGACTACTTGCTGAACCTATTGCTATATATCATTCTCTTTGCCGAAATAGTTTTCATTACCTATTTCGATAAGAAAGTTTTTGCAAATTATTTTTCGCCAGCCATTTTACTTTCTTATCCTATACTAATCGTTGTAACCATAACATTTATTGCCGGACCATGGTTTGGTTTTATTCCGATTAGCGGTGGATTGTTTCTGCTGATGATCGTCGGAATAGCTTTGTTCTGGGCAGGTAGCTTATTCTGGAGCAGGATTATTCCCTTGAAAGAAACTGAAAAATTCGTAAATAAAATTTCGCGACCATTTAACTTTGACTCAGCTTCATTTCAAAAGACAGTACTCATCGTTGCGTGGGTAGTAATTCTTTTTCTTTCGTGGTCTTTCATTTCCACATATAGAAAATATAACAATTCTGATGCTATCGGTACAGAGGAATTTGTTCATAGTTTTGGGGGATCAAGTCTGGCCGGACACATTATGGGCCTTACGATCCCATTGCTTATTATTTTCATTGGAATAGTCAAAAAGAAGGATTACCTGATAATAATTACCATCCTTTTTTTACTGACAATTTCAGTTTTATACCAGGTGAAGACCTGGCTCTACGTACCTATTATCGGAGGATTACTGCTACGTTATTTTAATAAACCCAAAATTAAAATCAAAGTAATATACATTGTAATATTTGTTATTACAATAATGATACTTTTCGGATTGACTTATGTGTTTGCTATGCAGGACAGGAAAGATTTTAGTTTTTTTGAAAAGGTTGGTTTACTGTTTAATCATTTCATGGGATATTTGTTTGCTGGAATTCTTGGATTTGGTGAGCATATAAATCAACACCTGCCGGTTGGCGAAACTCCAAGGGCTTTATTCATGCCTTTTATAAATGTATATCATCTTATCCTGGGAAATCCACTTGAAGGAGTTGTAAGTTCTTATCATGTTTTTATTGATAAAAACAATCTTGTGGATGTGAACGTAAAAACATTTTTTGGTACAATATTCATTAACGGAGGATATCTTGTAGGCAGCATTTACATTGTTGGCTTAAGCATAATCTTATATTTCCTGTGGATTGTCGCAACCATTACAAAGAATTTTTGGTTTATAGTTTTATATGTTTTCTTGGCCTCTGCTCTTGTACTTGGATGGTTTGACTTTTATTACAATCAGTTGCCATTCCTTGAATTGCCGGCCTATATGATTATTATTATATTCGTTTCTAATATCAAACGTAAAAAGCAAATTGAAAATAGCAATCCTGGCCAATCCTGACAGCACGCATACCCGTAAATGGGTAACTGCCTTATGCAAAAGCGGAATTGATATTGTGCTTATTGGTCTGCATGATTTTGATAAATCACACTATGCCGGACTGCCAAACTTCAAGAGCTATTCAATGAACTTTGATAGCCACCTGAGTTTCTTCGACAGAAAATTAAGCAAGCTGAAATACCTCACTGTTGTAGGAAAGATTAAAAAAATAGTGAAGAATGAAAAACCAGATATCCTTCATGCACATTATGCTTCAAGCTTTGGACTCCTTGGTGCATTATGTAAATTTCATCCGTTTATTATTTCCGTTTGGGGTAGTGATATTTTTGAATTTCCACACAGTTCATTTATCGCAAAGAAAATTTTAAAATACAATCTTGCAAAAGCTGATTACATGATGGCTACCAGCAATGCACTGGCACAGGAGACAAAAAAATATTGTACAAAAAATATTACTGTCACACCTTTTGGTGTGGATACAGATGCTTTTTATATAAATAAAAATAAAAAGATATTTAACGGGGAAGCCCTTGTAATAGGCGCTATCAAAACGTTTGAAAAAGTATATGGACTGGAATATTTAATAAATGCATTTGCAATAGTTGAGAGAAAATTCCCTAAAATCCCTCTGAAATTAGTATTGGTAGGCAAGGGGAGTTGTGAAAATGAATACAGGGATTTGTCAAAAAAACTTGCGATAGAAAATAAAGTAATTTTTCCCGGCTATGTCAATCATACTGAAATTGCTGACTATTATAATAATCTGGATATTTTTGTAATTCCTTCTGTAAGGGAGAGTTTTGGCGTTTCTGCGCTGGAAGCATCTGCATGTGGATTGCCTGTAATAGCTACAAATACGGGTGGTTTGCCGGAAGTGGTCATCAATAATGTTACAGGAATTATTGTACCTGTTGAGGATAGTAATGCAATTGCTGATGCGCTTGAAAAATTAATTGTTGATAAGAATCTACGTGAATCCCTTGGTAATAAAGGAAGACAATTTGTGGTGGAACAATATAGCTGGAATAATTGTCTTGAAAAAATGATAACCTCTTATAGGGAAATTTTAAATAAATAAGTTAGTATAATGAACAACGTTGAAAAAAATATTCCTCTTGTTTCGATTTTGATACCTTGCTATAACGAGGAATTGTTTATTGAGAAATGTGTCTATTCAATTGCGAATAATGATTATCCAAAAGATAAAATGGAAGTTTTTCTTCTTGATGGAGGGAGCATGGACAAGACATTAGAGATAGGAAAGCAACTTGAAGAAAAATATTCTTTCGTAAAGATTTTAAAAAATGAAAAAAAGATATTTCCGGCTGCAATTAATTTAGGGTTTAAAAATGCAAAAGGTGAAGCCATTATTATTCTTGGTGCACACGCTGAATATTCTACAAATTATATTTCTGATAATATTAAAGCGTTATATGAACATAAGGTTGATAATGTTGGTGGATTGGTAGAACAGATATGGCCCGTTAAAAATTTTACCGGTGATGCAATTACCATTGTGCTTTCTTCAAAATTTGGAATAGGAGGCGCAACTTATCGCACAGGAACCGACAAACCAACACTGGTAACAACTGTTTTCGGTGGTTGCTATAGAAGAGATGTTTTTGAACGCATAGGATTGTTTAATGAAAAGCTGATAAGTTCATCAGATATGGACTTCAATACACGTTTGAAAAAGATTGGTGGAAAAACACTGCTGATTCCGAATGTAAAAGTCTACTATCATTACGCTGAGACGAATTATAAAAAATTTATTAAAAATAATTTCAGGAACGGCTACTGGTCGGTGAATCCGATAAAATATCTGGATTACATACCTGTAGCTCTTCGTCATCTTATTCCTTTGATTTTTGTTTCAGGAATTTTTGGGGCAGCAGTTTTGTCAATCTTTTCAATCTATTTCTTATGGATACTTGCAGCAGCATTTGGCATTTATTTACTGGCTGCTTATTATTTTGCATCCAAGTATATAAATAAAGGACTGAAATATTTTTTAGCGCTTCCGTTTTTCTTTTTCTCCCTACATTTTTCATATGGACTTGGTTCTTTGAAAGCATTGGTGGAAGTGGTATTTTATAAATTGGCCCATATCTTTAAAAAGGGATAAACATGAAACGTATATTTGATATCTTCTTCAGCTTTTTTGTACTTCTCATTTTCTCTCCGTTTTTTATTATCATAGCTTTAATAATAAAACTGAATGATTTCGGTCCCGTGTTTTACAAAGCGCCTCGTGTTGGCTTATATGGCAATGTTTTCCGCATGTTCAAGTTTCGTACGATGGTTATAAATGCTGATAAAATAGGAGCTTCATCAACAACAAGTTCTGATCCGCGTATCACCGGAATCGGCCGTTTTCTGCGCAAAACGAAACTTGATGAGATTCCTCAGTTTATTAATGTATTTATTGGAAACATGAGCGTTGTAGGCCCGCGTCCTGATGTAAAAACATTTACTGATTTATTTACTGAAGAAGAAAAAGCGATTCTAACTGTAAAGCCCGGAATTACCGACTGGGCCTCGGTTTGGAACAGCGATGAAGGCAAAATACTCGAAGGTGCTGAAGATCCGGATAAAGCATACATGGAACTTATTTGGCCCGAGAAAAAAAGGCTGCAGCTCAAATATGTCCACAACTACTCATTTCTAACTGATATTAAAATTATTTGGTTAACTTTGGTCGCCATTTTTAAGAGGTAAAGGAATGACGTATAGTGCTGAATTTTTACAGGGACTTTATACCACAATGTTGAGGATACGACTTGCTGAAGAAAAGCTTGTCGAGCCTATACTAGATGGAACCGTGAGGTGCCCTGTTCATTTATATTCCGGTGAGGAAGCTGTTGCCTGTGGTATTGGAGCTAACTTGCTACAGAAAGATTATATTTTCGGAAATCATCGTTCACATGGACATTACCTTGCAAAAGGTGGTGATCTGAAAAAAATGATAGCTGAAATTTATTGCAAAGAAACCGGATGTTGTGGTGGCCGCGGTGGTTCTATGCATCTCATCGATCCTGAAAATGGAGTGCTGGGAATAGCACCGATTGTTGCAGGGACTATATCTCTCGCTCTTGGTGCGGCTTTGGCATCTTCTATCCGCAAAGATGGAAGAGTTACTGTGACATTCTTTGGTGATGGTGCAACAGGCGAAGGTGTTTTATACGAAGCGATGAATTTCGCTTCTATAAGAAAACTGCCTATAATTTTTGCATGCGAAAATAACCTATACTCAACTCATTTACCTATTCATGAAATTCGGGTTAAGGGCCAGATTGTTGAAGTTGCAAATCCTTTTGGCATTACATCATATCAGGTAGATGGCAATGATGTGCTGGCTGTTTATGCAGCTGCAAAAAAAGCAACCGAACAATGCAGGGCAGGGAAAGGCCCGGTATTCATGGAATTTTTAACTTACCGTTTTCGCGGTCATGTAGGTCCTGATGATAATGTTCAGGGTTCGCATACTGATATCAGGCCGGCTGAAGAAATAAAAAAATGGATGGAAAAAGATCCAATCATTCAATTCGAAAAATATTTAACAGATAATAATTTGCTTGATACTTCAACTTTTAATAGTATTAAAAGTATGATCACTGCTGAAGTTGAAGAGGCCGTGAAATTTGCAGTTGAAAGCAATCGCCCCCATAAAGACGAGGTTACAAAATATGTCTTCAGTAAGGAAAATTAAATACAGCAATGCGCTGAACGAAGCCATCACACAGTTGATGCGCTATGATAAATCAGTTATGCTGATAGGGCAGGGAGTGAAGAGTCCATGGTATGTTGGGAATACATGCAAATGTCTTATTGAAGAATTTGGCGAAGAAAGAGTTATTGATACTCCTGTTTCTGAAAACGCTATAACAGGCGCTGCTGTTGGTGCTGCACTGGCCGGAATGAAATCAATTGTAGTTCATCCGCGAGCAGATTTTGTGTTGTACGCTTTTGATCCCATCATAAATCAATCAGCAAACTGGCATTACATGAGTGGTGGAAATGCGCATGCGCCTGTGGTTTTCTGGCTGATTATTAACCGTGGTGGCGAACAGGCTGCACAGCATTCACAGGCATTGCACTCAATATTCGCGCATATTCCAGGACTCAAGGTAGTAGCACCTTCAAATGCTTATGATGTAAAAGGAATTTTTATTTCAGCGGTGAATGATCCCGATCCTGTAATTTTTATTGATGACCGTTGGCTCTATAGCAGAGAATCGAATGTTCCTGAGGAAATGTTCGAAGTGCCCATTGGTAAAGCATTTGTAAAAAAACAGGGGAAAGATGTTACACTTATTTCTTCTTCATATACAGCCTCAATTTGTGAAGCACTTGCTGAAGAAATGATGAACGAAGGAACAGATGTTGAGTTCATTGATTTGTGTACATTAAAACCTTTTGATAAAAAAACGATTCTTGAATCAGTAAATAAAACCGGCAGGGCAGTGGTGGTTGATGGATCTTGGAAAACATTTGGTTATGCTGCTGAAATATCTGCAACGATTGCCGAGAATGCTTTTGATAAATTAAAAGCCCCGGTTGAAAGAGTTTGTCTTCCTGATGCACCGGCACCTGCAAGCCGTTCGCTTGAAGAAAATTATTATATCAACAAAGATCAGATTCGTGAAGCCGTTCACGCTGTAATAAATTATCATAAGTAATGAAAGTAAAATTTGTAAACCCCGGAAGGCTTTACCAGGTACTGAAAAGCGAGCTTGATGCAGCCTATTTTGATGTGATGAGTAAAGGTGAACTGATTGACAGGGGACACCTGAAAGAATTTGAAACAAACCTTGCAAAATTTGTTGGCACAAAATACGCTGTAGGATTAAACAGTGGTTATGATGCTCTTCATATGTCACTGCGCGCTGCCGGCATTGGCCCAGGCGATGAAGTGATTGTACCAGCACATACTTTTGTTGCAAGTTGTTCAGCAATTGTAAACGTTGGTGCAAAACCAATATTGGTAGATGTTGCAAAGGATTTCAATATTGACATAAAAAAAATTGAAGAAAAAATATCCCCAAAAACAAAAGGGATTATGCCAGTTCATCTCAGCGGTTGGATGGCTGATATGCCTGTTATAATGGCTCTCGCACATAAATACAATCTTACCGTTGTTGAAGATGCATGCCAGAGTTTGGGCTCTTCCATCAATGGCATTGGCGCCGGAGCATGGGGTTTGACGGGTTGTTTCAGTTTTTATCCGTTTAAAATTCTTGGTGGATATGGTGATGGTGGTGCAATTACAACTAACAGCGAACAGGTTGCTGAATTTGCGCGTCGCATGCGGTTTAATGGCGAAGAGCGCTGTACAGGCGAATATCATGGACATGGATTTACCTGCCTGCTTGATAATTTACAGGCTGCATTTCTTGTTGTGAAATTAAAATATTTACCAGAACATATCAGTCGCCGCAAACTTATTGCGAACCGTTATCACGAAGCATTAAAAGACATTCCGGAACTTCTGTTACCAGTTTATAAACGCGAAGGATTCGATCATGTTTATCAGAACTACACGCTGAGATCAGCACAGGGCGAGGAGTTTTCAAATTACCTGAAAGAAAACGGAATTGAAGTTCTTACACAGTTCCGCAAACCTTATTATAAACATGAGGCGTTAAAGCTCACTGATACTGGTTTTCCTGAAACCGAAGCGCTGAGCCGCGAAGTATGTTCATTACCGATGTGCTTTGAACTTTACGATGAGGAAGTTGATTATATCATCAAAGTTGTAAGAGCATTCTACGGAAAAAATTAAAATTTATTTACGATTAATTTTAGTGTATGAAGCAATTATCCAGGATCACGGAAACCTTTACGGAATCGGTGATACGTGAAATGACGCGTGTGAGTGATATGTGCGATGGCATCAATATGTCGCAGGGATTTCCCGATTTTGAAAGCCCGCTTGCAATTAAAGAAGCTGCGATTGCTGCTATCAATGCCAATCATAATCAGTATCCTGTAACTTTTGGCGAACCTGAATTGCGCGAAGCTGTTTCAAAAAAAGCGTTGGCATATAATAAAATTCAATGCAATCCTGCAACTGATATTACTGTTACTTGTGGCGCCACCGAGGCCATGATTGCCACATTGAAGGCAATTATTAATCCCGGTGATGAAATAATAATTTTTGAACCTTTCTATGAAAATTATGGCCCCGACGGAATTCTTTCCGGAGCAAAACCACGTTATGTAACCTTGCATGCTCCCGATTGGAATTATGATATTGAGGAGTTGAAAGCTGCATTTAATAACAATACAAAAGCGATAATTATCAATACTCCGAATAATCCAACAGGCAAGGTTTTTAGCAGGAAAGAATTTTCTGAAATTGCTGCACTGTGCATGGAGTGGGACGTGTATGCTATTACGGATGAAATCTATGAGCACATTCTTTATGACGGTAGTGAACACATCAGCATAGCATCAATAGAAGGAATGCACGATAGAACAATTACTATTAATTCAATTTCAAAAACATATTCTGTTACCGGATGGCGCGTGGGCTGGGCTATTGCCGCAGCACCCGTTACTGCACGCATACGCAAGGTGCACGATTTCCTCACTGTTGGTGCTCCAACTCCTTTTCAGCATGCGGCTGTTGAAGCATTGAGCTTTCCTGTTTCTTACTATGCTGAACTACAGAAAAAATATCTTACATCAAGGGATTATATGCTGGAAACATTGAACAGCGCCGGATTCAAGCCTGTAGTTCCTAAAGGAGCATATTATATTATGGCTGACGTGAAGGAATTGTTCGATGCTTTTAAAGCAGAAAGCGATTATGATTTCAGCAAAAAACTTATTGAGAAAACAAGAGTAGCAACTGTTCCTGGATTTTCTTTTTATTCAAAACAAAATATTGTTACAAAACAGGTACGCTTTGCTTTTTGTAAGAAATTCGAGACACTGGAACTTGTAAGGAAATTGCTGAAAGAAAATCTTTAATCCTCTATTGTTTTACAATTTTGCAATTCTGAAGAACTATAGAATTGGTGCTTGCATCAATTCTCAGCGAATTTCCTTCTACATCTATTATTGAAGAGAAGCTGGTTTTCTTGAGCAATGGTGACCCTTTTACAGTTTTTGATTTTATTCTGATAGTGTCAATAGGTACGTCCATATGCATTTCAAAAAAGTAAGTAAAATCAACGTTTGGCTTACAGGGAATATCGTTAACTACATCCAGCCACTCAGCAATTTTTTTCTCTTTATCACCTTTCTGTGAAGTGTTGGACAGTAATGAATCTTTCGCTGAAAATGCAAGGCATTGCACACCATAGCCATCACTCAAAATATTATCCACAACAAGGTTTTTAATATAGATTGTTTTATTTCCATATTTATTCAGCAAACTACTTTTGTTTTTAATCCAAAGTTTATACAAGTCCCAGCTTTCAACTTCCATGGTGATTTTTCCAATTGAATCAGCACGTTTAAGAGAATCCTGATAAGCTTTTGCTTTTTTTTCTTTAGCACTTGGTCCGCATGAAATAATCGAAAAGATTACTATTACGATGATCGAAACAAAAATATTTTTCATGTTATACCAGATAATTATTAAGCATCTTTACCATGACACTGCTTGAATTTTTTTCCGCTCCCGCAAGGGCATGGGTCATTGCGGCCGACTTTCTTTTCTACCCGAACCGGTTCTGCTCTTCGCTGCTCAGGTTCTTTGCTGGTTTGGCCGCCACTGCCACTGCCTCTGCCTATATCCGAACGTCCGGTTTGTAACTTGCTCATATCGGTTTTTTCAGGGGCTTGTGCGCTCTGTACTTGCTCAGGATCCTGAATTGGAATATTTCCTTTGAACAGGAAGGATACAATATCCTTGTTAACTTTCTGAATCATTTTTTTGAAAAGTTCAAATGATTCGAATTTATAAATAAGAAGCGGATCTTTTTGCTCGTAGGTTGCATTTTGCACCGATTGTTTCAGGTCGTCAAGTTCGCGCAAATGCTCTTTCCATTCATCGTCAATCATCGCAAGGGTCAATCCCTTTTCAATGGCCAGCACTATTTCTTTCCCCTTGGTTTCGTATGATTTTTTAATGTTTGCAAGTACTTGCATGGTTTTTAAACCATCAGTAACAGGAATGGCAATATTTTCAAATTTATTCAAATGGTTTTCAAAAACTTCTTTGATAATTGGATAAACCCTCTGGCATGTGAATTCATGCTTTTCCTTATAGTTTTTGCGGATTTGATTATAAATGTTTTCCGTTATTTCATTAGCATTCATGTTAAGAAAATCTTTCTCACTGAGGTCTGTTTCCAAAGCAAAAACACGGAGCATTTCAAATTTGAATCCTTCGTAATCGCGCTCTTCCTGGAAATCAAGCACAACGTTCTCACTTACATCATACATTATATTTGCAAGATCGATGGAAAGTTTGTCTCCAAAAAGTGCATTACGGCGTTTTGTATAAATCACATCACGCTGCTGGTTCATTACGTCGTCGTATTCAAGCAGACGTTTACGGATTCCAAAGTTGTTTTCTTCAACTTTTCTCTGAGCTCGCTCAATTGCTTTTGTAATCATGGAATGCTGTATCATTTCGCCTTCTTTCAGGCCAAGCCTGTCCATCATACTTGCAATACGGTCGGAGCCAAATAAACGCATAAGGTCATCTTCGAGAGAAACAAAGAACTGTGAAGTACCTGGGTCTCCCTGTCGTCCCGAACGACCACGCAACTGCCTGTCGACGCGGCGCGACTCATGACGCTCAGTCCCAATGATAGCAAGGCCACCTGCTTCTTTCACGCCTGGTCCTAGTTTTATATCGGTACCACGACCGGCCATATTGGTTGCAATGGTTACTGTTCCTGCTTTACCGGCTTCAAGTACAATTTCAGCTTCGCGCTGATGCAATTTTGCATTCAACACATTATGCTTGATATTTCTGATTTTCAGCATTCGGCTGAGTAATTCGGATATTTCTACAGAAGTAGTACCTACAAGCGCAGGGCGTCCAGCTTTGACAAGTGCAACAATTTCATCAATTACTGCATTGTATTTCTCGCGTTTGGTCTTATAAATCAGGTCTTGCTCATCCTTCCTCACAACAGGGCGATTAGTAGGAATTACAACCACATCAAGCTTGTAAATATCCCAGAACTCACCGGCTTCAGTTTCTGCAGTGCCTGTCATACCTGCAAGCTTAATATACATTCGGAAATAATTCTGAAGTGTAATGGTTGCATATGTTTGTGTGGCTGCTTCAATTTTTACATTTTCTTTTGCTTCAATAGCCTGGTGCAGCCCATCGGAATAACGGCGGCCTTCAAGAATACGTCCAGTCTGCTCATCAACAATTTTGATTTTGTTTTCCATTACAACGTATTCCACATTGTTTTCAAATAGGGCGTAGGCTTTCAAAAGCTGGTTGGCAGAATGAATCCTGTCCGATTTAATGGAGAAATCCTGCATCAGCTCATTTTTCCTTGCAATTTTTTCCTGCGGTGATATTGCAGATTTTTCCATTTCTGCAATATGCGCTCCAAAATCCGGGATAATAAAAAACTTTGGATCATCAGTGAAACCGGTCACAAAATCGATTCCTTTATCGGTAAGTTCAATGGTGTTATTTTTTTCATCAATGACAAAGTAGAGTTCATCATCAACGATATGCATATTCTTCGATTGCTCCGCCATATAAAAATTCTCGGTCTTTTGCATCAGCACTTTCATGCCCGATTCACTGAGGAATTTTATAAGCGCTTTATTTTTTGGCAATCCTCTGAATGCACGGAAAAGCAACTTGCTGCCTTCTTTTTCATTTTCAGGTTTGCTTCCATCATTGAGTAATCTTTTCGCATCAGCAAGTATATTTGTAACAAGGCTGCGCTGTGCGTTATATATTTTTTCTACAATAGGCTTCAGGTCTTTGAATTCCTGCTTTTCGCCTTTTGGCGTAGGTCCTGATATAATAAGTGGAGTACGTGCATCATCTATTAATACAGAGTCAACTTCATCAACGATTGCAAAATTATGTTTACGCTGAACAAGTTCTTCAGGACTACGTGCCATATTATCACGCAGGTAATCGAAGCCGAATTCGTTGTTAGTTCCATAGGTGATATCAGCCAGGTATGCGTTTCTTCTGGCATCAGAATTTGGTTCGTGCTTATCAATACAATCAACTTTCAGTCCGTGAAATTCAAAAAGAACACCCATCCATTCAGAGTCACGTTTTGCAAGGTAATCATTCACTGTAACAATGTGAACTCCTTTTCCAGGCAATGCATTTAAGTACATCGGCAAGGTCGCAACAAGCGTCTTTCCTTCACCTGTAGCCATTTCTGAAATTTTTCCCTGGTGAAGTACGATACCGCCGAAGAGCTGTACATCATAGTGTACCATGTCCCATGTAATGGTATTTCCACCGGCCATCCATTGGTTTTTATAATAAGCTTTATCTCCCCTGATTTCAATACTTGTACGTGTCGCAGCAAGGTCGCGGTCCATCTGTGTTGCTGTAACTTCTACCTCTTCATTTTCCTTGAATCGTTTGGCCGTTTCTTTCATAACGGAGAAAGCTGCAGGAAGGACTTCGAGTAAAATTTCTTCAACTTTTTTCGAAATGGTTTTTTCCAGTCGGTCTATTGTTAGATAGATTTTTTCTTTTTCTTCGTTCTCTATATCAAGATCGTTTTCTAAGCGGTTGTGCAATTCTTTTATCTCGGTTTCTTCTTCCTGAAGATAAGATGCTATTTGGGCTTTAAATTCAATTGTTTTTGCGCGCAGATCGTCGTTCGACAGTTTGGATATATCTTTGTATGCCTCGTGAATCTTGTCAACAAGCGGATTGATTGCTTTAATATCTTTGTCCGATTTACTTCCGAATAATTTTTTTAATGATAACATGTAAGTGAAATATTTTTGCGTTAATGAAATATTCTTGGTTAACTTGCAAATTTACATTAATTATAATGATAATATAAAGCTTTAGGAGTTTTTTATATATGCCATAAATGAAACATTTTGACAAAAAAAAAGTGCAGGATCAACTGCACTTTCAGGGTTGTATGTTTTATTACTGATGCTCCGTAACAATGTCTTTAAGTTCAACACTTCTTTTCTTAAGCACAATTGAACATTTAGAAAAACTATTGACTGGCCATCCCTGCCATAGTAAATAATTTCCGTAATTATCTTTTGTATTGTATACTGCAGTAGTTTGATCATCGATTGTCCATGTCATCTGATCGCCTGTTACATCAAAGCTTACGCCTACATCCATAAACTTATGGTAAATTACCAGATCAAGGTAATCCTGTGTAATTCCCAGCATATCGAGTAAAGTGGTGAGGGCTTTTTGTCCGGGAAGTCCTTCAAGTTTCATTTCTAGTGTGAACCTGTCTTGAACTCCGCCGCCAATAAAGAATTCACCTCCGGTGACATCAAGACTTACATAATTAAATACCTGATCAATATCTGCTGCAATCTGCGTATATTTATTATCACCGTAAACAACATACATTATCAAGGGCCCTGCCGTAGAAATTACTGTATTGTCGCTGCTCAGATGAAAAGCAACAACTGGGAATTCAACTTTATTGGTAATGTCAGTACCTTGTGCATTGTAAACATTTGTCACTTCCCATACACCCTCCATTTTTGTTTTGGTAGGAGTTTCGTCCTTCAGGCAGGATGCAAGCAGGGTTAAGAATACCACAACAAAAAGTGGGCGGAAGGTTTTTGATCTGAACTTTTTCATGTTAGTAGTGTTTATGAATTCGGCAATGAATTTACAAATAAAGTGCCATGAATTTATATTTTCGTTTTTTTTTAACAAAAAAGCCACTCTATCGAATGGCTTTCCTCAATTTTTTCTGATTGTTAATACTCATCTTCATGAAAGAAGAAATCGTCTTTGGTCGGATAGTCCGGCCATATATCTTCAATACTTTCGTAAACTTCACCCTCGTCTTCAATTTCCTGAAGGTTCTCGATTACTTCCATAGGGGCACCTGATCTGATTGCGAAATCAATCAATTCCTCCTTGGTTGCGGGCCAGGGGGCATCCTCAAGTTTTGAAGCTAATTCAAGTGTCCAATACATCTTTAAATCTGTTTTAAATATTTTGCAAAAATATACTTTAATAAATAAAAGTCAAGAAAAAAATGATAATTCTGAGATTAATTTATAAATCACTTAGACTTAGGTGTTTAATTTTAGGTCAAAAGTGCTTTTTTTTGAAATTCTTTATATACTAGGTTTCTGATGACTAAAAAAAAATCTTAAAATTGGTAAACAATGCTAATTTCCGTTTTTTAAAAATCTAAAATACTCTTTGTATAACTCATTATTTTTTTCTGAATTCATAACACATTATTGCCGCAGCAACCGATGCATTAAGCGATTCAGGGTTTTTCTTTCCCGCTGGTCTGTGCAAAGGAATCGAAACCTTGTGTTGAATAAAAGGAAAAAGATTTTCTGAAATTCCTGTTGATTCATTACCTAAAACAATTATTGAATTTTTTTCAGGTTTGAATTCTGCTATTGGTTTGCCTGTCATAAACGTTCCATATACAACGACATCTTTAGCGTGATCTTTTAAAACAGCAGCCAGATCAGCGTAGAAGACAGATACCCTGGCAATGGAGCCCATCGTTGCCTGGATTACTTTAGGATTATATACATCTACTGTTGTTTCTGAGCAAACAATATTATCAATCCCAAACCAGTCGGCAGTGCGGATAATGGTTCCCAGGTTTCCCGGATCTTTAATATTATCGATAACAAGAACAACATCGTTTCCGAATATATTTTTTGGTAAAATATTTTCAGGTGTGTTAAGAACAGCCAGAACGCTGTGCGGTGTAGTCAAACCACTGATACGTTCAAGTTCTTTCTCTGTAATTTCAGTAAAAGGTATTTCCTTACTCCCTAGTCTTTCGGCATGTTCGTCAAGCCATGGCTTCAGCGCATATATGCTGTCGAAGGAAAATCTGCTGTCAATAAGCTCTTCAACCAGTTTAGGCCCTTCTGCAAGAAATTGATTAAGTTCATTTCTGAACTTCTTTTGCTGAAGTGAACGAATATGTTTTATCTGGTTTTGAGTGAGCATCTGTTTCCTGAATTGAAAAATTGAAGTTTCTATTAATTCTTAATAGCGGTGATAGTCAAATAAAAAACCTGTATGAATTACATACATACAGGTTTCTTAATTTGTAGGTTTGTGTTATTCAGCTACTACTTCGAATTTCACTTCAAGTTTCACTTCTTTATGAAGATTCACTTTTGCAGTGTAGGTTCCAAGTTCTTTAATGCCTTCACCGTCAACGATAATTCTTTTACGGTCAATTTCAAAGTTGAACTGTTTCTGAATAGCTTCAGCAATCTGAAGAGAATTCACAGAACCAAAAATTTTGCCTGAAGTACCAGCTTTAGCGCCAATCTTAAGCGTAATGCTCTGCAGTGCTTCAGCAACTTTCTGTGCTTCTTTAATTATTTTTTCTTCTTTAAAAGCACGTTGTTTCTGGGTTTCAGCTACAACCTTTTTATTTGATGCGGTAGCTTCAATAGCGTATCCTTTGGGAATGAGATAATTTCTTCCGTAACCGTTTTTAACGGTAACGATATCGTTCTTATATCCGATAGTCAGTATGTCTTGTTTAAGTATAACTTCCATGATTAGCCCTCCTGTTATTTTAATAAATCACCAACGTAAGGTAATAATGCAATATGCCTTGCTCTTTTCACTGCCTGTGCAATTTTTCTCTGATATTTATCAGAAGTTCCGGTAATTCTTTTTGGAAGAATTTTGCCTTGCTCATTAATAAATTTCAGCAGGAAGTCACCGTCTTTATAATCGATATACTTGATTCCGCTTTTTTTGAAACGGCAGTATTTCTTCTTTTTTACATCAACATTGATGGGGGTTAAGTATCTGATTTCTGAATTTGCGTTGCTCATTGTTACATTTTTTAAGATTAGTAAATCGGTTTATGCTTCAGCTTTTTCAGCTTTTGGCTTATCACTTCTTTTCTTTAAGTTGTAAGCAATAGAATGCTTATCAAGTTTGATAGTAAGGAAGCGGAGAACTCTTTCGTCGCGTTTATAGGCAACTTCGAGGTCTTTCACTGCAGTACCTTCAGCCTTGAATTCGATCAGGTAATAAAACCCTGTTGACTTTTTTTGTATGGGATAAGCCAACTTACGCAATCCCCAGTTGTTTTCGTAAACAACTTCAGCTCCTTTTTCAGCTAACAGCTTATGGAACTTGCTTACCGCTTCCTTCATCTGGTCTTCAGATAAAACGGGAGTCATAATGAAAACGGTTTCGTACTGATTTGTCATTGTTTCTTAATTTTATTAAATTATTATTAATTGGTTTTTAAACGGACGGCAAAAGTATGAAAAATATTTCATAAAACAAGGGCTGATAATGAAATATTTATGAAAACCAGCTTACTGGCTTATTTCCTTGTCCATCTTTCAAGCAGAAATACTGCCATGATCACCAACGGGACAGTAAAAAATGAGTATGCAAGCATGGCCCATACGGATAGTTGAAAGATATCGGAAAAGTCCTGCCCTGAAAAGGAAAATTTCGACATGAAGAGTATTACAAGTAGTATTATTAGCCAGTAAAACAAAAGCCCCAATAAAACCATCCACAGGATTCGCTTGTTTTTTAAACGTCCGGCAATGATTCCAAGAAAAAAACCAAGTGGTATGCTGATAAGAGAAAGGATTATAAGAAGGTGGAAATTATCGAGCATAACATCTTTGAGCGGAAACCCAGGTGTGGTAAGCGATCCGATTAGCGGGAAAACAGAAATGAAAAGTACAAAAACCACAGAAGCTGCGAGCAGCATGGCGATTCCCTTGAATGAACTGACGATATATTCGTTAAAACGCTTCATAGTTTGTCAAAGAATGTCCAAAATTATTAAAAAAACGCAAAACATCATTTCTTTTTTCTGCTGTATTTTTCCAGCAATTTAATCAGCTGAAATCCATTAGAATCGATAGTGTCATCACTGGAATTGGAAAGTATTATTACACCCAGCTTTTTCCTTGAATCAAAAGCAATAAAACTGCGTTGTCCGTTGAATGAACCGTTGTGCCATCGTGTTCTTCCGCCAAACCTGTGTTTTCTTATAAACCAGGCCATTCCTGTGTTATTATGACAATCAAATCTCTTTAACTTTTTATGAGTCAGTTCAATTGCTTGTGAAATCTGGCTTTTATCAGTGTTGATATTTTTGTTCAGGTATATCATCATATCTGTAATTGTAGATTTCAATGAACTTGCACCTGACAGAACTCCGAAATCATAGATATAAACATCTTGGCCTTTGGCATAGCCTCGTGCAATATAATTTGAATCAATAGTTGATGGATTTTTTTTTGTGTGAATCATTTCAAGTGGTTTGCATATTTCATCAGCAACTAAGGAATCGTAGGGTTTTCCAGAATTCAATTCAAGAAGATGTCCTAATAATCCTACTCCCAGGTTGGAGTAATATGCAAAATGTCCGACTGGCTTTGAATTTTTGTAATTCATTAGATAATTAAATAAATCTTTTTCTTCGAAATGAAGGTCTGCAATCCTGCCATTATAAGTCGTATTCTTGACAAAATCATCTGGAATCCTTGGCAGACCTGAAGTGTGGGTGATCAGATTTAAAAATTTTATTTTGTTTTGCATTTCAGGCAATAGTTTCACACTGTCGGGAAGATACTTGTCAATGGGGTCATCCAGCGACATTTTGTTTTGCAGGACTCTCTCAGCAAGCAGAACAGCTGTGAACGTTTTCGTAATTGATCCGATTTCAAAAATTGTTGAAGGGCTTACTTTTACTGTATCGGATTTCCTTTGCCTTCCAAAACAATAAACCTTACTGCTGTCATGTGATATAAATCCAATAGCAATGCCGGTATTATTGGAGTCAGCGAGATAAGAGGAAAATATTTTTTCAACATCCGATTTTTGCGGTAATTGCTGCGAAAAGGCCGGAAATAGTGATGATAGAAAAAGAAATAAAAACAGAATTCTATACTTCATAATCGACAACAATTCTTTTATCACGGATTTTTCTCAAAAACTGAATCACATTAAGATGTTCCGGATGTTCCTGGTAAACTTTAAGATCTGCTTTATTGTTAAATTCAATGATAAGTGAAAAATCATATGCATCTTCAGAAGGATCAAAATTCTCACCGACTTCGAGTGAAAGTATTCCTGGAATTTTATCTTTCAGGTTTTCCAATGCAAGTTTTAGTTTTTGCAGATTCTCTTTCTTGCTGCAGCCTTCTGCAAATTCTTTGATTGTCCAGCAAACAATATGTTTGATCATACTATTTTGTTTTTAGAATGATTTGCATATGATAGTTGGACTTTAGTCCAAACTCTTTATAAACAACAATGCAAGTATTTTAAGTTCTACAAATATAAATAATTAAGAAAAAGTATTCAGTTTAAGTTTATTTGAAATAATCAATTGTTTTTGAACAGCGATCAGTTTTTAACGTTAATTGGAAATTTTCCAAATTTCACCAAAAGAAATTTATTATATATTTGTCCAACCTCATATTTAAATAATGGAAAATTTTATTGTATCGGCCCGAAAGTACAGGCCAGTGACATTTGATACGGTAGTTGGACAAAAATCCATTACTTCTACCTTAAAAAATGCTATAAAAAATAATCACCTGGCGCAGGCCTTTCTTTTCTGCGGGCCGCGTGGTGTAGGGAAAACCACCTGTGCACGTATCCTAGCAAAGACCATCAATTGTGAAAACCTTTCACCCAATATGGAAGCCTGCAATGTTTGCAAGCCATGCCAGTCGTTCAACACATCAAATTCATTTAATGTTTTTGAACTTGATGCAGCATCAAATAACTCGGTGGATGATATCAGGAATCTTGTTGACCAGGTAAGGGTTCCGCCACAAATCGGGCAATATAAAATTTATATAATCGATGAGGTTCACATGTTATCGGCATCTGCATTTAATGCTTTTCTGAAAACGCTTGAAGAACCTCCTGCATATGCAAAATTTATTTTAGCTACCACAGAGAAACATAAGATAATTCCTACAATTTTATCGCGCTGCCAGATATTCGATTTCAACAGAATTACCATTGATGATATTGCAAAACATCTTGCATTTGTTGCTGTGAGCGAGCATGTGGTTGCTGAACCGGATGCACTTCAAATCATCGCGCAGAAAGCCGATGGTGCTTTGCGAGACGCCCTTTCAATATTTGACCAAATCGTAAGTTTTGCAGGCGACGACGGTGTAACATACAAAGCTGTTATTGAAAATCTGAATGTGCTTGATTATGATTATTTTTTCAATGTTACTTCAAATCTACTTCACGGAAATATTCCTGCCACACTTCTTGTTTTAAATGAAATTTTGGAGCATGGGTTTGACGGACATCATTTTGTTAACGGACTTGGTGAGCATTTCAGAAGTCTGCTTGTATGCAAGGATGCATCAACAATTAAACTTCTTGAAGTAGGTGAGAGTATCCGCGAAAAATATATCGAACAGGCTAATGTATGTACTCCGGATTTCCTGCTGAGAGCGCTTGATCTCCTTGCTAAGTGTGATGTAAATTATAAGACCGCAAGTAATAAGCGTCTTCTGATTGAGCTTACACTTATGCAGATGTGTTCGCTTACTTCTCAAAACAATCCTTTCAGGGAAGTTGTCAAAGTTGAAACCATTAAACCAGTAGTAAAATCAGTATCTCCGGAAGTAAAACCTGTAATCGCAGAACAGGTAAAAAAAGTTGAAGAGCCACTGAAAGCAGAAATCAAAATAGAAGAAGTCAAAACTGAAGAGAAAGCTCCTGAAATAGTTGCAGAACCTCATCTAAAAACCGGGTCTGTGAAAATTGTTCATGGAACAAAGTCAATATTGGAGACACTTGCTGAAAATGATAAAAAAAATGTAACTCCTGAAAATGGGAAGGTTGAAGAAGCAACAGGAGAATACCTGAAACCGGAAAAAGAATTTACAAAAGAAGAATTCGAGAGAGTATGGATGGCTTATGCAGAGCAGTTCAAGCTTGGTAGTCCTGATTTGTATGTGACACTTACCTCAAGAATGCCGGAACTGAAAGAAGATTTATTGATTGAACTTTCAATTGAAAATGTTGTTCAGGAAAAAGAGATTGCCGACAGAAAGCTTGATATGCTTACATTTCTCAGGACGGAGTTGAGTAATTTTAAATTACAGCTTCAGACAGTGGTGAATAAAAACCCTGATAATGTAAAGCCATTTACCCCGCAGGAAAAATTTAAAAAAATGGCAGAGAAAAATCCTGCAATAAAAAAACTCAAAGATAAATTCGACCTTGAAATAGATTTTTAAAAAATATAAAACAATGAAAGTGAAAGTTACAAAATTATTTTTCCTTATTGCTGCAGTAATAATTTGTTCTACAGCTTTTGCACAAAAACAGTATGTTTATAAAACTGTTTCGAACGATCCTTTAAATGCCAGGATCTACACGCTCGACAACGGACTAACAGTGTATATGACAGTATATAAAGATGCTCCGCGCATTCAGACATATATTGCAGTACGGGCCGGAAGTAAGAACGATCCATCAGATGCTACTGGTCTTGCGCATTATTTCGAACATCTTATGTTTAAAGGAACAAAGAGTTTTGGAACCACAAATTACATAAAAGAAGAACCATTGCTTCTGCAGATTGACAGTCTCTTTGAAGTATATCGAATTACAAAAGATAGTTTGGAGAGGTTAAAAATTTATCATGTGATTGATAGTGTTTCCACGTTAGCTTCAAAATATGCAATTCCTAATGAATACGATAAACTTGTTGGTGTTATTGGAGCCACAGGAACAAACGCTTACACTTCAGTTGATCAGACGGTTTTTGTAAACGATATTCCTTCAAATGAACTTGAGAACTGGTTGCAGATAGAGTCGGATAGATTCAGCAATAATGTTATCCGGCTTTTCCATACAGAACTTGAAACGGTTTACGAAGAAAAGAACATGACTCTTGCAAACGATCAACGTAAAGCTTATGCGGCAATAATGGAAGGCCTTTTCAAGAATCATACTTATGGAACACAAACAACCATTGGTACAATTGAACATTTAAAAAATCCATCTATAAAAAAGATCAAGGATTATTACAATAAGTATTATGTTCCCAACAACATGGCTATTTGCCTCTCAGGCGATTTTGATATGGATGCCACTATTAAATTAATTGATAAGTACTGGGGCTCGCTGGTGAAGAAGGATGTTCCTGTTTATACTTTTAAAGCTGAAGATCCCATTACCACTCCTGTTGTAAAGGATGTTGTAGGACCTGATGCAGAAAATGTAAGTATTGCATTTCGTTTTGGCGGAGCCACTTCGAAAGAAGCAGATATACTTACCATGATCGACATGATATTGTCGAACAGCACGGCTGGCCTGATTGATTTGAACCTTGTACAAAAACAAAAAGTATTAAGTGCAACATCTTACCGCGTTGACATGAAAGATTATTCTGCAATGATGCTTTCAGGAAAACCAAAAGAAGGCCAGACGCTTGAAGAAGTCCGTGACCTTTTGCTTGCACAACTTGATTCAATTAAGAATGGAGATTTTGCTGACTGGTTGATTGCAGCAATTGTGAATGACATGAAACTTCAGCAGATGAAAAATTATGAGGATAACAGTTCTCGCGCATCTGCATTTGTTAATTCCTTTGTACAGGGAATTCCATGGGAAGATCAGGTAAATCAACTGGATCGTCTTGCTAAAATTACAAAACAAGATGTGATTGATTTTGTGAAAGCAAATTTTTCTGATAAAAATTATGTGATTGTTTATAAAAGGACCGGCGTGGATAAAAGTATTGTAAAAGTTGCCAAGCCGAAAATCACACCCATTAAAATAAACAGGACAGATGAGTCAGCATTTATGACAAAGATTGAAGCCAATACTATTTCGGAGATTGAACCTGTTTTTCTGGACTATACAAAAGATATTGCAACATTAAAAACTAAAAACAATATAGAAGTTTTATATAAAGAAAATTCTGAAAATGAAACCTTCAGCCTCACTTATGTTTTTAAGATGGGCAACAACAATAGTAAAAAGCTGAATGTTGCGATGAAGTACCTGGATTACCTTGGTACAACCAAATATACAGCAGAGCAACTGAAAGAAGAATTTTATAAAATAGCTTGTTCTTCTAAAATATCAGTTGGTGATGAAGAAATGTATATAAACCTATCAGGACTTACTGAAAATATTGGCAGGGCAATTGAATTGCTTGAAAGCATGTTTACTGAACCCAAAGCAGATCAGGCTTCACTTGATAACCTGGTTAGCGACATTCTTAAGAAAAGAAAAGACAATAAGCTTGCGAAAAATTCAATTGTAGCAGCTTTGAGAAGTTACGGAATATGGGGTACAGCCGGTCCTTATAAAAATATTCTTTCCGAAGCTGAACTGAAAGCGCTTACTCCTGATGAGTTGGTAAAAGTGATTAAAGAGGTGAACAGTTACGAACATCATATTCTATATTATGGCAGCCAGACAAAAGACGCGTGTCTTGCAACGATTGAAAAATACCATGTGGTTCCACCAACATTTAAGGCTATTCCTGCTTCGACTGTTTTTACCCAGCAACCAACGACAAAGAATCAGGTGTATCATGTTGATTTTGCAATGAAGCAGGCTGAAATTATGATGATGTACAAAGGTGATTTATACAATAAAGATCTGCAGCCAACTGTTGCACTATTCAATGAATATTTTGGCGGAAGCATGAATTCACTGGTATTCCAGGAATTGCGGGAAGCCCGTGCATTGGCTTATACAGCCCGTTCAATTTATTCTATTCCTGTTAGTAAGGAAAAAGCATACTACAGTTATTCATACATAGGTACTCAAACCGATAAGTTGGGCGAAGCGATGGACGGATTGCTTGATCTTTTGAATAAAATGCCTGAAGCTGAAAGTTCATTTGAACTGGCTAAAAAAACACTTGTCACACAAATGAGAACTGACAGGATTACAAAAGCTGACGTACTCATGAATTATGAAGCTGCCCGCAAACTGGGTATTACCTATGATATCAGAAAGGATGTTTATGATAACGTTCCCAAGCTTACATTCGCCGATATAAAAGCATTTGAAGAAAAAAATCTAAAAGATAAACCACATACAATTCTGGTTGTTGGTGATAAAAAACTTCTTGATTTTAAATTGCTGAAAAAATATGGCAAAATAAAATACCTGACACTGGAAGATATATTTGGATATTAAAAAATGTTTGTAGTTTGTTGTTTGTAGTTCTTTGTCGTTATCCGTTCTTATGCTAACTAAGAACGACTAACCACAAACTACAAACAGGAAAAGGGATTCGTAAGTGGGTCCCTTTTTTTGTTTCAATCATGCACACAGCGTACAGAATAACCGGACTTCTTCATGGGAAATAAAGAATAAACATTTCCGAAATGAATTATTAATGCATATTAATCTTTGGTAAAATTATACTGCTCTCTGAAATCGCTTCCTGTTAGCTGTATGATATAAATTCCTTTAGATAATGATTTAACATCAACTGGGTTTATGCCCATATCTAATGATTTTTGCAGGATGCATTCTCCCATCATATTATAAACCTGCATTTGTATATGCTGGTTAGCTGCACAGTCGATATAAACCACGTCATTTGCAGGATTAGGATATGTTTTTAATATGTTCTTGTGATTAATCTCATTAAATACACCGGTAGATGCAGAATCCTGAATGCAGCGTACTGACATGCCCTGAATTTTTTGGTCAAGGTACTCATAAACATTCGAACTATTGTTGTTCATCCAGCGGTGCCAAACAGTTGCATAGGGCGCATTAGGAGTGGATGTCCAGAAATACGCAACTGCAGTTCTACCTTGAAAGCCTTTGTTGAAATAATTTCTGAATCCTGAGCCTACAGCGGTAAACCCACTGCTGTTATTTCCATTGTTTCCATTACCCCAGTTTGTGAGGCCGGTCTCTTTTAAGGCATTACCCGCAATTGTACTTTCGGTGCAATAGCAATCTTGTGCAGCCGGATCAAGCGTTAAAATCATAGTGTGCCACTCAGCGTTTGACGGCACATGCCAGCCTGCAGGACAGAGTTTGTTGGTATTTACGGTATAACAGTTATATAAAGCGCCATTAGGATTTTTATAGGTTATGGAATCGTTTTTATACCAACAGTATGCGGGCGAGGTCAGTGCAAACCAGGCCATACTATCTTTTACCAATGGTATTGCCGATCCATCGTTGTATTTTGTTGTTTTCAGATTTTCCTTCAACCATACCTGAGTTCCAATATGGACAGTATCATAAATATTGCCATCAAGGTCACTTACAGTTTGTGCCTGAATATTTACTGTAAAAAATCCAAGACTTGCTAAGAGTAGAATTGTTTTTTTCATGGTCCGGCATTTTTATATTTGATAATCTGATTTATTAAAAAGACGGATTGCATTCCCAAAAGGTTGCCGAAGAAAAAACTGGAATGACTTTTTATTTGTTAAAAAAGCAAAACAGCGTGATCATAAATCAATTTGCGGATTATCATCGTTTCTGAATATTTGCATATTCTTCAGCAAAATAATTCAGTTATGTTTGCGACCCTGTTCTCTTATTTTCCTGTAATTTAGCAACCGGAAGGAAAAGATATGGAATGGATTAATGATTTGTTGTGGAAAGAAACAGTGGCTCACACCATTTTAATTTATTGTGTGGTGATTGCTGTTGGTGTGCTTTTGGGGAAGATCAAACTATTCGGCATTTCCCTTGGGATAACATTCGTTTTGTTTGCCGGCATTGCAGTCGGGCATTTTGGATTTTCAGTAAATCATCAGGTGATAGATTTTATAAAGGATTTCGGCCTGATATTATTTGTATTTTCGATTGGTTTGCAGGTAGGGCCTGGCTTTTTCTCTTCATTTAAAAAAGGCGGCATTTCTTTAAACATAATGGCCCTAAGTATTATTTTACTAGGTGCACTAACAACGTTGATTATACATTTTGTTACAGGAACATCCATGCCAATGCTGGTGGGAATCATGTCGGGTGCTGTGACAAACACTCCAGGGCTGGGTGCCGCACAGCAAGCGCTAAAGCAGGTTTCGGCGGGTGTGCCCGATGGTAATATTCCTGAAATTGGACTTGGTTATGCAGTGGCATACCCTTTCGGTGTTGTGGGAATTATTTGTACTATGTTGTTATTGCGGAAAGCCGGACGAATCAATCTGAAAAAAGAACTTGAATCGTACGACAATACGCATCATCCTGCTGAGAAAGCACCCAAAAAAATATGTATCAAAGTTACGAATCCGAAAATATTCGATAAAACAATTGCGGAAATTTCGAAACAGCTGCATTCAGAAATTGTGATTTCGCGCGTGCTGCATGACGGGGAGATAAAAGCTGCATCATCCGATACTGTTCTTTATGAAAATGATGTAATACTTATTGTGGCCCAAAAAGGGTTATTGCCTGATATCATAGCATACATAGGTGATGCAAGTGATATGGATCTGTCAATCACTTCAGGTCCGCTAATATCAAAGCAAATACTGGTTACAAATAAAAATATATTTGGCAAAAACTTATCGGATTTCAGGCTGCGGTCGAACTACAATGTAAATGTTACAAGGGGTATCAGGGCTGGAATTGAATTTGTAGCTTCGCCACATCTCAAGCTGCAGATGGGCGACAAACTTACTGTTGTGGGAGATGAAGCTTCAGTTGAAAAAGTCGCTAAACTCTTTGGCGATTCTATAAAACGGTTGAATGAACCGAATATCATTCCTATTTTCATTGGTATTTTGCTTGGTGTTATTCTGGGAAGCATACCAATTATGATACATGGAATTCCCAATCCAATAAAACTGGGCATTGCAGGCGGACCTTTGATTGTAGCGATTTTGTTAAGTAAGTTCGGATACAGATTATCATTTACATCTTATACAACTCCCAGTGCAAATCTGATGCTTCGTGAAATGGGAATAGTATTGTTTCTCGCAAGTATTGGGATTTCTGCAGGTGAAAAATTTATTCCTACACTTATTTCGGGTGATGGATTTATCTGGATGGGTTATGGTGCAATGATCACCTTAATTCCAATTATTCTGACAGCTACATTTTCAAGGTTTATCCTTAAAAGAAATTATTTTGAAATATGCGGAATGCTTTCAGGCAGTATGACCGACCCGCCTGCCTTGGCTTACGCAACCGGTATTGCACAATCGGAAGCTCCTGCTATAGCTTATGCTACAGTATATCCGTTGGCAATGTTTATGCGCATAATAATTGCACAATTGCTGATATTGCTTTTTGTTTAAGGAGAAATTGATAAAAAAGTAAATCAGATCTCTAAAAGTTGTTTCTCAAAAATATTTATACATTTCCTCAGCAAATTGTTTTGATTCATTAATGTCTGAGGGAACCGTACATGAATTTTCATAGGAAATTTTTTTATATCCGAAAATTCATGTAGGTTTGAAAAATCAACTTTAAAAAAATACCATGAAAACATCACGTTACTTCTCAGTTGCATTCATCCTGATGATGCTGTTATTTATTCTGCCGGCAAGAAGTCAGAAAACCTATAAATACGACACCGTTCCAAACGATCCCATGAAAGTGAGGATTTATACGTTGGATAATGGTTTGAAAGTATATATGACAGTTTACAAAAATGCACCACGCATACAGGGCGCCATTGCTGTGAAAACCGGAAGTAAAAATGATCCTTCAGATAACACAGGCCTTTCGCATTACCTGGAACACATGATGTTTAAAGGAACTGATAAATATGGTTCACTCGATTTTGCCAAGGAAAAAATTGAACTCAATAAAATCGACAGCCTGTATGAAGTGTACAAAACACAAAAGGATTCTGTCCTCAGAAAAAGAACCTATCATCTTATTGATAGTATTTCGGGCGTTGCCGCAACATTCGCCATCGCGAATGAATATGATAAAATGATGGCAGCTATTGGCGCAAAAGGTACCAACGCTTTTACTTCTGTTGAACAAACAGTTTATATAAATGATATTCCTTCCAATCAGCTTGAAACATGGCTAACTATTGAGAGCGAACGTTTCAGAATGCCTATCTTCAGACTTTTTCATACGGAGCTTGAAGCAGTATATGAAGAAAAAAATATGAGTCTTGACAATGATGATGAAAAAGCCTGGGATTCCTTATCGTCAGGAGTTTTTAAAAAACATCCTTATGGAACACAGACCACAATTGGAACTGTTGAGCACCTGAAGAACCCTTCGCTGAAAGCATTGCGAGCTTATTACAATGAAAAATATGTTCCTAACAATATGGCAATTTGTCTGTCTGGTGATTTCAATCCTGATGAAGCCATAAAACTAATTGATGAAAAATTCGGATCAATGCCTAAGAAGGAAGTGAAACCTTTTATTTCTCCGGTTGAAGATAAAATCACCAAGTCGATTGTGAAGGAAGCTATTGGCCCCAATGCAGAATCGGTGATGTTTGCATACCGTCTTGGAGGCGCAAATTCAAAAGATGTTGATCTTATGACCATGATGGACATGATACTTGCCAACAGCACTGCCGGTCTTATAGACCTGAACCTTGTACAGGAACAAAAAGTTCTTGCAGCAGGTTCCTATGCCGATGTAATGAAAGATTATTCCATGCATGTTTTTTATGGTAATCCGAAAGAAGGACAAAAACTTGAAGAAGTAAAAGACCTTTTACTTGCTCAGATTGAACTTGTGAAAAAAGGCGAATTCCCTGACTGGTTGCTTTCAGCAATCATCAGCGACCTGAAGCTTCAGGAAATAAAAAAGCAGGAAAGCAATATGTCGCGCGCATTTGAACTGATGAATTCTTTCATCGATGAAACACCATGGAAGGAAAATGTGGATTTAATTACACGTTTGTCAAAAATCACAAAACAGGATATCATTGATTTTGCAAATAAAAATTATAACGATAACTATGTAGTGGTTTATAAAAGAACAGGCGAAGATAAAAACGTCAACAAGGTTATCAAGCCAACACTGACCCCGGTGAAGATCAACCGTGATGTGCAATCAGCCTTCCTGACTGATATTCTTGCAAAAGTTCCTTATGAAATAAATCCGGTATTTGTGGATTATGATAAGGATATTAAAAAGTTTGCTGTTGAAGATAACATTCAGTGTTATTATAATGAGAACAAGGAAAACAAAACATTTACGCTCTATTACATTTTTGAAATGGGCAGTAACAATGATAAAAAACTTGCCCTTGCAATTAATTATCTTCCTTACCTCGGAACATCCAAACTTACACCAGCCCAGGTTCAGCAGGAATTTTACAAGACAGGTTGTACTTTTGATGTAAGCAGTTCTGAAGACCAGGTATATGTTAGCTTATCGGGATTAAGTGAGAATTTTAAAAGCGGATTAGAGCTTTTCGAAAACCTGCTTGCCGATGCACAACCCGATCAGGAAGCACTTGACAATCTTGTTAGTGATATTTTAAAACAGCGCGAAGACGATAAACTTTCGAAGGATGTGATACTATGGAGCGGCATGGAGAATTATGGTACTTATGGTGCTAAGAATCCTTACACAAATATTCTTTCAGAAAAGGAATTAAAAGCTATTAAGGCCGATGAACTTATTAAGCAGATAAAAGAATTGACTTCATACCAGCACAGCATCATGTATTATGGAACTCATTCAGTAGATACATTAAAAACATTATTGAATAAATATCATAAGGTTCCGGCTACATTAAAGGCTATACCTGCTGAAACAAAATTTGAAGAGTTGCCGACAACCGAAAATAAAATTTATGTTGTTGACTATGATATGAAGCAGGTGGAAATTGTGATGCTTTCGAAATCGGAAAAATTCGATAAGGCAAATGTTCCATCAATACGTTTATTCAATGAATATTTCGGATCAGGTATGAATTCAGTGGTGTTCCAGGAATTGCGCGAATCAAAAGCCCTGGCTTACAGTTCTTATGCTGGTTATACTTCACCATATCGCCTGGACAAGAGTCATTATATATATTCGTTCATCGGAACACAGAATGATAAACTTCCCGAAGCTATGAAGGCAATGTTTGAAGTAATTAACAACATGCCAGAATCGGAAAAAAGTTTTGATGCTGCCAAAGAAGCAATAATTCAGAAGATCCGCACAGAAAGGGTTACGAAAACAAATATCCTTTTCAATTATTACAATGCTAAAAAGCTTGGAATAACCTATGATATAAGGAAAGATGTTTTTGAAAAAGTTCCTGCAATGAAGTTTGCCGATCTGCTCACATTCCAGCAAAAATACCTGAAGGATAAAAAATATACGATCCTTGTGATTGGTAAAAAGAAAGACCTTGATGTGAAAACCCTTGAGAAATATGGTAAAATTACATACCTTGAGCTTAAGGATGTTTTTGGATACTAGAAGAAATTAGTTAGGAGTCAGGAGTTATGAGTCGGGAGTATGGCGTTTTACCTATACTTCCGATTTTGCTTTTTTGCGAACTGCCTATTTTTACAATGTTATTTGGCTTCGCCGTCAAATGCTGCTTGGCAGCGTCATTCATTGTCATTCGTTTTTTTGCTGAATGCAGATTGCAGACCGCCGACTGATTTCACTGCTCACCGATTACTGTAATTGCTGACTGCCCTTTGCTGATTGTATTGAAGATTGAAGTACTGAAGACTGAGAACTACGAACTGAGGACTGCAAACTGAACAACTGCCTACTTCTTCCTATGCTGTGGCGATAAATTAAAATTCTCAGGAAATTTTGCGGTTTTTGATTTGTAAAAATCTGTGATTATTTTAAAATCTTCATCATAGTTTCCTGATGGATAAAGAGTAGGCCCAATACCACCTTCTTTTTTAGCATAATCCACGAAAGTAAGGACAATAGGGACTCCAGCCGTTTCGGCGATATGATAAAATCCTTTTTTCCAGTTAGTGGTATATTTGCGGGTACCTTCAGGTGTAATCATAAGCAGGAAATTCTCATTTTCAGCGAACATTTTACCAATAGCATTGATGGCGTTAGTGTTCCTGCTTCTGTCGACAGGTATGGCTCCCATTGATTTTATGAAAAACCCAAGAGGAAATTTGAACATTTCTTGTTTTATAAGAAATTTAATCTTCCTTATTCCTAAACTGTAAAATCCGGCTCTGCCAATCAGGAAATCCCAGCCAGAAGTATGAGGTGCAGCTATGAGGATACACTTTTTCAGGCCTACTGGCATTTCGCCGACAATCTTCCAGCCAATAATTTTAAGAAATAAAAGAGATAAAAATTTTCGCATAGGTTAGTCATGAAAATTGAGGGGCAAATTTATACAAAAGCCATTGATAATCATAGCGAATTTTTCGCATACTTCTGAATAAGGTGGACAAGTCTTGCTTCATCAATTGGTTTGGAAATATAATCATCCATCCCCGCATCCTGAAACTTTTCTTTATCCCCTGTAACAGCATATCCGGTAATTGCGATGATGGGTGTGTGAATGCCGGATGTTTTCTCTTTTTCTCTTATCCTGTGCGTTGCTTCAAAGCCATCAAGAATTGGCATTTGCCCGTCCATGAGGATGACATCATATTGGTTGAGGTCGAACTTTTCAAGTGCTTCAATTCCATTGCTTGCAGTATCAACTTGAAATCCTTTCCCTGTAAGAAATCCTTTAAGATAAAGCTGATTAATCCTGTCATCCTCTGTCACCAAAATTTTCAGATTTAATTTTGATAGGTCTTTATCTGGATATGTTGGTTGTACCACTTTTTTTAAAGGTTTAACGGGTAGATCGAAAGGAATTACAATAATAAAAGAACTTCCTTTGCCGAATTCGCTGGAAAAACTAACAGTTCCGTTCATAAGGTCGGTATATCTTTTTACAATAGCAAGCCCTAGTCCGGTACCCGAATATTCTTTAGTAGTAGAACTGTCAAGCTGTGTAAATGACTGGAACAACCGGTCATGATCTTCTTCTTTAATTCCAATGCCAGTATCAGTAACTTTAATGATGAGGGAAACCTTTTCATTTTCAGTTTTCTTACTTCTCACTGATATTGCTACCCTGCCTTCCGTCGTAAATTTAATGGCATTACTAACCAGGTTCAGTAACACCTGTCTAAGCTTGATGCCATCTCCATAAAGGGAAGCAGGAACATCTGAGTCGATTTTGTACGACAGGTCAAGTTTCTTAAATTTCGCACTTGCCTGGTACGAAGAATAAACTTCTCTAATTAGTTGCTCAACTTCAAAATTACTTTTAAACAACTCGACTTTATTTGCTTCAATTTTTGAAAAGTCAAGAATGTCGTTTACAATATTCAGAAGGTTATAGGAGGATATCCTTAAAGATTCGATAATCTCTTTATATTGTTCATTCAATTCCGATCTTGCAAGTGAATTAGACAATCCAATAATGGCATTTAAAGGGTTTCTTATTTCATGGCTCATATTGGCCATAAACCCAGATTTTGCATTATTAGCTGATTCAGCAATTTCCTTGGCTTTGTTTAACTCGGCTTCAGTTTTTTTACGAACTTCTATTTCTTGTAAAAGCAGGTTTTTCTGGTTGTAAAAATGATCAATCAACGATGAAATCCTTCCAAATTCTGTCTTTTTAAGTTTTAATGTTTTCAGATAGGAGGCATCGTCATTATCCAGGCTCCTTATGATATCTCTAATAGGATCATTAATCCATATTTTAATTTTAATTAAAAACAACAACAATGTAACTATGGAAATTAACAGCAAGATCATGGAAATATTGATTGTATTACTTAAATCTTTAGAAAAATGCTCGCTTTTATAAAATCTAAGATTAGCTAAGTGGTTACCATAAATATCGCTTAATTCATATAAAACAACTCCTTTTTGTTCTGCTGAATCTTCCGCTGTTTCCTGATTGTATTTTCCAAAGTCGATTGATATGGTAAACCCCGACAATTTTGATAATTCGCGTATAAAATTTTCATCCCAGAGCTTTCCACCAATAATAAAACCTTTAGCTTTTGTTTTATGACTAATATCATTTACAGGGACAACCGTAGCGCCGAAAAGCTCAACAAGTAAATTCCCTGCCATAATAAATGAATGGCTTAATGTTTTGTTTTTAAACAAATAGGAAACTTCATCATTGGTTAGATAGATATTATTAGCCTCCAAGCTGTCTGTGTCAATATAAAATACACGTTTGGAATTTTTATCATAAAGCCATACATACGTAAAATTAAAAGTTGGAATGAGGATGCCAATATTATTGAGGCCCCATGTTGAATTAGGGGATTCAGCAAAATCAACCATTTCATTCCATTCAGAATTGTTTTTAATCGGGTTTAGAAAACTTTTTGAATTAAATTCCATAAAGTTTTTTACCATCGACTTATCACTTATTATTTTTTCCTGAAGATATAAATTTTGTTCTTTTTTTTGCAGGATAAAGAATATAATAATACCTGTAAAGAAGATTACGACAAGAGATAGATATAGAAGAATTATTTTATTTTGTAATCTCATAAATAAAACACATTTGTTATTTCTCAAAAATGGTCTAATCAATATTTATATACAAATTTACGATATTGACTTAAGCAAATGATTGTTGCACGATATTTATTTTGGAAATACATTTCTTTGGTTTTTTTATTTTTGAAAATATCTGACTTAAAAAACTATTTAAATTGCCTTCTATGACTATAAAAGACCATATTCTTTCTTTTTTAAATGAATTAATTTTTTACAGAAATTTGACAAAGTAGAAAACTGGCAAAAGGTCTTATGAATTTCTCCTGATAATTTTTTTTATTCAAGTATTTTAAACGATCATGAAGTAAGGGAAATTACTTATATTTATACGAGAAAACCCTTAGTTTTCGAATTTTCTAACCCACTCATTTAAAATTAATTATCAACAAAATCTCAATTTAGAATTATTCTAAATTGAGATTAATACCTAGCTGGCTTGCAGTAATTACGATAGATGTGCATTGCTTAACAATTGAAAATAGATTGTTTGACTGTGGTTTTTCGCTATTTATGGTAACAATTCATCGATTTAGCCTTGCACATTTAAAGCGTACGTCGTATCTTTGTAAGATAATTAAACATTTTAGGTGACATTTATACAATCTTCATCGAAATTTAATATTTAAAATTGGTGTGAGAAAAAATATACACCCCCATAATTGTTTTTTTACCCCACGGAAATTATTTGGAAATAATATTTTGCCGATTCTCTTTGTTTTATTTTTTCTTGCCTTTGCTGGTAAGGGGTGGGGGCAAACATCAATCAATATATATACTGAAGATTTTTCCAGTTCTACACCAACTGGTTGGCTAATATATAATGCTGGTAGCGGTAATAACTGGAATCCTTCAGGTACTGTTACTCCTTTTAATGGATTATATGATTTATACTACATATATAATGCTTCTTATGCGGCTAATACATGGGCTTTTACTAAGGGAATATCTATGACTGCAGGTAATACATACAGGGTTGAGTTTTATCAAGAAGTATATAATTCTCTCTATCCTGAAAAATTACAAGTTACTGTTGGTAATGCTCAAACAGTAGCCAGCCAAACTACAACATTGTATAATAATAGCAATTTAACTAATACTTCCTACACAAATAGGGTTTCTAGTGAATTTAGCCCATCCACATCGGGAATATATTATTTTGCTTTTAATTGTTATTCTGTTGCTAATATGTCTAGATTAATGGTAGATAATGTCAGGATTTATGAAACGTGCTCTTCGCCTACGTCAATTATAACTCAAAATTTTGATGGAGTTACTACGCCGAGTATGCCTATTAATTGGACTGTTGCTGATGTAGCATCTGATGGTGTTTATTGGAAAACAACTACTAGTTATACTCCAAATTCTTCTCCAAACGCTATGTATATCTATTATAATACAAATGGCACTACTCCTTTAAATGACTGGGCTATTAGTCCCGGACTTAGTTTGCAAGCTGGGGTAACTTACCTTATTAAGTTCAAATATAAAGCATTGAGTTCATCATATTTGGAAAAACTTAAAGTTTCCTGGGGTTCATCAGCTACTGCAGCTGGTATGACCAATGCTACTGGTTTTGATAATACCGGATTTACAAATACCGCATTTGCTGATGGAGTGGGAACAATAACCCCAAGTTCAAGTGGCACATACTATGTGGGATGGCATGGATATAGCACTGCAGATAAAAATGGGATTGTTGTTGATGATATTTCAATTGTAACTTGTTCTGCATGTAATCCCCCTGCAGTTGAAGCAGGAACAGCTTTTACTAAAACATGTACTTCAAACTCATCAGGAGCACAAATAGGTGAAACAGCAAGTTCGGGCAGTACCTATTCATGGAGCCCAACAACAGGATTAAGCAACTCAACTGTAAGCAATCCTACAGCCAATCCAACAACTACGACAACATATACTGTGACTGAAACTGTCACAGCCACCGGGTGTACAGCAACAGATAACATAGTTGTAACTGTAAACACAACAGCACCTACAGCAGGAATTACTAACAATACAGGAACCACAGTGCTTACTTGCGCTACAACATCCATTAGCGTAACAGCTACAGGAGGGACAAGCTATGCATGGTCGGGCGGTTCAACACCTGGTACTGCGGCCAATACACTAACATCTATTGGTACCTATCCCGTTACCGTTACCGGAGCAAATGGTTGCACATCGACAGCAGGCATCACAATCACATCAAATACAACTCCGCCAACAGTCGGTATTACAAACAATACTGGAACCACAGTGCTTACATGCTCCACAACGTCTATTAGCGTGACAGCAACTGGAGGAAGCAGCTATGCATGGTCAGGCGGTTCTGCACCGAGTGCTGCAACCAATATATTGATTGCAGCAGCAACATATACGGTGACCGTTACCGGAGCCAATGGATGCACTGCTACATCAGGAATTACAATTACATCGAATACAGCTACACCAACTGCGGGCATTACAAACAATTCAGGAACTACCGTTCTGACATGTGCTGCACCTTCAATCAGTGTGACAGCGACAGGAGGAATCAGCTATGCATGGTCGGGCGGTTCTACACCAAGTACTGCAGCCAACATATTGACAGCAGCTGGTACATATACTATTACAGTGACAGGAGCCAATGGATGTACTGCAACATCAGGCATCACAGTAACATCAACAATAACTCCACCAACAGCAGGTATCACGAACAATACCGGTACTACTGTGTTGACCTGCTCTACAACTTCAATCAACCTAACAGCAACTGGCGGAACCAGCTATGCCTGGTCAGGAGGCTCTACCCCAGGTACCGCAGCAAATACAATGACTTCTGCCGCAACATATACGGTAACTGTGACATCAGCTGCCGGATGTACAGCAACAACAGGTATCACAATAACATCGAATACCACACCACCTACAGCAGGAATCACGAACAATACAGGAACTACAATATTGACCTGTTCAACAACCTCTATAAGTGTCACAGCAACAGGAGGTACCAGCTATGCATGGTCGGGTGGCTCTACGCCCAGCACTGCAGCAAATTCGTTAACATCTGCCGGGGCATATACAGTAACCGTAACTGCAGCTAATGGATGTACTGCAACATCAAGCATTACAATTACACTTAATAATTTGCCTTCTGCTCCAGCGACCGGAACCCATTCACCATCTACAACTCAAATAGTTTGGAATTGGAATACAGTTGGTGGTGCAACAGGTTATAAGTGGAATACAACGAATAGTTATGCTTCTGCAACCGATATGGGTGCGGTTTTAACTAAAACAGAAACAGGTCTTACATGCAATACTGCATATACGCGTTATGTTTGGGCTTATAATACTTGTGGAAACTCAAGTGCCACCACACTAAGTTCAACAACATCAAGCTGTGGTAATGGTACATGTGGCAGCCCTTATCTAATGACATGTGGTACTATATATTCAGGGACACTTGCGACCACTGGCGGTAATTGGTCAACTTATACAAGTTGTTCATATACTGAACCAGGCGCTGAGAAAGTGTATTCCTACACACCAACTGTAACAGGTGATTATACTTTTACAGGTACTAATGATGCTGGTGATGCAGATTTCTTTTTAATGAGCACATGTGGTAATGCAGGAACAAATATTTATGGAAGTTGCTGGAGTAGTGGTGATATTACAGTCACTCTAAATGGCGGAACCACTTATTATTTAATAGCGGATAATTATAGCAGTTCTCTGACAGCTGATTATACGGTAACGGTTGGTTGCCCTGCTGGTGACCCCTGTTCATCTGTTACAGCTATAAGTGGTTGTGGCTCATCATACTCACAAACCGCCAGCCTGAGCGGTTCTGGAGCATGGTATGGAAGTTCAAGTAACCCATGTGGTTATACAACACCTGGACAAGAAAAAATATATAGTTTTATACCATCAACTACAGGTTCGTATAATGTCGCTGTAACAGCAACTGATGGTACTTACATCGATTACATGTATAAGGCATCCAGTTGTTCCTCATCTGGCTGGACTTGTATCGATGATATTTCTGATCCGGGTACATACGGTCCATTTTCATTAACAGCAGGCACAACATATTATTTTTTACTTGATGACGAAAATACTACAGCCAGCAGCCAAACTTTTTATATTACTTGTGTAGGAGCAGCCGAAATGACAGTGCCATCTTCAGGTAGCAACTCATATACTGTTTGTTTTGGAAACCTTTATGATTATGGGGGCTCAGCAGGAAATTATGGTACTTCCTGGAGCGGTTATACAGTTTTATATCCGGGTACAGCTGGAAACAAGATAAGCCTTGAAGGAACTACTGCAGGAGAAAGTTGTTGTGATTATATTTACATATATGATGGAATAAACACGAGTGCAACTCTGATTGGAACCTATGTTGCCAACAGCGGTACGGTTCCTCCAGTTACTGCAACCAATGTAGATGGAGCGCTCACCGTTCAATTTGTTTCTGATGGATCGGTTGTGGGTGCAGGTTTTGATTTGACAATTTCTTGTGTCACACCGGGTATAATAGTACCTTCGACTGGTAACAATAGCTATACAACCTGTAATGCCCATATTTATGATCATGCTGGAGGAGGCACAGATTATAGTTGCAATGTAAACGGATATTCAATAATATATCCAACTGATCCATCAATGTCGGTCCAGCTTACAGGAACATATGACGTTGAATCAGGATATGATTATATTTATATTTATGATGGTGCTGGAACTTCAGGTACACTTTTAGGAACATTTTCAGGTACTGGTAATTCAAGCATTGGAACCATCATTTCATCTGGTGCAAATATTCCTCTGACGATTAAATTTACAAGTGATGGCTCCGTTCAATATTCAGGATTCGATTTTGAAATCTCATGTTATTCTCCCTGTACTCTGCCATCAACTCCAGCCAATCCAACAGCTGCTGCAAGCCCGGCTTGCGCAAGCACAACACTAACAGCTGCCGCAGCTCCTGCAGGTGTTTCGTTTTATTGGCAAGGAACAAATTCAAGTGGAACCAGTACTACTGATCCTGCTACCTCCCCTTTAACTGTTTTGGCATCAGGTATATATTATTTAAGAGCTCAACGTGATGCTGGCGGTTGCTGGTCAGCTGCTTCAGGAAGCGTGACAGTTACCATTAACCCGAATTCATCGGGAGGCATTGTTTCGGGCGGTTCTACAATATGTTCGGGTAGTACAAGCGGAGTACTGACTTTAAGTGGACATACGGGAAGTGTTACAAAATGGCAGTACTCAAATGATAATTTTGTTTCGAACATTGTTGACATCTCTAACACCAGCACAACTTATACATCCGGTACACTAGCATCCACAACATATTTCAGGGCGGTTGTAACTAATAGTCCATGTGGTGCTGAATATTCTTCAGTTGCAATAGTGACCATAACTCCAACATCAGTGGGAGGAACACTTACTGGTGGAACCACTCCAATATGTCTTGGTTCAGGTACCGGTACCATTACATTAAATGGAAATACGGGCAGTATCATAAAATGGCAGAAAAGATTGAATGGCGGTTCATGGACAGACATTTCGAACACCAATGCTACTTTTTCTGAAACGCCTTCAGCCGCAGGTACATGGGGTTACTGTGCAGTTGTTCAAAACAGTCCTTGCTCCCAGGTGCAGTCGAGCATTGTATCGATAGTTGTTTCAGCTGCAACTATTGGCGGATCTGTTACAGGTGGCTCAACACCTATCTGCTTATCTTCAAATACCGGCATAATGACATTAAGTAGTCATACAGGTTCTATTGTTAAATGGCAAAAAAGATTAAACGGTGGTGCCTGGACTGATATCACGAATACATTAACAACCTATAGTGAAATACCGTCTTCTTCTGGAATTTGGGATTACAGAGCAGTTGTTCAAAATAGCCCTTGTTCTTTGGAATATTCAAATTACAGAACAATTACTGTGAACACACTATCTGGTTCATCACCAGGAACTGCTACTGCTAATCCATCAACGATTTTCACAGGAAGTTCGTCTAACCTATCAGTAACAGGTGGTTCATTAAGTTATGGTTCTGATTATTATTGGTACTCGGGAAGTTGTGGTGGAACTCCGGTTGGAACGGGTTCGAGTATATCTGTGTCGCCTAGTACTACGACAACCTACTATGTAAGAGTGGAAAGTTCTCCATGTTCTCCATCACCAAGTTGTGTATCAGTAACCGTGACTGTTGGTTCTCCTCCAACTGGTGTATACAACTTTGGTGCAAACATACAGATAAGTGATAATGCTCATTTTTACATCGATGGTGGTAGTGATGGCGATTTTGGTACAGGAACACTCGGATCTGATGGAACGATAACTGTCTTAGGCACCGGTGGATTTGTTGATTTGGAAGGTGATTGGAAAAACGAAGTATCAGGTGGTGGTTATGTTTATACAACAGATAAAGGAACAACTGAATTTCTGGGAGCAAATCAACTAATTGGTGGTACGCAAGAAACACATTTCTATAATCTTTATTTAACTTCAACAGGAACTAAAACGCTCGATCTTAATACACAAGTTGGTGGAACTACGACAAAGACGGGTGTCTTAACATTAGATAATGATGTAGCATTTAATTTGAATCAACATACGGTAAATTTAACAAATCCGGCTAATACAGCAATTGTAAGAAATGGTACCAGTTACGTTATCAGTGAAAATGAGAACAGTAAAATAAAATGGGATATTGGAATAAACACAGGTCTATACACATACCCATTTGGAAGATTTTCGGGATCACTAAGATATATACCTTTCTTATTTAATATATCTTCTGCTGGAACTGGTTCTGGTAGTGTTACTGTATCGACTTATCATACAGGTTCAGATAATTTGCCATTACCAAGTACAGTGACTAATATATTAGCTGCAGGAATAAATAATTCATTAAATATGGCCGATCGTTATTGGATAATAACGCCATTATCTTACACTACAATACCTACAGCGAACGTTACCTTTAACTACGAATATGCTAATGGAACGGACAATGAATTTTATACACCAAATACTATTACAGAAAGTGATCTGCAAGCACAAAGATGGAATGGTACACAATGGGAATCCCCAATAGGTAGTGATGCATCGCATTATGTTATAACCCCGGCAATAAATACATTTTCACCTTGGGTATTAGTTAGCAAAAGACAACCTTTGCCTGTTGAGCTACTGAATTTTGATGCTCATTGTCTGAATAATAAAATTGAATTAAAATGGTCAACAGGATCGGAAACAAATAACGATTATTTTACGATAGACAGATGTCTGGATACATTGCAATGGGAAACGCTTACAACAGTGAGTGGTGCAGGAAACAGCAATACAATTAATCAATATTCTGCGAGTGATAATAATCCGTATGCTTCAACGGTGCAAGGGATTAAGCCAACATATTACAGATTGAAGCAGACTGATTTTGATGGACAATATGAATATTATGGTCCGATCGTTTCTGTTTGTGAAGAAAATATTACCGAAAATCTTAATGCTTTTGTAAACGACAGCAGAAATATAATTGTTGACTTTAATACACTGACAGGCTTGGAGTATACCATATGTTTATTCGATGACAGGGGACGGCAACTGATAGCTTACAAAAATGTTTCTGATGAAGGATTTAATGAAGTTACTTTTAACACGATTGGATTTAATAATGGAATTTATATTTTGGTGTTCATGAATGAAAAAGAATATATTACCCGAAAGATATTACTTAATTAAAATAATTTCTGAATTATGAAAACATATATTTCAAAAGGTATAAAACATTTAATTGTTTTACTCATTTTATTTATTTCGGCTAAATCCATGGGGCAGAACGTTTGTATAAGTGCATCTGGCGTTGCGCCGGAAGCATCAGCAATGCTTGAAGTTCTATCATCAAACAAAGGATTATTAATTCCACGAGTTGCATTGACGGGTGGAACAACATCCTCAACACCAATTGCAACGCATCCTAAAGATTGGTTGATAGTTTTTAATACAGCAACAACAGCCCTCGGTTCAAATGATGTTACTCCTGGTGTTTACTATTGGGATATTTCAGATAAATGGGTTCGTATGGGTAAAGTTTATACCTGTAGTAATGGCTTAACATTAGTAAGCGATGATTTTCAACTCGGTGGTACTTTAATAAAGAATACAACTATTGCACAAGGTGCTTGGAATATGATATATAATCTTGATGGAGTTGGTAATTTTGATATTCAGGATAATGGAACATCAAAATTTTATGTTAAAAACGATGGGATGGTTGGAATAAACACAAGCAGCCCAACACTCCAGTTAACTTTGGGTGGTGCTAATACAGTTTTTGGTGTTGATAATACTGCAATTTTTCAGGCCAAAAACAGTGCAGGAACATATGAAAGCTATTTAACCCCACGCGGAAGCGATAATATTACATATCTGAATTATGGCGCTTCAGGGTTTAATATTCGTAATAACAGCAGTACTTCTACTATGTTTATGACTAATGGTGGAAATGTAGGAATCGGTACTACTTCCCCGAGTTCTTTATTTTCAGTTGGTTCAACTTCGCAGTTTCAGATTGATGCAAATGGAGACCCAATTAAAATAAAAAATTTGACATATAGCTGGCCTACTTCATATAACGCAGGAATTGGAACTGTTCTTCGCAATAATGGAAATGGAACACTGACCTGGGCGCAAATTGGTGGAGGGACAAAAATACTCGATACAACTTTAGTTAATGTGACCGTTTTTAATCTTGCTGGACTGAATGGCAATAATGACATAGGTTACAGGGTCATATTAATGGGGAATCATCCCAACTCTAATGGAACCATGAAGTATTGCTGGATACAACCTAATGGTGATAATAATTCAGCACATTATTCTTATAGCCTTGATGCTTATTGGGGTATTACAAACGGGGGGTCAACTGGATGGACTTATTCAGGTTATTCACAGGCAGGTGTGGTATTATATGCAACATATTCCGCTGATAATATAACCTATGTTGAATCTGAAGCTATTTTAAATTCTTTTACTGGATCTCGCAGGCACCTAATTGGACAGTATAGCCTTGGACGTAGCACTGGCATTGGTTTAACAGTCAATGTTATTGCGGGCTTATGGACAGATGATACAACAAACATTACATCATTAAAATTTAATTTCACCGGAAGCAACGGTTTTACAGGAAGATTGATTGTATATAAATTCCAACAGTAATATAAGTAACACCTAAAAATCACAAGATATGAAAACAAGCAATTTCTTAAAATATAGCCTCATAACAGTATTTGTATTTTTAGGAGGTTTTGCCTTTTCTCAGAAGAACATGCCTTCTATTGACTCATATAATTTTACTAATGGGAGCATAATAGTTTCTGATGATGGTACCATGTCTGGAAATTACAGTACTTCTAAACAGTCTTACGATGCAACTGTTATTGGAGTTTATGTGAAAGAAACAATTAAAATTGATACAACTAGCGGACCCCAGATAATTTCTACAAAAAACAATTCCATAGCATCAACCGGAATAGTCTCTGTTCAATACAACACCGAAAATGGCACCATAAAAAAAGGAGATTTGATTACAACATCTGCAACAGCTGGTGTTGGAATGAAAGCTACAAAATCCGGGGTTATTATTGGTGTTGCATTGGAAGATGCAGTTACTGAAAGAGGATTGATTAAAATCCGACTGATGATTCAATATGTAAGTTTATAAATTTACCTTATCGAATTTAGTATATTCAAAGCAATCAGCTTATCATATAGCTCCATGTTCTATATGATAAACATAAGTTGTATATTCATAACTGATAAAAATTTTCATAGCTGAAAAAAAAACAGATGCCGAAAGCATTCTTTGTTTTAACAGAAATATTGAATATTTTAATTCCCAGCTATTTCTTCAAACTTTCAATCTGCTCTTCCAGAACCTTTATTTTTGCTTCCGCATCAGCCATTTTCTTCCGCTCGGCTTCTACAATAGCAGCAGCTGCATTACTAACGAAATTCTGGTTGCTGAGTTTTTTTGATACGCTATTCAAAAATCCTTTGGTATAACTAAGTTCTTCAGTTAATTTCTTGATTTCTTCTTCAGCATTAAAGTTTGTGGTAACCGGAATATAAAACTCTGTATTCCTCACCACGAAAGTAAAAGCACCATCAACTTTTTCTGTGACATAGTCAAGTGATTCAAGGTTGCAAAGTTTCGAAACAATGCCGTCAAAAGTTAAATCGGGTTGTTCGTTATAGTTTTTCTTAATTGAAAGTTTTATGGTTTCCTTGTTTGGAATATTCTTGTGAGCCCTGACATTCCTCACTTCCATGATCACATCTTTTGCGGTATCAAATTTCTCGATAATGCTTTTATTTATTTTTTCTGCTTTGGGAAGGGAAGCAAGTAAAATGCAATCATTATCATTTCTTTCAGCAATAAGATGGTATAATTCTTCAGTAATGAAAGGCGTGAAAGGATGCAGCAATTTAAGCAGTTTTTCAAAAATTTCGATTGTAGTTTCAATTGTTGCTTTGTCAATTGGTTGCTGGTATGTGGGTTTAATCATTTCGAGGTACCATGAGCAGAAATCATCCCATACCAGTTTGTAAACACTCATGAGCGCATCGGAAACCCTGTATTTATCGAAGTGATTATTGATAGTTTCAATTTCCTGATTCATTCTTGCGTTGAACCATTCAATGGCAATACGGCTTGAATCGGGCTGTTCCAGCTTATCATCAATTTCCCAGCCTTTTATTAAGCGAAATGCATTCCAGATTTTATTACAGAAATTCCTTCCCTGTTCGCATAAGCCTTCGTCAAAAGGCAGATCGTTTCCAGCAGGTGAACAAAATAACATACCGATACGTACACCGTCGGCACTGTATTTTTCCATCAGTTCGATAGGGTCAGGCGAATTGCCAAGTGATTTCGACATCTTACGTCCCTGTTTGTCGCGGACAATTCCAGTGAGATAGACATTTTTAAATGGAATGTCTTTCCTGTATTCAAGTCCGGCCATTATCATACGTGCCACCCAGAAGAAAAGAATTTCGGGAGCAGTAATCAGATCATTGGTGGGATAATAATATTTTATGTCAGGATTATCCGGATGACTGATGCCGTCAAAAACCGAAATCGGCCATAGCCATGAGGAAAACCAGGTATCAAGCACATCTTCGTCTTGCTTTATTTCTTCCGCTTTAAGGTCGAGATTGTATTTTTCTTTTGCCTTTTTGATTACCTCTTCAATTGATAATGCAGCAATAATTTCTCCGTTTGGAAGGTAATATGCGGGAATACGATGCCCCCACCACAATTGCCGCGATATACACCAGTCCTTTACATTTTCCATCCAGTGCCTGTATGTATTTTTAAATTTTGCAGGATGAAATTTTATTGTGTCGTCCATTACCACGTCAAGCGCAGGTTTTGCAAGTTCAGCCATTTTCATGAACCATTGCATGGAAAGCTTTGGTTCTATTACTTCATCAGTTCTTTCAGAATAACCAACTTTATTTACGATATCTTCGGTTTTAACCAGTTGTCCGCTTTCGGTAAGCAAATCAACCATTTTCTTTCTTGCTTTAAAACGGTCTTCGCCTATCAGCAATTCAGCTTTTTCGTTCAGTGTTCCGTTATCATTGAAAATATCAATGCTGGGAAGTTTATGTTTTATTCCGAGGTTGTAGTCGTTTATATCATGAGCGGGAGTAACTTTCAATGCACCGGTTCCGAATTCACGCTCAACATATTCATCATAGATAATAGGAATGGAGCGGTTGATAAGAGGTACCAGGGCTTTCTTGCCCTTAAAATTTTTATATCTTTCATCTTCAGGGTGAACACAGATTGCAGTATCGCCCAATATAGTTTCCGGACGTGTTGTAGCAATGGTGATCCATTCGTCAGTTGTTCCTTCAATTAAATACCGGACATAAAATAATTTTGAATTTACTTCTTTATAATTCACTTCTTCATCCGATACTGCTGTCAGTGCTTTTGGATCCCAGTTCACCATGCGAACACCCCGATAGATAAGCCCTTTATCGAACATGTCGATAAAAACAAGCAGTACTGATTTTGATAATGTATCGTCCATTGTAAACCTTGTACGTTCCCAATCGCAGGAAGCACCAAGTTTTTTAAGCTGTTCCAAAATTATTCCGCCATGCTTGTGTGTCCAATCCCATGCATGTTTCAGAAATTCTTCCCGCGTAAGATCTTTTTTGCTGATGCCTTCTTCTTTTAGTTTATTCACAACTCTTGCCTCTGTGGCAATGGAAGCATGATCTGTTCCCGGAAGCCATAGCGCATTTTTTCCAAGCATGCGTGCGCGGCGGACAAAAATATCCTGAATGGTATTATTCAGCATGTGGCCCATGTGTAAGACTCCTGTAACGTTTGGTGGTGGAATCACTATGCAATAGGGTTCACGCTCATCGGGAACGGAGCGGAAAAGTTTATGATCCATCCAGTACTTGTACCATTTATCCTCAACCTGTGAAGGATCGTATTTGGTTGCTATTTCCATTAGTATTGTAATTTCAAAATTCGTGCAAAGTTAGGAAAAATGATTTATTCATTGAAATTGCAAGGAAGTTCAATAGATCGGGTTGAATTTATATTTGGTACTTGTGTATTTCGAAAAATTCATGTAGGTTTGTTTATCTAAGAATAACTCATATGAAATTTGATGAGAACTATACGGAATTCCTTCCTGCGAAGCGTGTTTCAGGGGATGCGATAATGAAATCATATCGTTCCTTCGATACGCAGGAATTTATAAAAGCCGTATTTGATGCTGCCCCCGGTATAGTAATGATATTGAATGATCATCGTCAGGCTGTATATGTAAACCAAAAACTTTTTGAAACATTGCCCGGAAAACAATTGAATGATGTGCTTGGATACAGGCCTGGTGAGATTTTTAATTGCATCAATGCCATTAAATCTCCCGGCGGATGTGGAACTTCAAAAGCATGCAGGGTTTGCGGTGCAGCTGCAGCAATAATTGAATCGATGATGCATTCTGTAAAATCAGAAAAGGAATGCAGAATAACTTCTGTTGAAGATGAAAAGAATAATTCTTTGGAATTGATGGTTAGCGCTGCTCCCATAATCGTGGACAATGAGAATTATTATATTTTTACTATTGCCGATACCAGTAATGAAAAGAGGAGAAAAGTACTGGAGCAGGTTTTTTTTCATGATGTTGTGAATATTGCAGGCGGTCTTAAAAATATTATCAGCTTGATGAAGAATCCGGAAGATATCGGCGATGATATTAATTTGCTTGAAATGGCAGATGTCTCAGCATCCAGTCTGCTGGAGGAAATATTATCACAGCGAGCACTTCTTGCTGCAGAAAATGGGGATCTTCGTCCAGAATTTAAGGAAATCCAATCGCATGACGTGTTTCTGGATGTGTATCATATCCTTTCAAAAAACGATAGTTCCCTGACAAAGAAAATCGTTATTGAAAAAAAATCAGAAAACACACTTTTTTATACGGACAAAATTTTAATACTAAGAGTTCTTCTGAACCTGACCAAAAATGCAATTGAAGCTTCGGGTGATTTTGATGTAGTTACTTTATACAGCAGAAAATTAGATAATGATGTTGAATTTGCTGTTCACAACAATGGCGTAATGCCCGAAGATGTGCAGTTGCAGATATTCCAGCGATCGTTTTCCACCAAAGGATCTAACAGGGGAATAGGCACTTACAGTATAAAACTTTTTACCGAACGTTACCTTAACGGGAAAGTTTGGTTTACATCCAAGAAGGACGATGGCACCACTTTTTATGTAAGATATCCGCTTTATCAGAAATAAATTCCGGATGAAAAATATTTTTCTTTTACTTTTTCTTTTACCGTTTGCAGCATTTGCTGATAAAACGTCCGACAGCCTGAAGTCCTTGCTGGTAAATGCAAGCGGCAAAGATAAGATCAGTATCTTAAACCAGTTAAATGTTGAAGTTCGCGCTTCTTCTCCAAAAGAAGCTTTGATATATTCTGAATTGGCCAGTAAGATGGCTACAGAATCAAAGGATACAGCGGCTCTGGCAATCTCATTGAAAAACACTGGCCTGGCTTATTATTTTATGGGTGATTTTAAAAAAGCTACTGTTGTCACAATGCAATCACTTAAGTTTTATGAAGCATTGGCTGATGATCAAGGTATTTCAGCTTGCAACAATAATCTTGGTTTATTTTATTCGGAGTTTGGCCAGTATTCAAAAGCTATTGCATATTTTCAGCAATCATTAATTTTTGATAAGAAAAGAAAGGATACCGCAGGTATTGCTGCCAGTCTTGTGAACATAGGACAAATATATCAACTGCAGGGTAATTACAGCAAGGCGCTTGAATCCTATAAAAAATCACTTGAACTTTCTATGGCCGTAAATGATAATTATAGCGAAGGTCTTGCCTTGATAAATATAGGAGCGTTGTACAATCAGTCGGAGCAATATGATAAGTCTGTTATTTATTATAAACAGGCTCTTGATATTTTTACAAAACTGGACGACAGTTATAATGTTGCACTTTGTTATAGCAATATTGGCGCTTCTTTGCTCGATGGTGGAAAGGTAGATGATGCTAAGAAGATACTTGACAAATCGCTCTCCTTAAATAGAAAAATTGATAATCAAAATGGTGTTGCTATTGCACTTCGTAATATCGGACTTTACTATGAAGCAAAGAATGAAGAGGACAGTGCACTCGACTATTTCTTTAAGTCCATTCAGATCGAGTTGGAGCAAAACAATATTGCCGATGTTGCGACACTTCTAAAAGATAAAGGTGAGCTTTATTTGAAAAAGGGAACGAACGAAACAGCTGTAAACTTTTTCCTGAACAGCCTTGAATTTGCAAGAGAAATAAACTCTCCGCATGTTATCCGTGATGATTATTCCGGATTGTCAGAAGCATACGCCAATATCAAAGATTTTGAAAATGCATATAAATACAGCATACTTTATATAACAATCCACGATAGCCTGAATGCATTGAATGCAGGACTTTTCAATGAAGACACCCTTGTTTCTCCAACAAGTGATTCAGTTAAAAATAACTTAGCTGAGCAAGAAAACAAAACATCTCATGGAATTCCATACTACAGAATTTTTACCTGGGTTTTTCTTGTGGGTTTTATTGTTGTTGGAATCCTTTATTATCGGGAGAGCAAAAAGAATTCTCGGAAGGAAAAATAATTTTAAATTCTTTTTGCAACAAAAATTTTGAGGCTTTATATAAGCTTGTCATTTCGACCAACCACCAATTGTCAGGCTGAGGAGCGAAGCGTCTCAAAGCCTGATATACGTATGTCATACTTCGAGACGACCGCTGAAAGACGGTCTCCTCAGCATGACAATAATATTATTAATAAAGTTTCTCTCTCTTAATAAGGTAGGGCAGGAGCACTTCGCGGAAGCCTTCATTCACATCAGCTTCCACGAAATCAACATGGTATTGTCCGCATTTTAATTTTATCAGATTTTTATAATCGGACATTGACTTACGATAGTGATCCTTGATTTCGTTGGGATGCAGTTTTAATTCTTTTCCAGTTTCAAGATCAATAAATTTATAAGGCCTGTTCTCAAATTCAAAATCTACTTCTTTCGATTTATCCACCACGTGAAAAAGAATTACTTCATGTTTGTTGTGTCTCAGGTGTTGTAAGGAAGACAGCAGTTCATTCGATTTCTCCGAATTGTCCATCATGTCGCTGAAAATTACAACAAGCGAACGTTTGTGAATATTATCAGCTAGGTAATGCAGCGCATCGGTGGCGTTAGTTTGTTTCGGCTTTTCAGTTTTTGTTTTTCTGAGAAGTTTGTCCATTTCTGCGTAAAGCATCCGATGGTGCACAGCACTTGACTTTGCATGTGTATGCAATTCGATTGTATCAGAAAATAAACTGAGCCCTACAGCATCACGTTGCCGCTTCAGCAAGTATACCAAGGCTGCAGCACAATATACAGAAAACGAAATTTTATTGAACTTTCCTTTGGCAGGGTTGCTTGTTTCCGGATAATACATCGAAGATGAATTATCAATAATAATCTGGCAGCGAAGATTGGTTTCTTCTTCGTAACGTTTTACAAAAAGTTTTTCCGTACGGCCGAATAATTTCCAGTCGATGTGCCGGGTGGATTCGCCCTTGTTATAAAGCCTGTGTTCGGCAAATTCAACAGAGAATCCATGGAACGGACTCTTATGAAGGCCGGTAATAAAACCTTCCACAACCTGTTTTGCTATTAGCTCAAGGTTGCCAAACTGTTCAATTTCATTATGGTTTAATGGCTGCTCCAAAGGTTAAATTATTTTATAATTCTAAAACGTAATAAGCAGCATTCTATTATTCGCGAAAATAAATGCTTATTTGAGCAAAGCATCAATCTTTCCGGCAAGTGTCTGTTTGGGAACTGCGCCAACCTGTTTGTCTACAACCTGTCCATTCTTAAAAAATAAAATTGTTGGTATATTGCGCACACCATATTTTGCAGTGATACCGGGGTTTTCATCCACATCCACTTTTCCCACAAGCGCTTTGCCTTCATATTCATTTGCAAGTTCAACAACTAAAGGTGTAATCATTCTGCATGGTCCGCACCATTCAGCCCAGAAATCAACAAGAACAGGTTTGTCAGACTTGATTACAAGTTCTTCAAAATTTGTGTCAGTAAATTCTATTGCCATAAGTGTTTATTTTTTTACAAATTTAGCTTTTTTTAAAAAGCCAAATATCCTTAGTTAATTTTAAATTTTATTTCGGGAATATTAGCAATAATTTTTAATAAATCGCCCGAATCCACTTTGTACTTTCTTGATGGAAGCTCGATAGATAAATTATCTAAAATATCAAAGACAGCAAATTTGAGTGAACAATTTCCGTTTTTCTTTTTGAGAGATTTTGAAATTTTATCAATAAGTTCATCAGAAATATCGGATAAACTCATTTTCAATGTTACTTCGTTTACACATTTTTTAAGGACCTCCGAAAGAAGACTGATATTTGTGATCTTAAGCTCCAGCTGCCCGTCCTGTCCATATCGCTGTTGTATCCTAGCTTTTATGAACAACTGATAATCCTTGTGTAAATAATTTTTGAACTTTACATAGTCATCTGAAAACAATGCTAATTGTATCGAACCATCATAATCTTCAAGTACAAAACTTCCGAATGGATTGCCTGTTTTGGTGGTTTTATGTGCCACGGATGTTACAATCCCTGCAAATACAAGCTCTCTTCCTTTCAACTTTTTCAGGTCATCAAGGTCGTTGATACAAACATTACAGAAATTTTCAATTTCGATGCGATAATCTTCAAGTGGATGCCCCGAAATATAAATACCAGTTACTTCTCTTTCCCTGTTAAGAATATCCATCTTTGTCCATTCTTCGCATACCGGTAATTGAGGATCTGGAATTACCATATCATCACTTTCCCCAAATAATGAATGCTGGGACTGTGATTTTTTTGCTGTAAGAAAATTTGCATGTTTAATAATCTTATCTACAAAAGTTGAATCTTCGTTATCTTCTTTAAAAAGATATTGTGCCCTGTGTGAATCTTTGAAACTGTCGAAAGCTCCGGCACTTGCCAGTGCTTCCATGCAGCGTTTATTGCACGCACGAAGGTTTGCACGTTTTGCCAGATCAAAAATGCTTTTATATGGGCCATTTATTTTTCTTTCAGAAACAATGGCTTCCACGGCAGATTCACCAACTCCTTTAATAGCACCAAGACCGAAACGTATCTCTCCTTTTGCGTTTACAATAAACTTCATTTCCGATTCATTCACATCAGGGCCAAGAACCGGAAGTCCGGCCCTCTTGCATTCATCCATGAAGAATGTAATTTTTTTAATATCGTTAAGGTTTCGCGTAAGCACTGCAGCCATGTATTCTGCAGGATAATGAGCTTTTAAATAGGCCGTTTGATAAGCAACAACTGAATATGCCGCAGAATGTGATCTGTTGAAACCATATTCCGCAAACTTCTCCATTACATCAAAAACCTTTTCGGCATTGTCCTTTTCAACACCTTTCTTCAGAGCTCCTTCCACAAACTTGGAACGCTCTTTCTCCATCACATCCTTCTTCTTCTTACCCATGGCACGACGAAGATTATCAGCAGAGCCGAGTGAATAATCGGCCATGATCTGCGCTGTCTGCATGATTTGTTCCTGGTAAACCATGATTCCGTAGGTAGGCTTCAGCATTTCTTCGAGCCATTTGTGTGGATATTCTATAGGTTCTCTACCTTGCTTACGGTTGATAAACAAAGGGATATAATCCATAGGACCCGGACGGTACAATGCATTCATGGCAATAAGATCCTCGATGTCGGTAGGCTTTAGTTCCTTGAGATGATTACGCATACCTTCGGATTCAAACTGGAAAGTCCCGACAGTATCACCACGCTGATAAAGTTGAAATGTTTTCAGATCATCAAGTGGAATCGTATCAATATCTATTTTAATGCCATGGCGCAATTCAATATTTTCGATGGCATCTTTAATGATGGAAAGAGTTTTTAATCCCAGAAAATCCATCTTCAGCATACCCACGTAATCAACCTGCCCACCTTCGTATTGTGTAACCATCAGGTCAGTATCTTTGGCCGAGCATAGTGGAAGAAATTCCATCAGGTCATCACTACCAATGATTACGCCGCATGCATGAACACCGGTATGACGAATAGATCCCTCAAGCTTTGCTGCATAGATCAATGTTTCCTTAACGAGTTGCGATCCGGTTTCTTTGGCTGTTCTTAATTCCGGAACTTCAGCAAAAGCTTTTTTAAGAGTCATATCAGGAGCCATAGGCACAAGCTTTGCAAGCCGGTCTGCTTCTGAAAGCGGAAGCTTCAGAACCCTGGCCACATCGCGAATAGCTGATTTTGCTGCCATGGTACCAAAGGTGATGATCTGTGCTACTTTTTCGGATCCGTATTTTTTAACAACATATTCTTTAACACTTTCGCGGCCGTCATCATCAAAGTCGACATCAATATCAGGCATGGATGTTCTTTCAGGATTAAGGAACCGTTCGAAAAGCAAATTGTATTTAATGGGATCAATACTTGTAATGCCAATACTGAAAGCTACGGCTGAGCCTGCTGCAGAACCTCTTCCCGGGCCAACAGCAACTCCCATTTTTTTTGCTTCATTGATGTAATCGGAAACAATTAAAAAGTATCCTGCAAAACCTTTGTCTTTTATAACTTTCAGTTCAAAGTCAAGACGATCTTTAACTTCGTCGTTAAAAGGATTATATATTTTCTCTGCACCTTCAAAAGCAAGATGGCGCAAATATTCATCTTCGTTTGTAAAGCCTTCAGGTAAAGGAAATGAAGGAAGTATGACATCATGTGCTAGTTCGTAGTCTTCAACTTTACCGACAATTTCCTGTGTATTCAGTAATGCTTCAGGGCAGTAATCAAAAAGCTTTGCCATTTCTTCGGGCGACTTCAAATATTCCTGCCCGGTATATTTCATTCTTTTCTCATCATCAAAATCTCTGCCTGTGTTCAGACATACCAATATATCGTGGGCTTTCGCGTCATCAGCATTTACAAAATGGGAATCATTGGTGGCGATCACTTTTATGTTGAATTTATCGGCAAGACGTAAAATCATTTTATTTACTTCCTGCTGTTCGGGCAATCCGTGATCCATCAGTTCGAGGTAAAGATCCTCTCCAAAAATTTCATAATATTCTTTCAGCGATTGCTCTGCTTTCTGTTCACCATGATTAAGCAACATCTGCGCAATTTCGCCTCCAAGGCAGGCTGTAGAAGCAATAAGCCCGGTATGATATTCTTTCAGTAGTTCTTTGTCAATCCTTGGTGTGTAATAAAAGGCTTCTTTTTTAAATGCAAGAGAACAAAGTTTTGAAAGGTTTTTATAACCTTCATAATTCTTTGCAAGAAGAATCAAATGAAATCCGCTCCTGTCTTCGCGGCCTTTTTTCTCAAAGCGGCTGCCATCGGCAACGTACATTTCACAACCAATAATAGGTTTAATTCCAACGTTTCTGGCATTTTTCAGAAATTCAAGCACACCAAACATGTTGCCATGATCGGTGATGGCGAGTGACTTCATTCCGTATTCAAGCGCTTTATTCATCAGCACCTTAATATCGGCCTGGCCGTCAAGTATAGAATACTGGGTGTGTACGTGTAAATGAGTAAAATCAGGCATATCAGCTCTTCAAAAAAATATTCAACCACCTCAATTATGATTTGGTAAAGTTAAATAAAATCAAGGGCGAAAGATTGAGTGTTGATAAAAATAGCAAACCTCAGTGACAGCCTTATCGGAATGATGTTGAAAAATTATTTTTTCTAAATAGGATGCTTTCTTTGAACTTCAGTAAATGCAATACAGAACCTGCTACCGTTTTTGTTGTGAATTGATAATTCTCCGTTAATCTGTGTGGTGAGGGTTTGCACCAGTCGTAATCCAAGAGATGTGATATTCGCAATATCAATGTCGTCATGAATTCCTATACCGTCATCGATTACACATAATAATAATCTTGCATCATCTTCTTTTTTGAAAAGGATTTCGATGCTTCCTTTTTTTCCGTCAGGGAAAGCATGCTTTAGACTGTTTGTAACAAGTTCGTTAATGATAAGGCCAATAGGAATCAGTGTGTCGAGATTAATTGACAGTGGTTGTACATTAATTTTTATCTGAATTTTTCCCTTGTCAATATTATGTGATGATTCAATGGAGTTTATCAGATCATGCACATACTCGGAAATGTTTATCGATGAAAAGTTTTCGGATTTGTATAATTTATCGTGAACAAGGCTCATGGTAAGCACTCTGCTTTGTGCATCGCGAAATATTTCCTGTATCTTTTTATCGCTAATGTTGACTGATTGAAGGTTCATCAATGAAGAAACAACCTGCAGATTATTTTTAACCCTGTGATGAATTTCATGCAACAGAATATCTTTTTCCATCAGGGAAGCTTTGAGCATTGCTTCCGTTTTTTTAATTTCAGAAATATCTGTAACAACGCCTCGTCTTCCGGCAACCTTGCCTTCGCGCAGGTATGGAACAGTATTGATAATTGCAGGAAACAAGGTTCCGTCTTTTCTTTTAAGTGTGTATTCTATTGCCCCGACATATGTGCCGGACATGGTTCGTTTGGCATTTTCCATTGCGCGTTCCATTTCTCCGGGAGGAAACATCATTGCCAGGGTCAGGCCTTTATCAAAATCTTCCAGCGTATATCCGGTATATTCAAATGCTGCTTTATTGAAGTAAGTGATGTTCCCATTTTTATCGGTTTCGTAAACCAGTAAAGGCAAGGTGTCGGCCATTTCTTTAAACCGCACCTGGCTTTCTTTCAATGCTGCTTCCGCATTTTTGCGTTCGCTTATATCTCGAATTGCTGCAACCCTACCAATCTTGCCCTGCAATACGAATGGCTTTACCATTATTTCTATCGGAATTAGCTTGCCATTATGGTGAAATATTTCTATCTCATAAGGAACCCTGAGGCTTTTACGCATTAACTCATGATAAGAAGGATGGGCCAAATCAAGGATACTTTTTCCAATTAAATCTTTCACCTCATATCCAATCATTTCTCCTAGTTGTTTGTTGGCATCAGTTATAATGCCGTCATCATGGAAAAGCAATCCTTCAAAGGCTGATTCAGCAAGTTGCCTGAATCGTGCTTCACTGTCAATAAGTGATTGCTGTGCCTTTTTGTTTTCGGTAATATCACTTACAATGCCCACTGTTCTGTACACACTACCTTGTTCATTTAACACAGGAAATCTTCTTGCCCCTATCCAACGAATAGAACCATCCGGCCAGACGATGCGGTACTGTTGATTGGTAGCTTCCGTATCACGTATTTTTTTTGGATTTTTTTCCTCAAGTCCTTCCAGATCCTCCGGATATATCGATTTCTTTAATAATGAAGGATCTTTCATTACGTCTTCCTTTTTTATTCCCCATATTTTCTCAAATGCATTGTTAATATAGAGAAAATTATCAGGAGTTCCCAGCCAGCAACCATCTTCAATATTGTCAGCAAGCTGGCGGAATTTTTCTTCGCTTTCTTTCAAAGCAATTTCTGCCTCTTTTCGCTCATTGATGCGTTGCGTCTGGAATGAAATACCAAGAAATTTTTTGGCATCATCATACACCGGGAAAATAGTATTTTCCACCCAAACAGCCATCCCGCCAGGGAATGTAACTTGTTTTTCATTGCGGATAGTTTCACCGGTAAGACATTTATTCAGCGTGATTCTAAATGATTCATGCGTTTCGGGAGGAAAATAATTAAAAATAGATGCTCCTTCTTTAAGATCCAAATGCATATCTTTTTTAAATATTTCTTTCGCAAAATTATTAAATGAAACAATCTTCAAATCCTTATCAAGAAAGAAAAAGAAACCCAATGAACTCTCAATTACTGATCGGGCATTTCCCTGTGATTTCTCAAGGTTTCTTTGTGCAGCTTCTTTAGATCTTTGAATAAAATATATTAGAACACCACAGACAAAGTATAATGGAATAAATGTGTTCACCTCAATCAATGGATTTGTTATTATGGATGCAAAAAAAGTCAAGACAAAAAAACTGCCCAGGTAAAATAATGCAAAACCCCTTGAATTGGCATACATCATCCCAAGCATGAGGATAATGAAAATAAGAAAATATGAATAATCTGCAGGGAAATGATTTAATGCAGTAACAATAATGAACCAGCCGCCGATTGTAGTTTTAAAAGTATAAACAAGAATACACGGATATAGCTTGAAGAATTTTAAAAAAGAAAGCCCAAAAAGTAATAAGCAAATTCCAGATACCAGATGCAGGGAGTGATTTGTATCAATAATATAATGCTTAAAATCGAAAAAATGATAAAGCAAACCGATAACTCCAGTTGCAATGGCAAATAAAAGAAATATAACCCTAAGTGTTTTAATAATCATCTGGTTTTATTATTAAGCCTGCATAGTAAAAAAAACTAATCAAAAAAATCGGAGTATCGCTTTCGTTTTGCTAAAATAAAATAAATTTTTCCAATAAAAAACATTTTCTAAATCATTTTAAGACGTTGTTTCTCAAAATTTTCCCGAAAGTCTTTGAATTTTCAATAATTAATCGGATATTTGCACCCCAATTTAAAAATTATTAACAACAATTAAATCTATTTTATGGCAACGAGAATGAGATTACAGAGATATGGAAAAAAGGGTCAGCCTTTTTATCATATTGTAATTACGGATGGTCGTGCACCACGTGACGGAAGATTTATTGAAAAAATCGGAACTTACAACCCACTTTCCATTCCCGCAACAATTGACCTCGACATGGAAAAAGCCCTGTCATGGTTACAGAAAGGAGCTTCTCCTTCTGACACTGCTAAGGCAATTCTTTCTTATAAGGGAATTCTTTACAAACATCATCTTTCAAAAGGTGTTGCAAAAGGTGCCTTTACACAGGAAATGGCTGAGGCAAAATTCCAGCAATGGCTTGCTGATAAACAGGCTAAGATTACTAACAAAATAAGCCAGAAAGCACAGGAATCAAAATCAGAATTGAAGAAAAGGCTTGAAGCTGAAGCAAAAGTAAACGAGGAAAGAGAAACTGCACTAGCTGCAAAACGCGCTAAACTTGAAGCAAAAGAAGCTAAACAGGAAGCAGTTGCTGAAGAACCAGTTCAGGAAACCGAACAACCAGAAGCAGAAGCACCCAAAACGGAAGAATAAAATTTTCCTTGCCGATGAAAAAGGAAGATTGTTTTCACCTTGGATATATTTCTAAAATCCACGGTTTCAAAGGCGAAGTAATAATTATATCAGAAGAAGAAATTCCTCTTCAACTTTCAGAAACGGAATCAGTATTCATTGAAATCAATGGCCAGCTGATTCCGTTTTTCTTTGAATCAGTTCAGCAGAGCGGCTCTTCAGCAATCGTAAAGTTTGTTGACATCAGCAATGATATACAGGCCCGCACCTTATTGAAAACAGATGTCTTCATGCTTTCATCACTACTCCCGGAAAAAAAGTCGGAGAATTTGAGTCCTGCTTGCCTTATAGGGTTTACTGTGATTGATGACACTCAAGGTGAAATAGGAGTGGTGAATAATATTCTTGAAATGCCTCAGCAGATTATCCTGGAGGTCAACAATGGTTCAAAAAATATACTTATCCCTGCTAATGAAGATATAATTCATAAAATTGATCAAAAATTAAAAATAATTTTTATTAATGCGCCGGAAGGCTTGATAGATCTGTATCTTGAAGGATCTGAATAATTAAGTGAAGTGGTAAAAAAGTTCAAAGTTTAAGGTTCAAGGTTCGAGGTTCAAAGTTGCTGACTGCCAATTGCTGACTGAGAACTGGAGACTGACTTCTGAAAACCGATTAACCGAAATTCAAGAATTTTAAATCCGAAATCGTAATTCATAAATCCAGTCAATGTCTTTTCAATTCAAACAATTCAGCATCGATGACTCCAACTGTGCCATGAAAATTGGTACCGATGGCTGTTTGCTTGGTGCATGGGCTGATGTTACAGATTCAAAATCAATTCTTGATATTGGAACCGGTAGCGGTGTTATTGCCCTGATGCTTGCACAGCGAAGCACTGCTAAAATTAATGCTGTGGAAATTGATGATGATGCATTCAGACAAGCTACTGAAAATTTTAAAGATAGTCCCTGGGCAAACCGTTTGTCTGTAACTCATTCTTCCATTCAGGAATATATTAAGGGTTGTGAAAAGAAGTATGACCTTATTGTTTGTTGTCCGCCTTATTTTGTGAATTCGCTTAAAACAACCGATAAGAAGAGAAGGTTGGCACGTCATACCGATTCATTATCATTCGAAGAACTTCTTTCAGGTACAATGCGTCTGTTAAAACCTGATGGAAAATTCTGCACAATAATCCCGGCTGATATAGTGAAACAATTCAGTGATATTGCACTAATTGAAGGCTTCTTCGTGACTAAGATTACCGAAGTATTTCCTAAAGAGGAGGCACCAATTGTACGCACCCTTCTGCAATTGGAACGTACAAGAAAAAAGTGCGCAAGGAATTATATTTCTATTCTTGATAAAGAAGGGAAATCATATACTTCAGAATACAAAAAACTCACAGGAGGGTTCTATATTAACTTCTGAGAACATAATAAAACATTTTGATCTCTAATTTCTAAAATGGTAATTTTCAATAATTTTTGGTATGTTTGTTGATGCAAAACGTCCACAAAAAATAAATCATCATGAAAGCAAAAATCACACGACTCGCCATTTTCTTGTCAATACTATTATTGATGGGTATCTCCTTGAATCAGGCTGTAGCTCAAAAAGTTTATTCCTGCGACAGTAAGTACGATGCTGACATTAAAGTATTTGTTGTGGATAGCAAATATGATGCGGATCTTTGGGTTTACAAAGTAGATAGTCAGTACGATGTTAATGATGATGGGCTTTGGTTTTTCTGCGACAGCAAATACGATGCTAAAAAGAAAATATTTTTTGTTGATAGTAAATATGATGCTGACCTTCTGATATATTTCGTGGATAGCAAATACGATGCTGGCTGGAACAATACGAGTAAAAAATATCTTATCTATTGATCTTCTTGGAGTTCGTTCCTTCAATTTGCCGAAAAGAAAAAAATGATTTAATTTTGATTTTTATCAGACAATTAAACTTCATGCGAAAGCAGATTTTCTTTTTATCCTTTTTCATTTTATCCGTTTCTACTGCAATTGCCGGGAATAACGATACTATAAAACCCGATACTGCAAAACCATTGCTATCGGAATCAAATCATTTTCTTTTCAATAATATCGTTTTAAATCCTGCATATACAGGGATTTTCAACGGACAGAATATCATTGTCAGAACAGAGTTTTCCACACCAATGGTGCAGGCAAGTGATCTCTACCGGCCTCAGCAATACATGGCTGCATACGATGCGTCATTGGGTGAAATTGGAAGCAATGCAATCGGATTTTATTTTTCTGATACTAAAAGTGGTGCATTCAGTAATACAGTTTTCGGGGCATCTTATGCTCACAACTTTGATCTTTTTCCCAAAAGTTCTTTTTATAATAATATCAATGTAGGGATTTCATTTTCGTACAATTCTGTAAGTGTTGATTTAAGTAATCTTTCATGGGGTAGTCAGATTGATCCAACCTATGGCTTTATTTATTCTCTCCCCGATGGTTATCAGCAAAATATATCAAAGAGCTATACTGATTTTATTCTTGGTTTCTGGTACACCAATCCATACTTTTATTTAGGGGCTTCAGCCAGAAGCATGACACATCCGGATGCAGGAGTATTGAATTCATATAATTTACCTATGATGTTTGATGTTGCATGCGGAGGAAATATTTTTCATCATGATAATTTTTCTCTGAGTCCTTCCCTCAATGCAAAAATAATTCAGGGTTATAAAGGAAAGTTGAATTCATACAATCCTGCACTGTTGTTCACATACAGGCATAAATATATTGCAGGCTTGTCGTATAAGGATTTGAATAAATTCACTATCAATGCAGGTTATGTTTTTCTCGACAGGTTCAAATTGTCAGCATCTTGCGGATTCTTTACCAACAGCGACTTATACAAGTTTGGCTCACTTGGCTTTATTGGCGGTGAAATAAGGTACAATATCAAAAGTTTCAAAGAAAGTGATGATGAAAATTAATTTCAAAAGTATATACTCTTCTATTTTAATCGTTTTGATGCTTGCACTTGCAGCTTGCCGCGAGAAAGATGATATATATTCACGACCTGCCGAAACCATAAGCATCAAGTTTGATCACGACACTTCCATAAATATTTTTGAGAATCAAACCTATGTTCTTGACGCAAATACCGGTGATTCATCGAGCACATATAGTTGGTTAAGTCCAATAAAAATTATTAATACCCCCGGATTCTATAGCATTGACATCTGGACCGATACCGTTCATGTTACTTGCTCTGCTTATTTTATCAATGCAGAACCCACCTTGTTTTATCCTAATTCATTCAGTCCAAATAATGATGGATCCAATGATTACTGGCGGCCTTATGGAATTTCATCAGGTATAGAAGATTATTTGTTGAAAATTTATGATTCCCAACATCACCTTGTATTCAAGACAGATCAGTTTACTTCTAACGGTTCCTGGGATGGTACAGTAGAGCGAGAGATATGTCCTGCAGGAAATTATTTTTATGTTGTAAAATACAAATCCCTGAAAGGTGAAAAGCACAATGATTCGGGAATGCTTGAGTTAATAAGGTAACCATGAAATTTAAAAAATACTTTTTCATTGTTATATTTTCTCTCGCTTCAATTTTTCAAACTTTTGGATATAATCCCGATTCAGCAATAACCAAAATTCCTGACTACTCAATTTCCTTTTTTAATAATTCTAGAATAAATCCTGCATTAACAGGTATTACAGGTAAATGCAACTTTTCATTTGAAGCAGGAATTGACAAACCTTTAATAGCCAATAGCGATTTATATCGCCCGCAATCTTATTCATTCTTATATGATGGTTCATTCGGGAAGAAAAGAAACATGGCTATAGGTTTGTTTATAAATGAAACAAAGGGAGGCGCTTTTGAAAATAGTTCATTTGGATTATCCGTATCAAAAAATTTCAACTTAATTCAAAATAGATCCAAATTTTATTATCACAAATTAAGAGTTGGCATTGCAATAGAATTAAGTCGTTTTGGTATTTTGTATGATGATTTAACATACGGTGACATGATTAATCCACGATATGGTTTTGTTTGCTTAACAAATGAAACTAAACCAGCTTCTTTGGGTAAAAATTATTTTAATTTTTCAGCTGGTTTTTGGTATCAGAATCCATTTATTTATTTGGGATTGAGTGCAATTAATATAAATGAACCCAGCATCGGTACGTTTTCTGTTTCAAAAATTCCAATGGAATTTATTCTTTCTTTAGGTGGAAATATTAAGGTTTCAAATCAAATCATAATTCATCCTTCCATTAATGGTACTGTAATCAATGGTTTTAAAGGAAAATTAAATTCCTATACTCCGGCAATTATTTGTTCTTATCGCGAGAAATATAATGCGGGATTATCTTTTATGGATTTGAATAAAATTGGTATTCACGCAGGATGTGTTTTTGCAAAACATTTTAATTTGCTTGCCACATGCGCATTTTCAATTAATACAGACCTATACCAGTTAGGGACAATTGGTTATTTAGGAGGGAAAATTCAATACAATTTGTGCAAATAGTTTCATGAAATATACTGCTACCATATTACTTTTTTTAATAGTCTTTATTTATTCTTGTAAAGAGAAGGATGCAATATACCCGCGACCAAAGGAAACAATTAATATCAAAGTTGATCACGATACAACTATAAATTTATTCGAAAATCAAACTTTTATACTTGATGCTACTACCGGAAATTCAGGAAGTTCATATTCATGGGTGCTAAACTCTTGGTATTCTCAGATATCCTATCAATATAGTTCATCCATAACCATCAATTATCCGGGCTATTTTCAAGTCGATATTTTAACAGATACTATTCATGAAATTTATACTGTTTATTTGAATTATTCTGAAGCTTTGATTTATTACCCCAATTCTTTCACTCCTGATGGGGACGGAATAAATGATATTTGGACTCCAACAGAAGGAAATGCAATTGATAGCGATGGCTATTCATTAAAGATTTATGATAAGAAAGATCATTTGCTGTATAAAACAGACCAGTATAATAGTTTTTCAGGATGGAGAGGAGATACAGATGGAGTGCCTTGTCCGGTTGGATTCTATTATTATGTGGTAAAATATAAAACACTTTCAGGCGAAAAACATAAGGATTCTGGAATGCTTGAGTTAATAAGGTAATCATGAAATTTAAAAAATACTTCTGCCTCCTGCTACTTTTTATTACTGCAGCTGTTTCGATAAATTTTACTCATACATTTAAAACAAACTCCCATCCTTCTGATACCCTGCGAATAGCCTTTTCCAAGGCCAGTGGCTCTGAAAATTATTTGCAATATGTGAAATGGATAAAGCATTACAATAGAAATATTGTTTGTATTGACATGATAAATAAAACAACTGAAGAAGCCGTAAAAATTCTGGAAAGCTGCGACGGGCTTGTCCTTACAGGCGGTTTGGATGTTGACCCGACAAGATTTGGAAAAGCAAACGACACAGCCCGCTGCGATCTTGACCTTCACCGCGACACACTTGAATTTGCACTGATCGAAAAGGCTATGGCGTTGAAACTCCCGATTGTAGCCATATGCAGAGGCGAACAAATTTTAAATGTTGCAATGGGTGGTTCGCTTATTATTGATATTCCATCTGATCACGACACACTTATACATCATCAGACAGCTGAAAAAACACGAAGCAGGCATTATGTTAATATCGTTTCGAAAACTTTTCTTAGTAAACTAAGCAGGGTAGATGGCGATACTGCAAACAGCAATCACCACCAGGCTGTCGATAAACTTGCTCCCTGTTTTAAAGTTTCTGCATGGGCTGAGGATAGCATTGTTGAGGCTTATGAGTGGAAGGACCCAAATAACAAACAATTTCTTCTTGCCGTGCAGTGGCATCCCGAAGGGCTAAATTTTAAAAGCAAGTTGGCTCATCCAATTGGTAAATATTTTCTGAAAGAATCAAGAAAATACATGAAGTTTCATAAATAATAGCAACCTCATTTTGAACGGCTGCCTTGATGCCCAGACAGGGAATGCAGTGGAGTGAGGAATCTAAAAAATCAAAAATACTTTTTCGAAAATCACAGTTAATAATATTTTACCAATTCTGATTCTGTAATTTTTTGATTTTCATCGTACTTGTAATTGTAAGTTTCTTTGTAGATCACATTTCCATTCTCACTGGAGTTCTCAATTTTTATAGGGTTTCCGTTTTTATCATTTATAAGCACAACCTTTCCTGTATTTTTTCCATCCGGTCCAAATGATTTTGTGATAAGTACATTCCCCTTTTTGTTATACTCAAATGTTTCATAACCAGTCATGGATCCATCTTGTCCATAAGATGTAGATTTTGTATACCTGTTTTCTTTATCCAGCGAATAGACTGTTTTTGCTTGGAGTGTGTCATTAAAAAATATAAAAGTGCTTTTGGTGTTATTTATTGAATCATAGCTATAAGCCATTTTCATCTTCATGGGCACACCTGATACATTGTATTTATTAGTAACCTCAGAAATCCTTCCGTTATTGTTGTTTTTTTGTTCAAGATATGAAGTGTCGCAATGCAGTTGATTTGTTTCGGCATTCTCAATATGGCATTTCACCAGGCGTTCCATTTCTCCATGCGCATTAAAATAAGTTGATGTAGAAGTACTTATACCACCTGTTTCAGAATATGTAACCATTTGCTCATAGGTTTTAAGGGAATCATTTGCATCATAAATAATTTTATTTTTATATATCTGCTTGCCGCTTGTCTTATAGCTCACCGATTCAATTAGTTTACCTGTTTTGCTGTATTTATTAATAATAAATGAACTCAGTTCCATTGTTGCAGAATATACTTTGCAATTATTTATTGTTCCATCTTTATTGAAAAGTGTTATCGTGGTTTCCTGCTTTTTTATTTTGCCTGTATCTGCAGGTATTAAAGGCGTTGCAAAGACTAAAGTGCTATCAACAATAAAAAAAAGAATTATAAAAACGAAATAAATATTAAACAGTTTTTTCATCAGAAAGATTTTGAACAAAGGTAAGAAAAGAACAATTGAATTACTCAGCGATCATGAGTATGCAAATCGTGGTATAAGCAGCGTGTAAATCGTTGAATTGTAATATTAATAGTCCTGTATTCCCTTTATTTTCTTAACTTTGCAGAGATAAAGTATATATAAATTACCAATGAATTTTAATGAATTTGGCTTCAACCCTCAATTACTTGAAGGTATAGAAGCGATTGGCTTCGAAACCACAACACCCATACAGGAAAAAGCCATTCCTGTTATCATGGAGGGAAAAGATCTTATTGCATCTGCACAAACCGGCACTGGAAAAACAGCAGCTTTTCTTCTCCCAGTAATTCAAAAAATTATTTCGTCTCCTCAGGATGGAAATGTTCATGCGTTGATTATTGTTCCTACACGTGAGCTGGCTGTCCAGATTGATCAGCATTTCCAGGGATTATCATATTTTACTCCGGTAAGTTCCATTGCTGTTTATGGTGGCACCGATGGTATTTCTTATTCGCAGGAACAGCAGGCGCTTACTGAGGGTGCTGATGTTGTAATTTGCACACCCGGACGGATGATATCGCACCTTAACGGGAATTATGTAAAAATTTCTGAAATAAAATATTTAATACTTGATGAAGCCGACCGTATGCTCGACATGGGCTTTCACGACGACATCATGAAAATTATTTCATATCTTCCTGTTAGCAGGCAGAACCTGCTTTTTTCTGCAACAATGCCAAAGGAAATGCGCGAACTTGCAAAAAAAGTGTTGGTGAATCCTGTAGAAATAAGTATCGAAATGTCAAAACCTGCGGAACGCATTCTTCAGACTGCATACGTCGTTTACGATAATCAGAAAATTGCATTGGCGAAAGAACTTCTTACAAATAAAAAGTTGCGCAGTGTGCTGGTCTTTTGTTCAACAAAATTAAAAACCAAGCAACTCAGCAGTGAATTGAAAAAGTCAGGATTTGCAGTTGAAGAAATACATTCCGATCTTGATCAGCAACATAGGGAAGATGCATTGATGAATTTTAAAAGCCGCAAACTTCAAATACTTGTTGCAACAGATATACTCTCGCGTGGAATAGATATTGAAGATATTGATCTTGTTATAAATTTTGATGTTCCCAACGATGGCGAAGATTATATTCACCGTATAGGCCGCACTGCCAGAGCAGAATCCGATGGCGTTGCAATTACATTTGTCAACGAAAAGGAGCAGGGCAAGTTTGCTGAAATTGAAAAGCTTCTTGGAAGCCCAGTTTATAAATCAAAAGTACCATCATATCTGGGCGATGCACCTGATTACAATCCTCACAAACCCAGAAGCGGAAAAGCTAAGAATTGGTCAAAGCGCAAACGCTAATTACTTTTTTTCTTTTTTTAATTATTTTTTTGAAAATCCTGTTGTATACCAGTTTGAGAAATAATTTTTGGAAATAGTTGGTTCACTGTCAGTGATCTCTTCATTCCTCGAAAGGGGGAACAGCACGCTGGCCCGAAAAAAACTGCGGGGTCAGGGTTGACGTGAATGATGAATTTTGCGAATTTTCAGCAAAGAAGTTTACTCGCTTCGCTTGACAAATTCCAAAATTTATCAGGGCGGGCTGAAGCTTAGTTTTTTCTTGACTTTTTGCGTACTTTCTGGTCAAGCTGGAAGTATGTTGAAAAGAATAAATTAAATAAATTGAAAAAACTGAAGATGTTGAAAGCTACTTATTATCCTTATCCTTCTTCACTCTCACAGTTTTGCTGTCCTTAAAAACATAAACCAATCTCATTGTTATAAGATTGTTATATTGTTTTCTGGTCCATGTTCCCGTAACATTGGTAAAAGTACGAGTCCGGATTTTTCCTAAAGAATAAGCATACCTGAAATCATAATAGAAGCCTCTGAACAGCTTGAATTGAACATCAACAACAATATCAAAATCGCTCGATTTATAAGGGCCGTTTGAATTTATCCAGTTTATGCGGTTTCCGTGTTCCCATTCCTTAAATGTAACAAGTCTGCCCCAGCTAAATCCTGCTCCGAATTTTATAATGTCCTTATCAGTGTACTGCAACAGAACAGGAACGTCAAGATAATCTAGTATTAGTTTATATTGTCCGCTTAAAGAGTCTGTGATCCACGGGCGCTGATATGCTCCTTTTTGATTGAACAGAGTTTCGATGCTTACTGAAAAATTATGACCCACAGGGATTGTTGCAAAAGCACCGGTATTAAAACCATATTTGTGATATCCGAATACTTCGTCGCCATCAACCTGTGAGGCATTGAAGCCCAATGTAAGACCTCCTTTAATGTTTTGTGCAAATATAAAAGTCGTGATAAAACACAATGTAAAAAACAGAATAATCCTGCGCATAAATTTTCTAATTCATCTGTAATGCAAATGTATAAACATTTAATTAATTAGTGTTTCCCATCAACACAAAGGCATCCTATTTAACGCAATCAATAATGTTGTATTGTGAAAAGCAATAATATATTATATCTTAATTCGTTCAATAATTATTATTTTTGCGTGACATCATCATTTAAAAATTAAAATAACTTGCTATGAAATAGCCATGAGCACTAAATTACACAACAACCGTAAATGATTATTCATGGCGTATTCCATGTGACCTTTAAAAAACAAAAAAATAAACACATGAAAAACAAAAACTTTCTTATCCTTGCTGTTTTAATTTTAGTTCTTAATCTCCCGTCATTGGCGCAGGAGCGTCGTGGTCATCCGAGACATTTTTTCTTTGAATATGGAACTCTGAAAAAAACGAATGATTCCATCACTTCCGGCAAAACGAATTCTTTTATAGGCCTTGGACTAAAATCGCATACCTGGGTTGAAGAAAATCCCATACAATTTGAATATGATATTGCGTATCGTTATGTACAGCTTTACGATTATGCAGTAACCAAGACGAACCTGAACATATTGGATATGTACTTGGGACCTCGATTATTGATTTCAAAAACATCCCCCTATTATCCGACTGCTTCAATCCTTGGAGGAGGTCATTACATTTTTGGTAATAATCTTGGATTTGACATTGTGGCATCGGTTGGAATGTATTTTAACCTGACAAAACCTGGAGAATTCAGAAATGGGATTTCGCTGGAAGCAATGTACAGGCCTCTTACAATGAACTATAATGGTTATGAAGTCCCGGCAAATTTTGGTGTGCGAATAGGATTTTTCTTTCAATAGGATCTAATAAAAAAGGGGAACATTTAGTTCCCCTTTTTTTAAGTGCCCTGCTTATTTATCAACCAGTAGCTTCTTCACGATCACTTCATTCCCGTTGCTTAATTCAACAATATATAAGCCTTTCAATACTGCAGTAAGATCTAACCTGTAAGTATTTAAACCTTTCGAAGCAGTATAATTTGTTTCACTGACAATTCTGCCGGTGATATCAATTAATCTGAGCGTGACATTACAATCTTTATCAGTATTGTAACTTACATTGGCCAGATTATTTGCAGGGTTGGGATAGAGGGAAATTTCAACCGGGGTATTGGGTTCAATATTATCATCACCATCTTCTGATTTATAACTGCTGCTGCTGATATTAGCTATCAGTGAATAGCATGATGTTGCAGAATATACACTACCATAACCATATATTCTGATGTAATAGGTTCCTACAGGAGCATTGTTGTATTTTATTACTTCTGCTGTTGTTCCTCCGTTCTGAGATGTGGCAAGCAAGGTTCCTGCTGAATTATACAGTTTCATATCATAATCCTTAGGCAATCTGGACAGGGTAACCTTGATGTTTTTCATCGTAGAAGAATTTGTAAATTTGAAATAATCCACATCTGTTGAAGTACCTATCATCGCTGTAATACTTGTATTTACTGCAATTGTTTTAGCAGTAGCAAGAGTATTATTCGACTCATAAACATCGGTACAACCAGTACTTCCGCTTGCCAAAGTTGTGAAGGTATAAGAAGAGGAGAAACTTGAAGAACCAGATGAACAAACCGTTTGTACAAGGTATTCATATGCAGTAGAAGCGGTTAGCCCGGTAATACTCTTTGAAGTTGTGGTTGATGTAGATGATGTCCAGGTTGTAGCCCCTGTTTTTCTAAATTGAACATTATAACTTGAGGCGCCTGAAACAGCAGACCAACTAAGAGTAGCTGAACTACTTGTAATTGAGGTTGCTGAAAGGCTAGATGAAATACCACAGCTTCCTCCGGTTACTGGTGTGCAACCATCAGATGTTGTCAGGGAATATAAAGGTCCGCCTGATGCAAAACATGCTTGTATCCTTGCCTTTTGATTTGTTGTGAAATTAGCATAGGATATATCATCAGTATAATCCATAAAATTCATGTACTGGATTCCCGGTGATGTTGTTGTACATGCGTCAGTCAATACACCAGTATGGGCTCCATAAGTGCAATTTGCCTGATTGGGAACGTCAGTGCAATAATCTGTGCCTGTGCATGCTCCGTTATCGTCTCCCCATATATGATAGAGATTGAAGCAATGTCCAATTTCATGAGTTGTTGTTCCACCTAAATTATATGGTGCTACTGCTCCTGTAACTCCGAAATACTGGTAATTTATTACTACACCAAATGTAGCATTAACGCCCGTTGATGGAAATTGTGCATACCCACAAAGGCCACCACCTAAGTTACAAACCCAAATATTAATGTACTTTGAAGGATTCCAGGCATCAAGGCCACCCTGACTGTAATATTTCACACCATTATTGCTTGAAAATGATGTAACGGTAGTGCTTCTTCTTTCAATTCCGGTCGTTGCAGCGCCAGTGGGAGTCCTTTGAGCAAGACAGAACTGTAATTCGGTATTAACCTTTAATGAGGTAGAAAAAGAGCCCATCGAATGTGTATTTAGCCCTGCATAGTCTCTGTTCAATATATTAATCTGTTCCTGAACTCTTGCATCGGTGATATTCTGAGCAGTTGTGCTATAAACTACATGCACAACTACTGGAACTGTAATAACAACTTTTGAATTATTAATATAATCCTGATTGTTGTCAATCCATTTCTGCATCTGGTCATCCAATGCTTGCATATTATTTTCAAGAGAAGGGTCAGCTGATTTCTGCTGTTCAAGATAATCCATGGTGCCACATTTCCTTTGTGGAGTTTGTGCATAGGTGAAAACCGCTGCAAGTAGCAATGCCGTTAAAAGTAAGGTAGTTTTTTTCATGGTTGAGGGTTTTGGGATTTGCGACTCTAAATTTACGGAGCTAAAATGCTAAAGTCAAGTTTTAAATTCTTCACAAAAACCATGCTAATTAACTGAAAGAGGAATAATTGCAAATCAGATATAAAAATACACAGATGAAAGTGTCTTTTTAGCACATGAAAAAAGTACGTAAAATGTGAAGATTTATCTAAGTGGATCCACCTAAACGATTTAATAATATTACTGAGAAAGGTAAATAGTAGTAAAGAAAGGTCGTTTTTATTCTACATCTTTCATTGAAAGTGCAATCCTCTTTCGTTCAATGTCAATATCAACAACCTTTACATTAACCTTTTGATTTAGTTTAATTACGTCATTAGGGTCTTTCACAAATTTGTTAGCAAGCTGGCTGATGTGCACAAGGCCATCCTGATGTACACCAACATCTACAAAAGCTCCAAATGCAGTAATATTTGTTACGATTCCTGGCAGAATCATTCCTGGCTTCAGATCTTTCATAGAATGAACGTTTTTATCAAATTCAAAAAAGTCAAATTTCTTTCGCGGATCTCTTCCGGGTTTGGCTAGTTCGTTCATTATGTCCTGCAGGGTAGGAATACCAATGCTTTCTGAAACATAATCTTCCAGCTTAATTTTCTTCCTTAATTCTTCTTTTTCAACAAGATCGTTAATCCCACACTCAAGTTGTTCAGCCATTTTATTTACTACAAAATAACTCTCAGGATGCACAGCACTTCGATCAAGAATATTTTCGGCATTTTGTATTCTTAAAAAACCTGCAGCCTGTTCAAAAGCTTTTTCACCAAAACGGGTCACTTTTCTGAATTGTTCTCTGGAAGAAAATGCTCCATTTTTATTACGGAAATCAATAATGTTCTGTGCAAGAACAGGCCCCACTCCCGAAACAAATGTCAGCAACTGTTTACTGGCAGTATTAATCTCAACACCAACTCCATTTACGCAACTAACAACAACATCTTCAAGGCTTTTCTGTAACTGAACCTGGTCCACATCATGCTGGTACTGTCCGACGCCTATTGATTTCGGATCAATTTTAACGAGTTCGGCCAGTGGATCTGTCAATCTCCGGCCAATAGAAACTGCACCGCGTACAGTTACATCATACTCTGGAAATTCCTCTCTTGCTATTGCTGATGCTGAATAAACTGAAGCTCCGCTCTCGTTGACTACCAATGCCATAACATCACGATCGAAGCGTATACTTTTTATGAAACGTTCTGTTTCCCTGCCGGCAGTGCCGTTACCAATAGCAATTGCTTCAATTTTGTATGCATTTACAAGGCTTTGTATTTTATTTACAGATTGTTTTACTTCGTTTTCAGGAGGGTGAGGATAGATGGTTTCGTTATGTAATAATTTACCCTGCTTGTCAAGACAAACAACTTTACAACCGGATCGGAAACCTGGGTCAATGGCAAGAACACTCTTTTGTCCAAGGGGTGGAGCCAACAATAACTGACGAAGGTTTTCAACAAAAACTTTTATAGCCTCTTTATCAGCTTTCTCTTTAAACAATTGCCGAACTTCCGTTTCCAGCGATGGTCCTAATAATCTTTTATAACTGTCTTTAATAGCAAGTTGTACCTGCGCAGAAATATCATTTGCAGATTTAATAAATATTTTTTGAAGAATTTCAATAACTATTTCTTCAGGAGGAGCTATATTCAGTTTAAGAAAGCCTTCATTTTCACCTCTGTACATAGCTAGAATTCTATGTGACGGGGCTTTTGACAATTTTTCGTCCCATTCAAAATAGCTTTTATAAGTCTCACCCTCTTTTTCTTTTCCTTTAACAACCTTTGCTTTTATAGAAGCTTGTCTGATAAATGTATCACGCAAACGCTGTCTTGCCTGTTGATTTTCATTGATCCATTCAGCAATTATATCCCTGGCTCCGGCAATTGCATCATCTTCATTAGCAACTCCTTTCTCATCACTGATAAATTCAGAAGCTTTCATGAATAAATCAAAATTGTTCTGCACAAATATAATTTTTGCCAGCGGCTCCAGGCCTTTAGCAACGGCAATTGTAGCACGGGTTTTACGTTTTGGTTTATATGGCAAATAGATATCTTCAAGTTCAGCCAGGGTTGAAGCATTATTTAACTGTTTTTCAAGTTCTTCAGTAAGTTTATCTTGTTCTCTGATTGAATCCAGAATACTGGCCCTTCTTTTATCTAACTCAACAAGTTGGAGATTTCTGTCACGTATTTGTAATATTTGCACCTCATCAAGGCAGCCGGTAACTTCCTTTCTGTATCTGGCGATAAAAGGAATTGTAGCTCCGGAATTTAACAATGCTAATGTATTTTCAACCTGTTTTAATGCTATTCCAAGTTCAGTTGCAATAATTGAAGAATAATTCATTGATGTTATCTGATAGTTAAGTTTATTAAAATGCAAATTTCGAAAACTTTGTTGAAAATACTCCTATTTCAGAACATTTTATGCATTGCGTTCAATAAAGAAGGTTTGGGTGCCTCACGAACAGGAGGATTTTTCTCGTGAACTAACATCAGGTTTGTATATTGTTTCTGAATTTTATGATATTCAACTCTTCCCATCACTCTACTGAATGTATCATAAAGTTTCTTTGAAGATTTTTCAGATTCCTTATCGAAAATCAGCTTATTGAAGATAACCAGTCCTTTGTTTTTTAGGGAATTCTTCAACTGACATATAAACTTTTCAGTTTCAATTTTTTCAGGGACAAGTTTATCTAGATATACATCCACTATTATCAGGTCAAAAAGTTTGTGATTATCCATCATAAAATCATAGGCATCTGCACAAAATATTTCGGTATTTGGGAACTTATGAATATCAAAATATTTTCGCCCTAAGTCAATTACCTGACTATCCTTTTCCACGCCTGTTATATTGCATTTCATTTTGTATTTAATCAGAAGAGAGGATGCAATACTTCCAGCGCCAAATCCAAGAATTAATACATCATCAGTCTTTCTTTCTTTTAGCTTTATTCTTCTGAATTCTGCTTCGAAAACTTTTTGATGGGTTCCATATGAATAAATAGCTTTTTCGGATTTCAGCATATATTTTCCGTTACGATGAGCAATCTCAAGGCATGGGTTTATTTCGCTTTGAGTTTGTTCAACAACACGACCCATAATAAAGCTATACGTCGTCTCAATAATATGCTTCAGTTTCGTAGCCATCTTATGAAAAATGTCACCTATTACAAAGGTACGACAATTAACAGCCGAAGGCAAGGGTGAGATTATGATTTAACAAAAAATCAGGATGTCGTTTCGATAAAAAATCATCTAAAGAGATCGGGGCTTGAAACTATAATAGAAGTAGCATTACCACCAAAGCCTGTAGCGTTGATCATAATCTTCTTGATGCTCCTTTTACGGTTGTTGGTGATAATTGTTTTATAAGGAAATTCCGGACTGAAATTCTTCTGAATACATATTAAACCTAATCCAAGATTTAGGGCCGGAGATGCAGAATATGTGTGGCCAATCTTCCATTTATTGGAAAATAAATTCGGCATATCCCCTTTAAAAACTTCCCGAACTGCATTGAGTTCCGCTTCATCTCCCTTTGCAGTTCCAGGGCAATGTAACAGAATCAGATCAATTGAATTGTCAGTTTGCATATGTTCCAATGCCATTTTCATGGAAGCAGCTATCAATGAACCGTCTTCAGAAATACCGGTAAGCGAAGGCGGTCTTTCAAATGAAAATCCCAGCGACTCTATTATTGCTAATGGCTGTCTGTCTTTTAATTCGGTGATGTTCATTTTTTCAAGAGCAAACGCAGCAGCACCCTCGCCAAGTGCAAATGTATTTATGCCTTTATTCTCCAATGATAAAGGAGTACAAGGATATTTTGCATCATTCAGTTTTGTATATATTCCCAATGCTTCAACTTGCGCCATTGTAAATCTGGTTAGAGGGGCTTCAGTGCCTCCTGCAATAAACCTTGTGGCCATGCCTGCTTTCATCCATGCAATAGCATTGCATAATGCCTGGATACCTGTACTGCAAGTAACGGATGTATTGATCAGTGGTCCGGAAAGATTGAGAAAGGCTGCCACTTGGTTTGAAACATATCCCAAGGTTGTAAGTGGCGATGTGAAAACAGAAGTTTTTTTATTTCGGTCACGCAGAAATTCTTCATGTAATTGTTCGTATAAAGCTGTTGATCCGCGTGAAGAACCAAAATTAACTCCTGTAATTTTACCTGGTGTGGATTTCCATCCAGATTCGTCGAAAGCTTGTTTGGCTGCTTTCATAGCCATAAGCACAGTCTTATCAACCTGTTTGCATTTTGGATTATCGAATATTAACTTAATCAATTGCTCTTCAGCAACTTTTGGCAAAGAGGCAACAGGATACATTTTATTATTGAAAGGCCTGTTTACAAGGCATGTTTCTTCAGAAAGATATTTGGAGTAAATTGCTGTCCAATCAATTCCAAGAGGTGAAACAGACCCACATCCTGTTATGGCAATCAATTCATTTTTTCCGTTCGTTGAATTCATTCTTTAAATGCTTTTTGAGGGGTAAAAATACAACATTTTAAGTGTGAAAAGCAAAAATTTCATCAAAGTAATTCATGCAGTTGGTAAGGGTACACAAGGTTAATGCGAATTAAAATTTGCCAGAACTGTATTTTTTTATGATACGTCAAAGAATATCTCATATTAAAAAAATAAAAAAAGCCTGAAGAAAATCTTCAGGCCTGGGTGACAGGAGGAGCTGTCATATACTGGGGGTTATTGGCCAAGTATAAATTCGTTTAGTTCATCTATACTGCTTTCAAAGGTGAATGCATCATTAACCAGGAAGAAATTGCCCTTATCAAGTGTTTTTAAATATGCTAATTTTGCTATCTCAAGTTTACTCGATTCGAAAGTAAATAAGTTGAGTAATTGCTTTACCTGTCTGGCCCTGAAATAGTTTGAACTGATTGCTTGTTTTGCAATTTGAATTTTTGAACTTTCGAATGTAGAACTGTTTATAACACTTACAAGACTCATAAAATTCATTTCCGAAATGCAAGGGGAATAGTATTCTGTTGTTCCTCCGTAGTAGCTTTCGGTGTTATTATAATAATCAGGCGATCCTTCATAAACATCTCCGGGATCTGCATTACTTGTATTGTAAGAATCATCTGCCCCGAGCAAGGGTATCTGCGATAAAATAACAAAAGCTCCATTGAAAGTTATCATTGAGAATATTTTCACATTTGATGGGATTACAACATTTCCGGAAAATATTATTTTATTGATTACAGTTCCACCAAACCAGTTGCTTGGCATTGCTTTGCTTACTGTTACAAAATGATCACCGGGTATAAGGTTTGAAAAACTATAGCTGCTGGTAGAGTAATTATAAGAGATATTATCCATTACAACTGAGAATGTCGAGTTGTCGAATAATTTTACGTTGAGTTCCGAAAAGCCTCTGTTGGCTGATGCACTTAGGATACTGAGGCTTAATAAAAGTGTAAATAGTTTTTTCATTTTAATGTCCTCCATATTTAATTTAACCTGTTCGACAGAAACCAATTTGTGTGCCAAAATAAAAATGTGGAGGAAACATCTCTTGGAACACCCGAATTATAAAGGATTGCAGTAGGCTTTGATTTTTCGTTAGAATAGTTGTTTGCAGGAATTTGCAAGCATGAGAAATACAGAATCTGAATTAATATCATTAAATTTGTAATTGTAAATCATATTTTATGAAAAGGACATATGCAATTATTTTTTTCGCTTTTGCAGTAATATTTTTCTCATCATGTGCTTCGAGCGATACTGCAAATTCAGACACTGTTAAACAAAGCGAGATTTATCAGAGTTATACCATTACCTATGATGCTGGCGACCTGGAACTATCATCTACTGCATTTTTCAGGTTTGGTGGCTCGACAGGAACCACGCTAAACCTTGTGAAACCAAGCAGTATAACTTTTAACGGAACTGAAATGGCATTGGGTAAAAATATATTTTCAGGAACATTCTATGAAATCAATCAACAGATACAGCCTGCGAAATCTTACACCTTTGTTTTTACAGATACTGATAAAAAAACGTATACGAATACTTCATCAATAGAAGAGATTGCTATCAGCGAATATCCAGCCAGCATAAATAAAATAAAAGGATTTAAAGTTTCATGGAAAGGTGCGCCCGTGCAGCAAGATGAAAAAGTTTATGTATCACTGGAAGGAAAAGATTTTATGAATTGCTCCTCTTCAACAAATATCATTGGCGCAACCAGTGTTGAGATTTCGCCTGATATTTTGAAAGACCTGAAACCAGGCGATGGCAACATTGTTTTAAAAAGGGAGAAATCATGCAACCTGAAAGAAGCCACGCATCTTGGAGGAAATCTTACGATTACTTATGTGGCAAAAAAAGTTTCAACAAAAGTTGAATAATCTTTTTTTCTGATTATTGATTTTCCTTCTTGTCAAAACTCTGCAGTATACCTGTAATTATTGACAATATTATACTAAATCCAAGCGCCCACCAGAATCCATCAACAGTAAATCCAGGTACTATATTACTTGCGAGCATTATCATCGCTGCATTTATAATAAGTAGGAATAATCCAAAAGTAAAAAATGTAATTGGTATTGTCAATATTATCAGAAGAGGCTTTAACAGATTATTCAATACAGCTAAAACTGCAGCAACAATAAGTGCTGTTAGAAAACCATCCACTTTTACACCTTTTAGCAAATAGGATGTAAGCATTACAGCAAAGGCTGATATTATTATCTTGACTAAAATCCTCATAAATTATTATTTTAAAAAATTAAAATCCTGTAAAGTTCATTCCAATCAGAAATTCATAAACCTGTTTATTCTCCTTTGGCAGATAAGTTGCCCTAAAGCCCAAATCTACAGGGAAAAGAAAACGAACCACATTCAGATCGGATGTAATTTCAATACCTGTGGAATTAAATTCATGAGGCAATGAATTCGTTGTTCCTTTTGAATAATCATAAAACAGGTTTGCTTTGAATCGCTTGAAGTATAAAAGAGATCCGATTTTTAAATCTGGGTATAAAATTGGAAATTTATAATTTACAGAAATACTCTGTAATTCATCATTAATGAGCTTTCCATCAAATTCTTTAAGCTTATTATATCCTCGTGGATAAAAAAGAAGGTCGCTGAAAGCATATTTTCCTGGTGATTTTTTTTGAATACCACCAAGTATCATCAGGCTATGATGCCTGCCAATTCCGGGAAACAGCAGTGAAAATTCTCCTGTGAGAATTGAACCATAATCAGCACCATTGAATGGTGTGTTTTTGTAAAGCAGGTCAATGCCTTGTCCCCAGCGCGGCCGCATGTCCCGTTCGACAGATTTTATCTGGTTAAAAGCAGAAACATGATAGCTTAATATTTGTCGCTTATCAATTACAACATAACCAGGAATGTCAGGAATTTCGCTATTAAGCAGGGATTGAGTCTGAATGCCAGGTTCAACATACTGAATATATTTTCCATGTGTGAATGTCAGGGGAATGCGGATTCCAGCCAGTAAATCGGAAGAATTCCATATGTATTTATTTTTATTATTTGCCGAATCAGTTACAAGCAAACCTTCTTTACCATTGGTGTATGTGAAATCAAAAACGGGATACCATCCCCTGTAGCTTATGTTGGCATAGTATTTCCCTGTTTTCATATTTGTGTTGTAATCATATCCGAGTGTGGCAAAAGTTGTGCTCAGCATATTCTGCGACATCACTGATACTCCCGGATGAAATGTAATGTTCCCTCCATCAATAAAGGCAGGGGCCCAGCTGTGAGGATTGAATAAGTGCTGCCATTTGTGGTACTTCTCAGGTTTGTAATATTTTGTTGGAATATTTGCAGAATCGACTAATCCTGATTCCTGCGGTAAAATACTTTTATAAAGCTGTACAGAATTATCTTTAATATTTTCAATAGGAGTCCATGTTTCAGGATTAAATGCGGATTCTGCCACTTGAAAACCTGAAGGTGTGTAATTAGAATAAATCATTTTTTTTCCATCAGGAGAAATATCAATATCACCAGCGCCATACACTGCAGAAGTCACCTGACATGTTTTGCCTGTCAGCGTATCCAGTGCATAAATATTATCGATACCTGAATAGATCCCATTAAAAAGCAAATAATTTTTATACATCATTGGATTTGTTACTTCATCAAATGATGGTTGCAGCAAGGTTTTCACCTCGCCCGATTCGGGATTTACACTTACAATGCTTTTGCCATTGTAATTGAATAAGACTACAATTATTTTTTTTCCATCATCAGAAATGGACGGTGTTTGATATTGTCCGTTTCCTGGCGCCTGCAATTTTTTAAGAACATCGCCATTGCTGCTGTTTAGTATAACAAGCGAACACAAATTGTCCTCCGTTACTTCAACAGCAATGATCTTCTGTGCATCTGGAAATAAATAAGGAGCAAAGTATCTTGATTTTTTTGTTATCTGCTTCGTTTTTCCTGTTTTAATATTATGCGTAATAATTACGGAATAATCATGAACACTCCAGCGCATGTCAAATTTTCGTTCGGCCCATACCATGAAATTTTTTGAAAGTGATAAGTTATCTGTAGTGTATGAGTTCGGGCCGTTCTTGTCGCTGCCTGAATTCGGGTCGATGGTTTTTGTAATACTTAAACTCTCGTAAGTATAAAAGCCGGGTGTGTGAATATTTTTTTCTTTCCCTTTATTATCGAGCTCAATAAAACGTGCAATATCATCCATACCCGATTTCTCAACAAGGATAGTGCTGTCGTTGACGTAATGTGCAAATTTGTAATTGGTATAGATTTTCTGAGCATCAGGTGTAACAGAACGAAAAGAAGTATAATTGTTTTGCTCTTTTTGTATTTTCCAGAGACTGTCAAGATCATTGAATATGGATTTATAAAGTTTTGTTTTTGAAAGGCCGGAAACTTTTTTTAATCCGCGGTTAAATGGTGTAATAATAAATGGATATTTCCCTGTATAATTCATTGCTGTTTTCCAGAGATCAGGCCCGTATTTTTTTCTGGCTGCAGCCACCATCTGGTATCCGAAATTGTATTGATCGGGAACGTAATCTTTATAGGATCCTAATACAGCCTTATCATAGCTGAACATTTTATCGCCCAATACTGATGCTCTCACTTTCATTTCAAAGGATGGTATTCTTCCTCTTCCTGATTTTGTAATAAGTGTTTCTGTCGCAACAGCATCACCCTCCATGAACCACATAGGCACAAATAATCCCAGAACTGCTGTATTTACCTGTTGTCCAAAAAACCAACCTGCCACTTTTGTAAATCCCTGATTGAGCATATCCATTTGAGTGATATGCCTGTATTCATGCGTAGCCAGCTGTTCCAGCCAATCCTGGGCATAATTGTTTTGAGGAGGGCAGGTAAAGAATTCATTTCGTTTCGGTGCCCAAAGTGAATATGCATTGGCAACAACTGTCCTGTTATGAAGGATTACCGTAAGATGTTTTGGTTGATGTCCCAATGTTTTTGTCCCAACAGTTCTAACATATTGAAGCGTATTTGCCAGGTATTGGGCCTTTGCAGCAAAATCGGAAGGATAAATAATTGTAAAATTCTCCGTTTTTATCTGCTGCCATTTAATACTTGCAGGATCCTGTCCGATATTATAATACTGGGATCTTGCCTGAAAGCCACTTGCAATCAATAAAAGAATAAATAACAATTTTATATGAAACACGTTTTTTATCATTATGTCAGAAATTTTGTGATCACAAAAATATTCTAAAACTTTTGTTATTTTTACGAATAAATTTAAAAAAGTGAAAATGAGAATATTTATCATTACTCTTTTAGCTGGTTTTTTATTGTTTTTTTACATTGATGTAAAATCGCAAAATCGCAAAACTTACGATCCTGTTATACAAACTATTGTTGATGATGTAAATGGGGATACTATCTGGAATTGCATATCTGATCTTGTTCCTCTTCAGCGATTGTCAAGCAATATCAGTGCAATCCAGTCATCTGATTTTCTAAAAAATTATTTTCTTGCCCTTGGTTTCGACACTGTTTATTTTCAGACATATCAGTCGGGTTATATACCGAATGTAATAGCTGTGAAAAATGGAACTACTTATCCTGATTCAGTAATTCTGGTTGGTGCACATTATGATGTGTATGCTTCAAATGCTCCAGGTGCAGATGATAACGGAAGTGGAACTGCAGCGGTTATGGAAACTGGTCGTGTAATAATGGGACATGAATACAAACGAACCATAAAACTTGTTTGCTTCAGTGGCGAGGAGCAGGGATTATTAGGAAGTGAAGCATATGCTGATGCTGCTTATTCTGCTGGCGAAAAAATAATAGCTGCTATCACAATGGATATGGTTGCTTATCTTAAATCGGGCGACGCGATAAATTCAGATGTTTATTATAATACAGCTTCGACTTCTTTGAAGAATGATTATGCTCTAATTACAGGTTTATATGTACCGAGTTTCCCAGTTGCAAATGCTACATATCCTAGCAATGCAGGATCAGATGTAGAGCCCTTCTGGAATAATGGGTTTAAAGCAATATTCCCTTGCGAAGGACAGTACAACATGTTGCCTCAGCTTGATCATTGTTCACCTTACATGCATACATCCAATGATGTGCTTAATACTTCAGCAAATTCGAAAGTACAGGCAACAAAGATCACCCAGAGTGTGGTAGCAACTGTTGTAACCCTTGCTGAACTTGATATGCAAACCTCAATGCAAAGTTTTTATAATGATGATCTGTTTAATTTCTCTGTTTTTCCCAATCCGGCTTCTACAGACATTGTTATTAGTTACAATATTGCATGTGGTGCCTCTGAAGTTAGAATTAATTTAATTGATATGCGTGGAAAAACTCTGAAGGCATTTTATAATGCAAGCAGGCAAGCAGGCGCATATGCAGAAAAATATTCAGTCGCTGACGTGAAACCGGGAATATATCTCTTGCAGATAAATTCTGATGATGTTTCAATCACAAAGAAAATTTTAATTTGTTATTGATATATAAAACAATTCATCAATAGAAATTTCATAAGGTATTTAGTTTTAAAGAATAATGTTTATACGTTACAATTCATAAATTTGCAATCATTATATAATTTCTTGAAGAATTCATTTTTATATAAAATTTGTTTGTCTGTTGTTGCTTGCCTCATGCTGGCCTGTAATCCTACGAAGACATTGACAGAAGGGCAGTACCTTGTTAATAAAAACGTTATTGACATTGACAATAAAAGTGTTAGCACGGATGATATCAGCGGATATATAAAGCAAAAGCCGAACAGGAGGATTCTCTGGTTTTTCCGGTTTCATCTTGGGGTATATAATTATGCCACCATTGGAAAAAAGGAGAGTAAACTGGATAAATGGATTATCAACACTATTGGCGAACCACCTGTGATTCTGGATACTGTATTAACAAAAAAATCTGTTAAACAAATTAAATTGTATCTGAATTCGAAAGGTTATTTTAATTCTGTTGTAAGTAAGGAAATAGCTTACAGGAAGAAAAGAGCGAAAATAAAATACATTGCTAAAACTTCTCAGCCTTATACTATAAGGAATGTGAAATATTTTATTGAAGATAACGTAATTGAAAGCATGGTGTATGGGGATAGCACAAATTCACTGATAATTCCCGGACGCAACTATGATTCAGATGTTTTGCAAAGTGAACGGGAAAGGATTACGAACAATCTGAAAAACGATGGATATTTTTATTTTGCAAAAGAATTCATTTCATATGATGTTGACAGTGCTTTTGGTACACATCAGCTTGATATAACAATGGATATAAGGAATCCTCTTGTAAGGGACAAAAATAATCCGGATACACTTGTCAGTAGGAATCATCAACGCTATACCATTAACGATATCAATATTTATCCTGATTTTAGTTCCCTTGATCTTGACACAACCAAATACAAAACCTTTCTTTATCTGGCAGCTAAAAGAAAAAAAACTTCGGCTCCAGCACCATATATTTTTAAATATAAGGACACGTTAAAAATTAGGCCCAGGACCATTACCCAATCAGTCTTTTTTGAAAAGGGCGATTATTTTAAACTCAAGGATGTTGACCTGACATATAATTCATTCATGGATCTAAAAGTATTCAAATTTGCGAATATAAAGTTTACTGAAACTCCAGCAGACTCAATGAATAAAGCCAATACACTTGATTGTAAAATACAGTTAACACGAACGCCTGTACAATCTTTTTCAGTCGAAACGGAAGCAACAAATTCAGCCGGTAATCTTGGAGTTGCAGGCAACTTTGTATATTTAAATAAAAATGTTTTTAAAGGTGCTGAAATATTTAAATTCAAGATTCATGGAGCGATGGAGATACAGAAAATTTTTGGAGATACATCCTCTGGAACTGGTATTCAGCAATTTCTACCGTTTAATACTGTGGAAACAGGGGCTGAAGCTGGAATTATTATCCCAAAATTTCTTCTGCCAGTGAGCCAGGAAAGATTTCCAAAGTATTTTAAGCCTAAAACTACTATCAACACAGGGATAAATTATCAGAAGCGCCCTGATTATACCAGGTATATACTTAATGTTTCTTACGGTTATGAATGGAAAGAATCTGCTAAGAAAAAACACATCCTTTATCTTGCTGATGTAAGCTCTGTGAAAATATTTCCAACGGAGGAATTCCAGGCAAAAATTGATGCCATCAATGATCCGAAAATAAAAAACAGTTATAAGGATCACCTTACAATGGCTTTGAAATATAGCTTTATTTATAATGAACAGCTGGTAAATAAAAGTAAAAGTTTTTCATATCTCCGCGCAGATTTTGAGACATCAGGGTTTCTACTCAGGAATATAAATAGTTTGTTTAGTAGCCAGCTTACAGAAGGTAGTTACGAGCTTTTTAATATTAAATATTCCCAGTATATTAGGGCAAATGCTGATATCAGGCATTATTTTGTTTTTGACGAGTTCAATACGCTTGTGGTGCATGGTGCAGGCGGCTATGGGCTTGCATATAAGAACTCGAGGGTTTTGCCATTTGAGAAAAGTTTTTACGCTGGTGGTGCTAACAGTTTAAGGGCATGGCGTATATATTCACTGGGGCCTGGTTCTTATAACGATACTACGGGAATGAACAGGACCGGCGATATTGATCTGGAAGCTAATGTCGAATACCGATTTCCAATTTATAGTTTCTTAAAAGGAGCTTTATTTACAGATTTTGGCAATATTTGGTTAAACAGAAAGAATATTAATTTGCCTGGAGGTGAATTTAAATTTTACCGCTTTTATAAAGAGTTTGCCGTCGATTTTGGTTTCGGGGCACGTTTTGATTTCAGTTTCTTTATACTTCGAATTGATGCAGCACTTCCGGCAAGGGACCCATCCCATCCTGAAGATGACCGCTGGGTTTTAAAATATTCAAAATTTAAAGATTTTCGTTTAAACCTCGGTATTGGTTATCCCTTCTGATTTTATTTTTTATGGATAACACCCAACTTAAAAATCTTCTTGCAAAAAAATTTCAATATGAACCTACCAGTGGGCAGGATGAATTATTGGGAATGATTGCCGATTTCCTGTTGGACAGGGAAGAAAGAAATTTACTTTTGATCAAGGGGTATGCCGGAACAGGTAAAACGACCATTGTAAAATCTGTTACCAATGTCCTTGAAGAATACAACCATGGATGTGTTTTATTGGCGCCCACCGGACGTTCCGCTAAAGTTCTTTCGAAATATAGTGGAAAAGCTGCTTCAACGATTCATAAAAAAATTTACAGGTTATCAGCAAATGCCGATGGGGCAATGAATTTAGCTATTCTTCAGAACATGCATAAGAATACTCTGTTTATTGTTGATGAAGCATCAATGATTGCAAATTCGTATGCTGGTGCCGGTATTTTTAGCAGCCGACCACTTTTAGATGATCTGATGCAATATGTTTTTAACGGAAATAATTGCCGCTTGATTCTGATGGGTGATTCGGCCCAGTTGCCGCCTGTTGGCATGGATTTGAGCCCCGCCCTTGATCTGAAATTTCTGAAAACAACATTCGGTATTAAAATCAGGTCATGTGAACTTACTGAAGTTGTAAGGCAGGAAGCAGGCTCTGGAATCTTATATAATGCGACATTGTTAAGAAATATTATTAGTGATTATAAACATAACTTTTCTTTGCACTTTAATATTGCCGGATTTCCTGATATTGAAAGGATTGATGGTGGCGAGCTGGAAGATGCGCTGAATCAGGCTTACGCTGATTATGGAAGTGATGAAACAATAATTATTTGTCGTTCGAATAAAAGAGCAAATCTTTTTAACATGCAAATCAGGACACGAATCCTTGGGCGTGAAAATGAACTCACAGGTGGTGATCTTCTGATGGCTGTTAAAAATAATTATTTCTGGCTTGGAGATAAAAAAGATGGTGAATTTATTGCAAATGGCGAAATGCTTGAAGTGCAGCGGGTCAAGACAATTAGAGAGATTTATAATTTAAGATTTGCTGAAGCGTCACTGATGTTTAAAGATCTTCCAGATGAATCAGGTTTTGATGCTTTGCTTTTGCTAAATACAATTAACAGTGAATCACCGGCATTGACATCTCAGGAAAATAAACTGCTGTATGAAAGCATTGCTGAGGATTACAGTGATGAGGCCAACAAAAGAAAACGACTGAAGAAAATAAGAGAAGACAGATACTACAATGCGTTGCAGATTAAATTTGCCTGGGCACTTACATGCCACAAATCACAGGGTGGGCAATGGAAGGCTGTATTCATAGAACAAGGCTATTTAAATGATGATATGATTAACATTGAATATTTACGCTGGCTATACACTGCATTAACCAGAGCCACTGAAAAAGTTTATCTTGTAAACTTCAATAAGCGTTTTTTCGAAGATGAACACTAAGAAAGAATACCTACAATCGTAGAGACTTGTAGGGGATTTTACTTATATTGTCAAAGAAAATCTGCTTTTAAACTAACGAATTTTTATTTCCTGACAGATTTTATTTTTTAAATTTTGTCAATCTTATAAAGCCTTTATAATCAATGGTTATGGTTAATTTGTGCTCATACTATATGAAGCATTAAAGCAGGGAAAATGTCGACAAATTCCTATATATGTGTGTTTATTAAGGTAAATTATCAACAATGTTGTTAATTTGCTTTTAAATAAGGTATTATTTTTATAAATTTGCATGCTTTTCGATAAATAATGTATAATCATCTACTTTTCTGTATAAAATATTATTTTGATAGAATGATTATTTATTCCTGTACATCTGCCAAAAAATTATTCATTTTCTAACCAACCATTTATGAAAAAACATTTATTCCTAATCGTTATTTCAATTCTTATATCAACTGTTTCGATAGCAGGCAAGACCTTTAACGGTAATGATACTGGAAAAGTTGAAGTGATAAAATGTTCTTTTAAGCTTAATAAACCAGGTTCTTCCACCTATAAGGATGGGTTTTTGCAACTTCCCGGTGTAATTGACTATACGATTGACTCGGTTGGCAATTGTGTGTTGTATGCCAAACCAGTAATCAATTTGGTATATAATATCAGCCAGACCATAATGACATGTGGTTATAAATTTTCCGATTTGTCTCAGGTAGAATTAAACGCGGTCGAATATGAAAGTATCAGAAAAGGTAAAGATCATGGCAAAACTGGTTTATCTGAAAATATACAAAGCAATGGCGACATCAAATTTGCCGGCGTTACTCCAGAACAGGAAATTGTAAGCCAAAGAACACGTAACTCCAAGCATTTTAAAACAGGCGATAATACTTACATTACACAACTCGGAGATGCTCTTCATTATACGGATGAAAATGGAAAATGGCAGGATACTGATTATTCTATTCTCCCTTATTCCGGGAAAAATTCAAATTACAAGTACAGTAATGAAACGAATGAAATAAAATCTTATTTCCCGGATAACGCAGGAAGCAATGGCTGCACGATTCAAACTGCGGACTTACAACTCAACTGGTGGATCAATCCATCCATAAATGTTCAAAATATAAAAGGCGAAAAATCATTACTGAAAATACAATCACAGGACACAAAGACTGCCTCGACTGACAATAAAATCATTTACACTTTAGCACAAGGAATTTCTGATCGCTTTACTGTAATTAAAGGAGGAATAGAAGAAGATATCATTCTTTCTCAGCAAAATATTTTTAATAATTGTGAGGCTACCGATCAGATTCTTTTCACACAAACTATTGCTATTCCTAAGGATTACACCATTTATAACGAAAACAACCTGATAAATACCGATGCAGTCCTTGATTATTTTATTATTAAAAAATCCGGAAAAGAAACAGGGCTTTGCTTTAATCCATTAATTGTTTTTGACTCAAAAGTAACACAGGACGAAGCATACAAAATTGCCAACTGGCCTTCAGAGAAAGAAATGGGCGAAGAACTGGCGTTGCTTGCAAACTCAGTAATAAAATGCAAATATTCCATTAAATTTACAAAAGAAGGAATTGAAATAAGTGTTATCGTTCCTGCTGACTGGCTGAAAAACGCAGATCGTTCATATCCCATTACTGTTGACCCTACTGTTACCATTGGAACAGGTACTTCTACTCAAAGACAACCCTGGACCATGCTGTTTGGCTATGAAAGAAGCGCCGCTATATACACAAGTGCGGAAATAGGTACTACCAATATTCAGATAACAGGTGCATATTGGTATGTGGAAACCTCTTCACCAAAAGGTATTCCTATGGTGTTCAGACTTAAGTCTACAGCTGCTAGTACTTTATCGGCAGATACCTGGGCGAATACCATTTCAGGTGCTTCAACAGTGAGTAGTGGGACATATGCATTTTCAACGACAGGTGCCTGGTATGGCTTGAATTCTTTCTCTTATAATTACACTTCCAATAATCTACTTGTTCTTTGCGAGTCTAATTACGGCGGGAGCGGTACAACGCCATACCCTGCATTCCGTTATACCACAACTGGTACATATCAACACGAAAAGTGGTATGCTGATGGTGCGGCTCCAACTGATCCGGGGATTTTAATGTATGAAAGACCAAACATCTATCTTGAATATACTGTTCTTTCTGGAACACCTCCGGTCAATGATAATTGCTCCGGTGCAACTTCATTAACACCCGCTGCAGCTTGTACTCCGACTTCTGGGACTGTTGCAGATGCTACAGAATCAGCCCAGGCGACCGCATGTTCCGGAACAGCTGATGATGATGTTTGGTATTCGTTTGTTGCTGCTGCGACAGCTCAGGATATTACTGTTGTAGGATCTTCAAGCTTTGATGCAGTCGTTGAATTGTTATCAGGGAATTGTAGTTCACTGACAAGCTTGTATTGCGCTGATAATACAGCATCCGGCGGGACTGAAGTTATCAATGCTACCGGACTTACTGTGGGTGCAACTTATTATGTTAGGGTTTATCATTATTGGGCTTCTGTTCCAAGTACAACTACATTTACAATTTGTGTGACTACACCAACGGCTCCGGGATGTGCAACATATACTGCTCCTTCTAACGGATCGACAGGGATATCCACAACTCCAACATTATCATGGGGTGCAGTTACAGGAGCAACAAGCTATGATGTATACATTAATACTTTTTCTCCTCCTACCACATTGGTTACCAATGTTACCACAACATCATATTCTCCTACACTTGTCGGAAACACACTTTATTACTGGAAAATTATTCCAAGAAATTCGGCAGGTGTTGCTACAGGATGTGCTATCTGGTCATTTACCACTATTGATGCAGCCAGTGGCTGTCAAAATGCAAGTGCATTTTGCGCAGGTGCTGCAGGTTATACGTATCCTGCAACTACAGGAGTGGCTTCGGCTGAAACAGGCCCGAATTATGGATGCATCTCTTTGACAAAAAATCCTGCATGGTATTATTTAAAAATCGGAACTTCTGGTGATGTTACAATAAATATTTCGAGTGAGGATCTTGGTGGGGTTGGTCATGACGTTGACTTTATCTGTTGGGGGCCATTTACTAGCTATAATGGTGGTTGTGCTAGCGGTTTAACAGGAACTCCCTGGGATGGATGTACTCCAGTTAATTCCACTTCTTGCTGGCCAGATAATAATGAATCTCCTGATTACGAAGTTTGGTACACAACCCATGATAATGGAAATATAGTTGATTGTAGTTATAGTATAGATGCTATTGAAAATTGTTATATTACTGGTGCTGTAGCAGGTCAATATTATATGCTTCTGATTACGAATTATGCCGATGTTGCTACAAATATTACTTTCGCACAATCTGGCGGCACAGGTGCAACAGACTGCAGTATTGTAGGCCCGTTACCTCAAAACAATGGGCCATTATGTGTAGGAGATAATTTAAACCTTACAGCTACTTATATTGATGGAGCAACTTACAATTGGAGCGGACCAAGCGGTTTTACATCGACAAACCAGAATCCAACAATTAATAATGTTACAGAAGCTGCAAATGAAGGTGTTTATTCTGTTTATGTAGTCGTGGGGGGGCTTACGAGTCCGACTACTACAACTACTGTTGTGATAGATCCCTTGCCAACAATAACACTTAGCGCAGTAACAAATGTTTGCCAAGGATCCGCATCCTTTTATTTACCTTATACCGCAACTACCGGATCTCCTACTACTGGTACTGTTACTCCAAATGCTGCAGCACTTGCTGCCGGGTTTGACATAATATCCAATAAACCTTTGACTGCATCACCACTTGAAATCCCCATTCCCGTGGGAGTTCCTGCAGGAACCTACACTTTTGCCCTGGTAGTAAAAAATGCAAATGGGTGTACATCTGCAAGTCAAAATTTTACTGTTACACTCCTTCCATTGCCAACAGTTTATAATGTTACTGGAGGTGGTGATATATGTTCGGGAAATTCGGCAATTGTAGGATTAAGCAATAGCCAAATTGGAGTTAATTATCAATACCAATTAGAGGGTGTGAACGTAGGAGCACCAATTGCCGGAACCGGGGCTGCTTTATTACCTTCATTTTCTGTTGGTGGCACATATACAGTGATTGCCACTAACACTACTACATTGTGTTCAACAGCAATGAATGGTAATGTATTTATTACAGTTTTTCCTCTCCCAACAGCAGGGATTACAAATAATAGCGGAACCACCATTCTTACATGCGCAACTCCTACTATCAGTGTAACAGCAACTGGAGGAACAACCTATGCATGGTCAGGAGGATCAACACCAGCAACAGACATGAACACGCTGAATGCCGCAGGCACTTATACTGTGACTGTAACCAATGCTGGCGGATGTACGGCAACATCAAGCATTGTAATTACGGCAAATAACACCCCACCAGTAACTGGTATCACGAATAATACAGGAACGACCATCTTAACATGTACAACGACAAACATAAGTGTAACAGCTACACCAGCTGGAGCGAGTACTTATGCATGGTCAGGCGGATCAACCCCAGCCACAGCAGCAAATACGTTGAGTGCGGCAGGCACCTACACAGTGACTGTAACAGCAGCTAACGGATGTACAGCTTCATCGAATATTGTGATAACATCGAATACAACCCCACCAGTAACTGGTATCACGAATAACACAGGTACGACCATCTTAACATGTGCCACCACAACCATAAGTGTAACAGCAACACCAGCTGGAGCGAGTACTTATGCATGGTCGGGAGGATCAACCCCCGCCACCGCAGCAAATACGTTGAGTGCAGCAGGCACCTACACAGTGACTGTAACAGCAGCTAATGGATGTACAGCTTCATCGAATATTGTGATAACATCGAATACAACCCCACCAGTAACTGGTATCACGAATAACACAGGTACAACCATCTTAACATGTGCAACGACAAACATAAGTGTAACAGCTACACCAGCTGGAGCGAGTACTTATGCATGGTCAGGCGGATCAACACCAGCCACAGCAGCAAATACGTTGAGTGCGGCAGGCACCTACACAGTGACTGTAACAGCAGCTAATGGATGTACAGCTTCATCGAATATTGTGATAACATCAAATACAACCCCACCAGTAACTGGTATCACGAATAATACAGGAACGACCATCTTAACATGTACAACGACAACCATAAGTGTAACTGCAACACCAGCTGGAGCCAGCACCTATGCATGGTCAGGCGGATCAACCCCAGCCACAGCAGCAAACACATTGAGTGCGGCAGGCACCTACACAGTGACTGTAACAGCAGCTAACGGATGTACAGCTTCATCGAATATTGTTATAACATCGAATACAACCCCGCCAGTAACTGGTATCACGAATAATACAGGAACGACCATCTTAACATGTACAACGACAAACATAAGTGTAACAGCTACACCAGCTGGAGCGAGTACTTATGCATGGTCAGGCGGATCAACCCCAGCCACAGCAGCAAATACGTTGAGTGCGGCAGGCACCTACACAGTGACTGTAACAGCAGCTAACGGATGTACAGCTTCATCGAATATTGTGATAACATCGAATACAACCCCACCAGTAACTGGTATCACGAATAACACAGGTACGACCATCTTAACATGTGCCACCACAACCATAAGTGTAACAGCAACACCAGCTGGAGCGAGTACTTATGCATGGTCGGGAGGATCAACCCCCGCCACCGCAGCAAATACGTTGAGTGCAGCAGGCACCTACACAGTGACTGTAACAGCAGCTAATGGATGTACAGCTTCATCGAATATTGTGATAACATCGAATACAACCCCACCAGTAACTGGTATCACGAATAACACAGGTACAACCATCTTAACATGTGCAACGACAAACATAAGTGTAACAGCTACACCAGCTGGAGCGAGTACTTATGCATGGTCAGGCGGATCAACACCAGCCACAGCAGCAAATACGTTGAGTGCGGCAGGCACCTACACAGTGACTGTAACAGCAGCTAATGGATGTACAGCTTCATCGAATATTGTGATAACATCAAATACAACCCCACCAGTAACTGGTATCACGAATAATACAGGAACGACCATCTTAACATGTACAACGACAACCATAAGTGTAACTGCAACACCAGCTGGAGCCAGCACCTATGCATGGTCAGGCGGATCAACCCCAGCCACAGCAGCAAATACATTGAGTGCTGCAGGTACTTATACAGTGACGGTAACGGCAGCAAACGGATGTACATCATCAACAAGCATAACGTTAACACAGGATGCTTCACTACCTACAGCCGGGATTACGAATAATACAGGAACCACAGTTCTGACCTGTGCAACTACCAGCATAAGTGTAACAGCCACAGGAGGCGTTTCTTATGCATGGTCAGGCGGATCAACCCCAGCGACAGATGTCAACACTTTGAATGCAGCAGGCACTTATACAGTGACTGTAACAGCAGCCAACGGATGTACCGCATCAACAAGTATAACGTTAACGCAGGATATTACAGCACCAACAGCAGGGATCACGAACAATAGTGGAACTACTATACTTACGTGTACTACTACTACAATCAGTGTTACAGGGACAGGAGGCGTTTCTTATGCATGGTCAGGCGGATCCACCCCAGCCACAGCAGCAAATACGTTGAATGCATCAGGCACTTACACGGTAACAGTAACAGCAGCTAACGGATGTACTTCTTCAACCAGCATAACGTTGACACAGGATATTACGGCACCGACCGCAGGGATCACGAATAATACAGGAACGACCATCTTAACATGTACAACGACAACCATAAGTGTAACAGCAACACCAGCGGGAGCCAGTACCTATGCATGGTCAGGCGGATCAACACCAGCCACAGCAGCAAATACATTGAATGCAGCAGGCACCTACACAGTGACTGTAACAGCAGCCAATGGATGTACATCATCAGCCAGTATAACATTGACACAGGATATTACAGCACCGATAGCCGGGATCACGAACAATAGTGGAACTACTATACTCACGTGTGCTGCAACTACAATCAGTGTTACAGGGACAGGAGGCGTTTCTTATGCATGGTCGGGAGGATCAACCCCAGCCACAGCAGCAAATACATTGAGTGCTGCAGGTACTTATACAGTGACGGTAACGGCAGCCAACGGATGTACATCATCAACAAGCATAACGTTAACACAGGATGCTTCACTACCTACTGCCGGGATTACGAATAATACAGGAACCACAGTTCTGACCTGTGCAACTACCAGCATAAGTGTAACAGCCACAGGAGGCGTTTCTTATGCATGGTCAGGCGGATCAACCCCAGCGACAGATGTCAACACTTTGAATGCAGCAGGCACTTATACAGTGACGGTAACAGCAGCCAACGGATGTACAGCATCAACAAGTATAACGTTAACGCAGGATATTACAGCACCGACAGCAGGGATCACGAACAATAGTGGAACTACTATACTCACATGTACTGCCACTACAATCAGTGTTACAGGGACAGGAGGCGTTTCTTATGCATGGTCAGGCGGATCAACCCCAGCCACAGCAGCAAATACATTGAATGCAGCAGGCACTTACACGGTAACAGTAACAGCAGCCAACGGATGTACTTCTTCAACCAGCATAACGTTGACACAGGATATTACAGCACCGACAGCAGGGATCACGAACAATACAGGAACGACCGTGCTAAATTGCACTACCACTTCCATCAGTGTGACGGCCACACCAGCCGGAGCCAGTGATTATGCGTGGTCGTGGGGAGTAACCCCTGCCACAGATGTTAACACTTTGAATGCGGCAGGTACTTATACAGTAACAGTAACAGCTGCCAATGGTTGTACTGCAACATCAAGTATTGTAATAACATCAAATACAACTCCTCCAGTTACGGGGATTACCAACAATACTGGAACTACTACACTCACATGTGCTACTACCAGCATAAATGTAACGGCCACAGGAGGAGCTTCCTATGCATGGTCGGGAGGATCAACCCCAGCCACAGCAGCAAATACATTGAGTTCAGCAGGAACTTACACGGTAACGGTAACGGCTGCAAACGGATGTACAGCATCAACAAGTATAACATTAACACAGGATGCTTCACTACCTACAGCCGGGATTACCAATAATGCTGGAGCCACGGTACTGACATGTACTACAGCCAGCATAAGCGTAACGGCCACAGGAGGAACCTCCTATATATGGTCAGGTGGAGCAACACCAGCCACAGCAGCAAATACGTTGAGTGCAGCAGGCACTTACACGGTAACGGTAACAGCAGCCAACGGATGTACAGCATCAACCAGTATAACGTTAACACAGGATATTACAGCACCGACAGCAGGGATTACAAACAATAGTGGAACTACTATACTCACGTGTACTACTACTACAATCAGTGTTACAGGAACAGGAGGCGTTTCTTATGCATGGTCAGGCGGATCAACCCCAGCCACAGCAGCAAATACATTGAATGCAGCAGGCACTTACACAGTAACGGTAACGGCCGCTAACGGATGTACTTCTTCTACCAGCATAACGTTGACACTTGATATTACAACACCGACAGCTGGAATCACTAATGTTACAGGAACAACTGTGCTGACATGTGCAACTACCAGCATAAGCATAACGGCAACAGGAGGAACCTCCTATATATGGTCAGGTGGGTTAACCCCAGCGACAGCGGCTAACACATTGAATGCAGCAGGCACTTACACAGTAACAATAACCGCTGCTAACGGATGTACAGCAATATCAAGCATAACGTTGACACAGGATATTACACCACCTACTCCAATTGCTTCAAGTAACAGTCCTATTTGTCCGGGAAGCACATTGAATTTGGGAGTCAATCCTTATAGTAGCTATTCATGGAGCGGGCCTAACGGGTTTATAGCATCCTCACAATCACCAATTTTGGCTAACGCTAATTCCTTAGCTTCTGGTATCTACTCTGTAACTGTTACCAATGCCAATGGTTGTAGCGCATCTGATGATGTGAATGTATCTGTGATCCAGCCTATACCAGCATTTGCTGGCGTTGATCAGACTATCTGCACGGGACAAACTGCCTACCTGAATGCTTCTGGCGGACTAAGCTTTAGCTGGTCACCAGCGATGGGACTTAACTCTACAACTATTCCAAATCCTTTGGCAACACCTGCAACAAATACGACATATGTTGTACAAACTACAGATGGCAATGGATGTACGTCATCAGATAATGTTGTTGTAAATGTAAATCCGAATGTTGTAGCTTTTGCAGGTTTGGATGTGACTATTTGCAGCGGCACTAATACCAATTTAACTGCATCTGGAGGTACGAATTATTCATGGAGCCCATCAAGCGGATTAAGTGCTACGAATATCTCCAGTCCTATTGCCACACCGATGTATACAACCACATATGTTGTGACTGTTTCAAATTCGAGTGGCTGTAGTTCAACGGATGCTGTTACTGTTACGGTTAACCCTGGTATAATTGCCAGTGCAGGAGCAGATGTGAATATTTGTTCTGGATCTAATACCACTTTATATGCTACAGGAGGTACTACTTATTTATGGTCGCCAAATATTGCATTAAGTGCTATAAATATTCAGAATCCGATTGCTAATCCATTAGTCTCAACCACATATACTGTTGTTGTAACTGGTGCTTCAGGCTGCAGCGCATCCGATAATGTTACTGTGACTGTAAATTCGACACCTACTGCAGATGCAGGTTCCCCAATTACTATTTGTAATCATGAAACTGCGATACTTACAGCTACAGGAGGTACGTCTTATCTATGGAGTAATGGTGCGCTTACTGCAACTAATCCAATAACACCTGGCGTTTCTACTACATATACTGTAACCGTATCAGATGTGGCTGGTTGCTTTGCTACTGATAATGTAATTGTAACTGTATTGCCGTTCACACCGCCAATAGTGACATCTAATGTGCCGACAACATTCTGTAATACCACTATAAATGTAACATTGGATGCAGGTTCAGGGTATACTAATTATCAATGGAACACTGGACTTGCAGCACAAACAATAAATGTTACAACTGCCGGATCGTTTTATGTGATTGCTACAGCCGCAAATGGTTGCAGCGATACATCTAATATTGTGAATGTGGCAAGTTATCCTGGCCCGACTCCACCTATAATTGTGCCTGATGGCCCGACTTCATTCTGCGAAGGTGATCAAATTTCAGTGACTCTTTCTACAAGTAATCCTTACTATACTTATAGTTGGTCAAGTGGTTCGTATACTCCGACAATTCATGCTACCCATACCGGTTATTATTGGGTTACAGTAACAGATTCGACCGGATGTTCAACTACAAGTATTGCTCCTGTACATTTACAACTTGTTCCTTTACCTGTTGCTTATATGAACTACAATGTTTATGGTACATATGTTGAGTTCTTTAATTATTCGTTGAATGATACAAGTTATTACTGGACATTTGGTGATGGAACCTCTTCCATTTTGGAGAATCCAACTCATACATACCCTGGGCCGGGTACATATCCCGTTACATTTGTGGCAACTAATTACTGTGGAACAGATTCGGTTACTGTAATGATACAGATCGTATCAGGTACTGGTATTGATGAAAGTAGCATTGTCCAGAACTTGGCTATTTACCCAATACCAACAAAGGATTTATTGGATGTGTCGTTTGAATTTTCAGGAAGCAATTCATTGGATATAAAACTATTAAATACCTTAGGTCAATTGCTTTATAAAGAATCTGCTGAGAGTTCTCTTGGTAAATACCATAAGATATTCAGTTTGATTAATTATCCTACAGGTGTTTATTACCTGCAAATACAGACTGAGCAAGGTGTAGTAATACGAAAAATTGTCGTAAATTAGATAAGTTACTTCTGAAAGGCCCCTCTTCATAGTGAGGAGGGGCTTTTTTTTGATTGCAAATATTATTTCTATACTATGGAAAAAAGAAAATGCCTGGAATGTAAAGAGCTAATAACCGGACGGTCGGATAAAAAATTCTGTTCAGATCAATGCAGAAATTTATATAACAACCGACAGAACAGCGATTCCACAAACCTTGTTCGGAATATTAATAATTCTTTACGCAAGAACAGAAGAGTACTCCAGGAATTAAATCCAACAGATAAAGCAAAAGTGCATAAAGATAAAATGCTGGAAAAGGGATTTAATTTTAATTTTTTTACTAGCACATATACAACCAAAAAAGGAGCCACCTATTATTTTTGCTATGAGTATGGTTATCTTCAGCTTGATGATGGATTTTATTTCCTTGTAATAAATAAAAGGCTGAAGGAAGAAGAATAGGGGCGTGAGTTCAGAATTCTGAATAAAGAATGCTGGTTTTTTTGTAAGATATTGTATTAAATAAAAGAGGCGGCCATAGGCCGCCTCTTTTTATCAAAGCACAATAAAATTATGCTATTGCTGGAACTTCAAATGCTGTAGCAAGAATTTCAAAAGTATTTCTTTTTACTCCTTGCTTGTCGGTGAACTGTCTATTGATTATTCTTCCCGAAAGTGCTATGCGCAGACCTTTTTTCAGCATATCGCAAGCTTTCTCGGCCGTTTTATTCCACATTACGACATTATGCCATGTGGTATTTTTAATCCATTCACCTTCTTTATTTTTATAATCTTCATTGGTTGCAAGAGTAAAGCGTACAAGCTTGCTTCCATTGGTTAAGGTTTTTACTTCTGGTTCGATTCCAATGAATCCGTTCAGTTCTACTTTGTTTGTTGTTTTCATAACTTTTTAATTTAAGATTTTTTGATTTTTGATTTGAGATTTTATGTTGAGTTTTAAATTTTAACAATTAAACAATTAAGCAATGCAACAGTTAAGCGATACTTAGTTTGACGATGCAAAGTAACATAAGCCGCAAAAGGTGATTCGGTTTTCACACACTTAGATACGTTTAATATCCGTTTGTAATCGGTTAATATCGGTTATGTACTTTCATAAAACTTTGATTTTAATGGATTTTGAGTAAATTAGATCTCAATTCATCTTTGAGCCATCAAGACCATGAAAAGAATAAAAATTATTTCATCAATCACTCTTGAAGTGCTACTATTGACAATTGCATTTGGTTGCAAGAAAAAGGATTCAGATTCATATTCGCAATATACTATTGGCCAAAGTTATGGTGGTGGTATAGTTTTTTATAGTGATGGAACCGGTGAACATGGTTTGGTGCGGCATCGAGTGACCAATTTGCTAGCAGAAAATGGGGTTGTATGGGAACATCAATTCCGGGTGCTATGATTCAACTGTTGGAGTTGGGCCATCCAACACTACTTCTAATACTTAAATCTGCGTCGATGTTTATACAAATAAAAAAGGCTGTCTTATTCATAAAGACAGCCTTTTTTGTGTTTGATTAATTTAGTTTTTCACTTCTTCAAAGTCAACATCGGTAACTTCGCTGTCGGTTTTTGTTTCCTGTTGCTGCTGGCCGCCATCACTGGGCTGTTGTTGCTGCTGGTCCTGAGTTGCCTTGTACATCTCTTCACTTGCAGCCTGCCATGCAGTATTCATTTTTGCCAGAGCTTCATCAATTGCAGGAATATTTCTATTCTTGTGTGCTTCCTTTAATTCAGTCAAAGCGCTTTCAATAGGTGCTTTCTTATCAGCAGGAATTTTTTCACCATATTCTTTCAGCTGCTTTTCAGTCTGGAAGATCATCGCATCAGCACTATTGATTTTTTCAATTTCTTCCTTAGCTTTTTTGTCAGCATCGGCATTGGCTTCAGCTTCCATCTTCATCTTTTTGATTTCTTCTTCAGTAAGTCCTGATGAAGCCTCGATACGGATATTCTGCGATTTTCCGGTAGCTTTATCTTTAGCCGAAACATTCATAATTCCGTTTGCATCAATATCGAAAGAAACTTCTACCTGCGGAATTCCTCTTGGAGCTGGTGGAATGCCATCCAGATGGAAACGTCCGATAGTCCTGTTTTGTGCGGCCATGGGGCGTTCCCCTTGCAGTACGTGGATTTCAACAGATGTCTGGTTATCGCTGGCTGTTGAAAATGTTTCAGATTTCTTAGTAGGGATAGTTGTGTTTGATTCTATAAGTTTTGTGAATACTCCACCCAATGTTTCGATACCCAATGAAAGTGGAGTAACATCGAGCAACAGCACATCTTTTACTTCGCCTGTCAGAACACCACCCTGTATAGCTGCACCAACTGCAACAACTTCATCAGGGTTAACACCTTTTGAAGGTGCTCTTCCAAAGAATTTTTCAACCAATGCCTGAACTGCAGGAATACGTGTAGATCCACCAACAAGAATTACTTCATCAATTTGTGATGCATTGAGACCAGCATCAGCAAGGGCTTTCCTGCATGGTTCAATTGTTGACTGGATGAGTTTATCGCAAAGTTGTTCGAATTTTGCGCGTGTTAGTGTGCGTACCAAATGCTTGGGAACACCATCCACAGGCATAATATAAGGCAGATTGATTTCTGTTTGCGATGAACTTGAAAGTTCAATTTTTGCTTTTTCAGCAGCTTCTTTTAAACGCTGCAGTGCCATAGGGTCCTTTCGAAGATCAATATTAAATTCACCTTTGAATTCTTCTGCAAGCCAGTTGATGACTTCGTGATCAAAATCATCGCCACCAAGATGCGTGTCGCCATTGGTAGATTTTACTTCAAAAACTCCTTCACCCAATTCAAGGATAGAAATATCAAAAGTACCGCCACCCAAATCGTATACAGCTACTTTAATGTCCTTGTTCTTTTTGTCAAGTCCATATGCAAGTGCAGCAGCCGTTGGTTCGTTTATGATTCGTTTTACCTTCAGTCCGGCAATTTCTCCGGCTTCTTTGGTAGCCTGACGCTGTGAATCGCTGAAATATGCAGGAACAGTAATAACGGCTTCTGTAATTTCGGTTCCAAGATAATCTTCTGCTGTTTTCTTCATTTTCTGAAGTATCATGGCCGAAATTTCCTGAGGTGTATAAAGGCGTTCATCAATCTTCACCCTGGGTGTATTATTGTCGCCGCGAACAACATCGTACGATACGCGGTTTATTTCTTTAGTAGTTCTGTCGAAGGTTTCACCCATGAACCTTTTGATAGAGAATATGGTTTTCTTGGAGTTTGTGATAGCCTGACGTTTTGCTGCATCTCCAACTTTCCTTTCGTTATTTTCTACAAAAGCAACTATTGAAGGAGTTGTTCTTCTGCCTTCACTGTTTGGAATTACAACAGGTTCGCTTCCTTCCATTACTGCAACACAGGAGTTTGTAGTTCCAAGATCTATTCCGATAATTTTGCCCATTTCTGATTATTTAAAAGTTATTTAAAAATTTTATTACTTCTGCTTCACAGTCAATCATTATGCCATTGGCATCCTATATGGTTTTTAAGAAATTATGACAGTCTATGAGAAGTATAGTCAATTTTTAACTGACAGAATTGGTGACAAAACGACATAAATCAATTGAATTAATTTCAATCAAATACAGGAATGACAATTTCTTTTACAAAAATTGGAAAAAGCAGTCGATTCAACTTTTACTGAAAATTGAGATCTTTGGTCTTGGAACCGTTATACAAGGAATCCATGGAAACAGCATTGATGTATAGTTTCCTGTTCATCTGGTAGCGTGAAGAAAATATCCCAATGCCATTGCTGATGTTGGTGTATTCCGGTTTTTCCTGTACAATGCTCGATGATGGTTGGTTGACTTCCATATATGTATTGAATTCATCAGCAGCAACAGAGAAAATAAACTGAAGTGGATAGCCAGTTGCCACTCTTATAATATTTGGATCAACAGAAATATTGTCGTGAAGGAATTGAAAAAAATTCTGGCCATAATAACTTGTTTCAAGTGTAGGGCCTGTTCCATCGATGTTTTCGGATGTGTAACTCCCAAGATTCCAGTCAAGTGTTTTTACGATACTGTCATTCGTGATTATATTTTTTTCACGGTAAGTGAATCGGATAATCACCTGGTAAAGTTTGCCATTTACTGCAGGTTCCCACTGAACTTTTATTGCATTTGTGGCAGTTAAATTTACCTGTGTTCCGCTCATTGGTTTGCTAATACCGAATTTGTGAACAAGTTTTGTTTTTGAAGAAATAATTTTTCCGTTTGATTTGTTCTTTATGAACAACCGGTATTCTTTATCTTTATTAAGAGTATCGAGCTGCCCTGTGAATTTATAAAGCACCTGTTTAGGATTGTAAAAAACACCAGATTCTTTTTTGTAAATAGTCGTAGTATCAAGATACCAAAGGTTTGTCTGGTTTCCATTCACATCCCATTCCTCCATCCTTACTTCAAGATTGTTTCCGTAGGAGCATGAATCAGGATTCTGTGCCATCGTAAGGGCGTTGTCTTCGCCGAGGTATGCTTTATTTATTTTAATATAGTGAACACTGTCGTTTTGGTTCAGAAGGCCGTAAACTACAGTCATATCTTTCCATGCAGCATTTATTTCAAAATCGGTACGGCAGGCTGAAAATGCCACAACAGCCAGTAAAGTTATAAGTATGTATTTTTTCATTGAAAAGTAAGGGAATTAAGGCAATTGGAGCAAAGGTAATAATTTTCAATATTACAAATATATTTACAGGAATTAAAATTTAGTTTGTAGCTTTGTCTCCCTATTAGAAACGGAATCATTAAAACGAATATTATGACAGCTCTTCGCGTGGTTAATAAAGTCACTACTCATGTTTTAAGAGAAATGAAACTGCAGGCTGAAAAGATCGCTATGCTTACCGCATACGACTATTCTACTGCAAGAATATTGGATAGCGCCAGAATTGATGTGATACTTGTTGGGGATTCCGCATCCAATGTTATGGCAGGTCATAAAACAACATTACCCATTACACTGAATGAAATGATTTATCATGCATCGTCAGTTACACGTGCAGTATCGAGAGCATTGGTTGTTGTGGATATGCCATTTGGAACATACCAGGGAAATTCAAAGGAAGCGTTGAATTCAGCTATTCGCATTATGAAGGAATCAGGCGCAGATGCCGTAAAGCTGGAGGGTGGAAAAGAAGTAATAGAATCAATTGACAGAATATTATCTGCAGGAATTCCTGTAATGGGACATCTGGGGCTTACTCCGCAGGCCATTCATAAATTCGGGACCTATATTGTAAGAGCAACTGAAAAAGATGAAGCTGACCGTTTGGTTGAAGATGCTCACCTTTTGGACAAATCAGGAACATTTGCACTGGTGCTTGAAAAAATTCCAGCAACCCTTGCAGCACAGGTAACCAAAGAAGTTAAGATGCCTACCATAGGTATAGGAGCGGGAAGCGGTACCGACGGACAAGTTCTGGTTTTGCATGATATGCTTGGCATTACACAGGAATTTTCTCCGCGTTATTTACGCCGTTATCACAATCTGTATGAAGAAATAAAAGACTCGGTGGAAGCTTATATCAAAGATGTTAAGTCGGTTGATTTTCCTAATGAAAGAGAGTCATACTGATGACTATGACTGACTTAATTGCCGATATTTCAAGCCGGGTATTGTATGAAGACAATCACCTGATTATTTTAAATAAAAGACCTTCCGAAATTGTACAGGGCGACAAGACAGGTGATAAACCGCTGAGTGAAATTGTAAAAGAATATCTGAAAGAAAAATATTTTAAACCAGGACAGGTTTATCTTGGTGTGGTGCACCGTGTGGACAGGCCTGTGAGCGGCTGCCTTATATTTGCTAAGACTGACAAGGCTTTATCGAGAATGAATAAGCTGATACAGGAACGAAAGATCAGAAAATTTTACTGGGCGGTTGTAAAAAACAAACCACCAAAGGAAAGCGATAAGCTTGTGAATTACCTGCGGAAGAATGAAAAGCAAAATAAATCCTATCCTGTAACACCCAGTACTGCCGGGGCTTTGAAAGCTGAACTCGATTACCAGGTGATTGGGAAAACAGATAATTATTATTTGCTGGAAGTTGAACTGCATACAGGGCGGCATCACCAGATACGTGCCCAACTAGCTGCTATAGGCTGCCCGATAAAAGGTGATTTGAAATATGGCTATCCACGATCGAATCCGGATGCCAGCATACATCTGCATGCTAGAACCATTGAGTTTATTCATCCGGTGAAGAACGAAAAAATCTGCGTAATTGCTGATCCTCCAAGTGAAAATTTGTGGAATGCATTATTGTCGCAACAGAAAAAATAAATCGGATGCGTTTGTTTTTCTTGAACTTAATTCTTTTTATACTGCTTGCTTCTGGTTATACTTCGGTAGCTCAATCAAAGTATGAAGCAGATTCTGTAAAATGCAAGAATGCAATAAAACTTGACCTTGTTTCGCTTTACCTCGATTTTTTTGATGCACAGAAACAGGTAAGAGCAGGTTTTGAATACGAACGAACATTCAATAAAAAATCTTCTGCAGCGTGTTTAATTGATCTTGGTCTTTATGATGATTATACATTCACCAAATATTACGATTTTTTCAACCAGGGGACAGGAATGCACTACACTAGGACAATTGCTTTGATCAAAGGAGTGCATTTTCTTCCTTCCTACAATTATTTTTTATTTCAGTTGAAAGGTGAACCGAATACCGGGATTTTTACTGGAGGTATTTTGGATTTTCATTATTACAGAAAAAAGTTCAGCATTTTTAATTCGCAAACAGAAATTGAAACTGCAAATAAATATGCACAGTCAACTTTAGGGATAGGGCCGCAGCTTGGCATTAAATATGGTTTTGGAAAACACTTTTATTTTGAAGCAAAGACGTGCACATTTTTTAAATTATTCAACATTGTTTCTGCAAAGGGCATGAATGCTATAATGCCGCTGGATGCGCAATGGTCAAATTCGAATTATAGTTTCTGGTGGGTAACACAGTTTAAGGTTTGTTATGCATTTAGGCAATCAACTTGATTTCCTGAAATTTTATTTAAAAATGAAATACACTTTTTACATCGCAATATTTTTACTTCTTCTTTTTGCTCGGTGCAAGGAAAAGGAAGAATACATTGACGATACTTATTTTAACAGTAAAGTGATGATGCTTGGACATCGCGGCATGGGTGAGATGTATAAGATGCCCGGCAACACTTACCAGTCCGTAGCTCCTGCTGTTGCTATCGGTCTCGATGGCTGTGAGATTGATATTCAAATGACAAAAGATACCGTACTTGTTTTGTTTCATGATCATTTGTTAAAACCTTCAACCACTTGCACAGGACGGATCTATGAATCGGACTGGGCCGATATAAAACAATGCAAGTATTATGCATGGGAGAACGGTATTTTTATAAACTCAGTTGAGGATTTATTTAACAAGCTTCCCGGTCTTACAAATCTTTATTTTTCATTCGACTGCAGCAAGGTCGATACTGACGTGGAAGATTTAGACCTTTACGAAAGCCAGTATTTAAGGGCAATTAAATGTTTGTGTGATAAGTATAACATGAGCGATCACATATTCCTGGAAGGTGATGGAGCTTTCCTGCTTAAAGCGCAAAGCATGGGTTTGACAAATAAATTATTCTATTATAGTTATCTTGACTACGATGCGATAAATTCAGCAAGTGCAAATCATTTTTTCGGAATATCCACCTGTATGGACTGGATGATGGTGCCGGCGGATAGTGCCCATGCAAAAGGTTTATACGTTATGGTGTGGTCACCCAATAATGTTAATCAGAATAAAGATGTATTGAAAGCAAAGGCCGATATCATACAAACCGATGATCCCATTTCCATTCTAAAACTCCTTAACAGGTTCAATTACGAATATGTAATTCCTTAAAGTATCACCTAACGGAAAAATTGTCCCTGTAATTTTTGTATTGCCTGTAAGCATCGAATTTGAATAAACGACAAAGTTTCGATTAAGTATTGCTTTTTATCTAATTAATCTTTAGTTTTGTTAGATTAAAATTCTCAGCTATGAAAATTAAAAAACTTTCAAGCTATATATCAGCTTTCATTATCGGTTTTTTTATCATCAATTCGTGCAAACCATATTTCTTCCGTTATAACTATCAGGATGCAAATAAACTCTTGTATGAAACAAACTATGGGCAGACAAAAGTGTTTCTGAAAGCTCATCTTAAAAACGGAGATGTTTGCATTTTGAAAGATACCTGGCTGATTGACTCACTTCAAAATTCTGTTTCAGGCACAGGTATGCGGTATGACTTTAACCGAAATAAAACCTTTGAAGGAAACATGGTTATTCCCATTGACAGCGTGGCCATTTTTGAGACAAATAATAAATTAATCAACCCCAATAGTGATAAGATTGCTGTTCTGGGAATTTTGACAGGGGTTGAAGTTCTTCTTGGAATTGTCTGTATTACTACTCCAAAGGCATGCTTTGGATCTTGCCCGACATTTTATTTAAATGAAAATGATAATTTTCATTACGCAGATGCTGAAGGATTCACCAATGCCATCGTTCCCGCAATGGAGTATCCTGATATTGACGCCCTGAACAACAAGACAGTTTCGGGCAATCAATTTTCAGTAACGATGAAAAATGAAGCCCTGGAAACACATTGTGTGAATGAGGTAAAACTTCTTGCTTATCCCAGAAAAGAAGGCGAGCGTGTTTATCAGTCACCTTCCAGTGAATTTTATTTATGCGAAAATAATTATCATTTGAGCAAAGCCAGTGCCGATGAGGGAGACGTGACTTATCTTATGAATAAGGATGACATCAAAGAACGACTCAGTATGGCTGATGTAAATAATTTAAACAGCAAAGAGGAAATCATTCTGAATTTTGACAGCGTGAAGAACCCTTCGGAATTGGGCCTAATCGTAAACTTCCGTCAGACCCTGATGACCACATATCTTTTTTATTCTGCCATGGGATACATGGGCAATAATGTTGGCGATGTGTTTTCAAAACTTGAAACAAACGAAACCATCAGGGATAAATTTGACGGCACCACTAAATTGCTTGGGAATATTGAAGTTTACCTATGGAATGAACAGAATAATTTATGGGATCTTCAGGGAGAAATCAGTGAAACAGGTCCAATCGCAATAAACAAACAGATTATTCCAATAGATAATACCTCATCAGGTTCGAAAGTCAAAATGAAGATTGTGATGAACAAAGGACTGTGGCGCATCGATTATCTTGCCCTGACAAATATCAAGGAAAAGATAAATCCCATAGAAGTATCGCCCAGCAACATTTTGAACAAAGGAGTTACCGATAGCAATGCCTTGGCTTCTATAATCAATCCCGGAAAATACCTGGTATCAATGCCCGGAAGCGAATTTAAATTCAACTTTATTCTTCCGGAACAAAACAATGATTATGAATTGTTCCTGTACTCCAAAGGCTATTATCTTGAATGGATGCGCGCTCACTGGCTGAAAGATAAAAATTTGTTGAAACTGCGGCAAATGGTTGAAAATCCAAAGAAGTACCTGAAATCGGTCACAAAAGAATATAAACTTTATGAAACACTCATGGAGCAAGTTTTTTGGGATTCAAAAATTGACACAAAAACATTTTCATATTATGAAAAATAAAATTGTTCTGGCAGTATTATTTTTAGCTGTTATTCTTGGCAGTTGCGGATCAATTAAATATTTGCCCAATTCGGCCGAAATAGATATGAATCAGTACGGCTCTTTCATTAAGGTCAGTAAGAAGACTACAGGAATTTCATTCAGCGGAGAATTGCTTGCTCTGGACAGCAATAATATTTTTGTCCTTATAGATTCATTGCCCAATATCAGTAAACGTACTGTTATTATTCCTATTGCAGAAGTTGCAAATTTTAAATTGCAGTATGCTAACACCAGTCAGTATGGCTGGACAATTCCTGCGGGAATTATTCTTCCTTTAATTCCATTTCCTGATCCTGACGATCAATCCAGTATTATGCCTTTCCATGGTTTTTTTGCCTTATTAACAATACCGGTAAATCTTATTGTTACCATTGCAATAACAGCGGCAGCTCAAAAGCAGTTTAAATACACTAATAAAAATATTTCAATTGATCAGTTACGAATGTTTGCAAGGTTTCCACAGGGCATCCCGCCAAACATTGATATTGCAAAAATCAAATAAAAAACTATGAAGAATAAAATTTTATTTTGGATGCCCCGCATCCTTTGCATTCTTGCAATAGCATTTGTAATGATGTTTTCTCTGGATGTTTTTGATCCGAAATATACATTGGGAGAGCAAATTATTGGCTTTCTTATGCACAACATTCCCGCATGGATACTCATTGTATTGCTTGTTATTGCATGGAAATGGGAACTTGTTGGTGGAATAATATTTATTCTTATTTCTATTGTTATGATATTATTGTTTACAAAATTCCTGACAATGAATTATTACTCGATGATTGTCAGTGGCCCATTTATGATTGTAGGTGCTTTATTTATCTGGCATTCAAAAATTGATAAAAAAGATAAACTGAAAGATAATAAACAATGATGATTGCCATAATTTATAGGATTCTTCGCAAACTTATTTTTCAATTAAGCATTAGCTAATAAATGTTACTTGTATGCAAAAAATCCTGCGTAAATCTTTTAGGACAAACAAAAATTATTCAACGATTTTATTATATTTGTCTTTTAAAATTTACAAGAAATGACACTGACAAAGCCGGATTATTTTATAAGTAAAGAGATTGATCCTTACGAAGAAAAACTTAGAGAATATTCTTACAATAAAAATATTTCTGAGAAACCGTTTACCATTGCTTTAATAATTCCACCATCGCCACAGTTACCGACACCGGGACGCGAATTCCTTATTACCGGGCCGTTTGAAGGATTTACCTATGTTGCCACACTGACCAAACGAATGGGCTTTAAAATCAACGTTATCGACTGCCGTTTGAAAGATAACCCAGAAGAGTATGCATTTAGCCGCATAGCTGATGCCGATGTTATAGGTATTTCCACTTTCGCTGATTCATTTAACTTTATTGAAGGTTTCTGCAAAATGGTCAAAGCAAAGTATCCCCAGAAGCTAATAATGCTTGGCGGACCGCTGGTGACAAGTGTCCCCGACATACTGCTTGAAAACACTTCGGCCGACTTTGCAATGATTGGCGAGGGCGAACTAACGCTGATTGAATTTTATGAAAAGTTCCTGCTTGAAAACAACAAGGAATTCGATGGTATAAAAGGGATTGCTTATAAAAAAGATGGCAAAATAATTCATAACCTTCCCAGGCCACAGATTAAAAACCTGGACAACCTTCCGTTGCTCGATTACACGATATGGCCGAATTATGATGACATCATTAAAAATGGACAGATTCTAATTTCCTCTACGCGCGGATGTCCGCACAACTGTTCGTTCTGTTTCAAAACTATACCAATGCTTCGTACGAAATCAATTGAACGTTTTGAAGAAGAAGTATTATACCTAAAAAAAACAACCAACTTTAACTACACCTGGCTGAACGACCTCAACTTTAACGTTTACGAGGATCGTGCCATTGCAATTTGTGATATACTATTCAAAAACGATATCAAATATCATGTGTTTGCCAGGGTGAGGAATGTGCATAAGCCGCTGATGGTTAAAATGAAAGAAACCGGTTGTCTTGGCATCTGGTTCGGCCTTGAATCATATGAACAGGATGTTCTTAACTCAAACAGAAAAGACTCTTCTATTCTTGAGATCAATGAAGCCTGCAAAATAGCAGGTGATGCCGGCCTTGCCGTAAGAGGTCTTTTTATTGTAGGCTTGTATGGAGAAACCGAAGAAGCTCTTGAAAAAATGGTGGAATACATCAAAGAAGAAACATTCCTTCCGCTCGTAAAATACCTTGTACCTTTCCCGGGAACCAGCCTCTTTTATCATGCTTTAGAGACTGGTAAAATAAAAGACACGGTTGAATTTTTGAGATTCATGTCGCAACGCAAGATCCGGGACACTGACGACGACCTGGTAAATATTACTGATCTGGATGAGGCAGTTCTTAGAAAATATTTTCATGAAATCTGGCAGATCACCAAGGAAAGAGAGAATGATCCGGTTTACTGTCAATAGATAAGTTGACAAGTCATAAGTCATAAGATGACAAGTGGTATTGGGAATACTCGACATAGATAAAAAGATTGTAAAAGAAAAAATACTTTTTTAAAAATATGCAATTAACAAACGTACAGAAGCAATTCGCCACAAGGGCAAAAACATATAATCAAAGCGCCAGTTGGATCACTAGTCCTGAATTAGTTGCTGCACACCTACAGTTGGCAGGAACACCCAAGGGTAAAGGCATTGAACTTTGTTGTGGTACAGGGGTGAACGGAATAGCACTATCAAAAGCAGGATGGGATATAACTGGTCTCGACCTTACCATGGAAATGCTGGGTGAAATAAACAACATTTTTCCTGTTGTGCAGGGAGATGTTACAGCCATTCCATTTGAGGATAACACTTTTGATTTTGCCATACTTCGCCAGGCACTCTTTTTATTCGATTCGCTGGCAGGACTAAAAGAGATCAGACGTATTCTTAAGCCGGGAGGAACGTTTATAATCAGTCAGACAGTGCCATTCTCTAATGCAGATGAACCATGGCTGAAACACATCCATGAAAGAAAACAAGCTCAATTATTAAATTTTTATAATGCCGCTGATCTTGAAAAAATGTTGCTTACTGCAGGATTCAATATTACTGAAATGAAAACATTATCGGTGAGAGAGTCCATTACACGATGGATGGAATACGCGCCTGAACAAACTGACGAGAAGAAAAAAGAAATTTGCGATCTTGTTGCCAATGCACCTGAAGAATATGCAAAGATCCATAATGTGGAAGTAAAAAATGGCGAGATTTTTGAAGACTGGCATTGGGTTATTTTTAAATGCGAATAATCTCTTCAGCAAAAAGCACACTAAACTATTTCAATTCATAAAATGGCTGAACTAAGCACCACATATCATCGGATGTCATTGCTGCCTACTCCCGATAAGGCTAAACAAACTATTCAGAAGAATTTTGCACTAATCGTTCCACCTTCACCTTTCGTTGTGCCTGTTGGCTGGGAATGGACGCATACTGCGCCTTTTGAAGGCCCTTCCATAATTGCATCCATGATTAAAGGTCTTGGTTATGGATTTAAGTTGCTTGATCAGCGCGAAGATTTTGATCCGGAAAGTATCCGAAATAAAATAAAAAGATTTGAATTCATCGGAATTGCCTGCTACGAAGATAGCTTCCCATATCAGAAAAGAGTAATCGAAATTTGTCGTGAAGAAAATCCTTCTGCACAAATAGTGCTTGGAGGACCTTTAGTGACAAGCGTTCCGGCGCTTCTTTTAAAAAATACCAAAGCTGATTATGCTGTAATCGGCGAAGGAGAGCTTACACTGATAAGACTCATGGATTATATGTCGGCTAATGAATTCTCATTGCCGATCAGAGAAATAAAAGGTATTGCATGGAAAGATGATTATGGAAAAGTTCATATTAATGAACCCCGCGATCAGATACGAAACCTTGATGCTGTGCCTTTTCAGGATTTTTCAGTATGGGACAAATTCAAAGGAAAAGATATTCCTGAAATTTATTTAAGCACCACACGTGGCTGTCCTCATGCATGTTCATTCTGTTTCAGGGCAATGCCAAAGTACAAGGAGAAATCTGTTGAACGGGTAAAGAAAGAAATCGAATACCTGAAGCAATATAATTTTAAACACGCATGGATAAATGATCTCACATTCAATGTGGATGATGATCGCACACATCGCATGCTGGATGAGGCTTTCACCGCATATAAGTTCAGCTGGAACAGTTTCAACAGGGTCACAAATGTAAACCTTGATGTACTTAAGAAAATGAAGGAGCGGGGCTGTGATATTATTTTATATGGTTTTGAAGCCATCTCGCAGAATATTCTTGATTCCTACAGAAAAGGCATCACGCAGAATGATATGATCAATGCAATTACATTGACTCGTGAATCAGGAATAAAAGTTGGCGGGCTCTTTATCATTGGCGCACCAGAGGAAACAAGGGAATCGCTGGATTTTATGATCAATTTCTGTAAGGAATTCAAAGAAGTGACACGTGTAAAATATTTATCAGCACTACCCGGAACTCCTTTGTACCATCAGGCAATAAAGGATGGCATTATAACCGACGAATTAGCACATCTTGATTTTCTTTCAAGAGAACAGTCAATTGAAGAAGACATCGATGAAAAAGGATTTCTTTTTATGGCAAAAGGAATTACAAAAGATGAATTACGTGCAGCCTATAAACAAATAAATGGATGCATAGAAGTCAGACCATACAGGTATTGGGAGAATGCAAATACTTTTCTTGACAAACCGGAAGCTTTTGAAAAACGCAAAAAGGAATCCTAGTATGAAAAATTTTCTTGCAATAGTTTCTTTTTTACTTTTTATGCTTGGAGCGTGGGGTTTGAATAACGCAAAACCTGATGATACAAAGATACTCTGGAACAAGGACAGTCTGCTTACCTGGGATGATTTTCAGGGCAAAGCACCTGCCAATGCTGCTACCGCTGCAATGACCTATACAACAATAGGACTGAATAGTTTTGATTATACCTCTATGTCCTATAATGTCAGTATTAAAGCAATGTTTGTAAAAAATAAATCATGGGTACAAATAAAAAAGGCAACAGATTATTTATTAAAACATGAACAATTGCATTTTGATATTGCTGAATTATTTGCCCGCAAACTCAGGAAAGGATTAACAGAAGGAAAATTTACCAGCAGCCAGTTATCAAATCAGGTTACTGCAATGTTCAAAGATTACAATTCAAAGTTAGAAGCGTACCAGGCCAAGTACGATAAAGAAACGAATCATAGCCGGATTACCGAGAAACAGGAACAGTGGGAGAGTGCTGTTCCGAAAGAACTTCTGAAACTCGATGCATACACAGATACATTGGTGGTCATCACAATTAAATAAAGTTACGATAGCTTTATAAAATGCGACGCAACATACATACACAATCGAAAATTATTTGCCTGTTCATTTTATTGCTGACATCATGTGCCTTGCGTGCACAGGTGATGGATAATTCTTATACTTCAAATCACCTGAAACTATACTGGTTCATTCCAGATGGTGTGCGTGCAGAACCCGATGTGTTCAAAGTGTTTGAATGGGCAAGGGAAGGCAAACTTCCAAATATTGCAAAAATGATGAAGCTTGGATCGTACGGATATTCTTTGCCTGTATTTCCATCGCATACTCCTGTAAATTTCGCAACACTTTTAACAGGCTGCTTTCCGAAGACTCATGGAATTGCAGATGGTCCGATGCATCTGGAAGGTTATGAACTTAGTTCAATTTCAGCACCGGGCTTCAGATCCTTGTCTCGAAAGGTTCCTGCTATCTGGTCCATCATGGAAAAGTCAGGTAAAAAAGTAATGGCAATTACTACTCCCGGATCTACACCGCCTGAAATTGAAGACGGATATATTTTGCGTGGCCGCTGGGGAGGATGGGGAGCGGATCTTCAGGCTGTGAATTTTGAAAAGAAACAAAGTGGTGATAAATTAATAAAACCCGGAACCGAAAATAAGCTTTTCAATGTTGGTGCAGAACTGACAAAATATATTGAATCAAAAAAAGCTGAAGGATGGGAAAAAGTTCCTGCATCATACGCTCCTGCACTTGAAACAACGCTGATTAGCTGGGGTGATACATTGCAATGTTATATTTATGATAATACAAACGACAGCATAATCAACTACAACCAGATTCTTTTCTCTTACAATAAGAAAACACATTTGCAGATAAATGATCTTACCAAAAAACAGCCTAAAGATAAAGTGAAGCTTGTGAAACCCCTTGTGCTGAGTAAGGGACAGTGGAGTGACTGGGCCAATATCAATGTTAATTTTGGTGGGAAATCATTTTCCACTTTGTGTAAAATACGTGTTATAAAACTTGATATTGATGGATTCTTCCGCATTAGGATTTATTACAATAATCTAAACAAATACATTGTTCTTCCTGATACTGTTGCTGATGACATTACTAAAAATGTTGGCCCGATGATGGCTTTCGTTGATAATTATCCACCGCAACTGATCTATTATCCTGAGGATAAAAATGTTTTTCTGGAAGAAATGAATATGTCGTTCGACTGGCACACCAAGCTTGTTCCGTACATTGAAAAAAAATACAAGCCCGATGTTATAATTCACGATTGCTACAATCCAAACCAGATGCTTACTAGCAGATGGTGGATGGGATATGTTGATCCGAAAAGCATTCGCTATACTGATATCTCCGATTCAACACGGAAAGTTGTGTGGAGTGAAGTGCTAGCAATGTATCAGCGACTTGATAGTATTCTTGGAAAAATTATGGAAAATGCTGATGACAGCACTATCATTGTGTTCAGCTCAGATCATGGAATTTGTGTAAGAAATAAATCTGTGCTCATAAATAATCTTCTTGCTAAAAATGGCTATCTGAAATTCAGGATCAACGATACAACAGGAACTGCCGTTGTTGACTGGAAAAATACAAAAGCAATTTTTCTTCAGATGATTGGAATTTATATTAATCCAAATGGACTCAATGGTAAATGGAAACGCGCTTCCGGTGCAGAATACGACAAGATAAGGGATGAGGTAACAAAACTATTATTGAACTTGAAAGATGATAGCATATGTCCTGTTAGCTCTGTTACCAAATGGGAAGATGCGGAAAGTAAATTGAATCTTCCGAAGGATCGTGTTGGAGACCTTGTCATCTCCAATAAACCCGGGTATGGCTGGTCGGAAGCTATGACAAAAGATTACAAATATTTTGAAATCCCGCTTATCAGTGGCTACAAGCAAGCGCTGCTTCCGGAAGAAACAAAAAGTTTGTGGACACCATTTATTATTATGGGTCCGGGAGTGAAAAAAGGATTTCAGCTTTCAAAAAATATCTGCAATACCGATCAATTGCCAACTATTCTAAAGTTAATGGGCATGCAGGTTCCGGCATATATGGATGGCAAAGTAATAGAGGAATTATTCGAAAAATAAAATACATTATTAGAAGTAGTAATAATTTTTATTTCGTTATAGGTTCACGCGAAGCAAAAAAAGTAGACGCGAAAAACGCAAAGAATTTCTCCAATGGATGAAAATGAAATTTCATATAAAATTATCGGTGCTGCAATTGAGATTCATAAAAATATAGGTCCTGGCTTATTGGAATCGGCATACGAGAATGCTTTTGCTCATGATTTAAGAGAACTGGGATTTGAAATTAAACAGCAGCACCCTATGCCTTTTGTTTACAAGGATGTAAAACAAGATGTTGGTTATAGAATTGATTTGATTGTAAATAACAAGGTAATTATCGAAGTGAAATCAATTGAGAATTTAGCACCTGTTCACTTTGCGCAAACACTTACTTATTTGCGCCTATCAGGTCTTAAACTAGCATTGCTGATAAATTTTAACAGCAAAGTTTTAAAGAATAATATTCACCGAATTGTAAATAATTTATGAAACCCTTAGCGAATCTTTGCTTTGGCTTTGCGCACTTTGCGAGAACATTAGTGAAATTTGTTTTTTAGTTTATAAAATGAGAATAAGAAAGATACTGAATCCACCGCTTTCCTTGATGAAGCTATTGATCCAGATCATTCTATTAATATTTCCTTTGTTTTTATATTCTCAAAATATTGCAACAATTCTCGTAAATGATAAATCAAAACTTTCGGATGATTATATATTATGGCAGGATAAAACAAAGTGCCAGCTTATGGATCGCGACGGGAAAGTAATTTATAATTTCCCTGGAAACCTTATTGCGTTTATCCATGATAAAAAAGAAATTGTTGCACAGGTTGGCGGAAACCTGATTGTTTATAATAAAGACCTAGATATTATCTGGAAAAGGCAAATCTATGTTGATCATGATGTGATGGTGACACCAGACGATAAAATTCTTGCATATTCTATAGAGTATGATTCCATTCATAATTGCAATATACGCTTCGATAATATTTATTGCTTTGATGAACAGGGAAAGCAATTATACAAATGGAGTACAAGGACACAATCAAGAAACCTGCTGGCTTACATGATGAACTGTACGAATACAGTATTGTACAAAAGTTATAAAAATATTGATCCCGATACATTGCTTTATAGTATTGCCGGTACACTTTCCGGAATAGATCCGAATAGCGAAACAAGGGAACTTTTTCATATGAATGCATTTCAAATACTTCCGTCTAACAAATCTGCAAATAGTGATACGGCTTTTCGCAAGGGAAATCTTCTGCTGAGCTTTTGTAATTATAATGATTCGATTAGAAGTTTTATTGCGATTGTAAATCCGGCGAATTATAAGATCCTCTGGCATTATGTTACGGAAAATGGCAACCAGATTCACACACCTACCATGCTGGAAAATGGCGATATCCTGATGTATGTGAATTCAAGTTGTAAGAATAATGTTGATTCTTCGTTTGTAATTGAAATAAATCCTCTGACGAGAAAAATAGTATGGCAATACACCGAAAAATTTTCTGATCCGCAGCCTCGATGTTCTCATGGTTCTTGTCAGCGGCTTGCTAACGGAAACACACTGATATCAAACATCTCTGGCTATATTTACGAAGTAACTCCTGATAAAAAAATTGTGTGGCAATGGTTTACCGGCGATTCAAAACATTTATACAGGGCTTACCTTTACACAAAAGAACAGTTAAACTGGCTATTGAATGAAGAAGACTAAATATATATTATCGCTATGGTTTCTGTGTGTTCTACATTTCTGTTCTGCACAGAAAACTGATACTTCTTTCAGCAAAATTGTTGATTCACTTTTGAAAGTGAATGCAAAAATATATTTGCCTGTAATTGGCGATTTTCAGCTCAGTAAACAAACTTCAAATTCATACAATTTAAAACTTGAATTTAAATCTTCTACTGATTTTCTTGTTGTAAAAACATACACTCAGATAACTGACAGTACTGCGAAATCCATAGTTGCCGATAAACGTTTTCTGATAGAAAATCTATTTAAAACACAACCTTCACCATATCCTGATGTTGTTTCTAATTCAGTGAACTGTCCTGATCAGTTCCGTCCGGTGCCGCACGACACAGCAAATGCATCAATGTGGAGATTCGCTTATACTATTTATGCAAATGACAGATTTATATTTGGCGAATGTAGTGATGAAGCAATTTTCTATTCAGCTGCGTATATTTTTATATACAACCACAAAGAAAAAATCCTTAACGAAATAAAATATTTCACTCCCAAATTAAAACCGGTGAACAAGCCTGAAATACTTATAAAATCAGTACATCTCATTTAGTGAAAGATGAAAAGGGATTTTTATACTTTCAGCAAAAGCATTCCTTTTCTTATTTATATTATAGCAGGTATCCTTTGTTTTTCTTTCTTCAGGTATCAGATAAATCCTGATGGAGTTTGTTATATTTCCATTGCGAGAAATTATGCTGCTGGAAATTTTCATGATGCGCTAAACGGCTACTGGTCACCACTGATCAGTTGGATTATGGCTCCATTCCTCAGCATGGATTTTGATGCTCTCATTATATTTAAAGTCATCAATCTGATTATCGGTTTGGGTTGTTTATTTCAGCTTTCAAAAATTGTTGACAAGTTGATTCCTGATGAAAAAGTCAAAGGATTAAATGTATTGATAGGCTCTTCATTTTCATTATTAATTGTAGATTGCGCGTTATCAGTAATAACACCTGATCTACTTGCGACTTTATTCTTGCTTATTTATATTAATCTTATACTTGGAAAAAAGATTTTTGAAAACAAGATACTTGTGGCTGTTGTTGCAGCACTGATGTTTTTCACCAAAGCTTATTTCTTCTGGTTTTTTATTGTTCATCTGACTATCTATGTATTATTTTCTAAAATTTCTTCATCATCAAATAAGTGTATTAAAAGTTATTTACAAGTTGCATTTTTATTTCTGCTGATTATTACACCTTGGGAAATGGCTCTCTTTTCAAAATACAATAAAGTGATAATATCACTTGCGGCAAAGTATAATCATGCAATGATGGTTTCGGAAGCGATGCTATCTGCATATGAAGACAAACTGATGGCTATGCCAAATAAAAATGCTATAAGTGCATATGAGGATATTTCAATTGTATATTCAATGCAGAGCGAATCACCGTTATTAAACATAAGAAACATTGACAAGCAGCTAAAACATATTATGACATACATTGAAGATTTATTCCTCTATCTCACTATATGGCCTATACTCATTATTTCCTTGGCAGGAACGCTAATATATTTTTTCCGAAGAAGAAGCAAGCAGATATTAATCAATCCAATATTTGATCTTTTTTTGCTTTCGTCTATTTTCATCGGAGGTTATTCATTATTTTATTTTGAATCCAGGTACTATTGGGGAATACTTTTTATAAATCTAATTGTTGCATTTTATTTCCTTAATAAAATTTCACTTCAACTTTCCTTTAGCAAACTAAGGATTTACGCTTTATTTGCTTGTGCTTTCATATTGATAAGCATTCCACCATTAAAAGAAATTAAAGGATTTATTATAAATGTTCCAGGTAAGATTGAACAGATTCATAGTGAAGAGTTGAAAGAAATTATTCCGAGGGGAAGCAATGTTGCATCCTATAGTTTTGGTGAAGCCAGATATATCAGTTATTACCTTGGATTGCATGATTTCGGTGGAATCTGCAAATACACAGACAATGAGAAACTGCAAGCAGATCTTGAAAAATTCAGTATAGATTTTGTTATAATGGCTAATAATGAAAGCTATGTGCTTCCAGTTAATTTCAAAATTATTAAAACTGCGAACTTTAGTGTTTGTGATTTAAGGAAACTATCAAACTAAAATTACGAGAAGATTATTTCTGCAAATATATTTTGAAATGATTTTTATCATAAAAAAAATCCTCTTCCTTTATTGAAAGAGGATTTTATATTGAGTCAAATGCCTAGTAATTTAAGGATTCCAAGGTTCTTATAAATGAATCAGTGTAGCCGAAATCAATCATTTTCTGCCGGTATGCAATGGCATCTTCTTTGGTTTTGAACTTTCCTGTAATAAATCTTTTGATGCCGTCGCTGGGCGTAATTACTTCAACATCCAGCACTTTTTCGAAATAATTATGTTCCATATTTCCTGCACCAAGTTGCACAACATAAAATACAGGATGCAAGGTGTCTTGTTGAAGCACAGGTTTGTAATCCTCTGCTAGTTTCAGGTAAAAAGTTTCTGCTTCTTTGTTCAGTGTTGTGGCCGTATCTTTATATGCTATTGCAATAAGTAAAGTGGAATCAGCCTTTTTTGTGTACTGGGAACAAATATCATAAAGAAAATTAAATTGCATAATATAAAGCTGTGCATGGGTTTTATCTATCTCGCCTTTCTTTGCTACAATATATGCACTATCGAGATAACGCCTTGCTTCTTTTTTGTAAAGCGAAAGTATGGTGAGTTCGCTTTCCACCTTGGATTGATACCCATCAGCTTTCTTTAGCATAGCCATATATTCATCCATTTTTGTTTTCAGAATTGTATCCTGGTTTTCGTTGAAAACACCTTGGGTGAAACTAAGAGAGGAAAAAGAAAAAAGAAGAAATAATGTTATGAAATATCGCATGATCGAATTTGTTATATTTATATTATTTAATGATGCAAATTTAATATATTTCCTCTGAAATAGTTTTGTTTTTTTAAGGTCAGAGGGAACCATACATGAATTTTTATTTGGTATTTGTGTATTTTTGAAAATTCATGTAGGTTTGTCTATAAAATCATTAAACTTCCTTGTCCAATGAAAATCATACTTATAGTTCTATTGAATACTTTTATTGTTTTTTCATTCACTTCTGCGCAGAATGCTGAATGCGACGTTTATTTTAAAATTAACGATTCAATTTTTGCTAAATCTAGTGATATTGAATTTTACGATACGTTAACCCATACAATTCAATTCAAACTTGAGAAGCGTCTGGCAATCGAAAGTTTAAAAATACCAGTGAATGGTTTGTCATTTTCTGTTTTTGTAAACAGGGAAAAAATATTTGATGGAAAATTTTTCTCACCAGAATCTTCATACTCCTGCGATTGCATTGTGCTTTTCAGAATCAATCCATCTTTATTATATCTCAATCTTGGCTATCCTGATGAAAAATTCTTTACCGGAACTGACAAAAGAAATGATAAAAGAATCATTGAAACTCTTGTCAGCAGAAAGGTTCCTCTAAAACAATAAATAAAAACTGACCTTCTTTTTCAGAAATAATTAATAAAACTTCCTTTTAAAATCAGGTATTAATACCCTCGTCAATCAGGTATTTTTACTCTTTTTTGTCCCATTTATTTTGCTGTACTTTTATCACAGCGTTCAAAGAAATTTAATTTTAGTTTCTTGCGTTATTATAATAAGGAAAGCAACACACATTATTATTAACTTAATTTTATTTCATGGGAAACCCTTACGCTTAGCTGTTATGAAAATAAATCACAAACTACGAAAGGGAACAAACCATGAAAAAATTATTGTTATTCAGCTTCTTTATGTGGGCGATACAGCCCCTGGAAGCGCAGGAAATGCAAGGGCTTGTTAATAGCAATTATGCAGGAGTAAATGCACTATGCATGAATCCCAGCCTGATGGCCGACTCCAAACTTTATCTCGATATTAATGTGTTAGCCACTGATGTTTTTTTTCAAACCGATTTAATTAAAAACGGTTATGGGAGCTTTCGCCTCAATGGCCCTTCAGTAATGCTTAACAGGGGAAGGCATGCATTTGCTATTACTGATGCAGCACGCACGGCCATATCTTACAAAAAAATTGATCTGGGAACTACCACATACAATGGTCAGGAGATTGATGAATATAAAGTGGCAGGTTTAGCCTGGGCTGAAATTGGTTTCAGTTACGCTTATGTTTTTAAAAGAATCGAGAAAAGTGTGTGGTCAGGCGGATTGACTCTGAAAGCCTTGGGTGGCGCTGGTGGTGGATATTTCGCCAATACCGGAACAGGATATACATTTAGTAATTCTTTTTCGCAGAACCTAGGAAACCTAGGCGGAGGAATGGGTGCAGGAAAGGGCATGGGTATTGATCTTGGTGTTACTTATGAGAAAAAAGTGAGACCCGTTAATCTTCTTACTTTTAAAAAACTTTGTCAGCAGAAATTCGGTGATTATATTTACAGGGCGGGCATTTCGCTGATTGATATAGGGAGTATTAAATTTTCAAACAAAGCAAACAACTCACAATTCAACACAAATCTTACAGGCCATATTCCAAATAGCCTTATTGATTCTTCGTATTATGAATTGCTTGGTGATAGCAGTATTCAGCAATATAATTCATCTTTAAATAAAGAAAGTTTTTCCATGAATTTACCTGCTGCTGTTTGTCTGCAGTTCGATTATCATTATTACAAGAACTGGTACTTTAATGGAACGTTTGTCCAAGGATTGAATTTTTCTAATTCATTTGTCAGGCGGCCCACAATGCTTGCAGTTACGCCACGGTTCGAGAAAAGATGGTTTGAAGCAAATCTGCCTTTGTCTGTTTCCGATATGAAATATTTCAGGCTTGGTCTGTCCCTGAGGATATGGAATTTCACTATTGGTACTGATAATCTGTTGGGATCGCTGGGAGTGGGAACGAATGCAAGTTTCAATATATACACATCTTTGAAAATTAATTTTGCAAAAGGAAGATGTGGCCGAAAAAAAGGAGTAAGTATGTTTGACCCTTTCAAACAATTAGCAAGTTAGATTAAATGATTTATTTGGGAAAGGTCCGCTGACGTATGTCAGCGGGCCTTTAGTTGTGTAAAGAAATCTAAAACTTTTAATTCCCAACAAGCAAGACAGCTCCTTTATATTCTTTGGTTTCAGAATCTACATCTGTTATTCTGATAATATAAAAATATGTTCCAGGGGATACCATTTTATCATTATACTTACCGTTCCAACCGTCATAGCCTTCATAAAGGATCTGATTCCATCGGTTAAAGATTGTCAGGTCAACGCCTGGAGCAAATACATCATTCTTTCCGTTTCCGTCAGGAGTAAACGCATTTGGTATTGGCCTTATTATAAAATCAATTGTAGAATCAGCCACGCTGAAACAGCCATTATCAAATACAATCACCGTTACATCCTGCCCATTGCTGAGTGCAGATGTCTGGTATGTGTTCCCCGGACCACTTTGCACGATAGTGTTATCAACATAGAAGTCGTATTGATAGTATCCTGCAGGAGAAGCAGTGAAAGTAACAATTTGTCCCACATAAGCATTATTAGCTGGATCGCTGGTGAGATCCACAGTTGGAAGAGGATTTACAACAATCTGTATATCATCTGATGCAGAACATCCTGCAGCATTTGTAACAGTTACAGAATATGTTGTCGAAGTTGAAGGTGTTTCATTTATAGTAGCTGATACATCACCTGTATTCCATAAATAATTTCCACCTCCTGTAGCTGTGATAACTGCAGATTGTCCTTCGCAAATTGGAGTACTTCCTGAAATATCAATTGTTGGAGTAACGGGTTGTGCATTTATAATAGCACTGGTAGATGAAGCTGCAGAGGTACATCCATCACTATTTGTAACAGTGAATGTATAAGTGCCTGCCGCTAATCCTGTAAATATTGCAGTTGTACCTGTTCCTGTAGTAGTGGCTCCACCAGGTGTTGCAGTCACTGTCCATGTTCCTGTTGCCGGTAATCCGCTCAGGGCAACACTTCCTGTAGCCAAAGTACATGTTGGTTGAGTAACTGTTCCTAAAACAGGAGCAGAAGGAGTAACCGGTTGTGCGTTGATTGTTGCAGAGGTGGATGTAGCCGCAGAAGTACAGCCATCACTGTTGGTAACAGTGAATGTGTAAGTACCAGCTGGCAATCCGGCAAATGTTGCGGTTATTCCGGTTCCAGTCGTAGTGGTGCCACCAGGAGTTGCAGTCACTGTCCATGATCCAGTAGCAGGCAATCCGCTAAGAGCGACACTTCCTGTAGCCAAAGCACAAGTAGGTTGTGTAACTGTTCCTACAATAGGAGCAGAAGGAGTAACCGGTTGTGGATTTATAGTTGCAGAAGTTGCAGAAACCCCAGAAGTACAGCCATCACTATTTGTAACCGTGAATGTATAAGTTCCTGGAGCTAATCCTAAAAATGTTGCAGTCATACCAGTTCCTGTCGTTGTTAATCCGCCGGGAGCTGCAGTTACTGTCCATGTTCCAGTAGCAGGCAATTCGCTAAGGTCAACACTTCCTGTAGCAACAGCACATGTAGGCTGTGTGACTGTTCCTAAAACAGGAGCAGAAGGAGTTACTGGTTGCGCATTGATAGTCACAGAAGTTGATGAAGCTGCAGAAGTACACCCATCACTATTGGTCACTGTGAATGTATAAGTTCCTGGAGCTAATCCTGCAAATGTTGCAGTTATTCCGGTTCCAGTCGTAGTAGCGCCTCCTGGTGTTGCAGTCACTGTCCATGATCCTGTAGCAGGCAATCCGCTAAGGTCAACACTTCCTGTAGCAACAGCACATGTAGGCTGTGTGACTGTTCCTAAAATGGGAGCAGAAGGAGTATTCGGTTGTGCATTGATTGTTGCAGAGGTGGATGAAACCAATGAAGTACAACCATCACTATTGGTCACTGTGAATGTATAAGTTTCCGCAAGTAATCCTGAAAATGTTGCAGTAATTCCTGTTCCAGTAGTTGTAGCGCCACCTGGTGTTGCGGTCACTGTCCATGTTCCAGTTGCAGGCAATCCGCTGAAGTCAACACTTCCTGTAGAAATAGCACATGTAGGCTGTGTGACTGTTCCTAAAATAGGAGCTGTCGGAGTAACCGGTTGTGCATTGATTGTTGCAGAGGTGGGTGAAGCCACTGAAGTACATCCATCATTATTTGTAACGGTGAAAGTATAAGTTCCTGCAGCCAATCCTGCAAATGTTGTAGTAATTCCTGTTCCAGTGGTTATAGCGCCTCCTGGTGTTGCAGTCACGGTCCATGTTCCAGATGCAGGTAAACCGGTGAGGTCAATACTTCCAGTAGCAACAGCACATGTAGGCTGTGTGACTGTTCCTAAAATAGGAGCAGAAGGAGTTACTGGTTGTGCATTTATTGTAGCAGTTGTTGCTGAAACGGCTGAAGTGCAACCATCACTGTTTGTAACTGTGAAAGTATAAGTATTAGGTGTGAGGTTTGAAAATGTTGCATTCGTAAAAGTTCCTGTAGTAGTTGCACCTCCTGGAGTTGCAGTTACAGTCCAGGATCCGGTAGCAGGTAAACCACTAAGGTCCATGCTTCCAGTAGCAAAGGTACAAGTAGGTTGTGTCACTGTTCCCAGGATAGGAGCAGAGGGCGTAACGGGTTGTGCATTTATGGTAATACTGGGCGAAGAACCAGCCGACGTACAACCTAAACTATTTGCAACAGTGAATGTGTAGGTGTTTGGTGTCAATCCGGAGAAGGTTGCAGTACTACCGGTTCCGGTTGTAGTGGTGCCTCCTGGTGTCGCAGTAATAGTCCATGTTCCTGGAGTTGGCAGTCCGCTCAAATCCACACTGCCTGTTGCCAGTAAACAAGTCGGCTGAGTGATTGTACCTGTAACAGGTGCCGAAGGTGAACCCGGCTGAATATTGATAGTAGCGCTTGTGGCTGAAACTGCTGATGTACAACCATCACTGTTTGTGACAGTAAATGTATAAGTACCCGGAGCCAATCCCCCAAATGTTGTTGTTGTGCCTGTACCAGTTGTAGTTGTGCCTCCTGGTGCGGCTATAACTGTCCAGCTTCCCAAAACAGGCAAACCACTTAGATCAACACTGCCTGTGCCCACAAAACATGTAGGTTGTGTAACTGCACCTAAAACTGGAGCAGTAGGAGTAACTGGCTGTGCATTTATTGTTGCAGAGGTTGCAGAAGCAATCGAAGTACAACCATCACTATTTGTGACTGTATATGTATAAGTATTGGGATTTAACCCGACAAATGTTGTAGTGGTTCCGATTCCTGTTGTTGTGCTGCCTCCTGGTGATGCAGTAATAGTCCATGTTCCCGAAGCAGGCAATCCGCTTATTGCTACACTGCCCGTTGCAACAGCACATGTCGGCTGAGTGACTGTTCCCAAGATAGGAGCAGAGGGCGTGACAGGTTGTGCATTGATAGTTATACTAGGAGAAGAAGAAGCCGAAGTACAACCTAAGCTGTTTGTAACAGTGAATGTGTAGGTGTTTGGAGTCAAACCTGAGAAAGTTGCAGTAGCGCCAGTTCCGGTTGTTGTGGTGCCTCCTGGTGTCGCAGTAATAGTCCATGTTCCAGGTGTGGGTAATCCGCTTAAATCCACACTGCCAGTTGCAAGTATGCAGGTGGGTTGAGTGACTGTACCTGTAACCGGTGCAGAAGGAGATCCCGGCTGGATATTAATAGTAGCGCTTGTGACTGAAGCTGCTGATGTACATCCGTCACTGTTTGTGACAGTAAATGTATACGTTCCCGGAGCTAAGCCTGCAAATGTTGTTGCAGTACCACTTCCTGTTGTGGTAGCGCCTCCTGGTGCTGCTGTAACTGTCCAGCTTCCTGTGGCAGGCAATCCGGTCAGATCAACACTGCCTGTGCCTACGAAACAGGTAGGTTGGGTAACTGCACCCAATATAGGAGCAGAAGGAGTTACAGGCTGTGCATTGATAGTTACAGAAGTTCCTGTCGAGATGCAAGTAATGTCATCGCTTCTCCTTACTAAAATAATATGAGAACCTACTGCAACTCCCGTAAAAGTTGTTGAAGACTGATACGTGCCTCCGTCAATGTTATATTCGTATAATCCTATGGGAGCGGTAACATCTATTGTTCCGGTTGCTACTGTACAGGTTGGTTGTGTTGTATTAACTGTTGGTGCGGCAGGATTGATACATCCTGCACAACCACTAACTGTAACATTAAATGTGCAGGTGGCATCAGGACTTACAGCGCTTTGGTCGCTCACAGTCATAGTAACTAAAATTATACCATTTGACACAACTGTGCCCGGAGCCGGGGATTGTGTGATGGTAAAAGCGCAATCATCATAAGCAACTACAAGTGGCCTGTAATCAGGCAAAACACTGCAGTCTGTAATTGTTGTATCAGGAGCACATTGAACAATAACTGGTGCATTCGGGTCAGTTACACAATTCGGAACAACACCGCATGCGGCCAAATTACTTGAAGCGCAAACAGCTGTTGGCGTAAAGGCTGATAGTGTATTATTGGTAAATGTTACACTACCAGTATAGGTTGGGCTGCCTGAATTAGCAACCGTTATAACTCCTGCACCTGTAACATAAATATTTACTTTATTGCCTCCATTAGCACTTGTTGACGATCCAAAAGTTGAATTTGAGATTGTCCCGGTTGTACTGGCGCCATTGATATAAAAATCCTGTCCTTTATCATAATTTGAAGGAGAAGGATGCAGATCATTAAAAGAACATTTGTCAATAGTAAAATTTGCATTAGAACCTCTGAATAAAAAGCCACCACCGTCACATGATGCATTTTGATCGGAATTCTTATCTACATAATTTGCAGAGAAGGAGCAATTTGTAAATGAGCATGTTGTTCCGGCAATTGAGTTAAGTGCGCTATATGCTGCACCACCATTATTCGGATCAGAACCGTCACCGGCTGTAAAGTTATTTTGGAAACAAGAGGCCGTCACCGTTAAAGAACCTGCATTCTGATATATCGCACCACCGCTTCTGGCACTGCATTCATCAAATGTACATTCATCAACAGTCACAACTGAAGTAGCACCTTCTATTTCAATTGCTCCGCCACGATCTGCGAAATTTCTCACCTGTTTAAATATACAATTACTGACTTTTACAGTGGAACTATTTGCCAATATTGTTCCGCCACCATCAGAGTTCCATCCTGAACAGCTAAATAAACAATTTCTAATAATACAATTTGAACTGCTCAGTATCTCAATATTAACACCGCTTGTAGCATTACCGGGGTTATCCTTTAAAATTAAATTCTCCAGAACAATACCTGATCTGCCGCTCATTGTTATAACCTGTCCGTCACTATTAGAATAATAATTGCGCAATGTCATGTTTTTAATTGTCACATTATTTGCGGCAATAGTGGCAAAACGATTTACACTGGCATTGCCTGTAAAAATTGTATTTCCTGTACCTGCTCCAATTATGGTCAGCGATTTATTTATATTATGATTTAACCCTGTGTATGTTCCGGTACTTGTCCATGTTCCGGCATCAATATAAATTGTATCTCCGGCTGAAGCAGCAGTGATTGCCGCATTTAGGGTTGCTTTAGGCAATCCGGGAGTTAATCCTGAATTAGCTACAGCTCCAATAGCTGTGCAATAAATATCACCTGAGGTGGATCCGTCGTTGACGTAATACTTGGTTGCATAAGTTCCGGTGGAAGCTGTAATAATTAGCAATGCTGCAATTGTGCTGATAAATATTTTTTTCATGCTGTTGTATTGTTGGAAATTACAATTTCTGTAAAAATAAGTTACTTTTTTTGAACTATGTGTTTTGCCAGTAACAAATTAAGAACTCCTATAATCGAGAAGTTCTTAATGATTAATATTTATTCTATATGCGAAAAAAAATGCAGTTTTTATTCACGTTAATTATTGATAAGTATCTCTTTTATAACTGGTTTCCCGCTAAACTTTGGTTCTAATCCAATGATATAAATACCGCTTCTTATGGTGCTTACATCAAACCAAAGGGAATTTTCTCCTTTGTCCAGGTTCACATCTTTTTCAATAATGTTTCTTCCCAGCATGTCTTTAACATACAAGCGGGCAACTTGAGTATCTGAACTGCTTATTAGCACATTCATTGAATTAATCACTGGGTTGTTTGCCACTAACATTTCAAAATTATCAGGTTGGCATGATGCAAATGAAATTATATCAGAATATGCAAACTGTCCGTCATAATCGGTTTGCTTGAGCCGGTAATAATGACGTCTAGCATTCAGTCCATCATCGGTTACTGAATAACTTAAAAAGTAATTGCTGTTTCCAGCACCTGCAACAGTAATAAGTGTTTCCCAATTTAATGCATCAGTGCTTTTCTCAATTGTGAAATAGTTATTGTTTATTTCAGAGGCTGTAACCCAGCTAAGTATTACTTTATTATCGTCACAAGTTCCTTCGAAAGAAACAAGTTCAACAGGCAGTGATGAAATTGAACCGCAAGAACCTGAAAAACTTGGTGGATTTGGACTTGGAGTAGAAGAAGGCGAGGTAGTGTTTACAAAAGATACTGCTGGTGAATTTGGTCCAGCAATACTTGGATTTCCGCAATTAGTTAAACTAATAGTTCCATCTTCATTATAGATTGCATCGCTAGATGAAGAAAATGTGGTCTGACTTGCAGAAATACTTATTGAATTCGAAAAAGATTTTTGAGCATATATATCATCACCTGTTGCAGCATTTCCGGAAAAAGAGCAATTATCAAGTGTTAATGAAACATTCCCATCTAAAGAATAAGCTGCGATTGCACCACCTTTTAAAGTCCCTCCACCACTGCCAATTGAATTGTTGGTAAATTTAACTCTTGTAAATGTTGCTGTTCCCCCTGAAATTCTTACGCCACCGCCATAAATTGTAGTACTGGTCTGCCCTGCAAGGTTTCCATCAATAATACAATCTGATACATTTAATACACCGCCTCTTTGTGAAATTCCACCGCCATCACTTGCCTCGTTATTATAAAACCGGGTATTGGTAACATTTACTGTTGTTGTATTATTTGCATTACTTATCAGAAGTCCGGCACCATCATAAGAACCACTTTTATAATTATAACCTAATACATAATCCTGAATGTTAAGTGTAATATTATTTCCAAAAGCTTCTACGCCCCCGGTGTACTGCGTGTGCCAAACATTACACATGCTGCCACCTGCTTTTAATGTAACTGTAGAATTTGCAATAACTGAAATGGAAGGATTGCCACCCGATTTTCCATCAAGTTGCATAAGCACATGATCAAATAAGACATTAGTAGAACCACTTATGGTAAAGGCTTGGCCACTGTGACCTGGTGTTTGACTACCATTATTTTCAAATCTTTTGACTTGCATATCTTTTAAAGTAAGATTATTATTAGCATGTATATACATGAAAAAATCTGTACTTGTGCCTCCGTAATTATGATCAAAAATAGTTTTATCCCATCCAGCTCCGAGGAATGTAACTCCAGAATAACCTGCACCTATATCAAGTTGATGCTCATCAGTTGTCGCAGTACCTCCATCTGAATTATATGTGCCGGCATCGATATAAATTATATCTCCACTCTGAAATGTATACCCGGCATTAAGTAACCCCGCCAAAGTTAATTTTGGTTTTGTTGGTCTTGTTCCAGCATAAGAATTATCGCCGGTAACAGAACAAAATATATCACCTGAGGTGTTACCATCATTAACATAATATTTTGTTGAACGAAGTGTTGAAACAGTTGCACTAGCACCCGGAATTTTAAAACAACCAGTACCAGTATTATACTCATATACAATAAAATCATAGGAGGTTGACATATCTAATTCGGTAACTGTGACACTACCCGATGTAGTAGGATTTCCATCATAAACAACAAAATTGCCACTACCAATTTGTGTGCCTGAACCAAAAACTGAATTTGCAGTGTATGTCACGCCGTTTGTAGGATTGGCCAACGCAGAAGAAGTCTTTTTTGCTAAGACCAAAACTTTGTTGCCATTACCTCTAGTCCATCCCACGGTTATATTTTCGGAGGTTATATTTGAAGTATTAAGCGAAGATGCTTGGGTTGTGGGATTACAGGGATTAGTTCGAGAAATTGTAATATCATCTAATTTTGCAACCGAAGCACTATTCCCTTTTAAATTAAAACCAATATAATATGTTCCATCCGATGGACATGTCCATGCTGTTGCAGAAAATGATGTAAAGCTGCTGTGACTGGCAGATAATGTTAATAATGGTGAAGTAGCTTCCATCGCTGCTGATGTTTTCGTGCCGGATATATATATATTAAAAGAACCTTCTCCGGCATATTTTTCATAACCGCTAACAGTATAAGAATAATCTTGGGTGCCATTAAATGTTATCCAGAACCATGCATCATTTGATGAACCATAATCTACTCCGGCACAAAGGCCAGTCCTTCCTGAACCTTTTGCTAAGTTAAATTGATAAGTAGAGGCATCTTGTGGAGTATTTGTTGTTGTTGCATCATAAGAGGCATCAAAATCCTCAGTATAAGGGAAGGAAATCACTTGCCCCAAAGAAACCACTGAAATCAATAACAACAATACCAACCCAACCCCAACCTTTGGAATGAATTTAATTTGCCTTAAAATGGTTGAGAGATATCTCATCAATCTGCTGGATTGTTTTAGTTATCTATTTCCTCTGGATATATTGACTTTGCTCGATTTAGCTATCTTTCAAAGATAATGAATCCAATATGCTAAGTCAAGAGTATTAACTGCATTTTAACAATTTTTAATTTCCTTTACTTTAATTTGAATCAATTCATTGCCATTGCTCCACTGGTCGGGAGAAGTTTCATTAAAATATTCAATGTCCTGTATTTCAAAATTTTCCCATTTTTTGGTTATGGAGTTATTTTTGCGTTTTATGCGGCTCAAGATAAATTTGCGTGCTTTTGAATATTCATTAAAAATCTGAACAATCTCCAGTTCGCTGTCGCTTTCTCCATATTGAACCAGGTAAACAAACTGTGTTGCCAGTTTTTGAACCGCAATAACAGGTGATAATAAGCTACTAAACCTGTTTATTTTTTCTTTTTTTGTCGAACTTGCTGTTAATCTTGGTGTTGCAACTCTTATTCCCTGTTCTAAAAACATAATTTTCTTTTTTCAAATTTTCTTGTACAAAAATATAGTACAAAATCCTGAATTTCTGAAATTAGGGGTTAAAGGCAAGTGATTGGGATGAATGCATTATTTATATGCTTTCAGGGGTGAAATGCAAAGTTTTTGTGGTAAATGGTTATTGTTGTAAATATATTAATATCAATCGATTAAAATATGGTTTTGCTTGTATTGCCTTTAAAATATGGGCTTCTGAGTTTTTTTGATTAAATGATAATATCCAATAATGTTGCTGGAATTTTATTATAGAAAAAAGCATGTATTAAAATTAATAATTTGGAATCTCAAATTTTAAATTGCAATTATTCTTGGATTATATTCATATGCAGAACCCTAATATAGCACTTCAACATGAAGCAATCTTAACTTGGGTGTGAATTTGTTATTTTAGCCTTGGTTAATGATACCAACTTTTCAACCGCATAATTGAGTATGGTCCTGATTTATCAATTTCGATAAAGAACTTTCATAGTATATTTCAATAACAATTCCCTTATTTAATAAGGGTTACTCTTCCTACATATATTTGTTCGCGGGTTTTTACTTCATGGGCAATAATCCGATAAACATAAACTCCAGTCATACAGTCATCGGGAACCGTGCCATTATTAAAGAATGTACCATTCCATTTATCATCGAAGTTTGTAGTGGAAAAGACCACGTTTCCCCATCTGTCGTATATTTCAAATATATAGGTTGCCGGATCAATATTCAATCCAACGGGATAGAAGAGATCGTTTAAACCATCGTTGTCTGGTGTAAAAGCATTCGGAATATAGAGTGTGAAAATATCTTTCACAATAACCGTATCGGTTGCTGTAACGGTGCAGCCATAGCTATCTGTAATTGTCATTGTTACAATGTACGTTCCTATATTCTGATATTCATGTTGCGATGCAATACCTGAACCGTAGGTGCCATCACCATAATCCCAGTCGCAACTTGCAATATTCGCTGATGTCTGTGATGTGAAATTTACAAGCCCGTTCAGTGTATTGACAACCTGCGGATAAATAATCATGTCTGCATTCGGACCTTCAATATTATTAAGCGTAATTGAAGCAACTACAGAACAAATTCCATCATCAACAGTAACGGTGTATGTTCCCGCTGTAAGATTCGTAACTGTTTGGGTAGTATGTGCGGGGATGGTATTCCATAAGTAAGTGTAGTTTCCTGAACCTTGTGTGGCAACTGCAGTAGCTGTTCCGTTTCCCTGTCCGCATGTCTCGTTTGCAGAACTCATTGTCACAACCGGCCCTGAAATTGAAGAGATTGTAACAGTAGCGGTATCGTTGCATCCATTCGCATCAGTGACTGTTGCTGTGTACATTCCTGCTGCGACATTGGAAAGTGCTTGTGTATTCTGCGGTGGTGTTGAATTCCATGAATATAGATATGGTGTGCTACCTGCTGAAACATTTACCAGAGCTGATCCATTTGACCGGTTGCAGCTGTCATTTGATACCAATGATGCCGTAATACTGGGACCTGATATGTCAGTAATGTTTACTGTTCCTGTGGTTGAGCAACTGTTTGCATCAGTTACAGTGACAATATAAGTACCGGCCATAACATTTACCAGGGTCTGCGTTGCTTGTATAGGTGCACTGCTCCATACATATGAATAGGGGCCGCTGCCTCCTGATGGACTGGCATTAGCGTTTCCATTTGCATTTCCGCAGCTTGAACTTAATGCAGTGCATGATACTGTTGGCCCTGCTATAAATGCTACAGTGGTTGTCGCCGTTGTTGTGCATGCACCGCAGTTCACTGTAACAGAGTAAGCTCCTGCCGGAAGTCCTGATACATTTTGCAATGTTTGCTGCGAGGGTGTGTTCCATAAATATGTAAATTCCCCGGTACAAGGCCCTGAAGCAGTTACTGTAACTGTTCCATTTGATTGTCCGCAACTTTCACTTGTTGAAGCCGCCGTTGCAGTGATAGGTGCAACATTTACGGTGATAGTAGCACTTCCTGTACATCCTGTGCCGTTTGTGCCGGTTACAGTGTATGTTGTTGTTGAAGCAGGTGTTGCCGTTACCGAATTTCCCGAGGTTAAAGATAAACTTGCTGCAGGACTCCATGTATAATTGCTTACTCCGGATGCAGAAAGTACAACGCTTGCTCCACTGCAAATTGAAGGATTAGCTGGAGTCAGCATTATTGAGGCATTGTTAGAAATACTTACAACCACTGCATCTGTTGCTGAGCATGTTCCATTCGAAACGGTTACTGTGTAAGTGGTTGTCGAAGCTGGCGAGACTGTTATGGAAGCTGTGTTTGCTCCCGTATTCCAGGTGTATAATGTTCCGCCACTTGCAGTTAATGTTGCTGAAGAAGAAGGGCATATTGCCTGGTCCGGGCCCGCACTTGCAAGAACGGCAGCTGCAACATTCAAAGTAACATTGTCTGTTGCACTACAAGTTCCATTTGAAACAGTAACTGTATATATTGTTGTTGAGGCTGGTGATACGGTGATTGTTTGTGTATTCGTTCCATTACTCCATGCATAAGCTGTTCCGCCGCTGGCTGAGAGTGTTGCCGATGATGCAGGACAAATAGTCTGATCAGTTCCTGCATTTGCAGTTACAGAAGAAGCGACATTCACGACTACATTATCAGTGGCACTGCATATTCCATTTGAAACTGTTACGGTATATGTGGTAGTTGTTGAAGGACTGACAGATATAGAAGCCGTATTTCCCCCTGTACACCATGAATACGTAGAACCCCCAATTGCTGATAATGTAGCTGACTGCAAAGGACAAATAGTTTGATCCACTCCAGCATTCGCAGTTACTGTTGCTGCAACATTGATAACAACATTATCTGTAGCACTGCATGTACCAATGGAAACAGTCACTGTATAGGTAGCTGTTGAAACAGGGGAAACAGAGATTGATGCAGTATTTCCTCCCGTGCTCCAGGCATAGGTAGAACCACCACTGGCTGTAAGTGTTGTTGACTGCGAAGGGCATATTGTCTGATCAGTGCCGGCATTTGCAGAAATTGAAGCAGCCACTGTTACTACCACATTATCGGTGGAGCTGCAGGTTCCATTCGAAACAGTCACTGTATATGTAGCTGTTGAAGCTGGGGATACAGAGATTGATGCAGTATTTCCTCCTGTATTCCATATGTATGAAGATCCTCCGCTAGCAGTCAATATAGCAGACTGTGATGGACAAATTGTTTGATTTGCTCCCGCATTTGCAGTTGGCATCGCTGTAACATTTACTACCATATTGTCTGAGGCTGTACATCCATTTGTTGCACTAGTAACAGTTACAGTATAAGTATTAGTGGAGCCCGGTGTCACACTTGTTGATGCTGAGGCTGCAGAATTGCTCCAGGAATATGTTCCTCCACCCGATGCTGAAAGTGTCGCAGACTGCCCTGAACAGATAGTCTGATCATTGCCTGCATTGGCAGCAGGAGGGGTGGTGTTGGATGTTATTACCACATTATCAGTTGCTGTGCACCCTCCTGTAGTATTTGTAACTGTAAGTGTATATGTACCGGGCTGGTTGACAACCGGATTGATGGTGGTTGCTCCGGAAACAATATTACCACCTCCTGAAGCTGCCCAATTATATGTGTAATTAGCTCCTGCAGAAGACCCAGTTCCGCTTAATATTGCAGTAGTAGAAGAACAAGTAATAACCAGTGTTGTTCCAGCTTCTGCTGTAGGCGTGACACATCCGCATGGATTAACAGTTACGACAACCTGGCTGGTGCATGATGAAGTACCGTCGGAAATAGTTGCCTGGTAGGTCGTGGTTGCTGAAGGTGTTACGGTAAAATTATAAGGCGAAGTGGTTGAAGTTCCCAATACAGTATTATTTGTAACATCTTTTAAAGTAATTGTCATTGCTTTTGGAGATCCGATAACAACATTGTCAAGCCCCCAGTTGTCAGTGCTGGCAGAAGTGCATAAGGGCATATACCAACGAAACATAGTACTTGCATTCATTGCACTACCTGTAATAGGAACTACAATTTTATTCCACTTTGTTACCTCATAGCCTGTTCCTGGATAATAATCGGCTGAAGCATTTACATTATTCATATTATATGGAAACATTACTTTCATCGTAGTCCATACACTACCTCCATTTATAGAATATTGCAAAAGGACAGCCTCTGGTGTAGCACTGGACAAATTAATGTCGGGAGATTCACAAGGACTTGCTGCGGAATTAATAGAAGCTTGTCTGTATTCAAAACTAACGATACCGCCATTAGATACATCCATTGCATTTGAAGTTAATGTCCTGGGACAAGCTGCATTGGCCATCCATAAATAAAAAGAATTATCTAAACTTGGACTTGAGCATACATTTGTTTGAAACGTAGCAGAAGAAGTTCCCTGCCATCCTGTACCAACTGTTGATCCGTTAAAATTATTATTTATTGCAGCTGTAACGATATCACCTACAGCAGTTAATACAACAGATGCTCCACTACAAACAGGATTTGGGTTTGCAGTAAGATTAACATTACAGCCTGGAGATCCTAATGGAGTGTATGTGCTTACTCTCGCAACCCAACCTGGGGATGTAGTTGTGCTAAAATTATTGAAACTTAGTGTTAAACTGCCATTAGCATTAGTTGAGCAGAATATTCCGGGACTAGTTACAGTGGGCATATTTCCATTTGCATCCCAACCAACGTTACTGCCAGTTCCCCAATCTGCTCCATAGTTTCCTCTGAGTGTAGCGATTTTATTTGCATAAATATTAGATCCATCAAATATGCAGAGAGAATCACCATTTTCGTCCCAGGTACTGTAATATGTATTAAATGAAGTGAAATCCAGACAGATACTTTGACCAGCAACAGCAGGTATGAGTGTAATAGTATAATTTGTGTTCCCGTCAACACCAGCTGCGCCGCCTGCATCATAAAACATATCACCGTCATTCACTGCGACTGTTCCACTTTGGCTTATTAGAATTGTTGCTTGCCCAAAGCTAAGAGCTGTCTGAACACATAAGGCAACCATCAAAATTGCTGATGCAAATAATTTTCCTGATCTTTTCATTCTGTCCGGATTTTAAAAAATAATCTATTTGGATCTAAATTTTTTGTAAAGAAGAATCACTTGGATTCTGTTATCTGAATCACAAATATATTATAAGATATTCCCGGATTTTTTTTAATGGGATAAAGAGAATGAAATAGTGATAAATCGTTTGTTTATAGGATAGATTGGGGTGAAATGAAAGGGTTTCTGTGGTGAACGGTTCAGTGACTGATCATCAAAAATTATGATATGAATAATTTATATTAATCAGTGCTTTTCTTTAAAGTAATCTCTCTCAGATTGTCAATGATCTGCCTCGGGAAACTTCGTGAAACCGGAATTTCAAAATCAAGATTCCGCAAATGCATTTTAAATCCCTGTGCATTTCCACTGATCTTATCAAGGTGGGAAATATTAATAATATATGATTTATGACAACGAATTATCTCTTTGAACTCAAATAACTGAACTTCCAGTTTTTTCAATGTAATTCTGTAAAGTTCTTTTTTTACCTTGTTATTAACCAGATAATAAATTGCAGTATAATTATCATTCGCCTCAAAACAAATTATCTGATTTTGCTGGAGTTTAATGCTTTCGCCCACATTATCAGTTTTGATTGTGATTTGTTTCTCTTCAACAGCATCAGAAATTATTTCCTGCTGCTGAATTTGCTGCATTGCAACAACTTCCGGAATATTCTTCAAGTGCTGAGCATACGTAATCCTTTCTGAAAACAGAATCAAGACTATTATAGGTAAAAGAGAAATAATTATCACCTGAAAAAATATGTCAATCAAAGAGGAAAAAATCAAGTCATTCAATTCCTGCAGGCTGTTAAAGAAGAATATTGAGAAGGTAAGTAGAAAAATATTTATTATTGCTAATAACGTATACTTCAATATTAATGAATTCTTCCTGAAATATTCATTCCATGGTTGGATTATAATAAATGAGAGGACAAAAACCACAAGACTGATTGCTCCATAAAGCCCAATAATAAGCCATTTGTCGGACCAGTTAAGTAAAGCCAGCCCAAAAGGTTGAACAAATGCAGTATAAATAACAGAATATAAGCCTAAGGTCACAGCCCAGGCAACTTTAGAGTATATCAGTCTTTCAAAAAGGGGAGTTGCATTATTTTCCTGATTGTTATTAGAAGAATTTGATCTTTTTTTCTCAGTTTTTTTTCTGGATGAATAATTAAAAAATGCCAGAACAATAACAATGATGGTAGTAAAGAGAAGATAATTTCTGAGATTTTTTTGCTGATTAAATTCAAGTTCCTTGATCCTTGCCTCTTTTTTTATTAACTCCATTTCCCTGTCAACTTTATCAACTTCATACTTTGTGTTGATTTCGGCGATTTTTCTGCTTATATCGGAATTGTTGATTTCTTCATTCAGTATATTGTACTTTGAAAAATATTCATAAGCATTTTTATACTGAGCCAGGTCTGCATATGTAAGAGCGAGATTATGGTAACTTTCCTTTATCTGATTTTTTTCTTCGAGTGAATCGGCACATGAGATACTTTTAAGAAAATAGGAAATTGCAAGGTCGGATTTTTTCCATTTCATATAAAGAACGCCAAGCTCATTCAGGCAATAGCTCTTGCTCGAAATGTCTTTATTTTTTAAAGCCAGATCGTATGCTTTTTTTAGGTAAGTCTCAGCCTTTGAATATTCTCCTTTTTTTGTCAGCACACCGCCAATTCCATATAAAGCAAAAGAGATTCCTTCATCATTGTCAAGTGACTCTTCAATCAGGAGTGATTGATTATAACAAAAATATGCAGAATCAAGTTTGTTCATTGATTCATATACTGTTCCTAAATTGTAGAGCCGGATAGATACCTGATCTTTTTTGCCCAATACTTTTTCGATCTCCAATGATTTCTTAAAGTAAAAAATAGCTTTTGTAAAATTATTCTGAGCCTGGTATATACTGCCGATATTATTATAACAGGATGAGATTCTGGTTGTATCACCAATGATTTCTGAAATTTGTAATGCGAACACATAATTTTGCATGGATGTTTCATAATCTCCGAAATGCTTGTAAATAATGCCTTTTACAAGATATGAATTCAGCATCCCTTTTTTGTAGCTGGTTTTGATACTCAGCTCCATTGCAATATTTGCGTATTTGAGGGAGAGTTTCGGATTTGTAGTCCGTAGAAGAAAAGCAGCGTCGTTCAGAAGTTTTGCCCTAGAAGTATCGTCTTTAGCCAGAATAAGCTCCTGCTCAATCTTGTCAAGATCTTTTACTTCTGATTTTGCAGAAAGAAAGGAAAGGCAAAATAGTATTATTACTATCAGCCTTAATAAGGGTTGCATATTCCTTCTAGTGCAATTCACTACTAAGAATTCTTTTTAATTATTCTTCTGTTCAAAGATAAAACATTTTAATAACATGATTTTATCAGGAGAATCTTAGCTTCCTGTTTTATTTAGCACAGGAGGAAATAATCTTTAAAAGTGGAATTAATAATCCCTGAAATCTTTTTTCTTGGTGAGCTTCAAATCCTGCAGTACCGGAGATTTTACACGAATGGTAAGATTGTAACTTTTTCTGAATCCTGTAGGAATCCAGTTGAAAACCATTTCCCAGCAATGCAGATCTCTGTAGATATTTATTGACGTAGGGGAGAATTCTTTTTGTTGAAAATCATATCCTGAAGTAAATCCAATTTTCCATTTATCCGTGATACTCACATCCCCATTGAATGATAAGGTCTGAATAACTTTCTTGTCGATTATTTTTGTTGTCTTGTTAAAAGTGCGCGAGTATCTAAAGTTGTACATAATATTCAATGACCATGGCTGATCGAAGTCAATATACTTGTCTTCATTTGCTTTAATCATATCAATTTCTTCCTGTGAAGCTTTATCGCTTACAATTTCTTTTTTCTTTTGTTTTGGCCGCAGGCTCCAGTTGAGGTTAAAGGCCCAGTCAGTATTTACCATGCGGAACAGTCTCTTGTTTTTTGTCCATTCAAAAGTGTTAATGTTTATTCCGGTGGAATCATTGATAATATAGGGATCCCAAAGGCTGGCATAGGTTACATCAAGATTTTTAAATAGCTTTGTTCTTCCACTCATACTTATTTTCGACCAGTTAAGTGAATCTGCTGCAATGTTGTAACCAGATGCGATTGTAAAATTATCGATCAAAACAACTTTTTTAGTCCCGGTAATTGTATCCTTTTTACTTCTGACTTTCATTTCAAGATTGTTTGATAGCGCCATATTTACAAAACCTGATTTTCCAGTAGGAGGAGAGCCGTAATAACCTGATTCAAAAACGGAATAGTACCTGGTAGTCTTGGGTACGGAGTCATCATAGTTTGTTAAATACCTGTAATAACCCCATTCAGGTGCTCCAAAATCAGGCATGAAAACAAAAGACAATGAAGGCGTAATTACATGCCTTATAGCCATGAGCTTCATGTTTTTAAAATTATACATACCATAAAGCCTGGTGCTTAATGATGATGAAAAACTGAAATCACGAGCTGTTTTAAAACCTTGAATAGTATCAGTTTTTAAGTATGCTAAGGCTGTATCCGGTTTGTAAATCCAATGTTTTTCAATGCTTTGAAGATACCAGCGTTCATTGTAATTAATGCTATTGGTCCAGCTGAAATTCTTCAGAACTTTTATTGAACTCGATATTGGAATATTATGTTTCATTCCGTTCTGCATCATCCCGTTCAGTCGCTCGAAACTAAAGGGGGTGTTTTTAGGGAAAAGTAAAGTGTCGATAGTATTGATATAATTTACAGCATTCATAGTATATCCAACACTTATATTGTCGTACCATTTGGGTTTACCCATTATTTTTTCTCTTTTAAATGGGTAAAACCTGTTAACCGAAAATGCAAGTTCGGGAAGGAATAGCGACAATGAACGGGTGAGGGTATTCTGGCTATGCCTCATATTTACCGAGAAATTGTAATTTGATGCAATGGTTGTTGAGTAAGAAATATTTGAGGAAAGCGTATTGGTCAGGTAATCCTGCATACTTGATGGATTGTAAGTGTTGTATTTGCTGGTGGCTATGTTTACATTAGCAGAAAACCTGCTTTGGGGATGTGCTTTGGTATCCTGGGTATGTGTCCAGCGTATAAAAAAATCTTTATTTTTTTTATAATCAATTGTGTTTTTTTCTCCTTCAATATTAATTGCATAACCTAAGCCCAAGACTCCGCTGTATCGGTATTTTTTAATATAATTTGAATTCGATCGCAATGCCCAGCTGCCGCGGGAATAAATATCACCACGCAATGCCAGGTCCATATATTGGCCAAGACCAAAATAATACCCGCCGTTTTCAAGAAAAAATCCCCGGTTTGTTGATTCACCATAACTGGGAAACAAGATTCCTGATTTCTGTCCTTTTTTGTTCGGGAAAAACCCGAAAGGCACAGCAAGAGGTGTGGGAACATCTTCTATTACCAGGTAAGCTGGCCCGGTTACAATTTTATCATCGGGAATAATCCGGGCTTTTGAAAATTTAATTTCATAATGCGGGTGTCTCAGTTCACAAGTAGTATACAAGCCATTCCTGATATTTATAGAATTATCAGGAAATTTTTTGACTGTTGTTCCTTGAATATAGCTATCACCTTCTTTTGTAACAATATCTTTGATAAGTCCTTTTTTTGTCTTGAAATTATACGTCAACGTATTTGCAGTGAAAGTTTCAGCACCTTGCGTAAATATTGGTGTCCCATTGATTTTTCCTGTAGAATCAGGCAGTCCTTTAGCGAAGAGCTGGTTTATTTTGAAACTTATTTCTATATAATCAGCCGTGAGGGTTATTTCTTCATAATCGATTCTTGATTTTCCATATAGGTAAACTTTCTGAGCATCAATGTCGAAGCGTATTGAATCAGTTGCTTTGTAAACAACTTTTGATGACAAAGCAAATTCCGATTCTTTTTGAGCTACCTGTATTATGGTATCATTTTTGGTTTTACTGGTATCGGGTTTCTTAATAGTATCCTGTGCAGATGTAATTGTGTAAAACACAACTGCAAAAGCACATAAGAGAAATATACGTAACTTTGAAAACAAAAGAATAAATACTATTTTTGTGAAATAAAAGTTAATGCTACTTAGTCGACAAAACTAATTAAAATTTGACACTTTGGTGAAACGGATAGTTGAAATTTTTGGTATACCGGGCCTGCTGCTCTTAACTTATTTTAACGTTTGCTTTGCGCAATCATACAAGATAAGTACCATTGTGATTGATGCAGGGCATGGTGGAAAAGATCCGGGTTGCCTTGGCAGCACTACAAAAGAAAAGGATGTTACCTTAGCTGTTGCATTAAAACTAGGCGGCTATATTTCAACAAACTTCCCTGATATAAAAGTTGTTTATACCCGAAAGACAGATGTTTTTGTTGAACTTTTTAAACGGGCAACAATTGCAAATGACAGTAAAGCGGATCTCTTTATATCAATTCATTGCAATGCCAATCCTTCAAAAAATCCTTATGGTGCAGAGACTTATGTAATGGGTTTGCACAAATCGCAGGCGAATTTAGAAGTAGCACAAAAGGAAAATGCTTCAATTTTGATGGAGGACAGTTACTCCAATAATTACGATGGTTTTGATCCCAATTCCACTGAAGCTTATATCGTTTTTTCTTTATACCAGAATGCATACCTTGATCAGAGTTTAAGCCTGGCTGCATTGGTTCAAAAACAAATGAAAGATAAAGTGGGAATGTACGACCGTGGTGTGAAACAAGCCGGATTTCTTGTTCTTTATAAAACTGCAATGCCTTCAATACTCATTGAAACTGGTTTCCTCAGTAATTTGAAAGACGAACAATTTCTTTCCGGTACAAAAGGTCAGGAATATATAGCCTCGGGAATTTACAGGGCCTTTAAAGAATATAAAAACCAAGTAGAAGGTAAGCAGTCAAATACAAAGGATACAAATGTAGTAACTCCAAAAGATTCCACTGCCTACCAGATGATAGTTAAGGATAGTATTTCGATTCCAAAAGATACATCAAAAAAATCCAGTGCCAAGAAAGAGATTTTTTTTAAAGTCCAGTTTGCTTCGTCATCTGTAAAAAAATCGTTGACTTCACCCGATTTTAAAGGATTGAAAGATGTATGTGAATATTTTCATAATGGAATGTATAAATATGTGACAGGGAAAGAAACTACATTTGAAAATGCACTTAATCTGCAGGATAAGGTTCATAATCTCGGATTTAAGGATGCCTTTATTGTGGCATTTTTAAACGGAGAAAGAATTTCTCCTCAGGATGCTGTAAAATTGATTAAAAAAAATTAATAGCTTTGTAAAAATTTTAAGAAATTATTTTGAAATTTAATATTAAAAGAGAATTCAAGGTAGGGGTGCTTATAGTAGCATGCCTAGTGTTTTTTTACTGGGGATTTAGTTTCCTGAAAGGAAGAAATTATTTATCGTCCAACAGGATATTCTATGCCAAATACGAGCAGGTGAACGGGCTTGTTGATGCAAATTACATTATGATCAACGGTGTACAGGTTGGCCGTGTAAGCGATATTTCATTTATTGATAATAATGGTGGAGTACTTGTGACATTTTCAGTAGAGAACGATATAAAAATTCCCAGAAATTCAATGGCTAGAATCTATAATTCTGATGTGCTGGGGTCAAAAGCCATTGAAATAGTTCTTGGTGATTCCACAGTATTGGCGCAAAGCGGTGACACACTACGATCGATGATTCAACCTTCTATTTCTGAAGAAGTCAGCTACCAGATGCTACCGCTTAAAGCGAAAGCAGAGAGCCTTATGGCATCCCTGGATTCAGCTTTGGCAGTTATTCAATATGTTTTTAATGAAAGCACAAGGGAAAACTTGAGGAACAGTTTTGAAAGTATCAAGAATACCATTGCAAATCTTGAAAATACAACGTATAACTTAGATACATTAATGACTACACAACGTAGCAGGCTATCGGTAATATTTGCGAACATAGAATCAATTACCACCAATTTTAAAAATAATAATTCAAAGCTTACAAACGTCATTAATAATTTTTCAAATATTAGCGACACTCTCGCAAAAGCGAATATTGTGAAGACCATTGAAAAGGCAAATGGCGTTTTGGCAAATTTTGCCGAGATATCTGAAAAGATAAACAAAGGGCAGGGTTCCCTTGGCTTACTTGTTAATAATGATAGTCTTTATGTTGAGCTTGATAAATCAGCGAAGGATCTTAACTTATTGCTTGAAGATCTTAGATTAAATCCCCAGCGGTATGTTCAGATTTCAGTATTTGGGAAGAACCCGAAAAAGAATCAATATAAGCCTTCTTCAACCGGGAAATAAAAATTTTTTGGTTCTTCAGACAGAAGTGAAAAAGTGAATCAACCTTAAACATTATGCAGTTTCACGCTTTTTTCCGTCTGTTATTTTTTTCATCAGCAATCATTCTTTTTTCTTGTAATAAATCTACAAAACCAGATGTGGAAAAGGAAAGAGCCGCGCTAAAAAAAACCGGGCTTCAAATTGAACAATCATTTTTAAAGATTCTTTCTGAATCGGAAGTACTTGCTAATTATGTAAGACAACTTTATGCAAAGCAGGATTCGTATAATAGTATGTCTGATTCAGCAGTTTATAAGGAATTAGAGGAAGGTATACTTTATAAACCAGCTAATGATAGCAATTCTGCCGTATATGTAAGCGGGCATATTCCGGTTAATGATGCAATCAGAAAAATAGTGCATTTTACATCTCCTGTTGATTCTCTTCTGAAAAAATTAGTACTTGAACTTGATCCGCTCGTTGTTCAGTCATATTTCTATGAGCAGCATTCCTATTTCCGAATATATCCCTATATAGATGTATTAGGCCAGTTTCAGCCGAAAATAAACATACTTGATTATAATGTATATTACTTGTGTGACCAGGAAAATAATCCCGGGAGAAAAGCGATGATTATTGACAATCCTTATGTGGATCCCGCGGGAAGAGGTTGGATAATTTCTGCCATTGCTCCAGTGTACTATGATAATATGCTTGTAGGTGCGGTTGGTTTGGATATTTCAATAGAAGCTATGCGAAATAAATACCTAACTGCAGATAACCCTGACATCATGTTAATCGATAGCAGTGGAATTGTAATATTGATGGATGAAAAAAAGACAGGCTTGTTTGAAATGCCCTCAATGAAATCGCATAAATATCTTGAAACCATCAGAAATAATGAATATCTTGGTGAAGATTTTAACCTGCTGTGCAGCAAAAACAAAAATATCAGAACAGCGTTCACAGAATTATTGAAAAATAATAAAGAGTATACCACAGTTACGATAGAGGAAGATGAATACTATCTCATTTCATATAAAATCGAAAAGTTGAACTGGTTTCTTGTAAAAGTTATCAATACAAAACAGAATTTATGAGAAGGATACAGTTGCTGTCAGGTTTTGTTGTACTGCTGCTAATTGCAGCCAGTTTTTATATTTATATAAATCTTCGCAACCAGCAAGTATCCAGCAAAACAGATGAATTACAAAAGCGAATTAAAATCTGTGCTCTACGAATTGAAAATTATTATCAGGATTTTGTTGATGAAGTGGAATATCTGGTGGATATTAATGCAAATGAAATTTCGTTCACTGAAGATAATTCTGAGCTTATTAAACGCATAAAGAGAATATACCTGAAATACGATAAAATTATTTCATCAGTCAGGATATATGATATCACCGGGAACATGATGATAATAAGCAAAGATGCATACAATTATTTTAAGATAGTAAGTATAAATAACAGTAGTACAAGAAATATTGTTTCAACACCTCGTGTTATTGTTGAAGGTTACAGGTATAAATATACAGTTCCTTTTGTGGACGATGATGGTTACGTTTTTGCAAATATTTCATTCAGTCTAAGTATTTCGAATTTTGTCAGCAGTGAATTCAGCGATTATTATCTTGGTAAAGAGTCGTGGCAATTTCTTATAAACAGTGAAGGATATCTTCTAAACGCAAAATATTCAGAGGAAGATATTTCCGGAGATACTGTTTTGAAAATGAATAATGAATCTTATCTGCTGGATGAGATCAATAAAGGGTATGAAGGAGTTTTTCATAATTCCATTGTTTACAACAATATCCAGATAAATCTTTTATCGGCTTACTATCCAATCAATTTTTTCAAGAACAGGTTTGGCATTATCTTCAGTATTGATGAACGCGCAATTTTTTCTTCTATTAACCAGAACATACTGGTGTTTTTTATTGCAGCAATCCTTGTAATAAGCATTATTATTTTTGTATTTATTGTGATCATTCGACAGTTATCGCAGTCTGAAGTAAGAATACGCCAGTCCATGATTGCGCTTGATAAAATTGTCGACAATATGCCGGTAGGTGTTTTTATTTCTGACCACGATAATGTTATAAAGAAAATAAATAGTTCTGCATTGCTGATGATGGGGTATAGTAGTTTTGAAAATATACTGGGTACAACTACTCCTGAAATATTTGGAATTCCATTAAAGGTGATACAACAGCAGGGGAGTGGTGTGTATTCAGAAAAAAAAGTGATCCGGACAAACAGGGGAACTGAAATCACCATATTTATTACTATTGTGCCTATCACACTCGAAAATGAGAATTATTACCTCAACACTTTTATTGATATCTCTGAAATTGAAAAGGCAATAAAGGCGCAGGAAGCGGCTAATAAAGCAAAATCTGAATTTCTTGCGAATATGAGCCACGAAATCAGAACACCGATGAACGGAATTATTGGAATAACAGATCTGCTGTCAGAAACGACAGTTACAGCAGAGCAAAAGGAACTTATTGGCCTTATCCAGGATTCTGCTGAAGTGTTGCTGCGAATTATTAATGATATCCTTGACTTCTCAAAAATTGAAGCAGGTAAGATGTCAATTGAAACCATGCCATTTAGTTTTAGGCAGTTAATGCGGTCGGTTCAGGAACATTTTGTAATACTTGCTTCAGGAAAAAACATTGCGTTAACAGTGAACGGTGATGAAGGAATTCCAGACGATTTAATAGGGGACCCCATCAGATTGCAACAAGTTTTTTCAAATCTGTTGAGTAATGCTGTTAAATTTACAGAAGAAGGGAAAATTATTATTACAACCAGAGTCCTTTCTTATGGAAAGCAGGAAGTGCTTCTTAGCTTTTCAGTAGCCGATACTGGTGTTGGTATTCCACCGGAAGGAATTGAGAAAATATTCCAATCATTTACACAACTTGACAGCTCAACTTCGCGCAAGTACGGTGGAACAGGACTCGGACTAACAATTTCAAAACAACTTGTTGAACTTATGGGCGGAGAGATTCGTGTTGAGAGTCCTTCAAATATTTCGATGAACCCGAATCTGCCGGGTTCTATATTTACATTTACTGCAAGATTTCTTATTAAGTAATCTCAGAAAGTGGAATTATTTATTATCAATTACTTCAACTTTCTCAACCTCTACTTTTAGCACATCTTCTTTGCTGGCAGGTCTCGCATTTTCTTCCCACTTAAAATTTTTCAACTTTACATCGCTTTCTGAAAGATCTTTTTCAGGATAAAGTGTTGCTTCAGGTTTTGATCTGAAAGTAATTGAGTTCACTTCATTTTCCTCAACAAAAATGCTAAGATTATCAGCAGTTGCTTTGTTAACACCAATCAGGGCATTTTTATCATCCCTTACATAATATAGCGTTTCGCCATTTCCAAACACATCAATTTTCTTCAATTCATTATTTCTGAAATGCCCTATTAGATTCTTTCCCTTTATTTGATTGTATCTTGTTGAATCATCTTTCGAAATAATAAATGAAGATCTATACAGATTCATTTGCTTTACTTCATTTTTCTGAAGGAAAATATAAATTGTATCAGCTGACAGTTGGTTCTTATCGGTCCATAACATAGGGTTTGTATACATGTAGATTGTGGAATCTTTAAATGCATAAATAATAGAATCGCCAACTCCCTGAAGATCCGATTTGAAAAACTTTGCATGGTTATATGCATAAAGCGTTTTCCCTGCTCCTGTTGTATCAAAGAAAGCTTTGAGTGTATCGGCATGCAGAAACAAGGAGTCATTGTCAATTTCCTGTATCAACAGAGCTTTGCGCGTGATCATTGTTTTTCCGAGTTTCTCAAAATATTCTGCGTAGTCACCTTGTAGGATAATTTTCTGAATGGAATCAGTGATAGTGATATTGTCGAAAGCCTTGCCAAATCCTTTCACCCTATCGTAAAATAGACTATCACCTTTGATCTTTTGTTCCTTGTTCTCGAAATATGCATTTTTGTTAAACTGTGCTAAATCTTTCTGTGAATCGTACCAGCCATTTTCGCAATAGATGGTATTCTCTTTGCTGACAATGGTTGTTGGACCGTAAAAATATGAAATCTCAGTTCCTGTGTTGTACATCAGTGTGTCCGAATTCATTGTATATTGCGGGTTTACAAGTACCACATTGTTTTTGAAAAAAAACTGTTTGTCGTTTGCATAGTAATAACCGATCTTGCTGGTAAGTGTATTTGTAGGGTCGGTAATTTTCCCCCCTGTTGAATAATTGCCAATATTTGATCTTGTATTATAAGTAAGAAATTCTGTGCGAAGCGTCATCTGTCCGTCGTTAAGCACAACATCTTTATGAAGCTGGGCGGTTTTAGTATTACCATCATAATTCAGCACAGCACTTTCAATATTTACTGTATTAGAAGTAATTCTTACGTTGCCATATGCATCAACACCGTTTGTTTCGGAATAAAGATAAGCACTGTCGCAATAAAGATAAGTGTTGTCATGCTTTAGAACAACACTTCCGATAAGTCTTTTAACATCACTGCCATAACGCTTATCGAATTCAAGGGTATTTGCACTTACCAGATCAATTTTCGTAACCTTTTGAGAAAAAAGATAATTCGGGAATAGCAGTATAATCAATGCAATCCAGTGAGTATAAGTTTTTATGATTTTTTTATTTGTCAATTTCTTAAATGCAATAACGGCAAAAATAAGGATTTTGTTTATGAAGCAGGTTAATTAATGTTAAATGAAGAAAAAGTTGATGAGATGATAAGTGATAAGATGACAAGTTGACAAGTTGAAAGTTTGGTTGAATGTTCATTATTCTTGACACCTGCAGTCGCTCGTCTCTGACGAGTGACAATATTTATTTTATCCACAGTTGTTCACATGCAATTGTTATTAATTTGATCCTGCCTTACTTTTTCCATTTGCTTAATACTTTATTTTTGAAGATTCAACAGCATATGATCAACAAATGATCGGTGAAAAAATAAAAGTATTTTTTAATAGTCTCAGGTCTGTTAAGTTCAGTGAGGTATTGCATAACAGGAAACTGCGTGCTGCAATTGGAGCAGCAATTGTTGTGCTGGCTTTTTTGATATGGCTTGTGATACATTTTTCGGTTTCTGGTGGCCGGAAGTCAGCACCGCTTGATGCGGTTCCATCTAATGCCGCCCTGATTCTTGAAATAAGGCAGCCTACACAACTCTGGTCCGAATTGTCCGTCACATCAGGCGTATGGCGCGAGCTCATGAATTTTGAATTGTTTTCAGGTATCAATAAAGAAATTTATTTTCTTGATTCATTATTCAAAACAAATGAATGTGCCACTGCAATTATTACTGACCACCCGGTGTATATTTCATTTCATGCTTTGGAAAACGGAGCATCGGGATTTTTGTATTTAACAGGTTTGACAAAAGGCTGCAGTGATGATATTGCAGAAACTTTGGTGAAGCAGGCAGCAACTTCAAAAGCAGTATTGAGCATTCGGCGATTCAATGGAGAAGATATTACCGAAGTCACAGTTCCCGGTAAAAAAGATAAATTTTATTTTACTGTTTCAAAGAATGTATTTATCTGCAGTTTTCAACTTTCACTGGTAGAAGCAGCAATCAATCAACAAAAGTCTGGAAAGTCAATTGCCTCGGATGCCGTATTTACCAAGGTTTCCGGAACAGCTGGTAAAAAAGTGAATGCGAATCTTTATATTAATTTCAACTATTTCCCAAAATTTTTATCAGTACTTGCATCTTCCCCTTATAATTTGCGAATTGCCGAACTCGCCGGATTTGCTGATTGGTCGGCACTCGATGTAAGCATCAAAAAAGATGCAATCTTGCTTAACGGTTTTACCTGCGTGAATGATACCGCTTCTAATTTTCTTGGATTATTTGCAAACCAGGAGCCACACGAAATGACCATGCTGAAGGTTATTCCTTCTTCCACTGCCTCCTTCGTTTATTTTGGCTTCAGTGACTTTGATGCCTGGTATAAACTTTATAATCAATATTTAATTAAAAAAGGGAAAGCTGCAGCGCATAACAGCAATATTGCAAAACTCAATAAAGAATACAAAACGGATATTGAAAAGAATTTCCTTACATGGATTGGAAAAGAAGTTGCACTTATAATTACCGAACCAAGCGATTCTGACATTACCTCCAACATGTTTGCTGTTGTTAAAGCTGATAATATTTCAAATGCAATGACACTTCTGGCTTCACAATCGGAATTACAGGTGGAGAAGATTGAAAAACCAAAGAAGGAAACAAAAGTTGCGAAAGGAAAAACTTCTAAAAAGAATACCAATAGCAAGATCAAAGAAAAGCCAAAAGCAAAACCTAAGCAGGAAAGCAAATCAGCGGTAACAGAAATAAAAACAAATAAAATTTATGAATTTAAAATTCCAGGCATGTTCGCTGCTGTATTTGGAAATTTGTTTGCAGGAGTAGAGGGCAAATACTATGCTGTGGTTAATGATTACGTAATTTTTGCGAACTCATCAAAAGCACTTCTTTCATTCCTGAAAGATTATAATGATGAAAAAACCCTGAGTGATAATAATAATTACCTGGCCTTTTCAAAAAATATTTCCAACGAATCGAATGTTTATCTTTATTGCAATATCAGGAAATCGCTTGGTATTTTTCTGAATTATGGAAACAAGGATATTTATAATTACATCGCATCCAACTTCAGCTCATTTAAAAATTTTGAAGCATTTGCTTATCAGTTGAAGGTGAGCGGTAAACTTTTTTATAATAATATCTGTCTTAAAACAAATACAACTGTAGTAGAAGAATCTAGCGCGTTATGGACATTTAAACTTGATTCCACAGTATTCTCAAAGCCACAGATTGTAACTGATAAAGCCAGCAAGACAAAAAAAATAGTTGCATTCGATAATGCTGCAAATTTATATATCATCGATAAAGACGGAAGCTTGCTGCAAAAAATTGCACTCAAAGAAAAACCCCTCAGTGATGTTTTTGTAATTGATTATTTTAAAAACGGAAAATCACAATTCGTGTTCAATACTCCATCATACATTTATGTTATTGATATGGACGGGAAGTCCATTGAAAATTTTCCGGTACGTCTGGCTGATGCTGCTACCGGGCCAATAACAGTGGCTGATTATGCGAATGATAAAGATTATAGGTTCATTATTCCTTGCGGAAATAAAATTTATAATTACACAAAAAAAGGTGTCTTAAATACGGGATGGACAATATTCAAAACAAAAAGTGATGTTTACAAAGAAGTGACTGTTTTGAAATTTGATGGAACAGATATGCTTATCACTTCCGATAAGGATGGAACAATTTATATTTTCGACAGAAAAGGTCTTGAAAAAATAAAAATAAAATCTTCAGTAATGGCGGCTGCATTTGCGAAATTTTATGTTTCAAAGAATGAGAAGAAGGCAGTTATACTTACAACAGATAATACTGGCAATTTAATTTTTATTTCATCAAGGGGTGAAATCGATAAAAAAACAATTTCAAAGTTCAGCGCGTCACATTATTTTCTTTATGAGGATTTCAATAATGATAAAACGAAAGAGTATATTTTTATTGATAATAATAAAGTGAATGTTTATGATACAGAACTGAAGCAGCTTTTCAGTTATTCAGTTCCGTCTGATATTTCAGCAACTCCTGTTTTTTATAAAGACATCGCTGGAAAAGCTTCTCTGGGTCTTGTTAGCATGAAGGCAAATAAAATATACCTGCTTAAAACGGACTGCACCTTAAATGATGGCTTCCCGCTAAATGGGGCTACTCCGTTTGCAATAGCAAGTTTAAATAATGATGGAGCATACAACCTGATTGTAGGTTCTGAAAGCACGGTTTATAATTATTCATTTGAATAAGGTATGAATTCTGTTAAATAAGTTCTGCATTTTATTTTTTTGTTGCTTTTCGTTCTCTTTTGTTATATTTTTATCGATTGATATTTGAAAAACCATTCTATGAAAGCAAATTTACTCCGCCCATTGAAACCATCTTTGAAGCTTATTGCTGGCAGCATTATGCTTATTTTTCTCGCAGGAATTTTATTGCAATCCTGCATCAAGAAGGATGATTTCGACTTTGATAAACTGGCATCATTTCAGTATGAACCGAATGGGGCGGTGCCACTCATTCACTCAACACTTACCCTGCGGGACATTCTGAATGATTATGACACCAATCATCTTTTTGTTCAGGATGCAACACATTTTCTTTACCTGATTTATAAATCAACTGTTTTTTCTCAAAGAGCCGATCAGCTTATAAGCATTCCTGATCAAAGCGTGAATTCAAACTGGAATTTATCCACAGGGGCAATTGCAATTGGCGATAGCACTATCTTTAGTCATACAACAAATTACACATTCACTTCTGCCAGTAGTGAAAGGTACGACAGCATGAGGTTGAAATCAGGAAATTTAAATTACGCAATTAATGCGAATATTAATCACAATGCAAGAATTTATATAACAATTCCAGGAGCGGTAATGAATGGGCAAATCTTCAAAAAAACCATTTATTATAATTATACAGGAAGCACGCCTGTTATAATTAATGATGTGTGCGACCTGAGTGGTTATACAATTAATTTTAATGCAGGAGGAAATCAGCTTACAGTTAATTATGACATTGCTGTATATGGCGATGGCAACCCTAATTCTTCTCCATATACTATTAATATGGGAGAATCATTTTCGTCATTGAAATATGAAAGAATATTTGGATACCTGGGGCAGCATGCATTTCTGATAAACCAGGATTCTGTATTGATAGACATTTTCAAAAACCAAATTTCTGGTAGTATGATATTTGAAGATCCCAAGCTTAATATTTATGCGAATAATGCGTATGGTATGCCAATCTCTTTATCAATTGATTTACTGGAAGCTGTTTCCTTAGTTAACTCATCTACATTAGCTATTACAGGATTGCCTTCACCATGGAATATCACTGCACCAACATTTGCCCAGTTTGGACAAAGTATTCAGTCTGCAATTCATCTGGATCAGACGAATTCCAATGTAAAAAATGCTTTTAATATGTCTCCAAGGTTTGTGACTTATCATGTTTCTGGTTTATCCAATCCTTTTGGTAACCCTGTTACAGATCAGAATTTCGTATTAGACTCAAGCCGTTTTGGTGTTGATGTGGAAGTGGAACTTCCAATGTATGGATCAGCATGGGATTTCAAATTGCAGGATACGCTGGATTTTAGTTTTGGTGAGGATATTGACAAACTAGAATGGGTATTGTTTAAGATCAATACAATGAATGGTTTCCCCGTTGATGCTACCATGCAGATTTATTTTGCTGATTCGGTTTACAATGTTAAGGATTCTCTTCTTCTTCCGCTTGACCAGGTAATTGCTTCCGGCATAGTTGGCTCTCCACCTGATTATAAAGTTATTGCGCCTACACATAAATATGTATCATCATTGATGAATAAAGACCGGCTTGAACATCTTACTGATGTAACGAAGCTATTCATTTTCTGTAAGCTAGCCACTGTAAATAACGGATCAAACATTGTGAAATTCTATTCCGATTACAATATAGATGTCAAAATCGGAATACAGGCTCAGGCAAGTATTAAAGTTGATACTTTACATTAACCAGCGCGATCATGAAAACAACTCACAAATTTCTTTTAAAAGTATTGGTTGCAGCTTTTATTCTTTCAGGTTTCTTTGCAAAGAATTCCAGTGCGCAGCAGGATAATACTATCCACCTGATGCAGATTGTTCCGCAGGCCAATTATACAAACCCTGCATTCCAACCAACACCCACCTGGTATTTTGGATTTCCTGCTTTATCATCAATTTATGTTGGTATCAGTCACAGTGGGTTTGCATACCGCGATCTAATTAAACGAAGATCCGATGATTCCCTCGAATTACGTATGGATAATGTAATTGATAAACTTGGAAAGCAAAATTATGTTTCTGCTACCTTAATGGAAGAATTGCTGGCCTTTGGTTTCAGGTATAAAAAGAATTATTTCAATTTCAGTCTTAGTGACAAAGCCTCTTGTCGGTTTGCATATCCTCGTGATCTTATTTCGCTTGCCTGGAGAGGAAATGGACAGTTTGTCGGAAAAACATTAGACCTGAGTGGTATTGGTGTAAATGCATCCTATTACAGGGAATATGCACTAGGATTTTCCAGGGATGTGAAAATTCTTAAACAAAATTTTGTGGTAGGAGGCCGTGTTAAATACCTCCAGGGAATGATGAATATCTGGACAAAAAGGAATGATGTTACTGTCCAGATAAATGAAGACGATTTCGCACATACTGCAAATACGGATTTCCTGGTTAATATATGTGCTCCCGATTCCTTGATTATGCAAATAGACAGCATAAACGGGGATTCAATACATGAAAAAGGCGGTATCGATGCTCAGCAATTTTTCTTCAACAATACGAACAAAGGCTTAGGAATTGATCTTGGAGCATATTACAAATTGAATGATAAATTCTCGTTTGGCCTGAGTTTGCTTGATTTCGGTTACATTCACTGGAAAACAGGCGGAGGCTCCAGCACCAGAAATTATACCAGCAATGTCAAGGATTTCACATATGATGGTATTGATGTTAACGAGTTTTTTAATGAGGCTGATACTGTAATATCTCAGCAAATGAATCAGATTGGCGATTCCTTAGCAAATATTTTTAAAATAAATGATTCAAAAGATGGATATTGGGCTCCATTGCCAAGTAAAATCTATATGACAGGTATATACTCGCTTACGCCTCATGACAGGGTTGGTTTGTTGATCAGAAGCGAGTTTTTTAACCGTGGCATTCATCCTTCATTTACAGTTTCATATAATAAACGGTTTTTCAATATGCTGAGTGCAACAGCGAGCTATTCTATCATGAACCGCAGCTATATGAACCTGGGATTTGGTATGGCACTGAATCTTGGTCCATGGCAGACGTATGTTGCTACTGATAATATTTATTGCCTTTTTGATCCTGAAGGAACCAGGACTGTAAACCTTCATTTTGGATTTAATTTCATTTTCGGATATAAGGAAAAGAAGGCAAACGAAAGTTTATACCAGGATACTCCCCAAACACCAAAATAATAATAATCAGCATTGCATTAGAAAAATGCCAGTCCCGGTAGCTATCGGGATTCGGCTTTTTTTTTATTTTTCAAATTGAGGAATGAAAAATGCCGATTTACCGAATTCCTTTATTTATGGCTGTTATAGCAGTTTGATAATGAAGGACCTTCATGAATAATCAGAATAAAATTGGTAATTATGATTTTTAGTTCTATTTTTGCACGCTTAAAAAATATAAGAATAATATAAAGATTTGAAGTATGCAAAATAAAGGAGCTATCAAGTTTTTTGCGATTGCATTTGCGCTTGTTTCATTATTCCAGTTGTCATTTACGTTCTTTACCAACAGAACTGAAAAAACAGCATCCGAATATGCAAATACCGATATTTCGGTTAATATAGCCAAAGAACTGGCCAAGGGCGATGCTATAAAGGAAAAAATCCTTTTCGATTCAGTTGTTAAAGCAAGGGAAACCTATTACCTCGATTCAATGCAGAATGAGGTGGTGTTCCGTCTGGGATTCAAGGGTTTCTCACTTCGTGATTACACATACAAAGATTGTAAGGACAGAGAATTAAACCTGGGTCTTGACCTTAAGGGTGGTATGAATGTTACCCTTGAAATTTCAGTGGTTGATGTGATCAAGGAAATGGCTGGTACCAATAAAACCAATGTTGTTTTTCTGAAAGCACTGGCGAGAGCCACTGAAATGGAAAAGACAAGTACCAAGGGTTATGTTGCCCTGTTTGGTGAGGCCATCAAGGAAATTGATCCCGGTTTTAAATTGTCTTCTATTTTTACTACTGTTGAATTAAAGGACAAAGTTACCTTCAGCTCCACCAACGAAGAAGTGTTGGCTGTTATTAAGAAAGAAGCCGATGATGCTATCGACCGTACCTTTAATATTCTGCGTACTCGTATCGATAAATTCGGAGTTTCTCAGCCCAATATTCAGAAATTATCTACAGCGGGGCGTATTCTGGTAGAACTTCCAGGTGTTAAGGATCCCAGCCGTGTTCGTAAACTTTTACAGGGAACAGCTAAACTGGAATTCTGGCTTACTGAAGAATTTGCCAAGGTTTATCCTTACATGGAGGAAGCAAATAAAAAAGCTGCCCTTATTTTAAAAGGAGATACTACTGAAGATGCCGACACTACTGCTGTTGCTGAAACTAAGGATGCTAAGGGCGCCAAAGCTGATACTGCTAAAATTGATACAACTTCGCTTGTTAATAAAATAAAAAATGATACTGCTGGACAGAAAGGTCTTGCTGACAAGGAATCATTTGAAGAATATGCAAAGAAAAATCCTTTATTTGCATATCTGAGGCCTGCTTTTGACCAGAAAGATGGTAAATATTATTATGGTAAAGGCCCTACCGTTGGATATTGTGCAATTATTGATACTATAAAAGTCAATAGGATATTGAACATGGAACAGGTGAAAGCTGTGTTCCCAAGAGAGTATAAATTCCTCTGGGAAGTGAAGGCTTTTGATGAAAAGAAAACCATGTTGCGACTTATTGCTATTAAGGTTACCAGTAACGATGGCAAAGCTCCGATTGACGGAGGTGTTATTACCGATGCACGCCAGGATTTTGGACAGAATGGAGCAAATGAAGTTTCAATGTCGATGAACTCTGAAGGTGCTAAAATATGGAAACGTCTCACGGGAGAGCATATTGGTGAGTGTATCGCTATTGTACTTGACAATTATGTGTATTCATTTCCAACGGTAAATAGTGAAATACCAAACGGTCGTTCACAAATCTCTGGTAACTTCACTCTTGAAGAAGCAAAAGACCTTGCTAATGTTCTTAAAGCAGGGAAACTTCCTGCTCCTGCAAAAATTGTAGAGGAGGCCATAGTTGGCCCAACCTTAGGTAAAGAAGCAATTACTGCTGGTGTGTGGTCGTTTTTGGTCGCTTTCGCACTTACTTTACTGTTTATGATTTTCTATTATAGCAGAGCAGGTATGGTGGCAGATATTGCGCTTTTTGTTAACATGTTTTTTGTATTTGGTATTCTTGCTTCACTTGGAGCAGTTCTGACATTACCGGGTATCGCTGGTATTGTTCTTACACTTGGAATGGATGTTGATAAAAACGTTATTATCTACGAGCGTATTCGGGAGGAACTCAGGGCAGGGAAGGGTATACGGCTTGCTATTAATGATGGTTACAAACATGCCTATTCATCTATTATCGATAGTAATGTCACTACACTGCTTACCGCTATTGTGCTTTATATATTTGGTTCAGGTCCTGTGCAGGGGTTTGCAACAACTCTGATCATTGGTATCATCAGTTCTATGTTCTGCGCAATCTTTATAACCAGATTAGTATTTATGTGGATGCTGGACAAGAATAAAGAAATTACAGTATGGACTAAATATACTAAGAACTTCCTTACCAATCTTCACATTGATTTTATTGGAGTAAGAAAGAAATTCTATATTTTATCACTTGCTTTAGTTGTAATTGGTATTGTTTCACTTGCTACCAAAGGCTTAACAAGAGGTATCGATTTCCTTGGTGGAAGAACTTATGTAGTTAGGTTTGATAAGGATATTCATACCGATGAAATCCGAACTGCACTGGGTAAAGTATTTGACGGTGTTGAACCAGAGGTAAAAACTTTTGGACCTAGTACACAGGTGAAAATCACCACCTCTTACAAAATTGATGATAAAACCACAGAAGCGGATTCAATAGTTGAAACCAGACTGTTCAATGGGCTTGCACCTTTCTATAATGTGAAGATTTCTCAGGCTGATTTTATGAAGCATGATGAATCAAAAGTATTAGGGCGCTTAAGTTCCCAGAAGGTTGAGCCTACCATTGCATACAGCTTGCTGCGTAAAGCCTTCTTAGCAGTATTTTTTGCATTGATGATCATCTTCATTTATATTGCTATTCGTTTTAAGCATTGGCAGTGGGGACTTGGTGGGGTAGTTTCACTTTTCCATGATACATTTATTGTCGTAGCTATTTTCTCAATATTCAATGGTATCCTTCCATTTACACTCGAAATTGACCAGCATTTTATTGCAGCTATCCTTACAATCATTGGTTATTCCATCATGGACTCTGTTATTATCTTTGACAGAATCAGGGAATACCAAGCTCTGTATCCAAAGCGTGATATGCACCAGAATATGAATGATGCCATCAACAGTACATTGTCCCGTACATTGAATACTTCAGGTATCACATTTATGGTACTTCTTGCAATGTTTATCTTCGGAGGTGAAGTAATCAGGGGATTCACATTTGCATTACTTATTGGTGTTGCAATTGGTACATATTCTTCTGTTTTAAATGCTACTCCGATCGCCTATGATACATTGAGGTGGATTGAAAGAAGAAAAGCAAAAAAAGAGGCGTTGAACTTGAAGAAATAAGCAGAAATTATTTTTGAGAAGCCCCGTAGAAATGCGGGGCTTTTTTATTTATCTTTGTTAAATAATAATATGAACTTTCTTTTTACATTATTGCTTTTTGAAAGCATTTCAGGTGGAGAACTAATCCTTGTTCTTCTGGCAGTATTCTTGCTTTTCGGGCCGAACAAAATACCCGAAATTGCTCGTGGTTTGGCCAAAGGAATACGAGATATTAAAAATGCAACCAGCGATATTCAGAATGAAGTAAATAAAACAATCGATCCAATTAAAAAAGAATTGCAGGATTCTGTTAATAAAATTAAAAATGAATTGGATACCGAAACCACTGGTCTTAAATCTGAGAAAAAAAATGAATCAACCGATCAAAAAACTGACGGAGCACCTAATGATATTGCCGGCTAGGTTTTTGCGAAGTTAAAACTAATCGTTATTTTCTGTAACCTTTCCTGTAATTTTGAGTTATAAGTGCAAATAAACATGCTTAAAATCGATATGTGAATTAAGTACTTGTAATTAAATTTTAGCATTTTGGTGATTAAAAAAGAAAAGTTCATAGAATTAATTTTTTTTCTTGAAAATATTTTGATTATTTTAGCAGCGATAATAAAAGTACATATTTAATTTCTATCTATATGAAAATTTGCAGGATACTCTTTACATCGTTAATCATGGCGGGCTTGCTGGTTTCGAATTCTTTTGCGCAAAAGAACTGGGCACAGGACGCTGATAACGCATTCAAGTATTACCAATACTATGAAGCTGTTGGATTATACAAGAAAGCCTATAGCAAAGTAAAGAAGAACAAAGCTGAAAAAGCGAGAATCGTATATCAGATTGCAGAATGTTATCGTTTAACTAACGATACTAAAAATGCGGAGACTTGGTATAAAAAAGCGATTACTGTTAAATATCCTGATCCTCTTGCTACTCTTTATTATGCTGATATGCTTAAAATAAATGAAAAGTACGATGAGGGTATAGTGCAGTACAATGCGTATAAAGAGCTGGTGCCAGCCGATACCCGGGGTGCCAAAGGTGCTGAATCCTGTACGCTGGCGCAGCAATGGAAAGATAACCCTACAAGGTATGAAGTTGAAAACATGAAACAGGTAAATACCAAAGACATGGATTTTGCTGTTACCTATTACGACAAAAAATTCAAACAAATTGTTTTTACTTCATCACGCGAAGGCTCTACAGGTAAAGAATACGATGCCTGGACTGGCCAAAGTTTTACCGACCTTTACCTGACCGCACAGGATAAAAATGGAAAATGGAGTACACCTGTATCAGTTGGTGAAAATATAAATACAAAATTCAATGAAGGTGCAGCTTGCCTGAATGATAAATACAACGAAATGTATTTTACCCGTTGTGGGGTTGAAAAGAAGAAACAACTCGGTTGTCAGATTTATGTTTCCAAAAAGAAGGGAACTTCATGGGATGTGCCGGAACAACTGGTTTTAGGCCCAGACAGCTTTTCATATGGACACCCTTCATTATCAAGTGATGATCTTACACTTTATTTTTCCTCCGATATGACAGGAACTTATGGTGGTAAGGATTTATGGATGGTGCACCGCACAAAGAAAACCAAACCTTGGGATAAAGCCATTAATCTTGGTACAAACATTAATAGCGAAGGTGACGAAATGTATCCTTTCCTACGCGATGATGGCGCTTTGTTCTTTTCTTCAAATGGCCTGATTGGCATGGGCGGACTTGATATTTTTAAAGTTGAAAAAGTTGGTGATTCATGGGGAAAACCAGCCAATATGAAATATCCTATTAACTCAGCAGGTGATGATTTTGCAATTATCTTCGAAGGAAAAGCTGAAAAAGGCTACCTCTCTTCTAACAGAAAAGGTGGCAAGGGTAGTGATGATATCTATACTTTCTATCAGCCACCTTTAGTTTTTACTTTACAGGGTAAAATTTGCGATGACTCTACAAAATTGATGATCAAAGGCGCTTATGTTACTTTAGTTGGTTCTGATGGCACCATCGTTGTTGATACAACGCTTTCTGATGGTTCTTATAAATTTGAAAAGACTCAGTTCCTTGGAAATACGTCCTATGAAATAAAAGTTGAAGCTTCGTATTACTTTGGAGCAAAAGGAAAAGAAAGTACAGTAGGTCTTGAAAGAAGTAAAGATTTCGTTCATGATTTCTGCCTTGTTCCTATACCAAAGAAACCGGTTGTGCTTCCTGACATTCTCTATCCTTTCAACGAATGGATCCTCTTACCTGAATACCAGGATTCACTCAACAATCTTATCCAGATTATGGAAGAAAATCCAAGGCTTGTTATAGAACTTGGTTCACATACCGACTCTCGTGGTTCCCTTGAATACAACGATTCGCTTTCTTACAAACGTGCAAAGTCAGTTGTTGATTACATGGTGTCTAAGGGTATAGCTGGTGACAGACTTGTACCTTATGGCTATGGTAAAAGAGTTCCAAGAACCCTTACTAAAGATAAAACAGTTGCGTATTATTCAAAAGGAACAGATGTTGTGAAAATTGATCCTCCTATTGTATTCCCTAAAGGAACAGTTCTTAATGATGAATACATTAACAAATTTCAGAATGATGAAAAGAAATTTGAAGCTGCGCATCAGTTGAACAGACGTACAGAATTCCGCGTACTCAGGGATGATTATGTTCCTAAAGCTGACACCAGCACTAAGACTGCTCCTGTTATTGAAGTTAAAACAGATACATCTTCTATTAATGATGAAGAACAGAAACAACTTCAGCCAGACAATAACAAATATGTTCCGGATGATACTAAAAAGGATCTGAATCAATTACAGAATGATCAGCAGAATAACGGTACAACACCTGAAAATACTACCGGTACTCAAGCTGCTACAAAAGCTACTACAACTAAAACAAAAGCTACTACAACTAAAAAGAAGTAGCTTGACTAAAATATAAAAAAAGCGTCCTGATTTTTACGGGATGCTTTTTTTGTTTCTGCGGGATGATGGATAATTTAAAGTATAATAAGCGCGGTGTTTCAGCTACAAAGGAAGATGTGCACAACGCAATAAAAAATCTCAACAAAGGATTGTTCCCAAATGCTTTTTGCAAGATTGTTCCTGATATTTTTGGTAATGATCCTGAATATTGCGTTATAATGCATGCCGATGGAGCAGGAACAAAATCTTCTCTGGCATATATTTATTGGAAGGATACCGATGATATTTCGGTGTGGAAAGGAATTGCGCAGGATGCAATTGTGATGAACATTGATGATCTTCTTTGTGTTGGAGCAACTGATAATATTTTACTTTCTTCGACAATTGGCAGAAATAAGAACCTGATTCCGGGAGAAGTTATTTCTGAAATAATAAATGGGACAGAAGAGTTTCTTGCAAAATTGCGTGATCTTGGAATTGGAATTCACCTTACAGGTGGGGAGACCGCTGATGTTGGTGACCTGGTAAGAACTATCATTGTTGATTCAACTGTTGCCTGCAGGATGAAGAGATCGGAAGTAATTAGTTGTGATAAAATAAAAGATGGTGATGTGATCATAGGACTTTCCTCATCAGGCCAATCGACTTATGAAGATACTTTTAACAGTGGAATGGGAAGCAACGGGCTTACCTCTGCCAGACATGATGTGTTTGCGAAAATATATGCAAGGAAGTATCCTGAAAGTTATGATAATGCTGTTCCTGCTGAATTGGTTTATTCAGGAACAAAAAATCTGACAGAAGTTATTGGTGGAACGGGCCTAAATGCCGGGAAACTGGTATTATCACCAACCAGAACTTACGCGCCAATTATTAAAAAAGCCCTTGATAAATACAGAAACCAAATTCATGGTATTATTCATTGTTCAGGAGGGGCACAGACAAAAGTGCTGAATTTTGTGAACGATCTGCATGTGATAAAAGATAATATGTTTGATATCCCTATTTTATTCAGGCTTATTCAGCAGGAATCAAGCACTCCATGGAAGGAAATGTACAAGGTGTTTAATATGGGACACAGGATGGAATTGTATGTTGATGCAAAGCATGCTTATGGAATTATCGATATTGCCTCGCAATTCAATGTTGATGCCAAGATCATTGGTCGATGTGAAAAATACCAAGGACAAAAACTCACTATAAAAAGTGAAGAAGGAATATTTGAATATTAAGAAATTGAAAGAAGGAAAATAAGAGATGTTAGATAAATTAAAAGCAATCTACGACCGCTGGGAAGAAATAGGAAAACAAATTACCGATCCTGAAGTGATGTCGGATATGAAGCGGTATATTAAGCTCAGCAAGGATTATAAAGAACTTCAGCCCATAGTTGATGCCTACAAGGAATACAAACTTGTGATGGATAATATTGCCTCATCTAAAGAAATTCTTGCCAAAGAAAAAGATGAGGAATTCAGGGAAATGGCTAAAGCCGAACTTGATGAACTCACACAGAAGCGTGATATAATGGAAGAAGAAATTCGTATCATGCTTATACCTGCCGATCCGCAAGATGGAAAAAATGCCATCGTTGAAATACGTGCCGGCACGGGTGGTGATGAAGCAAGTATATTTGCAGGTGATCTTTACAGAATGTATACGCGCTATTGCGAAACAAAAAAATGGAAAGTTGAACTTGTTGATGCTGCTGAAGGCACTGTTGGCGGATTCAAGGAAGTTATCATCAATGTGTCGGGCGAAAATGTTTACGGTCAGTTAAAATATGAATCGGGTGTACACCGCGTTCAGCGCGTACCACAGACTGAAACGCAGGGCAGGGTGCACACTTCAGCAGCATCGGTAGTGGTGCTTCCTGAAGCTGATGAATTCGACATTGATCTGAAACCTTCTGATATCAGGAAGGACACATACTGTTCTTCTGGTCCTGGTGGACAATCAGTAAATACAACCTATTCGGCAATTCGACTAACGCATGTTCCGACAGGAATTGTTGTTACATGCCAGGATGAAAAATCGCAGATCAAGAACCTCGATAAAGCAATGAAAGTATTGCGTTCAAGGCTTTATGAAGTGGAGTATCAGAAATACCTTGATGACATTTCGAAGAAGAGAAAAACAATGGTGTCATCAGGAGACCGTTCTGCGAAAATCCGTACATACAATTATGCACAGAGTCGTGTAACTGATCACCGCATCGGGCTTTCAACATATAATTTGCCGGTGTTTATGGATGGTGCAATTCAGGATATGATAGATGCGCTGCAGCTTGCTGAAAACGCTGAAAGGCTCAAAGCAGCCGGGGAGGAATAAAAAAGTTAAAAGGTTATTAAGTTATTAGGTGAATTTTTTAATAGATATTTAAATGACCAGAGAAGAATTATATAAACTGATGCTGGCGAAGAAATCTTTTCTTTGCGTAGGGCTTGATTCTGATATTACAAAACTTCCGAAACACCTGATGGATTGTGAGGATCCTGTTTTTGAATTCAACAAACAAATCATCGATGCTACATTACCTTATACGATAGCATACAAACCGAATCTTGCTTTTTATGAAAGCCGCGGTTTGAAAGGAATGCAGAGCCTTGAAAAAACAATTAAATATCTTAATAAATTCAAAGATCAGGTATTCACCATTGCTGACGCTAAGCGCGGCGATATCGGAAACACTTCTAAAATGTATGCGAAATCATTTTTTGGAAATGAAGATGCATCGTTAAATTTCAATGCAGTTACCGTTGCACCCTATATGGGTGAAGATTCAGTTTCTCCTTTCCTGGAATACAAAGAAAAATGGGTAATACTGCTAGCATTGACATCAAACAAAGGTGCTGAAAATTTTCAGTTGCTTGAGTTCAACGGAAAAAAACTTTTTGAAACAGTGCTTGAAAAGTCGCAGCAATGGGCCAATGCAGAGAATATGATGTATGTGGTGGGAGCCACACAGGCGAAGATGCTGGCTGAGGTCAGAAAAATTATTCCGGATCATTTTCTCCTGGTTCCCGGTGTTGGTGCGCAGGGTGGAAGCCTGGAAGAAGTTGCTAAATATGGATTAAATAATCAGGTTGGGTTGATTGTAAATGCCTCGCGTAGCATTATCTTTGCGTCTGGCGGAACTGATTTTGCTCTTAAAGCAGGTGAAGAAGCACAAAAGATGCAAAAAGAAATGCAGCAACTAATGAAATTGTAATTTGAATATTGATTTCTCATCATGAATAAAATACGACTGGCCTTTCTGATGTTTTTTTTCTCGTGTTTTTACTGCGGTTTTGCTCAAAACATAGATGCCGAATTCGATGATGCTGATACAACAATGACTGCCGAAGAGCTGACAATAGATATTTACGACAATTTCAATCCATTCCTCGGTGGTGATTCAATAAGATGGAAAACTGCAGGAATAAAATACACCGGACAGTATGAAGAATACTATAAGAGCGGTAAGATAAAACATAAAGGCTATTACAATAATGGACAACTTACTACGATATATAAAAATTATTTTGACAATGGTCAGCTTGAACGATCATTCAAAGTAATAGATACAAGGTCTTGCCAGCTCGAGACTTATTATAAAAATGGAGTATTGAAATCCAAAACTCAATACTTTAAAGGTCAGGTTCTGAAAGAAGTCGATTATTACCCAACAGGGAAAATGGAATATTCTGAAGAAAATGATAAATCGTTTGAGTTTTATATTTCGCTTTATTACTACTATGATAATGGCAATCCGCAGAGCAGTCTTGTGCTAACAGATAAGAAAAATAAAATGTACGACAGCAAGGAATACTGGAAAAACGGAAATGTGAAGGAAGAAGGAATGAGGTTCTTTAACAAGGCCATTAGCGATTACCAGAAAAATGGCACCTGGATACTTTATGATAGTAATGGAAAAAAAATTGGAGAAGAAGATTACGTGAAGGGAGAGCTTAACGAGGAGCGAAAATTCTGATTCATTTCATTTTGAATTCTTGATATTCTAAAAATAGCCAACCTATTAAACACAAAATAATTCAATTGTCATGAAAGGTAAACTTGCACTTTATACTGTTTTAATTTCAGCATTTATTTTTTCCAACCAACCTTCGCTCAAGGCCCAGACTTATACGAATGCTGTGGATTATATGACTGCAATATCAGATCAGTTTTCTAAGATTATGTCTGAAACTTGGGACTACACAAGTGCCGTAGCTCACGGAAAAAGTGCCAAGAAAGTTGAGGCCAACAGGAAAGAACTTATCAAAGCTATTGCAGATGCAAAAAAGAAAATCAGCGCTATGCCTGGTTATGATGATGATACGGCCTATCGTGATTCTGTTGTGGCATTCCTTGCAATGGATTATAATATAATGAATAATGACTATGCTAAAATAGTCGACATGGAAGAAATAGCAGAACAATCGTACGACCAGATGGAAACGTACCTGAAGGCGCAGGAACTGGCCAATGCCAAGCTGGACAGGGCGAACGATAACCTTTCAGTTCAACAGAAATTATTTGCTACAGAAAACAATATCAATATAACAGAGAACAAAGATAAAATTGCAAAGAAGCTGGAAAGTTCGGATAAGGTTATTAAATATTATAACATCACCTACCTGATATTCTTTAAAAGCTATAAGCAGGAAGCTTATTTGCTCGATGCAATTATCAAAAATGATCTTACAAGTATTGAACAGAATAAAAATACTCTGTTGGCCTACACCACCTCCGGATTGGCTGTACTCGACACATTGAAAAGTTTTAATGGTGATGCCAATTTAAAAATTGCATGTAAAGTGGCGTTGACATTTTACAAAAATGAAGCCGATACAAAAATTCTTCAGGATGTGTTAGATTATTATTCAGCTAAAAGTAAATTTGAAAAGATCAAAACTGCATTCGATGCGAAGGCAGCTTCGTCGCGAACCAAGACGGATGTGGATGAATACAATGCTGCAGTTACTGAATATAATAAGGCAGGTATAAAATACAACACCACTAATACGGAGTTAAATACCAAGCGCACTGCTGCTATCGAGGGCTGGAATAAAGCGGGGGAGGCCTTTCTTGATAAGCATGTTCCTAAGTACAAATAGAATAGTGCAATCAGCCATATTTATTTTAGAAATGCCGCTGTATTTTTGAACGAAAAATTTCACCGAAAACTTTTACTTTTATTGTTTTATTTTTACTTTTGCATTAACTGTTCTATAGTATGAACATTCAGGTTCTCGACTGATATTTTTGCAGGATAAAGTGATTGCCAACAAACTGGTTTTTAATTATCCATCGAAAAAAAATCATGAAAAGCGCGTAAGTGTTAGATGATTACGGCTTGAGGGCCCTGCTAATTTTTTTATTACATGAAGGAACTTATTATTGGAGACCTGGTCGCTAAAGTACCCATAATTCAGGGTGGTATGGCTGTCGGTATATCGCTTAGCGGACTTGCATCGGCGGTGGCACGCGAAGGCGGCATAGGCGTAATTGCAACAGCAGGTATTGGCCATATGGATGCTGGCTACAATACGGATTATATACGTGTAAATAACAAAGCACTGGCTTTTCAGATTCGCAAAGCAAAGGAAATGACAGATGGCATCATTGGTGTTAATATCATGGTAGCCTTGTCGAATTACGCTGAGTTTGTAAAAGTTGCATTAATTGAAGGCGCCGACATTATTTTTTCAGGAGCAGGACTACCATTGAATCTGCCGGGCTTTATTCATGAAGATAATATTCGCACAAAGCTTGTTCCTATCGTTTCATCGGGAAAAGCAGCGAATATAATTGCTAAGCGATGGATGGATAAATTTAATTATCTGCCCGATGCATTTGTAGTGGAAGGGCCGCGCGCAGGCGGACATTTAGGTTTTAAAAAAGAGAATCTTTTTGATGAAAAGTATGAATTGAAAAATCTGCTGAAAGAAGTTCTTAATGTTACTGCTGCCCTCGAAGATAAATATGGACGCGCAATTCCGGTGATACCTGCCGGAGGAATTTATACAGGAAGTGATATTTATGATTACATTAAAATGGGAGCAAGCGGTGTGCAGATGGCTACACGCTTTGTCGCCACTGAAGAATGCGATGCCTCAGATGAGTTTAAACAGGCTTACCTCAGAGCAACGAAGGAAGATGTCGTAATTATTGCAAGCCCCGTAGGCATGCCAGGAAGAGCTATACGCGACCCGTTCCTGGATGATGTTAAGGCAGGAGCGAAAAAACCTTTTAAATGCCCTTACCATTGTATTATTACCTGCAATGTAAAAGATGCACCTTATTGCATTGCCAAAGCATTGGCAAATGCCAAGGAGGGTAGACTTGCCGATGGTTTTGCTTTTGCAGGGGATAATGTTTATAGGGTAAATGAAATTGTTCCGGTGAAAGAACTTATTCACTCGCTTTCGAAGGAATATGATATGGCAGAGGTGAAAGACGGGGCTGCTGAGACGTTTATAATAAAATAAAATCCCGGGATTTTATCTAATCCCAGCGTTAAGTGCGAACTGCAGAACGGATAAGCGATCCTTTCTCATTTCATTTATTGTATCTTCCATCAACCACATTTTGATATTTTTCTTTATCAGTCATTTGTTCTTGCAAATTTAAAAATACCTCGTCGTAGCCGCTGCTATTAAAATCCAGTTTGTCTTCCAGATTGTAAAATAATATTCGCGGTGCACCTGTGAGCGTTAATCTTACTGAAGAAATTAATGTGCTCAAATATCTCCGAGCCTGCGTTTGCGAGAGAATGTCCCTGAAACTTTCATTCATGAGGGCTGAATATTCACTGATCGACTTCTTACCACCCCTGTCCTCAAAATAAGAGCAGTTTATGAACTCAATCTCATTCGTAAAAAACCTCCTGAATAATTCCCAATACTTTGGGTCCAATAAGAATATACTGATCTTTCGGTTTTCAATCCAGATTATACTAAATGTAAAATCCTGCACCTTCTGTAATCTGAGGTAATCTTTCATGTGATACATCTTCAGTGAAGGAAGATACAATGCGTTTAGCCCTCCAGTATTTGCAGCCAGGGAATCCACAATGCAGGAAAGTTCATTGCTGGAATCGCATCCAAATGATTGCACTGGCATATCTTCCTGTTCAAGCCTTATCTCAGCTTTGAAAGTGTTAAACACCAATAATTTTTTTGCCGATTCAAAAGGCATAAGAGGTCCTTTCAACAATTCTTCCGCATAGGCTCGGTGTTTGATTTTTTGGTTACCGAGATACTTTCTAAGGTATATGTTCATATTAGTAGTATCCTTAACAAAACTTAGGGCGTTTGAAAGAAGATATTCATGATCGCCCAGTGCTTCGCTTAAACGGCAGAAGAATTCAAAAGCCTGGTCGTTTGTTTTGAATTTGAGTTCACCTGTCCAGTAGAACATGCCTTTGATAGTGTTTGACTCAGGAAGACTGAGCGGTAACACATTATAATTAAACTTTGTGAAAAGGTGGTCAGTCATTTTTCTTTTCTTGAGTTTACCGTCGATCCTGACAGTATCATAATAGCGGTCAGTGATGAATTGCTTATCCCATAAATCAGGATTAAGGTAACAAAGTCTCCTTAAAGATTCCAGCATAGACTGAATATAAACTATGCTATCAGGATAATTGAGATGCAAGCGAAATGCTTTTTCAATGCAATCATCGTACTCAAGATCTTCCAACAGGCACTCAATAATCTGCGGGCCAGCTTCTGCTTTGAATCCGTTAAAGTTTTTCTCACTTACTAAAAAATAGCCACATGTATCGTTTCTATATTTGTTGTAATAATCCATAAGAGCATTGTATCTTGCCCCGGCTAATGGATGGTCAGTTTCTTTTAACTTGAATCTTTCAGACGATCTGCTTACCAGGTTATTTTCCAGTCTCTCCATTATCTCAAAGGCATTCATTAATGCTTTTACATTGTACTTTGAATTCGCCAATATCCGCATAGCCATGGAATCAGCCTGCAACTCATCATTTATCGAGAAACTGTTTTCCAATTTATCAGATTCACCCAGTAATCCAAGATCGAACTTGCCTTTTTTATAGGCAATGTAATGGTTTAAAGAATGCCTGAGATAATAATGCGATAGCTCATGTGCAAAAATGGCGGCTAATGTGGCTTCATCAGTCACATCGTTAAAAACCCCGATATTTATAAACAATTGCCCAGTTCCTAAAGCAGTGGCGTTAAAGCTGCCATCTTTAACAATGTAAACGTGCACAAGTGAATCGTTTTTATATTCCTTAGGTATGATCTCCTTCAGAATCTTGTTAAGATATATCTCCAATGCTGGCCAGTCGTGATAAACATAACCGCTGTTGATGAGTTGGCATGCAGTGTAGGCAGTTTGTCCGGCGTAAAAATAAATCATTTTTGAATTAATATCATTTTTTAGATTATCCGGAATAGAGGTATAAACACTTTCACACAATTTACCGGCATTCAATTTATAACACGCAGGCAATGTATCATTGGGTTTATATAAATAATAATCACTATTCTGTGAAATTGCTATAAGTGGAGCAAACAGTTGCAACACCATTACCGATCTTCTAATATGGACAAAAAGGAGTTTTAATATCATAGATTAAGGGTTTCTTTTAATTACATCACCATAAGGTTGTCAATATTATTTTTTTATTGCAGTGACAAACAGCTTTATTTTAAAAGCATAAATTATAAATTCTGTCTACTATGAATTATCACAAAGTTTCTAAACTGTATTGCTTGCCTGCATTATCTCAAACGTATATCAATCCGCTAATTCCCGGTTAGATTGCTGCAGCTTTTTTATTATTTTGTTTTTCCTTTTAGAATAAATAAATGTTCTTGTCACTTAAAAAAAATCATGCAATTTTATGGTAAATATATATAACATAATAGCCTCTCCCAAACTTTTTATCGAAGATTTCATAAGTGTAATTTTGAAACTTTATAACCCTCAATAACAAACTAAAGTGCCTGGAATGGTATGTGTATAAAATGGCAAGGACTAAACTTAAATAAGCTGTGATACCAAAAAGCTAAAAACAGGCTGGCTGGATTAAAAGCAATTACGCAAAGTAATTGGAAATGATATTTCGGTGGCCGACTATGATATTAATACACAGAAAATCGAAAATAAGCTGGAAGTGTATAATAAGCGTTTATCACAGGCCGATACCGATCTTTACGAGTTCAACAAAAGTTAAGCATTTCTGAACGAATTGAATTCAAGGATACGCGAAGCAGTGGTAGCAGTTTACGGACACGAATGCAACGAATACGAAAAGGCAGGCAGAACCCGTAAAAGCGATCGTAAGCGCCCGGTGAGAATACCAAAGGTTTTATAAACCATCCAACATACATTAAACAAAAAACCCGCACTCATTTCTGATGCGGGTTTTTGTTTTCAGGTAATAGTAAAGTTACTGTTTAAAAATTTTATAATCAATTCTGAAATCCATCAGCAGCACAAATGGAAGGCTTATACCAACTGAATAATATGATTTCTCGCCTTCTTCATGATAGGTCTGAATAAAATTAAAGCTATAGGTCTTCTGGTTTATCTTGAAAGTTTTTGATAAACGTCCGCTGTTCTTGGGATACATATACGAAAGTTCCTTGTAAATTCCGCTGTCAACAGCTTTTGAAAGAATGTCGAAGCAAAGATGCTTGATGGGTTCCATTTTTGCCCAGAAAACACGGCCCGGGAAAAAATAAGCGATGTATTCAGCTTCTGTATAATGTATCCAGCCATCTTCGTCAGGATACTTGCGGAATATTTCAACATAAATATCGTTCCAGTCCTGGTCACGTGCTTTTTCGGAAATTGTTGATTCCTTATCTGCAATTTTTATTGTAAGGTTCTGGTCTTTTGCAATAAAATCAAAGTCTTCTTCTTTGGTGGGGGTGTAGCGTTTTACGATTTCGGCTTTCAGTACATTTTTATAAAACATATCGGCCCTGTTGTAATTGGCTTCAAATTTCTGCATGTTCTTCATCGGAACAATTTTCGGACGCTGGATATACTTTAGAGGAGCTGGTTTTTCAACCTCTTTCTGTACAGGCTTAACAGGAATTTCTTTTGCTTTAGTGATCTCTTTCTTAACAGCTACCGTTTTCTTCACAGGCACAAATTTCTTAACAGGAATAGATTTTTTTACAGGAACAACTTTTTTAACTATAGGTTTCTTTACAGAAACTTTCTTAGGGGCTGGCTTTACTTTCTTAACAGGTTTCTTTGCAACGACCTTCTTGCCGGTAGGCATGGCTTTTTTTGGCTGAACTTTAATTGCGGGTTTTTTTGCAACAATTTTCTTAACCTGCACCTTCTTAATAATAGGTTTTTTAGCGATAGCTTTCTTAGTCTTTGCCTTAACCACAGGTTTTTTAGCAACGATTTTCTTATGTTGTAATTTAACAACGGTTTTTTTAACAACTACTTTTTTCAGAGCAGGTTTCGCTTTCACTGAAGCTTTTTTTACAGCAACTTTCTTTGCAATCGTTTTTTTAACAGGCTTTGGTTTTGCAATTTTCTTTACCACTTTCTTTTTGGGCGCAGGTTTCGGCTTTGCAACTGCTTTTTTTGCTGCAATCTGGGGTTTTGCTTTTAAAGCAATTTTTTTTGCAGCTTTTTTTACTGCAGGTTTTGCTTTCTTTTTCAGTGTAGTTTTCTTTGCCATAGTAGTAGTTTTTATTCCCATATTCCTGCTATTGCGCTGCCGCAATATTCGCAGTTACTGTTTTTAATGTGATTTTCAAGTACGGTAAATCCCTTGCGTGCAATAATTTTCTTTTTGCAACTTGGGCAATAAGTATTCTCAGCATCATGACCGGGTACGTTACCAACATACACATATTTTAATCCGGCTGCGGATGCAATTTTCATAGCGCTTTCGAGCGTTGCAACAGGTGTGTAAGGCAGGTTGGTGAGTTTGTACATAGGAGTAAATCTTGAAAAATGCAATGGCGTTTCACTAAATCCATTGGTCACAAGCCAGTCGCACATTTCCTTAATCATGTCCATGTCATCGGTCCATGTAGGGATAACAAGGTTTATTATTTCAAGCCAAACTCCATTGTCCTTGTATGTTTTTAATGTATTCAGAACAGGTTGCAGGCTGCCACCATTCAACTTTTTATAAATACTTGTATCAAAGCTTTTCAGATTTATAGCAGCACCATCAATGTATTTACATAACTCTTTCAGTGGTGCTTCATTGATATAGCCATTGGAAACAATCACTGTGCGCAGATCTGCAGCTGAAGCCAGTTTGAATGTCTCCAGCATGAATTCGTATGCCGCTATAGGTTCAGAATATGTGAAAGCTATAGCAGGTATTTTTGCATTGGTGCATGCCGAAACGATATCTGCAGGTTTAAGATCATAATTGTCCGTTTCTTCAGGCCCCACCTGCGAAATAGTCCAGTTCTGGCAATTCAGGCAGCGGAGATTGCAACCTGCCGTGGCTAGAGAATAAATATCCATCTCCGGAAAGAAATGGAAAAGTGGTTTCTTTTCAATTGGATCAGTATGTGTAACACAGGGATTGCCGTAAGCAATAGTGTACAATTTTCCTTTAATATTGAATTTGTTCCTGCAAATGCTTCGCCCATTTTCGGCCAGGTAGCAAGAATTGGGGCAAAGGTTGCATTGGGTATAATTATTCGCTTCGGAAGTGTAATAAGAGGCTTCCTTGCTGTGTTTTAAAAGTTCTTCCAGATCGTCGTTCTTCACCATAGTGCCAGCAACTGCTTTCTCCGAAATGAGCGGAAGACAATAGGCTCCTGCTGCTATTCCACAAATTCCGGCTAAACTTTTTTTCAGGAACTCTCTTTTCGAAAGTTGTCCTTTCTGCTTACTTGAATCAATAATACCAGGCGATTCAGACATGGTACTTGTTTCTTTTACTGTATAAAATAATACCGCTAAAAATATTCAGTAAACCAATTAAAAAACATACTTCAAAAATTCCCAACAAAGGTAATAAAAATGCTGATAATATTAAAGCACCAATTGCAGATCCGGATAAATCCGCACCATAAGTTTCTGCTGCCACGGAGGAAATATCCTTTTTTACAATCTTTGAAGAAAGCGAATAGGCCATGCCTGTGAGTCCGCCAATGATCAGGATCAGTACCATGAAGGCCGCCTGTATAAGAACAGGACTTTTGCCCGCCAGGTTCAGTAACATCAGTATAAATGGGAGTGCAATCGAATACAGAGCAATGGCTGATTGTATTTTCAGGTATTTCGAAACCGAATATATTTTTGTTTTCTTGTTGATAATGAACGATCCCAGCGCCAGTCCTGCCATGAAAAGCATGATGATGATTCCGATCATCTGGAAAACATAACCGTAAATGATCTGGAAAGTAATTAATAAAATAACTTCAATAGATGAGGCTGCAAAACCCCCTGTAAAAAGGCATAGATTAACCGGATTAAGCCGGACCAGGAAAACAAGCAACAGTACTACAAAAATTCCGAATAAAATATAGTAATTGGTTTTGAAATGGCTCAACCAGTACTTTAACTGATGAAAATAAATTACAGGCCTGAAGTCGTGATTGATTTCGGTGTTCTTATCAATGTGTTGCATGATGTATTTCATGCGGATATTAATATTACTATCGTCCAGGTAGTATGGGTTCACATAGATATTTTCAATTTTCTTTTCAGCGATCAAAGCAGTAATATCTGAGCGAAGAGGAGCATCAGAAGCCAGAAAATAATTCCTGTTGCCGGGAATGATCAGGATATTTTTAAAAACTTTATTCAGTGTATTGTAAATTACCGAGTTTATACTTCTTGCTTCGGGGCTTACATAATCGTCGGTCGGCAATAATCCAAATGAAATTACTGCATCTTTATTCAACCTTTTCTTTAGCTCGGTGAAAAATTCAAGCGTATAATACCTGTTCATCTGGGCAGTGGAAGGCTCAGGCAATGCAATGATCACCACATCGAATTTTTCCTCAGTACGTTTAATAAAAAAACGGGCATCTTCATTCTTAATTATTATTTTAGGACTTTCAAGGTTTTTAGTATACTTCTTTCCCAGCTCAACAAGTACAGGATTTATTTCAATATAGTCGATACTGTCAACAGGATATTTAATAATTTCTTTTGCCAGTCCGTTTACTCCACCTGATAAAAGCAGGACTTTTTTCGGGTTTCTATGTTGCAGCATTGCATAATGAACGGCTTCCTCGTTTTCGGTGACATTCTCAGTCGAAAATACCAGCATGCTGTTGTCGAAAAAGTTCAGTTGTTCTCCGCTCTTTGTTACTACAAGGTTTCCATATGGTGTATCTTTATAGAAGATCAGTTCTTGTCCTTTGAACTGTCTTTCTTTTGTATACTTTTCAAGGTCATACGAAAGTGTCAAAACAAGAAATCCTGCAATTAGCGTTACAAGCAATATTGTCGCTTTTCTTCGCTTGTTAATGATTGAAATAGCCAAGCCAGCACTTAAGTTCACGAAAAGCAGAATGTAAAGGCTTTGCAGACTGTTCAGCAGAAATACAAGAATAAAGTTGAATACTAATCCCCCTATGATACTTCCGAGAGTATCATAATAATATACCCTTCCAATCTGGTTGCTTTTAAGATTTTCGGAAAGCGATATACAGAAGAATGTGAACAAAAAGCCAGAAATTAAACAGTAGGGTGCCAGGAATGAAAATGAAATAATTATCCCATCAGGAATATTCAGCATTACTCCTGCAGGGAAAATTACATTTCTGAGCCATCTTAATAAAAACACCGTAAGTAAAGGGAACACTGCAGAAAAAATCTGTAAAAGTATCAGGTACCTTTCTTTCCTTCTAATTCTAACAGAATATTTTCCGAGATATGCGCCTACAGCAGTGAGCGACATCCAGCTTGCCAGAATGATCCCGAAAATAAGTTCATTGCCATAAAATACATTAAGAAATTCACGGATGTAAATGATCTGGGTAATAACGGATGAAACCCCGAGTGCGAGCACTGCATAAAAAAGTCCGGTTACTTTGGTAATCTTCATCAGAAAAATTTAAAGGACATAAATTTTCGTTAATAACATGTCACCCATTTGAGGAAGATATTTTTTTGTTTTGTATCTTTGAAAAAGATAAGGTGCAAAATTACCAATATTTAGCAAAAAATGTTGAAGTATAAATTAATCATATTAATTATGTTCAACCTGATCCTTTTTTCTAACAGTTGCAATTCGCAGGATACACCAAAGTCTGGCGACCGGGCTCCTGCAGTAGCAGGGCAATTCTATCCTGCCGATTCATCAAGATTATCATCAACGCTGAAGGATTTGTTTGCTGCAGCAACTCCGAGAACAGCAGATAATGTTTTTGCAATTATATGCCCTCATGCGGGCTATGTATATTCGGGCATTGTCGCTGCCTCTTCATTTAATCAGCTGGATCCTGATAAGGAATATGAAACCATTTTTGTGATTGGGGCAAGCCATAGATTTGCATTCGATGGCGCTTCAGTGTACAACAAAGGAAATTTCATTACACCCTTGGGCACAGTGATTGTCGATACAGCGTTAGCAACAAAGATTGTAAATAGCGACAAGGTTTTTCAGTGCAATCCCGAGTATCATAATCCGGATCATTGTATAGAAGTGCAGTTGCCATTTTTGCAATATCACATGAAGAAAAAGTTTAAAATTGTTCCTATACTGGTTGGGACAAGGGATCTGGCTTTATGCAAAAAAATTGCTGCAGGATTAAAACCATACCTCAACGACAAGAACCTTTTTGTGTTGAGTACCGATTTTTCTCATTACCCTTCTTATAAGAATGCTGTGGCTGCTGATAAAATTACAGCAGATGCAATAACTACGAATGATCCAATGAAGCTTATCAAAGCGATCAATGCGAATTTTGATAAAAATATTCCGAACCTTGAAACCAGTCTTTGCGGATTTGATGCAGTTATTTCGTTTCTGTACATGACTGAAAATATCAAGGGTGTTACAATTAAAGAAATAAATTATAAAAATTCGGGAGATGCACTTAAGGACAGCACATCTTCATCGGTTGTCGGTTACTGGTCGTTGGCATTTTCTACTGATGGTAAAACTAAGCTTGTTGATGATGATGTAGAATTTACCCTTACTGCGAAGGACAAAGATGATCTATTGAAAATAGCACGAAACACACTTGATACATACATAAAAGAAAAAAAGAAACCTGCAATTGATACATCAGGATTTTCTGAAACTATCAAACAAAATTGCGGTGCATTCGTTACACTCAAGATTGACGAGCAACTTCGCGGATGCATCGGAAGGTTTATGCCTGACGAACCATTGTACCAAATAGTGCAGGATATGGCAGTTTCATCTTCCACAGAAGACAGGCGATTCAGCCCTGTTACAAAAGAGGAACTGGATTCAATTACAATTGAAATTTCAGTTTTATCGCCATTGAAAAAAATTACTACATCCGATGAAATAGTTCTTGGAAAACATGGAATTTACATGACAAAGGGAGGATTTTCGGGAACTTTCTTACCGCAGGTTGCAACAGAAACAGGCTGGACAAAAGAAGAATTTCTCGGACACTGTGCACGGGACAAGGCAGGAATTGGATGGGACGGATGGGAAAAAGCTGATCTTTATATTTATACTGCAATTGTTTTTGACGAGAAGTAGTTTGCCTGAAGTTATATAAAATGGTTTTTTAGAATCTATCTCATTTTCTCGGGAAAAGTAATTCCCATATTTTTCATCAGGTAAGTTGCATTCAGATTCTGGCATACGCCATCCCTTATTTTGTAATCGATATGCATCTTATCATTTACAATTGATATTTCAAAACAACGATTGGTGATGTTTTCCGGGTATTCATTTTTTAATTCGCCCAGCACCTGGTCGTGCGTGGCAACCATTGCAATAATATTATATTTCACAAGCTGATTGATGAGAGCCATGGAACCTGTCCGTTTATCATTGGAATTAGTGCCTTTCAGAATTTCATCCAGCAAAATAAATTTTGATTTTCCTGTTTCTAGTTCATCAATTATTTCTTTCAGTCGCTTCAGTTCGGCATAGAAATAGGATTCTTTTTTTGCCAGCGAATCGTTGGTGCGCATGCTTGTATGGATTTCAACAGGTGTAAAAGTAAATTCTTCAGCACACACTGGGCAGCCTGTCATGGCAAGGATATAATTAGTTCCTATTGTGCGAAGCAACGTACTTTTTCCCGACATATTTGCACCAGTTATGATGCTGATCTGTTTCCATCCGTTTATTTCTAAATCATTTTTTATACAAATGTCTTTTGCAATAAGTGGATGCCCGATATTCTTGGCGCTGAAAACAAAATTTTCATTTACCGGTTTTGGAAAAATAAAATCGGGATTGTTGTATGCAAAATTTCCAAGACTGGAGAATGCGTCGATTTTTCCAATGATATCAAACCATCCGGGAATAAAATCTTTGTATGTTGTTTTCCATTTTTCTATGGAAAGTAGCAGATGCACATTAACAGAGAAAACGCCATTCAGAATAATTGCGACCAATAAATTTAGATTGGAATCCATAAAGTTTATAATACCTGATAAACTGTTGATCACTTTGCTTGGTGCCTTTGTTCCCTGCTTCATTAGGGAATTCATGAGTTCGAGTAATACCGGGCTTCTAAAAGTTGTGTTTTCTATATGCGCCAGACATTGAGAGTACTTTTCCAATATGCGGAATTTGGAACTAACTAATACCTGTGTTTTTAGGACTGTTCTGCTGAATCGACCAGAAAAAAGAAGTTGCGCTAATATTAACGGCCATATAATATTATAAGAAATAATTCCTGCAAAACTTAAAACAATACCTGAAAGTGTAATTATATTTAGGAAATATAAAATGAGCTTTGCTGCTTTTAATTTTTCTTTTGAAATGGTATTGCTTTTTAACCATCGTCTCATATCAGAGAGATCGCTTTCATTTGTTTTCTTACCTGAAAATATCAACTGCAGGTTCTGCCTGAATTCAATATTTTCACTTAGTTCTTTGATTGCCTGCTGACGTTTGCTGATTTCATCTTTAAAGGTGTATGCATTTTTTAAAAAATCGGCAAGCCTGTATTTTCCATAGGTAGTGGAAGTCCTGTTGATGCATTGGAACAACGAACTTTTTCCGAACATGTCAAGATCGTAAGTGTAAGGATGATCAAAATCAGTAAACTCATCGCCTGCATCGTTCATAGAAAAATCACCGTTTACAGCATCAATTTCTTTTTGATTTATTTGAATCAGTAATTCAAGACGGAGGATTATCGCTTTATATTTTATGTCGAGATGTCCGAGAACAAGGAAAGTAATGAAAGAAATTAATGCTGAAAATGCAAAAAAGAAGTTTCCTGATTTAACTAAATAATAAAGTAGTACGCTGGTAAGCACAAAAGTGATCATGCGTAATGAAGGAAAATATTTTTGAAATCTCCTGTATTTGCCACGTTCAGTGGTAAACTCATTTATTCGCTGCAGGTATTGATTTATGATTTCTTCCAAAGGTTATTTTTGTTTTAAAAGTAAGTCTTGTTTTTTATATGAAAAGGACTTGACCTGTTTTATTCCACATAAATTAGTTTATCTTTTTTCTCAGTAATATATCCGAAAGGAATTGCTTCAATATTATTTTGTTTTAGAATATTTTCTGCTTCATAAAAATTATTGCTATCAACCGCAATCATCAATCCCCCGCTGGTCTGGGGGTCGCAAAGGATGGTTTTGTAATTTTCATTTTCAAGATGAATAGATGAGCCATAGCTTTCCCAGTTTCTGTGTGTTCCGCCTGGAATGCAGTTTTGCATTATGTATTCATCAAGCACATCAAGTTTTGGTATTTTTGAAAATTCTATCACAGCTGATAAATTGCTGCCTTCGCACATTTCAGATAGATGACCCAGTAATCCGAAACCTGTTACATCAGTCATCGCTTTTACACCGGTAACTGATGATAATTCAATACCAATTTTATTTAATGTTGTCATTAATGCAGGTGCAATAAGCGCATGTTCTTCTTTAAGCAATCCTTTTTTCTGTGCGGTTGTGAGAATGCCTACACCAAGTGGTTTGGTGAGATATAAGCGGCATCCGACAGTCGCTGTATCATTTCTTTTTAAATATTGAATTTCAACTTTTCCAGTCACAGCAAGACCAAAGATAGGTTCTGGACTGTCAATGCTATGACCTCCGGCTAGGATGATTCCTGCATCCTTGCATGCCTGCCTGCCACCGTCAAGAACAAGTTGTGCAATTTCAGCAGGTAATTTATTTACAGGCCAGCCAAGAATGGCGATTGCAAGAAAAGGTTTTCCACCCATGGCATACACATCGCTGACTGCATTGGTCGCAGCAATTCTTCCAAAAGTAAAAGGATCATCAACTATAGGCATAAAAAAATCAGTAGTGCTTATAATTGCTGTTCCATCACCCATGTCATAAACAGCGGCATCGTCGCGTGATTCATTTCCAACTAATAAGTTTTTGTCAGCTATGGAATCAATCTTACTTTTTAGAATTGTGGTCAGCACTGATGGTGATATCTTACATCCGCAACCTGCGCCATGACTATATTGCGTAAGTTTTATTTCATTCATGGATTATTGATTCTAAATATTTTTTCAGAAACATTGCATTTTCACGATGATCTGTTTTATTTAATTTTATTGTATAAATATTTTTGCGGACTTGGTGTTCCAGCACTTCCTGATAAGCCTTGTCGTAATATTTTAGTGTTATCATTGCAACTTTAAAATAATTTTCATTTTCCAGGAACTCAAGAGCAGTCCTTGTATTTTGATCACCCAGCCTTTTTGAAATTCTTTTTAATGCATCAGCCAAAGCCTGTTTGTCAATGTTCGCATATTCGCTTACCAGGAACTTTGCACGTTCTTCTTTAGGAATATCAATAAAAAGTAATGGTGCATCACACATATTTTTATAAAGTGCAATTGGTAAATTTACACTTCCTATGCTGAAACTTTCATCTTCAAGAAATATCTTTTCCGAAAAATCTATTTTGTTCCATTCATAGAAGAGATTATTTTCAAACTGTTCAGAAGTTGGCTGATTTAATTTCCCTATTCCCCCGAAAGCTGATCCCTTATGGTTAGCCAGCGCTTCCAGATCGATTATCTGCAAACCGTCTTCGCAAAGAAAATTTAATATCTCAGTTTTACCACTCCCTGTGAAACCGCCAAGTATAAGGAGTTTAGCTTCTTTGCTGAATGACTGCAAAACATAATTCCTGTATGCTTTATAACCTCCGATTAAAAGGTGCACTTTTGTAAACCCATGAGATGACAGGTGTTCTGCAAATGCATGACTACGCATTCCTCCGCGCCAGCAATGCACAGCAACTTCCTTTTGTGGTGCAATTTTCTCTGTTTCAAAAATAAAACTTTCAAGTTTGGGCTGAATATATTCATACCCAAGTATTAGAGCTTTTTCCTGCGATTGCTTTGCATAAACAGTTCCAATATGAGCTCTTTCTTCATCAGAAAAAATGGGTACATTATGAGCATGCGAAATATGTCCTTTCTGAAACTCAATAGGACTGCGGACATCAATAACAGGAATGTTATAATGTTGAGAAAAATATTCTTCTATTGTAATTTCAGAAATCATGAAAGGAAAAACTTTATCAATGATGATTGTAAATTTTGTATGAACAAGGCTGCTAAATCCGATTACCTTAATTTCCCTCTTGCAAGCGAGGCAAAGACTCCAATAGTACAAAGGATAGTAAAGACAATAAAAGTAATTTTAGTGCTATCAATAAATTGAGGAAAATATTCAGGAGTAATTTTTACTCTTCCAAGGTGCATGCCAAAAATCAATGTAGCAATTCCCATACTGATGGTCTGCCCTGTAAGTCGCATTGTACCTAGAGAAGCCGAAGCCAGTCCGTAATATTTTCTTTCTACTGAACTCATAATTGCATTCGTGTTCGGTGATGAGAATAGCGCAAAGCCAATACCTATGAGCAGGAGGGTAGCAACTATATAAATTATAGAAGTATCGTAGGTGAGAAATATAAATGGAATAAGTCCGGCAACAGTGAGTCCCATGCCAATGGATGCAACAATTCGCGGTTCTATTTTATCAGATAATCTTCCAGCTAAAGGTGAAAATATTGCCATTGTTATGGGCTGCGAAACCATTATAAGGCCTGCATCCTGTGGATTGAAACCTTTGATATACTGCAGATATAAGCTAAGCAAATATCCCACAGCAAATGTCGCACTGTAATTAATAAATGCAGCAAGATTTGAAAAAATAAAAACAGTGTTTCGCTTAAATTTAGTCACGTTGAAAATAGGATATTTTACTTTGTTCTGAAGATAAAGGAACACTATGATAATAATGATTCCACAGCTTAGTAAAATAATTCCTTCAAGAGATGGAAGAATTATAAATCCATACATAATGCCCAGCAATCCTGCCATATAAAATAAGGATCCGGCTAAATCAAATTTCTCGCCCTTAGCTTCAGCCCATTCTCCTTTAAGTTTCCGGAAAACAAAAAAAACAAGAATGCAACTTAATAGCACGCTTACAAAAAATACAGAGCGCCAACCAAGCTGATGCGTGAGTATTCCGCCAATTGCCGGACCAAGGGATAGTCCAAGATATGTAGCTGCAAGATTATACCCCAGCACTTTGCCTCTTTCATTGGTCGGAAAAACAGATGTGAGTATGGCTACTGCGGTGCCAAAGATCATCGACCCTCCAAGACCTTGCAGACCGCGGGCAATAGTCAGCATTATTTCATTTTGAGAAATTGCACATAGCAATGAACTAATTGTATAAACTATTATACCTGCGGTATAGATTTTTTTTCTTCCATAAATATCTGCAAGTTTCCCAAATGGAACAAGAAAAACCGCAGCAGCAAGAATGTACGAAGTAGCAATCCAACCAAGTTCAACAGCATCAACTGCAAATTCTTTTGCAATAACAGGCAATGCAATATTGATGGAAGATCCCATGAATGTTGTAAGAAACGAAGAAAGCGTCGTAACAAATAATGCGACATTTTTACTTACTATATTGCTGCTTTCTTCCTGCATAGGTTATGTGCGCAAATAAGATGCTCCGTTGATATCTACAATGCAACCAGTCATAAATTCGGGAGCTTCGCCTGCAAAAAACAAAACGATTTTGGCTATTTCCTCAGGTTGTGCAACTCTTCCGAATGGGCTCTGGTTGCGGATTTCATCACCCTGTGGACCAGCGAGTACTTTTTTTGACATTTCAGTCTCAACAAATCCGGGTGCAATAGTATAAACAAATATATTCTGTGGTGCAAGTGCTTTTGCCATCGACTGGCCTAATGAATTTACTCCTGCCTTGCTTGCACCGTAGGCCCATGATTCGGGTTCTCCTCTGAATGCACCTCGCGACGAGATATTAATTATTCTGCCACCGCCATTCTTCAACATTAGTTTTGATACAAGGTAGGAGAGGCAAGCTGTTCCGCTCAGGTTGGATGCGATGGTTCCCTGCCAGTCAGCGAACCAGGTTTCAAATGAATTCTCAAGCGGTTTCATATTGCTGTGCCATGCAGCGTTGTTTACAAGAACATCTATTCTTCCTGTTTTTTCAGCAATTGTTTCAACCATTTTTATTAATTCTTCTTTGTTGCTGAGGTTTGCTTTCACGGTGAACAGACCATTTTCGCCTAATTGTTTTAATGTTTCTTCTGCAGCAACAGCATTATTTGTATAGTGAACAATTATTTTCGCGCCTGCCTCTGCAAGTTTCAATGCAGTTGATTTGCCTATTCCGCGTGATGATCCGGTTATTAGAATAATTTTCCCCTCGAGTTTTTTCATAATTTATATTTCGTGCACTCCTGTATTACTGGTGAATGTTTTAATTGTTTTTACGTAATGTGGATTCACACCAAAATTCTTTTCGAAGATTGCAGCAATTTCATCCTGGTTTTCTTTTGTGCAGAATGCAATCACCGATGAACCACCTCCGCTTATAGTGCAGCCGAATGCTCCGGCCTCCAGCACTTTCTTTTTTGTAGTAAGATATTCTGGAATTGCTGCACCGCGTACTGGCTCTGCAATATGGTCTACATTTATAGCACTGCCGAATTCCTGAATGTCCTTCATGTGTAATGCATGAATAACTCTTGCAATGCGGGCCATCTGTTCTTTCAACTTTTCCTGCCCGATTTCATAAGTGATGAAACCTCTTGTAGTGCGCTGGCTTTTGCGGATTGCTGCCAGAACCACAGGAAATTCGGGAATGTCGAGCTTAAGCACATCAATTGGATTGTAACTTTTTACAAGTACAAAGCCTCCCATTATAGATGCGGCAACATTATCAGCATGTGGTGAACCGCCTGAAGCGACTTCTCCCATGCGTGCAATATCAATCAATTCATTTGAGGAAAGCTCAAGGTTAAGAAGTTTGTTTAGTCCGAATATCGCAGCAGCCGCCGAAGCACCTGTTGTTCCGAAACCGCCGCCAGAAGGCATTTTTTTGTCAATAATAATTTTGACTCCGTTCATGATCCTTCTTCTCTTCATAAGTTCAAGCACGGCAAGACCTGCAGTATTATCTTCAGGCTCGGTTGGTATGTGCTGTGCGTCACCTGAAATTTCAATTTCAATTTTCCCTTTATCGGTCAGTTCAATTGTAATTTCATCGTAAGGTTCTCTAAGTGCCAGAGCGAATATATCATATCCTGGTCCAACATTGGCGCTTGTTGCAGGTGATCGAAGTGTAATTTTATTCATATATTTCAAAAAAAATAATTTACTTTTTTTAACGCAGAGTTCACAAAGGTTTCAGAGTTTCACAGAGAATACAACTTTGAACTATTTTATTCTTTTATCAGTCCATTCTTTATCATCAATGCTTTTAAAATTTTTGTTTTTCCTTCACTCAATGGTGTTAATGGTGAACGATGTCCTCCGGCAGGAAGACCCATCAGGTTCAATGCCATCTTTGCTGCCATAGGATTCGATTCAAAACGGAACGCTTCAAATAATTCATAATAATCATAATGAATTTTTTCTGCCTTCTTCATATCGCCTGACAATGCGGCTTCTGTCATTTCTTTCATAACTCCGGGTATTGCATTTCCTGCAACAGTGAATGTTCCTGCACCACCAAAAGCAATAAGAGGATAGGCTGTTGTATCTTTTCCAGTAAAGACGCAGAAATCCTGGTCCCTTGTCAGCGACAGAAGTTTTGCAAGATGATCTAATTTTTTATTACCGTCTTTAATGCCAATTATGTTTGGATGTTTAGCCAGAACTCCTGATGTTTCAGGTAATAAATCCACTCCTGTGCGTTCTGGTGCATTATGCAGCACTATTGGCACCTTCGAAAAATCAGCAAGCTTTTCATAAAAATCAATAAGTCCTTCTTGTTTTGGCAAAACAAAATATGGAGTGAAAACAGAAATGTAATCTGCTCCGAGATCTACGAATCTTTCACAACGTTCCTTGGCTTCCCACAAGCTGGTGGAACAGGCATCAGGGACTATCTTTGCTTTTCCTTTAGCGCTTTTCGCAATTATTTCAACTACTTTGTAAATTTCTTCATCGGTCATCATGGTGTTTTCACCAGTAACCCCGAGTGGAGCAATTCCGTGTATACCGGCTTCAACCTGCATTTCAACAAGTTTTTTCAAGCCTTCTTCATCCAGAGTGAGATCTTTCCTGAAAGGAGTGATCAATAATGTATAAGCGCCTTTTAACATCATAACCAATTAGTTTAATATAGGTAAGTTGTAAAATTATGTAAAATTTAAGTATTCTAATATTCAAAAATGATGATTTATGAACAGACAATAATTGATAAAAAAGAAAAGCACCGGTTTCCGGTGCTTTCTGAATAATAATGTAAGAATAATTTATTACATAAATGCTTCAGTTGTAACTTCTCCTTTTTCACTCCATTTTCTCAATTTATAATATTCCTGAATAAAGGAGTTGAAATAGTTTTTGTCAAGTTTCTTGCCTTCCATAAATCCAGATAATGTAGTTTCATTGAAGAATCTTCCGGGGAGCGTATCATCCTGATTGGTCCTGCCATTGCGTATATTGTAACGGCGTGCTAAATGTGTAATACGTGTACCTGTTGCCAGCAGTGATTTGTTCGTATGATTGCTTCCAGTTGCAGCATTCAGTAGTCCTGCCAAAATATCAAGTGGCAATGGAACAAAGTCGCATATTACAAGACTGTTCCTTACATTGGTTGTATCAAGACCTTCAGCAACCGTGGGTACTATATCTTCGATTTTAAAATCGGGACCCATTTCCTGTTCAGCTATCCATAGTCGTGTATGGCTTGCGAAATCAGCTATTGCCATTGCAACACCCATTGTCAATGAACCAAGAGGATTGATTCCGGAGAGTTCCATCCCATTAATGTTGATGGCTATTTCTTCGCTTCCCTTTCCAATTTTCTGAGCGGCTACTTTTGTACCATCGGCAAAAATTTCTCCAAGATCTTTCCTGTATGCCATTTGATGCAGCAATTCACGCTGTGCGTCTGCATTTCCCCAGTTCAGTTTTAAACCTTTAGTATCAGTGAATAATCCTGTTTCATAACATTCCATTGCAAAACCTACTGTACCTCCTGCACTGATAGTGTCCATGCCAAGGTCATTGCAGATATCATTTGCCAATGCGACATCTTTGATATTTGATATCATGCAGTTGGAGCCCATCAATGCTGCTGTTTCATATTCAGGACCTTCAATTTCATGTCCGTCCCATCTTGCCCATTTGGAGCAGCGGATAGAGCAGTTGAAACATCCGGTATCCTTCCAGTTCAATTCCTGACGTGTTGTTTCTGAACTAATTTTTTCGAAATCTTCAAACTCAACTTTTGACCAGTTTTTTGTGGGAAGTATATGATTTGTCTGGTTTCCTCGTACACACTTCATGGTACCTTTCTGTCGGCGGAATTTTATTCCGGGATTGTCCAGAATTTTTTTCGTTGCTTCCATATTGAGTACTTTGAATTTTTCATCATCAAAGTATTTCACGGAAATATTACCATCAACAACTACAGCCTTCAGATTCTTTGAACCCATTACAGCACCTGTTCCTCCACGACCATATTGCCGATGTTTATCAACGCCAATACAAGCAATACGCGAAAGATTTTCTCCTGCAGGGCCTATGCATGCAACGCGCGGATCAGTGCCAGGATGAAGTTTTACAAGTTCATCATTCGTATGATAAATGCCTTTTCCCCAGAATGCTGATGCATCAAGGAATTCAATGGTGCCTTCTTTTATATAAATATAAGTTGGTTTTGCTGCTTTTCCGGTTATGTAAACATAATCATAACCTGCAAATTTTAAACGAGGACCAAAATTTCCACCGCAGTGTGAATCCAGCGCGCTGCCTGTCAACGGAGATCTTGTTACAAGAGTGGTACGTGCACTGGTTTGAATTTTGGTTCCAGTGAATGGTCCGTTTATAAATATCAGTGGATTCTCCGGACTTAGCGGATCTGGCGAAGGATTAAGCCTGTCGAGCAGCGCGAAACCTATCCCTTTTGCTCCGATATAATTTTCAATCAAAGTTTTTTCAGTCTCCTTGACTTCGTACGTACCTTTTGAAAGGTCTATGTACAGGCACTTTCGAGTATATGACATATAAGATGTTTTTTTTGTTCAAAGTCTAAAGTTCAAGGTTAGTACTTTTCCAACTTTGAACTTTAAACCTTAAACTTTGAACAATTATTTTACTTCTTTATGAATTCTTAAGAGATCGGTGAGTATAGCAAACCCAGTCTGCATTCTTCCTGCACCTGGACCAACGATAGTAACATCACCTAACATATCAGTTGTGAAAGTCAACGCATTTGTTGCTCCCATTACTCCTGCAAGCGGATGTGACAGAGGAACCATTTCTGGTGCAACTGAGCCAAATACTTTTCCATCTTTCTTTTCAACACAGCCAATGAGTTTCCAACGCTTGCCTTCTTTCTTGGCTTGTTCCATATCAGCCGGGGAAATTTTTGTGATACCATTACAGTTAACATCATTTATTTTTAAAGGAGCGCCCATTACTATGTTTGCAAGGATTGTAACTTTTCCTCTTGCATCGTGACCTTCCACATCACCTGTAGGATCAGCTTCTGCATATCCCAGCTCCTGAGCCACTTTCAGAACGGCATTGTAATCCATTCCTTTTTCCATTTCGGTAAGCATATAATTTGTTGTTCCGTTCAGAATACCGCGAATCTTAGATATTTCGCAGCCTGCAAGAGGGCCTTCTGCTAAATTAATGATAGGAGTTCCTGCGCAAACAGTTCCTTCAATAAAAAATTTTACACCTTTTTTATCAGCGAGTTCCTTGAATTCTGCATACTTCAGTGCAGCTGGTCCTTTATTACTTGTTACAACATGTTTGCCTGATTCTAAAGCAGCACGAACATGGTCAATAGCAGGTCCGCCGGTTGTAAGGTCGGTGAATGTAAGTTCGCAAAGAACAGTTGCATTACTTTCTTTGATGAGCGTAACATTATCCCAGGTTGTGGCATCTTTCGAAAATTTCTTTTTCGCTTTTGCTTCTTCAATCATGAATGGAATATCAAGACCATTAGGATTGTAGCAATTGCCATACACAAAGTCGCCAACAGCAACAATGTCAAATTCGAAATTGTATTTTTCTTTCAGAAAACTTTTTTTGTTAAGTAGAATTTCACAAATTCCCTGGCCAACAGTGCCAAAACCTAAGATTGCAATTTTTTGTTTCATAATAAATTGTTTTTGTTTTTAAATATTATTATTTTCTATTTTGTTCAATGTTATGTTTTGTTTAGATTGCTTCGGTCGTGCCTCCCTCGCAATGACGTCATTGCGAACCTGACGTAGGAAGGTGAAGCAATCTCTTTTAGATCATAAGGCTTCTATAATAACAGTTTAAATTTTATCTAAAGCTTGTTCCAGATCATTTATAATGTCAGCTGGATCTTCAATGCCTACGGCTATGCGGCATGTGGAAGGTTTTATTTCTGCCAGTTTTCTTCCTTCTTCACCTTGCTGCTGATGTGTTGAGATTGCATTTAATGTAGCAACAGTTTTGCATCGACCCAGATCAGTTGCACGCCATATCATTTGCAATGCATCATAAAATTTTCGGGCATTAACAGAATCCATAGGAGATTTTTCTTTTAACTCAATCGACATCATGTATGAATACTTGTTGTCATTAGTGTCTGCAAGTTTCATATATTTCTTTGCCAGTTCAAATGCAGGATAGCTCTTGAGTCCTGGATAAAAAACCCTGTCAACTTTCGGATGATTTTCAAGAAATGTTGCAACCTTTAATCCGGTGTCACTCATCTGCGCAATGCGCATGCGTAAAGAACGTAGATCATTCAATGTGAGAATAGCATTGATTGGACTTATTGCTGGTCCATTATCTCTGAAAGGCCAAAGCTTTGCCCACATCGCAAAATCCGCTTTCATATCATCGCAACCAACTTTACTGGTAATATTTTTACGGGAAGTAAGCATTCCACAAATTGATGTACCATTGGTGCTGATAACTTTTGTTCCTGACTGTACAACAATATCAGCTCCATAAAGTAAGGGCCTTGTCAGTGCAGGTGAAGCACAGGTTGCATCAACAATCATGGGAATCCCGAATTTGTGTGCAAGTTTTGCAACTTCTTCTATATCGAATATTGCAACAGCCGGATTTGACGGGAATTCACCATAAACAAAACGTGTTCCTTCATCAATTTTTGATTTCCATTCGTTGATGTCGTATGGGTTTTTTATCCATCTTACATCAATACCTTGCTCTTTATATCGGCGGACAGAGAATTGTTGGAATGTTCCACCATAAACTTTGGCACTTGTAACAAAATTTATTGTTGGCAATGAATCATCCTTTATAAGAAAAGCATCGGTAACAGTTTTGATGGCAGACATGCCGCTGCCCGTTGCACAACAGGAGGCTTCAATATCCGAACCGTAAGATTCAAGCAATGCAATTGTATCTTCCAGAAATCCAACTGAAGGGTTTGCAATTCGCGAATAACACCATGTAGGCATTTCATAGGCAAGTGCGGCTTCCATATGAGCACTGTCAACATAAGCTTCAGCTGTGGTCATATATATAGGTTCCATAATTGAACCGGAGTTGCCGTTGAATGCAGTATCCATGGTATACAAACCATGAGTAGCTACTGTATCGAATTTCCTGGTCTTTGCAATTTTTATTGCTTTGGCACGGTCTGCTGTCATCTGCTGACCTATTTTTATCCAATCTTCTTTAGTGCGTTTATCAGTCATTTCTTTAATTTTTAAAAAAGTTATTTGCAAATATTATGAATCATTTAATAATACAAAAATAGAAAAATGTAAGGAGATTGCACGAATAAGTAATAGAATGTAGTAAAATATTTAATAATAATTAAAAAATGTAAGTAAAAAGAATTAATTTTGAAAAAAATGAATTAAATTCATGAAAAATCAGCTAAAAAACTTTAAAATTGATAGTCTTGATAAAAAGATTCTATCATTGCTTACCCGAAACGCCCGTATGCCTTTTGTTGAAGTAGCCAAAGAATGCAAAGTAAGTGGAGCGGCAATTCACCAACGCGTACAATTGATGGTAGAATCAGGAGTAATTAAAGGATCACAATTTAATCTTTCACCCCGTGGGATGGGATACAACACATGTGCCTTTATTGGGATTCAACTAAACCTAATCACGCGCAAATCGCATATTGAAGCATTCAACAGTATTATGAAAATTCCCGAAATAGTTGAGTGTCATCACGTGTCAGGAAAGCATTCATTACTCGTAAAAATTTATACTAAAAACAATGAAGCGCTCAAGAATATAATCATTGAACAAATTCAGACCATTCCAGAAGTAACTTTTACTGAAACTTTTATTTCATTGCAGGAAGGGTTTGAACGGCAGGTCCCGATCGACTAGTGTGCGCGCGGAGAAACCTCAAAAGTCTGCGAAGGTATGAGTGCAGAGTCTTTTGAGGTTGAGTAAAAATTTGTTTAGTATTTATTGTGTTTTTTTAGCGAAATACCACTTCTTAATTATTGTACTTTCGAAAAATACTTTTCATGATTTTTCACTAATTTCGCATTGAATATAAAATTATCGAATATGAATTTTGATCTTATTATTATTGGAAGCGGTCCTGGCGGATATGTTGCTGCTATCAGGGCTTCACAGCTTGGATTGAAAGTGGCAGTTGTTGAAAAATCTGAACTTGGCGGTATATGCCTTAATTGGGGTTGCATTCCCACAAAAGCCTTGCTTAAAAGTGCACAGGTTTATAATTATATGAAACATTCCGCTGACTACGGAATAGAATTAGAAGGAAATGTTAAACCCGACTTTGAGGCTATTGTCAAGCGAAGCCGAGGTGTAGCTGAAAATATGAGCAAAGGAATTCAATTTCTTTTTAAGAAAAATAAAATTGAAGTTATTGTCGGAACAGGAAAAGTTAAACCTGGTAAAATTGTTGAAGTTACTGATGCAACTGGAAATAATACTGAATATTCTGCAAACAATATTGTAATTGCTACGGGCGCAAGATCAAAAGAATTGCCTAATCTTAAACAAGATGGGAAGAAAATTATTGGTTACCGTGAAGCGATGACATTGCCCAAACTCCCTGGCTCCATGGTGGTGGTTGGTTCTGGTGCAATTGGTTCTGAGTTTGCTCATTTTTATAATTCTATTGGAACAAAAGTAACTCTCATTGAAGTACTGCCAAGTATTGTCCCTGTTGAGGATGAAGAAGTTTCAAAACAGATGGAAAGATCATTTAAAAAAGCCGGAATGAAAGTGATGACTGATGCGATGGTTGAATCTATTGATACTTCAAGCGAACTTTGCAAAATTGATGTAAAGACGAAAAAAGGAAATGAAATTATTGAAGCTGAAATAGTACTTTCTGCAGTTGGCGTTGCTACTAATATTGAAGGAATAGGACTTGAGGAAGTTGGAATAAAAACAGAAAAAGGAAAAGTGATTGTCGATGATTTTTATAAAACAAATGTTGATGGTTATTATGCAATAGGTGATATAGTTCATGGCCCTGCATTGGCGCATGTTGCATCGCACGAAGGAATTATTTGTGTTGAAAAAATAGCTGGTCATAATCCTGAACCGCTTGACTATGGCAATATTCCGGGATGTACATATACAAGTCCTGAAATTGCATCTGTCGGAATGACCGAAAAACAAGCTGTTGAGGCCGGCTATGAAATTAAAGTTGGAAAATTTCCTTTCACTGCTTCAGGAAAAGCAACCGCTTCGGGCAACAAAGATGGATTTGTAAAAGTAATTTTCGATGCTAAGTATGGTGAGTGGCTTGGTGCTCATCTTATAGGGGAAAATGTTACTGAATTGATTGCAGAAGTTGTTGTAGCACGAAAACTTGAAACAACCGGACGCGAAATTATCGATTCAGTTCATCCGCATCCTACAATGTCCGAAGCCATCATGGAAGCTGTGGCTGCCGCATACGGAGAAGTGATACATATATAATAATTTTCAAACAACAAACCACAAACGGTTACATGTGCGGAATAACTGGAGTTTTTTCTTTTCGCGAAAGCGCTTCTTCTTATAAAAAGAAAGTTGAAGATGCCGTAATCGCTTTGTCGAAAAGAGGACCCGATAGTTCCGGTACATTTTTTCACAATCATGTTGCACTTGGTCATGCACGACTTTCCATAATTGATGTCAGTAATGCGGCATCACAGCCTTTCACCGATTCAACGGGTCGTTACACAATAATTCTGAATGGAGAATTTTTTAATTTCAATCAGCATCGTGAGGAATTACTGAAAAAGGGAATACAATTAAAATCACACTGTGATACCGAAGTTCTTTTATATTTATACATTACCGAAGGCCTGTCCTGCCTGGAAAAGATCAATGGTTTTTTTGCATTTGCAATTTACGATAATGAAAATGAATCATTATTTATTGCACGTGATCGCATGGGAATCAAACCTCTTTTTGTTTATAAAGATAATGAGAAATTTATTTTTACTTCAGAAATAAAAGCGCTTCTTTCCTACGGTATTCCTAAAGAAATAGATCACACTTCACTTCAAGAATATTTTCATTTGAATTATATTCCTGGTCCGTATTCAATATTTAAAAATGTAACTAAGCTAAGACCAGGATCATTTCTGCTAATTCAGGGAAATGAAATTACGGAAAATGAATATTATACTATTCCATTCAAAACCGAAGCAGAATTAAAAAAGAGCGGAGATTCATACGAAGTCGCGCAAAATAAAATTCTTGAAATTCTTGAAAAATCAGTTAAACTAAGGATGATTGCTGATGTCCCACTTGGAGCATTTTTAAGCGGAGGTATTGATTCTTCAGTAATTGTAGCACTTGCATCAAAATACACTGATAAGTTAAATACATTTTCCATCGGTTATAAAGATGAACCGCTGTTTGATGAAACCCGCTACGCAAAGCTTGTTGCCGAAAAATATAAAACAAATCATACCGAATTTTCATTGACAAACGATGAACTGTTTTCTGTTTTATTTAATGTGTTGGATTATACAGATGAACCTTTCGCTGATTCATCGTCACTGGCAGTTTATATTTTATCACAGCAAACTCGTAAGCATGTTACAGTGGCACTTTCAGGCGATGGTGCTGATGAATTGTTTGGAGGATATAATAAACATCGTGCTGAATACAGAATCAGAAATGCGGGAATAACTGAAAAATCCATTTCACTTCTCAATCCAATTTGGAAGAATCTTCCTCAATCAAGGAATTCTGCATTTTCAAACAAAATAAGGCAGTTCGACCGCTTTGCAGCGGGAATGAAGTTATCAGCTGATGAAAGATATTGGCGTTGGTGCGGATTTACAGATGAAAATGAAATAGAAAGTTTGCTGAAACAAAAAGCAAACTCTGAATATTTTGACCGAAAGAAAAATATTCTTCAGAATATTTCAGGCAATGATGGGATGAATGAAGTATTGTATTCCGATATGCATCTTGTTTTGCAAAACGACATGCTTGTTAAAGTTGATATGATGTCGATGGCCAATTCACTTGAAGTTCGCGTTCCTTTTCTCGATTATAATTTGGTAAATTATATTTTTTCTTTACCTGCTGAATACAAGATTGACAAGACTTTTGGAAAAAAGATTTTACAGGATGCCTGCAGGAATTTATTGCCTGAACAAATTTACCATCGTTCTAAGCATGGCTTTGAAGTACCGCTGCTGAAGTGGTTCAGGAATGAATTGAAAGGATTAATTTTTGATGATCTTTTAAAAGAAGAATTTGTAAAAGCTCAGGGATTATTTGAATTTGCAGAAATAACTAAACTAAAAGATAAATTATTCTCTAACAATCCTGGTGATTCAGCAGCCAGGATTTGGGCGCTTGTCGTATTTCAATACTGGTGGAAGAAATACTTTTGACCTTCCTTATTCTTCAAGAACTTGAAGAGTCAAATAAATGAGTATTTTCGCACATTCTTTTTTATAATATGCCAAAAATATTACGCATTATCAATCGATTCAATCTGGGTGGGCCAACATACAATGCTGCTTACCTGTCAAAATATCTTGCCCCGGAATTCGAAACAATGTTGGTTGGTGGTGCAAAAGATGAAACAGAAGGTACTTCCGAATATATGGCCCATAACCTGGGACTTGAACCAATAATTATTCCCGAAATGCATCGATCACTTAACCTTTTCAGGGATTACGAAGCATATCAAAAAATAAAAAAAATAATTACAGATTTTAAACCCGACATTGTTCATACCCACGCTTCAAAAGCTGGAGCATTAGGAAGGATGGCTGCTTATAATCTTCATGTGCCAGTAATAATTCATACTTTTCATGGCCATGTTTTCGATGCCTATTTTAGTAAGTTCTCGTCAACATTCTATAAAAATATTGAACGTTTTCTTGCGAAAAAAAGTACCAGTATTATTGCAATTTCCGAAATTCAGAAATATGATCTTGCTCATAAATACTCAATATGCAGTGAAGATAAAATTGTGGTGATACCATTAGGATTCGATCTGCTGAAGTTTCAGGATAATATTGTTGAAAAAAGAAAGCTGTTCCGTGACCAATATAAGGTTGAGAATAATGAAATTGCAATAGCAATAATCGGTAGGCTTGTCCCTATCAAAAATCATGATTTATTTTTGAATGCAATTAAATATATTTCTTCAAGAACAAATAAAAAGTTAAGGGTTTTTATTGTCGGTGATGGTGAAAGCAAGCAAAGCATCCAGGCGAAAGCAAAGGAACTGAAACTTTCATTTACAGAAAAAATCGAAGAATCAAATACAAATCTTATCACTTTTACTTCTTGGATAAAGGATATTGATCGTGTTATTGCAGGTATAGATATCGTTGCATTAACTTCCCTGAACGAGGGAACTCCTGTAAGTTTAATCGAAGCTCAGGCTGGAAATAAGCCAATAGTAACTACCAATGTTGGTGGCATCGAAAATGTTGTTATTCCCGGAAGAACAGCATTATTATGTGAAAATAATGATTTGACAGGCTTTGCAGAGAGTTTACTTAAAGTTATTGAAGATGATGATCTCAGAAAAGATTTATCTATTGAAGGATGGAGTCATGTTAAAGAGAAGTTTCATTTTACACGACTTGTTGAAGACACTAAAAATTTGTACCTGCAATTGCTGAAACAATAATCAAATTCTTTCGTATTAAAGTAGTTCATGAAACTTTTTTATACTTTTGCCCTTATAATTCTTGATTAATGAAAAAGTTGATTCTTATATCAGGCCTGTTATTTTTGATTACTTCATGTAAGGTTTTTATGCCTAGCCAGATGCTTCGCACAGGATCGGGTTATAAGTATTCGGAATTTACAGCTTCCGATTCTGTTCAGGAATATAAAATTGCCGCCAACGATAAATTAAGTTTTAAGCTTTCAACGAATGACGGTGAAAAACTTATCGATCCTGTCAATACGGGATCAACTACACAGGGAGGTTCTGCGGCATCATTTACAGTAGATTTTGATGGAACAATTAGATTACCGGTGATAGGAAGAATAAAAGTAAGCGGATTGACGGTGAGGGAGATAGAGAAAATGCTGGAAGAAAGCTATGCCAAGTATTATAATAAGCCGTTTGTGCAGGTTGAAGTTACAAATATGCGTGTTATCTTATTCGCTGGAGGTGAGGGAAACGCTGCTTCAGTAATCACATTGACAAATACGCACACTACACTATTTGAAGCACTGGCAACTGCTGGTGGTATTGGTGATGGGAAAGCACACCGTATTAAACTTATTCGCGGTGATTTAAAAAATCCTAAAGTTTATTTGATTGACCTATCAACACTTGACGGAATGAAAAAAGCAAATCTGGTTCTTCAGGCAAATGATATTATTTATATTGACCCACGGTATAAAATTAATGAACGTTTTATGACTTTTGTCACTCCATACATATCGATGGTTTCTTTCATTTTATTGATTCTTCAAACAGTTAAATAATAGCAATGGCTCAGAAAAAGAAGATATCAAATATTAATGATGAACTCGATATAAAACTGTTTCTTTTTATTGCAAGAAGAAGTCTTATTTATGTGATATTGTTTTTAGGTATTGCATTAGCTGGAGCATTCTTCTATTTGAGATATACTTATCAGATTTATTCTGCAAGTGGCACTATTCAGATAAGCTCAAATGATAAAAATATTAATGAAATATTTGGAACTGAAACCGTCATTTCTGAAAAGCAGACAGATCTGGACATGGCTAGGGAACTCATAAGTTCCCCGGTTTTTTTAGGACAGGTATTTGATAAATTACCACTGAAAGTCAGCTATTATTATGAAGGACGTATCCTTGCTACTGAACAATACAAAGGATCTCCTTATACTGTTGACGCCACTGTAACTGATAATTCAATTTATGGAGTACCTATTTATATCAAGTTTAAATCAAAGGATAAATTTGAGCTTTCCTATACAAAATCGGGATCTTCCAAATATGAAAAGGAATTTTTTATTGCCGGAAAAGTCACAATACCTGAAGCAGATCTGCAAATAAAGATAGTGAACGCGGCAAAATTAGAATTTAATGAAGGTATACTGGACCAGAATTCTTATTACTTTATCATTAACAATCCTGATAATATAGTTTCGACTTATTCTTCTGAATTGACAATTACAATTTTAAATGCTGAGGCAAAAACTTTTTCTATTTCTATAAAGGACCGTAATGCAGAAAAAGCGTATGATATTGTAAATGCCATAGTTGAAAATTATAAGACCTACGGGGTTGAAAAGAAACAGGAAAGTTCAAACAGTGTTCTGGAATTTATTGACAAGCAACTTAAGGTTATATATGATACGCTGTTTCAATCAGAAATGAATCTCGATAATTTTAAAAAGATTAATAATGTAGATTCGGCTACAATGGAACCCTTACCGAATATCTACTCGAGAGTTAATGATTTTGGAGATCAGATTATAGCAATTGAATTAGAGGAAAGTTTATTATCAGAAGTTGAAACGAGTCTTAAAGATAAAGAAATTGATATATATCAACTTATAGCAATTGTTGCAGGATCTGACTTTGAAGGAAGTATATTAGGTTATCTTAATTCACTTCAGGAGTTATTGCTAAAAAAAGAACAACTCTTATATTCAGTTACAAAAAATAGTAGCCAAATTGAATCTTTAAATTATCAAATTGAGATTCAGAAAAAATTAATTAAAGAGGTAATTGCTGTCATCAAAACTAATTTAAAAACCAAAAAAGAGAAATTAAATAAATTCCTTGAGGATTATGAGAATACAGCATTGTCACCAAAAGAAAAATACAATTCGCTAGAATTAAGCCGTCTGCAGCGTATGTATGCTATTAATGAGCAATTTTATAATAAACTTATAGAAAAGAAAGCGGAGTACCAGATTTCAAAAGCAGGTTTTGTTTCTGAAATTGTGATACTGGAACGTTCTTCAGTACCCAAAGATCCTATTTCTCCAAGGAAAAGACTGATTTACTTTGGAAGTATACTTGTGGCATTATTACTAAGCATGGGTCTCATCTTATTGCGTTATTTATTTTTCAATGATATTACCAATATCGCCGATATCATCAAATATACTGATGCTCCAATTCTAGGTATTATTCCAAAATATAAAAAGGATATTCCGGTTTCTCAGTTGATTGTCGATCAAAAACCAAAATCCTTGGTAGCAGAAGCTTTGAGGTCAATCAGGACGAACTTGCAGTTTATTTCAAATGAACCCGGACCAAAAGTTATTGCCTTAACCTCTACTATTTCTGGTGAAGGAAAAACCTTTGTTGCAATTAATCTTGCAGGTGTAATTGCATTTTCGGACAAGAAAGTTATAGTAATGGATTTTGACCTCCGTAAACCTAAGATTCACCTTGGTTTTGGAGTTGAAAATAAAAAGGGAGTCAGTACGATTCTGATGGGCCTCAATGATATTGACAGTTGTATTCAGCACAGTACCATTGAACGACTGGACTTTATTACTGCAGGACCTGTACCGCCAAATCCTGCTGAATTAATGCTCAACCAGCGTATGCCTGATTTGGTCGATTATTTAAAAACCAAATACGATTATATATTGATTGATAATCCACCCATTGGAATTGTAACCGATGGTATGAAAAGTTTGTTGTTGTCAGATTATCCGATTTATATTTTTAAAGCCAATCATTCTAAGAGAGTATTTGTTCAGAATGTTGACCGGCTTATTGCCGAAAGCGGCCTTAAGAAGCTTGCAATCGTGCTGAATTCAGTTGAACCACAATACTCAGGGTACTCTTATAGTGGGAGCTCGGCCTACGGAGCTGGTTATGGTTATGGTTATGGTTATGCATACGGTTATGGTTATGGTTACTATGATGAAGATCACCTGAAGCCAGTAAAAAAGAAATTTTTCCTTGATAGATTTTCGGATTTTATTACAAAAAAAATATTCAGAAAAAGCTAATCTGCATTGCCTGCATGGAAGTAAAACAAACCACAATTCCAGGGTTACTCATTATACAACCGGATATTTTTAATGATGCCCGCGGTTATTTTTTTGAATCGTATAATAAAGAGAAATTCAGACAAATTGGGATTGATGCGGAATTCCTTCAGGATAATCAGTCCTTGTCAGCAAAAGGAACATTGCGCGGACTGCACTTTCAGAACCCTCCTTTTGCACAAGGAAAACTTCTAAGTGTTATAAAAGGATCAGTGATGGATGTGGCTGTGGATATCAGGAAACATTCGGAATTTTACGGAAAATATTTTTCAATAAAGCTTTCTGAAGAAAACAAAACAATGTTCTGGATACCACCTGGTTTTGCCCATGGCTTTGTTTCTCTTGAAGATAATACCATCTTTTCGTATAAATGCACGCAGGTTTATAATAAACCCAGTGAAGGATCCCTGCGATGGAATGACCCCTACCTGAATATTGATTGGAATATTGATGAACCTTTAATTTCTGAAAAAGATCAGCTGGCACCTTATTTTGCCGAATTGAAATCAATGTTTTAATTCTAAGAATTTGTATCTTTGCAAATTATTTAAAAAATGGTAATTTAATGCCAAAGATTTTTATTGCTGAATATGTAATTTTTTTTATTACCTGTCTGATTTTTTCTTTTTTGATTAACTCACTGTTTCTGAAGTTTATCAAGACATTGGGAATCCGGAATAATGAAGAAACTGTGATCAGGTGGGGTACACAGTCGAAACCAGCTATTGGCGGGATATCCTTTTACATTATTTTTCTTCTTTCAATCATTGCATATTCCTTCTTTTTTGAGAAAAGCCTTTATTTCTTAAACCTTCAATTTATAGGCATCTTGTTCGCATCTACCCTGGGGTTTCTGATGGGCCTTTTTGACGATGCATATAACACTAAACCGTTTATTAAACTGTTTACACAAATTACGTGTGGCATTATCCTCATCTCAACAAACGTTTATATTCACATTTTTGACATTGAGATACTGAACTATATCATCACAATAATTTGGGTTGTTGGCATGATGAATTCAATCAATATGCTCGACAATATGGATGCTATTACATCTATAATTTCAATTTCAGTCATCGTTACTATCATTAGTGATTTATTTGTACAGGGAGATTATTCCAATCCTGATCTTTTTGTTCTGGTAGGGATTCTGGCTGCATTAATAGGCTTCCTTCGATATAACTGGAATCCTTCAACTATATACATGGGCGATACGGGCAGCCAATTTTTGGGTGCCTTCCTGGCAGCATATGGTATTTTATATTTCTGGAACAGAACAGATAGCGGTGGTGTTGAGATCACGTCAAAACAAGTTATCACAGCAGTTTTGGTTTTTTTAATTCCAATAATTGATACGACCACAGTTGTTATCAAACGTTTAAGAAAAGGCCAATCCCCTTTTATTGGAGGAAAGGACCATACTACGCATCATGTTTCCTATCTGGGATATTCTGATAAACAAGTTGCAATTATTTTTTCGGTTATTTCTGCTGTTAATGTGATACTTGCCATTATTGCAATTAATGTTCTTAAAACTTGGAATCACCTTTATACAATTCTGTATAGCATTTATTTTATAGGTATGTTCATCGCACTTTTTGTTATTGCAAATAAGAATATCAGGAAGGGATAGCAAAATATGCTTTACAAAAAAATTCTTATTGTCCTTGCTTTTATAACAGCAATTGTTTTGCTGCTGATACTGTTCAATGGATCGTCAAGTATGCCTGATAAAAATTCCGATTACCAGAAAGCCTTTTATAAAAATTATAAGATATTTGCTGTTGATATTCCTGATTACATTGAATTCGCAGGTGAAAAGGTTGAGACCAATCGTTACGATGTAAGGGAAAGCATCGATAAAGAATTGCTTGTAAATACTTACTGGCAATCACAGACCATTATGCTCATAAAAAAAGCAAACAGGTATTTCCCAATTGTGGAACCAATATTAAAAAAGTATAATGTTCCTGAAGATTTTAAATATCTCGCACTTGCTGAAAGTGGTTTTGTAAATAACCTGGTATCTCCCGCCGGCGCTGCAGGCATCTGGCAGTTTATGAAGGAATCCGGAATACAGTATGGCCTGGAAGTTAATGATAATGTTGATGAACGGTATAACATTGAGAAAGAAACAGAAGCTGCTTGTAAATATCTTCTGGAAGCATACGGAATTTATAAAAGCTGGACAATGGCTGCTGCTTCATACAATGTGGGAATGGGATCACTTACCAAACAAATAGGGCAACAGAAAGTAAAAAGTTATTATGATTTGTTTTTAAATACCGAAACTGGACGGTACGTGTATCGCATTATTGCACTTAAACTGATAATATCGAACCCAAAGGAATACGGTTTCTATTTGAGAAAAAAAGATTTGTACCCATCAATTCCAACGTATACGGTTAAAGTTGATTCATCAATTAAAAATATGGTTGGCTTTGCTGAATTGTATAAAATCAATTATAAAATTCTTAAAGAATTCAATCTGTGGATTCGGAAATCTTCGTTGGAGAATACTGCAAAAAAGACCTATTATATAACTATCCCAAAAGAGGGATATCTGAATTATGATACGTTACTTTCCGGTATTCCTGATGAGCCTTTCGTTTTACCCGACAGCATAGCAAAATAAGTTTTCTTACTGGTTTATATGGACAGCGGAGAAGTTTTACACATGACTAAAGATTTAAATCCGGAAGAAGATATTTTATACAACGATGAATTTCTGCACGTATATGGTGCGCGTGTGCACAATCTTCAGAACATCGATCTTAAAATTCCGAGAAATAAATTAGTTGTAATTACAGGTTTAAGCGGAAGCGGTAAATCGTCTCTTGCATTCGATACAATATATGCTGAAGGGCAGCGAAGGTATATAGAAACATATTCTGCATACGCGCGTCAGTTCCTCGGAAACCTTGAGCGTCCTGATGTTGACAAAATTTCCGGGTTAAGTCCTGTTATTTCTATAGAACAGAAATCAACTTCAAAAAATCCACGTTCAACAGTTGGAACCATCACAGAAGTTTATGATTTTTTAAGGTTGCTTTATGCCAGGGTTGCCGATGCATATTCATATGTAACGGGTGAAAAGATGCTTCGATATTCTGAAGCGCAGATTATTGATACAATCATTGAAAATTATGATGGTAAAGAATTAAATATTCTCGCACCTATTGTTAAAGGTCGCAAAGGACATTACCGCGAATTATTTGAACAAATAAGAAAACAAGGATTTCTGAAAGTTAGAATTGACGGAACTATTAAGGAAATTGTATTTGGTCTGCAACTCGACAGGTATAAAATACATGATGTGGAAATTGTTATCGATAAAGTAAAAGTCGATGGAACGGACAGGTTCAGGCTTGCAGAATCAGTGCAACTTGCAATGAAGCATGGTAAAGGTATTGTGATGGTGATGGAAAAAGGATCGCAGGAATGCCGTCAATACAGCAAGTTCCTTATGTGCCCGACTTCTGGCGTTTCCTATGATGAGCCTGAGCCAAATTCTTTTTCGTTCAATTCCCCGTATGGTGCATGTCCAAAGTGCAATGGCCTCGGGTCAATAACCGAATTAGATGTTGAGAAAATAATTCCCGACAGAAAAAAATCCATTAAAAAAGGTGGAATTATTCCTGTGGGAGAAATGAAAAATAAATGGATTGTTCGTCAGCTAGAAGCTATTGGTGACAAATATGAATTTACGCTGGATACACCAATTGAAGAAATTTCAGAGCATGCGCTTGATATCATACTTTATGGTTCTGATGAAGTATTCAAGGTGAAAGCTGATAATTATGGTGTAACTGCGACTTATTCCCTGAGTTTTGAAGGCATTGCAAGTTTTATAAATAATCAGTACCAGGATGCAATTGCCAGTTCGATAAAGAAGTGGGCTTATGGATTTATGAATGAAGTGAAATGCCCTGTTTGCAGTGGGTCCAGGTTAAAGAAGGAATCACTTCATTTTAAGATTGGTATGACAAATATTGCTGATCTTGCAGCAATGGATATAGTGCAATTAAAAAAATGGGTTACTAATATTGGAAAACATCTTGATTCAAGAAAAACTAAAATTGCATCGGAGCTGCTAAAAGAAATTTCAAAACGTTTGGATTTTCTTTTAAATGTAGGCCTTGATTATTTATCACTCAACAGGCCTGCTAAAAGCTTGTCAGGTGGAGAATCACAGCGTATACGACTTGCAACCCAAATTGGCTCGCAATTGGTTGGCGTGCTTTATATTCTTGATGAACCCAGTATTGGCTTACATCAGCGCGATAATCTAAAGTTGATTGATGCATTGAAAGATCTGCGTGATATAGGGAATTCAGTGATAGTAGTTGAGCATGATAAAGAAATGATTCTTGCTGCTGATCACCTTGTAGATATTGGTCCCGGAGCTGGTATACATGGTGGAAAGATAGTTGCGCAGGGAACGCCAGCAGAACTTATGCATTGCAATACACTTACATCTCAGTATTTATCAGGTATTAAGAAGATCAAAGTTCCTGAAAAAAGAAGAGACGGCAACGGAAAAATACTTTCACTCAAAGGTGCCAGTGGCAATAATCTGAAGAAAGTAAACCTTGAAATTCCTTTGGGCAAAATGATTTGCATTACAGGAGTTTCCGGCAGCGGGAAATCATCCCTGATCAATGAAACATTGTATCCGATTCTAAGCAGAGAATTTTACAGATCAACAATGCGGCCGTTACCTTTCGATACAATCGAAGGAATAAAAGAGATTGATAAGGTTATTGAAATTGATCAGTCACCGATAGGACGGACACCGCGATCAAATCCCGCCACATATATTGGTGTGTTTGATGAAATCAGGAAACTTTTTGCACAACTACCCGAATCAAAAATCAGAGGATATTTACCCGGTAGATTTTCATTCAATGTGAAAGGTGGCCGTTGTGAAGAATGTCAGGGAGCAGGTGTTAAAACAATTGAAATGAATTTTCTGCCCGATGTTTATGTAGAATGCGATACTTGTTCAGGTAAACGCTACAACAGGGAAACACTGGAAGTTAGGTATAAGGCAAAAACAATTAATGATGTGCTGAACATGAATATCAGTCAGTGCATAGAATTCTTTGAAAATATTCCTTCCATTTATATAAAGCTGAAGACCATTAATGATGTTGGGCTTGGATATATTTCGCTCGGACAGGCTTCCACAACCTTATCAGGTGGCGAAGCTCAACGGGTAAAACTTGCAGCAGAGCTATCGAAAAAAGATACAGGGAAAACACTTTATATACTTGATGAACCTACAACCGGATTGCATTTCGAAGATGTGCGTGTGTTGCTTGAAGTACTCGACAAGCTTGTTGCAAAAGGAAATACAGTTGTCGTAATCGAGCATAATATGGAGGTAATTAAAATGGCGGATTATATTATTGATATGGGACCTGAAGGTGGAGAAAGAGGAGGGATGATCATTGCCAAGGGCACGCCCGAACAGATTGTACTCAACACAAAGAGCTATACCGGCAAATACCTTTCAGAATTTCTACTTTAATAAAATCCCGGATAAACAGTTGAAATCGCATCGAAAATAGTGTATATTTACAAGATAATTAATTTTGATTTGATATGAGAATTGGAATGAATGAAGAAGACAAGATCCGTGAGGCTCTGCATCAGAAGGATTGGACTGAAGTAAAATCTGCTGACTCATGGCAGATCTTTAAGATTATGGCCGAATTTGTTGAAGGGTATGAAAAACTTGCGATTATTGGTCCGTGCGTAACAATATTCGGATCTGCACGTACAAATCCCCAGCACCCTTATTATAAGCTGGCTCAGGATACTGCTTATAAAATGGCAAAGGCAGGATTTGGAATCATTTCAGGAGGTGGACCAGGGATAATGGAGGCTGCTAATAAAGGTGCAAAGATGGCAGGCGGAAAATCAGCAGGATTGAATATCGAATTGCCTTTTGAACAATCGCCGAATCCTTACATTGATTCTGATAAATTATTATCGTTCCATTATTTCTTTATTCGGAAAGTGATGTTTATGAAATATTCCCAGGGGTTTATTGTGTTGCCTGGAGGATTTGGAACATGTGACGAGTTTTTTGAAGCTATTACTTTAATACAAACCAAAAAGATTGCACGTTTCCCAATTGTTATTATGGGAAAAGAGTACTGGGGAGGAATGATAGAATGGGTAAAGAATAAAATGCTTGCTGAAAAGAATATAAATGAAAAAGACCTGGATCTTTTTTTGCTAACTGATGATATTGATGAAGCAGTAAAACATATAGATGATTTCTATAAGAAATATTCATTAACGCCTAACTTTTAAATTAAAGTTTTGTTTATTTGTAAACTATTTGTATTTTTACTCGTTTAATCGAATATTGTGTTTATCTTATAAACATATTATGCGTAGAAAATTTACACTATTATTAGTTATAGCTTTAGCTTTTAAAGCAGTAACATTTGGTCAGCAAACCAGCACGACCACGACACAGGCTACTACTGATCAGGATAGCTATAACAAATATAGTTTGCCCTCTTTAAGTGCGGGTGGTGGCATTATGACCTATTTTGGTGATATTGGCATATACGACAGTAAAGTTACCCACATCGGATATTTTAATTCTGGTGCTGCATTCAGTATTGAACAGCGTATAATCCCTGCATTAGGAGTTTCTCTTAATCTTGCAAAAGGGAGTTTATGTGCAGATGATAACCGTCCTTACAGACACTTAAATTTTCAAACAGATGTTTATCAAGGTAATCTTGGATTAACATTTCACTTTGATAATGATTTTATCATAAATAAAACTTCGCGTTTTGCTCCATTTATTACTGTTGGGTTTGGTTACATGACTTTTGAATCACGGGGCGATTTGAGAACGGCCAGCGGACTTAAATACTTCTATTGGCCTGATGGAACCATCCGAAGTCAAAATTTCGATTGGGAAAACCCACAAAATGGAGATACACTTGTAAAGGATTATTCTTTTGAAACAAAGTTGGATACTTTAGGATTGTATACTCACAACTCATTAACAATTCCTGTTGGTGGCGGTTTCAATTTCAAGTTCTCCGATAAATTTGAGGCGAATATTTCCACAACATTTTATTTTACACAGACCGATGCAATTGATAACCTCAGTTACCTAAAGACCAATAAATTTAAATTCTTCGATAAACATAATGACAGTTATATTTTTACCAATGTTACTTTGCAATATAATATTGGCGGAAAATCAAAGAATAAACTGGATAACAGAAATTACAAGGACGTTAATTACAGGAAACTTGATAAAGTTGATTCTGATGGCGATGGTGTTCCTGATATTAAGGATAAAAGTCCTGATACTCCTACCGGCGTAAAGGTGGATAAAGAAGGCGTTCCCATTGATACTGATAAAGATGGTGTTCCTGATTATTTGGATAAAGAGCCAACTACAATGTTAGGCGCTCAGATTGATGAAAACGGAGTTACACTTACAGCAAAAATGATTGAAGATAAATTTATAAGAGATTCATTGATACTTGCAGGTGTTATTGGTGTTGATAGGGATTCTACAATGTCTCATTCATCTGTTGATTCCAGCTATGTAATGACACATTCCCAGATGTATTATAACAGTCTGCAAAATCAGAATCAGAATCAGAATCAAAACCAAAATCAGTATGCGGTAAATACAAACAATACTGACACAAATAACACAAATACGAATAACACAAATACTAATAATACGAATACCAACACCACAAATACCAACACTACAAATACGAATGAAGTCACTTCGGCTATTGGTGGTGTTATTTATAGGGTGCAGATAGGTTCGCTTGCTACTGCTAATTCTAAGAATTACTTTGTCAGTACTTTTAAAGTGAACGAAGAAATTTATGTAGATGCTTACCAGGGCGCTTACAAATATTCTGTTGGTACATTTTATACTTATGCTACTGCAAGGGCTTATGCCAATAGCCTTAAGGCAAGAACAGGCATTAACAGCTTTGTTATTTCCTATAAAAATGGAACACGTATTCCTATTTCAGATGCAAAGGCAATCACAGGACAATAAAATATTTTAATTCTTTAAAAAGAGCCTTTATCAAAGGCTCTTTTTTTTATCACTACTTCTCTCAGAAAAATTGTTTTGTGTGTAAACAGTATTGTACATTTGCAGCAACCTATTGAATATGATTTTAAAAATTCCCATACAACTTGTATCACTTGAAGCAGAAGGGTTTCATCTGTTTGTTGAAGCAGAGCTGAATGGAAAATCTGCGAATTTACTAGTTGATACAGGTGCTTCAAAAACAGTTTTCGACATTAACATGATATCGAAATTTTTGCGCAAAAGGAAAAAATCCTTTGAATCATTTGAGAAACTGTCAACCGGATTGGGCACAAATACTATGGAAAGCCATTTTACGACAGTAAAGAAATTTTGCCTTGGAGAACTGGTAATCGAAAATTTTCAGGTTATACTACTTGACATGGCTCACGTAAACCAATCGTACGATACACTTGGACTAATACCTATTGACGGTGTTCTTGGAAGCGATCTTCTGATGAAGTACAAAGCAGTAATAGATTATGAAAAAGCGCTGCTAAAACTTAAAATTTAAATTTAATGCTGCACAGTAAATTTTCCTGCTGCAAAGAATTCTTTTTCAGACAACTTTCCTGATCCATTGATAGCATAGCAATACAGCCCATTTTTAAGATTTCTCGTATCAATGATGATACCCGTTGGAGTAGAAGTTATCTTGCACAAAATTGACTCTCCAACAATGTTGTAAATTCTGATAGTTAATTTATCAAATGTGAAATTATCATCAGGTATAATGAAAAGCCTGTCATCAGATGGAATGGGATAAGCTTTCATGTGAATGGAGGCGGGCTTTTCGTATTCAAAAATTGAAACAGGAGGCGGTGTTATTCCTTTAAAATATGAAATACCTCCGGAATAATTTCCGATAATCATTTCAAGGTATGAATCATTATTGAGGTTTGCCAAAGCCACACCGCTTCTGCTGCCTTCGTTAATGTATAAATACATTGAATCGACTAAAGTAAAACTCTGTCCCGACAACAAATGATTTGCAATATCCTTATAATAATAAATATATCCTGATTCGCTGCCTACAAATAATTTAAAGTGTCCTGTGGAATCTTTAAAAAAGCAGGGAACGCTGTATCCATAATTTGAAATGGCGCGTTTTGTAACAATAACACCTCCCAGCGTATCATTTGCTAAAGTAAACACCGGGATTATTTTGGTCCCTGTATTTTTATAGAATTCAATGTTGCCGTTTCTTTCTCCAACAACCAGATCGAGAAGGGAATCACCATCAAGGTCTATAAGCTGAGGAGTGCTCATTGGGTTGTTTTGCAAAGTAGGATGTCCAACATGTATTCCCATATAATTAGAATCTGCCAATATCATATTCATTGGGCTTCCGAAAGGAGCAGTGTTTTCATAAAGATCGAGTTTGCCATTTGATTTTCCAATAATCATTTCGGTAACACCGTCTCCGTTAATATCGCCAAATGTTGGAACAACGCCGTTTAATTTTCGTGAGTAAATATTTGCAAAATCATTTGTAACAAACTGAAACTCGGGTATAGTTGCTGTGCCTGTATTTTTATAAAGAGCAATCTTTGAACGATATATCGAAATTAAATTTGCACTACTATTAAAATATGAAGAATCGCGTCTGCCGAAATTGCCGATAAAAAGATCAAGCAAGCCATCACCATCGTAATCAGCAAGAACAGGGTATGCACCAGAACCTATATCTATCATATTTCCCTGAAGGAAATTATTACTTTTGAATTCAAAAACAGGAAAAGAATTCGTTCCTGTGTTTTTATAGAACCAGCAGCTTTTTATATTTTCAGAGACATCATGTCCACCATCAAAAGGCGACACAATCATGTCTTTTTTGCCGTCGTTATCCACATCTAAAATGTAAGGAGAAGGCATTGAAAGTAAATTTACACTTAATGAATTTGAAGGGAATAAAGTGTCCTGACTTATCATATTCGCGTTGGTGACAGTTCCGCCGTTTATGAGTTTTTTTAGGTTGGGATAACCGATATCGCTAAGCAAAAGATCTTTCACTCCATCGCCATTAAGATCGGCGGCAAGAATAGTGCCCCCTGCATGTTTAGTCCCGTTTGAAAAATTAGTTGATGTATCAATAGCTTTTGCCAAGGGAGGACATGCAGAGCTGTCAATACCAAGAAAAATTTCATTACTGCCAGAGCTTTCTGAAAATTTACCCCAGCACGATTCCTGTTGAACAAAATCAAGGCTATCGGGAACACCGTATAATTCCATAGATAAGTTCTTATGATATTGATAAAAAGTTCCTAAAATCCATTTTGAAATAATATCCATATCCCCGTCATTGTCAATATCGGCAATGGCTGGCTTGTCGACGGTTGAAACGTACAAGTTTGTGTAATAAGTACCTTGCAATGAATTGATAGTCTTGGTTATTAAGGAAAATTTTAATCCATCGGAAATATTGCTTATGTTTTTATAAACAGTAATGCCGCCATAGGAGTATGTAAAGATATCTTCCTTGTCGTCGCCATTATAATCAATAAAGTTTACCCAATCATTAATGGCTGGAAATTTATCGCGGTATTCGGGAGCATAGATATAATCTACGGAATCGGGTGTTCCGTTATTAATAAAAGTATTAATTTTATTGCTGTTACGGTCAAATACAAAAAGATCTTTAATACCATCTAAGTTTAGATCAATAGGAGAGAACTGGCAGGAGTTAAGTCCGCCACCCCATGGATTGGAAAGGTTTGTTGAAAGGCTGTCTTTTACAATTATTGAAAGGTTGCGCTGAAAACCAAAATCTTCATATTGTGCAAAAAGTCGATAGGCTGAACAAAGCATTAGAAGAGTAAGTGCAAACTTTTTCATGGAAGATTATTTATTACAAAATTAGTGAATTAAATAATGTGGTGTTTCTTTAAAAGAGTAAATATGTTGTAGTACAGTTGCATTTTTTATTAAAATTTTGTGATAATATTTAGTCCTTGCGTTCCCCTACTAAATTCAGTAATTTTACCCCGAAGACGTATTAAATTGTGGAAGATTATTTACCGATGGTTTTTGTTGAGTTTTTACTGATCGGGGTAAAACATAATCCCAGATCTTTCGTATAAAATATTATGAAAATTAAAAGGGTACGTTATAAGATAAACAGTTTCTGGCCAATTGCATTTGTAAGAGTTGCATGCAAGCGTCTTATATTACCCGGGTTTGATGGCTTATCATTTTATGATGTTTCTATTTTTTTTCTCAAGGGTTTGTGGCAGGGATCAATCACAACAAGAGCTGCGGCACTTTCATTTACTTTTTTTCTTGCACTGTTCCCTGCAATTATATTTTTCTTCACGTTAATTCCCTACATTCCAATTGCCGGTTTTCAGGATACACTGCTTGTAATGCTGCAAAATGTTTTGCCCAAAGCAGCTTATGAAAATGCTCTTACAACGATCATAGACATCGTTAAACGACAACATGGAAGCCTGCTGTCTTTTGGATTTATTGCTGCACTCTACTTTTCAACCAGTGGAATAAGCGCGATTATGATTGCCTTTAATGAATCAGTACATATTAAAGAAACCAGAACGGTATTAAAGCAAAAACTCATTGCAATATTGCTCGTGTTTATACTTTCAATACTTACTGTGGTGGCAATTGCGTTAATTACTGCCGGTTCTTCATTACTAAATCATCTCATGAAATCAGGATATCTGCAGAGCAATTTCACATATTATGCATTAATGATTGGAAAATGGATCATAGCGATAGCTCTTTTCTTTTTTGTAATTTCATTCCTTTATTATCTTGCTCCTTCAAAGCACTCAAGGTTTAGATTTATTTCTGCCGGATCAACATTGGCAACATTGCTGTTTATCCTTTCTTCCATTGGATTCAATTTTTATATTTCTCATTTTGCTACTTACAATAAATTGTATGGATCCATTGGTGCGTTGATAATTATCCTGATGTGGATATACATTAATGCAATTGTACTTCTAATAGGCTTTGAGCTGAATGCAAGCCTAAGGAGTGCTCGCGCCAGGAATAAAATTATTATATCAACACCAGTTAAAAAAATATTTCCTTCATAATTTTCTCCTTGAAAATTCTTTAATTTAGCCTATAAAAATTTATTTTATGAACAAAATCATTATAGTAATCGTTGCAATTATTCTCTTTTGTGGAGAGCTGATAGCTCAAACAGGCTGTGATTATTACAGAAGCAAGGAGAATCACAACTACTGGGGAAACAGGAAGCCCTACGAAGGATACTGGCAGCAGGATGTTTACTATAATATCAAAGCAACGATCAACGAGAAAACTGACATTCTAAGCGGAAGTGAAGAGTTGACTTATTACAACAACTCACCCGATGACCTTTCTTTTGTTTATTTCCACCTTTACGAAAATGCTTTTCAACCAGGCTCATACTATGACAACCTTTCCAAAAGCAATAACAATATTCCGCAATATGGGCACTATGAAAGCAAGAAGCTTGGCATGACAGTGGAAAGTATTACCATTGATGGAAAAGAACTTAAAACTGAGCTAGATAATACAATTTTGAAGGTGTATCTGCCGCTAACACTTAAGAGTGGTGAGTCAATTACTTTTAAAATAAAATTTAAAACGTATTTTGATATTCTTGCAACATGGCGCAGAATGAGGGTGTACGATGATTTTGGATCGAAGCATTACAACGGTGCTCAATGGTATCCCCGCATCTCAGTTTACGATATGAAATTCGGATGGACAACTGACCAGCATCTGGGACATGAGTTCTATGGCGATTTCGGGGCATTTGATGTAGAGTTGAATTTTGCAAATAATTTTATTGTTGATGCAACCGGAATTCTTCAAAACGAAACAGATGTAATGCCTTATGATTTAAAAGCCAAACTGGATTTAAAAAATTTCAAGGATAAACCCTTGTATGAAAAACCTTCAGTAATTATTCCTTACGACAGTACAAAAAGCAAAACCTGGAAGTACCATGCTGACAATGTTCACGATTTTGCTTTTGTCGCCGATCCTGATTTTCGTATTGGTACAGCGGAGTATAATGGAATAAAATGCATAGCACTTGCTATGGAATCCGATGCTTCTAAATGGCAGAATGCAGCAGAATTCACTGCAAAGATTATAAAAATGTATTCTGAAAAATTCGGTTTGTATGCATATCCAAAAATTATTGTTGCCGATGCTGAATCAGGAATGGAATACCCTATGCTTACCATGGACAGTGAACTTGATCCTGATTATAAATATTTGATCGCACATGAAGTCGGCCATAACTGGTTTTACGGTATGGTAGGAAATAACGAAACTTATCGTGCTGCAATGGATGAAGGTTTTACTGTATTCATCAGTTCCTGGGCTATTGACAGTATTTCAAAATCGGAAATTATTGAATCACCAAATCCTTCAAAATATCATGAACGATTTTCAAATAAAATTACCCCTATAGAAAAATTTGCGTACGCTGGTTATTTTGAAAATGCTGTGAAGACGGAAGGTGTTCAGTTGAATACTCATTCGGATGCATTCGCAACAGATCAGACTTACGGAAATACATACAGACAGGTATACAACAAGACAGCCACAATGCTTTATAATTTAAAATATGTTTTAGGCGATACACTTTTTGATGGTGCAATGAAATATTATTTCAACCAGTGGAAATTTGCGCATCCGTATTTTGAAGATTTCAGAGCCTCGATTATTCATTACACTAAAGTTGATCTGAACTGGTTTTTTGATGAATGGCTCGAAACAAACAAGACTATTGACTATGCAGTAAAATCAATAAAGAAGGCAGATAGCGCAGGTTATTATTCTATAACATTTAAACGAAAAGGTCGTATGCAAATGCCAATTGATTTCACTGTTGTTTCCAAAACTGATTCTGTTAGTAATTATTATATACCAAATACATGGTTTGTAAAAGATACAAAAGCTACTGTGTTACCTAAGTGGTTTGGATGGGACAATCTGAATAAAACATATAAAGCAACTATAAAAATTCCCGAAGGAATCTCAAATGTAATTATTGATCCCACGAATACCCTTGCTGATATCAATATGCTTAACAACAGCCACAAATTTCCTGTGAGCCTTGATTTCGATTCAAAAATATACACAGGTGCAGACCACACTAAATACAGGCTATTAGCTGGACCCGATATCTGGTGGAATAAATATGACGGACTTAAACTTGGACTTGATTTAAATGGAAATTATTACAATTACAGAAACATTTTTGATGCAAAAGTATGGTTCAATACTGGTATACTTCAGGACAGGAATTATTCCAAACCCGATTTTAACCTGTTTGACGCAGTATCCTATTTTGTAACCTATTCAAGCCCTCTTGATAAATTTTCAAGAAATACTTCAATCAATCTATCTGCACGGGATCTTGACGGGATAAATTCATACACCATTGAGTTTGCTAAGAAAAATCGCAATCAGAACAACAGGTTTTATTTTAATTTCAATTCTGAATTTATAGAAGACAGCACTGATCTGAAATATTTATTGTACCCTGCAGAATGGGGAATATCAATAGATAAAGACAAAGTGAGGTACAATAATTCACTTTCGTTTGGCTATGACCATAATTATAAAAATAAAATTGGAAATGGCACCAGCAGTATAAAACTCAGGAGTTCGGCCTTCAATAGTTTTTATGATTTTGCAACCTTTAGTCTGACAAATCTGAATAAAAAATCATTAGGAAAATTAATATTGAAGACACGGGCATTTCTCCAATATGCCGTTGGTACTGCCATTGCAGATGAATCTGCGCTCTTTCTGGCCGGAGCAAGTCCTGAAGAACTCATCAATAATAAATATACGCGGGCTGTAGGTTTTGTGAAAGATGAATGGCTTGAATATGGAAATGATGTGAATCATTTTCAGGCTGGAGGTGGACTGAATCTGCGCGGATACGCCGGTTATCTTGTTCCAGAGCCCGGAAAAGAAAACAGTTTGAACTATGTATATAAAGGACACAGCGGCGCAGCTGTCAATGCAGAACTTGAATTCAATAAATTATTTTATGATGCTGCAGATAAATTTTCAGATTATATAGGCTGGAGTACATATCTATTCGGAGATGCAGGATTTATAAGTTCAAACTTGATTTATGAAAATCTTACTTTTGCAAAACTCCGTGCTGATGCGGGAGTTGGAGTAGCACTGACCATAAAAAAATTCGGACCATTGGAAAAAATTAAACCTTTAACGATTCGTTTTGATATGCCGTTATTCCTTAGCAGTCTGCCATACGTGGAAGATAAATATTTAAAATTTAGGTGGGTTATTGGTGTGAACAGGGCATTTTAAATATCTATCATCAAGCCATAATTTCTACTGAGACAATAAGAAATAAATTACCTTTGAACATATTTTTATTCAATGAAATTTTCAAAACAAATTGCGCGAAAAATATTATTCCCAACTATTGTAAATTTGGGATTAGAAAAAAGATGGAGAAATAAAAGCGAAAAATCCATCATGAATATTATTTATCATGGGGTTGTTTCTGAAGACAGTAGCTACTTTTCTCCAAGGCATATTGCGAAAGAGCAATTTGAAAAACATTTAAAATATTATTCAAGAGAATTTGACATAATAAGTTTAAATGAAGCATTTAATCATTATAAGAATAATATAATTCCAAAAAGGAAAACCATTACTATTTCTTTCGATGACGGATACAAAAACAATTTAGACATTGCTTTACCATTGCTTGAAAAATATAACATAAAAACGACTTTTTTTATATCGAGTATTCTTACACAAGAAATGGAGATTAGAACATTATGGCCAGATATTGTAGCTTGTTTGTTTTTTTTTCATAATAAAGATATTATTGAACTCGATAATCATCGATTTACTGATTTTAAAGAAGAAACATCGAAAGTGACATTGTCAGATTTTATTAAAACCAGAGATGTTGCTGTTCGAACAGAGATATTAAAACAATTGATAGCCAAATATGATCTTCATAAAAAATTGCAACAGCTGTCTCCTGAAATTTGGGAGTTAATGAATATTAATGAGGTTCGTAAACTTTCTCAATCAAAATTAGTGAATATTGGATCTCACGGGCATTTACATTATAATCTGGGAGATATCGGTTTGGAAGATGCCGTAACTGATATGGCTACCTCTAAAGAATTATTAGAACAAACTTTGAGTTCGAAAATGGACATGATCGCATATCCTGATAATAGTTACTCATTGGAAGTAAAAAACAAAGCAAGTGAACTTGGATTTAATAAACAATTAGCTGTGAGTTATAATTTTCAAGAAGATATTAAAGATTCAAGAATTCTTCCCAGACAAGGAGTATCTTGCACTACTACTTATGAGTCAAATATTTTTTTCATTAATAAAGCTTTTCAAACGAGAGCTTTCTAACTTTCCAATTTATGAGTAATTACAATTTTTCACAAATTAATGACGATTCTTACCCAGCTATTCAGGAATTATATCTTAGATCTTTTGGCATTAAAGCATCTGTTGAAACAATAAAAGAAAAATATAATACAAGTGCTTTCGGACTGAAGAATATTGGTTTTTTAGCTAAAGACAATGATAACGATCTGGCTGCATATTATGGTGTTTTTCCATTGAGGATGTCAATTGATGGCAAAGATTATTTAATTGCACAATCAGGCGATACAATGACAGCCCCAGAGCACCAGAAGAAAGGGCTTTTTACAAATCTTGCAAAACTTACATACAAACTTGCACAGGAAAAAGGAATTCAGATGGTATTTGGATTTCCAAATAAAAACTCTCTTCCAGGGTTTCAAAAAAAATTAGACTGGCAGTTCTATGGATGTATGCAAAATTTTACAATTTTCAATAACGTTATTCCACTTTGCGAGTTTAGTTTTAAATACAAGCTTTTCTTGTCATTATATAAAAAATATTGTCAATCAAAACTTGCAAAGTATAAAATTTCTTGTTCTGATTTTAATATGGAGACTTTTAATGAAAAGTCTTCAAAGGGTTATATTAAAAGGGATATTGATTTCTTTAATTATAAATTACGCGATAAAAATTTATATTTAATAAAAATTAATGACTTTATACTTTTAATAAAACCCTTGCCTCATTTGAATATTGGCGCTGTTGGTGCATTTCAATCTGAAAGAACTGATGACTTTATTCATACATTGAAAGTACTGGCCAAGAAATTGGGATGCAAAAGGACTATAATTTCTGTAAGTGAAAATCACTGGCTCTTTAAATATCTTAAAGATAGAGTTGAGCATACTGAAAGTTTCCCTATTGGATATTTCTCAATAAATCCCGATCTACCTTATAGTGATATTTCATTTATTGGAGCAGATTATGATACTTTCTAACCAATAAGAAATCGAAATTTATTTCATTGATCTTCCTGCCTAATTAAAAGATGTCTCGTCTTTTTAAAAGAATTGTTATTTCTTTCACATTTCGAAAAAGTTTATTCTCAAATATTTGACTAGATTGAATATGTTAATTATATTTGTTAATAAATATGGTTTGATGAAAAGTAGATTAGTTATTCTAATTTTTCTATTATTTATTTTCATAAGTTTTAGTTACACACAATCTTTGATGACGAATGTATGGTATTTTGGAACCCATGCAGGTCTTAAGTTTGTTGGTGGAAATCCAGTTGCCCTTTCTAATGGACAAATTAACAATGGGGAAGGTTGCTCTGTTGAATGTGATAATTATGGAGATCTGCTCTTTTATACTGATGGGGTAACTGTATGGAATAAGAACCATGTAGCAATGCCTAACGGCACCGGTTTAAGTGGAAATACTTCTGCTACTCAAACAGTGATTGTGAGAAAACCCGGGAATTGTATGCAGTTTTACATTTTTTATCATTCAGGACAAGTTAATCTTCAATTATATTATTCCGTTGTAGACATGACACTCAACGGTGGACTTGGTGATATAGTCACTTCATCTAAAAATACTTTTATATATTATCCTGCAACTGAAAAGATAACTGCAGTGAATCATCAGAATGGTACTGATGTTTGGGTGTTATTTCATGAATACAACACCAATAAGTTTATGGCTTATCTTGTAACTTCCACCGGAGTAAATTCTCCTGTAAACACCAATGTGGGACCTGCTCATACTAATATGATTGGTTATATGAAAGCTTCTCACAATGGGACAAAACTTGCAACTGCAATTACTTTTACTCCTGATCTTCGCGTTGAATTATATGATTTAAATAATGCTACAGGAGTTGTTTCAAATCCTGTATTATTTAATAATTGGTCTGGTGCTTATGGATTGGAGTTTTCACCAAATGACAGTATTCTTTATGCTTCTTCATATTGGGGTACAAATCAGCTTTATCAAATTGATCTTACTAATAATACTTTTCAAACAATTTCTTCAGCAAATAATGGTAACTATGATTATTGCGCATTGCAGTTAGGGCCTAATGGCAAAATATATATGGCAAGAGGTAATCAAAATTATATCAGTGTTATTAATAATCCTAATGTGTTAGGTGCCGGATGTAATTTCGTTAGTAATGGTTTTACACTTGCTCCCGGGACATTCAGTGTGCTAGGTCTACCCACTTTCCATCAGAGTTTGCTCACTTCTCATTCAAATCATTTTACATTTTCATTGAATGATTGCACTACCTATGATTTCAACACTAATCCTTATGGAGCATACGATTCATTAATATGGAACTTTGATGATCCGCTTTCTGGAAACAATAATTATAACAGTCTTATAAACCCTTCTCATTCATTTTCCAATGCTGGCAATTATAATGTAACTTTAATTATTTATAATAAGTGTTATATTGATACGCTTCAGCAATTAGTTACTGTCACTGCTAATAGCATAATCGTTAATTTAGGAAATGATACCTCAATATGCCCTGGAAGTTTTTTGCAGTTGGATGCTGGAAACACAGGATCAACTTACCTTTGGTCAACAGGAAGTACAAATCAAAATATTATTGTAGCATCAACAGGTTTGTATTGGGTAACAGTTGACAATGGAAATTGCGTAAACTCTGATTCTATACTTGTTGACTTTCAACCATTAAATGTAAATCTTGGAAACGACACAATGTTATGCGGTATTACGTCGTATACTCTTAATGCAGGAAACATAGGAAGTTCATTCCAATGGTCAACAGGTGATTCGTCACAAACTATTTCTGTAACATCGAGTGGTGTATATTTTGTTACTGTAACAAACTCAACCTGTATGGATTTCGATTCTATAAGCATAGTGTTTTCATCACCACCAGTGATATCGCTTGGATCTGATACTACATTATGTCCAGGGACATCTTTAACTCTTGATGCAGGTAATCCGGGAGCATGTTATTTATGGTCCACTGGTGCAAATACTCAAAGCATTACAGTTACTTCTGAAGGTAATTATTCTGTACTTGCAAATATTGGCAATTGCGTGGATTCTGACACTGTTTTTGTTTCAGTAGTTCCGCAAATTGATCTGGGCCGTGATGTTTCCTTGTGTAATAAAACTGAAGTTATTTTATCAGCTGACATTTCTGCGACATATTATTTATGGTCCACAGGAAGTTCTAATCCATCAATCACAGTGGATGAAGCCGGACAGTATTCTATAATCGCGGAAGTAGAAAGTTGTACACTTACTGACAGCATTAATGTGACAGGTGGAGACTTTATTCTTTATATTCCCAATTCATTTACACCAAATAATGATGGATTGAATGAGGTATTCGCTCCTGTTGGTGATGGATTAACAAAATATCATTTGATGATTTTCAACAGATGGGGTGAAATGATTTTTGAAAGCAGTGATATTAATTTTGGATGGGACGGTAAATTTAAAGCTAATTTATGTCAGATTGGAATTTATGCATGGGTTCTTGATTACCATACAATATGCACTGGTGACAGGGATTTAAGAAAATATGGATTTGTATTATTTCTGAAATAATAATAAAGAGACTCGCGTTTTTTTAACCCATAATAATTTTTTTTTCGAGGTGAATTATTTGATTGAAAAAATTATTTTCAAAGGAAATCTTTATAATAAATCACAAGCCCATTCGCATAAAGAGAATGGGCTTGTGATTTCTGATTTAAAACATTTAATATTTTATAATTCTCTTTACAGCAATTTCATTTTCGTCAGATACTTTTAAAATATATACTCCTGAATGCAATTCAGAAATATTTACAGAAGTAGTAATGTCTATAACGGGCAAGCTTTTCAGAAGTTTACCATCAATATTATAAATATTACACAAAACATTTTTCTTTAATGAATATTCCGGGTAACTAATTATAATCTGATTATTCGCAGGATTTGGATAAACTTCAATTATATGTTGTTCTGTAAAATTATTAATACTTGTAATCACCCCAGGGTCATTTGTTGCAATATTAGATTTAGTAGTGCTATAATTTGATTTTGCAGGTGTGCATGGGTTCGGATTGACTGCTTCAATCTGGTAATACACATAACCAACCGGAGGTGTTAAATCAGTATAAGAATTAAGTGTGCTTGCAAGTGTTGTTAAAAGAGTCATATTTGCCGGGTCAGTACCTCGATAAACTTTATACGATGGAAAAGAAAATCCCTCATAATAATTCCATATTAAATTCCATGTTGTACCCATTCCTTGACTTATTGTTAAATGAATAGTCTTATGATATGCACTCAAAGAAGTTTCAGAACCACAAGTATCTACTGCAGATATTTTATAACGATACGCCTGTTGAGCAGGATTAGAAGAAGTATCCGTAAACACACATGTTGAACTGTAAGGTACTGAACCCAATAGATTGAAAACATTTGCCTGAGTTTGTTCACCGTAAATATTGAAATGATTTATTGCAGTAGTAACAGGTTTATCCCAAACTATTACATTCTCATTTGTACTACTATCAATACTTACAATGCAAATATCAGGACTTTCTAATGGAGAAGCGCCCACCAGAAAAGGATCCGACTGAGAAGAACAACCATTATTATCGGTCACCTGTATAGTATAGTTTCCAGATTGATTTACAACTGTACTTTGCTGTAATCCCCCATCTGACCAAAGATATGAAGCAAAACCTGCCGGTGCAATAAGTGTAACACTGCCACCTCCGCAATATGCTATGCTACCAATCGCAGTGATATGAGGTGTTAGAGGAGGATCGTTTAATAATACAGTTACGATATTTGAGGTAACAGGACAACTATTTACAATAATTGTTACGCTATAATTACCAGATGCATTAACTGAATAAGTATTACTATTTGTATTTGAAATCGCTACTCCATTAAAATTCCATTGGTAGGTGCCACCTGAAACCGTATTACAAGTTAGAATGAGTGGAGTCCCTGTACATCCAGAAACCGGACTACTTTGACTGATTGTAGCTGTCTGTGTACAATTTGTTCCGCCGGCACAGAAAATCCAGCCGTTGCGATATAACGTTTCCGAACAATAGGTTGTTTTATGAACAGCCACAAGTGTTACATCATACAAACCATTTTGCGCATATTGATGGAAAACCACGGAATTGTTCGATTGCAAAGTAGCCCCATCACCAAAGTACCATGTAAAATTATAATTACTTAAACCAGGAGTTAAGTTTGTAAACTGAATAGCAAATGGTGGATTATACAATAGTTGAACATTACTGCTAAAATCAACACCAAAATTTGCAGGTGAGATATTTATTTTAACACTATCATGTGCAACACATGTACTATCTGATACAAATAAAGTGTATGTTGTAGGCTGGTTCAACTGAACGCTTGGGGTTGGAATATTAGAAGAACTTAGCCCTGCTGATGGTGACCACATAAAATTGAGAGCATTTCCACCATTATATGAAATCATAGGAGCCATCATATATTGGTCACCGCATGAAATGGTAGTATCAAGACCTGCATTTATAATTAGTTTAATTATTTGAGCTGTAACTGGAACCCGTACGCTTTCGCAACTATCTATATTCGATACAAAATACTGTCTTGTACTACTTATTGCTGGAGTAACAAAAACTGCTCCTGTATCTAAAATATTTCCGCCATTAAGCGCATCATACCATTTATAAGAAATTCCACCTAATGCTGTCAAAGTAAGGGATCCTGCTCCACAGCGTGAAGCTCCTATTACAGTTGGAGCCTGAGTAAGGCAATGTGTTACAAATACTATTACGGGAACCCTCGCACTTTCGCATGATGTTGTATTTGAAACATAAAATGTATCAGTAGATGTTAATAATGGAGTTGTAAAGTTCGATGAATAAGAAAGCACGGTCCCACCTACAGGAACACTATACCATTTGTAGCTATTTCCTCCGCTTGCTGATAATGTCACAGAACCACTGTTACTAATACTCTCATTCTGTACAATTGGAAGTGCGGCATTGCAATTATACAATGCATTAATTTCAAGATTGCTTAATGCACAATTGTATATTTGTATATCATCAACTGCTCCATTAAAATAGCGGTCAAAATTCCTGCTTGTACCTATTAACGCAGTATTGTGTCCACTGACAGAACTTCCCAAATTACCACGGGGAACAGAATCGAGAGGACTACCATTAATGTAGTACTTAATATAATTTAAGTTTACAACTATAGCCAAATGGTACCAAGTATTTGTTAATACATTTTGATAATGATAACCATTTGTGCCAATAATATGAACAATTTCATTGACACCCGAATTTTGATTGGCCAAGATAGTTGTTGCACCATATTGTAAACCTCCATGATCACTTGTATAAATAATAGACGTGGATGTTGGGAAAACGGAAGCTTTGAGCCATAAACTTAAGGTTCTCTGACTATAGTCAAAATCTGAGGGAAGATCAATATAATTTGAAGTTCCATTAAAATATAAAGCACTATTTGGATTGCCAAATCTGTCACTGGTTGGGGTTGCACCATGTATTGTTCCATTATAATTGTTACCGCTGAAATCATTGGCATTATTATCTAATTTATACCAGGCAGATATACAACTTATAGGAGCCGTAACATGCACCGTAACCGGGACTCTTCCACTCTCACAAGAAGTTGTATTTGAGACATAGAAAGTAGTTGTATAATACAAAAACGGTGTTGTAAAAGAAGAATCAGTTGAAAGAATATTTCCACCTGAAGGCGAATCATACCATGTAATGTGTGCCCCCCCCGATGCAGTTAACATTATTGAGCCGGGGTTATTTAAAGTGTCATCTTGTACAAAAGGTAAAGGTACATTACAAGCATACAATGAATTAATTTCAGAATCGCTCAATGCACAATTGTAGATTTTTACTTCATCAATTGTACCTGGAAAAAAACGATCATTTTTACGTGTAGTACCAATTTTAGCAAAGTTATTACCATCATTGGAATGAGCGAAACTATTATTTGCAATAGAATCAACTACAATCCCATTTACATAAAACTTTATGTAATTTTGATGAATTGATATTGCGGCATGGTACCAAGTATTGGTTTGCGCATTTTCATATTTATAAAAATTAGAACCAACTCCAAAACCTAATTTATTAATTCCGCCTTGGCTCTCCATGTAAATCATTGTCTGACCATACACAATAGAAGCATGGTCTGAAGAGTAAGCCCATCGTCCACCTATCATAAACGTATCCGCTTTTAACCATAACGAAATTGTTCTTTCTGGAAAGTCAAAATCGGAAGGCAGGTCAATCCTACTTGAAATGCCATCGAAATATAAGGCTCCTGTAGCATTTCCTAAATGATCTGTTGTAACTGTTGTACCATAGGCAATTCCATCATTGCCATTTCCACTGTAATCACCGGCGCTACCAGCAATATCAAGCGGATACCATGCTATCATGCAATTACTTTGACTATACAAATTGGAAACTAGTAATACAGTTACCAAACTGAGCATGGCAAGGCGTAGATATGTTTTCATATTATAGGATTAGGTAAATACGCATTTGTTAAAAGAAAAACAACATATTTAACCTCAAAACTAATAAATTAAAACCCCCCATGCAAGTAATTTATCGAAAAATATATATTTTATAGATAATCAGGCTTGAGTTTTCATCGATTTATGATTTTTTAGATTTACTGATTATCATAAATAGCTTTCAAATTGTGTATTTCACAAATTCAAGTAACAAAGAAAGTATTTTAAATAAATAAAATAGGAAGGCTTTGATTTCGGTATACGACGTTACTTAATGAGAAATGTTTTTTTAATAATAAGTTATAATTTATTATTTTCTCTTTAAAACCTGATTAATAACCAGAACCAGTTCCTTTTGATAAGTCCATATGACTAAGGAAAATACAATAAATAGTTGAGCTATTTCAATAAGTATCCTGTATCTTTCTATCATAAATATTTCTGAAACTACTATTAATAAAATATAAATGACTGGAAGAAATATTTGTTTGGTAAAGTTAAATTTAAACTCGAAAATTTTCCTGCTTTCCAAAAATAAAAAAAATGTTTGTACCGGTTTTGAAATAAAGTTTGCCCAAACTACTCCATATAAACCAAAATATTTAATAAAAACAATTGTAATTATAATTTGAAATGCGGCAGAAAACAAAAATACTTTTGGAAGAACCTTGGTTTTCTTAAAAAAATAAACCGGTGCAAGAAACATAGTATATAACCCTCGAAAAATAAAACCAAGGCATAAAACATTTAAAAAATAAAACCCTTCAAAATAATCTTTATTAGTAACAAAATAAGGAACGATCAAAGGCACAAAAATAATAAAGACTGGTAGTCCCAAAATATTTAAAGCTGTATATCCATTATAATATCTGTTCACTTCCGGCGTGCTTTCCCTGATATCATTTTTTTTCCATAATGCAAATATTTTGGGAGTAATTGATGATGTAAGGCCCATTTGCAGATATTCGATTAATAACGTACATTTCACTGCAAAATCAAAAATGGCAACATCTCTTAGCGAAAGAAAATCATTAATAATAAATCTGTCGATATATGATAAAACCCATGTTAATATATAATAAATAAGCATTGGAAAACAGAAAAGATAAATGCCTTTGAGGAAAATTGTTTTAAAACAAATACCGTATTCCCTAAAAAAATAATAAAAGGCAACAATAAAAATACCAATACCTGATAATAATCTTCCCCACATTGGCCCAATCAGTGAATATGGATACAAATAAAGCCCACCCAATGAAATAGCAATTGTTAAAACAAAGTTCAATATATTAAGCCAGAAGAAACGTATTGGTTCCTGCCGATTGATGAGCAAATTCGTATACGTTTTAAAAAAACTGTTAAAAATAGCAGTAACAATAGACATAAGGCCATAAGGAAAAAATACCAGACTATCCTGACGAAAGATCAAATTGAATAGACCATTTCCAGTTATAAGAAAAAGTATTGTGATAATTAACCCAATTATCAACAATAAAGAAACGACAGTCCCGATATATTCTTTTAATTTTTTATTATCATCCCTATAATCAAAATAGCTTACGCCTATACTGGTATCAAGTGCAAAGTTTACAATTATCTGAATCAGATAAGTGAAACTAAGATATAGTGCTAAGATTCCAACATCTTTAATAGATAATAAATTCAGGTAAAACGGTAGTAGTACAAGTGACGACGCTAATGGAAGAGCTCCTACAATTGAATAAATAAATGAAGATTGTATGAATTTTTTCGAAATCATTCTTCCAAATAATTATCTCTACCCATTATTTTTGATAGCTTTTCTAAATTTAAATGGAAAAGACTGAATATATAGCCAACTATTGATCTCAACTTCCAGGTAGGGTTGATAAATCCATTAATAATTATAGATGTTTTAAAATCTTTCCGCGCATCATTAAAATCTTTCCTTATTAACTTATAACGACCTGAACGGGAGTATGCAATCACTAATTGTTTTTTATAATAAGAGTCAATTTTATTTTCATCAATTGAAAAAGCCAAATCATTCTTCTCCTTAAATCGAGAAATATTATTTTTAGCTAATTGATAAAATCCGTTCATCATTTCGGCAGGGTATGTTTTAGTTGTTTGTTTGGCATACATTCGCCATTTACTAAGTGGTTCTTCCAGAAAACAAAACTTTCCCAAGGTTGCAAATTCCTGGATTGTCACAAGATCAACTAGTGGGAGACCATAAGCTTGTTGAAACCCGCCAATTTTTAATAAAACGTCCTTACGAAAAAAAGTAGTTTGTGCTGGTACACAATTATGAAAAAATAAAATATTTAGAATGCACCCAATCGGATCGTTATTATAATAAAATCTTTCATCTGTTTCTAAATCAGGGTAAATACCATAAATCTTTTTTTTATCAGCACTTACATTCCTTGATCTTCCCCAACATAATACTGCTTCTGGATTCCTTTCCATGGTATCTACTTGCAATCTAAGTTTATCTTGCTCCCATAAATCATCACCTTCAATTACAGCGATATATTTACCTTTTGCATGTGATAAAGCATAATTGTATGTTTCTTTCAGCCTAAATATTCCTACATTCTTACGGCTAAACAATTTTATTCTTTTATCGGAAAGAAAAGGCTCTATAGCTTTTACTGTACCATCAGTACTTCCATCATTAACAATTATTAGTTCCCAATCTTTAAAAGTTTGATCAATTATTGTTTGTAAACATTCAGATATATATTTTTCGTGATTATAAGTAGGAGTAATTATACTAACTAAAGGGCTCATTTTTTAAATTTTTAATACAAAAAATACTAAATGCGAATTTAGGTTTGTAAAATGTAATTAGTTGGGTGTAAAATGAAATAAACTTCCATATCAATCTTGGTTTGAATCTAACGGAGAACCTTTCACCTCTTAATTTTTTATATCCGCCAAATCCCAAAATTTTTGCAAAACCAAGGTTCTTCATTTCAGGTATTTCCCATCCGCTTAAATGCTCCTGCCATGGGTTATTATCATAGGGTGTTTGAGGAACAAAGCCATTCGGAGTAAAGATGATAATTTTTTTTATTGCAATTCGCTCCATCTGCTTGATAAGCCAAATTCCTTTTTCTTTAGTGAAATGTTCAATAAGATCAAGGGCTATCACAACATCAAAACTTTTATCGAGGACTTTTTCTAAAGCAGTATTAATATCTTCAAGTATAAATTCCCCATGGGTCTTTTCAACTTTAGCTTTTTCAATACTGGGACTAAAAGTATCCATCCCAACAGAGTGTTGCATTCGGTTAGTGGTTTTTTTTATACCTGGATTATAACCACAGCCTATGTCAAGAATACTATTACAATCTAAAGTTTCATTATAAATTGTATCTACGAATTGTTTTGAAAATCGTTGAAATAATAAATCGTGAAGTTTTATTTTTAAATTTGACATATAAATATAATAATTTTATGCAAATTAAGTAAAAAACTACTTATTTTGTTTAATATCCTCAATTTAATTATAGGAATGATGAATGTATTATTTTTTACATGTTGGTATCCAAATAAATATAATTCGAATACGGGTATTTTTGTAGAGGAACATGCAAAATGTATTAAAAATGCGAATGTGAATATAATTGTATTTGCATTAATTTCGGCAAAATCAAATTGTATTTTTAATAAAGAAAGTGATGTTTTTAATGATGAAAATGGAATAGAAACACATATTTTATATTTAAAATCAAGATTTTATAAATGGATATATATAAATATTCCCTTTCAATATTATTTTGCATACAAGTATTATAAAAACAATATTGCTTGTAAATTTATACCTGACATTATCCATTCAAATATTATTTATCCCGCTGGTCTTATTGGTAATTTGATTTCAAGTAAAATTGCTAAACCTCATATCATTACCGAACATTGGTCAAAGCTAAGTAAATTTTTCAGTAAGAGTATTTATAAATATTCTGGCAAGAAGGTATATAATAATGCAAAAAAAATAACGGTTGTCTCTGATTTTTTAATGAACTCCGTTAAACAGTTTACTTCAAATAAAAACATTTTCAAAATACCGAATGTACTTAATGAATCCTTTATTTATAGCTTTAAAAACAGAAACGAAAATTCCATCAGTTTTTGCGCCATGGCAACATGGAAATATCCAAAACTTCCATTTTTAATTATGGATTCATTGCAAATAGTTCAGGCTCATATATCAAAAAAAATCATTTTGAATTTTGTTGGTGAAGGCCCTATGCATATAGAAATGATAGAAAGATCAGGGTTGTACAATTTTCAAATAAATTTTCTTGGCCATTTAGGAAGAACAGAAGCATGTAAAGAACTTCAGAAAGCAGATTATTTTTTACATGCATCTGCAATTGAAACTTTTTCGCTAGTAATTGTAGAAGCTCTGGCAACCGGAACTCCTATAATAGCATCAAATGTTGGTGCAATTCCCGAATTGATTGATAATTCCAATGGCGTTCTTTGTGAAAACACAATTGATGATTGGAAAGCGAAAATAATTAAAGCAATTAATACAACGTATGATAATGAAAAGATCAGTAAAAAAGTCATTTCATTATACTCACAGGAATCAATAAAATTAAAGTTTAGGAACCTATATTCTGATTTTTGAACTGCAGAATGTAACGATATTGTTTATGATTTCTGAAGAGAATAAATAATTTATAATGCGTTCTCTATCAACTTTTTCTGTGCTTTGAGCAATTTCTTATATTCCTCAAGTGGAACGGCAGGAATGCCTGTAACAGTTGTATTGGCTGGTACATCTTTGGTAACAAGACAACCCATTCCAAGCGTTGAATTTTCTCCAATTGAAATTCCATTTCGCAAAATCGCAGCTGGTGCTACCCAACAATTATCACCAATGTTTGTACTGCCACCAATCATTGTACATGCAATAACAAGTGCATTCTCGCCAATGACAACATTATGTGCAACATGAACGAGATTATCAATCTTTGCTCCTTTTTTAATAATTGTGTCGCCCAGCGCACCCCTGTCCACACAGGTGGAGCTACCTATCTGCACATCATCTTCAATAACCACATTTCCATAATGAGGAAAGTTTACATTATTTCCGTTTTCGTCTTTCACAAAGCCAAAGCCCCAATTCCCAATGGTTACATTCGACCTGATGTTTACACGATTTCCAATAATACTCCCCTTCTGGATGTGCGTATTTGCGCCTATTACACAATCGTTTCCGACTGTAACATTTTTATCAATTACTGTATAAGGACCAATTGATGCATTCGTTCCAATTTTTGCAGAGGGATGAATAACAACTGAAGAGTGAATCTCGCTGATATTTTCTTCCCTGAAAAAATTATGTAAGCAATCTACAAAAACATTTTTTGGTGAATCGGAAAGAACAATGTGTGATTTTATATTTTTTTTACATTGCTCATCAAGTTTTTTATAAATAGAAGTGTCCACTACAATTAGCGCAGCACTTGATTTTTCAAGCAGTTCTTTTGCTGTTGATTGATATTTTAAAGACAAAAAAGAAATATGATTTCCTGTTGCCTCCGAAATATTTCGTGGCCCGATAATAGTTCTCGACAATTCAATATCCGATGCAATTACTCCCAATGATGCTTTATTAAAGTAATCCAGAATATTTTGCAATGTTATTACATTTTCCATCTTAGTATCTGAAATGATTCTGCGTACTTTTCGTTTATCTGAAGTCCCTTGATTTTCATCAGTGATCGTAAATATTCTTCATCACTGTATTGCCTGAACATTTGGGTTTCGTAAAATTTGAGTGTGTCAATTTTTTTCTGAAGATGTCGTTCTTCAAGGGTTACATACATATTCGAAAGGAATGCAAAATTATTCCATGGCATCTCATAGGACAGAAGTCGCGATTGTTTAAATGCTCGTATTCCTTCATCATAAATGGTTTTATGATCCTGATGTATATCAGAACTGCTGGGAAGAAAAACAATATCGGGTTTTATTTCGCGATTTAATTTTACCATTTCTTCAAGAATTTCCTGCCGGTACTGCGGAAAGACCCTGACTTCAAAATCGTACAAATGCAAATTCTCTTTTTTTATTCCAATAAAATCAGTTGCCTTTAAAAGTTCGTTTTTAATTGCACCTGGTCCAAAGCCAGCAGGGATGGACTTTTCACACATGCTGAAGACGGCGTAATGTATTTCAATATTGTTTTCAACTAATTTCGCTATCGTGCCACCGCTTGAGAATTCTGCATCATCGGGATGAGGGCCCAAAAACAGAACTTTGTTTATTTCATGAAAACCAATTCCATTCATAAAATTTTCTTTAAATAGTTACTTCTTATTTCTTTTATTTTGCTCAACAATTGCAGTCATCAGGCTTGACCTGCAAATGTAATTTTATTAAACTGTTTTCAAACACATTATATCGAAGATCAAATTATCTCTTACTGAATTTTATAATTTGCTGATGATTCTGCTTAATTCCTCAGCCTGCTTTTTCCTTGAATACTTAATATGATTTTCGTTTTTCCGGTCAATATCATGATCCTGTTTCCATTTATTGATAAGGCTTTGCAGGTATTGTTTGAGTTTTGATTTTTCCTGATAATTGAATGTCATTCCTGCTTCACATTCATTTATAATTTTTGCTGCATCGCCTTTTTCAGGTCCAATGCAAATAATGGGTTTACGCGAAGCAAGGTATTCAAAAAGTTTCCCGGTAAGTATTCCTTCGTTATTTTCAATATTAGGAATTGCAAGCAGTAATGCTGTACTATCAATCAGGCATTCTACTGCTTTCTTATGCGGTACATACTGAATATATTCTACTTTTTCTGATAAACCTTTATCCTTAATCGATTCTTTTATTGTATCAGCAAGTTCACCTACAAAGCGCAACCTGAGCGGTGAATCATTATCTCCATTTATTATATCTGAAGCTGCCTGGATAAAATTTTCGACTCCATAATTTGCTGCCAGAGTACCAGTATAAGTAATTATAAATTTGTCACTTAAAGTTTTGTTCGAAACGCTGAAATCCGCATCATCATAGCCATTCGGGATAATGTGAAATTTTTCTTCTGCCAGTTTTGATGACTTTGAAAGAAAGATATTTTTTATTGCATCACTTACAACAAGGATTTCATCAGCATTTTCAAGCACAGTTTTTTCATATGCAGCATCAATCTTTTTCGCAATTGGAAGATGCATCATATCTTTGTAATAATAAATATCTGTCCATGGATCACGCAGATCGGCAATCCAGGGTAGTCCGGTTTCTTTTTTTATTTTCAGACCAAGAAGCTGTGTTGAATGTGGAGGGCTGGAAGTTATGAATCCGTCAAATTTTTCAGTGGCGAGCAATTCCCTAGCTTGCTTTAAAGCAAACTTATTCCAGCCTTTTCGTGCATCAGGCAGAAATAAATTTCCACGTATAAACCTTGATGCTTTCTGCACAAATCCGGGCTTATCTTCATTGGCAAAACCTGAATGTGGAATTTCTTTTTTATTTGTGATCTTGCTGTACAATCCGAAAGGTTCTGAAGTATCAGTGCGATAAACTTGCACAGACTCCGGAACATCTTTCAGCAATGAATAATCCGTTATTGGGTAAGAAGCTTTTTTTTCATCGACTGTCACAACATAGGGCAGGTAACCAAACTCAGGCAGGTAGCGCGCAAACTTAAGCATGCGCTGCACACCGGGTCCACCGCAGGGAGGCCAGTAATATGTAATGATCAGAATTTTTTTCATGCAGATTATTCCTGCTCTTCAGCAGTCACTTTATTTTTCCTGCTGCTTTTGATTTCAAAGAAAATACCTGCTGCAATCATTATCAACAATAAAATATTGAATGCAAGCGAAATTTTTTCTCCGGTATAATAAACAGTGGGCTCAAATTTCCATTCAATTTTATGTGTTCCTGAAGGAACAACCATCCCGCGCAATACATAATTTGTACGGAAATATGGGGTGAGTTTCCCATCAATATAAGCGTTCCACCCTTTAGCATAATAAATTTCAGAAAAAACTGCTAACTGATCTTTCGATGTTTTCGATTCGTAAACCAGGCCATTGGGTGAATAAGTTGAAAGTTTAATTGTAGAAGAAGAATCTTTCGAATTTTTATAAGATGCAACCTGTGTTTCAAATCTTTTATCAATGATTGCAGTGATTGAAGGATCAAAATTCTTCATGGCAGCAATTTCTGAATCGGCATTTGCGACAAGTTTATAACTATCCACAAACCATGCATTTCCTAAGGCATAAGGGTTGGTCAAAGGAATAGCTTCTGGATTATAAATCAGGTATTTTGTATTCAGCATATTTAAAACAGAAATATGTTTCAACGTTACAGCCAATGCTGAATCGATTGATTTTGCTGAGAAAGCAGTTTTAATAGCAGTAATCTCATCCGATAACCTGTTTTCTATGAGTTCCTGATATCTTTTGAGTTTTGCTCCATGATAGCCGCCTATTGAATTGTGATAATAAGAAGTCATGCCATCATTAAATGGATTTGCAAGATTAAGCACCCTGTAATCTATAGTGTTATCAGCAAGGATGGCTTCATCACATTTTGATTTTGCAAATACTGCGGTCATTTTGCTTTTGCTTACAAAATTTTCTGAATTCACATAACGTTTATCAACAGCCCACATATCAAATATTACAAGGATTCCAACGATCAGGAAAGCAATGTTTTTATTTTTAAGTTTATTGATTGCGAACAGCCATAAAACGGCGCCTGTAAGTGCAATAAGTATAAATGCCCTAAAACTGTCAGCGGTTAGTAATCCGTGACGGTCGCTTTGAATTGCTGTGATTAACCAGTCAGGGTAACCGTTTGCAAGTAATTCGGCATCGCTTGTTGAAACAAAATCAAAAAACAAACCACCCAGAAAACCAAAAATAACTATCAGTCCAAGGCTTATTCCTCCGGCAAATTTCAGCGCTTTTAGTTTAACTTCTTTCGCAATATCATTGTTGAACATATATTTCAATGCTAACAATCCCAGTATAGGTATACAAAGTTCCGCTAGGACAAGTGTCATTGATACTGCACGGAATTTATCATAACCGGGAACATAATCGAGGAAGAAATTTGTAAACCACATCAGGTTTTTTCCCCATGCTAAGAATAATGAGAGGACGGTTACGCCTAAAAGCCACCATTTGTATTTTCCTTTTACAATAAATATTCCCAGAATAAAAAGAAAACACATTATTGCGCCTGCATATACCGGTGCTTCTGTTGATCCCTGAGGACCCCAATAAAGCGGTAATCCTTTAATGATTTTCTCAGGACTTTGAATATTGTTTGCTTTCAGGGCAGCATAAGTATCAGAGCTTTTACTGAGTTCGCCCGATGATGAACCTCCCATAAAGTTTGGGATAAGCAGCGTGAATGATTCCATTTTCCCGTAAGAGTATGCAGTTACGTAAGATCTGTCGAGGCCATTGGTTTTATCGGCCATGTCGGAAGTAAGTTCTGATTTACTTCTTGTTGAATCTTTTCCATATTCGTATGTTGCCCAGAGGTTGGAAACATTGGCTCCTAAAGCCATAATAAAAGCTGCTCCCAATACTGCAATCGATTTCAAAAATGATTTAAGTTTCTTTTCCCTGTATTTGCTTACAAACTCTGCAATACCAAGGATTGCAATGGTAAGCATCAGGTAATAGGTGATCTGCACGTGGTTTGCATTCAGCTCAAGCGCCATGAACAGCGCTGTTAGCACACCACCTAGAATATATTTCCCCCTGAAACAGAGAATTATTCCTGCCAGAACAGGAGCCATATATCCAATGGCTATTGCTTGTGTATTATGGCCAACTGAAAGAATAATCAAAAAGAATGAGGAAAATCCAAACCCGATGGCACCGATTATGCTTAAGCGCGGATCTACACGGAGTACCAACAGCAAAATGTAAAAACCGATAAAATAAAGAAAAACTATTCCTGCTGGATGAGGTAACCAGAGATGAAAGAGCTTATCAACATATTTAACAAGATTCGAAGAATAAACTACAGATATCTGGTAAGCAGGCATACCGCTAAACATCCTGTTTGTCCATAAGGCTTCCTTGCCTGTTGTTGCACGGTAATCAGCAATTTCTTTCGATGCACCCTGAAACTGAATATTATCGCTTTGTTTCAGTTGTTTGCCTTCCAGCAGTGGACTGAAATACAGCATTGTAATTGCAACAAATAAAACTACTGCCAGCAAATGTGGTGCAATGGATTTAAAACTCAGGTCTTTCATAAAAATAAATTTGATTTATCAGTTTATTATTTTATTTCTTCGTAATCAACATAGTCACCTTTATCGGAATTCCTGTTTTTGTCCTTCTCGGGAATATGATCAATATGAATTTCTCCTTCTTTTCTGTCGTTATTCTGTTGGTATTTCTGGTTCATTCCATCATAAAAGCGTTTGCTGAAACGCTTCACATACCATTTGATGATTAATGGGAAAATATACCTGCCAACCATTGCAAGTACAATGTAAACCAATACTATGATAAGAAGAGTTTTCACGCTGATTTAATAACAACTGCGAAGGTATTGCTTTTTCGCAAATAATAAAAAAATGGGAACCAAAGTCCCCATTTTCTGCAAAAAATAGATTCTTAATTTGTCTTCTGGTCAATCTGGTTTTGCACGTCATTCGGGACGATTTGCATATTGTTTTCTGCTGCAAATTTATTCTGTGCTTCTGCAAAAGCACCATCACGCACATTTTCACGTTTAGTGATCGATTCCTGAATTTCTTTCATGCGGGCTATATCAGCTTTGGATATTTTATCGCCTTTTACAAGAATATCAACAAGTTCTTTATAATCCTTCTGATAAATTTCATAGTAAAATTCAAAAAGTTTTATGGATTCATCCCTGAATGTTTTATTCCCATTGAACTCATCCATAGTCTTTATGGTATCCATTGCCTTTTTGCATTCTTTACCAAACACGTCGTATTTTGCTTTTAAATCATCATTATTTATTTTTTCAGCATTCATCACATCCGACATACTCAATACGGCCTTTATTACTTTTTCCTGTTGACCGATAATAAAATCATTGTATTCTACTGCTGTTGCGAAAGTAGTTTTGTTTGATTTTTTATCATTGTTATTGTCTGTAGATGTCTTTGATTTGCAGGCAGCTATTGCGAAAACAAGTACAAATGCAACCAGAAGATAATTGAGTTTTTTCATAATTTGTTTTTTAAGGGTTATTATAACAAACCTACATGAATTTTCGGAAATAAAAAAAAATCTGATGAAAATTCATGTAGGGTTCCCTCTGACCATAAAAAATAAAGCAATTCCAGAGGAAAAATACATTTTTTATTTATCCAAAAAGAAATGCTCGTACCTTAAAAATTAGAGTGTACTTATCAAAGCATTGTGTATTTTTGAAAATTAAAATTCACAAATGCCAGAGGAAACAAAAAATAGTTGCACTCTTTGTAATGGTGATTCTTTCCGGAGAATTCCATTTCGTTATACTTTCAATGGAAAGATTCTGTATGCCATGAAATGCAGGCACTGTGGACTGATTTCAATTTTTCCACGACCTACAGCTGAAGAAATTACAGCAATGTACAGCGATGAATATTTTACAGTAGCTGATAAAAAGACACATCACGGAAATACAGATTATATCAATGACATACAGAATATTGATTTTTCACAGAATGTAGCTTCGCTTAAGAAAGTAGTTCCAAATGGAAATTTTCTTGAAATTGGTTGTGCCACCGGATCTCTTCTTAATGCAATGAAAAACGATGGATTCAATGTTACAGGAATTGAATTGTCTGCCTTTGCAGCAGAATATGGAAGAAAAAACTATGGAATAAATATCATAAATAAACCTTTCGAAGCGAATTTGCTTGATAATGATTTAAAAGAAAATTCATTCGATGGCATTTTGATGGGGGATGTTCTGGAACATTTTACTGATCCTTTTTCCTCAATGCAACTGGCTTTTCGCCTGCTGAAAAAAGAAGGAAAACTTATCACCCATGTTCCGGGTACATTGAATTTAATCTCAAGCAGGATGGCGTTTGCCTATTACCGCCTGGCAGGTACGCAAAAAACCATGACAATTCCTCCTTATCATCTTACTGAATTTTCACCCGCCACTTTGCGCAAGATGTTTCTCAAAACAGGTTTTTCAAAAGTTGAGATCATCCAGAAAACAAAACATCCAACAACAATTCCACTAAGACATTCGAAAATTGAAAACTTTGTAAAGCTAAGTACGCAATATCCTAATTACTATCTTACAAAATTCTTTGGAATACTAGGAGACAGGATCACAGGGATTGGAACGAAATAATTAAAATGTTACCCTGAGTTAATCGAAGTATGATTATAGTAGTCTGATTAAGAAATAAAATGCGACATCGCAGAACATGAAAAAAGGGAAGCTATGCTTCCCTTTTTACTTATGTAGTATAAGAAATTATCTTTTGTGCTGCTTTTCATCTGAAACAGTCAGTTTTTTTCTTCCTGCTGCCCTGCGTGATGACAATACTTTACGTCCGTTTGCAGTGGACATTCTTTCCCTGAAACCGTGTTTGTTTCTTCTTTTCCTTTGTGATGGCTGAAATGTTCTTTTCATCGCTTATTTATTTTTCGGACTGCAAAGATAGTTGTTTTTTATTCTTCACCAAATATATTTCAAAAAAAATAATTCATTTTCCTGTGGACCAATGACATTGTGTTGCAAAATATTGGAAAACAACAAATATTTTTCATTTGTTTGGTAAAAAAAGGAAGCTTTTCAGCTTCCCCTTTTTAATTTACTTATGACTTGTCATCTTGTTTTCTTGTCTACTTTTTCGGAGCATTCTTCAATGTTTCAACAAGGAAATCCCAGAACTTCTTAACCGAAGGAACATTTACTTTTTCATCCGGGGAGTGAGGGAAGTTGATTGTTGGTCCAAAGGAGATCATATCCCAGTTTTTGTAAACACCACCAAGCAATCCGCATTCAAGTCCTGCATGGATAGCACTGATGTGAGGTTTATTGCCAAACTGTTTTTCATATGCAGCAACCATTTCTTTAAGAATTGCAGAATCCATGTTTGGTTTCCATCCGGGATATTGACCATCAAATACTGATTCTGCTCCGGCAAGATTGTAAACACATTCAATCATTCTTTCCAGATCGATTTTTGCTGAATCAACAGAACTGCGTAACAGACATTTTACATTAATTTCGTTTTTCTCTGATTTTACAATGGCCAGGTTGGTAGATGTCTCAACTAAACCTTTCATATCCTGGCTTACTCTTATCACTCCATTTGGTGTGGCATAAATAGCATTCAGTAAATTGAAAGTAGAACGCAGATCAATTACGGTAGCTGGTAGTGGTGCAGTTTCCATTGTAATCTTGATGTCGGTTTCAACGCCTTTATATTCATTTGTAACTATAGCTAAAAATTCAGTTACATACTTTTTCAGTGCTTCAACTTTATCTTTGGTAATTGTAACAACTGCGAAAGATTCGCGTGGAATAGCGTTGCGCAAACTACCTCCTTCAATGGATGCAAGTCTTAAACCGAAGTTCTTATGAGCATGCCAAAGGATACGATTCAATATTTTATTTGAGTTTCCTCTTTCAAGATGAATGTCAACTCCTGAATGTCCACCCTTAAGCCCTGTAACGCTTATTTTAAAAGCTTCTGAACCGGGAGCAACAGCTTCGTCGGAATATTTAAATTTAATATTTGCATTTGTACCACCTGCACAGCCTACACACAAATCGCCTTCTTCTTCTGTATCAATGTTCATCAAAATTTCACCGGTAAGCAAACCAGCTTTAAGGCCGAAAGCACCTGTCATACCTGTTTCTTCATCAATAGTAAATAAAGCTTCAATCTGCCCGTGAACAAGATCTTTTGCTTCAAGAACAGCCATAGCAGCTGCAACACCAATACCATTGTCAGCGCCGAGCGTAGTTCCTTTTGCTTTTACCCATTCGCCATCAATCCATGGGATGATAGGATCTTTTTCAAAATCATGAACGGTATCACTGTTCTTTTGTGGTACCATGTCGATGTGACCTTGCAAAACAATCCCTTTCCTGTCTTCCATGCCTGGAGTTGCAGGTTTGCGGATAATAACATTGCCCACTTCATCAACAATGGTTTCAAGACCAAGGCCTTTTGCCCATGCTACGATATAATCGCCTAATTGTTTTTCAAATTTCGAAGGATGTGGAATACTGCAGATCGCTTCAAAATGATTCCATAATGCTGCAGGTTGCAGCGAACCTAATATATTTCCCATAATTATTTCTCCTTTTTTTGAAGTTCTTTAAATGAAATGTATTTGTTGTTGTATAATTGTGATAAAAATTTTCCAAGCCTATCGTTCACCGGATGAATTTTTTCCCCGAATTTTTCTGTGAGCTCTTGTGCAATAGTTTCAACATTCTTCTGCCCATCAATTAGCAGCCAGCTTGCCGTGCCTATTTCATCAAGCTTAAGTTTGATATAAGGATCTTTTCGTCCAAGCATATACTTACTTACTTTCTCATTTTTGAATTTAGGATAAAGAAGCGTAATTGTTCCATCTTCACCCACCTTATGACCAATCTTAGTGAAAGGCGTAAGGTTAAGCATGCTTGTGCTTTTCAGAATTTTTCTTCGTTCGAAAAAATTAAGTTCCATAGTTTAGAAAAACCTGGCAGGACTAGCCTGCCAGATTATTTAATTTTATTAGAAACTACCGCTTGGAGGAGGTGGCTCACTGGCATCACCCTTGTTCTTTAACGGTATATAAATCATTACAAATGAAATTAATGTCAGAACTACAAGGCTCACCGCGAATGAAGGATCTGCAAAAATCTCAGGAGTTGGAATCTGCATGAAATAAAGCAATGCAAATACCAGTCCCATCAATGCTTCACCGGCAATAAACCCGGAAGCCAGCAATATTCCAATGTTGTCCATTCGGATCAGCTGTCCTTTTGAATATTTTGTCACTGGATTGCCAGCAGCATCCAACACAACTTTTCCCTTTTCTTTCTTAGTCGTATTGAACATTTCAAGTACGCCTTTAACACAACCGCCTAAGAAAATAGCGAAAGTTGTTTCGAGAGGAAGATACATGCCAACACTGACAAGCATAGGACTCTTAACCTGCATCAGAATAAAACCAAGGCCCATGAGCATACCTACTATAATTAGTGGCCAGGCCATTTGTCCGCTTACAATACCTTTTGAAAGCATTGCCATCAGACTGGCCTGTGGAGCGGGAAGATTCTTGCTTCCGAAACCACCGTCATATCCATCTTTAAGACCCTGTGCAATATCACCCTGGTTTAGGATTACAAGAACACCAAACATTACGGAACCTGCAAGAACAACCCCTATGATATCACCAATCTGCATTCTCCAGGGTGTACCACCAAGGATATGTCCGGCTTTAAGATCTTGCAACATTTCACCTGCCACTGCAGCCGAAACACAAACAATAGCCGCCACACCGAGCACGGTAGCAACACCTGCATCACCTGAAACACCCAATGCAACTAATACAAGGGCAGTTACAACAAGGGCAGTCAATGTTAATCCGCTAATAGGGTTATTGCTTGATCCCATAATACCAACCAAATATCCTGAGACTGCTCCAAACAAGAAAGCGAGAATGATCATTACAGTAGCAGCGACAATTGAAACAAGAAGACTTGCATTAAAAGAGAAATATGCAATTATGAATGTAAGGCAGGCAACAGCTAAAATACCAATAACGATCCAGTTAAAAGGAATATCCCTATCGGTACGTGCTGTTTCAACCTTGCCACCACTAGCAGCTTTACGAACATCGTTTATTGCATGTTTCAAACCTTCGCCCAAACTTTTACGCATTTTAAATAATGTAAAAAAAGCACCCATAAGCATACCACCAATAGCGATAGGACGAACGATAAATTTCCATACTTGTGTTATCTGGTAGGACGAATCACTTACTTTGGCCAAAGCATCAGTAGTTGATAAGGTGGGATCTTTTGTTTGTAAAAGGGCAGCCCAGCTTGTAAGAAAGTCCATATTAATGGATGGGGAAATAAAATAATAAATAATTGGTGCCAGCAAACCCCAAGCGATCAAACCACCGCTGAAGTTAAGTGCTGCATATTTTGGTCCGATAATATAACCAACACCCATGTATGCAGGGCTTATGCCCGGAGAACTTAACATTAGTCCACCCTTGCCGGTAAATAATGTACCTGTGATTGTCTGTTTCGAAAATACAATGAATTTTTCCCAGGAAGTTGCAAAAAATTTCATTTGTCCGAGGGCCTGTATAATTGCACCTCCTGCCATAGCTCCGAAAAGAAATTTAGAACCACCACCAGCACCGCGTCCTGCCTTGTGTATCTCAGCAGCAGCAATGGATTCGGGAAATTTTAATTCAACATCTTCAACCATTACCCTGCGAAGCAAGGCAACAAACATGATACCTAATATACCACCTGCGATCAATATGAGGGAAGAAGTTATATAATGGTCAACTGTGAAGAAATCGGGCCACAAACCTGATACAAAAAATGCAGGCAATGTAAAAATGGCACCAGCTGCTACCGATTCACCTATCGATCCAACTGTACGAGCAAAGTTTTCTTCAAGAATTGAACCCTTCATTGTTTTTAAAATGGCCATCCCTATAACTGCAGCAGGATACGTTGCTGCAATGGTCATACCGGCCCTTAAACCAAGATAAGCATTGGCTGCCCCTAGAATTACCGACATAATAAGACCTATAATCAGTGCTTTCACTGTAAACTCGGCCATATTAGTCTCGGCTGAAACAAAAGGCACAAATTTCTTTTGTTCTGACATGATTCCTCCTTTAATTAATTTATATTAAAATTTATATTGATTTCAGTTAGCTAATTACGAAAAAAACTATGAGATGAACAAAGATTATTTAAATCGCTTTTGAATAATTCTATAATTCTTTCCTAATGAATATTTTGTGTTAGAAAATATGAATGAGCTTCTTAGTTTCAAAATATTCTTCCGAAAAATAATCAATTAGTTTATAGATTTTATTCTTTCTTTTTAATCGCTGAAGTTCGTTATCGATATCGCCACCTTTTAAATATAATATTCCATTTGGCAAACTATTGGATCCGGAACTCTTGATTTTATTACCGGTCCATTTGTAAAACTCTTCCAATTCTGTAACAGCACGGCTTACGACAAAGTCAAATTTTCTTTGAATATTTTCTGCTCTTCCAAGAAAAGTTTCGGCATTGGAAAGCTGAAGTTCTTCAATTACAGCATCCACAACTTTTATTTTCTTTCCAATAGAATCACATAGCATAAAGCTTGCCTCCGGAAACATGATTGCAAGCGGTATTCCGGGAAAGCCTCCACCTGTGCCCACATCCAATACTTCTGTGCCAGGGGTGAACTGAATAACTTTAGCAATAGCAAGCGAATGCAATACATGCCGCTCGTAAAAATTATCCAGATCTTTTCTTGAAATCACGTTGATGCGGGAATTCCATGTATCATAGATTTCTCTCAAAGCCGACAGTCTTTGATCCTGGAGCGATGTAAGTGCAAAATATTTTTTTATTTTTTCCATGCGAAAGTCAGGCAAAGTTAATCGAATTTTGATTTTTCAAAAATTTGCCATAGGTTTGTTCCCCCAAAGTTTACCTGATAATGAAAAAAACTGTTGCTTTTATTGCGGTAATTCTCCTGATTGCTTTTTATTCTGCAGATGTTTCATCAAGGCTTTCCTGCAATCAGAAATACACATTAAAAGAGTATATAGGATTATTCAAACCTATTGCCGTTAAGGAAATGAACAGAACAGGCGTTCCGGCAAGCATCACCATGGCACAGGCAATACTTGAATCGGGTTACGGCAACAGTGCACTTGCTATATATGCCAATAATCATTTTGGAATTAAATGCAAACCCGATTGGACTGGAGACACCTATGGAATAGGTGAATCCTGTTATAAGAAATATGGTTCAGCGCTTGAATCGTACGAAGATCACTCCAATCATATAAAAACAAGAAAATGGTATGCCACGCTTTTTAATTTGGAAACTACCGATTATAAAGGATGGGCTTTCGGTTTGAAGAAGGCAGGTTATGCTCAGGATCCTAACTATGCATACCGGCTGATCCAAATCATTGAATTGTATAAATTCAGCAGCCTCGATAGCCTTTATGCTCCTATTGATTCGACACTTTCGAAATAAAAAATACAATTCACATTTAATAAAACAGAAACAAAAATTTAAATACTGTGAAAACATCCTTATTCGCATTGGCAGCAGCATCTCTAATTTTGATAACAAGCTCATCCTGCAAAAAAGAAAACGATGATAATAATAACGATGCAACCAATCCGGTTTCTATAACTTATACTGGTGCTGATTATCTTGGAAGTTATTATCTTTCTGTACCAAGATATCTTCTTTGCGCCGGAGCGGCAGAAAACAAAATACTTTTTGCTGGTGGTACAGATGGAGGTAGCGTGAATTATAATAATGTTGAAATTTATAATACAACTACCGGCGAATGGACAAACACGCAATTGAGCGAAGGCAGATACGGCCTTGCCTCTGCATCATGTGGACAAAAAGTTCTTTTTGCCGGTGGATGGACAAGTGGTGGTTACTCAAAGGCTGTCGATATTTATGATGCAAAAACTGGATTATGGACCACTTCTGAACTAAGTGAGGCTAGAGGAAGTTTTGCTGCTGCAGCTGCAGGGAATAAGATAGCAATTGGCGGTGGCTATGGAGGAAGCTATTCCACAACGGTTGATATTTATAATACCACGACGGGTCTATGGAATACTGCCCAGCTGAGTGAAGGCAGAGATTACCTGGTTGCAGCCGGAGCTGGTAGTAAAATTCTTTTTGGAGGAGGATCAACAGGCTCTCTTTCTTCAAGCACTGTTGATATTTATGATGTGAATACTAACGTATGGACAGTGGATCAGCTTAGTTCTCCGCGGCATTTTCTTACAGCGGTAGCTGCCGGATCAAAAGTGTTTTTTGCGGGTGGTACTGAAAATTCATCGCTTTCAGATGTTGTTGATATTTATGATGTGACAACAGGAACCTTGTCAGTAGCCCATCTCAGCGAAGCCCGTAATAGATTGGCATCCGCATCAATCGGGAATATCGTGCTTTTTGCAGGAGGATATAACAATATTGGAATTTCTGATGTGGTTGATATTTACGATTTGAATACAGGTAACTGGTCGAGCGCCCATTTGAGCGAAGCCCGTAACTTTTTAGCAGGCGCAGCCATTGGTGATAAATTTTGTTTTGCCGGTGGTCTAAATGGCCCTGACTGGACAGATGTAACCAATAAAGTAGATGTGTTCAAACTGAAATAGTCTTGTCAATCTGACGCTGAAAAGTTTTATGCATTCAGTTCGCTGCAAGTATTATTTCGTTGCTTTCAGGCTCAGATCAAGGCTTTTGATCTGGTGGGTAATGGCTCCCACTGAAATATAATCCACGCCGGTTTCGGCATATTTCCTGATGTTGTCTTTGTTAATTCCGCCTGATGCTTCGGTTTCGAAGCGTTTATTGATAAGATCAATTGCTGTTTTTAAATTTTCAGGAATGAAATTGTCCAGCATTATTCTGTCGACACCGCCAATACGCATTATTTCATTAACGTCATCAATAGTTCGGGCTTCAATTTCAATTTTAAGATTTATATTTTTAGCAGTCAGGTAAGATTTTACTGCACTAATGGCGTTTTCTATACTACCGGCAAAATCAATATGATTGTCTTTGATCATTATCATGTCGTACAATCCCATCCTGTGGTTGGTTCCGCCACCAATTCTTACAGCCATTTTCTCAAGCTCACGTAGAAGGGGGGTCGTCTTCCGGGTATCAAGGATTTTTGCATTGGTTCCTTTTATGAGTTGTGTAAGTTCGTGTGTTGCTGTAGCGACACCACTCATGCGTTGCATAAAGTTTAGCACAAGTCTTTCTGAAGATAAAATTGAAACAGAACTTCCTTCTACAAAAAAAACAATATCGCCATTCTCAATGCTTGCTCCGTCATGTAAAAGAATAGTAAGTTTTAAATCAGGATCAACTTTATGAAATATTTTTTCTGCAACTACAACTCCGGCAAGGATTCCTTTATCTTTTACCAGAAGTTTGGCTTTGCCTTTTGCATCGCTAGGAATGCATGAAAGAGAAGTGTGATCGCCATCACCGATATCTTCAGCAAGAGCATTTTCAATAATCTGATCAATATTCATGAAAAGAAATATTTCTGAAATTTATTGTTCTTCAAATTCCAGTTTCTGTATAAGATATCCGTTATCAACTTTCTTCAACAGAAAATAGGTCCTGAACGATACGGAACTTGTAGCAAAGGTTCCTATTGCATAAAGCGAACCGTCGGTAGATGCCCCTTGATGATTAATCGTAAATGAAGCCGGAGGGTTCTTTGTAAAAAAATCCTTTAAAATAAGTTCTGCCTGTGTTTTGCTGTAGGTGCCTTCATTATCGGGTGTTGTAAGGTCTAGAGTTGAATTGAAATATTTGGAAACATTGCTCGCGGTTCCCGATTTTATGGCTGTTCCTATATCTGCAATGATATCATTTGTTGAATTCATGAATAATGAAGCTGATATAGTAGTGGTGATTGCCAAAAACATTAATATGACTGAAATCCTTTTCATCTCTGTTGGAATTAAGTGTTACATGTGAAACGCAAAAATTAAGCCAAATAGTCTGGGAGTGCCTGCATTAATTTCTCCTCTGACATATGCAAACCTACATGAATTTTCAGAAATATACAAATCCAAATTGAAAATTCATGTATGGTACACTCAGACCTTGTTAAAACAAAATAATTTGCTGAGTAAATATAAAAAAAAATGATATTGAATTATAACAAAGATAATTTTAATTTTGATTCTTATTTCAGAAATAGATAAATATGAAAATCACCCTGGTTCTCACCGGTAAAACAAACGATTCTTTTGTAAAAGAAGGATTCATGCATTATGAAAAAAGAATAACCCATTATATACCGTTTACAGTATTAACTATTCCTGACCTGAAGAACACCAAAAGCTTTGAGCCATCTCAGACCATGGAAAAAGAAGCTGATCTTCAGTTAAAGAATATTTCTGATACTGATTTTCTTGTTTTGCTTGATGAATCTGGAAAGGAATTTCGTTCCCTCGACTTTGCTGATTTTATTCAGCAGCGGATGAATGCTTCAGTAAAAAATCTTGTTTTCATGGTAGGAGGACCGTATGGATTCTCCGATCGTGTTAAAAAAAAGGCTAATGCTAAGTTGTCGCTTTCGAAGATGACATTTTCACACCAGATTGTGCGGTTGATTTTTATGGAGCAACTTTACAGGGCATTTAGCATTATCCGTAAAGAACCTTATCATCATGAGGGGTAGTATGGATAGTTTTAAAGTGAAAAGTTTCAATGTTACGAGATTAGAAGTAGCAAATTGAACGCATTGAAAACCTTGAACTTTGAACATTCAACTTTAAACTTTTTACTTACTCCACAGCTTTCTCAATGCAATTCCACAGCCGATCGGCTGATTTCTGCCAGCTAAAATTATTACTTCTGATACGGCCTTTTTCAATTAACTGTTGACGAAGAGGCTCATTTGTTGCAATCTGCTGCATTGCATCAGCAATGGATTCTGGCGAAAACGGATCTACAAGGAGCGCTGCATCACCTGCAATCTCAGGCATCGATGTAATATTGGAAGTGATAAGAGGAGTTTCGCAGTTAAATGCTTCTAATATAGGAATACCAAAACCCTCGAAGTAAGAAACATAGGTCATTGCAAGGGCAGAACCTATTATGCGGTTCAGTCTTATTGGATCAACACGCCCCGTGAACACTATATCTTCGTTATGTTTCATACTGGAAAATGTTGTGTCAATTTCTTCAGTCCACCAGCGTTTTTCACCAACTATAAGTAGCTTAATGCCACTGTCAATGCGGTTTTTGAAAATATCAAAGGCTTTGAAAAGGTTGATCAGGTTTTTTCTCGGATGAAGAGAACCAACAAATACAAAATAGGGTTGATTAAAACAATATTCCCAGCGTGTATTTTCCTGCTGAAGCGGGCCAATGGCTTTATAATTTTCATTGCATCCGTTATACACTACATCTATCTTAGCCTCGTCAACTCTGTATTTTGAAACAATATCCATTTTAGAATATTCCGACACTGTAGCTAATCGTGTTGCTTTTCGTGCAAACCTTGGAAAATACCATCGATAATACTTCCTGTACCAAAATGGCAGATCATCAGGATAATATTCAAAGTTCAGATCGTGAATTACATCAACAGTTTTAACACGCGTATAAAGTGGAATCCAGCCGTCAGTCGATAAGAAAAGATCAGCTTTTTTACCAATTAGGAATAGTGGAAACAGTTCGTCAAATCTCAGATGCCAGAGGAATGGGTGACGTGAAGGAGGATAAAGAATAGTGGGCTTTACATTTTCAGAAAAAATAAATTGTTCATCCCATTTCCGGTCGAAGACAAAAATAAATTCATGCTCGGGATGCTGAGTGGTAATCCTTTTAAGGGTTTCATAGCTGAACCACCCAAGTCCTTCCAGTTTATCCTTGATAAGGCTTTGTGCATTGACAACAATCCGCATCTGTTTTTTTCTCTGGTTAATTAAGAGTTTCAAAAGTAATTTTATTTTTCAAAAATCCGATAAAAAAATTAATCGCTCATGATCAAATATTTATATTGAAAAATTGGCATTCAATAAGTATAAACTGAAAAGCTTTATTACCTTTGCCCGATTTTTCTATTGTGTTAAAGAAGTTTCTGAAAAATATAGCTTTAGTATTGTTTCTCAACCTCCTGATTAAGCCATTCTGGATACTGGGGATTGACAGAAGCGTGCAAAATGTTGTAGGTGTTGAAGACTACGGTTTTTATTATTCTATTTTCAGTTTTTCATTTCTTCTGAACATACTGCTTGATTTTGGGATTACCAATTTCAATAACAAGAATATAGCACAGAATAATCATCTTTTACGCAAACATCTTTCAAGTATAATTGTTCTAAAGTTAATACTTGGTGGCGTTTACCTTGTGATCAGCCTTATTGCAGCTTTTATTATCCGATATAATTCATTACAGATTATGCTGCTGGTTGTGCTTGCATTTAACCAGTTTCTCATTTCGTTTGTGCTGTATTTGAGATCAAATCTTTCAGGATTGCATCTTTTCAAGATCGATAGTTTTATTTCTGTGCTCGACAGAAGTATTATGATTATCATTTGTGCAATGCTGCTATGGGGAAACCTTCCAATAACATTTTCTATACGTTGGTATGCTTTTGCTCAAACATTTGCATACCTGCTCACAGCTATCATTACAATGATAATCGTTTTCAGAAAAGCCAAATCAAAATTCCTGAAGCTTCACTGGAACCTTCCTTTCTCCATCATGATTATTAAAAACAGCTTCCCTTTTGCTGTGTTGGTTTTGCTGATGACCTTCTATAATAGAATCGATACTGTAATGATGGAACGTATGCTTCCTGATGCTTCTGTCGCGAACGCAGGAATTTATTCAGGCGAAATGCAGTCGGGAATTTATGCTTCAGCATACAGACTTCTTGATGCTACAAATATGATCGCTTACCTATTTGCAGTTTTGTTGCTTCCATTGTTTTCCAGAATGCTAAAGCACAAGGAATCGATCGAAGATCTCGCAAAGCTTGCATTTTCGATGCTATTTGCAGGTGCGATCATCGTTTCATTCACTTCATATTATTATAGTGAAGAAATCATGCGGATGTTATATCCCATTAATGTGAGCGAAACTTTGGCAGCATATAATATTCGCATGACTGAATCATCCAATGTTTTTGGTCTGTTGATGGGATGCTTTATTCCAATTTCCACTACTTATGTTTTTGGAACACTACTTACGGCTAATGGTAATCTGAAACAGCTTAATATTATGGCGGCAAGCGGAATGGCTCTGAATATTATCCTGAATCTTTTTCTTATTCCACGGTTTTTTGCTGCAGGTTCAGCTTTTGCAAGTTTAACTACTCAGTTTGCGACATCCTTCATACAGGTGATAATTGCTCAACGTATTTTCCGTTTTAAAATCAATTACCGTTTCCTGTTTTCGCTTTTGATCTTTGTTGCAGGTGTAATCGCAATTGGTTATCTGTCGCGGCAAATGGAAAACAGATGGACAACAAACATTATAATAATGATAGGTTTAAGCGGATTACTTGCAATAATTTTGCGAATAATCAGTTTCAGGGATATGTTTAAAATAGTCAGGAATGGCTGATCCTAAATCAGTGGTGACTTAATAGATATTTTTTTATATTTTTGACCATTATTACTAATTAAGCTTCGTGCATTATGAATAAGATTCAAGAAAACAGCGATTTTAATTCCACAAATTTTATTCTGTTTCTTTATAACTGGAGAAAAATATTGATCATTATAGGTGTGATTGCATTGGGTGCTTCAATGCTATTTTCAGCTCCTTTCTTTATTATTCCTAAGTATAAGGCTACGGTTATAATGTTTCCTACATCCACCAACTCCATTTCAAAGGCATTGATGAATGATAATTATGGCGGGAAACAGGATATTCTGGAATTTGGTGCTGAAGAACAGGCGGAACAACTGTTGCAGATTTTGAATTCAAATAAAATCAGGGCACGGATTATTCAAAAATATGATCTTGTTGAACATTATGATATTGATCCTGATTCAAAATATAAGAATACCTTACTTTTCAATGAATACGAAAGTAATATCAGCTTCAGGAGAACAGAATTTATGGCAGTTGAAATTGAGGTGCTTGACAGAGATGCACAAACAGCTGCAGATATAGCTAATGATATTGCTGCTCTTCTCGACTCTACGAAAAATTCAATGCAAAAGGAAAGAGCAATAAAGGGATATAAAATAGTTGAAACAGAATATAAAAGATCTCAGGAAGAAATTTTGCAGATGGAAGATTCGCTGACTTCGTTGCGGAAACTGGGAGTAAATGATTATGAAACGCAGGCTGAAGCATATAATACACAGCTTGCAATAGCTCTGGCTCATAATAATGCAACAGGTGCAAGGGCTTTAGAGGCGAAGTTGGAAAACCTTTCACAGTATGGTGGAGCATATGTTTCAATACGCGATGCATTAGAATATGAAAAGAAACAATTAAGTGCATTAAAATCAAAATACGAAGAAGCCAAGGTAGATGCTGAACAGGAATTACCATGCAAATTCATCGTGAATTCAGCTTACAAAGCAGAAAAGAAATCTTATCCTGTTAGATGGTTGATAGTGGTTGTTTCTACTTTTTCTGCATTGCTGCTAGGGATTCTGGTTCTTATTATAATAGAAAATGTAAAACGCAATAAGTTCACATTTAGTTGAACGTCTGTCGAACCTCAGGAAATTCCGGAAGAGGATCAATCCGATAGCAAGGTTGAACACCATCCGAAAAAAAGCGGGGGAGGCATAAAACAAAAAGTGGTTACGGAAATGTCCGGACCAACGGTGACTTCTGTAAAGCGGGCAAAGCCAGCATTACAAATACCACACATTTCCGTTCCTAAGATCGTAAAATGGCCAAATGAAATAAAATTTGATATGGAAAATATCTTCTCAAATATGAACCTTTTTAAAATTATGATCAAATGGCGAATGCACTTGATCATTATACTGGCTGCAGCTATTGGCTTATCAGTACTGTTCTCATGTTCGTGGTTTATCAAACCTAAGTATAAATCAACAGCTGTATTGTATCCTTCCAACCTGATACCATACTCTTCGGAGACACCCACCGAACTTATGCTCCAGATATTCCAGTCGGATGATATTCGCGACAGCCTTATTTCAAATTTTAAACTTGCTTCGCATTATGATGTTGATCAGAATGACGCTTATTATTACACAAAAGTGATTAAAGAATTTGAAAGCAATGTTGATGTGAGGAAAACAGAATATGAATCGGTAGTTATTGAAGTACTTGATTACGATCCTCAGATGGCATGCAAGATGGTGAAGGAAATGGTGAACCTCTTCAATAAAAAGGCAAGGCGCATGCAACGTGAAAAATCAATGGAAGTTTTGAAAATAGATGAAATTCAGTTGCAGCAAAAGCAAGTCCAGATTGATACATTGCAAAGGCAACTCAACGAATTGCGTGTTGAATATGGTATCCTCGATTACAAAGTTCAAACCAAAGAAGCTTCAAAAGCTTACTATAAAATGCTTGGTGGTAGCGCAAAGGGAAATATGAATTCTGTAACAGGCACCATTGAAAACCTGAGAACCAAAGGCGGCGATTTTATTTTACTTAATGACCTTTTCAATGCCGCCACCAATTCTTACAATAAACTAAAAGAAGATTATGAGGGTGCTTTAAAAGATGTTACTAAAGAACTTACTTACACAAATTATGTAAGCAGTCCAGTTGCTGCTGATAAAAAAACTTATCCGATCCGCTGGCTGATTGTTGTGATTGCAACTCTGACCACCTTTATCTTTTCCATGATCGTTATTATGCTTCTTGAAAATGCAAAAAAGAAGGAAGATGAAAAAATAAGTAAAGAAGAAGGTGCTTGATAGATTAAAAATAAAATGGGTTTATGGAATCTGTGCAATATTCATTGTGCTGAATTGCATATTTATTGTTAATGAGTTTTACTGGTTCTCTGTTATACCTGTCGTCCTGTTGTTGGCACTTTTGTACATTTTTTCGCTTGATATACTATTACTCATTATAGTTTTCCTTACACCTTTATCAATCAATCTTAGTGACTTCGACTTTAACATTGGAGTGAACTTACCTACTGAACCAATGTTGTTCGGAGTTATGTTGCTCTTTTTTATACGGATGATTTTCGATGGAAAATTCGATGGAAAAGTTTTACGTCATCCTGTTACTATTGCAATTATTCTATACCTATTATGGATGCTGATAACTTCTATTACCAGCAGCTTACCAATAGTCTCGTTAAAATTTCTTATTTCAAAACTCTGGTTCATCATACCTTTTTATTTTTTGGGAACCCAGTTATTCAAAGATCCTAAGAATATCCGCAGGTTTATATGGGTGTATTTAATTTCATTTGTGATTGTAATTTTTTATACAACTTATAATCACTCGCGCTACAGTTTTGATGAAATTACATCTCACTGGGTAATGACACCATTTTTTAATGATCATACCTCCTATGGTGCATTGCTTGCCATGTTTCTTCCATTTTCATTTGGGTTTGTCTTCGATAAAAAGCTGAACAAAACACAGCGGTTGTTTGCATTTATCGTTTTCCTTATTTATACGATGGCAATTTTGCTTTCATACAGCCGTGCAGCATGGGTAAGTATAGCCGTCGGTTTTATGATTTTTGTAATTCTTAAGATGAAGATAAATTATAAAATTGTTATCGCAGGACTTATTGCGGTTTTAGGACTATACATGATGTTTCGTTTTGAGATTATAATGAAACTTGAGAAGAACAAGCAGGATTCATCTAAAGATTACATCGAACACATTCAATCCATTTCAAATATTTCAACTGATGCATCAAACCTGGAGCGAATCAATCGTTGGCAATGTGCTCTACGTATGTTTAAGGAAAGGCCTGTCTTTGGCTGGGGACCTGGGACATACCAGTTCAAGTATGCACCATTTCAACTTTCTTCAGAAAAAACAATTATCAGTACAAATGCCGGAGATAAAGGAAATGCGCATAGCGAATATATCGGGCCACTTGCGGAGGAGGGATTCTTAGGATTACTTTCAGTGCTTGCGATTGTTGGATTGATAACTTACACAGGAGTAAAAATTTATAAACGATCGAAGTCAACTGAAATAAAATTCATTTTGTTGTTGGCGATCATTTCATTGTTCACCTATTTTATACATGGTCTTCTGAATAACTTTCTTGATACCGATAAAGCTTCTGTTCCTTTCTGGGGGATTGTAGGACTTATTGTGGCGCTTGATGTATACTATTCTAATGAGAAGGATCCTGAAACGAACGGTTCCAACTAATTAAAACTTCTTAAAAACATTTTGATTTTTATATTGACGTTATTGTGAATAACGATTTACTCTTGCAGAGTATCGCAAGACTATCAAAGGCAATAGATAATATTTGAAAACGAAAAGCGGATTAAAGAGAATTTAATTTTTCATCAATTTCAGGAAGTCTGCGTATCAATGCAAGTTCTTTCCATTTTTTTCGAGCATCATCTGCCGGGATTCCCCAGTAAGTTTTACCGCCTTTCAGCGATTTATCCACACCTGATAATGCAAGAATAATAGCGCCTTTGCCTATAACTAAATCTTTGTTGATAGATACCCGTGCCCATATAATCACATCATCTTCAATTGTAGTTACTCCTGCAATAGCACAGTGCGCACCGATTAGAACGTTCTTTCCGACTATTGTATCATGCCCGATCTGAACATGGTTGTCGAGTTTGCTTCCTTTGCCAATGATAGTATCGCCTGAAACACCAATATCAATAGAAGTTAGCGCACCAATTTCTACATCGTCTTCAATAATTACTCTACCGCATGATTCAAGTTTGTCGTATCCTTCAGGGCGTCGTTTAAAATAATAACCATCTGCACCAATTACCGTATTGCTGTGTATAATTACATTATCACCAATAATGCAATGGTCATAAATGGTTGCATTTGCATGGATAATACAATTTTTCCCGATTTTTACATGGTTGCCGATAAATGCATTGGGCTGTATGATGGTGCCTTCGCCAATTTCAGCAGAATCACTGACAGCTTTAGTAGCCGGTTCGAAAGATCTGTATTTTTTTACAATTGAAACATAATCACGGAAAGGGTCATCAGAGAAAAGTAATGCTTTGCCGACAGGGCATGGTACCTGCTTGTTTATAATGATCGTTGTTGCGTTTGAATTCAGTGCTTTGTCGTAATACTTTGGATGATCAACAAAGGTAAGGTCACCATTTTCTACTCTGTGAATTTCATTGATTCCTGTGATAATATGTCCGGGATTACCTGCAAATTCTGCTTTTATCATCCCCGCCAAATCCTTCAGCGTTATAGCAGTTTCAAATTTCATACAATAATTTTAAAAGTTTTTATTTACTCTTTCAGAATAGGAACTGGTTCTGGTATCCACTTTTATTTTTTCGCCAGAATTGATGAAAAGAGGAACATTAACAGTCGCACCGGTTTCGAGTGTTGCCTGTTTCTGCGCATTGGTAGCTGTATCACCTTTTAATCCTGGTTCTGTATACGTAATAAGTAATTCAACAAATGCTGGAAGTTCGCAGGAGAGAGGGGTTTCTGTATCAGCATGAAAAACAATTTCCACACCCTGTCCTTCTTTCAGAAACTGTGGTGCATTGATCAGCTCTGTAGGAATATTAACCTGTTCGAATGTTTCACTATGCATGAAATTATATCCGGATTCATCCTTATAGAGGAATTGGTAAGGTCTTCTTTCCACACGCTGGATTTCTATTTTTGCACCTGACTGGAATGTGTTTGGAATTACTTTTCCTGTCTTGATATTTTTAAGTTTTGTCCTGATAAAAGCGCCGCCCTTGCCTGGTTTTACATGCTGAAATTCTACAATATAGAAAAGATCGTTATTGTATTCGATGCATAAACCATTTCTAATGTCTGCTGTTGTTGCCATAAAAAAAATTAAGTAATTATTTGGTCGGCAAATTTAATCAATTCTGCTAAACAACAAACCATTGCAGCCATTTTTAATTAGATACGACATTATCGAATTTTGTATTTGGCTGACAAAAGCTGTAATAAGGTCGATGGTGACAATTACAGTAACTATCAAAAATAAAGAAGCTATTTTTTAAAACAATAAAAGTCTCACTTCGATTATCGCAATTACGAAATTGACACAGATAGTCTGTTCTTATAGGAGTGCAAGTATTATCAAGAATAATTATCTTTCAAAATTTAGTCTTGAATATCCTTTCATAATTCCACGGCTGGAGTTATTGATAAAGGAAACAATTTCATCTCTTTCTGATGTTGCTGGCATTTCTGCTTCGATGATAGCCAGGGCCTGGCTCACATTATAACTTTTCTGATAAATTATTCTGTATATGTCCTGAATTTCTTTAATCTTTTCTGGTGAAAACCCTCTTCTCCTTAAACCAATTGAATTGATTCCAACAAATGAAAGAGGTTCGCGTGCTGCTTTTGTAAAAGGAGGGACATCTTTTCTTACCAGTGAGCCGCCTGAAATCATCACATGAGGGCCTATGTTGCAAAACTGGTGAACAGCAGACTGTCCTCCAACTATTGCATAATCTTCTATGTTGATATGTCCGGCAAGCAATGCAGCATTAGCGATGATGCAATGTTTTCCGACATTGCAATCATGTGCAATGTGCGCACAAGCCATGATTAAAGAATTATCTCCGATAACAGTTTCAAAACTTGCTTTTGTTCCTCTGTTAATAGTAACAAATTCACGAATCGTGACATTATCACCAATGCGTACAAAAGTTTCTTCGTTGTTGAATTTAAGGTCTTGCGGAATAGCAGAGATCACAGCACCAGGGAAAATTCTGCAGTTCTTACCAATACGTGCGCCTTCCATAATGGTAACGTTGGATCCAATCCATGTTCCTTCACCTATTTCAACATTTTTGTGAATGGTCACAAATGGCTCAATCACAACATTGTTTGCGATTTTTGCTTGTGGGTGTACGTATGATAAGGGTTGATTCATGATTCTTTGTTTTTAATGATCTGAGCTAAAAGTTCTGCTTCCATTACTATTTTGTTTCCAACATAAGCAGTTCCCTGCATATGGCAAATTCCTCTTCTGATAGGTGATACTAGGTTAAGTTCAAATATTAAAGTGTCGCCAGGTACAACTTTATGCCTGAATTTTACATTGTCTATTTTTAAAAAGTAAGTATTGTAATTTTCAGGATCGGGTTTGGCATGCAGGAAAAAAACACCTCCGGTTTGTGCCATCGCTTCTACCTGTATAACCCCGGGCATTACAGGTTCTGCGGGGAAATGGCCTACAAAAAACCCTTCGTTCATTGTAACATTTTTTAAACCTACTATTCTGGTATCAGAAATATCGATGATTTTGTCAACGAGCAACATCGGGTAACGGTGAGGAATAATCTTCTTTATCTGATTGATGTCATATATCGGAGTTGCATTGACATCATACTGGTATGCTTCTTTTTTCGTTTTGGTTTGTCTGATAAATTGTTTGATTTTTTTCGCAAACTCCACATTTGAATGATGTCCCGGCCTTGTGGCGATTATATGGGCTTTTAGCGAAGTGCCAATTAGTGCAAGGTCACCGACTACATCAAGTAGTTTATGACGGGCAGGTTCATTAGAGAATCGCAGTTCCAGGTTGTTCAAAATACCTTCTTTTAAAACAGCAACTTTTTCTCTTTTAAATAAAGTAGCGAGCCGGGTCAGTTCTTCATCGGAAATTACCCTGTTAACAAAGACTATCGCTCCGTTAAGGTCTCCTCCTTTGATCTGGTTATTATTAATTAAATATTCTAATTCATGAAGAAATACAAATGTCCTGCAGGATGCTATTTCGTCCCGAAACTGGCCCAAATTAGCTAGTGTAGCATTTTGGGTACCCAGAACATTGGTTTCGAAATCGATCATTACTGAAACTTTGAATTCATCAGACGGAATGGCAATGATTTCTACTTTTTTCGAAGGATCATGGTAAACAATGTTCTCTGTAAGCTGGAAATATTCTTTTTCTGCATTTTGCTCAACAATACCGGCATTTAGCAAAGCATCCACAAACATTACTGAACTGCCATCGAGGATAGGTGGTTCAGGACGATCGAGCTCAACAATGATGTTGTCTATTTCAAGACCGGCAATTGCAGCCAATACATGTTCTACAGTTTGAATACGAACGCCATTTTGTTCAATGGTTGTGCCGCGTGAAGTATCAACAACATTAAAAGCATCTGCATCAACAACTGGTGTTCCTTCAAGATCGGTACGACGGAATTTGTATCCGTGGTTTTCGGGTGCAGGAAGAAAAGATATTTTTACATCTTCACCTGAATGAAGACCAACACCGGAAATGGTTACAGGCTCTTTTATAGTTTTCTGTCTTTGTATCATAGTGGGGCAAAAGTATAAAAATAAAAAAAGACTAACAAACGGATGGAATTTTATTAGTCTTGTAAACTATTGATGTGTAAATTTGATCAGTCTTTTGTTTTTAGTTTTTTCTCCAGTGCTTCTATCCGCTCAACCAATGAAGGAAACTTACGGAAATATATATAGGATTTCTGGTAATCTTTTACTTTGTAAGCAGGCGATCCCTGAACGATAGCACCTTCTTCTTCTATATTCGATCCAATACCAGATTGTGCTGCGATCTTTACGTTATCGGCAATTTTAAGATGGCCGATAATACCAACTTGCCCGCCTATCATACAATTTTTCCCAATCTTAGTAGAACCTGCAATTCCGGTCTGCGAAATTATAACAGTGTTTTCGCCGATTTCACAATTGTGAGCAATTTGAATAAGGTTGTCAAGTTTCACACCTTTACGAATAATTGTTGAACCAAGTGTTGCACGGTCAATCGTTGTGTTGGCGCCAATTTCAACATTGTCTTCAATTATAACATTTCCAATTTGTGTTACCTTCATGTAATGGTTTTCAACATTGGGTGTAAATCCAAAACCGTCTGCACCAATCACTACTCCTGAATGCAGGGTACATGCCTGACCTATAACATTGTCGCTGTATATCTTTACTCCAGGAAAGATTGAAGTGCTTGCACCAATAATGCAATTGTCACCAATGTAAGCTTGAGGATATATTTTTGCATTATCAGCGATTTCAACGTTTTCACCAATGAAAGCAAATTCCCCGATATAAACATTTTTACCAATGATGGCACTCTTTGCAATATAAGATAAAGTGGAAATACCAACTTTGTTTCGTCGGATTTCATTATAAATTTCAAGTAGTTTTGCAAAAGCTTTGTAGGCATCTTCAACACGAATTAAAGTAGCAGCCACAGGTTGTTCGGCAACAAAATCTTTACTTACGATAACTACAGAAGCATCTGTAGTATAAATATATTGTGTGTACTTTGGATTCGCAAGAAAAGAAAGTGTTTCAGCCTTGCCTTCTTCTATTTTTGAAAGCTTGCTTACTTCAATTTCTGGATTGCCTTCAATTTCACCATTCAAAAGTTCGGCAATTTGTTTAGCGGAAAATTTCATCAGTTTGGGACGCATTAAAAACGGCGCAATATACCAATATAAATCAATTTCTGCACCAACTTTTTCTATCTTTTATTAACAGTGTTTTTCAATTCTTTAGGGTAACATAAAAAGTATTTGGTAACAGTTCGGCTTAACACAGAAATATTCAGCTGGTCTGAAGCATCGGTAATATCCTTTATGCTGTCATCTTTAAACAGAATATTGATTTTAACGCTCTGAGGGTTATAAGCATTATTTTCAACCTTATCAGTAAATACAAAATATTCGCAATCTTCATTGGAAATATTAAGGTTATGAATTGTTTGTTTTCTCATTTGTTCAATGAGCGATTCCTTGAATGGCTCATTCTGCAATTCAATATGAAAAAGATGCCGGTTCACCATATTGTTGCAAAGTAATGACAGAACTGGATCTTTATCATCGCACCACACTTTTACTGAAGTGTAAATATCAAAATCATCGAGTTTGGAAAATATATCGAGAAGATGAGGCTTGGTTTCAAAATCTTTTTTGTGGTATTTGTTATAAAGAAATTCTTTTAAAGCCGGAGTTGCAAAAAGTTCATGTCCATGTTCAGCCAGTTTTTTTACCCGTTGCAAAATTTTTATGAGAAGATATTCTGCCGCAAGAACCGTTTTGTGCAAGTAAACTTGCCAGTACATAAGCCTGCGGGCAATGATGAATTTTTCAATGGAATAAATCCCTTTGGCTTCAATCACAAGTTCATCATTCACAACATCCATCATTTTAATAATGCGCTCGGTGCTTATCACTCCTTCGGAAACACCTGTGAAAAAACTATCGCGCTTTAAGTAATCGAGCCTGTCAACATCCAGCTGGCTTGAAACAAGTTGGTGGAGAAATTTTTTATGGTACTTGTTTTTGAAAATATCGATAGCAAGTTGCAGCTTTCCGTTAAATTCCAAATTAAGTCTCTCCATGAAAAGTTTTGAGATATGCTCATGCGAAAGCCCGTAAACAATGCAGTTTTCGAGTGCATGTGAAAAAGGACCGTGCCCAATATCATGCAAAAGTATGGCAGCATTTACTGCCTGTGATTCTTCTTCAGTTATTTCATGGCCCTTGGAGCGCAATACTTCAATAGCTTCAGCCATCAGGAACATTGCACCCATAGCATGATGGAAGCGGGTATGCAATGCACCGGGATAAACCAGGTGTGTAAGGCCAAGTTGTTTTATCCTGCGCAACCGCTGAAAATAGGGGTGCTCAATAATATCGAAAACGAAATCGTCCTGAACAGAAATAAAACCGTACACAGGATCGTTGAAAATTTTTCTTTTGTTTAACTGCTTACTTTCCACTAACTTTGTATTATTATCATTTATACTGAAGTCAATATTACAAAAAAATTACAATATAAAATTCAATGATGAGTTTTTAACTAGTACCAATATAAAAAAGTTTATGGATAAAATTACCATATTGTGGGCAGATGATGAGATTGAATTGTTGAAACCACATATATTATTTCTGCAGGAAAAGGGATTTGAAGTAATTACCACGAATAGCGGAAACGAAGCTCTTGATATTATTAAGACACGACCTTTTGATATTGTTTTTCTTGATGAAAACATGCCTGGTTTGTCAGGGCTTGAAACATTAAAACAACTTAAAAATATTGCTCCGCATATTCCGGTTGTAATGATCACGAAAAGTGAAGAGGAGACCATAATGGAAGATGCTATTGGCAGCAAGATTGCCGATTATCTTATTAAGCCTGTGAACCCGAACCAGATTCTGCTTGCTATTAAAAAGAATCTTGATCATAAACGTCTCATCAGTGAAAAAACCACATCCGATTATCAGCAGGAATTCCGAAATATCTGGATGACGATAAGTGATAAACTCGATTTTAACCAGTGGGCTGATGTTTATAAAAAAATCATACGCTGGGATCTTGAATTAGAAAAATCGAAAGACCAGGGAATGATGGAAGTGCTGAAATCTCAGTATTCGGAAGCCAATGCCTCGTTTGCAAAATATGTTGAAGCGAATTATGTAAACTGGCTTCACACTGCTGCACCAAACAGACCTGTACTTTCGCACACTGTTGTAAGGGAAAAACTTTTACCCCAGCTTACATTGGACGGTCCGATTTTTTTTATTGTGATGGACAATTTGCGCTACGATCAGTGGAAAGTGTTACAGCCCATTTTTGAAGAGTATTACCGGACAATCCAGGATGATATTTATTATGCCATACTTCCTACTGCTACGCAGTATGCAAGAAATGCCCTTTTTGCCGGTCTAATGCCAACCGAAATAGAAAAGATTTATCCTGACCTTTGGATGAATGAAGATGAAGAAGGTACGAAAAATCAATATGAGGAAGAGTTATTTGCTTCGCAGATGAAACGTTTCGGAAAGGATATAAAATTCTCTTATCACAAAATTCTGAACCTGCATTTCGGTAAAAAGCTTGTGGAAAATCTTCCGAATTTGATGGAAAATAAGCTGAATGTAATTGTTTACAATTTTGTTGACATGCTTTCGCATGCACGCACAGAAATGGAAGTAATAAAAGAACTGGCCGATGATGAAGCTGCATACCGTTCGCTTACTTATTCATGGTTTGAACATTCACCGTTAATGGATATAATAAAATACGCTGCTGAGAAGAAAGCGCATATTATAATTACTACAGATCACGGCTCCGTAAGAGTTCAGAACCCATCAAAAGTACTTGGCGACAAAAATACAAATACCAATTTACGGTATAAACTTGGGAAGGCTTTGCAGTACGAGAAGAAGGATGTTTTTGAAATCAGAAATCCGGCAGATGCATTTCTTCCAAAAATGAATGTCAGTACGGCTTATGTATTTACAAAAGAAAATAAATTCTTTGCATATCCGAACAATTACAATCATTATGTGAATTTCTACAGAAATACTTTCCAGCATGGAGGTATTTCCCTCGAAGAAATGCTGATCCCCTTTATCACAATGTCACCTAAATAAACTATGAATCTGATTGCTCATACTCCTGAAGAACTCGACAGCATTGCGGAGCAATTATTACAGTTGCATGCCGGCAAAAAGGTTTTTGCCTTTTACGGATTGATGGGTGCCGGCAAAACAACATTTATCAAGAGTATATGTAAGAGGCTTCATGTAACCGATACTGCAATCAGTCCATCTTTTGGCATTATCAATGAATATAATACTTCAAAAGGTGCTTCTGTTTTTCACTTCGATTTTTATCGAATTAAAAGTGTTACTGAATTTCTGGACCTCGGATGTGAAGAATATTTTTACAGCGATTCCTATTGCTTCATTGAATGGCCTGAGAAAATTGAGGATTTCCTTCCCGAAAATCATGTCCCTGTTTATATTGAAGAATTCGAGGGAAAAAGATTTATCAAATTTTAACCACTGTTTGAAGAAAAATTTGTAACTTTAGGCATTGAATCATAGTAAAATGGTTCCTTGTCCAGATGGTAATTGTGTTTGGAATTTTACAATTATTTTTTCGTTGATGACAAAAAAACATACAGTTATCAACAATTACGAACCACAAACTACAAACAATTTGAAATATGATGGCGGAAATAAAACCTGAATTTTTATCAGCTGGGCAGTTGATGCCGCAAGAGGAAATGCTTGAAGTGAAACGTCAGAAGAAAAGTGTTTCTATCGGTGTTCCCAGGGAAACTTCATTTCAGGAAAACAGGATTGCTTTGGTTCCCGAGGCTGTCGGATTGCTTGTTCAGAACGGTCATCAGGTGCTGATTGAAACCAACGCAGGTAAAGCAGCTTATTTCCCCGATAATGAATTCAGCGAACACGGAGGGCAAATTGTTTACAGTGCCGAAGAGGTTTTCAAAGCTGATATAATTTTGAAAGTTGGACCTCCTTCTGAAAGTGAGATAGATTTATTGAAGAGCAGGCAAACATTGATCTCTGCACTGCATGTTACAATTCAGAACCAGAATTATTTTAAAAAACTTGCTGCAAAAAAAATCACAGCATTATCGTTTGAACTGATAAAAGATAAAACCGGATCATTTCCTGTTGTCCGTGCTATGAGCGAGATTGCAGGGAATACATCGGTGCTTATCGCTGCGGAATATTTAAGCGATCCGGTATATGGCAAAGGTGGAATGCTTGGAGGATTTTCAGGAATTACTCCCACAGAAGTTGTGATACTTGGTGCTGGAACTGTTGGGGAATTCGCAGCCCGCGCTGCAATGGGTCTTGGAGCACTTGTCAAGATTTTTGATAATTCACTTTATAAACTCAGGAGACTTCAGAATAATCTGAACACAAGAATATTTACATCCATAATTCAACCCAAGGTTTTACTGAAGTCACTAAAAACTGCTGATGTTGTTATTGGTGCATTGCATGCTAATGAAGGCCGGGCTCCAATTGTTGTGACAGAGCAAATGGTAATGGAGATGAAGTCTGGCTCAGTGATTATTGATGTGAGTATTGACCAGGGCGGATGTGTGGAGACTTCACGTGTTACCAATCATTCAGAACCAGTTTTTCAATTTAATAATGTTACACATTATTGTGTTCCTAATATTGCATCAAAAGTTCCACATACCGCATCGTATGCATTGAGCAATTTCTTTGCCCCGATATTATTGGATCTGGGTGAAAAGGGTGGTGTGGAGAATAAACTAAAAAACGATTATGGTGTACGCCAGGGCGTATATCTTTATAATGGAATTCTGACTAATAAATTTATAGGTGAATATTACGGAATATCATACCAGGACATTGATTTGCTGATGGCTGCATTTCATCAGTAAGCCTTCAATAATTTTCCGTTTTTTATTATTTCTCCATCTTTATTTTCAAGAAGGTAAAAATAAAGTGTAGTTTTCAGCGATTGAAGGTCAATAGCGATATCAGTTACAGATTTTTTTTCCAATATCAGTTTTCCTTGAGCATCAAATAATTTGAAACTATACTGATATAAATTATTGGGATTTGTAATATAGATTTTATCACTGAATGGATTTGGATAAATGCTGATTCTTTCTGAAAATTTTATGTTTTCTGTTGTTCCTACAGAAATATCATATGCTCTCGCGAAATAAAGTGTTGCACCAGTCGCAGCTTTAGCTATCTGGTATACATAACTTGTATCAACATGGCTAAGATAGTCATTAGTAGAATGCACATAATTTGATGTTCTGTTTTCATAGTATCCGGTGATGATTTCGCCATTCTGCTGAAAAGGAACATAATCGCTTCCGTAAGCGTTGGAAAGTTTTGTTTTAAGATCAGAATAAAGTTGTGTTAGCGTTCTTAGTGAATCAGTGAAAGCAGCAGACGTTATGTTATTTGAAGAAGGACTTGACTGGTCGCTTTCGCATTTAATGGTATCATTGGAATAACCTGCAACACCGCCAACTTCATCAATATTGAATACTATGCGGATCTGCATGTTCTGTGGGTTGACTATATTATTTACATAATAATCGCTTCCAACAGTACCAAGTTCCTCGGCGCTGAAATGAATAAAACGAACCGAATATTCGGTATTGATATTTTGAAGTAACCTTGCTATTTCAAGTATAATGGAGGTTCCGCTACCGTTATCGTTTGTACCTGTTCCATTATTTGTGTCATAATGTGCATCTACAATTACAAACTCATTAGGATACAATGTTCCTGTTTTTGTGACAATAATGTTATACATTTCATCACTCCAGGCTGAAAAAGTATCGATCTGAATATCAGTGTAACCATAACTTGTATACTTTGCAAGTAGCCAGTCTCTGGTGTTATTTAAGGCATTGGTACCTGGTTCTTTTATTCCAAGAGTTTCAAATTTATGAAGGTATTGATAAATGGAATCGTAAGAAACATTAGCTACAATGCTTTGATAAAAAGGATTGATTGTTTGGGATTTCAAGGTGCTGCAAAAAAAAGCACTCAGAAGTAATGCGAAAGTAAGTTTTGTTTTCAATTTTAACTTGTTTAGGTCACCCTGATGTGAAGCAAATTTACGCTGCTGACATTTTTAAAGCAAGTGTTGATTGCGGAATTAGACAAATATGGAAATGACGTAGATAAAAAAGGGCGGCCGCAGGCCGCCCTTAAATCAAAAAATTCTTATTAGGGTTGAATTATTATCACGTCATAAGTGTAATTCTTCACAACGCTGCTAACTGTAACATTATTTACATTCACATGATAGGTGACATCAGTGGCACTGGAAGTGCTGACCCCTGAGGGTTCCCAAACAATCGTGTTGTCGCCGTATCCATTATCTGTGGAGGAAACAATAGAACATGCTATTGCTGCACCAGCACCATCAGTCATAGATACTGTTGCTGAAGAAAAATTTGCACTTGGCACACTGAGTGACCATCTGGCGTATACCAATGGAGCTGGTACGTACCCTTTCGGTGGCCATGCAATATATTCAGGAACCGTGGCAGGAGTAGTTGTGCCTCCTATTACCCAAAGTGCTTGTGCACCCGAAGTGGAGCCAGCACCCATCACGTTGGCTTTGGTATAAAGTATCCAGCGACGATGTCCCACCATATAATTTCCGGAACCATAATCACTCATGTACATTGTAATCGCACCTGAAGAATTTCCTCCAAGAGCAAGGTTTGAACTTCCTGCAGCTGAAGCGCCATCGGCAGTATAACATGTCCATGATGTGGGTGGGGTATGATCGAGTGCATTGTTTGCCTGCATCATTAGTGCTGCTTCCTGGCATTTGGCATTTTTAGCAGCATCAAAAGTGATGGCAGATGAAACTCCGGCCATTTTCCTGAAATAATTAATACGCTGTAAAGTTTTATTCATTGCATCAGTGGAGTATGTTCCTGCGGTGCATGTGGATGTGCTTCCTGTCCAGCCTGCATCGGTAACAGCCGATCCTAGGTAATTGGTATTGTATTCGCTGATAATTCTTTCCCTCTCTGTTTGAACCGGAGTGCTGTCGTCAGTATCGTCATCATCTTTCTTGCAGGAGAGGAAGAATGTGGAAATTCCCATCATTAAAAAGCTTATGAAAAAAAGGTTTTTCTTCATATAATTCATGTTTTAGGATTAGAGTTAAACAAAAATAATGTTTTTTTTATTCAATCACCTATGTTAACAAAGTTTTATTCAATGATTCCAACCAGCTGATATTTCTTTTATTTTTGTCTTATTAAAAAAATATCATGAAGAAAATATTTCTTGTAACTTTTGTAGTTTTTGCAATGAATTGCCAGGCACAGCAGGATAATCTGAACAATCCGCTTCCACGTCCAAAAAATTGTGATACGGAAAATTCATGTCCGCGTAATACATTATTTCATGAAACTACATTTCGTTTTACAAAGCTGGGTTTAAACTGGAATTCGATAAACTGGGATCATACACTTGTTTGCCGCGAAAGATATCTGATAAGCCTGAGGCTTGGTATTGATTATTATTCCATGAACAAAATTAGATCTGTCGGTGCTCCCCTTGAACTGAACCTTATGATAGGCGGTGGTGCGTTGATGTTCGAAACCGGTATTGGATTAAACTATCTTTATATTTACAGAAATTATGATGAAATTACTTCCACTCGTTTCGACGATAACCTGAGTTATCTTGCTGCCACTGGCAGACTGGGACTGCGATATGAAAAACTACACAGCCTGTTTTTTCGTTTAGGATATACTCCTATGTATTCCCTAATAGGCAATGATCAGATAACCATCACCAATAAAAAAGACGTCGCTGTAATTCACGACAAGCCTTTCTATTCAATGTTTGGAGCGGGAATAGGGTATACCTTTTAATTAGTTTAGAGTTTTGAGTCGGGAGTTATGAGTTAAGAGTTGAATGTTTTTTTGGTTCAACAATTAAATTTTATACTTGCGCAAATGCTATAATATTTCCATCTAGATCTGCGCCGTAAGCTGCGAAATGTCCCCAGTCGCGCATTTCAGGAGGACTAATTGATTTTCCTCCATAGCCAATTAAATTTTTAAAAGCTTTTTCAACATCAGCAACAGCAAGGTAAAGCTCGCATCTCGGAATTCCATTGCCTGAAGAAGATGAAGGCGTTTTGTCTCCAAGAATTTTCGCAATACCTGATTCTGGCATCAGTCCAAGCAATGTTTTTTCATTCAGATCAAACTCAGTCATGCCCGGTACATCGAGTTTAGGTTCTTTGTTTAAGATTGCTTTGTAGAAATCTCTGCTGCGCCGCTGGTCGGCAACGTAGAGGATGATCATGTCTGTTACTGGATTCTTGTTTGTCATTTGTTTTTCTTGTTTTTTTATATGTAATTTCAAATTCCGGAAACTGTTTTGATTTTATCAACTTTCATCAAAAATGTTGCATACCTGACGGCATGCGTGTTTTCATTATATTTCGTTTTACCAACACTGTGCCCTACGAGTCATCCCGTCAGGGATGATACATTGGTAAAATCAAAAGCCGAATTGTAATAGAAGCTCCGTCAGGAACGAAATAAAAAATGGATGATGAATCATGAAATAAAATCAAAATAGTTTCTTTTTAACTTCTCAAAAATAGCGAAAATAATTTCTTGCATCTTGCATAAAATCAAGTATGGACAGATGGTAAGAAAATCCTATATTTCCTCTGTAGATTATTTTATTTTTATAAGGTCATAGGGCTGCCTGCCGGACAGGCAGGGAACCGTACATGAATTTTCATTGGGTACTTGTGTATTACCGAAAATTCATGTAGGTTTGTTAAAACAATTGATTCAATATTGTGTCGCAAGCTGATTTATTACTTATTACACCGCCGTTTATTCAGTGGAATACACCTTACCCTGCAACTCCATGCCTGAAAGGTTTTCTGCAGGAAAAAGGTTTCCGTGTTGCTCAGCTTGATCTGAGTATTGCTTGCATTCTGGAAATATTTTCAGCTAAAGGATTGCAAACGATATTCGATTTTGCTAAGAACAAGAAGGGCTCTGCGAATGCAAAAAAAATCATGCAGTCGAAAAATGAATACATCAGGCATATTGATGCTGTGATAACTTTTCTGCAAGGCAAAGACAGTACGTTTGCATATGCAATAAATAATGGCGTTTTACCCGAAGCTAAAAGATTCAACATACAACAGGATTTGGAATGGCATTTCGGTGCCGATGGCATTCAGGATAAAGCAAAATTCCTGGCCACTTTATTAATTGAAGATATTGGTGATTTTATCCAAGAATGTGTTGACGATCGTTTTGGTTTCAGCCGCTATGCTGAACAGATAGGATTAAATGCACTAAGTTATCAGACTATTTTGGACGAACTTAAAATCGAAACACCTATTACCAAAATAATGTGTGAACTGTTGGATAGTTCCATTAAAAAACATAAACCTAAAATTGTCGGTTTTACAATTCCTTTTCCTGGAAACCTTTTAATGGCGTTGAAATCAGCGGAATTTATAAAAAAGAAATATCCTGAAATATCTATTGTTATCGGTGGTGGGTTTGTTAACACAGAATTGCGACAACTCAGCAAGGAGAAGCTTTTTTATTTGGTTGATTATGTCTGCTTAGATGATGGGGAACTCAGTCTTCTGAATTTATTGAATTATGTTGTAAAGAAGAAAGGTCAATTAACCAGAACTTTCAAATTAGTAAAAGGCAAAGTTACCTACATCAATAATCCTGACGAAAAAGATTTTACACAAAAAGATTGCGGGACGCCCGATTATGAAGACCTGCCTTTGAATGATTATATTTCTGTTTGCGAAACCACCAACCCAATGCACAATTTGTGGAGCGATGGCCGTTGGAATAAAATGGCACTGGCACATGGCTGTTATTGGCATCGTTGTTCTTTTTGTGATGTCTCATTAGATTATATTAAGCGTTACAGCACTGCTGATGCAAGTATATTGTGCGACAGGATAGAAGCTTTAATTAAACAATCAGGGCAATGCGGATTTCATTTTGTGGATGAGGCTGCATCTCCTGTTGTGTTGAAAAAATTAGCTGAAGAAATTATCCGTCGCAACCTCAGCATTAGCTGGTGGACAAACATTCGTTTTGAAAAAACATTTACAAATGAATTATGTGAATTGCTCGCAGAATCAGGATGTGTGGCTGTTTCAGGCGGACTTGAAGTTGCTTCCGATCGTTTATTGGAAAAAATGGAAAAGGGAGTAACCATCGAGCAGGTCGCAAAGGTCACTGCTGCTTTCCAAAATTCAGGGATCATGATTCACGCATATCTTATGTATGGTTTTCCAACACAGACAGCGCAGGAAACTATAGATTCGCTGGAAATTGTTCGGCAATTATTCAGCAATAAACTTTTACAAAGTGCCTTCTGGCATCGCTTTGCAATGACGGTTCACAGCCCTGTTGGAATGGACCCTGAGAAGTATGGTGTGAAAAGAATTCCTCATCCTGAAAATGCTTTTGCACAAAACGGCTGCAATCATATTGACAAGACAGGTTGCGATCATGAGAAATTCAGTGAGGGGTTGAATAAATCATTATATAATTTTATTCACGATAATGGCCTCGATTTTAAATTGCAGCAATGGTTTGATTTTAAAATTCCAAAAACGAAAATTCCGGTGGATTATATTGAACAATGTTTGAAGAAAAAGTAGACAAGATGACATGCCTCGCGTTGCGAAGCAAGGCGGGCAAGTCATAAGCAGGAAGGGCGATTGTGCAGAGGTTATTTACAAATTAGATTAATCTAAAGTCATATATTTTGCAAATCTAAATTCTAAAATCACAGATCTAAAATCTAAAATCGTAAATCAAAAATACATTATCTCTAATCATGAACAATAACGATATACTCCGCCGCATCCGCTACACCTTCGATTTCAGTGATTCGAAGATGATTGAAATATTTGCCTTGGCCGATAATCAGGTAACCCGGGCACAAATCAGCGATTGGTTAAAAAAAGATGATGACCCGGCTCAACTAAATCTTAATGACCGTAACCTGGCAATTTTCCTGAATGGACTGATTAACTATAAACGCGGGAAAAAAGAAGGCACCCAAGCAGAGGCAGAAAAACATTTAACTAACAATATCATTTTTCGAAAATTAAAAATTGCATTAAACCTGAAAGATGATGATATCCTGGGAATCCTTTCGCTGGCGCATTTTCGCATAAGCAAACATGAATTGAGTGCATTTTTCCGTAATCCTGAGCAGGAACAATACCGGCTTTGTAAAGACCAGATTTTACGAAATTTTCTGCAGGGCATGCAGCTCAAATACCATGTTGAGCTGAAATGAAATTTTGAAATAATTTCTTATTTTATTCATTATAAATGAGTGTAAGTATAAAGTAGAAATATCTTCAACACAGCAACACATAGGTTATATGCAACCAATAAAAACGAAATAACTGACTTTTACAAATAATTAAAAATTTAAAAGTGCGGAGTCAGCACGATAATCACTGACAAAAATAAAATGAAAAAATTTACGATTATCCTGACAGTTTTAATTATTACATCAATTGCAGCAAATGCTCAATGGCAGCAAACAACCTGCCCGCATAGCGGAAGAACTAATTGTTTTGCCATAAGTGGAAGTAATGTTTTTACCGGCATTGAAAATGATGGCATTTATTTATCAACCGATGAAGGTGCAACCTGGACGCTTGTAAATACAGGTTTAACAAATACTGGTGTTCGCTCTTTAGCAATAAGCGGAAGTAATATTTTTGCAGGAACTGCTGGAAGCGGTCTGTTTCTATCAACAAATAATGGAAGCAACTGGGCAGCTATAAATAATGGTTTGACAAATACCGATGTACGTGCAATACTTGCAGTGAGCCCATACCTTACTTTGGGAACAAATGGTGGTGGAACATTTACTTCAAGCGATAATGGGAACAATTGGTCAGCGAACAATAGTGGGTTAACAAATCTTAATGTTATTACATTAGGTATGGTTGGCTATACTCCTTTCGCCGGAACATCAGTAGGAGTATTTGTGTTTGACTATGCTGGCACATATTCTTGGTCGGCTGTAAATAACGGATTGACAAATTTGGATGTCTATACGTTATTAGGGAATGGAACAGATCTATATGCGGGTACGCAAGGCGGAGGTATATTTAAATCTACAAATAATGGCACAAATTGGTCTGCAATGAATACTGGTTTAACATTTAATTATATTACTTCATTCGCAGTAAGTGGAACAAATATTTTTGCCGGGACTAATGGTGGCGGGGTGTTTCTATCTACAAATAGCGGGGCAAGTTGGACTGCAATAAATACGGGTTTAACAGCTTTGGATGTTTATTCATTAGGTGTTAGCGGAAGCTATCTTTATGCCGGAACTAATGCCGATGGAGTTTGGAAACGCCCTTTGTCAGAAATTACCGGAATAAGTGAAGAAATTGATAATAATAATATCGCTCTTTATCCTAATCCTGCTTCTGACATGGTTACTTTAAATATTGACAATCCAAGGAATGAAGTGCTGACATTGAATATTTATAATGCAATTGGTGAATTAGTAAAATCGGAAATACTGAAACAAAACCAACAACAAATTAATATCAATGATTTAAATGACGGAGTTTATATGGTTGCGGTTAAATCAAAAGACATAACACAAAACCAAAGACTAGTAATTCAAAGATAATATTGTCAGCATATAACTTTGTGTTATTTTAATGGCTCGTGGTTGAAGGCGCTTCGAGACCTGCCCGTATAGTCAGGCGGGCGTCCCGCTTTCCTTCGAGACGCTTCACTCCATAGGATGACGCGGAACGCCTCAATGTGACAAGCGGTGCAACTTAAATTATTATTTCGCCCGCCTGAATGACATAGTCGGGCTGGGCAGACTCGTCTGTTTCCTGCTTACAGTCAGTCATTGCAAGCAATACAGTTGCGTTGATTGGTGACATTTTTCTGGGTGCTTTCATTTCAGCAGCCATCGTAATTGAGAGCTGTATAGAATAATTAGATTTTAAAATTACTTGAAAAGAGGTAATGTATGGATAACGATAAAAAGATGATATTAGGATATATTGTAGGTGGATTACTTGTGCTTGTATTAGCACCTTCAATTATTTATTTAATTACTTCGTTATTTGATAAAGTATATCGATTAGAAATTTTCCAGAATTCATTAATAAAATGGATTATAATAATAATATTGCTTTTAGTAGGATTAATATATGGAATCGGGTCGGTGATTATTCAAAACACTGTTGGAGAGGGTGGCCCTGTAGAAATTGGAAATATAGAAATTAGTCCAAAAACAAAGAATCTAGTTGTGTCAGGACCATATAAAAACACAAGAAATCCTATGCTATTCGGAACATTTTTAATATATCTTGCTTTTGCTTTATTTATTAATTCAATAACTGCTATTATATTAGTCTGTGCTCTTTTTGTTTTTATGTTGACTGTTGTTGTGAAAATGGAAGAAAAGAGATTATTAAAGGACTTTGGAAATCAATATGAAGAATATCGAAAAAAGGTATCAAAGTTCATTCCATGGTTTCAAAGAAAAATCAAAGAGAAAAAAAATAACAATGGCTAACAGGTGTTTGCTTTCAGTGGCTAGACAGTGGCTCATTTGGCAGACAAGTAATAAATTTAAGCGTTGGTGTTTCTTGGAAACGACAGTGGGTAAACATCGCTACCTAAAAGCAACTGCTAAATAGTTAGAGGTCGTTGTAAAAACACTCACGACATAAATTGACATATCAGAAATAGCAAGAATAAAATTCCCATTAAGAAAATAGAAAATGCGAGATAAACGATTTGTTGCAGTACATCGTGGCGGCCTACTCAACAAAGATACTCATCAAAAATTAATTAGATGGGCAAGGGAATGTTCAGAACACGTATTGTCACTCATTGACGAGAATATTGACAGGCGACTAGTTCATGCTTTACATCTCGCTAAAGAATGGGAAAATGAAAATGTAAGAGTTGGCGATGCGATGAAAGCTTCATTAGGCGCACATGCTGTGGTAAGAGAATCTACAAATCCGGTTTTAATAGCAGTAGCTCGTTCCATTGGACATACTGTTGCTACGGCTCATATGGCAGACCATTCACTAGGAGGAGCATTATATGCTTTGAAAGCCGTGAAGCATGCTGGTAAATCAATAGATGAAGAAAGGGAATGGCAAAACAAACAATTACAACAATTGCCGTCTGAAATTGTAGAACTTGTCCTAATTGCAAGGAGCAAGAAAGAGAAAATCTTAAAAATATAATGAAACTAGTGGTCAAATATGAACAACGAACCACTAACTTTTGTCTGGCTGCTTGCTGTGGTTTTGTAGTTGACGGAACATTTTATAAATTTGAATTATGAAACAATCCAAAAAAATCGCTGTACTCGGCGGAACTGGTAAGGAGGGTAAATATTTAATAGATAACCTGATCAAGCAGGGTTATGAAATAAAAGCACTTACCCGGAACCCAGAAAAGCTGGGCAATACAAGTTCATCAATAGAAAAAATAACTGGTAATGCCCGGAATTATGAATCTGTTTATGCATTGTTACAAGGCTGTGATGCCGTTATCAGCACCATCGGTCCATCAAGGAAAGAACCGGATACCTGCAGCATTGCCACGGGCAATGTAATACAGGCGATGCAATCGTTGAATATCAGAAGATACATTGAACTTGCCGGTTTGGCTATTGATACGTCTTCAGACAAAAAAGGATTTATGACAAAGCTGCTTGTAGGAATCATGAGACTTTTTTTTCCAGCTGTAATAAACGACAGGCAAAAAGGGTATCGGATTTTATCAGAAAGTGATCTTGACTGGACCCTGGTCCGATCATCCATGATTGAGCTGACTGATGCGAAAAGAGTTGTAAAGACAAGCTTGGTCGATAGTCCGGGACGAAAAGTAAGTTCTACTGACCTTGCACTTTTTCTGATCAGTCAATTATCAGATGAACAGTTTATAAGGAAAGCGCCTTTTATTTCAAGTTGAAATTTTCAATTGCATTTTCCAAATAATCTTCCCTGCCACGTTTCTCTTTCTTCCATTCTTTTTTCAATACGTTGCAGTATATGGTCGGTGCGTAATAAGCCGAATCCGCCTTTTACCAGGAAGCGTGGTGGCACTTCAGCAGTGAAGCGCTCTATCATTATTTTCGGATTTAGGCGTTCGGTAAAATCTATAATGAATTCAATGTATTCATCAAGATTAAAAATGCGAAAATGTTCAGGATTGGCGGTATATTCAGCAGCCATTGACGTATCTTTAATAATTTGAAGTTGATGAAATTTTATTGTCGAAATCGGAAGTTTTGAAATTATTGCAGCTTCTTTAAGCATCTCTTCACGGCTTTCTCCGGGCAATCCGAATATTAAATGAATGCCTGTATGAATTCCTCTCGACGCAGTATCTTCAATTGCTTTTACCGATTGTTGGAATGTGTGGCCGCGGTTTATTTTTTCGAGTATGCTGTTGTAGCATGATTCCACGCCGTATTCAACGGATATAAAATATTTTTTTGAAAGTTCCTGCAAATAATCAAGCTTTGCATTATCCACACAATCGGGTCGTGTTCCTATCACAAGCCCGACTATTGAATCGCAACTCAGCGCTTCTTCATATTTGGTTTTTAATATTTCTAGATCAGCATGGGTGTTGGAATACGTCTGGAAATACGCGAGATATTTTCCTGCTTTTCTGTAACGTTTAATATGAAACTCTATTCCTTCGGCAATTTGCTGTGTGATAGATTTCTCAATGGAACAATACGATGGATTGAATGCCGCATTGTTGCAATAGGTACAGCCGTTTTTGCCGGTCGTTCCATCCCTGTTGGGACAGTTGAAGCCTGCGTTTACAGATAACTTCTGTATCCTTTCTCCAAATATTTTTTGAAAATAATTTGTGAGCGCATTGAAGCGACGACTATGTCCCCATTCATAATCCATATTAGCAAAAATAGAAAAAGCTACCCAATAAGGATAACTTTTTCTACTATAGTTGTAATGTTTACAATCAGATTTTGATAAACTTTTTAAAGAGACTCATTTGTGCTGATTGCAGTTTTATAAAATAAATTCCTTTTGGAAAATCGCCTGTGGCAAGAGTTTCGGTATTTGTGCCAGAGGCAAAAGATTTTTCTTTAATCATTAACACTTTTCCGGTAATGTCTGTAATCCTTATAGTATATGTTCCTTCCGTATTGAAAGAAATATTCATTTCGTTATTTACAGGATTAGGCCATACAGAAACGGAGGTATTTTTTAATTCATCAATTCCTACTGTAGGACATGAAATCAGGTGTGTGATCCTTGGAGAAATATTTAGAGAGTCATTAAATGTGGTCCACGATGCTGCATTGCCTTTAAGATAATAATCAAGATATATTTTAACGAAATCCAATGTCACATCTTGCTGATCGGCACGTGCCAATGTTGGTACCGGGTTGCATGTCCCTTCACCGAAAGCACAGTTAAAATTGTAGTCAGCAAAATAACAATGGCATCCGTCTTTAACACTTAGAAAGACTTTGCATGCACTCGCAAGGCTGTCGTACATTGGTGTCTGATGTGTAGCGGGAGCTGCAACACAATCATCCGCACCTGATATTACAAGTGCAGGAATAGTGACCTGATCGGCAACACTAATTGATGTCGGGGTATTTGTATTTGCTGCTGCAAATGTCACCATGCATGTCGGGACATTATTATTTGCACAGGCAAGAAATGAAGAACCACCTCCCATGGAATGTCCCATGATAGCTGAAGTTACCGCTAGCTTGTTATAAAAAGGCGAAGATGAATTTGTGCTTTCGCTTTTTATTTTATTTACAAGGAATGCCAGGTCTGCCCCAAAGTCAGCATGAACAGGGGACATACTGGTTTCTGTTGTTGCAAAAACAACAATATATCCAAGTGGTACCATGGCAGTTCTGAAATATGCGTAAGCGTCATAACCCATCACAAAACCATGTCCGAAAACAATTAATGGAAATTGTCCTGTCGCAAATGGAGTGCTTTCTCCTGCAGAAGTTGCCGGATAATATGCTTCAGTAGTCACGCTCCTGTTAGCTCTCGCGGGATCAGTATAAGTGATTGACTGATGTCCTATCGGGTATTGTGCCTTTGCAATAAAGCTGATAAGTAGCAATGCAACGAATAGATAGTAACTTTTCTTCATAGGTTTTGGATTTTACTTTCGTGTGACAACAAATTTAAAGTAAAAAATCTTCCATTCGACAGAAGGTAGAATATATTATATAGAAAAGTAGAACATTGAAATATTCATTAAATAGAATATTCTGCTGCTCATAGGGTTTTGGTAGAATTATTCAGCTAATAATTTTGGAAATATTTTTCGCTAAGTTTCAAAATTTCTTAGAAGGATTTCTTGTTGTAAAAAAAAACCGGTTGTTCAACCGGTTTTTAATAATTATCGTGCAATTCTTTGAAGCCACTTTAGCATAAAGAACATGGTAGACATTGAAATTAAACAAGCCACTACAAAAATAGACCAGGTATAAGAGACAGGAATACTTTTATAGAAAATGGCACCAATGAACAATAGAGAATTACCTACTGCAGTTGCACAAAGCCACAAACCCTGCATCATTCCCTGATATTTTGGAGGAGCAACTTTAGAAACAAAAGAAATTCCTAAAGGTGAAATAAATAACTCAGCAACAGTAAGGATAAAATATGTGCCAATTAATAACATAGGAGTTACGCGCTGTGCATCAGGTAATTCACCCATGGCATTTAATTCAACTTTGGATGGTAATCCTATTGAACCTACTACCATTAATACATAAGCCAGGGCTGCAATTCCCATACCGATAGCAATTTTTTTAGGAGTAGATGGCTCCATGTTTCTCGCACGAAGAAATCCAAATACAGCTAAAATTACAGGAGTTAGAAATACAACAAAGAATGGATTGATAGATTGAAATAATTCTGCCCCGACTAATTTGGTAAAACCTAAATTGATATTTATGCTGCTTAAATCAGTGTAATCTTTTGCAAAAAAAGTGAGTGTTAATCCATTTTGATGGAATGAAAACCAAAAGAAAATTACAACAGCGAATACGGCAAATAATGCAGAAAGTCTTTGCGATACTTCTTTTGCACTCATTTCAATAATTGAAGAATCACCGGCGTTCCTTTTAGCTTTTGTAGCAGGATCAGGGAAATTCTTTTTATTTACAAGATAAATAGCAAGTGAAATTAGCATTGCAAAAATTGCGACAGCAAAAGCATAATGAAAACCAGTTGCAAAAACGTTTAAATATTCATTAGAAAAAGAAGTAATATCAGTTCCTGTGAAACCTACTTTAGTAGCAAGTTCGTTCAATTTGGCGGCCCCTTCGGTAGAAAGAGTACCAGTTAAATGCTTATGACAAAGTTCAGGCAATGAGCCATTGTATTGAAATCCGTGAGAAGTAACCCACCAGTTTCTTACGCCTACTGCTGCTAATGGTGCGAAAATAGCACCTACATTGATGAACATGTAAAATAATGAGAATCCTGAATCTCTCATTTTGCTATATTCAGGATTATCATACATCTGCCCAACAAGAGCCTGCAAATTTCCTTTGAAAAGACCATTTCCAAAGGCAATTACAAATAACCCCAAGCAGGTCATTGTTAAAAAGAAAACGAAATTATTTTCCGGAACCGGCGTGGTAGTGGGAATTGAAATAAAAAAATATCCGAGTGTCATCAAAATAAGGCCAACCATAATGGTCCCTTTAAAATTTTTTGTTTTGTCGGCTATGATTCCTCCAACAAAAGCAAGGATGTAAATCGAAAAGTAAAAAATGGAATAAATGATTCCAGCATTAGTTTCATCGAGTCCAAATTTTGCCATTAAAAATAGGGACAAGATTGCCATCATGGTATAAAAACCAAATCTTTCGCCCATGTTAGCCAATGCTGCTGCTAGTAAACCCCGAGGATGTTTTTTAAACATAGATTTTTTTTATTTGTGAATGAATTAACTTTCTTGCAAAAATATACAAAAAAAAATGCCATGCAAACTGCATGGCAAATATTGTTAAAATCTTATTCGAAGCTGCGCCTTCACTTCGGTTTTGGTATTACCATCGATTGTGGTCAACCCGGTGCCAATAACATCTCTGTTTGTGTAATTGGTTTGTGCAAATCTCAGCCAGATGTCGATATTCCTGTTGATGGTATACTTTGCTGTAATATAATAACGGGTTCCTTTGTAATAAAATGCTGGAATAGAATAAGCATACAGCACATCCGTTTCATAGGAATATATTCTGCTGTCGTAGGAATCTGCGTCGAACAATGCATACCTGCAGGAGAAAGAGAAAGGGCTTTTCATTTTTTTATACGACACATCCTGGTAAATCATGTATCCTTTTTGCGGGTCAGCACTTCCAACTTTATAGCGCATTAATTCCACACGGTTTTTTAAGGTAATGCTAGGAGAAATTTTAAATGAAACATTGTACCTGTATGATTGTTTCAATGTGTTCGAAGGAATGTCGATGATGTCATTAGCTGCAGAATTATTCAGCTCCTTATTGGTTTGCCTGTATCTGACATACATTTCCATTTTTTTTGAAGGTTTCCAGTTTACCTGCAATGAATAATCGAGTGCTTTGGAAGGTGCATCAACCCTGTATCTCAGCCACGGAAAAGAAATGTTATCCATATAGGCATTGATGGTAAATGCCCTGACGGGTTTCAATAAAATTCCGAAATAAAGTCCTTTTTCATTAGCAGGAGTGCTGCTTTCAGCAAATGCTGAACTGTATAATGCCTGGTATTTTTTATCATAATTTCTATACAGGGCAGATAAAGAAACTTTGGGATCAAGGCTAATCAAAGCTCCCGTCAGGTAAGCTCTTGCATTATTTTCGCTTTGTGCAATTTCGCCGAAAATATTGATGTTTTTGATGATGTAACTATAATCTAAGCTATAGTTGGTGTTTTCTTTTCCGTTAAACTGAAATTGGTTGTAAAGTTGAACCTGGTGCTGCAAATTGGAACTGTATTCACTCCGGAATGCTGTTGCGCCAATGTTTACCTTTTTAGTTTTATAACAGATGTGCCCGCCCATAGATGTTTCACCAATAGCATCCTTATCGGCAACTTCACCGGGAGTGGAGTGCAGGCCTGTTTGCTGTAAAGACGAAATCAGCAATACTTCGCTGGTTGTAGAATCGATGGCTGTTATATTGCCATCAATCTTTTTGCTGGAATAAAATACGGATAGTTCGAAATCTTTAAATCCAATTGTAGTTGCTACACCCCGCATGAACAAATTATCAGTTACAGAACGGTAAGGGCTAATTCCCTGGGCATTCTTTTTAATATTGGTTCCATCGGACGATTTACCAAATCCTAGTCCTGTCCATAAGGCAAGGCCCTGGCCAAATTGTGCCTGAAAATCACCAACAGCAAGAGCTTTCACAATTCCAAAATCCTTCATATAAAAATGCGCGGAATAAAAGTCAAATCCGTTTTTCTGAGAACCTTTAAAAAATTCTTCACCCGCATCTTTTTCTGCAGTAAGTCCAATGCTAATATTGTTATAATACGTAAATCTGTACTTAAGGTATAATGTCTGTGGACTGCCCAGATAGCGGGAATTTGGACTGGCTGCCAATGCAGAATCAGTAATTGGAGAAAATCCCTGCTGCTGTTCAAGTACCTGCTGCGATCTTATAAAAAGCTGGTTGCTGCTGTTTTGTATGAGTTCCTTAAATGAAAAATGCCTGTTGCTTACATCATTCGAAACATAAACGTATGGCAACAATTTATTTATAGTTTCAAGATCGAAACCTGAAATGGTCTGTAGTTCAAAAAGCGAAAGAAGTTTTCCGTTCCTCGCAATATGATCGAACAGGTTGTTGATCTGAATATCGCTGAGCACTATCAGTTTTTCAAGTTCATCTGCTGTAGTGTTGTTCAGGTTTATCGGGTGTTTCTGATAATAATTTAAATTTTCCAGGAGGTCAGTATAATCAAGCTCTGCATCGGTTTGTTCAGCAATGCTCTCGACTTTCTGGTTTACATCTTCTTTTTCTGTATCGGTGGAATCAGTTTCTTTTTTCTGACAAAAAGCATTTGAAGGAGAAAGAAAATACAATATAGTCAGAACAAAAATTGTCCTGAAAATAAAACCGATATTTGGAATATGTTTTATCATTCGAGGTTAGGTTGACCTTTTGATTTGGTTGCATGAAATACCAGGGAAACCTGAGGAGTAAAGCCAAGTACCTGGTGATATGAAGCAGCAAAATCAAGATTAAAATTTGAGAATTCAAGCCCGAATCCAAAAGAGTTCAAAACAGGATTTGTGGAAATTCCTGTTCTGAGGTACAATGATTTTATCGGACGATATTCAATGCCTACCTTAAACACAGGATCGTACTGAATATCTTTTTCTGATTCAACTGCAAGAATAACTTTTTCAGAGAACATATAAGAAACTCCAAGTTTCACAATGGTTGGAGCACGCTCATCATTGTATGCTGCAACCTTTGCCCTTGTTGGATTGAAAACATGTGTGCCGATGGCAAGATTTTTATTTATCTGGTATCGCAATCCAAGTTCTGCTGCTATTGCGGAAGAACTTCCATAATTTTCTGCGATACGTGTTGAGAGGTAATCAAGTTGAACTCCTGCGGAAAATTTTTCTCCAAAATTTTTAGCGTAAGCTAAACCAGTTTTTGTTTCATTGAATTGAGTATATCCGAAATAGGACATGCTCAATGCAAAAACGCCTGCTTTTGTTGGCATAACGATTGCGCCAGCTTTTAAACCTAGTTGCTTCAAGCCGAAACGGTTTTCATAATAAATACCTGCAGAAATATTTTTCACACCTGTTAATCCTGCCTGATTGGAATGAGCCGACCAGAAATCAGTAAGGGTGACTGAGGCATCCGACATGCCTGCTGCCTTGCCACCTACAGGCCAGTTTTCTCCACTTGCATTAATGGAGATACAAACCGTAACAAGGAATACAAGGAATAGCGTATATTTTTTCATCATAGATCAAAATTCAAAAGCGACAACTAATATACAAGAAAAATGGATGGTGTGTCAAATTTTTAAGCAATGTTTAATAAATAATTATTAATATCGGAATTATTATGGTTGATAACCTTGTGTTTGCGCCAGTCAATAATGGTTTGATTAAAATAGAATGATATTCCTTATTTTTGCAGCAAATCAGCAATGCTTTGATAAAAGAATCACTTAAATCAATTAGTAAGCAAATAGTTTTCTGGCTTGTATTTTTTGCTTTTGCAAGAATTGTTTTCTTAATTTATTATAATAGATATCTCACCGATATTGATATTGTCAGTATCATGGGAATTTTCTGGCATGCCCTGAAACTGGATATTTCGACGATATGTTACTTTCTTGCTTTTCCATTTTTGTGGCTTGCATTTCAATCGTTCCTTCACAGGAACTGGATGAATAAAGTGATATTGATTTACACAACAATAATCATTTTTATTTATTCATTAATTACAACAGCCGAAATAGGTGTCTACGATGACTGGCAGACTAAGCTGAGCTCAAAGGCTATAAAATATCTTTCAAATCCGGGCGAAGTTTATGGGTCTGTTTCATCATCAACATTTTTTTTGTTATTGTTTATATTGTTATTACAATCCAGTGCAGGTTTTTTTGTTTTCAGAAAATGGGTTTGGCATAAAATAAAACAAAGGGAAAATAAGATAATGTTTTCAATTTTGTTCTTTCTGTTAATGCCCGTATTCATTGGAGTTGGACTGAGGGGAGGATTTCAGACAATTCCGATAAATCAAAGTGAATCGTATTTTTCGAAACATAATTTTTTGAACCTTGTTGCAGTAAATCCTGCATGGAACATGATCCACAGCCTGCATCAGAATTTTTATTCGCTTGATAAAAATCCATTTCTTTATTTTCCTACTACGGAAGCTGAAAAGATTGCAGAGCAAATTCATGCAGTAAAAAAAGATACCACTGTTGAAGTCCTTACTACGACCCACCCTAATGTGATGATGGTGATATTGGAGGGTTTTTCTGCTGATCTTATTGAGTCGCTGGGAGGGGAAAAGGATATTACGCCTTGTTTCCATGCGCTTGAAAAAGATGGAATACTTTTTACTGATATTTATTCAAACGGATCAAGGTCGGAACAGGGAATGGCAGCATTATTTGGTGGATTTCCATCAACACCTCTTGCCCAGATAGCACGCCAGCCAGATAAGTTTGTAAAACTTCCAAGCCTTATACAAAAATTAATTGATGACGGATATTCTACCTCCTTTTATTTCGGCGGACAGCTTATTTACGGTAACCTTAAGGGATATATTTATTCGAACAATTTCGGCAGAATCAAGGAAGGATACCAGTTTGACAGTGATCTGCCAAGAGGAAAGCTAGGCATTCACGATGAATTTGTTTACCCTGAAATCATAAAAGATTTGAATACAGATAAGACTCCATTCTTTTCAGCATACTTTACCTTAAGTTCCCATACACCATATGATATTCCGAACTTCAGGCAAAATATAAAATGGCCCGAACTTGAAAAGGAGTTTGTGAATGCCGCTTATTATGCTGACAGCTGCCTGGGAAATTTTATTTCATTAGCGAAGAAACAGTCATGGTTCAAGAATACGTTGTTTATCATTATTGCTGATCATGGCCATTCTTCGTACAAGTTACGCAACAACTGGTCGCCAGGCTATAATAAAATACCATTATTGTTTTTTGGTGATGTTATTAAAAATGAATTTAAGGGAACTCAAAATAATAAAACTGGCTCGCAGGTGGATATTGCCGCAACCCTTCTTCACCAGTTGAAAATCAAGAGCAGTCAGTTTAAATGGAGCAAAGACCTTTTAAATCCGACAACTCCGGGCTTTGCCATGTATACGTTTGAAGTTGGTTTTGGATGGGTTTGTCCCGAAGGCTATTGTGTTTGGGACCATAACCTGAAAAAAACACTTGAAATAAAACTTCCTGTCAACAAACAGGATTCGGTTTTAAAGGTCGGGAAAGCCTATTTACAGCAGGTATATCAGCAGTATTATGATTTCTGATTATTCTGTGACATTAAAAAGTTATTATTTCTTTTTTATTCCATCCGTTTTACTGCGATTTTTTTCGTAACGTTTTGAATCGGTTACACCATAGCAGAATGCACCAATAATAATTACTTTCATAATAATTCCAGAAAACACAGATTCCGGTAAAAGAATTCCTTTGAAAATTATCATCACAACGTAGATAGTGAGGCCGGTGAGGATGGCAGGAAAAGGTTTTTTATTGGCCCATATTCCAAGAAGCATGTAAATCAAAGCCATGATAAGTTCAGGAATATAAGTAACTTCTACAGTGGTGTACGTCACTCCTAAAATGCCTACAACCAGATTAACTATTGCAATGCAAAATAAAATGTACTTCGCAAAACCCAGGGTAATTTTTTGCTGGTCCATTTGGATTTTCCTGTTGTTTATATCACATAGAAAACCTTTTTGTTCCAGCAGGCTGCCTCCCTGCGGGAATCCGCAGTTTGGACAGTAGTGATCATTTTCCGTGAGCCCCTCAGTTCTGCAATAGAAGCAAACAGTGATGTCGGAAATTTCTACATCATTTTTTAATTGCATAGTCAAGGGATTGGTTTCGGAATTTCATATTAACTTAAACGAAAAAAAGTCACGCATGTTTTATACGCAACTTTTTATGAAAGCTTTTTATGAAAAAAATTTTTAATTCACTTTGAAGTTAAATTTTACTTCCGCCAGTTCTTCATTGGCTTTTAAAATCTTATTTTTAAGTTTTTCTTTGTATTCCTTAATCAGTGGAATCATTTCAATGTCGCCGGCAGCCAGTATTTGCGCAGCAAGGATGCCTGCATTGGCAGCGCCATTGAGAGCTACAGTAGCAACCGGTATTCCTGTTGGCATCTGAAGTATCGATAATATAGAATCCCAGCCATCAATAGAATTGGACGACTTTATAGGAACTCCAATTACAGGACAGGGAGTGCAGGCTGCAATAACTCCTGGTAAATGTGCCGCGCCTCCGGCACCTGCAATAATTACGCGTACTCCACGATCATAAGCTTTTTTTGCAAAATCCATTACCTTGTCTGGTGTTCGGTGAGCTGATAGCGCATTGATTTCAAAATAAATGTGAAAATCTTCCAGAATTTTTGCTGCTTCTTCCATGATCGGCAGATCGGAAGTGCTGCCCATAATGATGCTTACTCTTGGTTCTCTTGATTCCATATGTTGCTGATCTGTTTGATTTACGAATACAATGCAAAAATAAACTTATTTAATTTTAAAAAAAATAAATACGCCATTTCATAAATTTGTATTTTAGCCATTACTTTAAAAAAATCTGATATCCGTTTTATGCAAACTGTTAAAATCAAAGACAAAGAATTTTCTTTATCAATAAGAGCCGAAGAAATACACAATGCTGTTTGCAGTGTTGCAGAAAAAATTGACAGAGAACTGCAGGGCAAAGACCCTTTGTTTATAGTAGTTCTCAACGGAGCATTTATGTTTGCATCAGATCTGTTCAAACAACTTAAACTGCAATGCGAAATTTCTTTCATTAAACTTTCTTCCTACCAGGGAACTCAGACTACGGAGAATGTTAAAACACTTATCGGCCTTTCTGATGAAATAAAAGGACGCACAGTAGTAATTGTTGAAGACATTGTAGATACCGGTCATACCATTAGTGATCTTATCAAAAATCTTCAGGAGAAGGGTGCATCAGAAATAAAAATCTGCACTTTCCTTTTTAAGCCAAACGCTTACCAGAAAAATATTAAAATTGATTACGTTGCAATAGAAATTCCAAACGATTTTATTGTAGGCTACGGACTGGATTATGACGGTTATGGCCGTAACCTGCCAGATGTATATAAAATTATTCAATAATTTTTTTAATCGGATAGCATATGCTGAACTTAATTTTATTTGGACCTCCGGGAGCAGGCAAGGGAACTCACTCGCTTAGGCTTGTGGAGAAGTACCAATTAGTGCACATTTCTACAGGTGATATTTTCAGAAGTGAAACCACCAATAAAACAGAAATGGGATTGAAAGCAAAAGCTTTTATGGACAAAGGTGAACTTGTTCCGGATGAAGTTGTGATTGGAATGCTTTTTTCGGTGATGGACAAGTACAAAGATGCAAAAGGATTTGTTTTTGATGGTTTTCCACGAACAATTGTGCAGGCTGAAAAATTTGATGAAATGCTTGAGTCGCGCGCAATGCCTGTTACATTGGTTATATCACTTGACGTGCATGATGAAGAACTTATTAACCGTCTCGTGAAGAGGGGACTGGAATCAGGAAGGACAGATGACACAGAAGAAGTGATCCGTCAGCGTTTAAATGTTTATAACAATCAAACAAAGCCATTGCTTGATTATTATTCTGGTAAAAAAATACTCCGCACAGTGCATGGAATAGGAAGCATAGACCATATATTCGAGAGTGTATGCAAGCTGGTGGATGATAATGTAAAGAATTAGTTTGAGTTGATAATTCTAACTTCGATGGTTAGCTCTTAACCATTGCTAATCAAATATTTTGTATATTGCAGCATTGCAGTAAATAAACTATTAAGAAACTCTTGAACTTTTGTCATCCCTGAATTCCGACCTTTCGGAAACAAAGAAATAATTTATGTCCACTTCTAATTTTGTTGATTACGTAAAAATTTGTTGCCGCTCAGGCAAAGGGGGCGCTGGCTCCGCTCATTTATACAGGGCCAAGTACATTCCTAAGGGTGGACCTGATGGTGGAGATGGTGGGCATGGTGGAAATATCATATTGAAAGGAAATAAACAACTATGGACATTGCTTCATCTTAAATATATGAAGCATGTTATTGCCAAGCCAGGGCAGTGTGGAAGCGGTAACCAGTCGTCGGGTTTAATGGGCGAAGATGTTATAATTGAAGTACCACTTGGCACTATTGCTAAAGATGCTGAAACAGGAAATATAGAATGTGAGATTACACAGGATGGTCAAACGGTTGTTTTGTTGCCCGGTGGCAGAGGAGGTTTGGGAAACCAGCATTTTAAAACCTCTACAAACCAGACACCACGGTATGCCCAGCCAGGTGAACCCGGCAGGGAAGAGTGGAAAATATTGGAATTAAAAATTCTTGCTGATGTAGGATTGGTGGGCTTTCCCAATGCTGGCAAATCGACTTTGCTTTCGAAAGTAAGCGCTGCCAAACCAGAAATAGCCGATTATCCTTTTACTACCATTGTTCCGAACCTTGGAATCGTTGCCTATCGTGATCATAAATCGTTTGTAATGGCTGATATACCTGGTATCATCGAAGGTGCGAGCGAAGGTAAAGGACTTGGATTGCGCTTTCTGCGCCATATTGAACGAAATTCATTATTGCTTTTCATGGTTCCTGCCGACAGTAAGGATATAAAAAAAGAGTACGAGATTCTAGTAAATGAACTCAAACAATTTAATCCTGAATTGCTGCATAAAACAAGGATACTGGCAGTTTCAAAAAGTGACCTTCTTGATGCAGAACTTAAAAAGGCAATCCAAAAGGAACTACCAAAAATTGAAAGTATTTTTATTTCATCGCATACCGGCGAAGGCCTGGTGAAGCTGAAAGATTTGATCTGGCATAAGCTGAATACTGATAATTTTGAAGAGTAATTAAGTCTTGAGTAATGAGTCGTGAGTTTGGAGTAAAATAGTAATTTAGGACGAATACAATAATAACAGGGACGTTATCGGGAGACTGGTAGCGTTTTATTTTTATTATTATAAAGAATACATTGAAAAGGTTTAAGTTTGAGAAGAGACTTCTGGCGCTGAACTAAAAACTAATCCTTAATTCTTTTGTTTTCAAAACTTATATGTATTTTTGAAGAACTACTAAATATTTAATTAAAGTGAAAATTTCAGCATCCATATATTCAGGAAAAGATAAGGAACTGGTTTCGCTGGTGCAGGAACTGGATGCGCATCGTGTGAATTATTTTCATATCGACTGCAATGATGATCCCACAGTTTTTGAAGATATAAAAAAAATAAGAGAGATCAGTAAAACCCCTATTGACCTGCATCTTATAACATCTGACCCTTCAAAATACTTTTCGTTGATTGAAGAAAATAATATTGAATATGTCACTTTCCAGTTTGAAAAAATAAACGGTGATTTAAGAATTCCTGATTCAATAAAATCTGTTTTAGGTATGTCGATTGTTTCCGAAACTGACATTAAAATATTTGAAAAGTATAAGGATAAATTTTCTTTTATCTTGTTTATGACTACAACTCCGGGCGAAAGCGGCGGGAAGTTCAATAAACAAAATTTTAAAAAAATCAGCAATTTCAGAAATTCCTATCCCGGTAAGAAGATTCATGTTGATGGTGGTGTGAATGAAGAACTCTCTTTCATATTGCGGAACATGGGCGTGAATGTGGTGGTGATAGGATCCTATCTCTTTAAAAATAATTTCATTGGTTCTGCATTGTTGCAGCTCAAAAGCGACGATGTGGAAGGTCATTACAGGGTGCAGGATTTTATGCTTGATATTGATGAAACACCAAAGTTGAAAGCAGGAACTGTTAGTTTTTTTGATGTCTTAAAATCTATTGATGATTTTAAAATGGGATTTACTACTATAGTGAATGATGATGACGAACTTCAGGGAATTATTACCAATGCTGACATCCGCAAAAGCCTGATCCGCAATTACGATAACCTTGTAAATATTGCAATTAGTGATATGCTGAATCGTGACCCTGCCTATGTTTACGATTACGAAACAGTGACAGATATTCTGGCATATATAAAAACTCTTAACTTCCCTGTCCTTTTTATGCCCGTGGTAAATGTGCAGAAGAAACTTGTCGGGGCAATTAAATTTAATAACCTTATTAAAGGCGAATCATGATTATTCATCTGGATAAAAATACTAGCAACGCTTTAGTTCAGGAGATTGCACAAAAATATGAAGCAGTTGAGCTTCAAAAAGAAAATATAATAGTGCTGATCACTCCATACACTGTTAAAAAAGTTGATGACAAATACCAACAGCATATCAGGGAATCATGGGTATTTGAGAACGATATGCAACTGGCAAGCCGGAAATATATTTCTGAAACTCGTGAAATTAAAATCGGAGATTTTTCTATCGGAGGAAAAAAAAGGAATACAATGCTGACCATTGGCCCATGTGGTGTGGAATCGAAAGAACAGATTGAAATAACTGCTGAACTGATTAAGGAATGTGGTTTGCATACCCTGCGTGCCGGCAGTTTCAAACCACGTACTTCACCATATTCCTTTCAGGGAATGGGAATTGAGGGATTAGAACTTCTTTCTGCAATGCGCGAAAAATACGGTTTGCCTATAGTTACTGAAGTAAGGGATTCTACACATGTGGATGATGTAATTGCATATGCAGATGTGATACAGATAGGAGCGAAAGCAATGTACGATCACGGCATTTTACGTAAGTGTGGAAAAACAAAAAAACCAATTCTTCTGAAACGTGGATTTGGCAGTACATTACAAGAATTTGTGCAGGCAGCTGAATTTATTCTTTCAGGTGGAAATGATAATGTGATGCTTTGCGAACGCGGTATACGCACTTTCGAAACCAAATCACGCTTCACGCTTGATCTTTGCGGAGTGGCCTACTTGAAAGAACATACCAATCTTCCGATTATTCTTGATCCGAGTCATGCAATGGGATATGCATACGGGGTTCCTGACCTTGCACGTGCATGCATGGCAATGGATGTGGACGGGTTGCTGATAGAAGTGCACCCTGATCCCAAAACCGCAAAATCGGATGCATCGCAGCAACTAAACCATGATGAATTCCGAAAACTGTTTGAATCACTGAAATTGGTAGCAAAGGCTGTAAACAGAAATATAATTTGATATTTGAAATAAGCATTTGAAATAAAATTTTTGCATATGACATTCATCAATAAAAATATAAAATTTCTCAGGGAACAACGGCAAATGTCGCATGATCAACTTGCACTAATGTGCAGCATGACAATTGATTCTCTCAAGACCATTGAAAATGGTGCACTTGAACCAAAACTTCAGGATCTGGTTTCTTTGGCTGAAGCGCTGAATTATCCAGTTGACAGGATGATTGTTGAGAATCTTGAAAAAAATTATTATTTACTGAAGAGTTTTGAATTTAAACTTCTTGCACTTGATATCGATGGAGTGCTTACCGATGCGGGAATGTATTATACCCAAAGCGGTGATGAATTGAAAAAATTTAATGCAAAGGATGGTCTTGCAATTAAGACGCTGACAGCAGAAGGTAAAAATGTTGGTTTTGTTAGTTCAGGTAATAATAGCAAGATTATAGAAAACCGCGCAACATTGTTGGGCGTGCAACATGTGTATACAGGCACATGGAAAAAGGCAGAAGTACTGGACGAATGGTGCAAAGAATTAAACATAGGGTTGGAAAATGTTGCCTACATTGGTGATGATGTAAACGATCTGCCGGCTATACACCGCGCAGGTTTAACCGCATGTCCTGCTGATGCTGTTCCTGCAGTGAAAGAAGCGGTTCATATAGTACTATCAAAAAAAGGTGGTGAAGGATGTGTAAGGGAATTTGTGGAGAAGTATATAATGGAGATCAGGTAATTGATAATGTGTGACAAATAATAAGGGCGCAGCTTTCAGCTGCGCCCTTATTATTTATATCTTTTTTATTACTTATTCTCAACAGGAAGTTTTTCCAATACAATAAGTTTTACCAGTGTATATGTTTTTTCTTTATCGAAAGGTAAAGTCACTTTTTCATCATATTTTTTGTAGCCGGCTTTTTCAATGGTAATCTCGTATTCTCTATCACCTTTGAGGGTTATAAAATAATCGCCGGCTTCGTTGGTAAGTACCTTGGTTTCTTTACCGCTTGCAACATCTTTAATGGTAATCTCTGCCTCCACCTGTTGTGCCGCACTTGATTCAATCACGCTTCCTTTTAAGATTGAAAGATCTGTTTCAATCTTTGTGGCGGTGGATGTTTGTCCTTCTATCTTTAATGGAAAATCGTAGCTGCTCATATCAATTTCATAAATATCAGCACCACCAAGCCCATTGTCTTTGTTGCTTGTGATATATGCACTTTTACCATCGGCAGTAATTGTGAATGTCAATTCATTTTTTGTAGTATTGATAGGATAACCAAGATTTACAGGCTCCGTCCAGGAAGAATCAGCTTTCATCTGCGACATAAAAATATCATAACCACCCATTGTCTTTTGTCCGTTAGAAGCGAAAAACAATGTTTTCCCATCGGGATGCATAAATACGCTCATTTCATCACCTTCAGTATTGATAACCGGTCCAAGGTTCACAGGTTTTGCCCAAAGGTTTTTGCCGATACGGGTACTGCGCCATATATCAGCATTTCCATAACCACCATTGCGTTCACTTACAAAAAAAAGCATGTTTCCGTCAGGAGAAAGGCTGCATGAACCTTCGAAGAATGAAGAGTTGATTGGCTTTCCCATTGTTTTAGGGTTCGACCATTTTCCATCAGCTCTTTTGGTGGAATAATAAATATCACCGCTACCCGTTACTTTCGGAATGTTTCTGTAAACAAAAATGGTATTACCATCGGGCGAAATACCAAGCACGGCATCGTGGCCACTTGAGTTTAATTCACCAGCAACATCTTCGGCAGTGTTCCATTTCTTTTTTTCATCGTTGTATGTTGAACTATACACATCGTCGTAATATAGGCCGGTATTAGGGTCTACGCCACCACCTTTGGTTTCAGGTCTTCTGGAAGTAAAGATCAGTGTTTTTCCATCTGCAGAAACTGCAGGCATTCCATCATCATACTCTGAATTTACATCAGCTCCAATGTTTTTGATCTTTGCACTAACAGGGTGTTCCATCATGTCTTTGGCAGTTACTGCTTGTGAAAGCAAATCCACAACGGCATCGTTTTTCAATTGTCCGGCACTCAGTCCTGATTTATATGCAGTGTATTCCATTATTGCACTGTCGAGTTTACCAAGGTATTGGTATGCTTCACCCATTAGAAAATGCAAGCTTTTATCAACATCAGGTTTTATTTTTTTCGCTTTCTGTAAATAAGTCAGCGCATCATTCATGTCCTTTAATTGAACATTGCAACGACCAATAAGAAAATTCAACTTAGCGTCATTCTTATTGTTATCATAAATTTCACGGTAAATTCTGAGTGCCCCATTATAATCTTCATCCCTGTATCGGAAATATGCCTTGACTCTTTTGAACCATTTCGTCTTCCCTTTAAGAACAGATGATTTAAGAGTTGTGTTTGATTTTTCTGCGGATACATAGTTAAATGATGAAGCGACAAAAATCAGAATAAGAATATAAATAAGCCTTTTTTTCATAAATAGGTCTTTTAATTTTTAGTTTTAGTGCCGCTAAAATAGAAATTTTATCTATAAATAAGAAGAAAAGCAGAATATATTTTACGACAAACTGCATGGTCTTTTAGTTAAGTTTATAATTGGATGTTTGTGATAAACAGAGCAGTAAAGTGTCAATTGCACGTAGCTTTTAAACTTAATCATTACAAAAAAGCCTCAGTCTGCAAACAAGACAGTAAAACTAATAACAATTCATTTTTCTTCAGGGTTTATAATTCGGGAAGGTACTTCAGAAATAATTTGAATGCAGTGTGCTTGGGCTCATCGAAAATAAAATCAATATTTTTTTCATAGTATTCTTTCAGATCAACATTTGGAAATCGCTTTGCATCGAACAATTCCTTTATCGATTGCAACTTGTGCTGTATGCCCCATCCAAGTGCAGCATTAAAATTGTTAAGAATATCTGAAGGAATATTTTCATGTGCAACCCAGCAGGCAAAAACAAAAGGAAGTTGAGTAAAATTTCTCCATTCTTCAGCAAGGTCATAAACATACTTAAAATCTTTTTCGAGTAGGAAAGTTTTATCGCCAATGGCTACAATGCTTTCAAGTTTTAACAGATTCATTTCAGTTAGTTCATCCAGGTTAACCCACTGCGGATTTATTTTCCAGTGATGCTTTGAAAGGATTTTTACAAGATTTACCGAGGTAAGTGAATGATAATCGAGATGAATGGTTTTTATTTTATTCAACGGAACCTGCGATAAAAGTAAAACAGTTTTTACTTTTCCTGATGCACCAATACAATAGTCGTTCAGTAGCTGAGAGGTTTTGAGTTTTGCAAGTGCCGCTGCAGGTATAAGAGCTATATCAACTTCCCTACTGATAAATTTCCTTGCACATTCTGATGGAATGTCAAGCTGAAGATCATAATTGGAAAGCAATCCAGAATTCCTTATTCCGTAAACAAAAGGAAGTGTGTTTAAATAAGAAACTGCCGAAATGCGAAGAGTGTCCATTACTTTATTGTTAAACTGTTCATTTCTTTTTGTTTTACTTTTTGCACTCCTATGGTTGCTGCTACTAAGGCATAGGATGGAGCAATAAGCAGCCCAAGCAAAGGGATCATCAATATTAAATAAAATATCAATCCGTTGGCTATTGCAAAGCCTTTATTATTTTGTACAAATTTTACACTCTGGCTTATGGATAGTCTGTAGCGTTCGTTGGTGTAGTCGATCATTGAGAAACCATAAAAATACATTGAAATAATAAAAGTGATAATGGGACAGATCAACCCGACAAAGGGAATAAATCCAAGAAAAAAGAAAATCATTATAAATTCAAATTCTATAAGCATGTTGCGTAATACAATGGTCCAGCCCCTTTTGATATCTTTTAGTAGTTGTACTAAACTGAATTTATATTTTTTTCCTGTAATAAGTTCATCAGTCTTTTCTGAAAGCACTGCCAGCAATGGCGACATGATCATCAGAACAATGTATTTATATGTTGAATTATAAAGCATGAATAATAAAAAATACACAAGAATCTTTACAACAAAATGTAATGCGCCAACAAGGAACTTAAAAAAACCTGTGGCTTCACCTGAAATTCCTAGCAGGTTGAAAACCCAATGAACTGCAACAGTTCCGGTATAATACCCCAGGAGAAAAATCAGGACAAAAAGTATAAGGTTGATGATTCCTGGCACAAAAACATAACCCCACAAATTATGCTTTACAATAAGCTTATGTGCGTCACCATAAGTGTCAACTCCTATTGCAAAATTTTTAAAAAGGGCCATTTTTAATTTTCAAAAAAACTTGAATAATCTTCAGGGAAATTCCAATTCTTAATGGAATCTTCAACCGAAAACGTAAAATAATGAACACTCGCTTTTGCACAGAGATTATCTTCCGAATCAAAAAGTTTTACTGCAATATGTGCAATCTTTCTGTTTACTTCAACCAGGTTTGCCCTGAGTTTTATTTTGCCTTTATCCATTAATACCGGCTTTCTTAGTTGCACATCAAGTCTTGTAGTGACAGCGCCTGTTTTCAGTTTAATCAGAACAACCCAATATGCAATTTCGTCAATCAGCGCTGATTGTATGCCTCCATGCAGAACATTCGTGTATCCCTGAAAATTGTATTTTGGTTCCCATTCAGAATAAATTTCATCACCATCTTCGTAGAATTCCATGTTGAGTCCATCGGGATTATCAGGTGAACAACCAAAACAGCAATAATCTTTTATTCGGGTATAAGGATTCCTCAGTTTTCGCATTTTTAATTTATTTTGAGCAAAGATAAAAAAAGATGAAATGAAATAGGTTGTCATTTTATATTAGCAATTCGTAAAATGCACTATAATTATATGCAGATAAATTGTTATTGTATATTTGCACATAAAACCTACAGCAATGGAATTATCCCAACTCACTGCAATTAGTCCGGTTGACGGGCGTTACAGAAAACAGACAGAAGATCTTGCAAAGTACTTTTCTGAATTTGCTCTTATCAGGTTCAGGGTATATGTGGAAATTGAGTATTTTATTTCTCTGTGCGAGATTCCATTGCCGCAATTAAAAGGGATCAAAAAAGAATCTTTTAAAAAGATCAGAAAAATTTACAGTGATTTTAATATCCATGAAGCACAGAAAATAAAGGATATTGAAAAGATCACGAATCATGATGTGAAAGCTGTTGAATATTATCTGAAAGAAAAATTTAAAAATTTAAAACTCGAAAAATATTCTGAATTCATCCACTTCGGTTTAACCTCGCAGGATATTAATAATACTGCAGTTCCATTATCAATGAAGGAATCCTTCGAAAGATACCTGACTCCCTTATTCGACCTGCTTGTCAATAAACTTGACGACCTATCAAAAAACTGGAGTAAAATTCCTATGCTTGCCCACACGCACGGACAGCCCGCATCTCCGACACGCCTTGGAAAAGAGATAAAGGTTTTTGCGGAGCGGCTAAAGATCCAGATAAGAGAACTTGAAAACATTCCATTCTCGGCAAAATTCGGTGGAGCAACAGGCAACTTCAATGCACACCATGTTGCATATCCTGAAATAAACTGGACAGTTTTCGGAAATATGTTCGTAAACGAAAAGCTTAACCTGCATCGTTCGCAGACTACCACACAAATTGAGCATTACGACAACCTTGCTGCATTTTGCGATAATCTGAAAAGAATAAATAATATTCTCATTGATTTAAACCGTGATATGTGGACATATATTTCGATGGAGTATTTTAAACAACGGATCAAAAAAGGAGAGGTTGGATCTTCTGCAATGCCGCATAAAGTAAACCCTATCGACTTTGAAAATTCCGAAGGCAATCTTGGCGTCGCGAATGCATTGTTTGAGCATATGGCTGCAAAACTTCCTGTATCACGCATGCAGCGTGATCTTACAGATTCAACTGTTTTAAGGAATATTGGTGTTCCTGTTTCTCATACCGTTATTGCTTTTAAATCGCTACTGAAAGGCCTTGATAAAATTATTGTAAATGAAGAAGCAATAAGAAACGATCTTGATAAAAACTGGGCTGTAATAGCAGAAGCTATTCAGACTGTATTAAGAAGGGAAGGTTATCCAAAACCTTATGAAGCATTAAAAGAGCTTACACGCAATGGAGAAAAAATAACAAAAGAAAAACTTCATAAGTTCATAGATGGATTGAAAGTGCTGCCAAAATTGAAGAAAGAATTAAAAGAGATTACTCCATTTAATTATACAGGAATCTGAAATACAGTATGCAGTTCAAAGTCTTCAGTAAGCAAATGAAATATGAAAATGATTAATCGCTAAACATTATTCGAACAGAGAACTACAAACCACAAACCTTTAATGAAAGTCACAGGTTTCTCAATAGTACGCAATGCCTTAAAATTCGACTACCCGATTGTCGAAGCCATCACATCAATACTTCCTCTTTGTGATGAATTTGTAATTGCAGTTGGGAAATCAGAAGACGATACGTTGAATCTGATAAAATCTATTCCATCTTCAAAAATAAAAATAATCAAAACTGTCTGGGATGACTCTCTTCGTGAAGGCGGGCGAGTTCTTGCTGTTGAAACAGATAAAGCATTTGCTGCAATAGCAGCCGATACTGATTGGGCATTTTATATTCAGGGCGATGAAGTGGTTCATGAAAAATATCATGCTGTAATTCGTGAAGCAATGGATCAATGGAAGAATGACGATAGGGTGGAAGGGCTGCTTCTAAATTACACACATTTTTACGGTTCATACGATTATGTAGGCGATGCCCGCCGTTGGTACAGAAAAGAAATTAGAATTCTTAAATACAATAAAGACATTCGCTCATTCCGCGATGCTCAGGGCTTCAGGCTTGGAAATAAAATAATTCATGTGAAACCGGTTGATGCTTATGTTTATCATTACGGGTGGGTAAAGCCACCGGAATTCCAACAGGCAAAGCAGCAGCATTTTCATAAAATGTGGCATGATGATAACTGGGTTGAGAAAAATGTACCAAAAACAAATCAGTTCGATTATTCTCAGGTTGATTCTCTGGCATTATTCACAGGCACACATCCTGCGGTAATGCAGGAGCGCATCAATCGCAAGAACTGGACATTTTCTTTTGATCCTACAAAGAAAAGATTTTCAGCAAAAGCCCGATTCCTCTACTGGGTAGAAAAAAAGTTAGGCTGGAAAATCGGTGAATACAAAAACTACCGACTTATTTAAAGTGAAATTGTAAAGCAAATCCAAAAGTGTCGTCAGCAGGATTTATAATCGCAGATAAATTAAATTGCTTTATCTCTCTCTTTATTGAGTGAACATTTCGCGAATAACGATGGATTTTACTTCCAACATTGATAGTATAAAAAAGTCCTACACATCCCAGGCTTGAGAACAGAACACCAGGTAGGAATTTCTCATTGTTGAAAGCATTATAAGCACCAAAAGCAGATCCTACTGTTATAGCTCCCCATATACTGGTTCCAAGAATTTTCCCATTACGACGTTTCTTTTCCCACTTCAAATTATTTGTTAGCTGATTTAAATGATCCTGCTTTTGTTTCAGCGCTTGTTCTTCGGCAACTTCTCTGCGAAGATTCTGCAATTCATCCATTTTCTTTTTGATGAAATCAGTGGTATCGCTTTGCGAAAATTTCTGAGCATATTTCTGAAACCATTTTTCCGCATCGTTCGGATTTCGCATTGTAATAGCCATCTCACCATATCTTATGTACATTGTTTTTAATGAATCGCTGAATTCTTTGTAAAATGTTCCTTCCGGAAATCTATTGCAATATTCCTCGTAAGGCTCTGCTCTGTTGCCTTTTTTAGCAGAATAATAAATCTGTAATTCTTGCGCGATCGTTGCATATTTTCCTTTTGGCCTTTGTTTTAAATAATCTCCATACTGTTCCGGACTGTCTGATCCTTTAATTTTTGACCATATTTTTTCATCCATTGCATCTTCTTTAAATATTCCGCTTGGATGCGAGCTGATATATTTATCAAGCGATTCTTCTGTAGAATCAGCAATGGCCTGCTTGTAATCGATTTCGTCGGCAATACTTTTTTCAATATTTTTATTGAAGTTTTCAGCTTTTGTATAAAAATCACTTGAAGTATCGGGCTTCATAGTATAATATGTATCTATTTCTTTTTTAGCAGAAGAAAATTCCCTGTTATCGAAATAGCACTTTATTCTGAGCTCCTGAAGCATTTCATTGTTTTTGCCTAAATCTTTCTTCGCGGAATCAAGATGAACAATAGCTTTTTCGTATTCTTTTTTTGAATACTCATCTTTAGCGAGTTGATAAGCTGCAAAGGCATCCTTATTTCCACCCCAGTATTTTTTCAATTCGGCTGCGAGAAGTTTTTCCTGAATAATCACTTTTGTAATAGAGCCGTTTGAACCAACCATAAGAAATGCATTATTACCAAAAGTGCACACAGCATTGTAATCGCTGTTTTCATTCATTCTTTCAGCATCCCATGTTTTTCCTCCGTCGATGGTTTTCATTACTGTATTACCATTGCCGACTGCAAGCCCGAATTCTTCATCAATAAAACTGATATCAGTAAGATCGTTATTGATAGGAACACTTGTTTCGTCCCAGGTATTTCCGGCATCCTCAGTGGAAAGCATTGTTCCGTTCCAGCCTGCAATAAATCCGTTGGTGGCATTTATGAATTTTACAGAAGCAAGAATTTTATCGTTAGGACTTTCCTGTTTTTCCCATTTTACGCCAGCATCAGTAGTTTTCAGGATAGTGCCTTTCCATCCAACAATATATCCTGTTGTGGAATTAAAGAAATAAACATCCTTAAGCCATTCATTTGTTTCCAGTGTAACTTTTGTCCATGTCGCACCGGCATTAGCGGTTTTAATCAGCGTCCCGGTTGTGCCAACAGCAAAACCAGTATTTGCATTTATAAAGTAAACACTTTTAAGATCCGACATTACTCCTGATGTTTGAGTCTTCCATGATTTTCCTGCATCTGTGGTTTTTATAATAGTTCCGCCATCTCCGACTGCATATCCATTATTGACATCTATAAAGAAAATAGATTGCAAAGCCCTGTTGGTCTCGGTATTCAGTTTATTCCAGGTTTTTCCTTCATCAGTGGTTTTAGTTATGTTTCCATAACCGAAAGTTGCGTAGGCTGTCTTTGCATCTGTCGAGTAAACAGATGTTATTCCAAAGGAAGTCCCGCTATATAGTTTAATAATCTGGTCATCCTGTACCTTTTTATCCTGTTGCCCCTGTTGTCCCTGCTGCCCTTGCTGTCCCTCAATTACCTGTGCAAAACTGATGCTAAAATAAAAAGATAAAATACTTAGCATGATGACTTTTACGAAGTGGGATGTTTTCATAAAAATTAAATTTGGTTAATAGGTATTACAAACCTACAAGATTTTTATAAAATAGACAAATTCGTAATTCATCTTATAGGGTTACAGTTGTTTTTTATTTGGGTAAAATGCTGTATTTTTAAAATTTGCAGAATAATTATTAACAGTTGTTAAGAACTTATCATTATGTATTGCATTGTTTTTATAAATTTGTAAAAATTTTAAAGAATATGGACTTAAAAGATATCATGTCAATCTCTGGAAAGAGTGGACTATTTAAATCGGTTGCACAGACTAAAAACGGATTGATCGTAGAATCTATTGTGGATAAAAAAAGATTTCCTGTTTATATTTCTGATAAAGTCAGTTCCCTGGAAGATATCAGCATTTTTACTACTGATAAGGACCTCCCACTGAAGGATGTGATGGACATGATTTTTAAGAAAGAAAATGGTGGCCCGTGCATTGATCCTAAAATTGATGATGCAAAGTTGAAAAAATATTTTGAGGAAGTACTTCCCGATTATGATAAGGAAAGAGTCTATACATCAGATATACGTAAGTTGTTCACCTGGTATAATCTTCTGCAATCACATGGACTCCTGAATATGGAGGAAGAGAAAAAAAATGAAGAGAAGCAGAAGGAAGTGACCGAGACTGAAGAAAAGAAAGAAGAGAATTAAATATATCCCCCGTCAATCGGGGGATTTTTTATAAAAAGATGAAAAGAATTATCCAAGATTTTGAAGTTGCAGAAAATATCAGCCTTAACAATCTGCATTATGTTCTGAAACTTGTTTCTCCCTGCGAACTTCCGGAAATTCTTCCGGGTCAGTTTGCAGAAGTGTTGGTGCCGGATTCCAAATTTACGTTTCTGCGAAGGCCTTTATCCATTCATGATGTCAGCTTGCGTGAAAGAAGCGTCAGTTTTTTTATAAAATGCGTAGGTGAAGGAACAGCAAAATTAAGAACTCTGAAAAAGGGCGACACTCTTAATGTTATGTTTCCGCTTGGAAATGGTTTCGGGCTTGATGTAATTGGAAAAGTACTATTAGTTGGAGGTGGTTGCGGTGTTGCACCGTTATATTATCTTGCAAAAGCATTGCACCAAAATAAAATTGAAATCGATATTTTAATTGGTGCAAAAAGCAGTGACGACATTTCATATATTGATTCGTTAAAAAAGTTCGGAAATATTTTTACTACAACTGAAGATGGCTCGCATGGCGAGAAAGGCTTTGCAACGCAGCATTCCGTGATGAAGAATTTGAAAGGGTATTCAAAAATATTTTGCTGCGGTCCCGAGCCAATGATGAAAGCAGTAGCTTCACTGGCGAAAAAAGATTCTGTTGAATGTGAAGTTTCATTAGAAAATACGATGGCCTGCGGAATTGGTGCATGCCTGTGTTGTGTAACCGATACGGTTGATGGTCATAAATGCGTTTGCACCGATGGTCCGGTGTTTAATATTAATTTATTAAAATGGCAGATTTAAAAGTAAATATAAAAAACCTTGAGTTTAAGAACCCTGTTCTTACAGCCTCTGGAACATTTGGCTACGGCCCGGAGTTCGAAGATTTTTTTAATATTGATCATCTTGGTGGTATTATTGTAAAAGGAACCACACTCGAACCCAGGCAGGGCAATGCATACCCGCGTATGGCCGAAACTTCTTCAGGAATGTTGAATGCAGTAGGGTTGCAAAACAAAGGAATTGATTATTTTATTGAGAAAATTTATCCTGAAATAAAACATTACAAAACAAACATTCTTGTAAATGTTTCCGGCTCTAAGCTTGAAGACTATATTGCTGTAGTTGAAAAGTTGAATGACCTTGAAAAAATTCCTGCAATTGAATTAAATATTTCCTGTCCTAATGTTAAGCTTGGCGGAATGGCATTTGGCACAAGCTGTGAATCAGCCGCAGAAGTAACACGCGCAGTAAGGAAAGCTTATAAGAAAGTGTTGATTGTAAAACTTTCCCCGAATGTGACTGACATAGCATCCATTGCAAAATCCGTTGAAGATGCTGGTGCCGATTCAGTTTCGCTGATAAACACTCTGCTTGGAATGGCAATCAATTCTGAAACACGCAAACCTTTATTGTCAACCATAACTGGCGGACTTTCCGGACCGGCAGTGAAGCCTGTGGCATTACGCATGGTGTGGCAGGTTGCAAAAGCTGTGAAGATTCCCGTTATCGGACTTGGCGGAATTATGAGTGCAACAGATGCAATTGAATTCATGCTTGCAGGTGCCACGGCAGTGCAGGTGGGAACAGCAAATTTTATTGATCCGCAGATATCAATTAAAATTGTTCAGGGAATTGAAAATTACCTGGTGCGACACAGTATCTCTTCTGTAAAAGAATTAGTTGGTGGTTTAGAAATGTGATCCTTGGACATTTTCTTTTTAGGAGGTTTTATATATTTGTTATGAGGTACAGTTCAATCGTTCAATATAACCAGGGTTTACTATGAAATCAATTTGCTTTTTTATTGCAGGAATATTATTATCTGTATTCGCAATAGGACAGGATTCGTATCTGCAGAGGATTAAACCTATTCCTGAAAATCCTTCAAAGGAAAAGTTTGATGCCTATCTAGCTTCTCTTGATTCTCTGCAGACTGAGGTGGAAGTTATAATTGAAAAATATCAGGCCGAGAATGAAGCTGCGGTAAAAAACATTGATCAGGCTAAAATGGTTCAATCATACCAGAATTACAGTCAAAATGTTTACCCTGATAATGCAATGGCAATAATACAGATTCAGCAGGACGTGTAGGCCGATCAGGAAACTCTTAATAAAATTAAGGAAGTGCTGGGGGCAAAAAAGGACAGTATAGATACAGCTTATAAAATAGATATTGATCAGTTCAATAAGGATTTTTTAGACTATATGAATAAATGTGCCGGTGGAGGAAGTGATAACGGAAAGTGTAAGGAATTAAGCACAAAACTTGCTAATTCAAAATCTGATATACTGGAAAAATATTTTTTTAGCAATCATGCTCTTTATGCTTCATACCTTAATGATTACCGCAACCTAATGAAGTTACCTTTAATAAAAACAGCATTAGATGCTATTAAATTAAGTGAACTGAGTTTGATGGGTGCAGTTGCTTTTCCTCATAAGCAGGATCTTGCATCGCTTGATTTTGCAGATGGTGTAATTGCTCAAATAAAAAGTGTCTATGTTATTGATGTCAAACTTTGGCTGTAAAAATAATTTAGCTCTTAATCATTTTAAAAACCGATGTTCCTTTTGCAGAAGTTATTTTTGTAAAATAAATACCATTCTTAACGTCAGTAATATCAAGCTTCCTGGCGTTGTTTCCTGATTTCACATTCCATGTCTGTGAAAAAATAATTTTTCCTAACATATCGCAAATTTCAATTTGAATATTTTCTTCTCTGTCGGTAGTATACGCAATGTTGAAATTCCCACTGTTCGGGTTAGGAAAGATCATGTAGTTCAATTCATCATTTGCAATGTTCGAAATATTCACGGTCTGCCATGTTTTGTTTACAGCTGCGTAAGCATTGATCTTTCCAAAACCCCAGATATAGCTGCCTTGTGGTGGAATAACTCCTGTATAAGTATCAGTCATTGCCGTCTGCCAGATTATTTCTTTTGCGAGCTGCGGAGTAAGCGTAGGATTGGCTTGCAGCATCAATGCAACAATACCGCTGGTCATAGGCGATGCCATGGACGTTCCCATCATCATGGCATACGAATAATTTCTACCGTTAACGGGACTGTTATAAAGGCTGACAACATCAACCCTGTTTGCGCCGCCAATGTTATAAGTTGTGTCAAAAGAATTAATTCCGGATGCAAGCACTAATCCGGGCGCTGCAATATCAGGCTTTGTAACACTATCGGCTGCCGGCCCATGACTTGAGAAAGGTGCAATTTTCCCTTCGGTTACATAAGAGTTGTAATTATTGAATCCACCGTCAATATTGGTATACGTGGTTTTTGATGCAAAAGCTGCAACAGAAATTGCAGAGTGAGTAGAAGAAAAATCACTTGTGGTCATATCCTTATTTCCAATGGTTGCCCATGATTGTGCACCTGTGTTGAAATTTCCGTAATAGCCTGTGTAGTCCTTCACATAGCCAGTCCACATATTTACAATTCCACTGTAACTTTTAACCGCAATCATTACTTTATTATTTGTCTTGCTGTAGAAATCAAAGAATATTCGTGGCTTTCCGTTAAAATCGGAAGCTGATGTTGTGATAGTGACATAACAGGTGTCGCCCGTAGACCCTTTCAGGAAAAGGGAATGAACACTGTCATCAAGACAAATAAATCCTGTAGTGTTGCCTGCAGTGTTTCCGCTGTAGAGTGTTACACTTATACACATTGATTTGCCAGCTTGCCCCCATAAATCAACCCATGTTTTTTTTGATCCAAGATAACTGGGAAATCCTACAAATGTTCGGAGCAGCGTATCTTTTTCAGCAAAAACTTTATTGAGATGAATATTGTCTCCACCATTATTTCCGGCTGCACATACAAATATTTTTCCCGGCCCCGTCAAATTATCTACTGCTTGGCTGAATAGGGAAGTTCCGTCATGAGGTCCCATGCTGCATCCCCAGCTCAAGTTAGCTACAGCTGGTTTCCCAATGGAAGTTGCATAATCAAAAATATATGCAAGTCCATCAATCACGTTGCTAACACCAGTTGTTGTCCATTGATCCTGGTCAGGTTTAATTCCAACCAATACAACATCACTTTCAAACGCAACACCGCGGAAACGGTGATTGTCAGTAGCTCCGCCAATGCCTGAACCTGCTGTAATTCCTGCAACATGCGTTCCATGCGAGAATAAATTCACATCAGTGCCATCGTCCCAATGTGCCGTGGAATCAGCAAGTTCATTTCCATAGCTGTATCCTGCAGGCGGAGTTCCGCTGCTTTTTTGCTCCCATGCTTTTTTGACGCGATAATGTGTGCCCGATGTGTCCATGAATTCAGGATGCGTAAAATCAAAACCTGCATCAATAATTCCTACAACAACATCTTTCCCGGTATAAGCTAGTGGAAGTCCTATTCCCTGGTGCACCGAATCAACATGAGCATCATGCCTTGCACTGTCGAGATTTAGATATATGGGTTCATCAAGTTCAATATAATCGAGCCCTTCGAGTTGAACAAAATCTTTTAATTTATCTAATGGAATTTGTGAGGTCCAGATATTTCCTGCTTTTGTACCAATAAGGACATTAAGCTCCGCGAGTTTTTTGGTGTCAACATTATCATTCACTTTCAGCAAAGCACTCAGGTAATATTTTCCTTCGATATTTTTGTAAATAAATTCAGAAGAAAGTATTCCTTTCCCTTCCTGCTTAGAAGATTCGAGCAAATATTTCTTTGTCCTTGGTGAAAGTTTTGCCTTAGTATTTTCGGTGGTTTGAGCATTTATTCCAAATGAAATTATGGAAACAAAAAGAAGGAAGATGATTTTTTTTAGCATAATATATTTTTATTAAAATCGTAAATCTTAAATCAGACAATATTCACTTCCATTTCAAGTTCTGTCTTGAATTTTTCTTTAACTGATTTTTGAATTTTTTTTGCAAGGTCAAGAATTTCCTTACCGCTTGCATTTCCATAATTCACAAGCACCAAAGCCTGGTCTTTATGAACACCAGCATCACCTTCACGGTAGCCTTTCCATCCACATTGTTCAATCATCCAACCTGCAGGAATTTTAAATGTATCATCAGCTTGCTTATAGCTTGGCATCACAGGATATGAGGCAACAAGTTCTTCATATCGTTGTTTGTCGATTGAAGGATTTTTAAAAAAGCTTCCGCTGTTTCCGATTTCTTTTGGATCTGGTAATTTGGCTCTGCGTATAGCACTCACAGCATTTGCAACATCTTTTATGGTTGGCTCGTTAATTTGTGCTTTGCTGAATTCTTCACGGATAGCGCCATAATTGACATTCAACTTGTGTTTTTTATTCAATCTGAAATTGACAGAAGAGATAATTACTTTTCCTTTCAGTTCATTTTTAAAAATACTGTTGCGATAACCAAATTTGCATTCTTCATTCTTCAGATCGAACATCTGGAGATTTTGAATATTGACAACTTCAACAGAATCGATCACATCTTTTGCCTCTGTTCCATAAGCTCCAATATTCTGAATAGGACTGCTTCCAACGGTTCCGGGAATCAGTGCAAGGTTTTCAACTCCGCCAAGATTATTTTGCAAACAATAATTTACAAACTCATTCCAGTCAACTCCGGCCTGCACATTCAGAAATACGTGATCGTTTGTTTCGCGAATTTTTAGGATTCCCTTGGAACTGATTTTTAAAACTACGCCATCAAAGTCTTTGGTGAAAAGAACATTACTGCCACCTCCGAGAATAAACATCGGCATGTTTTTGAACTGGCTTGTATTCAGGAAAATCTGAATATCCTGTAAATTCTGTACATCCGCCATTGATTTTGCCATAACTTCAATACCAAAAGTATTGTACGGCTTTAAAGAAACATTTTCAACAATAATCATAATCCTTCATTATATTTCGTAAAATTAATAGATTTGCAACATATCGTAAAATTTACTTTCAAAGTCTTCGTTTATAAAGTTGCGAATTAAATCAGAATCCTTTTGAAAAGAGCCATAGTATCTGTAATCAATGACCTTGTCACCGATCAGCGTGTTCACCGGACATGTTCGACGTTGAACAAACTGGATTTCGATGTGCTGCTTGTCGGCAGACGACAGAGAAGAAGTCTTCCATTGGAACATCGGGATTACAAAACAAAGCGAATGTCCATGCTTTTTGAGAAAGGTGTTTTATTTTATGCTGAATTTAATCTTAGGTTATTTTTCTTTTTGCTCTTCAGAAAATGCGACCTGTTAGTTTCTAATGATCTGGATACGTTACTTCCGAATTATCTTGTTAAGAAAATAAGAAGGAAGAAAATTGTTTACGACACACATGAATATTTTACGGGAGTACCTGAACTTGAAGGACGGCCATTTGTGAAGAATACATGGCGAAGAATTGAAAAGTGGATTTTTCCGAAAATTAAAAATATTATTACTGTAAACGATTCTATTGCCGGGCTTTACAAAGCTGAATATGGAAAGCAACTTGCGGTGGTTAGAAATATTCCTGCACTGAGAAAAAATGTTGTTGCATTATCAAAAAAAGAATTAGGAATTGATGATTCAAAAGCAATGATTGTTTTACAAGGCTCTGGTATCAATATTCACAGGGGTGCCGAGGAAGCTGTGCTTGCTATGCAGTTTGTGAATGATGCAGTTTTATTTGTAATTGGTGGCGGAGATGTAATAGATATTTTGAAAGAAATGGTAGCTGAAAAAAAACTGGAAAGCAAAGTACAGTTTATTCCGAAGCTGCCGATGGAAAAGCTTTTGCAATATACCATGCATGCTGATATTGGCCTCACTCTCGATAAGGATACGAATATAAATTACCGTTTCAGCCTTCCGAATAAATTATTCGATTACATATATTCCGGTGTTCCAGTGCTGGCTTCAAAGCTTGTTGAAATTGAAAAAATAATTAGGGAGTTTGATGTAGGTGAATTAATTGATAGCCACGATCCTGAACACATTGCTCATAAGCTTACAGATCTTCTGAATGATAAAACAAGGTTGAATGTTCTGAAAGAAAATTGTAAGTTTGCAGCAACCAAACTGAATTGGGAAACCGAAGAAACAAGACTGATTGATGTTTTCAAAGAATATATTTAGCAGCAAAAAGGAAGTTGACATTATAGCATTTGATGTGCCTTATCCCGCGAATTACGGCGGTGTGATAGATGTTTTTTATAAACTCAAAGCCTTTAAAAAGGCTGGCATAAAGGTCACACTGCATTGTTTTGAATATGGACGTAAGCCTAGCCCTGAGCTGGAATCCCTGTGCGAAAATGTTTTTTATTATAAACGAAATATTTCTAAAGCAAATCTTTTTCGTCGCCGGCCATATATAGTTGTTACAAGATCTTCAGATGAACTTATTCGTATTCTTCAAAAGAAAAGCAATCCGATCCTTTTCGAAGGCTTGCATAGCTGCTATTACCTGGATGATAAGCGTCTGAAGAAAAGAAAAAAAATTGTAAGGACACACAACATCGAGCATGATTATTATCTGAATCTTGCCAAAGTTGAAAAAGATATTTTTAAGAAATATTATTTTTCGAACGAAGCGCAGAAACTGAGACGCTATGAAAAGATTCTTGATGAAGCTGATGGCATTGCTGCAATCTCTTTACATGACAAAGAATATTTTTTAAAAAAATATAAAAATGTTGAAGCTGTTTCTGCATTTCATCCTAACGAAGAAGTAGATATTCAGGAAGGGCAGGGGGATTACGTTCTGTACCATGGAAGTCTTGCTGTCGGTGAGAATAATGAAGCTGCACTTTTTCTGATTGACAAAGTTTTCAGTGACCTGGATATTCCATTGATAATCGCTGGAAACAGGCCTTCTGCAGAATTAAAGCAAACCGTTGCAAAATATCCGCACATCCGATTATTGACAGATGTTTCAACTGCTGATATTTATAAACTGGTAAGAGATGCTCAGATAAATATTCTTCCGACTTTTCAGGCCACAGGAATTAAACTTAAATTACTTGCCGCATTGTATACAGGCCGTCATTGTATTGTTAACAGTCCGATGGTTGAGAGTACAGGACTTGAAAACTGTTGTATAATTAAAGATAATTCTGATGACATGAAGAATGCTGTGAAAGAATATTTCTCAAAGCCGTTTGCTGCAAATGATATTAGCAAAAGAAAGCATCGCCTGAACGATAGCAAATTTTCAAACAGCTACAACATCAATCAATTGATTGATATGCTATTCTCCTGAAACGACGGGGCATTGGACTCAAGCACACTTCCACATTCGCATTTCAAAGTTCTTGATGGAAATTTAGTAAAAAGAGAATAATCATGCGTGGCCATCAGCACAGCCCTTCCTGATTTGCTGATGTCAAGAAGCAACTGCATTATTCCTTCAGAAGTTTCAGGATCAAGGTTGCCAGTGGGTTCATCAGCAAGAATAATATCAGGGTCGTTAATGAGCGCACGGGCAATTACAACTCGCTGCTGTTCGCCGCCAGAAAGCTGGTGTGGCATTTTTGTACCCTTTGCAACCAGACCGACTTTACTCAGAACATCCTGTAATTTTAGCTGCATCTGGGTTGTATCTTTCCAGCCTGTAGCCCTCATCACAAACAGCAGATTGTCGTTTACACTGCGATCAATAAGCAGCTGAAAGTCCTGAAAAACAATACCGATTTTCCTTCTTAAATATGGAATTTCTTTATTTTTTATAAGCTTCAGATCATATCCTGCAACAGTGGCTTCACCATCTACAAGAGATAAATCAGCGTAAAGCATTTTCAAAAGACTGCTTTTGCCAGTTCCTGTCTTTCCTATAAGGTAAACGAATTCGCCTTTGGCAATTTTTAAGTTGACGTTTGATAATATCAGTATGTTCTTCTGATAAATCGCTGCCTTATTAATATCAATTATTGTTTCGCCTGACATCATAATTTGTATAGAAAATCAAATGTATAAAAATTAATCAGAAAGGAAGTTTGTAAATTTTGCCATATGGAATTTTGGCTACAATTTTTTCAATTTCATTTTCCTTCTCCGAAAGACCGCATTGCTGCAGCCCGGTTGTGCTGTGATCAGCTCTAAAATATGCAACCAGAGTGAAATTACTATCCCTTATCTGAATGTAATCGGGTATTCTGGCGCTGCCTTTTATCTTCAAAATATACATGAATGATTATTTTTTTTCTTTCAATGTCAATGTTGATGTAACAATACCATAGGGTTTCGGACCAATTACAAATGCTCCGTAAAATGTAACATCTCCGGTTCCAACTGCGGGAGCAATCCAGCTGAACTTCCAACTTTTAGAACCTTTACTGTTTATTCCATCATGGGTATGTGTTATGTATTTTCCTTTACCGATAATCTGTGTCTCGTCTGCATCAGTAACAACAAGCTTGCCTAACAATTTACCAGTTGAGTTTTGGGGTGATACTTGGAAACCGAATTTATCCGATGTCGGCAAACCAATTGATGTCAGACTTATTGTATATGTAGCTCCTGGCTTGTAACCTGATGAATCCACATTTGATTTAATGCATCCTGCTTTTGAAATGGCAATGCCGTGATGACATTGGGTGCAGGTAACTTTATCAGCGGGTGAACCAGTATGACCAGCTGGTGCACCAGTAGGATAGGTCATTGAAGAATTCACCGAAAACAGAAATACGATAATAAATCCTGTAATTGTGAGTATGATTATTTTCTTTATCATTTAAATTGTTTTATTTGGCATACAAATATACAAAAAGCCCGGTCACGATAACAATCAGGACCGGGCTTAAACTTTATAATTAATCAATTATTCAACTACAATTTTTTCCAAGGTAGATTTATCGTTTATTTTTAATTCAACAACATAGATACCTTTTGTAAGAATATCCTTAACATTGAACTGTTCACTGTAAGAGCCTGCAGCCTGGTCTTTAGAGTCAAGAGAGACAACCTTTTTTCCATCAAGAGAATAAACATTTACCTCAACTTTCGAATCTGATTTTACAGAATAATTCACATTAAGTTTTTCTTTAACTGGATTAGGATAAATTGAGAAATCAGAATTTGCTGATGTTTCATTTATTCCAACTGAACTTTCTGTTACAGTATAGGTGCTGGTATGAGTTGTTCCAGTACCTATAGCAAAAGCGCCATAAAATGTAACAGGTCCTAAACCTGTAGCAGGAGCAGTCCATGTGAATGTCCATGTTTTTGGATTTGTAGTAATACCTGTGGTAGTGCTGCGGATATAATGACTTGAACCTGTGAGTCCAGTGCCAGTCCCTGCTATGAGTGTTCCCAAAAATGCACCAGTAGAACTCTGCGGAGATATCTGAAATCCTTTATTTCCAACAGTTCCAGTAGAAGTAACAGTTATGGTATAAGTCATTCCGCACACATACCCACTAACTGGAATATTTGAAGTTATCCAGCCGGTAACTGCGGTTGCTGTACCTCCATGACAAGCAGTACATGTTGCTCCACCGGCAGCTGGATCACCAGCATGACCTGAAGGAGAACCACCATCATACGACATCGCAAATTTTTGAGTTCCCATTACTCCCAGGAACAGCGCTGCGATAACACCAATTGTAATTGTAATTTTCTTTTTCATACGTTTTTTAATTTAAGTTAGGTTTAGTTTGAAAAGTTATATTTAGGTTAGTCTGAAATTTACCAATCTCATTCTTACGGTTGCATATAGCAATATTAAAAACTTCGAAACCTATAGCAAAGATAGGATAAGATTTTTTATTTTAATGTTAATTGGTTGTTAAAAAAATAAAAATTTCTAAATAAGTATAGTTGTCAGCGAAAAAAAATGCTTTTTAGAGTGATCGCAAATGCATTGAAATCGTCGCTAAGAATAATTATTTCGTTATTTTATAATTATATAAAAAAAAGAGGTGGTTCTGATCATTTTCAGAACCACCTCTAAGCATTTCATTTAATCGTTTATTCTACTATTCTACAACAATTTTCTCCATTGTAGATTTGTCGTTTATTTTTAATTCAACAACATAAATACCGCTTGCAAGTATATCTTTTACATTAAATTGTTCACAGTATGTTCCAGCAGATTGATTCTTTTCACCTAGTGTTACTATTTTCTTTCCGTCAAGGGAATAAACATTGAACTGAACTTTTGAATCTGTTGAAATAAAATAGTTCACGTTTAACTTTTCCTTTACAGGGTTTGGGTAGATCGAGAAATTGGACGAAGATGATAATTCATTAATACCAACTGAACTTTCAGTCACCGTATAGCTGGTAATGTATGTGTTTCCGGTACCAATTGCAAATGCGCCATAAAAAGTCACAGGGCCAAGACCTGTGGCAGGTGCGGTCCATGTGAATGTCCAGGATTTTGGATTTGTAGTAATACCCGAACCTGTACTGCGCATATAATGGTTTGAACCCGTAAGTCCAGTACCAGTTCCTGCCACCATGGTTCCAAGAAATGCACCAGTTGAACTTTGAGGTGAAACTTCAAATCCTTTATTTCCACCTGTTCCTGTGCAGGTAGCAGTTATTGTATAAGCTGTAGCTGGAACATAACCGCCTGCAGGAATATTTGAGGTAATCCATCCAGTAACTGTTGTTGCACTTCCTCCATGGCATTGTGTGCAATTTTTATTTGAACCTGCCGGATCATTGGCATATGCTGATGGTGCTCCACCATCATACGACATGGCATATTTTTGCATTCCTTGTGAAACAATTAACAATACTACTGCAATTCCAATTGTAAGTGTAATTTTCTTTTTCATAAAATTTGGGTTTGGTTTAGTGATATTTAATTATTTGGGTATTATACCGATTGAAAATGTATATTTATCCTGTAAATAAATTTATATCTAATTAAAGTAATAGGATTAGTATTATAAAAATTGATACAAAAATATCAATTTTTATAAAAAAACAAAATTTTTTCAGAAAAAATGATAGGTGTTTTACTAAAAAATAAAGCGTCCGGAAATTAATTATTAAGATATCCTACCCCAACCCATTTATTTATTTGGGCAATTTCACAATCGGTCAGTTTGTAGCTGGGCGGCATTTTAATGGTATAATTATAGCTGATTGAATTAAGAAAGTTAACCTTATTTGCATCCAGGTAGGTCTTCAGGTTTGCATATCCGTCAATATTTACACCACCCGAAGAAGTGCTTGCATTATGACAAGGTGTGCAATTGGTGGATAAAATACTAGCTATATATGCGGAATAAGTAACATTTGATGTATCGCACGAAGTACTACTCGAACAGTTTGTTTCCAAAGCACCTTGATTTATCCATGCTTTGATAAGAGAAATCTGGGAGGAACTTAAAGATTTTGAAGGTGGCATACTTCCTTCTCCTGATCCTGTTAGTACAGTGTAGTATTTGCTTTGGTCCGGATGATTTGGCTTTATTCCTTCCATTATATGCGCATAGTCTGTAAGCACAATATCGCTGATGTCTGAGTTAGGTGATCCGTCGTGGCAACCTGTCATAGCGCAGTTCGCATAATATATTGGCCTGATTTGTGAAGTAAAACAAATTTCAGGATACGCGGCATCGTATGTGCAGCCTTGCATTATTGCAATAACACTTAATAGTGCAATGCAACTCAGAACAAGAATTCTTTTCATTATAGAAGTATTTGATGATACAAAGTTAGCCAAAAATAAATGGCTTTTCTGTTAATGACTTGTTAAAAAGAGATATCTGGACATACCAATGGATGCCGCGATTAATCTGAGCGTAAGAATTTTTCGCTCACCAGATATTAACGTTCAGTTGAAATTGCTTTTTAGTAAAGCTGCTTGTGGCAATCTTCGCAATTCGATTCTTTCCAAACTCTGCCGATATCTTTAGGATGAATAAAATCAGCAGGTTTATCCAAAGTTGTATATTTAAGGCTGTCAATTTTTCCCTGAGCAATTATTGTATGACATAAATTACAACTCTTGGATATTACTTTTCCGTCACTTGATTTATGCCGGCCGTCATGACAACGGAAACAACCGTTTGATTCCAGGTGCCCTATGTGTCTTGGATAAACACTATATGTCACTTTCATCTCAGGGAAAGCATTTTGAGAATATTTTTTAGTTATATCAGTAATCGCAATATTTATTTTGCTGCCATATTGCTTGTATAATGAAGGATACGTATCTTTATAAAAACTTAGCATATTTTCTTTTATTCCTGCGCTTGCTGAATCATCAGTAGTATAAATAACTTTTAGTGCCTCCATTGCAGCTTTCTTTATCCATGGTATTCTTGCAGAAGTGCTGCTATAAGCCAGGTACTTGTTTACATAATAAGATGGTGACCTGTATTCATGCGATGGACGGTTGTGACAATCCATGCAGTCCATAGTGCGTGACTCAACATTATTAAGATCGGATATTGATTTTCTATAATCGTCATTATTGAAAACAGTAACTTTTCCAGTCTTCAGATTTCTGACTTTCACCCAGTAAATGGTATCTCTTTTTTCATTTGCTTTATATTCCATCTTGATGTCTGGATTGATATGCCAGTGAATTCCCTGGCTGAGCCCCTGTGATTCATTCGATGGTCCAATTTTCATATTTAAAATAATATCCCATTCGGTGTTTGTGGAATCGGCAAGAAAATATTTTTCATGATGTAGTTTATTTCCATAAAACTTTTGCGGCCAGTGGCACTTTTCACAGGTTTCCCTTGCTGGTCTCAGGTTTTCAATTGGAGTAGCAATTGGCCTTGGATATGTATTCGTCATGTATTTATAAACCTGGCGCAATCCCGACATTTTCGATTTCACATACCAGTCCACACCTTCGCCTACGTGACATTCTGCACATTTTACATTTGCATGAGGTGAGTTTTGATAGGCCACATATTCAGGATTCATAACTTTATGACAAAGTTTGCCGCAAAATTCAACAGACTCTGTATAATGAAAACCCTGATAACTTCCGATTACTGTTGATAACAGAAATATAGTTGTGATAAATGAAAATATTAAAATGGCATTTCTTGTCTTACGATCGGAGAAATTAATAATAAGGACTTTGGTGTCACTGGTTTTAATTCCCTTTTTATTCCTGCGTCTTTTTCGATACATTCCGTAAGAAATCAAAATAAGACCAAATACGAGAAATCCAGGTACGACTAAGTATGTAAATAATTCAGTGTAAACATTACCTGCATTGATTATTTTATCCATTATAACTAAAAAGATAATTGCAAGCCATGCAATCAGTGCAATTATGGTCCCTAAAAAGGAAATGAAATTGAAATAGGACGGGGGCAGTTTTATCTTTTTCATCAGACAGTTATATGATTTATATTATATGAATACTATTGTATTTATAGGATATGAAGTATTGCTAAAATACACATTGTCAAATAAATAAAATTTTATAATGAATTTTAAACATTGCAAAAGTAATAAAAAGGAGTTGTGAATACAAATATTTTGGGATTCGAAATTTAAAAATAAATGTAAAAAGAAATGATAAATGTAATATTTTTTTCGTCAATTTTATCTCACTCTTACGTAAATCTTAAATGCATTAACAATCGAACACTGAAAGTTTTAATATAAATTGTATAAATGCTACTATAAATTTATGAAGAAAAAAACAGGCATCAAAAAAAAAAATCAGAATGTCCTTGTTTTCGATTGGTTAGAAGCTGCAATTCTGTTCAAGAGATAAATAAATATTTGTCTTTAAATCGAAGTTAAAAAAATGAAAAATTTTAGTTTTTTATGGATAATTTTGTATTTTTGCCTATTCATGCTATAAGATTAGTAGTATTCAATGTTGTCAAAATTGTTAACAATTTCACAATTGACGCTGCTTTGATATATGTTATATGAACAAGTTGTGGAATTTTAAACAGGACAGGTGATTCCACTAATTATAATAAAATTTTGAAAGATATTTATTGCAAGTGCATATCATTTCATAAAAGAAATTAAATTTTAACAACCAAATTTTAAAATGCAACATCTATTTAAATTTCGCCGAAGAGTCATATTGGTTTTGGTATTTACTTTTGCATTCATAAGGTTATTTGCACAGTCGAATGATGATTGCCTGATGTGCCATGAAGACGCCACAATGACTGCTAAATGGCAGGGTACTACCATTTCGCTGTATGTGAACAAAGCAAACCTTGCTAAATCAGTCCACAAAAATGTTTTGTGTGCTTCCTGTCATAAAGATGCCGCCGTTAAGGAATTCCCCCATCCCGAGAACCTTAAAGCTGTTGATTGCGGGAGCTGCCATGCGGGTTATCAGCAACTCGTAAATAATGATGTGCATCATAAATTATTAAATCTCTCTGCAGCAAAAGCACCTACATGCAAGATATGTCATGGAACTCATGAAATTGTAAAACCTTCATTAATTGCAAACAAAGCCCTGACAATTTGTGGAAAATGCCATAAGGTTGATAAGCTTTCTGCTCCTTACCACACAGATAATGTAATTGAAGGAAATTGTCTGAATTGCCATAAGAAAAAAGATTACAAGACGATTTTGTCAAAATCAGTACATGCAAAACTGAAATGTTCCAATTGCCATGGGTATGTTGTAAATAATCTGGCTACTCACCGCACATTACCCGAAGGGGAAGCCACCACTGATTGTTATCTGTGTCATGCTGATATTGCTGCTCAGCATAAAGAAAGCGTGCATGGTCTGGCATTATCCGAAGGCATTTATGAAGCAGCTCAGTGTTGGGATTGCCACGGTACGCATGATATACGCAAAGTTGCGAACGACAGCAGTAAAGTTTCAGCAAAAAATTTACCTGCCACATGCGGCAAATGCCATGATGATTCATTGCTGACACAGAAATATTCATTTACGGTTAAAAACCCAGGCAAAATGTATTCCTTGTCAGTTCACGGAAAACTTGTACTTGCCGGAAGTAAAGATGCACCAACATGTGTAACATGTCATGGAAAACATGATATTAAAAACAGGATGATGCTGAATTCTCCTATATCAAGTATAAGTGTTCCCGACCTTTGTGGTAAATGTCATGCCAAGATTACTGAAGAATATAAGGAATCGATTCATTGGATAGCTGTGAAGAAAGGTGTTCGTGAAGCACCGTCATGCAATGATTGTCACAGTGAACACAGTATTGATGCTATTAATACTGTTACCAAACGAGCAGCAATTAAAAAAATACAGGAAGAAACATGTTTACAGTGTCATCAAAACCTGTTGCTATCTGAACGCTATGGAATTGAAGGTAAGAATGCCAGTAGTTATGAGGATAGTTATCATGGGCTTGCAGTTACAAGGGGTGATACAAATGCTGCAATGTGCGTCGATTGCCATGGCGTGCATAGTATTTTACCTAAGTACCATAAAAATTCTATGGTCAATCCTAAAAATGTAACTGCTACTTGCAGGAAGTGCCATGCAGATGCGACAGACACATTCTCGAAAAGCTATTCCCACATTACAGATAAAGATTCCACAGCCGGATATGTTGAAGATATTGTCAGGAAAATATACTTCTGGTTGATTATTATTGTTGTTGGTGGAATGATCCTTCATAATCTTTTAATTTTTGTATATGAATTAAAGGAGCGAAATAAGAAAGCGAAAAATGAGATTCTTATTCCACGATTGACAAAGAATGAAATGTACCAACATACAATTTTACTTGTGTCCTTTATAATTCTTGCTATGACAGGGTTCCAGCTTAAATATCCTACAAGCTGGTGGAGCTATGGATTGGAGTACTTTGGCTTTACTGAAATTGTAAGGCATTGGGTTCATAGAGGATCAGCTATTATTATGATTGCACTTTCATTCTATCATGTAGCATATTTGCTGATAACAGCCAGAGGCCGCGATGTGTTAAAAGGATTATTGCCGAAATTCAATGATTTTAAACTCGCTATGCAAAATATGTTATTTTATTTGCGTCGTAGAAAAAAACATCCGGAATTTGAGAATTACACCTATACTGAAAAGATTGAGTACTGGGCGTTGATCTGGGGTACACTTGTTATGGCGTTGACAGGAATAGTTCTCTGGTTTCCTACTATTGTAGGTGACTGGGCTCCTGTATGGTTTATTAAAGTAAGTGAAATAATACATTTCTATGAAGCGATTCTTGCAACGCTTGCAATTGTTGTCTGGCACTGGTTTTTTGTGATGTTACATCCAAAATCATATCCGCTTAGCTTTACCATTGTTGATGGTAAAATGACTCTGCAACACTACAAAGAGGAACATGCTGCGCAAGTTAAAAAGGTTTATAAGGAATGGACCGAATTAAAATCCGGAAAACGCACAGAGAAGCATCTGAGTCATTTTACGAAAATGTTTATATTAGCAATTGAGAAAGGCGGCGGTAATGCAGAGGAATTTTTCAAGAAAGAATTCGATGGTAATGGAGAATTTCATGCTGAGAAACACTAATATTAATTTAATTAACTGTTGAATAAATGAGGATTAGAAAGTTTGGTAAATGGGCAGTTTTATTTTTTGCATGCATTGCATTTAGTATAAATTATCTTTCTGCACAAACCAATGACGATTGCATGATGTGTCATGAAGATGCAACTCTTAGCAAGGTCAGCGGTGGTAAAACAGTTTCATTATTTGTAAACAAAACAACGTTGGCAGGTTCAGTGCATTTAAAAGTAAAATGTATTTCTTGCCATACCGATGCTGCAGTTGCTGATTTTCCTCATCCTGAAAATCTTAAGGCTGTAAATTGCGGAACTTGTCATAGCGCTGCTTATATTCAATACAATGCAGGGGTTCACGGCCAGGCTTCAAAATTAAATTCACCATTTGCTCCAAGCTGCAAAGATTGTCATGGTAAACATGATATCATCTCATCCACCAATTCAAAATCACGCACATATAAATTCAATATTCCTGCTTTGTGCGGTAGGTGCCACAAAGAGGGATCACCTGTATCGAATTTGTATGTTATTTCTGAAACAAATATTCTTGAAAACTACAGCGAAGGTATACATGGTATTGGTCTTCTGAAAAAAGGTTTGATTGTATCAGCCACATGTAACGACTGTCATGGAAATCACCTGATTCTCCCCCATTCCAGTCCGAATTCAACTGTTTCAAGTTTGCGTATTGCAAAGACCTGTATGAAATGCCATACCAAAATTGAAGAAGTACATAAAAAAGTTATAAAAAATGAATTGTGGGAAAAGAAACCCGGAGCCATACCTGCCTGTTCGGAATGCCACCCGCCTCATAAAGTTTCAATTACAAAGACCAGTACAACTTTAACCGATCTTGCTTGTTTAAAGTGTCATAAAAATGACACCATTCACAATGCGTTTTCCAGCAACAATCTTAACATGAATGTAAAAGTGACAGATCTTGAAAGCTCTGTTCACAAGAATATCAGTTGCATAAAATGTCATTTTGATGTTGATACTACATTGTCTACAAGGCCTTGTTCAACCGCTAAATCAGTTGATTGTTCCAATTGTCATATTTCAGTTGCCGATTTATATTTCACCAGCGGACATGGAAAAGCATATCTTAAAAAAGAAAAAAATGCTCCTTTTTGTAGCGATTGCCATGGCACTCACAATATCAAGACGAGGTACGATGATACATCACCTACTTACAGATCTAACATACCAGGAGTTTGCGGGAAATGCCATGCTGAAAACGGGAAAGCAGTAAAGACTACTACACTTAAGGAAATAAATGCATATTCCGATTATTCACAAAGCGTGCATGGAAAAGGATTATTTGAAAAAGGCCTACTGGTAAGTGCTGTATGTTCTGATTGCCATACATCGCACCATATTTTAAAGGAATCTGATACTGCATCATCAGTGAATCCAAAGAATATTTCTTTGACTTGTGCAACTTGTCATAAGAGTATTTATGATGAATATATTGAAAGTGATCACTCCATTTTGAAGGCGGACGGAAAACACAAATATCCTACATGTGCCGACTGCCATTCAGCACATGTTATTACTGAAATTGACGATGATAAATTTATGACACAGATCACAAAACAATGTGGAAGTTGTCATGAAAAATTGTCGGAGACTTATCTTGAGACCTATCATGGAAAAGCATACCTTCTTGGATATTTAAAAGCTGCAAAATGTTCCGATTGCCACGGTTCGCATAATATTTTAAAAGTAAGCAATCCGAATTCAGCTGTAGGTTATAGAAATATTGTCACTACTTGCAGAAAATGCCATCCTGACGCAAACCTGCGATTTACAGGTTATTTAACACATGCAACACATAATGCCAATAATGTATTGTATTATACTTTTTGGGGAATGACAATATTGCTTTTGAGTGTTTTTGGATTCTTCGGAATACACACTCTTTTATGGATACCCAGGGCAATTATAGAAGCAAGGAAGAAGCGTAAACATAAAAAGGTGATAGGTCAGGCCATGTATGTTCGCCGTTTTACGCGCAGCCAGCGGGTAACTCATATTTTTGTTATCGTTAGCTTTTTAACACTTGCTTTAACCGGGATGACATTAAAATTCGCACACATGGACTGGGCAAGGTTGATCGCATTTATTTTTGGTGGTGTGCGTTCTGCAGGCACCATTCACAGGATGGCTGCGATTGTCACTTTCGGATATTTTACATATCACGTGTATTCACTGCTTCAGGAAAAGAAGAAGAAACACGAGTCCTTGCTGAAATTTATATTCGGAAAAAATTCGCTGATGTTCAACAAGCAGGATATTTTTGACTTTATTGCCACAGTAAAATGGTTTTTAGGCAAAGGACCTCGTCCGAAATATGGCCGCTGGACTTACTGGGAGAAATTCGACTATATGGCTGTATTCTGGGGAGTAGCTGTTATTGGATTTTCCGGATTAATACTATGGTTCCCCGAAATTTTCACCAAAGTGTTCCCTGGCTGGGCAATAAATGTTGCACAAATTATACATAGCGATGAGGCTTTGCTGGCAGTTGGATTTATTTTCACAATACATTTCTTCAACACACATTTGCGCCCTGAAGCTTTCCCGATGGATACTGTAATATTTACCGGGCACGTTGAACTTGAAGAATACAAAATTGACAGGCCTAAGGAATTCGAATACCTGGAAAAATCCGGACAGCTTAAAGACGTTACAATCAAGACAGAAATGACCAGTTCCTGGATTAAAATTGTGAAGACTGCAGGTTTTATCTTCCTTGGCATTGGACTGATCCTGGTATTGCTGATCATCTTCTCATTAATTGCCGGTATTTACTAGAGATAATTAGTACTTCAAATTTGATATTGAGATGCTTCATGGTTTGAAAAAACATGAAGCATTTTCTTTTAGAAATAATTATTATCAGGCATTTTTAATGTAATAATCAAAACATCGTAAATTTGTAAGAAGATTAAATTCTGTTAATTTCATAGTTAGAGTTTTACTGAAAATGAAAATACTGATTATTGAAGATGAAAAAGCTTTAGCGGAGTCTGTGATTGAGTACCTCACAGATGAAGGTCATGTGTGCGAAGGTGTGCACTTGTTTTCTGATGCAGTTGAAAAGATTGAGCTTTATCAATACGATTGTCTTGTAGTTGATATTAATCTTCCTGACGGAAGTGGATTAGATTTGATTAAACTGTTGAAGAAAAAATCGGCCAGCACTGGTATAATAATTATATCAGCAAGAAATTCGCTTGAAAACAGAATTGAAGGTCTTGAAATTGGAGCTGATAATTATCTCACAAAACCCTTTCAGTTAGCAGAACTCAACGCTTTGCTTAAATCAATCAACAGGCGTGTAAATTATAGCGGATGTAACCAGATTATTGTTAACGAAATAAAATTTTTATTGGATGAACATCGCGTGTTTGTGCATGATAAGGAAGTGATACTAACAAAAAAAGAATATGAACTTTTGATGTTCTTTCTCACAAATAAAAATAAAGTAATTACCAAGATGGGAATTGCTGAGCATCTTTGGGGTGATTATATGGACTCAAACGATTCGTATGATTTTATTTATACGCACATCAAAAACCTCAGAAATAAATTACTTAAACTCGGTTGCGAAGATTATATAAAAACGATTTACGGTGTCGGATATAAATTTGATTTATCTTGAAACTTCTAACTAAAACAAATCTTAACTTTTTATCTATCTCATTATTTATTTTTCTGTTTGGGATATTCGCTTTTTATTACCTGTTGAGGCAACAGGTTGATAAAAATGTGAATCTTGAATTGGAAAAGCGAAAGAGCAGTATTTTATTTCAATTTGATTCCACTTATTTATCGGCCAGAATTCCGGAATCCTTTAATGAAAAGATTATCATAGCAGCCGTGAAGGAGACTTCTTCTGTTATTGCTGGATATTCAGATACATTGATTTACGATAAGCTTGAAAAAAAACATTCTGTTTACCGTCAATTGCAGTTTAGCACAATTTATAAGGGTGCGAATTATCATCTACGCATATTTAAATCATTAGAGGAATCGGATCAGCTGATAGTAAGGATTTTTCTGATCATGACCATTCTGGTATTCCTTATCATCATTACATTATTGGTCTTGAACCGCCGCTCCACACTAAAAGCTTGGAATGTGTTCTATGATACAATCGAAAAAATAAAAAATTACAACCTTAATTCACAGGAACAATTTTCGCTTAAGAAGTCGGATGTCAAAGAGTTTGATGAATTAAACAAGGTTCTGCTTATAATGATCAATAAAATAAAAACTGATTATTTTAATTTGAAAGAATATACTGAAAATGCCTCGCATGAAATTCAGACCCCTTTAGCGATCATTAATGCAAAAATGGAAATGCTGCTTCAATCAGGCGATATGAAAGAAAATCAATATAAAGCGGTATCAGATGCCTACGAAGCGGCTAACAGACTTTCTAAGTTGAACAACTCCTTGATTCTATTATCAAAAATTGAAAATCGTCAATTCCCGGATTCAAAGTCGGTTGATCCAAAAAAACTGATTGAAACTCAACTGGAAATACTCGAAGATTTGATACTCTCAAAAAACATAGAAGTTGAAAGAAATTTTAAAGAGCCGCTTATAATTCAAATGAACCCTTACCTGGCCGAAATTTTATTTTCAAATCTGATCAGGAATGCTATTCGGCATAATGTTGATGGCGGAAAAATAATTATTGATTTCGCCCAGGATAAAATTTCGATTTCGAATTCGGGCTTAGGTCATAAAATCGACAATGAAATTTTGTTTAAGCGCTTTCGTAAATCATCAGCTTCAGTTGAATCGCTGGGAATTGGATTGGCAATCGTCCGGAAAATTTGCGATTTATATAACTTTACCGTACAGTATGATTTTAAAAATGAATTGCATTGTATGGAAATAAATTTCAAAATGAATTCTGAATCCAATTAATAAAATAGGATAGGTATTGTAATTATTTTGCAGAATTTAACATTTTTTTGCAATTTATTTTAAATATAAAGTATACCAAATATGCAGTTGAACAAAATTAGAAAATTAATTTTAAGAATAAGCGTAATTAACAGTCACACAATTTGTTAAAAAATATTTTAAAGTTGCTTCTGCTTACAAAAATAACATTTCAAATCGAACAATTCGTCACTGATTAACCCACCATTGATTAAAATATTTTCTTTTATTGTTTTTTGAATAACAACTACAGAATTTACTCAGATTCTATTTTTACTTTTGCTACATTAATTTTAAAATACTAGCATAATGATAGGATTAATTGGATTGAATCATAAATCTGCCCCGATCGAAATTAGGGAACGTTTCGTTTTCTGTGAAGAGGATATCAAAAGATTTGTTCCATTGTTGAAAGATAAAGGAGTTCAGGGGGCGGTAGTACTTTCCACATGCAACCGGACCGAAATATATTTCGAAGCCGATGACAGCAATTTCAGTAATGTATTTGCTATTGTTGGGCATACCCTGTTTTCATACCGCAAAGCAGATGAAAGCGCCCGCTCTCACTTTTATCATAAGAGCAATACCGATGTTGCTCAACATATTTTCAGGGTTGTTTCAGGTCTGGACTCAATGGCATTGGGAGAACATCAGATTGTTGGTCAAATAAAAAATGCAGTTAGCATAAGTGAAAGCAATAATTTTTTTAGCTGTTCTTTGATGCGGTTATTCAATAAAGCGTTTGAAGTCGGTAAAAAAGTCAGAACCGAAACATGCATCAATCATGGTGCTGTTTCAATTAGTTATGCAGGTATTGAACTTGCAGGAAGAAAACTTCATAACCTTAGTTCGCGTCCAGTACTCCTGGTGGGAGCTGGGCAAACAAGCGAACTCACTTTATTAAACCTCATAAAAAAAGATTGCTCAAGGTTTACGATTATTAACAGAACATTCGAAAAAGCAGTTGAACTTGCTGATAAATACAACGGCAAAGCAGAGGAGTTTGATAAACTTGAAGAATTGCTTCTGGTAAATGATATTGTAATAAGTTCAACAGCATCAAAAAAAGCTTTATTCACTGAGAGCATTGTTCGGAGTGCAATGGAAAAGAGAAATGGAACTCCACTTTTCTTTATTGATCTTTCTGTACCCCGCAATGTTGCGCATGAAGTGGGAGAAATAGAAAATGTTTATGTTTATGATATCGATGCGTTGAATGAAGTAATTGTTGATAATGTTGAGAAAAGACAGGAAAAAATAATCCAGGCTGAGGAAATAATTCAGGCTGGTGTTAGTGAATTTAATGAATGGCTCTACACAAGAAATTTAACTCCTGCTATTCAAAAAATAAGCAACCGTTTCAAAAAAATTAATAAAACTGAATTTGAAGGTTTCAAAAAGAATAAGAAATCAGATTACGAAACTGTTTCTGAATATGGTGATATCATTACAAACAAGCTTATCCAGATGATGGTAAAAAATGTAATTTCAATCACCGATAATGGTCGTAAACTGGAATATGTTAATTTAGTGAACAAATTATTTGATCAAAACTAGTAATGAAAAAAAATATAAGGGTAGGCACGAGGGGAAGTAAATTAGCATTATATCAGGCATACAAAGTAAAAGAGGAATTAGAAAGGCAGTTCAAAGACATTACTTTTGAAATTGCAATTATTAAAACCAAGGGAGATATAATTCTTGATGTCCCACTTTCCAAAATTGGCGATAAAGGACTTTTTACCAAAGAACTTGAAATTGCCTTATTTAATAACGAAATCGATCTTGCAGTTCACAGCCTGAAAGATTTGCCAACAGTATTTCCGGCAGGCGCTAAACTTGGTGCTGTGCTCAAACGTGGCGAAACACGCGATGCTCTTGTTAGTTTGAACAACAGAAAAATTTCTGATCTCACAGCCAATGATGTTATTGCCACCTCGAGCTTAAGAAGGAAAGCCCAGTTGCTGAGGATTAACAAGGATTTTAAGATTGTTGAAATTAGAGGAAATGTGAACACACGTATCCGTAAAATGCAGGAAGGATACTGTGATGTGATGGTGATGGCTGCTGCCGGCTTGCAGCGATTAGGGATGAGTGAGTATATTTCTGAATTGATAGCTTCGGAAACGATGATACCTGCTTGCAGCCAGGGTGCTATTGCTATTGAGATAAGAGATAATGATACTTTTATTGAAGAAATTCTCTCGAAAATAAATGATCGTGATACCTGGATTGCAACCGAGGCTGAACGTGCCTTTTTACGCAGCCTTGAAGGGGGTTGCCAGATTCCGGTTGGAAGTTATAGCAGGATTGATGGAGATAAATTTTATATAAAAGGATTTATTTCAAGTATTGATGGTAGCGAATATTTTAAAGAATCTGCAAGTGGTGATATAAACAATGCTGTTGAAATTGCAACACAACTTGCCAAAAGCCTTTACAACAGGGGAGGTAAAGAAATTCTTGAAATAATCAGAAATGTAAATCTTACTGAAAAGATAAATGAGTTACCGCTGAAGAATAAAATAATTATTTCTACAAGGGCAACTGAATCGGGCGATACACTTCCTGATCTATTGCAGGTACAAGGCGCTAAAATATTATCGCTGCCTATGATTGAAGTAAAGCAATCAATGCTAAATGATTTCGAAAAAAATATTTTAAAAAATATAAATTCTTATAACTGGATATTTTTTACAAGCAAAAATGGTGTTGTGAATTTCTTCAAACACTTAATAGATGTCAAGGGAAACACGGAATTATCTAAAACATTAAAGATTGCTGCAATTGGAAATAAAACGGCTCTTGAACTTGAATATTATGGCTTCTCAGCTCATTTCATAAGCGAAGGAAATACTTCCGAAGAATTACTTGAGCAATTTTATAAAAGTGAAAATCCCGATAATCTGAAAGTTTTGCTTGCATTGGGAAATTTAGCCAATGATACTTTATTAAATAGATTGTCAAAAGAAAATGAAGTGAAAAGGATTAACGTATATGATACGTTGAAGCCTGATAAAACTGACGAAAACATTCTTGATACAATTAAAAAAGATATCTACGATCTTATTCTTTTTACAAGCCCTTCAACATTTCAAAACTTCAGTTCATTCATTGATGCAGATATTCTGAAGAAATTAAAAATCGCAAGTATAGGTTCTACAACAACAAAAGCTATCTCTGATGCAGGTGTAATACCATTGGTTACTGCTTCAAAGTCAAATGCAGAAGGCCTTTGTGAAGCCATTGTTGAATTTTATAAATCAATAAAAAATTAAAAATCTAAAATCGTAAACCTAAATTCTAAAATCATAATCATGGTATTCCCACAAACAAGATTAAGAAGACTGAGATACAATTCAGTTTTAAGACAAATGGTAACTGAAACCAAACTTTCAGTGGATGATTTTGTAATGCCTCTGTTTGTTTGCACTGGTACGAATGTAAAAAATCATATCAGCTCTATGCCGGGCAATTACCAGCTATCGGTTGATTTGCTCATTGAGGAATGTAAAAAAGTTTATGCTGCCGGTGTAAAGGCGGTATTGCTGTTTGGAATTCCTGCGCATAAGGATGATGATGGCAGCGTTGCGTGTGACCACAATAGTATTGTGCAAACTGCTATCAGAGCTATTAAAAAAGAACTGCCAGATTTATATGTAATCGCTGATGTATGCAATTGTGAATATACTGTTCATGGACATTGCGGGACAATCATCGATGGTGATGTGGATAACGACAGTACGCTGATTACACTTGCGAAACAATCCCTTTCGTTGGCTCAGTCAGGAGCAGATATGATTGCTCCAAGTGATATGATGGATGGGCGCGTTGCTGCTATTCGCGAGATATTGGATGAGAATAAATTTGAAAAAATTCCCATCATGTCGTATTCTGCAAAATATGCTTCGGGTTTTTACGGACCTTTCAGGGAAGCAGCGGAGAGCGCACCGAAATTTGGCAACAGGGCTACATACCAGATGAATCCCGCTAATTCAGATGAAGCCATGCGTGAAGTTGATCTTGATATTACTGAGGGAGCAGACATCGTTATGGTGAAGCCAGCCTTAAGTTATCTTGATGTTATTTACAGAGTAAAAAATGAATTTAGAATGCCGGTAGCTGCATACAATGTAAGCGGTGAATTTTCAATGGTGAAAGCTGCAGCAGCAAATAACTGGATTGATGGCGACCGCGTGATGATGGAAATTCTTACATCAATAAAGCGTGCAGGTGCCGATATCATTATTACGTATCACGCTGTTGAAGCAGCAAATATTCTGAATGGGATAAAATAAAATTGAAAAATAATTAAAATATGCAATTCACGAAAAGTATAGAAGCCTTTAAGCGTGCACAGAATTCAATTCCCGGTGGAGTGAATTCTCCTGTACGTGCATTCAAAAGTGTGAAGATGAATCCTGTATTCATTAGCAAAGGCAAAGGTTCTCGCATTACTGATATTGACGGAAATCAATATATTGATTTTGTTTCATCATGGGGACCGCTGATTTTCGGTCATGCGCATGATGCAATTTTAGAAGCAATAAATGAAGCTGCACAGAAAGGGACAAGTTATGGTGCCCCCACAGAATACGAAACTGTACTTGCCGAAATGATTATTGCAATGGTTCCTTCTATTGAAAAAGTCCGTATGGTGAATTCAGGAACTGAAGCTACAATGAGCGCTATTAGGCTTGCACGTGGATTTACAAAACGTGATTGTATTGTAAAATTTGCAGGAAACTATCATGGACATGGCGACAGCTTCTTAATTAAAGCCGGTTCAGGTGCTATTACGCTTGGTTTGCCCGATAGTCCTGGTGTTACTAAAGGAATAGCTCAGGATACGTTGATTGCTGAATATAATAATCTTGATTCTGTAAAGAAACTTTTTGTTGAAAGGGGAAATGAAATTGCTGCGATAATTGTTGAGCCTGTCGCAGGAAACATGGGTGTAGTTATTCCTTCAAAAGAATTCTTACAGGGCCTTAGAGATATCACAATGCAATATGGTGCACTTTTAATTTTTGATGAAGTGATCACTGGATTCCGCCTTGCAAAAGGTGGTGCTCAGGAATATTATAATATCATGCCTGATATTACAACACTCGGAAAAATAATTGGCGGAGGCCTTCCTGTTGGTGCATATGGTGGTCGCAAAGAAATAATGGATATGATGGCTCCGGCTGGTCCTGTGTACCAGGCAGGAACATTATCTGGCAATCCACTGGCTATGGCTGCAGGAATTGCAATGCTGAATCTTATCAACGGTACACCTGATTTATATAGTGAATTGGAACGAAAAGGTGCAAAGCTTGAAGACGGATTTAAAAAGAATCTTGAGCTGGCAGGTGTTCATGGGGTAATCAACCGAGTTGGTTCAATGATGACATTATTTTTTACCAATGAAAAAACGGTGACTTCGCTTGATGAAGCAATGAAATCAGATACTGAAAAATATGCTAAGGTTTTTAAACTGTCGCTGGAAAGCGGCATTTACCTTGCACCTTCGCAATTCGAATGTTTATTTGCATCGTACGCTCACAGCGATGAAGATATTGATGCTTTACTCAAGGCTAATCTTGACGCATTAAAACAATTGTAAATAGATAGGCTGATAAAAAAATAATCCAACATGGTTAACTCAATTTTTGTTAAGACATTAAAAGGTGAAATCACTGAACGTCCTCCTGTATGGTTTATGCGGCAGGCTGGGCGTGTGCTGCCTTCATACCTTGAAATGAGAGAGCATAACAGCTTTCACGAATTAATGCGTTCGCCTGAATTGGCTGCCAAAGTTACATTACTACCTATTCATGATTTAGGGGTTGATGCCGCAATTTTATTTTCTGATATACTTGTAATTCCTGAAGCATTGGGAATGGATCTGAATTTTACCGATTCCGGACCAAGATTTAAAACTGCTCTGAAAGACCTTGCTAATCCTTTAGCTTCATTGACACCAGATGCTTCGAAGCTGGAATATATTTATAAAGTGATTGATGAAATTCACAAAACAAAACCTGAAGGCACTCCGCTGATAGGTTTTTGCGGCGCTCCTTTTACCACACTTTGTTACATGGTTCAGGGACTGGGAACCAATCATACTTTTCCTGACGCCGTGACATTGCTTTATAAGAATAAAGAATTAGCAAAGAAATTACTTGAAGCCATTACAGAACTCTCAGTCGAATACGCACTGAATCAGGTGAAGCATGGCATTGCAGCGTTCCAGATTTTTGAAACACACGCTGGTTTGATTCCCCAGGATGTATATTTTGAAATGGCAATGCCATATGTAAGGAAAATTTCTGGCGCAGTGATGCAGACGGGCACTCCATTAATTTTCTTACCGAAAGGATTAGGACTCGGTATAAAACATATCAATCCGGGAGATACAGATTTTTTAAGTATCGACTGGCAAACACCTATTACTGAAGCACGCGAATTGGTTCACAAGGAAATCGGACTTCAGGGAAACCTTGATCCACGGCTATTGATGGCAGATAAGTCCACAATTGTAAAAACATTGGAGACATTTATTCCTTTCGGATCAAAAGAAACTAATTGGATATTTAACCTTGGACATGGCTTTGTTCCTGGCATTCCTTACGAAAATGCAAAATTAGTTGTGGACTGGGTTAAAGAAACCAACTGGAAAAGAAAATAGAACAATGAATATCAATACAGATTTTTTAAATAAATACAATGTCTCCGGGCCGCGGTACACAAGCTATCCGCCTGCCAATTTTTTTCAGACTGGATTTACAAATGCTGATTACCTGGAACAAATAGGCGCATCGAATTCTCAGAAACCGGAAAATATTTCCATTTACTTACATATTCCATTTTGCCCGGTGCGCTGTCATTTTTGCGGATGCAATACAGTTGTCGGACAAAAGAAACCCGTTCTGGAAAGATATATTGATGCTATTAAAAAAGAAATCACTAATGTTTCTGCACTGATTGACTCAAAACGGAAGGTCACTCAGATCCACTGGGGCGGCGGAACCCCGAATTCCATTTCCATGAGTTACATTAAAGATATCATGGATCTGATCAAAGAGAAATTTCAAATGGCTCCGGGTGCTGAAGTTGCAATTGAATGCAGTCCTGCTTACCTTGAATACAGCCATATTGATCAGTTTGCTGAAATGGGTTTCAATCGCATGAGCTTGGGAATTCAGGATTTCAGGGAAGATGTACTGGATGTTGTAAACCGTCGTGCTCCTAAACATCCCGTAAAAGAAGTTGTGAATTACTTGAGAACAAAGGGTTTTAAAGGAATCAATCTTGATTTTATATACGGACTTCCATTGCAAACTGTTGAAAGTTTTTCTGAAACAATCAGGAAGGCATTGGAAATAAAGCCCGACAGGTTAGTTACATTTTCATACGCTCATGTTCCATGGGTAAAAGAAGAACAGAAGAAACTTGAAAAGATCGGCCTCCCTGATGCAAAAGATAAAATGGCAATGCTTGTAAGCACTATTGGCCAGATGCAGGAAGCTGGTTATATTCCTATCGGAATTGATCATTTTGCTCGCCCCGATGATGAACTTGCAAAAGCATTTCTTAATAAAAGACTTCACAGAAATTTTCAGGGTTATTGCACTCTGGAAACAACAGGGCAGGTATATGGATTTGGCGCTTCATCAATAAGCCAGCTGTGGGGAGCCTATGCGCAGAATCATAAAGGTATCATTGAATACATGAAAGCCATTGAAAAAGATGGTTATGCCATTGAACGCGGTTATAAACTTACGCGTGATCAGCAAATTATTCGTACGGTCATCAATAGTATCATGTGCAACGGACTTATGAAATTTAAAGACATTGCAGAACAGTTTAATTTAACTGCTAACGAAATAAAAAGTATAATTGGATTTGATTCATCACGATTCAATGAATTCAAAGAAGATGGGCTGATAGAGATTGATGAGAATGAAATTTCTGTTTCTCACAAAGGACAAATGGTCGCAAGAAATATTGCGATGGCTTTAGATCCTGACCTGAAGCAAGGCGATGCAATTTATTCCAAAACTTTATGACAGGCGTATTGCTGGTTAATATGGGTGGTGCAACATCACAGAAGGAAATGAAGGTTTTCTTGTCAAGGATGTTTAATGACCCATACATACTTCCGTTCAACAAACTTGGCCGTTCAATTTTATCTTTCTTTATCAGTAATACCCGCTATAAAAAATCATGGAAGAAATATGAATTGATTGGTGGAACACCTATTATCAGTGCTACTCAGAAGACAATGATTGCATTGCAGAATGAACTTCCAGATTCCTTTAAAGTAAAAATTGCATTTTCATATACTTCTCCTTTCATTCAGGAAAGTTTACTTTCATTGTATAATACAGGGATAAAAGAGGTTATTGTTATTCCATTATATCCTCAGGCAAGCTATTCTACAACATCAAGTGTTATAAGTGATGCGAGGAAAATTGGTGTAAAATTTTTCGATTTAAATCTTCGGTTTGTGAATGAATTTTATGCGCATGAAAGTTTTGTAAAATTCTGGGCGAAAAATATTCATGAACATGTTGCAAGAAAAAAATACAGTCAGCCATATTTGATTTTCAGCGCCCATTCTATTCCAAATTATATGGTTGAAAATGGGGATACTTATCCGAAAGCAATTGAGGAAAGTGCTAAATTGATTTCACAGAAACTTGGCTATGATTATGAATTTGCATATCAGTCGGGAATGCGTGGTGGTAAGTGGATTGGTCCTGATACAAAAGACAAATTGAAAATGCTCGCAGAATCGGGCAAAGATGAAATTGTACTTGTGCCAATAAGTTTTGTTAACGAAAATCTGGAGACTTTGTACGATATGGATCGTGATATTATTCCCTATTGTAAAAATGAACTTAAAATAAAAAATATATCGCGCGTAAATATTGCTGAAGCAGATCCTTTATTCATCCAGCTTTTAGCCGATATTATAAGAAATTAAAACATGAAAGAAGTTATAATTATCGGTACAGGAATTACTGGTCTTGCCACAGCTCATCATCTCAAGAAAAAGGGAATTGATTTCCTGATGCTTGACCAGGCAGAAAAAACAGGTGGAGTAATTCATACTGTATCTGAAAAAGGATTTATTTACGAAGAAGGTCCTAATTCTGGTGTCATTGGAAATGTAGAAGTACTGCGCTTATTCGATGATTTAAAAGGTGAGTGTGAATTGGAGGAAGCTAGCGCGGTAAATAAGAAGCGTTACGTGCTAAAAAGTGGCAGATGGGCTGCACTGCCAAATGGATTGCTTGCGGCCATTGGAACGCCTCTGTTCACGCTTGGGGATAAATTCAGAGTATTAGGTGAGCCTTTTCGCTCGGCAGGGACGAATCCGCATGAAACATTGTCGCAGCTTGTAAAAAGAAGATTGGGGAAAAGTTTTCTCGATTATGCTGTCGACCCTTTTATTATTGGTGTTTATGCTGGTGATCCAAACAGACTTATTCCAAAATATGCATTGCCTAAATTGTATAATCTGGAACAGAAATATGGCAGCTTTGTTAAAGGCACAATAAAAAAAGCAAAAGAACCAAAGACTGATGAAGAAAAGAAAGTAAGCAGAGGAGTATTCTCTGTAAAAGGTGGCTTCTCTAATCTTATTGCTGCTCTTGAGAAAAAAATTAGCTCTGAAAATATTTTACTTGGAATTTCAAACCTCAGTATTGTGCCGTTTGAAGGTCATTTCAAAGTTTCATTTACGAATAAAGAAGGTGCACAGGTTGAGCTTGAATCGAAGAAAGTAATTTCAACCATTGGAGCATATGCACTTGAAAAAGTTATGCCTTTTATTGAGAAAGAAAGTATTTCAAAAATCACAGCATTGCATTATACAAGAGTTGTGGAAGCGGCTATTGGTTTCAATAAATGGGATGGATTTAAACTTGATGCGTTTGGTGGCTTGATTCCTTTTAAGGAAAACAGAGATATTCTTGGAGCATTATTCATGTCATCATTATTTGAAAACAGGGCACCCGAAGGTGGAGCATTATTGTCTGTATTTATGGGCGGTGTCCGCAGGCCTGATATTTATCTCAAGTCTGATGATGAAATAAAGGAAATATTAAGTCGTGAACTTTGTGACTTGATGAAACTCAAAAAATTTAATCCGGAACTTCTTAAGATTATCAGGCACGAATGGGCTATCCCGCAGTATGAGGCTGACAGCGGAGAGCGCTTCGAAACAGTGGAGGCGCTAGAGAAAAAATATCCGGGCTTGATCATTGGTGGAAATCTAAGAAGTGGAATTGGTATGGCTGACCGTTTACAGCAGGCCAGAATGCTCGCAGATGCCGCATTATAGGAATATTAAAATTTTCAATTATAGAATTTTAATCGAAGTAATATGATATTGAACTTTGACCTTTCAAATTGGCATGAAATTTTTAAACTGCTACATTCTATAATAAGTGTAACTCTTTTATTAATTTCTTTCTGGGTGATCATGCGGTCAGTTCAGGGAGTCATTAAGAACAAAGCGTATAAAAAGCTTGATAAATTTTTGTCATTTGCATTTATTGTAAATCTTTATTTGCAGTTAATTTTCGGATTGATACTTTTTTCAAATCTTGGATCATCTTCTGCAAACGGTTACCTTGGTGGAGATTTAGCATCGGATATGGTTTCAAAGCGTCTGTGGCCTATTGAGCATATTGTTTTGATGTTATTCGCTCTTTTCATTGCAAACTTAGGGCTGATCATTTCTATAAAGTCCAATGTGGACAGGGATAAGCATCAGAAAATTTTAATTTATTACATGGTTTCTCTTTTTATGATAGCTCTGTCATTAAGCGTAAACTATTTCTTCTAACATTATTTTCTATATTATTTTTTTAGCAATATTTTTTTTGATGGAAATAAAAAACCATCGGAAATTTTAGTATCCGATGGTTTAAAATAACTTGTAACGTTATCCTGAAATATTTATTCCGTTATTTTGTTTTAACAGTTGCATCTTCCATAATTACTTTATAAGTGTAATTATATCCGAAATCCTTATCCAGTGCAATTTTACCGGTAGCAATAATTGTATCGCCAGCTGCAACTTCACCTAAAGTGGTAATTGCAAGGTCAAAGTTTTTATCGAATTCTGTTCCATCCTGAAGGTGGATCCAGTTTTTATCCATAATGGCAGAACTGAATTTTGTAACTTTTCCTTTAACTTTTACAGTTTTACCAGCATAAGAAGCTTTGTTCTTGTAGAGCTCAGCAATTGTAATCCCACCTGAAACCGGAGTTATTTTTACATCAATTTTTTCAGTGGTAGTTTTTGCAATATGCTGAGTCATCGCATTTGCAGCATTCGTATCTGTTGCTGCAGTTGTCGTAGTTGTTTCGTCGGTGATGGGAACACTGCTCAGGTTATCAATAAAATAAACCGATTCAAATGTTTTGTTCAATTGTTTGCTTTGGAAATTCTTCATTTCAGTGCCACCTTTGTAATAATAAGTAGCTCCAACTACCGGCACACATGCAGGTGCAGCAAGCCACATTTCTGCATCATCTTCGGTAACTTTCAGATATGTATATTCACCCGCCTGTATTGCTTCTTTAACAATCACCGTGTGAACATTTGATTTTTTATCAGATGATGTTTTTGAATTTTTGCATGATTGACTTACAGTCATCACTGCTATAATACCTATAATGCTTAATAATATTCTCATAATTGTTATTATTTATAATTTGTTCAGCAAATTTACTGAAAATATTTTACTGCCTCTAATGTTAAATTGACTTCAACCCCGACGTGTTTATTAATAAAGGACACCTGAAAAATCAAGGTGTCCTTTTATTTCTTTTAAGCATTTTTCGCATCAGATATATTATCAGAATCAGGCGATAATAATATTTTCTGTTTTATTATTTGCTTGGGTTTTTATGTGAAATTTTTACTACTGCAGTTGCATAATCAAATTCTTTGAAAAATGGATTTCCTTCTGCTGTATGACATTTCACACATGTAGTCTGATCAGGAATGATTAATCCATTTTTAAGAGCAGTAGGCCGATCTTTCATCATGGTCATTGATTTGTAAACACTGCCAGGTCCATGACATGATTCGCATGATACACCTTCTTCAACTGTTATTGAGGCTTCCAGTAGGCTTGCATCAACCGATGATGCTGTTGAATGGCATTTCAGGCATTTTGCTTCTTTAGTAGGATCTGCAATACCGTTGGCTTTTGCATAAGTAAGTGCAGCTTCGCTGCTGAGTGCAGTAAATGCTTTTGAGTGCAGGGTATTTGACCACTTGTTGTATTGTTCCCCTTTAGCAGGACTGTTATGACACATTTTGCAAGTTTTAGCACCTACATATTTGTTTTGGGCTACAAGTGCATTGGCTGCAAAGAAAACCAAACATAAAATAGTTATTAATTTTTTGTTCAGCATTTTAATTTCCCTTTCTTTTTTTAGTTGTTAATTGTTCAGTTATCGTTTTATTTAAATTATTCTTTTTTATTGATTTTTTTTAGGACAGTAAAGATAATTATTTCTTTTAAATTTAATTTGACTGAGGATATCCTTTATATCCTATAAATATGGTAGCACAAAAATAATAATTATTATCACTCATTGCAATAATTTTGCCAATTAATTGTGAATAATTTAACAAAATTTACAAACCACTGGTTTTGCCCTGAATTTTAATATTCTTTATAAACGACATGTTGTTTCTTGGAGGGAAAAAAAGAAGGCTTTAACATTGTTAAAGCCTTCTGAGAATAATATTAAAATTTATTAGAATCCTGCTGCAGTAAGAGCTTCTAAAGTATTCTGAAGAAGTGCTGTGCTGTATTTAGGATTGTGAACTCCAAGACTGAATTCTCTTATACAAAGCTGGAGGTTGATAATAGCACCCATTTGTACATTCAACAGTTTTGGGAATTTCGGTAAAGCATTATTGGTTGTAACATTTGCAGCTGTCCATGAAGTGCTGGGTGCAGGGTTTCTGAATGCGCCATCAGCATTAGTTGAAGGATCATAAACATCTAGGTAACCATCATAACCAGCAGCTGTAACATATGCAAAAATATTTGATGTAATATCAGTGTTCTTATGCATAATTTCATGCCCTGCTGAAGTTAATTTAGCAGCAATCTGGTTGATTAATGAAGTAGAATTATTTCTGATTCCAGTCCACTGTGTGCTTGCTGTACTCATACTACTGTGGCAGCCGGTTGTTTTACATCCGTTGAAGTTATAAGAAGAAGGAGCAGAAGCGCCTTCGGCAATATAAGCTACCCTGAATGTATGTCCGCCTGTGAAGCCTGATGGAGTTGCCATATGACAATCCTGGCAGGTAGCAGCAGAAGCGTGAGTAGAAATATCAGTATACGACATTGTACCTGTAAATTCAACGCCACCTTTGCCTGCAAAAATAGCACCAATTGCACCATAATGGTTGTGCAGTCTGTAGCTTGGCATAACAGTATTTGGAGAAGCATTGCCAACAGCACTGTCATAGAATACTGTTAATGGATTCAAGGCAAGATCAGGATAATTTACGCTCGCACCTTTAGCAGCAAGTGTTGTTGATGTGCTCATTGGACGTGGCTGGTGACATTTAACGCATAAGTTAGCTTCGCCACCTTTTTGAGTAATGTTAATGGATTTTTCAAAACCAGCTAATGGATCACCTACAGGGTAAGAAGGATACATTGTCATTGGCACAGCTAAAGTAGTTGATAACGCCATAGAATCGCTAGCACTTGATTTGTGACATGCCCAGCAGTCAATTGTATTTGGCATATGAGTCAAAGCTGAAGAGCTTGCAGCAGTAGCATTATAGTTAAAAGTATACTTGTTGCTTGCATAAGTGTAATTTGGCAAAGTACTATTGTCAACTACACTCAGGAAACCTTCCCTTGAGTGACAAGGAGCGCAACCAGCGGAATAACCTTCTTCAATTGCTAATTCACCTTCAGAATGTTTTGAAAACTCATATTCTTTTTTCTTTTCAGCAACGAGGTCTGGATCAGTAGCACCACCGTCATGTTTATGACACTGGAGACAGTTTGTTGCAAGCACGCCTGTTGGGCCCATAGGACCAGTAGCGCCGTCAACACCGTTTGTACCGTTTAAACCAGGAGCACCATCAGCACCAGCTGCGCCAGTTGGGCCAGTTGGGCCAGGTACAGAACTACCAGACTCTGCAGAGTATAGAGCAAAAGGAACACTCAAAAACTGCTGAGTTCCTGTAATCGTATAGTTGATACCGCCGTTAGGATCAGTTTCTGTCTCTATATAATAAGGACCTGCTGACCAATCAATAGTAGCGAATGTACCTGATACTACTGTTCCGTTACCAATTGCAATAGTTGCTAATCCATTGGCATTGGTTGTTGGAGTGTGTGTTTCTACGTAAACCGCTGTTCCAGTTGATGAACCCTGTAAAATGCTTACTTGCATTCCAATAGTGTAATTAGTTACGAGTACATCGCTAGCATTGCGAATTACAGCCTGATAACTGATAGATTGGGGAGCCTGTCCAAATACATCTGAAAGGGAACACTGGAAACACAAAAATAGCATAAATGCTATACTTAAATTTCGTACTGTTTTCTTCATTTTTTCTTAATTTTTAATGATTTTAAATTCTTTTGATTCGTTCTTACTATTTAACACTTTAATAAAGTAGGTTGCACTGGCATAATTTGTCATTGCAATGTTGGTGTGGGTATCATTCAGCTTATTTCCTTCAAGAAGTTTACCCTGCATGTCGTACAACTGATAGCTAAGGTCATTGACATCACCTGCTGCAACTGATAAAACTACATATTCATTGGTAGGATTTGGAAATAGTGATACTTCCACTGGTAATGTAATTTCTCCTATGCTTGATAAGTAGATTTCTAACGGTTGCTGCAACCCTTGTGTAATAGTACCACCACTCCCTGTAGTGTTGATGTAATTAGTTTCCCCAACGGTATAAGTCACCGTGCCACCGGTACCACTGGCTGTTCCGCCCGCACTGACAGTGCCTTGCTGAGCGAAACTCGATGATGCCCCCCATCCCAGGAGACAACAAGCAATTAATAGAATTGTTTTCCTCATGTTAACTTGTTTTAATTTATAACTGATTCACTTTTTATTTTATAACTTGTTCTAAATCCATAAATCTTTCACTGTACTTTAATTGTGAATTTTGTAACAATTATGATCGTTTGTTTTTCGTCATCTTTATTAAAAATAAGAAAACTTAGCGCATTTAATTACTAAATGCAAATATATTATAATAATAAATACTATAGTATAAATAGGACAAATAAGTAAAAAAAATGTCCAATATATATTTACCGATATTCAAAGAACGCTGTCCAGTTAGCAATACACCTATTTCTGTAGAAAATAATTATGTAACAATTAAATCATTGAAAACCAAAATGTGTTTTGCAATTAAGGTATAAAAATACAACAAAAATATTAATGCAATAGTATAAGTAGGAAAAAAAGTATTCAACAATTGTTAAGTTGCAGAATATCAATAAAAAAAAATTGTTAAAATTTCTTTATGAAATAGATAAAATGGAAAAATAAGGATTAACGGGTGTATTTTTTTTCGCTATGGCATCCAGGTAAACATGAACCTCCCGTTGCAGTTGGAGTAAAATTCATTTCCATTTCCCAGTCACCAAAGGAAACTTTATCTAGTAAAAGATGTTCACTGGTTGATGCATGCATATTATGACATAGTGCACAGCTTCTTGCCTTACTGCCATTCATGTGCAGGTAGTGAAGATTTATATTGCCATTTCTGAAACTTGTTGAAGAAGTTGTATTTTTTGTTTCAAGCAATCCGCTGTCGTGGCAATCCCAGCATAAAGCAAATGTATCCTTTGCAGCGGTCGTATAATTGCCTGATGGAAAATTTTTCGCGAGCAGAAAATTATTTTTTGAAGCATGAGGTTTATGGCATACAACACATCCACCTTCCAGTGCGGGATGTGTGACCTTGCTGTTTTTTAGAAGCTGCTTAATATTGGTCAATGTTTTTGTTCCAACAGTAATAGTTTTATTATGGCAGCTAAGGCACAATTCCTTTTCTTCCAATATAAGCAGCTTACCGTTGTCGGAGGAGTGCGGTGTATGGCAATTGGCACAGGATTTCTTGTCATTCACTATAGTATGTACAACACGTGAACTTGTTATTTCAGTTGCAACAGCATCATGACATGTGTAGCAAAGGAGAGGTTCTTTTTCTACTAAAGACATCTTTGAGGAATCTCCGGGATGCTCTTTTCCATTGCTCTGGTGACAATTTGTGCAGCCATTGTCGATAGCTGCCGCATGTTTATTTTTCTTGTCTACAAGATCGGAGTGGCAATCTGTACATACTGGATTATTAATAGAAGTAGATGATAGACCATTGGGTTTTCCAAATAAAGTATGTTGGCCAGCTTTAACTGATTTTGCTGAAAACAACACAACAAAACAGAATATATAACCCAGTACAAATAGTAGAATCTTTTTCATGTCAGAATTTTCTTGCTACCTGAAATGTCACTCCTCTGAAATTGATTTTTTCACCAACATAATTACGCTTGTAAATTTCAAATCCTAAACTCAGATAGATCTGTCTATATCTTGTAGAAATTTCGCTTTTTGCAGTATACAAATCTAAATCTATTCCAGCGCCTTTTTGTTTTCTGTAAGCCAGATTCGTATTAAACTTAGTTTCCTTGTGAATGGTCCATGCGAACATTCCTGTAACATCGTCAAATTCCTGATCAACATTTTCATTTACGAGATGATATTTCTGCTGGTTTCCGCTTAAGGTGAACAATGCTTTCTCATTGAAATTCTTTTGGATATTACAAAAATACCGTGTCATCCTGTATGGAATAATAGTACTGTTATAGTTATCGTATTCTGCTCCAAAATTTATGAATTTAAAGTCAATTATTCCACCAAATATGTTCTGGTCAAAATAATTCAACGTCAAATTATCGGTATACTCAAGGTTCGTGAAATCAAGGCTTGATCTTTTGTAATACAAATCCAATCTGTTCTTAAACAGTGACAGATTCACGGAAAGGTAATGGCCATTTGCATCATACTTATACATTCCTGGCTGAGTAGCTGTGTAATCGACAAGAACTGTGGAGTTATTAGCAATAAGACCTCCGGGAATACGCTTAATTTCTAAATAATTATTGTGTACTATAAGAGTGTAATCAAGGTTTAGCTGGTAAATAATTGTACCTGTGATATCTTTAACTACTACTGTATTCAGATCAACATAAGGCCTTGAAAGCAGCACCATTTGGTTATCGACAAGATAAACTTCTTCATCATTTATTTGCTGTAAAACAGGATCACTGTCCATTTCCTGATGGTATCTGTAATATTTGTAATACAAGCTAAGTTTTCCAATTGGAATAATCTTATTGTAACTGAAATCAACACCTGTTTTGTAATAATTTTCTTTATAAGTAGTATGCTTAATATTATTGTATTCTGCAAATATTCTTGAATCCACGCTTTGATAAAGTTTATGGTCTAAAGAGCTGGAAACATTATGCTGACGCAAAGAATAAGTATTAAATTTATTATATGAATAATTATAATTATTGGAAAAGATAAGATTCTTTCGCAACTTTAAGGTAAGATTTTCAAATGCCTGTAATCTTGAATAATCAAGGCTTCCGCGCTGGTATTTATTAGTAATTCTTGAATTAAAGTAATGTTTTTTTTCTGAATCCAGATACAGTTTGTCCGACAGGCTCAATTCGTCTATCTTGTTATGGCTGAGAAATGCGTTCTCATTTATATATTTGATATCGTTATGCGAATATTCCAGTTTATTTTTATCTCTTGAAGAGAATGATTTATTCAAACTTGTATGAAAAAGATGTTCAATTAATTTGAATTCCCTGTTAGTCTCTAATTCTTTTTGGTCCCATTTTCTTCTGGAGAAATCTACTGTAAACGGAAGTACGTTGTTACTATAGTTTAAAATACTTCCGAATTGATTGCTAGTGGATATAATGTTGGTGAGGTATTCGCGGTTCTGGTAACTTTGATCAAAATTTGCGAAAGCAATTAAATTGATTTCTTTATTATTAAAAAAGGTAGTCTTTATTCCAAGTTTTTTAACATTATTTAATTCGCTTCTTTCAGGGATAATCAGGTGTTTCTCGCTATATCTTTCAGGATAATATGCAGCGTTTACATCAAGAAGCATAAAATTTGGATGAACAAAATAACTTGAGGTATTTATAAGGAATCCACCCGAAATTGATGTTTCCTCCTGCGTGTCGGTAATGTCGTTGGTCAGTCGTTCCTGTGTCCGATAGTAGGCTTTTAATCTTACTTCTCCGGATATAGATAACAATTTCCAGATACTGAATTCATTTTTAATTGGGTGGTTGTCATAGGGATAATCAATAATTCTTTTGTTCGAATAATTGTTAATTGAATAACCTGTTGTCTTCGGGAATAAAGTATTGTTATCAGTGAATTTTACTGAGCTTTTATTATCAGATATAGTATATTTTAATGTGTCATAACCGCCATTAGATGAAGGAAACCGCAAGGCATTAAAATAAGTAGCACCATGCAGATAATTCGGCAAAGTAATTATTAATAATAATCCTAATATTCGAGCAATTCTAAGTTTCAACATTTTTCAGCTTCAGTACTTTTTATGCGTTATCTTAAAATATATTTATCATCTCCACCATGAGGATTGTGACATTCGGTACAATTTGTTTCTCCAATATCTTTATGTGTATCAGTCTTTATTACATCATTTTTACTGTGACAATAAAAACACAATTCCTGGCTTTCACGTAATTGAAGGTTTGCATATTTTGACATATGCGGACTGTGGCACTCGACGCAAGCTCCTGAAGCCACTGGTCCATGTAAAAACTTATATTTTGTGCTATAGTTTGTATGGCAATTGTAACACAGGTCAGGTAAAGTCTGCGTAAATTCACCTTTATTGTTCTTATCGTGGCAAACATCGCATTGCTTTTCCTTGTAAGGTGGGTGAAGGTTATATCCCGGCCTGACTGATGCAGCAACGATTACTTTATTTTTTGCAGTATCTTTTTTGCTTAAGGAATCAGAGGTAAGTGCAACTTTTGTTTTTGAAGAATCAGGAACGCCATCGAAAAAGAATGTCATTGTCCTGTGCCATTTCTCAGGAGTACAGGCGGAAATAACTGATATGAAAAAAATCAGAGGTAAAATATAATATTTAATATGCTTACTGAAATTATGCTTCATTAATACTTTGAATAAGCTATTTTATTTTTTATTGTTATCAGGTACAGTCCCTGGCTTAGTCTCCTCAACATAACCATAGATATTCACTTTATCAGGACCATATTGATTGGTGACAATAATTAAATACTTCAGTGTAAAGCTAGGATCAACATACTTCTGAAAATAACTGATATTATCATAATCAATGATGACCTTAGCAGGAAGGCACATATAGCCGGGGCCTGTGTAAGCACCTCCGAAGAACATTAATAATTGTCCTTTGCTGTTAAAAATCTGAACATTTTCAAAACTGGCATCAACTACATAGAGGTTTGAATCCTTTGCAACTGCTATACCTTTAGGCCTTACAAATTGTCCCAACGCTGTTCCCATTGAACCAACAGAACTTAAATATTCCCCTTTTAGATTATATATCTTCACTTTCGATTCGCCAACATCAGTAACATATACCTTGTTGTCAGTAACACAAATATTAGTTGGTGAATACAAATAACCTTCATCGCCTTTCTCAGAATCAGGGAATGAAAAAAGCAGCTTGTTAACGGAGTCCCGGCTGTAAACATCGATTTTGTGATCCGGTAAATTCACAACCCATATTTTGTTATTTTTTACAATAACATCAGTTGGCTTAAAGTTTTCAGATTCACCAAAACATGTAACATAATGACCTTTCTCATCAAAAACGACTATCTGCATTCTCTCTGCATCCGCAACATATAAATATCCGTTATCATCCACATCGCAGTTTAAAGGCATTTTTAAGGTACCTTTTCCGGTAGGAATAAAATAATCAAAAGTACTTTTGTTATAATCGATTATTTCTAAGCCATGCAGTGGATTATCGCAAACATATAATTTACCTTTATGAATTGCGACTCCGTATGGCTTTGAAAATCCCTGAATTTCGTTGTTATTCCCAAATACAAATTTGGCAAATGCCGACTGGGTGCCAATGACGTCGGATGAATTGGATATCTTAGTCAGGAACTGAATACGGGTAGTATCACGAATGGGTGGAGGAAAAATTACAATATCTCCTGGTCCATTCACTTTTACAACCTGTTTAATACAGGAATTGAAAAGCAAAAAGGAAAGTAAAATAAACAGAAAACCTAAACGCAAATTTTTAGTAGTCATAAAAAAATGAAAAAAAAGGGCGAATTTCCGCCCTTTGATGTAATAAATAATTTGCTCATTACATATTGTGACAAGTCAGACATAATGCACTTCCTGCATTATCTTTTACTAACAAAGCAGCATATGGAGTTCCGTGTACATCATGACATGTTGAACACTGAACTTTTCCGTCAAACAGCATGTCGTCAGCTATTGTACTACCCAGCCCAGAGTTTGTTGTAGCAGGGTTATATAAAGTTGGGTCAGCAATGGATAATGCCGCATCATAAGTCATTGATATTGGATGATCATTGCTCAAATTTGTTCCAACATTATTAGTAAGACTTATGTAATGTGTTCCGGTGGTTGTTCCACTATAGTTTTCAAGAGCTACTGTACCATCATGACAGCTTAGACATAATTTTGAATTTCCGTCTGGTTGCCCCGGAGTGCTCTGCATTGTGCCACCACTTGGATAAACTACATAACTAGAAACAGTAGATAACTTATGGTTCCATAATGGAGTGTTGGGTGTTGCGTTCGCGTTGTGCGGAGTATGACATGGCAGGCAAATTTCACCATTAACACTCCACGAAGTAGCCGAAAAATCGTGAGCTGTTCCAGCTATCTGGGCAAAGCCAGCAGTTGTCATTAGGGACACGAAAATAAATACAAAAAACAAATTGAATTTGTTCATCTTATCTCCTTCTTTTTTAAAGTATTTTTAATATCTTTTTTATTAATTAAGTTTGTTCTGTGTAGTGTAATCCAAATTCTAACCTATAATAGGACAAAATAATATGCAAATATATGCTATAAAATTCATAGGATACATATTGACTGAAAGATTTATTAACATAATTTATGCGATTGTAATCGTAAAAAATGCGATATAAATCGTTATCATATTTTTTTTATTGTTATACAAAGAGTTAGTAATTTTTTAGCCGCTTGCACTTATTTGGGTTAGCTTTTTTAAATCAAGAATATGAATTTTATTATTTTCCATCCTGATGATTTTATCTTCATGCAATGATTTGAGTACTCTTAGTGCAGTATCTTTCGACATACCTGTCAGGTAAGCAATATCGTGCTTTGTAATTGTAAGTTTGTAAGGGTTTGCCTGATCATAAATATCCTGGTATAAATAAAGCAAAACCTCGGCGATCCTTCCATGAACTTGCTTTTGTGACAGTGATGTAAATCTGCTTATATAATTCATTGAGCGATGGCAGATATTTTCTGTAAGTTTTTCCAGCACTTTCGAATTCTGCATTGCAATTTTTTTAAAAGTAGGAAGATCAAAGAAACAACAGGTGGAATCTTCTACTGCTTTAACTGAAAATAAATGTTGATTGTTATTATAGGATGCAATAATTCCAATCACTTCAAAAGGTTTAATCAACCTGATTATAATAATACTGCCTGAAACATGGTCCACGTAAGATTTTGCCAGGCCCGAAGTCAGAAACATTAGTTGAGAACTTTTGGTGCCTTTTTTTATTATGAGTTCATCAGCTTTATAGTCAACTTCATATTTTGTTTTCTCAAGCGTGCCAAGTTCTTCCTTTGTCATTAATTTAAAAAGACTAAGCTGACTGGATTCTTCAGGGTTTTTGTTTTTAATTTTCATACGGTTTTAGATATTATCCGATGTATTAAAATTGCTTAGTATTTTAAATGAATTTAATTGAACTGAAAAATAAAAAATATTGAAATCCTTCGTCTATTTTAGTAACTAGCTTGATCATGATTTTTACCATGACATGTCAAAGTACAATTGCCTTTGTACAATCCATCATCCACAAATCGCCTGGATCCGCCGCTTGAATTGGTCACAATTGTATTCTGGAAGTTTATCAGGTTGCTGTTATTCGTACTATTACCCTGTGAACTGCTAATTCCATGCGCATCATGACATACATTGCAGGGAGTCCTTTCTGAGACAATATGCTTGTAATGATATTTGAAAGATTCATCAGCTAGAATTGATGCACGGTTATGGCAGCTGTAACAGAGGGCATAATTTGATGAAGATTCAATAGTATAATCAGTTTTTACATATTGGTATTTCAGGATGTTCGTGAAAATTGATCCATGTGGACCTTGAGCTCCATTCGATGAATTACTTCCATGGCAGTCGGTGCAATAAATCCAACTATTCGTTGTGAGCGGAGCAATTAGACTTGGAACATTAGGATTTATACCCACAGCAGCCACAGGATGAAATGATGCGCTGCCGGATGCAAACTCAAGGCTCAGATCATTTTGAGCTATCTGCCTTGAAGTGGCACTTGCTGTCATTGCATTTACCGTATGACAGCGGAAGCATATTTCGTATTCGTATGTAACAGAGCTGACAGCTTTGCCATTTATATCCACGCCAATTACACCTTTATTGGCTCCTCTTACATATGGAGCAAGGGCAGTTTCATTATTTGAGGCATGTGGGTTGTGACAGTCTGCACATTCCACATGCTTTATAGTTGCAAGTGAAGGTTCAGATGCATCATGAGCATTCGTATAACTGTAAACATCATGTTTATATGTTTTCGAAAATTCGATCTGTATATTTTTGTCTGCAACATTTCCATTGTGGCAATCAAAACAATTGCTTTCTTCAGCCTGGTATTTCATTAAGCGTGGCACGCCTCCTGAATTGTGAGGGTTGTGACAATTCTCGCAAGCATTTTCCGCAACAGTGGTCCATTTTGTAAATGGCCAGGGATTAGGTGCAATACCACTCCATGTTTTTGTTGAGGTACTGTGGCTGCTTTCATTCCAAAATGTTCTTTGGTGGCAACTATTACAAAGATTTGAATATTGATTTGTAACTAAAAGAAAATCATCATCAATATTCTTATGGGCATCATGGCACGAAGTACATTGCATTTTGTTTTTTTCAAGAGTTACAGGTGCTATAATGCTGGCAGGTGTTTTTAATTGCTGATCGGCTGATGCCAGTGCTGCATCATAAACAAATGAAATGGGATGATCATCTCTTAAATCAGTTGTAAGATTCGTATTTCCTTTTGGCATTTTCGCACCGGAAGTAAAATCAATCGGAGTTTTGCGACTCAATACATTGCCTAAAGCGATTGTACCATCATGGCATGAAAGACATAAAATAGAGGAACCGTCTGGCTGTCCTGGCAATGCCTGAAGTGTAGAGCTGTTGTAAAGGGTATATGTTAAACCAGGATCTTTCTTATTCCAGAGTGGGGCAGAAGGATTGCTGTTGTGTGAAGTGTGACAGAATATGCAAATCTCTTCCTCGCTCGTGGCTTTTATAGTTCCGGCACCGCTTACAGATAAATTATGCACGGTATTAACGATAGATTGTGCATTTACAATAAAAGTGGTGCTGAAAAATAAAACGGATAAAATAATAATTGCCTTTCTCATTTTTTTACGCAATTTGTTAATTGAAAAACCTGAATTCTTGAATTGTAGCTGTCAGCTACATAAATGTTATTTTCCGAATCAATATAAATTCCTGAAGGCATCCAGAATTGCCCTTCTCCCTGGCCCTGTGAACCAAATTTATATAAAAAGTTCCCATTGATATCAAAAATCTGAACAACATTAAACAAGGCATCAACTATATAAATGTTTCCATACGAATCAGTAGCAATTCCTTTTGGTCGTGCCATAGAACCTGAGCCATCACCCAACTTACCAAAAACTGAAAGAATCTTGCCATCCTTGTCAAAAACCTGTACCCTGAAATTCATGGAATCAATAATGTAAACATTGCCTGAATTGTCAATCCAAATGTATGTAGGATAGTTAAATTCTCCTGGTTCTGTTCCTCTTTTCCCTATTCTCCTTATCAATTCACCTTTTTCATTTAAGATGGATATTCTGTGCTCATTTGTTTCAACGACCCAAATTTCGTTGGTTAATGAAGAGTATGCTATACCAGTGGGCTGGCTGAGTAAAAGTGAATCATTCAGGAATGTGCAGTCTTTATTTTCCTCATTATAAATAAGGATTTTATTTAAATATGAATCCGTGAAAAGAAATTCATTTTTTCGAAAAGCACAAATTCCAACTAATGAAGTGAAATCAATATTTTTCTTTTTAATAATATGCAGTGACTCTTTTGGTTTTTCGCTCACTTTAAAAACAGCATTGTTCCCCTGATCTAAGATGTACATTATATCCTGATCCGCAACAAATAGAGAAATAGGCTTGCTTAAGGATGCAGTCTTCTTTCCGAAAACTAAATTATTTATCCATGATTTAAATCCAATTTTAGTCTCACCTTTTGAAGAAGGCCACTGACTCATCCATTTTATTTCTGCTGTTTCAAGCACAGATGAACTTTGTGTCTTGATTGTATCTTGTCCGTATGCAGCTTGACAGGAATAACTCAAAACAGTTACTATAAATAAAAGGGAACAATAGTGAAAAAAGGATTTCATTGAAGTTTATTATATACTTTTCTATAATAAAACATTTGTTGTTGCAAATATATGAACTTTACTATTATGATACATTTAATCCTATATGGCAAATAGTATTAAAAACCATTCTCTTTTTTGCCAATATTTATTTCACAATTTTAGCATCTTCCATAATTACTTCATAAGAATAACCGAAACCAAAATTTTTTTCAAGTGATATTTTTCCTTCAATCGTAATGATATCGCCTAAAGTAACTTCATCATTGGTGGTGATCGTCAGGTCATATTTTCCATTGTATTCAGTACCATCCTGCAAATGGATCCAGTTTTTATCCATGATCCCGGAACTGAATTTCGTGACCTTCCCTTTAATTTTGACTGTATCTCCGCTGTAAATAGCCTTTTTGCTGAATAAGTCTGCAATTGTTACACCTTCTTCAACAGGTTCAATTGTAATAGCAATTTTAACTGTTGCTGGTTTGGCATATTTATTTGAATCTGCTGTTTCTCCACTAGTGTGTGGATTTGCGGGCATTGTAATTTTTTCTTCAGCAATGGCCGTCTTACTTATTTTTTGCAGAAATAATATTTTTTTGAATGTCCTGTTCAGGTCACGACTTCTAAGATCATACATAAAGAATCCTCCTGTATAATAAAATGTATCTCCTGCAGAAGCTTCCATCTTTGGTAAAGCAATCCAGAGTGTGTCATGAAGCAATACACCAAGACTGTCTTTTTTTACAAGAAGATAAGTGTATTCTGATACCTGCTTTACTCCCTGGACAATTACTTTATTTACTACGACAGTCGCAGTGGTGGATTGAGCCCGGCAATTAATGGCTGAGGATAAAATAAATGATGTGATTAATAAAAATGCAATTATATTTTTATTGCTTTTCAAAGAAAATACAGTATTCATATAAAGATATTAATTGTGAAAAATGTTAGTTGAAAGAATTCTATTTTGCTGAGAGTTTATTGAAAATCGCAGTTTCTTCATCAGCCTCTTTGGTCATTCCGAGTTCAGAATAAACAACTGCTAAGTTGTGATGTGATTGCTTATGATTATAATCCATTTTAATATTTTCCTTTAATAAAGCTAGAGCTGTTTTTGGTTCTTTTATATTTAGATAACAAGTGGCCATATCACATCTGGCATTCGTATTAGTATTATCAATAGCCAATGCTTTTTTATAAAATTCAATAGCCTTGTCATAGTCTTCGGTATCGTAATATAAATTTCCAAGATTAGTTAAAGCTTTAAGATTCTTATTATCGTAATTGTAAATTGTTGTGAAATGGGATATGGCTTTGCTGTATTTTTTAGCAGCGTAATATTCTATAGCTAGTTTAGTTCTTAGCTGGATATTTGCAGAATCCTTTACAAGCATATCTTCATATATTGCAAAGCTGTCGGTTGCTGCAGTTAAATTGCTTTCATCTGTTTGGTTGGTTTCTTTTTTTACACTTGAATTGCAAGCGAAAAAACTGATTCCAAACATTAATATAATAACAGCACTAAAAAATGATTTTGAAAACATTGAATAAAATTTAATGCAAAATTAAGAATAAATTCTTTTTGTTGTTCACTATATAATAAATTAATGCAATAACATAAGTAGGATAAAAAAATATTAAATTTAAGTAATTGAATATATGTATATTAAGATTTAAAAATGGCTTCTTGTTAACCATCCAATTGTTAACTAAATAACAAATTTTAAGAAAAAATGTGTCGATTTTTAACTGATAAACTATATCTTTGAAACAAATTATTATCAGGATTATTTTCTGTATTTTAACATTAGGGAACTTAGTTGTAGAAAGTAATTTTAAATTATTACGATTAAATAAAGTCATTGAAAAGAATAAAACTTACTACTATGAAAAAAATTATTGATTTTTTGTTTTCAACAAAAGTTACAGTGATACTGCTTTTGCTATTTGCTTTAGGCACAGCTGTAGCAACATTCATTGAAGACAAGTATGATACCGTTACAGCCAAAATGCTTGTTTATGATTCGCGTTGGTTTGAAGTTCTGATGCTTCTGCTTGTGCTGAATTTTATTGGAAATATAAAGACATATAAATTATTATCCAGAAAAAAAATCACGGGGTTTACTTTTCACCTCGCATTCATAATTATTATTTTGGGTGCAGGTGTGACCAGGTATTTTGGTTATGATAGCAATATGCCCATTAGAGAAGGTAAATCATCAGATATTATTTATTCTTCAAATGCATATTTCCAGGTAAAAGCTGTTTATAATGGAAAAACTTATACTGAAGAGATGCCTTTACCATTGAGCGAAGCGATAAATAACCGTTTCGACATTAAACTTGATGTTGATGGAAAAGGGGAAGTTGAAATTGCCTACAACAGTTTTATAAAAAATGGAGTTGAGCAAATTTCCCAGAATGTAGCTGGTGGAAAAGACATTCTTGATATAGATGCAGTGCTGGATAATAAAGCCGTGCATATTTATATTAAAGACGGTGAGAGTAAAAAAGTGGGTGATCTTGAACTGGCATTCAACAATAGTGGTAAAACAGATGCAATTAATGTATTTACTAAGAATAATATATTGATGCTGACCTCTAAGTATGATTTGATACGGACAACAATGATGGATACAGGTGCTGTTGCAATTTTAAAGGATTCTACAGTTGTATTCAAAGAAAAATATATTTACAAAACCGAAGGTGTCATGTTTGCCTTTAACCGATTATACAACAAAGCAAAAATTAATGTTGTTCCAGGTTCAGAAACCGAGCAAGGTGATGATGCGATACTTGTTGATGTTACATCAAATGGGAAGAAAGAGGAGGCTGCAGTATTCAGCAGTTTAGGATATGCACCCGAATTTCAGGAAGTCAATATTGACGGAATTTCTATAAATATGGCGTACGGACCCAAGGAAATTAAATTGCCTTTCTCGCTTACACTTGATGATTTTAAACTTGACAGATATCCTGGTTCAATGAGTCCTTCTTCCTATTCAAGTATTGTCACACTAACTGATACTAAAGATAATATTAAGGAAAAGCATACTATTTCAATGAATAATGTACTTGATTATGGCGGATACAGGTTTTTCCAATCATCTTATGATGTTGATGAAAAAGGTACAATTCTTTCGGTAAATCACGATTTTTATGGAACATGGTTAACCTATATCGGATATTTTCTGCTATGTGTTGGATTTGCTTTAACATTAATGAACAAGAACTCAAGATTTTTTGTCTTACGTCAGAATATAAAAAAGATAAGAGAATCGAGGAAGGCCGGCTTATTGACAATTCTATTAATAGTTGGGTTGAACGTAATAGGTTTTTCTCAGGCTACAAATACAAAAATTGTTAGTGAGGAACATGCTGAAAAATTTGGCCATTTGATTGTTCAGACCTACGATGGCAGATTTGAACCATTGCATACACTTGCTTACGACCTTATGCATAAGATTTCCAGGCAGGATAAATTCGAGGCCCCAGAGAAGGGCGGTACTGTTGATGCGATGCAGGTTTTTATCGATATGCTTATGGATCCTGCATATTGGAAAGATCAGAAAATAATTTATATCCGTGAGAAATCTGTTCGGGATGTTCTTGGTATAACCGACAAATACGCATCATTCAATGATTTCTTTGACAAACAATTCCAATATAAGTTAATTGAATATTCTGAAGCAGCTTTTAGAAAAGCACCTTCAAAGCAAAATACATTTGACAAGGATGTCATGAAAGTTGATGAACGTGTAAATTTGTATATGAGCTTACTTCAGGGAACTTTATTAAAAATATTTCCTGCTCAGAATTCCATTAATAATAAATGGTTGAATTTTGATGATACCCTTGCCCGCATGCCTTTAAAGGGTTCTGTTTCCATCATTAATGATGATTTGCAATTACAGAGTTTTACATATGCGAATGTTTTTGAATTGTACTTTCAAACTGTATATACTGCAATGCAGACTAATGATTACACGCGTGCCGATAAAATTGTTGAATATATGGAAAGCATGCAACGTCAGAGTTCAAGCGCTGACTTGCTGCCTACAACCACCATGGTTAATTATGAAATATTTTATAATAAGGCCAAAATATTTGAAAACCTGCGTAATATTTATGGCATCTTAAGCTTTATCATGTTAATTCTGGCATTCATTGAGAATCTGAGATTAAAAAAGAGCAAGTTCATCAAATACACTTTAAATGTTTTTATTGTTTTGCTCGGTATTGCATTCCTTTACCATACATTTGGTATGGGCCTGAGATGGTACTTAACAGGGCATGCGCCATGGAGCAACGGTTATGAAGCATTATTGCTTGTTGCCTGGGGTGGAATTATTGCAGGCTATAGTTTTTTACGTTATTCCAAAATTACACTTGCGGCCACTGCGTTGCTTGCATTTGCAATGCTGATGACGGCAGGCCACAGCAGTTATGATCCTCAGCTCACGAACCTGCAGCCTGTATTGAAATCTTACTGGCTCATTATTCATGTGGCAGCAATAACAATCAGCTATGGCTTTTTAGGTTTAGGTTTTATTCTTGGATTGATGAATATGTTCATATATCTTTTTAAAACAAAACAAAACAATGAAAGATTAAGTCTGCTGATTAAGGAACTGACCTACATCAATGAAATGAATTTGGAAGTTGGTTTGTTTTTGGCAACTATTGGTACTTTCCTTGGTGGTGTATGGGCCAATGTTTCATGGGGCAGGTACTGGGGATGGGATGCCAAAGAGACATGGGCTCTTATTATAGTTGTAGTATATGCGATGATACTTCACTTCAGGCTAGTGCCAAAATTAAAAGGCATATTCATTTTCAATGTAGCATCAATTGTTGCTTTTGGAACGGTGCTTATGACTTTTATTGGTGTAAATTATTATTTATCCAAAGGACTTCATAGTTACGGAACAGGGGATACTCCGATGTTTCCGGTTTGGGCATGGATCATGATCTTTTCTGTAATATTATTAATGGTAGTTGCAGGTGTTAAGGAAAAGATGCTAAACAAGAAAGAATAGACAGATTGTTCTGATAAAACCAAAGCCCTTACAATTTCTATATTGTAAGGGCTTTTATTATAACTGGATTTCAGATAATATGAATACTTCTCAAGATATTTTTAAGCAAATCACAATTTTATATTTTTAATAGAACACCCGTGTAATATTGAATCCAATAACCAATCCGCTTTTGATATCACCATTCTTCAGAAAAGTATTCTGGTTATAAACCATATTCTTCTGATATACGATGCCATCAGCTGTGGAAATAAAAATCTGGAACGCATGAGAAGGGGTTGATTTCTCAATACCAATAGCAATAGTGGGCTTTGGATCTTTATAGGTGTCGTTTTCTGGAATTTTTAACTTTGAGAAATTGTAGTCATATTCGAATAAAAATGCGAAACTTGGGGTAATATTTAATTTTCCGAGTGTTGAAATTCCAAAATTATCATTGTGTCTTACAGGCACAGCAGTGGAGTCGCCGTTGACTGGCACTTCAGGATTTGCTGTTTCAACAAGGTTGTAATGAGCGAAGGTGGGTGCAATCTGTAGATTGAAAAAATTGCAAAACTTGTAAGCAACCATCAATTCATGAAAATAAGAAAACCGATGTGCTTCTTTGAATCCTGGATTTGCAAAAGCAGAAGTTGGATCGCCCCTATAAGCGAAATTTCCATAATATGTAAGCGATACGGGCTTCTTGCCCGATTTGGTTTGTTGAAAAATTCCCCATTTTATACTTCCGTCAAAAAGTCTGTTGTTCTTAGTAGCACCAATACCAAGCTGTAAATTGCTGCGAATCCCATAATCTAAAGCTAATCTAATATTTGATGGAGAATAAATACCCCAGGCCATTTTGCTTCCATCGCTGATTTTACCAAAACGGTGGTTGATAACAAACTCAAGCACTTTTTTGCCATTGGTAATATACGTTTGGTTTTCCAGAAATATACCTGAGCTGAAAGTATTGCCGACGGGGTTGTCATCCTTATTTTCCTGTGCGATTAAGTTTGTGGTACCTAAAAAAATAATCATTGTGGCTGCAATACAATTGCTCATTAATGATAGTATTGTTTTTTTTCTAATGATCATTGCTCTGATTTTTTATTTAATTATTATGTTTTTGAAAGTATTTTGAATAAAATTAAGTGCTAAGGTATTAATTATTTTTTGCCCCTTCAGTAATCCATTGAAGAACCTAAGAAGTAAAAGTATAGGTCAAAAATAAATCTTAAAGCATGGTATCGCAATTTTTTAACTCTTTTTTAACCAATTTTATTCTTTAATATTTTTTCTAAAAGAAATAATGATTAATTTTGCACCACAATACCTAAATTGACATAGTTAATTAGGATTTTTTGGATTCAATAGTTTGGTTAAGTGAGAAAAGAGCTGGCTTAAAGAATATTTGAAATAGATTTAGTGGTGTAAGATTTGCGAATTGTCAATACTTCAAAGTTTCTTTGGTAATTAATTATTAGTGGGATAAGAATTGGATTTATCAAAGAAGTCAATAAGCATACTTTAAGACAGACTCTTTTTTTTAGTTTTAGCATTAAACCATAGCCTTTTCTCGAAATCATTCTTAGAATAGTAAAATTTATTTCAGCATTTATGGTGTTGTAAGTGACACCGGAATAATTTTTCCATTCATTATTTTGGATCCGTTCATAGCAAAATTTACTATAAAATTTGCCATTTCTGCTGGGGTTACTGTCGCTTTATAATCAGGAAATGCTTTCTCAAGCATTTCAGTTCCTACAGAGCCAAGGGCAAGACAGTTTACGCATATTCCTTTATCCTTTAACTCTTCGGCAAAACATTCCGTCATAATTGCGAGTGCTCCTTTAGCTGCGCTGTAAAGTGATAATCCCGGAAACTTCGCACTGCCCTGAAAACCACCCATGCTACCTATGTTTATTATTTGTGCATGTTTGCTGAAATGTGGAACAAGTGCTTTTGTTATTAAGAATGGAGCTTTTACATTAACGGAAAATAAATGATCAAAGTCATCGGAAGTGAGTTGTGAAATATTTTTGTTGACCAGGCTGCCTGCATTATTAATAAGGATATCAGTTTTGTTAAACCTGTCAAGGATATAAGATAATAATGTTTTTTCAAATCCTTTTTTACTGAGGTCAAGCGAAATTGGATAAAGGTAAGAACCATTTTTCCCTCCGGGAATTTCATTTGAAAGCTTTTTCAGATTGTCGATATTTCTGGAAACCGCGATGACTTTATTTCCGTTGGCTGCACTGAACAACCGTGTTATTTCGAACCCTATGCCTTTACCGGCTCCTGTAATAATAATATTCATAATTCAGAATTTTATCAAAAATACGAATTTTGATATTACTTTTGCCGAATTGTTGCATAAGGATACTATACTAAGCCTCTGTTTTAAAAGTGCTACATTCTAATGTGTAAAGGAACCTGGTCCTTAATGCTTAATGGCATTGTAAAAAAAATAAGCAAATTTTTGTTATTTTAAAACAAAACCTTATCTTTGCAGTCCTTTTTTAAAATGAATTTGTAAATTAATAATCAGAAAAGTATGTATTTAACGGCAGAAAAAAAGAAAGATTTTTTTAAAGATTTTGGTAAATCAGAATTTGATACAGGTACATCTGAAGGACAAATAGCTTTGTTCACATTCCGTATCTCTCACCTTACAGGTCATTTGAAAGAAAATAAAAAAGACTTAAGTACGCAGAAAGCACTTATTGATCTTGTTAGTAAAAGAAGACGGTTGCTTGACTACCTGAAGCATACTGAAATTGACCGTTACAGGACAATAATAAAGAAACTAAATATCAGGAAATAATTGTATGGTTCCTGACCCTATAGAAAAGAAGGCAATTTTTTGATTGCCTTTTTTTGTATTTAAATAAACAACATTTTTAATTTTTTTAATATATAATTTATGAATAAAATTGGAGTACAAACATCATTTGATCTGGGCGATGGCAGGATCATCAGTATTGAAACAGGAAAATTAGCAAAACAGGCCGATGGCTCAGTAGTTGTCAGAATGGGCGACACTATGCTGCTTGCCACAATTGTAACAAAAACAGTAGCCGCAGAGAATGTTGACTTTCTTCCTTTGTCGGTTGAATACCAGGAAAAATATGCAGCAACAGGACGTTTCCCCGGAGGTTTCTTTAAAAGAGAAGCACGTCTTTCAGAATATGAAATTCTTATATCACGTTTAGTGGATCGCGCACTGCGCCCGCTTTTCCCTTCTGATTATCATGCAGAGACACAAGTTCAGATTTCTCTGATATCAGCCGAAAAAGATAATATGCCCGATGCACTGGCTTGTCTTGCTGCATCTGCTGCTATTGCAGTTTCGGATATTCCTTTCAATGGGCCTATTTCTGAAGTAAGAGTAGCACGTGTTGACGGAAAATTTATTGTAAACCCTACATTTACACAGGTTGCGAATGCCGACCTTGAAATAATGGTTGCCGCTTCAAAAGATAACATCATAATGGTTGAAGGCGAAATGAAAGAAGTTTCTGAAACCGATATGGTGGAAGCTCTGAAATTTGCGCATGAAGCTATAAAGAAACAGTGTAATGCCCAACTGGAACTGGCCAAATTAGTAGAAAAAGCAAATCCTAAAAGGGAATATTGCCATGAGCAGAATGATGAAGAACTTAAAAAATATATTCATGCTGCAACTTATACCAAAGCTTATGAATGTGCTAAATCAGGCAATAAAAATAAACATCAGAGAGGCGAAGCTTTTGAGGCTATCATAGCCGAGTTCATTGAAACAATAGCTGAAGAAGAACGCGCTGCAAAAATGCCATTGATAAAAAAATATTATCATGATGTTGAAAAGAAAGCCATGCGCAATATGATCCTTGATGACAGGATTCGCCTTGATGGCAGGAAACTTGACGAGATCCGTCCTATCTGGAGTGAAGTTGATTATCTTCCTACAGCACATGGTTCAGCAATTTTTACACGTGGCGAAACACAATCGCTCACTACAGTTACCCTTGGAACCAAGCTTGATGAACAGATGATCGACGGAGTAGTTATAGAAGGAAAAGTTAACTTCCTTTTACATTATAATTTCCCATCATTCTCAACAGGTGAGGTAAGAGCAAACAGGGGAACAAGCCGTAGGGAAGTTGGTCACGGCAATTTAGCTTTGAGAGCTCTTAAAAATATGCTCCCAAGCAAAGAGGATAATCCTTATACAATAAGAGTTGTTTCCGATATTCTTGAATCGAACGGTTCATCTTCTATGGCTACCGTTTGTGCTGGAACCATGGCTCTTATGGATGCAGGTGTTAAACTTAAAAAACCTGTTTCAGGGATTGCAATGGGTTTGATTACCGATCCTGAAACTAAAAAATATGCCGTTCTTTCTGATATCCTTGGTGATGAAGATCATCTGGGTGATATGGATTTTAAAGTAACAGGAACACGCGATGGTATTACTGCTTGCCAGATGGATATCAAAGTTGACGGATTACCATACGAAATTCTTATTGAAGCATTATTGCAGGCAAAAGCAGGCAGACTCCATATACTTGGTGAAATTGAAAAAACAATTACTGAGCCAAGAACTGACTACAAACCTCATGTTCCAAGATTGGAAAAAGTTATCATACCTAAAGAATTTATCGGCGCTGTGATAGGACCTGGCGGAAAGATAATCCAGGAAATGCAGAAGGAAACCAATTGCACAATTATTATTGAAGAAGTTGGTGAAACCGGCGTTATCGATATTTTTGCCGCCGACAAAGCTTCAATTGATGCTGCCAAAGAACGCATACGCAGAATAGTTGCAGTTCCTGAAATAGGCGAAATATATAAAGGTAAGGTGAAGAGCATAATGCCTTTCGGTGCTTTTGTTGAAGTTATGCCAGGTAAAGACGGACTGCTTCATATTTCCGAAATTGCATGGGCACGCGTTGAAAAAGTGGAAGATGTTCTGAAAGAAGGCGACGAAATTGAAGTGAAGCTTATTGAGATAGATAAGAAGACCGGGAAGATGAAACTTTCACGGAAAGCACTGTTGCCTCGTCCTCCGAAAGAAGAAAAGAATAAGGATTAGTTGTAACTAATTCCTTATTGGTTGCGTAGAAGGGCTGTACTTCATTCATAAATTACTATGAGACAGCTTAAAATTACCAAGCAAGTTACCAACAGGGAAACCGCGTCATTAGATAAGTACCTCCAGGAAATTGGGAAGGTTGATCTGATTACGGCCGAGGAGGAAGTTGCGTTGGCCCAGAAAATTAGGGCTGGTGATCAGTTTGCTCTTGAAAAACTTACCAAAGCTAATTTACGTTTTGTTGTTTCTGTTTCCAAACAATACCAGAACCAGGGATTGAGTTTACCGGACCTTATTAATGAAGGAAATCTGGGACTTATTAAAGCAGCCCAACGTTTTGACGAAACCCGTGGATTTAAATTTATTTCCTACGCTGTGTGGTGGATACGCCAGTCAATTCTGCAGGCTTTAGCTGAACAATCGCGAATTGTAAGACTTCCTTTGAACAAGATTGGCGCAATCAATAAAATCAACAAAGCCTTTTCTCAATTAGAACAGACGTATGAACGCGAACCCAATCCTGATGAAATAGCCGACCTTCTTGAAATTTCCGAAGGGGAAGTAAAAGAATCATTAAGAAATTCTGGCCGTCATGTTAGTATGGACGCACCCATTGTACAAGGTGAAGAAACCAATATGTATGATGTTTTGCGCAATGATGATGGAATTACTCCGGAAACCGGTTTGCTTTATGATTCACTTAGAAAAGAAATTGACCGCGCCATTTCAACATTAACCCCAAGAGAATCGGATGTTATAAGATATTATTTCGGATTAAATGGTGAACATGCATTAACACTGGAAGAAATAGGAGAGAAGTTCGATCTTACACGCGAACGTGTGCGCCAGATAAAGGAGAAAGCAATTCGAAGACTGAAGCATACTTCAAGAAGTAAGATATTGAAAACATATCTCGGATAATAATAAAATGAATAACTTTGAAGTTGAATGTTGATCGGAAAGAAAGGCATTCAACTTTTTCGTTTATAGTTGATGGTTTAAGGCAGCCGGTTTAGTAATTGGTCTTTGGTTAAAGGTAAAGGAAAAAATAAATATTCGATTATATGGAAGGAGAAAAAAAGAAAATAACTACTTATAAGGATCTGGAAGTTTATCAAAGAGCTTATGATGCTTGTATTCAGGTTATGACCAAACTAATTCCAAAATTACCCGACAGTGAAAAATACGATTTGAAAGATCAGTTATCAAGATCGTCAAAAGCGGTTCCCCGATTGATAGCTGAAGGTTTTGCCAAGAAACATCAGAAAGCAGGGTTTCGAAAATATTTAGATGATGCAATGGGTGAATCAAATGAAACTCAGGTTGGAATTTGCCAGAGTAAAGATATTTATGGAAAGTTTGTTGAGGTTGAAATATGTGATCGATTAATAAATGAATATGATATTATTGGAAAACAGTTGTACAGGTTAAGAGATGCCTGGGATAAATTTTCAAAACCCATCCGCCCCATCACAATTGACCATAAACAAAAACCTTCTGAATAACCATGATCAAAAAAAATCAATTATTTTTTTTGATCCTAAGACCATAAACCAAAAACTGAACTGGCTGCTACAAACCATAAACCATGACCAAAACATGAAACATCTAATTGCACCTTCAATACTTTCAGCCGATTTTGTAAATCTTGAGAAAGACATACAAATGATCAATAAAAGTAAAGCCGACTGGTTTCATATTGATGTGATGGATGGAGTTTTTGTTCCCAATATTACTATTGGTTTTCCTGTGATTAAAAGAATTAAACAAATTGCAAAAAAACCTTTGGATGTTCACCTCATGATTGTCCAACCAGAAAGGTATATTGAAAAATTTCAAGAAGCTGGTGCTGATATTTTAAGTGTGCACGTGGAAGCCAGTGCACACCTGCATCGCACGGTTCAGGCTATCAAAAATGCCGGAATGAAGGCAGGAGTAGTGCTGAACCCGCATACAAACATTAATGTTCTTGAAGATATTATTGCTGATGTGGACATGGTCTGCATCATGTCAGTGAATCCTGGTTTCGGCGGACAGAAATTTATCCAGAATTCCTTTTCAAAAATTGTAAACCTTAAAGCACTTATCCTTTCTGCAAAATCAAAAGCATTGATTGAAGTTGATGGAGGCGTCGATAGTACAAATGCTGCAAAACTGATTGAATACGGTGCTGATGTGCTTGTTGCAGGAAATTATATTTTTTCTTCAAAAGATCCGTTGAAGACTATTGCGGGATTGAAGGCCTTGTAAAAGTCCAAAGTCTCAAGTTTAAAGTTCAAAGTTTAAGGTTTCAGGTTTAAAGTTGAGTGGCCGGAATCAAAATTATATGAGGGTTGAGCTTTTTGAGGTTTGCTGGATTTAAAAGACAGGACAGAGATTTTATTTATTGGCATATATTTATTCTGAATAATTATGGGGAAAAATTGGCTGAAATACCTTGAACCTCTCCTTAAACAATTTGGTAAACGCAAACATCCGCTTGATTATAAAAACCGATACCAACTCCTGGTAATGGTAATTCTTTCAGCACAGGATTCTGACAAACATATTAATGCACTGGCTGAAAGTTTTTTTGAGGCTTATCCAACAATTATAAACCTCGCGAAAGCAACACCAGAAGATCTTTACCGGTATTTAGGCTCAGTGAGAAATTTTAGCAACAAGTCAGGCTGGCTCGTAAAACTTGCTCAAACCATAGGCGCCGACAAAAAAATACCTCAAACCCTTGACGATTTGATCAAATTGCCTGGCATTGGAAGGAAATCGGCAAATGTTATCATCCGGGAATCGGGCGGGAAAGCGGAGGGAATTATTGTCGACTTGCACGTTTTAAGGGTTGCACCACGCATTGGTTTCGCTACAGGTACCCAGCCTGAAAAAATAGAGAAGCAGATTATGACAATTGTTCCTCAGGAGCGTTGGAACGAAGTGGGGATGGCTATTTCTTTTCTTGGCAGGGAAATATGCAGGCCTTCCAATCCCAAATGCAATATTTGCGTAATGAAAAAGGTTTGTATGTATTATAATGAAACTTTGAAATGACTGTATAATTGATTAGTTTTCATTGCTTATGAAATTGTTTAAGCTTCATTTACGGGGGTGGGCCGGTTTTCTGGAAATAGTTCAGCCATTGATTATTTTGATAAAAGATGGATCAAACTGTAATTTCATCTTATAGCAAATACCTGTTTAAGTTTTGTTTAGTGTGACTAAATTCCTATAGTTTTTATAGACTGTTGTAGTATTTTACTATTTTAATGAGATTTTCTTTTTTTATATTTTTTATTCTATTCTGTTTGATGAAACTTTCAATTTTTAATTTTTGATCCTGCAAAGCATTTTTAACCGACTTCATATTTTCAATTTCGAAGGTTAGCGTATCATGGACAATCATATAAAAAATATCCGGTTCCTCAACAAACTTGGCTGGTGTAACATTTCCTTCTATTGGTTTGGGTTTTTCTGCAGGTTTATATGTTACTGATCTTTTTTGAACCAGGAAACATTTGCCTGATTCAATTACTTCAAAGTAGCCACCGTTATTGATGAAAGGCAGGTACACAAATGTTGATTTCCCAAGCAATATCATGTTAATTAATTGAGTATTTCCAACCACATAATTAACCCCATCTAGCTGATATTCTATCTCATCGGAGTAAATGTTATACCTAAGAGGCAATTTAACAGCTGTGGTATCCTTTAAATAAATTACTCCGTCAGTGAATTCGATGTTTAAATAAGGGCTTCCCTGAATATCTGAATAATCAACTGTTTTTACAGAACCTGATTTTTTCTGAAAATAATAATAGTCTAAAAATTTATTAGTCTCCTGCCCGAACATCATTTGCGATGACATAGTTAAAATAGCTATTATAATTACCTTACATGTTTTCATATATCAATAATTTGGTTTATAATAATATTTTTAAAGCGCACTGCTGAAACCTGCCTTCCGAAAGTTATCGGGAACAAGCCATTGAAACAATGTACAGTTATAGCTAGTTGCATATTTTAATCTTTCATTTTTTTATAATAACTTGTCCCAAGTATAAATTCCTCGTATTCATATTCGTCAAATGAGAACCCGTCAACTGTCCATTTTAAGATTTTAAAGTCTTTGTCTTGTAATTTGTCAATTTTTTTTCCATAAGAAAAGACTCGATTAGATAAATGAAGAATACTGTCATTACTATACAAAGTCCATGTTCCGATTTCTTTAAATCTTTTTTTCCTACCTGTCTTGTAATAAGTTCCGTCCTTGTAAAAATAATAAATTGGAGGAGTGAATTTTGAAACAACATTTGTAGAGTCACCGTTGAGTAGCACGATATGTTTAGTCATTGCCCATTTTCCTGTCAGGTCATGTTTTAAAGAGTCAGAAGTCTGACCATAAAAACAGAGTGGTACAGTCAGGAATAAAAAATATGTAAATATTCTTTTCATGCAATTAGCTATAACTTATATATTGCTTTACCGATAGCTACAGGTACTAATATTCATCTTTAATAAATGCGCCCACAACAATTTTCCAATGAACTATTGACTATTAATGACGCCGAAGGCAAATGACCACTAATGACGCTGCAAGCCAGAAAGACACAATCTGGCGGGCGCAGCAGCAAATGACTGTGAAGAGAGTATGCAGTCTTCAATTCTGAATGTAAAATAGCATAAGGCAATATGCAATTCATGACTTATGACTTGTGACTTATGACTTGTCTACTAACCAATTATTCCATCTTCAAATATTGTTTTTCAACAGTATCAAGTAACACACGTTCTTCAGCTGAAATCATTCCATCAATAGCTGCGGCCTTTTCCATCAGTTTGTAAATCTTCTGGCGTTTCTTCATATCATCAGGCATCCTTATAATCAGCCCGCCATTCCTGGCCATGTCGAACATTGGTTGTATTCGCTCAACTTTGTATCCCCATTTTTTAGCCAGTTTCTGTGACATGTCGATTTCTGTCTGTTCAAATTTTCCATCGGCAGCCATTACCACCAATACATTATTAAATGCATAATCGCGCACATCAAACAAACTTTCAAGTTTGTCAATATCAATACCGGCAATGAGATCAGCTTTATTTTCCTGGTAATAGTTCTTGTATTCTGATACCCCAAGAATAGCTGTAATAATCCATTCACTCTTTGTGCTGTTCAGCTCATTTCCACAGTATTGGCACTTAGTATCGATTGTGTCTTTTACAGGTCCAGCGCAGGATGGACATACATGTGCATATAGCGATCCTTTGGAAACCTGAGGTGCAACATCGCGGCTCATCTGTATGGTTTCGGTTTTACTCATTACGACCTGGTCAAGCAGAATTGCTTTGCCTTCCTTCAGCATCACCCGCTGATAACTTGATTTTATTGCTATTGAAAGCACATTCTTGTTATTTATAAGGTTTGCACCTATAAGGGTAACATCATTTAGATAATAACGATTGTATACAATTTCGGAATCGTTGAATATTTTAAGTTTTTCATAAAGTTCATCCGAAACAAAACGACGCATGATGGAAGGATCTTTCAAAGTCTGGGCAGTAACTATCTGCAGGTAGCCGTTGCTGGCCTTGTCCTCAATATTCTGTATGGAGAAATCTTCATTTGTTTTGCAAAGTTCCTGGATTTTCATTGAAAGTGCAGATTCTTTCGATACTTTGGAATAAATTGAAATGTAATCATCAGCTTGTGTCATCTCCGAAAGTATCCAGTCGTAATCACCAAGATTCGTAATGGTTTTGCAATAACTACACTGGCTCACATCGCCGGCATTCTTAGGTAATTCAGCTCCGCACTTCGGGCAATTTTGTGTGTTGAAAAGGTTTTGTTCTTTGATCCCTCTTTTCTTTATGAACGACCAGTATTCTACAAATTCTTCAGCACCACCATTATTCAGCTGGGGATATTTTGAACTTACGAATTTGTCAACAATAGAAGCGTGAATAGCGGTATGTATAATCTCAAAATTACCGTCATATTCAATTTTGTCGATGTAGACATTTTTTACAAGAAGTTTATCTATAATATTTTCCTGATCAAGAATATTCATCATTTTAAACTGGATATTCAGTCGCTGGTACATCCCGTCAGATATATATTTGCGCACTTTGCTCATATCTTTCAGCATCCATGCTTCCTGAATCTGGATAAAAGCAGTTTTTACTTTTGTCTTAAATGCTTCTGCGTTAAATTCTGGGTTTACAAGTTTGTATTTTTCAAGCGCTTTCAGCTTGTCACCTGCATTGCCCATGGGCAGCTGGTTAAGCACAGTCTGCTGTTTCTGCTTTTTGTTAGCCAGCCAGCCAACCAATATTATAATTCCTATAACCACAAAGTTCCATGGAAATGGAATCATGAAAATGATATATATAAGGAGTCCTATCAGGCCGCTGCCATCGCCACCTCCGCCACCGCCGCTACTTCCGCCACCGCCACCGGCACGTGCATATACTTCAGCTGTGTAAGCGATAAAAAAAATAATAATAAGAAATACAGCAAAATTGATGTGCTGATTTTTAAGTAGCGTTTTTTTCATATACAGTGATAGATGAATTTATAATAGGTATAATCAAAAGTATGAAAATTATTTCCAAGAAAGCAAATGAACAGAAACTTTTTAATATTGCAGTTTTAGTTAATTTTGCATTCAATATATCCAAATGGCAAAGGGAAATAAAATAAAATTTTTAGCAAAGCTTTTTATGAGGCTGTTGCTATTCTTTATTTTTCTTACAGTTATTCCTGTTATAGTATTTAAGTTTATTCCTCCTCCTATAACCCCACTAATGTTTTTGCGGGCATTGGATATGAAAACCTTAGGCGATTCTGTAAAATTAAACTACCAATGGGTTTCGATTGATGAAATGTCGCCTAATCTTTACCAGGCTGCTGTTGCTGCAGAAGATGATCATTTCATGACTCATCACGGATTTGATATTGAGGCGTTGCAACAAGCTTATGAGTCAAATCAGAAATCCGATAAAAAAATAAAAGGCGGAAGTACCATCAGTCAGCAAACCGCGAAAAATGTTTTTCTTTGGCCACACCGCGATTACCTAAGGAAGGGACTTGAAGCATGGTTCACAGTGCTGATTGAGTTTGCCTGGAGTAAAGAAAGAATCATGGAAGTTTATTTGAATATTGTTGAATTAGGCGATGGTATTTATGGTGTTGAAGCTGCCTCGCAGAAATATTTTAAGAAACATGCATCAAAGCTTACCAAATACGAAGCAGCATCTTTAATTTCTGTTTTACCAAATCCACATATATATAAGGTGCTGAATCCTTCTGTACATACTTTGCAATACAGGAATGCTATTGCCTATCGTATGGGAGTAATGCCGAAGGTTGTGTTTAAGTGAAGTTGATAAGATTACAAGTAGACAAGTCATAAGTTAGGACTGACTCTTGCTAATACAGACTGCCAATTGAGGACTGAAGACTGCTGACTGAAGACTCTCTCTAATTATATTTTCTCAACACCTAATTCTTCAGCGATCTGATTAATTTTCTCGACCACAATAGGCATTACAGGAATACCTTCCTTCATTCTTATTTTTTCCATTTCTCTTTCAGGGTCACCAGGTATTAGAACTTTTTCATGAAGGTTGTCAGCTTTTGAATTTCTGAAGGTAAGAATCCATTTGTCCATTATTTCTTTAAACTCTGCAGCAGGCCTGAATGCATCAATGCGCATTGCTCCGAAGAAATGCCCTGTTCCCTTTACATCGGGATTTTCTTTTACAGGAAGGTAAGCTACCGAAGGTGGAACCCAGGGTCCGTAACCAGCTCCCGATAGTACAGCAGAAAAAATATCAACGATTGATCCGAGGCAATATCCTTTATGGCTGCCATGTTCATAATCACCTCCAAGCGGAACTATAGCGCCACCTTGAGTCAGAATATTCGGATCCGTGCTCGGATTACCTTCTTTATCCTGCACATAGCCGAGTGGAGCCTGTTTCCCTTTTTTATGCATCAGGTCGAGTTTGCCGCGTGCAATAGGTGTTGTAGCGAAGTCAGCTACATAAGGAGGTTGCTTTCCCGCCGGAACTGCTACCGCAATCGGGTTTGTGCCAAGCAACCTGTCAATAGAAAAAGTAGGGGCTACCAAAGGATTAGCATTGGTCATGGTAATTCCAATCATATCATGCTTAAGAGCCATCATTGCATAATAGCCTGCAATACCAAAGTGATTGGAGTTTCGCACAGATACCCAGCCGGTGCCGACAGCTTTTGCTTTATCAATCGCCAGCTGCATAGCTTTTTTGCCGGTAATCATTCCGAACGAGCTGTCGCCGTCAACAACAGCGGTGCTGGGAGTTTCATGCACAACTTTGATATCCGGTGTAACGTTTATGCGTTTGTTTTTCCACAGATTGTAGTAATCAGGAATTCGTAATAATCCGTGCGATTCAATTCCCCTGAGTTCAGCGGCTATAAGCACATCAGCAACCACAGTGGCATCCTGGATTGAACATCCTGTTTTTATAAAAAGATTTTTAGTGAAATCAAAAAGTGTCTGGTAATTATACATCGTTCTTGTTTTTTAATTCATGCGACATGCGAAGACTAAAAGTATCATCAACAAAGTTCATCAGTAGCAAAGAAGGTCGTGCATCAATAAGCAGATTCTTATCACTGAATACTTTTTCGAAATATTTTAAATTAATTATTAAAAGATCATAATTCTCAAGATTCTTTTCCGAAATAGCTATAGCTTCTGTAAATTCAATTCTTGAATTATTTATTAGTTCGTTTAATGAGGGCTGATTAAATAAAATGTCATGACTCTCCGAATGCATAAATGTAATGCGGGCTTGTGAATTTCGGATAATCCTGTCAGCAATATCAAGGAAATGATTGATGGATTTATGATCGGCAAGAATAAAAACTTTTTTCAGTTCACTGAAATCTTTATCAATTAATACACCAATATTGCACTTGCATTGTTCCACAACCGATTTTACCCTACCACCAAGAAAATTCTTGTTGAAAACGGATTTCGCGGCACCAATCAGAAGTAAATCTGTATTTTCTTTTTTCACTGTTTTTACAATATCTTTTGAAACATCTTCTGATGTTTTATAGATTGTTTTCATTAAAATCCCCATGTCATTCGCAACAGCTTTGATAGGAACAAAACTGCTTTTCTCATATTTAATGGCATCCGATCTCGATATTTCAGTTTGAGGAGTGAGATGCAATGCAGACAGGTTAAATGTTGTGGCATCCTTTCCTGAAAAATATGAGAATAACTTTAGCAGCGATGCTCCCATTTTTGGATTGCCGAAAGAGATCAATGCTTTCAGGACACTTTTATCAGCATGGATCAAATGCGAGTCTTTTTTCTTGGATATATATTCAATAAGATTAAGGAAAGGTCCTGCCATGAATGTTGTGGTAAGAGCCATTATTACCATTATAGAGAATATTTCCGGTGACAGAATTCCAAGATCATAACCAATGTTCAATACAATAAGTTCCATCAAACCTCTTGTATTCATAAGGATTCCCATAGAAATGGAATCTCTCCAGGAATTTCCTACAAGTCGCGCTGCAATTAAGACTCCTCCTAGTTTTCCAATTATTGCTATGAGAATTACAATACCACAAACTCCCCATAAATATGGAGTGTTTAATGATCCGATTTGCGTTCGGAGACCGGAATAGGCAAAGAACAAGGGTAATAATACCACGGTACTGATATCTTCAATTTTATTAATCATAAGTTTTTTGAAGATCTGATTTTTTGGTACTACCACACCAGCAATAAAAGCACCGAACAGGGCATGAATCCCTATTCCCTCAGTAAAAAAAGCCGAAATAAAAAGAATTAGAAAAATAAAAGCAATTACTGTCTTACTAAGATTTTCACTGGAAATATAAACGCTCCCGATTCTTTTCAGAATGGGTTGAACAATAAAAAACATTAAAATTATAAACAGGAAAACAATGGCAATCACTACTACTGCACTTATTGCAGTGCCTGCCTGCGCTATGGCTATTATTGCGGCAAATATAAGCCAAGCAGTAATATCATCAGTAGCTGCACATGTTATAGCCATTATTCCTAATGGAGTTTTTGTAAGTCCTTTTTCATGTATGATTCTTGCAAGAACAGGAAATGCAGTAATGCTCATAGCTATTCCAATGAAAAGGGCAAAAGTGGTAAAGTTTACACCTGGCATAGCAAATGAAGTGTAGATGAAATAAGAGAGTATTATGCCAAGAAAGTATGGGAAAATTATGCCGGTAAAACTTATGATTACTGCCGAGTTTATTTTTTTCCTGACAAGCTTAGTGTCAATCTCCATTCCTATAATAAACATAAACAAAACAAGTCCAAACTGGCTGAATAGTTGAAGGTTATTAAGCGAACTTTTTGGAAATATGAAATTAAAAGTTTCAGGGTAAATGGATCCCAGAAAAGACGGCCCGAGAATTATTCCAGCAATAATCTCTCCTATTACAATAGGTTGTCCTAGTTTCCCAATTGTGAGCCCAAGTATCCTCGAAAAAATAATAATGATTATTATTTGCACCAACAAAATACTTATTGGTGAAGAAATTTGCTTTTTGAGAGTATTCAAGGAATGGCTGACAACAGAATGATCTGCATCCTGGATAGAAACACTGTTATGATTAGGTAATGTTTTATTAAAGATTGAATCTGTTCTTGTATTATTCTCTGCAAAAACTGAATTTTGCTTTTCACCTTCATTTAAAATCAGCCAGATGAGCGATCCAAAGATCAACAGAACGATTATATAGAAACTAAAATTCCTGCTCATACGTATTTTTATAGTGCTCCTGCAAAATTAAGTTTTATTGACAAACCTTTTCCATTTATGTACGCATACTAGGTATGTTATTTTTTTTATACGATTTTTCTGTACAAATTGTTCTTGTTTTTTTAAATTTGTGGTATATTTACAGCTCTAAAATCAAATACTATGGGTAAAGAAAAATCCGCTAAGAAAGAAGAAAAAAAGGCTCCATCCAAATCACCAAAGGAAAAGAAGGAAGCCAAGAAACTCAAAAAGCTTTCGAAAGGAAGTTGAAAAAATAGATTTTTAATTATGGGTCATGGCCATTCTGTGACCCATTTTTTTTTGATAATAATTGAGAATCGGATAGTTTTATAATTAATTTATTTAAAGATATGAATGATATATTTCAACTGAAGCCGGAACGGATATGGTACTATTTTAATGAAATATGTAAGATACCGCGTCCATCAAAAAAAGAAGAAAAAATTACCGCATGGTTGGTGGAATTTGGAAAAGCAAATAGTTTGGAAACCTTAAAAGATGATGTAGGAAACGTTCTTATACGAAAACCCGCTACTCAAGGTAAAGAAAATTCGAAGATCATAGTTTTGCAGAGTCATACTGATATGGTTTGCGAGAAAAATGCATCCACGAATCATGATTTTGACAAGGATCCCATTCAACCTGTTATTGATGGTGAATGGTTAAAGGCAAAAGGCACAACACTTGGTGCTGATGATGGTATTGGAATTGCAGCACAACTTGCAATCCTTGAAGCAAAGGACATTTCACATGGTCCGATTGAATGCTTGTTCACTGTTGATGAGGAAACAGGCCTAACAGGAGCATTTGCACTGAAAGGTGATTTTGTTATGGGACGTGTATTGCTCAACCTGGATTCTGAAGATGAAGGACAATTATTTATTGGTTGCGCTGGAGGAAAAGACACAACTGTTACATTTAATTATAATAAAGAAACCACTCCGGAATTGCATCTTGCATTTAAAGTTGCTGTAACGGGATTAAAGGGTGGCCATTCAGGAGATGATATCAATAAAGGATTAGGGAATGCGGTAAAAATCATAAACAGGTTTCTTTGGAATGCGACGAATAAATTCGCTTTACGAATTTCAAATATAGATGGTGGTAATCTTCGAAATGCACTTGCCCGTGAAGCTTTTGCGGCTATTGTAATTCCTGAGGAAAAAAAGAAAGAGTTACTTGAATATGCTGTATGGTTTAATAATGCTGTGAAAGACGAACTTAAAGTAACGGAACCTGATCTTAAATTTACAATCGAATCTGCTGAAAAGCCCGAGTTTGTTATTGATTTGGACACTCAGATCAAATTAGTAAATGCACTTTATGCTTGTCCTCATGGTGTAATTGCAATGACTGCAGATATGCCCGGACTCGTTGAAACTTCTACCAATCTTGCTTCTGTAAAAACACTTGATGATACAATTTTTATTCAGACGAGCCAGAGAAGTTCAATTGAATCCTCAAAGGATGATATGGCAGCTATGGTTGCATCTGTGTTTAAGCTTGCTGGAGCAAATGTTTCGCATGGTGATGGATATCCCGGATGGAAACCAAATCTGAATTCTGAATTACTTGGCGTAATGAGGAAGACTTATAAAAAACTATTTAATAAGGAACCGCTGGTTCTTGCTATTCATGCAGGATTGGAGTGTGGTGTTATAGGTGAAAAGTATCCCGGCATGGATATGATATCATTTGGTCCCACACTAAGAGGAGTACATTCTCCTGATGAAAGAATCAACATTGAAAGCGTTGAGATGTTTTGGAAATTACTTGTTGAAGTCTTGAAAGAATTATAAACCCAATTGTAGTATTACATGCAAAGGGCCGCTTGTAGCGGCCCTTTGCATGTAATACTACAATCCGATATCAATGCCTACCCTATATATAAGAGGACTGTCATAAGGACTATATGGAGTATCATTGAAATTGTAAAGGATCATTATATTAAAGGAGGATTTCTCTCCTATAAATTGCCTGTAACCACCGCCTGCAAGCACGCTGCCAACCCAGTACCTGTCCTGCTTGTGATAAAAATAACCAGGATCAAAAAAAGCAGTTTCCACGTTCAGTGCTTCATATTCACCGTGAAGAAAGAAATTCTGAAGGAAATAATACCTTGTGAATATGCTTCCACCATAAATGGATGTTTTAAAAATATTCCCATAATTGTTAAGCCTGTAATACTGATAAGTTACTCCGATGCCTGCTGCAAGGTTTTCAGTAAACTTGTATCCAAGAATAGGAGAGGCTTCTATCATAGTCTGGGTGCCAAACTGCATACCAATGCCGCCACCGGTAAAGAGCCTGTCAGTGAATTTTACAGGCTGCTTATTATTATCCTGTGCTATTGCAACCATATTCATCATAAATAGACTAGTGACAATGGCAATAGTGATTCTGTATTTCATATACCTTATTGTTTATATGCAAAAATAGTGTAATTCATAGTAAACTCTGTTCTGTAAAATTTATTATTTGATAAAATGTAAATATAAAGATATTTATATCAGGTGATTAAATAAAATTATAAAAATAATTGAAAATATATTTGGAAAAGAGAATAATGTTTACATATCTTTGCAGCCCCGTTTGAAAAACATCGTTCTGAAAAATGTTAATAAAAAGTTGATTTAAATTTGTTACAAGTCAAAATTTATTATAATTTTGCAGTCCCAATTAAAAAACGGGAAATCGTTCTAAGAAAAAATATTTTGAAAAAAATATATAATAAAGTTTGCAGAATCAAAAAATGTTTTTAATTTTGCAGCCCATTTGATAAAAAAAATGGAATAAAGTTCTTTGAAAATACTGAAGAAAGCCAAAAAGTAGTAAATATCCCTTTTCAATAATTTCTTTGATAAGTGAATTAATAAACCTTGAGACATATAAAAAAACAAACTTTACAATGGAGAGTTTGATCCTGGCTCAGGATGAACGCTAGCGGCAGGCTTAATACATGCAAGTCGAGGGGCAGCGGGTGTAGCAATACATGCCGGCGACCGGCGCACGGGTGCGTAACGCGTATGCAACCTACCTTTAACTGGAAGATAGCCCCGAGAAATCGGGATTAATACTCCATAACATTGCGAAAAGGCATCTTTTTGCAATTAAAGCTCCGGCGGTTTTAGATGGGCATGCGTGACATTAGCTAGTTGGTGAGGTGACGGCTCACCAAGGCTACGATGTCTAGGGGTTCTGAGAGGATTTTCCCCCACACTGGTACTGAGACACGGACCAGACTCCTACGGGAGGCAGCAGTAAGGAATATTGGTCAATGGACGCAAGTCTGAACCAGCCATGCCGCGTGAAGGATGACGGCCCTATGGGTTGTAAACTTCTTTTGTACGGGAAAAAACCCCTGATCGTGTATCAGGGCTGATGGTACCGTAAGAATAAGGATCGGCTAACTCCGTGCCAGCAGCCGCGGTAATACGGAGGATCCAAGCGTTATCCGGATTTATTGGGTTTAAAGGGTGCGTAGGCGGGATGATAAGTCAGTGGTGAAATCCTACAGCTTAACTGTAGAATGGCCATTGATACTGTCAACCTTGAGTATATTTGAAGTGGGCGGAATGTGTCATGTAGCGGTGAAATGCTTAGATATGACACAGAACACCGATAGCGTAGGCAGCTCACTAAACTATAACTGACGCTGAGGCACGAAAGCGTGGGGATCAAACAGGATTAGATACCCTGGTAGTCCACGCCGTAAACTATGATCACTCGATGTGTGCGATATACTGTACGCGTCTGAGCGAAAGCATTAAGTGATCCACCTGGGGAGTACGATCGCAAGGTTGAAACTCAAAGGAATTGACGGGGGCCCGCACAAGCGGAGGAGCATGTGGTTTAATTCGATGATACGCGAGGAACCTTACCTGGGCTTAAATGGGAGAGGACAGTTGCCGAAAGGTGACCTTCCGCAAGGACCTCTTTCAAGGTGCTGCATGGCTGTCGTCAGCTCGTGCCGTGAGGTGTTGGGTTAAGTCCCGTAACGAGCGCAACCCCTATCTTTAGTTGCCATCAGGTAATGCTGGGAACTCTAAAGAAACTGCCTACGCAAGTAGTGAGGAAGGTGGGGATGACGTCAAGTCAGCACGGCCCTTACGTCCAGGGCTACACACGTGCTACAATGGCAAGTACAGAGGGTCGCTACCTGGTGACAGGATGCTAATCTCCAAAACTTGTCTCAGTTCGGATCGAAGTCTGCAACTCGACTTCGTGAAGTTGGATTCGCTAGTAATCGGATATCAGCAATGATCCGGTGAATACGTTCCCGGGCCTTGTACACACCGCCCGTCAAGCCATGGGAGTTGGGGGTACCTGAAGTCGATAACCGCAAGGAGTCGCCTAGGGCAAAACCAATGACTGGGGCTAAGTCGTAACAAGGTAGCCGTACCGGAAGGTGTGGCTGGAACACCTCCTTTCTAGAGAGGTTTATTATTTGGCTGCGTTTTTTATAGTTCGCAGTTGGTATTTATTGCTTTGGCTTCTTCTTTATTTTTTTTACCCATACGAGCTCAGTGATACTCTTCCTTTCGAGCAAAGGAAGCTGGATTTACGGAAGTTATTTATTCAGTCCCGTAGCTCAGTTGGTTAGAGCACTACACTGATAATGTAGGGGTCCCCAGTTCAAATCTGGGCGGGACTACATAAATCATCGTAATGGGGGATTAGCTCAGCTGGCTAGAGCACTAGCTTTGCAAGCTAGGGGTCATCGGTTCGAATCCGATATTCTCCACTAATCCTGTTTAATCAGGATAACGTTCTTTGACATATTGAAAGAAGATACAAAGATTAAAGAGTATAATGTAAGTTAATAAGAAAGTAATTAAGAGCGTATGGTGAATGCCTTGGCTCTCAGAGACGATGAAGGACGCGACTACCTGCGATAAGCTTCGGGAAGGCGGAAATAGCCTGTGATCCGGAGATGTCCGAATGGGGAAACCCATCCCGATGAAGTCGGGATATCCTGTAAAGGAAGTCAACCCGCCGAACTGAAACATCTAAGTAAGCGGAGGAAAAGAAAACAATAGTGATTCCCCAAGTAGTGGCGAGCGAACAGGGAATAGCCCAAACCAGTTTTGTTACGGCAAGACTGGGGTTGTAGGACTGTGATGTGGACTGTAAATTTGTAGTAGAAACTTCTGGAAAGTTGTACCATAGGGGGTGATAGTCCCGTATACGAAACAAATTTACTACCTAACAGTATCCTGAGTACCGCGGGACCGGAGAAATCCTGTGGGAATCTGCCAGCACCATCTGGTAAGGCTAAATACTTCTGAGAGACCGATAGCGAACTAGTACTGTGAAGGAAAGGTGAAAAGAACCTCGAACAGAGGAGTGAAATAGAACCTGAAACCGTGCGCTTACAACCTGTCGGAGGCCAAAGAATAGCTTGCTATTCAAGTAGCTGACGGCGTGCCTTTTGCATAATGAGCCTACGAGTTACTCCTCACTAGCAAGGTTAAATTCGTTTACGAATGGAGCCGAAGCGAAAGCAAGTCTGAATAGGGCGTAAAGTTAGTGGGGGTAGACGCGAAACTTTGTGATCTACCCATGGCCAGGTTGAAGCCCCGATAACACGGGGTGGAGGACCGAACTGGTAAACGTTGAAAAGTTTTCGGATGAGCTGTGGGTAGGGGTGAAAGGCTAATCAAACTGAGAGATAGCTCGTACTCCCCGAAATGCTTTTAGGAGCAGCCTCGAGGTCGAGTGTCATAGAGGTAGAGCTACTGATTGGACTAGGGGGCTTCACCGCCTACCAAATCCTGACAAACTCCGAATGCTATGACATATACTCGGGAGTGAGGCGTTGGGTGCTAATGTCCAGCGCCGAGAGGGAAATAACCCAGACCATCAGCTAAGGTCCCCAAATATATGCTAAGTTGATCTAACGAAGTCTGATTGCATTGACAGCTAGGATGTTGGCTTGGAAGCAGCCATTCATTTAAAGAGTGCGTAACAGCTCACTAGTCGAGCGATCGGGCGTGGATAATAATCGGGCATAAAGCATATTACCGAAGCTGTGGATTGTATAGCAATATACACTGGTAGGGGAGCATTCCAGTCGCACTGAAGGTGTGGCGTAAGCCATGCTGGAGCAACTGGAAAAGCAAATGTAGGCATAAGTAACGATAATGTGGGCGAGAAACCCACACACCGCAAGACCAAGGTTTCCTGATCAACGTTAATCGGATCAGGGTTAGTCGGGTCCTAAGAAGTATGCGAACGCAAAATTCGATGGACAAAAGGTTAATATTCCTTTACTCGCAAATATTGCGATGGGGTGACGAAGTAGTGAAAGGTCTGCGTACTGACGGAATAGTACGTTGAAGAGTGTAGGTGTTGAGACAGGTAGGCAAATCCGCTTGTTGAGCTGAAACTCGATAGTACCGCAAGTCCTCGGATGAGCGGATAATGACCCTAATCAGACTTCCTAGAAAACCCCCTAAGCTTCAGATATTTGCGACCCGTACCGGAAACCGACACAGGTGGTCGAGGAGAGTATCCTAAGGTGCTCGAGTGATCCGTGGCTAAGGAACTAGGCAAATTAACCCTGTAACTTCGGGAAAAAGGGTGCCTGCGCAAGCAGGCCACAGTAAAATGGCTCTGGCGACTGTTTATCAAAAACACATGGCTTTGCTAAATCGAAAGATGACGTATAAGGCCTGACACCTGCCCGGTGCTGGAAGGTTAAAAGGAGAGGTTAGTAGCAATACGAAGCTTTGAATTGAAGCCCCAGTAAACGGCGGCCGTAACTATAACGGTCCTAAGGTAGCGAAATTCCTTGTCGGGTAAGTTCCGACCTGCACGAATGGTGTAACGATCTGAGCACTGTCTCAGCCACGAGCTCGGTGAAATTGTAGTCCCGGTGAAGATGCCGGGTACCCGCAACGGGACGGAAAGACCCCGTGAACCTTCACTACAACTTAACATTGACTTTGGATAAACGATGTGTAGGATAGGTGGGAGACCGCGAAGCGGAGGCGCTAGCTTTCGTGGAGTCGTCCTTGAAATACCACCCTTCGTTTATTTGGAGTCTAACTCCGAAGGGAGAACAGTGTTTGGTGGGTAGTTTGACTGGGGTGGTCGCCTCCAAAAGAGTAACGGAGGCTTTCAAAGGTACCCTCAGTACGCTTGGTAACCGTACGTAGAGTGCAATGGCATAAGGGTGCTTGACTGTGAGACCTACAAGTCGAGCAGGGTCGAAAGACGGACATAGTGATCCGGTGGTTCCGAGTGGAAGGGCCATCGCTCAAAGGATAAAAGGTACTCCGGGGATAACAGGCTGATCACTCCCAAGAGCTCACATCGACGGAGTGGTTTGGCACCTCGATGTCGGCCCGTCACATCCTGGGGCTGGAGAAGGTCCCAAGGGTTCGGCTGTTCGCCGATTAAAGTGGCACGCGAGCTGGGTTCAGAACGTCGCGAGACAGTTCGGTCCCTATCTGTTGTGGGCGTTAGAAGTTTGAGAGGATCTGACTCTAGTACGAGAGGACCGAGTTGGACAAACCTCTAGTGTATCTGTTGTGCCGCCAGGTGCAGTGCAGAGTAGCTATGTTTGGATGGGATAAGTGCTGAAAGCATCTAAGTACGAAACCCGCCTCAAGATTAGACTTCTTTTAAGGGTCGTGGAAGACTACCACGTTGATAGGCTACAGGTGTAAAGACAGTAATGTCAAAGCCGAGTAGTACTAATTACCCGTAAGCTTTCTATTAGCACTCAATAATTCTGTATCTTCTTTCTAATATATGTCATAAAATATTTAAGACCTTATGGTGACTTTTGCGAAGGTGCCCACCTCTTCCCATTCCGAACAGAGCAGTTAAGCCCTTCAGCGCAGATGGTACTACACAACAATGTGGTAGAGTATGTCGTCGCCGTTTTTCATAAGAGGCTATCGAAAGGTAGCCTCTTTTTTTATACTCTTATTTTTTATTGCTACTTTTGCCCTTCATCTGTTAATTCTGCATGAAACGAATTTCTAAAACATTCTTTTTTATTATCACTGCATTTACCTGGCTTTCTTCTAATGCACAGGTAAAAGACACGGCTGGTTGCCAATCTGAAAAGGATACATTGAAAATTTTCTGGATGAATGAAGATGCTTTTAATTTCAAATACCAGGAATCATTTTTCCAAAAAATTGATACTACATTAACTGGTGTGCAAAAAAGATTCTTGCTCAATGAGAATGTTCCTTTTGCTGCAAAATTTGCTAATTCTGGTTTAGCATACAGAAACCTTGAGTTTCAAAGCAGTTATTCCTTCGATTTTGTTTCTTGCAGACAATATTATAAAGACTATTTTTTTTCAAATGAAAATGCTAAGTATTACAATGTTATTTCACCATACGCGAATGTTTCATATATGATGGGCCCCAAGAGGGAACAGATTTTTGATGTTATTTTTACAAGAAATTTTAAAAAAAATCTGAATTTATCTGCTAATTATAAACTGATTCATTCGAATGGGAAATATAAAAGACAAAAATCTGATGATGCATTTGTACAGTTAACAGGAAATTATTCAACAAAAAATCATCGTTATGTTGTAATAGGAAATTATTTTTACAATAGATTGAAAATTCAAGAAAATGGCGGTATAAAAAACGATTCTGATTTTACTCAAAATGTTGAGCCTAACCGGTCTTATATTGATGTAAATCTTGAAAATACTGATATTCCTACTTTATCAAACTTTGCTGAAAATCATATAAAGGAATCAGGAATATTTATCAAACAGTATTATTTTCTTGGTTTTGGTGGAAAAATGGAAAATGATTCTGCGAAAGTAAGTAATTCATATGTGGGATTAGGCCGAATTTTTCATACGTTTCTTTTTAAAAATCAGTCATATACTTATCTTGATCAACAACCATTATCTGGTTTTTATCCATCTGTGCTTATCTCACCAGATAGTACTGCTGATTCGATTCATACAAATACTATTCAAAATACACTTTCTTGGTCAAACTTAAAGTTTGAAAATCAGAGTAATAAGCAGCGTTTTGTCTGTACTTTTAGTGTGATGCATCGGTTTGCAAAACTTTACGGTTATAATACCGATACTACAGTTTCATCAATAATTCCTAGTGCATCTATTATTTTTAAACCCTTCAGCAAACTTGAGATTTCATCCAATGCCTTTTATATTTTAAATGGATACAATAAAGGCGATTATTCTTTGACAGGATTGCTAGCTAAATCATTAAGTTCTGATTCTTCTTCTGATGAACGACTAGGTGTGAAAACAGATATCTATAAACAATCAGCAATGTGGTTTGACCAAAAATATTTTGCTAATAATTTCTCATGGGATTATCAATTCAATCCAATGACAGTGAATAAAGTAAGTGTATTTTATAATGATCGGAGTTTCGATGTGACCTTGTCTTATTTCCAGATAAAGAATTATATTTATTATGATAATTTTGCACGTCCAAAGCAATTTACGGATTATCTTGAATTACTGCAGCTTAATGTGGTAAAAGATTTCAAATGGCGAAAATGGCAAATTGATAATAAAATTGTTTATCAGAAAAATCTGGATGCTGATCTTATTCCCCTTCCCGAACTAATGACCAATCATGCATTTTATTTTACGCAGAATCTATTTAAAAAAGCACTTACAATGCAACTTGGAATGGAATTAACTTTTATGAGTGGTTACAATGCAATGGCATGGATGCCGGCGACACGAGAATTTTATTTGCAGAATGATTATAAAACTGATAATTATCCTTTTATAGATCTTTTTGTCAATATTAAAATAAAAAGAGCTAATATATATTTAAAAATGGATCATGCAAATTCCGGATTGATGGGATATAATTATTTCCTGATTCCTCATAATCCAATGTCAGATAGGGGTATAAAGTTCGGTGTTTCCTGGAAATTTTACAACTGATTTTAAAACTTCTCTTCAATTAATTCTTTCTTAAGAATACCTTCAATCCTTTTTCAAAATAGCAATTGCCTTTAATATATTTTTGAATTTTTTTTAGGTGCTTTTTTGAAAATTAACGAATTGACTACTTACCTGCATCTATAAATTAAATGGTCAACTATACCGATACTGTCTTTTTCTCAACCTCCTAATAATTAATCACTCCTACCGTATTATTACGTATTTTTTCATAAAAGAAAAATATTTATTATATATTTGACTTTTTATTCTTGGAAATGGCTAGGTATATTTACGTAAAATTACATATTGAAATTACGTAATTGACCGAATTGTTTTGACTTCTATTACCTTATATCTTCGCGTGTATAACATAAAGGTATCAATTGAAACAATCAAAACAAAATATAATAAAATCTTTCTTCTGCTTTTTTCAAGTGGTTTTATTTTTCATTTGTTTTTCAGCAAGTAGTTTTGCTGACACGCATACATCGGCTACTTCTGGGGATTGGAGTACAGGTTCCACATGGGTTGGTGGAGTTGCCCCTGCTTCATCAGATGATGCAATTATTGCTGCAGGTACGGTAGTGAATCTTCCTAATGGAGGAACAGGAGCTCATATTATTAACTTGACTGTTAATTTTGGTGGCGTTCTCTCAATTGGAAATAAATCAGTTTACGTTGATGGCAACTTGTTGCTTAATGGTGCTATTATAGCAGGGGCTATAAATTCTGATATACATATGACAGCCGCAGGTACTACAATTGGTGGAACTGGATATATTGATTTAACCGGAAGTTCCCATCAATATTTTTATATTGATAATAATATTTCTTTTTTATCATCTGCTAATTTACTTTTTACAGCTTGTGTGATTCAAATCGCTAACTCAAAAACATTAACAAATAATGGCACTGTAACTGTTGAAAATAGTATAATTGGTTCTGATGGCACATCAACATGGACCAATGCTGCTAATTCAATATTGAAATGTGGTAGTGACTTACTATTAACAGGGATATTAAATGCATCTGCAAGCGGAAACACAGTTGAATATTATAGCCCTGACGACAGGGATGTAAAGCAACCTTCTTCAGGGCAATACTATCATTTGTGCATTTCAGGTTCAGGTAAAAAATATTTAGTAAGCGATATAAATGTTGATGGAAATTTAGACATTACCGGAATATTTGATGTTACTTATGCAAATTATAAGATTACCATTGCTGGTAACTGGACAAATAATAATATTTTTTACTGCAGGAGCGGAGAAGTGGAATTTGATGGTAGTGCCGGCCAGAACATTTCAAATTTTTCCGGAGAAACCTTTTATAACTTGAAAGTAAATAAAAGCTCTGGTAGTATTTTAACTTTAGCTAACAAAGTTACTGTTAAGAATATGCTTACAATGACCCAGGGAAACATTGTTTCTACTTCAACTGCACGATTAACTCTTGGCTCAGGAACAGGTTCTTCTAATGAGGGGACGCTTAGCTATACAGCCGGAACTATTGTTGGTGAATTTGAGCGCTGGTGTTCACAAACCTCCATTGCATACTTGTTTCCTGTTGGAACGAACACTGATTACAGACCAGCGACTCCTACTTTTTCTTCACTAACAGGAGGCTCTCTAATTGTAAAATTTGTTTCTTCAGCTCCTGGCAATGCAGGGCTTCCTCTTACTGACGGTGCTGTTACATTATACAATACATTTGTTGACGGATATTGGGATTTAACTATTAATAATAGTCTTGCTTCCAACAATTATAACCTTGAACTTACTGGCAATGGTTTTACATGTTTTACTATCGATGCCGATACGAGATTTTTAACCAGAATAAATTCAGGTTCCAGCTGGTCAGTGAATGGAACGCATGCAAGTGTTTCAGGAAGTAAAATAAGTCGTACCGGTATTTCCATCTTGTCAGCACAATTTGCTTTTGCCGATAACACGAATTGTTCAGCACCATCCACGTCCTCCATTTCAGGGGATGCAACCGTGTGTGCCGGCACATCCGGAGTTTCGTATTTTGTAACTAATACTCCTTTGTCAACTTATTATTGGACTATTACTGGAGGTACTCAGGCAAGCGGTGGAAATACCAACAGTATTACAGTAAATTGGGGATCTACTGGCATGATCGGGGAAGTAAAAGTTATTGAAAAAAACAGTTGCTCTTATGGTGCCCCTGTTACTTTATCCGTCACAATACCTTCAATTGCTCCATCGTCAATATCTGGGAATAATGTTATTGATGGTAAAGATTATGTTGGTGAAAACTCCTTAGGTGTGATTTACTCAGTAACCAATGATCCAAACTATACTTATACCTGGACAATAACTGGAGGAACACTGGCAAGTGGACAGACGACAAACAGTATAACTGTTAACTGGGGTCCAGCGGGAGTTGGAAATATACGTGTTGTGGCAAATAATACAACTTGTGGTAATTCATCAATTCCGGTAAACCTTCCTGTTCACATATATGTTGTGATAGAAAGTATAGCAAGTGGGCAATGGAAAAATACCACAACTTGGGATTGCAGCTGTGTTCCCCAATGGTATGAAAGTGTCAGGATTAATAACACACACACTGTGACTACTGATGATGTAAAAACCATTAAAAACCTTATTGTTTCTAATGGAGGTACATTATTGTTCACCGCTGCAGCAGAAGGTAACAGAATATTAAATGTTTCAGGCGATATTACGAATAATGGCGATCTAACTTCTTCAGGTACCGGCACACTGCGTATAACAGGATCAAATAAACAAATTGATGGAACTGGAAGATTTGGAGCAGTTTCTCAGACACTTAATATTGAAATTACAGGAGGCTTGAAAACGGTTTTATCAGGCTCAACATTTGCAATATTAAATGGGAAAATTGTTATTGAAACCGGTAATACAATGATCAATAATGGAAATATAACAATTGCAGGAATTATTGAGGGCCATGATGCCACTACCTCAAGATGGGTAAACAATTCATATGCCCAGGTTCATGCTGGAGGAACTTTATTTTCTGTTGGTCTTCCGGGATCTCTGGATGCCAGTGCAACAGGAAATACAGTAGACTATAATTCAGCCTCGGCACAGACAATTACACCAGGTTCATACTATAATCTGATACTTGGAAATAATTCGATAAAATCGCTTCGTGGAAATATTGATGTTAATGGGAATATCACTATTACTGGCAGTGCTTCATTAAATGCAAGCACTTATGATATAACAGTTGCCGGAGATTGGAATAATCTTAGCACAGCGTCTGATCCTTTTACAGAAGGCACAAGAACTGTTACTTTTGATGGCACCAGCGCACAAACAATTAGCAGCAGTGCTGGTGAGACTTTTTATAATTTAGTAATTAATAACACAGGGTCAGGTGTATCAATAAACAGTGCTGTTAGAGCAGCGAATGTTTTAACATTATCAAATGGCGCATTAAAGTTGAATTTAAATACACTGACAATTCAAAATCCATCTACTACAGCAATAACCCGCACAAACGGTTATATTGTGAGCGAAACAGATTTGGCTATTAACCCAAGTATCCTTGCATGGAATATGGGAACGACGACCGGAAGTTTTGTTTTCCCATTTGGTGCGACTGATGGCTCATATATACCTGTTACATTTAATAAAACAACAAGTGGAAGTTCCAATGTGTCAGTGTCAACACGTGCTACTGCTACAACAAACAATCAACCTCTGGCAGGGGCAAGTGATGGAGGTACAATAGCTGCGGTAAACAGTTTAACAAGTTATGGAGCTGATATTTCAACCTCATCGGTTATTGACAGATGGTGGGATATTTATCCATCGGCAGCAGTAACAGCAAATGTTACATTTTCTTACCGTGGTTCTGAAAATACCACATCTGATCCAACCACTGAAATTGCTGTGCAGCATTGGACAGGTAGTTATTGGAATAATGGAAAAGGCGGTATTGCCGGAACTTATTCAGCTACTGGAACAAATGGTGTCACAAGTGGGGTGGGTTCTATAACCGTAACAGGTTTAACTGAGTTTACGCCGTATGTATTGGTTATGAAAAACAAAACACTTCCTGTGGAACTTTTGAGTTTTAACGCTGAATTGATTGACAAGGCTGTAAAACTTAAATGGGCTACAGCTTCCGAAACCAATAATGATTATTTCACTCTTGAGAAATCAAGCAATGGATACAGTTGGGAATTTCTTGCAAACATTATAGGTCATGGAACAACCAATAGTGCTAATGCTTATGAATATCTGGATGAAAATCCCTTTAACGGAATAAATTATTACCGATTGAAACAAACCGATTTTGATGGCGCCAATGAAGAGCTTGGAATATTTGCTGTTGATTTTTCTTCAAGTGAGAATATAGTTGTATTGCCTAATCAAAGTAATTCCGGGATCATCCTGCAAATGAACGGATGTGCTTCAGATGTTTCAGTAAACATTATTGATATTTCAGGACGATTGATTGATAAAAGAATAATAAATGCTGGCATCCCTGAAGAAGAAATTGAATTGAAATCCAAAAATGGTAGTGGTCTCTACATGGTTAACATTTCAACAGGAATGACAAACCTATCAAAGAAGGTGTTTATAAAATAAACCCTTAATTTATACTTTTTATTCTTTCTTTAAATTGCTCAATAATACTAAACACCGCCGGACAGTGATATGAGTTTATTATTGTAAGACTTAGCCGGTTAATAAATTTCGATTGGCTTGTATGTGGATATTCCGAACAGGCTTTTGGCCTCACATCATATATTCTACAGTAATTCGATTCATCAAGAAAAGGGCAAGGTGCAGTATTGAAAACATAATCATTATCTTCATCCAAATGGAGATGCTTCTCAGTTAACACTGAAGGTCGTACCTTTAGCAATTTAGCAATTCTCTCAATGTCTTTATCTGTTATAATCGGACTAATACTTTTACAGCAATTAGCGCATTCAAGGCAGTCAATGTTCAGGAAAACTTCTTCGTGAATTTCTTTAATAATAATATCCAGATTTTTTGGCGGCTTCTTTTTTAACCTGGAAAAGAATTTTTTATTTATCGCTTCTGAACACTTTGCCAAATCAGGTAGTTCGGAAATTTCAATTATCATCAGATTTTTCTGCAAATATAAAAATACTCATTCAATTTTGCAGGCCATAAAACATCCGATTAAATTTTATTATTGATGTTTGACAAGTTCTTTTGTGTAAAAATTATTCCCAACTTTTAAAACCAAATAATATGTTCCAGGAGCATTGCTTTCTAAACTTAATTGTTTCTGCACCAAACCTTCACAATTTCCATATGATTCGGACAATACAAGTTTAGAATTGGCATCATAGATAGTAACTACAATATTTGTATCTTTTTCTATTAATATTTTGATGTTGAATAAACCATTTGAAGGGTTGGGGTATACAACAAGAAAATCTTTTGCATTTGCAATCGGTGGTTCTCCATAACCAGCGATTTTTATGGTATCATTTTTTTCGTGCAATTCAGCATTGGCAGGATTGGGTGCAGGTATGACAGAATCATTAATTATCTCAATATTTTGCGTTGAGGGTATTATTACAGGAAATGTATCTTTCGGTAATTCTGTTTTGCAAGGGGATTTCCCTTTGTAATCTAGAACAATATTTATATTTTCAAATTCAGCGTTGTACCTTGATCCACCTGGTTTCTGTTGTAGCATGAACCATTTCTCAAGCGCAATAAAATCGCCATAGTTTTGATGACCGTCTTCATCTTCAGCAATAATCTTTAGTTTCTTTTTATCAATATTGATCCCATAATATTCATAAAAATCAAGTTCGAATTTACCAGTGCTATCAGTATATACAGGATAGGAATAATAATTTGATTGTTCGTTTTCAGAAAATCTCACTTTTATTTTTGGAATAGGACCATTACAATCTTTGGATTTTATAAATCCGGTAATTCTGTAATGTGCTTCAGGTGCACCATATTGAGCTACCACAGAAGTTGAGAAGCCCATTATTGCTCCCAGAATAAGTATAATTTTCTTAAAAATATTTTTTCCTGTGGATTGAATGAATAAATTTTTCATAAGGATGGGATTGTCACTTTTTACAATTTTTTGACAATTGAAAAGAGAAAAGGTTTAAAGGAAAGGAAGTTTCATCGCACAAACCTCTAAAGACTCCGCCTGAAGGCTATCTCGGACTTTTGAGGTTCCCTCGCGCAAACTTAAAAAGACTAAGCCCAATGGCCTTCGCAGACTTTTGAAGTTGTGTTGGCCTTTTGAGGTTACGCCAGTGCAAGCCATGCAGCTTGTTCACCAGCCAATACTCCAGTTGAAAATGCAATCTGAAGATTATACCCACCGGTATTTGCATCCAGATCGAGTATTTCACCAGCGAAAAATAGATTTGAAAATATTTTTGAGGATAATGTTTTTGAATGAATCTGTTCTGTGTCAACGCCACCGGATGTAATGATTGCTTCGCTGAACGGCCTAAGTGCTGTAACTTCAAAAGGAAAATCTTTTAAAAGAATCCTTATTTTTTTTCTTTCCTCGCCAGATACCTGGTTTGCTAATTTTTCACCATTTAGTGATAGAATGCGTAAAAATTCAGGAATCAATTTTGATGGAAGCCACTGCCAGAAAAGATTTATCAGTTTCATTTTTCCATTTTCATCCAGATCACGCTGAAGCCGCCTGTCGAGCTTTTCATCATCCAGTGCTGGTTTCAGGTCAATTGAAAAAATAACTTTTTTCTTAAGCTGAATAGCTTCGTTGATCCGCCGGCTCAATGAAAGAATGATAGGGCCCGTTAATCCAAAATGAGTGAACATCATTTCACCAAATTCTTCATCAGCTTTTTTTCCATCAATCCACACATTTACCTTTACATTCGCCAAGCTTAGTCCTTGAAGGTTTTGCGCAATATTGCCCTTGGTTTCCACAGGCACAAGTGCTGGCCTGATTGCTGTAACGCGATGTCCAAGTTCTCTAGAGATAGGATAACCATCACCGGATGATCCTGTAGCAGGGTAGGATGCTCCTCCGGTTGCAAGAATATAGGTTTTTCCTTTTATTAGTTGGTTAGGAACAATTTCAACAGCAGAAATTTTTTCATTTTCAATTTTAAATCCTTTCACTTTTGAATTGAAACGAAATTCAATGCCACAATTTCTGGCATAGTCAACCATTTTGTTTGCGACATCTACAGCGGAATTGCTTTCGGGGAAAACTCTTCCACCTCGTTCAACAATTGTATTGACGCCAATTTCAGAAAAGAACTCAACAGTATCATCATTAAAAAATCGTTCGAATGCTGGTTTTAAAAAGTTTGGGTTCGGTCCTGTTTCAGCGAGGAAAGCTGACATGGGCGCAGTATTCGTGATGTTGCATCTACCTTTACCCGTTATTTTTAGTTTGCGTAAAGGTTCACGCATTTTTTCAAGTATAAGAACTTTTGCCCCGCATTTTGAAGCAGTTATCCCTGCCATGATTCCAGAAGGGCCGCCACCAACAATTATCACATCAGCCTGCTTTTTCATCTTCTTCTTTTAAAATTTTTCTGATGAACTTGTTTTTTATTTTTTGCAGGTTGCCCGTATGAATTTTCTTTTACGAATTTTGGAATCAAAGAATCTTTCTTCAATGCATGCAGCGTATCTCTTATCCATTGCTCATTTTCTCTTTTGTACCAGAAAAAAAATCGTAGCTGTTCCTGTTTTTCTTTTGCAGAGTGTGCTACATAAACCGGTTCAAGCGTATATGGGTTTATTCCTGTATAATACATTTCTGTTGCAAGTGTCATAGGAGTAGGAGTAAAATCCTGCACCTGCTCAAGTTGAAATCCAAGATCTTTTGTAATTGCTGCCAGTTCGGCCATGTCGCCAAGTTTGCATCCCGGGTGACTTGAAATAAAATAGGGAATGAGTTGCTGCTGTGATTGAGTTTCACGGTTCACTTTATTAAATAGTGCGCTGAATTTTTTGAAAGATTCAAACGAAGGCTTGCGCATAATTTTTAAAACTTCATCAGATGTATGTTCTGGTGCGACTTTCAGTCTTCCTGAAACATGGTCGCGAATAAGTTTTTTTGCATATTCTGTTAAATGATTTTTCCGGTCGAAAGCAGAATCAGTTGTTTGAAGCATGTCATACCTTATTCCACTACCAATTGTAACTTTTTTTATTCCATTAATTTCAGACACCTTATTATATAGTTGTAAAAGTGGTCCGTGATCGGAATTAAGATTTTTACAAAGCCGTGGATAAATGCAGGAATATCTTTTACAGGTTTTGCAAACTGCAATATCAACACCTTTCATTTTGTACATATTAGCTGATGGTCCGCCAAGATCGGAAATGTGTCCTTTAAAATCAGGCTGTTCAGTAATTGATTTTATTTCTTTTACAATGGATTCTTCAGAACGGCTTGAAACAAATTTTCCCTGGTGTGCAGAAATAGTGCAGAAACTGCAGCCACCAAAACATCCGCGATGAATGTTTACTGAGAACTTTATCATTTCATATGCAGGAATAGCGCCCCTTCCTTCATAGCGTGGATGCGGCAACCGTGTGTAAGGAAGATCAAATGATTTATCAATTTCTGCAGTGGTCATGGGTTGTGTGGGTGGATTAACAACCAGCCATTTATTTCCCTGCTGCTGTATAAGTGTTTTTGAATGAAAGGAATTTGATTCGGTTTCAATCAATGCGAAATTTTTTGCATGTGCAATTTTATTTTCCTTGCACTCCTCAAAAGAAGATAAAATAACAGCATCGTTGATTTCGGGTTTTGAGTTGCTGATGTATGCAGTCTGTTCAATAGTTGTTAAATTTTCTATATTTTTTCCTGATAAAAGTGTTGCTGCAATTTTTCTGATAGACTTTTCTCCCATGCCATAAACAAGCATATCAGCACCTGATTCCGCAAGAATAGAAGGCTTAAGCGTATCGGACCAATAATCATAATGCGTGAATCTTCGCAAGGATGCTTCAACTCCGCCAAGGATTACAGGCGTTTCAGGAAAAAGTTTTTTTAGAATTTTTGTGTAAACAATGCTTGCATAATCTGGTCGGAAACCATTCTTTCCTCCGGGTGTATAAGCATCATCTGATCTTAGGCGTTTGTTTGCAGTATAATGATTGATCATGGAATCCATGCAGCCCGCAGTGACTCCAAAAAATAATTTTGGTGGACCAAGTTTTGTGAAATCTCTTAAATCATCGCGCCAGTTGGGTTGGGGAAGAATAGCTACTTTAAACCCATCGCGCTCCAGAACCCTTGCAATTACAGCATGTCCAAAGGATGGATGATCCACATAGGCATCACCCGATACAATAATTATATCCGGCTGTTGCCATCCCCTGGCTTCAATTTCTTTTTTTGAAACAGGCAGCCATGCTGATACAGATGATTTCTGAATGCTGTCCACGAAGGTGATTTTATTTATCAAAGGTACGAATTCCGCTTCAATTGAGAGATTTTAACTTCCTGAAATCTTGCGTAAAATAAATGTCAAAAGAAAAACGTTTTATAAATAGCAACAGAAATTATTGAAATAAAAAATTAACTGATATGAAAAACGCAATGACAATTTCAAGTACCCTCTTGTTTTGTTCTCTTGGTTTTAGTCAGATAGTAGGAGTAGCGGTCGAAAAAATGAATGTACTATATAAAGGCATTTATAACCCGCTAACCATTAGTGTTGAAAGTCACAGTTGCAAGGAGATTGTCGTAAAAACAAGCAATGGCGTAATAACCGGCAGTAATGGCAAATATAATTTTATGCCTAAGGATAGTGCCGGAAAATCGAGTGAAACGGAACTTTATGTTGGAATAAAATCAGGGTCTTCTGTTAAATGGATTGATACACTTAAATTCAGAGTTAAAAGGATACCTGATCCAGTTCCAATGATTGCAAATATTTCCGGAGGTTTTATTTCAAAAGCTGTACTTATAGCAGCTGCTTGCATTATCCCCACGTTACAAAATTTTGATTTTGATTTATCTTTTGTGATAACATCTTATACAATGACGATGAATGTAAAAGGTGATTTAATTGAGAAGAATGCAGTTGGAAATAAACTGACTGCTGATATGATCGCAATGATAAATGCCGCGGCAAAAGGAACCAAGATTTACTTTGAGAATATTAAAGCACTATGTCCTGATGGAACACCGCGGGCGTTGAGTTCAATAAATCTGAAATTACTTTAAAAAAAAGTTTCAGGACAGCCACGATCTGGCATCGCTTGATGCATGTATTTTTCCATGGCGCATATAATTCTCGTGGTTGATTTCAATTTTGTCAAGCCTATAATGATAGTTCACCATAATTCCTAAAGATTGGGCAATTCCTTTCTTCGAAATATCAGCCAGCCATTGTATATGTTCAATTTTTGCACCGTTTGACAAATGAAAATTTGCCACAGGATCAAATGCCCGCAAACCATTACCTTTTCTGACATTAAAAAGATAATGACTGCATAAGCGCAACAAAGGTTTCTTTATTAATTCGGTGGTTTCTTTATTCTTATACCACTTGGCAGAATTTAATATTTCAAGGAACCCGTTATTAAGGTTGTTATTTCCAGAAATTCTTTGAATATATTTTTCTTCTTCAGGTTTGAAAAGATTATCACCACCATTCTGCAAATAATTTGTAAGCCAGGTTCTGAATAGGGGAATTGGCGAGAGTGTTGCAAAATTCTTAAGATTATGATATTCGGATGAGAGTTTCTTGACAACCCTTTTGATAAGGAAATTTCCTATACTTATTCCTTCGAGCCCTTTTTGAGTATTAGATATTGAATAGAAGATTGCTGTATCCGCTTTGTAAGGATCACAGGCCTTAACGTGGATATCGATAAGTTTATGTATGTTATCCGACATCCCATTTACCAATGCAACCTCTACAAATATCAATGGTTCATTCGGCATTTTATAATGAAAAAATGCAAAAACCCTGTGATCGGTAAGAAGGCGGTGTTTCAGATCTTTCCAGGAAGAAATTTTATGGACGGCTTCGTACTCAATAAGTCTTTCCAAAAGTGCTGCAGAAGAATCCCACGTTATTTCTTTTAAATCAAGGAGATTTACATCAAAATAGGTGGTAAGCAATGCCTTGATATCGTCGCTGAGCTTTTTTAAACGTGGTGTTGTTTTCATCATTGGCACCAGATCCCGTCTCATATCTTTAAGAAAAATGAAACCATTGGGCAAATTGATAAGTTGCTTTAAGAATTTTACCCTTGGAGGTACTAACGCATCGCTTAATAAATGTTCAGCCAATATTCGTCCAGCCTCATCCCTGGCTATTTTCAGATTCCTGATTTTTTCATCAAGGGCATCAATGTCCACATCGAAGTTTCGTGCAAGCAATTCAAGATACTTTTTCTTTCCATTTTGTGAAAGATTAATGTAAATCATAGCAAGGTGAACCACTTTCGCTAACCTGGTTATTTCACCACCTTCTTCTTTGATGCATTCAGAAAAAAGCTGAAGTAAAAGATCTTTATCACGTAATCTGATATCCTGTTGGAAGTTGGGCAGGTCATCTCCAGATTCTTTCCAGACTTTAATAATGTTTTTTATCGTTTCCTGACTAATACCGGCCAGTGAAGGATCGGATTCAATATCGAAATTGTTTTCAGCCTTCTTCATTATCAATATATAAATTGGTTTGTAAACAATGCTTCTGGAAGAATATTAATCAAACTTCTATTGTGTAAATTTACATAGAAATTTCCACCATTTCATAATGGTAAAATATAAAGCACACAATAAAAATTATATTATTACAGTGATCTTTTATAAATCAGCTTATCATCGCCTTCATCATAAAAATCTTTTATCTGCGCTATCAGATCGCAACCGCAGGAATCATAAAATCTCTGAGTAGGAATATATTTTTCACGGGAGGAGGTTTCTATATAAACACCTTTCCCGCCAAGGTCTTTGATAATTTTTTCAGATTCTTTCATGAGAATTTTTCCAAGACCAGATCCCCTGGTATCCTCATGAACACCTATCCAGTAAAGATCGAAACTATGCTTGGTGCAGGCAATCGGGCCAAAGCAGGTGTAACCAACAGTTCTTCCATCGATGTCTGCAAACAGGAAATAATAATCACTTTCAGGTCCATATTCAAGATATTCCTGTGCAAGTTCAATGGCAACATCAATTTCGAAATCATAGAAAAATCCACTGGAATGGAGTATTTCGCGGATGTTCTCTTTGTCATCCTCAAAAACTTTTGTCCGGAAAGTTATTTTATTGATATCCATAATTTCTTTGTATCGTAATATTATTTTTTAAAAATATCTTCAATCACTCGTTCTATAACAGTTTTAAAACTATATCCTTTTTGCTGCGTTGCTGCGTAAAGGCCGCTGTCAGGAGAAAGGCAGGGATTTGCATTTACTTCAAGTACAAAAGGATTATTGTTCTCATCTACTCTGAAGTCAACTCTAACATAGCCGCTCAGGTCAAACGCTTTCCAGCATTTTAGGCAGATATCAGTGAGTGTGTCAAGCAGAGGTTGGTCGGTTTCTTTAAAATCAAAAGTACGTTCTGTCTGATCATAATCCAATGTGTCTTCAACCCATTTTGCTGAATATCCCATTATTTTTGGTTTGCCTTCAGGAAAATTAATGAACTGCATTTCGGCGTGGGGCATTACTTCCGGTCCATTGTTTCCACCAACAACAGAAATATTAAATTCTCTGCCATCAATATATTTTTCAATGAAGAATTTTTTTCTGTCAACATTTTTTAACTTCTCTATGTAAGTTTTATCTTCTCCGTAAAACACACTGTCGAAGTCGAGGCCGAGAGAACCATCTTCCCATTTTGGTTTTAAAATATAACGAACATTAGGTTCTATTTTTTCCAGTTCGTTCAGTTCAATCCAGTCTGAAGTGGGAATATTGTTACTTCGAAGAATTTTTTTCGTAATTAATTTATTTGTGGTTATGAACATGCCTTCCAGCTGAACTCCTGAATATGGTATTTGCAGGTATTCCAGAACAGAAGGTCCTACATAACATAGTTCGCCTTTATTATTAATGGATTCCACAAGATTGAATACAAAATACGGATCCTGTACTTTCAGTTGTTTTATTGCTTCATCAATTTCAAAAGAGAATTGAACTTCGCTGGTCTGATATCCTAATTCCTTTAAAGTATCAGCGACAAGATTAACCTGTGTTAATACATCGAGTTCGTCTGCCTGGGGGTTTTTGGAAAGTTTATTATAAAGGATTACAACTTTGTTATTTGTCATTTCTTTTTAATTCGTTTTATAGCTGATTTCATTATTCTTCCGATAAGCTCATTGTAATCAATGCCTGCCATTCTTGATAGAATCGGAAGATCAGAATGTATGGGGTTTAATCCAGCAAGCGGGTTTACTTCAATAAAATTAGGAATTCCATTTTTATCCATACGCAGATCTATTCTTCCGCCATCTCTGCATCCAAGTCCATTCCACGCTGCAAGGGCGATTTTATAACACGCTTCAGCAATTTCCTTTTCAGGCAAAGTATAATCAACGAGTTCCTGGTAATTCGCTTTTGAATTGTAAGAATAAATTTTTGATAATTCCTGTTCTCTGAAGCAGACTTCCATCAACCCAACTGCCTCTGATTCTTCACCAGTACCAATAACACCAACTGTGAATTCGCGACCAGGAAGAAAAGTTTCAACGAGTACAGGTTGTTTGAATCGTTTTAACCTGTCGAGACAAACTTCTTTGAGTTGTTTAATATTTGTAATTTTAGAATTCGGATTGATACCTTTTCCAGTGCCTTCTGCAACTGGTTTTGCGAACAACGGAAAAGGAAGATCGATTTTTGCAACATCGGATTCTTTTTCTACAACAGCAAAATCTGCCGTAGGAATTCCAAGATCACGGATCACTCTTTTTGTAAGTCCTTTGTGAAGTGTAAGCGAATTTACAAGTACATCGGAGAAAGTATAAGGGATTTTGTAAATATCCAGAATTGCCGGAACCTGCGCCTCACGGCCTATTCCATGCATACCTTCACAAATATTAAAAACAATGTCCCAACGTTTTCCATTGTGCAATAGGCTAAGCAATGATCTTACATTACCGATACGTTCTGTACGATAACCATTAGCCTTAAGTGCATCTTCAATGCCGCTAATAGTCTCTTCACTATCAAACTCTGCAGCTTCTTCTTCGGTAAATCCTTCAGAGATGTAATCGGATTTTAAGTCGTAAGCGATTCCTACTCTCATGCGGCAATCATTTAGATATTCTGTTAACGATTTAATCGTAATAATTTTAGATTTATGATTTTAGATTTGAGAGAGAATGTCAAATTCTGAATTCTAAAATCTAAATTCTTAATTGTAGAAAATTTAATGAACCAGCATTAAAATTTTCTGCAAATGCTGTCAATTAAGGTTGTTCAGCAAAAATCAGGATACTTATAAACTTTTCCTGTATAGTTTTTTAACTGTACATAGCCACCTTCTTTGCCAATATAATATTCGGGTAGAAGTGGAATTTTTCCACCGCCTCCTGGTGCATCAACAACATAAGTGGGAACAGCATAACCTGAAGTAAAACCGCGAAGCCCATGAATAATTTCCATTCCCCTTTCAATAGTTGTCCTGAAATGGGATGATCCGGAAATAGGATCGCACTGATATAAATAATATGGCCTTACTCTTATCTTTAATAATTCATGATAAAGCTTTTTCATGGTGGCAACTTCATCATTAATTCCTTTGAGCAACACGGTCTGGCTGCCTAATGGAATACCTGCATCTGCAAGTCTTTCACAAGCTTCCTTTACTTCAGGTGTAATTTCAGCCGGATGTGTAAAATGGATGCTCATCCAAACGGGATGATATTTCTTTATAGTGTTCACCAGATTGGCAGTGACTCGTTGCGGTAATACAACGGGAACTTTCGTGCCAATGCGAATGAACTCAACATGGGGAATTTTTCTTAACCTGGAAAGAATGTAATCAAGTTGATTGTCGCCCATTGTTAGCGGATCTCCACCTGAAAGCAGTACATCCCTTATTTGTTTTCTTGAAGCTATGTAGTCGAATGCTTTTTCAAGTTCAGCTTTTCCAAACTTGTATTGTTTTTCTTTAGCTACCATTCTGGAACGTGTGCAATAGCGGCAGTAAGTAGAACAAAAACCTGTAACAAGAAATAGAACTCTGTCTGGGTATCTATGGATAAGGTTTGGCAGTGGACTGTCGCTTTCTTCGCAAAGCGGGTCAGCATCTTCACCTTCAGCTTTTATATATTCATCTTCGAGTGGAACGATGCATTTCCTGATAGGGTTGTTGCGTGGTTTGTCTTCAAGAAGGCTTGCATAATACGGTGTAATTCGCAATGGGAGCTGATCTTCATTGAAGAAGTAAAAGTTTTTTTCCTTGATGTTAAGGGGAACAAATTGTTGAAGTTGTTTTTTTGAAGTGATGCTGTTTCTGATCTGCCATTTCCAGTCTAGCCATTCTTCATCACTGGCGGAGGGGTAATGCTTCCTTATGAATTTTCTGGTGCTTTCGCTGATGGTGCTGAATTCATTTTCTTTTTCTTCTAAGAGTGTTTGCTTTAGATTTGTCAGAAAGGCCGATCGATAATCTGTCAAGTCTTTAAGACTTGGAGGTTCTTCGTCGAGTGTGAATTCATTTTTCTTGTTTTCCTGGTCCCGGTGAATCGGATTTTTCATCGCTTCAGCTTTTGGTTTTTTTCTAAATTTGGTTAATACTGCGGTTTCCCGAATTTTTGGCCTTGATCTTAATTTTACAATATAAGGTATGCAATACTAATTTATTTTTATTTTCAAATATTATTTTTTTGAAAAACTTTTCAAGAACTTATTAACTATGAAATGTTATTTTCTGCACTCGAAAATTAATATTTCAAATACTGAAACATAAAATTTAAATCACAAAATTATTTTTAACTTTACCCTCGTAATTCATTATAAATTGTTCAGGTTTAAGAAAACAAATACAGCCACCGATTTGGAACTGATTGCCTCTTACAGGCAGTCGGGCGATAACGCTTATGTGGGTGAGTTGTACAAACGATATGCTCATCTTGTTTTTGGTGTTTGCATGAAGTACCTGAAGGACGAGGACGACAGCAAGGACGCCGTGATGCTGATATTTGAAAAGCTTCTTGAAGACCTTAAAAAATACCAGATTGAGAATTTTAAAAGCTGGTTGCATACAACTTCAAAGAATCATTGTTTCATGAAACTTAGGTCAGAACAATCGGTATTCCTGAAAACTGAAGAACTGAAAAAAGATTATCCGATTATTATGGAATCGGACAACGAACTGCATCTTGATAATGAAAACGAAAATGAATTTTATTTAAACCATCTTGGTAGCGCAGTTGAACAATTAAATGATGAACAAAGAATATGTATTGAAATGTTTTACCTGAATTGTAAATGTTACCAGGAAGTGGCAGAAACAACAGGTTATTCAATGAAGCAGGTCAAAAGTTTTATACAGAATGGCAAGCGAAATTTGAAAATAATTATTCAAAGCAATTATGAACAGCAGGTTAAATAATATCTTTTCCGAAACGGACTGCCTTACGCCCGAGATCCTTTCTGCTTATGCAGAGAACAGGCTCAGCAATGAAGATAGGTATCTCGTTGAAAAGCATCTCACCGATTGTGAGCTGTGTTCTGATGCTTTTGAAGGAATTTCACAAGTAAAGGATAAGCTCGGCTTAAAAAATATTTTTACAGAACTTCAACAGGAAATCGATAAACGGACAAAGAAAAAAGAACGCAAAGTTCTGCATGTGAATTTCAGGATGCGCCTGGCTGCTGCTGCCATACTTATAACAATTATTGGAGTTACTCTTGTATTCAGGTATTATCTCGGCGACCAGCGGAAAAACATGATGGCAGAGAGAACAATTAAAGAATCGGAGCTTACAAAGCAGGAAATGGAATCAGCCAAGAATGAAATTAAAGAAATTTCTGGTGGTGATTCTCCTTCTAAATCACCTGACATCAGTCTAGAAGAACAAGGACAAAGTGATGTGACAGTAGCTGATGGTGAGAAGTCAGACAAAGATCTCAGCGATAATGATATTCCTTATATGATTCCTAAAGGTATTGTTGTTGCCGATCAGCAAAAGGATCTGAAAAAAGAAACTTTCGCCGGATTCTATTGGGATGCTAACACAACAGCGGAAAAGGCGAATGAGGTAAATGAAAAGCAGAAGGAACAAGCAGATGAGCTTGCAGGTAATAGTCTTGCATCCGATTATAAAAATTTCGAGATGGATAAATCAATAGCTGATAGCGTATCGGTTTCTGGAAATATTGCTGAAACCAAGGCCTTATCCCAGACTGGTGCGTACAGAAGTGAAGTTTCTACTGAAGAAGACATGACAAAGTTTAAAGCTACCAAGAAGAGCACGACAAAGAGTGATAATAATAATCAAGCAACTGTAACAGCTACTGCAACGTCTTCTGCACAAACCACTGTGACTGTTGGGGCAACTGGCAATACTGCCGTTTCCGATCAGCGGTATTCCGCGGGAGTTCAAAAATATCAAAGTTCAGATTATACAGGAAGCAAGGATCTTCTTGAATCCTATATTGAAGATAATCCTAACGATTATAATGCAATCTATTATTGCGGAGTTTCATATTACTTCCTGAATAAATATGCAGATGCCATCCCTTATCTTGAAAAAGTAACAAAGAATAAAAATGGTAGTTATTATGAAATTGCACGCTGGTATCTTGCTCTTTCGCACATTAACCTTAATGAAAATAAGAAGGCTGAAAAAATTCTGAATGAAATGGTGAAGGATAGCAGCAGCTTTAAAGTTCAGGCAGGTGAGAAGCTGAAAGAGATTAATGAATAGTGTATAATGCTTACCTACTTTGCCTGATTTACTTTACTGATAAATTCCTTGAATACCTTAATGCCTTTCTCTAAATTATCAATTGAAATTCGTTCGTCCTTATTATGCACACTTTCCATAGTTTCAACTGAAAGGATCACCGGCATAATCCCATAAGTAGAGATACTTTTATTCCTGAAATAATTATTGTCAGTAGTTGCCGGGAACAAAATGGGCATTACTTCGCAATTTGTATAATTGTCTTTTAACACTGAACTTAGCATCGTAAAATATTTATTTTGCCCGGAGGCTGCAGCATCTGGACTGGCAGAAAGAACTGTAATCTTTACTTTTGGCCCAACCGTATTTTTCATTTTTCTAATGAACTTAGCAGAATCAGTTCCTGGCAGTAATCTGCAATCCAGGGTTGCACTCGCTTTTTCTGCTATCTGGTTGGATGGACCTTTGGGATTCGAAATATTTGTAACGGCAAATGTATTATACACTAAAAGATGCAACGGCTCGCCTTCGGCGAATTTCTTTTTTACCAAGGGCCAGAAAATATCCCAGTTGATATGTCTTATTACAAAGCCTTTCAGACCACCTTCAAGATTACCCAATTGATGAAACATAGAGAGTTGTAACTTGTCGAATTTTACGTATTTTTTTTCATCCATTAGTTTGATAAGTACACGAAGGAGTTTTTTATTTGCATACAAATCGGAAGGAACTGCGCCATGTCCAAAGGACTCAGAATTCACTTCAAGCCTTAGCCAGAGTGATCTTTTTTCAGCAACCGAGATTCCAAAAATTACTTTGGATGTATCAGCAGATACAGCATTCCTGATGCCTGAACCACCTTCGCCCAGCACTACTGCCGGATTTAATTCCTGAATATATTTTTCCGTAATCAGACCAGCTCCATTTTCTGAATTTGTTTCTTCACCCGATACACAAAGCATCGTTATGTTATAAGGAAGGTTATTTAATTTTGCGCTATCTACATAAGGTATCAATGCTAGTAATTGCATTACTGCAAGCCCCTTGCAGTCGATGGCTCCACGACCCCATACTTCATGATTTGTTATTTTTCCTGAAAAGGGAGGATACTTCCAATCGGAGGAATCTTCAGCTGGCACAACATCCAGATGGTTCAGAAAAATAATATTTGGTTTGTTAGTACTTAGCGGGTAAAGTGAGGCTGTAAAATTGTAAGAAGAATCTATATCAGAAAATGTTTTAACATAGAGTCCATTTTGGATGCAATAATTTGAAAGAAATCTTCCAGCAATTCCATCATGGCCCTGAACTGAGCGAATCTGAATATACTCTGAGAGCAAAGTGGCAGGATCAGTTGATGTTGTAGTTTGCGCATTTATAAGGATAGGTAATAAAATAAAACAAACAATAAAAAACTGTTTGAATGCTGATGTCATCCGATTATAAATTGTAAATATCATGCGTTTTAAACGAATGTTTTGTAATCTTATTACTGAACTTCTTTATAACGCGGGCAAGTAATAATATGATCGTTTACTAAGCCCGCTGCCTGCATGAATGCATAACAAATGGTACTGCCGACAAATTTAAATCCTCTTTTTTTTAAGTCTTTACTCATTAAATCTGATTCTTTCGATGAAGCCTGAATATCTGATAACGCCTTGCATTTATTTACAATCTGCTTATAGTTTACAAACTGCCAGATGTATTTATCAAAACTGCCAAATTCTTTTTGCACTTTCAGAAATTCTTTTGCATTCTGAATAGTAGCAAGAATTTTCAGCCTGTTTCGGATAATTCCTTCATCATTTAAAAGCCGCTGAACATCATCATCAGCGAATGTTGCAATTTTTTTAATATTGAATTTTTCAAATGCTTTTCTGAAATTTTCACGTTTTCTGAGAACGGTTTGCCAGCTTAGTCCTGCCTGAAAAGCATCCAATACCATGAATTCAAAAAGTATATTGTCGTCATGAACCTGTACTCCCCATTCATGATCATGATAGCTAATCATGAGGGTATCTTCTTTTGGCCAGGGGCATCTGTTTTTCATAATCAAATGTTAAAGTTGTTGCGCAATAGAAAGAAATATTTTCGGCCATCTTACTTTGGCTTCTTTGCCTAAGCGCACAATAATAATATTCTTTGAGGGGTAAACATAAATGAACTGTCCGAGAAAACCATCAGCAAAAAAATCATGTTTAGGTTTCAATAAATAACGCGCTTTTTTTCCATCCTTGGAAGTGGAAGTCTCTATGTGTGATGAGTCAATTGAACTGACTTTTGATGTGTCTGAAAGTCGTATCCACTCAGCATTGTGCCACCATTGGTAAGTATAATATAAATCTTTGGTGTTCTGATCAACAGTCGTAGATTTTTTCACCCAATCCTCAGGTATAATCTGCTGGCCGTTCCATTTCCCACCGTTTAAAAAAAGTCGACCGAATTTTGCATAATCGCGTGCACATGCATTCAGACAGCAGAACGCTTTGGCTTCATTGCGCCCTTTGCTGTCGATACTCCATGTGGCATCATATTCCATACCTAAAAGTTTCCAGATTTTTTCCTGTAGATATTCAGGTATTTTTTTTTCTGTTGCTCGTTCCACTATGAAAGCCAGCAACTGTGTGTTTTCACTTATATACTCGAATTCCTTATCAGGTTCAGATTTTATTTTGAGGGTCTTTAGCTGGCCTATGAGGTTTCTGCCATAATAACTTTTAGCCACATTCCCGAATGGATTAAAATAACTTTCTTTAAAAAGGATGCCTGATCGCATGTTCAGCAAATGCTCGATAGTAATTTTTGAAAACCGTTCATCATTAGTTTTTAGCTCAGGAAGATAATCAGTTATGGGCTGGTTGACACTTTTGATGGAACCATCACTAATTGCAATGCCAACAAGCGCTGACAAGAATGATTTTGCTGCGGAAAAAGAAGGAACGTAGGATTCCTGGTTTCTACCCTGGAAATATTTTTCATAAAGAATTGTATCGTTTCGAATAATCAAAAAAGCGACACTTTTATTGTATTCAACAAAATCATCAAGTTGGTATTTTACTCCATTATATTTTATGGAATCAAGGGCTTGTCCCTTGGTACTTTTAAGAAATGTGAAAGGCACATCAGGTTTTTTAACATCAAGAAACTTAAATTTTTTATAATCATTTATATCGGCAAAATTCCAGTAAAAAAAACGCCCGATATAACATGAACTCAATATCAGTGATAGCAGAAAGAATAAAAAGAGCACACTTCTTGTTTTCATTTTACTTTCAGATTATGGATTAAGCCGTTTGGTCATCAGGCTTTCAACTTTTTCGAACAATTGAAAAGGAGTAAATGTTCTCCAGTCAAGATTATTTAATTCTCCTCCAAAAGCAAGATAGTAATCAATATTTCTTGATTCAAATTCTGTTATTACATGTGTTCTGAAATTTACAGCAGCTATCCAACCATCTTCAATATCTTCAAACCATTCCTGGTAATAGCAATCATCGGAGGAATGGAAATTCAGGACGTTTTCACCAATCAGGATAAATTTTTTGATGCCTTCAGATTCCAAACTTTCAATAATATTCCTTTTCAGGTACATGATATCATTATGGATACAGTCGTTCCATTCCCCAATAAATTCAATCACGCAGAAATTTTGTTCATAATCCACATAAATAATTTTAATATAAAGAGTAGGGGATCCAATATAATCCCATTGGGGGTGAATGAGGTAATTATAAACTGCATGCGTAAATTCGAACTCGCTGTATTCTCTGTTGTAAAAAGGGGAACGCTCATCTTCAGATGCGATATAATAATTTCTCCACAACCAGAAAGGCTCGATATCGTGCATATCACCGCTTAGTATAAGATTTCGTAGTTGGTTGTGTCAAATGCTGCGCAGAAAATGGAATCGCTGTAAGCAACATCATATCCGGCTTTGTATACCGACCAACTGATTATTGCATTCTGATTGCCGTATGTTTTGCATTTTGAAGTAACATCGTAATACTTCCCATAACCTTTTATAAGCACATTTGAACAGCATTCATAACAGGTAAGATAGCCTGAAGAGTATGAATACCTGATTGCATCCGAGGTGTCGTAAGGTGTGGAGTTTTTTACATGCAACTTAATATATCCTACCGGGTAAAGATTATAAGCGGGAACATAAGGAGTGCCGGGAACCATATCAGCATCGTTTATATCGATTGTGTTGTCAAAATAATTTTCCTTCGAAATAAAAATTCTGTATCCTGCTGATTTCTGTTTGTCAAATTCGAAAGTGAAAACACCATTTGCATCGGTGGTGGTTGTGGCAATATCAGTATAATTTGAATTGTAGAAACCTGAACTGATCATGCTTGCCGAGATTGTGACATGGGCGTTTGCAAGAAATGTTTTAAGGTTAGGATCGTAAACGGTTCCGCTGATATTGATTTTGTCTTTTTCCTTTTTACAGGAAATGCCGAAACCAGTAACCACTAAAATTCCGATAGCTATTAGAATTATACTATGTGGCCTTTTCATAAAAAAATATTTGTATCAAAGTTACGAAAATTATTCAAAACTATCAATAGCCTTCCTCACACTTCCTTTTTCAAGAAGCACTGCCTTTGCTTCGTCATAGGTTGCTGATGTAAGGTTCATAATAATTTTAGTGCCTCTTTCTATCAGTTTATTATTTACAAGCTGCATATCTACCATTTTATTATCCTTTATTTTTCCGAGTTTGATCATAACACTCGTTGAAATCATATTAAGGATAAGCTTTGTAGCAGTACCGGCTTTCATGCGCGTGCTTCCGGTAATGAATTCAGGGCCTGTAATTACTTCAATAGCAATTAGTGCTTCCTGGGCTAGTGGTGTGTTGAGATTGTTTGTGATTGCACCTGTAGCTATTCCATATTCACTGCATTTCTGCAATGCCCCAACAACGTAAGGTGTATTTCCTGAAGCTGAAATTCCAATGACAATATCATTTTCGTTAAGGTTATGTTTCAATAGATCTTGCCAACCATCATCAAATTTATCTTCAGCGTGTTCAATGGCTTTTCTGATGGCTTTGTCTCCTCCTGCAATTAAACCAACTACTGTATCTTCATTAACACCAAATGTCGGTGGGCATTCAGATGCATCAACAATACCAAGTCTGCCACTGGTTCCTGATCCAATATAGAATAACCTGCCATCCGATTTCAGTTTTTCAATAATCAGTTCTACCAGTTTTGTAATTTCCGGGATTACCTTTTGTACTGCATCTGCAACCGAATGGTCCTCTTTGTTTATATTAGAAAGGATCTCGGTAATATCCATTTCCTCGATATTCCGATAATTCGACTCTTTTTCGGTGTTGGTCATTTATTGAAAATTTTGAGTAAGTACAAAGTTAGATAATTCCTTTAATAAATTTCTAAGTTAATTTTTCTGAAATAAAAAAAAGATTTCATCTCATGTAGAATCTTTTTGACTCTTTATTTTTGAGATGAAATCTTTTATATAAACGAATAATTGTTTGCGCTGATTGATGCTGACTTTGAATTTTATCTTTTTTAGTTTGTGTTTTTTTATTTTTTTATGACCTTCGAAAGCGTATCAGAAGCAATCTTCTTTATGCTGTCATTGCTTGTCATTATAGGATATACAGAATATTCTTTCAGTCCGTTTTCAGTCATCACCCATTGCTTGCCAGAAAGATCTCTGGATGATTCGAAATTATCGGAATCATAATGTAATATTGAAGCTGTTTCCGGACTTAAGTAAATCCCTTTCCACATGGGAACCTTTATCACCACTTTAATATTCTGAGCTCTCCATTTTTCATCTTGCGGAAGTATATAGAAAGGATCAAGAACCAATGCAGTGTCGTTCTGATTGAATTTGTATTCAATATTCCGAATGCGGTTATTTGCATCTTCCTTATTTGTTCCCTTTGATGTGTAATAAACCACCAGCTGATAATTTTCGTTTTCACTGCTTACAATTTTCAGTTCGGGTAAACCAAAGCGGATACTTTTTTCATTTGTTGCAACAAGGTTCCATTGCCCGATTACAAATTTTGATTCGTATTCAGAGAGGGAATCAATCATTAGATCTTTTTTGATATAAACTTTTAATAAATTGTTTTTTGGTTGAATAAGTTCAGCCTTTTTTGTGATCACTGATTTATGAGAAAAACTGCTTAATATTCCCAATCCAACAATTATACATAGAATCAAACCTGCAAACCATAATGTGAAAGATGAAATTCCGATAAAACGCTTTTTTGATTTATAACCGAAAATCATTTTTATTCCATTGTACACTAGCATGAGCAGCGGAATGCCTATGAACAAAGCAAGTCCAATCAATGCAAGAGTGATCATTTCAGAAGAACCTAAAAATAATTTCAGAAAAACAGGAAATGAAAAATTGGAAATTCCCATTGATGAAATCCATATTACATCATTGGCTCTGAAGAACGAAGAAATGAACCCTATCATTAAAAATATTCCAACCATAATAAAAATGATACCGACGAAAATTGCCACAGCCCTTATAAAATATTTCCCAAGTGTCAGCGCAAAATCAACGACTTTTTCAGCAGCAGTCTGTGGTTGCTGATTACGAAAATTTCTTGAATACGCTGATTTAGCATCATTCTTTAAATTATTCAGTCTACTCTTCAGACCGTCTATCTCCTCATGAATCGATTTTTCAATGTTGGAGATATTAACGGGCTCCCCCCGCATTTCAAGTTTTTCGGCGGTTGTGACTGCCTCCGGAATAATTATCCAGAGGATGATATATAATAACGGGCCGCTTCCAAATAGGAAAAGTGCTACAACAAAAGCTACACGGATCCAAACCGGATCAATATTGAAATAGGCACCAATACCTCCGCAAACTCCACCCAGCACCTTGCTGTCGGGGTCACGATATAATCTGCGCCTTGCTTTTTTTTCTGAAGTGTTTGCTTGTTTTGTGTCTGCACCATTTGCTGCCCCTATCTGTTCGGGCTCACCCATTATCTTGATTACTTCTCCAATATCTTCAATGTTGATTACCTGTTTGCTCTCAGTAATCTTGCCCTGCAGAATTTCTGCAATGCGCGATTCAATATCAGCTACGATTTCTTCCCTGCCCTCAGAATTTGTGAAGTATCCTTTTATGGTTTCAAGATAAATGCTGAGTTTTTCGTATGCATCTTCATCAATGTGGAAGATGATACCGCTTATATTTATTGTGAATGTCTTTTTCATTTTCGTGGAATTTATAAGTTAAATTTAAAATGTTTTTATGAATTTGGATGAATTATTTTTTCAACTGACTCCACCATATCTTCCCACGATTTCTTCTGATCCTTTAGTAGTGATTTACCGAGGGGAGTGAGCCTGTAATATTTTCTGGGTGGGCCAGACCTCGATTCTGCCCAGTTATAAGTGAGGAAACCATCATTTTTTAATCGCGTCATTAAAGGATATAAAGTTCCTTCAACAACAATGAGTTTAGAGTTTTTCATTTTTTCTATTATGTCCGGAACATAGGAATCTTCTTTTGCAAGAATGGAAAGTATGCAAAGTTCAAGAACTCCTTTCCGCATTTGTGACTGTAAATTATCTGTATTCATATCGATGTATGTTTAATCAGGAATAATGTTATGCAAAGATATAAATAAAATTTAGTATTATGCAATACATAGTACTAAAATATTTTAATAAATTTCATTAAGTATTGAAAATCAATGAGAAAAAATTATTCTTTTATGAACTTCCCGAGGAGGATTTTATTCTTGTATGCTATTTTTATAAGGTATAATCCTTTTGAAGAGGGTGGAAGTATAGCAATAGTATTATCACCAGATTGATTTATATTTATTCTTTGAATTATCTTTCCTGTAAAACCGAAAATCTCTAATTGTGCCGTGGATGGTAAGTCTGCAGGAAGATCAATATATAATAATCCTGATCCGACTGGATTCGGATACACTTTTAAATTTTCCTTTAAAGTTGCATATTCATGAATAGAAGTGTGGTCATAACAGTTTCCTGGAATACTGTCGTCGAGCCATCCAACTCTTTGCCTGATCCATTTTTTCAGGGACTCAACTTCTCCTCCGTACGTAGTGGCAAGCGGTGATGGGTTTGGCCAAACGTAAACTCCAAGTATTGGCCATCGTTTAAAGTTCCTTGTTTGTCCTTCATTAATATATTGCGCGATGGAATCAATATAGTGAAACATATAAGTGGTGTCGAGCAAATTCTTTCTGAAATAATCCCAATGACATCTTAATTTATCCTTGAAAATTGTGTCCTGCATTAATCGGTTCCACCAGAACGGCACCTGCCAGTAGTCGCCAGGGCAGCCATCACCGAACTTATAGGACCATCCGGTATAATCATTTCCTCCGCAGTAATTGGCATTCCAAAAAGCAAGATCATAATCCCACACTGGGCCAATGTGCAGCTGTCCGCCTTTGCTGTCGCGTTTTTTATAAAGGTAGGTGCTAAGCCGGTAGCCATCGGTATTCTTGCTAATTTCATTTATGATAAAGTAATCAATGAACGATTTTACACTGATATATTTTGAATATCCATTTATGGTATCATTGAAATTATTTCCGTTAAGGACAGTTTCAAAACTATCAACATAAGCCTGAATATAATTCATTTGCTGTTGCTGAATCTCCGTGGATTTCGGATACTCATACATAAAATTAATTGTCTGTCCGCCTGAGCTTACAGCCGGAGGAAAACTTGATGTCCACCCGTCGGTACCTCCGCTGCCGGTACCTTTATCTATCTTTATGATATAGCCACCCGTCAAAGAATCGCCGGCAATATCATCCTGATCAAGGTTACTAATATTTACGCGGTCATCATCTCTTTTTATTTTTTCGAGCAATACATAAACACCCTGGTAATCTCCATTTATCACTACTTCGCAATAGCGCGTCCTGCTTGCCCAGTGTCCCATCATCCGTGAGAAATTATAAGCAAGTACATTTCGCATCATTGTCTTGTCGCTGTAATTGGCAATTAAGCACCAGTCGCTTTCCGATGGCATTCCAAGCAATGAATCTTTTATCTCAGCGCCAATGCTGTTCCATGTTTCAAATCCATATGACTTTTTTGGAAAAGTCTGGGAACTTGATCCGCGCATTTCAATTCCTATATAACCATTGTAACTATTGAAAGGATCTGTTTTATAATTTCTTATTCCATAGCCATTATTTATTATTCCCATATGAGCCTGAATTTTTGGTTCATCGGGAATAGCCTGTCCGTATGTGTTGATGACCACTATAGGCAATGTTGAGGAATAAAACGGGAACATTGTACCAGGATTATTTCCAAATGAAATGCTCCAGTTATTTAATATTCCCCAGTCTGCAAATGGATATGTATCCTGGATATGCAGGCGCCATATTCCATTACCATTTTGTCCGTTGTTCGCAAGTCCCAGCGAACCCTGTGGCTGAAAGGTCCCTGTAAATGGGGCATAGTTTGTTACAATAGAGGTTGGAGCGAAACTATTAAAACATGTGTTGATATAGTTCTGCCCATTATAGCCATTGCCGGCAGAAAGGATTACTTCAGTTCCATCGGGCGCAATTAAACTAATGCTCAAATCGGAGTCGTAGGTATGAACAAGGTCAATGCAAACAGTTTCCACTCCAAAATTTGTGGTGTCAATTATTGAAGGTGAAAGGCCACTGACGACAATGGGGAAATCGATGCTGTTGCCATCATCAGGAATGGTATCACCAATACCTGAAAAAGTTTGTGCATTTAAAAATAGCGATACAAACCAGAAAGAAAAGAAGAAAAAAACTTTCAACAATTATTAATAATTGATAACTTTTCTTTCGAAATATGCTTTAGGATGATTGCAAACAGGGCAATTCTCTAGTGCTTTCTTGCCTTTATGCACATGTCCGCATTTACGGCACACCCATTCAACCTCATTCTCATCTGCGAAAACTTTATTGTCTTCGATATTTTTCAGAAGTTTCAAAAATCGTTTTTCATGTTCTGATTCAATTTTAGAAATCAGTTTGAAAGCAAGCGCAATCTTTGGGAAGCCTTCTTTAGAAGCTGTTTCGGCAAAAGCAGGATACAAAGATGTCCATTCTTCATTCTCACCACCTGCAGCTGCTTTAAGGTTTTCAGCTGTCGTGGCAATTTTTCCTGCAGGGTAGGTCGCAGTAATTTCAACTGCATTGCCTTCCATAAATTTAAAGAATATTTTAGCATGCTGCTCCTCTTGCAGAGCTGTTTCCATAAAAAATGCTGCTATCTGCTCATATTCTTCTTTTTTGGCTGTAGTTGCGAAAAAAGTATAACGGTTTTTTGCCTGTGATTCACCGGCAAAAGCTTTTAGTAAATTTTTTTCTGTTTGGGTTCCTGCGATGCTCATATTTTTTAAGTTTGATTTGTATGCTAAAATACAAAAAACATCTTTAGGTTTTCACAACATTAAAAACTTATTTTATTTGAATAAAAAACAGAAACTATTTACTATTGACCTTTTATCCAGTTGAGGATTTTATCGCATTTAGGGTTTTCTTTCGGAGGCACCATTCCCACAAGTTTCCCGTTCTCATCAATCATAAACTTCTGGAAATTCCAAGTTACTGGCGCATCCATAACTCCGTTTTCATTCTTTGAAGTCAGCCATTTATATAACGGATGTATTGAATCGCCTTTCACCGAAATTTTCGACATCATTTGAAAAGTCACGCCATAGTTTCTTGTACAGAATGCCTTAATACTATCGTTGCTGCCGGGTTCCTGCCACAGAAAATTATTTGCTGGAAATCCAATGATTGCAAATTTTTCGCCTCCATAAGTTTCATAAAGATCTTCAAGATCCTTGTATTGTGGTGTATTCCCACATTTTGAAGCTGTGTTCACAATCAGTACTTTTTTACCCTTCAGCGTGTTGAAGTCGAATTCTTTCCCATCAATAGTGGTAGCTTTAAAATCATAAAGCGTTTTCAAGTCCTGAGCTGCAGTAAAAACAGGCATTGCGAGGATTACTGCAAGAAATATTTTAGGTTTCATTTTTTTAGATTTTAAAATTCATTCTACTATACAAATGTACGCTTAAATTTATTAATTTAGAATGATTATAAATAAAATTTATTAACAATTTTTTATAAAATGCCTGATATCAATGTTAATCACATATTTGGCGCTGATTATAGTAGTAATGACTCTCAGATCATTTATCAGAAATTACAATTGAAGCAATAAAATTCCTAACTTTGAGGTACAGTATTATATAGATGATCAGGATATTAAATAAAATTGGTAGTTTTCTTGCTGGAAACCAGAAAGACTTAGTCCTTGAAAACAAAATTTTCAACATTGTAGCTTTTCTTGCAGCTTTTACTTGTTTCTCAACTTTTATGACAAACCTCTTTGTCGGATTTCCATTGATATTCAACGTTCTTCTCTTAATTTGCGGAGTGGTGTTTGTGTTATTCTTTTATTTATCGGTATACTGGAAAATAACAAAACCATTAGAAATCCCATTACAATTAATTGCAGCTTTATTATTAATAGTGGTGTGGTTTTTCAATGAGGGTATAGAAGGCTCGGGACCATTTTATTTTTATTTAGTGACGTTCGCTTTCATTTATAGTAACTCAAAGAAAAAATACTGGTCAATATTATTTATCTACCTGCTTCTTGCTACAATCCTTATTTTGATGAATTCTTTTTTCCCTGAATTCATGTTTCATTATTCAAGTAAAACCTCGCAGATAATAGATTTGTCAGCCAATTTATTTATATCTTTAGCAATCCTTGGAATAACCTCAATATTGCTGAAACAGAATTACGACAGGGAACGTTCAAAAGTTGAAAAACATGCAGAAGAACTGAAAAGTTTAAATGCTACAAAGGACAAATTCTTCTCAATTATTTCGCATGATCTTCGAAACCCTTTCAATAATTTATTGGGACTGTCCCGTTATCTAAAAGCGAACATTGATAATTTTACAACTGAGGAGATCCGCGAAAGTATTGCAATGATTGAAGAGTCGTCAAAACGGGGTTATGAATTACTCGAAAATTTACTCGAATGGTCGATGTCCCAAACAGGCAGCATTAAATTCAAACCAGCAAAGTTAAATTTTCCGAGTGTAATTCAGGAATGTTTACTGGTCCTTGAAAACCAGGTGGCAAACAAAAAAATAAATTTGATCACTGAAGTGGATAAGGATATTGAAGTAATAGCTGATTTTAATATGCTTAAAATCATTATCAGAAATTTGCTGACGAATGCTTTTAAATATTCTAATCCAGGAAGCAAGGTTATTATACGATCGGAATTCAACACGAAAAATGAAATTGAAATTTCTGTAATTGATGAAGGTGTTGGCATTCCTGATGAAGAAATAGAAAAATTATTCAGAATTGATACCAAGTATTCCACGCCAGGCACCTCCGATGAGTTTGGCACTGGTCTGGGCCTGATACTTTGCAAAGAATTTGTTGAAAGACACAATGGCAAAATCTGGGTCGAAAGCAAGCTGAATTCAGGTAGCATCTTTAAATTTACGCTGCCAAGATAAATTCTTAATAAAAAATATTTTTTCGTATGCCCATAAAAAAAGCCTCCGGAAATCCAAGTCCGGAGGCTAAGGGAGCCATGAAAAAACTATGTACTACAGATTTAACCAAAAAACATGCGTTAAATCCTATTACAAAGATAGGAAATAACACTATTTAGATCAAATTTAAATAATTAAAATTTGTTAATTTTTTAGGACTGTTGGGTTTTATGCTGCCGCGAAAGGTTATATGCTCTGCCTTCTTTCCAAAGCCAGTTAAGCAATGCGTGAAGCACAACGGCATTCCAGGTTCGCATCAGCGGAAGCCTTTTGCAGATTCGTTTTTTTTCAGCTGAACGTATAATCAGAAATCCTTTATCTGCCACCATCAAAATTTTATCCCATGTGAAGAAATATGGTTTCTTAACAAAAAGCCCAAACTTAAATCCAATTCCGTGAGGTGTTAATTCGCAATTTGCAATTTGAACTGAATTTCCTTTCAAAAGTTCTTCATAATATTTGTCAACAAGTTTCCCGGTAATAGCATACCAAAGCGAATCAAGGATTAGATTATATGTTTCTTCAATTTTTCTTTTATTAATTCCAAACTCACTGGAAAAAGTTATGCGCGTTACTTGGCCAACTCTGTCTTTCAGACGAATTTCAAAAATCCTGTTTGTTTTAATTCCATTAACATACATCTGCAATATTCCATAGCGCAGTGCTTCAACTTCCGAAAATAAAATTTTCTTACCCCCGAATTCAATATAGCTATTTGTAATAGACAGGTGTCTTTTGATGCGGTTTAAAGAGCTTCTTCTCAGGTCAAGTTCCAGAGCATAGTTATTAGCAGATAAAGAAATATTTTCCATCGCACATTATTGAAGTATTTCTTCTGCAATCATATATCCATGTGCAGTTGCATAAATAATAGAACGTGTATGTCCAGAACAGTCGCCGATAAATTTTAAGTCAGGATAGAGTTTATTATTTAGCATATTTGAATAGAACTTTATTTCCGGTGCATACACTAAATTGTCAGCGTTTGAAACTCCGGGTATTACTTCGTTAAGATGTTCAATAAAATCGATGATGCTTTCATTGATGCGGCGCGGAAATGCCAGGTTAATATCCCCTAGAATGTATTTGTCTTTTTCCAGCGTTGGATGAACACGATAGACGGTCTTTGTCCTTTTTGAATCTTTAAAATGCTGGTAAGTCTGGAGTATCACTTTTCCAGGTCCTGCAAGAAGATTTGCCATCTTCGCAATATATGAAACATAACCGGTCGGATCATTAAAAGGTTCTGTCAACTGAATTGTGGCAAGTATTGCAAAATTGGTATTCTTGCTTTTTTCTTTCAGTTTTGCATGACCATTTACAGTAGTGAAATCGCCGTAGTTTTCAAGCACAACAAAACCAGATGGGTTGTTGCAGAAGGTTCTTACAATATAGCCTGTGCGCGATTTATACCGAACCTTGAATTCATACATTTCTTTATTAAGGTCGGCAACAATATGATCGGGAAGTTCGAAGCGTATGCCGAGATCTACTTTTGTATTATCGAGGATCAGTTTTGGTGATTTTTTTATAATTGTCTTGATTAGTGGATGGCCGCTTCTTCCAACAGCTACAACTGCTCTGTCGAATACATCGGTGTTATTGATTTTAATCTGATTGTCAATTCTTTCAACAGTCGTCACATTGTAATCAAAATGAAAATGCACATTTTTATGCAATTTGAAATTCTCATAAATGTTGTATAACACTTCTTTCAGCTGATCTGTTCCAAGGTGATAAAACTCTGCATTGATAGGCTGAAATCCTTTCTCGTAAAACTTTTTATAATATGGAGTGTCCCCAAAAGATGTGCCCCTTTCCACATTTTTGTTGTCGGTATGGTTTATATAAAAATCAACAAGTTTTTTCTGAAGCATGATATCGATATCGATATCGCCGCCCATTTCTTTCGAAACAAAAAGTTTTCCATCGGCGCGGATGCCTGAAATACTTGATGAATATATATCGGGACTCTTCTCGAATACATGGATCTCATGCTCTGAATCTTTAATGCGTTCAATAAAGCCTATGGCAGCGGCTCCAAAGCCTATAATTGCTATTTTCATAAAAAGTTTTTTCTTTGTAAAATTAGGAAAAAGTTTTAACACTGGTCACACTTCGATTAACTCTGTGTGACATTTATTAATGAACCTGAAATTGAAATTTTTTGTCAGTCTAAGTTGATCGAAGACTGACTAATTTCAATTTAAAATTTTTCGAATATCCCTAATCCGAATAAAGCGAAATCATATTTCGCAGGATCTCTAAAATCAAATTTTCTTAAATTGTTTGTAAGTTCTTCAACAGCTTTCCAGTCGCTTTGTTTTCGCATGAGCAGTCCAAGTTTCCTGGAAACATTGCCTGAATGCAGATCAAGCGGGCAAAAAAGATCGGATGCGGAAAAGTTATTCCATATTCCAAAATCCACGCCTCTGTTATCATTGCGGATCATCCAACGAAGGAACATGTTAATTCTTTTGCATGATGATTTTTTTTCAGGACTTGAAATATGTTTTGTAGTTCGCTGCAAATGCTCACATTCAAGAAATATTTTTCTGAAATAAATAATAGATTCTTTAATTGAATTATTTTTTTTGTATCCTTCATGAAATACATTTTGCAATCCATGATGATTTTTATAAATATTTTTTAATGAGAAAATAAAATATAAAAGATCATCGCTCTGGAAAGTCCGGTGAACAAAGGATTTGAATTGTTTCCATTCATTCTCTTTTGCATTCAAAATAAAATCATAGGGTGTGTTATGAAGCAGGTTCATTAATTTTGAAGCACTTTTTATAATCCCCGGTCTATAACCCCATGCAATCATTGCTGTGAGAAAAGCTGAAATTTCGATGTCTTCTTTTTTTGTAAAACGATGAGGAATGGAAACAGGATCCGAAACAATAAACTCAGGCCTGTTGTACTGGTCATATTTAAAATCAAGAAAAGTTTTGAGTTCGTTTTGATTCATTTTATCTGTTAAAAAAAAAAGACCTTCCGAAATGGAAGGTCCCGGGATAACGATTGGTTTAGTTTAATTAGCAGTTTGTATCTGCTTGATAATTTCTTTTCCAATTTCAACAGCTTTAAGATTTTCAGGAATCATGTTATGATGACGCTCTGGTAAGGATTTTTCAAGCCCCTTCTTAATGTATTCTGATGAAACAACAGGTTTCACTTTTAAATATCCACCCAGCACCATCATGTTAAACACCTTGAGGCTTCCGCGTTTTGCAGCTTCATCATTTGCATCGATACGATAAATATTGATGTCCTTTCTTGATGGATGTTTTGTAATACCATTTCCATCATAAATCAGGCAACCACCAGGTTTTACTGATTTTTCAAATTTATCCATCGACTGCTGGTTAAGGATGATAGCAGTATCGAAAATTGCAAGAACAGGTGAACTGATTCTTTCATCGCTGATGATTACAGTAACATTGGCTGTACCACCTCTCATTTCAGGCCCGTACGAAGGCATCCAACTTACTTCTTTATTTCCCATAATTCCTGAGTAAGCAAGAATTTTTCCCATTGAGAGTACGCCTTGTCCGCCAAATCCGGCTATGATTATTTCTTCGGTCATTTTTTTTAGATTAAAAGTTCAAAGTTAAAAGTTCAAAGTTTGTTACTGTTCGCTGGGAACCTTGATGTCACCAAGAGGATAGAAAGGAAACATATTTTCTTCCATCCATTTGTTAGATGCTACAGGAGTCATTTTCCAACCAGAGTTGCAATTTGAAACTACTTCAACAAATGAAATACCTTTATTCAGTTTTTGATTTTCGAATGCTTTGCGAATAGCCTTTTTGCATTTACGAACAGCATTAGGAGTGTGTACTGCCTGACGTGTAACGAAATATGTTCCGGGTAATTGTGCAATAAGTTCGGTCATTTTTAATGGATTTCCCATCATTGAAGTATCTCTTCCGTATGGACAGGTAGACGCTTTCATGCCGGGCAGGGTAGTAGGAGCCATTTGACCTCCTGTCATTCCATAAATACCATTATTAATAAAAATCATTGTGAAGTTTTCACCTCTGTTGCATGCATGGATTGTTTCTGCAGTTCCAATAGCAGCAAGGTCTCCATCGCCCTGATAAGTGAATACGAATTTTTCAGGGAAAAGTCTTTTGACAGCAGTAGCAAGTGCCGGAGCTCTTCCATGTGCAGCTTGTTGCATGTCTATATCCATGAATTCATATGCAAGTACAGAACATCCTACTGGAGCAATACCAATGGTTTTTGACTCGATGCCCATTTCTTCAATCGTTTCAAGTACTAACCGGTGAACGGTACCATGTCCGCAGCCCGGGCAATAACTGAGAGGTTTTTCTGTAAAGAGTTTAGTCTTTTTGTAAACCAGGTTTTCTTCTTTTATAATTTCTTCTCTTGTCATAGCTTAACCTCCAATAATTTTTTGTTCAAGTGCACAAAGAACGCCTTCAGGTGTTGGTATGATACCTCCTGTGCGGCCGTAATGCTCAACTTTTACTTTACCGTTTGCTGCAAGCCTTACATCTTCCACCATTTGTCCAAGGTTCATCTCAACGGTCAATATTCCTTTTACTTTTGCTGCGAGTTCAGCAACTGGTTTTTTAGGGAAAGGGAAAAGTGTAATAGGTCTTAGCAAGCCAACCTTAATACCTTTTGCTCTTCCAAGATCGACGGCTTTCTGGCAAATTCTGGCACTAGAACCAAATGCTACAAAAATATATTCTGCATCATCGCAATTTATTTTTTCGAAGCGTACTTCATCCTCTTCCATTTTATCATACTTTGCCCCTAATTTCAAAACATGTTTCTCCTGTTTTGAAGAATCAAGGTCAAGAGAAGTAATGATGTTACGTTCTCTGTCTGGTGTTTTTCCTGTAGTTGCCCATGGGCAGGTTTTTATAATTTCTGCTTCTGTGCGGCGGGGAACCTGTTCATCGAGTTCTACTTTTTCCATCATCTGGCCGATAACGCCGTCAGAAAGAATCATTACAGGATTACGATATTTGAATGAAAGGTCAAAACCCAGTTTTACGAAATCATACATTTCCTGAACAGAAGCCGGAGCAAGCACAAGCAGTCTGTAATCACCATGACCTCCACCTTTGGTAGCCTGGAAATAATCTGACTGTGATGGTTGGATTGTTCCCAATCCAGGACCTCCGCGAACAACATTTACAATCAAACCGGGCAATTCAGCTCCTGCCATATAAGAAATGCCTTCCATTTTCAGGCTGATTCCAGGACTGGATGAAGATGTCATTACTTTTTTTCCGCATGAAGCACCACCATATACCATGTTAATAGCAGCAACTTCACTTTCAGCTTGTAATACCACCATTCCGGTTCTTTCATAAGGTTTTTCAACCATCAGGTATTCCAATACTTCCGACTGAGGTGTAATCGGATAACCGAAATACCCGTCAGCTCCGGCACGGATAGCAGCTTCTGCAACCGCCTCATTGCCTTTCATTAATTTTAATTCTTTCATTGTTTTGAAAAGATTTTATAAATATTTTAGATTTTTACTCTGTAAACTGTTATTACCCCGTCAGGGCAAACAACAGCGCAATTTGTACATCCTGTACAATTATCATTTATAGGTTCTGCAAAATGATATCCTTTGCCATTTACGGCTTTTGCCATTGCAATGACTGATTCAGGACAAGCACCTATACAAACCTCGCACCCTTTGCATCGTTCTGTATCTATAACGATTGCTCCTTTAACTTTTGCCATTTTATTTTCTCCTTAAATATTTTATTGTTTACTGTCTGCCTGACAAATCTAAAAATTAATTATTAGATTGTTAACATTTTCACAAAAATAATTTTTTATTTAGATTTGATGAACTGCAGCGATAAATCGATAACTATTAATTATGTTTATGATGTTCGTTGAATTTCTTTAGACGACTTTCCAGATCGGGGAATTGCTTCCTGTCGACAAGTGAAACGCATGCACGCATTCCTTCGGTTCTTTCACTTCCCGTAATGGCAAGCGAAATCGCGCTTATTCCATAATAAATAAGTTCTTCAAGCAATTGCTCTCCGGTAAATCCGGGATAAGAAAAAGTAAAATAAAATCCATCAGCGAGTGGTTCGTTTTCATCCATGTCATAAACAATCTTGAACCCATTATCAATGAACATTTTTTTCATGATCTTTGCTTTTTCACCATAATCCTTTACGTCTTTAACAAAGTTAAATTCACCATCATTGGCTGCTTTAAGAATCGCAGCAAGCGCATATTGGGCGCTATGTGAAGTTCCGGCACTCAATGAATATACTGTTCCGAAAATCATTGCCCTGCCAAAATTGTCGGAAGTGTAATAACGTTTCAGGTCTGGGGCAACAGTATTAAAAAGTGTAGGTGAAATTATCATCAAACCTATACGCTGCCCGGCATAGCTGAATGCTTTAGAACTTGAAATAAACAAAATATAATTATCTGTGTATTTTGCTACTGTTGGCTGAAAAGGAGGAACTCCGGGGATAGAATAATCTTTACGGAAATCCATTGCGAAATAGGCAAGATCTTCCATTACCACTACATTATATTTATTGGCCAATTCGGCAATTATCCTGAGTTCCTTGTCTGTAAAACAAATCCATGATGGATTGTTAGGATTGGAATAAATGATGCTTGCAATATTCCCTTTTTTAAGAAATGATTCTATTTTTTCGCGGAGTTTATCCCCGCGGTAATTGTAAACATCAAATGCTTCATATTTTGTTCCGATTACATGATGCTGTTGCTTGTGAACCGGGAAACAGGGATCGAGAAAAAGGGTAGTATCTTTTTCTTTATACATCCTGTTCACTGTCATGAATGCAGCATAACCGCCCTGTGCAGAACCCACAGTAGGAATAGCATTTTCGGGTTTAATATCAATATCAAGAAACATTTTTACAAACCGTGCTGCTTCCGTTTTCAATTGTGGCAGACCGTCTATTTCAGGATAGATTGCACCTACACCTTTTCTTAACGCTTCTATTTCGGCATCAGTACCTACTTGAGCTGGCGGAAGACCGGGAACACCCATTTCCATGCGGATGTATTTTGCTCCGGTTTCCTTTTCTATTTCATTAATAAGTTTTTTGATCTCACGGATTGTGGCCTTGCCAATATTGGGAATTTTGCATTCTTCAATTTTTCTCTTTACCACTTCGTAATTTATAGGAGTATCTTTCATAACAGTAAAAAATTAAAGTATTAAAACCAGTTTGAATTCGGTTTTAAAAATATGCTTTTTTTAATTACTCTGATGAAAAAGAAGAAAAAAAATATTTTTCTGTTATGATTTTATTTTTTCCTGCCCTTAATGCTTGCAACCGAGAGGAATATGCCCAGTGCTATCCCAAGGAATGCTGCAAATACTACGCGGTATTCATTGGGTAAAAGGAACGTAATGGTGTGTGCAGGGATCCAGAAAAACGGAATTGTACGTTTAAAAACGAAATCCCATTGAACAAACCAGTTGATCCTTGGAAAAATGCTTCCAAATTTTATTGGTTTAAAAAATCCGCTCAATGTTCCGTTGTTATTGGTAATGTGAGTATCGGTAATTTTATGAAAGGTCATCATTATCGGCGCAAATACAATATTCATCACCGTACTGATGGAAAATGCAGCAAGCAGCCTTATTCCTACGCTTCCGTTTGCTGATGCATCAAAAATATCTTTGAGTTTCATTGCATCAACAACTCCTTTTAATCCGCAACTTTTTTCAAGAAACACCGGAACACCAACCGCGAAAACAACAAAGGCCATCTTAATGGAAATTCCCAGGAAGCCCCATACAATTGCACGTGGAAGTATGCCAAATCCAGGAGCATTGTACTGTCCTGTTTTAATTCTTAAACCAATCACTTCGCCAAGTGTGGCCAATATTCCGAATTTTATAAAGCTTGTGATGAGCCAGTACGACTCATTATACAGAAATGCGCTTTGAAATGATGCAAATATCGGAAGTGGTATAAATGGTAACAATATTACAATTAATAAAAGGCAAAACAGCAGATCTTGTTTCTTCATAATGTTATCAGTTTAAAATGTTTTTTATTTATCATTTAATGCAAATTCTACAGCAGCTTTTGCATGAATTTCCATGGTGTCAAGTAAAATAATCTTGGTGTCGCTTTGATTTAGCAATAAAGGGATATCTGTACAACCAAGTATGATGCATTCTGCACCCAGTTTTGTCATTTTCTCCATTACAGAAAGATAGAATGCCTTTGTCTTGGGTTTAAAAATTCCATGCAATAATTCTGTTGTTATTGTTTTATGTATATTGATCAAATCATCTTCTTCAGGAATAATCACGTCAATCCCATGTTTTTCTTTCAGGCGGTTTTTATAAAACGGCATTTCCATGGTGGGCCTGGTACCAAGAAGCCCGGCCTTTTTAAAATTATTTTTCTTAAGTACCGCAGCTGTTGCATCAGTGATATGTATCAATGGAATTGATATTTTATTCGAAACTTGTTCTGCAAACATGTGCAGGGTATTTGCGCATACCACAAGACATTCGGCTCCTGCAGCTTCAATATTTTTCGCGGTTTCGGTAATAAAATTTCCCAGTCCTTCAAAATCATTCTTGTCAATCCTGCTTCTGATTTCAATAAAGTCAATAGAGAATAAAATTATTTTTGCCGAATGCTCAACGCCTAATTTATTTGCAATTTCACGGTTAATAATTTTATAATATTCAACTGTTGACTCCCATCCGGTTCCACCCAATAATCCTATTGTTTTCATATTGTCAGTTTTTAAAATGTTTTGAATCGGCAATGCAAAGCCTGTTCGAATAAACCCAGATTTTAAGTTTCATATTTTTGTTAAGCGTAAAAAGCCATTCTTTCCCGTTGTTGGCTTCTCCATATTTCGCAGCATAGGTGGTAGCCGTTTTAAAACCCTCAACATATTCAATTATAATTTCATAAAGCAATTTATCTTTTCCAAACTGGTATTGTATAAGTGAGATACTATCCTTGGTGTATTCTTCTTTAAGTATAGTAAGGTCTTTGTTGTCCACAACATAAAGGTTGTTCATACCTCTGGCAGTTTTTAAATCTTCAAGTGGCATGCCAATGTAAATGTCAGAAACTACGTCAGGGATAAAACTTTTCTGCAGTTTTTTTAGTTTCTCAGTATTCTTACAGGAATATAGAAATGCTACGAAAACTAGGATAATTAATGAGAAGAAAATTTTTATCTTCATTGTGAATTGAACCTCTGATTTTGACTGTATAAGTTTGCCCGCGGCGAATATATGAAATTATTTCAAAAAGAAATTAAGTGAAATTATTTGATCGAAGATCATTCAAATACAATTGCAGGACAATTGTACAGCAATAACGATGTCGTAAATATTATACAGTTGTTTATATTTGCAGCAAATTTTAGCAATATGAAAAAAATATTCTTTCTTCTGTTCTGTTTGTCATTCTCAAATTTTGGAATGTCGCAGCGAGAGTTGAGCTCATTCAGCGCAGCAGGTTCTGGTATCGCCACTGCATTTTTATCCGATTACCAATGTCTTGGTATTAATCCTGCAAACCTTGGTTGGAAAAGAAATCCTTATGCTTTTCATTTTAGTTTGCTTGAGACTGGGGTGTCAATATATTCGGATGCGATGAAGAAAAAAAATATCAAGCAGGATATTCTTTTTAACAAAGAAACACACTTTACTGCGCAGGAAAAAATTACTGCTGCAGAAGAATTCGCGAACAGCAAGTTTGCTATCAATGCCGATGTAGCCTGGCTTTCATTCGCTTATCAGAATGATAAATTTGGAGGAATTGCTTTTACTGTGCGAGAAAGGGCTACGTTCAGTTCATATTTTAACAAGGATTTTGCACAGGTGGTTTTTGAAGGATACAACGCCCCTTATTTTGATTCGCTTGTCGAAAACGGAACTGATACTTCCGGTTATGCTACGGCTCCAAAAAGTTTAGGTGCTCTTGCAAATGGCTCGAAAGTCGCAGGTACCTGGTATCGGGAATATGTTCTTGGGTATGGCAGAAAGTTTTTCGCGAATGAGAAGATTGCTTTTTATGCGGGTGCTGATGTAAAGTATCTTGCCGGTTATGGTATTCTTAATGTGAAGTCTGAGAACAGCCAGTTAAGCGGTTTCTCAGCACTTAGCCCCTTTCTTGAAGTGAATTATGCAAGCTCGACACCTTCGCAAATTGCAGGCACAGCAATGAATACAGTTGGTTCAGGTTTTGGTTTTGATGTTGGAGCAACATTGGAATTGTTTCAGAAACTCAGGATTGGCGCAGCATTGAATGATATCGGATCAATAAACTGGGACGGCAATGTTTACGAAGCTCAGGATACAATTGTAAATGGCACAAACAATCCGGGGTTTTACAGCTTCGACATGATCAACGAAATGAAAGGATTGATACAGGACAGCACCATTATGACTTGGAAAGGCCTTGAAAAAAGAACTATTGCATTGCCTTCAAATTTCAGACTTGGCATAAATTATAAATTGTCAGAGCGCTCTAGTATTGGCATGGATTGCTATGTTCCGGTTAATAATAATGCCGGAAGCTTCGATAAAGCAATCATAGGCATTGGAGGAAGTTTCGGACTTTTTGATTTTCTAACTTTATCTGCAGGTTTTGCAACCGGCGGAAATTCTGGTTTCGCAATTCCCGTTGGTCTCGTGTTTTCAATGAAAGACAGCAAATGGGAAATGGGAATTGCATCGCGTGATGCCATAACTTTCTTCGGTCAGGATAATCCTACAGTTTCTGCGGCATTTGGGTTTCTAAGATTCAATGTAGGAAAAGTAAAATAGCAATAAATAATAAAAAAAGAGAGCCCTGAAATTTTCAGGGCTCTCTTTTTTTAATTCAATAGAACTTTTTGTGAGATAAGCGTATTCTCTCCTTCAAGAGTTATTAAATAGATTCCTCTTCCAAAATCCATAAAAGGTAATTTCACTTTATTCAAACCTGTATTTTCAGCAAAATTAGACTTCTTGATTAATTGATTTCCTGTTATGTCATATAAACATACGGTATATTTATCACCAAGATTTGCTAAGATTGTTATGTTGAACGCCTGGTCTTCATTACTGCTGATAATACTAATCAGATCAAAGCTTACTTTGCTATTGCAGCTTACAGCAATAGGAACGAAATAACTGAATGCACCGTCAAAGTCAGTTTGCTTTAATCTGTAGAAACATGGATCTGACAAAGGTTGTTCATCAATTGTTGAATAATTATTTACAATATTGCTATATCCATGTCCGTTAACATTTGAATAGAAATCGAAATTAATGCCATCAACAGATCGTTCAATTGTAAAGAAATCATTATTTACTTCACTGGCTGTAGACCATAGCAGATTTACCTTGTCATCGCTGCAATACCCTGCAAAGCTTAAAAGTTCAACTGGCAAATTTGTACTTTTCTTTCCAATTCCAAAATGAGAGAAAGTAGTAATGTTGAATCTTAGCGCATATCCATCAGCTAACATTCTTCCAGTACCACCATTTGAATTAATTGTACCAATTGGTTGCCCTGTCCAGTCAGATGCTAATCCGGAAGCAGAACTTCTTTTCAATGCTCCGAATTCATTATCGAGCAATCCCTGGAATGCATTGGCAGCAGGAGCTCCAGCCCCCCCATTGAACCAAAGTTTAATTCCGTAATTTCCACCTGCAGGTGCAGAGTTTGGATCTATCTGCCATATGCCTTCTGGTGCTAAAGAACCATATATAAGAGATGGGTCATATGCTTTAGCTACGTCAAAGCTTCCGGTATTTGTAAAAGTTGCCAGAAACTTTGCATCCAGATATGTTGGACCTGTAAGATTATTATTCACTATTTCAGCTAGCCGGTATCTGTCAATGGTTCCTACAGGAAGCCTATAAGTGCTCGTATTGCTTGCAATGTATTTTCTTAAATTACCATTAATATAACTGTTGTAAGAATCACCTGTAATATCTGCAGCGAGTGTACTTGTACATATCATTTTATTTATATCAGTATTGATTATACCATCAATAAAAGTAAGAGTCTTTGATGTATTAGCATCATCTAGTAAATAAACGCCAGCCGTACTGGAATTGTTAACGGTCCAGTTATAAAATACAGTTGCGTTTGTTTTTACATTCTGAGGTATGGCACTATTAAATAAAATTGTTGAACCAGTCCCGGCAGTAGCTGTTGCATTATTTATCCAATGGCAGGCAGATTGAAATACAGAATTGTCGAGAATGGTTAAGGTTCCGTTATTGGTCACAGAATCAGTTACTATTGATGTACCGGTTATAAAAGTCCGGGCTGTGTTTACAGTAAAAGAAAATGTTGGGTCGATCAATACTTTTCTGAAGGAACCACTGCTGATTATGCCATCAAAAGTGGTAGTACCCATCGCCCTTAACTTAAAGTCAGTGTAAATTCCTGTTCCATCAATAATTTTTGTAGTACCATTCATAATACAATAATTCGGATCGTTAGTATGAATAATAGTTCCGTTATTGGTAAAGTTACCTGACAAATATAATCCATCATTCGGATTGCAATTTGTAATGGTAATTAGTAAATCATTCGAAGTAGCAGTTGTCGGGCTCGCGCATGTTGCTGTTGAAGTCATCACACAATTTATCACATCATAATTCGATAATGTAGAAGTAGTGAAAGAAGAACTATTTGAACCCACATTTGATCCATTGTTTTTCCATTGGTATACTGGGGTACCACCATTTGTTGGCGCAGCGGTGAAAGTGATTGAGGCTCCCTGGCAAATTGTCGGTGTAGAAGTACTGACTACTATTGATGGTGTTATTAAAGGATTCACAGTTATTAATATTGCAGTACTTATGCTTGGAGTAACACCTGACGAAGATACCACTCTTCTGAAATATGTATTTGATATAAGTGTTGTTGGTGTATAATTCTGTGAGACAGCACTGCTGATATTGGCCCATGTGCTATTATCAGGGCTGCTTTGCCATTGGTATGTATAATTTCCTGTTCCACCTGTTGGTATAGAACCGGTTAGAGCAGCAGGCGCAGTATTTGCACAAATTGTTTGGGCTGCAGCAATTGTGTTATTCGCAATTGGCATACAAAGTTGAACTTTTATATCATCTAAATATAAAGCACCCCCATATGCTGAATTACTAAAACCATGGAATCCTATATAATATGTGCCTGTAGAACCTGGTGTAAAGGCCCCGGTACCTTCAGCAAATGATGTGTTGGTCATATTTATATTCGTGTAAATCGGCCCATTGGTCATTCCTGCTGCTGAAGCAGAAGTACCCCATTTTACTTCCAGTTTTTGTGTATAATAAGAACTTCCTGACTGATACCAGAAACTTACCAAATAATTATCACTACCTGTAAATGTAAATGCAGGGAGGAATAACCAGTCGTCACTTGCAAAAGAAGAATTATAATCAATATATGCTGAATTAACCCCTGAGTTTGATTCATCAGAAGTAGTTTCCCAAACTTCAATAGTGGCTATTGATTGTTGAGTGATTCCACAAGGAAGGGCTGGTGCAGTTACTCCATCAAAATTTTGAGTGTAAGGGTAAGATGTAATATTCCCACCTGTGCCAGTCGTAAAAGTCCATATTGGACAACCAACCGCATCTCCAACCGCATTTGTTGGAACTACTTTCCAGTAATAGGTTGTTGAAGCTGACAATGTTCCGATATCATAAGTTGTAACCAACCCAAGGTTAGTTCCGTTTACAATATTACTTGGAGGTGTATTAGTTCCGTAATATAGTTTATATCCTGAAGGATCTCCTCCGGTTGCAGGCACTGACCAGTTAAGGCTGTTGCAGGTTGTGCCAATATTAGTCGCAGCATCCGAGGGGGATATATTTCCGGCACAATCAGGGTTTGTCAGGATATTAATTCTAATATCATCAATATAAATATACCATAAATTCGTTGGACTGAATCCATGCCAACCTGCATAATAAAACCCAGAAGAGGGAGGAGTAAATGTTGTTATGACCTGAGTATAGGTTGAATTATGCAATGTGCTGTTTGTATATATCGAACCACCTGTCATTCCTGCGGCTGTTGGTGATGTGCCCCATTTAACTTCCAATGCTTCATTTGAAGTTGAATTATAGGTTTTATACCAGAATGTAACCTGGTAGGTTGTTCCGGCAGTCATTTGCATACGCTTGCTGAAAAACCAGTCATTCATTGCATTTGTTGAATGATAATCTATTTTAATGCAATTTGGATTTGAACGGGCATTCGAAGCAGCAGTTTGCCAGTATTTTGTATCGTTATTATCGTTTGTAACATTCATTCCACAAGGAATATTAGGAGCTGTAACATCATCAAAAGATATATCATACGGATAACTGGTTATAGTACCAGGGCTGGCAGTGGTAAATGTCCATGTTATACAGGAAGTAGCATCACCTGCAGTATTATAAGGAACGGCTCTCCAATAATAAAGTTGATAACCTGAAAGATCACCAAGATTGTATGAAGTAACATTTCCTATATCGATTCCATTCATAATATCAGTTGCTGCGGCATCAGTTCCGAAATAAAGCTTATAGCCTGTTGCAGTCGCACAGGCTGCCATAGAAGCAGCCCATGAAATTGTAACATCAACAGGACAAACAGCAGTGGCCCCATTTGCAGGCGAAGGTGTACTTGCACAAGCTGGAGCAGATACGCCACCTGATACTATAACATTAACTGGTGTTCTTGATGATTCGCATGCAGTAGTAATTACCCAGTCATAGAAGTAATAATAATATGATGATGAAGAGCCGGTCCATCCACCTGTGATTGAACAAACTCCAGTCTGAGTATAAGGATATGAAGCAGAATAATCACGTGCCAGGTAGGTCGAGTTTGTTGAAACCAACTTGTAACCTGTGCCGATAGGAATATTCAGATTAAGAGTAAGCGTATTAATCCCAGCTGGCAATGAGGGAAAATTAATTGCGGAACCTATTGGGGAACCGGTATTATCTTGCAGCTGTATTGAAACATTATTACCTGCTGTTTGTACATATACCTTTACTGACACAAGCGTAAATGCGCTGATGGCATCAAAAACAAGCCCATAATTCGAGTAACCGTAATACCCATCAGATAATGGACTGGTGGTTTTTCCAATATTAGAGCTTGAACCACCTGCACTTGTTGCACAGTAATACGTAGTATTTGCATTTACAGTTGGACTGTATGATCCACCTGTTGCAATTACTGAACCTCCAGTAGCACTGGCATACCAGTTAATAGTTCCTCCGGAAGATGTTGCGGTCATTGTTGCGGCAGTATTACACACAACTGTTACCGGAGAATTAGTACCCGTAATTAAATATGCATTATTCGTAACTGTAGCATTGCTGGAAGTTGCACTTAACCCACTATTGGTGCAAGTCACAATACAATGATATAAGGTTGTAGTGTTGATATTTGTTGCATTATAAGTAGTAGCTGTTGCACCTGAAATGTTTGACCAGGTTGAACCGCCATTTGTCGATAATTGCCACTGAAAAGTTAGTCCAATTGCAACACTGTAACCGGAAACTGTCAGTGTTGAGGAACCAGTATTACAAAAACTAGTAACACTGGCAGTAGCAGTACCTGCTGTTGGTGTTCCTGAACAAGCTACTGCAGCTGTTATGTTTACAAGATAATCTTCGGTTTCACCGTAACCATATGTTCCACAAGGATTCGTCGGTACAGAAGTTTCTTTGACAATAACTCTCATCCCGGTTGTACCAACGGTGGCAGTTAGAGGAACTATAATATTACCTGACTCAATATGTGGTCCAGAAGTTGTTGCAGCTGAATAATAGACATTTTCTCCAGCATCAGCATAATCGCCGTCTTGGTTGTAATCAATCCATATTGAGACACCATTCGCATAATTAGTGCTGCCACATGTTCCAACCTGAACTGAATAAGCCACTGTTGATCCTTGTGCTAAATTTGGTGCAGCAACCGAGGTATAATTTGAATATTCATTTAAAATAGAACCTGTGCCACCAGTCTGACTACAATTGGAAGTATTATTTAAAGTACCCATTTGGACGTTTAAGATTTCTTCATCAGCAGTAGACGTTGCATTGGATGTGCAATAACAAGAAATTGGCGGATTCATTGTTACTGTAACTACATTTGAAGTATTCGTGCCGCCTCCGTTTGAACAGGTTGTAACACAACGGTAATAAGTTGTTGCAGATGGGGTTGCTACATATGTTAATGAAGTAGCACCACCAATATTATTGAATGGTCCTGCTAGTGCTGATGAAGATTGCCATTGAAATGAAATACCACTTGCAACCGTATAACCCGTTAAAGAAAGTGTGGTGCTTTGTCCTAAGCAGAATGGAGAAATTGAGGCACTTGCGGTACCTGCTGCAGGTGTTCCAGTGCATAATGGTAATAATGTCATACTAAAATCATCGAATCCCATATCATAAGGCGCAGAGGTAGAAGTGGATTTTACTGCAAAATAATAAGTGCCTGTAGTAGGAGCAATAAAATTATTGGTTACTAATGTATAAGTTGCGACAGAGGTGGTACTACTTGTTATAAAGGAAGATCCCAAAGCAGTAGCACCTGAGGAAGTTTGAGCAGTGTTATAAACAACATCACCTGTCCATCCGGAATATCCATCACCGGCAAAGTAAAAAGAAAATACATAAGTGTTGCCAGCGGTCATTTGAAAACCTGGTGTCCATAAATAGCTGGATGTTGTGTTTCCATATTTAATAGTCATATAGTTGGCCGCACTTCTAGGATCATTGTAAGTGGTATAGGCCGCATTTGAAGAATAAAATGATTTGGTTCCCGTGGCATTTAACCAGCAACCTGGTACAATACCAGCACCTATACTTCCCATGGCATCAAAGTTTTCTGTCCATGGATAACTTGAAATTGCAAGACAAGGCGTAGTAAATGAGTATGAACTGGTCCATGAGCTATAATTTGAACCACCACAATCTGAGCGAACATAAACATAATATGTCATATTCGCAGTAAGTCCTGTAATATTAGCAGTGACAACTCCGGCAGCTGTATTACCGCTGGTAGTTAAACCTGTGGCACCGCTTCCTGCTGCACCACTTGTTCGTATTTCATATTGGTATCCATTGCTTGGTGAAGAGGTGGAGGCTGTCCATGAAATAGTTGCCGTAGTGGCTGTAACGGAAGAAGAAGTAACCGCTGTAGGTGATAAACATGATGGTGTGGGTTTAATTACAAGATTATCTAAACTGCAACTATGACCATATTCAGAATGGAATTTTAATCCTACATAAATAGTAGTTTGATTTCCTGCACCGGCAGGAAGCGTAATTGTTTTAAGTTTCCATTGGTTTGTGCCTGATGCCAGTGTTCCATCATAACGGGCAACTAAACTACCGGCATTTATCCATGTTGTTCCGTCTAAGGAATATTGAACCTGAACTCCTTCATTTAAATATGCTCCACTATTATAGGATGTTGAATTTTCATTATTCCAGTAAAATTCAACATCAACGCTGCTTGTTCCTGTTGAGGAAATTGCAGCGGAAACAAGTCTCGTTTCTTGACCTGCTGTATAACTGTTTGAGTTCCAATTCACGTAATCTGTTCCTTCTTGTGGAGTGGTTGTTGGACTAGAACTTGAAGCAACAAATAATATTGCTGAAGATCCAACAACATTTTGTACTGACCAGCACGCTGGAATTGACGTGGCATTGAAACCTTGGGAATAAGTTAGTGATTGTGTAGAACAAGTTGTGGCATTTCCAGTTAGCGGAGTTGTTAGCATGTATGTATAACTACATGCAGCATTATATTCATATACTGCAAAATAATATGTAACCCCTGAAGAAAGGGCAGTCAGATTTACACTGGTTCCGGTTCCACTATATACAACATAATTTCCAGTACCCAACTGAGTTCCTGATCCAAACGCTGCATTTGCTGTGTATGTGTTGTAATTAGTCGGTCCCTGATCGACAGCGCTACCGGCTTTAGCAACCACAAGTACACCACCTGTTCCATTACCACGAGTCCATCCAACTGTCATACTATTAGCTGATAAGTTGCTGGAAGTAAATATACTAGCTTGTGTAGAAGGAGCAGGGCATAAAATCTGCCTACTGCCTGTGGGACTTGTAGCAGTTGGTGTATGCCCGACAGCACTAACAGTTATTGAGCTGCAAGCTGCATCAATATAATTATTTACTGTGGCACTTGCAGGTATATCATAAGTTAACCAAAAATAATTTGTTCCAGATGATAAAGTTTGTGTTGGTGTAATTGTAAAAACGCCGTTTGGACTAGCAACAGTAGATCCTACTTGTGTAGTTGCTGCAAATGTGCTGCTTGCACCAGTATACCATAGTTTCGCATTTGTAATATCAGTTGATGGAGCAGTTGTCCCCTGAGTTCCCGTGGTGTTGAAACTAAACGAAGTTGCTGAAATGGGATTCGATATGCCAGTTGTAATGATTTGCATCCCAATAACTTCTTGGTTAGTGCTACTTTTAAATACTGATGTAGTATTAACCTGGGTTGTAGTACAGGATGAATAGGACATTGGCGTAGCTGCAATAACATTTAAAGTATAGTCTTCGAAAGATGCATAAGTTCCTGTATAGCATGGTGTAGGAGGACCAACATCCGCACCGCCAATTCTCATTCTATGATTGCCGATAATTGCAGCAATAGGGACGGTAAATGTTGCAACCAAAGTTGTAGGATTGGCTGACAATGATGTCCCAGTATAAACATTTTCACCTGCATCGGTAAAATCACCATTATCATTCCAATCAACCCATATTTTAGTTTCATAAGTGTAACCAGTCGAAAATGTAATATTTACAGTAACTGTTGTTGATTGCATATATGTAGCAACTTGTGCAGAGTAATTTCCATAATTATTTGTTTCAACACCAGTTGAATTGTTTATGGTCCCACAAGTTACATTTGTAATACCAGTACCATCTACAGACGTTGGCGCAGGAGAACAATAGGTAATAGCACACTGACTTGCAGCTGTTGTAAAAGTCCATGTTACTGCTCCTATTGCATCACAACTTGCATTCTTGGGAACGACTTTCCAATAATAAGTTGTGCTTGCTGCTAAAGTACCTGTGGAATATGAGTTTGTTGCGACATTAGAAGTAAGGGTACCTGGCAAACTACCAGCACCAAAATAAACATCATATGAAACAGCTCCAGACACTGTCGCCCATGAGATAGAGGTAATAGCCCCCCCTCCACTATAGCACACACCGGTTGCAGCGTTTGCAGGTGAAGGTGTTGTTGCAGTTGCGGGTGCCGCATTTATTGTAATAGCCAAACTACCTGCTCCTGAACTCCAACATAAAGAAGTGTTATTTTGAGAGCGTATGTAATAGGTTCCTGATGTAGTTACATTGTATGTGCTACCAGAATTAGTGGTAGATGTTCCTGATGCACTGGTTTGCCAATACCAAGTTTCCCCAGCAGGAGGAGTTCCACTCCTGGTAAGCGTAACACCAGGACTTGCGCATTGGGGTGAATTACTTGTTGGGTTTCCTGGATCTGCTGGTACACTAACCGTCATTGTTATTGTATTCGATGTTGCAGTTGTTGGGGAAACACAAGGAGCGTTGCTTGTTAATACACAACTTACCTGATCACTGTTTAACAAACTAGCATTTGTGTATGTTGAACTATTTGTTCCAACATTCCCACCATTTAATTTCCACTGATAAGCAGGGGTTGTACCACCATTTGTAGGGGTTGCAGTAAAAGTTGCACTGTTGCCAGGACACATTGGATTGCTGCCGGATGTTATTGCAATATTTAAAGAGGGTGAAGAAGGAGCAATTAAAGTAGAAGTTAATGTCCCGAAGTTTGTTGTTCCATTTGTAATACCTGCAATTGTTCCAGTACCAGGATTACCTGAAGTACGTAAAATATTTCCTGAACTAGAAAAATTATTAGCCAGTATCTGAATACCGCTTATAGTTAAAATGTCAGTTCTGTTGGTTCCACTTGAACTATATGTAATTGTGATTATAGAAGATGTAACTACAATAGATGCAGCAGTAATATTTTTTGAGGCAGAGAAAGTAACATTCCCAACTCCAGCATTAAAACTAAAATTTGTTGGCGCAGTTAATATCAATGTAACATTTGTTCCTGCTGTAAAATCACCGTTTGCTCCTTCAGTAATAATAATATCTCCTAATGTCTGATATGCGGATGGGAATGCACAAGTATTAATAGTCCCATTTGTTGCAGTTGTAATCGTAACATTAGAAAATGCTTCATTATTACAAAAGCAAAATAGCACAAGAAGTATGACTAAATATCTCGGAAGCTTGGAGTAGATATGTTTCATGGTCAAAGTATTTTTTATTGTACAATAAATCTCAAGTTATATTAAAAATAATTTACATATCAACATTCTTCATTATCTTCCCTGTATTGATCTGAAGGTCGCCCAGTACATTGATTTTATAATTATGCGAATCGTAATAAAAATTCACATCGGGTCCGTCAATGATCACATTATAAAAATTAAAGTCAGCATTGTTTACAGTGCCTGCAAGCTTTTTATTGCATTCCTGAGTTGCAGTGCCATTGAATTTAACTGTACCAAGTCTGGGGATAAATATACCACCGTTATTAATCCAATTACCGGCGATTGAAATACCAAAGTTATTCATGGAAACGTCAAACGATCCAGCTGTCAGAGTTAAGTGATGCATTAGTGTAATAGGATCTTCAAGTTTAAGGTTACCCGATTTGTTCATGGTAACATCATAGAATTTATCATTATCAGAAAGAATAGTTTGGTTGCTGGTACCAAGGAAATTAACTGAACCTGTCCGATACGTATAATCACCGCCAATATTTACCCAGTTTCCTCCGCCATATATATTTATAATAAAAGGAGTGGCAGTAACATCAAGATTTCCTAAAGTAAGAGTAATTGTATTATCGAGTTCAAGTGTACTTCCGAGGTTTACCAGGTTTCCGGCTGCTGATTTATTTACAGTAAAATTGTAAAGATGATTAGCGTTTGTAGTAATCGTTTGTGGAGTGGCAGTATAATATGCTTCAAGTGTGCCACCGGTTCCTGCTGTAAAAGTGGTGGCTACTAAGGTTACATTACTTCCCACTTTAATGTATTTAGCATTTCCATTAAGCTTGCTTGCAGCATTTGTAGTAATTAAAGTGCCAGCAATATCAATATTCTGGTTTAATGTAACATTGTTGGAACCCCATTTGTAAATAGTAAGATTCCCAAAATTAGATACACCTAACATATTTCCATCCATGGTTTGCGCAGCATTTCCTTTCATGTTAACAGTGGAAGCATCGTTGGCATTTAAAGTACCGGAATTATAATAATTACCCCATATTCCAAGTGCATATCCACTATTAATTCCCAATGAGGCACCTGGGTTAATTGTAATAGATTTACATCGGGCATTATTAGCTGCGATAACGGGCTGCCAGCTTGATGATGGGCCGATAACTGCATTAATAGTACTATCAGGGATTGTTCCACAAGATCCCCAGTTTAGTGGTTTGAACCAGTCTGTATCACCAGCTCCACCCGTCCAGTATAAAGTATTGGGAGCAGTAGTGTATGCAATAGGTGAGGCAGCTAGAAAATCCAGGAAGAAACCAAACTGGCTATTTGTAAAATTACTGATATTCATAAGGTAGGTTTCTCCGGCCAAAACAGGAATAGCCGGTTCATAAGCGCCATCATAATTAGTACTGGGATTGGGAGAAATACCGGAAGTAGGCATATCTCCGGTTGCAGACAGTCCGGTTACGCCAAGTGGACTGTAGTTGCAAGAAACTGGATCAACAGTTCCATCAAATAATGTTGCGCAGGTTGCTAAAGTACCGGTGCCACTAATTTTCCAGATAGCAAAGTCGTAATCAGTTTCATCTGTTCCATTATAATCATTGGGAATAAGGTTAAAATATAGATTTCCATTGGACGCAATATTCATAACATACCATGCAGAGCCTCTTTCGCCCGAATTAAGGCAAGTAACATCATCATCAAGGTCGCACAGATTTCCATCAGCCTGGTATCCAGGATTTCCAACTGTAAGAGTCTGCGAGCATATTGGCATAGGAACAGAACATTCTTGGCCATAAGCAGGGGGGAAAGGTTGAGTACCATCAATAGCAAGAACTGAAAATGTTCCGGTAAGGTTGCTATATCCATCCACACTGAGGTAATAGGTTTGTCCCGGAGTAAGTCCTGTAACTGTAAGTTCTGAATTTTTATATACGTTATCTCCACAAGCGGGCTGGTCATTATTGCAGGCTCCGGGAACTAGTGTAAGGCCTGTGCCGCAGGTTCCAGAATACAATGCAATCTGTGGATCCGTAAGTGTTATAATATTTGCTCTAATTTTAATACTCCCACTGGCTGGGGCAACAATACTATACCAAACGGTGTTAACGTTACCGGCTGTCCAGCATGAAGGAGTTGCAGGCTCGTTGAAGTTCCCTGAACAACCATTATCTCCTCCAAGAATATTACCCAAAGTAAGCGAAGTAGCATTGCATGGATCATCATTGGACGGACCAGTACCATTTGAGACAATATTGATATCATATGTAGTATTCCAAGCTCCCGAAGCGTCTGATTGAACCATAATATAATATGTACCTGATGCAGGTATAGTTACTGTTCCAGATACTGAAGTCCCTCCAGCTACTCCAAAACTTCCAATGCAGGCGGCTCCAGGGTCACCTGGACATTGATTGTAAACCTGGAATCCTGCATATGTATTAGTATTTGTCAGGTTAATAGTTATACATTCTGGGCCAGTAGCAATATACTTATAGACATAATCTTCACCCGATTCATATGCGGTACCACATGATCCTGATGTAGCCTGAGAATAGTCATTTCCTGAACATGCTGTAGATTTATTATTCTCGGTAAAAGGCAATGAAGCAACTGTAACAGCAGTGGTACAAGTATATCCAGTAGTTGAACCAGTTGGCGCTGTTATAGCTACTTTAATAGGATTATATACGGGAGGCGAATCGGAATCAATAATCAAATAGTATGTAACTCCTGCTGTCACGGGGACACAAAGGCTTTTATCCCCAGTTGTGTTTTGTAAATATGCAACACAACTTCCACTTTGGTTTAAAAGAGGGCAACCGTCATAAAGCATCATACCTGTGTATGTGCCTGAAGAGGTAAGTGTAATTGTAATCTGTCCACTTGTAGCCGGAGTAAAAATAAAAACCCTATCTTCCCCTGTATAATAGCTACTACTTCCGCATACAGTGGTATTTGCACCTGTCAAATCATTTATTTGATTTTGAGTGCTTAAATTGCCAGAAGTATATGGTAAAGAAGGAACATTTACTACACCAGTGCCAAGCGTACATCCAGATACCACAGGTGTTATATTCAGTGTAAAATTCGCACAAGTTGGAGTGGAGTTTGCCCAGGTATCAATAATTAGATAATATGTTCCAGTTGAAGTAAAGTTGTATGAACCATTAGCATTATTGGTGGCGCCACTCAAAACATATCCTGAAGCAAGGCAGGCACCGGTACAACTACTTTTTAAAAACCAACCGATATTATTTGTTCCATCGTTATTAGTAAGGTTAATGTTATATGTTCCAGTAGCAGTAATATTTAATTGATATACAATATCTTCTCCACCGCCATAAGTTGTAGAACATTGAACTCCATAATTATTGATCATTCCACAAGTAGTACTGGTAGCAGTATATGGAAAACTTGATATTATAACTGGGTTTGAGCAATCAACACCTGGAGGCACAACCTTTTTATAGGCTATATCCCCCTTTTTTGTAGTGGTAATCTGGCAACTTCCCCAAGTAGGATCCTTATAGGAAGTCAGAATCCTATAGGTTCCTGTAGTAGTAGCAGTCCATACTAAATACGAGGCAGTACCGCAATAATCATCCTGGTAAGTCCCGGAAACGTAGATCCCGGTATTATCATTTATAGATAATTCAGTATCCCAAGTAACAGAGCCACCATCGGCAGCACAATATGAAAAATAGAAAATTTCACCAGCAATTGCATTGAATGAGAGGTATTCACCACCATGCACTTTTTTCTTTATCTGCCATGCAGCGGTAGGTGTAATGGTGCCAAGTAACGTACCGCCCTGGCATTGGGCAGAAAGCTCGTTGCTTTGTAAAATTGTTGCCGGCAAAAATAGAAGCAGGAGTAGATATCTCTTCATATTATCTAATTTTTAGGTACGACTTTAGTCATGGTTGATGGTTGATGCTCTTCGGTAATATCCTGATTCTCTAATTCCTTCTGAACTTCAGGATGATTTTTGAACCATTCTTTAATAGCTTTGTGATAATCTTCAATATCCTGAAATTCATTCCCGGTATTTTTCATTTCGGGATAATCAACAAAAATGGTATTGGCAGTTTTACTAGTCGAAGTGTCAATTTGCAGAGTTTTAGCATAAATTTCATTTGTAATTTTTTTGTACTGTTCTGGGAATTTTTTTATCCATTCCGCTTTTGCTCTTTCAAAATTTTCCTTGTCAGCCAGTACATCTCCGGTTTCAATCAGAACAGGATAGTAAGAGTTATTAATAAACCATTCTGTTTTGGCTTTTTCATAATCAAGTGAATCTTGAACAGCATTTCCGGTATTAGCATAACTAGGAAAAGAGCCATGCTTTTTGGCATAATCCCTTTTGGCATGTTCAAATACATTGAGATCATTCATTTTATCACCAGTGTCCACATATTTTGGATACTCAGGGTCGATATATTTTGAAGGAACAGATGTTGAAGTGGTTGTTTGGGCATATAGGGGAAATCCACAATACATTACAACCAATATAAAAAATGGTAAAAAGTAGATTTTTCTCATTTTACAATATAATTAAGTTAAACTTTATGAAATAATCGGTAAAACTCGCAAAATATATTATATTTTGTTCAATAATCATTATTTTAGGCTAAGTATTTATACATTTAGTCTTAAAATGTAATAGATATATCTATTAAATATAATATAACATTTATTGTACGCATATATGTGCTTTTACTCCATGCTTACTCAATAAAAATAAAATGGCTATTGGTTAAAGTCAATAAGTAAAAACACGTATTTTTAACTAAGTGTTTTTCTTAATTATTTTGAAGTTATAACTTATTGAATTGGATAAATTCAATAAATGGGTATAAATACTTAATCGGAAAAAGTGACTTTTGGAGTGAATAGTTTAAATTTTGTTAATAAAATAATATCATAACTATTCCTTAATTATTCTTATTTCGGTTCTTCTGTTTTTTGCTTTTCCTTCATCTGTTGTATTATCAGCAATAGGTTCAGTGTCGCCATAACCTTTAGCGATGATGTGGTTCGCAGCAATCCCTTTTTTGATAAGATAATTTCTTACAGCATCAGCCCTGTCCTGTGAAAGTTTTTTATTTATTTCAGAAGTACCAGTGTTATCAGTATGTCCTGCAATTTCAATAACAAGTGTTGTTTTCAACAGCATTACTTCAGCAAGATCATTCAATGCTTTGTAAGAGGAAGGTTTGAGTGTTGCCAATCCCGTATCAAAATACACATTATCGAGTGTGTACGTTTTTGTAACAGGTTCTTCTATCTGAATACCTAATTCTGAAGTATACTTACCGGGATTGTTCGGAATCTCAAACTGGCTGTATTCGGTGCTGTCAATAAAATCTTTGTACATGATGTTGTAAGTATCTCCCTTAGGAAGTAGTAAAGAAAATTTTCCCAGGGCATCCGTTGTGTCAATATATTTTTTCTTGCTTTTAATACTTTCAAAGATCACAATATCCTTAACCCTCGGCACATCTTTAAAATCTGTTACAGTTACATTTACTAACACTTCTTTTTCCGTTGCCTGAAGATTTTGATTGTCCTGGGAAAATACAGGAACGCATATCACGACAAATATGAATAGTAATAATGTTCTCATAAGAATTCAAATTTCATTATTCACATTAATTATAAACGGATTCTAATTTAAAATATTACTTGAATCCTGTTAAAGCAGATGTGGCAATCTATTGCAAAGGTTGCCAGATTTTATTTTTGAAATACACAGTAAAAACAAACCTTGAACCAATGTATTGCCCGTATCTTTTAAACATAAAGCCGGCAGTTATTCCATAAACTTCTTTGTGCAGCTCCATAGTTGCAGGATCAACAGTCCATTTTTCTATAAACCTGAAGGATACTGCATAGCGCTGAATGTATTTCATCAGGTTGGCTTTAATTTCTGCATCATTGGTGTAACCTTTCAGTTTTAATAGTTTTCTGACACTTGCAAACGCATAATTATTTAAAGAATCTGTAATCAGCTTTTGTGATAATTTCATGGAGTCGCTGGCTTCATACATATTCTTGAATTTATTACCTAAAGCCTTATTCCAAAACCCTTTGATATATTCATGAAATACCGTGCTGTCGCTTTCAACAATAATAGTACGAGATTGTTCTGACTGATTTTTTATTCCTACTACAGTATATTCAATTCTTTCGGTAAGCGATTTTTCCTGATTACTTCTGGTTGCTGCGGTATCACTCTTTACCCAGAAAATTGGTTCGGGATGTTTGAGAATGCCATAATTGTCGATAGTGGAATACATGACTCCATAAGAGGTAATCTTTTTTTCAATATTCATAGTAGTTGTGTCGTAACTCCATGTTTCATTAAAACGAATCATATTGATCATTTCCGGCGTAAATGATTTTTTAATGCATGTGTCATATAAATCGTGAGGTTCTTTAAATCTTACCAAAGCAATTGTATCAATTACGTACATTTTTTTTCTGATATCCTCGCTGGCAATCGCTTTTCCATCCTTATCATAAACGGTAATTTTATTACTGTCGATACTGTTAAAAAGCATATTCAGGAAAGTCTGTCTGGTGGAAACATCAATGTAATTATACCACCAGCCTTCTCTGGGTTCTCTGGTGATTCCGCCATTATTACTTTGGAGATCAATGATAACATCATAAGTAATGTTCTTGAAAAGAACCTTGATGTTGTTTCCTTTTTTCATGCACGACTGCATAGAGAGAAAGATAGCAAGCAAAAATGCAATTGAAAAAACTACATTTTTATTCATCCCAAAGATGAATTTTGCCGGATTTTTTTGTTCAAAGTTTTTCATGGAAGAGGTTTTGGTTGCAATAAAATTAGAAAAATATATTCAGTTAAACTAAATAATTAAAATAAATTTCAATTGGTATTATGGTAAATTTATTTACGTAATTGCGAATGAAATGAAGCATTCGCTTATAATTAGATTGCTTTGGATTCCATAACGATCGGAATCATCGCAAAGACGTATAAAAATTTAATTATTTATTACAAATCGCGGCATATGTGCAGTTCTGGCAAATGGCCATATCAGTGGTCTGGTTAAATGGAATGTCTTTGTTGTAAATCTGAGAGAATAAAATGGCAATTGTTTCTTCAATCTTTTTCAGAATGTCCGAACTAATAATTTTCCCAAGAGATTCAGGGCAGTTCACAGGCATAAAACCTTTGCTGAGATTTCTGAAAGTAATAATTCCAGTCTCCACATTTTCCGAATAATATTTTTTACTGAAGAGGTAAGAGTACACCAGCAACTGCAGGCTTTTTGACAACACCGGTTCACTTATAAGCTGTTCCCATGAACTGAATTTTAATTCTTCAGTTTTTACAATTCCTGTTTTGTAATCAATTATTCTGAGCGTGTCATCATGCATATCGATGCGGTCAATAAAACCTTTAAGTTTTATTGAAAGATCTTTTCCTTCCAGAGTTTTCATTTCTATGCTGGTATCACAGAATTCTTCAAGGCGAAGGATTGTGAGTGATTTGTTTTGTTCATTGGATTTTTTTATGAAGTCGGTTTCCTGCTGAAGAAAGTTCTTAACAAAGCGTGTGGCCACTTTTGCAATAAGTAAATTTTTTCCTGAATCAATATTTCCTTCAGGATAATATTCCTTAAAGCCAGCGGTGATAAGCTTATCGACACTGTCAGACATTTTCTTAATATCTGCAGTCGTGATAACTTTACTTTTAAGATCTTTATACAACTCAAACAAAACAAAATGGACTACGCTGCCAAGTGTTGCAGCATCTATAGTTTCAGCAGTTGTTTCGGCTTCTTCAATTTTTTCGATATATTGGAAGTAAAATTTAAGCGGACAACTGATATACACATTTAAAGCCGATGGCGAAAATCCACTGATAGCAATGTTTTCCAACTCGTTTAAAATTTCTTTTGTCTTAGTGATGCTGATTTCTTCAATAAGATTTGCAGGAGCAGAATCAGCGACAAGAATATCGCTTTTGATGATGATCTTTGGATTATATTTCGGTAGTTCCTTTTCAATCTGGGTAATGAACCTGCTTTTTTCTCCGCTGCCGAAATCACCAATTTGTGTATTGTAAAGTATGTGAATATTTTTTGCCCGCTGAAGTAAACGATAAAAATGATAAGCAAAAATCGATTCCTTTTGCCTGTAAGTACTTAGTCCCATCTCATTTCGTATGTCATAAGGGACAAATGTGTTCTGGAATTTTCCGGCAGGCAAAATGTTTTCGTTTGCTGACAACAGAATAATATTTTCAAAATCAAGGCTGCGTGTTTCAAGCATTCCCATTATCTGCAAACCTTTCAGAGGTTCACCATAAAATGGAATAGTTGCTGTTTCTGTAAGCCCGGTGAATATTTTCTTAAGGGTTTTTATATCTTTGATAAAATTATACTCACCAAGCATATCCTTGATTTTGCTTATGATTACGGCATAGTTGAATAAATATTCGATATCTATTTCAGCACTGTTATTTTTGTTCTTTTTCTCATTAAGTAAAAGATCTCTAATCATTGCAATGATTGCTGTTATTACATCAAGATAGAGCAAAGGCTTTTCATACAAATCATAGAAAACAGAAGCAATAACTTTATTTTTAACCTGATCGATCAGTTCTTTGGATGTGTAAAATATTTTGTTTGATTTTTTAATGGATTCTGAAAAAATGGAAATATATTCAAAGTCTTTCAGCTGAAGGATAAGATGGAAATAGGGATGATTGAAAATGCTGATCAGGTCTTTCTGATAAAACCTGAAATTGTTGTTGCTGCTGTATTTTCTTGAATTTTCGTGCAAGGTAAAAATGTTCAGGAACAACGAATGCACAGTTGATCGTGACAGGGGATACCCCATTGTGATATTTATGTCCTTTACTTTTTCTGGGATGGAATAAAGCAATGGAATCAACAGGCTTTCATCAGCAAGGACAACCGCAGTGCTTTCTGAATTGGCAATGTTTTCTGGCATTTCTGCAAGAAGTTGTCCTGCAAAAACAGTTTGCCCCACATGCATTGGTATGCCAGTAATGTTTATGTTTTTTTTATCTTCTGCAAAATGATTTTCAAGCCAGTTGAAGTTTTTAAGCTTCCATTCATAAAGATATTTTCTCAGAAAATCTCCGGCTTCCTGAACTTTGTCATTCACATAATAGGTGTCTGCATCCCAGAATATATCTGCTTTTCCGGATTTAAGCAGTGTGAAAATTATTTTCTCTTCGGAAGTGGTTAATGCGTTGAACCCTGCAAAAATAATTTTGGTGAATTTTGTGTCGGATATAAATGTGTCCAGATGTTTGATGGCTTCCTTATGAATAAGCCCCTGGTATCCTGATTTGTTTTTGAGAAGTGCTTCTGTCAGATGCCTGTAATATTTACCGAGCGATTTATAAAATGCCAGGTATTCTTTTTCGTGCTCGGTTTGCTGGGTGTTCTGTAGATCCCACTGGCCAAGCTTCTTGGCTTCGTGCAGGTATTGGAATAATTTTTCTGTGTCAACAAGATTAATATCGGAATCATTATAATCCTTCAATAGAATCTGAGCCCAGTTCATAAACTCATCGAATGGCTGTGATGTAACACCTTCAACTTTCGTGTAAACATTATAAAACTCAAAAAGCAGTGTGGTCTGGTCAACAATAGAAAGGCCGGTGATATGGCAAACAAAATCTTCAATTGAAAAAATTGCTGGCGACCAGATGGTGCGATTTATTTTTTGTGATAAGTATTTTTTGAGATACAATCCTGCTCGCCTGTTGGGCAATACAAAACATACACTGCTGATGTTTTCACCATAGCTGTTGTAACTATTTTCAACAAGCTTTTCCAGGAATGTCAAGGTTTGTTTTTTATAAGTTTGATTGAATCAAGTCCGAAATATTTAGCTGTGCTGATATTTATCCAGTTGCTTGTTGTGTCGCTGATATCAATAAAATGTATGGTTTGAGGGATAGTTGTAAGAGACGGAACTTCGACATATTTTTTGTTTTCCGAAACTGCTGTGCGAATCATTTCTTCTCTCGCATTCAGTTCATTGTTGTAAGTTGTGGCATTGATGATAAGGTCATAACCTGCCCTGAAAATATTACCCTCTGCAATAATTTCTTTTCCCGGTTCTTTGCTGAAATTTGTTACCGTTAGAATCAAAGCAGCAACAGAAAGCAGAATAATTATATATTTCGGAACCTCGATAGATACTACTCTTCCTTTTCGCAATAAATAATTGTGCAGGACTGCCATACAATAAAACCAGGCTGGCATAAAGAAAAATGCTACAGTATTGTGAATCCTTAAAGCCGGTTTTAAACCGGTGGAAAAGGAGACGAAAAAATACATGAACATTAATAGGATTGCAGCGAATGGTATGCAATAAAAAGGCGATACATTAATGATTGTGAGAAATACTTTTGACTTTCTGAGATAATCTAATACAGTAACGAAAAGCATCGTTGAGATCAGAAAGGCAGGGTTCTTCAGAAAGCTGAGTGCAATTTTGAAAAACGAAATCACAGCCTGATTGCTTGCAAATAGTATGTCATACTGACCTGAAAAAGTCTCGATTCTGTAATAATTTCCTGGAGCTGTGATGAGCAGGATAGAGGCAGCAAATGTGCAAAGCCAGACTAGCCAAAAGATTTTAATAATTATTTTTCTAAATGCAAGTCGATATAAAAGAACGGATGATAAAATTCCCAGCAAAAAAATCATATTAACTTCATTGGACCCGCAAATCATAAAGGGTAACACCAATGTAATCGCAAAAATAGATTTTCTGCTTTCTCCGAAAAATGTAATTTTTAAAAGTAAGGTTAACAATACCATTGTAAGAATTGAAGGCAGGAAATAAGTAAGCGAGCCGCTCATCCAGTAAATGCATTCTGATGTTGAAGGAATCACTTCGAAAAAAAGTAACACACCGATTAAGGAAAAGAGATTTTTTTTTAAGTGATCAGAATCCTCAAAAAAGAAAATACTCATTAAAAAGTAAAATGCAAAATAAAATAAGATGCATAGCAGTACCGGGATTAGCTTGTATCCGAATGCCCAGTTGAAAACCAGGGGATTCATCGAAACTATGAATGTTGCAAAATATCTTCCGCTCCATTCAAAATAAACTTGTTTAAAGTGTTCAAAAAATCCATTATCCCTTACAACCGCAGAAAGAATATAATCATCGGCTGACGGATGAATAAAAAATGATAATGCGATAAATGGCAGGATCAGCAATAGGAGCAAGGCTATCCAGAATTTTTCGTTTTCCAGCAATTTAATCATACAGTCCCGGATTTATTCTTAAATAACTTGATGCTTCTTCAAGATTTTCAGGTCTTCCTAAATCTATCCAAATTCCTTCATCATGCCTATATCCGTTAATGTTCTGATAAGTTGCAAGCCTGATATAAACATCTGTCATAGAAAATTTTCCTTCTTCAGTGATAAGCGAAAAAATGGAAGGATGTAAAATCTGAATTCCGCTGAATGCTAGTTGCGTAAGATTTTCCGGATTTCCTTTTGCTATTTTTTGTTCTCCTGTTTTTATATTTTGCCATCCGCAAAGCTGATTATTCTCATTGAACAGAAAATATCTTTGCGTTGACCTATGCCTGACTGCAAGGGTTGCAATTGCGCATGACTGCATGTGTGTATGAAAAAGCAAATCGAGGTCTATGTCGGAAAATACATCAACATTGTGAACAAGAAAAGGTTTATTGTCATTGAAAAACCATGATGCCTTTTTTAAGCCACCTCCTGTATCGAGCAGTTGATCCGATTCATCAGAGATTTGAATATTGATTCCGAAATTATTTTCTTGCTGAAGAAAATCAATGATCTGTTCTGAAAAATGATGAACGTTTATAATGATATCGATGATTCCTGCAGAAGATAATTTTCTGATAGCAAGTTCAAGCAAAGTAATACCATTCACTTCTGCCAAAGCTTTTGGATGATGATCTGTGAATGGTTTTAATCGCGTACCCAGTCCAGCAGCGAATATCATTGCTTTCATAAACCTGCTTTCTCCATTTCGGTATGATGAAGTTCAACTTCAATATCGAACTTCTTTTTCAGATGATCTGCAAGAAGGTTTGCACAGAATACGGAACGATGCTGGCCGCCGGTGCAGCCGAAGTTCACCTGAAGATGCGTGAATTTTCTTCGCAGATATGTCTCCACTGATTTATCAACGAGCCCAAAAACATGATTGGTGAACTCGTACATCTCCGTTTCTTTTTTCAGAAAATCAATTACTGCTTTATCACTTCCTGTTAGCTTTTTATATTCTTCGTATTTTCCGGGATTATGCAGCGACCGGCAATCAAATACAAATCCACCACCATTGCCATATATGTCAACAGGAACTCCACTTTTATAAGAGAAACTATTTACGCTGACTTTAAAACCTGTTTCTTTTTTTTCCAGCTGAAGCAGGTTTTCTGACTTTGTAAGTTTCTGCAATACGCTCATCAATGTTGGTATTCTGACTGGAATTTCCACATTTTTTAAAAGCCAATTCATGTTATCCAGTGCATAAGGAATACTTTGCAGGAAATGAACTTTCTTTTCATAAAACCCCCGGAATCCATAAGCACCTAACGCCTGCATGATTCTGATAATAACATAACCGTAATAATATTCAGTGAATATTTTTGCATTAACAGGAATATAATTTCCAATACGGTCTATATAATAGTTCAAAAGAATATTCCTGACTTCCTGCGGTATATCGGCTTTTGCATCATAGAGCAACGATGCAATATCATATTGCAATGCACCTTTTCGTCCACCCTGGTAATCGATAAAATAGGGCTGATCATCTTTCAGCATGATATTCCTTGACTGAAAATCGCGATAAAGAAAATAGTCGCAATCGGCCTGCAGCAGGTAATTGGTGAATGTCTGGAAATCGTCTTCAAGTTTCTGCTCGTCAAAATTTATTTTTGCAAGCTTCAGAAAATAATATTTAAAATAGCTGAGGTCCCAAAGCATAGATTGCTTATCGAACTTTGCACGTGGATAGCAAACGCTGTAATCAAGGCCTTTGGCTGCCGTGATCTGAAATTCAGGAATTATATCAATTACTTTTTTGTAGATAGAAATAATTTCATCAGAAAATTCATTCTGCTTCCTCACTTCCGAAAGCCACGAAAATAAAGTGGTGTCACCTAAATCTTCAAGAAGATAAATTGTTTTACTGTCATCAACAGCAAGTATTTGTGGAACAGGAAGGTTTAATTTATGAAAATGATTGGTGAATGAAATGAAAGCAGTATTCTCTTTCACATCTTCATTAAAAGCCCCAATAACTTTATGCTCTTTATTTTCTAATCGGAAATATTGCCTGCTAGATCCGGATGACGGAAGTTCAAGAATAGTATCAGCTTTTCCACAATCAAGGGTGTTGAAAAGTGCTTTTAAATTTATTTCAACCTGCTTGTTCAATTTATTTTTGTATTAATTGATATAAGCGAAAATAAGTTTTTTTTTGTAATAAATTTATAAAATATTGAGGGGATACTAAGTTAGAAACTGTTCTGAATTTTCAGTTTAAAATTTTTACCCCTTGTTTTCGATACTCCAATCGTCAATTCGAGTGCGAAGCGTATCGAGAAAAGACGATTGGATTCTCTAACTGACGGGGCAATGAAAGATATTTTTAAAATTCAAAACAGTTTTTTATAATTGCAAAAATTTATTGCTTCGACCAGATTCGTGTATTCAGATTCATATCATCGATAATTTGAAGACACCCTAAAATCTGGTCGTAAAATGTTCTGATCATTGATGGATCCAATACACTCTGTCTCATTTTTGGATCAAATAAATTCTGATTGCTTGAAATAGCAATGCATATCTTAGAACTTACAAACGAAAAATGAACCTGCCTTCCCATCTTCTTTTTAAACTGAACCATTCGACTGAGCATATCAGGGGAAAGAATATAGCGTGATTCTACCTGGTCGTTACTGTAAACTTTAAATTCTTTTTCAAAAACAGGATCTTCCATATAGACGAGTTGATCGCGCATGAGATTCATTTTTTGAAAAAATTTTGCAACAAATCCAAATGATTTTTCTGAATAATCTGGCAACACAACAGTTCGCCCTTTAAAATCCTTGTGAAAGTCGGCTATCATAAACAGGCCTTTAAAAATAGTATGATATTGCGTTCTTCCTTTGCTGTCGTGTGTTTTGTACTGTGTAAAAAGTTCTGAGAATTCGATCATAGTTTTGTTCACCATTCCCCATACATAATCTTCTCCTTTATAAACATCAGGATGGGAAAGAAAAATTTTGCTTTCCATATATTTTTCGCGCGAGATACATGCTTCCTTCGAATAACTAAGAGCCGGATCGATGGCTTTGATCAGAGGTGCAATTACCACATCCTTAAATGTTCTTTTGTATTTTTTTATGTAGGAAGATCCAAGGATAAGCGCTACAATTCCAAACACTAAAGCGATAATTCCAAATATCGCAACGCCTTCAATCACCTCGGCTGCAGCAAAAATTAAAGTCAGTACAACTGTGCCTAGCCAGCATAATAATAGAATAAGATTTTTTTTACGTTGCTGTTTCCTTAGTGTTTCAAGTGATTGCAGCTGTGGCTGAATCTGCGAGTAAACTTGTTCAAATGAATTCATCTGTAAACCTTCTTATTGATTAAAGAGGCTTTTTATATTTACATTTTCTCTTTCTTCAGCAGGTATTTCAAAAGATGCTTTACGCTGAAAACCGAACATGTTCGCGAAAATATTTGATGGAAACATTTCACATGCGTTGTTGTAATCCATTACGGCAGCATTGTAAGCCCTTCTTGCAGCGGATATCTGTTCTTCAATTTCATTTAATGTAGCTTGTAACTGAAGAAAATTCTGACTTGATTTCAGATCAGGATAGTTTTCTACAGCGATTTTTATTTTACCCAGCACACCTGAAATTTTGTTTTCAACTTCAAATCGCTGTTGGTCGGTTAGCTTCTCATCCATGGCCTGAGTGCGAAGGCTGGTGATGTCAGTAAGAAGATTCTTTTCGAAACTCATATACTGTTTTACTGACTCTACAAGATTTGGAATCAGATCCCTTCTTTTTTTAAGCATCACATCTGTTGAGCTGAATGCATACTGTACCTTATTCCGCCTGGAGATAAGGCTATTATACGAAATGATGACCATCAACAGCAGAAAGCCAACAACGATCAGAGTAATTGTAAGTCCCATATTTTTTTTGTTTTAATGTTTAATAAAGCAAATATAAAATATTATTTGGAAATTTCTTCTTAAACGAATACGACTTTATTCATGTCGACATACACAAGAATTTTATCACTTACAGAATATCCCATTTCTTCAAGCATATCAGCATATTCGATTACTTGCTTTTTATGTGAATCCTTGATGGATCCAGTCTTGTAATCGATCACAACAGCTAAATTATCTTTTAAAATAATTCTGTCGGGTCTTGCAACAGAACCATCTTTTAAAAGAATTTCTGCTTCAGTCTTTATGCTGTAATCGCGGGTGAAATATGCGGAAATCTGAGGATTGTTCAATATCGATTTTATTTTTTCTTTGAATTCTTTTTCTCTTTCCCTTTGGATCAGTCCTTCATTTATAAGGCGACTGATTGTTTTATTAGCGTTATCAGCATATTCAATTAATGACATTGCATAATGCACAAGGTTGCCCCATTCGCTGTTGCGTTGCGGATCTTCAGCATCCCACATTTCAGCCGATTTCTTTTTGAGGTGAATCACCTGATCTCTTTTCTTTACAGGAAATGCTTTTAATGATTGCGTATAAACTTCTTTCTTCTCTTTGTTATTTGAAGATATATGCTCAGTGTCACCGTAAGAATAATGAAAATTATTTTCTTCCCATTTGTTTTCAGATACAAGGAAAGATGCAAGCAGGTCTGGCACTGATGTTGGATTGGTAAAGTTCGCAGATGGTGGTTTTGTTAATATATACAATCTTTCAGATGGCCTTGTAAGAGCCACATACAGCACATTCAGCATGTCCAGCATTGATTTGTCTTTTTCCGATTGGTATAATTCAACATAATCCGTTGACTCAAGAGCAACACTATTGCTGACCAATGCTGATTTTAATTCCGGAATTTCCTTAATTCCCGGATTGATCCATAAACTGCTTTTTGTGTTTCTTGATTTTTCATTTGCAAAAGGATAAATAACAACAGGAAATTCAAGTCCCTTCGATTTATGAATGGTCATAATCCTGATTGCATCTATACCTTCGGGAATCACCACCGATTTTTTATCTTTCTGATCCTCCCACCAGTCAAGGAAAGCAGAGATATTGCCATTTTTCTTTGATGAAAATTCATGCACCGCATCCAGAAAAAATAAAATGTATGGATCTGTAATTTTATTAATACTGAAGACAGAGATGAATGTTGAGAAGAGTTCATATACAGGTAAAGCCGTCAATAAATTTATGTCAAGAGAAAAATTATTATTTTGCAGATATGCAAGAAACTCTTCAGTGTTAATTGCATTATCTTTCTGCTTGTTATTTTTCCTTAGCGATTTAATGGCTGTATAAATGTCGTTATCAAAAATGCGCTGTGTTCTTACCAGATAAAAAAGTATGCGGTATTTTGCAATATCATCATTTGTGTTTGAAAGAAATAAAGCCAGCGCAAGTAAAAAATTAACTTCTGTAGATGCCGAAATTAAAAGTGATTCATCAGAGATTACGTCAATTTTATTTTCAATCAGAAAGCGTGCAATATTTGATGCATTGTCATTAGATCGGCAAAGAATTGCAATGTCGCGAAGTGAAAAATCACAATCCTTAATTTCTGAAATAATTTCTTTTATTTTTTTGAGCGTAATATCATCATAGGTTTCAATATCAGGATCAGTAGCCTGCAGAAAATCAATTTGTACACTTCCTCCTGTATTTGTTTTATTGAATTCCTGGGTGCAATCTTTGTAAACTGATTTTATAAAATCGCTGCTGATGCCTGAAATATGAGTGAAAAACCTGTTGTTGAAATCAATGATTTCTGCTTTTGACCTGAAATTTGAAGCAAGGAAAAATTCTTTGTAATAGGCACTGATACTCTCAATTCGTTCCTTCGAAAATTCATCATTGATTTTTTTGGGCAGGGCAGGGAGCATAGTAAATTGGCCAACATCTCCTCCTCTCCAGCGGTAAATAGCCTGTTTGCCATCACCTACTATCATGTTGAAACCACCTGTTGATAAAGCGTTTTCGATCAATGGAAGTAAATTTGTCCATTGAAGAGTAGAAGTATCCTGGAATTCATCAATCAGGTAGTTTGAGTATTTTTCCCCCAATCGTTCATAAATAAAAGGGACTGGCTGTGACACAACAATTTTTGAAATCCTTTTATTAAATTCTGAAATAGGAAGAATATTATTTTCTTTTTTCATCTCCTCAATAATCTTCTCTATCTCGCTCAATACAGCTGCCGGATAAATATTTGAATAAATTAATTTGTAAAGTGAATAATGCTTTAACTGTTGTTCTTTAATTTTCTGGATGCTCAAATAATATTCGCCAAGTTGATCCTGAATTTCTTCAACCGCTGCCTTATCCGATTCTGAAGCTTTTTTAGAAAACCATTTTCCTTCTTCAAATGCAGCAACCACGTAGGAGTTCGGATTTACTTTATCCATTTTCCCTTCAGAAAGATTCTCGAAATATTTTGAAACTCCTTTTGAAGTCTGATAAAATGCATCGGTTGAAATAGCACGACTGCTAATAAGTTCAGCTGCAAGTATTGCAATTTTTTCAATTGAAGTTTCAAATTCAGAAATCAGTTTTCCTAATTTCTTTCTGACGTTAAGAAATTCAGTTAAGCTTATATTCCTTATGTTATCTATAAAAGAAAGATTGTCTTCTTTAAAAAGTTGTTGCGCAAAAACCTGCAGATCCTTTTCTATGTGCCAGCTTTTTTCATCGTCGGTTTTATCTTCAGTAAATTCAACCAGCACTTTTGTTAGCTGATCATCGGAACCAGCTTTATTAAGGAGCAGATCAATGGCTTCAGCAAGTAAAGCATCTGTATCCATTTCTATTTCGAAGTTCAACGGAATTCTTAGGTCGTGCGCAAATGTCCTGATAATGCGGTGTACAAAGCTGTCGATAGTTCCAATTGCGAAATCAGAATAATTATGGAGTATTGAATTCAGTACCAGCCCTGCATTTGCTGAGATTTCTTTTTCAGTAAGATTAGTCGCTTTGGCAATGTCGGGCAAAAGAAATTTAATGGCTGTACTTTCTTTATCAGGTGTGGATGTAGATAATTCTGAAAGGTAGCTAATTACTCTTTCTTTCATTTCATTCGCAGCTTTATTTGTAAAAGTCACAGCAAGAATATGCCTGAAATCTTCCGGCTTTTGAATTGAAAGCTTGATGTATTCCTTTACCAGCGTAAAAGTTTTACCTGATCCTGCAGATGATTTGTAAACATTAAAAGCCATGAGAATTGCTGAGTGCGATGGCTAAGATACAAATGATTTAAGAGGAGAAAAAATAAATGAATATTTCCTTAAAAAAAATAAGAAATGCAGAAAGTTAATTTCAGTACAATTTACTCATCAAAGATTATTTCTTTAAAATAATAATCTTCTGTGCAATATCTGTTGTGCCAATTCTGGTAACAGCTATATATATACCCTGGGTAAGAGCAACATCAACTTTATTAATGCCTTTTTCAAGATTTTGTTTGTGAATGAGATTACCCAGTAAATCGTACAATTCAACAATACCGCTGTTTGCATCAGGTATGTTAATATAAACGGAGTTGTCGAATGAGTAAACAATTGCCTGATCTTTACTGTTTAAAGATGAAATTCCTGTTGTCAAATTTCCGAAATGCAACCTGAAACGGTTTGCATTGTCAATAACACCTGATGTAAAATAATAAACTGAAGATAGTCGTAAATCCTGAATTACATTTTGCTGGATATCCTCTAAGTAAACAGAAATGTTCTGATCGAAATCACTTAGGTTAGTTGCTGTAAATGTGAAGTTAGAAGCGACAGGTGTTTTAAAGCCTAAGGAAATAATTCTGTCTTCAGAAGGAAGAAGTTCGGGTTGGCCATTAATTGCTACTTGAGAATTATCGCTTGTGAGTGAATAAATCTGAGGCACATCATTATCGGTAGCGAACATTTTTTCAGAATCAAAATCTTCAAAAATATCCTGAGCGCCCTGATAAAATCCAACAACTGCTTCATCAGTAATTGCACTATCAACCAGTGCTAGTCTGAAAATATTGGTTTCAGTTGTCTTATAAAATTCTGTTGCATCATGAACCCTAGCAGCATTAGTAAATTGCAAAATGCCAGTAAAACCACTATTAACACGAACCCAAAATGCCTGCATGGCAGGAATGTATTTCTGTCCAACAGGAGTACCTTGCCCAGTATGACTAGCCAGGTTATATGTAGAGAATGTGCTATTCGTACGATACCAGATTGTGGTTGCCAGATTTGATGAAGTTGCCGCTTCAATATTGACCGCTGAAGGATAAGGATTACAGACAAGGTTATATCCGGATAATACTCCCGCAGTATAAGTAAGGTTTGAATTTAAAACAGTTCCTGTGTTTAATGCCCCTGTGAATGCGGCTGTTTGCGGAGAACCAAAAAAGCTTTTAAATGAATAACCTCTTAAAGCAGGCATTGCAATACCCGTGCTAGTTACATTTACGTAATTATGCGTTATTGATTCGTCATAAAAATATAAACGATTTCCTGAATTTACATCGGGAGAAATAGTGCCAAAAGCAGTAGATGTGCCATTGCTTAATGGTGCGCCAAGATACCACCAACGTCCGTTTAATAAATATTTTTCAACCTTTGCAGTACCTGTTCCGCTAAATCCATTATCAATAAAAGAACCTGTTCCCGATGCATCACTTTTAATTACCAAACATTCTGCACCACCTAAATTTGTAATTCCTCCAACTGTAAGATTGATAAGAGGATTTACGGTAAATGCACCGCTTGTAATATTCAAACCGTTTGTTATTGAAGTTGTATTGGTAAGAGTGACTCCATTGGAATTATTGATTATTAAACCGCCACTGCCACCAAAAGTAGCAGGCAATTCTATAGCTGAAGTTGTTTGAGCAGCAGAACCTTTATATTGCAATGTGGCTGCAAGGCCGTATGTTGGCGAAGTTCCGGAAACTGTCGCTGTTCCTTCAAGTGAAAGTATACCGTTGATTGTTGTACCGGTAATCGTTTTTGTGCCGCTACCGCTGAGTGTAAGATTATTAAATGTAGTGCTGACTGATCCACCTATTGCTTGAGCAGCTGAGCCATTTAAAGTAACTGTGCCTGCACCACATGTGAAAGTGCCGTTATTTGTCCAGTTGGCTCCAATAGAAATGTTATAATTGCTAGAAGAAACATTTAGGGTTGTACCAGTACCTATCGTAATATCATTATTAACAGTTGATGCACCAGCTAGAGTTTTGGTACCTGAACCACTTGTTTTTAAAGCTCCGTAATTTCCAACAGTACTGTTTATTGATTGTGCATCGGCTCCTGCATAATCAACAGTCATACTAGTTAATGTATTTGTTGTGAATTTATATTGGTTCACAAAATCAGCTGTTGCAGCTGTTCTTGTAACTTGAATGATTCCGTTGCCGGTTATTGTTCCGGCAGCCGCACTGCTATTGAAAATTACTGATGCTGCTGGAGTCAATAAAGTATTGGCACCATTCATATTTAAAGTACTACCAATATTTGTATTGGTGTTAACTGAAATAGCAGCATTTGAATTAGAAATTGTTAAATTATTAAATGTAGTGCTGGCTGAGCCGCCTATGGCTTGACCCGCAGTACCGTTAAAAGTAACTGTGCTTGTTCCGCATGTGTAAGTGCCGCTATTAGACCAATTGCCTCCAACATTGATATTATTTCCATTCGCATTTAATGTGCCTGCAGTAATTGTTAAATCATTAACTGTAATATTAGCGCTATTATCAAGATATGTTGTTTTTCCATTTCGGTTCATTACAACATTATTTATTGTCTGGTTTGCGAAATCACAATAGGTTGAACTATCCGTTCCCGCAAGAGATGAATAATACCTTAATTCTAATGATAAAGTACCACCAGTCCATGTTGTAGATTGAGAAGTGCTCCAATCAATCATCCTTTTCAAGTTTCCGGGACTTCCTCCACCGCAAACATGAACTGTACCACCTGTAATATTAATCACTGATGCAGCATAACCATCCCAACCTATACTTGTATTACTCCCACCGGAATTACTTCCATAACATTTAATATAACAATCACCACTTGTCATTTTAAATGTACCGGAAGTATGTGTAATCCCATCTTGAATTTTAACGGTTCCACCCTCAATATCCAATGTGCCTCCATTTAATTTTATATCTGCATATCTATCAGCACCCACTGTTGAACTTCCAATGTATAAAATGCCACCGGTGTTTACGGTTACATATCCACCTGAGTTAATAACAAATTTGTCGGTATAAAAACTGCAGGAATGTGTAAAAGTACCATTGATTGTCAGTGAACCATAAATATTTACTAAGCCGCCTGCAACTGTTACAGTAAGTGAAGCGCCTGAATTTATTGTCAGAGATTTACAAAAATAAGAACATGAAGTACTATAATTAATTCCCAATGCCCCAGTGGTTAAATTAGGCCAATAAGTGCAACCGGAAGGAATTACAACATCATCATTAACGGTTGGGACAACGCCAGTAGACCAATTAGAGCCAATGGCCCAATCTGTGCTTGTGACTCCTGTCCATAATAGACCTGATATTACAGCGCCAACCGCATAATAACCTGGAAGCATCCCTGCGTTTGAAGTAATTGTCGCTCCGATACTGTTACCCCCTTTACTTATATATTGACCGGCTTGTGCAGATAATGAATAACCGACAAGGTTGGAAGAACTCAATCCGCTTTCTGTGATGCGGACAGTAGAACTTGTAAAATTACCGCTTATTGTTTCAAAGTGCCAGTTTCTTGGTAAGACCATCGTAAGCGAAGCATCGAATGTACTTGCACCTGCTGCAGACAAGGTAACCTTCATTACAGGAGTGGTTGAGCCCGTTCTGATATTTAATAATTCTATTGGACGATAATTACCATTTCCATCGGCAACAGGAAAAAAGTATGTTGTACCATCTGCTGCAATATTAGCAAGTAATTTCCATGTCATCGGCCCTTTTACATACATTGATGAACTGTAGCCCGTAATTGAACTAACAGATGTATTTATAATGTTCAGAATATTTGTTGCGTCTGTTGTAAGAATACCATTTGAAAATGTAAGAATACCTCCCACTGTAATAGCTTTGCTTAATGTGACTCCCGCTGTGTTATTTAAAGTTAGGTTATAAAATGTGCTACTATTACTGCCTCCAATACTTTGTGCTGAAGAACCTGTAAATGTAACCGTGCCAGTTCCGCAGGTAAATGTTCCGCTGTTAGCCCAGTTGCCAAATACATTGAGTGCATTGGTTCCTGTTGATAGTATACCGCCGCTGTTAATGGTCAGGTTCTTACAATTAGCTGTTCCTGTAAGTGAGATAGTATGTCCTGAAAGAATTGTAACATTTGCCGAAGCGGGGATTGGCATATCACCTGCTATTGCATTCACCCATGAACCTCCAACATATTTTTCCCAACTAGTATAATCACTCCAGTTCCCGGTAGTTTTTGAACGGTACTCAGAAGTGCCACATTGCCAAACGGCCTTCCATCCAGAAGCAATTGTTGCTCCATCTGATTTCCATTTCAGGGTTAGTGATGAACCTGATGAATTAATTGTTCCGGGACTGCTTGTTCCATGGTAAGCACCAATAAGGGAGGATGCTGTACTTGGACCATCATATATTTTTAATGTATCATAATTCGCCTCAGTACTGAATGAACTGAAAGTAAGTGACAGATTAGTTGCCCCGCTTGGTGCAATAGTGTATGTATAGCTTTCGTTGTTATAATAATCTCTTGATGGTCCACCCATATCATAAATAGTGTCAGTGCATAATACGGTTGAGCATGAAGATAATTTTTCCGAAATTTTATCCCAGTAATATGTATAACCATCATCATTGCCGAGTGCCCACATAGCCATGCCACCTAATCCACGCTGGTTAATGATGTCTAATCGTTTTCCAAAACTATAGGGATCGTCGGCCCAGCATTGATGCCAGGTAGTGCTTATCTGGTATGCATAGTATGGTGTATATGAAACCTGGTTCCATAATTTTGTAGAAAAATAACCATTATTGTTGTCATGTATTGCTTTAAAAGTTTTACTTGTACCTGTAGCTGTAGTGCTTGAATACACAGTATTGTCAACAGTCGCCCAATCTCTGCCATAATAGGGAAGACCTAAAATAAGTTTTGAAGAACTGACTCCCTGTTTTAGATAATAAGTAATGGATTTGGATATATCATAATCATAATTTGTAACTTCAAAATGATAAAGTGGGTCAGTCGGACCAGCTAATGCGCTGCCACTGTAGTAATAATCATACCCCATGATCATGAACATATCCACATACGATTTCAATGCATTTACAGAATATGTTTTTGCAGTCCATTCTACCGATGGAAGACAAACACTAACCTGATACGCAGGATTGGCAGTATGCATCTGATTGCATAGACTGATCATAAAGTTTTTAAAATTTACAGAATCAGCAGATGGGCTTGATTCAAAATCTATGTTCACACCATTCGCTCCGCGTGCTTGCACAAGACTTATCAGGTTTGTGATAAGCGTTTGTTTTGCGGTGGCATTTGTATAAAAAGCATTATGATTGGCGAATAATGTAACACACAAATTAACCTTTACTCCATTGGCAAGCGCTGCAGTAACAGCTGCATCGGTAGACCAGTTATGTGTGGAGATCGCAGTGCCATCGGTGTAATCAACTTCATAGGAAAAATAGCTTAAATGCGATAATAAATTCCACTGATAATTGTTGTACTGTGATGTATTCCAATATGGATTCCAGCCATACACTACTTTATTTAATGAGCAGGTTGTGTTTTGCTTTGCAGTGATTATGCTGCTCGCCGGGTTTTTTGCTTTATATAAACTGTCCCACTGTTGTGAGGTAGTATAATTATATTTTGCATATTCTTCCGATTGTTCCTGCATGATAGATTTTTGAACTGTCTGTGCAAAAGCCACTATCGATGGCATGCAGAAAAATAGTAATAATAAGTTCAGGCGAAAAAGTTTCATCAGTTTTGAATTTTATTCATTCGTATTCAGTGGATGATTTTCATTTGTAACTATTGTTAATATTAATACTTCACGATTTTAGGATTTAATTTTCATCGCATAATCTTCCCGTTTAATTCAAAAATTAAAATCGTTTGAATTAAAGAATTAAATCAAATAACTGCGTGAAATTATGATCAGTTTGTTTTGATAAATTTCCCGTTAAGTCTGAAATTTTGGCCAGCCACCTGCACGAAATACACACCATTCACAAGGTTAGTTATATTTAATTGTAAGTTATTACTTCCTGAAATAATAGAATTGTAAGGCATATTAAAAACCAGTTTTCCTGCCACATCAAAAATCATTACCTGAATATCCTCATTCTGGTCAGTTTTAAAAATAAGATTCAATGATTCATTTGCCGGATTAGGATATAAAGTCATTTGATCACCTATAGAAGGGGCCGGAGAGAGATTATATTCAACAGCAACCCAATCAGAATAAGTAAAGGATCCATCAATATCTACTTCTTTTAATCTGTAATATGATAAACCTGTTAGCGGATTTTCATCAATGATGTAATAATCAATAGTAGTATTGCTCATCCCTGCGGCATCCTTAGTTGCTATTTCTGTTATTTCATTAAAGTCAGCAGTGCGTTCAATGTTAAAATAATCCGAATTTATTTCAGAAGCTGTCGACCAAAAAATATCAACTACATCAGTGCGCAATTTTGCATCAAATGAAAGCAATTCAATAGGAAGGGGATGATTGCTGGATACCAGAACCCACGGGGCATCTATGGATTGAGACGGCACACTGTTTACATAGTTGCTGGCTTGCACATCCGCTCCGGCAGGAGGCTGTACCCATCCACTACTATTGTTCCAGTATTGTGCTTTTAAATCGGACTCTGTAATAGTATTTGTTCCGCCAATTTCGGTTGGATCAACATAATAGAATGTCATTGATGCTGTAGGTTTTGTTGTATAACCACTATATTTCACCCACCAGAACCTGTCGGCGCAAAACTTTGAATCATCAGTACCGTTTGGATTATTCATGCTGGAAACTCCAGTGGGTATTCCGCTTACACCTCCGGAAACAGCTGTTGAGTTATCAACTTGTGTACGCCATGTTGAAAAAAGTACAGTGCCGTTATCAGCACTAGGGGTACTTATAGTGTAAGTAAATGGGATATAAGTTAGATCCGTTGACATCCATGGAATAACATAATTGTTGGCAGCACCGGTTTTAATAATCCAGTCGACCCAATCATTTTCATTATTATCGATATTTATTATTCCTCCGCCAGTTCTTGTAATTCCTGTATTCGCTTGTGCGTTAACAACTAAATGAACACCTGTACCACCTTTCAAACTAATATAAGCAGCCCCATTAATGATAAGTGCGTTGTTCTGAGCAAAGGTGCTATGCCCAAATAAAATGAAAAATATGTAAAGCAGTTTCTTCAAGAAAACTTTTTAGAATAAATTTAATTTATTTTCATTTCTTGTTTTGTAATTAATCTTTTATAATTACTGTGTTTCTATCACCATGTAAGTCCATAAGTATGAATCTGTCGAGGCCGAAAGAGTATTAGCCCATATCGTAAAGCCAGTTGTTGTGGAAGTAGAAATACATACAACAGTTGCTTTTGCTGCAGCATTTCCATTTTTTGGAGAAAATACAACAATAGGAGCAGTAGTATATGCAGTATTGTATGTCACTGTAACAACAGTACCCGAAGCAGGAGCAGTTCCAGTTATCACTTTTATTGTTCCGGCAACATCCGTAGCATTTATTAATGACACAGTAGGTCCAGTACCTGCTCCGACTCCTGCAGTAATACTAGGAGCAGTTGTTTGTATGCTGCGTAAGTGCCCATCCGATAATGCAACAGAGCCTTTAAAATAACCTCCATATTTTGTACCGTTGTAATAACCCAAAGCTCCCCAGTCATCGGTTCCATAATAACCAAGAACTCCCGCAGAAGGGCTGGGTGCACTAACTACCCTTCCATAAACAGCAAAGGAATATGCAGAGTTACCATATATTTGTGAATTGATAGTATGATTCGATGTAGAAACAGTATATCCAGTTCCATCTGTAGCTGGTGTTGTCTGAGCGAATATTGCAGAGTAATTTGGATTACCATAACCAACAGCTTGGATCGCATTACCTGTAGTACTATTATTAGACACATATAAGCCATTACTTGTTGTTCCTGATGCATTCGTTGCCTCAATATCTACAAGGTATCCCGAAGTTATTGAAGATGAATGAACATATAATGCGCTTCCAGTGGTTAAATTATCACCTGAAATTTCCGCAACAATTCCAGAAGTGGTTGCAGTTCCTCCATCAACATGTAAGAGGCGAGAAGGTGTTGATGTCCCAATGCCAATAAAACCGTTTGTTTGCTTAATGCGCATTCTTTCTTTATTGTTTGTTCCAAAAACAATATCTTGCGCATCAGTAGTTCCAAGGAAATTTTCTGATGCACCAATAGTTGAAGTCCCGTAAGTTGCAGGAGTGGCAGGTGTTGTAATACCAGTGTTTCCGTTTAAAATCCATGGTTTACCAGGTGAAAGATTATCTACCATACTTATCCATTGTGATGCTGTGGTACTCCAATAGTAGTAACCAGTTCCACTGCCACCAATAGGAGTTGCAGTACTATAAACTAACAACCCATCAACAGCAGTACCGGTCACTGGGGCATATACTGTGACGTTTGTTAATGCGACTCGTGGAATTAGAATCCCGAGAGTTGAAGATGAAATATCTAACAAGGCACAATTGCTAGGTGATATTGTACCGATGCCAACATTTCCTGCTGGAGCAATTCTTACTCTCTCAGCAAATGTGTTATTGTTATTAGTCCAGAATGTCAAATCTCCCGATATATTTGGTGAGGTTCCACTACGAATATTACTTGTGATCATTGAAGTTTTTCTTTCTGCATTGCATTGAGCTGCTGCGAATATTAGGTATCCTGTAGGATAATCAAGTGCGGCATTTGCATCAGTTGAGGCATGCGTTGATAATATGAGTGCAGCCCCATCGTTGGCGGTCGTACCCTGATCATGAATATGGAAAATCAAAGGAGTTGTGGTACCGCCCATTATATTTGTATTAGGAAAAGCAGTCCCAACACCAACATTTCCATCCGATGAGATAGTCATCTTGGTAGTGTTATTAGTGCCAAAATAAAGATATGCAGATTCATATTGCATTATGGAAACATTTTTAGAAGCATCCAGACCAATATTAAACCCTCCATTTGATGAGGCGCCAGCACTTGTACTATTTATATTCGTTAATTGAAATAGCTGCCCTGCAGATGTGCTATGTACATGGAATAATGATTGCGGTACAAACCCACTAGCCTGGCTCACTCCAACAGTTTGTGAAAATGAAGTATTGGATAAACTAAATGTTGTTATTACAAAAAGTAAAAACAACAATCGCTTATTAACCAATTTTATGAAGTGTAAATTTTCCTTTTGCATATCTATATATTTAATAACGGAAAAACGCGATTAAGACCATAAAATTAAAATATTCAACCTTTAAAAATATATATTTACCCGACAGATGTCAAGTTTTTTCCGACATATTTTAAGCGCAAAATGAAAATATTTAAAACTGTTAAATATATAAAAATGAAAATCAATACCTTAATAAGGTCTATTGTTGAAAAAATAATTATGGATTTTAAGATATGGTGTAGATACACTCTAAATCATTAATCGTTTTAGGTATTTCCAGTCATATTGGAATGATATAGGAAAAGTAGGACTAATGTATGACAAGTGTATGAAAAATATTTCGTTGAATCGGCTAATTGCTTTTCTGAGTCTTGTTTGCAATTTTTAATGATTGCCTCCTGCGACTCTCTCCTGTCACTGAATTCGACAACTAAGAATTGAGGACTGAAGACTGCTGACTTCGCACTGTCTACTTTTTTAACTTCACTTTAAAATCCAAAAACAATCCTTTTTGAAAATGATCGTTCCCAAAATAATTAGTATCAGAGGAAATTTCTGCTGAATATAAATATCCTGAAGGGGGCAACGAATCAACTGTAATAGTTTTTTTATTTCCTGTTTTTTGTAATTCGTTGAGATATACAACCCGCTTGTCCAGAGCAGCAGCATACTTCGAGGTTATTTGAAATTGCTGTACACTTTGTAAGCCGAATGAAATAATAATTCCTGAAAGAGTTAAATAAAAAATTCCTTTTGCTATCTTCTCTGATAAATTCATTTGCATTCCAAATTGAAATGACCAGTAAACACAGAAAACTACGATACTCAGAATTACCATTGAAAGTGACCTGTCAGGGCCAACTTCGGAAAGCAGGTAGCACGCAGGAAACATCAGTATGTAAAGGGCAAGTAAAAGAATTAAAAAAGAAATTGCGAATCTTTTAAATAGTAAAATAGTTTTTGCTTTATTGTTTTCTTTTTTATACAAATGTCCGAAATACAGGAATGGCAGGCTGAAAAGAAGAATCCACGGAAGTTGAATTGAAATTTTAAATAATAAAATTTTTCCAAGCGATTTCAATGTAACCAGCAAAGCCCCGCCGAATGTGGTTTCTGGCAACCATGTTTGTCTTAAAGAATTTCCGGGTGCAAGAATAGAAATTAAAAATGCCGCAAGCAAAAATACCAGACCAATATGTATTTTCCATGAGGAAACTTCTTTTAATTTAATTACTACTTTATTTTTTCTGAGAACATAATATGAAATCAATCCAACAGTGAGTATTATCAAATAAAAGAAAGCATAGATCTCGCTGGCTCCGCCGGCATAAGCGAAACATATCGCTATTATTAATAATGAAATAATGTTTTTATTTTTTGAAAATATGAATCCAATACCAAACAGAAAAGCTGATATACTTGTCAGGTACATGCAGATTGAAACAACCCAGAACCATATCTCACCTTTGTCGAATGAAATTTGAAAAAAGAAAGCAGTGATTAATATACTGAAGCGAAACATTTGAAAACTGTTTACCTTGAATTCCTTTATTGCTGAGACACTTCTTAGCAAATTGAAAATTGAAAAAATAAAAAGTATTACTGTTGATAAACTGAAAAGAAATAGTACAAAACTATTATCATGAAAGTGAAATACTATATTCCACAACAGGTAGGATGTCCAGCGACCGCCCCAATTGTTGTAGCCTTCAAGCATCCCTCTCCAAATTCCGAATTGTTTTTCAATGCTGATATGGTAATAATCATCAACCGCGAACCGGTTATAAAATGAAAGTATTACAATGAGTAGCAGAAAGCTGCCACTAGCAAGTATAAGTGCCAGGTTAGTAAAGGATATTTTTCTTTTTAGCGTCAATTCTGTAGTTGCTGAATAGTTTCAAAATTATGAAATAACTTTTTCTTTTGCCTGAAAATCTTTATTTTTGTGTTTGAGGCAATTCACGTAATTACAAAACACCTTATGAAAAATATAACGCATCTGGCATTTTCGGTAATTATCATTTTCGTTTTCAGTTCATGCAGAAAAGATGAACAGATCCCTCTCCCTGATGATAATGGCCCTACACAATATTCCATTAAAATACCAAAGTATTTTCCTACAATGCTTAATATTCCTGCTGATAATCCTATGACAGTTGAGGGAATTAAACTTGGACGATATCTTTTTTATGATGGACGGCTATGCGGAAAAGTTGATACGATGATGTCATGTGGTACATGTCATCAACAGCAATACGCTTTTGAAAATGGCCAGGGCTATGCATATGGTGTTACCGGTATTAAAACACCTCATGTAATGCTGCCATATATTAATTTAGTTTTCAATTCGAGCGGATATTTGTGGAATGGAAAAGTTGAGCATAATAATCCTGTATACAATACTCCAACCACCTATGGAGGTAATCTTGAAGACCTTTGCTGGATGGGTGTTGTGGCTCCTCATGAAATGCATAGTGATACAAATAAATCTAAAGCTGCAATTCAAAATATTTCAATTTACCCACCAATGTTCAAAGCAGCATTTGGATCAGAAACGGTAACATTTAAAAATATTTCAAAAGCTATTGCGCAATTCATTAGGACACTGATCTCTTCTGATTCGAAATTTGACAAATATATAAGAGGAGAAGAAAATCTTTCTACATCTGAAATGAGCGGTTATGTGATATTTAATACCGAAAAGGGTGACTGCTTTCATTGTCATGGAACAATTCTTTTTACAACGAACCAGTATTTTAACAATGCAAAAGATACAGTATTTGATGATCCCCGTGACAGATACGCAGTAACGCTCGATCCTGCTGATCATGGTGCATACAAAGCTACCACATTAAGAAATATTGAGCTAACTGGTCCCTATATGCATGATGGGCGTTTTACTACACTCGACCAGGTAATTGATTTCTACAGCGAGGGCCTTAAATGGTCACCTTATGTAAGTCCGCTTATGAAAAAAGTGAATGATGGCGGAGCACATCTTACATCATCTGAAAAAGCCGATTTAAAAGCATTTTTGCTTACACTTACTGATAATACTTTCCTTACAAATCCTGATTTTTCAAAACCTGCTGATTTGCCTTGATCTTTACTGAATAATATAGTTTGATTTAAATTTAATACTATCTGCATTAATAATTATAATCTAATTCCTTGTTTTGAGGAACGTCAATACATGAAGACAAACCTATTGTAAGACGTTAAAAAAATAGAGTTAAATTCTATTAGCCATAATTGAGGATATTTTTTTCTTATAGCCTATTAAATAAATTACTAGCTCAATCGATTTGTCAATGGTATGTTTGGGCATAATATGAACAATCGAATTTATAAAAAAGCCTTAGAGCTATTCTATAAATCCGATTGTGAATTCCTTTTCAAAAGTTGGAATTGGATTTATTAAATTTTTAATCGGTTAAAGTAAATTAAAAAATTATTTACTTACGTAATGAATTTCTTCACTTCTATTATTATCATAAACCCATAATTCGTTCGCTTTCAGGCGAAATATAAGGTATTCTGTTGATAATCCTGAAGTAGACATATCTGTTAAAACCCCATTCTTCATACCATTCCAAGCCCAAGTTCCGGTGAAAGTTCCGGCATAGGGGCCAACTGTATTAGAATAAATATAATCACCATTTGATTTAAATTGAATGGTTTGATTTTCTGTTAGCGGATCTGTTGGTTGTATATTGCCTCCAATGTAAATTTTTTCAACTTTCCATTCGTTGACTAAACGCATTTTTTTTGTTTGAAGTCGAAACATTGGTCCGTCCTCGTATGTGTTTTCATAAAGACAACTAGTAAGCGAAATACTTGACATCAAGGCAATGAAAAGGGTAATGCTAATAATTTTCTTCATCACAAAAGTTATTATTTAATTATTTTGTTGGTTAATTGTATTTAATATTTAAATACTCGGAAATCAGGTAACTTGGTAATGCAAAGCTTACCCCTTCCGTCGACCATCCAACTAATTTTGAAGTAATAACACCATGCAGCACACCGCTTTTATCAAACAAAGGACCTCCGCTGTTTCCGGAATTCACACTCATACTTAATTGCAACAAGTTATTATTATTTACTTTCCTTTCATTTGAAATGAGTCCCAAGCTTACACTCTGACCTAATTCAATTGATTTGGGTGCGCCGATTGTATAAACTTCCTGCAGATTTTTAAAACTTTTTGTGTTGGAAAGTTTGAATGCTTTTTCAAATTTTGAATCAACCTTTAACAGAGCAATATCTTTGAAGCGATTATATCTTACAATTTTTGCTGCTATTTCTTCTCCAGTTGAAAGAATTACTTTTGGATCATCAAGTTTTCCAAGGTATTTTCCGGCAATGACATGATAATTGGTGAGAATATATCCATCCTGAGTAATTGCGAAACCACTGCCGTGTCCGAGTTTTGTTTTAACAATAACAGAAGCTGCTGGTGCATCCGAGACTTCTTTTACGATTTGTTTAGGAACACTCAATGTTAAAAGGGCATCAGTTGTTTTAAAAGAAGAATCCTGTTTAAGGTATTTATTAAATTCTTCATTTTCATATAATTTTAAATATGAAATGGCTACAGCATCATTAACGCAATTTTGATACTCAGTAGAGAAATCGTTATTATTGTACCAGTTAAATTTAAAATCACCTGAGAAATCCTGGGTCTGAATCGAATCTATTATTTCATCGTAAGTATTTTTAATATACCATGTCATATAAACTTTAATCCTTTCATAATTGTCAAAGCTATTCATTGATCTGGAATAAACAGTAAATGTACTTAGTTTATCAATTGATCCTTCAAGTACAAGAGTGTTATTGTTATCGGAAAAGACTTTGTTGATGGTGTCAACATATCCACTTTTTTTCAATATTTTACTGATATTTTCTGAAAACTTCGTATCATCATATTTTATTTTATCATCCTCTGTTACCAAGGTTTTCTTATTCCCTTTCTTCTTCATCATTTTCTGTGCTTGAGCATCTTCCTTCATATTTTTTTGTTTCTCAACTTTATTTGCGTCTACAATAATATTTTTTGAATACGTCAGGTAATAATTTTTCAGATCCTTTTTTTTATCATTTATATTAAGCTTAATAGCCGATAAGTAAATATATTTATTTGTTAATGGTCTAACGGTATACTCCATAAGTTTTGGCAGTTTCTGCACTTTGTCATAATCTTTGTTTTTTGGATTAGCAAAATCTATATATAATCCATAAAAAGAAGTAACAAAATTTAATGGTTGCAATGCCCAGAAAGCTATACACCTTCTGCTAGGAATGAGACAATAATATTCATCTTTAAAATCAGGTGTCTGCACAATTACCTGTTGTATCCCTTTTTTCTTAACCTTTGCAGTTACGTTAGATCCTGTTCCAACTTCTTCATTGCCTATGTAAACTGTTGATTCCGGATTACCTGTTTTGATTGATATCTTTTGCTTACCAGGCAAGAAGACAGATGCGCATCCTGAAAGAGCAATCATGCAGATCACGAAGAAAAATTGAGTAAATCTTTTCATAATTTTATAAGTTTTAAATTTGATGTTAAAAAATTAACATCGCTAATATATATATATTTTTTATATTCAATCAAACTTTATATTTATTATATGTCTATGTATTATGAAGCATAAATTCGGAAAGTAAATTGAAGTATGTTGTTAAATTGTGAATAATAACAAGTGAATGATTGAGGAGCGCAACTCACACCATCTGAAAAAGCTGATTTAAAAGCATTTTTGCTTACACTTACTGATAATACTTTCCTTACAAATCCTGCATTTGCAAAACCTTCGGATCTTCCCTGATAGAATAAAAATGAAGTAAGCAACTGGCGGTGGCAGGCAGCGAAAGAAAAACCTCAAAAGTCTGCGGGGCAGGAAGCAAAGGGTCTTTAGAGGTTTGAGCGAAAGAGTAAGTAGGCGGGAAAGGATGATTTTAGATTTGCGATTTATGAATTTAAAAAGGTAGTAGTAGTAAGCAAACGACGATATAACACAGCGAAGCGAACTTGTCTTCCGAAAGGTAGATGACAATTAATGACACTGCGTAGCAGCACATGACTATAAATGACGCTGCATAGCAGCAAACAACAGCGCAGTGTTTTTACTTCGGATTCATTCCAAGATTATACATAATAAACGACCACATGTCTGTGACTTCTTCAATGGTCTTTGCTGTAGGTTTTCCTGAGCCATGTCCTGCCATCGCCTCAATCCTTATAAGTGTAGGATTTGTACCAGCCTGTTTTTCCTGAAGCGTTGCAATAAATTTAAATGAATGTGCAGGTACAACCCTGTCATCGTGATCTGCAGTCATAACTAATGTTGCGGGATATTTTACATTTGCTTTTATGTTATGCAACGGAGAATATTTGTAAATGTATTTAAATTGTGTTGAATCATCGCTGGATCCGAAATCACTGGCCCATGCTTTACCAATAGTGAATTTCTGGTAACGCAGCATATCCATCACACCCACTTGTGGTATTGCAACTTTGAAGAGTTCCGGACGCTGCATCATGCATGCACCAACAAGAAGTCCGCCGTTTGAGCCACCCATAATAGCAAGCTTTTCGGAGCTGGTATATTTTTCTTTGATCAGGTATTCGGCTGCAGCAATAAAATCATCAAATACATTTTGCTTTTTCAATTTGGTTCCTGCCTGGTGCCATTCTTCGCCATATTCGCCACCACCACGGATATTCGCCATCGCATACACTCCTCCATTTTCAAGGAAAACCAGCCTGCTTATGCTGAAACTTGGGGTAAGGCTTATGTTAAATCCGCCATAGCCATAAAGTAATGTTGGATTTTTCCCATTTAGTTCAATACCTTTTTTGTAGATCAGGAACATCGGAATCTTGGTGCCATCCTTACTTGTATAGAATACCTGTTTAGTTTCATATCCCTCAGTTTTAAAATCAATATCAGAGGTATAATAGACTGTTGAAGTATTTTCGCTGACATCAAATAAATAAATTGTTGAAGGGAAAGTAAAAGATGTAAAGGAATAAAATGCAATGTTGTCATCCTTCTTCCCGCTGAAACCGCCTGCTGTGCCGATGCATGGGAATGTTACTTCTCCCGATTCTTTTCCTTCAAGGGAATAAATATAAGCTTTGCTGCACGCGTCTTTAATATATTCAACAATAATTTTTCCTCCTATCAGTGAAGCGCCTTGCAGAACTTCAGTCTTTTCAGGGATGATCGTTTTCCAGTTTGTTTTTTCAGGTTTAAGCGGATCGATGGAAACGAGCTTGTATTTAGGGGCATCGTCGTTTGTAAGAACAATAAACCTTCCGTCTACATCATCAATGACTGAATAATCGTAATCAAACCCCTTAGCAATCTGTTTGAAATTCTTATCTCCGCTTTTCAGGTTTATATAATAAAGACCATTCCCGCTGGTGGATTCGCTTTCGCTGATGATGAGGTAATTTTCATCTTCAGTGGTTTGTGCTCCGTAATTATTATCGGGAAATGATTTGTTTTCGTAAGTCAATACATCAGCGCTTTGCAAGGTTCCTATTTTATGAAAATAAACTTTGTGATTTTCATTCTTCTGAGAAAGTTCTTTCCCTTCTTTGGTTTCTTCATATCGGCTGTAATAAAAGCCATCACCCTGCCATGCAATTCCTGAAAACTTAATCCATTTAATGTGATCGCTTAGTAATTTACCACTTTCTACATCCATTACATACGCTTCGTTCCAGTCAGAACCACCTGTTGAAGTCATATAGGCGAGGTATTTTCCATCATGCGATACTGATAATTCTGCAAGTGAAACAGTACCATCAGCCGAAAGTTTATTGGGATCAAGGAAAACCCGCGAAGGTCCTTTCAGTTCATCCTGTATGTAAAGAACGCTTTGATTCTGCATACCATCATTTTTATAAAAGAAATAATGTTTGCCTTCTTTGAAAGGAACTCCATATTTTGGATAATTCCAGATTTTTGTAAGTCTTGCTCTTATCGAATCCCTGAATGGTATTTTTGCAAGATAAGCATTGGTCACAGCATTCTCTTCCTTTACCCAGGCAGCAGTAGCGGCTGAATTATCATCTTCGAGCCAGCGATAGGGGTCTGGAACTTTCGTTCCAAAATAGTTATCAACTGTGTCAACTTTTTTTGTAACCGGATATTTAATTGTAGTTTGCGCTTTCATAGTAAATGGAATAAATAATAAAAGCAGTGGAAATAAAAATTTTGCGTTCATATGTATAAGTTTAATTCAGTTTCGGATATTTGCAGCGTAAAAGTAATAATTGTTTTGAAATTCAGATTTTAGAAGCGGATATTGATAAAAAGAATTGACCATTAATGACACGTAACAGTATTAATTTATCTAACATATATAATATGACAGCAATCAAAACCATCACCACTTACAGACTGGATTATATGCAAGCTAAGGCTGGCTCTGACTTTTCAGATGTTGAGCCTGTAATTTCTTCCTATAACGAATTTGATGCAACTGGGCATACACTTATTGAAATCACTTATTTAGCGAATGGCGCAGTGGAGCAGAGGTGCGAATACAAATACAATGATAAAGGATTAGTTATTGAAGAAATTCTTATCAATGCCGACGGAGATGTTGATGAAAAGAAAGCTTATGAATACAACGAAAAAGATGTATTGATAAAAGGATTCCTTATTTACCAGGATGAATCTTTTGATACAACGGAATACCATTATGACGAATCAGGAAAATTGATTGAAAAAGTTACAATTGATCCTGACGGTGAACCTGAATCGCGGAAAGAAATCAATTATGAAAATGATTTGGTCACCAGAGAAGCATACTTCGATGCAGAAGGAAACCTTCTTGAAGAGAATAAATATACGTATGATGAAAAAGGCAATGAAACTGAGGTTTCCAGGTATCATGCAGGAGATGGAAAAACAATTCGTAATGAATATGTTTATAATGAGGAAGGAAAAAGGACAGAGTCCTATACCTATAATACCGCGAATGAAATTGTTGCAAAAAACTTATATAAAGAAGACGAGAAAGGTCAGCTGGTTGAAATAATCGAACAGGACCAGTTTCATAAGAATACCACTGTCCTTGCTTATGATGATAAGGGAAACATGATTGAACAAACTGAAACCAATCAGGCAGGCGAGTTAAGTAGCCGTATCCTGCGAAAATTTAACAGCAATAATAATTTAGAAGAAGTTGCTGTCACCATCGACCGCCATGGTGCAGGATTGAATCAGAATTATATGATTCATTATGATTATGAATATTTTGAGTGATAGAAAATAGTTCGATTCATCGACTACTCAGATACAGAAATGGTTTCATAATTTTATATTAACTATAATTCGGATTTTCGTTATTATAAACTATTCCTCTTTTCAAATATTACAAATCGGGCATTGGGAGCATTGAATTCTTTTATTTCCTTAAGTCTGCTGTCTTGTTGAAGTTTTTCCAAAGGAATGCCATTTTCTACCACTGCACACCAGTTATCCCAAATAACAAGGCTGTTTTTCGGAATTTCCATTTCTGAGTAAAGTTCAGGGAGGTCTTTCCTTTTGGCAGAATCAAAATGATCAATATTCAAAGCAAGGCTGATGTAGGGAGGGTAGTAATAACATGTATAACCGGGATAATACTTATTTACAAAAGTAGCCATGTCATTTATTAAAATCTGATCGTTACTTAATGAAAATTCCTTATTCCATCTGATTGAGGCGGGATTGCTCATAAATGGGAATATCACAAGATATGCAATAATGATTGATGCAATTATTCGACCTGCAATTTTGTTCTTTATCACATTTCCAGTTATGAAATTGTATCCGTCTAGTCCGATCAATGCTATGAAAGGAATAATACATATCAATACTCGTTTAAGTCCCATGCTGTTGAAAATGCCAAAATACCAGAAAAGACTGTGGGCAATAATAAATACAAGGAAACCTCCGTAGACCAAAATTAGTTTTTCCGTGTATTTTCCTGTCATTTTCCTATAGTTAATGTGGAAAAAACTTACAACCATAAATATTAATCCTGCAACAAGCATCAGGTATACCGGTATTCCTATTACATATGTCATTTGATTTACAAAGTGAAATAATGGTCCTGAACCATATGTGCTGCTTAATTTTGCATAAGGTATCTTCGTGAATACCCAAAGAAAATCATGATAGTAAAAATAACCTGCAATACTATAAATAATATGACCTGTTAAAAGAAATGGTATGATTTTAAATTTCCTTTTCACAATAAAATAAAAAGCGAATACACCAATCAGAATTAACCCTTCGGAACGCACAAAAGGAAGAAAGGAAAGTATAATAGAAGAATTTATTTCCCTTCCACATATTAGAAGGTACGTAGAAAATATTAGAAAAAAAGCAAATAAGGGTTCGGTAAGCCCGGAAAAAGTTATTACAAAATTAAGGGGCGCAAAACACAAAAGTAAAACAGCTATAAAAGAATTTTTATCTGTAAATTGTTTAGCCGTGTAAAAAGTAAAGAGCAGGGTAAAAGATGAAACTAGTGAATTGAATATTTTCATTCCTGTCATTCCAAATTGAGCAAAGGGAGAACTAAGCAATACAAATAGGGGTTTCGCCCAATGATGAAAAAAGAAGGATGGGTGAATGAATGAATATTTCGCATATAAAAAATGCATGATGCTGTCGCCAGAATCCACTGTTCCTTGCTGTGAGAACGAGATAAAGATGCAAATTATGAAATATAGAAATATTCCAAAAAATACAAATTTATCAGAAAGAGAGATTCGTTTCAACATAGTTTTTTTATTTCAAAAATAAGAATAAAAAGAATGAACAGATTTTTTATTAATGTATCTTCCATTTTGTTGAAATCATTTTCATATAACAAGTTCGATATAAGTCAGACGATTATACATAAAGTGTAATGAAAAATAATTAATTATTGTTGTACAGAGACAACTTTTTATTACTTTTTTCGTCCATTATATCCAAAAAACTATCATTACTTTATTGTTTTAGGGTTATAATTTTTTAATAAATTTGTCTAAATTATTTTATTGATGTTGAAGTTAAAGCTTCTTATTATTGTATTTGCTTTTCTATTCCTCTCGTTTTTTTCTATGGCACAGCGCGGAAAAGACGGAGCAAAAACTGTTTCTGCAGCCAATATTATAGTGAATGAGTACACCACGCTTACAGCAAATGCCACTGCCGGGGCAACCTCTATTACCGTTTCCAACAGCAGTTTGAATACCAACGGCAGGTTTTCCGGTGCTCTTGCACCCGGTGACCTCATTATGATTATTCAAGTTCAGGGCACAACTATACAATCAGGAGTTCAGACTAAGCAATGGGGGAAAATTTTAAATTATAATAATTGTGGATTATATGAATTTGAACAAGTTCTCACTGTGCCCAATTCAACTACTATCACAATTGAATGTGGCCTTATCAACGATTATACGTCAACAGGAAAAGTAGAAGTAATAAGGGTTCCCCGATTTAGCTCGCTTACAATAAATAGCCCTGGAAATCTCACTGGCGATGCCTGGAACGGCACTACAGGCGGTATTTGCGTTGTTGAAGTTTTAGGCAGTACAATTATCAATGCTGGTGGGAAAATGGATATGTCAGGCAAAGGCTTTCGTGGAGGGATACTAAACGATCAAATTTATTTCTGGGGTGTAGACAACTATTATTGGCCCACAAATGATTATGGTGCAGAAAAAGGCGAAGGTATAGCTGGTTTTGAAACAGATTATGATGCAATAGGTGGAAGATACTGCAGGGGAGCACCTGCAAACGGAGGAGGAGGAGCAAATACGCATAATCATGGCGGAGGTGGTGGTGCTAATGCCGGAGATACTGCACAATGGACAGGGAAGGGAAATCCAGACTTAAGTACTGCCAATTGGGCACAAGCATGGGATCTTGAAGGGGCAGGTTTTTCAACCGCTACTTCTACAGGTGGGGGGCGAGGCGGATATTCATATTCATCTTCCAATCAAAATGCATTAGTTGTTGGTGCTCCAAATACAGCCTGGGGTGGCGACAATCGTAATAATAACGGAGGTTTAGGTGGCAGACCGCTTGATTATAGCACTGGACGAATTTATTTAGGTGGCGGAGGCGGTGCCGGCGAAAAGAATGATACATATGGAACTTCTGGCGCAAATGGTGGCGGTATCATTTTTATACAATCCTACGGCACAATTTCTGGAGCAGGCCAGATTCTGAGCAATGGTGCAACTGCATCAAATTCAACCTCAGGAACTGGACTTTTTGGAAACGGTGGCGCTGATGGAGCCGGTGGTGGTGGCGCTGGTGGAACTATCCTGCTGAGAAGTCAGGGGGGAGTTTCAGGAATTACCGTTACTGCTAATGGTGGAGGAGGAGGAAATCAGGTAATCAACGCTACTTACAATTCTACCCAGTCTCAGGCTGAAGGTCCCGGTGGTGGTGGTGGTGGTGGTTATATTGCAATTTCAGCCGGAACCATAACAAGAACAGCAATTGGTGGTGCGAACGGCACAACAAATTCATCGGGACTTACTGAATTTCTCCCAAATGGTGCTACAAAAGGAGGTGCTGGAATAAATAATGCTACAATATCGTATTTTTTTATTGTTGCACCAGACGATACCATTTGCACGGGTACATCTGCAAATCTTACTGCTACCCTGATGGGAACAGTGCCAACAGGTACTACAATATATTGGTACGATGCTATAGTAGGTGGAAATGTATTGGCCACGGGCCCAACATTCACAACACCTGTTTTAACCACAACGACTACTTATTATGTAGGAACATGTCAGGGCACATACCATCAGCCGGTCACAGTATATATCAACACTGCAGTTGCAAATGCAGGAACTGATGTTAACATATGTTCAGGACAAAGCACTACACTGAATGGCACGGGTGGTGGCACTTATGCATGGTCACCCACTGCCGGATTAAGCAACACTAATATTGCAAATCCAGTTGCAAGTCCATCTTCAACTACAACTTATACGCTTACAATTACAACAGCAACAGGATGCACTGCCACTGACCAGGTTGTTATTTCAATAAATGGAACAATAAATGCCAATGCAGGACCAGATGTCAGCATTTGCCCGGGCTCTGGTACCAATTTATCAGCAAGTGGTGGAACAATCTATGCATGGTCCCCTGCTGCAGGTCTTAGCAGCACATCTATTGAAAATCCAGTTGCCAGTCCAACGATAACTACATCTTATATCGTTACTGTTACCAATGCTTCCGGTTGTACCGATGCTGATACTATTGTGGTAACGGTCTTAATGCCTGTTCTTGCAGGTGCAGGTTCTGATACCACTATTTGTTCGGGAGGTGGAAGTGCACAATTGCATGCCACAGGTGGAACTATCTTTGCTTGGTCACCCGCAACAGGATTGAGTAGCACAAGTATATCAAATCCAATTGCTAGTCCAGCAACTACTACGACTTATATTGTAACAATTACAAATGCAAGCGGATGCACCGGAACTGATGATGTTATTGTAAATGTTGCTACAAACCTTACTGTTTCAGTTACTCCTTCGGCTCCTTCAACATGTCCTGGTGGTAATGTTGTATTAACTGCTAACGGAGGATTAACTTATTCCTGGGCGCCAGCACTAGGTTTATCTTCTACCTCCGGAGCTACAGTAACAGCAAGCCCTTCAGCAACTACTACATATACTGTTACATCCACCAATGCCAGCGGTTGTACAGGTTCAACAAATGTAACTGTAACAATCGGAAGTAACCTTAATATAACTGTTACTCCTTCTTCCCCGACATTATGCACTGGCAGCCCAGTTCAACTTACTGCATCCGGTGCTATGAATTATACCTGGTCTCCTGCAACAGGATTATCCGGAACTACTGGAACTACGGTTACAGCAAATCCTGTATCTACTACGATATACACCATAAGTGGCACAGATGGCAGTGGTTGCTCTGGGACTGCATCAGTTACGGTTACTGTTAATCCAGGTGTTACACTTAGCGTGACTCCTTCAACACCTTCAATATGCACAGGTGGAAATATTGTACTGACTGCTTCAGGCGGAACATCATACACCTGGTCTCCATCTAATGGTTTGTCAGGAACAACGGGTGCTATGGTTACAGCCAATCCTTCAACAACCACAGTTTATGCAGTTACTGCAACAAATGCAAGCGGTTGTTCTGCATCTTCGAACGTTACTGTTACAGTGGGACCAACATTGACTCCAACTGTTTCTCCATCTTCTCCTTCAATATGTTTAGGAGGAAGCATTCAATTGACTGCATCAGGCGGGACCACCTATGACTGGGCACCTGCAATTGGATTGTCTTCAACATCTGGAGCTATAGTAACTGCTAATCCTACAGCTACAACCACATACTCTGTAACAGTTACGAATGCCAGTGGATGCACAGGAACAACTTCTGTTACTGTAACGGTCGGATCGAATCTGAATGTAACAGTGTCGCCTATTACAGCTACAATTTGTCCAGGTGGAAGCGTGCTTTTAAATGCAACAGGTGCTACAACATATGCCTGGAGTCCTTCATCAGGATTATCTGGAACAACAGGTGCATCTGTGACTGCAAATCCTATTGCAACCACAACTTATATTGTTAATGGTTCTGACGCTTCAGGTTGTTCAGGGAGTGCATCAGTTATAATTTCTGTTACACCACTTACTGCTACAACATCATCCACCAATGAAAACTGTGGGCAATCTAATGGATCAGTTACGGTAACTGCAGGTGGTACCTGCACATCAGGATTTACCTATCAATGGAATACTCTTCCGCAACAGACTACTCAGACTGCAAATAATCTTTCAGCAGGAAATTATACTGTTACTGTGACGTGTGGAGTTTGCTCAGTTACTGCAACTGCTATAATTTCTAATACTGCCGGCCCATCAGCAACCATTACAAATGTTGTCGATGCAACCTGCGGACAAGTTAACGGTAGTGCCACAATATCACCTGTTGGGGGAACATTGCCTTATACTTATCAATGGTCAAACGGGCAGACTGGTCCCAACCTTACTGCTGTTGTTGCCGGAACATACATCGTAACTGTGCAGGATGCCAATAATTGTAATGCCGTTAATTCTGTAAATATTGCAAATTCATCAGGTCCGGTTATAACAGTTACAAATACTGTTAACGCAAGCTGTTTCTTGCCAAATGGTTCAGCAACGGTAACTGCATCGGGGGGTACATCACCTTATAATTATATTTGGAGTACCACACCAGTTCAGACTGGACCAAACCTGCAGAATATTGCAGCAGGGAATTATAATGTTACTGTATCTGATGCCAATGGATGCACATCTTTTTCGAGTGTGACAATTGGTCAGACCGGCGGGTTGATTGTAACAGCAACTTCTTCGGATGAAGACTGTAACCTGGGTAATGGAACAATCACTGTCAGTGCTTCTCAGGGAACTGGTAATTATTCGTACATGTGGAGTACTTCGCCAACTCAGACATCCAATACAATTGTAGGAATATCAGCTGGAACTTATACTGTGACTGTTAGCGATGGAATATGCAGTGTGACCACTTCAGTAACAGTGAATAGCTCTGCTGGTCCAACTGCCCAATTCTCGGCAAATCCAAGTACTGTAGATATTTATAATAGCGACGTTTCATTTATAGATCATTCATCTGGAAATGTTGTAAGTTGGCAATGGAATTTTGGAGATGGCAGTCCTCCAGCTACTGGCGGATTTGTTGATCATACATACGGGAGTATAGGAATTTATTACGTAACGCTTACCATAATTGATAACAATGGATGTACAGATATTTATACTGACACAATTCATGTAAATGATATTTTTACTCTTTATATACCTAACTCATTTTCTCCTAATGATGATGGCGTTAATGATATATTCAAGCCTAAAGGATTGAGCGTTGACCCGGATAATTTTAACATGGCCATTTTTAATCGTTGGGGTAACCTTGTTTTTGAAACTTCCGAATGGGGAGATGGCTGGGATGGAACATATAAGAATCAAGGCAATCCGGATTATGATATTATTATGGATGTTTATGTTTATCGTATCCGCTGCAAAGACCTCAATGGTCAGAAGCATCAGTATATCGGGAGAGTGATTCTTCTTCCCTGACAAAGCAATAACTAAATTTTTCTTAGAATCAATTCTATACCTTTGCAGGTAATTAAAACTTTATTCATATGGAACATTTGGGACTTTTAGATTCAGATATTTTTACATGGGTTGTATTACCCTTGCTAATTTTTTTAGCCCGTATATGTGATGTAAGCATAGGAACATTGCGATTGATTTTTGTTTCAAAAGGATTTAAACATATCGCTCCATTACTGGGTTTTTTCGAAGTAATTATATGGTTGCTTGCTGTAAGCCAGATCATGAAGCATCTTGACAATATTGTTTGCTACATTGCTTATGGTGGCGGTTTTGCAATGGGAAATTATATAGGAATGTACCTGGAAGAAAAACTTTCTATTGGAAATGTAATAATTCGTGTAATAGTGAAATCAGATACAACTGAATTGATAGAAGAACTTAAATCACAGAATTATGGGCTCACAGTGGTTGATGCAGAAGGCTCTCAGCAAAAAGTAAAGCTGATATTTTCGGTAATCAAGCGAGAAAATGTTGAACATTTTGTTTCTGTTATTAATCATTATAATCCTCATGCATTCTATACAATTGAAGAAGTGAAATCTGTTAATGAAGGAGTGTTCAGGCGTAACAGGAAGAAAATGGCCGGAACACTAGGCTTGATAAATAAGAAAGGTAAGTAGCACAAGATATTCTGAAATGCTCAGTTATAAATTTACTATACGAGTGTATGGTGTGCTCATCAACGAGCAGTCACAGGTATTGATTACTGATGAAATTTATGATGGAAAGCGATTAACCAAATTTCCAGGTGGTGGACTGGAGTATGGTGAAGGAACTATTGATTGCCTTAAAAGAGAATGCAAAGAAGAATTTGGAAATGAAATAGAAGTTGTGGAGCATTTCTACACAACTGATTTTTTTCAGCCTTCATTTTTCAACAACGATTTTCAGGTGCTTTGTATTTATTACATGATTAGAGTCAAAGAAAAATTAAAAATCGAAACAAAACAATTTCGTTTTGATTTTCCTGAAGAAAAGGACGGTACTATTGTTTTCAGATGGATTTCCCTGAGTGAAATTTTAATGGAAGAATTTACATTTGAAAATGATAGAAGGGTTGCCCAAATGCTAAATGAAAAATATGTAAAATAAAAAAACCGGTCCCGATAGTTATCGGAACCGGTTTTTTTATAAAGTAAATATTGGATTATTCCACAATAAGATTCCATCCGAATTTATCTTCAACTTCACCGAGTTGAATGCCTTGTAAATGTTTATATAATTTCGTTGAAACTGGTCCGGCATAGCCGTCTTTACAGTATTCATAAACTTTATCGCTGTCACGATCCAGAATCTTTTTAATAGGAGTGATAACAGCAGCTGTGCCGCAAGCGCCAACTTCATCAAATTCGGCAAGTTCTTCAACTGCAACTTTTCTTCTTTCAACAGTCATACCCAAACTGTTTGCAATATCAATAAGACTCATGTTGGTGATAGATGGAAGAATTGAGTTTGATTTGGGTGTTATGTATTTGTTTCCTTTTATAGCAAAGAAATTAGCAGGTCCGCATTCGTCAATATATTTTTTTTCTTTTGCATCGAGAAACAAAACAGATGCGAATCCTTCGTCATGTGCCCTTTCAGACGCTCTAAGGCTTGCAGCATAATTACCTCCAACTTTGATAGTACCGGTGCCGAGTGGAGCAGCGCGATCAAAATCACGAACTATTTGTATTGTTACTGGATCGAACCCTTCTTTAAAATAAGGACCAACAGGACCAACAAAAATCATGAACAAATATTCCTTTGCAGGTCTAACTCCAACCTGTGGTCCTGTACCACATAGTAGCGGCCTGATGTATAGGGATGCACCTGTTCCGTAAGGTGGAATATACTTTTCGTTTTTCTTGATAGCAGTAATCATCACATTTTTAAAAATTTCCGAAGGAATTGATTGCATCATTACTCCTTCAGCAGAGCGGTTCATGCGTTTTGCATTTTCTTCCCAGCGGAAAACGCGGATTTTGCCGTCTTTTCCCCTGAAGGCTTTCAGGCCTTCAAATGCTTCCTGTCCGTAATGCAGGGCAGTTGCAGCCATATGGATAGTCAGAAATTCGGAGTCAGTAACCTCCAGTTGTCCCCATGCACCATCTTTATAATAGCAGCGCACGTTGTAGTCAGTTTTGAAATAGCCAAAAGGAAGGCCTTTCCAGTTAATATTTTCCATAGAGAAATTATTTAGAATGTTTTGTATAGTTTTAGTAAAGGCTAAAATAGTAATATTTTCATTCTGCAAAATTTATTTTGCATTTTTTTTTGTTTATTCGCCTAACTGGCAAATGATAGGGAATGAAGGGGGGACTTATTTGTGATATTTATTCTACCAAGAGATTACCACTCTGTTTCAGCAATCAACACCATGATTTTTTCAAGCATCGATTTCATTTTTCCTGCAGTTGCAGTGTGATCGTTTACGATGATTCCAAAGGTTAAGAGTTTACCCTTTTTATTGTAAACATAGCCAGTGTATGACCTCAATCCGATCATATAACCACTTTTTGCATGCAGATTATTTTCTGCAACGGTTCCTTTAAATATATCGCTAATAGAACCAGATCGCCCTGCAACAGGCAATGTATTGTAAAAGGTAGGAAATAAAGAATCAGATATAAATGCTTTCATTATTTCTGCCAGGTTGCGTGGTGACACTCTGTTATCGGACGAAAGTCCGCTGCCATCAACCATCTTAAAGCCTGTGAGATCGACGCCCTTTGATTTCCAGAAATTGGTCACTAATTGAGTTCCATTGTAAGTGGAGCCAACACCGGTTTTTTCAAATGCAAGCATTTTTAAAATATCTTCTGCCCACGTATTGATACTATAACGGTTGGTGTAAAATGCAATAGTATCCAGCGGTTGACTTTCAAGAGTATAAAAAACAGTAATCGCACCAGTTTTTATTTTGCCTTTTTCTTTCAACGCTTTGTATGTAGTAGCGGAATCGGTTACAGTAATTCCTGTATCAGCTAAAGCTTTGTATAGTGAATATGCGCAATAAAAAGCAGGGTCAGGAAGCGAAGCCCTGATAAAAAATTCCTTAGTGTTCCTCGGAATAACTCCTTTTATAAATCGGGTGTTGTTGTATGCACCGCCCCAAATCCATGTATCTTCTGGTGTGTAAACTCCTCCTGTTGTGACTTTATTCTTTATTGTGATATAAGGAACAGGAGGATCTAATGCAACGATTCTTGCACTGTCTTTATAGCGCAAGCCTGATTTAAAAAGTATGCGAAAGGTATTTTCATGAAAGGTTAATCCTGATGAACCTGCACCGTAATGATGGCCAACATCGCCGTTGTTCCAGCTTGGAGGAGTGATGGTGTCATCATAGATACTAGCATCCCCAACAATAGCACCATTAATCTTTTTAATTCCAAGTTTCTGAATATTATTCACCCAGTCGGGAATTAAATATTTCATGTCCTTCATGCTGTCAATTCTTGGTGTACCAAGTGAAGGATCTCCGCCACCTTTGATATAAATGTTTCCCTGCAACACTCCGTTCTTATCAATTTCACCATCGTAAAAAAGATAAGTTTTGAAAGTAAAATCCTTGCCAAGCATAGATAGTGAAGCCGCAGTATTTATAGCTTTCATTGTTGATGCAGGAACCAGATGAAACGTATCGTTATATGCAAATACGGTTTTGCCTGAATCAGCAGTGATTACACAAATTCCGAATTTTGCTTTTTTTAAAGATGGATCTTTACTGAATTTTATCACTTCAGCTTTCAGTTTTCTGATGGAAGTATCGTTGTATACCTGTGAAAAAACATTAGTGGATACAACCAATAATATCAGAAAAAGTCCTTTAAATATGGAAAGCTTAAAGCGCATAATTGTTTTTTGCTAAAATAAATAAATTAAAAGGCTGTTCTTTCCCCGATAAATCTATTATTCAACATGCAATTGTGAATAAGGATTAAGTTATTAATAATAACTGGTTAATTAAAATATATTGTAGATGTTATTATTTTAAATATAGATGAATTATCTTTGCGATTCGATAAAATGTTTATGAAGAATTTTCTGCTTGTCATACTTTTTATTTTGGGATTTATCTGTGCATCTCTATTGATTTCACAGATGCCCGCTTTGATAAAGGGAGATGAATTCTTTATCAATGATGATGAAATGATCTTTTCAGTGATTGCCGGTACTGCTTCAGGGTTAATTGTGGGCTTTTTTAACATCCGCCGATTTGAACATAATGAGTGATTTGTTCCCGATTATTTTCCATCCCTTTCATACTTTTTCAATAAATAACATGCTCATGAAAAAAAATGCACTTCTCTGTTTATTTGTTCTAGCTGGTCTTCAAATATTCGGACAGGATAATTATAAGGCATGGATCGATTCCTGCATTGTATCAATCGATCAGCAAATAGGTGAAGGATTTTTAATTCCAAATGTTGTTTCATTTACAGTAAACAGACCGGCTATTGGTTTGCAGAAATCAGATATTTATTTTTATTACAATGCAATGTCGTGCGAAAACTGGCAAGAAAATCAGAAGGGCCAAATGGAAATTGTCAGCAATTCAGTCTTGTCAAAAGTAGTTGTGAAATATAATATTGCTGTCAGTGAATTTCATACATCAGAGTATTTCTTTGTAAATGGCAAATTTGTAATGTTAACTTCCTCCAACTTAACAACTGCAGATAATTCCATTGATTCATGTATGATATATTTTAAAAATGAAAATATATCAAACGTGAAAAACTTTACCAATGGTAAGGAAACCGCATCGAAAAATTCTGATTTTTCTTCAGATGAAATTAATAAATCAAAAGATACACTCGCATCTGCCAAAGAATACCTTGCACTATTCAAACAACTTGTGGCTGTAGAAAAGAAACTGCATTAAATTTTGCATGCCCTTAATATTTCACGCTTTCCTTTTGGTCCCGGAAGTTTTTCAATAGTGAATCCAGCTGATTTAAGTGTACGCTTTACATCTCCTTTTGTAGAATATGTTGTAAGGATTGCATTTTTCTTCATGGCAGAATTAATATTGCTGAACACCTGACTGGTCCACATTTCCGGTTGAATGTCGGGGGCAAATGCATCGAAAAATACAATATCAAAATAGTCTTGTGGTAATATCATGTCGAGAGCGCTTGTATGTAATTTTAGCAGATTAAAATGATATGATATTTTTATAGTTTCATTCCATTTGCCTTCATGCATTGATAAAAATATATCATTCGGAATGCCCAGCATTTCTGCATAATTTAATCGATTGAAAATATTTTCCGGAAGTGGATGCGCTTCAACAGAAGTATAATTGCATTGAAAATTATTTTTTTCAGAATCCACGAAAGTGAGCAGAGCATTCAGCCCTGTGCCAAATCCGATTTCAAGAATATTTATTGATTTTTTATTTTGAATTGCATAATGCAAACCCGCATTGATAAAGATATGCTGCGACTCAGCAATAGCGCCATGAACTGAATGATAATGCTCTTTTAGCTCTGGGATAAGAAGCGTAAGAGAACCATCTTCGGTAGTGACAAACTTCAAATTCATTATTGCTTGTTGTATAAAAATTGAAAATCCAGAATTGGATCGGCTGATGGAATAGTATTAATTAAAGTATGCGTTGAATAATCGTAAACATTTATCTGAGTTCCTGTATTTATATATACTTCCGAATTCAAAACATCATATTTTAAAGTGATTGCATATACTCCCGGAAGGTATGCTGTAAGGCTGTTATTCGCATATTGATATTTATAAATGCCATCATCAAGAGCAATCAAATAAGCGTTACCGTCAATCTGAAGCGCATCATGAATTTGCCCGGCAGGCATGGTATGTGGTTCCCATGTTCCGTTATCTGTGATATTGTATAACCTCAAAATTCCTTGCCCATTCTGGTTCGCAAACAGGAAAACATTATCATTATCCTTTTCAAATATTTTTACAATTTCATAGTTCGTTGTTATTTGTTGCTTTAAAATCCCAGTGGTAATATAGTATTCACCGAAGATTCTTGATGAACCCGAAATCATTGCATGATCTGCATATAAATAATTATCACCCGCTGCAATTACAGTAGGATAGGAGCCTGCAGGTGAATTTGCAGTGATGGTTATTGTTCCGTTATTGTTATATCCTTTGATATATCCATCATAGAATGAAACATAAATAATATCATTGTAACAACTTACATTTTCAAAATACGTGAAGGGCGGATTGCTGATCACCGGAACTGACCATGATTCCTCATTGTCCACAATATTATATGCGTTGAGGTTACCGGTAATTTTTCCGCAGGTAAAGAATTTCTGAAACTTAGAACTGATTGCAGAACCAGTAAAATCTCCGTTAATATCAAATAATTGCTGTGGATTTCCTGTAGGTGATTTCCTTAAAGCATGCACAGTAGTGCTATTTCCAAAGGTAAAGAGATAAACATATTTTAGTTCTTTCGGAACTTCATTGATGCTTATGCTTCTGAATTTGTCATGAATATTTGTACCGTCCGAAGCCCTTATCCAGATATAATAACTTCCTGATGCAAGATTGATGTCATCTAAAACATATGGTATGGTGAGTGTAATTGAATTAGTTTCGGGAGTGATAACAACGGTGCTAAGAACAGGTATTTTATTGATGTCTGTTAAAGTAATTTCAATTTGTTGTAGGGATGTTTCATCAGCAATAGCTGTAAGAACCCATACCGTGTCCAACGCAGTGTATTGTTGATTATCGTGAGGGTTGCTTATTGTAATAACAGGAGGCGTTTCGTCTTTGTCTTTTTTGCATGAGAAAATAAGTAAGTGTGTCAGGAGCAACGATATCAGCAGGCCGTTTTTCATTTTATAAAGGTATTGAATTTTTAAATGCCTGATATTTCAAAAATAAAATTAATTTTGAACTATAAATTTTTAAAATTGAAATCTGATGCTCGAATTATTAAATCTTGAGAATGTATTGTTTCTTGATATAGAAACTGCTCCTATGTGCGCTGAATACGATCAGCTGCCTGATAATTTTAAAAAACTCTGGGCAAAAAAAGTCGATTTTCTTCCCAGGAGACCAGAAGATACACCTGCAACTCTTTTTTCAAGAGCAGGGATATATGCTGAGTTTGGTAAAATTATTTGCATTTCATTTGGTGCATTGAAAACGATTGACGGCAAAAGAACATTTAAAATAAAATCACTTTATGGTGATGATGAAAAAAAGATAATTGAAGATTTTATTCAAATATTAAATACGCAGTATAACAAAAAAGAAATGATGTTATGCGGCCACAATGCGAAAGAGTTTGATATTCCTTTCCTGTCGCGCAGAATGATTGTTCATTCAATAAAGTGCCCGCCAATTCTTGATCTTTCCGGAAAGAAACCCTGGGAAGTTGGTCATATGGATACCATGGAACTGTGGAAATTCGGTGATTATAAAAACTATACATCTCTTGAACTCCTTGCAACTATCTTCAATATTCCAACACCAAAGGATGATATTGACGGTAGCGATGTAGCCCGCGTATACTATAAAGATAAGGATATTGAACGTATTGCAAAGTATTGCCAGAAGGATGTATTGACGGTGCTTCAGGTAATGTTGAGGTACCAGGGTAAACCCTTATTCAAACAGGAGGATGTCGTGTTTATACAGTGATTGTAGGGTGCCCAGGAAAAAAATCTAAATTTTACTTCAGTTTTTTTTATGTTAATAACTATTTTCGGTAAATTGTTATCAGAGCTTCATCGCTCTTTGTAATTTTGAAGCATGAATGAATTGACAAATCCGCAACAGGAATCAGCAAGGAAAAGAACAAAAAAAACAGGCATAATTCCATCAATACTGGAGCATGGAAAATTACCACCACAGGCCATCGATCTTGAAGAAGCGGTGCTTGGTGCTATCATGCTCGAAAAAGATGCGCTTACTTCAGTTATTGATGTGCTAAGGCCTGAAGTATTTTACAAAGAAGCTCATCAGAAAATATACAGTGCCGTAATAGATCTGTTTAACAAGAGTGAGCCTATCGATATACTTACTGTTACGAGCCAGCTTAAAAAGAAGGGCGACCTTGAAATGGTTGGCGGACCCTATTATATTACCCAGCTTACATCACGCATTGCATCATCTGCAAACATTGAATACCATTCAAGAATTATTTCACAGAAATTTCTGCAGCGTGAATTGATACGGATTTCTTCCGACATTATAAAAGATGCTTTTGAAGATACTACAGATGTTTTCGAACTCCTTGATAATGCTGAAAAAAATCTTTTTTCAGTAAGTGAAGGAAACTTGCGCAGAAGCTACGAAAGAATGCCAGACCTTTTGCAGGAAGCTATTGAACAAATAAGAATTGCCAGCCGTGCTGAAGATCATATGATGGGTGTGCCCACCGGGTTTACTGAACTGGACAGGGTTACAGGCGGATGGCAGAAATCGGATCTTATCGTAGTTGCTGCTCGTCCGGGTATGGGAAAAACTGCATTCGTAATGTCCATGGCCAGGAATATGGCTGTAGATTATAAACGACCAGTTGCTTTCTTCTCCCTTGAAATGAACGCGCTTCAGCTTGTAACTCGTTTGATTTCATCCGAAACCCAATTATCATCTGATAAATTGAAACGCGGACTCCTTGAAACCTATGAATGGGAACAACTAAATTCCAAAATCGCTAGCCTTACCGAAGCACCATTAATCATTGACGATACAGCGGCTCTTTCTATTTTTGAACTTCGTGCAAAAGCCCGCAGGTTGAAGCAGCAGTACGATATTAACCTGATTATAATCGACTACCTCCAACTGATGTCTATTGGTGGAGACAGTAAGGGTGGAAACAGGGAGCAGGAAATCAGTAATATTTCCCGCTCGTTAAAAAGCCTTGCAAAAGAACTGAATATACCTGTCATTGCTATTTCACAGCTGAGCCGTGCTGTTGAAACGCGTGGTGGTTCCAAACGTCCAATCCTTTCCGACCTTAGGGAATCAGGTGCTATAGAGCAGGATGCCGACCTTGTGGTTTTTATTTACAGACCCGAATATTACAAGATTGAATACTTCGAAGATCAGTCACCAACTAAGGATGCAGCTGAAATTTTGATTGCAAAGAACCGTAACGGTGCACTGAAAGATATAAGGCTGAAGTTTATCGGAAGATTTGCACGATTCGAAAATCTTGATTCTGGCGATTTTGATTTATCGACATATCAGACTCCATACAACGATAACGAACCGCAAACTCTTACTGTCCCATCGAAGATGAATGACATGAAAGATGAAGATAATGTTGCTCCGTTCTGATCTTAATATTTGTTAATTTCAGAATCTGGCATATTTTTCGTTAAAAATTCTCGTTATCTTTATGCATTGATTTCTTTATATTCATGAAAAGAATCCTGATCATAGTAATTGTATTGTTTTCGTCTTCTATAACAAAAGCGAATCATATTCTTATTGTCATGGATGAAACGCAGAAAAATCATCTGAAATCATATGGCATTGCATATTATGCTTTAGAAAAAGATATTGAAGTCAGTTGGTTGCTCAATTACATGGGCGGCAGTTTTATGATGGCATACAATGACTCTGTTGAGAAAGAATGTATCATTCGCGGAATAACCTATGAAATTATTGCCGATACAAAAGCAGCAGCAATAATAACTGAAATTTCAGATGCTGAGGTGAATATGGATGAAGTGAAATTGCAGAAAGCACCGAAGATTGCAGTGTATTCCCCAGCCAATAAACAACCTTGGGATGATGCAGTAACCCTTGCTTTAAAATATGCTGAAATTCCTTATAAAGTTGTTTATGATGAAGAAGTGATTGCCGGTGATCTTCCTTTATACGACTGGTTGCATATGCATCATGAGGATTTTACCGGACAGTATGGAAAATTCTATGCTGCTTATTCTACTGCTACATGGTACAAAGAGGATGTAGCCTATAACGAAGCAATAGCGCGAAAGTTGGGCTTTAGTAAAGTTTCGGAACTGAAACTGGCTGTTGCAAAAAAAATCAGGGATTTTGTTGCCGGAGGAGGATATCTTTTTTCGATGTGTTCAGCTCCCGATAGTTTTGATGTAGCTCTTGCTGCAGATGGAGTCGATATCTGCGGACCTCAGTTCGATGGCGATGCAATGGATGCTAATGCGCAAAAAAAATTGAATTACGACAATTGTTTTTCATTTACTGATTTTAAAATTAGCACGAATCCTTACGAGTACGAAATATCAACTATTGACTGCGTTCCAAATACAAGAAAGGTTTCGGAGTCAAATGATTTTTTTACACTTTTTGATTTTTCTGCAAAATGGGACCAGGTGCCTACTATGCTTTGTCAGGATCATACCAGCGTGATCAAAGGATTTTTAGGACAGACAACAGCATTTCACATGGATCAGATAAAATCGAATGTGCTGATAATGGGCCAGACAAAGGCACTTGATGAAGCTAAATATATTCATGGAGAATATGGAAAAGGAACCTGGACATTTCTTGGCGGACACGACCCTGAGGATTACAACCATTTGGTTGGCGACCCTGCAACCGATCTTGATCTGTTTCCTGATTCGCCAGGTTACAGGCTCATTTTAAATAATGTGTTGTTTCCTGCCGCTAAAAAGAAGAAACAGAAAACCTAAATAAAAAACCCTTCAAATTTTGAAGGGTTTTTTATTTCTTAATAGTATTAATTAATGACTCACATTTTCCACTGCTTTCGGATCGTGTTTGTGTTTAAACATAATCGCAAATAGAACAGCTACGATAAGTGAATAGATCGCAAAAGTCAGCCAGATTCCGTGCCAGTTTTTACCTTCGGGCGAAACAAAGTATTCGTCTATCAGGTAGCCGCTTATTTTACTTCCGAGAAATGCCCCGATCCCGTTTGTCATCATCATGAATAATCCCTGTGCACTCGACCTGATACTTGAATCAGTGGTGGTTTCAATAAACAACGATCCCGAAATATTAAAGAAATCGAATGCCATACCGTACACAATGCATGAAGCGATAATCATCCATAATCCTTCATCTGGATTACCAAATGAGAATAAACCAAAACGCAACACCCATGCCAGCATGGAGAATAACATTACTTTCTTGATGCCAAATCTTTTCAGGAAAAATGGAATTGTGAGAATGAATACGGTTTCCGAAATCTGAGAAATGGACATAATAATTGTAGAATACTTTACAACGAAGGAATCAGCGTACTGTGGAATGTTTCTGAAATCATCCAGAAATGAGTCACCATACATATTGGTCAATTGTAAAGCTGCGCCCAGAAACATGGAAAAAATGAAAAATAAAGCCATTTTATAACTGGCAAATAGTTTAAACGCATTTAACCCCAATTGTTCAATAAATGAAGCATCCTTTGCAATTGTCCTTTGCGGTGGGCATTTTGGCAAGGTAAATGAATAGATTCCTAACAGGATGGCTACTGCTCCCCCGATCAGAAACTGGTTTGAATTTGCTTTACTTCCGCTAAGATTTGTAATCCACATAGCTGATATAAAGCCAATAGTCCCCCATACGCGAATAGGAGGAAATACTTTTACAACATCAAATTTGTTATCCTTTAAAATATGATAAGCGATGGAATTGGATAACGAAATGGTAGGCATATAACAAATCATTGCAGCAAATATCACCCAATACAGCGTGTCGGGATCATTTACGTTTGGAACATAAAACAAAATTAGGCCATATAATATGTGTAATATTCCATAAAGTTTTTCGGCATTCATCCATTTGTCAGCAATTATACCAGTAAGTGCAGGCATAAAAAGTGAAGAAAGGGCGAGTGTGGAGAAAATTGCTCCGAATTGTGCTCCTGTCCATCCCTTGGCATGGAAGCAATACGTACCAATAGTAATTAACCATGCGCCCCATACAAAGAACTGCAGGTAACTCATCAGAGTGAGTCGAAACTTAATGCTCATGTTTTAAAGTTTTAGTTTAGTTCCAGATATTTTGAGTTAAGCAAAAATAGTAAAATCTTTTATGTCGAAAGGAATTATCTGAAGTTACAACTTATGGAATTATTTACGTGCAAAAAAAAGCTGTCTCTTCAGACAGCTTCATGCAAAATATAAAATTGTTTTACTGCATAGTAAAATAATATGTCAAACCATTTATTGTAAGGCTGGCCTGGTTATCGCAGGTTCCGTTCCCAAAATCCACTGTCCTGATTGCGAGCCCGGCAGGTTCAATTTCCACTGTGCCGCTCTCGATCCATTTGCAGTCAAGTGCAATGCGCAAAGGCGTGGTGATTGTAACTGTATATGTATTGCCATTGGCATCGGTACCATCCGCTGATCCTTCAATCAGATACACATCATCCTGCCATGTTGGCCAAGTGGTACTCTCACCTTCAATCCATTCACGTGTCCTGGTAGAATTCCAGTAAATAGGGTTACCTGTTGGAGGTGTGATTTTTGCATTAGATACTACAATCGAATATTTGAGATTATAATTTGCTCCATATGATCCCACATGCCCAAGGTTGGTAATGGTTTTAGTCCCTTCAATGTGGTAATCGTTTACATAATACTGATCAAGAGTTACAGTTATTACAGTGAGGGAATCCCTGTATCTGCCGGTAAGGTTTGCTATTATTTTACCTCTTCTGAAACGTCCGTCACTGCATAAGCAATTGGTAGTGCCAAAATTGATGGTAAGTAATTTTGGCCATAAGGTATCAACTGACGAAATAGTTATTGTGCCGCATCCAATGGTGTCAAGTTGTAAAATTTTGCTGAAACCTGCTGTATCTGTTTGTTTCGCTGCATTATCAACTTGTTTGAATACATCATTAAAAGCATTTTCAGCGATGGCGTTATCCTCCGCTGCACGCTGATCTTTATCTTCTTTGTCTTTCTTGCAGCCAACGTAAACAAATGCAAGAGCAAGCAACAGAAAAGATGTGACAATAAAAATATTTTTTTTCATGGTGATTATTTTCAGTTTATATTTTTTCAAAAATTAAATATGAATAAGTGAAATCATTTTGTCCATCCTGCTCGCAATCTTCTTTGCTGATGAGTTTCCAATTTTCTACATTGATTTCAGGGAAAAAGCAGTCGGCTTCAAAATCTTTATTCACTTTAGTCAGGTATAGTTTATTTGCAATTGGAAGAAATTGTCTGTAAACTGAGCCCCCGCCAATTATGAAATTCTCATTTGTATCGTGGCATTTTGCAACAGCTTCATCAATTGAATAAGCCATCACACAACCTTCAATCGTTTCACCTGGAACATCTGTAATTACAATGTTGGTGCGGTTTGGAAGAGGCCTTACCGGCAACGAATAAAAAGTATTTTTTCCCATCACTACGGTATTGCCGCTTGTAAGTCGCTTAAAACGCTTCAGGTCCTCAGATATATGCCATAGTAATTTATTATCCTTGCCAATAGCATTGTTTTGCGCAACGGCAACAATTATTGAAATATTTTTCTGCATTTCTTTATTCATTATCATGAAACGTTAATCATTGAACTTTGAAATCCCAAATGCCTTGTTGAGGAAGTTTGCCACTTTCCAAATTGTCTCGAAGCGCCTAACTCTCAACTCTAAACTGCAACAGGCGCTTTGATATGCGGGTGTGGATCGTAATTCTCAAGTTTAAAATCTTCGAATTTAAAAGAGAAAATATCCTTAACTTCAGGATTAATCTTCATTTGCGGCAATGCTCTCGGCTCTCTTGACAGTTGAAGTTTTGTTTGGTCAAGGTGATTCAGATATAAATGTGCATCGCCAAACGTATGGATGAAATCACCGGGTTTTAAATTACACACCTGGGCTACCATAAGTGTTAGCAGCGCATAAGAGGCAATGTTAAACGGCACTCCAATAAAAATATCAGCACTGCGCTGGTAAAGTTGGCAGGAAAGTTTATTATCTGCTACATAGAACTGAAACATAAGATGGCAGGGCGGGAGTGCCATTTTTTCAATTTCGCCAACATTCCATGCACTCACAATAATTCTTCTTGAGTCAGGATTGTTTTTTATCTGATGAATAATCTGTGATATCTGATCAATAGTTTTATCGCCACTTCCCCATGAACGCCACTGATGGCCATATACAGGACCAAGGTTTCCGTTTTCGTCGGCCCATTCATCCCATATTGAAACACCATTGTCTTTAAGATATTTTATGTTTGTATCACCCTGAAGAAACCAAAGAAGTTCATGAATGATGGAACGTAAATGAACTTTTTTTGTGGTGAGCAGTGGAAATCCTTCTTGCAGATTGAATCGCATCTGATATCCGAAAATGCTTATGGTTCCTGTTCCCGTTCTGTCTTCCTTCTTTGTGCCATTTTTCAGCACATGATCCATCAGATCCAAATACTGCCTCATTCTATGATAAATTTTGGGAAATTATTCTTATATAACTTATGACTTATCACTTGTCATCTTGTCAACTAGTAATCACTTCTTCTTTTTCCTTTTATTAATTTCATCTCTTATCAGTGAAGCTTTTTCATAGGCTTCTTCTTCAATGGCTGCTTTAAGTAGTTCTTCTAATTCAGGAAGTGGCATGCTCGCATATTCAGAAGTGCTAACCGGTTTATCTTTAATTGAGCTTTCTTCAGTATCGTTTGCTTCAGGGATATCTGATGTATCTTCATCCATGATGATACCAGCTGCATTTAAAATAGATTCATAGGTGTATATCGGGCATTTTACTCTTAAGGCAATGGCGACAGCATCTGAAGTTCTTGAATCAATTTCGATAGTATTTTTTCCATCGCTGCAAATAAGTTTGGCAAAGAAAATACCATCAGTAAATTTATAAATAATGACTTCCTGGACCGTAACATTAAAAGTGTCAGCAAAAATTTTAAAAAGATCATGCGTAAGCGGCCTGGTAGGTTTCATGTTTTCAAGTTCAATCGCGATCGACTGCGCCTCGAAACTGCCTATAATAATAGGCAATCTTCGTTTACCTTCATGCTCAACCAGAATCAGTGCATAAGCACCTGATTGTGATTGACTGTATGATATTCCTAATATTCTTAGTTTGGTCTTATCCATATAAATCAGAAAATCTGCCAGAACGAATTAGTCGATAAAAGTACAAAAAAAAACTTTTCGATGGAATTATTTATATGATTAAAATATATAATGTTGTGTTAGTGAATATTTAATAAATGAAAATCAAGCATTAAAGGACTGAAATAATAAAATAAAATGAAATTGTTTCTTCATTGTAGAAATACTTTTTTATCTTTGCCGCGATTTTGAAAAACCTAAAACCATAAATATGAAAAAGTTAGTTTCCTTGTTGTTTTTATTATTGCCTGCGGCAACTTTTGCCAGTGAAGCGGATTTGAAAATTCCGGAACTTAGTTCATCTCAGAATAACCTTTTGATGTGGGGTTTTGTTGTTTGTTTCCTTGGATTGGTTTTTGGACTTTTCCAGTTTATGAAAGTCAAAAAACTGAAAGCTCACTCTTCAATGCTTGATGTTTCTAAAGTAATTTTTGAAACATGTAAAACATATTTAATTCAGCAGGGTAAGTTTTTAATGATACTTTTTGTATTCATTGCATCATGTGTTGCCTTCTATTTCGGTTTTTTACAGGAACAAAGTTTTGGAGGAGTTGCATTAATTTTAACCTGGACTGTTGTTGGTATTTTAGGTTCTTACGGTGTAGCATGGTTTGGTATCCGCATGAATACTTTAGCAAATAGCAGAATGGCTTTTGCTTCGCTCGAGCGCAAACCCTTGAAATTATTAAATATTCCGCTTGATGCAGGAATGAGCATAGGTGTTATGCTTGTTTGTGTTGAGTTGATCATGATGCTTATTATTTTATTATTTGTTCCAAGAGAGTTAGCCGGTGCAAGTTTTATTGGTTTTGCAATTGGCGAATCATTAGGTGCATCAGCATTGCGTATTGCAGGTGGTATCTTTACCAAGATTGCTGATATCGGTTCCGACCTTATGAAAGTTGTTTTCAAAATTGGTGAAGATGATCCCCGCAATCCTGGTGTTATTGCTGACTGTACAGGTGACAATGCTGGTGATAGCGTTGGGCCGACTGCTGATGGATTCGAAACATATGGTGTTACCGGTGTTGCATTAATATCTTTCATCGTTCTTGCAGTTGGTTTTGGAATGGGTGAAGGAGATAAAATTGAATATCAGACAAGTTTATTAACCTGGATATTTGTAATGCGTATATTAATGGTGATTACTTCTGTGTTTTCCTTTTGGATTAACAGGGCTCTCAGCCAATCTCTTTACAGTAAAAAAGACGATATTGATTTTGAACAACCGCTTACACACCTTGTTTGGATAACATCTATTCTTTCTATTATTGTAACATTTGTTGTTAGTTATTTAATGATAGGCCCTTCAACAAACATTGGTCAGGCATCTTCTAATTTATGGATAATATTGTCAACTATCATAAGCTTCGGTACTTTAGGTGCCGCTGTGATACCTGAGTTTACAAAAATATTTACAAGCCCTAAATCAAAACACGTTAATGAAATTGTAACAGCTTCTCGTGAAGGTGGTGCTTCATTAACTATATTATCAGGTTTGGTTGCTGGTAATTTCAGCGCATTTTGGAAAGGAATGGTTTTCTTAGGATTAATGTTTGGCGCTTATTTCGCAAGTACATTCGGACTGGGAGATTTTATGATTTACCCTTCAATTTTTGCATTTGGTTTGGTGGCATTTGGAATGCTTGGAATGGGACCTGTTACAATTGCTGTTGACAGTTACGGACCTGTAACCGACAATGCACAATCAGTATATGAACTTTCATTGATTGAAGAAAATCCAAACATTTCTGCTGAAATTGAAAAAGATTTTGGATTTAAACCTGATTTTGAAAAAGCGAAACATTATTTGGAATCAAATGATGGCGCCGGTAATACATTTAAAGCTACAGCAAAACCTGTATTGATAGGTACTGCTGTTGTAGGTGCTACTACTATGATCTTCTCACTCATTCTGGTTATACAAAAAGTATTAGGTGTTGAACCTGAAAGCATACTTAATTTACTGAATCCATACTCAATACTAGGGTTTATTGCAGGAGGTTCAGTTATCTATTGGTTTACGGGTGCATCAATGCAGGCTGTTACAACCGGTGCTTACCGTGCAGTAGAGTACATAAAGAAGAATATCAATCTTGATCCCAACGCTCCTAAAAAAGCCGATGTTGAAAAATCAAAAGAAGTAGTTAAGATATGTACTCAGTACGCTCAAAAAGGTATGTTCAATATATTCATTGGCATCTTTGCGTTTGCACTCGCATTTGCTTTCTTCTCAGCTCCCGGTGATGTTGGTTCAACTGCTGATCTTGCTGAAAAAGCAAAACTTTCTGCTCCTGTATCATTCTTTGTAAGCTACCTTATTTCTATTGCGGTATTTGGATTGTTCCAGGCAATTTTTATGGCCAATGCAGGTGGTGCATGGGATAACGCAAAGAAAGTTGTTGAAGTTGATCTTAAAGAAAAAGGTACACCTTTACATGAAGCTACAGTTGTTGGAGACACCGTTGGTGATCCATTCAAAGATACATCATCAGTTGCACTGAACCCGATCATTAAATTCACTACACTTTTTGGACTTCTTGCAATGGAAATAGCAATATCAGAAAGTTTCAGATCAGTTGCTCCTTATGTTGGAATCGTATTCTTTATTGTAGCACTGGTCTTCGTTTGGAGATCTTTTTATGCAATGAGAATCAGAAAATAATTCCTATTCAATGTTAAATAAAAAAAATCCCTGATGAAGGGATTTTTTTTATTTAGATTACCTGGATAATACCTGAAGCAATTGCAAATACTGCTGCACCGACTACTGAGCCTAAAATTGCGTTCTTGACTTTTTTACGTGTGGCGGTAGTCATATATCCATCAACAAAATCTTTGTTGGTCCTCATTTCAGGTTTGGTAGTTTCCGAAAGTTTAATTTTAGGATCAATAACACCCATTGTTGTTCCGTAAACTGCCGGCATTATTAGCCCATAGAATCCAGCAAAATATGTGGCTCCAAAACCCAGAGCCACTCCACAAACTGTAATTGCGGGAGCCTTAAAGTTTTTCCTAGCTTCACGCGCTCCTAACATATAATATTCCATTTCCGGGATTGAAAGATCGTAGCCAATGGCTGTGTCCTGTCTGTAAAGAATCCTGTCAGTGTTATTGAAATAGTTTATTGAGAAAATATTGATTTTATCTACAGCTTTTTGTTTTGCTTTTCCACGAATGATAACGTCATATTTTAACAGTGCATTGGTAGGTTCTTCATATATGCTTTTTGCAACAATTTGTTTTCCATTAAGTAGATTAATTGTATCCTGAGAAAAACTTATAGTGCATTTTGATAAAATCAAAAAACAAATTGTGATAGTAGTCAGAATCTTCATACTAGTATATTTTTATGTAAAAATAATTAATTAAAGAGGCTTTGTAAAGCAAAAGAAGAAATTATTTCCAAATTTAATCTTTAATTTAGTTGTGAAAATATTAACAATTAATAACTAATTTGTAAAGCTATAGGAATATTATGACATTTCGTGTTGAATAAAATTTAATCAATAAAACTACATCAAAAATAATTTACTTCTATATTTGCATGAAAATTTGTTTTAACACCTTAAAATATTTCACTAATGATAACAGATAATTTTACATTCCGTCACAATGGTCCCGGGAAAGAAGAAGTTGAAAAAATGCTTACAGTTATTGGCGCAAAAACTGTTGATGCGCTGATTGAAGAAACAGTTCCGGCATCCATCAGGATGAAAACTCCACTGAACTTACCAAACGGAATCAATGAGCAACAGTATCTGGCACAACTAAGAGAAATTGGATCAAAAAACAAACTATATAAATCCTTTATAGGACTTGGTTATTATAATGCAATTACGCCTGGTGTTATTACAAGAAATATTCTCGAAAACCCGGGTTGGTATACCGCATACACACCTTATCAGGCTGAGATTTCTCAGGGACGCCTTGAAGCATTATTGAATTTCCAGACAATGGTTGCTGATTTAACAGGAATGCCTATTGCAAATGCATCACTGCTTGATGAAGCTACTGCTGCTGCCGAAGCAATGATAATGCTTTTCAATGCAAGGTCAAGAGATGCAGTGAAAAGAGCCGCAAATAAATTTTTTGTTTCGCAGAATTTATTTCCTCAGACAATTGATGTGCTAGTTACGAGGTCAGCTCCTCTTGGAATTGAACTTGTGATCGGATGCCATAACAACATTGCTTTTGATGATAAAATGTTTGGAGCAATTATCCAATATCCAAATCAGAAAGGAAAAGTAAGTGATTATTCCGATTTTGTGAATAAAGCACATGCGAACAATACAGCTGTAGCTGTAGCTGCCGATCTAATGAGCCTCGCACTTTTAACTCCTCCCGGAGAATGGGGTGCTGATGTTGTTGTTGGCTCTACACAGCGATTTGGATTGCCACTTGGATATGGTGGGCCTCACGCAGGTTTCTTTGCAACAAAGGAAGATTACAAACGCAGTATGCCTGGTAGAATCATTGGCGTTTCTGTTGATGCAACCGGCAAGAGAGCATTACGCATGGCTCTGCAAACAAGGGAGCAACATATTAAAAGAGAAAAAGCCACTTCAAATATTTGTACATCGCAGGTACTGCTGGCAATTATGTCCGGCATGTATGCAGTATATCATGGCTATGAAGGGATAAAAGAAATTGCAGCCGATATTCATAAAAGTGCATGCGTGCTTTCAAGTGAATTGGTAAACCTTGGATACAAGCAACTGAATGAAACGTTTTTTGATACAATCCAGGTTGAGCTTCCTGCAGGTGTTTCAGCCGATTCAATAAGGAAGGCTTCTCTTGAAAATAAAATGAATTTCAGGTATGTATCAGAAAATATTATTGGAATCAGTGTTGATGAAACTACCGAAACAGCTGATCTAAACACGATTCTTGATATTTTTGCAAAAGCAAACAAGAAACAATTTGCAGGATTAAAAACAATAGCTGATTCATGTACAATCCCCGCAAACTTCAAGAGGACTAGTAAGTTTCTGCAACATCCGGTTTTTAATTCACATCATTCCGAAACAGAAATGATGAGATATATCAAGAAACTGGAAATAAAAGATCTTTCACTAAATCGCTCAATGATTCCACTGGGAAGTTGCACAATGAAACTGAATGCCGCAGCTGAATTGTTTGCCCTGAGCTGGCCTGAATTCGGTGCTGTTCATCCTTTTGTTCCTATTGACCAGGCAGAAGGTTACCAGATTTTAATTAAAGAATTGGAAAAGCAACTTTGTGAAATAACCGGTTTCTCTGCTATTTCGTTCCAGCCAAATTCAGGTGCTGCGGGTGAATATGCAGGATTAATGGTGCTCAGAGCTTATCACAGGAGCAGGGGAGATGATAAACGCAAAATAGCATTGATTCCTGCCTCCGCACACGGAACAAATCCTGCAAGTGCTGTAATGGCTGGGATGCAGGTTGTAGTGGTAAAGTGCGACGATAAGGGAAATATTGATATAAGTGATTTGCGCGAAAAAGCAGTTCAGTACAAAGATACGCTCGCATGCCTGATGGTTACTTATCCTTCCACGCATGGAGTTTTTGAAGAAGGAATCCTTGAGATCATTAATATCATTCACGATAATGGTGGTCAGGTTTACATGGACGGTGCAAACATGAATGCCCAGGTAGGGCTTACAAACCCGGGAATAATTAAAGCCGATGTTTGTCATCTTAACCTTCATAAAACATTTGCGATTCCTCATGGTGGCGGTGGTCCTGGTGTGGGCCCAATTGGTGTAGCTAAACATTTAGCACAGTTTTTACCATCGCATGCATATGTGAAAACAGGTGGCGAAAATGCTATACATGCCGTATCTGCTGGCCCATACGGAAGTGCAATGGTTTTATCAATTTCTTATGGTTACATTAAAATGATGGGTGGAGATGGATTGACAGAAGCAACTAAACTTGCTATTCTCAATGCAAATTATATTAAAACGAGACTTGAGAAATATTATCCGATTTTATATACAGGAGGCAAAGGCCGTGTTGCTCATGAAATGATACTTGATTGCAATGCATTTAAAAGAACTGCCGATATTGAAGCGATTGAAATTGCCAAAAGGCTTATGGATTATGGCTTTCATGCACCAACAGTGGCTTTCCCTGTTCATGGCACTTTAATGGTTGAACCAACCGAAAGTGAACCACTCAATGAACTCGATAGGTTTTGTGATGCAATGATCCTAATACGACAGGAAATAGCTGATGTAGAAAGCGGTAAAGCAGATAAAGCAAATAATGTTATTAAGAAAGCACCACATACATTAGGTGTGATAGCTGCTGAGGATTGGGCTGCTCCTTACACAAGGACAAAAGCTGCATTCCCAATGGATAACCTTAAAGAAGATAAATACTGGCCTACCGTATCAAAAATTGATGATGCTTATGGCGACAGAAACCTTATTTGTAATTGTGAACCATTGTAATATGTTGTAAATAGCTGATGCTTATTGTATAAATGAAAGTTGAAGCCCTCAAACTATATATAGATTGAGGGCTTCCATTTTGTTAATTGTTTATTTCTTGTTAAAAAATACAGCTGAAATTATTTTTGGTATTAAAAAAAAACACTATTTTTGCCGCAAGAAAAACCAAAATCTAATATTAAACTTAAAAAAACACAAGCGTATGAAAAAATTTTACCTATTAACAGTTCTTGTTGCTTTTGTAAGCTTCACTTTTGCTCAGAGAACAGCAATGATTGAAAAAAAATATCAGAAATTAGAAGTTAGTAAAACTCCAACTGACACTTTGATTCCTGCAAGTTTTGCAACTGGTTCCCCTACACTATATAAGGCTGCAGGTGGTGGTTACGTAGTTGGAACAAATAGTTATGGTGACTTGGCAAAAGCACAGCAATTCCTTGTTACATCTGCTTACAATGTAGAAGGCGCAGTAGTATGGTTTGGTGCAAAGGAACAGATTGGAACTGCTGGTCCTATCTCAATTAAATGTTACAAAAATGATGGCGCTGGTACAGCTGGTTCAGGTGCAGTAACTACGGCTCCTGGTACTGTATTAGGTACTATAGCTTCAAGTGTTGATTTAATTGATACTACAGCTTTCAATTTCTACAATTTCACTACTCCTATCAATGTTACAGCTGATTATTCTATAGGTGTCGATTTTTCAACAGTAGGTGATGATACATTAGGTATTGTTTCTACAACTGATGGTGATGGCGGTGGCGCAGAACTTAACTGGGAAAAGTGGAGTGATGGTACATGGTATACTATGGTTGCTGCATGGCCTCTTGATTTCGACTTCGCAATTTTTGCAATTGTTGACATGAATGCTGGTGGTGTTAATGATAACTATTTTATTGATGGTATCAAATTAAGCCAGAACCAACCAAACCCTGCTTCTAACTCAACTCTTGTTCAGTATGAAATTCAGAACAGTGGAAGCGTTACTTTAGAAGTTTATGACATGACAGGAAGATTAGTTCTTTCTTATGACGAAGGCAAACAACTTGCTGGAAAACACAACATCTTAGTTGATTCTGATAAATTAACTGCAGGTTCTTATTACTATTCTTTAAAAGCTGACAGCCACAGACTAACCAAGAAAATGGTTGTTGCACAATAATATTTTATTTATAAAGTTTAAAAGGCTGCCTGAATAAGGCAGCCTTTTTTTTGTAATTAATTTTATCAAAAGTCATAGTTATATATGTAGTCCGTTTTACAGCGCACGACCTGACTTTCAGCCAGAGTGAGGAGTTCCACTATCGAGACTCCTCAGTGAGATTTTGGACATGAACTTACATTTAGCTAACGGGCATAATTCATCTGATTTGAAAAGAGAATTGCATTTTTGCGTAACATGAGTAATTAATTAATTTTTTATTTAGTAATTTTACAAATTCAGTAAAACAAAAACACTTCTCATAAAACTAATCTAAACGATAATGAAAACTGCCTTACTATTTTTTGCCGCTTGCCTGGTTATAACTTTAAATACAAATGCACAGAGAGACAAGAAAAATTGTATTGGCATACCATATGCACATTGGCAAACTTCAAAGGTTCCCACGGACACAATTATGCCAGCGAGCTTTACTTCAGGAACACCAACATTATATCATTTTGTAGAAGGTGGATATAGTTTTGGAGTAAATGCGATGGCCGACAGGGCAATGGCGCAGGTTTATAAGGTAAGTACAACTTATATTGTAAATGGTATTGCTTTATGGATAGGAGCAAAGCAACAGATAGGAACAGCAGATACACTTAATGTTTTTACATATAAGCTTGACGGACCCGGTACTGATACCTCGGGTATCATTAGCAATGCACCGGATTCTGTCGACAATCATTTGAGAATCACAGTTGATAATATCGATACAACAGGTTTGACATTTCTTTCGTTCCCTTCGGAATACATTGCTTATGTAGATTATGCCGTGGGAATTAATTTTTCTTCAATGGATGATGATACATTAGGGCTTGTTTCAACACAGGATGGTGAAGCTGCTGTTGCAAACCTATCATGGAATCAATGGAGTGATGGTACCTGGCATAGTGTTTACGATCCTTTGAATTGGGGCATGAACCTTGACCTTGGAATTTTCATGATTGTGGACCAGAGCAGCGCAAATGTAAATGATAATTATTTTGTTGACGGAATTAAATTGAGTCAGAACCAACCAAATCCTGCTTCAGGCAGCACTTTGATACAATACGAAATAGAAACAGCAGGTTTAGTTACATTAGAAATGTATGATTTAACTGGCAAAAAAGTTCTAACAATTAATGATGGAAAGCAGCTTGCAGGAAGTCATTCGTTGATTGTTCCCATTAAAAATTTAACCAGCGGGACATATTATTATTCGTTAAAATCGGATCATCACAGGCTTACTAAGAAGATGGCAGTGATACAAGAGTAATACATTTTCAATTTTTTAAGGAAATTGAAATTATTGACCTTGATTTTTTTTGCATAGATTTAGAATCTTTTTACCTTTGGCAGGAAACCAGATGTTATATTTATTATAAACCACTAATTAAAAACTTAACTAAACAACAAAGTATGAAAAAATTATTTACTCTTTTCATTGTGATGCTGATTGCATCAATGACATTTGCACAGGTTGTTCCTTCGGGGAAAATTGCAAATTATGTTGAGAAATCAACAAGAACTTTACCTGAAAATTGGATGAACACTCATTCTGGTAAAGCAACCATTGATACTGCAGGTTGGACCGCCGGATTTATACCACAGTTTCTTGCACCTACAGTTGAGTTGCATACTTATTACATGGCTGATGCATTATCAAACAGAATAGGTTATTGGTTCGGAACAAACGGTACTGCAACTTCTGATACTTCTTCTGATTATTGGGCACAGTGTTGGTTAAACACGGCATCAATAAAAGTAAGTGGAATACTTTTCTGGCTTTCAGGAAAAGCAAATGTATCAACAAGTGCGAGTTCAAAGATTACTTTTAATGTTCAGAATGTATTACCTTATGTTGCAAATTCACATGGATGTGTAACAGGCCCTGGCGCTTATGGCCCTTCTCCATCTGGAGCTGTTTTGGGTACAGGCTCAATGGATATTAATACCTTAGATACTGCATTTACTAATTTTAATTATATTCCTATTACCTTAACGTCAGCTATTACAGGTGATTTTGGTGTAGTTGCTAATTTTAGTGCAATACGTTCAAATTCCGATACAGCCTACATGTTTTGTGATGCTGTTGGAAATGGATCTGGATTAAGTTATACACAATATTGTATTAATCCTACTGCATACTACTATGTTGCCACAGCTTACCCAGGTGACGGAACAGGCCTTGATGTTAATATGTCATTGTTTGCTGTTATTGATGATGGCGTAGGAATTAGTGATGCAGGCTATTTTAACGGATTAAGAATGACTATCAGACAGAATCCTGTTAGAGAAAATGCTACTATAGATTACGTTCTTCAGAATGCAGGTTCTGTGAAAATGGTTGTTTGGGATACTAAGGGAAACGAAGTAGCTTCTGTTGAAGAAGGAACAAAAACTTCAGGACAACATACAATGAATATCGACATTAGTAAATTAAAATCAGGAATTTATTTTTGCTCTTTAACTGCTAATGGCGGTAGATTGACAAAGAAACTTGTTGTTGAATAAAACAAAATAATTATTTTCTATAAAAGGCTGGCTTTTGCCAGCCTTTTAATTTTTGCTTACAAATTTTATGTTGTATATAAAATATTTCCCGAAAATATTTTTATTTTGATGAATAAAATATTATTTTCGTTTATCATTTTAATTCAATTGATGCTTGGCTTATGAAAAGACTATCTCTACTTGTTGCATTCGCTATTGGGTTCTGCAGTGCAGAATGCCAGAACGTTCAATCCATTAATAAAGTGTCTGGCCCCAAAACGGTTACCGATACTATATTCTTAAATGAATTCCTATCTGCCGGATCTCCGACATTACCAACCAGTCCGTTAGGCGGATATATGTTAGGAACAAATAAAATGCCCAGCGGTGCAGGTTTTTCAATCGATGCCCAGGGCTACCATTTCCCGACTGATACTGCAATTACCAATTACGGAATAAGTGAAGTGCTTATAAAGGTTGGCGCACTTAAAAAAATATCTTCAACAGGATCATCAATGACATGCCAGGTGATGAAGATTGATGGGGCGAATAATTATTTAATAGGCTCGATTTCATATAGCATAACCTGCCCTTTCACAATTCTTGGTACAACTACTATTCCATTTGCAGATATTGATACTGTTGCAGGACACTTTACCATTGCCACATTTAATCCACCGGTTAATGTAGATACAAATTATGCCGTTGCTGTTGATTTCTCAAATTTTTACACGAATTCTGATACTATAGGTTTTTTTGCAAGTGCCGATGGTGGCGCCACTGCATCCGGTGCAGGTGTTGATTATACATGGTTGAAGTTTGGAACAAAATGGTACCAGGCATCGCATTATTACAGCGGCACAGATCATTCAGCTGCATTCTTTCCTGTTGTGGATACAGGTTATGGCAATGTGATCAATGATTATTTTATCAATGGATTAAAATTGAGTTGCTATCCAAATCCGGTTCAGAACAATGCGATGATTAAATATTCAATTGAAAAAGATGCAGATGTTACTATTGAAATGATTGATTCCAGAGGTGAACTCATATTAAATTCAAGACAAGGTAAGAAAGTTGCAGGTGAATATTCTTTTGCTTTTGATACACGGAAATTTTCGTCAGGTACTTATTATGTCTCTATTATTGCCGGCAGCAACAGGCTTACCAAAAAGATTATAATTTCGGAGTAATTATTTTTTCACGCAAAGCCGCAAAGAGGTTAGTTTTCGTAATTATTGTCCGAAAACATATTGAATAATATTTGCACCCATCTGAAGTGCCTTCAACCGTGTGGCTTCTGAGTCTTTATGCACTGACTGATCTTCCCAGCCATCACCAAGATCGCATTCAAAATCATAAAAGCAAACCAATCTTCCTTCATACACCAAACCGAAACCCTGGGGAGGTTTAGCATCGTGCTCATGAATTTTTGGAAGTCCGTTGGGAAAAGAATATTTCTGATGATAGATTTCGTGTGTAAAAGGAAGTTCAATAAAATCAAGTTCGGGAAAAACTTTTTTCATTTCCCTCCGTGCAAATTTATCGATTCCATAATTATCGGAGATGTGAAGAAATCCTCCGCCAATAAGGTAGTTCCGAAGGTTTGAAACATCTTCGGTAGAAAATACAACATTCCCATGCCCTGTCATATGTACAAAAGGATAATTGAAAATTTCCGTACTTCCCACTTCAACGGTTGCAACATCCTCACTTAAATTTGTTCCTAGGTTTTCATTGCAGAATTTAACGAGATTAGGAAGGGATGTGGGATTTGCATACCAGTCGCCACCACCTTTATATTTAAGCAACGCTATCTGCACAGCGAGTGGCACAGGGCGAAATGCGGTTATGAGTATAATAACCGAAATAAGCAAAAGGGCTTTTATGTTAAAAAATTTAAATTTCATTCATTCAAAAGATATATCGTATGACATGCAACAACAGCTGCCGTTTCTGTTCTGTAACGGTTATTGCCCAGATTTATTGGGATAAACCCTTTTTCTTTTGCAAAGATAACTTCTTCTTTACTAAAATCTCCTTCAGGGCCAATAAGAATTATCGCATCTTTTCCTTTTGGATAAATATCTTTCAGTGTTGAAGTATTGTCTCCACAGTATCCTATGTATTTTTCACATTCATATTTCTGGCTGACAAATTTTTCAAAATTCATTTCGTCATGAAGCAATGGATGATATGCTTTAAGCGATTGTTTTAATGCAGCGGTAATAATTTTATTCAGCCTTTCAATATTTACTTTTCTACGTTCTGAATGTTTGCAAATAATCGGTGTTATTTCATCGATCCCTATTTCAGTGGCTTTCTCAAGGAACCATTCTACACGATCAATATTTTTTGTTGGTGCAATTGCAATGTGAAGTGAATAACTGCGCTTATTGTATTGAGAAAATGTTTCAGTAATTTTTACATTGCAACACTTAGAATTTTCGTCAATTATTTCTGCTTTGTAAAGATCGCCTTTACCATTGGTAAGGTGAATAAAATCACCAACGTGCAGCCTTAATACCCTTATACAATGCGATGATTCCTCAGGGCTGAGTTGAAAAGTTCCTGAGGTAATATCAATATCTGGTGTAAAAAAAAGATTCATGTCAAATTAAATTATTTACAATATTTTTTATGAAGTCCGAATGCAGGTTTGAAACCCATGGAAGTTGCTTTAAAAAAATCCTCGCAGGCTGCTGAAGTATCAAATGATGCAAGTTTTGCAAGCCCGCGATTCTTGTAGGCCATTGCATAGGTTGAATCAAGTATTATCACTTTTGAATAATCTTCAATTGCTCCTTTGTAGTCCTTGAGGTAGTACCTCGTAATTCCTCTGTTGTTATATGCATCTGTATAGGAATTGTCCAGATCTATTGATCTTGTGAAATCAGCGAGAGCATTTGAGTATTCTTTCAGATTTAATTTAAGATTGCCTCGATTATAATAACCACTCGAAAAATCAGGATTTATTTTTATACATTGGTTATAATCTTTCATTGCTCCGGTTGAATCTCCGAGTCTTATTTTAACATTGGCTCTGTCAGCATAAGCCTGATAATATTCAGGACTCAATTTGATTGTTTTATTGAAATCATAAATGGATTCTTCTAAAAAACTGAGAGAAGCTTTTACCAGCGCACGGTTGTAAAAGGCTTCATACCTGGTAGAATCTAGTTCCAAAGTAATATTGAATTCTTTAAGAGCTCCCTCATAATCTTTATTGAATTGTTTTGCAAGAGCAAGTCCGTTATGGGCAAAGGCTTTATCAGGGCATTTACTGACCATATCCGTAAAAAGGTTCATGCTGTTTTTCCATACTTTATTTCGCTTATTACTGGTTATAGCGAATACAAGTAATATAATTACCGCCAAGAATGGCAACATTTTTTTTAGCTTTTCTGCCTTGAGCGTTGCATCGCTGATGCGGGTGAATACCATCCCTGCTATAAAAACAAAACCTATATATGGAATATATACAAAATGCTCTGCCATCAGGAAATCACCTCCTGCAGGCAACACCATGAGAAACAGAGAAATATTTGCAAGAAAAAACAAGGCTCCGAAAATGAATTCCTTTTTGAATGATTTTCTTTTCCAAATATAATATACAATCAAAATTACCACTATTGCAGAAACATAAAATTCCCAGGGTAGCATGCCTCCTGTCTTATCGGGGTAAGGATGCAGAGCATTCAGGTTGGAAGGAAGAAAAAACTTTAAAATATAAAATGCAATAGGGTAGAAGGCAAGAAAAATTCTGTCAAGGAAATTAAATTGCAGGGAAATATCTTTTATGTTTTCAGTTTCTACTGTTGCATAAATTGTAAGTAAGCCGATCAAAAGGGAAAAAATAAAGAATGGTGTTTTTTGTAAAAGCGATTTATAATTTATTTTTAAGCCTTTATAATAATCAATAAGGATTAGGGTAAATGGTAATAAAACCGCTGATGGCTTTGAAAATACTGAGAACATAAAGAAAATAAATGCAATGAAAAGATTTATTTTCTTTGAAGTGTCAATGAATTTGATGTAAAAAATCAATGATGCAATATAGAATAAAGCGAAAAGCAGATTACTTCTTTCCGATATCCATGAAACTGATTCTACGTTCATCGGATGTACTGCAAACAGCATTGATGCGATGAATGCAGCATTCTTCCTTCCGGTCAGGTTTTTAATAAAAATGAAAACAAGTACTGCATTTATTAAATGAAACAATAAATTTTCCGCATGATATCCCCAAGGATTGAGAGCCCACAATGAATAATCTATTGCATACGAAATTGTCGTCAATGGCATATATGTATGGAATACAAAGCCAGTGAAGAACTTTGCAATGATATCGAAATTAATTTTAGTTATAAATGGATTGTTGATGATTTTTACATCATCGTCAAGCAGGACAAAATTCGATTTTATAGAATTGCTGTAGGTTATAAAAGTCACAACAATTATCAGCAGAATTAGAAGAATTGTTGAGTTCTGCGAAAACCAGTTACTCTTTTTTTCAGTCCGTTGTAAAGGTTTTTTTAAGACAGTTTTTTTATGTTTTTTAAGCTGAACCGACATGTAATATTAGTTGACTGTGTCTTCTTTTTCCGAAATTTTCTTCTCATAGATTTTCAAAATGAAACGAATCAATTTGTATGACAGAAATATCAGCAAAGGCCAGCTAAGATACCATAAAATGCTAGTGATTTGTGTATTCATTTTTAATAAGGTTAGTATGCGTGATCTTCATCATTTATTTCTTTAATTGTAATTTTTTTTCTGTCAATTACTCTCCAAACAATAAATATATAAATCAGAACAAACGGGATCATTAAAGATACATAACTCATTGCAGTAAGAGTGTAAGCACTCGAAGATGCGTTCTGAATAGTGAGTGAACTTTGCAGATCGTGTGTTGATGGATAAAAGCAAGTATAGTTATATCCTGCATTTAAAAGCAGTGCAAATACTGCAAGGACTGTTCCCGCACCTGCATGCCATATTCCTTTTCTGCTTTTTCTGAAAATTGTTATTGCAATTCCAGAAAGTACACTTACAACCCCAACAAGGAAAACAATAAATACTATTGGCATTTCAAGAAAATTATTTAAATATTTTAAAGTTTGCATTGAAACAATTTTTGTATGAGGATCATACGCAAAGCCATCCATGGTTAGCAAGCGGAATACAAAAAACAAAAAGAAAACAAGAAAAATAACAGCATTTATCTTCACTTGTTTAATACAACGCAGTAAAATATTTTCATTATCGATATTGTTTATCAGGTAAAGCGCTCCAAGCAATCTCGCTAAGAAAAACACTGCCAGCCCCAATGCAACATTATCAGGGTTGAATGCTGCTTCAATTCCCCGCAAAGGGTTTTCCCATTTTGATAAATGATAATCTGAAACAGAAAATTCTGATCCTGTGAAAAATGTTGCTACTGCCGCACCAAGCAGGATAACACCCAGACTACCGTTGATGAACAGGAAGAAATCAAATGTTTTTGTGCCAAGAAAATTCGCTGGTTTTCTTCTAAATTCATATGATACAGCCTGAATGATGAAGCAGAAAAGTATAATCATCCATACCCAATATGCTCCTCCGAAACTTGTAGCATAGAATAATGGAAATGCAGCAAACATAGCTCCTCCAAATGTTACCAGCGTGGTGAATGTAAATTCCCATTTGTGGCCAAGAGAATTCATTACAAGGTTTTTTTCATCCGTAGATTTTGCAACTGAGCCTGCAAGTGTTTGACCTCCCTGAACGAATAACAGGAAAACAAGCAATCCTCCAATTAACGAAATAAGTGCCCACCAATACTGCTGGAGCTGAAGATATGATAATGTTTCAAACATGGCTTTCTCCTTTCATTCCTTTTTTAATTTGCGATAACATAATCCTGATTTCAGCTATCAGTAATATTGTAAACAGCACTGCAAACATGAAAAAAGTAATTTGTACATCTGATGTATTAAGGTTAGAAGTAGCTACAGCAGTGGGAAGCAGATCCTGTATTGCCCATGGTTGGCGGCCTACTTCAGTAACAATCCATCCGGATATGGATGAAATGAATGCAAGTGGGAACGACCAGATGCATAATCGCAACCAGAATCTTCGGGATGTAATCCTTGAGTTTATCAGAAAAAATAATAGCACGACAAAAAGAATTATAAAATAAAATCCAAGACCTACCATAATATGAAAACTATAAAAAGTCATTGGAACATTGGGAAGGATGCTTTCAGGGGAATTCAGGTATCCATAGCCAAAATATTTGTAATTGCTCTCAAAAACCTTTCGTGCACTATCGGCAACAATTGAGTTATTGGCCGTTTTAGATTCTTTATTCTGAGAAATATTTTCCGCTTTTCGCGCTTCCTTATAAACTTTCAATGCTGCAATTGCAATTTTTCCCTTTTCAATTTTATCTGTGGCAGAAATAATATTGTTTTCAATATTCCCATTGGCAAGGTCAGACATACCGGGAACAAATGCTTCGCTGGTCCTGTAACTAAGCAATGAGAGCAGTTTGGGGATTTCAATATTAAACAGGAAAGGCTCTTTCGTGTCGTTGATGGTTTTTGAAGGGTCAAGAATTCCGAAAACGGTAAGCCCAGCTTCTTTTTTCCCATTATATAAACCTTCCATGGCTGCAAGTTTAGCAGGCTGTTTTTGCGCAACCTGGTAAGCAGAGCCATCGCCTGTTGCAGCAGTGAATAAAGCACCTACAAGTCCGAATGTTGTAGCTATTATCATGCTGCGAATGGCCATCTGTGTATTTCTTTTTTTCAGCAGATACCAGCTGCTAACTGCAAGAACGAAGAATGAGGCAACAATATAACTTGAAAAAATAGTGTGCAGGAATTTATTTACTGCAATAGGTGATAATAGCACCTGCCAAAAATCGAGCATCTCGCTGCGTGCGGTATCCGGGTTGAAATGCATGCCTACAGGGTTTTGCATCCATGCATTTGCTACAAGTATCCACAATGCTGAAAGGTTAGAACCTATTGCCACCAGCCATGAAGAAGTCATGTGAAATTTTTTGCTAACCTTATTCCATCCAAAAAACATAATTACTATAAATGTTGATTCGAGGAAAAATGCCATGATTCCTTCAATAGCAAGTGGAGCTCCGAAAATGTCACCGACAAACCATGAATAATTTGACCAGTTGGTACCGAATTCAAATTCCATGATGATACCTGTGGCTATTCCAATAGCGAAGTTGATACCGAAAAGTTTCATCCAGAATTTAGTAATTTTTTTCCATTCATCATCACCGGTTTTCACATAAATGGTTTCCATGATGGCAATGATAAATGAAAGTCCCAGCGTTAGCGGGACAAACAACCAGTGGTAAATGGCAGTAAGCGTAAATTGTGCCCGCGACCAGTCGACCAGAGATAAGTCAATATTTTCAATCATTTGACACTTTTATTAGTGGTTAAATTATCAATCACATGCTTGCTTTTGGCATCATCATTATCAAAACGCGTATCGAGGTAATTTTGAAAAAAGAAAAGTTTAAGAATAACAAAAATTATTATCAGCTTGATTCCAATAATAATAATCAATTTTTTACCAAGGGAACTTTTTTTAATTTCCTGGAAAAAAGATTTATATATTCCTGCTAATGAGTTTTTTTGCACAGATTGCATAGGCATTATCTAACGTCCGCAGTTAACCTTGTAATATTTTTTTGCTGTCTTATCTCCGAGCACAACTGCAATCCAGAAGTCATCGCATGATGCTGCATGCCTTCCAAGGTTAGCTTTTGTAAGTCCCCGATTGAAGTATGCATCTGAAGCATCTTCTTCAAGTTTTATCACCTGGGTGTAATCAGCAATTGCTTCTTCGTACATTTCAAGTTCACCGTAAATAAAAGCACGGTTGAAATAGGCATCAGTATAAGCAGTATCCAGCAAAATAGCTTTGGAATAATCTTTTAATGCTTGCTGATTTTTATTGAGTTCATCATAATCGTATCCGCGATTATAAAATGTTTTTGCATCAGCAGAATCGTATCGGATAGCCATATTGTAAGCCAGAATAGCTTTTTCAATTTCCTGCATGTCGTCATATACTGTGCCCAGCTTGAAATAAGCAGGAGCATAGTTGGGATAAAGAGCAATTACTTTTTCATAATCGGATAAAGCAAGTTCATATTGGCCCATATTAGCATAGGCTCCGGCACGGTAAAGAAATGCAAAAGCAAAAGATGTGTTGAGTTCAAGTGCTTTTGAATAATCTTCCACAGCCTTAGTGTATTTCCCAAGATGTTCATAAACCTGTCCCCGGTTAAGATAAGCGTCTGCAGCGGGCTGCATTGCAACAATCTTGTTGAAATCAGTCAGCGCTTTTTTATATTCACCCAATTTGTCATAAGCGATTGCACGGTTGAAATATGCATCATAATAATCAGGTTTTATTGAAATTATTTTTGAGTATTCTTCTGTGGATCCCTTATAATCTCCGCTCTGGTATTTCATGAATGCCGCGGAGAACAAAGAATCAATTTTCTGAGCGTTCAGATGTAATACAGAAATTGCGAGTGTCAGCAAAATAAAAAATATTCTTTTCATAGGGATGTGTATTGTTATACAAATATGAGAAAAATAAAATAAATAATTTAGAAAAGATTGAAAATTTGTATGCTATTTATTTGCATGTCATAGCTCTGTAGCTCTCTGTGCCCACTCTAAGAACCTCTGTGTTGCAAAAAAAAAGTTACACTGAGAAACACATAGAAGACACTGACCTACCTGTAAGGCAGCTATCTTATGGACACAAATATATAGATGTTTTTTTGTGATAATAAAAAGTCCGGAGGACTTTAATTTCAATAACCTCCGGTGAAACCGGTGGCAGAAATATAAAAGAATCCAGCAACCCTGAAAGGGTTGAATAACACAATATTCAACCCTTTCAGGGTTGCTTTTACCTTTTAGTTGTCGCCCCGGCACTAAGTGCCGAGTTAATCATATTTAATCCCTTCAGGATTTGTAAAAATATTTGTAAAAAGATATGTCCACACGCTTGCTATAAGGCAAGGGTTTCCTAAAATGTAGATGTCCCTCAAATTAGTATAAAAAAGAATAATCACAGGTTGAATTACTCAATCAACCCAACACTTCTCCTGATAAAATTCGTCAGTTCTTCACCTTTCAGAAGATTCTGCGAAAGCAAAGCCAGGTCAGTAAGTTGCTTGGTAAGCTTGCCCTGTTTTTCTTCGTCCTTTTCGTCCAGCAATTTGGATATTAATGGATGATTGCTGTTTACAACAAGATTGTATTGTTCAGGTAAGTTTCCATAAAAACCACTGCCGCCAAGTGCAGACATGTCGCGCATTCTACGCATGAACTCAGGTTGAGTGATCATCATTGGTTGCTCGGTTTCGCTTAGACTTTCAAAAACTATTGAAAATCTTTCCTTGTTGACTTGCTTTTCAATAATGGGTTTCAGAATATTTTTTTGATCATCTGTAAGTTTGGAGGGTAGCTCATCATCCTTCGGAATAAGCTTATCTATGGTCTCTGCGTCCACTCTTACAAAATGCGATTTCTCCATCTTGCGTTCAAGAACATTGATGAAATGGCTGTCAATTACCGTATCCATAACAAGCACATCATAACCACGTTCCCTTGCTGCGCTTATAAAGCTGTGCTGTTCTTCAGCATTGGTGGAGTATAGGTATACAAGATTTTTATCTTTATCGGTCTGCAAGGTTTTAATTTGCTCTTTGTATTCGTCAAGTGTAAAATATTTTCCTTCTGAATTTTTAAGCAGACAGAATTTCTCGGCACGTTCATAAAATTTATCTTCCGAGATCATACCATATTCAATGAAGATGCGGATGTCGTCCCATTTTGCTTCGAAACTGGGTCTGTCGTTTTTATATAATTCTTCAAGCTTGTCAGCGACTTTTTTGGTGATATGCGAAGAAATTTTCTTTACGTTCGGATCGCTCTGCAGGTAACTGCGCGAAACATTTAACGGAATGTCAGGGGAATCAATTACTCCGTGAAGCATTGTTAGGAAATCTGGAACAATGCCTTCAACGGTATCAGTAACAAATACCTGGTTGCAATAGAGTTGTATTTTATCACGCTGTACTTCAAAATTTTTCTTCACCTTCGGAAAGTAAAGAATACCGGTCAGTGTAAAGGGGTAATCAACATTTAGGTGAATATTGAACAATGGTTCATCAAAATTCATCGGGTACAGTTCGTGGTAAAAACTTTTGTAGTCTTCCTCTTTCAGATCAACAGGTTTTAGTGTCCATAGAGGTTTGGTGTTGTTTATGATTCGAGGCTTTTCAACTTCTTTCGTTTTATCATGACCGTCTTTGTCTTTCTCGCCGGTGGGTTCATATGTTTTCTCTGTACCGAAAATTATTTCAACTGGTAAAAATTTGCAATACTTTTTCAGCAATGACAATACTTTTGATTCTTCAGCATATTCTTCCGATTCCTTTGAAAGGTGAAGAATTATTTCGGTGCCACGGTCTTTCTTGTCAGATTCGTCAAGGGAATAATCGGGACTGCCATCGCAAGTCCATTTAACGCCTTTTGTTCCCGGTCCTTTTTTGTAAGTTTTGGTATGAATCTCAACTTTGTCAGAAACCATGAACGAAGAATAGAAGCCAAGTCCGAAATGCCCGATGATAGGGTTCTTCTCAGATTCTGATTTGTATTTTTTTACAAATTCTTCGGCACTTGAAAAAGCAATCTGGTTGATATATTTATCAACTTCTTCGGCAGTCATGCCAATGCCTCTATCTTTTACTGTAAGGGTTTTCTTCTTTTTATCGACAGATACTTCAATACTTATATCGCCCAGATCACCAGTAAAATCGCCCGATTGCGATATGGTTTTCAGTTTTTGTGTTGCATCAACGGCATTTGAAATAAGTTCCCTGAGAAAAATTTCATGATCGGAATACAGGAATTTTTTAATGATTGGGAAAATGTTTTCAGTCTGTACGTTAATCTTACCTTTCTGCATAGTATGTATATTTTTAGTTACGCCCGCTATTGACAAAGTATATGCCAATGGATTAGTTTGTGACAAATTGTCGGTTTACGAAAATCAAATGGGTACGGAGATTTAATTTGCAGCTTCCGTTTTAGTGATTATTTATAATTACAAATATCCCATCTGCCCTGCCTTGCTTCGTCAACCACAAGCCATTGAAGCAATATAATGTTAGTAACTGGGCGAATTGTCTGTCGTGTCAAGGTTTGCAAACATTTTAATTAACGTACTTCACTGTCAAAGTTAAATTATTTTTTTGTCTGGCTTGTGTGTCTATAAAATTTATGAAAATTATTTTAATCGTCTAAAGGTATAAGTAATTGTGCCTTTCTGTGTAACGAGTCTGCCAGTGGATTTATTGAATTTTGTCTTTATAGCAAATTCCTCAGATTTTTCCCATAATTTTCTATCTACGATTGTGGTACCTTTAGCACCAGCCACCGAATGGATTACATTGCCTAATGAATCTACAGTTATTGAAACTACTATTTTCCCATATTCCAATGAATCATAACCATAAGCTGACTCACTAATAATGTTTCTTCCTTCTAATTTGTATTGCACAGTTGACTCTGAATTACAACTATCAGTATAACTTTCTGCTTGTCCATTTAATGCTATTGGCATAATCCAGTCGTTCGAACTATTTGTCATATTATTCTTTTTTTTGTATAATATGGATGGATCAAGTATTTGAACATTGGTCATTTTGATTGAATCAGAATTAACTTCCTTTTTAATGATTGTGAATTTTGATGTGCTATCATTCCTAATTGAATCCATTTGCTGTCCGAGTGAACGTTGGATCAAAAGCATTGTTGCAAAAAGGAAAAGTAGTTTTATATACAATTTCTGAATCTTAAAGATTTTAATTCTATTTACGTTTTAGCGCCTTGTTGCTAACGAATGTGTTGCTTTACCAATAGCGCTCGGTACAACAAATTTTTCTGTACATCACAATAAGCCTAACAAAATATACCATCATGGCTGTGTTGTAAACACCATAGCACTGCCGTAGCCTGTGCCCTGCTTGTTGCTGGCATAAGCCCGTACATAATATTTGGTGTTTGGTTTTAATCCGGAAATTGAACTTGTAAAAGTTCCCAGCCCTTTTCCATCGGAAGTTACTATATCGCCAAGATCAGGAGTAATGGTTGTGTCAACGCATACGCCCCTTGCTGTAATTTTTGCTCCGCCGTCAGTGTCAACTGTTCCGCCGCTCTGAGCAGTCGTACTGGTAATCAATCCTACTCCACCGGTCGTAAGTTCGGGATCTACAACTTCCTTGCAAGATTGAATTGATAAGAACAATATACAACTTATCAGAATTGAGAAAATGTTAAATTTTGTGTTCATAGAAATGGAGTTTAACGATTATTAGTGCCTAAAGTTATAAGTGCCTAGATTGCCTAAAGTTAAATAATATTATAAAAATAGAACATTCAAGTAATTCATACATAACTCAGTTTAAGGATTCTTCAACCCCTTCCCAATTGATGTAAAAAGAGCAAGTATTTCAGTTGCTTCAGTTGAAATTAATTCTAAAGTATTACTATCAATCCATTTTAAATCTGTTATAATCTCTAACCAATATTTTGTTTCACTAGCTTCACTTTCGCATATTTTTATCTTATTGATAAAATCTGCTCTACTTCTGGATCGTTTAGCTTCCCTATAATTTGCGCCAATACTTGTTCCCGATTTCGTAAGCTGATTTCTTATTACTTTGCTCTCAGGAGTATTAGGAAATGATGATGATAATTTAATAATATTAATTGCAAAAATCTTAGTTCTGTTTTCTAATTCCTTACTAAATTCTTTATTATTCATTTATAAAAACTTTAAGTACTTCAAACTTTAGTTCACTTTAAGTACTAATAAAATTATTATTTTTTGAAATGATTTAAAATTTCGTTCGAGTATATCTACAAATATAATCAATAATTAGTGGAAATCAAATCTTCTTTTTTAATATCAGATCAAAACATCCATTTTATTGAATCTTCTGATACCAGTTATGAAAAAAGTAAGAATAAAAAATAGTGCAATTAAACAGTAAGTCACCGAAAGTCCTCCGTTGCTGACTATCTCAGGACCTTTGAACCAGTCGAAAGGGGAGCTGAATTTCAGAAAATCAAGTTTTCCATTTAGGGAAATCACAACCTGCATCATATACATAATTAAAATTATTCCGACTGAAGTTGCAGAAGCTGAGCGTGATTTAATGAGAAATGATGAAATAAAAAATGCCATGGAACCAAATGTCAGCCCGCCTATAAGCCATGCCAGCGACATCATTAAAACTGGTGTCAAGTCATAACTGTCTTTTATGAAGATAACAAACGACATCCAGGAAACAAGAAAAATTATTACAACTGACAGGACCGTATATAGAAATGCAACGTTCAGTTTGGTCCAAATTATTTGCAAACGTTTTGCCGGAAGTGAAAATAAAAATTCGGCTGTCTTATCGCTGTATTCCTTGGATACGATTGTGGCAAAAGTTCCTGCAACATAAATACTGAAGAATAAATATACATACGAAAACACTACGCAGTAGAACGAAATGGGATCATTATAATTAAGGCCGATAAGTCCCATGGCTGTCTGCATTTGTTTTGGCAGTTTCATGTTGAGTATTTGCTGAATGTCCGAACCGAACGATGGCGCCATGGAAATTATGTACATTACAAGCACACTGCATATAGTTACAGCAACAATAAACGATTTCAGGTTTCTTTTTAATTCTCTTTTGAAAAGCATGACTGTAATTTTTTAATTAAAATAATGCATGAAAACATTCTCCAGTTCAGGTTCTTCGATATCAATTGAATTAATATTGATACCACTTAGAAGTTTTATCAGTTCATTTGGATTGCCTGAATACATGAAGTGGATGGAAGAGCCTTGCTGCTTAAGTCCTGCAACGCCTGAAAGGTTTGAAAAATTAATCATGGCATCCGTGTCAATGTGCACCTGCCTGTAACCAACATTGGTGAATTCAGATGCTGTTGTTTCTTTGATTAGTTTTCCTTCTTTCAGAAGTCCAATACGTGTGCAGAAGCTTTGCACTTCACTGAGAACATGCGATGAAAAGAAAATTGTCGCTCCTTTTTTTTGTTCTTCTTTAAGCAGATCATAAAGGCGCTTCCTGATAACAGGATCCAGGCCGTTCGAAGGTTCATCCAGGATGAGCAGCTTTGGCGAATGCAACAGGGCGCAGACAATAGAAACTTTTTTGCGGTTACCGAACGATAACTGGTCGAATTTTTTATTCACATCAATATCCAAAAGTTCAATAAGTTTTTTAATGCGTTCGTTTGCTTTCATTTTATGAAAGTCCTGTGTAAAACTAAAAAGATCTTTTACGCGCATATCGCTGTACATAAATGTTTCAGCTGAGACATATCCTGTCTGTCGTTTAATTTGTACATCATCCGATTGGGGTGACATCCCCAGCACGGAAATCATTCCTTCATCAGATTTAATAAAATTCAGAAGCAGTCTGATAGTTGTCGTTTTACCGGCTCCGTTTGGTCCTATAAAACCATAGATCTCGCCTTGCTCAACCTGCAGGCTTAACTTGTCGATGGCTTTGACTTTTCCGTACGATTTAGAAACATTTTCAAGTATTATTGGTTGCATGATATTCGGATTTTTAAATGTTTTGTTTTATAAAATTGCATAAATTTTATTCAGCGTTGTCCAGTTCCTTGTAGTGGCAATCACTTTGAATTCCTTTTCAACAAAGCTGTTTGGAAAACCAAATTTTCCATTTATTTTTTTACTCAGGCAGAAAAAGTCATGATTAAATTGTTCAATAATCTCAATGTCTTTCTTTGAAAATTCCAGTGGTAACTTAATTTTGTTTTGCAACAACCCTGAAGTAAAGGTTATGTAAAATTTTACATTTTCATCAGGCTTCGTTTTATCAAATGGATTATTCTTTATCAGAAGATTCAAATCGTATTGCGTACGGAGAATCACATCCACCTTGTATCCCAGCGATGTGTTCAGAACAGATTCGATTTTTGTTTTAATTTTATTCTGTTCTTTTATTGCTGAATCAAAAATCACATTTCCGCTCTGGATAAATGTTTTTACATTTTTAAATCCGGCATTCTCCAATATAAGCTTAAGGTCTTTCATAAGAATGATCTTTTGTCCGCTCACATTTACACTGCGAAGAAATGCAACAAATGTTTCCATGTTATGAAATAATATGCAATTTATAAATTTTATTTGAATATACTTTTGTGTACAAATTTAGAGAAATGCTTACTGAAAATAAGTGGGCCACTTTCAGTCATCTTTTTGTTCCTCCAAAGGAGGAAAAGCGCGCTGGCCAGAAAAAAACTGCGGGGTCAGTGTTGGCGTGAATGATGAATTTTGTGAATTTCCAGCGAAGAAGTTCACTCGCTTCGCTTGGCAAATTCCAAAATTTATCAGGGTGGGTTGAAGCTTAGTTTTTTCTTGACTCTTTGCATACTTTCTGGTCAAGCAGAAAGTATGAAGAAAATACAATCAAGGTCATTATGAAAATTAACATACTAATTTTATAAGTCAATATTTATTAAATGTTTTTGAAATATTTTCTTATTCTCGTATAATTGAGCATAATCAAGTAATTAAAAACAGAAGTACAAAAAAAGGCTGCAATTTCTGCAGCCTTTTCAAATAGTTGTTTGACTAGTTTATTATAATTTTCCTGGTCAGGTTAAATGTCGCATTCCACATATGAAGCAGGTAAACGCCCCTGGCCTCTGACATATTTATCTCCATCTTTGCTTTATTAGCCGAAGGATTCAGTGACCCCGTTTTTACTGTATTTCCGATAAGGTCGTAAATGCGGTAGTTTACGGCAAGGTTAGAATTTGTCTGAACATCTATGCTGAAGTTTCCATTTGATGGATTAGGGTAAACAGAAATGGTGTTATTATTTCCTATTTCACTGATACCTGCCATGCTGATATCGAGTACATGGGTAATGGTATCTGATCCGCATGCATTGGTCACCACAAGGGTAACAATGTATGTTCCGTTGGCAGCATAAGTATGTGATGGATTCTGTATAACAGAAGTATTTCCGTCACCAAAATTCCAGCTATAGGAATTTGCATATTGCGATGAATCACTGAACGTCACAGCAGGATCACTATTTGCGTAAGTGAATTCAGCCTGCGGTGCATTCGAGATCGTAGTAACTACAATTGGTAAAGAGCTTGCAGCGCAACTGTCGTCAGTGATCTGAACAGAATAAGAACCTTCATTGTTTACAACAATTGATTGAGTTGTTTGTCCACCAGGTGACCAATAATATGAATCTGCCAGCTGTGCTGTGAGCGTTAGATCCTGGCCATTGCAGATAGTAATATTTCCATTGGGAGTAACCTGTGCATTTGGCAGTAGAATAGTTGCTTCAACCGGTATTCTTTCGCTTGCGCATCCTGCTTTTCCAATTTCCCAATCGTAGAAATAATAATAAGCTGCGAAACTGTTAGGCTGAGTACTGCTGTTTCCTGTGATAGAAATGAGTCCTGGCAATGAATAAGGCCATACTGCTCCATTCTGGTTTCTGAAAAATCCTGGTACACCGTTTATTCCCAGACGCAGATTGGTTCCTATAGGAAGATCGAAATTCAAGGTAATTCTTTGAGTACCCGCCGTGATATACATAATTGTATCCTGAAGAATAGCTCCTGTTGCATCCGCAACAAAGATGTTTCTGTTCATGGCAGTATCAGAGTATACCAAAGTAGAGACAAGTGTAACTGGTGAAAAAACATCGAATTTCAGATAGCGTGAAGATGGATAACTGGAAATATTTCCAGGTCCGATTGTATTATCAGCTGGGCCTATATGTTGCGAAGGGCCGCCAACAGAGCTTTCAGCATAGTAAGTTGTAGTTGCACCTAGTATCGGAGTGACAAATGTGTTACCTGTATTTACTAGGTTGCCACCTGAAGCTGCATCATACCAATAAATCGTGCTGCCGGTAGATGTAAGTGTTACCGATCCTGAATCACAGCGTGCTGCAGGATAACCAACAGGTGCAATAGGTGATGTATAGGTTAGATAAGATGTTTTTGTGAGTGAGTCAAGGCCAAAGCTATTGCCTGTAACAAGTTTAACATTGTATATTCCATCAGTCGCATATTGATGTGTTGGATGTTGCAATGTAGAAGTACTTCCATCACCAAAGTTCCACAACCAGTTGGTTGGCCCGCTTGACGAGATATCTGTGAATTTTGCATATCCGGTGCATGTAAGAGTATCATTGACTTTGAAGTTGGTTGTAGGATGAGTTGTGGTAATTGCACACATCCATGTTGCTACGAAACCGGTATCATTCACAGCTTCGTCAGACGTCTGCACAAGTGTAATTGCACCAGAAGTTGAAGTTATTGTACCACCATTTGGTAAATTCTGACCTGTAAAGCTGCCGATTATAGGAGCGTTGATGTCCCAGCCATCGTAAATAGTGAGGAAGTCATAATTCGGCTCAAAACTAAAAGTGGTGAAATTTAAAGTTACATTTTGTGCGCCAATAGGAGCAATGGTAAGGGTGCTGTTTGTACTATCCGTATAATTGGCTGGGCCACCGCTATCGAAAAGTGTTCCGCTGCATTCAGTCTGCATATCACCGGTACCGGTTACCGGCATATTTATTAAACATGGATTCAGTGAATCAATTGATATGATTGATGTCTGAAGTATTGTATCATTTCCGCAGCTTCCGCCATATGCAATAAGTTTTACACTGAAAGTTCCATAGTTGTTGTATGTATGATCAGGGTTCATAGCTGTGCCAGTGGTTCCATCACCAAAATCCCAGAAAAACTGGTTTGAATTTGTACTTTGATTTGTGAAATGAACCGTTGAAGGCGGTGTACAGAATGTTGTAAGATTTGGTGCAAAACCTGCTGTTACAATAGGGGAGTATGCACTTCCAACACCAACTGCATACCATGCATCGGTTACAGCTTGCACTTCGGGTGTGCATGCTCCGAAAAGATCCATTGCAGAAAGAATTGAATAGAAACGGGCATCCGCATAAGTTGCTGATGCAGGCAGGTAAACTGTCAGTGTCCTGTAAGCCACAGCCGCTGCGCTATCCATGGTTATTCCGGTAACATTAAAAGCATCACCGTTGTCGTTGGTACCTGTTCCGCCTTGTGCTGCAAGGTAAAACCAGTAAGTAAGCACACCTGCATTTTGATGCACTTCCTGCTGGGGATCCCAGTATGTTCCCATATATGTGTCGGGTTGTGCGTAAGCATTAGGGTTTGACATACTGCGGAAGGCACTTCCTATATCAGCACCCATTAACCAGTCAGCACCGGAAGGTCTTGCATACCATTCAATGCAGGTTCCGAAAATGTCACTGTAGCCTTCATTTAACGCACCTGATTCGTCCTGGTATATAAGGTTTGCTGTATTTTCATCCACTCCATGGGTTATTTCATGACCACAAATATCAAGCGCTGTAAGCGGAGAGTAAGTTGCATCACCATCGCCATAGGTCATCTCCTGTCCGTCCCAGTATGCGTTCACATAACCAACATCATAATGAACGAAACTTATTAATTTGAAACCGTTATCATCAATGCTGTTCCTGTTAAATTTATTTTTATAATAATCATAGGTCATTTCTGCGCCCCAGTGTGCATCGGTTGCTACTTCATCCATCGCAGCGTTTACGTTATTCCAGGTATTATCAGTATCAGTGAAATCAACTGCTGAGCCATAATTTGTTCCGGTTTGCATATTATAGGTTTCTATACCATTGCCCCTTCCGGTTTCGCGAAGACGGTAACTGCCCACTCCAACGCTGTCAGTTGTAATAGGCTGCGTGCCGCTGTAACTGGTGACTGCAGTACCCGGTACGTCAGTTGTATGAATTCTGTTTAACGTCATCAGGATTTCACCTGTTGTTGCATCAACAAACACATATTCTCTTTTCATTGGTTTGGTTGAATAAATATCAAACCGGTATGCCAATTTGTAAGTTGTGGATTTGAAGTTGTTATTGTCAGGGATAATATAAAGTTCTCCTTTTGGATAATAAGTAGCATCAATGTTTCCGCTAATCTTTTTAAGCATTGCTTCTTCGCCGGTATTCTGCCATTTGTATTCAGAAGCATTGAAGTTTTCAAGAGCATAAGTAAGTGCTGCCTGTTCGTTTAACCCTGCGCCAGTGCCAACTGTTGTCGACGCAATCATTTTCCCATTTAATGAATAAACTTGATTGTTTCTTGTATGAACAATAATTGAACTGCCAAGAATAGGAATGCCATTGCAGGTTTGAATATAACGATAATGAATATCACCAATCTGATCTTTTTGAGAATTCAGTAAAGTAAAACCCATTCCTATTGATAATTTTAAACGTTCAGCAACCCATGCTGGCCATGTGCTGAAATCAATTTCTTTGCCTTGTTGAAGTTTAATATATACAGGCAGGTCGCGCCCGCTTTCATATGCGATAGCAGATGCGTCGCTGATTTTCTTTTGGGCATCTTCAGTAAAGTATACCTGGGAAAATGTTGTCTTCTGTATTAGGAGGGAACATAAGACTAATAATAAAAGCAGATTTCGTTTCATAAAATAGTTTTAGTGATTTAATTTAAGTGATAAATGTAATTCAATTAGCTATTGGACAAGAAAAAAGCAAAAACCTTTCGGAATGATGAATTATTTTATGCAAACCAATTATGATGTGAGTTACATATATTTGGTTTAATCCAATATAAATTGTGTTAAGAGGCTCCAATTGATTGGAGACCATATTTTTTAATTTATCACTCTCTCTTTCTTTATTGCTTCGTAGGCTGCATTCAATTGCTGGAATTTTTCCTTTGCCGCTTTCTGAACATCTTCACCTAAATGACTTACTTTATCCGGATGATATTTGACGGCCATTTTGCGGTATGCTTTTTTTATTTCCTCATCACTGGCATCTGGCGTTATTTCAAGAATTTTGTAAGCACTCTTTGTATCCTTAACAAACATTGCTTTGATGGATTCAAAATCCTTTTCGCTTATTCCCATGTAATTTGAAATAGTGCGGATTATGTCCACTTCGTCCTCATGGGGATGGGCATCAGACATTGCAATACCAAATAAATAATGAAGCAACTGAAGTCGCAATGGCAACTCCATGAAATGCCTAATCTGTGTGCAAACATCATGAAGTGAATATTCCTGTTTAAGAATTTCACGCAACATAAGCATTCGCTGCTGTGCTTCACTTGGGCCAAATTGTCGCTGGAAAAAATTCCGTACATAATCCAGTTCCGATTTCAGAACTTTGCCATCAGCTTTCATAACGGCCGCCGACAGGATTAGAAGACTTACCCCGAAATCCCCGCTGGTTGTAGGAGGCCGCGAAACACCCATTTGTTGAGGTAAATACTCAGAAGCAGTATCATACATGGAGCCAAGCACAAATCCCATGATACCGCCTATAGGACCGCCCAGCACCCAGCCAAGTCCGCCAGCCAGCCATTTTGCATATTTAGCCATTTGCGATCAGAAAAGTTATTGCAAAAAATTTAAGAAATATTTTCAGATTCAGGTAATCCGTATTCTTCAATCATCTTAATATTCATCGTCTCAAGCTGATCAAGAATAGGGTTGTATATTTCAGGAATTACAGGCCTGAAGACACCTTTTACATTAATCTTGTTTTCCAGAATCATCATTACACCCATAGCAGCGGGCAATGCAACTGTTCGTGCAATGGCTGTATCTGTTTCAAGTGTGCCGAAATCAAGCATTCTTGAACGGATAACTTCTTTCTTTCCGTCAGGATATTCAGCAAGGAAAGTATGTTGCATCACAACCATGTCGCGTTCTCTTAATCCAAGCTGCATCTTTTCGATCATCAGATCAGATGTAATTTCAAACGGAGAATCTTCTTTGCGGTTCATTGGTTTGTTGTCGAATAAACCCAGCCATTCCATTGTATCAAGTGCGTAATCGGTACAATTGCTTCCGAGATATTTTTTAACTTTTGCTTTTATATCAGTTGAATCATTTTCGTTGATAAGCTTTGCTATAAAACCGGCATATGTCTTTCCTTCAAGTTCCATTTTATCGTAGGAAATGAGGTTCAGTTGTTTCATTGCATCAATAGTTTCGCACCACCCAGTAAAGCGAAAGGTGCCGCGGAACATGGTTTCTGCTTCTGGTATGCCATAAATATCCAGATATTCTATACTGTCTCTGTTGGGGTATACTTCAAGTTTTCCAACTTCCGGAAAGTCAACAACAAAAGGATTTCTGAATAAAAATTTAGTGTCGGTCTCAACTGTTTTTCCAAGCTTTAAAAATTTCGCATCATTGTTTCCGGCCATTACCACGCCTTTCGGGCTCCATGAGAATTTATATTTGAATGGATTGTTTGCTGCTTCAGGCGCTGGTAAAGCACCGCAAAGGGAATAAAACTCTTTTATTTTTCCACCTTTTGAATGCACATTGTCAATGATACGCATTGCTGACATATGGTCAATTCCGGGATCGAGGCCAAGTTCATTTAAAATAATAATTCCTGCTTTTTTTGCTTCAGCGTCTAATGCTTTCATTTCAGGCTTTACATAGGATGCTGTCACCATGTTTTTTTTATATTTCAATGCGTATTCAGCCACTAACATATGAAACACATAAGGCAATAGACTTACAACTATATCATGTTCTTGTATCATTTTGTCAAGAGAAGGTTTATCTTCCACTGACCAGTTGATATTTGAACCATTCTTATGTCCTGCAATCATTAATTCTGCCCTGTCGGGAGTGTTGGAAGCAACAGTTACTTTAACTCCTTGTTCAAGAAGATACCTTACAATTGGCTGTGCAACCAGTCCTGCACCTAATATCAATACTTTCTTTTCCATAACATTATTTATTAAAAAACAATTTAGAATTAACCAATAACAACAAACAACAAACAACAAACCTTTCAACTTATGACTTGTCTACTTGTCATCTTGTCAAATTCTTCACTCCTCAGCATTCAAATGTTCTTCCAGGTATTTATAATTCGGTGTTAGTTCTCCCTTCAGTAAGATCAGCGCTTTCTTTATTGCTTTTGGAAGATCTATTTCTTCATAGGGAAGATCATAATCAGCAATAGCGATAGGCTTTACGAAGTTTACCAGTACATCACTAAAGCCAAGAGAAGCATCACGCGGAAGTTCACTTGGAAGAATATCCACTGCCATGTCGAGAATACCTTCTCCTTCATAACCCTTTGTTATTTGTTCTGTGAAAGGGTTGTAAACAAAGATAGGATCTTCTATCACGGTCGGTTTTACAGTACATTCAACAGAGCCATTTATATCACAGCTAATATCACCAATTACATTTAACTTTGGTCTTCCTTTGCTGTAAAGCTTTTTCAAGTACTCTTTTGTAATTATCTTTGGATACCTGTCATCCCAGTACATGCAGTTAATGAGCATCGAAAGGTGAGGGATATATTTTTCAAAAACTCCTTTGTATTTTTCGGGATGGTTGTAATAATCCTGCAAATCGAATTCCTGATTAGGATCAATGGGTTCTGCAAGGTGTTCTTCTTTAAAAATAACTTTGTAAATAATATTATTCGGAAGTTTTTTCCTGTGTTTAAGTGATAATAACTTTTCCGGTGTAATTTCTTTCACTGGAAGTAAACCGCAAATTTCCTGGGCTCCTTGTGAAACATTGCCATAACCTGTAAAGCCTATTGTAAATGGCATCAGTTCTTCAGGTATTCCGTTTTCTGCGATCAGCTGGCCTATTGCAGAGATGTCCTCTTTTGCTTCTGCCAGTGAGTGATAGTGGCATGCCTGTTTAATTTTTAAAAGCTTTGAGGAATAGCCATAATATTTCAATCTTAAGCCCAATGCCCACAATGAGTTGATCATTCCAGCGAGTCCTGCATATTTACCGAAAAAGATAAGTCTCTTGTTTTGTTCATCAACAACCTTTTCATAATCGATCAGGTTGCACTTTAGTTCCATCATCTTCTTTAGCATAGGCATATTCCGCTTCTGCCCTTTGATTACATGCGAAAAGAAAATGTAGGTTTTATTAGGTTCGAAAGTATTTAAAGGAATTTCCTTTACGCCGAAAATAATAGGACATCTTTTAAGATCCTTGGCAATCTTGGCACCTGCTTTAATAAACTCTTCATCTTTAAACACGCGCTTCTCCGACGTTTGCACGACTATGTCAATATTGTGATGTTTTACAAGCCATTCAATATGCTTTGGAACTATTGGCACCCTGCGTTCCATAAGGTATTTGTCTTCGTGCCTGATACCAATTACAATGCTCATATCCGTATATTTTTAGTGGTATTTGAATAATATAAAAAGTGAAATTCAGTGCAAACTTATAAAATTTTGAATCACTGCTTTTCATTTCTGTTAAAAATAAAACAACTGGAAGTAATTTATCATTTTATGCGGAGTATAAAGTTTATAGAGGTATATTAAGCGATATAGTTTTATCTTTGCACAAACATAAATTTAAAGTTTGGCATAATTCTTGAAAATCGCCAATGCCGAAAACCAATTTATAAATTTTAAAAATATTTAGCTATGAAAAAATGTCTATTCCTCTTTGCAATGATGTTCACATTCTCATTTGCAATTGCACAAAAAACCAACCTGATTTTTTTTACTGAAGGTGGAGAAAAAATTTATGTGATACTCAATGCTGTCCTTCAGAATGAAAAGGCTGAAACAAATGTGAAGGTTACAGATCTTGTGGCACCAAATTATAAATTAAAAATTTTATTTGCCGACAGTACCATTGCACCGCTTGAAAAAAATCTGATGTTCCAGCAGGGAACGGAAACAACTTTTAATATAAAGAAAAACAGTAAGGGCGAATATGTTGTTCGTTATCTTAGTGAAGTTCCTATTGCACAGGCTGTGCCTCCTGCCAATGGACAGTCAGTTGTCATTTTCTCGGCAAGTGGTCCTGCAATGCCTACAGCACCAGTTGCTACAACTACTGTGAGTACAACTCAGACAACTACAACCACGGGCACTACCAGCCAGGATGGCGTTTCAATGGGCGTAAATGTTGGTGGTGTAACCATGAATATGAATGTTAATGGAACCGGAGTTGGTCCTGATGGAACAGCTTCCTCAACAACCACAACGTATTCAACAACCACAACTACAACATCTACAGGTGTTGGAATACAGCCGAATCAAGTACAACCACAGCAGCAGGCATATGTTTTGCAGGGTTATACAGGAGCCGTTGGTTGCCCTTATCCAATGACCCCCGGTGATTTTGAAGCAGCAAAGGGTTCTATTTCATCCAAATCTTTTGACGACAGCAAGCTTACAATTGCAAAACAGATTATTGCTACAAATTGCCTTCTATCATCTCAGGTTCGTGAACTCATGCAGCTTTTCAGCTTTGAAGATTCAAAACTGGAGCTTGCAAAATATGCTTATGGTTATACTTATGATATTGGAAATTATTTCAAGGTTAACGACGCATTTACTTTTGAAAGTTCTATTGACGAACTGAATACATATATTTCCGGAGTTGGTAAATAATTTTATATTTTTGCATTAATAAATTTAATTTGACAAACCAATAATTTAAGCCATGAAAACAACAGTCATTTTATTATTAAGCGTTGTGATGTTATCATTTGCCTGCAAACACAGTAAAGATGCGCAAAAGACCACCACCACTGATACCTACAGACTTATCGTTTCTTTCATCAGCAAAGGTGAAGGTACCGATGCTGCAACTCGTGCTGCGATGGAATCACTGATTACTACTTTTAGCAATAGAGACGGTTTTATCGTTAAATATGACAAGTATACCTGGGGTAGAGAAGGAGAGGCTGACTATTGTTTTAAAATGGATGGAATGAAGAAAGCCAAACAACAGGAATTTGTGGATTCAATAAAAAATGTAACCAAAGATTCGAAGCTTGTAATCATTACTGAAAACGCAGTTTGCTCACATAAAAAATAATTTTTTCGACTGAATACCTTTTAAGTCCGACATGAATATGCCGGACTTTTTTTTACCTAAAAAAATACCATCTAAATGGTTTGAAAAGAAAAATTTTGTTCTAAATTTGTCGATCACTTGTAAAATATACAAACTGAATTTTAAACATAATTTTTGGAGGACTATCAACAATGGCTAAAGAAAAAAAGTACGTTTATTTTTTCGGCGGTAAAAAAGCCGAAGGACAAGCAAATATGAAAAACCTGCTTGGAGGTAAAGGAGCAAATTTAGCAGAAATGGTTAATCTTGGATTACCAGTTCCTGCCGGGTTTACAGTTACTACAGAATGTTGCACCGCATATTATGAGAATAATTGTAAGCTCCCAAAATCATTATCTGATGAAGTTTGGGCCGATATGAAAAAAATTGAAGCTGAAATGGGTATGAAATATGGCGACCCCCAAAACCCATTATTATTATCTTGTCGTTCTGGTGCCAGATCATCAATGCCGGGCATGATGGATACTGTTCTGAACGTTGGTCTTTGTACTGCTACAATTCCCGGATTAATTAAGAAGACCAATAATCCTCGTTTTGTATGGGATTCATACAGACGTTTGATTATGATGTATGCTGATGTTGTTATGGATAAGGCCGAAGGTCTTGATAAAAATATCCGTAAGCAATTGGACGACATGCTGCATGATTATAAAAGTAAAAAAGGTGTAAAACAGGATACAGAACTTACGGCTAAAGATTTGGAAATTTTAGCCGGCGAGTTTAAAAAAACTGTAAAGAAACAATTAGGTAGTGAATTTCCAGATGATGCAAAAGAACAATTGTTTGGTGGAATTAAGGCTGTTTTCAAAAGCTGGAATGGTAAAAAAGCTGTTTCATACCGTCGCATTGAAGGTATTCCTGATGATTGGGGTACTGCAGTAAATGTTCAGGCAATGGTTTTTGGAAATATGGGAGACACTTCTGCCACTGGTGTTGCATTTACACGTAACCCTGCAACCGGAGAAAACTTATTCTATGGTGAATGGTTAATTAATGCACAGGGCGAAGATGTTGTTGCTGGTATTCGTACTCCAAATCCATTGAACGATGACACAAAAAATGAGCAGAACAAACATTTGCACAGCATGCAGGAGCAAATGCCAAAAACATATAAGGAATTATCTCATATCCGTGCGATCCTTGAAAAGAATTATAAGGATATGCTTGATATAGAATTTACAATTCAGGAAACGAAATTATACATGCTTCAGTGCCGTGTTGGCAAACGCACCGGTACAGCTGCTCTGAATATGGCAATGGAAATGTTGAAAGATAAACTTATCGACGAAAAAACTGCTGTAATGCGCGTTGAACCTGCACAGTTAGACGAATTGTTACACCCTATTTGTGATCCGGCTGAAGAAAAGAAAGTTCCTGTTCTTCTAAAAGGCTTGCCAGCTGGCCCTGGCGCTGCTGTAGGACAATTGGTATTTACTGCTGAAGATGCTGTTGCCTGGGAACGCAAGGGTAAAAAGGTGATTCTTCTTCGCGAAGAAACCAATCCTGAAGACGTTGAAGGTATGCGTGCTGCTGTTGGTATTTTAACTGCACGTGGTGGTATGACTTCTCACGCTGCGCTTGTAGCCCGTGGTTGGGGTAAATGCTGTATTGTTGGTGCAGGCAAACTTCATGTTGATGCTGCTAAAAAAATAGCTAAAATTGATGGAACAACTATCGTTTTAAAAGAAGGCGATTTTGTAACATTAAACGGTACAAAAGGTCATGTTTATCAGACAGCATTGAAATTAATGGATGCTACTGAAAACCCACTTTTCAAGCATTTTATGAAAATGGTTGATAAATTTCGTACCATGGGAGTTCGCACGAATGCAGATACTCCTGCTGATGCAAAAATTGCAAGGGATTATGGAGCAGAAGGTATCGGACTTTTCCGTACGGAACACATGTTCTATGGTGTGGGTGCCGAAAAGCCTTTGTTAGCTCTTCGCAAAATGATTTTGAGCAATACTCTTGCAGAACGCAAAAAAGCGCTCAATGAATTATACCCATACATGAAGAAAGATATCAAAGCTACTTTATTAGCTATGGATAATCTTCCTGTTACTTTCCGTTTACTGGATCCTCCCTTACATGAATTTGTTCCTCAGAGTCCCGATAAACAAGCTGAATTGGCCAAGGAACTTAATATAAATGTTGCTGATGTAGCAAAACGTGGTGAGGCTTTACATGAAAATAATCCAATGATGGGCCATCGTGGTGTTCGTTTAAGTGTAACTTATCCTGAAGTTTCTGAAATACAATTCCGCGCAATTTTCGAATCATCGCTCGAATTATTGAAAGAAGGGAAACATCCGAAACCGGAAATCATGATTCCTGTTACTTGTGAAGTTGGTGAGTTGGATGTTACTAAAAAAATAGCTGATAGGGTTTATGACGAAGTTTGTAAAAAATTCAATGTAAAATCTATTAGCTATTTATACGGCACTATGATTGAAATTCCACGTGCTTGTTTATTAGCAGACCGCATGGCAAAAACGGCTCAATTCTTCTCATTTGGAACGAATGATTTAACGCAGATGACTTTTGGCTTTAGCCGCGACGATATTGGTGGTTTCATGAATGAATATCTTGACCAGAAGATATTAGCTGCTGATCCATTCCAGACAATCGACCAGGATGGAACCGGCCAGCTTATTGAAATGGCTGTAAAAAAAGGCCGCGCTACCCGTCCTGACCTAAAAGTAGGTATTTGCGGTGAACAAGGCGGAGACCCTGCATCTGTTGAATTCTGTTTTAAAACAGGATTAACATATGTGAGTTGTTCTCCTTTCCGTGTACCAATAGCACGTTTGGCTGCTGCGCAATCTTCTATAAAATTTGGAAAAAAAGAATCTGCTCCAAAAAAGGTTGTTGCTAAAAAGAAAGTAGCTCCTAAAAAAGTTGCTAAGAAAAAAGGAAAAAAATAATTTCTTTTTAATATAAGTTAAGGGCAGCGCATTCGCGCTGCCTTTTTTATTTACAGTCACATTGAGGAGGTTTGTCATTTCACAAACCGTCTCGAAATGCGACCAACGTGGGTCATGCTTCGAGACGAACTCTGAAAAAAGTTCTCCTCAGCAAGAAAATAATACTGTCTCGAAATGCGACAAACGTAATTCCATTTTCAATAAAATTAAAAAACTGCTTCCAAGTATTTTTTCCTTGCTTTTTTAAAATCAATGCATATATTTGCTATAGATAATTGTTTAACATATGACAGCAAAAAGCCCGCTTACTTCTGCATCCCTTCCGAATCCCATGCTGTCTAATACACACAGAAAATCTTTTATTGAAAGCATAATTGCAAACGAAATCAATACAACCATAGACGTTTCAGGCTTTGCAAAAGGAATGTATTTTGTGAAAGTGAAAAATGAAAATGATATTGTTTTGAAGAAGTTTATAAAAGAATAAACAAATATAAAAACATGAAAAAGACAATTTTACTCTTCCTTGCATTTACTGCATATTGTAATATCTCAAATGCACAATGGCAAGAAACTAACAGCCCTTATGGTGGAACTATAACTTGTATTACAACCATAACAAACAACATTTATGTAGGGACAGCATCGGATGTTAATGGTGGTGTATTCGTTACCTCTAACTCTGGAAACAGCTGGATTTATAGAGGATTATATAGTAAAAGCATTAGGGGATTGATTTCAAGCGGAACAAATTTATTTGCAGGGACTGGGAGTGATGGAGTGCTCTTTTCTGTGAATGCTGGAAGTTTATGGAACCCTGTGAATACGGGTATGACAAGTAATATAGTGTATGCATTAGCAATAAATGGGAATAACATTTACGCAGGAACTTATGGCGGAATATTTGTATCTACAAACAATGGTAACAACTGGACTGCAACTGGACCCGCAAATGGTATTTACTCACTCGTTACGAACGGGAACAGCATTTTTGCTGGAAGTTCAGGTGGCGTGTATATGTCTTTAAACAATGGAAGTAGTTGGTCAACTACGAATTTGCCAGGTTCGTCGAATATTATATCATTTGCAGTAAATGATAGTAATATTTATGCCGGTTCAACTCTTAACGGAGTATATTTATCTACAAATTATGGGAGTAGTTGGAACGCAGTGAATAATGGACTTCCTGCAAACACTGAAATCAGATCTATTGCACTAATAGGAGATACAATTTTCGCAGGAACTTATAATCGCGGGGTATATTTGTCTCTAAACAAAGGAAATAATTGGTACGCAGCAAATTCCGGCATATTAGGTTTAAATGTAAATGCATTATCAATAATTGGAACAAATATTTTTGCAGCAACAAGTAATGGAGTTTGGAAAAGAGCAATCTCAGACTTCTTTGGCAGGTCTGTATGGCCCGGTGATGCAAATAATGATTCTATTGTTAATAATAATGATTTGCTACCGATAGGATTATATTATGGAACTTCAGGAATTATACGCGACAGCATCAGTAATCTATGGGTTGGACACAATTGTATTGAATGGACTACTTTTCAAACTAATTTAAAAAACAAGAAACATGCAGATTGCAACGGAGATGGCGTTATTAATTTCTTAGATACAGTTGCAATAAATTTGAATTATGGATTAAATGTTGTAAATAAAAAGAAGATAATACACACAAAAAAAACAGCTGTTACACTTTCAATTGTTCCTTCCTCTTCTTCATATAATGCAGGTGATACAGCAAGATTTGATATTATAGCAGGAGACATTTCAACCCCTGTTAACTCGTTGTATGGAATTGCTTATGATGTTAATGTTGATCCTACATTTATTAAATCAGGTACGTTAAAATTTACAAATTCTTCAAGCTGGTTGGGCAATCCGATTTCCGAGGCTCTTTCTTTATCGAAAAAATTCGAAAGTACGGGAAATATTGAAAATGCAATAATCAGAACCGATCATAATAATCAAACAGGATATGGAAAAATAGGAGAACTTGAATTTGTAGTCAATCCCAATTTAACATCAGTTGACACTATGTTATTATCAATATCATATTATAATGCTGTGAACGCAGCAGGGCAACAGGTTCTATTCACTGTTGTTGATACTTCAAGCTTAGTATATCCAATAATTACTTCTTTGAGCGAAATGTCATCAGCAAGCTTTACAATATATCCGAATCCTGCGAATAATAAAATAGAAATTTCAACTACAGAAAATTCCGAAATAGAAATTTTAAATATCGAAGGAGAAATAATAAAAAGCATTTCTTCAGCCGATAATAATGCAACCATTGATATCTCTAGCTTTGCAAGGGGAATGTATTTTGTAAAAATGAAAAATGGAAATGGGCTTGTAGTGAAGAAGTTTATAAAAGAATAAAGAACTTTAACTTAATTTTTATGATGAATAAATATACTCTATTTTTCTGTATTGTATTTATTTCTTTCGGAGCATTTTCTATTTTAAAATCAGAGACTGCGAGCTCACAAACAGAGAACTGGTTATGGGCTGCAGACGTCGGAGGTAGCGATCACGACATGAGCAATTGCGTTACAACTGATTTATTTGGAAACATATTTGCAACAGGAAAATTTTGGAGCCCTTCACTTGTTTTTGCCGGCCATGTGATGACGAATGTTAATGCTTATGATTATATTCTTGTAAAATATGATGCAAATGGAAATCCACTATGGGGTACAAATGCTGGAAGCCAACTCAGTGACGAAGGAATAACAATAGCAACCGACGGAGATGGGAATGTATATACTGCAGGAACTTTTGAAGGTTTGAATATAATTTTTGGTAATGATACTTTGCATAATACAGGGGGCACTGATGTTTTCATTGCGAAATATGATGCAAGCGGAAATTCATTATGGGCAAGAGGTGCCAGGGGGGCGCAAAAAGATTACCCTCGAAGTATAACAGTGGATAATGATGACAATTTACTTGTTACTGGCTATTTTCTGAGTCAGTATATTGTTTTTGGAAATGATACATTATTCAATGATTCTACAGGCACACCAAATATTTTTATTGTAAAGTACGACACAAGCGGCAATGTTGTGCATACTTTAAACTTTGGCGCTAAAAAGAATGAATATGGTACATGCATTAAAACCGATATAAATAATAATATTATTGTATCTGGTACATTCAGCAGCCCCTATGTCGTTTTTGGTTCTGATACACTTTTTAATGCTCAAAATACAAATTACTCAGGAAACTTTGCACCTGATATCTTCATAATTAAGTTCACCCCTAACTGGAATATTATGTGGGTCAAAAGAGCTGGAGATATTGGCAATGAATTCTCCATGGGAATGGATCTTGATGATAATGGGAATATATATATGACCGGATATTATTATGGGTCATGCATTTTCGATAATATCACGCTTACCAGCTTACAAGGATCTGAAATTTATCTAGTGAAGTTTAATCAGGCTGGAAGTCTTCAATGGGCGAAAAGCGTTGCTGGTGGAACTGGTGATGAAGAGGCAAATGCTGTTGCCGTCGATAATTTTGGAAACTCATTTGTCACAGGATTCTTTACAAGTCCGTATATGGTGTTTGGAACAGATACAATATTCAACGGCGAAACTAATTATATAAATGTATATCGCGATATCGTATTGATTAAATTCGATGCAGGAGGAAATGTTCAATGGGGTAAAAGAATTGGCTGTAGCGGAATTTATAATGAAACAGGAACAGGCATTACAGCAGATGCGACAGGTAATATATACCTTACAGGTGTTTACCCCTGCGGCTCGATTTCTTTTGATGGTCATAACGCATATAATGCTCATGCTGATGGAAACACCCTTGATTTTTTTGTTGCAAAACTTTCATCTGTTATAACTGAGACCAGTGACGCCACAGCAGATAATGCAAGTAATATTTTCCCAAATCCAGCAACAAAATATTTTATAATCGAAACGACACAAGATTCTTTTATCGAAATTTTAAATATGCAAGGACAAATTATTAAAATTATACGAGCAAACGAAACCCATACAACCATTGATATTTCTGGCTTTGCAAAAGGAATGTATTTTGTGGAAGTGAAAAATGAAAAGGGGATAGCGGTGAAGAGGTTTGTGAAGGAATAAATATATTTTACAGAAACATTAAATAAAAAATTATCATATGAAAAAAGATCCGCGCACATCGTGCGCGGATCTTTAACTTAGTGCCCTGCTCTTTTAAGCAGGGATCAATTCTTTGAACAAATTATTATTCCGATTAATCGGAATAATAATATCCAGCCTCTAAAGCTGGAAACAAATAAAATTAATATCTACGAGTAGTATTTCTTCTGTCATTGTTCCTGTCGCCACCGCTTCTGTCGTTGTTAAAACTTCTGCGTGGGCCACCAGTTTCTGTTTTAGGTTTTGCAATGGAAACAAGAATCTGTTTGCCATCATAATCAGCCTGGTTCAATTCTTCAATAGCTTTTGTAGCTTCTTCGTCGTTGTCCATTTCAACAAAACCAAAACCTCTGGATCTTCCAGAAAATTTATCAGTAATTACTTTGGCGGATTTTACTGCACCGTACTCTGCAAATAATGATTTTAAATCCTCGTCGCTTACTCTGAAGCTCAGATTTGAAATAAAGATGTTCATATAATAAATTTAAAAAATGAATAAATGATTTGACCTGAGTCTCGAAAAGGAGGGGCGAACGATAGGTAAATTTCCTTAAATGAAATTTTTTTGCAAACGGTTGCGGAATCCTAATTAATAACTTCTTATCAAAAATTAACTCTGCAAAGGTAGTCTTTAAAACAATACCACTGCATTATTTTTCAATTTATTAGCGAAGCAGACTGTTTTTTTTCTTCATAGTTTCTTGCAATCAATATAAAATACTTGTAGGTTTGAAGTGAGTTTAGGTTGTAATGCATTTCAAATAATTAATTATGCAAATTTTTTTGTTGTTCATAAATTTTCCCTCAATGAAAAAAATATTTATTTGCCTTTGTTCTATGACAGCACTGCTTTGTTTGTCATTTGACCAGTTGTCAGCTCAATCTGATAAGGAAATTATAAAAGCAGCAAATCTGGATATTAAAAACAAAGATTACGAGCTTGCGTTTAAAAAGATTATTACTGTAAGTAAACCTGAACAAAAAAAACCACAGGATATACTTGAAAAAACTTATCCGTATGTAATTGCTGGCAATTTCACCAAAGCCAATGCAATCAAACTTTCTGAGAAAGATAATGACCAGGTAACGATTGAGAAACTTGGTCAGATTATATCTTACTTGCAAGACAACTGCACTGTTGACAGTCTTTTTAAAAAGGCCGCTGAGCCTGCATTGTACAAATCATTGAGCAAGAAGAAAAAAAATGAAAGCACCCTGGCAACCTTTAAAGCCAGGCTGAAGACGATTAATGAAGCCAGGATAAAACAGGAGCAACTAAAGTTTACAGCTGATTCACTGCGTGCAGATAGCATTGCTAAAGCAATCCAGGCAGCAGATACACTTAAAAAAACTGCGACCAGTACTTCCGATTCTGCAATTTCTAAAAATATTACATCTTCTACAACTCTTGTTAATGGAGAGAATACAGCTGTTTCGGGTGATAAAAAGTATTATATAATTGCGGGATCCTATAAAACTCAGGTTGAGGCTCAGGCAGCAGTGAGTAAGCTAAAAGCATCAGGGTATGCTTCTGAAATTGTCGGGGCCAATGCTTATGGAAATCTTCGTATTTGCTACAGTGGCTTCAACGATAAGACAGAAGCGTTGAAGGAACTGGAGAAGATCAAGGGCAATGTTCAGGTTGATGCCTGGCTGCTTGAAAAATAAGTTGCTGAATATTTTTTAACTCCATAGTCTATGCTAAGTGGAAAGCTAGTGCTAAGTTAAGAATACGGTGACGCAAGATTGCTTTGTCTCCTGATAGCTATCTGGATCCTACCAATGACGTCATTGCGAGGAGGAACGACGAAGCAATCTCAATCCGATGAATTATATATAACATGACACTAGCTCATAAATTTTATTTTAAATTTTATTTCTGAAGTATTGTCTCAAGATGACCGTAAATGCTGACTTTTTACAGTTAGCTGTGAATTTATTAACCGTCGGTTAAAAATTTATTTATTCTGCAAACAACAATTTTATATTTTTGAGGATAATTAATTCTCACGTATTACTTACTTAATAATAATTACTATGTCATGTAAATGTTGTTCAGCCGATAATATTGATCTTTCGGCATATGGAATTCAGGAATGTAAAGAGATCTTTTATAACCTTTCATACGATGATCTTTACAAACACGAAACAGCCCCTGGGCTTGAAGGGCTGGAAAAGGGATTTGTTACCAACACCGGTGCATTGAATGTGGATACCGGTATCTACACGGGCCGTTCACCAAAAGATAAATACATTGTGAAGGAAGAAACTTCCGAAAAGAATGTATGGTGGGCAGCACCCAACAGAAAAGGTTCCGATAACAAACCTATTTCGGAAGATGTGTGGAAATCATTAAAACTGGTTTCTCAAAAGCAACTCAGTGGAAAGAAACTTTATGTTGTTGACGCATTTTGCGGTGCAAACCCCAACACCCGTCTGAGTTTGAGGCTGGTCACTGAAATTGCATGGGCTGCACATTTTGTAAAAAATATGTTCATCCGTCCAACAGAAGAAGAACTGAAAAATTTTAAACCTGATTTCTCTATTCTTCACGCCTGCAAAGCTACCAACCCAAACTGGAAAGAGCAAGGACTGAACAGTGAAGTATTTGTTGCATTCAATTTGAAGGAACGCATGGCTGTTATTGGTGGCACATGGTACGGTGGTGAAATGAAAAAGGGAATGTTCTCCATAATGAATTATTTCCTTCCATTGAAAGGTATTGCTTCAATGCATTGCTCGGCTAATATGGGTAAAGCAGGCGATACTGCAATTTTCTTCGGGTTATCAGGAACAGGAAAAACCACTCTGTCGGCTGATCCTAAACGATTGCTGATTGGTGATGATGAACATGGCTGGGATAATGATGGCATATTTAACTTTGAAGGTGGATGCTATGCAAAATGCATCGATCTGAGTAAAGAAAAAGAACCAGACATTTATAATGCTATACGCAGGGATGCACTTCTTGAAAACCTTGTATACGACAAGGAAACGGGAGTAATAAATTTTAAAGATGGTTCAAAGACAGAAAACACAAGGGTATCCTACCCGATATACTTTATTGAAAATATTGTAAAACCTGTTTCAAAAGGCACACATCCAAAGAATGTTATATTCCTTACTGCTGATGCATTCGGAGTTTTGCCACCGGTATCAAAACTTACTTACGACCAGACCATGTATCACTTCCTGAGCGGATATACTGCAAAGGTTGCAGGTACCGAAAGAGGAATAGTTGAACCAACCCCAACATTCTCATCTTGCTTTGGTGCTGCATTTTTAATGCTGCATCCCACAATGTATGCTCAGGAGTTAGCTAAAAAGATGAAAGAGCATGGATCCTCTGCTTACCTCGTGAATACTGGATGGATAGGTGGACCATGTGGTGCTGGTGGAAACAGAATTGATATCCCGTCAACAAGGGCAATCATTGATGCTATCCTTGATGGTTCAATTGAAAATGCAGAATTTGACGAACTTCCAATCTTTGGATTGAAGATTCCTAAAGCAATTCATGGCGTTGACAGTAAAGTCTTGAATCCGCGCAATTTGTGGCAGGATCCGCTTGCCTGGGATCAGTCAGCGTTAAATCTTGCGAAAAAGTTTATAGCCAATTTTGAGAATTTCACTGACAATGACGAAGGAAAACGTTTAGTAGCTGCAGGTCCGAAAATCTAAATTCCTATTTTAAAAATTAAAGCACAGATAATTTTTTCTGTGCTTTTTTTATAACAAGTTTATAATCGATTCAGATCTATGTCGTCAAATTATATTGATTAATTTTAATAAAAATGTTGTTTGTTTTAAAATTCCTATATATCTTTGTATTGCGAATAACTGAATTACTAATTTTAAATTTAAATTAATGGCAACAGGTAAAGTTAAATTTTTTAACCGCAAAAAAGGTTATGGGTTTGTCGTAGATGATGAATCAACAAAGGAAATTTTTGTTCATGTCACCGGTTTAATTGACCGAGATCTCAAAGAAAACGATGATGTAACCTTTGATATCGCAGAAGATGAAAGAGGCAAAAAAGCCGTAAATGTGAAGAAAAAATAAATCCTTTGCAATAAAAAATCCCGGATAAAAGTCCGGGATTTTTTTTGCAATCAGTTTTCTGATTTATTTTGAACGAACCCAAACTTCGTAAGTATAGGTAATCGTTTTCTTATCTTTTGCGCCCAGAGGCACTTCCCAGTTAATTTCCGTATAAGGATTTAATCCATAATACTTGCCTGTCTTTTTTATTGTACCTGAATCGCTAACATCTGTTACATCAGCTGTCAGATCTTTATTTACCGAAAGTGTGATCTTCTTATCCTGTAGGTTTTCAACAACAATACTGCCTTTCAGGATCACTTTTGAATATGTGTCCTTGCCATACTTTTTAGTAGTTTCGGTTTTCTGTGATTCTTCTTCAGTATTCTTAACCATTACATCCGAAGCCCTCGAAAGCTGAATTGAAACGGTGCTGCTTACAGGTGTATACTTAACCTGATCCTGTGCCAATGGTTGCAGATTCTCATCCATCACAAAAACTGGAGCTGTGGTAAGGGGATTTTCAGTAGTGTTTGTAAGCTTTAATGAATGATACACATCAAATTTTTGTTCAGGATCGTTTCCGACATAGCTGTTATAGCTATAAGCCACAATATCATTAATGTCAACTTCATACACATCCTTATATGGAAGGTTATAAGAGAATATCTGGAAACTGGATTTGGTATTCTTTGGTAGTGATATTTTGCCAAGTTTATACATATAAAGGTCGTTTGTCTTTTCACCATCAGTTGAATAATTGCTGTAATCACTGTAATCATAATTGTAAGCAGAAGAGCCATCTGTGGCAGATACAGCGTTGTTGGAATAAGCCTGATATGCATTGGTCTGTACCAATCCCAGTCCGCTACCAAAACCATAACCTGTTTTGTTGGTAGAATATAATGATGAAATATTAGTCTGTGTAGCCTGAGCAATTGGATCGATGGTATAGCCATAAAAGAATTGTGGATTGCCAACAGTAAGGGTAACATCAGCATTGCTTATCTCTTCCGCTGAGTTTTCAATGAGTGCTTTCATTTCAAGCTGAAGTTCTTTGTCGCTTATGATTTTTACATTATACGATGGCACCCATTGAATACCAGTCTGCATGTAAACGAGCTTAAGAGTAGTGTTGTCAAGGCTTTTGCTGAATTCTAGCTTGGCAAGCCGTGTAAGTGAATCAGACTGCATTTTATCAGCAGGAGTTTCTTCAACAGTAAAATCAATCACATTCGTTATTAGAATGTATTTTGTTTTGGCATCAACAGTTTTAATCTTAAGCATACCTGAGCTTTTATAATAACTCTGCAGTGTTCCGCTTGCTTCTTTGAATGTCTTGTCATCAGTCTTATAACTGACAGTTATTTTTTTCCCTACGTTGGCAAAAACCACTTCAGGAATATTCTGTGCAGCCATGAGTTTTTTGATGGTGTCGGTTTCATAAGTGATCTTTGAGATCTTTACATCTTTCAAGGTGTTTATCCAGTATGTGCCAAGAAGCGGCGCATCCGGCACTTCCAGTGATACTTTGCTGTTTTTTGGATATACTGTTCCTTCTTTTACTATAAAATAGGTTCCGTTTTTAAATACATTGACCTGGGTGGGAGTAAGGGTTGACTGTGCATTTGCAAAACCCCATGCACTAAGGAATGCCATAATGAAGATTGTTCTTTTCATAATATTGGTTTATTGTGAATGTTTTAAAAGTCAGATGAGAATAAAGCAAACCTACATGAATTTTCGGAAATATACAAATACCAAATGAAAATTCATCCCGATAGCTATCGGGATGGTTCCCTCTTACCTTATAAAAATAAGTAATTCCAAAGGAAATTTATATAAAATATTACAAAAAAAAGCAGGTAAAAATGAATTACCTGCTTTTAGTGTATTGAAATTTTTTGGCTATGTGTTCAGCATTACAGGCATTACAAGCATAAGGAGGTCCTCATTCTTATTGTCGCTGTTTACTGGTAGTAAAAGTCCGGCGCGGTTAGGAGCTGACATTTCCAGACAAACTTCGTTGGTGTCAATAATGTTGAGCATTTCCAAAATGAATTTTGAATTGAAACCAATTTCCATATCTTCACCATCGTACTGGCAGGTGAGGCGTTCCTTTGCTTCATTAGCAAAATCAAGGTCTTCAGCAGAAAGAGTAAGTTCTTTTCCATTGATTTTAAAACGAACCTGGTGTGTTGATTGGTTCGAGAATATTGAAACACGCTTGATAGAATTTAAGAATGGAATTCTTTCAATGGTAAGTTTGTTTGGATTTTCTGTAGGGATAACAGCTTCGTAATTCGGGTATTTTCCGTCAATAAGGCGGCAGATAAGATTATAATTTCCAAAAGCGAAAAATGCATTGGTATTATTGTATTCAATTTTTACTTTGCTTTCTTCATGAGCAAGCAAGTTTTTCAGTTGGTTCAAAGGTTTTTTCGGTAGTATGAATGAAGCCACTTCTGCAGATGTTGCATCGGCTCTTCTGTAGCGAACAAGCTTATGAGCGTCGGTTGCAACAAAAGTGATGTTCTCAGGAGATAACTGGCAGAACACACCTGACATTACAGGGCGTAACTCGTCGTTACCAGTTGCAAACAATGATTTGTTTATAGCATCTGCAATGATCATGCTGTCCAGCTCAATCGTTGCTGAGCTTTCTAATGTTGGTGTTTTAGGAAACTCTTCAGCATTGTGTCCGCTGAGTTTGTATTTACCTTCTCCGGCTGATATTTCAATAGCGTAAGTAGATTTTGTATCAACAGTAAATGTGATAGGAATATCTGAAAATGTTTTAAGAGTATCAAGTAGGATCTTCGCAGGAATTGCAACACTTCCGGTCTTCTCAGCTTTGGTAACAGCAACTTTCGCTGTCATCGTAGTTTCGAGGTCGGAAGCAGATATTATAAGGTTGTCTTTGTCAAGTTCGAAAAGAAAATTGTCAAGAATAGGCAGGGTATTACTGCTGTTTATAACTCCACCGATAGCCTGCAATTGTTTCAGCAATAATGTGCTGGATACTATAAATTTCATACGTTATGGATTTTTCAAATTAGTTTACAAACCTACATGAATTTTTGCAAATACGCAAATTCAATTTTATAAAATCTTGTTAAAACGGGATAACTTTATTTTCTTTTTTTATGACTTTTTACCTGTTCAAAAAGCTATAAAAATGCCTTTGCTGATTTTATTTTGATTTTTTTACCGAGGTTGCTGAAGGTTTGATAAAATATGACAAAGGTTTCAGGATGTTATCAAAAACGTAATACTGTATCATGGCAAAATCCTTACCGTCATTAAATAAGGCATACAACCTGTCAAGGTCGAATTTACTGGTAGAATCACTAAGATCAGCTTGATCAAAAGGAGCAGGTTTATGGAATATCTTAATTGTTGTAACTTTTCCAGACATATCAGCCAATGTGAGAATATGCAATGGTGTTGTCTTGATTATTGAATCCTTATTGTGCTCGGTAAAATTAGTGATCAGGTATTCATATTTAATTTCCAGAAAGTATGTAAGATAATCAAGGAGCTTTAGTGTATCGTAATTTGTAATTGTAGTATTTGAATTTAGCGCCAAAAGTGAAAACTTTGTTTTCCCTTCATTGGTGATGGAGAACGAGCTGTCAGGTGTGGAAGGGAATTCAAGTTTCACTGATTTGATATCAGGAATATCAAGATTTATCATGGTATGATCTCTCCAGTCAACTTCAAGCGGGCTGTATCTTGAATTCAGAAATCCACGGAAACCCGGAATATGCGTGATATAAGGATCTTCGCAATCTTCCATCAGCATATAGGTGCCAAGATTATCCTGCGTAGCATCACCTACATAATAAGTCTTCACAAGTTTTTCATGAGAAAAAAGTTTTAATCCCCACAAGTCAATCCTGTAAACTGTCTGATATATTTCAACTTTCTTGGAAATTGCTGCAAGCCTTTTAATCGTGTTATCCCTGGCAGCTTTTGCAACAGGTGATTTCACTTCAATACGCATCAGGGTTTTTAGAAAAATATTTATAAGGTCATTACTTGCTGTATATTTATTGTTTACTGACCAGTTGCCGGGAGTTACTTTTTCAAGAATTACTTTGTTGTTTGATTTATCAGTAAGGAAAACTTTTGTTACAGCTGATGTGTCTTCAATAGCAAAAGAACTGCATGATTTTGAAAGTGTACCTTTGGTGACATTTATAATGAAGAACGTTGCAACCAGTACTAAGATGACCGCAATTATAAGAATTAGTCTGTTTTTTTTCATATGATGCTGAATAGGCAAAAATAAAAGTGAAACGTAAACTGGAAAATTAAAATCCGGTTTTATTTTTTTGTGTATTTTCTTTTCCTGAGAAATCCGTTGATTACTGCGAATACCAATACCAGCAAGACCGGCAGACCTGTGTTTACAAGCTGAATCATGAATCGCTGCTTGGTAATTTTGGTTTTATCAAGCAACCTCAGTTTTATTTCGCGTGACCGCACTTCCATTAAACCGGCATCATCACTCATGTAATCAATACAGTTTAACAGGAAATCTTTGTTTCCGAATGTTTCTTTGGTATACCTATCGTAACCCAGTGGCATCGGGTATTTGCTGCCATTCGAAGTCTGTACTAAATTCTTGATTACATCCCCATCTGAAATAACAATCATACGGTTAGGAACACTGGTTTCGCGGTAATCAATTTCTTTGTCTTTGGCAATGGTATCGTTAATCCTGTTTTTAAAACAGGAAGTAAATGTTCCTTCTAGTAATACTGCTACGGGGATATTCGATTTATTAAATAAGCGTTCATCAGGTTCTTCCTTCATTATGTCGAGGCTTATGCTTACAGGAGTGGGAAGTATGCGGGAATATTTTGAAGTGGCCAGTAATACAGTTTTCTCGACATCTTTAGCACCTACTGTATCAATACTACTTACAAATTCAAATTTCACAGCATTCAGATTATTTACAATCGGGTTCTTAATAGTAGGTCCTATAACCGGAAAGAAGTACCATGATAAATAGGTGAGTTGTGGTTGATCGCCCAGATTGCCCGTTTTTACAGGTATTGGCATAGCATCAAGATCCTGGATCAGATCATAATTAAGTCGGACACCATATTTGAAAAGTTGGTCATCAATATTGAGTTTTTGTGCAATACCGACAGTCTGATCGGATGTGGAAAGACTGTCCATGCTGGCGAATACGGGATCAATAAGCCATAAAACTTTCCCGCCTTTCATAATGAACTGGTCAAGGATAAATTTGTCCTTTACATCAAAAGCAGAATCGGGTTTTGCGATGATAGCCACTTTAAAATCTTTCAGTGCTTTTAGCTGATGATTAAGGGTAATATACTGTACATTGTAATAATCAGCAAGGGATGATGCGATGTCGCCGGTTTCGTATTTGTCGAGTTCTCCTTGCCCTTGAATGAATGCAAGTTTAGGTTTGGTGGTGACTGAAAGTTTTTTGATGGTGCTGGCAATATTATATTCCAACGCCTGAACGGAACTGTTTAGCACTGATTCAGCTGCAATCCCTATCTGTGTATTCAGCAGTTGCAGTGGCATTTCCCTTTCTTTGTAGGTAACGATAGCGCCAGGAAAGATTGTTTGTTTGCTTGATGCATCATTGGTCTTAACCTGAAGGCTCGTAGGCTCAAGTCCTTTACTGATCAATTGCTGGTAGAGTGTTTTAATCTGCTTCTTGTCAGTGCCTTCGGAAGGGTTGATGAATTCATATTGAATGTTGTCAGAGTATGCCCTGAATTGGTTGAGCATTTCGCGTGTTTCATTTCTCAGTCGTTTAAAACCTGCAGGAAAATCGCCATCAAGGTAAATTTTGAAATATACGATATCATCAAGGTTTTTCAAAAGTTTTTTTGTAGCGTCAGATAGAGTATATCTTTTTTCCGCTGTAAGGTCAAAACGTGTAAAAACAAATGAACTGATAATGTTCATTGAAACAACAATCAGCAGGCTGAGCAGAAGTTGGGTTATATTCTGCTTTTTTACGCCCTTTTTCTTTTTATCTCCAGGTTCGCCTGCGGGCTGTTCTTTTTTTCTGAGCTTTACCATTTTCTGCTTTGCAATGAAATTTTACTTAATAAGATGAAAATGGCTATCAGGCTGAGGAAGTAGATCACATCCCGCGAATCAATAACACCGCGACTCATGGATGCATAATGCGCACTGATTCCCAGCGACTGAACAAACAAATCAAAGTGCCCGAAAAAGGAAAGTTGATAAATAAGTTCAAAACCAAGATAAGCGAAACCACATAAAAATAATGATACAATAAAAGATACTATCTGGTTGTCGGTTATCGTAGAAGAAAAGATACCAATTGAAACAAAAGCGCTTCCAAGGAAAAGCAGGCCGATATATGATCCCCAGGTTCCGCCTGAATCAAGGTTTCCGGGGCTGCTGCCCAGTTTGTAAACGGAGATATAATAAATCAATGTTGGTAAAACTGAGAATATGACTAGTACAACTCCAGCAAAAAATTTTGCAAGAATCACCTGCAGGTCTGTCAAAGGTTTGGTCATAAGGAGTTCGATGGTTCCGCTTCGTTTTTCTTCAGCGAAAGAGCGCATGGTAATTGCGGGAATCAGGAATAAAAACACAAAAGGTCCCAGCAGGAAAAGTCCGTCGAGATTGGCGTAGCCGTTTTCGAGAATGTTATAATCCATTGGGAATACCCATAGAAATAATCCGTTGATAAGCAGGAAAACTGTGATGACAATATATCCGATAAGTGAACTTAAAAAATTCCTGATTTCCCGTTTGAATAATGTATACATTCTTTTAGTCCTGGGTTTGAATTATTCAATAAAGCTATTTGTGAAATAAAGAATTTGTTTGGAAAAGCTTTTGTGACGGCTTATTTCAACTATTATCTTTCACAGAACATCTGTATTGTTTGCGAAAATAATTCTTTTTTATGAATAGGAGGGAATTGTTTAAGAAATTTTAACATTGATTGGGATAGTCATATTATTTCAATAGTTTAATAATTATTTTCCGTTCTTTCTCCTTGATGAGAAAGAACCAAAGAATCAAGACAAAACGAAGCTTCATCCCTCTCTGTCACATTGCATGAATTCTAAACAAAGAGACATCCTCTTTAAGAGGATGCTTTGCAAGAATTCATTGCAATCTGCCATTCACTTTGACCTTGACCTCGCCGTTTTGTCTGGCCTGCTCACTTTTTTTACAAACTTGGTGTTAATGTTTTAAAAATATACTCAACAATAAACAAATCGCTTAATTTTACAAAAGAAAATATACTGAATATGAAAGCGATAATTTTAAATATAGGTGATGAGCTTCTGATTGGACAGGTTACCAATTTCAATGCTTCCTGGATGGCCGAGCAACTCAACAAAATAGGTGTGGATGTAATAAGGATCAATGTAATTTCCGACAGGGAAGAGGAAATAGTTTTTGCGCTGGATGAAGCAATGAAAAGTACTGACCTGATTTTATTGACGGGTGGACTTGGACCTACAAAAGATGATATTACTAAGAATACACTATGCAATTATTTTAATACGAAACTGGTCTTTGATGAAAACACATATAAAAACATCGAAGATTTATTTAAGAGCAGAGGTTTTACAATGACAGAAACCAACCGCAAACAAGCTGAAGTTCCGGAAAATTGCAAAGTGATCATGAATACAGAAGGCACTGCACCGGGAATGTGGTTTGAAAAAGATAATCGCATTATCATTTCTACACCCGGTGTCCCTTTCGAACTGAAGGCCATGATGAGTAATTATATTTTGCCCGAGATTGAATCAAGAATGGGAGAGGAAACCATTGTGCATCGCACTATACTGACACAGGGAGTTGGCGAATCTTTTCTTGCAGATATGATCTCCGAATGGGAAGATAATTTACCTTCTTTTATCAGGCTCGCATATCTGCCATCGCCAGGACTTGTGCGACTGAGGCTGACAGCAAGGGGAACAGATAAAAATGTTCTCACAAATGAAATTGAAAAACAAATTGAAAATCTGAAAAAAATTATTGGTGAATATATTTTCGGATATGATAATGAAACACTGGAAATCATTATTGGCAGACTGTTAACCGATCGGAAAAAAACTGTTGTGACAGCTGAAAGCTGCACCGGTGGTGCTATTGCACAACGTATTACTAGTATCGCTGGAAGTTCTGCTTATTATAAAGGCTCTGTGATTGCCTATTCGAATGAAGTGAAAGAAAACATTTTGAGCGTGAAGCCTGAAACGCTTGCCAGTCATGGTGCAGTGAGCGAAGAAACTGTAAAAGAAATGGCTTCCAATGTTCGTGTAAAATTGAATGCTGATTATTCTATCGCTGTCTCGGGCATTGCCGGCCCTGATGGCGGAACTGCTGAAAAACCTGTGGGCCTTGTATGGATAGCAGTTTCATCTGCCAATAATACAATTGCGAAAAAGTTTCAGTTTGGAAACAACAGACTTGTGAATATTGACAGAGCTGTGGTAACAGCTTTGAATCTGCTGAGAACGTTGATCCTAAGAGCAGACAAATAAGTATGTAATGAACTTGAATAGATAACTAGGTGATTGTGATCTTAAATAATACCTTACATTTGTTATTCATTTAACATATAATTTTTTTTCTGACAACAAGATATGCATAAGTAATGAAGTGGTTCATGAAAATCATATTGTTCTTTTCTCCACCAGATAATTGGAAATTTCCGGTAATGATTTGTTCTGCAATATTTACTGGTTGCCTGATATTACTCATCTACGTTTCGAATGCAGGTTCCTATTTATCTGACGATCCAAAAACATGCATCAACTGCCATGTAATGTTTCCATATTATGCTTCCTGGCAGCATGGCAGCCATTTTCGGGTTGCAACCTGCAACGACTGCCATGTTCCGCATAACAATGTTATCAGCAAGTATATGTTTAAAGCCAGCGATGGTTTAAGGCATGCAACAATATTCACATTGAGAAATGAGCCGCAGGTAATCAAAATTCGGCAGGCAGGAATAAATGTGGTACAGGAAAACTGCATTCGTTGTCACAGAGACCTGGTAGATATGGTCTCCATTATAACAGTTACAGGTGAGAACCATAATGAGGGAGAAGGAAAACGCTGCTGGGACTGCCACCGCGAAGTTCCTCATGGCACAGTAAACAGCCTTTCATCATCTCCGGATGCTTTGATTCCACTACTGCCTTCTGTTGTGCCCGACTGGCTGAGATCAGCGATGTCGAAAGAAAAAACAGAAAACGAAAAATCAAAAAATATTAATACAAAATAATCTAATGTTATGAAACCAATCAGTGAACTTACAAAGAAGAAACCATGGTTAAACTGGTTCATATTTATCATAACCGTGATCGTCGTATTTTTTATTGGTCTGTTAGTTTCGTCCATTATGGAACGCAGAAGCGAATCGCAACTTTATTTCCAAAAGGTAAAACCCATAGCAAAATGGGAACCTAAGAACGAGGTGTGGGGTGAGAATTATCCCCGTGAGTATGAATCATACGTTTCTACTTCTGATACTACTTTTTCCAGTAAATACGGCGGTTCAGCAACTATCGATTATTTAGATAAGAATCCTGAATTGGTAGTACTTTGGGCAAATTATGCTTTTTCAAAAGAATACAAACAGGCACGTGGACATTATTATGCAATCACTGATATTAGAAATACTCTGAGAACGGTTCAGCCTCAGCCCGGTACCTGCTGGACATGCAAAAGCACTGATGTACCAAGACTCATGGACAGTATGGGTGTGAAAGAATTTTATCATACGAAATGGGTCGATATGGGGAAAGAAGTTGTAAATCATATAGGATGCCAGGATTGTCATGATCCTGTGACGATGAATTTACGAATTACACGTCCTGCGCTGATAGAAGCTTATGAGCGTATGGGCAAGGATATCAACAAAGCAACTCACCAGGAAATGCGTTCACTTGTTTGTGCGCAATGTCATGTGGAATATTATTTCAAAGGAGAAGGAAAATACCTCACATTTCCATGGGATAAAGGTTTGTCCGTCGATTCGATGGAAGTATATTATGACAGCGACAGCGTAAATCATGTCGACTGGGTTCATGGCCTTAGCAAGGGCAAGATGCTGAAAGCACAGCATCCTGATTTTGAAATGTGGTCGACCGGTATTCATGCCGACAGGAATGTATCCTGTGCTGACTGCCATATGCCGTATAAGAGAGAAGGAGCAATAAAATATACTGATCATAAAATACAAAGTCCGCTGAATAATATTTCAAATTCTTGTGCAGTATGTCATAGAGAGAGCGAGGAAAAACTTCTGGCGAATGTGTACTCAATTCAGGATAAAGTGAACCAGATACTGAAAATTGCACAATTGAATCTTGCAGCCTTGCACCTGGAAGCAAAGCTGGCATGGGACAACAAGGCCACCGAGGAACAGATGAAACCAATTCTGAAACTATTGCGTCATGCTCAATGGCGCTGGGATTGGGTTGCTGCATCCAACAGTATGGGATTCCACTCACCAGTTGAGGCAATCAGAATATTGTCGACATCAATTGATAAATCCTACCAGTCGCGACTTTTACTTAAAGATGTGCTATTTAAACTGGAAGTAAAATCACCTTATGTTCTTCCTGATTTTTCGACAAAGGAAAAAGCGCAGAAACTTATTGGTCTTGATATGAAAAAAATCATGGCTGAGAAAGCGGAATTCAAAAAGACTGTTATTCCGATGTGGGATAAGGTTAGCAAGTATTCAGCTGATTCTACAAAGAAGAAATAGAGTTTGGAAATTTGTCTGAACTACAAATAATAACTATTCGTGAATATTGACAAAGCATCATTTTCGATATTGAATTAGTTGCTTGCAATAATTCTCAGTGATTGGAGTTCAGAGGTTCAATAATCAATATACAATGCTCAATGTTTTCAATGCCTGCTGCAGACTGAGGACTGCCAATTGCTGACTGAAAACTAATCACACATTACTTTTTTTATACAATTAAACCTTATCATTCGGATGTGGCGCCTTTGCATAAAGCGCAGGTACATCATTATGCACGTGATATTGTTTTCCGAAAAATGTAAGCATTTTCCTGTTCTCATTTCCAAATTCTACAGGTGCTTTGCCATTGATGCAATAGTCTAAGAATTGTTTTTCGTAAGCAAAATATTTTTCGGGAGTATCAGTTCCTGCGGCTGAATATTTTTCTTTTATCGTTACCCAGATCATCTTATCAAAATAATCCCTGATGCGCGGCAGCGCCATAAGTTCATCGTAAGTGAGGCTGAAATATTTTGCAAGAAATCTATAGGAATATTCAACTCCCTGGCGATTTTCTTCTGTTTGTGAAAGTATGAAACTTGTAATTGCATTTCCGAGATTTACGTAAATTACAATAAGGTAAAATGTGTCCCACTGATTTTCAAAATAACTTATGTCGGCTCTAATATTGCTGTAATAATCGATCTCAGCAGTACATTTTGAATCGCGCATTTCATTTATCATGTTCTGATGGTAGAAATCCATCTGTGGCAGACTCACATTTTGCTGATCCTTCAGCAAGCGCTGTGAAGTTTCCATTAAACTGTATGAACTCATTTTTACAAGAAGTCCTTCTTCATTGATTATACGCATGAACTGCAAACCGTTCTCAGCCTGCTTTTCAATTTCAAAAATCCTTTCGTACACTTTGCATGTTTCAGGCGATTTCTCTTTATCCTGAATTGAATTGTATGACATATGATAAGCCATAGCCATTTTTTCAGCAGTGGGAACTTCAGGAACTACCTTGTGTACGGGCTTTTCTTGCGAAAGGTCCATAAATAACTGCGACATCTCAGGCAGAAGGGCCGTGGACTGGTTTGAAAATTCCATAATGTCCTTGCATGATTCACCAATCGTTTTAAGTTTTTCAAAACATGCAATGGCTTTTATTACAACAGTATTTTCGTCACCCAGAGATTTGCGATAATTCTGTATACCGCCTTCATAGCTGCTCAGCATCATTTTTATGGTATCGTCCATTATTGCATCACCTCCCTGATGTTACTGAAAAGTTCAACAATACGTTCATCTTCAAAAAGGCTGACATGCCTGAATGGCGGGTAGTTGAGGATTTTTTCAAGACTTATTTCAGGATCGAGTGTTTTCAGTAATGCCCATTTTTCTTTTGCATCCGCAAAATATTTATTTTTCTTAGCGTCAGGAGCAGTAATGTATTCAACCGTTTTTATATAAAGGTTCAGAACTTCCTGAATTGCTTGGGTTGATTTTTTTTCTTCTTCTGAAATTTTTGTTTCAATGTCAGTCAGGTTTTTATTCAGCGACATGTGATCAGTGGCCTGCTTTACTATTTCAAGCTTAGCAGCATAATATTCCTCTCGCTTTTTATTTTTGTAAAATTGCTGGATCTTAATCATGTTGGTGTAACGGTCTAGCTGTTCGGCCTGTGCTATGTCAAAATAATTTCCACGTGAAGTGATGAAGTCAGTGAGTTCTTCCATTGAACCACAGCTGTTAGCTTTGACAACATACTCTTCAAATATTTTTTTCTGATAAGTGTTCAGATCAGGCCTGTGAAGGCATTCGGCAAGTTTTGCTTCGAAGTATTTTTGTTGTTCCTGCAGTAGATCCATACTTTATAAGTTTACTGATAAACCAATATTAATTCCGAATTTGTAAATGTTCTCTTTGTTTGATCCTCCGTCAAATTGAAAGGGGAGGAGCAATCGCTGGTAGTAAGGAGCTATATCAATTCTTGTATAATTAAAAATAAAAAGGCTTGCACCAATGCTTCCATAAGCAGCAATGTTGAATTTATTGATCTCGGAATTGGTAAAGTAACGACGTTCCAATACTATTTTCTCATCGTTATAATAAATAGATTTATTTATTCTTGAAGTAATTAGTGATGGAGCAATTCCTCCTGCAATGTAAATACTGATCCTGTTTCCATTCAGGTAAAAGCGCAGCCCGACAGGAATGTTAATGTATTTCGTAGTTCTTGTGAAACGTGTGGCATTGCACTGTATGTTATCAGTGTATCCGGGATCGATTTGAATGTAAGTTTTTTCACTTCCATAACTTTCATTACTGAATAGAAATCCCGATTCAATGCAAAAATGTTTGTTCAGCGGTTTCATAACATTAAGGCCTGCATGAAATCCGTTTCCCGGTTTCTCTATCGAATCAAGAAAATCCACGGCCCATTGCAAACTTTTATTTTCAGAAGTCAGCGCTCTATAGCAATTGTCAGGACCTGCAACGATGCCATACGACAAGGTTCTCCACAATTGGCATTGAGAAGAAAGAGGAAAAGTCAAACAAAATAAAATCAGAAATTTCTTCATTCAGAGTAAAAATTTATTGAAGCATAAAGGTATTAATCTTTGAAATACAAAAAATAATAAGCTTCAACATTGTCAAGATATGCGCCATCAAAGCCTGAATCAATTATCTTGCGGATATAGGAATCATCGTTTCCATAAATAATTTCCTGCCAGTCATTATCCCAGAATTTTACCCAACGTTCATCAGGGTACCCTTCGTATTTTCTTTTCATCCAGCAAGGATGAATAGTGTTCCATTTGCTTTTCCAGTAATAACGCCAATTTTCGGCTGCTCCAACATTTATATATGAAATAAGCAAACGTTTGCCACCATTCGCTTTTGTCCTGATCTGGCTGAGTTCCGAGGCTGTGATGATTTCATCATTGAAAAATAAGTCAATTATTACTACATCAAAATTTGTCACTTTAATTGCATCAAGCATTTGTTGTTTCGATGAGAAGTTGTCGGTATTTATCAGGTATAAATAATTTTGCGCATCCTGCAATGTGTTGATGTTGTTAGTGTTTTCATTGATTGTGCTATCAGGAATGTACTTGTAATCGTAATTATTATTTGCTCGCGGAAAACAAATAAATCCGTGCGATTGGCTTTGCAGAATGGCATTAGAAATATTTGCATCGTTATTCAGATAATCAGCGACAAGAATTTTTTTGGAAGCATTCTTTAGTTGATTTGCCATGGAAAGCCGGCCGTCGTCCGATATCAGATCGCCTTCATAAAACAGCGATTCAATTCCTACACCATCAATCGCTGAAAGATAGGTGGTGTTAAAGCCTTCCGCCGTATCACAGTTTGAAAATGCAAGTTCTATCCCATTTTGAGGAATTATCATAAAATCCTGATCTAAACTTCGTGCATAGTTTGAAATATTTACAACAAAATCCTGCATTTTCAAGGCAGCTTTATCGGAACGCTTTTCTTTACTACAGCTGCTGATAGCCAATGGAATTAGAATAAAAGGTATTAATCTTTTCATACAATTTAGGTATGATGTAAATGTAAGAAACTTTTATTTATTGAAATGAATTACCTTCGGTTATCCAGAGTGGGGGAGTTACAAACAAAGCCTGCTTTGCAGTCTTTCTATTTTACTCATTTCGCAGCTTGAAATAAATTATTGGATTACCTTCGATGAACCAGAGTTTGGGGAGTTACAAATAAAGCCTGCCCTGCAGTCTTTTTTAATATTATTCACTTATCAGTTAGAAATGAATTTCTACTGATTCGTTCATAATATTAAAAGCCATCTTTCGATGGCTTTGTTTGTGGGTTGTACTGAGCCCTTAATTAAATCTTTTGTAGTATCCTATTTGCTAAGATTAACCTATATTGGTATATAGAATTGTTAAACATTTGAAACGTTTTGAGAAACGATAAGGACTTGCTGGTAATAGTAAAATTAAAACTCTATTATTTTTCTAAAATAAAAATTACAGCATATGTATTTGTAACGTCTGCAGGTTTAATAATTGGGATTGTTTGTCTTATAGTGTAACCTTCTTCTAAATATTTATTAAGAGATGGATACTCTGTTTCATTGAATTTATCACCTTTTTCAGTTAGATTAGTAAAAGATGAGATTGTAATTACTTTTTGCATATATATTGTTTTAGTGTTTATAGAACAAATATACAATTTTTTGAAGATAAAAAAAGATAGATTTTGTGAGTATTAATATGTGTTTTGATCAGTAATTTTACCGAATCTTATTAAATCTATACTAATTTACTTGGAATAGTCGTTTATATTTCGGTATCTTTGTTGACTCATTTTTTAAAAAAAGGGTGCAAAGGTAAGCAGAACATATTAAATAAAAAAAACTTTTTGCACTTGTTTTTGATCTTTTTTAAAAAAATATCGTATATTTGCATGGGAAACACTTAAACACTTAGAACAATGAACACGAAAACCGAAGCAGAAAAAAGAGGAATTACATTTATTCCAATAAATGAAATTTCAGAAGAAGCTCGGCTTAAATTAAAAAAAATGGCCGAAGCTAAGAAAGAAAAATTAGCAAAACTCATTATGGATTATAGTGAGAGTGGTCTAAATATTCAGCATAAATAAATAGTATGATTAAATATTTTTGCGAAAACGAGAGTCAAGAAAGCTCTCGTTTTGTTTTGTACGGAAGCAAAGACAGCATATATATGTTGTGTTTTGATAATAAAGATGTTGAAGAAATAAATTTTAATGACGATTTCTTGCAGGACAATATTATTGAAATGAATATTGTTAAGGTTACTAAAAACAAAGAAGCATGTTGCAAAGATATAGCAGCAACGATTAAAACTATTTTTGATTCAATATTATTTCAATATTCAGATAAAATAGTATACATATCTGTTCCTACAAAAAGTGCAAAGCAGAAATTAATTAAAAGATTCATCAATGAGGACAAAAATTCAAATTTTATTTATATTGGATTTTCTTTAGGAGATATTACTTTTTATTTTTTCTTTAATGACATTAAAACAAATTTCTTTCAAGCGCTGGAATCGCTCTATAATTATTTTAAAAATGAATATGGTTTAGATTTTACGATTAATAATATATTAAAACTAAAGAAATAGCTTTAAAAACTCTAAATAAAAAAAGGCAGATTTTTTCTGCCTTTTTTTATTTTCACAGAATCGTATATTTGTATGAAATTTTAAAGAAAATATTATGAAAAAAGAAAACTTTATTCAATTAACAAGAAAAGTTGGAGACACGACATACCCAATGATTGTAAATACGTTAAATGTTTCCGCAATTTATAATTTTCAAAAGGGAACAAAAATAGTTATGAATACTTCAAACGAAAAAGATCATTTAACCTATATAGTTGTTGAGAATTTTGAAGAAGTAAAAGTGATTATCGGAATAAAGTAGTTTGTAAAAATGTCTGTAGATTCACATAACATGGATAAATATATGTTAAAATTTGATTTGAATTTTAATAATTGTTAAACATTCTATTAAACATTTGATACAACAATTTATATTTTTGATAAATTATGAATTATTTGAAAATTTTGAAAATGCAGTAAAATCAGTACATTGAAGTATGTTCAATTATTTATCAGTGAGACTGGATAGACTCGAACCAAAATGAATTAAAAACCCCGCAAACACTGAGTTTGCGGGGTTTCGTTCGTGGGCTGTACTGGATTCGAACCAGTGACCCCTACCCTGTCAAGGTAATGCTCTAAACCAACTGAGCTAACAACCCAAATTCTATATTAATAATCTTCAAGGTAATGCTCCCTGCCTGCCGGCAGGCAGGTAAACCTCCCGATAGCTATCGGGAGAGCTAACAACCTTTATGATTGTGCAAAAATATGATTTTTTATGGAAATAAAAACCTCCATGTATTTTTATAATTTTGCTGACTCAATAGAATTGGTTCAAAAAAAATATTCTCAATTAAAACTTTACTACATATGAAAAAATATTTTCTTCTTTTCATTATTGCTTGCATTAGTACATTGCTGAATGCCCAGATTTCAAAAAAAGATATCACCCTTGAAGATATTTTTCAGAAAAGAGCATTTGCAACAAAAAGTATTGGGGACCTGGTATCAATGAAGGATGGTGAGCATTACTGCACGCTGGAGAATGATATCATGATAAATGAATATGCCTACAAGACTGGTGAGAAAACAGGGACAATTGTCCGCACAAGCCAGCTAATTCCCGCAGGAGAAAAAGATGGTATCTCTATTGATGAATATACATTCAGTCCTGATGAAACAAAGATACTTATTGGCACCGAGACAGAAAAAATCTATCGGTACTCAACAAAAATGGAGTACTATATATGGGATATAAAAACTGAAAAACTTACCAGGTTGTCAGGTCGCGGAAAACAGCGACTGGCTACGTTTTCACCTGATGGAAGTAAAATTGTTTTTTTGAGGGATAATAATATTTTTATTTCAGATGTTGCAACTGGCAAGGAACAGCAGGTAACTACCGACGGATTGTGGAATAATATTATAAATGGTAGTCCTGACTGGGTGTATGAAGAAGAATTCTCATTTACTAAAGCATTTGCATGGTCGCCCGACGGCTCTAGGCTTGCATTCTATCGCTTTGACGAAAGCAAAGTGAAGGAATTCGATATGGTGGTTTTCGACAGTTTATATCCTACAGTTTATAAATATAAATATCCGAAAGCCGGAGAAGATAATTCTGTTGTAAGCATTCATGTGTATGATTTAAAGTCAGGGAAGACGCAACTTATGGATGTTGGTGCAGAGAAGGATCAATACATTCCACGCATCAAATGGACAGAGGATCCTAATGTATTGTCAATTCAGCGAATGAACCGACTGCAGAATAAATTGGAGATTCTGCTTGCAGATGCAACTTCCGGGACAACAAATGTTATTTATACAGAGGAGAACAAATATTATATTGAGATTTCGGATGACCTTAGCTTTCTTAAAGACAAAAAGCATTTTATTTTTACAAGTGATAAAGACGGATATTCGCACATTTATCTTTATAAACTGGATGGCACCCTTGAGAAACAGCTGACAACAGGAAGTTTCGATGTTCTTGAAGTGAAAGGTGTTGATGAAAAAAATAACCTGGTTTATTTTCTTTCTGATGAAGAAGCAGCATACGATAAAGCATTGTATTCAGTGAAACTTAACGGAACTAAAAAAACAAAAATTTCAGAAAAGGAGGGCACTAATTCTCCGGATTTTAGTGAAGGATATAAATATTTTATCAATACTTACAGTTCTGCAAATACACCTCCGGTTTACACGATTAATAAAGCTGATGGCAAGGAGTTGAAAGTACTAATTGATAATGCAGAGGCAGTTGCAGCAACCAAGGAGTATGGATTTACAACACAGGAATTTTTTAAATTTACAACATCAGATAAAGTAGAACTGAATGGCTGGATGATCAAACCTCCCGATTTTGTTGCAACAAAAAAATATCCGGTACTGATGTATGTTTACGGTGGTCCTGGTGATCAGACGGTGGTTAATCGGTGGGGTTCTTCAAACCTCGCATGGTATGAAATGCTGGCGCAGAAAGGATACATAGTTGTATCGGTTGATAATCGCGGCACTGGCGGTAGGGGAGCGGCCTTTAAAAAATCTACTTACGGGCAACTTGGAAAACTTGAAACAGCCGATCAGATAGAAACCGCGAAATATCTGGGCATGTTGCCATATGTTGATAAAACGCGTATTGGCATCTGGGGATGGAGTTATGGAGGATACATGACAGCACTATGTTTAACAAAAGGTGCTGATTATTTTAAAATGGGAATTGCAGTAGCTCCTGTTACAAACTGGCGTTATTACGACAACATCTATACCGAGCGATACATGGGTCTTCCAAAGGATAATGCCAGCGGATATGATGACAATTCACCTGTTAATCATGTAAAAAAATTAAAAGGAAAATTGCTTCTTGTTCATGGAACAAGTGATGATAATGTACATTTTCAGAATTCGATGATGCTCTCAGAAGCATTGGTAAATGCCAATAAACAGTTTGAAATGCAGTTTTATCCAAATAAGGAGCACAGTATTTACGGAGGATACACAAGGTATCACCTTTACACACGAATGACAGATTTTATTCTGGAGAATTTGTAGAGAAGTTAGGAGTTGTGAGTCAGTAGTCGGGAGTTTCAAGGAAGTATTTTTTTTCTCCCAACTCGTGACTCCAAACTCCTGACTAATTTATTCTTTCACAAATTTCTTCACAGCAACTCCTTTGCTTGTCTGTACTTTTACAAAATAAACACCTGCTGCAAAACCAGACAGATCAACTGTAGTGCGATTAGCAATTGCATTAAAGCTTTTTAAAATTTGACCTTCAGCATTCAGAATTTCTATTTCTGATTTTTGAGAAACCGAAATTTCTATTTTGTCATTTGCAGGATTTGGATAAATAGAAAACAAATCTGATAAGATACTATTTTCAGAAATTCCGTTAGGATTATTCGTTGCAACATTAGAACGGGATGAATTAAATGATTTTGTTGGATTACAGAAATTAGGGATCATCAATTCCACCTGATAATACAAATAACCAGCCGGAGCATTCAGATCGCTGTATGTAGTATTTGTTCCCGGCGAAGTTCCTATTTGTATCAGGCTATTTGCATCCGCACCGCGATAAACATTGTAGGTCGAAACAGTAAAGCCTTCATATGCTTCCCATATTAAATTCCATGTGGTTCCCATTCCCTGGTTGATTGTAAGGTGCATGGTTTTGTGCGCAGCACTTTTAGCTGATTCAAGTCCGCAATCATCTTTCACCGAGATCTGATATTTGTTTGATTGAACATCAGGAAATGATGTGGTGTCAACGAATACACTCAGGCTATCATACGAAATGGAAGCAATTTTATTAAATATACCAGTTATATTGGTTTCTCTGTAAACATAAAATGAATCAATTGCCGTTGACACCGGTTTATTCCAAACAATTATATTTTTATTTGAGCTGTCTACACTTACAATGCAAATCTCAGGTGCTGTCATTGGTGTTAATGAAACGTTTACATTGTTTGATGCGACGCAGCCATTAGGTGTGGTAACTGTGACCGTATATGTTTGAGTGGAATCAATTGTCACTACAGGGTTTGCACTAGTTGGATTATCAAGTCCATTCACTGGAAACCATGAATATGTAAGCAAACCTGTTCCTGTATAATTTGTAGTAGTATTTAATGCGCTGCTTTCGCCACAAATTGTTGAAACATCCGGACCTGAAATTGTAAGCGGGTTAACAAAAACTTTAACACTGTCAAATGAACTGCAGCCATTGGGAGTTGTAACAGTAACAAAATATGTTGAGTTGTTTGTAACTGTTGCAGTAGGATTTGGAATTGTATCATAATTCAATCCAATTGCTGGCGACCAATCATAATATAGGATTCCGGTTCCGGTATAATTTGAAGTAACATTATCTAATTGTGCGGTTCCTCCGCAGATGAGATTTTTGTCAGATCCAGCATTGGCTGTTAAAGGATTTACAAAAACTGTAACACTATCAAAAGCAGCACAGCCGTTCGGAGTTGTTACAGTAACAAAATACGTTGTATTGTTTGTAACAGTTGCAGTAGGATTTGGAATCGTATCATAATTCAATCCTGCTGAAGGTGACCAATTATACATTAGGGTTCCGCTTTCTGTATAATTTGAAGTAACATTATCTAGCTGTGCGATTCCTCCGCAAATGATTGTTTTATCGGATCCTGCATCTGCTGATAAAGGATATACTGATACAGATACACTATCAGTTGCCATGCAGCCATTAGGTGTCGTGACCGTAACATAATACTTTGTATTAGTAATAACAGAAGATTTGGGATTTGGAATGCTGTCATAATTCAATCCTGTAGAAGGTGACCAATGATAAGAAAGAGTTCCATCACCAGTGAAATTTGTAGTAATGCTATCAAATTGTGCTGTACCACCGCAAAATAGTGTTTTATCCATTCCGGCATTTACAGTAAAAGGATTTACATTCACTGTCACACTATCCACAGCAGCGCAGCCATTATCTGACGTTGCTGTCACAAAATATTTTGTAGTAACAGTTGGGCTTGCAATAGGGTTTGCAATGTTTGAAGCACTTAACCCATTTGATGGTGACCATGAATATGAATCGGGTATCGATAACTTTAATATTTTTCCAACAGAACCAACAACAAAGCCTGTATTATTTTTAGGAAAATGAACAGAATATAAATAAGGAGACGTGCCAATACTTTGTTGTGTCCAGTTATTACCTCCGTCAGTAGTTTTAAAAATTATTCCGGAAGAACCAGCAGCCCCAACCACATATCCAGTATCTGGTGAAGTAAAGAAAACTGACTGGTATCCCCATCCTGCCCCACTTGATAGAACTGTCCAGTTACTTCCACCATCAATAGTTTTAATTATTAATTTCAACCCACCAACAGCATAACCAGTATTAGCATCCGTGAAATAAACAGATTGTACAAAATAAGTTCCACTCGATAGAACAGTCCAATTACCTCCACCATTAGTAGTTTTTAAAATTGTTCCGGCATTACCCACAACATAACCAGTATCAGCATCTGTGAAATAAATAGAATATAAATCATTAGTTGTTCCACTTGACTGAGTAACCCAATTACTTCCACCATTAATGGTTTTCAGAATTTTTCCAAATTCACCTACAACATAACCAGTATTTGCATCAGTGAAGTAAACTGAACGGTAATTTGCAGATACACGACTTGATATCGTTGTCCAGGTTGTTCCACCGTTTACTGTTTTTAAAATTGTTTCTCCATCTCCTACAGCATAACCATTATTAACATCGTTAAAGTACACAGAATACAAATCATGAAGTGCCCCGTTTGACTGAGCTGTCCAGCTTCCACCGCTATTAGTTGTTTTGTAAATTGTTCCAGCAATTCCACCCCCTCCTCCAACTGCATAGCCGGTATCTGTGTTTACAAAGTAAACAGAATATAAGGGACCGTTTATACCACTATTTAAAGTAACCCAATTAGATTGTGCATTAAGATGAGCAGAGCTTCCGCAAGTTATCGTTGTATCTGCTCCTGCATTTATTATAGTTGCTGGAAGTTGTGTAACATTTACGCTTGCAGTTGCTGAAAAACTGTTTGCATCAGTAACTGTAACAGTATAATTTCCGGCAGTAAGTCCTGTTGCTGTCTGAGTTGTTTGTATCGGTGAAGTATTCCATATATATGTATAAGGAGCGAGTCCCCCGTTTGTTATAACACTAGCTGTTCCATTATTACCGCCATAGCAACTTACCGAAGTAGAATTAACATTGTCTATGGTGAAGTTATAAAATTTAAATATTGTCCCATTATTATTCGCGCCTCCCAATTGTGTCATCCCATATAGGTAACCTCCATCAGAATAAAGAGCAGCCAGAGGATATTTTCCGTTTGCGACACCAGTAAAATCAAGCAGTTTACTAAAACTAGTTCCGTCAGGCCTAATTTTAAATATTGTTCCATTTCCGTTGCCACAAGAACTAGTGCCGCCATTAGCAGTCATTCCGTGTAAAAAAGTTCCATCTGAAATAAGAGATCCTGTGGGAGTGCATCCGTCTATTCCTGAAAAATCATGCAAGACAGCATACTCGCTCCCATCGGGTTTTATTTTAAAAACAACTCCACCGCTACCGCTACTTGCACCTCCATAGTGAGCTACACCATAAAGAAAATTTCCATCAGAAATAAGAGAAGCCTCAGGATATATGCCACTTGATATAGTTGAAAAATCAAATATTTTTACATATCCTGTGCCATCAGGTTTTATTTTAAAAATGGTACCAGTATTATTTATGCCACCACCCGGTGTTACTCCATAAAGAAAAGTTCCATCATAAACGAGAGAACCATTAGGACCACTGGCATCATAAGCACCTAAATCTCCAAAATTATACAGGTTGGTATAACTTGTTCCATTGGGCTTTATTTTAAATATTGTTCCATTACTATGTGTGCCTCCTTGTCCTGTCATACCATAAAGAAAAGTCCCATCAAACATAAGATCACCTTCGGGATTGCCTCCATTTGCTGTTCCAAGAAAATCGAGCAGTTTTACATAACCAGTTCCATCAGGTTTTATTTTAAAGATTGTACCCCTGCTACCAGTACCTCCTTGTGAGGTCATTCCATAAAGAAAAGTTCCGTCAGTAATAAGTGAACCACGGGGAAAAGCTCCGTTGCTAACACCAAGGAAATTCATCAGGGTATCATATGCTGTCCCGTCAGGCATAATTTTAAACAATACTCCATAACCGGCTTTTCCACCCTGGTTTGTCATTCCATATAAGAAAGTTCCATCCGAAATCAGAGAACCATACGGCTGACTTCCTTTAGTACCATTGAAATCAAGAAGCTTAGTGTATTGGGCATTTGCTGTTCCGCAAATTGCAATTAATAATATTAGTATAAGTTTTTTCATGATTATGATTTATATTGAATGTAAATATATAATAAAATTTGTTCAGATGTTAAATATTTATCAATTAATAAAATATTTAAATAACTGATCAGCAATATAGTAATTCTCAAGATCAGTGTTGAATTAAACTCTTTGCTCAACAAATATTATATATCAATATCAATGAATTTTTTACATAGTGAAATTGGAATTCAAATACTTTCTTAAAAAAAAGCAGTGATATTTTGTTAAATAAAAAATAAATTTTACATTTGCACCCCGAATTAGTAGCAATTAACTCATTTATAAATAAAAAGAAAGTAGGAAACAATGATTATTGTACCTGTAAAAGAAGGCGAAAGCATTGATAAAGCTTTAAAAAAACTCAAAAGAAAATTTGAAAAAACTGGCGTTGTTAAGGAATTAAGGGAACGTCAGAAATTCACCAAGCCTTCTGTAAAGAAAAGAGATGAAATGCTTAAGGCAATTTACATTCAGAAATTACAGGAAGCCGAACCAGGCATTTAATTAAATAAAATTCTTCGAAGAGGAAGAAATAGTTGTATCTGCCTAATTTATTTTAGTACCTTTGATACAAGTATTTCTTCCTCTTTTTTTTATATGCAGGCAATGCTAAGGGACCGGTTCATACAGCACATTCAGTTTGAAAAGAGGTATTCTCCCCACACTGTTATATCATACAAAAACGATCTTGACCAGTTTTTTATCTATTTGGAATCCGTTTATCAGGTTACAGATATTCACGATGTGAATTACCTTCAAATACGATCCTGGCTGGTAGAAATGATGGAACAGAAAATTACTTCCCGCAGCATCAACAGAAAAATTACCACCTTAAAATCCTTTTATAAATTTCTTATTCGTGAAGGTGCCATTGAGGAAAATCCAATGAATAAAATTATTGCTCCAAAAATGTCAAAGCGATTGCCTGTTTTTGTGGAGAAAGAAAAGATGGATTTACTTTTTGACAAGGTTGATTTTGGCGAGGGTTTTGAAGCTGCCAGAAATAAATTAATTGTCGAGTTATTTTATATGACAGGTATGCGATTATCAGAATTGGTAAACCTGAAACTACATGATATCGATTTGCCTCAACAAACAATAAAAGTTCTTGGAAAACGCAATAAAGAAAGGATTATTCCGTTTAGTAGGTCATTGGAAAAACAAATAGCCTCCTATCTTGATTTAAGAAACGAGATGAAAAATATTTATGATAGCGATTATTTGTTTTTAACTGAAAAAGGAAAAAAAATATATCAAAAACTTGTGTACCGACTCATTAATTATTACCTTAGTATCGTCACAACGCTGGATAAAAGGAGTCCACATGTATTACGACATACATTTGCAACACATATGTTGAATAATGGTGCCGACCTTAATGCTATCAAAGAATTGCTAGGACATGCTAATCTTTCAGCAACTCAGGTTTACACACATAATACAATCGAAAAATTAAAAACAGTTTACAAACAAGCTCATCCAAAAGCATAAAACAGGAGGACGTTATGAAAATCAACATCAGTTCTATCCACTTTAAAGCAGATCAAAAACTTGAAGACTTCGTTCAGGAAAGAATACTGAAATTATCAAGTATCTTCGACGGAATAGTAGGTAGTGAAGTAACTTTAAAACTTGATAAAAACAGTAATACTGAGAATAAGGTGGCCGAAATAAAATTAATTATACGCGGAAATGACCTTTTTGCAAAAAAACAATCAAAATCTTTCGAAGAGGCAACCGATAATGCAGTAGATGCTTTACGAAAGCAGCTTACAAAGTATAAAGAAAAAGTAAAAGGCATATAATTTTGGATACATTAAGTAATTGCCATTCAGCGTTTTAAATTAAATGTATAAAACAGTTAAAAAAAAGTTTGGCAATATTTTTGGTAATTAATAAATGAATTTATACATTTGCAGTCCTTTTTAGAGAAGGACTGCATTTTTTTTGCGTTTATTTTGCAGCAATAACAGATGTTTGAAACAATGCCGATGTAGCTCAGTTGGCCAGAGCAGCTGATTTGTAATCAGCTGGTCGGGGGTTCGAATCCCTCCATCGGCTCGACGTTCTTTAAAATATTGCAAGCGGGGGGGTACCAGAGTGGTCAAATGGGGCAGACTGTAAATCTGTTGGCGACGCCTTCGGAGGTTCGAATCCTCCCCCCCCCACATTACCCCAAAAGCGGAAGTAGCTCATTTGGTAGAGCGATAGCCTTCCAAGCTATAGGTGGCGGGTTCGAGCCCCGTCTTCCGCTCTAAGGAATGCCGATGTAGCTCAGGGGTAGAGCACTTCCTTGGTAAGGAAGGGGTCATGAGTTCAATTCTCATCATTGGCTCAAAAATTTAGTAATAGAAATCTCAGGTAATAAATAAAAGTAAATAAACTAATATCTAAAATTAATATGGCAAAAGAAAAATTTGATCGTTCCAAACCGCACGTAAACGTTGGAACTATTGGTCACGTAGATCACGGTAAAACTACTTTAACAGCAGCAATCACTTTGATCCTTGCAGAAAAAGGATTATCAGAGTTCCGGTCATTTGATTCAATTGACAATGCTCCTGAAGAAAAAGAAAGAGGTATTACCATTAATACTGCGCACGTTGAATATTCAACTGCAAACAGGCATTACGCACACGTTGACTGCCCTGGACACGCTGACTACATCAAGAACATGGTTACTGGTGCTGCCCAGATGGACGGTGCTATACTTGTTGTTGCTGCAACTGATGGTCCTATGCCACAAACACGCGAACATATTCTTCTTGCACGCCAGGTTGGCGTTCCACAGATGGTCGTTTTTATGAATAAATGCGACTCTGTTGATGATGAAGAATTACTCGACCTTGTTGAAATGGAAATCAGAGAACTTCTTACATTCTACGGTTTTGATGGTACAAAAACTCCTATTATCAGAGGATCTGCACTTGGTGGTTTAAATAAAGAACCAAAGTGGGTTGATAAAATAATGGAACTTATGGATGCAGTGGATACTTATATTCCTCTTCCTGTTCGTGCAGTTGAAAAAGATTTCTTAATGCCAGTTGAAGACGTGTTCTCAATTACAGGCCGTGGTACAGTTGCTACTGGTAAAATTGAAACAGGTGTTATCAATTCAAGTGATCCAGTTGATATCCTAGGAATGGGAGCAGAAAAACTGAAGTCAGTTGTAACAGGTGTTGAAATGTTTCGTAAAATTCTTGATAGAGGTGAAGCTGGCGACAATGTTGGTTTGCTTTTACGTGGAATTGATAAAGACGAAATAAGAAGAGGTATGGTAGTTGCAAAACCTGGTTCAATTAAACCTCATAAAGAATTTAAAGCTGAAGTCGTTATTTTGAAAACCAATGAAGGTGGACGTCACACTCCATTTCATAATAAATATCGTCCACAGTTTTATTTCAGAACTACAGATGTAACTGGTGAGATATTCCTTCCAGAAGGAGTTGAAATGGTAATGCCTGGTGATAACCTCACAATTACTGTTAAGCTGATTACTGAAATCGCGATGAACATGAACCTCCGTTTTGCTATCCGTGAAGGTGGCAGAACAGTTGGTGCTGGACAGGTAACAGAAATCTTAGATTAATAAGGTTTCAATATACATGCTTTCGATAAAGGTATTCCGGAAAAAACCGGAATACCTTTACGTGCATGAAGAAAATAAAAAAATACGGGTGTAGCTCAATTGGTAGAGTAGCGGTCTCCAAAACCGTTGGTTGGGAGTTCGAGTCTCTCCTCCCGTGCAAATAACAACACTAATAAAAATGAAAAAGATAGTTGGTTATATCAAGGAAACTTACGACGAATTGATGCACAAAGTTTCCTGGCCCACATGGAATGATTTACAAAGTAGTGCTATTGTAGTATCTATTGCTTCCCTAATAATAGCCGCAGTGGTTTATTTGATGGATGCTTCATTCAGCGCTATATTGAAACAGTTTTATAAATTGTTTTAATGCCAGTAATTCAAAATATAATCAACTGTTTATTATAATCAATTTTCCAATTTGCATACAGTATGAGCGAACAGGAACCTAAGAAATGGTATGTGGTGCGCGCAATCAGCGGGAACGAAAAAAAAGTCAAGCAGTATATCGAAAATGAGATAAACAGGCTTGGCTTGAAGGATTTTGTTTCGCAAGTACTGATCCCGACTGAAAAGGTTTACCAGATCAGAAAAGGAAAAAAGGTAAGCAAGGAGAGAAATTATTTTCCAGGTTACGTTCTTATTGAGGCTATCCTAACAGGAGAAATTCCTCATATTATTAAGGGCATTCCCGGAGTGATAAATTTTCTCGGTTCAAAAGGCGAAGCCGTTCCTTTACGTCAGTCAGAAGTGAACAGGATACTAGGTAAGGTTGATGAACTTTCTGAAAAGGAAGAAGAACTTACCACTCCATTCATTATTGGCGAAACCGTTACTGTAATTGATGGACCTTTTAACAGTTTCAGCGGCGTGATCGAAGAGATCAACGAAGAGAAGAAAAAGCTGAAGGTAATGGTTAAGATCTTTGGTAGAAAAACTCCGTTGGAATTGAGTTTTATGCAAGTTGAGAAAGAGTAATGTTCGCTTTTCCGCAAGGAAATATAAAAACAAAAGAAAATGGCAAAAGAAGTAAGTGGACTTATTAAATTACAGATCAAAGGCGGACAGGCAAACCCATCTCCACCAGTAGGACCGGCTCTCGGTTCAAAAGGTGTGAACATAATGGAGTTTTGCAAACAGTTCAACGCCCGTACACAAGATAGCATGGGAAAAGTAATTCCTGTAATCATCACTGTGTACAAGGACAAGACCTTTGACTTCATTATTAAAACTCCTCCTGTAGCTGTTCAGTTATTGGAAGCTGTTAAACTTAAATCCGGATCTCCGGAACCAAACCGTAATAAGGTAGGTTCAATTTCATGGGATCAGGTTAAAGTTATTGCTGAAGGTAAAATGCCCGATCTGAATGCGTTCACGGTCGAATCAGCAATGAGAATGGTTGCCGGAACAGCCAGAAGCATGGGTATCACCATTAAAGGCAATCCCCCGTTTTAAATTATCAGCCGGAGAGGGATTTTATAAAAAAGAATTGGTAAATACTATAATGCAAAGAAATGGCACACATAACTAAAAAAAGAAAAGAAGCTTTAGCTAAGGTTGATAAAAACAAACTTTATTCTTTAAACGAAGCTGCAGCATTAGTAAAAAGTATCACTTATACAAAGTTTGACTCTACCGTTGATGTTGATGTTCGCTTGGGTGTTGATCCAAGGAAAGCCAACCAGATGGTACGTGGTTCAGTTACGCTTCCCCATGGAACCGGAAAAACTTTTAAGGTACTTGTAATGTGCACTCCTGACAAAGAAGAAGAAGCAAAGGCTGCTGGAGCTGATTTTGTTGGACTTGATGAGTATATTGAAAAAATAAAAGGCGGCTGGACAGATGTGGATGTTATTATCACTATGCCAAGCGTTATGCCGAAAGTAGGAGCATTAGGAAAGATCTTAGGACCAAGAGGGCTTATGCCAAACCCTAAAACCGGAACGGTTACAATGGAAGTTGGTAAAGCAGTGAAAGAAGCTAAAGGCGGAAAGATCGATTTTAAAGTGGATAAATTTGGTATCATACATTCAATGGTTGGAAAAGTATCATTCGATGCTGACAAGATCACTGATAATGCAAGAGAAGTTTTGCAGACCATTTTGAAACTGAAACCTGCTGCGGCAAAAGGTACTTATATTAAAAGTATATACATGTCCAGTACAATGAGCCCTGGTATTCAAATTGAACCAAAATCAATTAGCTTGTAAATCCGTGAGGATATAAATAACAGAAGATATCAATATCATGAGAAAAGAAGAAAAAAATCAGATAATCGATTCCCTGATAGAACAACTAAACACTCGCAGTCATTTCTATCTAACAGATACCTCTGGTTTAAATGTTGAAGTAACAAATAAACTGAGAAGGCTTTGTTTTAAAAGAGATGTTGAACTGCAGGTAGTGAAAAACACCTTGCTTCAAAAAGCAATGGAAAAGACCAATAAGGATTTTGGTTCATTGTATGATGTATTGAAAGGTTCAACTTCAATCATGTTTTCCGACATCGGTAATGTTCCTGCCAAACTCATTAAAGAGTTTCGCAAAACAGCTCCCAAGCCGATTTTAAAAGGCGCATTTGTCCAGGATACATGGTTTGTTGGTGAAAACCAGCTTGAAGCTCTTATCAATATTAAATCGAAGAACGAAGTTATTGCCGACGTCATAGCCTTACTGCAGTCACCTGCAAAGAATGTGATTGGTGCATTACTATCCGGCGGTCAGAAAGTTGCAGGAATCGTAAAAACTTTATCCGAAAAGGAATAAAAAAAAGTAAAAATTCAATTATTGTAAAAACAATTTAAAAACAAAATACAATGGCAGACATCAAAGCGTTAGCAGAACAGTTAGTGAATCTAACAGTAAAAGAAGTTAATGAATTAGCAAAAGTATTGAAAGAAGAATACGGTATTGAACCAGCAGCAGCTGCAGTAGCAGTAGCAGCAGGTCCGGCAGAAGCCGCAGCTGTTGAAGAAAAAACAGCTTTCGACGTAATTCTTAAATCAGCAGGCGCTGCAAAGTTAGCAGTCGTTAAACTGGTAAAGGAACTCACAAGCCTTGGCTTAAAAGAAGCAAAGGAACTTGTAGATGCAGCTCCTAAAGCAATTAAAGAAGGCGTAACTAAAGACGAAGCTGATTCATTGAAAAAGCAATTAGAAGAAGCAGGAGCAGAAGTTGAAGTTAAATAATAAGGTATAATATGTAAGGTATAGACTTCTGCTGATAATTTCAGTCAGAAGTCTTTTCCTTATGGCACTTTTATTTATTGTTGTCGATTTTACTTATTATTAACTTAAATTTTCAGACCCTTGGCTCACACTAATATTTCTCAGCGAATCAATTTTGCATCTGCAGGGCATCAGTTTGAATACCCGGATTTTCTTGAAATCCAGTTAAAATCCTTTCAGGATTTTTTCCAGTTAGAAACTACATCTGAAAATCGTAAAGATGAAGGCTTATACAAAGTATTTGCCGAAAATTTTCCGATTACAGATGCACGAAATAATTTCGTGCTCGAGTTTCTGGATTATTATATCGATCCTCCAAGGTATTCAATTGAAGAATGTATTGAAAGAGGTTTAACACACAGTGTTCCCCTCAAAGCAAAACTGAAACTGTATTGTACTGATCCTGAACACGAGGATTTTGAAACCATCATTCAGGATGTGTATCTGGGTACAATACCATACATGACACCCAAAGGCACTTTTGTAATCAATGGAGCCGAACGAGTTGTTGTTTCACAGTTGCACCGCTCACCCGGTGTGTTCTTCGGATCAAGCAGGCATGCTAACGGTACACAATTGTATTCCGCCAGAATCATCCCTTTCAAGGGATCATGGATGGAATTCGCTACCGACATCAACAATGTGATGTATGCCTACATCGACCGTAAGAAAAAATTGCCTGTAACGACCTTACTCAGGGCCATTGGCTACGAAAGCGATAAAGATATTCTCGAGATTTTCGGTCTCGCAGATGAAGTAAAAGTAAGCAAATCCGGATTAAAAAAATTCGTCGGAAGAAGGCTTGCCGCAAGGGTTCTTCGTACGTGGATCGAAGACTTTGTAGATGAAGATACCGGTGAAGTTGTATCAATTGAGCGTACAGAAGTTGTTATTGACAGGGAAACAGTTCTTGAAAATGACCACGTGGACCTCATCGTTGATTCCGGAGCCAAGACAATACTTCTTCATAAAGATGAAGGCAATAATGTCGACTTCTCTATTATTTACAATACTTTACAAAAAGATACCGCGAACTCAGCAAAGGAAGCTGTTGAATTTATTTACAGACAGCTTAGAAATGCTGAACCTCCCGATGAAGAAACAGCAAGAGGTATTATCGATAAACTTTTCTTCAGCGACAAAAGGTATGACCTTGGAGAAGTTGGCCGATACAGGATCAATAAAAAACTGAACCTCGAAACACCTATGGATGTTAAGGTTCTTACAAAAGAAGATATCATCTGTATCATTAAATTCCTTATTGAACTTGTAAATTCAAAAGCAGAAGTTGATGATATCGATCACTTAAGTAATCGTCGTGTAAGAACTGTTGGTGAACAGCTCTATGCACAGTTCGGTGTTGGTCTTGCCAGAATGGCCCGTACCATCCGCGAACGAATGAATGTACGTGATAATGAAGTATTCACACCTACTGACCTGATCAATGCAAAAACGCTGTCATCAGTTATTAATTCCTTCTTCGGAACAAACCAGCTGTCGCAGTTTATGGATCAGACAAATCCTTTGGCTGAACTTACGCACAAGCGCAGGTTATCAGCATTAGGACCTGGTGGTCTTTCAAGAGAAAGAGCAGGCTTTGAAGTGCGCGACGTTCATTACACACATTATGGCCGTTTATGTACAATTGAAACACCTGAAGGCCCGAACATCGGTCTTATTTCTTCGCTTTGCGTTTTTGCTAAAATTAATCATTTAGGATTCATTGAAACTCCTTACCGTTTAGTAAAAGGTGGTAAAGTTGACTTTAAGGAAGACCCGATTTACCTAAGCGCCGAAGAAGAAGAAAAGAAAATTATTGCACAGGCAAATGCACCAATACAAAAAGACGGAAGATTTGCAGATGCAAAGGTTAAAGCAAGATTCCTTGCTGACTATCCGATTGTAGAAGCCAATCAAGTCGACCTTATGGACATTGCCCCGAACCAGATTGCATCCATTGCAGCATCACTGATTCCATTCTTGGAACATGATGATGCCAACCGTGCATTGATGGGTTCAAACATGATGCGTCAGGCAGTACCACTTATCAAACCTCAAGCTCCTATTGTTGGCACTGGCCTTGAAGCAACTGTAGCAAGAGACTCCAGAGTTCTTATAGCATCCGAAGGACAGGGTATTGTAGAGCATGTTGACGCAAAAGAAATCGTAATTCGTTATACCAGAACTGATGAAGAGAAACTTGTAAGTTTTGATGATGATGTTAAAACCTACAGACTTCAGAAGTTTGCAAAAACAAATCAGAGTACTTGTCTGAATCTCAATCCTATTGTTAAAAAAGGTGAAAAGGTTAAGAAAGGTCAATTGATTTGTGAAGGATATGCAACAAGAAACGGAGAACTTGCACTTGGAAGAAACCTTACTGTTGCTTTCATGCCATGGAAGGGTTACAATTTTGAAGACGCTATTGTAATATCCGAAAGAGTTGTTCGCGATGACTGGTTCACCTCACTTCATATTGATGAGTTTATTCTTGAAGTACGCGATACCAAACGGGGTATTGAAGAACTCACTAATGATATTCCTAATGTGAGTGCTGAAGCTACCAAGGACCTTGATGAAAACGGTCTTATCCGTATCGGGGCTGAAGTTGTGGAAGGCGATATACTGATTGGAAAGATCACTCCCAAGGGAGAAACAGATCCAACTCCTGAAGAAAAACTTCTCAGAGCCATATTTGGTGATAAAGCTGGTGATGTAAAAGATGCATCGCTGAAAGCACCACCGTCATTGCGCGGAGTTGTTATTGATAAAAAATTATTCTCAAGAGTTATAAAGGACCGTAAAACCAAGACAAAAGAAAAAGTTCTTTTATCAAAACTTGAAGAAGATTATAACAAAGCTGAGCTGGAACTTAAATCAAAGTTGGTTGATAAACTGATTGTGCTTGTTGCAGGAAAAACTTCGCAGGGTGTTCACAATAATTACAAAGAAGTGGTTGTGCCACGTGGAGCGAAGTTTACTCAAAAACTTTTAATGGCAGTTGATTATTCATCAGTGAATCCTAATAAATGGACCACCGATAAGGATAAAAACGATCTCATTAAAGATCTGCTGCACAATTATAGCATCAAGTTGAAGGACATACTCGGTGCATACAACAGACAGAAATTTTCAGCTACAGTTGGTGATGATCTCCCTAGTGGAATTGTACAGCTTGCCAAAGTATATGTAGCAAAGAAGAGGAAATTGAAGGTTGGTGATAAAATGGCCGGACGTCATGGAAATAAAGGTATTGTTGCAAAGATTGTAAGAGATGAAGACATGCCTTTCCTTGAAGATGGAACACCAGTTGATATTGTTCTTAATCCTCTTGGTGTACCTTCCCGTATGAACTTAGGACAGATATACGAAACTGTTCTTGCATGGGCAGGATTGAAACTGGGAATGACATTCGCTTCTCCTATTTTCGATGGCGCTTCTATTGATACAATCAATGAATATATGCAAAAAGCTGGATTGCCAGATAATGGTAAAGTATTTTTGTATGATGGGGGAACAGGTGAGCGTTTTGACCAGCAGGCAACTGTTGGTGTTATTTATATGCTGAAACTCGGTCATATGGTCGACGACAAAATGCATGCACGTTCTATTGGTCCTTATTCATTGATTACGCAGCAACCTCTTGGTGGTAAAGCACAATTCGGAGGTCAGCGTTTTGGTGAAATGGAAGTTTGGGCTCTGGAGGCATTCGGAGCAGCCAACATTTTGCAGGAAATTCTCACTGTCAAATCAGACGATGTAGTTGGAAGAGCTAAAGCATATGAGTGCATTGTAAAAGGTGAATCAATGCCGACACCAGGAGTTCCTGAATCATTTAATGTATTAATACATGAACTCAGGGGACTTGGTTTAAATATCTCTTTCGATTAACAAGAGGCGGGTTGTATCGCTTGATATTACCCGCATCTTTTCTTATAAGTGACATTAGTATTCAACTAGATCAAAACAACATATGGCCTTCAGAAAAGAAAACAACGTCAAAAGCAGTTTCTCGAAAATAACTATCAGCCTGGCTTCACCGGAAGCTATTCTGGAACGCTCAAGCGGTGAAGTACTGAAACCGGAAACTATAAATTATCGTACATATAAACCTGAACGTGATGGTTTATTTTGTGAACGAATTTTTGGACCGGTAAAGGATTGGGAATGTCATTGTGGCAAATACAAAAGAATACGTTATAAAGGTATTGTTTGCGACCGCTGCGGTGTAGAAGTAACAGAGAAGAAAGTAAGGAGGGAAAGAATGGGACATATCCAGTTGATTGTTCCCGTGGCCCATATTTGGTTCTTCCGTTCACTGCCTAATAAAATTGGTTACCTTCTTGGTTTGCCTACCAAGAAACTTGATATGATTATTTATTACGAACGCTATGTCGTAATAAATCCCGGAGTAAAGCAAGCCGATGGTTTGAATTATCTGGATTTCCTGACAGAAGAAGAATATTTCAACATTGTTGAAAATCTTCCGAAGGAAAATCAACTGTTGGATGATGAAGATCCTAATAAATTTATTGCCAAGATGGGTGCAGAAGCATTATATGCGCTACTTGGACGACTTAATTTGGATCAACTTTCATACGACCTAAGGCATAAAGCTAACACTGAAACTTCTCAGCAGAGAAAGCAGGAAGCTTTGAAACGTTTGCAGGTAGTTGAAGCTTTTCGCGAAGCCAATAAGAGGATTGAAAATAAACCTGAATGGATGGTTGTAAAAGTGGTTCCTGTAATTCCACCCGAACTCAGACCACTTGTACCACTTGATGGTGGAAGGTTTGCAACATCCGATTTGAATGACCTTTACAGAAGGGTTATCATTCGCAACAACCGATTAAAACGACTTATCGAAATCAAAGCTCCGGATGTTATTCTCCGTAATGAAAAGAGAATGCTTCAGGAAGCTGTTGATTCATTATTTGATAATTCAAGGAAAGCCAACGCTGTTAAAACAGAATCCAACAGAGCGCTGAAATCACTCAGTGATAGCTTAAAAGGGAAACAAGGGCGTTTCCGTCAGAACCTGCTTGGTAAAAGGGTTGACTATTCTGCACGTTCAGTTATTGTTGTTGGACCTGAACTTAAATTACACGAATGCGGTATTCCAAAAGATATGGCATCTGAATTATTCAAGCCATTCATCATTCGTAAAATGCTGGAAAGAGGTATTGTAAAAACTGTAAAATCTGCCAAGAAGATTGTTGACAGGAAAGACCCTGTAGTATGGGATATTCTTGAAAGCGTTCTGAAAGGTCACCCAGTTTTACTTAACCGTGCTCCAACACTTCACCGTTTAGGTATTCAGGCTTTCCAGCCAAAACTTATTGAAGGAAAAGCTATTCAGCTGCATCCGCTTGTTTGTACCGCATTCAACGCCGACTTCGACGGTGACCAGATGGCTGTTCATTTACCACTTGGTCCGGCTGCAATACTTGAAGCACAGATGCTGATGCTCGCATCACATAACATTCTGAATCCCGCTAACGGAGCTCCAATCGCAGTTCCATCGCAGGATATGGTACTTGGACTTTATTATATGACCAAGGGCCGCAAGAGCACCAAGGATTTTATTGTAAAGGGTGAAGGCATAACATTCTACTCACCTGAAGAAGTAATTATCGCGTATAATGAAAAAAAGGTAAACCTTCATGCTTTTATTAAAGTAAGGATAGAAGAAAAAGGTGAAACGAAAATTATAGAAACGACTGTAGGTCGTGTATTGTGCAATATATTTACACCAAAGGAATACGGCTATCTTAATGAATTGCTGACCAAGAAATCACTAAGAGATATTATAGGTGATATTTTGAAAAAGACTGGTGTAAAGACAACTGCAAAATTCCTCGATGACTTGAAGGACCTTGGTTTTAGCATGGCCTTTAAAGGAGGTTTGTCATTTAAACTTAGTGATGTCGTTATTCCAGAAATGAAGGAGGCCTTAGTAGAGCAGGCCAATACGGAAGTTGAAGAAGTCATGAATAACTACAGCATGGGTTTGATTACAAACAATGAACGTTATAATCAGATCATTGACATTTGGACACATACAAATTCAAAAGTTACACAGTCATTGATGGACAGGTTGTCCAAAGATAATGACGGGTTCAATCCTGTATACATGATGCTCGATTCTGGAGCCCGTGGATCTAAAGAACAGATTCGTCAGCTTTGCGGTATGCGCGGTTTGATGGCTAAGCCGCAGAAATCAGGCGCTACAGGCGGCGAAATTATTGAAAACCCAATTCTTTCTAACTTTAAGGAAGGTCTGTCGATTCTCGAGTACTTCATCTCTACACACGGTGCACGTAAAGGTCTTGCCGATACAGCTCTTAAAACAGCTGATGCCGGTTACCTAACTCGTCGTTTGGTTGATGTTGCTCAGGATGTTGTTATCACTGAAGAAGATTGTGGAACACTCAGAGGCCTTACTACCACAGCGCTCAAGAATAATGAAGATGTTGTTGAAAGCTTATACGACAGGATACTCGGGCGTACATCACTGCATGATATTTTTCATCCGATTTCAGGAAAACTTATTATCGAAGCAGGGCATGAGCTTACTGAAGATATATGTCAGGAAATTGAAGATTCTCCGATCGAGTCAGTTGAAATTCGTTCAGTACTTACTTGCGAGGCTAAAATTGGCGTATGCACCAGGTGCTACGGAAGAAATCTTGCAACTGGTTATATGGTTCAGAGAGGTGAAGCTGTCGGCGTAATTGCTGCTCAGTCAATCGGCGAACCAGGTACTCAGCTAACCCTTCGTACATTCCACGTGGGTGGTGTTGCTGGTGGAAATATTGCTTCATCAAATAATGTTGTTGCAAAATATGACGGACTTCTGGAAATAGATGAATTACGCTTTATTGAATATACAGGTGCATCAGGTGATAAATATGATGTTGTTCTTGGCCGTTCAGCTGAAATGAGAATTATTGATAAGAATACAAAGATTGTTCTTACCACTAACCAGATTCCTTATGGGGCCAGGTTATTTTTCAAAAATGGTGACACTGTGAAAAATGGTAACGTGATTTGTGACTGGGATCCATTTAACGCAGTTATTCTTTCTGAGTATACTGGTAAAGTTCAGTTTGAAAATATTATTGAAAACCTTACTTTCCATGTAGAATCCGATGAACAGACAGGTTACCACGAAAAGGTAATCATCGAAAGCCGCGATAGAAGCAGGAATCCGGCAATCAATATCGCCGGCAGCACAAAAGAAGTAATTAAAGTTTATGATATACCCGTCGGCTCGCATATTTCGGTGAACGATGGTGATAAAATAAAAGCCGGAGATATTCTTGTTAAAATTCCAAGAACTGTTGGAAAAGCAGGCGATATCACTGGAGGTCTGCCTCGCGTAACGGAATTATTCGAAGCACGTAATCCGTCCGATCCTGCAGTTGTTTCGGAAATTGATGGTGTGGTTTCATTCTCTAAAAAGATTAAAAGAGGAAATCGTGAAATCATCATTACTTCGAAAACTGGCGAAGAAAAACGTTATCTTATTCCGCTTACAAAACAAATACTTGCTCAAGAAAATGACTATGTAAGAGCTGGAACTCCGTTATCTGATGGTGCTGTTACTCCAGCTGACATTCTTGCAATTAAAGGACCTACCAAGGTTCAGGAATATCTTGTTAATGAAGTTCAGGAAGTATATCGTTTACAAGGTGTGAAGATCAATGACAAGCATTTTGAAGTAATTGTTCGTCAAATGATGCGTAAAGTTTCAATTGTAGATCCAGGAGATACTAAATTTCTTGAAGGAGAGATTTCGAATAAAGCTGACTTCAACGAGGAAAATGACTGGATTTTTGGAAAGAAAGTTGTTATTGAAGAAAACGATTCTCCAAATATGAAAGCAGGACAGATAATCACTGCCAGAAAGCTCAGAGATGAAAATTCCATGCTGAAACGTAAGGATAAACGCCTTGTTGAAGCACGTGATGCTGTTCCTGCTACATCAAGTCAGATATTGCAGGGTATAACCAGAGCTTCATTACAGACAAAGAGTTGGATGTCGGCTGCATCATTCCAAGAAACAACCAAGGTACTCACCGAAGCCGCAGTCAATGGCAAGGATGATGAACTTGCAGGATTGAAAGAAAATGTACTTGTTGGACATTTAATTCCGGCTGGTACAGGACTAAGAGAGTATGATAATATTATTGTAGGATCCATGGAAGAATACCAAAGCCTGATGGCTTCAAAAGAAGCAATTTCCGAATAATATATTATAAACTTTAAAACTTTCAGATATGGTAACTGTAAAAAACATTCTTGACAAAAAGGGCAATAAGGTTTTTTCAATTAGCCCTGACAAAACAGTTTTTGAAGCGTTAAAAATGCTTGCTGACAAAGATATCGGAGCAGTCCTTGTAACACAGGATGATCAAATGCTAGGTATTTTTTCAGAAAGGGATTATGCGCGTAAGTTAATATTGAAAGGCTTTTTCTCAAAGGACGCCAAGGTAAGTGATGTGATGACAAAAGCTTTGACTGTAGTAGATCCACAGACCGATATTTTTATCTGTATGGAGATCATGACAAAGAAAAGGTTCAGGCATTTGCCAGTGGTTGAAAACGGAAAACTTGTAGGCATGGTTAGTATTGGCGATATTGTGAATGCTATCATTAACTCACAGGAAGATGTAATAAAAAGCCTTGAAAGTTATATTAGTGGAGGCGGTTATGGACACAGTTCATGATATAGTTAGTTTATGTTAGTTAAATTTTATTTAATAAATACCTGAGATCATTAACAATTTACTATTATGGCTGACGAAAAGGATATCCAGAACCAAATAAATATTGAATTACCTGAGGATGTTGCCGAAGGTGTATATTCTAATTTGGCAATAATTACACATTCGAATTCTGAATTTGTAATAGACTTTATTAAAATGCTACCTGGGATTCCCAAGGCAAAAGTAAAATCAAGAATTGTTCTTACACCGCAGCATGCAAAGCGGTTGCTTACTGCACTTAAGGACAATATTGCTAAATTTGAGAGCGCGCATGGTACAATTAAAGTGGAGGAGTTTTCTGCGTTTCCGATGAATTTCGGAGGACCTACACCACAGGCATAAACACAATTTCTATGGATAGAAAAGGGCGGCTTTTAGCCGCCTTTTTCTATTTTTACATCAGGGTTTTACTCTAAGTGAAAACCTGACGGACAAAGGTATCATGCACAAGGTTTTTTTATTTGCTTTTATCCGGGAAAGCCGGAACATCAGGTAAATCCAGCTTCATGGTTTTCATTTCTTCCAGAATAGTTTTTATTGCAAGATTTAGCTGTTCATCTTCACCGCTGTATTCTTTCCCGGGGTCATTATCAATTTCAATATCCGGATCTACGCCATGTCCTTCAATTATCCAGCCCTTGCCTTCACTACTGTAATGGCCAAATTCTGGTTTCATGAGGTAACCACCATCCATCAATGGCAATGTGCCGCGAATACCTACAACTCCGCCCCATGAGCGTTTTCCGATAACTTTTCCAATTCCTAATTTTTTGAACTGATAAGGAAAGAGATCTCCATCGGATGCAGAATAATTATCAATCAAACAAACCTTGGGACCAACAATAACTGCACCTGGAGTTTTATCAGGTGTTGTATTCCTTGACATTCCCATCATTGCAACTTCTCTGAATAAACGTTCAATAATCATTGGTGAAACATTTCCTCCTCCGTTTCCCCTGTCATCTATAATGATCGCTTTCTTGCTTAATTGAGGATAATAATATTTCACAAATTCGTTCAGTCCGTCAACACCCATATCAGGAATATGAATATACCCAACTTCATTATTGGTGGCAGCACTCACTTTTTTAATATTATTCTGAACCCAATTGTAATAATATAATTCTGATTCATCATCGGTAGGTACTACAATCACCTTCCTGCTGCCGGTTTCAGTGGCTGTAGAATTAACTGTTAGTTCCACCTGTTCGTTTGCTGTATTCAAAAGCAATTCGTAAATGTCGTTGTAATCCTTTGTAGACTTGCCATTCACAGCAAGGATGAATTCTCCTTTTTTGATATTAATTCCAACTTCAGTCAATGGAGATCTCGCTTTTGCCCGCCAATTCTCGCCTTTAAGTATGCTGTCGATTTTAAAATAACCTGATTTGTCTTTTGATAATTTTGCGCCAAGCAATCCTACATTGATCTTCGTAAGTGCTGGTTTATCTCCGCCACCAACATATGCATGGCCAATGCTGAGTTCTCCAATTAATTCACCAATTATGTAGGTAAGATCTGCTCTATGATTTACGTAAGGAAGAAGCACTTCATATTTTTCTTTCATCTTTGTCCAGTCAACTCCATGCATGTCGGGATCATAAAAGAAATCGCGCATCTGCCGCCAGCATTCATTGTAAATCTCTTTCCATTCAGCTTTCTGATCAACAAAGATTTTCATATCAGAAAGATCAACAACATCTTTCAAATCAAGAGATGACTTTGGTAGATCGATGACATAATAGCTAGCATCTTTTGATACCAACATTTTTTTCAGATCCCCTGTAACCTGGTATCCGCTGCAATTTCCAAGCTTCGTTTCTTTCTTATCTTTCAAATCATAAACCATTAATGTTGATTTTGTGTCTGCTTCCGAACGTGTCATATAATAGACATTTTCGTTCACAACGCTGATTGTCCAGTAGGATGCGGCATCAATAGGCAGAACAACTATGCGGTCTTTAATACCCGTTGTATCTACTTTAATATTGTTGGATGCGGCAACAGTCGCTTTCTCCTTGCTTTTCTCCTTTTTTTCTTTTTTCTCAGCATCAGTGCTATCTGTTTTTGCAAAAGATACTTCGTCATTCTTAGGTTTTAAAGGGTTTGGCGTGGTTTCGGCAAGTGTTACAAAATAAACTTTACTCATGTCGGTATACGCGTGATTCCATTCAGTCCAGCTGTATGTAGGATTAAAATCCCTGTTTGAAACAAAGAATAAAAATTTTCCATCACTGCTGAAAGAAGGTGATTCCGATTCATACCAACCGTCTGTAACTTCACATTTGGTCTGGGTTGCAAGCTCATACAATACAATTTTATTCATGGTTGCTTTTGTAGGCCGTGTATATGCAATCCATTTGCTGTCGGGCGACCATGTATAGTCAGTGAATTCCCAGTCTTTATCATAATCTACCTGTGTCACCTTTTTTGTATCGACATCAACATACTGAAGTCGCAATTTTTTATCGGCCCATAATATTTTTTTACTGTCAGGCGACCACGCTATGGAATATTTGTAAGTGTCACCATCTTTGGTGATCTGTATTGCTTTTGATTTTCCTTCCTGGTCAATAATATAAATTTCATCTTCACCTGATTCATCTGAAATATAAGCTACATATTTCCCATCGGGCGACCATTCCATATTGCGGTCATGTGCTTCGGAAGTTTGTGTGAGGTTGCGTGTAATGCCTGATTTTGCTGGCACTGTAAAGATGTCACCTCTTGCATCAAACGCAAGCCTTTTACCATCTGGAGAAACTGTTGACGAATTTATATTCTTACTTGCATCTTTTAATTCATTGCGTCCTGCAGCCTGGTCATCGGCAATCATGATGGTAACTTTTTCTGCTTTTTGTGTTGCAAGGTCGAAAACATAGATGTATCCTCCGTTTTCAAAAACAATTGCATTATCACCAAGCGAAGGAAACTTAATATCGTATTCCGTAAAGTCAGTTACTTTCTTGGTTTCCTTAGTCAGCGTGTCGTAGCAGAAAAGATTCATTGTTCTGTCGCGATCGGAAATAAAATAGATTTTATCCTTCACCCACATAGGCATGATATCCTGTCCTTCGTTCTTTGTAATATTTTCTGATTTTTTCGATGCAAAATCATATATCCAGATGTCGTCGGCCATTCCGCCTTTGTAATATTTCCATGTTCTGAATTCCCTGAAAACTCTGTTGAAAGCCAGCTTTGTCTTTGTCGAATTATAACTGCAGAATCCTCCGCAAGGCAATGGAAGTTCCTTTGATAATCCGCCACTTATATTTGCAGGAAACAACTGCCCTTTAAAGTCGTTGAAGGATTGCTTACGTGAGCGATAGACAATAGTAGAATCATCTTTCCATGTCATCACAATATTATTAGGGCCCATACGGTCTGATACATCATCCCGGCTGAGTGCTGCAGTATACGTGAGTCTTGTGGGTATTCCGCCTTCTGATGGCATTGTGTAAACCTCCGTATTTCCATCGTACTGTGCTGTAAAACCGATTTTTTCTCCGTCAGGTGAAAAGCGGGCAAACATTTCATATCCTATATCGCTAGTAAGTTTACGGGCAATGCCGCCTGTTTTATCCACTGTGTACAAATCGCCTGCATAACTAAAAACAAGTTGTGAACCATGAATAGCCGGGAAACGCAGCAACCGTGCTTCCTGTTGTGCAAAAGTGCAGATACTTATAACTGCCAAATAGAATAATACAATGCCTCTTTTCATAATAAATTAGTTTTCTTTTTTCAAACCTACATGAAATTTTGGAAATCCCCAAATACCTTTGGAAATTTATCTGATCAAAATCAATTCTAATCGTTTGTCATTTCATATTAATATGTGAATCTTTTAACAAACATTTCTTCTCATTCTAAATCGTGCAAAATATATAAGCTTTTAAGTTTCTATATTCTGTTTGATTTATCTATTTTTGCTTAATAAATATTAGTTGAATAATTAAATATTATGAAAACAGACGATCTAAAATTTCATTCAAAACTTATACATGCAGGCCATTATGAAGACCAGTATGGTAGTGCAACAGTTCCAATTTATCAGACTTCTACATTTGCATTTAAAAGTGCAGATCATGGTGCAAAATGTTTTTCCGGCGAGGAAAAAGGATACATATATACACGTATAGCAAATCCAACTGTTCGTTCGCTTGAGCAATGTCTTGCAGAGCTTGAAAACGGATTTGACGGTGTTGCCACAAGCTCGGGAATGGGCGCAGTGACTACAGTTTATATGGCCCTGCTTGGACAAGGTGCGCATATGATCAGTACCGATGCAGTTTACGGACCTTCACGCGGTGTGATGGAAGACCACTTTTCCAGATTCGGTGTTGAATCGGATTATGTGGATACTTCCAATATTGAGAATATTATCAAAACAATAAAACCAAATACTAAATTGCTTTATTTGGAATCGCCTTCAAACCCCACAATGGCAATCTCTGATATTAAAGAATGTTGCAGGATTGCGCATGAAAAAGGAATCCTTGTAGCCATTGATAATACATTCTGCAGTCCTTACCTGCAAAAGCCGCTGGAAATGGGAGCAGATATTTCGCTGCATTCAATGACAAAGTATATTAACGGACATGCTGATATTGTTGGTGGAATGATCATTGCAAAAGATCCTGATCTTTATAAAAAATTGCGATCAATGATGGTTGTTATGGGTTGTTGTATTGACCCGCATCAGGCTTATCTTGTGGTAAGAGGTTTGAAAACTCTTGGAATCCGCATTGACAGGTCTCAGGAGAATGCAATAAAAATTGCGGACTATCTTGAAAAACACCCAAAAGTACAGTGGGTAATGTTTCCTGGATTGAAGTCACATCCTCAGTATGAACTTGCAAAGAGGCAGATGGACGGACCAGGATCTATGATCAGCTTTGAATTGAAAGGTGGACTGACTGCAGGAAAAATTCTCATGGACAATGTGAAGCTTGCCATTCTTGCTGTTTCACTGGGTGGTGTTGAAACTCTTATTCAGCATCCCGCTTCAATGACACATTCCAAAATGCCTAAAGCATCAAGGGAAAACGCAGGTATCACCGATGGACTTGTTAGATATTCTGTAGGAATTGAAGATGTCGGAGATCTAATCAATGATCTGGAGCAGGCTTTGGCAAAGATTTGATTTTGAATTATCGCTTTTATTATTATTTTTGTAAGTATATAAATAAATATTGGTCTAATTCCGGTTAATTCCGGTAATAAAAGATAATATAACGGAGTTATATAATAGTTAACCAAAACTTTAATTAGTACTAAATTTTACCTTGATGGAAGATAACGGACTCCAAGACCTGGAATCTGCAAATAGTGCAGAACTTGATCAGGATATGAAAGAAGAAAATGTGGAAGCAACTGATGTAATCCTGAATCAGGCTCCACAGGATGTTGAAATAAATAATCAGGCATTCGAAGAACCCACCACTGAAAAGGAATCTCAGACCGAAGATCCCATTAAATCAATTGCTGAAACGAAGCAACTGATTAATGAAATTGAAAAATCGCATGAGGTTAAAATCGAAAAAGATTTTGATGTTCTGCCAAAAGAACAACTAGTAGCATTGCTGGAAGATGCAGTGAAGGTGGATGATTTCAATAGCATTAAAACTGAAGTGGCACTTATAAAAGTTGCTTTTCAGAAAAAAGATAAAGATGATAAGGAAGTCCTTCTCAATAAATTTGTTGAAGAGGGTGGGAAAAAAGAAGATTTCAATCATGTACCCGATCAGCTGACCGAAAGGTTCAACGCCGCTTTCGCAATATACAGAGAAAAGAAGACTCGCTTCAATGAGGATCTTGAAAAACAAAAACTCGAAAACCTTGCAACCAAACTTCGTATTCTTGAAGAGCTTAAACACCTTGTGGAATCTGAAGAAGAGCTGAAAAGAACTTACGATGCTTTTAAAACATTACAGGAAAAATGGAAGGAGATAGGTCTTGTTCCTAAGAGTGAGATTAATAACCTATGGCAGAATTATAATTTTCTTGTAGAAAAATTCTTCGATAAAGTTAAGATCAACAAGGAACTGAAAGATCTTGACCTGCGTAAGAATCTGGAAGCAAAGATGGAACTCTGTGAAAAAACAGAAGAACTTTTACTTGAGACATCTATTATAAAATCGTTCCGTCAGCTTCAGAAATATCATGAAATGTGGCGCGAGATAGGCCCTGTGCTGCAGGATAAGAAAGATGAAATTTGGGAACGATTCAGAAATGCAACAGAAAAAATAAATGAACGTCGCCGCGATTATTATGATAAACTTCGCGAAGATCAGGAAAAAAATATTGAAGGAAAAGTTGCTCTTTGTGAAAAAGCTGAACAGATTGCTGAAATGGTTATTACTACAGCAAAAGACTGGCAGGAACAGACAAACTTGCTGAATGATCTGCTTAAAGAATGGAAAAGCATTGGCCCTGCTCCTAAAAAACAAAATGATGATTTATGGATTCGGTTCAAAACTGGCATTGATAATTTCTTCAACAATAAAAAAGAATTTTTTGGCAAGCTGAAAGAAGAGCAGATCAATAATTACAATCAGAAGTTGAATTTGTGTTTGCAGGCTGAAGCAATAAAGGCAAACCAGGACTGGAAACACACTACTGAAGAGTTGATCCGCCTGCAGCAGGAATGGAAAAAAATTGGACCTGTTCCCAAAAAATATTCTGATAAAATCTGGAAACGATTCAGACAGGCATGTGATGATTTCTTTAATGCTAAACAATCTTATTTTGCTAATATCGATTCAAAGGAAGAAGAAAATCTGAAACTAAAGCAGGAGCTTATCCAACAGATAAAGGACTACCAGTTTGGTGCAGATAATAATGAAAATCTTCAGATCATAAAGGATTTCCAGCGGAAGTATATGGAGATTGGCCATGTTCCGATGAAAGTTAAGGACAGCCTGCATCGCGAATTCCGTGAGGCCATCAATGCACATCTTGATAAATTGCAGATTGGTACTATCGAAAAAAGCACCATCAGTTTTAAATCCAAGTTTGAGAATATTGCGCATTCACCGAATGCAAACCAGACGATTTATAAAGAGAAATCGTTTATCATTGCGAAAATAAATACACTGAAAAACGATATCAAACTCTGGGAAAATAATATCGGATTCTTCGCAAACTCAAAGAAGGCAAACGTTTTGAAAGATGAGTTCCTGCAGAAAATTGAAAAAGCAAAAGAGGATATTAAAGTGATGGAAGAGAAGCTGAAATTTTTGAGAGAGGTGAAATGAGTTTATAAGTCGCAAGTCATAAGTGAAATAGGGGACTTTGTGAAATAAAAACAGAAACGCTGCTGGGAGACCGGTGGCGTTTTTTTATTTTGTATGCGTTTTGGAAAAACCGTTGAAGTCTGCAAAGGCATGCGGGGCCGGGTCTTCAAAGGTTTGCGGATTGTATGTTTTTTTTATTCAGAAAATAAACTTTTCTCTTTCCCTTGCAATTTAAGCCATTCCTTTGCTTTGACTTTTATCTTCTCATGAAGTTCGGGTAAGTTACCAGTATCTTCAATGGCTTGCTGTGCATAGGATGAAGGGAACATATCACGGATAGATTTCGCATAGTTTTCGCCATCCTGCGGTTCTTTATATTTTATAACTTCAAAAGTTTTATCTTTTTCTTTCAAAACAATCAGCACTGGAAAGGAGCCACCCGACTGCATTTTAAATATTCCATCTGTGAAGGAATAACCTTCATAAAGCGAATAGATATAAAAATAAATCAGGCTATCCTTGTATTCTATTCCATATGTTTTATGCACTTCGAATTGCTTATCGGTAGGTGAATAAATAGGAGAGGAGTGTCCGATAATATATTCGGAAATCACTTTATCCATTTCTGTTTTGCCGGCCTCTGTGGTATAATAATTACTTTGTGGGATTTTGTTTGAGTTTGATGAATTACAACTGATAATAATGCTTACAAGCAATGCAAGAATTGGTTTATGTAAAATTTGAAATGCTTTCATAATTTGATTTAAATTAATGTATAATAAAAATCAATTAACTGAACCGTATCGCTTTTACAGGACTAATCTTCGAAATAATAAAGGAAGGAATTATCAGGATTACCATACATACCAGCAATGTTCCTGCATTCAGCAATAATAAATGAAAAATATTGAGATTAATAGGCACTGTAGAAACATAATAGGATTCCTGAGGAAGGGTGATGATGCCGAATTGCTGCTGAACTAAACAAAGTACAATTGCAATAACATTGCCCCACAAAAGGCCTTTTCCAATAAGGTTGGCAGCAGTATAGAGAAATATTTTCCGGATACTTACATTCTTTGCTCCGAGCGCTTTCAGCGTTCCTATCATCGTGGTGCGTTCAAGTATCAGGATCAGCAGGCACGAGATCATGTTGATGGCTGCCACAATGATCATCAGCGTAAGGATGATAATCACATTCATGTCCTGCAAACCAAGCCAGTCGAAGATTTGCGGGTTCAACTGTTCTATGTTTTTTGAATCGAGTTCATAGCCAATATTGCCATAAACATACTCACTCATTTCATCAAGATCATTGAAATCGTTGAGAATTACTTCAAATCCTGCAACCTGGTTTTTTGTCCATTTGTTCAGCGATTGTATTTGTGCAATATCACCGATAACATAAATTTTATCGAATTCCTCTAGTCCTGTTTCATAAATTCCGGATACATGAAATTTCCTTCCTTTAGGTTGTGTCTGATCCTTCATGATAAAATACATGCGGATTGAATCACCTGTCTTTAATTTCAGCCTGGTAGCAAGGAGTTTAGAGATTATAACATCTTTTGATTTTACAGAATCTTTCACTTCAAAAGTTTTACCATCTACAATTCTGTTCTTGAAAAACGACCAGTCAAAATCGCTACCGATGCCTTTCAGTACAACTCCTTCCATCTGGTCATCGGTTTTGATGATACCTGCTTTGGTGGCATATACCTGAATGTGACGAATTCCGGGAACTGTATCGAAGGAAGGATAAAATGTCTGGTTTTTATCTATGGGTTGAGCTTCCATTGATTCGTTGGAATCGAATTTGCTTATCTGGATGTGAGCGCCAAAGCCGATTACTTTATCGCGTATCTCATTCTGAAAACCTGTTACAATTGCAACTGAAACTATCATCACAGCAATGCTCAGCACAATACTTACAATAGCAACCCTGACAGCCGGTCTAGACAGGCTGCCCAGTTCCTTTACTGAGAATATACGCTTGGCAATGAAAAGTTCTGTATTCACGTTGAATTGATTCATGCAAAAATATTAATATTTTGTTAGAAAAGACATTGCTGGTGTTAACATCTGCGTAAAAACAATTTTCGGCCATTATTAATTTTTTATATTTCCTCTGTAAATTGTTTTGCTTTTTTAAGGTCAGAGGGAACCATACATGAATTTTTATTTAGTAGTTGTGTATTTTTGAAAATTCATGTAGGTTTGCATCTACATGATAAGCTTAACAATTCAGGTATGAGAAAACTATATATATTAATACTGCTTTTTGTTTTCCATATTTCCTTATTTTCCTATGCGCAGCAGGACATAACCACCATTGCTGCAAAAACCATTACTGCTGATAGTATTAAGGTTGGCGCACAGCGCACTGAATTGTATTTCCCCAAGCTTAAAGGTAAGAATGTTGCAGTAGTGGCAAATCATACAGCAATGATCGGAAAGACGCATCTCGTGGATAGCTTGGTAGGAGCGGGTATTGCTGTAAAAAAAATATTCTGCCCCGAACATGGTTTTCGTGGAACTGCCGATGCTGGTGAAGCAATCAAAAGCACTGTGGATTCTAAAACAGGCATACCTCTGGTATCATTATATGGCAAGCATCTGAAACCAAAAGCCAGCGATCTGAAAGGAATTGATATTGTAATTTACGATATACAGGATGTTGGTGTGCGATTCTATACCTACATTTCAACAATGACCTATGTTATGGAAGCCTGTGCGGAAAATAATGTAGAATTCCTGGTACTCGACAGACCCAATCCGAATGGTTATTACGTGGATGGCCCCGTTCTTGAAAAAGAATATTCTTCATTTGTTGGATTGCATCCTGTGCCGATAGTATATGGATTGACCATTGCTGAGTATGCATGCATGGTGAATGATGAAGGCTGGCTTAAGAACGAAGTAAAATGCAAAATGAAATATGTTACTGTTGATAATTATAACCATACGTACTATTATATTTTGCCGATTGCACCATCGCCTAATCTTCCGAATATGACTTCCGTTTACCTGTATCCTTCACTTGGCTTATTTGAAGGCACAGTAATATCAGTGGGGCGTGGTACCGATCTTCCTTTCCAGGTAATTGGCAATCCTGATATTAAAAACGGGAATTATACTTTCACACCTGTCAGCAAACCAGGAGCAATAAATCCTCCTTTCCTGGGAATAAAATGCAATGGTTTTAAACTTGGTGATTTTGCTGATTTGTATATTAAAAATTTGCGCCACATTTACCTCTTCTGGCTGACTGCTTTATACAAGGATTTTCCTGATAAGGCAAATTATTTTAATACATACTTTGATAAACTGGCGGGTACGACAAAACTTCGAGAACAGATCATTGCGGGTACCAGCGAAGAAGATATACGCAAATCATGGCAAAGCGATATTGATAAGTTTAAGTTAATAAGAAAAAAATATTTACTCTATCCTGATTTCGAATAGGGAATCAATCATCAATGTTTTAATTAAATGGGTTGAGCATTGAATAAAAAAACTGATTATAAAAAAAATCAACCGCGGAAAGCAGTTGGAAACGCAGGATTGAAATCCCCGTGGTACAGCAAACTTGAAAAATTTCAGGTCTGGATCATTTTTATTTTTGCTGTACTGCTTTATGCAAATACTGTCAATTACGGTTATGTGCTTGATGACGGACTGATGATCAAAGCAAATAACTTTACACTTAAAGGCTTTGGCGGAATTGGCGATATCATGACGCACGATCAGTTTGCCGGAGTGCAGGGCAGCGAGGACAATGCAATTTACCAGGGCGGGCGATACCGCCCGTTATCGCAGGTTACATTTGCCATTGAATATGGATTATACAAATTAAATCCAACAATGGGCCATCTCATCAATATATTGATGTACGGACTTCTTGCTGTTTTAATTTTTTATTTACTCAGAGAAATTTTCAAATTCCAGCCAAGGAAATCCTGGTTTGCTTCAATACCATTTATTGCAACGATGATCTTTATTGCCCATCCGCTCCATACTGAAGTAGTGGCAAATATCAAGAGCCGCGATGAGATCATGTGTATGATAGGCGGAGTCATGGTTTTGTTCTTTTCATTAAAGTATCTTGAACGTGGCAAAATAACGGATCTGATATTATCCTTTGTGTTTTTCCTGTTTGGAATTTTTTCCAAAGAAAGTGCAATCACTTATTTCGCGTTGGTTCCATTGACAATATTTGTATTTAGAAAAGCTTCTGTGATGCAATACCTGCTTGTCCTTTCTCCTCTATTCATTGCTTCTGTAATATATTTTTGCATTCGTTTTTTAGTAGTCGGAAATACTTCAGGACATGCTGTTGCTGCTGAACTTTTTCACAATCCTTTTATGTACGCGACTACTGCCGAGCGTTACGCAACTATAATGTTTACATGGCTGAAATACCTGACGCTGTTAATCTTCCCGCATCCGCTTACCCATGATTATTATCCGAAACAAATTCCGATTATTGGATGGGGCGATTTAAGAGCAATTGTTCCTCTGATCTTTTCGCTTGCTATCATTGGTTATGCCGTGATTAAAATATGGAAAAAAGATTTTATTGCATTCGGTATTTTGTTTTTTATTATAACATTTTCTGTTACATCCAACCTTGTTTTTGATCTGGGACTTTTTATGAATGAACGGTTCATGTTCACTCCGCTGCTTGGATTTGCTATAGTTGCAGCGGTTCTTCTTGTAAAAATAAAATCATCGAAAGCCGTTACATCAGTTTTAGTTTTGATGATGTTGTTTTATTCTGTGAAAACCATTAGTCGCAATACTGCATGGAAAAGCGATTTCACATTGTTCACTACTGATGTGAAAACATCTGTGAACAGCGGTAGATGCAATGTAATTGCAGGATCATTGATTTTGAATGAAGCCAGAAAGGAACAGAACCTTGAAAAGCAGAAAGCTCAGTACAGGCAGTCGGAAGAGTACCTGAAGCGCGGACTTGATATTTATGCCGATAACCTTGAAGGATGGAATTGTTTGGGCGAAGTGCAGATATATTTGGGAGAATATACAGAAGCAGTTGCATCGCTGAAGTCAGCGCTGAATATGGATTCGCTAAATTTTAATGCAATGAACAATCTGCTTTTTATTGCCAATCAATATGAAGAGAATATCCGGTCAATAGATGCCATAAAGATTTATCGTTACCTGATTCACAGAAATCCTTCGGAAGCGACATACTGGTATAGTTATGCACAAACTTTAAAAAGTTCGGACAAGCTCGATTCTGCTATCACTGTGTTGCAACATGCAATTTCTCTAAAGCCTGATTATTATGATGCATACAATCGCATTGCAGAATATTACGGGCAATATAAAATGGATTATGAAAGTTCCATAAAATATCTTGATAGGGCATATCAGATGAATCCAACGAATAAAGAAACATTGGAGAATCTTGGAGTGATCTATGGTATCAAGGCTGATTATAAAAAATCACTCAGCTATTTTGAGAAAGCATATCTGCAGGATTCATTGAACCCGCAGCTTTGCACTAATATCGGGAAAACCTATGAAATGCTTGGAGATAAAATAAAAGCAAATTCATATTATACTAAGGCAGCGAAATATGCAGTAAAAAAATAATATATTTGAATGACTTAAAACGAAATATTTTATTGAGGGGACTTTAGTCCCAATTAAGAGATATTATCTATTACCCCGGCCTTCAGGCCGTGATTGAAAGATCGGTAAGTAAAGGGCTTCAGCCCAAAACATAATTAAGATTGAAATATTAATTCTGGATAGAACAATATTGCAAAATGAAGAATACGCCACAAAAAAAGAAACCTAACATGCCACCTGTCCGTAAGTCAGATCAGGCAAAGGTTGCAGCGCCGATAAAAAAATCAGTCAGTATCAGTCGACTTCCAATTTATCTGCTTTTTGCTTTTGCAATCTTTTTATATGTCGATTCGCTTTATAACCAATACGCGCTCGACGACAGGTTGATGATAACCGAAAATGCTTTTACCAAAAAAGGGGTTTCTGGTATTGGTGATATACTTTCGAATGATTCCTTTGTTGGTTTTTTTGGCAAGCAGAAAAACCTTGTTGCGGGCGGCCGCTACAGGCCATTGTCGCAAATTATGTTCGCAATCGAATTTTCAATTTTCGGGTTGAATCCTTTTATCGGACATCTTATAAATATATTGCTATATGCTTTCACAGGAGTTCTGGTATATAAAGTTCTGCAAATACTTTTTCCGCCAGGCAAAAAACCATATTACCTTACACTCTCTTTTATTGCAGCAGCGCTGTTTATCGCACATCCATTGCATACAGAAGTTGTTGCAAATATCAAAGGAAGGGATGAGATTCTTAGTCTGCTGGGGTCGTTCGGAGCATTATATTTTATATTGAAGTATATTGAAAGCTCCCGGTTGATAAATCTTACATTGGCTTCGGCAATTTTCTTTCTGGCACTAATGTCAAAAGAAAATGCAATAACTTTTGTAGTGGTAATTCCGCTTACGCTTTACTTTTTTACAAAAGCAAACGGAAAGCAAATCCTTTTGTCGCTCGGAGGCTTACTTGCTGTATCTGCAATATTTGTGGCTATACGCACTGCTGTATTGGGATATTTGATGACAACAAATATTGATATTGAACTTCTGAACAATCCATTTGTCGGCTCAACCGAAGCTCAGAAATTTGCAACAGTTTTATATACCTGGGGAAAGTACCTGATATTGCTGATCTTCCCGCATCCACTTACGCACGACTATTATCCGAAACAGATTCCGATAATTGGATTTAATGATATTAGTGCAATAATTCCGATAATTATTTATTTATGCCTGGTAGTGTATGCACTGATCCGTATTAAGCAAAAAGACATTGTTGCATATTGCATTTTATTTTTCGGACTAACGTTTTCAATTTCTTCAAACCTTGTATTTCCTATAGGAACGTTTATGAACGATCGTTTCATGTTCATTCCTCTCCTTGGATTCACAATGCTTATAGCTTACCTGTGCACTGAAAAATTTCCGAAATGGTTTGGCGATCTGAAAGCAAAGAATGTAACACTTGGACTTGTTGGCATTATGCTTTTCGCTTATTCCGTAAAAACTATTGCGCGAAATCCAGTATGGTACGATGATTATACATTGTTCACTACCGATGTGAAAGTTTCGGAGAACAGCGCCAAGTGCAATGTTTCAGCCGGAGGACAAACGTTGGAACTGGCCGAGAAGGAAACGGACCAGGTGAAAAAGAAAAAAATGATAAGTGATGCAATTGTTTATCTGAATAATGGTGTTAAAATTCATCCTCGCTACGCTGCAGGCTGGGTGCTGCTTGGTAAAGCCATGATTGACCTTGAGGATTATGCTGAGGCAAGAGCGTATTATAAAATAGCATTAGGAATTGCACCATCGCAGAAAGAAGCGCTGAACAACTGGCTGTATTGCGCGCAGATGAGTGCGAAGAACAAGGATTACAAGGAAGCCAAAACAAGCTACAGGGAATTGATGACCTTTCAGCCAAATAACAAGTCGCTAATTGTGGATCTTGCTTCGGTAATGGAAAGCGAGAACCAGATTGATTCTGTCCTTTATCTGATGAGAAACCTGCTGAAGGAAAATCCTAAATCTGCCCCGGCGCTGAGTAAGATAGGAGAGATGTATGGCAAGCATCTGAACAACCTTGATTCTTCAATTATATATCTTTTGAGGGCTTACGAAATTTCACCTACCGATGCAAACTTGCTCGAAAACCTAGGTGTGGCATATGGTATCAAAAAAAATTATTTGAAGTCAATTGAATTTTTTAAAAAAGCAATTGAAGCAAAACCTGATGACGCCCAGATTTACATGAATCTGTCAGGATCTTATCTGAACAGCGGTGATAAGGTGAATGCCGCAAAGTGTCAGCAGAAAGCCAACGAACTGAACGCTTCTGTGAAGGTTAAGTAATTACTTACTGCTTTTTCTTCATCGTATACGTCATTGCGATGGCGATATTTATCGGCAGAAGCAATCTCTTTTGATCAGATTGCCTCGCCTCCCGATTGCAATCGGAATCCTTGCAAAGAAGATTAAGATGTATAGTTTCGTGCCGTCAGACCTTGTGCTTATTGTGTCAAGACAAAAGAAAGTAGAGAGAAAATTAAAGAAGTTACTTTTATTATGCGCGCCTTATCGCGTAAATCAACTCATCCAGGTATTCGTCGTTTTTAATTAACGTTTTCTCAAAGCGTGCTTCGAGCGTGAATCCTGCTTTTTCAAGAACTTTATGTGATGCAATATTTGTCCCAAAAGGTCTCGCAAAAATTCTGTCAATGTTAAAGTATTTAAAACCATGAGCCACTATCTGCTTAATAGCATTTGTCATGATTCCCTCGCCCCAGTATGGTTCGGCCAGCCAGTAACCAAGCTCGGCATTTTTACGGTGAATATCGGTTTGCGGATGAATGCCAATTCCTCCCACAGCCTGCCCTTCAACATCAATAGCAAAAATTCGAAGTGGTGAATCTTTTAAAGCTTTTTCAATAAAGGCTTTTGCTTTTTCCTCAGTATATGGATTCGGAAATCCATCTGACATAAACTTTGCAATTTTAGGATTGTTTCCATATTTTACAAGATTATCTAAATCCTGCATGGTCCATGGGCGTATGGTGGAATTCATTTTTTAGAAATATGAAAATATTAAATTTATTTTTGAATTATAATTCTTTTTACATATTTCGCTCTTTCATTTTGCAAAGTCAGAATATAAACTCCATTCTCAAAACCGCTGAGATCAATTGAATGTAAGGATGTAAAATTTATTTTTTCATTTAATATTTCCTGTCCTTGAATGTTCTTAATAGCAATTGTGAAATCGTAAGTTATATTGCTCTCATTCTTTACAGTTATTTTATTTGCTGCAGGATTGGGATATATCGTAATTAGATTTTCAATGTCCGTTAATTCATTTATACTGTTTGGTGATTTTACCAGATGATTGGTTTTACTGCTGCAGGTAGGCGTATTAAACCCTATAAAGTATTTTACAAACCCTGCATATGGGTTTGTATAATTGTAAAAGTACTGGTTACCAGGTACTGAACCTATAAGCGTTTCAGTGCCATTGCTCATTATACCGTATAAATAATAATTGGAAATGGCCAGACCCTGATAAGCTGACCATGTGAATCCATACGCATTTGAACCCTGATCATAAGCTGCCAATAGCGTTATTGTAGTGTGATAGGTAGAAGAATCAGATTCATTTCTGCAAGAGTCGATGCTTGAAATTTTATAACTATAGGACTGGTTAAATGGATTTGAGTTTAAATCAATAAAATGATCCTGGCTGGAAGGAGCTTCACCAATCAAACTCCAGACATTTGTTGAAACTTCGTTGTAAATTTTTATTGAATCAACATTTGCAGGTAAATTAGTTGCCCAGTTTATACTGTTCTTTGATGTGCTGGAATCGAATTCAACAAAGCAAATATTTTCAATGGGTGCAATTCCACAATTAGAAAGTTCGGACACTCCGTTATTTGTTCCAAACCATTTGTTGTCCAGAGGATCTATAGCAATTGATTGAATGAAATTGCTGACTAAGCCAGAATTTGATTGATTATAAGTTGTCCAGTTTGTACCATCAAATTTCGAGATACCGCCATCTATTCCATAAGTTGTTCCGAACCATTTGTTGTCGCTGGAATCAATGGCAATAGCAATAACATTATTGAAAATTAAACCAGAGTTTGATTGATTATAATTCGTCCAGTTCGTACCATCAAACTTTGAAACACCTCCTCCAAATTTTCCAAACCATATATTATTCTGTGAATCTATTTCGATAGCCCTAATATCATCACCATATAAATAAGTAGTCCAGTTTACACCATCAAATTTTGAAGCTCCGACCATTGTTCCAATCCATTTGTTACCTTGCGCATCTATGGCAATAGCCTGTGCTGAGCTGTCTAATCCATTTCCTATAAAATAATTAATCCAGACAGTATCATTATATTTTGATACACCCTGGCTGGTACCAAACCATTTATTGCCCTGTGCATCGCAGGCAATTGATAAAACATTATTTCTACCTAAACCGCTTGCTGTAGTATAATTAGTCCAGTTTGTGTTGTCAAATTTTGAAATTCCATCCCAGGTACCAAACCATTTATTGCCCTGAGCATCTATTGCAATGGTATGAATAAAATTACTGATAATATCACTGTTTGATATTGTATATGTGGTCCAGTTAGTACCATCAAATTTGGAAACACCATTACCATAGGATCCAAACCATACATTGCCTTGTGCATCTATTGCAATGGTATTAATATTATTATTTACTAATCCGCTGTTTCCAGTTGTATAATTAGTCATCTGTGCTTTTGCAATATTTAAGGCAAGTATTGCAAATAAAGTAATGTAAAGTTTTTTCATAATTTACTTTTTTATGTGCCTTATAAATAAATTTTTTTTCGATTTACCTTTTGCCAATAAAATTGCAACACTTTTTGAGCACAAAAGCATATACAATAATATGAAATACTTTGCAAAATGAAAAACTATTCATCGAAAATAAAAAGATAGAAAAAAAAGGCTGAACGTTGGTTCAGCCTTTAAAATAAGAAATTCAGCAAGTTTATTTCCTTCCCGGATAGACCTTCAAAGCTTCTTCAAGGCATTTCATACTGTTCTTCAGCGATTCAAGATTCAGCACATAGCTTATGCGAACCTCATCTTTGCCCAATCCAGGAGTGGAGTAAAATCCTGTCGCCGGCGCTAACATCACTGTCTGTCCATGGTAATTGAAGTCTTCAAGTAACCACTGGCAGAATTTATCCGAATCATCAATAGGGAGTTTTGCCACTGCGTAGAAGGCTCCGCTTGGATTTGGGCAGAAACATCCCGGAATTTTATTAATGGATTCCACCACAATATTCCTGCGTGCGATATATTCATTCATTACATTTTCAAAATATTCCTTTGGTGTATCAATAGCAGCTTCCGAAGCTATCTGGCCAAAGGTGGGCGGACTTAAGCGTGCCTGGGCAAACTTCATAGCCACGCGCATTACTTCTTTATTTTTAGAAATGAATTGTCCTATACGCATACCGCAAGCACTATATCGCTTGGAAACAGAGTCAAGGAGAATTACATTTTCTTCAATGCCTTTCAGCAGCATGGCTGAATAATGTTCTTTGCCATCGTAGCAGAATTCACGGTACACTTCATCCGACATCAGGTAAAGGTCATGTTTTTTTACAATATCACGCAGCAGTTCCAGTTCTTCCCTTGAATAAAGGTAACCGGTAGGGTTGCTGGGATTGCAAACCATAATGGCTTTTGTTTTGGGTGTTATCGCTTTTTCAAATTCCGACATAGGAGGGAGGGCAAAGCCTGTCTCAATAGATGAGTGGATAGGTTTTACCACAACACCCGAATTTACTGCAAAACCGTTATAATTTGCATAGAATGGCTCGGGGATAATTATTTCATCGCCTGGATTCATGCAGGTTTGCATGGCAAACAAAATACCTTCTGATCCGCCCGTGGTTACAATTATTTCTTCAGGAGTCAGATCAATATGAAACCGTTTGTAATATTCACAAAGTTTTTTTCTGTATGAAAGTATCCCTGCAGAATGGCTGTATTCAACCACTTTTATGTTGGTGTTGCGGATTGCATTCATTGCAATTTCCGGAGTAGCTATATCGGGTTGTCCGATATTCAGGTGGTAAATGGTGATCCCTCTTTTCTTGGCTTCTTCTGCATAAGGAACAAGCTTCCTGATTGGTGATGCCGGCATCTGGCATCCTTTCTGAGATATTTGTGGCATAGTTTCAAAGTTTAAATAAAAATCCCGGTCCGCTGAATTGCGAACCGGGACAAAATTATATTTTATTTGTTATATGCGAAACAAATCGCAGATACTTTTTATTTCTGTGGAGTAACCAGGTCGTTGGTCTGTTTTTCTGGTGTAGTTCCGGTAGCTGTGTTGTCAACCACTGTTCCTTTTATGCTCAGTACAATATTACCATTTTTAGCATTCGAAAATACGGTGATTTGTTTGCTGATAGTGCTAACAATATTCATCTTGGTGTAATTTACCTTGATAACGCCTGTTTTTCCTGGTAAAATCGGTTCTTTTGGCCATGATGGAACTGTGCAACCGCATGATGTTGTAACATTTGAAAGAATCAAAGGTTCTTTACCTGTGTTGGTAAATTGGAATTCGCAATTACCATCAGCACCTTTTTGCACTGTGCCATAATCGTGAACCAGGCTGGTGAAAGTGATTTCTGCTGCATTTGCATTATCAGTCGGGCTGGTGGTTGTGGTTGTTTGAGCATTCACTGCAAAAAATGTGAACATTGCTGCTGCTAATGTTAAAATGATCTTTTTCATAGTTGTAGTTAATTTTAAGTTTATTTTTTTGTTGATTAATTTTTTTCTGTTTTTACTTTATTTTCAATGGTTTTGTTCGGGTCACAAATGTATTAAATGTATTTAAGAGCTATATAATTTAAGTTTTAATTTTATGATAAATTAACAAATTACATGCCACATGATCGTTGCTGATTAAGACGCAGCGAGGGATTTAAGGTGGCCTTTGTACTTATAAATATGTATTCGTAGAGGCAAAATTTGCCGAAAAGTGAAAATATTTTTTGTATAAAAGAAATATTTGTTAAATTTGCACTCCCAAATACATGTAAACGTTCTTTTACAATATAAACGGTTCGGTAGTTCAGTTGGTTAGAATACGTGCCTGTCACGCACGGGGTCGCGGGTTCGAGTCCCGTCCGGACCGCAAGGGACAAAAGCCTGTTAGCATTGCTGACGGGCTTTTTTGTTTTGATTCGGTTCCTTGTACCTCTGTCCATTTTATGAATTGAAATCCAGTTCAATCTTCTTTCTGAAATTTACAAAACAAAGGTAAAGACAGTATTCCTTATTTATGTAAATGAAGTGCAAACTTTTGTTAATGAAATGTAAATGCTCCCCATTTCATGAATAATTCCCTTGAAGATTATTTGTAGTTCGACAAGCACACTATAAGTTTTTTAAAGGTCATTGGGAACCATACACGAATTTTCATCAGGTATTTTTGTAAATTTGAAAATTCATGTAGGTTTGTTAATTTTAGCGTATTTAATATTAGACAAGATGTTTAGAACTATTCATAGAATAACCTTATGAAAGGTAGTAAGATAAGATTGCTTGTTGTACTTGGGATTATTACCATAATTGGCATTATCCTCTTCCAGGTGTATTGGGTATTGAAAACATTCGATCAGAAGGATAAGCAGTTCAATCAGACCATTTCAATTGCCTTGTTGAATGTTGCCGAGAGGCTTGCTTTATATCATAATACTACATTACCTATTGAAAGCCCCGTTAAACAGCTTTCTTCAACTTATTTCGTGGTAAATGTAAACAGTGAAATCAATCCAAAAATTCTTGAGAATTTTCTTAAATCGGAATTTGATTACCGCAACATAAAAATTGATTATGAATATGCCATTTATGATTGTGCGAGCAACGAAATGGTTTATGGCGATTATATAAGCAGCACAGCAGGAAAACTTAAATCCCATACAGCCACACAACTACCTAAATATGATAAGTACTTGTACTATTTTGGAATAAATTTTCCAACGAAAACAACATACATACTCAGCAATATGAACATATGGCTGATATCATCGCTTATCCTTATACTTGCCTGTGTGTTTTTTGGAAATGCGATTTATACCATTCTTAAGCAGCGACGCCTTACTGAGATACAAAAAGATTTCATTAACAATATGACGCATGAGTTCAAGACTCCAATTGCTACTATTGCAGTATCGGCTGATGTGTTGCTGAAACCTTCCATTGCCGATGATCCAGAACGTTTGCACCAATACGCTGCTATCATTAAAGAGCAAAACAAGCGACTGGAGCGGCATGTGGAGGATGTGCTTCAGGTAGCAATTTCAGAGCGGAGCAAAGTAAAGCTGGTTAAGGAAAAGTTTGATCTGCACGAGTTGATCAGGCAGGTATGCACTTCATTTTCGCTTATTTCTATTCATAGAAAATTTGAAAATGAACTTGATCTGAAAGCAGAAGAACCTGTTATAACAGCTGATAGGTCGCACCTTACCAATGTTATTTATAACCTTCTCGATAACGCAGTAAAATATTCCAAAGATGAACTTAAAATTAAAATTTCTACAAGTTCAACGGATAAATCTCTCATTCTGATTATTGAGGACAATGGAATAGGCATTCACAGGAAGCATATGAAGAAAATATTCAGAAAATTCTACAGGGTTCCTTCCGGAAATATCAATAAAGTAAAGGGTTTTGGGCTTGGGTTAAGTTATGTTGAAAATATTATTAAAGCACATCACTGGAAAATTAATCTTGAAAGTGAAGAGAACAAAGGATGCCGGTTTATTATTACAATTCCCCTGAAGCATGAATGATAAAAAAACGAAAATACTTTTTGTAGAAGATGATGTTTTTTTAAGCTTTGTTACCAAGGACAATCTTGAATTGGCCGGATATGAAGTTTTGCTGACAGAAAACGGCAGGGAAGCCTTTGAAATATTTCAGGCAAACAAAATTGATCTGTGCCTGTTTGATGTGATGCTTGTGGAGATGGACGGGTTTACCCTTGCAAAAAAAATCAGGGAAATAAACATTGAAGTGCCAATTATTTTTCTTACAGCTAAATCGCTGAAAGAAGATAAAATTGCAGGACTTAAAATAGGAGCCGACGATTATATTACAAAACCCTTCAGCATTGAAGAACTGATTTTAAAAATTGAGGTATTTCTGAAACGCAGTAAAATAGCCAATGTCAGGGTACCCAGCCTTGCTGTTGTAAAATTTAACAACTTTATTCTTGATATTGAAAACCTGACACTGAAGGATAATCTTCAGCAGATACGCCTAACACAAAAAGAAGCTGAATTGCTCAGATATCTTATTACCAACAGAAATAAAATCCTTCGCAAAGAAAATATTTTAAAAGATGTTTGGGGTAACGATGATTATTATGTAAGCCGCAGCCTCGATGTGTTCATTTCCCGCCTCAGGAAGTACCTTAAATCCGATGAAACTATTTCCATTGAAAATATTCATGGCATTGGCTTCCGCATGAATTGCGAAGAATAGCATTAAACTATATTATTTATAAAATTCAGGAATCTGTTTCCATCGTTTATGCGACCATAGCCAGTATTCAGGCTGCCTTAAAATGGTTTTTTCAAGCAGGCTGATATACGTCTGCATAATCATGCCATATGCTTCTTCCTGAGGTTTATCAGTGATCTCGATGAGATGAATATTGTATCTTCCTCTTTTTATGCGAGTAAAGTCGGCATAAACAACGGGGTAGTTATAATCCTTTGCATACTTCTCGGCACCATAAAGGAAGCCGGTTTCTTTATGAAGGAATATTGCGGGAAATACTTTTGTAACATGCCCGGGATACTGGTCAGCAAGGAACAGACTGGCAGTGAGAACATCTTTATCTTTTGCAAATTCTTCCTTAATGTTATTAGCGTTGATAATTTTCATCCCTGTTTTGCTTCGCCTGTCATTAAGAAGTTTGTTCATTGTTTTATTGGTGAGTGGTTTTCCTACGCCAATAGCGAGGTGTGGAAATAACAGGTTCATTGAAAAAATCAGGTATTCCCAGTTGCAGTAATGTGCTGATAGAAAAATCACGCTTCGTTTTTCGCTGGCAAATTTTTCCATAATCTCTGGATTGTCGCATGTGATGCGCTTCAGCAGGTTTTTCCTTCCGATAGTAAGGCACTTCACTGTTTCGAGAAACATATCCGACAGATGCAGGTAAAACCTTTTTGCTGTCTTTGCGATATCTTTTGAATCGGGGAAACTGCTCTGAAGATTTTTATAGACGACATTTTTTCTGTAGCCTACCACATAATACAGTACAAAAAATAAAAAATAAGAAAACATGTACAGCACTGGAAAAGGCAGCAACGAGATAAGAAGCAGCACAAAGAAAAGAAAGTAGCTTAATATTTTATTGATGAGTGCAGCCATACATCCGCTATTACCGGGCTTGATTAAATTGATGAGTTATTTGAGAATTTTCAAAATTAGGGTTTCCTTTTTACCTGCGCAAAAAAATCCTTCAATTCGAGTTTCTTTGCTGCAGATAATGTTGTATCCTTAATTCCTTCAATAGCTCCTTCAAGCGCGTACAGCAGGTTAATGCATGCCCCCGGGTCTAAAGTTTGAAGCATTAAAAAAGCTTGTTTGCTTCCTACTGACTTTAATTTTTGAAATGAATCAATTCCCACACGCTGCAATTTTGCTGCGGTATCCTTGCCTATATTGATCTGTTCAAGTAAATCACTTTCTTTCATTTTGTGAAGAAATTTCTACTGTTTACAACAATGAATTTAATAATAATTATTTTTACTTTGTAAGTTTGAAAAACGTGAAAGTTAATTGATAATAATTTTCTTTGTCTGAGTTACATTATTATCAAAAGTTACCTTGATGTAATAAATTCCCTGAGGTAATTGATTCTTCTCAAAAGTAAAAGAATCGCAATTCGTATAAAAGTTATGCATTACTGAATTTCCTTTTGAATCGAAAACTTCGAATTCCGCTTTATTGTAATACTTATCAAGAAATATTGAAGCTACTGAATTCATTGGATTTGGCGATACTGTCATGAAATTTTCAGTAAAAGGAATGTCATATATTCCACCGCCCAGATCAATAGCGTATAATTTAATATCGTCAATCATCCATCCATCTTTTGGATTATCAATATTGTCGGAAATAAAGTTGAATCGGACAATCATTGTATCGGGAGGAAAGTCAAATTTTACTGGTAAATAAAACCATGAGAAAGCAGTATGTACCCATCCATAAGATTTGCCAGAGAAGCCATATTCTCCGTTACTGAGTGTGTCGTTTTCAGTATAAAGGTTTATTGAAGGTATATAAAAATCATTACCTGGTATCGCCCCACCGCCATATTGGTTGTAAACACTGTCCTTTATTATATTCATCCATGTCAATCCTTTGTCCCACGAAACTGTTATATATCCGCCATCCTTCAGTGTATCTGTATCATATTTTTGTTTAAAATCCATAAATATATTCCAGGGATACCATGGTAAATTATAGGTACCTAAATACAAATCAAAATAAGAATAATTATTAGATGTGTATGGATTAGTGGTGTCAGTCACAATAGCCCGTGATCCTGAATAAGCAGCATTAAAATAAGTTTTTTGCGGTGTCCCTATCTGCCATATGTTTTGAGAAGCTGTATCGACAGATATAAAGTTTAAACTGTCATCGAAATTTATTAGCCGAATCGGAGGAATAGTATCCCCAACATTCAATAATGGAATTGTCTGTGAAGTGCCCAACAGGCTGCAAAGGAAGATGCTGAGTAAGATAATTGCTTTTTTCATAGCTGAGGATTTTTATAACAACAAAAGACAACGTGTATTTCAAAAGTACAAAAAATGAAGTTTATAGTTGGTGAACGATAAAAAAATAAACTGTTAAGCAATCACTTTGACTTTTTTTATTCGATGATAAATCCTAACTTTGCTCTAACATGCAATGAATTTGCAATACATGAAAATGTCAAATCATAAATCTCAAATCTGAACCCAACATGCCACAGGAACTTACAATAGGAACAATTATCGATCACGATAAATATGGTGAAGGCGTTATAAGTAAAGTAACTCTGACAAATTTCGAAGTGTATTTTGCACACGGTGGTAAAATGCAATTTTCGAAGTCGAGCAGTGATTACGAAATAAAGGAAGTTCCCGAAGGAACTGATATTTCCTCATCTGGTTCTGATATTAATCTTGCTGAACTTGAAAAAGTTGTTACCTATGTCCTCGACAAGTATGGGGCTTTGCAGGAAGAAGTGCCACTAGGCGAAAAGTGGACAGGAGGGAAGCTGGTGATGATTCCTGGAAATACATCACTTCAGTCGAAAGAAATTCCTATCGAAGCATTTTTTCATAAGATTGTAATGCTGCGCGATCGTTTGCGTGTACTGGAGCAAAATATAAATTCAAACGAAAAACTTTCCGATGAGGAAAAAATAAATCTGCAGCAATACGTTACGCGCATTTATGGCAGCCTTACAACCTTCAATGTTTTGTTCAGCGAAAAGGAACATTACTTTGTAGGTGCAGGTGGTAAGGATAAATAAGAATGAATATGAATATAAAACACATCCTGAATTTTTTTATCTGCTTTTTTTTAATTATTCAGATGCATGCAATGGCGCAGGTTTTCGACTATCTGCCTTCCTCAACTACAGGTGAAATTATTAAACACACTTACTTTTCTTTGTCATATTCTTCTTCTCACAAGCAGGCAGAATGGGTTGCTTATGAATTGACAAAGCAAAATCTGGAAATGGGTTTCACCAAACGAACCGATGATTTCCGGCCTGATCCACTTGTTACTTCAGCTGCTGCAACATTAGCAGATTATAAAGGTTCTGGATATGACAGGGGGCATCTGTGTCCTGCAGGAGATATGAAGCTGAATGCTGTTTCAATGTCTGAAACATTTTTCTTAAGCAATATGAGTCCGATGAAACCTGAGTTTAACAGAGGTATATGGGAGCAGCTGGAAGAACAGGTGAGGGGCTGGGCCAAAGAAAATGATAAAATTTATATTGTTACTGGTGGTATATTAAAATATTCAACCGGAACAATTGGAGATGGAAAAATTATTGTACCGAAATATTTTTATAAAGTAATTCTGAATTATGAACAGCCCGGTATTAAAGCAATTGCGCTGATCCTGCCTAACGAAAAGGGCAGCCAGCAATTATCTAAATATGCTGTTTCCATTGATTCTGTTGAAACTCTTACAGGCATCGATTTTTTTCCTGCTTTGCCCGACAGTCTTGAAAATGCACTTGAGAGCAAAATTGATGTAAGCAAGTGGAATTTTATGACAACAGCAGATTCTACAATTGATTCTCCTCCAAATCAATGCAAAGGTATAACTGCTTTAGGATTGAGATGCAAGATCACTACAATCAATGCAAATGGTTATTGCGATAAACACCAGAACCAGGTTGGGAAAGTTGATATGAGTAAAGAACAAAAAAACAGGCTTGCTGTTGCGGTCCAATGTTCGGCTTTTACTCAGGATGGAGACCGATGCAAGCGCCAAACATACAGTCCCAACGGTAAATGTTGGCAGCATGGAGGTGATTAATGGAACTGATTTGTTGAAACATTAAAAAAAAATCAATATAAGTCATATTAAATTGGCTCTGTTGAATTTGCTTTCATACAAAAGATTTCGTATATTGTTCTTGTTTTTCAAAGTGTATTTATAATAAAATGAAAATTGGCCAGGTCATAAATCTTGATACACTTCACGAAATCTGCGGAGAAGAAAAATCATTCATAATTGAAATGATTGATCTTTTTCTACAGCAGGCTGATGAATATATCAGGGATATTGAAGAAGCCATCTCAAAAAAAGACACTGAACTGGTCAAGAAAAAAGCACATAAATTCAAATCTTCTGCACAGATTTTTGGTGTGAGCCGACTTTATGATATCCTATTGAAAATTGAGAATGATGGATTGCTGGATGCACCTATAGAAGAGAAAAACACTGTACTTAAAGAAATGAAAATAATTTCTGATCTCGCCTGCAAGCAGCTTATAGAAGAAAAAAAGAAATTTGTTTGACCAGACTATTTTTAACTCCTGCCTCCTGCCTCCAGTCTCCTGCCTCCAGTCTCCAGTCTCCCAACTCCCAACTCCCAACTCATAACTCATAACTCATAACTCCCAACTCTTAACAACAAACCTTCTTATTCTTCCTGATTCTTTATCACGTATTGATGGATAAGCTCAATAAGCCTGTTTTCATCAATTGGCTTTGAAACGTAATCGTCCATTCCTGAAGCGAGAAATTTTTCTTTATCACCCGAAACTGCATATCCGGTAATAGCAATAATTGGAGTATGGGTATTCTTGGTCTCTTCTCGTTGCCTTATTGAGCGGGTAGCTTCAAAGCCGTCCATCTTGGGCATCTGACCATCCATCAGGATAATGTCGTAAGTATTAATATCAAATTTCTCGAGTGCTTGTAAACCGTTATATGCGGTGTCCACCAAAATACCATGACCAGTTAGAAGTCCTTTAAGGTACAACTGATTAATACCATCGTCCTCAGCTAATAAAAGCCGAACTTGATGTTTGGAGAAATCCATATCTTTAGGTTTTTGTTTTATTTCTTCTTGATGTCCTTTCGGAATTACAAATGGAATTTCGATAATGAAAGTGCTGCCTTTTCCGAATTCACTTACGAAACTTACATTTCCTTTCATCAGTTGTGCGTATCGCTTAACAATCGCAAGACCCAGTCCTGTCCCGGAAAACGATTTTGTGGTAGAACTGTCGAGTTGTGTGAACGATTGGAAAAGGCGGTCATAATCCTCTTTCTTAATTCCTATTCCCGTATCAGAAACTTCTATTTTCAAAAATGATAGCTCACCTTCAGTTCTCGCAAGTGAAACTAATATATTTACAGATCCCTCTTCAGTGAATTTGATTGCATTCCCAACCAGATTATTAATCATTTGCTTTAACTTGCCACTATCACCGAATAATATTGGAGGAACATTTTTATTGAGCTGGTATGATATATCCAGATTCTTTTGTTCAGCCAAAGTTTTATATGATGAGTAAACACCCTTTACTACTACTTCTAAATCGAAAACATTATTATTGACTTCAACTTTATTGGCTTCAATTTTAGAAAAGTCAAGAATGCCATTCAGAATATTGAGAAGATTATTTGAGGATGTTTTTATTGATTCAACGATCTCACTATGTTTAGCGTCAAGCTCGGATCGGGAAAGTGCATTGGAAAGACCGATAATAGAATTCAGCGGGTTCCTTATTTCATGGCTCATATTTGCAAGAAATTCCGACTTGGCTTTGCTCGCAAGTTCGGCAGCTTCTTTATCTTTGATAAGCTTTTCAGAATTCAACAATTCTGTTATATCTCTTGTTATAGCAACAATTTCCCTAATGCTTCCATCGCTTTCCTGAACAATCTGATTATTGGTTTCAAACCACATATAAGTGCCATCAGCCTTCCTTAATCTGTGTTTGACAAGATTGGGTGCTTTCTGCAAAAGTAATCGTTGCTGATAAATACGCATTGCAGGAATATCATCAGGGTGAAAGAAATCAAAAACAGATTTGTTTAGTATTTCACTTATTTCGAATCCAAGCAAGTCTTTACAAGCAGGGGAAATGAAAGAAAATTTTCCATCAATTCCGAATTTTGCAATTATATCCTTTGAATTATCAGCAATGAGCCTGTAACGTTCTTCACTTTCTTTCAATATTTCGTTGTCCTTTTTTCTCTGGATTAATCGATACATACCATTCATGAGCAGTGTAAGTTGCATCACATCTGCATCATCATAATCTCTGTCTTTATTACTCACAGCGGCAATTGCAACAATATGTGCCCCGTCAAAAATTGGAATGCTCATGAAATTTTTAATTTCAACATGGCCTTCCGGATAGCCATTCTTTTGAATTTTTGAATTCCTGTAATCATTGCACATTATAGCTTTTCGCTGCCTGATAACTCCACCAACAAATGCAGTTTTGTCGGTAGAATACATAAAGGTTTTTTCTTTTATGGCGCATTGTTCCATTGCAGCTATAGAAAAAGCATGCATGGTAAAGGTCGATTCATCTTCATTGGTGAATGCCAGATACCCGATTTTGCTGCCGGTAAGCTTTACACCTTCCTCAAGTGAAAACTCGGTTATTTGATCGAATGGCTTTTCAGCCATATTGTTCAACTTAATCAATGCCTCAAGGCGTGCCTCATTCAATTTCTTGACTTCTTCCTGGCGCTTTCTTTGTGTGATGTCGGTGGATATCAGTGCAAATTGTCCTTTCTTCGGACTGTACACAGTAAAATCAAAATACCTGTTTAATTCTTTAACATAATTTTCCAGTCTTTTTGGCTTTCCAGTAAGGGCAACTTCTCCGAATTCTTTCATCCAGTATGCTTCAGTCTGGGGTAATACATCCAGTACCAGTTTCCCAATAAAGTCTTTACTCTTTAATCCTGTATGCTCTTCAAATGCCGGGTTGGCCTCAAGAATTCTGTAATTTACCGGGTTGCCTTTTTTATCAAGAATAATCTCATTAAGTGTCACAGCCTGGCTTGTAGAAGTGAAAAGCAACCTGAATTTTTCTTCACTTTCCTTTAAAGACTCTTCCGCTTTTTTGCGTTCATTGATATCTTGAATAATTGGTAAAAGGTATAATGGTTTGTTATTGATATCTTGTATAACACTTATAGAAATCTCTCCCCATACAATATTTCCGTCTTTCCGAAGGTAACGTTTATGGAATGTGGATGATTTTGTTTTTCTTCTCCCTTCTGTCATCTCCTTCATTATATCCATACCTATTTCGATATCTTCAGGATAAGTTATGTCTGCTACTGTTTTCCCAATGAGTTCATTTTCTGAATAGCCCAGAAAACGGCAAAATGCATTATTGCATCTGATAAAGCGTTTATCCAGTCCTACTAATGCTGATCCAACAGGTGATTGGTCAAATGTAGAACGGAATTTTTCTTCGCTTTCTTTTAAGATTTCTTCGTCTCTCTTACGTTCCGTTATATCAAGCAAGGATGCAACGCTTTTTTTTGTATCGGGGATTAAATCAATTGACAAAAAGATATTGCGGATATCTCCCTCTTTATTTATAAAACGGAATTCATATTGTTTCAATGCTGCTTCACGCTTTTCTCTTCTCAAAGCATGTTGAATCTTCATTCTGTCGAGGTCTTCTTTACATACAAACTCAGTCCAGTGTTTTTTTCCTTCAATGTCATGTTTTGAATACCCGGAAAGTTTTTCAAATTCAGCATTGGCATAAATAATTGTTGTGTCCTCTTCAACTAAAACAGTTGCCGTTCCTGTGGTCTCGAAAGTTGTTCTGTAAAGTTTTTCGCTTTCCTTAAGTGCCTCTTCGGCTTGTTTACGCTTGGTAATATTATGGACAAGTGATAAAATAGTTATCCCAGCTTCAGATTTTTCTACTGTCGCACTAACTTCAACAGGAATGATAGTCCCGTCTTTATGAATATAATCAGTTTCGAAATTTCTAATAAAGCCTTGATTCACGCAATTTTTGATTGCTTCCTTATTGCTAGTCTTTGCATGGTCGGCGGTCCATTCAATTACATTATGATTGATTATTTCATCTAATGAATTGTAACCAGTTAAACTCACATATTCTGAATTGGCATCAAACACTATCCCTTGCTCATTGAGAATAACAAATCCTGTATCGGTTGTTTCAATTAGAGAACGATATTTTTCCTCGCTTTCTTTTAAATATTGTTCTGATTTTATACGATCAGTAATATCTGTAATGGTACCGATATAACCAACAACCTCACCATTATTATATTCCGGGACAGCATTGCCTATAACACAAACAATGCTTCCGTCTTTTTTAAGAAAGCGGTATTCTGTTAATGATTTGCTTTTTTTTATGGTCGCTTGCTTCCATGTATTCTTGATTTTTTCTCTGTCTTCTGGATGGATAGCGTTGAGCCAACCGTCGCCGAGTGCTTTTTCGAATTGCAACCCTGAAAGTTCACACCATTTTGGGTTAACGTAAGTAGTGTATCCATCGGCTCTAGCTCTGAAAACTCCAACAGGAGCTACTTCTGCCAGTGTCTGAAACAGTTGCTGGCTTTTAATAAGGGCTGCTTCAGCCTCTTTCCGTTTACTAATATCATGGACAAGTGATAAAATAGTTATCCCAGCTTCAGATTTCTCTACTGTTGCACTTATTTCAACAGGAACGATTGTTCCATCTTTATGAATATAATCAATTTCCAGATTCCTGATAAAACCTTGAATTAAGCATTTTTTAATGGCTTCACTATTGCTCTTTTTTGCAGACTCGACTGTCCATTCAATTACACTATGATTTAAAATTTCATCTAATGAATTGCAGCCAGTCAAACTCACATATTTTGCATTGGCATCAAGCACTGTTCCATGCTCATTAATAATAACAAATCCGGTATCGGTAGTTTCAATAAGGGAGCGATATTTTTCTTCACTTTCTTTAATAGCTTCTGACATTTTCTTACTCTCGGAAATATCATGACCAAATCCACATGCATATCCTTGTCCGCCAATTTCAAGGTAAAATGATTTAATAAATTTCGTTAATAGATTTCCATTTTTTGCCCTGTGAATAGTTTCAAAAGCTGGTAGGGTAGTTGTTTTTAACTGTTCAAAATGTTTTCTGAATTTCTCTTTTGTATTATGGATAACATCAATGTCGGGAATTCCCAGCCGTTTAAATTCAGCCATTGAATATCCAAGACTTTTTGCTGCAGCTTCATTAAAGTAGCTGAATGAACCGTCAGGATTAACAAGATAAAATTCTTCTGTTGTGTTTTCCAGAATGAATTTATACATGTACAGATTCTCCTCTGCAAGTTTTTTTTCAGTTACATCCTTAAACATGGTGAACATCGAGTTCCTGCCCATATTATCAAAGGGGACAGCAGTAACTTCAACAAACATAATACTGCCATCAAATCTTACAAATCGTTCTTCCATCAATGGAGCTTCCGATTTGTTTAACAAAGAAAATTTTATTCTTTCAAGAGCAAGTTTCCTGTCGTCAGGGTGAACAAATTCCAGTGCATTTTTCCCAATCAGTTCATCTTTTGTTATTGCACCAAAAGCTTTCAGAGAAGCTTCATTTGCATATTCAATAATGCCGTCAGTGTGAACAATTATTGGATTTGGGCTTAGTTCGACGAGAGTACGATAGCGCTCTTCACTTCTCAGAATTGCTTCTTCAGATTTTTTACGATCAGTGATGTCCTCGAACATGACGAATACCTTGTCATTGACAATAACGCCAAAAATAATCATAGTCTTAATTGAGCCATCCTTGCAGGTTGAAAAGTATTCTCTTCTCTCAATTTCTTTATTCCCCTCAATTGCCTTATAGACAAGACCCATGTACTGATCAACTACCTGTTTGCGGTAATTCTCTTCAGGATATGCCAGAACCCACCATTTATCCATGGTTGGAATATCCTCATGTTCATATCCAAATGTTTTTACCGCTTGATTGTTGATGTATTCAATTGTACCGTCAAAGCTTACAATAGCCATAGCGATGTTGGCCGTTTCGATAATATTACGAAGTAGATTTTCACTTTCAACTAGTTTTTCTTTAGCTTGTTTTCTTTTCGTAATATCCCTTACAATGGCCTGCACATATGGTTTTCCCTGTACAAAAATTTTATTAAGGTTGACTTCAGCATCAAATTCAGACCCGTCAAAATGAGTATGTTTCCAATAAAATGATTGTGGTTTGCCTTCAAGTGCCAGATCAATTTTTTCTTTTGCAGCAACAGCCGAAAGCCTTCCGTCGGGCTGGTATTCTGGAGAATATGCAAAAGGTGGTTTTCCGATAATATGCTCTTTACCGCAATTAAAAATTATTTCAGCTTTTTTATTGCATTCAATGAACAATCCATCCTGTAGGATGAAGTTTGCATCATTAGCAGCTTCAAATAAAGTACGATAAACTTCTTCATTTTCCATTAACTGATCTGCTGCCAGTTTCTGAGCAGTAGTATCCCTGAAAACCAGTATTGCACCAAAAATATTTCCCTGGCCATCCCTAATGGGAGCAGCACTGTCGCATATAATTCTTTTTTCTCCTGACTTGGAAAGGAGGACAGTATGATTGGCCAGTTCTACAATCTCTCCTGTTTTTAAAACTTCTTCAATAGGTGAGGAGATAGGTTCGTTTGTAGTCTCATTGTTTATCACAAATATTTCATCAATATGCCTTCCAAATACTTCTGCTTGCTTCCATCCAGTAAGTTCTTCAGCTGTTTTGTTCATGAATAATACTCTACCTTCGAAATCGGTAGTAATTACTCCATCACCTATTGACTTTAATGTGATTTCAAGCTTTTCCCTTTCAACTTCAATTATCTCTTTTCGTTCTTTTAATTTTCTAAATGCTTTATTGATTTCTACATGAGCTTTTTTAAGTGAGTTTTCGGCTTTTTTTCGCTCGTCAGCTTCCATATATAAAGACATAATATCGGCAACAGAAGTAACAAAGAATTGTTCTTCTGCAGTCCATTTTCTTTGATTACCGGTATGTTCCACGCATACAGTGCCAACAACTTTTCCCTGTATCCTTACCGGAACATCAATCATTGAAAAGATATTATTTGGTAAGAGGTATGATTTGGAAAATACTTTTGTATATGGATTTTCAAAAGCATTATCAGCAGTGATGTACAAATTGTCTGCGAGAGCATTTATATATTCAGGATAGAGTTCAGTTTGCAGGTCTTCTTCTGATGCAAAAGAATTTTTGCTCAACAAATAAAGAACTTCGCAATGCAATAGTGTATCATTTTCGATAAAATGCCAAAGGCTAACCCTCTCTGTTTTTAAGGCTTCAGCAATCTCTTTTGTTAAAATCTTGAAAATCTCAGAAAGTTCAAGATTGTTTAATTTGGAAAGTTTTAATAAAACTGATTGAAAAAATATTCTTTGATTTGACTGAAAAGCTTCATTCATTTCAGTCTCTGTTTTTTCAGTAATGTCGAGTGCAATTCCAACAGCACACGGCCTACCTTCGTATTCTATAAGGTTTGCGGCGAACTCAATCCATTTTATTTCTTTTTTTTTTGTAAGAATCCGGAATTGATATCTCTTTAACATCTTTTCACCAGAGAGTCTTGCCGCACCTCGGGTTTTAACGCCCTCTATATCGTCAGGATTAATGAGGTCCCAAAATTTCATTTTGAGCAGATCTTTTATAGAATACCCGGTCAGGTCAGAAGCAGCTTTGTTTACATAGTGCACACCCTGCATATCATAGATCAGGATTGCGCTTGGAGAGGCTTCGGCAAGTTTAAGAAATTTCATATCCTCGGAAACTTCTTTAGTTTTCTTTGTTACTTTTTTATCAGAAACAAGTGTTGTTTTCCGAGACTTATGATTTTCAGCCTCAGTAGTTTTGTTAACTGGAATATTTTTATTCGGATATTTCTTTCCCATAATATAATCAAATACAGTCGATCTATATATATCTTTAGTTGGTAAAATTAACACATTTATGTTTAATTTTCAAGCATTCATTGAAATAAATCAAGAATTGTGTATTTTATTTTTTTCAAATATTCAAAAAGTATAAATACCTTTACTCCATCATTCTGATTATGATTTATATGCATACTGATTCAATTCTTTTGACCGCGATAAATGCTGCTGTTAAAGCTGGAGACGCCATTCTTCAAATTTATAAACGTCCTTTTACTATAGAAACAAAAAAGGATAATTCCCCTATAACAGAGGCTGACAGGCGATCGAACCAGGTAATAACCGATTTATTGAAAGTAACGGGTTTACCTGTTTTAAGTGAAGAGGGAAAAGACTGGGATTATGCTGATCGGAAATTGTGGGAATATTTCTGGCTTGTTGACCCTTTGGATGGAACAAAAGAATTTGTAAGCAGGAATGGCGAATTTACAGTCAACATTGCGTTGATTGAAAAGGATACACCAATAGCTGGCGTGGTATATATTCCCGTGAGGGATACATTATATTTTGCTAATGAAAAAGGAGCATTCAGGATAGATGCATGTACTTCTAAGAACCTGAGTGATTCATTGAATATTATTTCCGGTGATTGTATGCGTCTTCCGGAATCACATCCGGCTGATTGTTTCAGGGTAGTTGCGAGCAGGTCGCACATGAACAAGGAAACAACTGATTTTATTGAAAACCTTAAAAAAAAGCATACTGATATTGATATTGTTTCAGCAGGGAGCTCTTTGAAATTTTGTCAAATTGCAGAGGGGAAAGCCGATATTTATCCGCGCTTTGGAACAACTATGGAATGGGACACTGCAGCCGGCCATGCTATAGTTAAATATTCAGGAGGGAAAGTATTGCAAACTGGTACAGAATTGGAATTATGTTATAATAAGCCAGACCTCAGAAATCCGTATTTTATAGCAAGCCGATAATTTACTTCGAAATTAAATAAGAATGAATTCTGTTAATGAATTTGAACAGTTCATCCTATGCGATTTTTTTAAATTTTCGCTCCAGCACCGGATATAGGAAAAGAGAGAAAATCAGAATCAGTGTGCCAAAATAAAAACCCATTGTCATATATTCTGATTTTCCGAAAATAAAATAAGCCAGCACAATTCCATAAACAGGTTCCAGGTTTATTGATAGCACAACTACGTAAGCTGAAAGTTCTTTCATAATTCTAATAATTGCTGAAAAGGCATACGATGAGCAGATCACAGCAAGCAATACAAGGAATATAAAATCATACAATGAAAAACTAATTGCTGTTGTGGTAAGGCTATCAGTGAAGAATAAGTAAACTGTTACTCCAAGAAATCCTCCAATCATTTCATAAAATCCAATTACATTCTGATGAAACTTAAAGGTGATTTTTTTATTGAGAACTGTGAAAAGTGAGGAAAGAAAAAATGCAATAAGCGAAAAAATAATTCCCTGCAGGTAGCGGATTTCAAACTGGAAAATCATGTAGAGTCCGCCAATAATAACAAGACCAAGTATTACCTCGAACCAGTAAACCCGTCTTCTGAACAAAAGCGGTTCAAGCAAACTCGCGAACAAAGTACCACTGGCGAGGCAACCAAGAGTTACAGAAACATTAGAAACCTTTATTGCCTGGAAAAAGAAAACCCAGTGCGAGCCAACTATTAGTCCGATGCCGAGTAATAAAAATGTTTGTTTTATGGGAAGAAGGAATTTGGTTTTTGTTATCAGAAACCATATTAAAAGAGCAAGAAATGCAAACATTGTCCTGTACCATACAAGAACAGGGGCGGGCAATTCAATGAGCTTTCCCAGGATTGCAGTGAATCCAAGCAACACCACGATAAAATGCAGCTCAATATAATTCCCGAATTTTCCTTTTAGTTTCATAGGATGTAAGTACACAAATATACAATCATTTTTATGTATTTTTGATGAAGACAAAATAATGAAAATGAAAAAGCATCTTATATTTTTTATTTTAATCCTCTGTTGTAATTTTCTTTTTGCACAGGATACTCTGAAAAAGGATAAAGCAATATTCAAGGAATATAAAAGCGGATATTATCAAAACTCAATCTTAAAGGGAATTGAAGATTACAAGGATAGCGTTCCTGTTGTAAAAAGAAAATATTTTACTGCTGATTTATCTGGAATTAGTTGTCCTGCCAGTCCTGATGATTTTACAAAGTACTGGTTCAGTGAGCCGGTATCACAGGGAAATACAGGTACCTGCTGGAGTTTTGCAACCACATCTTTTTTTGAATCGGAAATTTACAGAGTGGCTGAAAAAAAAGTGAAGCTTTCTGAAATGTATTTTGTTTATTGGGAATACGTAGAAAGGGCAAAATATTTTATGTTGCATAAAGGTGATTGCACTCTTGGTGAAGGTTCTGAAGCCAATGCTGTTCCACGGCTCATGCAGGATCATGGAGTAGTTCCAAAGTCAGCGTATAGCGGATTATTGGAAGGGCAGATCGTTTATGATCATTCAAAAATGTATGACGATCTTTATGCTTATCTGATGTCAGTGAAAACAGTTGCTGCATGGAATGATAGTGTTGTAACAGGAAATGTAAAAGCTATATTAAATAAATATATGGGAAAGCCTCCGGCCACTTTTAGTTGTGAAAATAAAATGTATTCACCTCAATCATTTCTTACAGATTATTGTAAAATTATTCCGCGCGATTATTTCAGTTTTATGTCGGATAATAAATTTGCATTTAACCAGAAGGCTGAATTGGTAGAGGATGACAACTGGTGGCACAGTAAAAATTATTACAACGTAAGTATTGATGATTTTATGAAAATAATAAAATCGGCTGTTGACAGTGGTTTTACAATAAGTATTTGCGGTGATGTTTCGGAACCCGGAATTGACAAGGTAAAGCAGGTTGCAGTGATTCCCACCTTTGATATTCCATCGGAACTGATTGATGATAATGCGCGCCAGTTAAGGCTTGGCAATGGTTCCACTACTGATGATCATTGCATTCATCTTGTTGGATATTTGGTAAAAGATGGCAACATTTGGTTTTTGACAAAAGATTCCGGAGCTGGCGCATTTGATGGAAAGTACCAGGGATATAAGTACCTGAGCGAAGATTATGTGAAATTAAAAATGATGAATATATTGCTCTATAAGTATGCAGCAAATGAAGTCCTCGATAAAATAATCAAATAAAAATTATTTCTGAATCTTAAGAGCTTTGCTGTTGTTTCCTGATTTTATAGTAACCAGGTAAACACCTTCTGATAAAGAAAACAAGCCTGCCAATGATTCGGAATGAAATCCTGAAGAATACTGCATATTTGTAACCTCAAACAATTTCTTTCCAAGAATATCTGAAATATAAACTTCAACATTTGCATTGTTTGCAAGGGAAAAATATATTTGTGATTCCTCTGTCGCCGGGTTGGGCCAAACGCTGCAGAATGTAAGTGTGTAAGGATAATCAGCCAGGCCCGTGTGGTCAATAAATTTATACTTGTATTCTATTGAAACATTACCACCGCCACCGCGTTTTAAAACTTTTAATGCAGGTAGTCCAATAGTATCAGCCAGCCATTTGTATTCTTTTTCCGTCCTGTCCTGTGCAAAGCCATAGCCGATAGTGTCAAGGTAAATGGAGTCATGAATGTAGCATGTGGAAAAAACACGTATCGCTGGTAGCGTATCATAAGGAGTTATAAGCGTTCCCCAACCGTCAACCACATTCACGCGTTTTTTTGTTTCACCATAATATCCTAACGATGGAATATTCATATTATAGGAATATTCTGAAGAATCAGTGGCACCGTAAGTAAGCGGGAAGGTGTAAAGTAAATCAGGATCATTATATTTTATTGGCATTGGAACAGAATTTACCTTAGCACCTTGTCCTACCTGGGTATATGTGTAATCAGATGCTCTGAAAAAGTTGAACACTTCCGTAAACTGAACATTTGGCATTTGTGTGATATCGGGTTGAGGTTGGGCGAAATTTGCTTTATGTGTAGTGTCGAAAGGATTATTGAAATCAGCCTGGTAAAGCAGGGGAGTTGTAGAAACAGCAACGAATGTATCAACTCGTTGTATTTGCTCTGTAAGCGATGAAAAATCCCATGTATAACTTGGTCCTGTAAGTGTATAATCTATTCCGTTAACATTGTTGGTAATGCTCAAACGGATAGTGTCCCCAACCGAAGGCATATCATTTTTGTTTATGATAGGTTGCGCATAAGTTGTAATGATTGTTGCAAGAAGCAGAGCAGAGGAGAGTATTAATTTTTTCATATCTGATAAAATTTATTCAAAGGTAAAAATTTTACAAACTAAAAAATTCTTTAACAATTTTTATTGCATTGGTTAACCTGGTTTCACCAGTTCCTGAAATTATCTTAAAAGGTAATTTTCTAAACGAAAGTTCGCTCCTGTATAAATTAAAAAAATAATCACGCATATCCGGATGCTCCCTTTGCGGATCATATTCCCATGGAAGATCAATGTTCATCAATAGATAAAGATCATAAGGATGCGTTTCAATATTCTGAATTATCCATGGGTCGCATTTTTTGAAAGCATGTTCACTCCAGATTTTAGTTACAATAAGATCTGTATCGCAAAAAACCATTTTGCCGGCATTCTCGCAGATTCTATTTTCATTCTTTAATTGTCCTTTTGCAATTTCAAGAATATCTTCATAAACATAAGGCCTGTGAAGATTGTTGATATATTGCCTTGCATATTCAGGAACAAACTCTGTTTTGAAGTAACCGGCAAGTTGCTCAGCAAGGCTTGATTTTCCTGTAGATTCAGGGCCGGTAATGGCAATCCTGATCAAGCGGTCACCTCAGCTTTCTCCAAATCTTTTTTCCATGAATAGTATCCGTAAACTGCAAGAATAGCGAAACAGAAGTATAATCCGGTAAACGCATAAAGTCCTTTATACACATAAATTCCTGTGCATAATAAATCTGAAATAATCCAGATGATCCAGTTCTCAATATATTTTTTCGCCTGTACAAATGTTCCTATCACTCCCCATACTGCGACAGTTGCATCCCAGTAGGGAAGGGCAGCATCAGTATAGGTATTGAACAGAAAACCCGTTATAACTACCGAAATCATTCCTGCAATAAAAAGCATTAGCATGTCTCTTTTTTTAACGTGTGAGACTCTTAGAACGGATTTGTGTTCACCGCCATGCAGCCAATTGTACCAACCGTAAATGGTAAGAACTATATAAAATATTTGGAGTATTACATCTGCGTAAAGCTTGGATACCAAAAAGACATACAGCGATAAAATTACATTCAGTAGTCCAATTGGCCAGCACCAGATTTTTTGTTTTGTGGTAAGCCATACACCCCATAATCCTAAGACCGAGGCAATAATCTCGATATAATTTTTAACAATCCAGTCAGTAATGATTTCCATTTACTTTTCAAGATCGGCGTTGATGATTTTCATCACAAAAACAGAATGCGGGAGATCAAACGATTTTTCAATTTCGTTTGTCAGTGCTCCCATTACATCTTTGTACTCACCGAAAATCTGGGTACTCATGGTGCTTGTCCTTACCACGAGATTTGGATAGGTATTGATCCTATCAATAAAATTTTTAATTGGAGGAATGAAGTTTTCATTCAATGGGTAGTAGCTGATTTCGACTGATGTTTTCATAAAATATTTTTTTCAAAGATACATAAAGTGAATAAACCGCTTATAAATTTATTCCGAACTTCATTGAGAGGACGAAGTCAGAAGCAATCTAGTATGTTGAGATTGCTTCTGCCGATAAATATCAGCATCGCAATGACGCATCGGCGTTCGCAAAGACGATTCTGAGGTAAATAAAAAACTCCCGTTTCCGGGAGTTAAGTTCTTATTTTTTTATTTCAGCTTTTTTCTGATCCCTGATCAGCTTCAGCAGCATCTTTTTAAATTCTCGTTCTGCCTGGTTTAGCTGAACAATTTTCTCGGAAGAAATAACCGCTTTAAACTTTGAAATATAAGTTTTCTTAAGGTCAAGCAATGCCTGATCGTGTTCTATCTCCGCCAGTAGCAGCGAATCGGCACCTGCTGTAGTTTGACTTGAACTTTTATAAGCTTTAACTTTTTTCTGGAAAGCCTTATTCAGGATTTCTTTCTGAGCATCGTATTCGTTGTAAACAGGCCAGAATTTCTGTGCTTCTTCTGGTGTAAGGTCGAGTTTTTGTGTAATGAAAGCTACTTTCTGTGCTTCAATCTTTTCCTTTTTTTGCTCTGCTGTTGAAGTTCCGACAGCCTGGGCAAAATTCTTAGCAGGAATAAGGAGTACAAGACCGATTAGCAGAAGTTGCATTAAACTGATTTTTGTTTTCATGGCGTTTATATTTATCGTTAATAATCAATCAAATCATCGTCATCATTGTCGAGCAGGTAGTTTATAATATCATCATCGGTGATAATTACCTTATCTGTGCTGTCGTTAAGTATGATGGTGCTTCTATTTATTTCTGAAATATTTTTTTCGATTGTTGAATTGGATTTCACATTCTTCGAAGTGTCATCAACACCTGAAATTGTTTCTATTAATATTGATTCGTCAAGGTCTCCATTATCAATCAGTGAATCAATATACACTACTTCTGCAGAGGTATTGCTTTCTGTATAAGCTATGGTCTGTTTGTTTGCAGTCTTTACATCCGATGCATTATAAATCATGATAGCAATTATGAGAACTGCAATGCTCACAGTTGCGGGAATTAAAAACCTGGAACTGAATACAGCTTTGAATTTGCTTGCAATATTGGCTTTTGATGGATTGTTGCATTTTTCAACTATCATTGATGGCAGTGATTCGAAATAATTTTCAGGGACATCAAATAGATTATCGGTTCCTGCAGAAAAAAGTTTCGGGGCAATTTCATTTAAATTGTCCTCAGGATCGTTAAATATATTTTCTTCTTTTTTCATTGACTGTCGCCCGATTTCGTTTTGTATGACAATTGAATTTTAAAAAGGTTTAATTGTTAGTTAAAATATTTTCAATTTTTTTTACTGCAATATGATAACTGGCTTTCAATGCACCAACTGATGTGTCAAGAATTTTAGCCATTTCCTCATATTTAATCCCTTCAAAATATTTCATATTAAAAACTATGCGCTGCTTTTCGGGGAGCTGAAGTATTGCCAGCTGTAATTTTTTCTGTATTGCATCACCCTTAAAATAGTGATCTTCCTGCAGCGAATTTGCCAGTTGATGTTCTACATCAGCGATTGGAAGAAAAAATTTAGTTCTTTTCTGTTTTAGAAAATTCAGCGATTCATTAGTCGCAATCCGGTAAAGCCAGGTAAATAGCTGTGAATCTTCCCTGAATTTTTCAAGGTTATGAAATGCTTTAATAAATGTGTTCTGTGTTACATCATTGGTATCATCATGGTCAATAATGATACGGCGTATGTGCCAGTAAACCTGTTTCTGGTATTTCTGGATGAGAAGATTAAAAGCATAATTGCGATTATCTCCTTTGCGGAATAATTCAATAAGTTCTTTATCGGAGTATTGCTCCATGTTTTTGCAGGCTTAGATAATCCTGCCAGAAATCCTACGGATTATTTGCGTTTCATTGCTTTGTAAACAGCTTCAATAATGTTAGCTGTACTCAGTCCGTATTTTATCATCAGTTCTTCAGGTGTACCGCTTTCTCCGAACGAATCATTTACAGCGACCATTTCCATTGGTGTTGGCATTTCCAACGAAAGCAATTGTGCTATGCTGTCTCCGAGTCCGCCATTCATCTGATGTTCTTCTGCAGTTACAACGCATTTTGTTTTTCTGGCTGATTGTATGACTGCATTTTTATCCAAAGGTTTAATCGTATGGATATTTATTATTTCGCAATCGATTCCTTTTTCTGCAAGTTGCATTCCTGCTTCGATGGCATGCCATACCAGGTGGCCTGTTGCGAAGATGCTGACATCAGAGCCTTCATTAAGCATCACTGCTTTTCCGATTTCAAATTGCTGATCTTTTGGAGTGAAATTTGGAACTTTAGGTCTCCCGAAACGGAGGTAAACAGGGCCTGTGTAATCAGCAATAGCTATTGTTGCAGCTTTGGTCTGGTTAAAATCGCAGGTGTTGATTACAACCATATTGGGTAACATTTTCATAAGGCCAATATCTTCTAGAATCTGATGGGTAGCCCCGTCTTCACCTAAAGTAAGGCCTGCATGAGATGCGCAGATTTTTACATTTTTATTTGAATAGGCTACAGATTGCCTGATTTGGTCGTAAACACGGCCTGTAGAAAAATTTGCGAATGTTCCGGTATATGGAATTTTACCTCCAATAGTAAGACCTGCGGCGATTCCTATCATATTGGCTTCTGCAATTCCCACTTGTACAAACCTTTCAGGAAACTCAGCAACAAATGCATCCATTTTTAATGATCCTATAAGGTCGGCGCACAATGCAACTACGTTTGGATTTTTCTTTCCTAATTCGTAAAGGCCTTCACCAAATCCACTTCTTGTATCTTTAAAATCTGTAGGGGTAAATGTTTTCATGGTAATGAATGATTAATTCTGAAATAATTTTACAGAAACGGATGTTCCTGAGGTTACTTTAAATGATTTCTCTACTGTGTAAGCTGATCTCGTAGTATATTTTGTACGGAACACAACCCTGTATTTTCCCGGTTGCAGTATTAATGATTCCTGCGTAGTATTTTCAGTGAGGTTGTAAATCCATTTCAATTTGTTATCGTCTTCCTGGTACACGCTGCCATAGCCGTTTGCAGACATCATGATAACCGCTATCCCTGGTTGTGGAATTTCCACAGTAGTGGTTGAGCTTTGTGCAATATTAACATCACTGATGTAAAGGCGAGGAAGGCACATTACCTCCAGGTCATACTTTCCTACAATATATTTTTCTGTTTCCCCAAACGACTGCAGGTTGAGTGTTTCCATGTCATTTGCCTTTCGAACAATTGCTTTTACGTCTTTTGCTGCGTTGGAATTATTGCCGCCTACTTTCAAATTCAGATAACCCTGTGGTGCATCAACTGCGATGATGGTATGTTTGCCGGGAGTCAGTGTAACACTGTCAATTGTTACCGGAGGAATTGTGTGAACAACAACATTGTATATACTGAGCGGATCGAGCGTAAGTGTGTCGGGCAAGCCTTTATTATTCAGCGTATGTATGAAATTATATTTTACAAGTCCTGAAAAATTATCATAAAAAGTCATGTTCACATTTGTCTCTGTAGGGTTTCCGTAACTGTCGAGAAGGTTTACCTGTGCGGTAGTTGAATTAAGTGCCTGGGAAATCACAATGTTCAAAGCCTGGTGAAATTCCTGCTCACTGGCTGCATCAAAGTAGGTTCCTACACAACTGAAGGCCGATGAGAAATCTTTTCCTATTCCAATAATAAATGGTTTCAGCACGATCCCTTTTTTCTGCAATGCTTTTGAAACTGCACATGGATCACCGCCGCATTCTTCAAGGCCATCAGTAATGAGAACAATAATATTTCTGCAATTATCACATGCTGTAAAATCCTCAGCAGCAAGTTCAAGTGAACTGGATATTGGTGTAGTACCTTTGGGAATAAGCGTCTTCAGTTTGCTTTTAATTTTTTCTGTATTATCAGCAGCAAAAGGTATTTCGAGTTTAGTGTCATCGCAATCCTGTGGTGGATACTGTTTCTGATGCCCATAGACACGAAGTGCCAACTGCAGGTCCGGAATATCTTTTAAGCTGTCGAGCAGGTTTGAAAGCAATTTCCGTGCTATTGTAATTTTCATATCGCTTTGCCAGCGCCCGTACATACTTTGGGAAGCATCAAAAACAAATAGAATTCTTGTAGTGGGTTTTGGCTTTTCTTTTTCCTTTATCTGAGAAAATGAAAATTGAGGAAACACAAGCACTGCAAGGAAGATGATTATATGTAAAAGTGATTTTTTCAAATTATTTTATATGAAGTTTTAATAATCACCAAGTGTTTCCGGCAACTGTGCCAGTGCTTTTGCAAGTTGTTCATCATTTGGTGCTTGTCCATGCCATTTATGTGTTCCCATCATGAAATCAACACCGAAACCCATTTCAGTTTTCATTATAATAACGACAGGTTTGCCTTTTCCGGTATGTTCTTTGGCAATTTTAAAAGTCTTTATCACTTCTTCAATATCGTTTCCATTCATTTCGAGAACATCCCAACCGAATGCCAAAAATTTTGCTTTCAGATCGCCAAGTGAACAAATTTTTTCGGTAGGACCGTCAATTTGCTTGCCGTTGTAATCGATGGTGGAAATGAGATTGTCAATTTTTTTTGCAGAAGCAAACATTGCAGCTTCCCAGTTCTGGCCTTCCTGCAGTTCGCCATCGCCATGGAGTGAATAAACGATTTTATTTTCTTTATTTAATTTTTTTGAAATTGCAGCACCAATAGCAACAGACATGCCTTGGCCGAGCGAGCCGGAAGCCACCCTAATACCAGGAAGATGCTCTGCTGTTGCAGGATGCCCCTGAAGGCGGGTATTAAGCTTTCTCAATGTGGAAAGTTCTTTCACAGGAAAATATCCCTGTCGCGCAAGCACACTGTACCATAAAGGTGCAATATGTCCGTTGGACAGGAAAAATAAATCTTCATTTTTTCCATCCATTGTAAAATTTTTCGGATCATGTTCCAAGATGGCGTTATACAATGCCACCATAAAATCGGTACAACCCAGTGAACCACCCGGATGACCTGAATTAACTGCATGAACCATCCTTAATACATCCCGTCTGACTTGTGTGGCAAGGGACTTCAATTCTTCTACTGATAACATTTTATTAAATTTTAAGTTCAAAAGTAAATGAATTATTCAATTTAGCTTGTTGTTGTTAATAAAATTGGAAAACCTTTTTTTATATTATTACCTATGAAGTATGGAAAGACTTAATGTGTTATTGATTTGCGAACAGTAAAAAAGAATATGGAAGGTTATTTATTAAAACATTATTTCCCTCTTTTTAAGTTCTTTTGTCTTGACACAAAAGAGCCAAAAGTCAAAAAAAAACGAAGCTTCTCTGCTTTCTGAAATTTTGAAGAATTCTATGCAAAGCAATATCTCCGCCTGAAATGGCGGGCTACTCTGCAATAATTCTATACAAAATTTCATTCACCCTGACCTTGACCTCGCCGTTTTTTCGGGCCATCCCACTTTTTGAAACTCTCTCCAAAGATTGATAGCTCTATCAATACTCAAATATTTTTTCCTTGATTTCAGAGCAGAAAATAAAAACGTTGAAAAGTTATTAATACTTTTATCACGTCAAATTAAAAAAAATGCACAAGGAATATGTCCTGTATATTTTGCCGGTAGTTGTTCTATTGATCAACAGAATACCTTACGTTGGAAAATACTTTCGTGTTGTGAATACACTTATACATGAGAGCGGTCATGCAATTGCTGCATTGATCACCAGTGGGGAAGTATATAATGTTGAACTTTTTAGTGATACTTCAGGAACCGCTGTCACCAAGACAAAAGGCAAGTTCAGCCAGTTCCTGGTTTCTTTTGCAGGTTATCCTTTTGGATCGGCAGTAGCATATCTCTTATTTTATATTATCAGCAGGGGAGAGTATCGTATTGTACTATACATCCTGGCTTGTTTTGCATTACTGAATCTTATGTTTTATGTGCGAAACACTTATGGTATTTTCTGGTTGCTGACATTTACAGCATTGATTTTTGTAGTGAATTTTTATGGCGGTGAATTTTTGCAATATGCAGTCACTGCTTTGCTTTCAGGGATTATGCTTTTTGAAGCTCTTTATTCTTCCATTGAACTTGTAATGATTGCAAAAAAAAAATCAAAATCTGCGGGCGATGCATACAACCTTGAAAGATTAACTCATTTTCCTGCGATGTTCTGGGCGCTTTTATTCGTGGCCCAATCAGGATGGTTTATTTATATGAGTGTCCGGTTGTTTTTTGAATTCTGAGAACTTTTAAACTTTAAAATAAAAACATCCGTGATTTTCTTAACCACAGAGGGCACAAAGATTGCACAGAGTTCACAAAGACTGAAAGTAATAAGTAATATAGAGAGATAAGGAATGTAACAACAAACTATTAACAACAAACTAATAACTACAAACTACTTTTTACATCCTTTCCGGAACTTCAATTCCAAGCAATCCCATTGCTGATTTAATCACAGCTGCAGTATATTCAGACAATGAAAGGCGCAGATTTACTTTTTCCGAATCAGATTCTTTAAGTATTGGAATTTCCTGGTAGAAACCGTTGTATTCTTTTACCAACTCGTAACAGTAATTTGCTATAAGTGCCGGACTGTAGGTTTCTCCGGCTTCTTTAAGAATGGAAGGAGAATCGTAAATAAGTTTTATAATTTCTTTTTCCTTAGGATGCAAAACTGCATTATTTATTTTTCCGCTATCCCATGCAACGCCCGATTCTTTTGCTTTTCGAAGCACCGAGCAAATTCGAGCATGAGTATATTGTATAAAAGGTCCTGTGTTACCATTGAAATCAATGGATTCCTTAGGATTGAACACCATATTCTTTTTAGGATCGACTTTCAGAATAAAATATTTTAATGCCCCAAGTCCTATCATCCTGAAGAGTTTTGCAGCATCTTCGCTATTCAAATCATTTGCTTTTCCTAATTCTTCAGTGGTTTTTTTTGCTGTTTCAATCATTTCAGTAATAAGATCATCAGCATCCACAACTGTTCCTTCGCGCGATTTCATTTTGCCTTCGGGAAGTTCAACCATGCCATAGGAGAGATGAAAGATTCTGTCGCTCCAATCTCTTCCGAGTTTTTTAAGCACCAGTTTCAGTACATCAAAATGATAATTTTGTTCATTACCAACAACATAAATAATTTTATCGGGCTGGTGCTCATTGTATCGCAATTCAGCGGTTCCGATATCCTGTGTCATATAAACAGAAGTGCCATCAGCACGTAGCAGAAGTTTCTCATCAAGTCCTTCATCTGTAAGATCGGCCCAAATGGAACCATCAGCTTTTTTTATGACTTTGTTATTCTGCAAACCTTCTTCAACAATTTTCTTTCCTAAAAGATAAGTGTCCGATTCATACTGAACCTGATCGAAATCAATTCCTAAAGATTTATAAGTGATGTCGAAACCCTTGTAAACCCAACTGTTCATGGTAGTCCAGAGATCAACAACATTTTTATCACCGGCTTCCCATTGTTGTAACATTTGCTGGGCTTCAACAATAAGAGGTGCTTGTTTAGCGGCATCCTCTTCGGAAATTCCTTTATCTGTTAGAGTTTTAATTTCTTCTTTATAATATTTATCAAAAAGAACATAATATTTCCCTACCAGCAAATCGCCTTTCATTCCTGATGATTCTGGTGTTTCGCTGTTTCCCCATTTCTGCCATGCAAGCATTGATTTACAAATATGAATGCCACGATTGTTGATAAGATTGGTCTTGATCACTGCCTTTCCATTGGCTTTCAGGATTTCTGCAACTGACCAGCCTAACAGATTATTCCTTATGTGGCCCAGATGCAGCGGCTTATTTGTATTGGGAGAAGAATATTCAACAATAACTTTTTCGGAAACAATTTCCTTGCTGTGTCCAAGATGCCTGATATCAGTAATGCGCAAATAATCCGCCCAGTATCTGTCATCAATCAGAAGATTTAAAAATCCTTTAACAACACCGAAACTCTTAATTTCTGTGATTTCTGCTTTAATGTATTCACCAATTTCATTGGCGGTAATTTCGGGTGATTTACGTGATATTTTTGTAAAAGGAAATACAACAACAGTCAGATCCCCCTGTTCACGGTAGATTGGAATTGTTTTCTGAACAGCGACCTGGTCGATCCCTATTTCATTATTATATAGTTTGCATATCGCTTCAGCAACTTTAATAGCGACAGTTTTTTCTATCAGCATAGTTTCAATTAATATATAAGGAAGCAAAAGTACTATTTTATCCTTAATTTATTTTTTTACATGGTTTGTTGAAAAATTATTAAAAAAAATATTTGCCCATCTTTTTCATTTGATAAAACAGACGGGTTTTGACTTATAAGGTTTCTGAACATGCGTGTTTATTGCTATTTGCAAGAAAAAAAAATAGCAAAGATTTGTTTGGTATACTTAAACCTCTATATTTGCCAAAAATTATTCTAAACGACGCAAAACTATATTTTATGGAAATCAAGAAAAAAAATGTATTAATCATTGGCGCCGCTGGAAGAGACTTCCACAATTTTAACACTTATTTCAGAGATAATGAGGAATTCAATGTAGTGGCTTTCACTGCAGCTCAAATTCCGGACATTGATGGCAGAAAGTATCCTACAGAATTAGCTGGCAAACTCTATCCAAAAGGTATTCCAATTCATGCTGAAGCCGACCTGGTGAAGCTTATCAAGGAATTTAAAGTTGATATCTGTGTGTTCGCATACAGTGATGTTCCTTATCAAAGGGTAATGAGTGTTGGCTCTATAGTTAACACTGCTGGTCCTGACTTTATGTTAATGGGCCCGGATAAAACTCAGGTGAAGAGCACCAAACCATTAATCGCTGTTGGCGCAGTTCGCACTGGTTGTGGAAAAAGCCAGACATCAAGAAGAGTTATTGAAATTCTGATGGCACAGGGTTTAAAGGTTGTTGCAATCCGTCACCCGATGCCTTATGGCGACTTAGTTGCTCAGAAAGTTCAGCGTTTTGCTACTGTTGAAGATCTGAAAAAACACAAATGCACCATTGAAGAAATGGAAGAATACGAACCACATGTTGTTCGTGGAAACGTTATTTATGCTGGTGTTGATTATGAAGCAATTCTTCGCGAAGCAGAAAAAGAAGCTGACATTATCTTATGGGATGGTGGAAACAATGACTTCCCATTTTATAAATCAGATCTCCTTATTACTGTAACTGATCCTCACAGACCAGGTAACGAATTATCATATTATCCAGGTGAAACTACCTTAAGAATGGCCGATGTTGTTGTAATCAACAAGATTGACAGCGCTTCTCCTGAAAATATTCAGACAGTTAGAGAAAGCATTCAGAAGGTAAATCCAAATGCAATTGTTGTTGATGCCGCTTCTCCTTTAACAGTTCACAATCCTGAATTGATCAGAGGTAAGAGAGTATTGGTTGTTGAAGACGGCCCAACCTTAACACATGGTGAAATGAAAATTGGCGCAGGTACTGTTGCTGCTATGAAATATGGCGCAAAAGAACTTGTTGACCCAAGACCATTTGTAGTTGGTAAGATTGCTGAAACATTCAAAATATATCCGAACATTGGCAAATTAATGCCAGCTATGGGTTATGGCGATACACAAATAAAGGATCTTGAAACTTCAATTAACAATACAGATTGCGATTCAGTTGTTATTGCAACTCCTATTGATCTTCAAAGAATCATCAAGATAAAGAAACCATGTACGAAAGTTGATTATGAACTTCAGGAAATCGGAAGCCCCGATCTGGAAGATGTTCTCTGCGACTTTTTAAAGAAGCACGATCTCGTTAAAAAAGGATGTGCTTGCTGTTCATAAAGATCCAAGGCGACGTTAGTCGCCTTTTTTTTGTCCATTAAAAAACAAAACTATATACTTATGAAAAACAAAAGTCTGATATCAATTAACGACTACACAAAGGAACAACAGATTCATGTTCTTGATATAGCCGAAGATTTTGAAAAAAATCCGCGGCAACGTTTGCTGGAGAATTATGTGGTTGCAACTTTGTTTTTTGAACCATCTACCCGTACACGCCTTAGTTTTGAAAGTGCTGCATCTTATCTGGGTGGAAAAATTATTGGGTTTTCCGATACCTCCAGCACAAGTGTTCAGAAAGGCGAATCCCTGCGCGACACTATCAAGACTGTTGCCTGTTACTCTGATGTTATTGTGATGCGCCACCCCAAAGAAGGTTCGGCGCGTTTTGCAAGCGAAGTCTCGAATGTGCCGATCATTAATGCCGGTGACGGAGCCAACCAGCACCCTACACAGTGTTTGCTTGATCTTTATTCTATCAGGAAAACACAGAGCAAACTCGATGGCTTGCATGTGGCATTTGTTGGTGACCTGAAATACGGACGTACCGTGCATTCTCTTGTTCAGGCGCTCTGCCAGTTCAACTGCACTTTTCATCTTGTCTCTCCTGCAGAATTGAAACTTCCGAGTTCAGTAAAAATGCATATCAAGGAAAAAAATCTTGAGTATTTTCAATATACAGAACTTGAAGAAGTAATATCTAAAGTTGATATTCTTTATATGACAAGAATACAGAAAGAAAGATTTTCTGATCCTCTGGAATATGAAAAAATCAAGAACTCCTATATTCTGAAGAATGAAATGCTTCAAAAAACGAAGAGCAATCTTAAAATTATGCATCCACTGCCCAGAGTTAACGAAATTGATGAAGATGTTGACGACAACAAAAGGGCATATTATTTTCAGCAGGCACTTAACGGTGTATACGTACGTCAGGCATTATTAACTTCAATACTTGGATTAAAATGACAACAGATATGAAAGAGTTTAAAGTTTCCGCTATAGAAAACGGAACGGTTATCGACCATATTCCATCAAAGAGCGTGTTTCAGGTTGTAAAAATTTTACATCTTGATGAATCTCCCGATATGGTGTTATTTGGCACCAACCTCGACAGTAAGAAGTATGGCAAAAAAGGTATTGTAAAAGTAAGCAATAAATTTTTTAAGAAAAGCGAGATTAATAAAATCGGACTTGTTGCTCCTAAAGCCACCCTTATTGTTATCAAGGATTACAAAGTTGCCAGCAAGGAACAGGTGAAACTCCCTGATACCATTGAAGACATTGTAAAATGTTTCAACCCGAACTGCATCACCAATCATGAAAAGGTGAACACGAAGTTCTATTTTATAGATAAGGAAGATATTAAACTACGTTGTCATTACTGTGAAAAGATCACCGATAAAAAGACCATGATCGTCCGGTAATAGGATCGTTTAATATATTTCACAAGGTTCAGAGAAGTTTTGGTTATGTCATGTAATCAAAACTTCTTATTTTTGTTATGATCAATTAAATTTAATCATGAAAAAAATAATTATTCTATTCATTGCTGTGCTGCTTAGTTCAGCAATTATTGCACAGAAAACTCCGCGCAAGGATAAAGCCATATTCAAGGAATACAAAGCCGGGTACTACCAGAACTCAATATTGAAAGGTATTGAAGATTATGAAAAGAAAGATGAAACACCTGCAGTTACCAAGCGTTTCAAAATTGATTTTGCAGGAATGGAAATTCCAACCTCTGTTGATCAGTTTACAAAATACTGGTATCAACCGCCCGTTTCACAAGGGAATACGAGCACATGCTGGAGCTTTTCCACTACTTCATATTTTGAATCGGAAGTATACAGGTTATATAAAAAGGAAGTAAAACTTTCCGAAATGTATACTGTATACTGGGAATATGTTGAGAAAGCCAAAGAATATGTGAAGACAAGAGGCACGTCTGCATTTGGTGAAGGTTCCGAAGGCAATGCTGTTACAAGAATATGGAAAACATATGGTATTGTTCCTGAAACAGATTATACCGGGTTGAAAGCAGGACAGGTTTTTCATACGCATACCGACATGTTTAATGAAATGGAAACATACCTGAAATCGATAAAGACATCAGCGGCATGGAATGAAGACGAAGTAATTGCAACTATTAAATCTATCATGAATTCTTATATTGGAGAACCACCTGCAAAGATTACTGTTGGCGGAAAAGAAATGACTCCACAGGAATACCTGAAAAATGAACTTAAGCTGAAACTTGATGATTACATTGATGTGATGTCGTTAATGGCAAATCCTTATAATACAAAATGCGAATACGATGTACCCGACAACTGGTGGCATTGTGCCGATTATTACAACGTATCGCTTGATGATTATATGAGCATTATAAAATACGCGATCAAGAATGGATTTACCATTGCTATTGGAGGTGATGTTTCAGAAGCAGGTTTTGAATCGTATGCACAGACAGCAGTGGTTCCCACTTTTGATATTCCTTCGGAGTATATTGATGAAAACGCACGTCAGTTCCGCTTCAGCAACGAAACCACAACTGATGATCATGGTATCCATATAGTGGGATATTATGAAAAAGACGGAACCACATGGTTCTTAGTAAAGGATTCGGGTGCAGGTTCGCGCAATGCTGGCAAGGACAGCAAGAATTTCGGGTTTTATTTTTTCCACGAAGATTATGTAAAATTAAAAATGATGGATTTCATGGTGCATAAGGATGCGATGAAGGATGTGCTGAAGAAATTCACCAAGTAAGCCTAGGTATATCAATGATTACAGAAAGAGATAACAAAATATTGTTATCTTTTTTTTGCGTTATTTTGGTATATTTTTGTTATTTTTGTTACTCACACGTTACTCGAAGAGTGTTTTTTTCGTCGAGTAACAGAAAAAAGTAACAGAATATGATAACTCTTCGCTACAGGCCATTAAAATCAGGGAAATTTAGTATTTACCTTGATATTAATCGTGGTTCAAATAATAGAATATATGAATTCCTGAACATACATGTAAATAAAGATTATGCTAAGGTGAAGAATGTGTAAAAAGTTGAAATTTATTATTTAGGTAAAAGGATGGATATATGAACTATATATGGATGAATAAACGTTTATTGTCTGTTGTTCGTTGTATTTTTACCAGATTTTGAGTTAATAGGTTATTGAGGTTTTAATTTGTTAAGTTAGTGAATACAGCTAAAAATTTAATCAAAATCATTCATGAAAAAAGCTAAATCGATATACAATTTTGATAAAAAAATATAGAAATGAAAAGAATTATTCTATCTCTTTTAGTATTGTAGTGGCTTTATCTTTATTAAAATTATCAGGGTTTTGAATGAATTTATTAAGTACTATTTTTGTATTCGGAATATCGTTTTTCCCAAGATAACTTAAAGCCAAATTCCATTCGGCTAATTCCACATACATCGATTTGTTATCATTTATAATAATATTAAATGAATGAATTGCTTCATCAAAATTCTCATTTTCCATTGCTAATATTCCTTTATAGAAAAATGCTTTCATATTATTAGGCTCAGATATACAGACCTCGCTAAACAATTTGAATGAGGTATCATAATTACCATTATTAAATACATCCATTGCATTTGCAAATTCATCTTCCTTTACGGGGTTACCGGCTCCCCTTACAGTAGTAAAGTATTCAGTGATGCTAAAATATTTTGCATAAAGTCTTTCGTTTTTTGGAGGTCTGATTGTGAATACGGTTAAAGCTGCAATCCCAATTAATAGAGTAATCCCTGCAGCAATCTTGTGTCGATTTATCCTCCAAAATAAATTTCTATTATGCATAGGAATTATAGAAGTATTCGTTTTGTCTAAGATTACTTCTTTATGAATCTGGTCAAGCTGCTCACGTAATTCAATTTCTTCAATATGATTCTTTAAAAATTCATCAATTTCCTTGTTAAGTTTAACTTGGGAAGCAAGGTCAGAATTTTTTTTCATTTTTTTAATGAACTCTTCTAATTCCGCACCTGTCATCTCACCGGAATTGAATTTATCTATTTGTTCATTTTTGTTTTCCATCTTATATTTATTCATTTTTCAATAACTTAAATAATCTGTCTTTTGTAATACTATTAATCAGATATTCTTTACATCGGTGTTTTTTATTCTTAGCAAAAGTTCCTTTCTTATATCCCATTATTTCAGCAATTTCATCATAAGAAATTCCAGTATAAGCCATTTTCAGTACTCGCTTGCAATCATCTTTGAGCTTAATAAAATGCTTAGCAAACAATTTATATTTGATTTCGGTTTTATTAAAAGTTTCAAAGCCTGTTAATGGATAATATGGTGAAATGATTTCTTCTTTTTCGTTGGGTATTTGATCAAAATTTATTGAACTTTCATTGGTCATTTTATATTCAAGTTCTAATCGCTCCATTAATAAATTTCTGCAAATACCTGAAAAATATGTGTAGAAATTGTATTTCATTTTAACCTTGTTATTTTGAAAATTACCCCAGAGTATTACCAATCCCTCCTGAAATATATCCTCAGCATCGCTTTTATTCAACATACCTCCCTTTACAAGGAACTGATAAATCTGATTAAAATATTCTTTGTAAATATATTTTAACACATCGTTGTCTTTATTCTTTACTCCCGCAATAATTTCTTTATTGGAGTATTTCTTTTCCATTCTACTATATAGTCTCCGAATCTTCAAATTGTCATCACTTTATTTTGTTAAATCTGGTCGGCAAAGTTAATTCACATATTGCCATGCTGAATGCTTGTTGATAAATGAAAAGTCATATGTAGAACAAAAACGCTTTGTTCTAGGCGCATCCAGGACGATTAATAATGATTTGCGAAATATTTTTATCAACAAGGTGGTGACGTTTTAGCTATTTGGGAGACTATATAGTAAAAAACAACGGAAATCGAAAAGTTGAAAAAGTTATAGTAAAACTGAAATTACAATTATGGATGATTTAAAGTTTATAATTTATAAGGGGCGCAATAAACATTTTTACTTTGAACTGGAAGTCATAAAAGGCATTACGATATTGGTAAGTGATGGTTATGATGCAAATTATTATTGTAGAAAAGGAATTGCTGCTGTTAAGGAAAATTCGCATTTTGATAATCGTTATGATCGTCGATTAGCTCCGAGTAAGCAGTTCTATTTTATTCTTACAGATGGGAATGGATTGGCCTTAGGAATAAGTGAAATGTATAGCTCAACTCAGGCTAGAGAGAATGGAATAGCTGCTGTAAAATGTTATGCTTCGAGAGCGACAATTGTAGATTTAAGTCCAGAAGTAAATTAAAAAATTAATTATTAATATAGCGGAAGTTGAAAAGCAAAAGAGAAGACGTAAAATAAAAGCAAGGATAATGAGAGACAGTAATACAAATTCAAAAGGAGGTGCTTGGACGCAAGCCGAAATTTATGCAGTCCGGAAAAAAGCACAAATCATAAATGGAGGGTATGATCCATCAAGAACCAGGAAGGACATTTGCAATGCTTTAATTGATTACGATAAGCATGGGAAACAAGTTAGCCGGGGCTGGGAAATTGATCATATTAAACCGATATCAAAAGGTGGTAGTGATGACATTCAAAATCTGCAACCCTTGCAATGGGAAAATAATCGGAAAAAGACTGAAGATTATCCAGTTGATAGCTTCTGTGTGGTATCAAGGAGTTTGATGTAATCCAATATTTATAAGTGTTTTGCTGTTTGATACATGCCGTATGTGTATTCGTTCTCAGTAACAGAAAATAATTACTATTATCACAACTAAACAGCAAAAATAAATTATACGGAAGTAGATGTAACAAAACTTTTTTACTTAATAGCTATGAAAGAATGTGGATGTTGTAAAATAAAGTTGATGGAATTATAATAAATAATCAAACTGAAAATTAAGAATAAAAATGATTGAAACAATGATGAAGTTTATTCCTCCTTTGATTGAAGCTTTTGTCGGTGCATCAATTTTAATTTATGCTATTTGGAAAATGAACCGAAGTGAAAAGATATTTGCATAAATTATACCTGATGGAAACTTTCAATCTGTTGAGAATGGATTTTCGCCTATAGTACGTATATTTTCCAAATCACTATTCTGGAATTAATGCATAATCTGCGAAGCGAAAAATTCTCTTAATTTTTTTGAAAAAATTTAAGTGGGTTTGGATTAAAATTATTTTAATTTATCAAGAAATGTATGATAAGTACTAATATTAATTTTGCAGAAGTAAAATTAGCAGCTGATTTAGAAAGAAATGGACGAAATATCACTTCGCCCATTTCTGTTAAAATCAAAGATGGATAATTTTTAAATGTTGAAATAATAACCAGTAAAATTTCGATGTCTAAAACTTTTGGTTTTATACAAATTCCATTGCTCATCGGGAATTGTCAAGCAGTCGTCTTTAAAGCTGGAATGAAACTTTACATAATTATTGTTCTTTGAGGCGAAAAGCACGAGTTCCATCTCTCTTCCGGAAATTACAGATGTTACCCAGGAGCAGATACCGTATGATTTTTTTAGTTTTGATATGAATACTTCTCTGCCTGGATTTTCATCTAAAGGTACGCAAAGAGGGCAAATTTTTATCCCCATAAGCGATTTAAAAGCATCATCGGTTGCGTTTATTTTTGATCCATTGTCCAGAATTTTGCTTACGAAATATACCCCATGAATATCCTCTTTTGTAACCCAAATCTGGATCACATCATTGTCTTTGGGGGCGATCATTGCAGCTGAAACTGCACAGAATCCAAAACGCAAAATTGGGTATGCTTTTTTATTTTCAGCATAACGAAATAGGAGGGTGTTTTTGGGAATAATTATCTCGTTGTATTTTTTTTTGGATGTCATTTTTTTACTCGTAAAAGTATAGCAAAAAAAATCAAGAAATCAAAAGAGTTTTTAACAAAAACGGATTGATGAATTTGCGAAATAAGTTGGTGCTATTCAAATCATAATAGTAATTATGACTGATAAATACGGCAAGATTGGTTTTATAGCTTGTTAAAACAACCTTCCAAACAATATACTGTAAGTTTTTCAATTGTATTCGCTTCCTGGCAAAGTGATTTCATATCGCAGAGCGTGCAAAGTTTTTTAATTTCGGTTTCGCATAAAGTACCTCTTTCTTCATGCAATTTGAATAATAGTTTTAGGTATTTTCCTTCGGCGATACGATGGTGTTTATCCTTATTATTAATGCCCTTCCATTCATACAACCGTTTTGCACCTTTGCTTGAGTTACAACTTTTACAAACCATTACTGTGTTTTCGATAATATCTGGACCACCACGGGAAATGGGTAGAATATGATCTAAGGTCAATTTACCAGAAATACCGCAGTAAATGCATTTTCCAGCATTTTCATGTTCTTTAACATATTCGCGTATAGAATTGGACCAATGAATTTCGTTCATCTTTAATTCCATATATTTCGACATAATAAACGTGTAATTATTTTTTCCGACCTTAGACGATTCAGCAATAATTTTAGCGTATTGCCAGAAAATAATATCTCGGATTGAGCGAACTGCTGCAGGAGGCATTTTATTTTATGATTGGATTATTGAGGAAGCGAAATTATATTTTTTTATTGAAAGTAAGACGAATTATTTAAGAATGGGGAATTGAAAAAAAATATTTATAGTTTCGAATTAACCGTAATTGTTATTAAGTAGTTACCATTTTTGTTGATCAAAAATGGATGCTCAGATTTATTTGCTATTACAATTTAACAAAAGTGTCTTCTATAGTTTAACGTATCTATTAATGTGAGATTTTTGATAAAGTAATTTTGCAAATTGACCTAGAGTCATGTGATAAGATATCATAAAATTAAAAAAGGCATTAATCATTAAAATTAAATGGAATCTTACGCAAAAAAGCGATTAGTGCTTCTTTTTTTCTGGAGGAAACGTAGATTTCACTGTTATCCGACATATAAATGATACCACCTTCTTTTCTTGAATATACTTTAATATGATTAATATTTACTAAATGGGATTTGTGTACACGTAAAAAACAATCAGGAGGCAATAATTCTTCAGTATCTTTTAAACTTTTAGTAATTGTTATTTTTTCATTATTGGTAAGAAATATCTTACAATAACTTGTATCGGCTTCGCATCTGACTATTGAGTCGATAGATGTTATTTGAATACCTTTTGATGTAGAAAATGCTATCTTTTTAAAGTTATTGGTTCGGAAATTTTCAAGTAATAAATTTATGGATTCTTCACGTGTGTGCTGATAATTCTTTTTTTCCAAGTACCTATTTAATGCATTATTCAGTTCCTTAATATCAACAGGTTTAAGAATATAATCAAATGCGGCATATTTGATAGCTTTAATTGCATATTCCTGATGTGAAGAAATAAAAATAACATTAAAATCTACTTTATTGTTAAAATGCTTAAACAGATCAAACCCCATTTCATTTGAAAATTCAATATCAAGAAAGACAAGATCAGGCTTGTGTTTTTTGATAAGATTTACACCATCATTAATATTTGATGCAGTTCCAACAATATTTATAAATGGGAAATTAATTTTAAAAATCTTTTCTAAAGTTATAATGTAATGTTTTTCGTCATCCATTATTATTGCATCAATCATATTCAAGAGTTTTAGAATGTTATAATTTATTAATATGCGAGAGGTATTGTAAATGAGAACTTAGATCCAACATTAAATTCACTTTCAATCGTAAAGGTACCTTTATTAAGTTTAATAAATTCTTTGCAAAGCTTTAGACCAAGACCAACACCTTTTTCATTATCAGTTCCAGCGGTAGAGAGATAATTGTCTCCTTCTTCCAACTTAATTAAATTTTCTTTTGGTATTCCGATTCCATTGTCAGAAAAAGTCACTTTGAAATAATCATTTTCTTCGAATGTTTCAATTACGATAGTACCATTCTGGTGTGTAAATTTTATTGCATTATCCAACAGATTACGTATGACAAATTTAATTGTATTTTTATCTGCCGATATATAAGTTTCTTTTTTGATATCAGTCTTGATTGTTATATTTTTATTCCTTATTTTCATATTAAAAAGTTCTAATGTCTCTTGAATGATCTCGTCAAGACAAAAATCAGAAGGATGTAAATTTATTTGATTTGTTTCAGATTTTGACCAGTTTATTAAATTTTCGAAAAGGTTTCTAGTTTGGTCAACTGAATGAAGTATGCTATTTAAAAAAAGATTCAGTTCTTCTTGCGTGAATGTTTTGCTATTCGCAAGATAGATTACTAATGAAGTTCTTAATGAGTCAAGAGGGCTCCTTAGATCATGTGAAATAATTGAGAAAAACTGATTCTTAATATTGTTGAGTTTAATAAGGTTGGTTTCAGATTCATTTAATTTCTGGTTTATTGATGTCAGGATTTTGTTCGATTTTCTCTTTTGGTTAAATAAAGCAAAAAGTGATAATGAAATTAGTAAGAATAGAATTCCGGAAAAAACAAAAAAGTACTTTATGTTCTTTTGTCTATTAAGTTCGGATTCCTTTAAACTTTTTTCTTTTTGTAAAACAGCAATTTCTTTTTCTCTAATTTCAGTTTTATATTTTATTTCTAATTCGGATATTTTAGTTTTCTGTTCCATGTTTAATAGAGAATCTCTTGCAACAATATACGACCTAAAATAAGCTAAGCTCTTACTTGGTATACCCATACTATCATAGATTACTGATAGGTTATAATATGCGTTTTTAATCCACTCTAAAGCATTTATCTCTTTTGCAATCGATAATGCTTCTTCTGCATTTTCTTTTGCTTTATTATATGATTGTAATCCGATATAAGCATCTGCTATATTGCAATAACACATGGATAATCGTTCTTTACTAGCATATTTTTTCTCAATTTGTAAAGAGCGGTTATAATATTTCAATGCCTCATCAAAGTTTTTTTGAGCGGAAAATACAGTTCCAATATTGTTGTAGCAAATTGAGATTCCTATTTCATGTGAAAGTCCTTCTTCGATTTCCAGAGAAACACTATAATATTTTAGCGCTTCTGGGAAATTATTTAAATAATAATAAATAGATCCAATATTAATACAACAGTTGGAAATTCCCTTTTTATCTTTTAGTTTGTATTTTAGATTAAGTGATTTCTTGTAGTAACTCAATGATAGTGTATAATCTCCTTTCGTTTTAAGGACATTGCCAATATTGTTATATGCTTTTGCTATAGCAAAAGTATCCTCTAATTCTTCAGCAATTCCAAGTGATTTTATTAAATAGTCAAAGGATAAAGAATAATTACCAGTGCAACTATAAACAATACCAAGGTTATTATAACACGCTCCGATACCTTTTTTATAATTAATTTGTTGTGCCAATTCCAAACATTGAAAACCAGCTAGAACGGCCATTTCCGGATGGTCACAAAGAAAATCTTTATTGAAAGAACAAAATTTATTAACCTTATCTGTATCTGAAGTTGAGGAGTTAAAAATATTAATAATACTATCAGAATTTAGACTCTGTGAAAATATATTTACAATGAAAATTTTTGAAAAAAAAACAATCAAATAAATTCTTTTACAATTTGTCATTTTCTGTTTTATTCTTTTTTTAAAAAAAATATCTATGAAGATTTAAAAGTTAAACTATTTTAAAGACGGTGTAAATTTATAAAAGTTGCTTTAGATAGTTCATAATTTAAATATTATTTGGCAAATCTAACCAAATTGTTTTCGTAATAAATTTGTTGTTTTTACGAAAAAAATATTTTTTCAAGCGTAAAAAAAAAAAACCTATACGTTAAAAAAAATCTGCAAAATCATAACTGTCCGAACTAGTACTTTTGTGTTAAATATTTATACGACTGCAAATCTAGGAAAAATGTGTAACTAATAACATAAGTAATAAAAATGAAAGTTATGAACTCTAAATCCATCCAACAGGTTTATATTCTAAAAATCAATGCTACAGAAGATGATTCAACTTGTAAGTATCTTGAGTATGTTTTTCTTGATTATTCCGCATCACGAAAAAGAGCGATTGAAATTGTTAGAAGAAAAAATAATCGTATAAATTATTTTTCACTTGAAGAATATCAAAGTCTGTTAATCGAAACAAGTCCTGACTGCTGGACAAGCGAAAATGAATCAATATCGATTGAAGTATTAAAAGTGCGTGATTTTAGTAAAGAAAAGAAAATGCCATCTTGTGAGTATAATGTTGTAAATATACTTAATGGCAAAGGTAAGAAAGAAAAAGTTGAAGAAAATGATAAATATTTGAATAGGATGGAAATTATAACAATTTAATTTACAATATTCAAGATTTAAGGAGTAGAATTATTCGCTTTATTTTAACTAAAATTATTATAACAATAGATAGAAAGAAAAGAAAGGAACATTATGAAAATAAAATATTTTATTTATATGGCAGTAGTATGTTTGTCATGGGTTATTCTTGCATTTGTGAATGATAAGCCCGCATACCGAATTTATAATGCGAAAGGGAAAGAGTCAAACTACTCTGAAATTATTGCTGCAGCTGAGAAAGCAGACATAGTTTTCTTTGGAGAAATGCATGATAATCCTATATGCCATTGGCTAGAGCTTGAAATTACAAAAGACTTATATAAAAAGAAAAAACAAGATTTTATTCTTGGAGCTGAAATGTTTGAGTCAGATAATCAATTAATACTTGATGAATATCTTACTGGTAAGATAAAATCTCAAAGTTTTAGTGAAGGTGCAAGTTTATGGCCAAATTATAAAACAGACTATAAACCAATTATTGAATTTGCTAAAGAAAACAAAATAAAATTTATTGCTTCAAATGTTCCAAGGAGATATGCTGCAATTGTAAACTCGAAGGGTTTTGGAGGGCTTGATAGTTTAACAGTTGATGCAAAAAAATACATTGCTCCTCTTCCCATAAAATATGATCCAACAGTAAAATGTTATAAAGATATGCTTGAGATGGGTGGTATGGGGATGAAAACTACTGATAGCATTAAAAAAACGTATGAGAATTTACCAAAAGCTCAAGCTATCAAAGATGCAACTATGGCATATTTTATTTTACAGAATTGGTCAAAAGGGAAGCAAATCTTTCATTTCAACGGATCATATCATTCTGATTTTAATGAAGGAATTTTATTGTATATTAAACAACAAAATTCAGCTATTAAAACATTAACAATTTCTGCGGTTGCGCAATCTGATATTGATTCATTAAGCAGTGATTATAGAAATCAAGCGGATTTTATTATTTGCATCCCTGATGATATGACTAAAACTAAGTTCTAATTTTTTCCATCGACTTGCCTTCTGTATTATTATATAGTATTCGTTTTTGATTTATATCACGCGACCTCGCTGTTTACGGCGAGGTCGTGATTATTATAATAGTGTTTTGTAGTGATGAAAATTGTTTTTTGAATGGCTTTGTGTATTGTATAGACTATGTAAATTCAAATAATAATGAAGTTAATCTAGAATGATCAAATTAGCATTGAGAACTCATTTTATTTGTTTTTTAGATTCTGTCATATATAAAAGTATCTCATTCTTTCTTGCGATAAAAAAATATTTCATCGCGTTAAAAAAAAAATAGTGTGCGTTGGTACGCTCGTACTTGAAAACTGCACTAAAATGTATTCTCTTTGTATTTGTAATTCTTGTATGAAAACTACATTTACTGCTATTGAAGTGCTTTAAAATTTCAAATTAAATTAATGAGAAGATTTTTGAATTACAATACAGACAATTCAGTGTTAATAAAAGTCTTTTTGTTAATACATCTTTTTTGTTACGCATTTAGTTATCGTTTGAATGCTCAGGCTACATTTACAAATAACAATTCCGAATTCCTTCTTCAGCCTTCAACATTCTTATATTTAAATGGACACATTGTAAATTCTTCAAGTGCTCAGTGGGCAAACGATGGACAAATTTATATCACTGGTGATGTCACAAATAGTGCTAATTATAGTTCAGGTACTTCTTCTAATATTAAATTCTTGGGGACTTCATTACAAAACATTACAACAAGTACGACAATAAATTTTTACGATGCAGAAATCACGAATGCCTCTGGTGTTAAAATGGTCAGCGGGAATGTTCAAATAAATAATATTTTAACTCTTACAAATGGTGCATTGCAATTAAATTTAAATACATTGATTGTAAACAATAATTCTGACGTGGCTATTGCGAGAAATGGCACCACACAAACAGGATATATCATAAGTGAAGACGAAAATAGTAAAGTGCAATGGAATATTAGTACAAGCACTGGAAATTATGTTTATCCTTTTGGAAGATTTTCCTCAGCGTTGAGATATATCCCTTTTGGCTTTAATGTAACAACAGACGGTATAGGCTCTTCTGGTAGTGTAACACTTGCTACATACCATACAGTGAGCAATAATACACCATATCCTTCAACAGTTTCAAATTTAAATACTAACGGTAGTAATAATTCATTAAATGTTCTTGATCGATTCTGGATAATAACACCAGCAAGTTACACGTCCGATCCTACTGCCACTATAACTTTTAATTATGAATATGTAAATTCTGGTGATAATGAGTTTTATTCCCCCAATACCATTACAGAATCAGATTTGCAAGCTCAGCGATGGAGTGGAACTCAATGGGAGCCTCCAATAGGTTTGGATAATACCTCAAATCATTATGTTCAGGTAACAGGAGTGAATACTTTCTCCCCATGGGTTTTGGTTACAAAGGAAATGCCATTGCCAATTGATTTAATAAACTTCGATGTTTCTTGTCAGGAAAATGGAATTAAACTGGAATGGGTAACTGCCTCTGAAACGAATAACGATTATTTTACAATTGAGCGATCAGAAGATGCAGTAAATTTTATTCCTATTGGGACAGTTGATGGCGCAGGAACAAGTAATACTACGGAAAAATATACATATTTCTATGATGTAAATAATAATTCAACCGCATATTATAGAATTAAGCAAACAGATTATGATGGTACTTTTTCTTATTCTCCATTTGAATCTATTGAATGTAATGAGTCTTTGCCAAACGGGGTATCATTGTTCCCTAATCCGGCTGGAGCACTAATAAAATGTGAAATAACATCTTCCGAAAATACTGAGGGCTTGGTTAGGTTTTACAATTCAATAGGGCAAATCGTAATTACGCAATATTTGGAATTATTCGATGGAAATAATAAGTACAGTTTCGATTTATCTGATTTGAAAAGTGGTGTTTATTATATTATTATCACTAATGAGAATGGTTCGAATTACAAAAATAAAATTACTGTAATAAAGTGATACCAATTAATTAGTAAATAGAAAAAATATTAAGATAGTGAAATTAAGCAAACAAATATTGTTCATATTTTTCATAGTGGGAATATCCTGGCATGCCAGTTCGCAGTCAATTGGTGATTACAGATCGCGTGCCAGTGGAAACTGGAGTGAGGCATCACATTGGGATATTTATAAATGGGGCTTACTAGGAAATTACTGGACAACAGCTTCTTCTCCTCCTAATGACAATACAATAACTATAACAATTCGAAACGGACATTCAATTACCCTTAACCAAGCTGCAAGTTGCATGAGTATAAATATTCAAGGAACCTTGAATGGTTCAACTCAAAGTCTTTCAGTCTTTGGAGATTGGACGAAAACAGGGACTTTTACATGTGAAACGGGAACTGTAACATTTTCGGGGTCAGATTATCAATATATCAATGGTTCAACGACTTTCTATAATCTTGCTATTAATAATTCTTATTACACAGATTATGTTGGTTTAAATGCAAATATTTCAGTAAATGGAGATCTGACGCTTAATCAGGGGAGGCTATACGCTGTAGGATATACAATTACCATCAATGGGAATTGGATAAGTAATTCAACTTTTCCAGCATTCATGGCGGGTACCGGTAAAGTTATATTTACAGGTTCCAATAAATCCATTCAGGGAACCTTCAATACTCTATTTTACAATTTGGAAATCAATAGTGCTGATTCAATAACAGTAGATGTCGATAACAATCAAATTGGTGGAACATTGACGTTGGCTAATGGTGGATTGAAATTAAACAACAATACGTTAATAATCAACAATCCTCTTCCCGGAGCGATAGCAAGAGATGGGGTTTCACAACTGGGATACATTGAAAGTGAAAATGAGAACAGTAAACTAAAATGGAACATTGGCATAGGATCTGGAAACTTTGTTTTTCCTTTTGGAAGATATAATTCAGGATTAAGGTTTATTCCTTTAAGTATTGATATTACATTAATAGGTAGTGGAACCTCCGGTAGTATAACTGCAGCTACATATCATACAGTGAATAATAATACACCGTATCCTTCAACTGTTACAATTTTAAATGCTAACGGTAGTGATAATTCATTAAATGTTCTTGATCGGTTCTGGATGATAACTTCGGCAAGTTACACATCCAATCCTACTGCAACAATAACTTTTAATTATGAATATGTAAATTCTAGTGATAATGAGTTTTATACTCCAAATACAATTGCAGAATCAACTCTTGTAGCACAGTCTTGGAACGGAATAGGATGGAATTCCCCTGTTGGATATGTTAATACAACAAATCATAATGTTCAAGTCGCTGGAACAAATACTTTTTCACCATGGGTATTAGTATCAAGTGCATCAACATTACCCGTAGAGTTTTTAAATTTTAATGCTACTTGTGATAAAAGTAAAATTAGAATTGAATGGGTGACAGCATCAGAAACAAACAATGATTATTTTACAATTGAACGTTCATCAGATGCAATAAATTTTCAATCTGTTGGGACAGTGCAGGGAGCAGGGACTAGTAATTCAATGGTAGAATATACATTTTTTGATAACTCTACAAATAATGATCTACTCACTTTTTATAGGATTAAACAAACTGATTTTAATGGAGATTTTTCATATTCATCTATAACTAAGATTAAATGTGAAAATCTTGATAATAATGATTTCTTCTTTTATGCCGGCAGTTCAACAAATGAGATTATGTGCGAAATATTTTTAAACGATAGTGGATATAGAGTGCTTGAGATACTCAATGAACAGGGCCAGGTATTAATTCAACGCAAAATGGAATTGAGTAAAGGGAAGAATATTTTTCCTTTAAATTTTATAGAACTTTCAAACGGAATTTATTTCATAAGTTGTAAAGATCAAATGGGGTCTGTGATTGTGAGAAAAATACTTATTTCTCATTAAAAGATGATGGTTATTAAATGTATTATAAAGATTACAGAATTATTAACGATTTGCTAAAGTCAATAAATAATTCGAGGATTTGAAAATGAAAAAAACGGTATTTACTATGTTTCATATAATTATGGCGCTGAGGAAAAGACTGTTTTAATTAGTTCAATTATTAAAATTAACTGAAAAAATGCATAAAATGAAAGTAAAAAATTTATTTATTACGGTTCAAATTTCAATATTGTTGCTACTGTGCAGCAATAGAAGTTTTTCACAATGGTTCCAAAAAACTGATTTTAATTCTGCACGAATGGGGGCTGTAGGATTTTCAATTGGAGATAAAGGGTATATGGGAATGGGATCTACCAATGGTAATCTCTATTATAAAGATTTCTGGGAATATGATCCTTCAACTGAATCATGGACTCAAAAAGCAAATTTTGGAGGTCCTCACAGGCAATGGGCGGTTGGGTTTGTTATTAATCAGAAAGGGTATGTAGGTACAGGCATGAATAGTGTAATGCTTAATGATTTTTGGGAATACGATCCAAATGCAAATACCTGGATACAAAAAGCCGATTTTGGTGGTGCCGCAAGAGTAAGTGCTATCGGATTTTCGATAAATTCAAAAGGATATATAGGTACTGGTTTAACTTTGGGCCCTTCATATAATAATGATTTTTGGGAGTACGATCCTGTTGCTGATACTTGGGTTCAGAAAGCAGATTTTTTTGGTCAAGGTAGAGCTGGTGCAGTTGGGTTTTCGATAGATTCTTTTGGTTATGTAATGACAGGTGGAGCGTCAGGAAACGCAATTTTTAAAGATGTGTGGAGATATTATCCTGATTCCGATACATGGGAGCAAAAAAATGATTTTGCAGGAACGGAAAGGTCTGGTTCTGTTGGGTTTGTGATTGGTGACAAAGGTTATTTGGGAACAGGGTTTAATAGCGGAAATTGTTATAAAGACTTTTGGGAATATAATCCTGTAAATGATTCATGGACCCAGAAAACAGGAATTAATGCATCGGGCAGATTTTACGCTACAGGTTTTTCTGTAAATGGAAAAGGTTATTTGGGAACAGGCTATAATGGCTCTGTTTATTTTAAGGATTTTTGGGTGTATTCAACAAGTACGGAAATCAACGAAACAAATAATGAATTTCAAATTTCGGTTTTCCCGAATCCAACATCAGATTACCTTAATTGTAAAGTACAATCAGATAAATATGTTTCTGTGAGAATTGTTGTATATAATGATCTTGGTGAAAAGGTGCTTTATGAGAAATTTAATATTATTCAAGGAGAAAATGTATTAAGGTTTAACATTTCTAATTTGAAAAATGGGAAATATTATGTAGCTTATATTGACGAAAAGGGCAATAATAATGCTTTTAACAGCCCAATTATTATACATAAATAAAATTCAAAATACTAAAGCGCTATGAGAATGAAATCATTATTCATTTTGCTGTTCTTATTATCACAATTTATCTTGATAATAAATTGTGATGCGCAAACAGGCGCTGCAATTAATACAACAGGTGCATTACCTGATAATTCAAGTATTTTGGATGTAAGCAGTTCAACACAGGGTATACTTATACCCCGCATGGCATTGGTGCAGACAACAAACCAAAGTCCGGTAACATCACCGGCAACGTCATTATTGGTATATAATACAGCAAGTGTTAGTGATGTTACTCCTGGTTATTATTATTGGGATGGCTCTAAATGGGTAAGGCTATTAGCGAGTCCAAACGATGCCTGGTTAACATTAGGTAATACAGGAACTCTTTCAGGAACGAATTTTCTTGGCACCATAGATAATCAGGCATTGGATATTCGAACAAATAATCTTTTAAGGACTCGAATTACAACAAAAGGACAGATTGAAACATTAAATACAGGTCAATCAGTTTTTGTTGGCGAAGGGGCCGGGGCAAATGATGATTTAAGTAATAAAAAAAATGTATTTATAGGATACAATAGTGGAAATGCAAATACTACCGGATCGATGAATATTGCTGTTGGAAATAATTCCTTGCTTGGTAATACAACAGGATATGAAAATACTGCAATTGGTTACCTCTCAATGGGAGCGAATACAATAGGAATACGTAATGTTTCCCTTGGTCCTGCAACCTTAAGTAATATTACAAATGCTTGTAGAAATGTTGCAATTGGAGATAGTGCATTATTTACCCAATCATATGATAATGGAGGTGCAGTCTGGAATACCAATAACGTTGCGATTGGCAATAGCGCTTTATCTAGCAATCAACCTTCGAATAGCTCCACTGGTATTAATAACACAGCCGTTGGTAGTAGTGCTTTGTGTTCAAATACCCTGGGTTTTGAAAATTGTGCATTGGGAAGTAATGCTTTACGTAGTAATACAACAGGAATACTTAATGTAGGAATTGGAGCAAAAAGTTTGTATTCAAATATATCAGGTAATGGAAATATAGCAATGGGCTATGGTGCACTTTATAAAAACACTGCATTATCTGATAATATTTCAATTGGAACTTTAGCTTTATATATGCAATCATATAATCCAGGTTCATCATTAGCATCTTGTAATATTGCTATAGGTTACTCAGCGCTTTTTAACAATAATCCTACATCAACTTCAAATGGTATTTATAATACTGCAGTTGGGGTATGGGCGCTTGAAGATAATACAATTGGATCATACAATGTGGCTTTAGGAAATTATGCATTAAATAATAATACTACAGGCAAAGAAAATACTGCAATAGGTTATAATGCTCTGTATACCCAATCATATAGTAACTCGGGATCTGAATGGGGAGGTTATAATGTTGCGGTAGGAACAAATGCATTATACTCAAACCAACCTGATATGACTTCGCATGGAGTTCAAAATGCTGCTTTTGGCTATAATGCTGCTTATTCAAATACAACCGGGTATTATAATACAGCTAGTGGCTATGAGGCTCTTAAATCAAATACAACCGGATATCAAAATACAGCCATTGGTTCTAATGCTCTTTTTGGAAATACAACCGGATGTTTTAATACGGCCGTTGGGTTTGGTGCTTATACTACAGGTACCTGGAATAACTCAATGGCATTAGGCTATTTGCCATATGCAATAGATGCAAGCAATAAGATTCGGTTAGGTAATGCTTCAATTACAACTATTGGCGGGAAGACGGGTTGGACAACCGTATCTGATGAACGTGTTAAAAATGAGGTGAAGGAAAATGTTCCCGGGCTTGAATTTATCAAACTGCTGCGCCCTGTTACATATCATTATAATGTTGATAAGGAAAACGAAATAACAGGTTCGAAGGACACCCTGAATTGGAAAGGAAAATATGATATTGAGAAAATAACTTTCAGCGGTTTTCTTGCACAAGAGGTTAATGCCGCTGCACAAAAGGTTGGGTATGATTTCAGCGGTGTTGATAAAAGCGGAAATCTTTGGGGGTTACGCTATGCTGAATTTGTTGTTCCATTGGTAAAAGCAGTCCAGGAATTAGAAGCAAAAATTGAAGAACAGCAGAAAACAATTGATTACCTCAAAACAGAGTTAGAAAAGCAAAAATAAATATATGTTTTTAAAATATTTTATTATAAAAATGAATAAAAATTTGTGTTAAACAGAAAGCGCAATGAGAGCAAAACCTTTTCTTATTTTGTTATTCATGTCATCACAATTTATCTTGATAATAAATTGTGATGCGCAAACAGGCGCTGCAATTAATACAACTGGTGCATTACCTGATAATTCAAGTATTTTAGATGTAAGCAGTTCAACACAGGGTATGCTTATACCCCGCATGGCATTGGTGCAGACAACAAACCAAAGTCCGGTAACATCGCCGGCTACATCATTATTGGTATATAATACGGCAAGTGTAAATGATGTTACTCCTGGTTATTATTATTGGGATGGCTCTAAATGGGTAAGGCTATTAGGGAGTCCAAACGATGCCTGGTTAACCTTAGGAAATTCAGGAACATTATCCGGGACAAATTTTTTGGGTACGACAAACAACCAGGCATTGGATATTCGGACTAATAATATTCTCCATACGAGAATAACCACCAAAGGACAAATAGAAATATACAATACGGGAAAATCAATATTTATTGGCGAAGGTGCAGGAGCAAACGATGATTTAAACAATAGAAATAATGTATTCATTGGTTACAAGAGTGGGAATGCAAACACTACAGGGTACAATAATACAGCAATAGGGACTAATTCCCTTATTAACAGTACTATAACTTTTGATAATGTTGCTGTTGGCAATTCAGCATTGTACAGCAATACTATAGGTCTTTCCAACGTTGCAGTAGGAAGTAGTGCTCTTTATTCTAATACAATTGGCACACTTAATGTTGCTGTAGGTACGCAGGCATTATATAACAATACAACAGGTCATTTTAATACTGCTATAGGAGCTAGTGCATTAAGCTCACAATCATTTTCAAATGGAGGTTCAACCTGGGATGCATGTAATGTTGCGGTGGGTCATCAGTCGCTTGCCGCTAATAATCCAACAGCAACCACAAACGGTATAAATAATACCGCCATGGGATTTGAGTCACTATATAAAAATACTACAGGATATGATAATACTGCTTTAGGTTATAAGGTTATGTATTCTAATATTACAGGAAACTATAACACAGCCATTGGATCTTCAAGTATGTATAGTAACACCTCAGGTTTTTACAATGTAGCTATTGGATATAATGCATTATATAGTAATACAATGGGGCTCTATAATGTTGCAACCGGATACGAGGCTTTAAGATCAAATACTACAGCTTTGTTTAATGTTGCAAACGGGTATCAGGCATTGACAGCAAACACTACTGGTCATTTCAATACTGCTATAGGAGCCTGGGCGTTATCAGGTCAATCATTTTCAAATGGAGGCGCAAACTGGGATGCAGCTAATGTTGCGGTGGGTCACCAAGCACTTGGCAGTAATAATCCCACAGCAATCACAAACGGAATAAATAATACAGCAGTGGGATTTCAGACACTTATGGATAATGTTACCGGATATAATAATACCGCTTTAGGTTATCGCTCATATTGGTTTGCAGGAACTCCCACTTCCTATAATAATTCAATGGCATTAGGCGCCAATGCATTGGCTATAAGTGCAAGCAACATGGTGCGGGTGGGTGATGGATCAATAACAAGTATTGGAGGGCAAGTAGGATGGACAACTTTATCGGATAAACGTGTGAAGAAGAATATCAAGGAAGATATACCCGGTCTGGCTTTTATTAAAGAATTAAAACCAGTATCGTATAATTACGATATTCAGAAGGAGAATGAAATACTTGGGAGGGTCGATACAGCCGAGTATTCTGAGAAGTATGATGTTGAAAAAATTAGATTCAGCGGATTCATTGCTCAAGAAGTTGATTCCGTAGCAAAAAAAGTTGGATATGATTTCAGCGGTGTTGATAAAAGCGGAAATCTTTGGGGGTTACGCTATGCTGAATTTGTGGTCCCATTGGTAAAGGCGGTTAAGGAACAGCAAGAGCAAATTGAAGAACAAAAGAATATTATTGATAATCTTAAATTAGAACTTGAACAGCAAAAAGCTGATTCCGAATTGAAATATAATGAATTGAAAAAAGAAATTGAAAAATATTATAAATTATAATAATTTCTATCATTGATATAAATAGAAATCATCATCAATATAGTTAGTAAACATGAATAAAACAAAAAATACGAATTTGAAGATTGACCAAATGAAACAGGATACAAAATGGTTATATATATTTTTTGGGCTATTAATTTTTATCTCAATTACATTACGATGTTATATAAATACTTTGCCTGAATTTAACATTAGAAATTCAAGATTAAATTCTTCTATATCAAATAATCCAAATATAGACAGTTGTCAAAGTACTAATTCTGAATATAGCATCAGAACATTTATCAATATAGATTCTTCATGGGGTTATGATATTTATAAAGAAGGGAAATTATTTGTTCATCAACCTCATAAACCATCGGTGAGTGGATGTTTTGGCTTTAATAATGAGAAGAGTGCATTATTGGTTGCTGGTTTGGTTGTGAATAAAATTAGGGAGAATATAATTCCACCTAGTGTAAATCCAAATGAAATTGATAGTATTTGTGCTTTAGCAAAATGATATTAACCAATAATGATGTGTTTAATAAAAACCATATTGATATTCATGTATTGGTCCTTAATGCATTCCGGAATTTGAAATAAACTTAATATAAATATAAACTTTTAATTACAGAAAATGGAAACTAGAATTAAGAAAAGGATCATTACTTCATTATTGATTATTATTAATTTAATTATTTTGAATCATGTTAGCGCAAATAAAGTTGATCTAAATTTTGCTAAGAAGATTGCAATGAACTTTTACTTTGAGCACAATCAAAGTGTAAACAATGATAAGGCTTTTACAATAATTGATTCTTATGAAATTACTGAAGATACTTTAGCCCTATTATATGTATTTAATTTTAGTAATAATGGATTTGTGATGGTCGCTGCTGACGACATTATTCACCCAATTCTTGCTTATTCAAATGAAAGTAATTATAGTGACCTAGATCAATCACCACAATTTACTGATTGGATAGGAATGTATAAGAAGCAAATTTCAGAAGCTATTAAATCAGGATTCATTTCAAATCAGGAAATTGATCAGGAGTGGAAATATTATACTAGTAGAACAGAAAACGTACAAACAAAGGAAAATGAAAAATCTCCAATTCCATTATTGTATTCGAAATGGAATCAAGGAGATTGTTATAATACATTATGCCCTGTAGATGCAAGTGGCCCTGGTGGGCATGTTTGGGCTGGATGTGTGGCAACAGCAATGGCACAAGTTCTTTATTATTATAGGTTCCCAAAACATGGAAATGGTTCACACAGCTATTCTTCCTCCTCCTATGGTACATTATCTGCAAATTTTGGCGCTACAACATATGATTGGAATGCAATGACACTTTCATGTGATAATGACAATAATTCTATAGCAACTTTACTTTATCAATGTGGTGTATCAGTAAATATGATATATAGTCCAACAGGATCGAGCGCGGTAATGACAACAGCATTGAATGCATTAAAAACATATTTTAATTTTTCAGATTCTATTCAGCTCGCATATAAGGATAATTTTTCGGTGGATTCGTTATGGGAGAATATTTTAAAAAACGAAATCGACAATAAGAGACCAATGATTTATGCTGGATATGGTAGTACAGGAGGTCATGCTTGGGTTTGCGATGGTTATCAAGGGGCGAATTATTTTCATTTTAATTGGGGGTGGAGTGGCGCAGGTAATGGATATTTTTATCTAAATGCACTAAATCCAATGGGAATTGATTATAGTTTAAATCAAAGAGCTATTTATAATATTTATCCAAAAGACAATTATCCTGAATATTGTTCCAATACACAGATTTTCACCTCAACTGAAGGAAGCATTGAGGATGGCAGTGGGCCATTAGATTATAATAATTATAATGATTGTCAATGGTTAATTTCTCCTATTGATTCCGTTAGTAATATAAAAATGAACTTTATTTACTTAAATACTGAACCGATGAATGATAGTATCATTGTTTATGATGGGAATGATACAACTTCCCCTATACTTGGTGTGTTTTCTGGAGATTCAATACCACCGCAATTAATTTCTTCTGGTTCTAAAATTTTAATAAGGTTCATTACAAATGACTCGATAACATCGGATGGATGGCTCCTGACATTTACATCCACATTACCTGTATTTTGCACTGGCATTACAACACTGACTGAACCTTCGGATACTTTTAGTGATGGTAGTGGCGCATACAATTACAACAATGGCTCAAATTGTCAATGGATGATTAAACCGTCAAATGCTGCTCAAGTTACCTTGCACTTCTTGGATTTTAATACTGAGAATATAAATGATAAGGTCAGAATAATAGATCCTGTATCATCTACGACAATAGCAACATATTCAGGCTCGTCAATTCCTCCAGATGTGACATCCTCAAGTGGTCAAATGAAGATAATGTTTAATTCAAATTCAACAACTACCTCATCTGGGTGGACGGCATATTACACAAGCTCAATGTCAGACATGGATGAATATAACTTAATAAAAAATATTTCTGTATTTCCTAATCCTGTCAGTGATCTTCTTACTGTTTTTTTTGATAACACATTACATAAAAAATTTGTAATAGAGTTAATAAATAACACGGGTCAAGTAGTTTATTCCGAAGAATCAATTAATAAATCAAGTACTGTAAGTAAGCAAATAGACATGTCAAGATTTTCTTCAGGAATATATGTCGTACATATTAAAACAGAAACGGAAAGCGGTAAAAAGATAATAATTGTTGAATAATTACAAGTTTAAAACATAAATAATTAATAAAATGAAAAGGAAAAATAGCCAAATAATAAAGGTTTTAATACTATTTATAGTATTTTTTCTTGCAGTAAAAAATGGAAGTGCTCAACAAGGGGTTTCAATAAACACAACTGGTATATCTGCGGATCAATCCTCAATGTTAGATGTCAGTAGTTCTACAAAAGGAATTTTAATTCCGAGAATTACTGAAGCACAGAAGTTGGCAATAGCAACTCCTGCTACAGGATTATTAATTTATCAAACTGATAATATTATTGGATTTTGGTATTTTAATGGGATTATCTGGGTTCAAGCATTAGGTCCTCAAGGTCCAACTGGTCCCTCAGGAGCAAATGGAACAACGGGAGTCACAGGCCCAACAGGAGCTACCGGAGTTACAGGCCCAACCGGAGTAAGCGGAGTCACAGGTCCAACAGGAGCAACTGGAGTTACAGGCCCAACGGGAGTAAGCGGAGTCACAGGTCCAACGGGAGCCATTGGAGTTACAGGCTCGACCGGAGCAACCGGAGTAACAGGCTCGACAGGCGCAACGGGAGTCACAGGTCCAACGGGAGCATCTGGAGTCACAGGTGCAACGGGAGCAACTGGAGTAACCGGTCCGAACGGAGCTACTGGAGATACAGGCTCGACAGGCGCAACGGGAGTCACTGGCCCGACAGGTGCAACTGGAGTAACAGGTCTAACAGGGACAGCTGGAGCCACTGGCCCGATGGGAGCAACCGGAGTCACAGGTCCAACGGGAGCAACTGGAGTCACAGGTCCAACGGGAGCAACTGGAGTCACAGGTCCAACGGGAGCAACCGGAGTCACAGGCCCGACCGGAGCAACCGGAGATACAGGCCCAATAGGATTAACAGGTCCAACTGGTCCGAATTGGACAATTACATCTGATAATTTTAATTCAGATGGAACAATATCAATTGTAACTACAATTCCATCAACAACTACATCAACGAATGCAGCCTGGTTAACCTTAGGAAATTCAGGAACATTATCCGGGACAAATTTTTTGGGTACGACAAACAACCAGGCATTGGATATTCGGACTAATAATATTCTCCATACGAGAATAACCACCAAAGGACAAATAGAAATATACAATACGGGAAAATCAATATTTATTGGCGAAGGTGCAGGAGCAAACGATGATTTAAACAATAGAAATAATGTATTCATTGGTTACAAGAGTGGGAATGCAAACACTACAGGGTACAATAATACAGCAATAGGGACTAATTCCCTTATTAACAGTACTATAACTTTTGATAATGTTGCTGTTGGCAATTCAGCATTGTACAGCAATACTATAGGTCTTTCCAACGTTGCAGTAGGAAGTAGTGCTCTTTATTCTAATACAATTGGCACACTTAATGTTGCTGTAGGTACGCAGGCATTATATAACAATACAACAGGTCATTTTAATACTGCTATAGGAGCTAGTGCATTAAGCTCACAATCATTTTCAAATGGAGGTTCAACCTGGGATGCATGTAATGTTGCGGTGGGTCATCAGTCGCTTGCCGCTAATAATCCAACAGCAACCACAAACGGTATAAATAATACCGCCATGGGATTTGAGTCACTATATAAAAATACTACAGGATATGATAATACTGCTTTAGGTTATAAGGTTATGTATTCTAATATTACAGGAAACTATAACACAGCCATTGGATCTTCAAGTATGTATAGTAACACCTCAGGTTTTTACAATGTAGCTATTGGATATAATGCATTATATAGTAATACAATGGGGCTCTATAATGTTGCAACCGGATACGAGGCTTTAAGATCAAATACTACAGCTTTGTTTAATGTTGCAAACGGGTATCAGGCATTGACAGCAAACACTACTGGTCATTTCAATACTGCTATAGGAGCCTGGGCGTTATCAGGTCAATCATTTTCAAATGGAGGCGCAAACTGGGATGCAGCTAATGTTGCGGTGGGTCACCAAGCACTTGGCAGTAATAATCCCACAGCAATCACAAACGGAATAAATAATACAGCAGTGGGATTTCAGACACTTATGGATAATGTTACCGGATATAATAATACCGCTTTAGGTTATCGCTCATATTGGTTTGCAGGAACTCCCACTTCCTATAATAATTCAATGGCATTAGGCGCCAATGCATTGGCTATAAGTGCAAGCAACATGGTGCGGGTGGGTGATGGATCAATAACAAGTATTGGAGGGCAAGTAGGATGGACAACTTTATCCGATTCAAGAATAAAGGACAATGTGAAGGAAGATGTTCCCGGACTTGAATTTATAAAAGAACTCAGGCCAGTAACATATAATTACAATGTCGCAAAAGAAGATGAATTAATTGGGAGAAAAGATTCAATAATTCAGGAAAGCAAGTATGAAATTGAGAAGAAACGATTCACTGGATTTCTGGCCCAGGAAGTTGATGAAGCAGCGAAAAAATTAGGGTATAATTTCAGTGGGGTAGATAAAAGTGGAACATTATGGGGGCTTCGTTATGCAGAATTTGTGGTGCCGTTGGTAAAGGCTGTTCAGGAACAACAAGTAATTATTGAGAACCTTAAGTCAGAACTTGAAAAGCAGAAAAAGGAGTATGAAAATAATTATTCAAGTTTAAAAACGGAAATCGAAACATTAAATAAAAAATTGGAAAGTATTTCAAAATAAACGGTAAGAAGACTATATGCAAAAAAAAATATTTAAGATTATAATTTGTTTGTTTATTGGAAATATAATATTTCAATCGGCTTTTGCACAACAAAATGTTGGAATTGGAACTGTTACACCAGATCCTTCTGCAATTCTTGATTTATCAGCAAATAATAAAGGATTGTTAGTGCCAAGATTAACAGCATCTCAGAGACTCATGATCGTTAACCCTGTTGATGGATTAATAGTATATGATAAGGATACTTTATGTTTTTTCTACTATAAAATTCCTCCTCCTCCCGGTACCCCAAAATGGATTAATTTATGTGGTTGTAATTGTATGGGGACAATTGGTTCTACAGGTCCCACGGGGGTAACTGGCCCGACAGGAGCAACCGGAGTCACTGGCCCGACCGGAACAACGGGAGTAACAGGTCCATCAGGAGCAACGGGAGTAATTGGTCCAACGGGAGCAACCGGAGTCACAGGTCCAACGGGCGCAACTGGAGTTACAGGCCCGACCGGAGCAACCGGAGTAACAGGCTCGACAGGCGCATCAGGAGTCACTGGCCCGACAGGTGCAACCGGAGTTACAGGTCTAACGGGAGCAACTGGAGTCACAGGCCCGACTGGAGCAACCGGAGTAACTGGTCCAACTGGAGCCACTGGAGTCACAGGCCCAACCGGAGCCACTGGAGTCACAGGCTCCACCGGAGCAACTGGAGATACAGGCCCAACAGGGGTAACTGGAGTCACAGGTCCAACGGGCGCAACAGGAGTAACCGGTTCGACCGGAGCAACCGGAGTAACGGGTCCGACAGGCCCAACTGGAGTCACAGGTCCAACGGGAGCAACCGGAGTCACAGGCCCAACGGGGGCAACTGGAGATGCAGGCCCGACAGGCCCAACTGGAGTCATAGGCCCCACCGGAGCAACTGGAGATACAGGCCCAACGGGGGCAACTGGAGATGCAGGCCCGACAGGCCCAACTGGAGATACAGGCCCAACGGGGGCAACTGGAGATGCAGGCCCGACAGGCCCAACTGGAGATACAGGCCCAACGGGGGCAACTGGAGATGCAGGCCCGACAGGCCCAACTGGAGTCACAGGCCCAACGGGGGCAACTGGAGATGCAGGCCCGACAGGCCCAACTGGAGTCACAGGCCCCACCGGAGCAACTGGAGATACAGGCCCAATAGGATTAACAGGCCCAACTGGACCGAATTGGACAATCACATCGGATAATTTTAATTCAGATGGGACTTTGTCGATTGTGACAACAATTCCATCAACGATAACATCAACAAATGCTGCATGGTTAACGCTAGGTAATTCTGCTACAATATCAGGAACAAATTTTCTTGGAACAACAGATAATCAGGCATTGGATATCAGAACAAATAATATTATACATACAAGAATAACAACAAAAGGCCAGATTGAAACAATGAATACTGGACAATCAGTTTTTGTTGGTGAAGGTGCTGGTACAAATGATGATTTGTCGAATAATATAAATGTATTTGTTGGCTATAATTCAGGAAATGCTAATACTATTGGTGCAGGTAATACAGCTGTCGGGTGGAAAACATTGTATTCAAATACTACAGCACAGCGAAATACGGCAATAGGAATAGAAGCATTATATACACAGTCGTATAATAATGGAGGCGCAACATGGGACAGTTATAATGTTGCAGTTGGTAATCAGGCATTATATTTTAATCAACCCACAAATACATCGAACGGATTTAAGAATACAGCAATTGGTTATAATACTATGTATTTTAATAGCACAGGATCCTATAACACAGCTGTTGGAAATTCAAGTTTATACAACAATACCATAGGTACATACAATATAGCAATTGGTGCTGAAGCATTATATAGTAATACAATGGGGCTCTATAATGTTGCAACCGGATACCAGGCTTTAAGATCGAATACAACAGCTTTGTTTAATGTTGCTAATGGTTATCAAGCCCTTCTTGCAAATACAACAGGTCATTTTAATACTGCTATAGGTGGCTGGGCATTAGGAAATCAATCATTTTCCAATGGAGGTGCAAATTGGGATGCATGCAATGTTGCAATAGGCCACGAGGTGCTTGTCAATAATAATCCAACAGCAGCAACAAACGGGATAAATAATACTGCCGTGGGTTTTCAATCGCTTATGGATAATGTTATCGGCTATAATAACACCGCTTTAGGTTATCATTCTTTTTATTTTGGAGTACCTACTTCTTATAATAATTCAATGGCATTAGGGGCCAATGCATTGGCTATAAGCGCTGACAACATGGTGCGTGTTGGAGATGGGTCAATTACAAGTATTGGTGGGCAAGTAGGGTGGACAACTTTATCTGATTCAAGAATAAAGGACAACGTGAAGGAAGATGTTCCCGGACTTGAATTTATAAAAGAACTCAGACCAGTAACATATAATTACAATGTCGCAAAAGAAGATGAATTAATTGGGAGAAAAGATTCAATAATTCAGGAAAGCAAGTATGAAATTGAGAAAAAACGATTTACTGGATTTCTGGCCCAGGAAGTTGATGAAGCAGCGAAAAAATTAGGGTATAATTTCAGTGGGGTAGATAAAAGTGGAACATTATGGGGGCTTCGTTATGCAGAATTTGTGGTGCCATTGGTAAAGGCTGTACAGGAACAACAGGAAATTATTGAAAAACAACAGAACCAAATTGACATACAAAAAACGTTGATTGAAAAACTGGAAGAAAGATTAGGCACTTTAGAGGGAATGATAAAAAAATAATAATTGCGGAAATTATAAATAGTGAAAGGAGTCAAGATCAACATTATTTTATTGGTATGAAAGGTTATTTTAAAAAATGCTAAAATGAATAAGATAGAAAAACAAAATAAGAAGGATAATATGCATTTAATGATCTTGTTTGCCATGATATTATTTGCTTTAGTGGGTATGTCTTTAATAATATATGTCTTATTTGCCTAGGAAATAGGCATAAAATGAATGAGTAATTGCTAAATTTTTATTATGGGAAAGTGTTGATATATTGTTGCATTAATATTATTAAAGAAAGAGGATAATATAAAAGACGATTTTTATTCTTATTGGACCTGTTGGTATTTGTTAGGTGGAAATTATTTTTATAATTAATTTTTTAAATTGAGAAATTAAAGTAATAAAAGGAGGATAGATTTATGTGTGCCAAATTTACGAAAAGAACAATTCTTGTTGCAGATGATGATATAATTTCATTCAAGATTTTAAGTTTTATTATTGAACGTTTGGGAGCTTGTGCAGTGTGGGTCAAAAATGGATTGGAAGCAATTGAAATGGTAAGAAATAATCATAATTTAAATTTAATATTTATGGATATTGATATGCCTGTTTTGGATGGAATAGAAGCCACATCAAAGATCAAAGAAATAAATAATGATCTTCCAGTTATAATTCTGACATCAGATTATTACAAAAAAAATGCAAGTATCAAAGCGGGGTGTGATGATTTTATTACGAAGCCAATTCATGCGAGTAATATAACCAAAATATTACAAAAATATTTGGGATGAGTAGTTTTAATGATATATTAAATTTTAACCCAGGATAATAAAACAATATTTATTTAAAGAATTGAGAAATATTTTTTAAAAGAAATTAAAATGGTTATTATTTCTATAAGCAGATTTATGTATAGGAAAGAGTATTTATATTGATATAAACAATATGCCATTCGGTAAGTTTTTTGGTTATTACATTCAAAGGTTTTAATTCTTACCGGTGGCATACTTGTATTTCATATAGAACATTAAATTATATTTTCGAAAATTGTTCTTTGAAAAATATTTCGGAACTGGGTCGATGTCTTGCTGATAAAATCAATAATTTTCATATGGGTAATGAAAATGTTTTTTTGATCTGAATAATTATTAGTCTAATTGGATTAAGTTTTATTGATGGTTTGTTTATTAATATTCAGAAATAGCTATAAAAAGAGGGTTAACAATTGGCTTTAAGGCATCGATACCTGTCCGAATAAATGAATCTAAATTATATAGCGATTAACTGTTTCATAAATATAAACAAGATGCCATTCGGTAAGATTTTTTGTAAATTACTTTCATAGGGTTTTTTAGTTCTTTCCGATGGCATTCTTGTAATTTTATTTTGAACATGGAGTATATAATATTTTTGAAAATCGTTCTTGAAAAAATATTTCGGATTCAGGTCGATGCCTTGCTGTTAAAATCAATAATTTTCATATGGGTAATGAAAATGTTTTTTTGATCTGAATAATTATTAGTCTAATTGGATTAAGTTCGTTAATGGTTTGTTTTATTATTTTCAGAAACAGCAATCAAAAGAGGGTTAACAATTGGTTTTAAGGCATCGTACCTGTCCGAATAAATGAATCTATGTTATAGTAGCGATTAACTATTTCATAAAAATAAACAAGATGCCATTCGGTAAGAATTTTCTTTCAAAGAGGGACTTTCATAGGTTTTAGTTCTTGCCGATGGCATTCTTGTAACTTTTTTATTTATTACTTATGAAAACATTCTTTAATTTATTTTCAGAGCAGGGTTGTTATAAATAATTATAGTTTTTCTATTCAATCAATGATACCATTATTGTACAGAATAATTATGTATTGTATATGCCAAATACATTCAGCCCCAATGGAGATAATTTGAATGATTATTGCTTTCGTGAAAGAATTTCAAACTATGATCCAGATCATTATAAGATGGAGATTATTGATGGTAGGAGGGGAAATTAAATTTGTAAATCACAACATGTCGTTGTTATTGATTAAACTGGTTGATAAGATTACAATACTCCTTGATTTTATTTTTGAAAAGGCTATAATAAAAGATAAGATTCATCAACATATTTTGCCGAATAAGTTTGTAATAAAAAGGTATTTTTTTTTAATTGATAAAATCTTCATATGAAAATTGAGTATCCAGTACCCGGAAATTATGAAAAACAAATCTGTTATAATTTTGAAATAGATCATATTTTAAATGTTTCAAAGTGTCTAAGTGAAGTGTTTGATATACTTCAGGAAGGAGAGTTAATAATTATTAGGAGGGAGTCTTGTGAAGCGAAAACACCTTGTTTCTATTCTAATTTAATAAATATATTTCCGTTCAATATTATTTTTAGAAATTTTATTTTAAATATAATATGGTTTTATACAGTTAAACGACGATTGTATAATTTATCTGAATTACGGATATTAAATTTATTGAACAAAAATGGATTCAAGATAATTGAACATGAGGTTCTAAATAATAATTATTTAATAATTGCTGCAAAGGATTCGCTACTGATTGTATAGGCTACTCTAATATAAAATATCATTATTTTGTCATCACTTGTAAGCTTAAGATACATAGGTGCTTTAATTTTTAACGCTTCGTGCGGCCAATAATAATTGTTATCTACTCTCCATTTTTCAGTTTGTTCTCTTACTTCACTGAGTGTTTACTAGCTTTCTCTCAATCTATCATTAAAGCTAATACCACCTCATGACTTCCTCTTGAATAATTTTTTAATATTGAAATAGTGTAATCATAAGAATACCCTATCCGATATTTACCTTTAATATCAATACCTGCCATAAATCCAACTGCATCTGCTTTTCTATATGTTAATCCGGCCCAATATCGATTTTTGTAAACTGTCATAAAATTTATTTCAACTTGTGTGCTTGCAATATCTGATTTCAGAATAAATCCTGGTTTAATAATAATGTTTCTCCCAATAGAAGAGTTATATGTACATGAAATATAATAGTGCGCTTTATTTTTATAATTCAATTTATCTGATTCTGACTCATTCAATTTTGCTCCACTTAATCCAATAAGCAAATGTGGGGTTTTGTACATCAGCCCAAAAGCAATATTAAAAAAGAAATCTGTTTTTATTGGGTTTGATATAAGTAATGGATCATTGTTATCTATTGCTACGAACTTACTAAAATCAATACTTTTTCTTAAAAATCCTAATGAAATGCCAGAGCTCAATATCCTGTCCTTTTTTAAATCGAATTGATAAGAATAGTTTAAATTAATTTCATTATTTTTTTCAAAACCTAATTGGCCATAAACGTAACCTATTCCTAAACCGCTATTTATTTTAGTCCATTTAAAATCATAAATAGCACTTATGGTTTTTGGAGCTCCTTCAAAATGCGTCCATTGTGTCCGTGCATTGAGAGCTGCATAATGTTTGTTAAAAAGCCCTGTTGCAGCAGGATTGTATGATGAATAATTATTCCAATACATGGTAAACTGTGCTTCTTGTTGTGCATATGAATTTCCAATAAAGAAGGATAGAATTAAAATAATTTTTATTCTCATTTGATATATAATTTATTCCCTGCAATAAATTCCCCCTATATAATTAATTCGATATTCGTTAATATATTTGTCAATATCTATGACTGGAGTCAAATCATTGTACATTATACCTGGTCCTGCTAAAGCAACGATCCCCACATCGAAATGTGACTTAGAAGTGTCGCTTTGGGAAAAGGAATTACTACATCCAAATAATGCAATTATTATAATTATGATTTTTTTCATTATTGTTTTATTTTATTATAATTATTTTATCGGCTGCGATTTGTTTATTGTTTAAATAAACACGATAAAAATAGATACCATCACTTAAAAAGCCAAGTGAAAGAGTTGAATTATTATTAATAGCTGGAAGTATTTTACTGTATTCTTCAACACCTGTATAATTATAAAGCTTAAATAAAACTGTTCCTTGTAGGGGGAAATGATAATTTACAGAGACTTCTCCATTTGTGGGATTTGGAAATAAGTTAAAATATGAACTATCAGTTATTGTAATTTCATTTTGTAATTCAATATTAGAAGTAGAATAAGGCTGAATTTGTAATATTTTTGAACCACTATTCGGACAATTTATTTCTTCAATAGATGCTTCAAATTCACTACCTGATAAAGTTTCAAAATTAGGATTTAACTCTATATAATCACTGGCAACTAATGTTATGGGTTCAGTAATAGATATTGAACATGATGCTTTAATGTAATCTATAGATTGGAAATTATTTTGTAAAACTGGTGATTGGGTAATTTCTTTGCTAACGAAAGTACAAGGACCGCACATATTAGTATAAAAACTTTGATCCCAGCCTACATATACAGGTTTTGTAGCATCGGGATAGTTGTTATCAGCCATCCAACATCGTGATTTTGCAGGGTTCTCACCATCAGGATAATAAGGCCATGATATCCATGAATACCAAAAATCAGGAATAGTGGTTTTGTAATATGAATATTGATCCGAGGGAGTATATTGCCATTGCTCTTCTAATCCCCAAATAGAATGTAAATACCAACAAACAAAAAATCCATAATCATGTATTTTATTCCAATCAGAAACACTTGGCTTTGCATTACAACCAACAACATTTTGATTACTTTGAATTGACTCATCAACATCATGAAATTGAATAAAAAATCCATCCATAAATTCATTATAGTTATCTTCTGCTAAATCTCTAAAGAAAGTATTGTGAGAACCATTTGTTCCATGCTCATCATCAATTCCAATTTTTTCGATCCAATTTCCTTCGCACAAATTACCAGATGGACCAGGTGCTTGACCATGCAAACACAAATCTGGTAAGCGACTTGACCATCCTATCGTACTGTTATAACCACCATTAAATCCATGGGGTAAACTACTATAATTATACCCTAAAACATTTAATTGTGCATCATATTGCAATACCATAGAATGGCGTAAGTGATAAAAAATATTATTTTCGACCAAATTTCTCTTTCCCCCTGAAATACAAACCCCATAAGCACGCCCACCATCATCAGAATAATTTTCGCCATCATGAAAATAACAACCAGAAACTGTATTATATTCTCCAGATAATTCAACATGAAAACGACGAGTACGAACACTTTCAACACCCCTTATCCAACAATTAGAACCACTGATAGTAATCGTATTTGTATGATAATTTTCGGGATCGGAAATACTACCATCTAATTGTTCTTGAATAAAATAAATATCTTCAATCCCATTATAATTATTAGAAATTGAGATACAACTATTAGTGCCAGATGATAAATTAAAATGGAAATGTGTCTGAGCAGGGGCATCAGCACCACCGGCACCTTTAAGAATAATTTTTTGTTTATTTATAGTTATTTGTTCATTAAACATATAAGCACCAGATGGGAAATATATTATTGTATATCCTGATAAACTAGAATTTGCAATAAGTGCATTCAGAACACTAGAATTATCTGTTACACCATCTGCAATAATACCATATTCTGTTGCGATAATACACTCATCTATTGTGATACCTCCCGTTAAAACAGAACTTCCAGCTTGTTGCCAGTCTTGCCAACTTGAAGGTAAACGATCAGATGGTATTAAACTGCTTATTTGGCCATTTGAATTTTCAATAAATGTCTGGAACATTATAAATACCAAAATATACTTTAAGAATTTTATCATAATAATATTTATTATAAAAAATTATTAAAAATGATAACCAAAATTTAAACCTATCATTGGACAAAAAAATAAATTTTCAGAATCACCACTCCACAATGTAAAACTTGAAAGTTCGGCATTTAAAAAATATTTATTTTTATCAATAAAATAATAACCAATGATAGGATGTGTATTAATATAAAATACTTTATAATAGGAAAAATCATTGGGATGATATTTAATCCCTATTATTTTAGGAATAAAAGTTTCATTTGAAACCTTGTCAAAAAAAACACAATTTGTCGTTCCAAGTCCAATTGCAAAATGATTCCATTTTAGCGTAATTTTAAAGGGGAATAATAATGGTTTTGTTTTCCATCCAACTAATCTTAATCCAAATCCTAAACTACTAGATAATAAAAAGTTTTTATTTAAGTGAAAATCCCTTTTATAATTAATACTATAACCACAAAAACTACTACCTCCTACTTCTATAAAAACAGAATTCTTTTTAAGAATAGAACTATCCTTAATGTTTTGGGCTGATAAAATATTACTAATAAAAATGAAGGATAATATAAAAAATATTTTTTTCATTGAACTAAGCATTATTTAATTCCTAATTTGTCTTTAAAAATTTCGTTTGATTTCTTTAATTCATCAATCTGTTTATTTTGTTCAATGAGATATAATGTAAGTTCTTCAACTTTTTTCAAAAGCAAAATATTCATCTCGGTTAAATCAAGTCCGTTTTTCTTCATATCTTCTGCTGAAGGTATTTCAGGCAAATGATTATTTTCAGTAATATATTTTTCAACCTCCTTCAATGATTTCAAAGAATAATTTTTGTTAAAAACATAGTCGGCACCAGCAACAGCGCTTATTACCTTTATTTTTTCACATAATATTTTCCCATTTACGAAAAATTTAAAATCATCATAGCCTGTAGTATTTGATAAATCAGTACCAATACCAACCTTCCCATCAGCAGAGAGTACCATAACGTTTGAAGAATCGGAAATTTTAAATACAAATTTATTAGCACCCTGACTATTACTCGGACCGGTGGCATGGACATACCATTCTTCAGCACTTCCTCCGGGTATAAAATGCCAACCAGCACCAAAATTACCGGTGTTTCTAACTATTGGTAAAGTATTTCCTGAATAAGAACCAGTGGTAGAAGCTATTTCAAGTTCTGCAAAGGGGCTATAAGTTCCAATTCCAACTCTGCCTGATTCAGTCATCGTCATTACTTTATGTATTACATTGCTTCCGCTTGTTTGAGAAGTAATATATAATTTTTGATTTGCACTGCTTGCTGTTATATCCCACCATGCATCCCTAGTCATATCACCATAAACTTCGTCTTCAATCCTTATTTTTGCTGATGCCGTTGAAAAATCATCTTCTGTAGCAGGACAGGTAGTGCAATAATTCGAATAATTCTTTATGTGCAGTTTTATCGTTGGATCAGAAGCTGCTTCTATACCAAGTCCAAGTTTGTTTTGTATCGTTAAACTTCCAGCAGCTGTATGGTTTGTACTATTATAATTTCCTATTACAACATCTTTTCCACTGTAATAGTTAATGAGTAATTTACCTGTTCCATAATTATCTATTAACGCATTTGCACCATTATTACCTATTCTTACATAATCTTCCTGGTTAGTAGAAGAACTGAATCTTGCATGTCCGGCAACATCCAGTTTTAATGCACCAGGATTCTCATAATTAAGTCCGGGAGTCGTTGTCCCGATACCTACTTTTCCTACATTCAAATTTGCATTCAATATGGTATTGTAATTATACGATTTTGAATTATTGCTTTGTATTAATAGGTCTGCATCATCCGTGTATATATTATTTGGAATACCCCCAGTGGATGCATCAAGATATATGGAATTCCCAACCTTAACTTTATTCAAAACATGCAACGAATCCACAGAAGTGCCGTTAAATGTACCTGTAGCGCCTGTAGCACCTTGTATTCCTTGCGCTCCAGTAGCTCCTGTTGGACCTGTAGCGCCGATAATTCCCTTACACCACATTTGATAAACCTTATTGGTAGTTTGGTTTTTTACTAAAATTTTATAATTAACAGTATCAATTCCTGCCTGTGGTGTTGTATTCAAATAGGTAGTATCGGTTATCCTTGCACTTCCTGACACAACTAATTTTTGAAAAGGATTTGCTGTGCCTATTCCTACCTTGCCCAATGAATCAATCATCATCCGCTGGATATTGTTGGTATAAAACCGCATGCTCATGTTTTGCTGTTGCCTTAACTCGGCTACCCCCGTAGTGCTTATGCCTATTTTAAATCCATTGGCAGCAGTACTGCCTATACTGTAATTACTTATCTGCAAATACACGGGTGCAGTGGTTCCATTCAGGTGAAGCAGCGACTGCGGGGCTGTAAAGCCAGGGCCTATGCCTACATACCCCCATCCGCCATCGGTTATTATCATTCGCGTTATTGGCCCTCCATAATTGTATTGTGTTTGAAAATGCAACGATGCCCCTGGTAAGCTTGCTCGTAAATAAAAATCATTGCTATTGGCCGGCGATACTATGGCTCCTTTTTGCGTTGCTCCGGCTCCGCTGCCTGTCCACATTTCCCATATATTATCGCTGCTTGAAGGCCCATCGGTGCGAAATACATGCCCGGGTGTATACATTGTGGTTGTAGTTAATAAATTTGTGTTTATATGAAATGCAGCCTGGGGCGCACTGCTGAAATTTCCTATGCCTATTGCTTTTACATCCTGCAGAACCGTTTGATTCGTGCGGCCATAGTAATCGTTATAACTTCCGGCTACATTAAATTGGGCATTACTTATTACCGCAATGCACATCATTAGTATAAAAATACAACTCTTTTTCATGCGCGTTTGTTTTTAAATTTAAACGCAATGTAATACAGGGAAGCTCAAATGTAAAAGTGGGCAATATGAACGCTAGAATGAAACTCCTTAACGTTAGGAATTATTTATTTAACGTTATAAAATTACTCTTTCATAAAAAGTGTAATTCTGTTCTTTAAATTCAAAATGGTTTATAATCGTACTAAATACTTATTAACCTTTTGCTCTATTGAAACGCAAAATACAAATTGTCAGATCGAGTTAATCGAGGTCACATTTCGACAAGCTCAATATGACACTTAATTTCCAATCATATAGAATTTCAATAGTACAACCCGTTACTTATTATTTCTTTTTTTCAAATTTTGATAATCCAAATAATAAATAATCTTGAGGGATAAACTATTTGTTTGTGGAGTTTTAAAAGTACTATTCAGATCATCAAAGAAATTATTCAGTATTACCTGATCGTCTTTAAGAATAACATTCTTCCATACTACACTTAAATTACTTCCTGGTGCAAATCTCCAGTCAAAGGATAAATAAATATTAAATGAATTAAAATTAAAATCGTTATTTCCATTATAATTTGCATTATCATTTAATCTTCCATCATCATTCAAAAAATAATAATGATCGTATTTACCTATTCGCCAATAGTGACGTAGTGAAAGGCTCAATGAAAGATCATTTTTAAATAAGTACTTTCCATTGAAATAGTTTTCAATTGTCTTTAAATCCCGATTTGCGAATATTATATTATTTGAAGTATCTATACTGGCGAAACCTATATTGTTAAATTCTTTACAAAATGAAATGCTATGACTAAATGTAAATTTATCGTTTACTCTTACAATTGGACGAACATAAATGGAATAGTTCGTATTTGCATATTCAGGTAGCCAATCTATTTCCATCTGAAAATCTGCTGCGAATGTTTTACGATAATCCGTTGAAAATCCCATCAAGCTGTTTGAATGAGTAGGAATAACATAATATCTCCCATAAACGCGAGGTTCCCAATAATCATAGAGTTTTTCAATCCATGTTGAAGCTCCTAACCAATATGTAAAATAGTTCGCTGTGGTACCGGTGTGTCTGAATTTAATTTTGGAATCAGTTGGATTACCAGTGGAAAAGTTGACTGATCGTGTGTACTGAAGATTATTGTAAATGTTTATCAACTTCCAGAATGGTTCATAAATATTATAATTAGTAGTTATTCCATAGTTATAATAATTGTTATATAAAGTTACGCCAAGATCATTAGCATCAAAATAAGGATCAAAGCTTTCACCCCAAATACCAGCGAGGAAATTACCTTTAATTTTATACAATGAACCGTTATAATGATGGCCAATTGTATTATCAAACACTCCATCAATATTACTATCCTTATGATATTGTTGACTTATAGCTGCTAATGTACTAAACTTCCAGGTATTTGATCTGTCAACCAGGCTTAATCCGGAACTAGTAACATTTGCATCATCGAACTCCTTATCACGCGTAACATTTGTATTAACAATGAAAAAATCGGAATTATTTTTTAGCACCTGATCAATAACGACTATGTTATAATTTGTAAGTGGGTCTGTGAGAATTTTTCTTTTGTTGCCTACTGAATCCTCAACAATAGCATACGTATTATCAGTAATTGCATTTAAAACACCAATCCCAAGTCCGTTATTATTTCTTCCGGAAATTTTCGTAACATTAAGGAGGTTTGTTTGCGACGGATTCTTTTTAATTGATTCTCCGGGCAAAAGTGTACTTCCCACATTATAATACAACATCGGTGTACTTCCAATACGACGTGAATAAAAAAGACTTCCTTTTTGAAAAAGATCAATTGCTTCTGTAAAAAATGGACGCTGTTCATCATAAATTGTTTCAAAAGCACTTAAGTTTTTTATAATGTTATCGGATTTGACCTGACTAAAATCTGGCAACAATGTCATGTCAAGAGTAAAACTTTCGTTGATGCCATACTTCAGGTCAAGGCCGCCACTCAATGAATTCGAGAAATTGCTTTTCCCTTCTTTATTATAAGGATAATGCTGTCCGTATATTGATAAATAAGGATTAAATGATAAACGAACGGGTGCTTTTATGTTTTTAATTCCAGCCAATTTCCCCCAATAGACAAGTAAATTATTTGAACTTTTGTTCTCTAGAGCCCATTGATCAGTTTCTCTGTTGCGCCTAATAATCCGTGATACTTCCAGCCCCCAGACCATATTACTGTCCTTTGAAGGAAACCGAATTGCTGAATAAGGAATTTTAAATTCTGCAGACCATCCATTGGATAATATTTTGACCGCACTTTGCCAAACAGCACTGTATGAATTATCGTATTGTCTACAATCAGTCTGCACTCCAGCAGCGGTAACCTGAAAAACATAAGCATCACTTTGAGTATTATACGTATCGAAGCCTATACTAATAGCATCAGCATTCATGTCCTTGTCATCGCGATTACCTAGTTGTTTAAGAATGCTATCAGGAGATGTATCATACATCATTGCTCCGATGTAAACAGCGCTATTATCATATAAAATACTAACTTCGGTTATCTGTGAAACTGGTGCATCATAAACAGGTAAATATTGACTGAAGTCTTTTATGATTTTTGCCTGCTTCCAAACAGCATCATCAAGGAGTCCATCAATCTTGGGTGGTTTATTCGCATAGGTCGCTATGTTAACTTTTTGAGCATTTTGAGAGCGAACAATAATGCATGAACAAATTAATAATACAATTAGTAACCTTTTTAATATCATAAGAAATTCAATTTTCGTTTTTTTTTTATTTTTATAATATGATTTATTCTACGCGAGAAAGTAAACAAAGAAAAAGATCTGAAATGTTTTCATTAATACATCAATGCTTTTCTGGGTTTAATAGTTGCAGTGATAGGTATGGTTTTATTATCATACTTTATGGAGTAATTTAAAGGTGAATCTATAACTGGAAATTCACCTTTAAGTTTATTTTCAGCACGATCACCAATAAATCCCAGATAACTATATTTTGTATAATGGGTCATTTTAATTTTCAATGCCTTTATCATAGCTTGATTATTGCTCCCAATAAAACCGTTTGTAAACATTTTGTTTTGGGGGTTCTTGAATGCATACACTAATGCACCATCTTTTTTCATGGTATCTAATTGTTCTATAGTTTTCTTTGGAAAGTATTCCAAATAATTATTTAGGACATTTAAACCAGATGCAAATTTATTTTCAAAACCCACAATCCAAGTTGTTTTATCAGGGAGTTCATTTAAATCAGAATCGTAGATAATTTTTAATTTACATCCTTGTACTTCCTGTGTTTGCTGCCAATGTTCAGCCATATCAGTGTATTCCTTAAGAAAATTACTTTTTTTCGGAAGAATTATGACTGCATCAGTATCACCAAAAATTTGAGAAAAAGTTGGAGGTACTTCACCTTTATCTAGTCTTCTGAATACATTAAACTGAGGGTCTACATCAATTCGGGTTGGACGCTTATCGAAACTAAAAGTAAATTTTTCCTCGCGTTGTGACAAAGTAAGATTTTTGATCGTAACACTATCAACATTTTCTAAATATATTGCAACAGGTATATTTATATTAAATGGTTCATCTTTTTGCACCTGTGATAGTGTGAAAGATAATTCGAATTGGCCTTTCTTGGCAAATACTTCTACATCCGACAACTTTAGTGTAGGGGCACCAGTTCTGTTTAACCATTGATCAAAAAAAGAATTCAAATCTTGGCCGGTAACTTTTTCAAATGATTTCATGATATCATTAAAAGAAGCTCTTCGAAATTTATTATCTTTATAAAAATCAGCAAACGCTTTTCTGAACACAGCATCTCCAAACTTATATCGAAGCATTTCATAAATCATTAGTACTTTTCCATAGCCTATTGCTTCTTCAGCAGAATTGTTGCGTGAAATAAATTGAGTAACAGGAAAATCATTCCCATCATTAACAAAATCAGTGTACTTTTGTAATGTAACTCTTCTGTACTCAGCTCCCTGACCAGCTTGTTCTTTTAATAAGTGATCAGCCATATATGCTGTTATACCTTCGCACCAGTTACCACTATCAATATCCACATATACACTATTCCCCCAATAATTATGAAGCAATTCATGAGGATATGATGAATACAATATAAATGGAAAACGAATAACTTTTTCTCCAAGCAAAGTAAATGATGGCATACCAAAACCAGTTTCCCAAAAATTCTCTACTAAAGCAAATTTTGTATAAGGATATGGGCCTATTAGTTTATCATATAGGGTAAGGTAAGAACCTGTAATTCCCAAATACTTATTTGCTAATGCTGTATCTGGATGCATTAAAAATGCCTGAACTAGAATATTGCTAAATTTCTTATTATACTCTGTCCATTTACCAGCAATCAAATATGCTTCGTCAGTAGGTTCTGTAAGTTCATATCGTATGTTTTTTTTGTACTGATTTATTTCATTTTTTGTTCTTGTACCCTGAGAAACTACACTCATTGATGAATCAATTAACACAGTTAAATTGAAATTAAATAAAGAGTCATTGAAATTGGGAATCCAAAATGTAGAACCAGCCAGATAAATTCCATCATCAGAAATTATTCCAGATGTCTGGCTGAAACCACGTGCGTAATCAGCAGCATCTTTTTTAAGATCTCCTTCAACTTTTCCTTTGTAATATACAGGCAAAATAAATTGTTTATTATAATTGGATGATGGATATTGAACCATGTATTTTTTAACAGAAACATCAGAAGAAGAATCCAAATAATCAGATTTAATTTCTGTTATCATAGTATTGGGGTCTAATGAAATTAATTTGAAATTCGAATTCAGATAAAACGAAAAAGTATCTTTTACATTTTTCATATATACTGAAGGAAATTTGATGCTGTCAGTAACTTCAATTGACTTTTCCTTAGTGTTAATGAAAGCTTTTATTTCATGATGAAAAACTTGTGCTTGTATGCAATTCGCTATAAGAATTGCAATTATTAATGACAATTTAAATTTTTTAGATTTCATTTGATTTAGTGTTTTTTAATCTTTCAATTAACAATTCTATCGTAATTAGAAAACTAAATTAGTATATATGTTTTGGAGAGTAAGGTAATAATCTATAAGCGTTGTGAAATTTCTTTTTAACGCAGGAATATTTTTTTTTAAAGAAATTAATTATTCTGATATTATATCAATTAATCACACCAATAAAACTAAGTTCTTCTTTACTCACTGTTGGTGGAAAATTTTTATGTCTTAATTTTCCTGCTACGATTTCAGCCGCTTTTTGTGCATTCATTTTAGAAGCGAAATATCTATCTCCACTTATTGACGGTATGTATGGCAGATGAATATAAAGTTTCCCATTTAAAATATATCGTATCCCCATGAATCGCTCTTTTGTTCAGTATGGTTAATCACAATTGTATCAATTTTATATGTGTTAACTTTTATTTCAGGATTTTCAACTGATTTTTTATTTTCAATATTTATTTCTACTGGAATTCTTTTTCTAGCTGTATAAATTGCTATAAATAATTCCTAATTGACGAATTGATTATTTATTACACATCTTTGGCATACAATCATTTCTCATTAATAAATGACCCACTCAAAATATTATTCTTTTCATCAAATAATATTGCAGTATATTTTCCACTCGCCAGATCCTTGATATTTATTTTTTCCTTTGTTGCATTTACATTCTTAAGCAATAAAACCAAATCACAAGCTATATTATATATTTCAATAGTTTTTATTATAACGTCTGCTTGTATTGTAATTATAGACTGAGAAGGGTTTGGATAAATATTCACATTCGCAGTTTTATTATTTGGTTGTTCTGTAATATTTGTAATTCCCTTTGGAGTAAATTCCCATAAGTCGTTATAATTAATGTTTTGGTCCCGCCCAGTTCCAATAAAACCTTTGTCAGCAATAGAGAAACTCACTCCGCATATCCTGGGATTTCCTGTAAAATATGAACATTGTAACCATGTATCACTATTCTGATCCCATTCCCAAAAATCATTTTTAAAACACCCATTAAATCCTATTCCAACATATCCTTTTCCTCCAATCGAAAAGGCAATTGCATGATTTCGTAAACCACCAGCAAAATCAGCTTTCTGGGTCCATGTGTCGAACATTGGGTCCCATTCCCACATATCACTTTTCATGTATGTGCCATCACTACCAGTTGCTAGATACCCTTTATTGCCAATTGAAAAGCCAACTGCACACCATCTTATACCACCAGCAAAATCAGTCTTTCGAGTCCACTTATCATTTACCTGATCCCATTCCCAGAAATCGCTTAAACAACCGCTAACTTCACTTCCAGTACCTATATAACCTTTAGATCCTATAGAAAAACCTATTGCCTGCATTCTCCCAATGCCTCCAAAATCGGCTTTCCTAAGCCATGTGTTTGTTGGTTGATCCCATTCCCAAAAATCCTTTTCATAAGAATGTTCTGAAACTCCTGTTCCGATATATCCTTTATTACCGATTGAAAAACCTACAGCTCCCATTCTTGCTGTTCCTCCGAAATCAGCTTTCTGTGTCCAAACATTTGTTAATGCATCCCATTCCCAAAAATCTTTGTAATAATTGCCAACGCTATCCCATCCTGTACCAATATAGCCTTTTGTGCCAATGGAAAATCCCACGGCATACTGCCTTCCTATACTTGGCATATTTGTCATCTGTACCCATTTATTTTCGGCATGCAATTTTACTTCGGCAAGGAGTGATATTATTAAAATAAATAATATTCTAACTTTGCTTTTAAAGTAATTTCTTTGATAATTATTTTTTTTTGATATTTTCATATTTTGCGAAATCATTTATTTTTACTTTGTAAAGGGTCAGCCAAATTTTTTTTAACTTAAAATAACTGTTTCAACTTTGTAAATCATAACATTAAAGTCTTGGTATTTTAAACGGGTTAAGAATAAAATGGCCAGCATTAATAGATTCCAGAGGGTCACCATCTGGATTAGCTGACATCATAACCAATGAAATTTCATTATCAATTTTAATTATAGTAATATCAGGACGACTGTATCTTTTTTTCTTTTTGTTTTCTGTTGTTCCCATATTATGATGTATAATTTGCTTTCCCATATTTCTCGCTTCCACTTCTTACTGATTTATAAAAATTCTCCTGGTTAACGTTTGGTCGCTTGTGGTATATTTTACAATATATACAGCACATTTTGATTCCAGATTAATTATACACGATGTACTTCCCGACAAATGCCTAGCTGCCACTATCTGCCCCAACATATCATATACACTCACATCTCCATCGAGCATTTTCATGCTGCATAAATGAACTTCATTATTCGAAGAAAATATTACAATACCGGTTTTTGCATCTTCAGTAATGTTGGTGATTGTTGGATTGAAATGCAAAACAAAGCGAGTTAACCCTGTTGTTACTCCTGATGTAAATTGATATGTGTTGTTTGCCGAAAGATCCTGTAAAATTCCGTTTTGTATATCTTCCAGATAAACGGTATTTCCGTTATTTGTGAAACTGGAAACCATATCGGCAGTTATCGTATATTGTCCGCTAATTGTGGTTTTGAACCCAAGGAGAACTGTGCGTTCACTTGTTAATTCGCTCAGACTATTGATCGATATATCATCCGTACCGTTATTGGTATATATTTGTGGATATGTCGAATCGGCTGCAAATATTTTATAAGCATCGTACTGGCTATCGAAGTCATCGGTTGCATCCTGGTTAAAACGAACATAGGTATCATCGGTAAGCCCGTTTGCATTATTTGTTGCCGTTATGTGTAATGTGTTGTCAAGCGATGTGGTTTTGTATATGTTGTGATTGTTGTGAACCCTTACATTGTTATTGCACGAAAGGTTACCTATTGTATTACCTGATGATACCCTAACCCAAAATGCCTGCATTGGTGGTATGTATTGTGTACCTCCATTTGTTCCTACTCCTGATACATATGACCCATAATTCCCATTTGTTCGGAAATAGATTGCGTTATCTATATTTGTTTTAGTCCAACCCGATGCAGCATTCCAATCCATTGAACTTGGGTAAGGATTCCCTACAAGGTTCCATCCATGTTGTGCTCCAGGTGCTGATTCTGTTCTTGTAAGACCAATTGATTGCGCTCCTGTATTTAATGTTCCTATAAATGTTTTTGCAACATCACCATCTCCATCGGTATTTACGTATTTCCTGGCATAACCTAGCATAACACTCATATTTGTAGGAGATGCATTTGGTATGCTTACCCATGCATTATTGGTCTCATCTGCATAATATAATGCATGTGAAGCAGAAGTGAAAAGTGATGAAGAAGCTAAAGTAACAGGAGATGAAACATATTCCCAACGGTTGGTTCCATTAGTACTTACCCAGCGTTCAACATTTGCAGTTCCGCTGCCTGAAAAACAATTATCAATAAATGAAGCTGATCCGCTTGCATTGCTTTTAATAACCAAACTTTGTGAATTACCTAAATTTGTACTTCCTCCAACAGTAAGGTTTATCATAGGATTTACAGTAAATGCACCACTGATAATGTTCAACCCGAATGTTAATTCGGTCGATTTTGTTAGAGTTACTCCATTTGCATTATCGATAATTATGCCCCCACTACCAGTATATATAACTGGGAGTTCAATGCCAGTCGTTTGAGCGGTAGAACCTTTATATTGCAATGTCGCTGCAGAGCCATATGATGGTGTGTTTCCGTCAACTGTGGCTGTTCCTTCTAGTGAAAGTATGCCATTAATTATGGAACCAGGAATGTTTTTTACCCCACTTCCACTAAGTACTAAATTATTAAACGTAGTTGTTGAGCTTCCACCAATTATCTGCATTCCGGTCTTATTAAAGTTAATAGTACTTGTTGAAGGAGTGAAGGTTCCGTTGTTTATCCAATTCGCTCCTATAGTGTGTATATATGAACCTCCATTAAATGTGGTACCTGTGCCTAATAATAAATTACCACCGATATTTATGGATGCTCCTGCTGTTGCAACTATTGCACCGGATGTAGTTAAATCACCAATTACCGTTGTAGTCGTTGCAGGTAATGTTTTTGTCCCGCTTATACTAAGAGTAAGATTACCATAGGTTTCAGATGTAACTGTTTGATTAGTGCCGTTGTAATCTATTGTGCTGCTGCTACCAAATGTTTTTGTACTGGTACCAGTTGCCATAGTTGTTGTACCAGATAAATTAAAAGAAGCTCCATTTGAAACACTGAAGCTCATAGTGTTGAGAGTGATTGCATAGCCTCCGTTATTTAATATACCAGATTGCACACTTATATTTCCTGTAACATTACTCGTGTTTATATCTGCGCTTAATGTGGCTCCACCATTACTTGTATTGTTGAAAATAAGGTTATTGTATGCACCTGCTGAAAAATAATTTACGCTTTGAGAATTTACGTTATCACAATAATTAAAATTACTTCCAGATGATCCAGCTAGTAATGTTGATGATGCAGAGGGCACAGTAAGTGTTCCTTTCATATTTAAAGTTCCTGTACTTGATCCACCCGACATATCAATAATTTTATTTGCTGATGCAGCTGTTGAGAAATTTATTCCCCCATTGGCATTTAATATTCCTGAAGTAATTGCTATTTTTGATATATAATTAGAAGTTGCAGTGGATCCCGGGAAGCTAATAAGACCTCCAACTGTTGCTGTACCGGCATTAATATTCCATACGTTAGTAACGGCTGCCGTTGGTTGATTAATTATAATATTTCCATTTACATTCATGTTAAAATCATTGCTTTGATTAAGGACATCCGCGGTAGCTCGTGATAAAAATGTAAGTGAGTTTATGATAACGGGTGTTACATCTATTGTTATAGTTGTTGTACCTGCTATATTAGCATTTCCAATCTGCACATCATCCTGTGGGCTTGGTATTATCTGCCTTCCATAAGCCAGTGGCCCTATAGTTGCAGATGCATTTGCAACCAGAGTTAGTGCAGTGTTAGATGTAATAGAGGCGACTGTTCCACGGATTGTCCCAGAAGTTGCATCCAACATCAAAACATCTCCCACTTTCAATTCCGTAAGGAATCTTGTACCGGTTCCAGTAACATTTTTGCTACCACTAGTAAATTTTGAAGTTCCAGTTCTTACTTGGATCCAAGTCGCTGCGGTGTTCCAGTTTCCTGAAGTGACTCGGGTTTTAACGATCCCTGATGTTGTTGAAACAGCTAGGGTTCTTACAGGTCCGTTACCACACTCATTACTTGGAATAACTGAAATGTTGCCACTAATTGTTCCTGTTGTTACTGTAATACTATATGTTCCCTGACCAGATGTAATAGTCCAATCAGAAGGTAAACTCCATGTATATGAATAACCATCATTTGTAACGCTATAAACCTGTCCTGCAGAATAAGGCGTTTGTGCAACAACACCAGTTATTGCAGATGGTTGACCTGGGCTATTGGAGATTGAAGTAATCACCAATGTTCTTGCTATACCTATCCCACAACCGTTGCTTGGAGTAACTGTTATATTACCTGTTGATGCCCCCACACAAACATAAATGCTATTTGTTCCTTGGCCTTCAGTAATAGACCAATCAAAGGGTACTGACCATGTGTAAGTCACACCTGCAACATTTGTAACACTGTAATTTTGCATAACTGATCTACTACACGGTGCTGTAGATCCTGCAATTACAGAGGGTTGTGATGGCACTGAACCTGTTACGTCAACAGGCAAAGTACCACTTCCACATCCGTTGTTTAATGAAACTGTTACATTTCCACTAATGGCTCCCACAGTTGCATTCATGCTGTTTGTCCCCTGTCCAGACGTAATTGTCCAATCTGGAGGAACTGTCCATGAATAGGTCACTCCATCTGTATTAGTCACTGTATAATTTTGTGCTATTGAACCCTGGCACGGATTAGAAGATCCATAAATCGGAACAGCTGTACCTATCACTACCGGGTTTGAGGTATAAGCAAATTCAAAGTTATTTTCATCTTTTACCCTCAAAGTATAGCTCCCTGCTGTTAAGCCACTAAACACATTTGAAGATTGCCAGGCCATTCCATTGTCATTACTGTATTGGAGTGATCCCGTCCCACCAGATGCTGTTACAGTTACTGAACCATCTGAACCGCCACTACAAGTGACCTTGCTCACAGTTGTACTACTTATAATAGGTACCGATGTGGTAAATAATCTTCCTTCGCCTGCGGCTAAAGAAGGTAAAGTAAACGTGGTACTTCCTGATGCATATGTTGCAGTTACTGCTTCAAAGCACGTGGAGCCTGTATAACCCACAACAGAAGGTGCTAAGTAAATAGTAGGTGAATAATTCCCTTGAAGTGTCACAACTGTAGCTGGTACACTTGAAGAAATATTTTTATTTACGATGAGTCCATGATATCTTGATAAATCAATTTTATCTTGAAAAACTCCTGCTAATAAATTGTTATTTGCTAGTCCTAATGAACTATTTAAAAATAGGGAACATGAACTCAACATTTGAGATGCGGAAATAACTTCTCCAGTTGGAGATGTTGATTTATGATATGCACCTATACTTGTTGAATTCATTATCATAGGACCAACGAGATTACTTATATATTGATTGATTGGTTTAACTATATTATAAGTTGATGTCTGATTATTGGAAGCATCAATCAAAGATCCTGCCCATGGGCCACCGGTAGTAGGAATTACATAAGTAAAATAGATTAACCCCTTAGCCCCATATGCCAACGGACAAAAATCCGAAAACCTGATCGTGGCAACATCTGGTAGCTGATAACCACTAGATTGGGTTGTCATTGGATAACACCAAAATGGACGTGTACCACATTTTGTTCTTATAATATCTAAATTGTAAAAATAATCCGTACGATAGGTTGGGCCTGAAAGAATTGGATAATTATCAAAAGCAACAACGTCGGGTCTATTCGATGCATTTACATCATTTAAAAATGTATTCAAATATGTATCATATTGAATATCTCCAGCAGCGCCTGCCGCATAATAATAGCGCGGCATCAAATTAAAATATGAAAGCTTTGTAAGGTCATTTATTTTTAAATAATTTAACCAAGATTTTAAATTCGTTTCGTCTGTTAATATTGGCTCATCTTTAATATGGTAGCCATAAAAAGCCCTCCTCTGCGGTGCGCTAAGACCATTGCTATAACTGGTAATGATCGTAGCAGCTGTTGGAGCATCAAATGCTGGACAATTCCAATAACCTAAATCAGTCGACATGTATTTTAATCCAGCATGGCTGGCCAAGAATAAACCATATTGCATTCCTCCTGTAACATGCCAGCCACAATCTGCATTTTCACCTGTACCTGTACATAAATTAAAATATGCATTTTTAGCTTCAACCATTCTTGCAATATCTGTGGCAGCATTTACATTGTTAGTATCTGTTGTACTCGTAAACCTAGGATCCCAGAATGTTCCGATCACAAATTCTGATTGAGTCCATTGACCATAACTTTGAAATATAGCCAAACATAACACAACTGGAAATACAACTTTTAAAATGCCTACCTCAATTGCTTGCTTGTTAAGATTTTTTATATGAATTACTTTTTTCATATTTGAACATTTTATTTCTTGATTCACACGATTGATAAATTGATTATTTGAAAAATATTTTTTGTACAAAATATTTTTCATTGCTTTGAAATGTAATTAAATAAATTCCCGCCTCTAGATTAGAAATATTAATAGGCATTTCGATAGTACCACTTGTACCAGCCTTTCCAGATAATTCTTTTACAATTTGTCCTTTATAATCAATCAGATTAAAAGTATAACTCTCGTCAGCAATCGCAGTAAATATGATATCTATTTCATTATCATTTTGTCCGGGAATTATAGAGACGAGTTCAAAAGTTTTACTATCACCACAATTCAAAGCCACAACTTTACTGTATGTAAATGCACCATCAAAATCTACTTGCTTCAAACGGTAATATGTTATTTGCGAATTTGGATTAGTATCTTCATATGCATAGTTCTGCACATTATTTGAGTTTCCTGCACCTGATATCTTTGCTAAAACGTCCCAATTGAATGTATCAATTGATTTTTCAATAGAAAAAAAATTGTTGTTTGTTTCTGAAGATGTAGACCATGAGAGGTTTGCAGTATTTTCTTTACACATTGCCGAGAAATTCAATAACTCTACAGGTAATGAATATCCATCTTTATTTTTGGCTATCGCAAAATCAGAAAAACCAGTCATGTTCGTAAGTTTAGCAGTTATGGGATTACTACCGGAACCACTCTGAGTTGCGTTATTATGATTGCCTTCATAAACAGCCCAATTTGAGCCACTATTGGCTCTTTTCACAATTGTATGTGTAGTAGGGTCAGCACCGCCGTTTGTATGTCCATATGATGTTATTGTAATATCATACACTGCAGATCCTGCATCAGGAGTGATGGTCCAAAAACCGTAATCAAGCAAATCGGTAACTGGTGTTGAAAAAATGGTCATACCTAAAGAACTAATATCGGTTGGGATAATAGGGGTAGTATATTTTGCCAGTATATTTGTCATGCCGCCAGATGTTGAATTCATGTTCAAAGTTGCCAATTCATAATTTGCATTTGTACTCACCGGAAAATCATATGAACCAGAAGAGGATACACTTCGACGCAAATTTCCATTGATTCTTGTGCTGCTTATATATAAACCAGAACCTACTGCCTGATGCCCTGTTATTGCCAGAGGACTAGCGTTAGTAATATTAACCTCATATGTACCGGTGTTAATCATTCCGGAATTAAGCGTTAATGAATTTGAAACAGTTAAATTGTTATTTATTAAATTTACTCCAGCTGAATTATTTGTAATAAAATTGTAAAATATTGTTGGACTAATGCCTCCGAATGATTGGCTGGAAGTACCATCAAAAATAACAGTACCTGTACCCTGCGTAAAAGTACCGTTGTTTGTCCAATTACCGGCCATTTGAATGGTTCCGACACTTGTTGACTGTAAGATACATCCGTTAGCTATTATTATAGCACCTCCTATGGAGTGAGACAATTTGAATGTAGTTATTTGACCATTTCCTACAGTAATAATATCATCATTATCCATCCAGTCAAAAGTATTTGTCACTTCAATAGTTTTGCCTGGTGTTGCATTATCTCCGAGGATAAGAGCATTTGAGCCTGCACCTGATCTGTTTATTGTAAGATTATAAAATTGAGTATCTGATGAACCACTTATTGTCTGGGTTGCATAACCAGACAATGTTATAGCGCTATTTCCATGTGTAAATGTGCCATTATTAGTCCAATCACCGGCTAACTGGATTGTCCCAACACTTGTTGACTGTAAAGTACATCCATTAGGTATGATAATAGCACCTCCAATTGCATCAGACAATTTAAATGTAATTGTTTGACCATTTCCTATAGTAATAATATCATCATGATCATTCCAATTAAATGTTTTTGTCACTTCTATAGTTTTCCCTGAAGCTGAATTATCTCCTATTGTCAGAGCATTTGAACCTGCACCTGTTCTATCAATTATAAGATTATAAAATGTTGAATTTGAAGAACCCATTATATTCTGAGCTGCATTACTATTAAAAGTAACTGTGCTTGTAGCTTGTACGAATGTTCCATTATTCTTCCAACCCCAAGCTCCAGTAATATTAATGGCAGAATTATTTGTACAAGTGATTGTGCCAGTCCCAGAATGCCCTGAAAATTTTCCATTTACAATACCCCCAGCATTTACAGTCCCGAGGTTACTTATATTTATTGTACCGTTTTGGTCGAAACCATTTATAATCACATCAGACAAATTCAATATCCCCCCATCATTGATTGAGGCTACACATGGCACACTTCCATTATTTCCATTCCACAATTGCGCTCCATTTAAAGTTCCATTAATCCCTAGCGTTCCAGATGAAGTACTTGTTGTTCCATTATAAAATGTTGGTGTTGTTACTATACCACCAGAATTTATGGTTAATGCCCCAGATCCAACATAACCATTATAAAATACTGTTGTTGCATTTATTATTCCACTTACGGTAATTGAGCCTGTTCCTGCAATAGTTTGTGAATTTTGAATCATTGGTGTTGTAATTGTTCCTCCTGAATTTACTACAATATTTCCAGGATTTAGATTTCCGTTGTATACTCCTGTGATCGAACTAAGATTGCCACTTGAATTGATATTGACTGTTGATGTACCACCAGCAACACCATTGAAAAATTGTGTGGCGTTTAATGTTGCATTCGTAATATTTATTATTCCTACATTCAATTTTCCATTATCAAATTCAGGCGTGGTAATTGCGCCACCATCGGTCATTGTTAATGTTGCATTATTGTATATAACCACATTTGAATTTATACTACCCCCATCAACGAAAATTGTTCCACCACTGTTTTGAATATAGTCTACTCCTGTTCCTGTTTGCCATACCGTATAACCGGCTGTATGAAAGGACCCAGTTGTATTATACATAGCCCAAAATTGGTTAGTTACATTCAAATTGCCACTGCAGTAATAATCGCCAGTTTCCAATAGCAAATATGAAAATGTTGTATTTGGATTTTTGATATATTTCGTTGTGCCAGCACCGCCATACATTCGAATACAAGCGGAGGACACACCACTCCAATTATAATTACCCATTAATTCTAAGTTGCCGCCAATATTAAGTTTTTTAGCACCCCAATTCACACTTTGAGTAAAAGTAGTTCCACTAGCAGAAGTTACATTTCCGGTAATAGTATAATCTACAACCCCAGAAAGAGTTAAAGTACTTGTACCATTGAGATCAAGACTACCTATTGTAAATCCAGCTGAGCAGTTCATAGCACCGTTGTTGTTAATTTGGACGTTACCTGCTGAGGTAAGTCCCTTACCTGCTCCTCCATCATTAAAAATACTATTTGAAACTATGCTTGCTACGTATAAGGTAAATATTCCCATATCTTTTGCTCCACCAAGAGTTACACCACTTGCATTTTCAATTTTTACACCACCTGAACTTGCCCAAGGTGTCTTGAATTCAGGCCCTGTGGTTTGAGCAGAGGACCCTTTGTATTGCAATGTAGCATCTGTTCCATAGGTTGGCAGTGCAGAAGCCGTAGCTGATCCTTCCATTGAAAGAATATTATTGACGGTTACACTAGTCGTTGTTTTTGCGCCAGAACCCGAGAGGGTAAGGTTGTCGTAGATAGTTGCCTTCACTGTTTGCGCACCACCCTTATAATAATTCACGGTGTTACCAACAGCAGTTGCAGTAAGCGTGGTAATCCCGGAAGTTCCACCAATGTAAAGGACACCAGTTGTACCTTGAGTTACACCACCAGTTCCCGAAAGTGCTGTTGTGGCAGTAATAGTTCCGTTATTAGTAAGTCTGATAGCTGCACCGGTAACTGTAAGTAATGTTCCACATGTTAGTGTACCACTATTTATATAGTTGCCTGTGAATGTGGCTGTAGGTATTGAAATGGCGTTAGTTCCTCCAATCGTTTTGGAAGCACCAGATAAAGTGTGCGTTCCGGTGCTGGCAATATACGTTCCGTTGTTTGTGAGACTTCCCGCAAAACCAACAATTGCAGCACCAGATTCTATTAATGTGCCATTTATTGTAACATCAGAACCAAATGCAAGCTGTTCTGCAGCACTCTCTGTTATAGCACCACCGCTATTTATTGTTACTGAACCTGTAAAGGTTTTGGTTCCAGTAGTTGAAGATATTAACAATGTTCCACTTGTTCCTCCACCAACCGTAGTAGTTCCTGAAACAGTAAAAGTATAAGCTCCTGCTGTAAAGGTAGAACCATCATTTATGGTAAGTGAGCCTCCAAAAGTGGTTGTACCAGTAAGTGTAACTCCACCAGAAGTATTAGCAATTTCAATGTTGTTATATGTAGTGTAGATTCCGATTGTTTGCGCCACTGATCCATTAAATTTAATTGTTCCATTGCCAGAAGTAGTAAGGGTGCCACCACTACCAAGGTTTCCTCCAATGTTGAGCAACGCATCTCCGATAAAAGTTAGCCTTGCTTGTGCGGCAGTTCCCGAAAACATGATATTACCGGTAACATTAATTGTCCCGGTGGAAACTGACACTGTGCAATACCGACCAGCAGTAATACTGCCAGGAATAGTAATACTAGCAACATTTAATGTACCTGAGCCAACAGCAATTGTACTGGTAATAGTTCCAGATGTTGGGGAATTCATGGTAATGGCACCTGTAACAGTAAGTGAATACGGACTGCTTATAGTTAATCCATTGTTCGCTGTTGGCGCATTTATGGTTAAACTGGCGCACGTATAAGAACCATCCACTGTTATATTAGCACCGCTAACAATGACAACAGCATCTGTCGGCTGGGGAACGTTACCTCCAACCCATGAGGCGCCATTACTCCAATTTCCAATTACGGCGTTACTAGTAATAGTTGCTGCGGCATTTTGATACAACAAAATAAATAAGAGCATTACAAATACTGCCGATATCTTGCAAACTTTGTTAAAAAATGATAGTAAAGAATTTTTCATTACAATTGTGCTTTTTACATTTTATTTATTCTCAATGAGGTTCGGATTAGCTATTTTATCAACCCATTGCATGGTTATACAAAATCAAAATGCACATCTGTAGGAGCATACAACTTAACTTATTTTGTTTTGCGTTAAATATGAGGCCAAGTTAATCCATGGAAACTCAAATGCAAAGGCAGACATTATTAACGCTATAAAGAATCTTCTTAATGTTATGTTTTTTTTATTTAACGTAGAAAAAGGTTTGCTAAATATTTCATTTTTATTTAAGCCTTCTGTCTGATACATATTGCAGCGATCCATTTGCCTGTATTCATTTGAAAGAAAAACGAATGGTATCTGGAATACAAAGCAACAAGAGGAAGAGGATGTTTTCAATCGTGATGGAATATCTCAACAGTGACATGAGACAGTTGAAGTGTAGTATCAAGTGTGATCTTACCAGGCGTATTTTCAATAATGGTAGAAGTATGAAATTGAAGTTCCATCTGATGAATCATTTGTTTCTGCCAAACTTTAAGATGCCCCGCAGACAAAGCCACCAGAGGAGATGAAAATAAGTAATCCCAATGGCGTAGTCGGACATCCACTATCTTCGTCTCCTAAAAATATTATCTGCTCATTGATTTCTTAAATTTTACTTCGCATGTTTTCGTTGACCTCTTCTTTGGGTTATTTTTCCTATCGTAGAAAAACAGATTGCGAAAGAGTTTTGATGGGCTATGTGGACCTGTGGAAAAGTAAATGCAACCGAATCCTTTGTCGTGGGAGTGTGTTTATCAGTAATCGTCGTTATAGAGAAAAACTGCTGCATGAGATGAAGGCGGATTTGAATTGTACCCAAAGATTATACAATGATTAAATCATAAGTCATGAGATAATCGAAAGAATTACGTTTTAGATTTCACGATAAATAAAAAAAAGTATACGTTTATATGTATAAGTCAGCTGTTAAAAAAAATGTGATTTCTTTACTCCTTTTCCTAAATTAATTTGCGGCATTCAATTTTGATTATCATAGTTATTTATTTGCAAAATAAATAAGATTGAATATTTCATGTCTTGTAAACCAAATATTAATTTATATGAAAAAATTAATTTGTAATTCAGTATTGATTATTTTTTTATTTCAGCACAATTTATATTCGCAAAAACCGCTGTCACTAATTAAACCTGATTCTCGTCTTTATAGCTGTTTTGAAAGTTCTTTTGTAAATGATACCTTGATGAGTAAGCCTGAAGTCGTTTTTTATTTTAATTACTTTTTGAAAAATTCTTACTTCATCGTTGAAAATGATTCGATAAAACCATCGACAGATGTAATTGAGCTTTCGCAGGTAGATGTGATTGATAAAGGAAAAAAATTCAGGGATAGCCTTTATGCGTTTAAGAATGTTGACCTAGATAAATTCAATGTTTTATTTTTTAATTGCACACCAGACTATGATAAGTATGTAATATATAAACTTGGTATTACTGGTAAACTGCTGATATTTTACCCTAGGTCAGTATTTCTTAGAAGATATTATGAATATAAAAAATCATCTGGTTATCAATTTGAAGATTTATAATCATGCAAAAATGTTTTTTTTATTTTTTTATTTTAATACCATATTTGTTAAGCGCTCAAAACTACGAAATAGATACTTATAATGGACTCACCATAACTACATGTAACGGTTTTTTTTATGATAGCGGAGGCCCTTCTGGAAGTTATAGTAATAATGAAACTAAAACAATAACTTTCCATTCAGGTAGCCCAATTAATACACATATCAAAGTTTATTTTCATGAATTTGATATTGATCCATCTGACACATTGTTCATTTATGATGGTTCGAATACAAGTGCTCCTTTGATAGGGATGTATAATGATAACAATACTCTTTATTTGTTCCCTGTGCAGGCATCTATTACGAATGCCTCCGGTGATTTAACATTTAAATTCAAATCAAACAGTACAGTGATTAACCTCGGATGGAAGGGCGAGGTAACATGTATACCTGAATGTCAGATTATATTTTCTCAACTTGACAGTATTCAAACAGTACCACATCCTAATGATAGTAATTATGTTGACGTTTGCTTGGGGGGTACAATATCATTTACTGGAATGGGGGTATATCTACAAAATAATATGGTTTACAATCAAAGTGATGCCACATCAACTTTTCTTTGGGATTTTGGCGATGGAACAACTGGAGTCGGGCAAACTATTTCACATACTTATACTCAAGTTAATGGATATGATGTTAATTTAACTATTACAGATAGCCATGGATGTGTCAACACCAATTATCCAGGTATTCGTGTTCGTGTTTCTGACAATCCAATTGTTGGGGTTAATATTTTACCAGATATATGCGCTCAAACTGATTCGATAATAATTAGTGCCGGATATAATCCTTCTTCAACAGTAAGCTTAGCACCTATAGATGTTAACCAAGGCGCCAGTCAAGGCTTTGATAGCACACTCTTTATCCCAGATGGCCCAGGTTGCAGTGTTTTATGTTATAGTACTGCTGTAACATTTACTTCATTTGCTTCAACTGCCACAGTTACCAGTGCAAGTGATATTTTATCTGTATGTGTAAATATGGAGCATTCCTATGTTGGAGACTTGTCGTTTACCATCATTTGCCCAAATGGTCAGAGTGATACACTAAAAAGTTATAACAATTTTGGTAGTGGTTATATGGGTATTCCATTTGGATGGGATAGTCACGAAAACTATGATAGTTCCGGGTGCAATTCATCATCTAACCCACTTGGAATTCCGCTTGAATATTGCTGGTCTGAAATATATCCTAATATTGGAACAATAAACAGCAACTCAAGTCTACATCAGTTACCTGCAACTAATACTGCAGTTGATACTGGTTATTACTACCCAGATGAAAGTTTCTCCAATTTAATAGGTTGTCCTTTGAATGGTACATGGAATATTGAAATTTGTGATAATTGGTTATGGGATAATGGTTATATTTTCGATTGGACATTAAACTTCGATCCATCACTTTTATCCGGATGGTCATACAGTGTTCCAATTGATAGTATTGAGTGGAGTGGCCCTTTTATTGTTCAGCAATCTGATTCTTCCATCATTGTTTATCCCGATAGTGGAGGGACATACAATTACAATGTTACAATTTATGATGATTTTGGATGCTCATATGATACTGTCGTTACATTAAATGTTAACCCTATTCCGGATATAGCTATTATTCCTCCAAATCCAGTAATATGTGCTGGTAGTAATGTTGCATTGACAGCAAGCGGAGCGACCACCTACACATGGTCACCTGGAACCGGATTATCGTCAACGACAGGAAGCACGGTGACAGCAAATCCAGCAACAACAACAACATATATAGTGACTGGGTCAACGGGTGGATGTACCAATACTGCAACAGTGACTGTGATTGTAAATAACAGTTTAAATGTTACAGTTAGTCCGATGAATCCAACCATATGTCCGGGTGCCAATGTACAATTGTCAGCATCTGGTGCTAATAATTATGTTTGGTCTCCATCACTGGGATTATCTTCAACTACAGATTCTATTGTAACAGCCAGTCCTTCGACAACTACAACCTATACAGTGGTGGGAAACAGCGGGGGATGTACAGATAGTACAACAGTTACCGTTAATGTAAATTCCAGCATAAATGCACAAATAATATCGAATACAGATGCGAGTTGTGGATTGAATAATGGCTCTGCCACGGCATCAGGAGGGAGTGGCTATATATGGAGTGATGGGCAATTAACATCTGTAGCGTCAAATCTAACACCAGGTATATATACAGTAACTGTATCATCGGGGAGTTGTTCAGATACAGCGACAGTAACAATCTATAATGTACCTGGATTTACAGTTAGTGTTGATTCAACAAATGAATCATGTGGGCATTCGAATGGGACAGCCACAGCGAATCCGAATGGAGGTTCTGGTGTATATACATATTCATGGAGTACCATTCCTATGCAAACACAACAAACTGCGACAAATTTACCGGCAGGGAATTATACGGTAACAGTGAATGATGGTAATTGCACAGCTTCAGCAACTATATCAGTTATTAATCTCTCAGGTCAATCAGTTACTATTTCAAATGTTAATAATACAACATGTGGTTATTCCAATGGAGGAGCAACAATAAATGTAACTGGAGGAACGCCAGGGTATATGTATGCCTGGAATACGATACCGGCACAGACCACACAGAATTTGCAGAACGTAATTGCAGGTACATATACAATTACTGTTTATGATAGTAATAATTGCAGTGCAACAAACAGTGTAACAATAATAGATTCACCTGGCCCAGCGGTACAGATTACGAATATTGTACCTGAAAATTGTGGATTTTTAAATGGGTCCCTTACTGCGGTATCAACAGGAGGAACACCTCCATATACATATCAGTGGAGTACAATACCAGTGCAGAATACATCGATATCAACTGGACTACCGACGGGGATATATACAGTTACGGTGTCAGATGCAAATGGTTGTACTACGATGGCATCGGAAATAGTACCAGTGATAGGAGGTCCAATAGCCACAGTAACTGCAACTCCAGAGTATTGTGACCGAATGGATGGAATGGCATATGTAATTACAACGGGTGGTACAGGGAATTATACATATATATGGGATACGAATCCGCAGCAAACAGCAGATTCCGCCACTGGATTATCAGCAGGCAACTACACTGTAACAGTAAATGATGGAGGATGTTCAATAACGATAACTGTTGCAGTGCCTGCTGTGCCAGGTCCTAATGCTGGATTTGTTGCCCATCCGACGGTACTTACAACTATAGATGGTCCTGTAAAATTTGATGATATTTCGAATGGTAGTATTATTTCATGGGAATGGAATTTAGGTAATGGCAGTACAATCGAAGTTCCATATTTTGATTACACGTATAATAATCCGGGGACGTATAATGTAACGTTGGCCGTTACTGATAACAATGGCTGCATGGATAGTGTAAGTGATACAATTCTTGTAAAAGATATTTTTACATTATATATCCCAAATACATTCTCACCAAATGATGATGGTTTAAATGATTTATTCTTCCCACAAGGAATGAACGTTGATCCTGATGAATTTAAAATGTACATATTCGACCGCTGGGGTAATGAATTGTTTTACACTGATAAATGGGATACACAGTTGCACAGGAGCGAAGCATGGAATGGTACAAAATTCAATAAAGGTACTCTTGATGATGTAGTTCTTGATGTTTATGTCTACAGGGTCCTGGCTAAGGAATTGAATGGTCCGCCCCATGAATATATAGGTAATATTAATCTTTTACCATAATTAATATATGTTTTTTTAATTAAAATAATATCTAAAGTGAAAATAATTATTTTATTCGGATTTGCATTATTGATTGCGAATATTTCAAAATCTCAGAATTATGAGATTGATACGTATAACGGTCAGACTGTGACAACATGCAGTGGCTTTTTTTATGATAGTGGAGGCGCTTCATTTAATTATGGCGATAATGAATCATATACTGTAACTTTTCATTCCAATAATGGAATTAGTTCACATATTCAAGTTTATTTTCATCAATTTTATATTGAATCATATGATACACTTTACATATATGATGGACCATCTGTCACTTCTCCATTAATAGGAGCCTATACATTTAATTCACTAAATTATTATCCTGTAAAAGCTTCGTTGAATAATTCCATAGGGGATTTGACATTTCGATTTATTTCAAACAGTTCTTCAAATTATATTGGATGGAAAGGAGAAATTTCCTGCTTTACTCCTTGCCAGTTAATATTTGCTGAGTTAGATAGTTTGCTAACATTGCCTACCCCTGATACTAGTAATTATATAAATATTTGCCGCGGTGATTCTGTGACATTTGTTTGTAAAGGAAAATACCTGCAAAACAATATGAACTATCATCAAAGTGATTCCACTTCAACTTTTTATTGGGACTTTGGTGATGGAACTACTGCAACAGGTCAAACAGTTCAGCATGCGTATAATCAGGCATCTGGTTATGCTATTTCATTAACGATAACCGATAATCATGGTTGTGTTAGCACAAACTTTCCTGATATCGGAGTCAGGGTGTCCGGTAATCCAATTGGTGTTATTCATCAAATCCCCACACTTTGTTCTGTGAATGACTCTGCAATTATTGATATTGGGTATGATTCATCATCCGTTATAACCCTGGAGCATTTTACAGCAACATTAAATTCGTTTGAAGAATTTGATAGCATATTATTCATACCTGATGGACCTGTATGTGGTGTACTATGTTATAATACACCTGTAACATTTACATCGTTTGCTCCTAATGCAACTGTTCAAAATGCAAATGATATTCTTTCCATTTGTGTAAATATGGAACACTCGTTTTCCGGAGATCTTGAGTTTACGCTTACTTGTCCTAATGGACAGTCATCCATTCTAAAGCAGTATATAAATAATGGTTATGCGTATATGGGTACTCCGTATGGAGGAATCAATCATGGAAGCTATGACAATGGTTGCAACCCTGCGAATAATCCTGCTGGTACACCGTGGGAGTATTGCTGGTCGGAATTATATTCTAATGTAGGCACAATGAATAGCCTTTCTTCGCAAGCACAACTTGATTCAACTCATGTCTCAACCAATTCAGGGTATTATTACCCTGATCAAAGTTTTTCAAATTTTATAGGATGTCCGCTTAACGGCACTTGGAACCTTAAGGTTTGTGATAATTGGCCGCAGGATAATGGGTATATTTTCGATTGGTCGCTTAGCTTAGATTCTTCATTATTGCCAAGCGATTCTTATGATGTGCTTATCGATTCTATTTCATGGAATGGTCCATTTATATCACAACAAAATGATTCTACAATTATTGTCGCCCCTGATAGCGGAGGAAATTTTAATTATTCTGTTACTGTTTTTGACGCATTCGGCTGTTCATACGATACTACATTCACTATTAATGTTATAAATACACCAACTGTAGACCTTGGGATTGACCAAGCTTTGTGTGATAATGGTTCTTCAAATATTACATTGGATGCTGGTAATACCGGTGCTACATCGTATTTTTGGAATACCAATCCTCCGGCTACTACTCAAACTATTGTGGTAAACTCATCAGGGGATTATATTGTTACTGTTGTAAATACTGATGGAACAACTTCCTGCACTGATATTGACACTGTTCATGTAGATGCTTACCTACAACCACAGGTTAATCTTGGACAAGATACATGCACTGCGTCAGGAATAGTTCTTGATGCCGGATCGGGAATCAATTACTCCTATTTGTGGAATACAGGAGCCACTACTCAAACCTTGAATGTAAGTGCTTCCGGAATTTACTGTGTGGAAGTTGCATCTTCTCAGTACTGTTCGAAATCCGATACTATAAATGTTAAAGTAATTCCTTCACCTACTTTAGATCTTGGCAGCGATATTTCAATCTGTGCTTCTCAAACTATTGTTTTAAATGCCGATCAGGATGCAAATTCAAGCGATTATACATACTTTTGGATACCAGGTGGACCAGGCGGTAACACCTATTCATTCCAGTCAAATGATCTTTTAGGAACCTTTCCGGTTTTTGTAACTAAAACAGGTTGTACCTCAGTAACTGATTCCATTTATGTTGCTATAATATTATGTGATCTGCAGATTCCAAATGTTTTTACTCCCAATGGTGATAATTCTAATCGGGTCTTCGAAATTAAAGGACTGGAAAATTATCCAGGTACACAAGTTTTAATTTTTGATCGCTGGGGTAAAAAAGTTTATGAAAATACAAATTATCAGAACGACTGGAATGGCGGCAATTGCAGCGATGGTGTATATTATTATATTATTGTTCTGTCAAACAAAACACAGATAAATGGTACAGTTACAATTCTTCGATAATTTTTAACTTGTATTTTTTAATTACTTAATAAATGTATTTATTTATGAAGATTTTTTTTTATTTAATTATTATCAGTCTATTTATATCATGGGTTTGTATTTCACATGATGTTCTCGCGCAGAAAATTTATGTTGAATCGGATACTGCCAGAGCAAAGATTAAAGTATATGTTACTGCCGATAGTGTCCTGGCTGATCTGAAAGTATTTAATGTAAGCAATTCCGAATCGGTTAATAAAGATGGATTATGGTTCGCTGATTTGAATGAACAAAATTCCGATTTGAAAATATTTTTCACTTCTGTTGAATCGCAAGCCGATATCATTATTTATTATGTAAGCGATGAAATTTCTGCAGGATGGATCACTTCTGATAAGAGGCAATTGCTGAAAGTTGATGAATAAGTTTTAATAATTTTTTTTGCAAATTATTCAATACAATAAAACTTAATTATTATGGCCATAGACAATTTAATTTCGGTTTCATTTACTGAGGAAGAGTTGAATGCTATTGATAACGCATTAGCATCAATTGAAGTTGTTATTAAAAATAAGTGCATAAAGTTTACACCTGAAGAAAGAAAAAAATACGCAAAGGTTGGGAGAGAGACTGAGGATTGGATTGCTAAAGTTCGGGAGTATATGTTGCAAAGTCCAGAGTTAATATTGCCACATATTGATACTGATGAATATTATAAGGATTATGATTCCCGCTTGACGCTTTTGCCTCGTATTCGAAGACTTGAAAATATTTATAATCTGTTTGAGGATACCAATCTGCTAATCGGTAATGATCTTTACAATAATGCTATTTCTTATTACAAAGGCCTTAAAGCGGAAAGGCAAAATCACATTTCAGAAGCTAAATGTATTTATTTCGAATTAACAGCACGTTTTCCGGGAAGGCCAAAGGCATTTAAACTTGTTGAGTCATAATAAAATTCATATATATAAGAATTTTGAATTAGAGATTTGATAATAAATATTAAAAAAAATCAATGAAAAAAATATTTGTCGGATCCGTTTTTATTGCAATTATATTTTCGGTTTTTTATGGTTGTATTTCATATAAACGCGTGAATCTTTCAAATGGTGAGCCATTTGTGAATGAGAAGATAAAAGATAATTTTGAAAGGTATAATATTTATATTCATGATGGGCTTAATATCTTCAAAGTTCAAAATCCATCCTTAAGTGAAAACATCATTAGTGGTGAAGCTATTTGTATCACGTCACAAGATGAAATCAAAACAATAAATGAAACATCACAAATTATTGGAAAAAATAAACATAAATATGATTTGAATATCTATACAAAAAAGCCATTAAATAATAATACAGATTCACTTGAAGTACAAAATGACGAAGTTATATTTTTAAATAATTCAATGTTAGCATCATCAGATTCATCCATAATAAGTGTTGGAAATAAATTTAAATTAAAAGAGAATGAAATTGAGAAAATAGAAATGTTTGCACTTAATGAAAAAAGTGTCGGTAATGTTGTACTTGGTATTGTACTTGGGTGTTTATTAATAGGATTAACAATATGGTGGATTATAATTATGGCTACAGAAGGGAGCAATGGCAGCGCTGACGCAAGTGGTAAATCAAGTGATAATTCAAATAGCAATAGTAACAGTGGTGGGTCTTGCTATATAGCAACAATGGTATATGGCAGCTATGATGCGCCGGAAGTGCTTGTTCTTCGAAAGTTCAGAGATAATTTTTTATTAAAATGTATTATTGGAAGAAAATTCGTAAAACTATATTATAAATTTTCTCCATTATTCGTTGAAAAATTCAAGCATAACAAAACCATTCACAAGCCGATCCGTTATTTGTTGAATAATGTTGTGAAATTTCTTTCTCAACAATATTCTGAAAAAAAATGAGAGTTTGTTTCCGCCATATCGCAATTTCTACTCTAATTATTTTAAATGCAACAATTGCCTGTACACAAAATAATTTTTCAATCAAATATTTTGGATTAACTATTCATCCGTTTGGTGATTATTCTGCAAACATACAACCTTATAAACTTGATAAGACAGCTCATTTTGTTTTGAACTTTGGTGGTTATGCAAGTTATGAACATTTCCAATGGCTTGATATGCTTTCTGTAAGAATAAAACAAGGTGTATTTACAGATTGTTCAGGAGGAATTATGGGGGTTTCTCACTTAGGCTTATCAATGAATTTGTTGAGAGGGAAAAAACAAAAATTGAATTTTGGTTTAGGACCAACATTGATCTATCGTAGAAGTTGGAGTCGTTTTACTGAATACAAAGATTCTGGTTTTTGGCACAATTATTCATCCGAAAAAGTTGGGAGTATTCAATATAAATTAATTCTATATGGCTGTGAGTTTGAATATGATTATTCAGTTTCTCCTAAAACAGATTTATCCGTAGGATTCACTCCGGGGTTTCCGTTTGCTTTCACATTTTCATTTGGAATTAAATACTGGCTCAATAAAAACTTTAAATCAAATGTAAATATTGTTATTCCTCCTAAGCATATTTCAAAAACCAACTAGGATAAATAATACATGTGAAATATTTAGAAATTCTAACTCCAATTAGAAAATAAATTATGAAAAAGCTGTTCTTATCTCTGATTAATATTTTTTTTATTTTCGGTTTAAATGCACAAAACACAATAACCATAGGCACAGGCACTGCTTCGTCGTATGAAACGCCTATAAACCGCAGATACAATTACTGTCGTTGGGAGTCAATATACCTTCAGTCGGAAATAAATCATTGCGGAAATATAACGCAAATAAAGTTTTACAAATCGGGTATCGACGATGGGTCGAACCTGACGAATGTAACTGTGTACATGAAGCACACCACAGACAGTGTTCTCCCTTATGGCACATGGAACACCAGTGGATATACGCAGGTTTTTAGTGGTACAGTAACCAACGGCTTGGGAGCAGGTTGGAAAACCATAACACTATCAACACCATTTGCCTATAACAATTCGGATAATTTACAAATAGCCATTCAACATGGATATCAATTGCATACAATATTACCACCTAATTGGCAGTATAATGTATGCGCAACACCTATGAACAGGGTGGGACAGCTCAACAGCGGTTTCCCGAATGGATTGTATTCATCTTCAGGCCGGCCGAATATTCAGATTGTAATACAGAGCAATATACCCACGGTGAATGCAGGAATTGATAAAACCATATGTTATGGAGCGAACGTATCAATAGGAGGGAACCCAACGGCCAGTGGCGGTTCTGGCGCAGGGTTTACATATGGATGGAGTCCTGCAACAGGGTTAAGTTCAACAACAATAGCAAACCCTGTGGCATCGCCAACATCTACCACTATATACACAGTAACAGTAAACGATGTAAACGGCTGTTCAGGCACAGACAACGTAACGGTTACAGTAAATCCTTTGCCAAATGCAAATGCAGGAAATGATGTTGCAATATGCAATGGCGCCAGCACACAACTGAATGCTTCAGGAGGAACAAGCTATTCCTGGAGCCCGGCAGCTGGGCTAAGTGCAACCAATATATCAAATCCTGTGGCATCACCAGCCACAACTACAGCGTATGTTGTAACTGTAACTAATTCATATGGATGTACAGCCACTGATAATGTAATTGTAACAGTAAATCCTTTGCCTATGGCTGAGGCCGGGAATGATACTACAATTTTGGCTGGGGACAGTATACAAATTGGTAGTTCACCTATTTCAGGTTATTCATATTCTTGGACACCAATAACAAGCTTGGATAATTCAAATATTGCAAATCCATTAGCCTTTCCTATTGATACAACAGTTTATAAATTAACTGTTACTGATAATAATGGATGTAGTAAAGTGGATAGTATTACACTTAACACTATTAAAAAAATAATTCCCTGTTACACAGACGAGCTATTAAAAAGAGAGTTAGAATTAGATACATCCTTGGCAAGAAAAATGGAAGTTCAAGAAGAATTAATGAGACATTATATTGATAGTATTTTACCATACAAAAGTCTTGAAAATAATCAATATATTGTTCCAGTTGTTATACATATTGTGCATTCAGCAGGTGAAGCTATTGGAAGCGGAGCTAATATATCCGATGCACAAATTCTAAACCAAATTGATGAATTAAACAATAATTATAGTAATGTTTTAGGTACAGGGTTTCCCGCAACTGATATAAGTATTAAATTTTGTTTAGCTACCAAAAGACCAGATGGAACAGTTTTTAATGGTATCACACGAACTAGTAGTATTAGTACTAATTTAAATTTAGCTTTTGGAAATGCTGAGGCTGACCTTAAACAAATAGAATATTTCCCATCAGCAAATTATTTGAATATTTGGGTGATTACTTCTATTGCCGATGCAACGCACCCTGCCGGACAAATATTAGGGTTTGCACATTTTCCAAATACTGTTTCTTCTACAAGAGATGGAATAGTAATTGTAGCTGATAGATTTGGAGATGCAACAACTTGCGCTGGATGTAATTCCCCGTATCAAGAAACTCAATTAATTTCTTAAGCTAACCTACGTGCATTATATTTGCATTGACTCTATGCAAGACCGATTTTAAAACTGGTGCATAATAGCTCGGGCGTAATTCTGGTTGAA